>Ga0210409_10000007_pt1 | contig 786039 bp, 698 predicted proteins | sample IncBWH17MmetaG_FD_161649 | JGI IMG/M metagenome (GOLD analysis project Ga0210409, IMG submission 161649) | Forest soil microbial communities from Barre Woods Harvard Forest LTER site, Petersham, Massachusetts, United States - Inc-BW-H-17-M | ecosystem: Environmental > Terrestrial > Soil >...
CAGTTTAATCTCTGTTACTTTGCCGTTTTACCGGCACCGTCATTGCTGACGGGTCGCTCACTCAAAAAACTGACAGGCCACTACTTTCGTAGCGCCTATTTCATTATTTCTTGTGAACATTTGATATTTTAAGTATTACAGCAATCCGAAGATCGCTGCTGCACTACATCAAATGCCCACACTTATCGACTGTTAATTGTTAAAGAACTGTATTCGGTACTGCTTTCGCGCTATCGACAAAGCGTTGTGTTTGTCAGCTGCGAAGAAGGAAGAGTATGAAGCATTTCGCTAAATCCGTCAACACCTTCTTTTCTACTACCCAGCCCCTGAAGGCTGTCCCTTTTGTGCCGCAAACTAGTGCGTCTCATTGGGGAGGCGAACTATAGCAAAGCGCCCCGGTAGTAGCAAGGCTTTTCCCGGGTATTTGCGGCCAACTGCTACAATTTCGCCCCCTCAGCGCACATTCGCGCCCATCCATAGAAGATTCACCATGAAACAACAAGCTCAAGGATCAGGCCTGACCCTGAAACGAGCTGGCTTTACCACTGGCTTCGGCGTGCTCGCCGCCACCCTCGGTTCCGCAGTCGGTCTCGGCAATATCTGGAAGTTCCCCTACCTGACGGGCGCCAATGGCGGCGCCGGCTTCCTGCTCATCTACCTGCTGGCCACCTTATTGGTAGGACTGCCCGTGATGATCGCGGAAATCACCCTGGGGCGCCGGGCCAAGGTCAATCCGATCTCGACCATGGAACAGCTGGCACCGAAGGGCAAGCCCTGGTGGTTGGTCGGCGTGATCGGCATGATCGCCGCCTTCCTGATCGTCGCCTTCTATTCAGAAGTGGTGGGCTGGGTGTTTGCGTATATCGCCAAGGCCATCGATGGCTCCATCCTCAGCAGCGACAAGCTGGTGACGGAAGCGGCCTTCGCCTCGCTGATCAGCAATCCTTTGCAATCGCTGTTGTGGCAATGGGGTGTATTGCTGTTTATCGGCGGCATCCTGATGCTGGGCGTAACCAAGGGCATCGAAGCGATCGCCAAGAAACTGATGCCGCTGCTGTTCCTGCTGTTGCTGCTGCTCTGCGCGGTCAGCCTGTCGCTGGATAAAGCGGGCGAAGGCCTGGCGTTTCTGTTCCGTCCCGATTTTTCCAAGCTGACGGCGTCCGTCGTGCTGACGGCCATGGGCCTGGCCTTCTTCAAATTGTCTGTTGGCATGGGCACGATGATGACCTACGGCAGCTATTTCCGTGACGACCAGAATATCCCCGTCACCACCTTGCGCGTGATGGCGGCCGACCTCGGCGTATCGATGCTGGCCGGTATCGCCATCTTCCCCGCCGTGTTCACGTTTGGTTTCGCCCCCAGTGCGGGACCGTCGCTGGTGTTCATCACCATCCCCGCCGTGTTCTCGCAAATTCCCATGGGACAAGCTCTGATGGTAGTGTTCTTCATCCTGGCCGCCGTGGCCGCCACAGGCGCGATGCTGTCGCTGATGGAAGTGCCCGTCGTGATTTTCCATGAACGTTTCGGCTGGACGCGCACCAGGTCCACCATCGTGACCATGCTGCTGCTGGCCGTGCTCGGTTCCGTATGCGCCCTGAGTAACAGCAGCCTGGCCGACTTCAAGCTGTTTAATTTGAATATGTTTGATCTGTTCGACTTCGTCTCGTCGAATATCTTCCTGCCCGTGGGCGGCATCGCGATCGCCTTGTTTACAGGCTGGGCCTGGGGCAAGGACCATTTCATCGATGCGATCGGCAACCATGGCCAGCTGCAAAATAAAACCCTGGCGCATGTGCTGCTGTTCCTGCTGCGCTTTGTCTCGCCCGTGCTGATCCTGATCGTGATGCTGAAGGGCCTGAAAGTCTTCTAATTAGAGAACCCGGGTGTAGGTCTGGCGCACCTGCACCCGGTCGCCGCAATCGAAATGCCACCACTCGCTGTTGATGCCGAAGAAGCCCGCCTGGAACATGGCGTCACGCAACAGCCGGCGATGCGCCACGTGTTCTTCAGTAATTTCCCCTTTTTCCAGCAATACCAGCTCCAGCGCCGGATGCGAGCGCTCACTCAGGTCGTCAAACCCTGTGCCCATGTCCAGTTCCTGCCCGTCTGGCCCGACGATGGTGATGTCGAGCGCCATGCCGAACGAGTGGATCGAGCCGCGCGACGGCTCGGCGATATAGCCGAGCAACTCCGTACCCTGCAACGCGTCCCACAGTTGCTGCTGCACCCGCTGCGGGCGCAAGGCGTCGAGCACCAATAAATGATGATCGGGGCGCCGCGCGGCCAGCCAGGCCACGGCCCGTTCCAGCGCGGCGGCCGCATCGCGGTGCAGCCAGGCGCAATCGATGGGGCTGTATAAATCGCGGCCCACGAAATTGTCGGGCGTGGCATAGCGCAAGTCGACGGCGATGCCGGCGATGCTGCTCAGGTGGCGAAATTGCGGATCGCTACCGACCGCTTCCAATTGCAAACTTGCAACAGACATCAGACTCCTCTTTCCAGGCAGTTGCGTGCCGCCACGCCGATGCTGTCGGCCAGGCGCCGCGCGCCATGCGACAGTGGCGAGTGGCTCGCCGTCAATAAATACAGTTGGATGGGGATGGTGGGCGCCCAAGGGCGGCGCTGCAGGCGCTCGGGCGAGCCGGACGCGGCCGTAAACGGGTCGACCACGGCCATGCCGGCGCCCGCTTCCACCAGGGAACGGGCGATTTGATAGGTTTGCACCACGGTGGAAAACACGGGGTGGATATCCTGCGCTTCGCAGGCGGCGACCACCAGTTCGCCCAGCGGATCGTTGTCCGCATGGCCGATCAGCTCGCCGTTCAGGCCATGCGCCGTCAACGGCGTGCCGCAATCGGCCGCATGCCAGGTGCCGGCCGGCGCAATCACCGTCATGACGCCCTGCGCAATGGGTTCGGCCACGATGCCCGGATGACGCGGGTCTTGCAGCGACACGGCCAAGTCCGCTTCACCCAGACGCAGGGTATTGACGATCTCGCCCGTGTGGTGGGTGGCCAGCTGGCAACGCGTGTGGGGGAAATCGCGCCGCCACTCCGTCATGGCGAATGGCAAGACGCTGATGGCGATGGTCGGCGTGGAGACCAGGCGGATGGTTTCCACCGCATGGCCTTTCAGGCTGGCCGCCAGGCGGCGGATGCCCAGCAAATCGCGGTTGAGCTTTTCCGTCTCGACAAACAGCCGGTGCGCCTCGGGCTTCGGGTACAGCTTGCCCCGCACGCGCTCAAACAACGGCATGCCCAGTTGCAACTCGCAATGCTGCAAGACCTTGGTCACGGCCGGTTGCGAGATATGCAGCACCTGGGCGGCGCCGCTGATGGTGCCAACTTGCATGATGGCGTGAAACACTTCGATATGACGCAGCCGCATGAGCTATTCCTTTACCTTGCCGTGGCCGCCAGGGCCGTCAATGTTCAGCATATAAGAAAAAGTCATGGGCTGGAACGGCCATGCTACTTTGTTGCAACAGCCGGGGCCGGCGTCGTCAGCACTTCCAGCAGGGCCGCCGTTTCGCCATCGGGCGTGCCATCGAACAATTTGTTGCGGTATTTCATCTGGAAGGCGATCAGCACATTGCGCGTCGCTTCATCGAACACGCCCGTATTTGGCGTCGCATAACCGTGCTGGGCCAGCTTTTTCTGGAACCAGACGGCGTCCGGTACTTGCTGCTCAAAAATGAGGCGCTGCGCGGCAACACGGTTCGCGTCCGGCCAGACGATCAGGCCCGCATCGGCCAGCTGGCGCCAGGGGAACAGGGGGCCCGGATCCTGCTTGCGCTGCGGCGCGATCTCGTTATGGCCGAGGATATTTTCCGGCGCGATGTTGTAGCGGGCCTGGATATCTTTCAGCAGTGGAATCAGCTCATCGATCTGCGCCTGTGGGAATGGATACCAGAGGCGGCCTTCCGGCGTGTCCTTGTAGCCCGGGTTGACGATCTCGATGCCGATCGAGCTGACATTCAACTGTGTATACGTCTTCCAGTTACTCACACCCGCGTGATTGGCCTGGCGCGATTCGTCGACCAGCACGTAAAACTTCGGCTTGTCCGTGTCCGTCAGCAAATAATGGCTGCTGACCACTTGTTCCGTCAGGATCTTGATCGAGCGGGGCAGGTCGCTGACCGTGTAATGGATGACGATGAATTTCACGCGCGGGCTCTGGCTGCGCGCATTCAAGCTATGGTCGAGGTGCGGCGCGGGCGCGGTACAGGCGGAGAGCAGGGCCACCAGCAGGGCGAGGGCGATTTTTTTCATGAAAGATCCGTGTTCGGGTTAATAAAATGTTCAGTACCGGCCAGTGTCCTGGCAGCCGTCTTGACGGCAATCCTGGCCGCCGCCTCATGTGGACGGGCAACTTTCTGTTCCATCGTCAACGATACAGGCAAAGCGGCGCGCATGGCTACCGCAATGGCCGGGTGCAGTTGCGCCGCGCGGCCCGCCAGCACCACGGGGCGCGGACCATGGCGCGCCACCAAGGCCAAGGCCAGGCGCGCCAGTTCCTGCCCCGCGCGCTGCAAGATGTCCAGCGCCAGCGGGTCGCTTTCCGCACTGGCGGCCACGGCCAGCGCCAGCCGGCCGATGGCGCCCCGGTCCTGGCCATACATGAAGGCGCGCGACAGCGACCAGTCGCTGCCGCCCACATGCGCAAACACGGCTTCAGCCATGGGCGACCTTTGCCAGCTGCCGGGCGCCTCGTCTTCACGGCGCCAGATGTGGCGCAAGGCTTCGCGGGCGATCCAGTAACCGCCGCCGCCATCGTCAAGCAGCACGCCGCGCCCGCCTGCGCGGTGAAATACGCCATCCGCATCGATCCAGGCGGCAATCGAACCCGTACCCGCGTAGACCAGATAACCTTCGCCGGGTTCAAAACTATCACGATAGGCGATGTCGATATCGTTGCCCAAGCGGACGTTGGCGGCGTCCAGCCCCAGCAACGCTGCCAGCATGGGTGCCAGCGCCACATCATCGCCGCCAAAGCCCGTCAAGCCGGCCAGCACGGCATGGGGCTGGCCGATGGCCAGCACAGCCTGCGACAGTTTCGCAAACGTGGCGTGCACGGCAGCGCGGCCCGCATCGTTGCTCATTTGCAAGGCAGACAAGCCTTCCACGGCGCCGTCGGCCACGATGACACCATCCGCACGGGCCAGGGCCCAGCGCGTCTGCGTGCCGCCCGCGTCGATGCCCAGGCCCAAGGGAAAAGCGGCCTGGCTAGCTGTAGGGAAAGAAATCATGGCATGAGTGTAAAGCCAAGCAGAGCTTGCAGGCATGAAAGCTTGCGCATGTTTCATGCCTGCAGGTTATGGACTAACGGTGAACGGTCAACAACTACTTGGCGGGCGCCGTAAATGGTGCGCGCACGGTGACGCGGGGGCTTTCATTGCCGAGGCGGTCCACGGCGCTGACCACCACCGCATTGACTTTACCGGTGGCATCGTCGACCAGGGTCAGTTCGCCCTGCACGCTAGTGACCACGGTAAAGCGCCAGTCTTCGCCGTAGCGGGCCCAGACGGCGTACTGCGCCACGGGCTTGCCGCCGCCCGCCGACAGTTTCACGTTCAGGCTGCTGGAATCGCGGCGCAAGGCCAGCACGGGCGTGCCCGGCGCTTCCTTGCCCAGCCACGGCGTGGCGGGAATCAGGGCAGGGCTTTGATACACGCTCGCCTTGAGCTGGTCGCTGACACCCTTGCGGTTCTGCATCAGCGGCACCATGCTGAAATGCACCTGGCCATTCGCGCCGGGGCGCGTGCGCGTCACTTCGATTTGCTTGATGATCTCTTGCGGCGTGAAGGACTTGGCGGAATTGTCGATGCGGCTCGTGTACAGGCCCGGCCACACGTGGCGGCCATACGGGTTTTGCGCCAGCCAATAGTCGAGCAGCACGCCAAACGCTTGCGGCGCCTGCGCCACGGGCCAGTACAGCTGCGGCGACAGGTAATCGAGCCAGCCCTTGGCCAGCCACAGTTCCGCGTCCGCATACAGTTTATCGTACTGGCTGAAGCCGACGATGCCGGCAGGGCGGCGGTCGGGACGGCCGATGCCGAACGGGCTGATGCCGAAACGCACCCAGCTCTTTTCGCGGTGGATGCCTGTATACAAGGCTTCGATCAGCTGGTTGACGTTCTGGCGGCGCCAGGAGGCGCGGTCGAGCTGGCCACCGGCCAGCAGATATTGCTGCCAGGAAGGTTCATCGGGAAACGGCAGTTCGCGCTTGGCACCGCCATTGCCCGCGTCCAGCGCGGCTGTTTCCGCACCGGCACCGGCGCCAGGCGCATCGATCGGGTACGGATAAAAGTAATCGTCGATGTGCACGCCGTCGATATCGTAGCGGCGCACGACGTCCAGCACCACGTCCGTCGTATGCTTCGAGGCGGCGGCGTCGCCCGGGTCCATCCACAGGTAGCGGCCGTATTGCTTGACGGACGCCGGGTTGGTGGAAGCGAAACTGTCGCGCGCCAGCGGCGACTTGGCCGTCGCATGACGGGCCCGGTAAGGATTGAACCAGGCGTGCAATTCCAGGCCGCGCGCATGCGCCTGCGCCACCCAGAAGGCCAGCGGGTCATACATGGGCAACGGCGGCTGGCCTTGCTTGCCGGTCAGGTATTCCGACCACGGCTCCAGTTGCGATGGGTAAATCGTGTCGGCGCTGGGCCGCACCTGCAGCACAATCGCATTCAGATTCAAGGACTTGGCGCGGTCGAGGATGGCCAGCGCTTCCGCTTGCTGCTTGGCGACAGGCAAATTGCTGCGGCTGGGCCAGTCGATATTGGCGACCGTCGAGACCCAGGCGGCGCGGAACTCGCGCGGCGCCGGCGGCGGTACTTCGCCCGTGATGTGCTGCACCGGCGGCACGGCCGGCAAACCCGCGTCGCCCGGCGTCACTGCGGAGGGCAGTTTGGTGCTGGTACAGCTGCTGAGCAATGTGGCGGTGGCCAGCGCGGCCAGCACGCCGGCCGTGGCGCCCAGGCGTTTTTTGAAAGTAGACAACAAAACAATTCCTTGCAGTGGTGAAGCGCAGGTCTATCGGTGCGGGCATTTTACTGTGCGCCCGCCATCCTTGCGGGCGCACGGTTCAAAAGAATCAGGCCTCGGCCTTCTTGCCGAATTCGGGATCGATCTTGACCAGCGCGGCCATGATGAAAGCAGGAATGGTGGCGATGCAGACCCAGATGAAGAAATGCTGGTAGCCAAGCATTTGCTGGATCCAGCCGCTGGCCATGCCCGGCAACATCATGCCCAGGGCCATGAAACCCGTGCAAATGGCGTAATGGGCCGTTTTATGCGCGCCATCGGACACCATGATCATGTACAACATATACGAGGCAAAGCCGAAGCCATAGCCAAATTGCTCCAGGGCGATACCACCGGCGATCACATAGATGTTGCTGGGCAAGACGGTGGCCAGGTAAACGAAGACCAGGTCGGGCAAGTGGACGGACAGCACCATGATCCACAGGCAACGTTTCAAGCCGAAGCGGGAAATGATGAATCCGCCCAGCAAGCCGCCCAGGGTCAGGGCGATCACGCCGATGGTGCCGTAAACGAGGCCCACCTGTTCCGTACTGAGGCCCAGGCCGCCCTTGGCGACCGGATCGAGCAGGAAGGGCGCGGCCAATTTGAGCAGTTGCGCTTCGCCGAGGCGGAACAGCAGCAGAAAGCCCAGGATGACGAGAATATCCTTCTTCTTGAAGAAGGAGGCAAAGGTGGCGATGAATTCCTGCAATGGGGACATACCTGCACCCTGGATGCTGGGGCGGTCATCCTGCGGTTTCGGCAGGATAAAATAGTGGTACAGGAAGAGGGCGATGAACAGGCCCGCCAGAATCGCAAACACGACGGACCAGGCCAGCTGCACCTTGCCCGTCGCATGCGTCAAATAACCGGCCAGGTACACGAGGCCGCCCTGGCCGGCGATCATGGCCAGGCGGTAAAAGGTGCTGCGCACGCCAACGAAGGCCGCCTGCTGGTGCTCTTCCAGGCCCAGCATATAAAAGCCGTCGGCGGCGATGTCATGCGTGGCGGAACTGAAAGCCATCAGCCAGAAGATGGCCAGGCTGATCTGGAAGAAATGGGGCAGGGAGGTCGTCAGGGCCACCAGCGCCAGCGCGGCGCCGATCACCAGTTGCAAGCCGACGATCCAGAAGCGCTTGGTGCGGTACATATCGATGAAGGGCGACCACAGGGGCTTGATGACCCACGGTAAGTACAACCAGCTGGTATACAGCGCGATATCGGTATTGCTGAAACCGTAGTTCTTGTACATGATCACGGACAAGGTCATGACCACGACATACGGGATACCCTGGCCGAAATACAGGGAAGGGATCCACAGCCACGGCTTATTTGACGGCTTATTTGCGCGCGCCGGGGCGGTTTGTTTCACTAGCTCCATACATCCTTCGTTGTCTCCCAGACAGAAGAATGCCGCGCCATCGGATCACGCCGCCAGTGCCGCCCGCACACTGCCGTCCGCGCCGGCCAACAATGCCTGTGCCTGGTTTGTGTTGATTTTTTTGATCAAGGCAACGATGGCCACCTTGACGTGAAATTGGCATTGCTCCAGCACGGTCCTGGCCTGCACTTCGCTGGCGCCGGTGGCGTGCATGGTCAGACGCACGGCCCGCCAGATCAGCTTGGCGTTGGTCGGCTTCAAGTCTACCATCAAGTTTCCGTAAGTCTTATGCAAACCCACCATCAGGGCGCTGGAAATCGTGTTCAAGGTGATTTTTTGCGCCGTGCCCGCTTTCAAACGCGTGCTGCCGGAAATGACTTCCGTACCTGTGTCGAGCACGATGCCGCATTGCGCCTCGTGCGCCACGGGCGCAGCCACATTGTTGGCGATGCCTATCGTCAAGGCGCCCGCCTTGCGCGCGGCCAGCAAGGCGCCCAGCACATACGGCGTGGCGCCGGACGCGGCCAGCAGGATCACCACATCGTTGACCTGCGGCTGCAGGGCCAGCAAGTCCGTCTCTCCTTGCGATAAATCATCTTCCGCCCCTTCGACGGCCGTGAACATGGCACCCGCGCCGCCGGCCAGGATGGCGACGGCCCGCTCGGGCGGCCAGGAAAACGTGGGATTGAGTTCGACACTGTCGAGTACGCCCAGGCGGCCCGACGTGCCCGCGCCCACGTACAGCAAGCGTCCGCCGGCAGCGATGCGGGGCAGGGCGGCCGTGATGGCGGCAGCGATGTCGGGCGACGCCAGCCGCACGGCCTCGACGGCCCAGAACTGGTCATCGACCAGCGCCGCCACCAGTTGCTCCACCGGATACAGGTCCAGATCCGGATGCCGCCGGCTCGGAGTTTCAGTTTTCAACATGATTTCAGAACATGGTTGAAGGTGAAACCAGTTTAATACCAACGAGCAAGATCAACCATGAAAGGATGGCGGGTGGGCATAACGGGAGTTTATGGCTAATGCAGGAACGTGGTGTATGACTTGTACTTCGATACGGTGCCGTTTGTGTCTATACTTCAGCTCGACGCCAATATCCACGACACGCCCATGATCGCTCGCCAATTGCTGTTCCTGTTTAGCGCCCTTGGCGCCATCAACGGTATTTTCCTGGCCGTCTATTTTTTCAGCCGTCGGCCGCGCAGCCTCGCCAACTGCATGCTGGGTGCCTTGCTGCTTGCCGTCGGGGTGCGCACCGCCAAATCCGCCTTCCTCTACTTCAACCCGGCGATCGCCATCGAATTCCGCCAGCTGGGCCTGTCGGCCTGCCTGCTGATCGGCCCCTTGACCTATCTGTATGTGCGCGCTTTCATCGCCGGGCTCGTGCAATTGCCTGCTGGACAACAATGGCGCTGGCATCTGGGCTTGTCCTTCCTGCTGATCGGCATTGGCGTTGCCTTTCCGTATTCCGCGTACCGTGCTGTGTGGAACCTGTCGAGCCATGCCATTCATGTGTTCTGGCTAGGCTACCTGCTGGCAACCGCCAGGCTGCTCTGGCAAAACCGCCGTGCATGGTTGAGCGAGGGACAGCGGATGGCGACCAGCAGCGTGCTCCTGCTGAGCGTCTTTGCAGGCAGCTGCGTCATGCTGGCGGCGTACGCGAGCACGCCGTTCACGTCCTATATTGTCGGCGCCTTGTCATTCACCTTCTCGCTGCATGTGGCGGTGATGGTCTTTCTGCTGAGAAAGGAAGGCTTGACGCCATCCGAGCCCAGGCAGAAGTACCAGAATAACCGCCTGGCGCACGAAGATACGCTTGCCGTGCTCGCCGCGCTGGAACAACAGATGAGCGGACAGAAATCCCATCTGAATCCGAACCTGACCCTGGCCCAACTCGCCAAGCGGGCGGGCTGCACGCAGGCGCAGGTGTCGCAGGTACTGAATGACAAGCTGGGCAAGAGCTTCACGACCTACGTCAACGAATACCGTATCGCCGAAGCGAAACAGGTATTGAGCGACGAGCCGCAATTGAACATGGATACCGTCGCCGAGCGCTGCGGGTTCAATTCCAGTTCCACCTTCTACTCGACCTTCAAGAAGGTGGCGGGACAGACGCCCGCCAGCTTCCGCGCCCAATCCAGCCCGGCGGCCAGGGCCATTTCCGCATGAAAACACTCCGGAATCGCCATTCCGGAGTCTGAAATCGCGTTTGGCGACATCCATTGCCCTGCACTTCGATAAATTATCGAGCACCAGCGATCTGAAATAGTCGTTGCTCCGATAAACGCAGTTCTATATGCAGGGTACATCCATGATTCAGTTTTTATTGCGAACGATACTCGCCTGTTGCTTCCTGAGCATCACCGCCGTCGGCACCGCCGCAACCGCAGACCAGGACGAAAATGCCATCCGGGAAACCGTGCGCCTGTATCTGCATGGCACCAGCTTTAACGTGCAGAGCGAGATCAACCAGGCCTTCCATGCAACCTCCCGCCTTTACCTGGACGGTAAAAACGATACGGAATGGGAGTTGAGCGGTCCGGAATACGCCAAACTCTTTTCGCAAGAGAAAATAGGGCAATTCAACGGGCGCCACGGGCGATTGATCAAGGTGGATGTGAGCGGCAAGGTGGCCACCGCCAAGGCCGAGATCCATATTCCCCAGCAAGGGGTGCGCTATGTGGACGTGTTTCTGTTGAAAAAGATCGCCGGCAACTGGAAGATCATCAGCAAATCGGCAGATCGCGAGCCAGCAGCCCCGCGCCAGGCACGCAAGGTGCTGCTGGTCGTGTCGAATGTGCATCAATATCCCGGCACAAAGGTTAACGCTGGCAATAATTTTCCGGAGATCGCGTATACCTATGATGTCTTTCGCAAAGCAGGGTATACCGTCGACTTCGTCAGTCCCGAGGGGGGCGCCATTCCCCTGGAAATGATCGTCACGTCGGACGAGCTGCTCAAGAAGCATCTGTACGACAGTGATTTCATGTGGGCGCTGGCCCATACCAAGCCCGTCGCCGAGGTCAGGGCGGACGACTATGCGGGCATGGCTTTCGTCGGCGGCGGCGCGGCCATCGTCGGCATCCCGGACAACAAGCCGCTGCAGGACATCGCCTTGCGTATCTACGAACAACAGGGTGGGGTGATCGCGGCCATCTGCCATGGCACCGAGGGCATCAAGAATCTGAAGCTGCGTGACGGTACGTTCCTGATCCAGGGCAAGGTGCTCACCTCGTTCCCCGATGCGTTTCTGAACAAGGAATCGCCGGTATACAAGGCCTATCCCTTTTCGGCAGAAGCGAGCATCAAGCGCCATGGCGGTATCTTCAGGCACGGCGCCAACGGCAAGAGCCACGTCGAGGTCGATGGCCGGCTGGTGACGGGCATGAGCTGGGAAGCGTCCGTCGGCGTGGCGGAATCCATGATCCGCCTGATCGAGCAGTAAATCTACGGAGCGCGGCGCATTTCCGCCACAAAGTCGTAATGATCGCTGCGGCAATACGAATGCGTGAGTTCCACCGCTTCGCCCGACTCCAGGTAGGCGATGCGCGTGATGAACAGCACGGCCTGGCCATCGGGGATGCCCAGCTGCTTGGCCAGCACGTCCGTCGCATTCATGGCGCGGATGTGCTGCAAGGCGCGCACGGGGGCCTTCTTGATGCTGCTCAAGTATTCATACAGCGAATCACCCATGGCGGCCGGGTCCGGCACCACGCTGAAGGGCAGCACGCTCACTTCATACGCCATCACGACGTCGTCGGCCAGGCGCAAGCGCTCCAGGCGAGCCACCTTCGTGTTCTGCGCCAGGCCCAGGCTCAGCTGTTCATCGCTGCTGGCGATGACGACATCGCGCTTGAGCCAGCGCGAACCGGGGCGATAGCCGCGCTGCTGCAGCTGCTCGGAAAAGCTCGACAGGTTCGACAGCGGCTGCTCGATGCGCGGGGCAATATAGTTGCCCGAACCACGGCGGCGCACGACGAGACCTTGCTCGACGAGCTGGTCGATGGCCTTGCGGGCAGTCACACGCGATACGTCGAGCAGTTCGGACAGGGTACGTTCGGATGGCAGGGCCTGGTCTACCTGGTAGCGGCCGTTGCGTACGTCATCGCTCAGCTTGCGGGCGATCTGCATATATAAAGGCGAATTGTCATTTAAATCGACCTTGAGTTCTACGCTGGTCTGGCTCATACAGTTCTCCTTGTCCTCCTAGTGTAATAGCGATGGCGCTTGCGCGTAGCCCGTCCGCCCATGAATAAATGGAAAATGACCATAAATAACGGTTATACACTTAAAAAAACAATGTTTTACCGTACGTATAGCTTTGCATTATAGATAAATAAGCAATTTTCATTAGCGTCGCAAACCATCCCGCCCTATGCTGGTGGCGCCTCCACCACACAGTGAAACAGGGAAACATGCACAATAAAATGACGGGCTTGCTGGGCTTGCTGCTGCTGGGCACGACGTGGAGCGCGCTGGCCGCCCCGCCCAGCAGCGGCGCCGACCTGGTCTCTCAGAACGCAGGGCCGCGCGCGCTCGATGCGACGCTATCGGCCATCGTCGATGATGCGGCCCACCCGCTGGCCAGCCTGTCCGTCCTGGCCATCCGCCATGGCAAGGTGTCGTATCAACAACAATTTGGCTACCGGCATCTCGGCGCCACGCCGGCCGACAGCTTGCCCGCGACGCCGGCCACCCTGTTCCGCATCGCCTCCGTCTCGAAGATGATGACCACCCTGGGCCTGATGCGGCTGGTCGAGCAGGGCAAGCTGAGCCTGGACCAGGACGTGGGCGTCTATCTGGGTTTTTCCCTGCGCAACCCGCATTTCCCCCTGCAACCGTTGACCTTGCGCAGCTTGCTCAGCCATACCTCCTCGCTGCGCGACGCGGGCGGCTATGCCTGGGGGCCCGAACGCAGCCTGCGCGACGTATTTACTGCTGGCAACGACAGCATGTGGGATGCGGCCGCGGCGCCGGGCCGCTATTTTACGTACGCCAATTTGAACTGGGGCGTGATCGGCACCGTGATGGAAAAGGTCACGGGCGAGCGCTTCGACTTGCTGATGCGGCGCCTGCTGCTCGATCCCCTCGACGTGCGCGGCGGCTACAACCCGGCGGCATTCCCGCAGGAAGACGTGGCGAACACGGCCACCTTGTACCGCAAGCGTACGCTGGAGACGGAAATCTGGCAGCCGCAAGGACCGTGGATCGCCCAGGCCGACGACTTTCACACCCATCCACCGGCCGGCATGGCCAGCTATGTGATTGGCAGCAACGCCACCGTCTTCAGCCCCACGGGCGGCTTGCGCATTTCCGCCGCGGGACTGGGCACGGTCATGCAGATGCTGCTCGACGGTGGCCGCCATCAGGGCAAGCAACTATTGCAGCCAGCCAGCATCGCCCTGATGTTTGGCCGGCAATGGCAACTGGCGCCCGATGGCGGCAATGGCGACAGCGAGCGGGGCCTGTACCGCGCCTGGGGCCTGGGCAACCAGCAATTCGACGCCGTGGCGGGGCAGGGCAACGGCCTGGTCGAGGGCGCCAGCTTCACGGCCGTCGGCCACCTGGGCGACGCGTATGGCCTGGTGTCCGCCTTCGTGCTCGATTTCCAGAACAGGAACGGCATGGTGATGCTGGTGGGTGGCACGGGCAGCGATCCGGAACGCTATCCTGGCACCTATTCCGCCATGGGACGCAGCGAGGAATCGATACTTACCGCGCTATACCGTGGTGCGATTGCCAACAATCCATCCTTGCATTGAAATGGTGCATTCCTGAAAGTTATGGCTGCACCATGATGTTTCATTGGCTGCGTTGACGGCCAGCCTCTAAGCTCTTCCCGAATGCTCCCGCACCATGGGAGCGCAACGCAGCGAGGCAACATGCAGCAACAAGTCATCATCATCGGCGGCGGCATCGTCGGTCTGACATCGGCCTGGTGGCTGGCCGAGGCCGGCTACAAGGTCACTGTACTGGAACGCAATGAACAAGTGGCGATCGCGGCCAGCTACCGCAATGGCGGCCAGCTCAGCTATCGCTACGTGGCGCCCCTGGCGGATGCGGGCGTGCCCTTCAAAGCCCTGCAATGGCTGCTGCAGAAAGACGGTCCGCTGCGCTTCCGCCCCGAAGCGGACTGGCGCCAGTGGCGCTGGATGGCCAGTTTCTTGCGCAATTGCAACAGCGCCAGCAATGCCCGCACGACGGCCAAGCTGCTGCAACTGGGAGAATGGAGCCGCGCCGGCATGGCGCAGCTGGAATTGACGGTGCCGCCCGAGGCGTATGCCTGGCGCGATGCGGGCAAGCTCATCGTCTACCGCTCGCCCGCCATCTTCCAGCGGGCCGTGGCGCGGCCCGAATCGGAAGAAGCGCGCATCGTCCTGTCGCCGTCTGAAGCCGTGCAGCGCGAACCGGCGCTGGCGGCCTTGCAGGGCGCCCTGGCGGGCGGTATCTTTACCGAAGGAGAAGCCGTGGCCGATTGCCACGCCTTTTGCCTGGCCCTGGAAGCGCGCCTGCTGCAGCATCCGAACTGTTCCCTCCTGTTAAAAGGCGAGGCGCGCCGCCTCGTCACGCACAAGGGCAAGATCACGGGCGTCGACACGAGCCTGGGCCTGTTGCAGGCAGATCACTATGTACTGGCGGCCGGCATCCAGAGCCGCGACCTGGCCGCCACGGCGGGCATTTACCTGCCCCTGTACCCGCTGAAGGGCTACAGCCTGACGGCGCCCATCCGCGCGCAGGACCAGGCGCCCGAGATCAGCATCACGGATTTCGAGCGCAAGGTGCTGTATGCGCGCATCGGCAGCGACCTGCGCGTGGCCGCCATGGTCGACATGGTGGGCGCCGACAACAGCATCGACTGGAACCGCATCGCCGGCCTGACACGGCTGGCGCGCGAAGCCATGCCGCACGGCGCCGACTACGACCAGGCCACGGCCTGGGCCGGCCTGCGCCCCGCCACGCCGAACAGCGCGCCGCTGGTGGGCGCCAGCAAAGTCGGCAATCTGTGGCTGAACGTGGGCCACGGCCCGCTGGGCTTTACCTTTGCCGCCGGCACGGCGCGCATCCTGGCCGACCTCATGGCCGGCAAGGCGCCGCCGTTCGCGCTGGACTTCCTCGCGCCGCAAAAATAGGCGGAGCGGCGGCAACGGCGACCGGCGCCGCCGTTATGGCGGATAATTGCGGAACTTTTCAGTTCTCCTATCCGCCAGCGCATGCCCACACCCTCGAAATTGTCCGCCTGCCCCTGTGGCGGCGCCTCCTACGCCAGCTGCTGCGGCCCGTATCTCGCGGGCGACGCCTTGCCGCCCACGGCCGAAGCCCTGATGCGTTCGCGCTACACGGCGTTTACCTTGCGCGACGAGCCGTATCTGCTTGCCACCTGGCATGCCAGCACCCGTCCCACCGACGCTTTATTTGCCGAAGAAGAAAAAGTCCACTGGCTGGGACTTGAGGTAAAATCTGCTTTACGTTTACGTCAACGTAAAGCAGTATCAGCAGATCAAGCCGAAGAGATACACCGCGACAGCGTGGAATTCGTGGCCCGCTACAAGGTCAACGGCCGCGCGCACCGCCTGCATGAAGTGAGCCGCTTCGTGCGCGAAGCGGGCGAGGGTGAGGGCGGTGGCGCCCTGCGCTGGTTTTATCTCGACGGCAGTTTTCCCGAATAGCGCGACCCGAGAGACCGGGCGATCATAAAAAGGAACCGCAATGCCGCACATCGAAAGCAAACTCAATCCGCGCAGTGAAGATTTCAAGGCCAATGCCGCGGCCATGCAAGCCATCGTCGACGATCTGCGCGACAAGGTCGAGAAAATCGCGGCCGGTGGCGGCGAGGCGGCCGCCGCCAAGCACCTGGCGCGCGGAAAACTGCTGCCGCGCGACCGCGTGCAGATGCTGCTCGATCCCGGCACGCCCTTCCTCGAGTTTTCCCAGATGGCGGCCTACGCCATGTACCAGGACGCCAAGGGCGTCGATGCGGCGCCGTCCGCCGGCATCATCACCGGCATCGGCAGGGTCTCGGGCCAGGAATGCGTGATCGTGTGTAACGACGCCACCGTCAAGGGCGGCACGTATTACCCGATGACGGTGAAAAAACATTTGCGCGCCCAGGAAATCGCCGACCAGAACAACCTGCCGTGCATTTACCTGGTCGACTCGGGCGGCGCCAACCTGCCGAACCAGGACGACGTCTTCCCCGACCGCGACCATTTCGGCCGCATCTTCTACAACCAGGCGAATCTGTCGGCCAAGGGCATCCCGCAAATCGCCGTGGTGATGGGTTCTTGCACGGCGGGCGGCGCCTACGTGCCGGCCATGAGCGACGAATCGATCATCGTCAAGGAACAGGGCACGATTTTCCTCGGCGGCCCGCCGCTGGTGAAAGCGGCCACCGGCGAAGTGGTGACGGCCGAAGACCTGGGCGGCGGCGACGTGCACACGCGCTTGTCCGGCGTGGTCGACCACCTGGCGCAGAACGATTTGCACGCGCTGTCGCTGGCGCGCACCATCGTCTCGAATCTGAACCGCAAAAAACCGCAGCAGATGGCCTTGCGCGATTCCGTCGAACCGAAATACCCGACGCAGGAACTGTATGGCGTGATCCCCGTCGACACGCGCAAACCGTTCGACGTGCGCGAAGTGATCGCACGCATCGTCGACGGCAGCGATTTCGACGAATTCAAGGCCCGCTACGGCACCACCCTGATCTGCGGCTTTGCGCACATCTATGGCGTCAAAGTCGGCATCATCGCCAATAACGGCATCTTATTCTCCGAATCGGCGCTGAAAGGCACGCATTTCATCGAGCTGTGCTGCCAGCGCAAGATCCCGCTGGTGTTTTTGCAAAATATCACCGGCTTCATGGTGGGCCGCAAATACGAAAACGAAGGCATCGCCCGCAATGGCGCCAAGATGGTGACGGCCGTTGCCACCGCGGCCGTGCCGAAATTCACGGTGATCATCGGCGGCAGCTTCGGCGCCGGCAATTACGGCATGTGCGGCCGCGCGTTTTCGCCGCGGTTCATGTGGATGTGGCCGAATGCCCGCATTTCCGTCATGGGCGGCGACCAGGCGGCCTCCGTGCTGGCGACCGTCAAGCGCGACGGCATCGAAGGCAAGGGCGGCGAGTGGAGCGCGGACGAGGAAGCGGCGTTCAAGCAGCCGATCAAGGAGCAGTACGAACACCAGGGCCACCCGTATTACGCCACCGCGCGCCTGTGGGACGATGGCGTGATCGACCCGGCCGACACCCGCATGGTGCTGGGCCTGGGCCTGTCGGCCGCGCTCAACGCGGAAATCCCGGACACGAAGTTCGGCGTATTCCGCATGTAAGCGGCATTCAGGGAGAAGATAATGGAATTTGAAACCTTAAAGCTGGTCATCGAGGGCAATGTCGCCACCGTGACCCTGAACCGCCCCGACGTGCGCAACGCCTTCAACGAGACGACGATCGCCGAACTGGCGCGCGCCTTCGAAGGCCTGGGGCGCAGCGACATGGTGCGCGCCATCGTGCTGGCGGCGAATGGCGCAGCCTTTTGCGCCGGCGCGGACTTGAACTGGATGAAGAAGATGGCAGGCTACACGCATGCCGAAAACCAGGCCGACGCGCTGCAGCTGGCGCAGATGCTGCGCACGATTTACCTGTGTCCCAAGCCCGTGGTGGCGAAGATCCAGGGCGACTGCTATGCGGGCGGCATGGGCCTCGTCGCCGCATGCGATATCATTCTGGTTGCGGAAGACGTGCATTTCTGCCTGAGCGAAGTGCGGCTGGGACTGATCCCGGCCACTATTTCACCGTATGTCATCAAGGCCATGGGCGAAAACGCGGCACGCCGCTATTTCCTGACCGCGGAGCGATTCTCCGCGCAGGAAGCGCTGCGCATCGGCTTTGCCCACGAGGTAGTCGAGGCAAGCGCACTGGATGCGAAAACCGCCGAGGTGTTGAAAGCGTTGACGGGCAACAGCCCGCACGCCGTGGCGCAAGCGAAAACGCTGGTGCGCGAGATCGTTGGCCAGCCGGTCGACGACGCGCTGCTGGCCGACACGGCCGAGCGCATCGCGCAGATCCGCGCCTCGGAGCAGGGACGCGAAGGCGTGCAGTCCTTCCTCGACAAGCGCAAGCCGAGTTGGCTCATGGGCTAGCAATATCATTGGAGCAGTTTTGAAAGCAGAAAAACAATCGGGCTGGGTCGAACGCAGTCTGCGCAGCGTGTGGCATCCGTGCACGCAAATGCAGCACCACGAGACGGTCCCATTGATCCCCGTCAGCCATGGCCGCGGCGCCTGGCTGTATGATCACGAAGGCCGACGCTACCTGGACGCCATCAGCTCCTGGTGGGTGAACCTGTTCGGCCACGCGAATCCGCGCATCAATGCGGAACTCAAGGACCAGCTGGACCGCCTGGAACACGCGATGCTGGCCGGTTTCACGCATGAACCGGTGATCGAACTGTCGGAGAAGCTCTCCGCCTTGACGGGCGGCGTGCTTGGCCACAGCTTTTACGCGTCCGATGGCGCATCGGCCGTGGAAATCGCCCTGAAAATGAGTTTTCACGCCTGGCGCAACAGCGGCAAGAGTGCAAAGCAGGAATTCGTCTGTCTGAAGGGCAGCTACCACGGCGAAACCATCGGCGCCCTGACCGTCACGGACGTTGCCCTGTTCAAGGATGCCTACGGCCCCCTGCTGCGCGCCACGCAGACGGTGATGTCGCCCGACTTCCGCCAGGCGCTTGAGGGCGAAACGGCGCAGGACGTGGCGCGCCGCGCCGCCGCCGAAGTCGAGCAGCTCTTCCAGCAAAAAGCGGAAAAAATCGCCGCCATCATCATCGAGCCGCTGGTGCAGTGCGCCACCGGCATGGCCATGCACGATCCCTTGTACCTGTCGCTGGTGCGCACCCTGTGCGACCGTTATCAAGTCCATTTGATCCTCGATGAAATCGCCGTCGGCTGCGGACGCACGGGCACTTTCTTTGCGTGCGAACAGGCTGGCATCTGGCCCGACTTCGTGTGTCTCTCAAAAGGCATCAGCGGCGGCTACCTGCCTTTATCGCTGGTGATGACGCGCGAAGACATCTACCAGGCCTTCTACAGCACCGATGTGCGCCGCGGCTTTTTGCATTCGCACTCGTACACGGGCAATCCGCTGGCCTGCCGCGCGGCGCTGGCGACGCTTTCCATCTTCGAGGAAGACGACGTGCTGGCCACCAACCGCGTGCGCGCCGAGAAGATCACGCAAGCGCTGGCGCCGCTGGCGCAGCATAACAAGGTAAAAAACTTCAGACAACAGGGCATGATCTGGGCCTTCGATGCGGTCGATGCGGCGCCCGACTTTTCGCGCCGCTTCTTCAGCACGGCGCTGGAACACGAACTGCTGATGCGCCCCATCGGCTCCACCGTCTACCTGATGCCGCCGTACATACTCGACGATGAAGAGATCGCGGGACTGGGCCGGCAAACCCTGGCCGTCTTCAATCATGTGATCGGAGCCTGAGATGGAGCTGCTTACGCGCTTGAAGCAGCAGTTGCAGGGGCTGGAAGAACGCAGCCTGATCCGCCGCCGCCGCACCGTCGACACGCCGTGCGCGCCGCGCCTGACGGTGGACGGGCGCGCCATGCTGGCCTTTTGCAGCAATGACTACCTGGGCCTGGCGTCGCATCCGCGCATCGTCGCCGCGCTGAAAGAGGGCGCCGACCTGTATGGCGCCGGCAGCGGCGCCTCGCACCTGATCAGCGGCCACAGCCGCGCCCACGCGCAGCTGGAAGAGCGCCTGGCCGCATTTGTCGGCGCCAACCTGGAACAGGCGCGCGCGCTGTATTTCTGCACCGGCTACATGGCCAACCTGGCCGTGCTGACGGCCCTGTCGGCGGGCGACCCGGACGCGGAAATCTTCTCGGAAGCGCTGAACCACGCCTCGCTGATCGACGGCACGCGCCTGGCGCGCGTGAAAACGCGCGTGTATCCGCACGCCGACCTCGAGGCCCTGGCAGCGCTGCTGGCGGCCAGCACGGCGCAGACAAAAATCGTCGTCACCGACAGCGTCTTCAGCATGGATGGCGACCTGGCGCCGCTGCCCGCGCTGCTGGCCCTGTGCGAACGATACGGCGCCTGGCTGGTGGTCGACGATGCGCACGGCTTCGGCGCGCTGGGAACCAACGGCCGTGGCGCGCTCGAACACTTCGACCTGCATTCGCCCTACCTCGTGTACGTGGGCACCCTGGGCAAATCGGCCGGCGTGGGCGGCGCCTTTGTTGCCGCGCACGATGCCGTGATCGAAACCCTGATACAAAAGGCGCGCCCCTACATCTTCACCACGGCGGCCGCGCCCGCGCTCGCGCATGCGCTGCTGGCCAGCCTGGACATCATCGCCGGCGAGGAAGGAAAACAACGGCGGATGCACCTGGCGGCGCTGGTGGCGCAATGGAACGAGGGCTTGCAGCTGCAGCGCTGGCAAGCCTTGCCGTCGCTCTGCGCCATCCAGCCCGTCATCATCGGCGAGAACGCGGACATGCTGGACATCGCCGCCACCCTGTACCAGCAAGGCCTGTGGGTCGGCGCCATCCGCCCGCCCACCGTGCCGGCGGGCACGGCGCGCCTGCGCGTGACGCTGTCGGCCGGCCATACGGCGCCGGAAGTGGCGCAATTGATCAATGCAGTCAACACCCTGGAAAGGACTCGCCATGAGCCTTGATGATCCTATCGTGGCGGAAGTGCTGGCGGACCTGGCGCCGGCCGCGCAGCCGGCACCGGCAGCCACCGCCCTGCCATCGCGCTTCGCCTGTTTCGTCACCGGTACCGACACGGAAATCGGCAAGACCCTGACGTCGTCGGCCCTGCTGCACGCGCTGGTCGCGCGCGGCGTGCGCGCCTGCGGCATGAAGCCCGTGGCCGCCGGCGCCGAGATGCGCGACGGCGAACTGCATAATGAGGACGCCGACAGCCTGATCGCCGCCGGCAACGTCAGCATGCTGCGCAATATCACCACGCCCTATATGCTGAAGGAGCCGGCGGCGCCGCACATCGCCGCCGCGCTCGAAGGCGTGAGCATCGAGTCCGTGCCGATTCTGGCCGCCTACCTGGAAATCGCCGCCGCCTCGGACGCCGTCGTGGTCGAAGGCGTGGGCGGCTTCCGCGTGCCGCTGTCGCCCGGTTTCGATTCGGCCGACCTGGCGCAGCAGCTCGATCTGCCCGTGATCCTCGTGGTCGGCATGCGCCTGGGCTGCATCAGCCAGGCCTTGCTGACGCTGGAAGCCATCGAAGCGCGCGGCCTGACGGTGATCGGCTGGGTCGCCAACACGCTGGAAGTGGAAATGCGCTTCCTCGACGAAAATATCGATGCGCTGATCGAGCGCATCCCGGCGCCGCTGCTGGGCAAGATGCCGCGCCTGGCGCATCCGAACGCGGAAGCGGCGGCCGCGTATCTCGATTTCACCGGCTTGCCCAACTGGCCGGCGCAGCATCCCAACACTTAATGTAGCTAAAAAATAGAAACGAAGGAATCACCATGTCTTTAGTCCAAGAAGCAGCAAAAACCGTCGAACTGCACCGCCCAACGGCGCGCATCACCGTGCCGGAAGCGGCCACCTGGCCCGTCGCCGACGTGCTGGCCCTGTTCGACCTGCCATTCAATGACCTGATGTTCAAGGCCCAGCAAACCCACCGCATCAACTTCCCCGACGGCGACGTGGAACTGGCGACCCTGTTGTCGATCAAGACGGGCGGCTGCGAGGAAGACTGCGGCTACTGCCCGCAGGCGGCCCGCTACGACACGGGCGTGGAAGCGAAAAAAATCCTCGACATCGACACGGTGCTCGACGCGGCCCGCCAGGCCAAAGCCAACGGCGCCACGCGCTTCTGCATGGGCGCCGCCTGGCGCAGCCCGAAAGAGCGCGACATGGAAAAAGTCGAAGAGATGGTGACCAAGGTCAAGGCACTGGGCCTGGAAACATGCGCTACTTTGGGCATGCTGGAAGAAGGACAGGCGGACCGCCTGAAGAACGCGGGCCTGGACTTCTACAACCATAACCTCGATACGGCGCCCGAGTTCTACGACAACGTCATCTCGACGCGCGAATACCAGGACCGCCTCGATACCTTGGGCCGCGTGCGCGAAGCGGGCTTGAAAGTGTGCTGCGGCGGCATCGTCGGCATGGGCGAAACGCGTCTGCAACGCGCGGGCCTGATCGCCCAGCTGGCAAACCTGAATCCGTATCCGGAATCGGTGCCCGTCAACCACCTGGTGCAGGTGGAAGGCACGCCTTTGTATGGCCTGGAAGCGCTCGACCCGTTCGAATTCGTGCGCACGATTGCCGTCGCCCGCATCACCATGCCGAAAGCGCGCGTGCGTTTGTCGGCGGGCCGCCGCCAGATGGGCGAAGCCGTGCAAGCGATGTGCTTCCTGGCCGGCGCCAATTCCATCTTCTACGGCGACAAGCTGCTCACCACCGACAACCCGGAAGCGGAAGACGACCGCGTCTTGTTGAACAAGCTGGGCCTGCAGACGCGCGGCGCCATGCTCGACTCGGTACAAAAAGAGAAGTGCGGCTGCTGATCCAGCCCATCGGAATGCGCCCCACCAGGGCGCCTTCCTCCCAGCGACACCTCAGATAAAAAACTTCCAGCCACGAGCTGCAAAGAGAGAGACCATGTTCACTAAAATCCTGATCGCCAACCGCGGCGAAATCGCCTGCCGTGTCGCCGCTACCGCGCGCCGCATGGGCATCCAGACCGTCGCCGTGTATTCGGAAGCGGATGCCAACGCCAAGCACGTTGCCGTATGCGACGAAGCCGTGTTGATCGGCCCCGCGCCGGCCAAGGAAAGCTATCTGTGCGGCGAGAAGATCATCGCCGTGGCGCTGGCGACGGGGGCGCAGGCGATTCACCCCGGATACGGCTTTTTATCCGAAAACGCCGACTTCGCCGACGCCTGCCACGCGGCAGGCCTGGTCTTCATCGGCCCGCCGGCATCCGCCATGCGCGCCATGGGCTCGAAGTCGGCCGCCAAGTCGCTGATGGAAAAGGCCCACGTCCCCCTGGTGCCCGGCTACCACGGCGAGGAACAGGATGCGGACTTCCTGCACGGCCAAGCCGACAAGATCGGCTACCCGGTCCTGCTGAAGGCTTCGGCCGGCGGCGGCGGCAAGGGCATGCGCGTGATCGAGCATTCCGATGATTTCAAGGCCGCGCTGGCCTCGTGCAAGCGCGAAGCGATCAGCTCTTTCGGCGACGACAAGGTGCTGGCCGAGAAATACCTGTCGCGTCCGCGGCATATCGAAATCCAGGTGTTCGCCGACACGCTCGGTAACTGCATCTACCTGTTCGAGCGCGATTGCTCGGTGCAGCGCCGGCATCAGAAGGTGCTGGAAGAAGCGCCGGCACCGGGCATGCCGCCGGAACGCCGCGCGGCCATGGGCGAGGCGGCCGTCGCCGCCGCCAAGGCCGTCGGCTATGTGGGCGCGGGCACGGTGGAATTCATCGCCAACCAGGATGGTTCGTTCTACTTCATGGAGATGAACACCCGCCTGCAGGTGGAACACCCGGTAACGGAAATGATCACCGGCACCGACCTGGTGGAATGGCAGTTGCGCGTCGCCTTTGGCGAGCCGCTGCCGAAAAAACAGCATGAACTGACGATCCACGGCCACGCCATCGAGGCGCGCATCTACGCGGAAAATCCGGAAAAGGGCTTCCTGCCGTCGATCGGCACCCTGCGCCACATGCAGTCGCCATCGGCCGTCACCTTCGAACTGGGTGGCACGGTCGTTCCTGCCGCCGTGCGCATCGATTCGGGCGTGCGCGAAGGCGACGCCATTTCGCCATTCTACGACCCGATGATCGCCAAGCTGATCGTCTGGGGCGCGGACCGCCGCGAGGCGCTGGCGCGCATGGCGCAGGCGCTGGCCGACTACCAGATCGTGGGGCTGGCCAGCAATATCGCCTTCCTGAAACGCCTGGTCGAAGGCCAGGCATTCGCCAGCGCGGACCTGGACACGGGTTTGATCGAGCGCAATCAAGCGTCGCTGTTCCCCGCGCTGCAGGCGGCGCCCGACACGGCCCTGGCGCTGGCGTCCGTCGCCCTGCTGCTGGAAGAAAAAACGGCCGCCGAAGCGCAGTCGGCCAATCGCGCCGACCCGTGGGGCAATGCCCTCGGCTGGCGCCTGAACAGCACCCTGGGACGCAGCCTGGCGTTTGCCGACGAATTCGCGCTGGCCAGCGACAGCAAGGCCTATGCCGCGCGCATCGCCTACAAGACGGCGGGCTGGCTGTTCAACGGCCAGCCCCTGACCTTGACGGCGCACAAAGGCAACGAGCTGCACATCAAGCTCGGTGAGCGTGCAGTGCATGGCACGGTGCTGCGCGATGGCGAACAGTTCCACGTGTTCACCAGCGGCTTGCACTACACACTGCATTACAGCGACCCGATGGCGCATGCGGGCGAAGCGGAAGCGGAAGGCGGACGCCTGACGGCGCCGATGCCGGGCAAGGTCGTCGCCGTGCTGGTGAACAAGGGCCAGGACGTCAAGAAGGGCGAGCCCTTGGTCATCATGGAAGCGATGAAGATGGAGCACACGATCGCCGCGCCGCACGACGGCCTGGTGGAAGACGTACTGTATGCGGTCGGCGACCAGGTGGCCGACGGCGCGCCGCTGCTGGCCTTCAAGGCTGCCGCATAGAGGCTGGCACGATGCGCATCCTGTTACAACGTGCGGACGGCAAGGAAGCGGCGTGGATCAGCGACTTCCGCGACTTGCTGCCCGAGGCCGACATTATCTTCTGGCGCGAAGGCGAAGCGGCCGCGCCGTGCGACTATGCCGTCGTGTGGCAGCCGCCCGCCGCCATGCTGCCGGAGCTGGCCAATGTCAAAGCCATCTTCAACACGGGCGCCGGCGTCGACGCGCTGCTCAAATTCGGTGACGCGCTGCCCGGCCACGTGCCGCTGGTGCGCCTCGATGACGCGGGTATGGGCGTGCAGATGGCCGAATATGTGAGCCACGCCGTGCTGCGCCACTTCCGCCGTTTCGACGACTACGAGGCGCAGGCGCGCGCCGGCATCTGGCAGCCGCTGCCCCCGTTCGACAGGGCGGATTTCCCCGTCGGCGTGCTGGGCATGGGCGTGCTGGGTACCCGCGTGCTCGAAGCGCTGGCGCAGTTCGAGTTTCCCCTGCGCGGCTGGAGCCGCAGCCGCAAGCACCTCGATGGCGTGGCCTGCTTCGCCGGCGAGGAGGGACTCGAAGCCTTTTTGCGCGGCACGCGCGTGCTGGTGTGCATGCTGCCGCTCACGCCGGACACGCACAACCTGCTCGACCGCGCGCGCCTGTCGATGCTGCTGCCGGGCGCCTACGTCATCAACGTGGCGCGCGGCGCGCATATCGCCGAACCAGATTTATTGACCCTGATCAGATCCGCACATATCGCCGGAGCGACCCTGGACGTGTTCCGCAACGAGCCGCTGCCGCAGCAGCACCCGTTCTGGCAAGAACCGCGCATTACCATCACGCCGCATATTTCGGCAGCCACCCTGCGCCGCGAAAGCGTGGCGCAGATCGCCGCCAAGATGCGCCGCCTGCATGCCGGAGAAGTCGTCGCCGGCATCGTCAACCGTTTGCAAGGATATTGAAATGAATGCTCAAGCTAGTTTGCCGAAACAGGTCAAGATCGTCGAAGTGGGTCCGCGCGATGGCTTGCAAAACGAGAAGGAAACCATCAGTGCCGCCGTCAAGATCGAACTGGTCGACCGCCTGACGCAGGCGGGCTTCGCCAATATCGAGGCGGCGTCCTTCGTCTCGCCGAAATGGGTGCCGCAGATGGCCACCAGCGCGGAAGTGATGGAAAAGATCGCGCGCCGCCCCGGCACCATCTATTCGGCGCTGACGCCGAACATGCAGGGTTTCGATGCGGCGCTGGCGGCGAAAGCCGATGAAGTGGTGATCTTCGGTTCCGCCTCCGAGGCGTTCTCGCAAAAGAACATCAACTGCTCGATCGCCGAATCGATCGCCCGCTTCGAAGGCGTGGCCAAGGCAGCCAAGGAGCACGGCCTGCGCCTGCGCGGCAGCATCAGCTGCGCCTTCGGCTGCCCGTATCAAGGCGACGTGCCGCTGGATGCCGTGGCCGACGTGGTGGCACGCATGCGCGACCTGGGCTGCGACGAGATCGACATTGCCGACACCATCGGCGTCGCCACGCCGAGAAAGACGCAGGCGGTGATGGAACGCGCGATTGCCGCCTTCCATGTGAAGGGCCTGTCCGGCCACTTCCACGACACCTACGGCCAGGCGCTGGCAAACATCTACGCCAGCCTGGAAACAGGCATCGCGATCTATCACTCGTCCGTCTCGGGCCTGGGCGGCTGCCCCTACGCCAAGGGCGCCACCGGCAACGTGGCCACCGAGGACGTGCTGTATATGATGCAAGGGCTGGGGATTGCCACCGGCATCGACCTGGACCTGGTGGTCGACGCGGGCCAGTTCATCTCGCAGCAGCTGGGGCGCAAGGGGTCGAGCCGGGCGGGCAATGCCATCGCGGCGAAACGCGCAGCCTGACATCTGGGGTCAGACCCTCAACGCCGTCAGCGTCAAGCTCGGCGCCAACACCGCCGGGGGTCTGACCCCGGCAGTACAGACGAAAAAAAACCCAAGAGTCGAAACTCTTGGGTTTTTTTCTACAAATTTGGTCGGAGTACAAGGATTCGAACCTTGGACCCCCTGGTCCCAAACCAGGTGCGCTACCGGGCTGCGCCACACTCCGAAGACCAAGATAATACAGGCCGTATCGACTTCGGTCAAGGGTCAGGTGAAACTCTATGTAAATTATTTACGGGCGGCACTGCAAGCCATGTATTTTTCAAAACGATTGAAGTATGCGACACTGGCTTGGCAAGTTTTCCCGATCAGACATGAAGGCGACGACGGCAATGGAGTTCAGGATAGGAAGAAGCGACGGCGGCCGGCCCATGCCGAACCGCCGCGGCATCGTGCTGGGCATCGCCGTGTCCCTGCTGCTGCATGGCGCCTTGATCTATCTGTGGCGCCATGTGCAGCCGGTGGCGCGGCTCGATACGGCCCCGCGCGTGGAATCGATCGCCGTGTGGATACGTCCGCTGGCCGCCAAGCCCCCGCCGCCGCCCGCCGACGTCGTCAAGCCGAAGCGCGAACCCAAGCCCATCAGCAAGCCGAAACTTGCCACGGCGCGGGAAACGCCGGCGGCATCCGCGGCGCCGGCGTCCAGCCCGCAAGCCATCACGGTCGTCCCGGCAGCACCGGCCACGCCGGCGGCCAGTCCCGATACTTTCAGGCAAGAAACCCCGGACACCCCAAAATTCGACATGGAAGCGGCCAGAAAGACGGCGCGCAAGATGGCCGGCGAACGCGATCCGTCCAAGGTGGGCACGGCCGTGGGGCAAATCCCCGACAAGCCGCTGCAAACGGAAACCCAGCTGGCGCGCGACATCGCTCAAGGCAAGCGCGGCGATTGCCGCACCGCCTACTCAGGCGCAGGCTTGCTGGCGCCCGTGCTGATGTTGCTGGACAAGAAGGATAGCGGCTGCAAGTGGTAATTAGTTGACAATATACCCATCATGGGTATGCCGCCATCCGATTACTCCTGCTCCTTCAACTGCAACGCCCGCTCATACAGGGCGTTTTTCTTGCGGCCCGTGATTTGCGCCGTCAGATTCGCCGCCTGCTTGACGCTGCATTCGGCCAGCAGGATGTTCAAGATGCGTTCCGCTTCCACGTCTTCCGCGTCCTGCGCTTCCGTGGCGCCTTCCAGCAGGACGACGAACTCTCCCTTTTCGCGGTGCGCATCGGCGCGTATCCACGCCTGCGCCTCGGACAGGGGGCAGCGGTGGATTTCCTCGAACAGTTTCGTCAGCTCGCGCGCGAACACCACCTGGCGCGTCGGCTCGAACGCTTCCACCAGGGCCGTGGCGCAATCGAGAATGCGGTGCGGCGCTTCATAGAACACCATCGTCGCCGTCACGCCGCGCAGGCTGTGCAGCATGTTTTCGCGCTGCTTGGCCTTCGCTGGCAGGAAGCCGACAAAGTAAAACTGGTCATTCAACAGGCCGCTGGCGGAAATGGCGGTAATCGCCGCCGACGGACCGGGCAGGGGCAGCACGCGCAGGCCGGCCGCGCGCACGGCGTCGACGATGCGCGCGCCGGGGTCGGACACGGCCGGCGTGCCCGCGTCGGAAACGAGGGCGATGCGCTCGCCAGCGTGCAGGCGGGCAATCAGGGTCTGCGCCACTTCACGCTCGTTATGTTGATGCGCCGCAATCAATGGCTTGTTCAAGCCGAAGCGCGTCAGCAGGTGCGCCGTGTTGCGCGTATCTTCACAGGCGACGGCGTCGGCAAGGCTCAGCAAATGCAGCGCGCGCAGGCTGATATCGGTCACATTGCCGATCGGCGTGGCCACTATATACAATGTTGCGATAGGATAGACCTGGTGCGCCGCCTCTGTCATGATGGGCAGGCTGGCGATGGAACTGATTTCTTGTACGGTCATTTTGGAGGTTAAATGCTTGCTAATAGTGTGAAGTTACTGCTTGTTTGTGCCGCGACCGGCATGCTGAGCGCTTGCAGCACGCCTTGCGACGCGCCCGGGCAATTGTGCGCGCCTATTGAATCTAACACAAGGGCGCTGCCGCCACCGAAGCCGTTGCCACCGCCCGTGCCGCCCAAGCCGCCCGCGCCCGAACCGGTGACGTTTGCCGTGGCCGTGCCCGATATTACCGCGTATGACGGCAATGGCGCGCCGCTGGCGCCCATCACCACCAAGCCGGCGACGGGCACGCCGCAGGACATGCCGGCCGCCACGGCGCCGGCGCCGTCCGACGGCAATGTGCACCACATCGGCCTGCTGCTGCCGCTGCGCTCGGCTTCCCTGGGCCCGGCCGCCGAACTGCTGCGCGCCGGCTTCATGGCCGCGTACGAGCGCGACCGCAGCGGCTTTGAAGTGACGGTGATCGATACGGGCGACGGCAGCAGCGACGTCCTGAACAAGTTTGCGCAAGCGCAAGAGGAACAGGACGTCGTCGTGGGACCCTTGTCGCGCTCGGCCGTCACGGCCGTGGCAAATAGCGACCTGGTGCGCAAACCAACGATCGCCCTGAACCACCCCGATAACCGCGGCGACGCGCGCCTGCCGGCCAAGCTGCTGGTGATGGGCCTGTCGATCGAGGCGGAAGCGCGCCAGGTCGCCGCCTGGGCCGCCAGCGAACAGCCGGGCGCCAGCGCGCTGGTGCTGTCGGCCGGTTCGCCCTCGCAGCGCCGCATCAGCGCCGCCTTCAAGCAGGAATGGCTGCGCCAGGGCGGCAAGATCGAGGCGATGGACTTGACGGCCACGAATGGCTACCTGAGCGATGCCGAGCTGGTGCAGCTGCGCGCGCGCCTGGCCGCTACGCCGCCGGGCCTGCTGTTTGCCGCGCTCGACGCCGACCAGGCACGCCAGCTGCGCGTGGCCATCGGCAGCGATTTGCCCCTGTATGGCACCTCCTCATTGAATCCCGGCGCCGGGCGCGGCGCCAGCGGCCCCGAGCTCGACGGCGCGCGCCTGCTGGACTTGCCGTGGCAGGTGCAGCGCGACCATCCGCAGGTGATGGTGTATCCACAGCCCGAGCAAACGGCCGAACGCCGCCTGACGGCCGACATGGAACGCCTGTATGCGCTGGGCATCGATGCCTTCCGCGTGGCGCGCGAAGTGGCGCTGCGGCCGAACGCGCCATTCACGCTCGATGGCGTGACGGGCCGCCTGGCCGTGCGCTTTGAGAATGATCAAAGCGTATTCGAACGCACGGAACAGGCCGCCACCTACCAGCAGGGCGTGCTGGGCACCTGGCCGCCGGCCGCGCCCGCTGCCTTGCCGCCGGCTCAATAAGCGCACGCCATGCCACCCCTGCCATTCCAGAATCAGCGGGCACGGGGACGGCAGGGGGAAGACGATGCGCTCGCGTATCTGCTGCTGCAAGGCTTGGTGCTGCTACAACGCAACTATTTGTGCAAGGGCGGCGAACTGGACCTGATCATGCGCGATGGCGCATCGGTCGTCTTCGTCGAAGTGCGGCTACGCAGCAGTGCCACCTTCGGCGGCGCCCTGGCCAGCATCACGCCGGTCAAGCAGCGGCGCATGGTGGTGGCCGCGCAAACCTGGCTGCTGGCACAAACAAGCTTGCCGCCTTGCCGCTTCGACGCGCTGGCCATCGATGGCGGGCGCATCAGCTGGCTGAAGAACATCCTCGATATGTAAGCATTTTTAACAGTGCTTGTCCGCCATGCCGCGCGCCTGCACTATAATCGGCAGACTATGAATAATCAACGCATCCTCTCGCACTTCCACGAAAGTGCCGAACTCAAGATCCAGGCCGCCACCGTACTGGCGCAACCCATTGCGCAGGCGATCGACCTGATGTTTTACGCATTGTCCAACGGCAACAAAATCCTGGCCTGCGGCAATGGCGGTTCCGCCGCCGACTGCCAGCATTTCGCCGCCGAGCTGGTCGGACGCTTCGAACGCGAGCGCTTTCCGCTGCCGGCCCTGGCGCTGACGACGGATACGTCGATCCTGACGGCCGTGGCGAACGACTACAGCTACCGCGAGATCTTCTCGAAGCAGGTGCAGGCGTTCGGCCAGGCCGGCGACATCCTGCTGGCCATCTCCACGTCGGGCAATTCGGCCAACGTGATGGCGGCCGTGGAAGCGGCGCTCGAGCGCGAAATGCGCGTCGTGGCGCTGACGGGCAAGGACGGCGGCGCCATCGGCAAGATGCTGACGGATGCCGACGTGCATATCTGCGTGCCGGCCGAGCGCACGGCGCGCATCCAGGAAGTCCACCTGACCACCATACATTGCATCTGCGACGGCATCGATGTCGCCCTATTCGGAGGAGACGTGAATGACTAAATTCGGTACTGACCCAGGCTGGAAACGCGTACAACGCCCCTTGGCCACCGCACTGCTGTGCGGCGCCATGCTTACCTCGCTCACCGGCTGCATCGAATTGATGGTCGGCGGCGCGGTGATGGGCGGCGTTGCCGCAGCGGACCGCCGCACCCTGGGCGCGCAGACCGAAGATAAGTCGATCGCCCTGAAAGGCGAGTCGCGCATCCCCTCCATCGTCGGCGACGTGGGCCATGTGAACGTCACCAGCTTCAACCGCCGCGTCCTGCTGACGGGCGAAGTGCGCGACGAGGCGATGAAAAATGCCGTCGAGCGCGAAGTGCGCAATATCGAGGGCGTGGAATCGGTGGCCAATGAATTGATCATCGCCGGCCCGGCCAGCTACACCTCGCGCTCGAACGACGCGCTGATCACCACCAAGGTCAAGGCCAGCCTGGTCGACATGAAAACCATCTCGGCCGCCTCGTTCAAGGTCGTCACCGAGAACGCCACCGTCTTCCTGATGGGACGCGTGACCCAGCGCGAAGGCACGGTCGCGGCCGACGTGGCGCGCGGCGTGGGCGGCGTGCAGAAAGTGGTCAAGCTGTTCGACTACATCTCGGAAGCGGAACTGAAGCAATTGCAGCCCGATCCGCCGCAGCAGCGCACGACAAGCACCGTCAGCGATACGGTCCAGCAATAAGCTTCTCCCCCATCCGGCCTACGGCGCCAGACTGATGATGCGTCTATAATGGACGCATCGTAGCGCTACTCTATTGAAAACCATGTCAACTTCGCCATCCGCAAGCAAGCCCTGGATCAAGCCAGCCCTGATCGCCGTCTTCGTGGCGGGCGTGGCGGCGGCCGGCTATCTGTCGCTGAACGACAAGCAAAGCGCGCCGGACGTGACCTTCCACGGCATCCATGGCGAGAAAATCACCTCGGCCAGCCTGCGCGGCAAGGTGGTGATGGTCAATTTCTGGGCCACCTCGTGCACCACTTGCGTGGCGGAAATGCCGGACATGGTCGACACCTACAACAAGTACAAGGGGCAGGGACTGGAATTCGTGGCCGTGGCCATGAAATACGATCCGGCCAACTACGTGCTGAACTTCGCCGAAACGCGCCAGCTGCCGTTCAAGGTGGCGCTCGACGTGACGGGCGAGGCGGCCAAGGCGTATGGCGACGTGGCCCTCACGCCCACCACCTTCGTCCTGGACAAGCAGGGCAAGATCCTCAAGCGCTATGTGGGCAAGCCGGAATTCGCGGAACTGCACAAGCTGCTGGAAACCGCCATCGCCGGGTGATCCAACGCAAAAATACCCGCTCTACACCGCACAAAACCCTGTTGCCAAGTGTTGCCAAACTGTTATAACCTTCCCAAGTGTGATTTCCACTCACCTTGTGAAGGCCAGCCGTGTCCCTAGCCGCTCAATCGCTCGACCCGCAACAACTCAAAATCTGGCTGCTCGCCGCCGGGAACAAGGACGCCACGGCGTTCCGCCAGCTATATAACTCCACATCATCGAAACTGTTTGGCTTCGCGCTGCGTATATTGCATAAGCAAGAGCTCGCTGAAGAAGCCTTGCAAGAGGGGTTCGTCGCCATCTGGAACAACGCCGCCGCTTACCAGAGCCATCTGGCGGCGCCGATGACCTGGATGGCCACAATCGTGCGCAACAAGGCGTTCGATGTGCTGCGGCGCAGCGACGATACCGTGGAAATCGATGCCGAACAGTTTGATAGCGAAGTCATGAATGCACTCCGAGACCCCCAGGCCACGCCGATCGAATCACTGCAACTGAGCGGTGATGCCAAGGCGCTGGCGTTTTGCATGTCGGCCCTGGAAGGGCTGCACCGGCAGGTGGTCGCCCTGGCCTTCTATCATGACCTGTCGCACAGCGAAGTGGCGCAGCAGATGTCGCTGCCGATCGGCACCGTAAAGACCTGGATACGGCGTAGCCTGGAACGGCTGCGCACGTGCCTGGCGAAACGGGAGGCATCATGAATATCCGCGGCAATGACGTGCTGCGCCAGAAACTGGCATCCGAATACGTGCTGGGCACCCTGAAAGGGGGCGCGCGGCGGCGTTTCGAAGGCTGGCTGCACAACGACGCCGACTTGCGCAATATCACGGCCGAATGGCGCCAGCGCCTGGAACCGATGGCGGAATTTGCCACGCCCGTGGCGCCGCCCAAACGCGTGTGGCAGCAGATCGAGCGGCGCCTGCACCTGGCGCCGCAGGGCGGCTGGTCTGTATTCCGCGATTCGCTGGCGTTCTGGCGTTCGCTGGGCATGGCCTCGAGCGCCATCGCCGCGCTGCTGGTCATCGTCGTGGCCACGCGCGTGATGGATGCGCCGCAGATCAGCTATGTCGCCAGCCTGACGGACGAGAAAGCGCAAACGGCCCTGCTGCTGACGGCCGACAGCCGCCACGGCGCCCTCGAAGTGCGCATGGTGGGCAATGCGCCCGTGCCGAGCGATAAGGATCTGGAACTGTGGGCCGTGCCGAAGAGCGGCAACCCACGCTCCTTGGGCCTGCTGGCCGACAAAGGCAACGTGAAACTGGCGTTGTCCCAGCGCGCCATCGGCAACGACGTGGCCCTGCTGGCCGTTACCCTCGAGCCGAAAGGCGGTTCGCCGAATCCGAACGGACCGACGGGACCAATCTTGTACAAGGGTAACTGGGTGAAAATATAGTCTTACTTGGGATACAGAATCATCTGCGTGCAGCGGAACAGGGCAATCGTCTTGCCCGTTTCCTTGCTTTTCACCACGGCATCCCACACCTGCGTGTTGCGGCCCTTGTGCTCGACCTTGGCCGTGCAGGTGAGCGTGCCTTCGCGCGCCGTGCCCAGGTGGTTCGATTTCAGTTCGATGGTCGTGAAATTGCTCGCGCCTTCGGGCAGGTTGACGATGCAGCCATAACCGGATGCCGTGTCGGCCAGGGTCACCACGCTGCCCGCGTGCAGATAGCCATTCGGCGCCAGCAGATGCGGCAGCACGGGCAATTCCGCCGTCAGCTGGCCGTCGCCCACTTCCGTGATGACGATGCCCAGGTGGCCGGGCAGGCGGCCGGTGCCGCGTTCATTCAACATTGCTACGGTGATGTCGGGATTGCTCATGCTGGTCCTTGTGCGGGTGAATCCGGGGTACGCCGGAAAATACTATGATGATAGCAACTTTCCCCGCAGCGGTCTGGCGGCCGCTTATTTCCGGCCGCGCCGTCGTTTCCACCACACCAGCGTCCCCGTCAGCATGAACAGCAGCGGCATGAGGCCGAAGACGGTAATGAAGGCGCGCCCCGCCGCGCCAAACGCCTGGCCCGAATGCAGGGGAAATTGCCAGCCCAGGAAGACGTCGCCGGCCGGCGCCCGCAAGGGGTCGCGTATGCGCAGGGGCAAGCCGCTGCGCGCATCCAGGGTGATGCGCGTGGCGCCGTCGCCGTGGGCGATTTCGCCGGGCTGGCGCACGCGCACCTCATACGGCTGGTCCTTTTTCGCCGGCAGCACGATGCGCGACACGCGCGCCTGCGGATACAGCAGCTGCGCGGCGGCCATGGCCTGGCCCGCATCGAGCAGGGCGCCGTCCTGCGCCACATTGTTCAATTTTGCCGTGTCCGGCACCGTCGACACCAGGTCCACCACGGGCAGCACCAGCTGCGGCAAATTGAAATAGATGCCGGAAAAGGCGAGCATGGCCAGCACGGGCGCGGCAAGGAAGCCCGCCGCCTTATGCAGCGTATAGTTGAAACGGGGCCAGGAGCCGCCATGCGACACCGTCAGCGCGCGCTTGATCGCCGGCCACTGCAGGCGCGGCCACCACAGATAGATGCCGCTCAAGGCCATCAGCAGCAGCATCACGCCGGAAATCCCCGTGACCGTCTTGCCCGCGTCGCCCGACAGCAGATAGCGGTGCAAATGAAACATGCCCGACATCAGCAACGGGCGCGTGAGGCCGAAGCGCCCCCAGTCGCGCTCGCCTTTGACTCGCAGGGTGTAGGGGTCGACCATCACCTGGCGCACGATGGCCTGGCTGAACGGCGATGGCTTGCCCGCCTGGCGGTACGACGCCACGTACACGTCGCGCGCATCGGCGGGCGGATTGAGCTGGCTCGGCTTGCCGTAGGCGGGGTCGGCCGTGAGCCAGTCCACCACCGCTTGCAGCGTGCGCGGCGTCACCTGGAACACCTGGCCAGGCGCGGGCGTGCTCGCCTGCAACAAATTCGGGTTGAGCCACGCGTCGAGCTCCGGCATCCAGGCGATGGCGGAGCCCGTCAAGCCCAGCAGGACGAACAGGGCGCCAAACCACAGGCCCGCATACAGGTGCAGCTTGGCGAACAACCATTTGACCGGGCGCTTGGACATGAAGGGGGACTCTGGGAATTTTGGGCTGCGGAACGATAGCATGAAAGAGGGGGAGTGAAAATCATTATCAGCTGGCATCCTGTCTGGCCTGCATAGCGCAAATGAATTGCAACAAGCGCTGACAGCGGGGCGATTTTCTTGCTACTATGCGCCCATGTCTTCCCGCCAGCCCACCCGCAAGCTTGCCCATCACGGTGCCGCCGCCCTCGCGCGCACGCCGTGGCGGCTGTGCGTGGCGCTGTTCAGTGCGCTGGCCCTCGTGTTCCTGCTGTCGACGGCCGCCTCGCACCTGCACAAGACGACCCTCGACGCGGAAGAGTGCGCGCTGTGCGCCACCGTCATCGACAAGGTGGCCGACATCGCCGTGCCGCCGGCCATCGCCGAGCCGCCCGCCCAATTACTGCCGTACCGCCTGCTGGCCCTGGCGCCCGCTATCCTGGCGCCCGCCGCCGCCCTCATCCTGCCGCCCGTGCGCGGCCCGCCTGCCGCCTCACTGTAGTTCCCACGCTGTTTTTCCTTTTTCAGGCTGCCCCTTGTCGCGCTGTCATGCGCGCCGGGCCGCCTGGCGTTGACTATTTTGAGGTTTACCATGCAACACACACCACGCCTGAGCGCGCTGTCGCTCGCCCTTGCCAGCTTGTTCAGCTTTTCCGCCCATGCCGCCGAGCCCGCCGAAGCCAATACCGATGCTGCACCGCAAGACATGCAAAAGGTCGAAGTCACCTCCGCCCACCTGAAAAGCGCGCGCATCGAGCTGTCGCCGAAAGTCGGCACCACCATCTACAGCATCGACAGCCACATGGTCGACATGCTGGGCCAGGGCGACAACACGCCATTCAATGAAGTGCTGCTGCGCCTGCCGGGCGTATCGCAGGATTCGAAGGGTTCCGGCGCCCTGCACGTGCGCGACGACCATGCCAACGTGCAATACCGCATCAATGGCGTGCAGTTGCCGGAAAGCATCACCGGCTTTGGTCAGTCGATCGACACGCGTTTGATCGACAAGACGGATTTCATGACGGGCGCCTTGCCCGCCCAGTTCGGCCTGCGCACGGCGGGGATTGTCGATATTGAAACGAAGGAGGGCGGCATGACGCCTGGCGGGCGCATCGGCATCATGGTCGGCAGCCACGACCATGTGGAGCCGAGTGCCGAATTTTTTGGCAGCGTGGGCAAGTTCAATTACTACCTGTCCGGCAGCTACCTGGGCAATTCGCTGGGTGTGGAAAACCCGCAAGACACGCGCAGCGCCCTGCACGACAAGACGCGCCAGAACAAATCGTTCGGCAGCCTGTCGTATTTCCTTGACGACAATACCCGCCTGGGCGCCATGTTCGGCACGTATAACGGCCGCTTCCAGATCCCCAACAATCCTGACCAGGCGCCAGGGTTCTCGCTGGCTGGCCACAGCGATGCGCAGGCGGGCACGTCCAGTATCCCGTCGTCGCAGCTGAATGAAAACCAGCGCGAAGTGAACCGCTTCCTCGTGCTGTCGCTGCAAAAGAGCCTGGGCGACGTCAATTACCAGGTCTCCGCCTTTCACCAGTACTCGGAACTGCACTTCACGCCCGATGCCATCGGCGACCTGATCTACAACGGCGTGGCCTCGGACTCGCGCCGCGCGAACAGCGCGTCCGGCGCCCAGTTCGACGCCAGCTACAAATGGCACCAGGACCACACCGTGCGCGCGGGCCTGGCCTACACGCGCCAGAAAACCACGAGCGACAACACGGTCGCCGTCTTCCCGAGCATGGATGGCGCGCAAACCTCGACCACGCCCATCACGGTGCTGGACAACAGCGGCAAGACGGGCACCCTGGCCAGCTTTTACCTGCAGGATGAATGGCATATCAGTAAACCCCTGACCCTCAACTATGGCGCCCGTTTCGACAAGGTGTCGGCCTACACGAGCGAGCAGCAATGGAGTCCGCGCGTCAATCTGGCGTATCAACTGGCGCCGGGCACGGCCCTGCACGCCGGCTATTCGCGCTACTTCACGCCGCCGCCGCAGGAACTGGCGGCGCAAGGCAGCATCGACCTGTACGCGAACACGACGAATGCGCCGGAAATCGGCCAGTCGGACAACGTCAAGGCCGAGCGCACGCATTACTACGACGTCGGCATCAGCCACCAGGTGAATGCGAAACTGACCGTGACGGCCGATGTCTACTATAAAAAGATCAACAATCTGCTGGACGAAGGCCAGTTCGGCCAGGCGCTGATCTTGACGCCATTCAACTATGCGGACGGCTACGCCAAGGGCCTGGAATTGTCGGCCATCTACAGCGAGAAAAACTGGGGCCTGTTCCTCAACGCCAGCACGCAAAAGGCGCAGGGCCGCAACATCAATTCGGGCCAGGCCCTGTTTGGCGCCGATGAGTTGAACTACATCAGCAAGAACTATGTCTACCTTGACCATGACCAGAAATACACGCTGTCGGGCGGCGGCCATTACCACTTCGGCGATTCGCAAGTGAGCGCTGACTTCCTGTACGGCAGCGGCCTGCGCATGACGCCGGACGGCGGTGCACCGAATTCCGGCCACTTGCCCGGCTACTTCACCGTCAACACGGCGCTCACGCACACGTGGAAAAACACGCCGCTCGGCAAGGTGGAAGGACGGCTGGCCCTGATCAACCTGTTCGACAAGTCGTATCTGCTGCGCGACGGTTCCGGCGTGGGCGTGGGGGCGCCGCAGTACGGTGCCCGCCGCAGCATCTATGCCGGCTTGTCGACAAGTTTCTAACCGTTACGCGCGAAGACAGCGGCAGGGAGCAACGCCTGCCGCTGTCGGTTGCCGTCAGCGTAGCCCTTATCCCCAGGCGATGGCCGCCTGGCCATGCGCCTGCAGGTAGGCGTTGGCCTGGCTGAACGGCTTGCTGCCAAAGAAACCTTTGCTGGCAGACAAGGGAGACGGATGCGGTGCCGCCAGCACCAGGTGCTTGCCGGGATCGATCAGGCTGCGCTTGGCTTGCGCATAGCCGCCCCACAGGATGAATACGAGATGTTCACGCTCGGCGGACAGGTGGCGGATGGCGCTGTCCGTCAATTTCTCCCATCCCTTGGCCGCGTGCGAACCGGCCGCGCCGGCGCGCACCGTCAACACGCTGTTGAGCAGGAACACGCCTTGCTGCGCCCAGTCGGACAGGTCCGTGCGCGTCCGCCCGATCCCCACATCGGTGGACAGCTCCTTGAAGATGTTCTGCAAGCTCGGTTGCGCGGGGTGACCGTCCGGCACGGAAAAGCACAAGCCCATGGCCGCGCCGGGCGTGTGATACGGGTCTTGCCCCAGGATCACGACTTTCACCTGCTCGAACGGCGTCAGATCGAAGGCCCGGAAGATGGTTTTGCCGGGCGGAAAACATGGCCCCGCCGCATACTCTTCCTTCACGAAGGCGGCCAGGCGTTCCCAGTAAGGCTGGGCAAACTCGCCCTCCAGCCGCGCCTTCCACGATGCGTCGATGCGTACGTCCATGCGCCACCTCATAGCTCATTTGCCAACAATACCTTTTCAGCATGCCAGTATAGGACGCTCGGCCGATGAGGCGCATACGATACGCACAGGCAAAAAAAAGCCGCCCGGCTCTGCAGCGGGCGGCCTTGATGCGACGCAAAGGGCTTAGAAATTCAGCGCCGATTCCACGCCGGCGCTGTGTGCCTGTTCATCCGCGTGGTACGAGCTGCGCACCATGGCGCCCACGGCGGCGTGGGTAAAGCCCATCTTGTACGCTTCCTCTTCGAACATTTTGAAGACGTCCGGATGCACGTAGCGGCGCACGGGCAGGTGGCTGTTCGATGGCGCCAGGTACTGGCCGATGGTCAGCATGTCGATGTCGTGCTCGCGCATGTCGCGCATGACTTGCAGGATTTCCTCGTCCGTCTCGCCCAGGCCCACCATGATGCCGGACTTGGTTTTCACGTCCGGGTACATGGCCTTGAAATCCTTCAGCAGCTTCAGCGAGTGCATGTAGTCGGAGCCGGGACGGGCTTCCTTGTACAGGCGCGGCGCCGTTTCCAGGTTGTGGTTCATGACGTCAGGCAAGCCATCCTTGAACAGGTTCAGGGCTTTTTCCAGGCGGCCGCGGAAGTCGGGCACCAGCACTTCGATGCGGGTATTCGGCGACAGGGCGCGCGTTTGCTGGATGCACTCGACGAAATGGCCGGCGCCGCCGTCGCGCAAGTCATCGCGGTCGACGGAGGTGATGACGACGTAGTTCAGGCGCAGCTTGGCGATGGTTTTCGACAGGTTGGCCGGCTCTTCCTTGTCCAGCGGGTCCGGGCGGCCATGGCCGACGTCGCAGAACGGGCAGCGGCGCGTGCACTTGTCGCCCATGATCATGAAGGTGGCCGTGCCCTTGCCAAAACACTCGCCGATGTTCGGGCAGCTGGCTTCTTCGCACACGGTGACAAGCTTGTTTTCGCGCAGGATGTCCTTGATCTCATAGAAGCGCGTCGATGCCGAGGCGGCCTTGACGCGGATCCAGTCCGGCTTTTTCAGGCGCTCGACTTGTTCGATCGGAATGATCTTGATCGGGATGCGCGACGTCTTGCTGGCGCCTTTTTGCTTTTCGCTCGGGTTGTACGCGGGAGCGGCAGTAGCGGCGGGGGCGGTGCTGGAAATGGTCTCAGAAGTCATGGCTGCAAGCCCTTGAGGGGCAAAGTTTGGTTTGTTTGCTCAGGCATCCGCTGCCTGAGGCGCGCCTGCGGCGCTGTTTGCTTCGCTTACATCGAGTAATACGGTCAATTCGTGGGCCAGGGCCCGCTGCACCTCGGCCAGCGGCACCGACACGCCCATGCTGCGCATGTCCACCGTCTTCAGGCCGGAATAGCCGCAGGGGTTAATCCAGGAAAACGGCGCCAGGTCCATCGCCACGTTGAGCGACACGCCATGGTAGGTGCAGCCGTTGCCGCGCACTTTCAAGCCCAGCGCGGCGATCTTCGCACCCTTGTCTGGTCCGCCGGCAAGATAGATGCCAGGCGCGCCATCGATGCGCTCGCCAGCGAGATTATACGCCGCCAGCACGTTGATGATGGCTTGCTCGATTTTATGCACGAACTGGCGCGCATACAGCTTGCCGCCCGGCTTGTTGCGGCGCAAGTCCATCAGCAGGTAAATCACCACCTGGCCGGGACCGTGGAACGTCACTTCGCCGCCACGGTCCGTCTGTACCACGGGGATCGCGTCAGCTCCCGCCAGCAGATGGCCGCGGTCGGCCGCCAGGCCCAGCGTAAATACGGGCGGATGCTCGACGATCCACAGTTCGTCGCGCGTCTCCGTCGTGCGCGCATCGGTGAAGGCGCGCATGGCGGCAAAGGTAGGCTCGTAATCGACGCGGCCCAGCTCGCGGATCAGCGCCGTTTCGGTGCGGGTGGTGGTCATGACAGATTCTGTAATCAGCTGCCGGCGCCCTGCGGACGCTGCGGCGAAGCCGTGATTATAAGCCAGGCGGCCGTTTCATTCCGGGCCAGGCTCTGGCGGCAATAGCAACCTGCCCAATTTTTGTGCAGCGTGGCGTATCTGGGCCCCGTTCAGGGCCGTGTAGCCGAGCAGCACGGCCGGCGCCAATTTTGCGCTGTGACAAAAGTCACCGAGCGGCTGCAGCGCCAGTCCCTCTTGCGCGGCGCGCGCGCAAAACGCCCGCTCGTCGCTGCCCGGCGGCAGCCATAGCACGCAATGAAAACCCGCCTGCTGGCCGGTGACCGTGTAGCGGCCGGGGGCCGTCTGCTCGAGGCAGGCCAGCAACAGGTCGCGCCGCTCCTTGTAGGCCAGCCGCGCCTGGCGCAGATGGCGCACGAAGGCGCCATCCTCCATCCAGGCGGCCAGCGCCAGCTGCTCCGTCACGCCCACGGACCTGCCCGTCAACTGCAGGAGGCGCAGCAACTGCGGGCGCAAGGCGGACGGCAGCACCATGAAGCCCACGCGCAGGCCGGCAAACAGGGTCTTGTTGAAACTGCCGCAATAAATCACGCGCTGGTACTGGTCCAGCGCCTTCAGGGCCGCCAGCGGCGCGCTCTGGTAATTGAATTCGCTGTCGTAATCGTCTTCCAGCACCCAGGCGCCGCTGTCGTTCGCCCACTCCAGCAAGGCCAGACGGCGCGTGACGGACATGGTCACGCCCAGCGGCGACTGGTGCGCCGGCGTCACGTACGCGAGACAGGCGTCCGCATGCGCGGCCAGGGCGGCGCAATCGATGCCCTCGGCGTCGACGGCGATGTCCACCGGCACGGCGCCCGCGAGACCGAACAGGGCGCGCGCGGCCGGATAGCCCGGTTCTTCCAGGCACACCTTGTCGCCCTCGCGCACGATGCTGCGCGCCAGCAAGTCGATCGCGTGGCGGATGCCGGTGGTGACAACGATGTCTTGCGGGTCGCAGCGGATGCCGCGGTACTTGGCGAGGAAATCGGCGATCTGCTGGCGCAGCTGGGGCAAGCCGGCCGGATCGGCGCTGCACAGCTGCTCCGGCGTGGCGGCCGCCAGCGCCCGCGTGGCGCACTTGGACCAGGCGGCCATGGGAAACAGGCTGGCGTCGGCGCGCCGCGCCACGAAGGGCAAGCCGTCGCGCACGCCCGTATCGGACACCGGCACCGGCGCGGAAAATGGCCCGACCGGGGTGGCATCCGCAAATCCTGCCATCAAGAAGCGTTCCGGCACGACGGCGCACACGCGCGTGCCGGAACCGGGCACGCGCGTCACGTACGCTTCCGCGTGCAGGCGGTCGAACACGGTTTCGATGGTGCCGCGCGACAACTCCCACCGTTCCGCCAGGGTGCGGCTGGACGGCAAACGGCTGCCCGCCGGCAGCATCTTCGTCAGGATGGCCGAGCGCAGCGCTTCATACGCGCCATCCTGCTTGTTGACGCCCGCCTTGTCGAGCCAGCTGGTGGGACGAGGCAAGTCCAGGGCGTGCGGTGATTTTCCTCGCGGCATGATAATCGTCCAAGTGGTCCAATGAGTTTTCTGATGACTGGCACTTCGCATTACACCACAAACATTCTACTCTCACCGTTCTGGTGCGTCAGCGGGGCGCACGCTTGCATCGACGCATGAAGGGATCGTGTAAAACAATGCAGAAACAACTCGCCTTCTGGGCCTGGGGCGGCATCGTGCTGCTACTGGTGTGCCTGTCGCGCATCAGCATCGACATTTATCTGCCTTCGCTGCCGGCCATGGCCGATGCCCTGCATGCCAGCGATGCGCAGCTGCAACTGACGCTGAGCCTGTTCATGGCCGGCTCGGCCGCCTCGATGCTCGCCTGCGGGCCGCTGGCCGACCGTTACGGACGCCGCCCCGTGCTGCTGGCCGGCACGGCCATTTATGTGCTCGCCAGCATCGTCTGCACCGTGACCAGCGACGTCCACGTGCTGATCGCCGCGCGCGTGCTGCAAGCGTTCGGCGGTTGCAGCGGCACCATCATCGGCCGCGTCATGGTGCGCGACCGCTTCGAGCCCGCCACGCAGGCGCGCATGCTGGGGAAAATATCGATGGTGATGGGCTTGTCGCCGATCCTGGCGCCGCTGGCCGGCAGCGTGCTCGATGCAGCGTTCGGCTGGCGCGCCGTGTTTGGCGTGCTATGTGCGCTGGGCGCGCTGTCGCTGTGGCTGATCGCCGCCTGGGTGCCGGAAACCAAGCCAGCCAATGTTGTGCCACAGGGCAATACCCTGGCGCTGTACCGGCGCCTGCTGGGCGACGCGTATTTCCTGCGCTATGCGCTGGCCATCGGCTTTGTGTATTGCACGTATTTCCCGTTCATCGCGGAATCGTCCGTACTGTTGCAAAGGGGCATGCATCTGTCGCCGCACGCGTATGCGCTGGTGTTCGCGCTGACGGTCAGCGGCTATATCGCGGGATCGAGCCTGTTCCGCGCACTGGGACCGCGCCTGGGCGCCGATTACCTGCTGGGCGTGGCGGTGCTGATCAATGTGGCAGGCGCGGCCAGCCTGTTGCTGGCGGGTAGTCTGGCGCCGCAGCACGTGGCCTCGCTGGTGGCGCCGATGCTGCTGGTGATGGTGTCGGTGGGCATGGCGATTCCCGCCTGCCAGCTGGCCGTGCTGCAGCCGTATGGCAACCAGGCGGGCAGCGCCTCGGGCCTGTTCTTCTTCGTGCAGATGCTCATCACGGCGGCCTGCGGCGCCGTCATCGCCGCCATCACGGACGGCAGCGAAAAGCCGCTGCTGTGGGTGACGGCGGCGGCCAGCGCGGCCTTTGCCCTCGTGTGGCGGCTGACTAAGCCGGCTGCGACACCGTCGCCAGCCACTGCCGCACCCCGGGCCGCTGCCACTGGGCCAGCGCATAGTCGCGCAGGGCAGGCGGCACCGGCTCGCCGCTCTTGATCAAACGCAACAGCATCAGGGCCAGGTCCGTGTCGGCGATGCTCCAGGCGCCAAACAGGTGCTCGCCCCGCACCAGCTCGCCCGCGACCTGCAGCAGCTTGGCGGCAGCGGCCTGCGCCGCCGGCGACAGCGGTGCATGGTCCGAACGGGGCGGGTGGAACACGACGGTGGAATCGCGCTCGTTGCGCAGCGCCAGCAGATCGCTGCGCAGCCACGCCTGCACCTGCCGCGCCCGTGCCCGCTGGCGCACGTCGCGCGGCAGCACGGATGGATAGTCGGGCGCGGCAAAAACGTCGTCGAGGTAATCGGCGATGGCGTTCGATTCCGTCAGGATAAAGCCCGCGTGGTCGATGGCGGGCACGCGCTGCGTCAGGCTGAAGGCGCCGAACGGCGGCTGGCGCGCCGCGCCCGCGTCCAGGTCGACGTCCCGCACGGTGAAAGGAAGCTGCTTTTCGCCCAGGGCGACAAAAGTAGAAAAGGTGTACGGGCTGATGCGGTTGCGGTCGACATACAAAATGAGGGACATGGCGGGCCTTCTTGTGGATGAGTGAACAGGATTCATCATAAAGCGCCGCGCCTCGCCATCAAAACGAGTTATATTCGACGTTCTGGTTACTTTTATTCACATCAAACGCCATGTCCGGACTGCCGAATTTTTCAGCCTTGCGCGCCTTCGAGGCGGCCGCCCGTCATGGCAATTTTTCGCGCGCGGCCGAGGAACTGCACTTGACGCACGGCGCCATCAGCCACCAGGTGCGCAAGCTGGAAGAGGAACTGGGCTTGCTGCTGTTCCTGCGCAACGGCCGCCATGTGACGGTCACGCCGCAGGGGCGGCAATTTGCGCTGGTGCTGGGCCAGGCGTTTGCCGAGATCGCCACGGCGGCGCAAGCCCTGCGGCCCGCGCCCGGCAATACGCGTTTGACGATCACAGCGATTCCCTCGTTTGCGGCGCGCTGGCTGGCGCCGCGCCTCGGGCATTTCATCGAACGCCATCCCGGCATCGAAGTGGTGCTGCAAACGAGCGGCGCCCTGCAAGACCTGGAGGGCGAAGGCATCGACGTGGGCATCCGCTTCGGCCGCGGCCATTATCCGGGCCTGCTGGTGCAGCCGCTGATGGGCGATGTGTATTACCCCGTCTGCAGTCCCCATTACCGGGGCGGCCGCCTGCCGGCCACGCCGGGCGAACTGGCGCACGCGACCTTGCTGCGCTCGATCGAACCGTGGCGGCCGTGGCTGATGGCGGCCGGCTTGCCGCTGGCCGAGCCGTCGGGCGGGGTACTGTACGAGGATTTGTCGATGCTGATCCGCTCGGCTATCGATGGCGACGGCGTGGCGCTGGTGCGCCATGTGGTGGCGCTGCAGGAAGTGGCGGCGGGGCGGCTGGTGCGCCTGTTCGATACGGCCGTGCCCAGCGCCGACGCCTATTATCTGGTCAGCCCGCCCGCCGCAGCGCAGCGCGAGCCCGTGCGCGCCTTCCGTGCCTGGCTGGGCGAAGAAGTCGCCGCCTTCCAGGCACGCGAAGCGCGCACTTTAATTACATGACGATCTTGACCATCGGGTGGCCCGACAGCGCCATGTACAGGGCGTCGAGCTGCTCGCGGCTGACGGCGCGCACGGTGACGGTCAGGCCCGTGTAATTGCCCTTGCCCGATGGGCGCTCTTCCATGCGGCCCGCGTGGAAGGTCGGATCGTGGCTGATCACCAGTTCCAGCATGGTCGGCGCGAAATCGACGTGCGTGGGGCCCATGATCTTGATGGGAAAATCGCTCGGGTATTCGATCAGCGATTCGCTGGGAGGAATCGTCACTTCGGTGGGTGGGGTGGTTTGCATGGGAAATCCTATCAGTGCCGGTCAGAACAGGCGGCGCGGCGCATGGCGCGCGGCGGCTGCATAAAAACGTATTGTAGCCAAATTTAAGGGCGGACGCGCCAGCGGCCATGGCGCGCCCGGCAAGGCAAAAAAAAAGCCAGCTGGGTAAGCTGGCGGAAAAACTATTTCGTTTAGACAAAATAGCCGGAAAAGTCGATGCTGTCACTTGGAGGGTAAGCAGTGCTTGTACTGTAGACAAAGCACGGCGGCTTTACCTCCGTTATGTGACGAACTGCGCATTTTGCGGCTTGAACGTCGGTACGGCGCGACAGACGGCGCGGCCGTCAGCGCTCCACTTCCTGCATCCGGCCATTACGGCCGGGACCGCCGCGCTCATTGCCCCTGTCATTGCCGCGTTCATAATTCCTGACACGCTCGCCACCGCGTGCCTCCTGTGGCGCACGCGCGGCCGGGGCCGGCATCGGCGGCGGCGCAGGCCGCGGCTGGGCCACGGGCGGCGCGGCAGGCAAGGATGGCGGCGGTGCCGTCTGCAGCACTTCGCGGCGGGGGCTGCGTTCTGCGCGCTCCGGGCGCGGCAATGGCCGCTCGGCGCGGAACCGCTCCTCGCCACGCCACCCGGGATGGGCCACCTGGTCTTGCACGGGCGGCAAGGCCGGCATCGCCGGCATCACGGGCTGGGGCGGCACCGGCGGCTGTTGCGGCTGGACTGGCACGGGCGGCCGGTTCGGCGGCATCGGACGCGGCGCCAGGTGCGTCTGGCCATCGTCCGTCTGCAAGCGGCCAGGGCGGTTGACCCAGTCGCGCCGGAACTCCCTGTCGCCGCGCGGCGCATCGGAAGGACGCTGCCAGTTGCCCGCCGGCGCAGGCGGCGTGCTCAAGGGCATGCTTTGCAGCACCGGGGCCGGCATGATGGTGCGGTTGCGGCGCGGCACGTCGACCGTGCGCGCACCGCCAAAACGTTCGCCCGGCAACATCGTCATGCCTTCGCGGCGTTCGCGTTCGCCCGCCACGGAACGGCGCCCCTCGGCGACGCGGTTGATGCGGCGCTCATAGTCCGCGCTGGCGCGGTAGCCGGGCACGTAGCGCTCGTGCGGCGACAGGGGGAACCAGCCCACGCCCGGGTGCTGGCCATGGTGTGCCCCGTGATTGCCGCCGACCCAGCCCACCAGGGCCGGCGCCCAGGGCACGCGGCCGCGCTCGCGGCCCGGCGCCCAGCCCCAGCGGTGGCCCAGCAGCACCCAGCGGCCGTAATGCGAGGGCGCGTAGCCCCACGGCGCATTGTCGACCCAGGTCCAGCCCCACGGCGCGATCCACGTCCAGCGCCCGTCGCTGTACGGCGCCCAGCCGGCCGGCACCGTGCTGGGCAACCACAAGGGGCCGTATTCCGCGTTGTCCTGCCAGGCGCCGTAGCGGTCCAGCTCTTCATAGCCGGTGGTATCGTCCGTGACGTAGCGCAAGGCCGGCGCGGCGGCGGGCAAGGCTTCGGGCCAGTTGTCGAAGGCGATCCGCTGCACGGCGCCCGTGCGCAATTCCTCGTCCGTCAGCTCGGCGCGCTTGCCTGCACGCAAGGTGACACTGCCCGTCGCGCCATCCACGTCGGCCGCCCCCTCGAGCACGCTGACGATGCTGGTGCCGGGCTGGCGCCCCGCCTCGATGCGCACCCAGCCAGGCTGGCTCAGGATCACGCGGACCTGGGCGGTGGTCAGCTCGAAGCCGCGCAGCGCGTCGGGATTGCGCACGCGCACGCTGACCGTGCCATAGCTGAGGTGCAATTTGAAACTGTCGTCATCGAGCTCGCTCACTTCCAGTTCGGAATCGCCATCGAGGCGCACGGCGGCCGCGCCCACGCGAAACTCCGCCAGCGCACCGCGCATGGTACTCAGGCGGTTATCCGTCGTGACGGGCCAGTTCAGCAGGGCATTTTGCGCCTCGCCATCGCCGGCGCGCACCAGCACCTGCCCTTCGACGGTGGAAATGCGCCCCACGCGGGCGGGCGGGTCTTCGGCCAGGGCCAGGGAGCACGCCGACGACAGCAGCACGGCGCACACGGTGTGGAGGAGGGGGAAGGACAGGGTCGGACGCATGGCAGCGCTCCAGGCAGGACGTACAAGGATGATTGCTACCGATTACATCCGCATTGGGCGGGCATCGCAAGCGGGCTTACAAATGTTTGCAAGTTATCCGCTTCAGGACGCCGCCTGGCCGCCGCGCTTGACGAAGAACAATGCCGTGCCAACGGCCATCAGCAAGCCGCCAAAGAAGCGGTTCTGCTTTTTCACGGCGCTGGCATCGCGGAAAAAGCGCTGCATCGACGAGGCCAGGAAGGCGTAGCTGTGCATCACGATCTGATCGATCGTGCACATGGTGACGGCCAGGATCAGCAATTGCGGCAGCAGGGGCGCAGCAGGACTGATGAATTGCGGCAACACCGCCACCATGAAAATGATGCCTTTCGGATTCGTCACATTGGTCAGAAACCCCGTCAGCACGCGCCGCCCCATGGACGGCACCACGGCATCGGCATGCAGGTCGCCCGTCACCGCCACCTTGGCGCGCCACTGCGACAGACCCAGGTAGATCAGGTACAGCGCGCCCACCGTCTTGACGATGTTGAAGGCCACTTCGGAAGCGAGCAGCAGGGAGCCGACGCCGGCGCCGGCGATGCCCAGCACGACCAGCAGCCCCAGTTGCAGGCCGAGAATCGTGGCGCTGGCCTTCTTCACCCCGTACGACAGGCCATGCGACATCGACAGCACGGCGCCCGAACCGGGCGAGACGGCGATGATGGAGGCGGCGATGACAAAGGTGATCCAGGTGGCAAAGTGCATGCGGTTTCCAAAAAAATGGTGATGATGAGCAATTTTACCCCGCCCCGTGCGGCCCTGCCGGCCATCCCTGAGGTAAGATCGCATGCACGCCTTCGCTGCGTTTTTCCTTGCCGTACAACCAAGAATAACATCATGAAAAACAACACTTTCCTCGCTCCGCCATCTCCCGCCACCGCCGTGGGAGCACGCTGAGATGGCCGGCTCCAGCCTGTTGGCCCTGCTCGACGACATCGCCAGCATCCTCGACGACGTTTCCCTGATGACCAAGGTGGCCGCCAAGAAGACGGCCGGCGTGCTCGGTGACGACCTGGCCCTGAACGCGCAGCAGGTGGCCGGCGTGCGCGCCGAGCGCGAACTGCCCGTGGTCTGGGCCGTCGCCGTCGGCTCGCTGAAGAACAAGGCCATCCTGGTGCCCGCCGCGCTGGCCATCAGCGCGTTCGCGCCGTGGGCCATCACGCCGCTGCTGATGGTGGGCGGCGCCTACCTGTGCTTCGAGGGCTTCGAAAAGATCGCGCACAAATACCTGCACCCGGACGACAGCCACAAGGCCGAGCTGGCCCAGGCGCTGCGCGACCCGCAGATCGACCTGGTGGCGCTGGAAAAGGACAAGATCAAGGGCGCCATCCGCACCGATTTCATTTTATCGGCGGAAATCATCGTCATTGCCCTGGGCACGGTGGCCACGGCCACCTTCGCCGAGCAGGTGGCCGTCGTCGTCGGCATCGCCCTTCTCATGACGGTGGGCGTGTATGGCCTGGTGGCCGGCATCGTCAAGCTCGATGACGCGGGCTTCTACCTGGCGGCGCGCAAGGGCGCGGGCGCGCTGATGGATGGCGTGCGCGGCTTTGGCCGCATGCTGGTGTCGGCGGCGCCGAAACTGATGAAATTCCTGTCCGTGGTGGGCACCCTGGCCATGTTCATGGTCGGCGGCGGCATCCTGACGCACGGCTGGCCGTGGGCCAGCGGCATGCTGCACCATGCGGAAGAGGCCGTCGGCAGCGTGGCCGGCATCGGCCCCGTGCTGGCCGCCGTCACGCCCAGCCTGATCAATGCGGTGGCTGGCGTCATCGCCGGCGGCCTGGTGCTGGCCGGCGTCACCGCCGTGTCGGCTTTATTGCGCATGATCAAGCCAAGCAAATAAACTTTCTGGTCTGATGGAGCGGTAGGCGCATCCGTGCCTGCCGCCCCGGCCATGCCGGCGGCGCCCGCTGCCCATGGAGACCCTATGCATCCTTCCCCCGCCCCACGCCCCAGCAGCGCCTTTATCGGCGCGTCCTGGGCGGCATTGCTGATCGGCATCGTCACCTACCTGTCCGGCCTGTGGAACGCCGGCATGGCCCTCAACGAGAAGGGCTATTACTTCACCATCCTCATGTATGGCCTGTTCGCCGCCATCTCGCTGCAGAAATCCGTGCGCGACCGCGCCGAGGGCGTCGCCGTGACGGGGATCTACTTTGGCCTGTGCTGGATTTCCGTGCTGCTGGCCCTGCTGCTGCTCACGGTCGGCTTGTGGAACGCCACCCTGCAGAACAGCGAAAAGGGTTTCTATGCCATGGCATTCCTGCTCAGCCTGTTTGCCGCCGTGGCCGTGCAAAAGAATGTGCGCGACGTGGCGCGCGCCGCGCCCGCCACCTCTGCCGAGGCGCCGGGAACTTAAACGCCCGCGGCGCGTCTATTCCTGTATCCATGTCGGGAGAGGATGATGAGCGACCAGCAGAAACGTTTACAAATGGCACTGGAAGCGGCGCACATGGCGATCTGGGATTCGCGCATCGTCGCCGGCCAGGTCATCGACGGCACGGTCAGCTGGTCGGCCAAGGGCGCCACCTTGCTGGGCCTGGAAGAACATCCGCTGACGCAGCCGTTTCGCAGCTTTCTCGACTGCGTGCATGCCGGCGACCGCGACAAGGTAGTCGCCGTGCTGCAGGATGGCGTGCGCCAGCGCGGCGCCTATGCCCTGCAATACCGCGTCATCTGGCCCGACGGCAGCGAACACTGGCTGGCGGCCAAGGCGCAAGTGTTCATGGACGCCGCGGGCCACCCGGAACGCACCCTGGGCATCATCTGGGATATCAGCGAGCACATGGCGCGCGAACTGATGATTGCCGAGCGCAAGGAATTGGCCGAGGTGACGCTCAGCTCCATCGGCGACGGCGTCATCACCACCGATCCGCAGGGCAAGACGCGCTCGCTGAACCGGGTGGCCGAGCAATTGACGGGCTGGAGCAACGCGCTGGCGCAGGGCCTGGACATCGCCCAGACCATGCCGCTGGCCGATGAACGCACGGGCGAGGTACTCGAGCACGTGGCCATGCGCTGCCTGCAACAGCGCCAGGCCATCGGCATTTCCCCCCGCTCGCAACTGATCACGCGCGAAGGGCGGCGCATCGCCATCGAAGAATCGGCCGCGCCCATCTGGTCGCGCGACGGCGCTATCCTCGGCGCCGTCGTCGTCTTCCGCGACGTCAGCCACGAGCGCAAGCTGAGCCAGCAACTGTCGTGGCAAGCCTCGCACGACGCCCTGACGGGCCTGATCAACCGGCGCGAATTCGAACACCTGGTGGCCGGCGCCCTGCACACGGCCAAGCAGGATGGCCACGTGCATGCGCTGCTGTACCTGGACCTGGACCAGTTCAAGGTCATCAACGACACCAGCGGCCACGGCGCCGGCGACGTACTGCTGCAGCTGCTGGCGAAGATGCTGCAGGGGCGCATGCGCGACAGCGACATCCTGGCGCGCCTCGGCGGCGACGAGCTGGGCGTGCTGCTGCCCCACTGTCCGCTCGAGCATGCGCGCCTGATCGGCGAACAGCTGCGCCAGTCCGTGCGCGACTTCCGTTTCGCCTGGGACAACCGCAGCTTCGAGCTGGGCGTGAGCATCGGCATCGCGGAAATCAACCAAGACAGCAAGTCCATGAGCGAGCTGCTGAGCGCGGCCGACCAAGCCTGCTACCTGGCCAAGGAGCAGGGCCGCAACCGCATCCATGTCTACCAGGAGTCGGACGTCATGCTGGCGCAGCGGCATGGCGAAATGCTGTGGATTTCACGCCTGAACGAAGCGTTCACCCACGATTATTTCCGCCTGTACGCCATGCCCATCGTGCACCTGCACGACAGCCCGGAACACCACGACGAAGTGCTGATCCGCATCCGCAACAGCAAGGGCGACCTGATCTTGCCAGGCGCCTTCATCCCGGCCGCCGAACGCTACGACATGATGCTGTCCATCGACCGCTGGGTCATCCGCGCCGTCTGCCACCATATCCAGAGCGTGCGCGACAGCCTGACGCCTTTGGCCGCGCTGGCGGAAAGCCGGCGCCGCGCACCGGCCCTGTATTCCGTCAACCTGTCGGGCATGTCGCTGGCCGATGCCGGCTTGCACGACTACATCACCGAGCAGTTCGTGCAGTTCGCCATCGCGCCCGAGCAAATCTGCTTTGAAATCACGGAAACGGCCGTCATCGCCAACCTGCCCAAGGCGCAAGCGTTCATGCGCCAGCTCAAGGCCCTGGGCTGCCGCTTTTCGCTCGATGACTTCGGCAGCGGCTTTTCCTCGTTCGGCTACCTGAAGGCGCTGCCCGTCGACTATCTGAAGATCGACGGCGTCTTCGTGCGCGACATCGCCACCAATGCCATCAACCGCGCCATGGTCAAGGCCATCAATGAAGTGGGCCACGTGATGGGCCTCAAGACGGTGGCCGAATACGTGGAAGACGCGGCCACCCTGGCCGTCATCCGCGAACTGGGCATCGACTACGCGCAAGGCTACGCCGTGGGCAGCCTGCGCCCCCTGACGGCGGGTATCGATTAGCCGCTGCCGACAACCAGTGCCTTTAAAACAATGCCGCATTGCTATCGCTAAATGCGTGCAAGCACGACCAATCTGGAGGATTTTGATCTACATCAATAAATTTGCGCTGGCGACTCCTTACACTGATCTCCATTCTTGCAATCGTGCAAGTCTTACTCACCAATTGCCTATTTAACTGATCAGGAAGCCGCGACCATGCGACAAAATTTGCCAGTGACTAACCGTGAAGTCCTCGTCTTGGACGATCAGGCCATCGTGTCGAAAACGGATATGAACGGCAATATCGTGTATGTGAATCCGTACTTCAGCCAGGTCAGCGGCTTCAGCGAGGCAGAGCTGCTCGGTTCGCCCCAGAACATCGTGCGCCACCCGGACATGCCGGCCGAAGCGTTTGCCGACCTGTGGGCCTCGATCCAGGCCGGCACGCCGTGGACGGGCCTGGTCAAGAACCGCTGCAAGAACGGCGATTTTTACTGGGTGCGCGCCAACGTCACGCCCATCCGCGAAGCGGGCAAGACCATCGGCTACATGTCCGTGCGCGTGAAGGCGGACAAGGACCAGGTCAAGGCCGCCGAGGAAGCCTACGCCGCCATCCGCAACAAGGAAGGCGGCAACATCGTCATCAAGCACGGCCAGATCGTGCGCCCGGGCCTGGCGCACCTGCTGCACAGCCTGACGCACATGTCGCTCAACCTGCGCATCTGGGCCGCCACCTCCATCGTCAACTGTCTGCAGCTGCTGGTGTGCGTCATCAGCCTGTTCGCCAGCGGCGGCCAGATCACCAATTACGCCATCTTCGGCGCCACCCTGTTCGGCTTCCTGATCAACGTCTTCCTCTGGTACACCTTGCGCATGTCCGTGCTCAAGCCGCTGGGCAAGGCCCTGAACGGCGCGCGGGCGATTGCCGCCGGCGACTTGTCGGGCAGTTTTGAAACGGACAGCACGGATGAAGTGGGGCAATTGCTGCGCGCGCTGCAACAGATGAACAGCAACCTGATCGCCACCATCCGCGACGTGCGCATCAACGTGGAAACCATGGCCGTGGCCACCAAGCAAATCGCCGTCGGCAATATGGATCTGTCGGGCCGCACGGAGTCGCAGGCCGCCAGCCTGGAAGAGACGGCCTCGAGCATCGAGGAATTCTCGTCGACCGTGAAACAGAACGCGGACAACTCGGTACAGGCAAATGAACTGGCCGTGGCCGCCTCGAAAGTGGCCGTGCAGGGTGGCGAGATCGTTTCCGAAGTGATCACCACCATGGACGAGATCAACACCTCGTCGAAGAAGATCGTCGACATCATCGGCCTGATCGAAGGCATCGCCTTCCAGACCAACATCCTGGCCCTGAACGCGGCCGTGGAAGCGGCCCGCGCCGGCGAGCAGGGCCGCGGCTTTGCCGTCGTGGCGGGCGAAGTGCGCAACCTGGCGCAGCGCTCGTCCGTGGCAGCCAAGGATATCAAGCAACTCATTGAAATTTCCGTCGGCAAGGTGGGCGCCGGCATGCTGCAGGTGAACCGCGCCGGCGCCACCATGGAGCAGGTGGTCAGTTCCGTCAAGCAAGTGACGGCCATCATGCAGGAAATCTCGATCGCCTCGCGCGAACAGAGCATCGGCGTCGACCAGGTCAACCAGGCCATCGCCCACATGGACCAGGTGACGCAGCAGAACGCAGCCCTGGTGGAAGAAGCCGCCGCGGCCGCCACGCGCCTGGCGGAAGAAGCGGCCAGCCTGTCGCAAGCCGTGAGCCTGTTCAATTTCGGCAAGATGCCGCCACCGCGCCGCGTCGCCATGCCTGGCGGCAAGTCTGGCGCCGCGAACGCCGGCAAGCCCGCCATGAAACGCCTGGCCGCCTAAACCTTTCAAGACTTCACACACATCATGCCTACACTACTCAGCAGTGCTTCCGCCGACCTGGACGCCGTCGTCGAATTCGACCCGGTCATCATCGGCAAGATGAGCCAGTCCGGCCCCCGTTACACGTCGTATCCGACCGCCGACCGTTTCAACGCCGACTTCGGTTACGGCAACTTCCTCGAAGCGCTGGCCGCGCTGCGCATGCGCGGCGGCCGCCGTCCGCTGTCGCTGTACGTGCACGTGCCGTTCTGCGACACCCTGTGCTACTACTGCGCCTGCAACAAGATCATCACGAAAGACCGCAGCAAGGCGGCCACCTATCTCAGCTATCTGAAACAGGAAATCGCCATGCAGGGCAAGCTGTTTGCCGGCATGAACCAGATCGAGCAGCTGCATTTCGGCGGCGGCACGCCGACTTACCTGAGCGAAAAGCAGATGGACGAGCTGATGGCGCACCTGCGCCAGCATTTCGAGTTCGCCTCCGATGAGGACGGCGAATATTCGATCGAGATCGACCCGCGCAGCGTGTCGCGCGAGCGCGTGTTCTCGCTGCGCGCGCAAGGCTTCAACCGCATCAGCCTAGGCGTGCAGGATTTCGACGCCGACGTGCAGAAAGCCGTCAACCGCATCCAGCCGGAAGCGGAAACGGTGGCCATCATGCAGGCGGCGCGCGACGCGGGCTTCCGCTCGATCAGCATCGACCTGATCTACGGCTTGCCGAAGCAGAACCTGGAGACGATGACGGAAACCCTGCGCAAGGTAATCAACGCCAGCCCGGACCGCATCGCCCTGTACCACTACGCGCACATGCCGCACCTGTTCAAGCCGCAGCGCCGCATCCTCGACGCCGACATGCCCGACAGCGCCACCAAGCTGGCCATGCTGGGCCTGTGCATCGCGCGCCTGACGGCCGCCGGCTATGTCTACATCGGCATGGACCATTTCGCCAAGCCGACGGATGACCTGGCCGTGGCGCAGCGCCAGGGCCGCTTGCACCGCAACTTCCAGGGATACTCGACGCGCGCGGAAGCGGACCTGATCGCCTGCGGCGTGTCGGCCATCAGTTCCGTCGGCGCCGTCTACAGCCAGAATGAGAAAACGCTCGACGCGTACTATGAAAAGCTCGACGAAGGCGTGCTGCCGATCGCGCGCGGCATCAAGCTCGATACGGACGATTTGTTGCGTCGTATCATCATCCAGATGCTGATGTGCAACTTCGAATTGTCGATCGCCACCATCGAGCAAGCGCATCCCGTCACATTCCGCAGCTATTTCGCCGCCGAGCTGGAAAAACTGCGCGAACTGGCGCGCGACGGCTTGCTCGTCATCGAGGAAGACTGGCTGACGGTGACGCCGAAAGGGCGCTTGCTGATCCGCAATATCTGCATGGTCTTCGACCGCTACCTGACCCTGGCGCGCGCCAGCACGGCGCCCGACGCGGTGCAGCCGCTGCGCTACTCGAAAACGGTGTAGCGCAGCGCGATGAATGCCCTCAGCCTCGTGCCCATGTTCCTCGTCGGCCTGGCCGGCAGCGTGCACTGCATCGGCATGTGCGGCGGCATCGTCGGCGCCCTGTCGCTCGGCAGCGCACCGGCGGCGCCTGCCCGTCCGGTGATCGCCATTGCCGTGGCGCGCCCGGCATTGCAGACAAGCGTGCAAGCCAACGTGCTGCGCGTGCTGGCCTACAACGGCGGGCGCATAATCAGCTACATGCTGGCCGGCGCCCTGGCTGGCAGCCTGGCGGGCGCCGGGATGCTGCACCTGGCGTCCCTGCAAGTGGCCGGCTACTGGCTGGCCAACCTGATGCTTGTGGCGTTGGGCCTGTACCTGATGGATGCCTGGCGCGGCCTGGCCCACCTGGAAGCGGCCGGCAACGTCATCTGGCGCCGCGTGCGCCCCCTGCTCAAACCGCTGATGCCGATGGATACGCCATTCAAGGCGCTGGCCGTGGGCGGCCTGTGGGGCTGGGTGCCGTGCGGCATGGTCTACAGTGCCCTGCTGACGGCCATGCTGCAAGGCTCGGCCCTGAACGGCGCTGCCGCCATGGCCGCTTTCGGCCTGGGCACCTTGCCCATGCTGTTCGGCATGGGACTGCTGGGCACGCGCCTGCGCGCGCAGATGCAGCGCCGTTCCGTGCGCATCGCCGGCGGCTTGCTGGTGCTGGGCTTTGGCTTGCTGGGCCTGCTGCGCGCCGCGCATGGCGTCTCGCTGGGCTGGCTCGACGCCCTGTGCGTCACGGGCCATCCATGAACAGACGCATGAAAACAAACCTATGAATGCTGTTTTACAACCCTCCGCCTGCTTCCATTGCGGCTTGCCCGTCCCCGCTGGCTCCAGCTGGACCGTCACCATCGACGACGTGCCGCGCGCCATGTGCTGCCCCGGCTGCGAAGCGGTGGCGCAAACCATCGTCGACATCGGCCAGAGCGCGTATTACCGCGACCGCGACGAATACGCCGTCAACGCCTTCGATGCCACCCTGATGCCGCCCGAACTGCGCCTGTACAGCAATGACGACGCGCAATTCGCGCGCGACGCCAGCAGTTGCGAAGCGACCCTGTCCGTCGAAGGCATCCGCTGCGCCGCCTGCGTCTGGCTGATCGAACGCCAGCTGACCCGCCTGCCCGGCGTGCAGGCGGCCAGCCTGAACGTCGCCACGGAGCGCCTGTACGTGCGCTGGAGCCGCGCCGAATGCGAACCGGGCGACATCCTGCAAGCCGTGCGGCAAGTCGGCTACACGGCCTATCCATACGACGCCGTGCGCCATGGCGAGCGCCTGCAAAAGGCCAGCAAGACCCTGGGCCGCCAGCTGTTCGTGGCCGGCCTGTCGATGATGCAGGTGATGATGTACGTGGCGCCCGCCTACCTGGCCGAGGATGGCACCCTGGACGACAACATGGCCAGCCTGATGCGCTGGGCCAGCTTGCTGTTGACCTTGCCGGCCATCTGCTATTCGGCCATGCCCTTCTTCCAGGGCGCCTGGGCCAGCCTGCGCGCGCGCACCCTGGGCATGGACGTGCCCGTGGCGCTGGGCATCCTGGCGGCCTTCTTCGGCAGCGTGGTGGCTACCTTTACGGGCCGCGGCGAGGTGTATTACGACTCGGCCACGATGTTCATCTTCCTCTTGCTGTGCAGCCGCTATTTCGAGCTGCAGGCGCGCCGCAAGGCCGCCTCGGCCCTCGAACGCCTGCAGCACGCCTTGCCCGCATCCGCCTCGCTGCTGGCGGGCTTCCCCGACAGCCGCGCCACCACGCTGGTGCCGGCCGGCAGCCTGGCCGTGGGTGACGTGATTCTGGTCAAACCGGGCGAGGCGATCGCCGCCGACAGCGTCATCATCGAAGGCGCGAGCGCGCTCGATTTGTCGCTGCTGACGGGCGAAAGCGCGGCGCAGCGCAGGAAAACGGGGGAGCGGGTGCCGGGCGGGGCGATCAATGCCAGCGCGGCGCTCATCTTGCGCGTGCTCAAACCGGCGCGCGAAAGCACCCTGTCCGACCTGCTGAAACTGATCGAGCGGGCCGGCAGCGGCAAGCCGCAGATCGCGCAGTGGGCCGACAAGGTGGCCGCCTGGTTCGTGCTGGGCCTGCTGCTCTTTGCCGTCGCCGTGTTCGCCTTCTGGAGCTGGCATGACCCGGCGCAGGCGTGGCCGGTGGCCATTGCCGTGCTGGTCGTCTCGTGTCCGTGCGCGCTGTCTCTCGCCACGCCGACGGCGCTGGCGGCCGCCACCGACAGCCTGCTGCGGCGCGGCGTGCTGATCGTCCAGCCGCACGTGCTGGAAACCCTGCACCGCGCCACCCACATCGTCTTCGACAAGACGGGCACCCTGACCCTGGGCCGGCCCGTGCTGCGCCAGGCCGAAAGCCTCGGCAGCATGGGCGAGGACGCTTGCCTGCGGGTGGCCGCCGCGCTGGAAGCGGGCAGCGCCCATCCGCTGGCGCAGGCGATCCTGGCGGCGGCAGGCGAACGCGCCCGCGCGCACGCGGAGCAGTTGCAGGAAGTGCAGGGCCAGGGCCTGGAGGGCATCGTCGATGGCGTGCGCTACCGCCTGGGCAATGCAGCCTTTGTTGCCGCCATCGCCGGGCCGCCGTTGGGCGACACGGCCGTCGGCATGCAGGGCATGACGCCGCTGTACCTGGGCACGCAGGGGCGCTGGCTGACGCGCTTTTTACTCAGCGATGCGCTGCGCCCGGAAGCGGCTGACGTGGTCGCGTATTTCCACCGGCGCGGCAAGCAGGTCGTGCTGCTCAGCGGCGACCAGGAAGCGCTGACGCAAAGCGTGGCGGCCGAACTGGGCATCGCCACGGCGTGCGGCGAATGCCTGCCCGATGAAAAACTCGATTTCGTGCAGCAATTGCAGGCGACGGGCGCCGTGGTGGCGATGGTCGGCGACGGCATCAACGACGCCGCCGTGCTGAGCGGCGCCGACGTGTCCTTCGCCATGGGTTCCGGCACCGCGCTGGCGCAGGCGCATGCGGATACGGTGCTGCTGTCGAGCCAACTGGTTTCCGTGCTCGACACGGCGAAGACGGCGGCGCGCAGCATGCGCATCATCCGCGAAAACCTGGGCTGGGCCACCCTGTACAATCTGACGGCCATCCCGGCCGCCGCGCTGGGTTTCCTCAACCCCTGGCTGTCCGGCGTCGGCATGGCTGCCAGCTCGGCCGTCGTCATCGCCAACGCCCTGCGCCTGCGGAAAGCCTGAACATGGAAGCACTCTACCTCCTTATTCCCTTGAGCGTCGTGGTCGTCTTCATCGCCCTGTGGGTGTATTTCACGGCCTCGGACAGCGGCCAGTTCGACGACCTGGTCGGACCGGGCCTGCGCGTGCTGCAGGACGACGATACGCCGGCCCAGCCGGCACCCGGCGAACCGCCTCCCTGACCCCGCCAACCCGGCTGGCGTCCTGCACGCCATGCCGGCGCGCCGGCCTGACATCAGCCCGTTATTGCAGGGATCTTGCCCGGCTTTTTTGACCGAAATATCACTTTATTTCGATGCCAGTTCGCTACGCTTATTTCATCCGGGGAATTTTGATCCACATCAAAGTTTTTTCGCGGTCAAACACTTACTCTCTGGCCACCATCATAAATAGTAATTCCAGGGAGAGTCTTTGTGGATCAATCGCTGAACTATAACTACAAGATCGTGAAGCAATTCGCGGTCGCTACTGTGGTATGGGGCATCATCGGCATGCTGGTTGGCGTTATCATCGCCGCTCAGTTGGCCTGGCCTGCCCTGAACCTCGACATACCATGGCTGACATACGGACGCTTGCGTCCGCTGCACACGAATGCGGTGATTTTCGCCTTCGGCATCTGCGGCCTGTTCGCTACTTCGTACTACGTGGTACAACGCACCTGCCAGGTGCGCCTGTTTTCCGACAAACTGGCCGCCTTCACGTTCTGGGGCTGGCAAGCGGTGATCCTGTGCGCCGTCGTCACCCTGCCCTTGGGCATGACACGCGGCAAGGAATACGCGGAACTGGAATGGCCTATCGCCATCCTCATCGCCGTCGTCTGGATCGCCTACGCCATCGTGTTCTTCGGCACCTTGATCAAGCGCAAGGTCAAGCACATCTATGTGGCCAACTGGTTCTTCGGCGCCTACATCCTGGCCGTGACGATTTTGCACGTGGTCAATGGCGCCGTCATGCCAGCCTCGTTCACCAAGTCGTATTCCGCGTATGCGGGCGTGCAGGACGCCATGATCCAGTGGTGGTACGGCCATAACGCGGTGGGCTTCATCCTCACCGCCGGCTACCTGGGCATGGTCTACTACTTCATCCCGAAACAGGCCGAGCGCCCCGTGTACTCGTACCGTCTGTCGATCGTCCACTTCTGGGCGCTGATCTTCACCTACATGTGGGCCGGCCCGCATCACCTGCACTACACGGCATTGCCTGACTGGACGCAATCGATCGGCATGGTCTTCTCGCTGGTCCTGCTGGCACCAAGCTGGGGCGGCATGATCAACGGCATCATGACCCTGTCGGGCGCCTGGCACAAGCTGCGCACCGACCCGATCCTGAAATTCATGATCGTCTCGCTGTCGTTCTACGGCATCGCCACCTTCGAAGGTCCGATGATGTCGATCAAGACCATCAACTCGCTGTCGCACTACACGGACTGGACCGTTGCCCACGTGCATGCGGGCGCCCTGGGCTGGGTCGGCTTCATCACCATGGGTTCCATCTACTACCTGCTGCCGCGCCTGGCGGGCCGCACGCAGATGCACAGCACGCGCCTGGTCGACGTGCACTTCTGGGTGGCCACCATCGGCATCGTGCTGTACATCGCCGCAATGTGGATCGCCGGCGTGATGCAGGGCCTGATGTGGCGCGCGGTCAATCCGGACGGCACCCTGACCTACACCTTTGTCGAGAGCGTGAAAGCGACGTATCCGTACTACGTGGTGCGCGTGGCCGGTGGCCTGCTGTACCTGTCGGGTATGTGCATCATGGGCTACAACACCTGGATGACCTTGCGCGGCAGCAAACTCCCCGTCGCCCGCATTCCGGAACTGAACGCGGCGCACGCCTGATAGGAGCAAAAGCAAATGAAATTTTCACATGCATGGATTGAGAGAAACCCCTGGCTGCTGATCGCCCTGGTCACGGTGGTGATCAGCATCGGCGGCGCCGTCGAGATCGTTCCCCTGTTCTTCCAGAAGAGCACGACGGAACCCGTCGCCGGCCTGAAGCCGTACTCGCCGCTGCGCCTGGCGGGCCGCGACATCTACGTGCGCGAAGGCTGCTACAACTGCCACTCGCAGATGGTGCGTCCGCTGCGCGCGGAAACGGAACGCTATGGCCACTATTCGGTCGCTGGCGAATTCGTCTACGACCGTCCGTTCCAGTGGGGTTCCAAGCGCACGGGGCCCGACCTGGCCCGCGTGGGCGCGCGCTACAGCGATGAATGGCACCGCACGCACTTGAACAACCCGCGCGACGTGGTGCCCGAGTCGAACATGCCGGCCTACCCCTGGCTGGCGAAGACCAAGCTGGTGCCTGACGACATCATGCCGAAGATGCGCGCCCTGCAACGCCTGGGCCAGCCGTACAGCGATGCAGAGATCGCCGCCGGCCCCGCGCAGCTGCAGGACAAGACGGAAGAAGACGCCCTGGTCGCCTATCTGCAAGGCCTCGGTACATTAATCAAAACAAGGAATTAGCATGGCAATCGAAAACCTGTTTGACAGCGCCAGCAGCGTCATGACGGTGGTTTCCTTTACGACGTTCGTGGGCATCCTGTGGTGGACGTTCAGCCGCAGCAACAGCGACTTCGACGCGGCGGCACGCCTGCCGTTCGCCGACGACGCGCTCGACTATCCGGCCGAGGCCGAGATGACCCTGGCGAAGGAGCACAACCATGGCTGACTTTACCAATGGCTTCTGGAATATCTATGTGATCGTGCTGTCCCTGCTGGGCATCATCGGCTGCGGCGTGCTGCTGTACTCGCAGTCGAAAGTGAAAGTGGCCGCCGGCGCCCCCGCCGACGGCACCACGGGCCACGTTTGGGACGAGGACTTGAAGGAACTCAATACGCCGATGCCGCGCTGGTGGATGTGGTTGTTCTACATCACCATCGTCTTCGCGCTGGCCTACCTGTTCCTGTACCCGGGCCTGGGCAACTATGCCGGCAGCCTGGGCTGGAAATCGACGGGCCAGTACGAGGAAGAGCTGAAAAAGGCGGAAGCCGACTACGGTCCCCTGTTCAACAAGTACCTGAGCCAGGACTTGAAGACGGTGGCCGCCGATCCGCAGGCGCAAGCCATCGGCCAGCGCCTGTTCCTGACCTACTGCGCGCAATGCCACGGTTCGGATGCGCGCGGCAACAAGGGCTTCCCCAACCTGACCGACAAGGACTGGCTGTATGGCGGCGAACCTGACGTCATCAAGACCACCATCCTGCACGGCCGCAATGGGCAGATGCCGCCGATGGGCGCCGCACTGGGCTCCGAAAAGGATGTCGAGAACGTGGCCCATTATGTGCTGAGCCTGTCCGGCTCGACCTCGGATCCCGTCAAGTCGGTGCTGGGCAAGGCCAAGTTCGGCGCCTGCATGGCCTGTCATGGCGCCGATGCCAAGGGTAACCAGATGCTGGGCGCGCCGAACCTGACGGACAAGACCTGGCTGTACGGCGGCAGCGCCGATACCATCATGGAAACCGTACGCAAGGGACGCAGCAACACCATGCCGGCCTTCAGCGATTTCCTCGGCGAATCCAAGGTACACGTGCTGTCGGCGTATGTCTGGAGCCTGTCGAATCCGCAGGCGCCCGCAAAGTAAAAATGGAACCTCAAGTCATCAAGATGTATGCGGCCCGCGAGCAAATCTACCCTCGCGAGGCCAAAGGACGCTACGCTACCTGGCGATGGGTATGCGTCTGGCTTACCCAGCTTGCGTTCTACGGCTTGCCGTGGTTGACCTGGAATGGCAGGCAAGCCCTGCTGTTCGATTTGACCACGCGCAAGTTCTACATTTTCGGCGTTGTGCTGTGGCCCCAGGATTTCATCTATCTGGCGGCCCTGCTGATCATCTGTGCGTATTTGTTGTTCCTCGTCACGGCCATTGCCGGGCGGGTGTGGTGCGGGTTTTCTTGCCCGCAAACGGTATACACGGAAATTTTCCTGTGGGTCGAACGCCGCATCGAGGGCACGCGCAGCGCGCGCATGGCCCTCGACAAGCAGGGCCCCTCCGTGCGCAAGGCGTTCAAGAAGACGGCCAAGCACCTGGTATGGGGCGCCATCGCCCTGTGGACGGGCTTTACCTTTGTCGGCTACTTCACGCCGATCAAGGAACTGGCGCAGTCGGTGACCACCCTGAACTTCGGTCCCTGGGAATGGTTCTGGGTCTTGTTCTACAGTCTGGCAACCTACGGCAACGCGGGCTGGCTGCGCGAGCAGGTGTGCAAATACATGTGCCCCTACGCGCGCTTCCAGAGCGCCATGTTCGACCAGGACACGCTGATCATCACCTACGATGCCAAGCGCGGCGAACCGCGTGGCGCCATGAGCAAGAAGGCCGGCAACAACGACAAGCTGGGCGACTGCATCGACTGTACCCTGTGCGTGCAGGTGTGTCCGACCGGCATCGATATCCGCAACGGCCTGCAATATGAATGCATCGGCTGCGCCGCTTGCGTCGATGCCTGCAACAGCGTAATGGACAAGGTCGAGCGGCCGCGTGGCCTGATACGCTACAGCACCGACCATGCGATGGAAAACAACTTCAATTCGAAGCAGATACGCCAGCGCGCCATGCGCCCGCGCGTCCTGATCTACACTTCCATCCTGGCCCTGATCATCATCGCCGTGTGTACCTCGCTGGCCCTGCGCACGCCCCTGAAAATGGACGTGATCCGCGACCGCGGTTCGATGGGACGCGAAGTGGAGGACGGCATGATCGAAAACGTCTACCGCCTGCAGATCATGAACACCTCCGAGCAAAGCCAGCATTTTAAAATCAGCGCTTCCGGCTTGCCGGGCCTGACCTTGCTGACGCGCGAAGAAGTGACCTTGCAGCCGACGGAAACGCTGGGCTGGCCGATCCGCCTTCGCGTGCCGCACGGCGTGGGAGAGAAGGGCTCGAACAAGATTGCGATCGAATTGCAGTCGCTGGACGACCCATCGCTGCATGTGCGCGAAAGCGCGGTATTCATCGTGCCGCGTTAATGCAGGAAAGCCGGTCCCCGCACGGGGACTGGCTGATCAAACAGGAGAAATATCATGTCCGACAGTCTGAAACTGCAAGCTCCCGTTGCACCGTGGTACAAGCACCGCTGGCCATGGCTGCTGATGATCGGCCCCGGCCTGTCCGTGGTCGTCGGCAGCACCATGGGCTATATCGCGTTTACGCAGCCCGATGCGCTGGTGGTGGGCGATTATTACAAGCAGGGCAAGGCGATCAACCAGGATTTGAAGCGCGACACGATCGCCAGCGACCTGGCCATGGATACGCGCCTGTCGTATGACGTGGCTGCCGCGCGCCTGACCGGTTCCGTGCACAGCTTCGGCAAGGCTTACCAGGGTCCGCTACAGCTGCACCTGGCGCATGCGACCCAGCCCGAAAAGGATATCAGGCTGCTGGTGCAACCGGATGCGGCCGGCAATTTTTTCGTGGCACTGCCGATGCTCGAGCGCAGCCGCTGGCAAGTGCTGGTGGAAAACGACAAACGCGAATGGCGCCTGTCCGGCATCTGGACCTGGCCGCTGCAACGCAGCATCGCGCTGCATGCGGATGAAGAGCTTTAACGTACAGCGCCGGGAAAACCGTCGCGAGCGGCAGTGATTTGTGGTTGAGAAGCGCAGCTGTGCTATGCACGGGGGCGCCGAGCCAGCGAGCATCGCAGGCCGCAAAGCGCGACGCGCAGCAGGTTTTGACGGTGCTGTTACTTGCAGGTGTCCGTACCGGCCGTAATCGCTTTCAGCTTGGCCGGCTGCAAGATCTCGATCTCGCGGTTCGACACGCGCAGCCAGCCTTCCTTCTTGAATTTCGACAATAACCGGCTGACGCTTTCGATGGTCAGGCCCAGGTAGTTGCCGATTTCCTCGCGCGACATGCGCAGCTGGAAATTGCTGCCCGAATAGCCGCGCGCCTCGTAGCGCGAGGCCAGGTTGACGATGAAGGCGGCAAAACGCTGGGTCGCCTGCATATTGCCCAGCAACAGCATGACGCTTTGCTCGCGCGTGATTTCCTGGCTCATCATGCGGTGGAAATGGCGCAGCAGGGTCGGCATATTGCCCAGCAATTGTTCCAGGCTGGAAAACGGGATTTCACACACTTCGCTGTCTTCCAGCGCCACCGCGTTACAGTGGTGGCGGTCGGCGCTGATGGCATCCATGCCCAGCAGTTCACCGGCCATCTGGAAACCCGTCACCTGCTCTTCGCCGCCGGGATTGATCTGGTACGTCTTGAAGTGCCCGAGGCGGATCGCATACAGGTTCTGGAACGAGTCGCCGATGCGGAACAATGAAGCGCCGCGCGCGATCTTGCGGCGGCGGCCGATGATCTGGTCCAGCCTGTCCATGTCACCCACATCGAGGCCCATCGGCAGGCACAATTGATGCATGCTGCAGGTCGAGCATCGCGCACGCAACGCCTCCACGTTCACGGTGGGCAAGGTGGGAGTGAGTAGCGCTTCAGTCATGTCGGTACCTTTTAGAAAATGCAACAACAAGTTTACTGCATACAGGGTTGCCGTGTGCCAATTTCACCGCAATTTCGGCGAATAAACGACGTCCAGCCTTTAATTATATGGCAACATCGTCAAAAGCCCGGACGGGTCGGGCAATTTGCGCGGTGGCGCTTGCCAAGCTGGGGTATTGATAGGAAAATTCCTGACAGCATTATCTGCCGCCTGTGCCGCCCGGTACTGAAAAGGAAATCATGAAGCCTCTCGGCATTAAAGCAAAAGTCGCGCTGGCCACCAGCCTGACCTCGATCGCCATGATCGCGCTGGTCACCATGATCCAGGTGCAACACATGCGCGCCGACTTCACCAAAGTACTGCTGAGTCAGCAGTCATCCCTGATCAGCCGCACCGCTGCCGAGCTCGACGACAAGCTGGGCATGCTGCTGCAGATCGTCACGCTGACGGCCAGGCAGCAGCCGCCGGAACTGATCGCCCAGCCCGCCAAACTGCGCGAATACTATGCGCGCCGCTCGATGCTGGTGCTGTTCGATGACGTGCTGGTGCTCGACGCGCAGGGCGCCGTCGTGGCCGACATGCCGGAAGTGGCGGGACGCGCCGGCATCAACGTCGCCGAGCGCGAGTATTTCCAGACCGTCCTGCGCACGCGCCAGCCCATGATCACCGAACCGATGCTGGGCAAGTCGAGCGGCATGCCCATCGTGCAGATGGTGGCGCCCGTGCTGGCCGCCGATGGCCAGGTGGCCGGCGTGGTGATCGGCGTGCTGCGCCTGTACAAGGACAACCTGCTGGGCCGCCTGCGCTCGGAAAAGATCGGCAAGAACGGCTATTACTTCATCCTCACGCGCGGCGCCGTGCCGCGCTATGTGCTGCACCCCGATACCAGCCGCCTGCTGCAGCCGCGCAAGCCGAACGCCAACCTGACGACCACCCAGATGCTGAAGGAAGACGGCGAAGGCAGCATGGTCAGCACCAACAGCCGCGGCATCACGGCCGTCAACAGCTTCAAGCGCCTGAAATCCGTGAACTGGCTGCTGGCCGCCTCGCTGCCCGTCGAGGATGCGTTCGAACCGTTCGATGGCGTGCTGTACCGGCTGGTGCTGTGGAGCATCCTCGCTTCGCTGCTGGCCGCCTTTGTGCTGGGCTGGGTGACCGTGCGCCTGCTGTCGCCGCTGGTGCGCCTGCGCGACACCTTGCTGGCCCTGCGCAGTAGCGGCAGCCGTTTCACGCCCGTGCCGGTGCAGCAGCGCGACGAGATCGGCGAACTGACGGAAGCGTTCAACGGCCTGATGAGCGAACGCGACCGCCTGCAGCAGGAACTCGAAGCGCGCGCGGCGGAGCTGGAACAGGAGCGCGACCGGGCCGAGGCGGCCAACCGCGCGAAAAGCGATTTCGTCGCCAACATGAGCCATGAAATCCGCACGCCCCTCAATGCCGTGCTGGGCATGGTGTATTTGCTGGGCAATACCAGGCTCGACACGGAACAGCGCAAGTACCTGACCATGGTGCGCGTGGCGGGCCAGTCGCTGCTGGGCATCCTCAACGACGTGCTCGATTATTCGAAGATCGAGGCGCGCCGCATGGAATTGTCGCCCGTCGAATTCGACCTCGACGAAGTCATGAATACCCTGGCCACGACGATGACCATGAATGCGGGCGAGAAGGAGCTGGAGCTGGCCATCGCCGTCGAACCCGACGTGCCGCGGCGCCTCGTGGGCGACGCCCAGCGCCTGCAGCAGATCCTCGTCAACCTGGCCGGCAACGCCATCAAGTTCACGGAGAGCGGCGAGGTGGTGGTGGCCGTCAGCCTGGCCGAGAGCGAGAACGGCCGCGCCTGGCTACGCTTCGAGGTGCGCGACACGGGCATCGGCATGACGGAACTGCAGCAACAGCAGCTGTTTGCCGCGTTTTCCCAGGGCGACCAGAGCATCACGCGGCGTTTCGGCGGCACGGGACTGGGTCTGGCCATCAGCAAGCAGTTGATCCACATGATGGGCGGTGAAATCGCCGTCGCCAGCAGCGAAGGCAAGGGCAGCCGCTTCTGGTTCAGCGTGCCCTTCGAGATGCTGGCGCAGCCGGCCGAAACGCGGCGCACGCCGGCCCTGGGCCAGCTGCGCCTGCTGGTGGCCGACGACAACCGCACCACGCGCGAACTGATCGTCAAGCTGATCGAGGCATGGGGCTGGCTGGCCGACGAAGTGGACTCCGGCTTTGCCGCCATCGAACTGTACCGCGAACGCCTGGCGCAGCAGCAGCCGTATGACGTGGTGCTGGCCGACTGGCACATGCCCGTCATGGATGGCCTGGCCACGGCCAAGGCCATCCGCCAGGCGGCCAGCGGCCAGCGCCAGCCCATCGTGGTGATGGTCAACGCCTTCGCCCGCAACCACCTGGAGGAAATCTCCAGCGCGGCCGAAGCCGACGTCGTGCTGATGAAGCCGATCACGGGCTCGAGCCTGTTCGACGCCCTGCACCAGGCGCTGATCGCCAAGGACGACGGCGGCGAGCAGCGCATCCTGCACCAGCCGCTGGGCACGGAGCTGGCCGGCGTGCATTTCCTGCTGGTGGAAGACAATCATTTGAACCAGGCCGTGGCGCGCGGCATCCTCGAACACATGGGCGCCACGCTGGACGTGGTGGGCGACGGCTTGCAAGCCGTGGAACGGCTGCGCACGGAAGCGCTGCGCTACGACATCGTGCTGATGGACATGCAGATGCCCGTCATGGACGGCTTCAGCGCCACCCACATCATCCGCACGGAACTGCGCTTGAGCCTGCCCGTGATCGCCATGACGGCCGGCGTGCTGGCATCCGAGCGCGAGCGCTGCATGACGGCCGGCATCAGCGACTTCATCGCCAAGCCCGTGGTGGTGGAAGAGATGATGGAAGTCATCCTGCGCCACCTGCCCAAGCGTCCGCAAGTGCAGACGGCCGAGCCGGCGCGCGTTACCGATGAGGAAGTATTTTCCATGGCGCCGCTGATGCGCGTGATGGGGCGCGACGCGAAGGGGCGCGGCGTGCTGCGGCGCATGGTGGAAGACGCGCTGAACAAGGGCATGACGCCCGTGCGCGACGCCGAAACAGCATTGCAGGCAGGCTGCCACAGCGACGTGGCGCGCATCCTGCACGGCGTGCGCGGCTCTGTCGGCACCCTGGGCACGAAACGCCTGATCCGCGCCGCGTTTGCCACCGAGGAAGCCATCGATGCGGGCCGCCTGAACGAGGTGCCGGCGCTGCTGGCGCACACGGCGCAGGAACTGGAACAGGCGCTGGCGGCGGCGGCCGATTGGTTGTCCAGGCTGAAGGATTAAGCTCGTTTGAACCCAAGAGATAAAGGCCGGGGTCGTACCCTCAGGGTACGACCCCAGTCCTTGCTTCGGGTTTAGGCGGGCACGCCCAGAATCACGCTGGACGCCTTGAAGATGGCCGTCACGCTGCTGCCGATGGCGATGCCCAGGTCGGTGCTGCTCTGGTTGGTGATGATGGCGGCAATCGTGCCGCCGCGGGGCAAATCCACCACCACTTCCGTGTTGACGGCGCCCGTCTGCACGCGCGTGACGGTGCCGGCCAGCTGGTTGCGCGCGGAAAAGCGCGCGCCTTCGCTGTCGGCCACGAGGATGATCGAGGAAGCCTTGATCAGCGCAAACGCTTCCGCGCCCGGCACCAGGCCCAGGCTTTCGCTGCTGTCGCGCGTGACGATGGCGACGATGTGCTGGCCGCCGGCCAACTCCAGGGTGACTTCGTCGTTGACGGCGCCCTGTTTCAGTTCAGCAACTTTGCCCAGGAATTGATTGCGTGCCGTGGTTTTCATGGCCATTCTCCGTATGAGTAAAAGATCGTCGGCGATGCCTTCCGCCTGGCTGCCCAGTTGACGCAGGTAGCGGGCATGCTCGCGCTCGATGATACGGAAATTGTCGACCAGCTGGCGCCCCCGTGGCGTCAGCCGCGTGCCGCCGCCGCCCTTGCCGCCCGTCAGGCGCTCGACCAGCGGTTCGCCGGCCAGGTTGTTCATCGCGTCGATGGCGTCCCAGGCCGCCTTGTAGCTCATCTTCACAAGCTTGGCCGCCTGCGTGATGGAGCCGCACTCCGCGATGGCGCCCAGCAATTCCACCCGGCCGACGCCGCCCAGGTGCTCGCCGCCCACCGTCATCCATACCGAGCCTTGCAGGCCGATTTCCGTTGCCGCCGATTTATCCAATGCGTTCCCCCAATGCCTTTTCTTCCATGCTGTCAATTTGTCCGTCACGCAAGTAGAGCACATGTTCACCGAGGATGCGCGCATCTTCCGGATCATGTGTGATCAGGATCATGGGCACGTCCAGGCGCTGCTGCCACTGGCTCAGTTCCAGGCGCATTTTGACACGCAAGGCCGGATCGAGGGCGGCAAACGGCTCGTCGAGCAGTAGCGCGCTGGGCTCGGCAACGAGCGCCCTCGCCAGCGCCACCCTTTGGCGCTGGCCACCGGACAACTCGTCGGGAAACTGGTGCGCCAGTTCCTGCAAGTGGAAGGCGTCAAGCCAATGCTCGACTTTCTGCAATTTTTCGCGCGCGCGCGGATTGAACCAGCCGCGGCACAGGCCAAAGCCCACGTTCTGGCGCACCGTCAGGTGCGGGAACAGCGCGTAATCCTGGAACAGGTAGGCGACGTTGCGCTGCTGCGGCGGCAAATTGATGCCGGCGTCGGAATCGAACAGGGTGCGGCCATTCAGGCGGATATGGCCCGCGTCGGGCGTGAAGAGTCCGGCAATGGCTTTCAGGGTCATGCTCTTGCCGGCGCCCGACGGGCCATACATGGCGATGCGCTGGCTGGCTGACGTGCATTGCACCTGCATGTCGAAGCGGCGTTTGCCGGAACGCAAGGTGGCGCGGAGGTCGAGGTCGAGTTGCATGGCGTTATTTGTGAGCGATGCGTCCGGGCGCCAGGCGGCCGGCCGACAGCAGCACCACGATGCAGACACAGGAGGTAATCAAGACCAGCGTATTGGCGACGTCATCCTGGCCCGCCTGCACGGCTTCATACACGGCCACCGACAAAGTCTGTGTCTTGCCAGGGATGCTGCCGGCCACCATCAAGGTGGCGCCGAATTCGCCCAGCGCGCGCACAAAACCCAGCAGCACGCCGGCCAGGATGCCGCGCCAGGCCAGCGGCAAGGTCACGCGAAAGAAAATCGCCATTTCCGAGATGCCCAGCACGCGGGCCGCCTGCTCCAGCTGGCCATCGACCGCTTCGAAGGCGGCGCGCGCGGGCTTGAAGACGAGGGGAAAGGCGACCACCGTGGAAGCGATCACGGCGCCCTGCCACGTAAAGATGAGGTTAATGCCGAAGTTGTCCTGCAGCCAGATGCCCAGCGTGCCGCGCCGGCCCAGCAGCACCAGCAGGTAATAGCCGAGCACGGTGGGCGGCATCACCATCGGCAGGGTCAGGAGGGCGTCGAGCAGTTCGCGCCCGGGGAAACGCGTGCGCGCCAGCAGATAGCCCGTGCCGATGCCGAGCAACAAATTGAGCGCCGTGGCCCACGCCGCTACCTTGAGCGACAGGGCCAGCGCGGTCCAGGCGATATCCATGCGGGCGCGTACCTGAATTATGGCTTCTTGAAACCGTACTTGGCGAGAATGGCTTGCGCCGGCGCCGTCTGCAGGAAGCTGACGAAACGCTTCGCTTCGGCCCCATTGCTGCTGCCCTTGATGGTGGCGATCGGGTACAGCACGGGCGCCTCGAGCGGCACGTCCAGTACCACGTTCACTTTATCCTTCATGATGGCCGCGTCGGTGGCGTAGACAAAGCCCGCATCGACTTCGCCGCGCGCCACATAGTCGAGCGACTGGCGCACGTTCTGCGTGCCGATGGCTTTCGGCTGCACGGCTTCCCACAGATTCGCCTTTTTCAGCGCGCCTTCCGAATAGCGGCCGACGGGCACGCTGGCCGGATTGGCGATGGCCACGCGGGTCACGCCCTTGTGCGTCAAATCGCTCAAGCTCTTGATGCCCAGCTTGCTGTCGTGCGGCACGATCAGCACCAGGCTGTTGCTGACGAAGTCCTGGCGGTCGGCCGGCAAGACGAGGCCCTGCTTTTGCGCCGCATCCATGGTTTCCTGGTCGGCCGAGGCAAACACGTCGACGGGCGCGCCCTTGACGATCTGCTGCAGCAGCACGCCCGAGGCTGCGAAGTTGAGTGAGACCTTGCTGCCCGGATACTGCGCCTCGTAGCTTTGCGCCGCATCCTTGAACGCATTCGTCAGGCTGGCCGCGGCCGACACGACCACTTCGCCGGCAAGGGCGGACGAGGCGGCGGTGGCGAGCAAGGCGGTGCCAATGAGTTGGGCGAGGGGGGTCAGGCGCATGGTCGTATCCTTGTAAAGTGAACGGTGAACAAGGAGCGTAATATACACTTATATATAACGTTCTGCCATCGCGTGGGTCAAGCAATGGCAAATCGGCAAAAGAGGAAAATGCGGCCGGCGCCGGGAGAGGACAGGCCGGCTGCGGTACGCCGATGAAGCGTGACGACACCCAGCCGGGCAATTTCACCGCTCAGATGAAGCGATCAATTCCTGCCCAGCCTCTCAAGCAAGGCCTGTTTTTGCGCGGGCGATGCGGAACTGGTCTTGATGCCTTGTATTTGCGCCGCCTGCCTGTCTTCCGCCATCGCTGCAAACCGTTGCGCATATTCTTCCACCAATGGGGCATTCCCGCGCAGGGCTCCCGCATACAGCCAGTAATTCGCTGTGGATACTTCGCCTTTTTTCAAATATTCCTGGCGCAGTTCGGCAATGGCCTTGCCATCCCCATCGATCGCCCCCTGCTCCAGCGGCGTCACGGCAGGTTCCTCACCGCTCGTACGCCGCTCCTGCATGACCCAATACGCAAAAAGAAACAGCAGAGCGGCTCCTATGCCCAGTTTTATTTCCAGCTTCATGGCCTCAGCCTCCTGCATTGCAAGTACCTAAACATCACGCCATGCCTATCTGCGAACCCGTACATGCCGCCAAACGCAGCCAATAGGATTCCAGTTCCATGAAGGACGGCAAGTGCAAGGTATCTCTGCCGGTATTCGCCACCATGATGGTCACGCCAACGGGTTCGTGTGCGGCGGCGATGGTCTTATCCAGCACGACGCTCATCTGCAATGCGCCATTTTTTTATCGCAGGCGTTTGTGGAGACGGCAGAGAGCTTGGGCAGGGTGTCGCTTTGCGCGAACGGGCTCTGGAAGCAAAGGACAAGAAATAATAAAACGCATTTTTTCTGGGATAGGCTGAACATGGGAGTGGATCGGAGGTATTTTTGGCTAAGAGCCTCACAGAGTGAAACGCCAGCTAACATTGATATCCTAGCACTATATTTCATTGCTTATATGCAATGTCCTTACCGTTTGCAGGCCATTCCTGACTGGCCAAAAAACGCCGCCTCTTGCGCACTATGTCGCACCGCATTCCTGATATACTGTATATAAACACAGTATATCGAGGTGAGCCATGGAATTGACGGACAAGCTGGAAATCCTGGCCGACGCGGCCAAGTACGACGCGTCCTGCGCCAGCAGCGGCGCGCCCAGGCGCGATTCCATCGGCAAGGACGGCTTTGGCGCCACCTCGGGCATGGGCATTTGCCACAGCTATACGCCGGATGGGCGCTGCGTTTCTCTGCTGAAAGTACTGCTGACGAATTACTGCCTGTACGATTGCCAGTACTGCGTCAACCGCCGCACGTCGAACGTGCCGCGCGCGCGGTTTACGGTGGCCGAGGTGGTCAAGCTGACGAGCGACTTTTACCTGCGTAACTACATCGATGGTCTATTCCTCAGTTCCGGCATCATCCAGTCGGCCGACTATACGATGGAGCAGCTGGTGCAGGTGGCGCGCGAGTTGCGCGAGGTGCACCAGTTCCGCGGCTACATCCACCTGAAAACCATCCCCGACGCCGATCCGGCCCTGATCGCGCAGGCGGGCCGCTATGCGGACCGGCTCAGCGTCAACATCGAACTGCCGACACAGGACAGCGTGCAACGATTGGCGCCGGAAAAGAGCGTGCATACGATCAAGCTGGCCATGGGTTCCATCCGCCGCAAGCTCGATGAGAAAGCGGAAGAACCGAAGTCGCCGCGTTTCGCGCCAGCCGGGCAAAGCACGCAGATGATCGTCGGCGCCGACGCCAGCGACGACCAGCAAATCCTCTCCACGGCCGAGACCTTGTACGGTAGCTATAAACTCAAGCGCGTGTACTACTCGGCCTTCAGCCCCATCCCCGACAGCCCGAAAAGCGTGCCGCTGGCGCCGCCGCCCATGCTGCGCGAACACCGGCTGTACCAGGCCGATTTCTTGCTGCGCAGCTATGGTTTCCAGGCCAGCGAACTGCTGCCCGCCAGTGGCGGCAACCTGGCGCTCGACATCGATCCCAAGCTGGCGTGGGCGCTGGCGCACCGCGAACATTTTCCGCTGGACTTGAACCGCGCGGCGCAGCACATGATCGCCCGCGTGCCCGGCATCGGCCTGCGCAACGCGCAGCGCATCGTCGACCTGCGCCAGCTGCGGCAAGTGCGCTACGCCGACCTGTCGCGCCTGCGCTGCAGCATGAAGAAAATTGCGCCGTTCATCATCACGGCCGACTATTTTCCCGCGCGCGACACCACCGCCTCCGAACAGCTGCGCCGTGCCTTGGCGGAAGCGCCGCAACAGATGAATTTATGGCCGGAGCTGCAGGCCGCATGAGTACGGTGGTGCGGCTGGCGCAATCGTTCGACGAGTGGCGCGCGGCCGCGCGCGAACTGATCGCGCGCGGCGTATCGCCTGCCGATGTTGCCTGGCAGTCACAGCCCGGTGAGGGCGACCTGTTTTCCTCCACGCCAGAGGCCACGGATACCAGCGCGCCACCGCTGCGCCTGCCCCGTCCCCTGGTGGCATTGCTGGAAAGCGCCGCCTGTTTCAACGTGCATGACCGCTGGGCATTCCTGTACCAGGTGCTCTGGCGCTGGCAACTGGGCCAGCACGACGTGATGTCGCCGGCCGACGCGGACGGCGCGCGCCTGCATGCCATGGCCAAGGCCGTGCACCGCGAGGAGCACGACATGCATGCGTATGTGCGCTTCCGCGAGCGGACGGAAAGCGAGGGCGCGCCCCGCTTCGTCGCCTGGTTCGAGCCCACGCACGAGGTGCTGCCGCAGGTGGCGCGCCACTTCGCGCGCCGCATGGGAGCCAACAGCTGGATGATCGCCACGCCGACCGCCAGCATGCTGTGGGATGGCACGACCTTGCACGCGGGACCGGCCCTGCTGCGCGGCGCGGCCGATATCGACGATGCGGGCGAAGCCCTGTGGCTGACCTATTACCGCAGCATCTTCAATCCCGCGCGCGTGAATGCCGACTTGCTGCGCAGCCATATCCCCTCGCGCTTCTGGAAGAACTTGCCGGAAGGCGCCATCGTGCCCGCCATGCTCAGCGGCGCCGCGAATGGCGAACGGCGCACGGGCCAGACGGCCAGCGTGGGCCAGCGCGGCGGCGCCACCATGATCCCGATCTCGGCCGAGCGCGCCCAGCCCGCGCGCGACCTGCCCACCACCCTGGACCAGTGCCGCCGCTGCACGCTGTGGCAGCACGCCACGCAAGCCGTGCCCGGCACGGGGCCTTCTCAGGCGCGCATCATGCTGGTGGGAGAACAGCCGGGCGACCAGGAAGACCTGGCGGGCTTGCCCTTCGTCGGCCCGGCTGGCGCGCTGCTGGAGCAGGCGCTGCAGGAAGCGGGCATGGCGCGCGACAGCGTGTATCTGACCAACGCCGTCAAGCATTTCAAGTGGGAACTACGCGGCAAGCGCCGCCTGCACAAGACGCCAGCGCAGCGCGAGATCCTCGCCTGCCATGGCTGGCTGGAAGAGGAATTGGCCAGCGTGAAACCGCAGGTGATCGTGGCGCTGGGCAGCACGGCATTGAAATCCATCCTGCAGGACGGCGCGGCGAGCATGGCGCCGCTGGTCGGCACGCCGGTGCAGCATGAGGGGCGCTGGGTGGTCGCCGTATATCACCCGTCGTACGTGCTGCGCGCGCCCGATGCGGCAAGCCGGCGGCAGGCGTACGCGGCGATAGTCGAGGGGCTGCGGCAGGCGCTGCTGCTAGGGCAGGATCGCCATCACAGCGTTGAAGCCGGCACTTCCTGCCCCTCATCGCGCCGCGCATAGCGTTGCGCGATCACGGCGCAGATCATCAGCTGAATCTGGTGGAACAGCATCAGCGGCAAGATCACCATGCCCAGCGAACGGGTGGAAAACAGCACCTTGGCCATCGGCACGCCGCTGGCCAGGCTTTTCTTCGAGGCGCAAAAGACGATGGCGATTTCGTCTTCCTTGTTGAAACCCAGGCGGCGGCTGATGAAGGTGGAAATGCCCAGCACCAGCGCCAGCAGCAGCAGGCTGATCAAGCCCAGGGCGACCAGGGTTTCCACGGAAATCGTATGCCACAGGCCTTCGCTGACGGCTTCGCTGAAGGCCGTGTAGACCACCAGCAAGATCGAACCCTGGTCCACGTATTTCAGCGTGGCTTTATGGCGGTCGACCCAGCGGCCGATCCAGCGGCGCAGGAACTGGCCGGCCAGGAATGGCAGCAGCAGCTGCATGACGATGGACAGCACGGCGTCGACCGACGACTTGCTTTCCGCGCTCTTGGCGACCAGCAAGCCCACGAGGATGGGGGCGAGGAAGATGCCGATGAAGTTCGAGGCCGAGGCGCTGCAGATGGCGGCCGGCACGTTGCCGCGTGCCATGGCCGTCATGGCGATGGAGGACTGCACGGTGGAGGGCAGGGCGCACAGGAACAAAATGCCCATGTACAGGTCGGGCGTCAGGAACGTCAGCGCCAGCGGACGCAGGGCCAAGCCCAGCAGCGGAAACAGGACAAAGGTGCTGGCCAGCACCAGCAGGTGCAGGCGCCAGTGCATGGCGCCGGCCACCACGGCTTCGCGCGACAGCTTGGCGCCATGCAGGAAGAACAGGGCGCCGATGGCAACCGTGGTGATATTGCCGAAGACCACGGCCGTCTGGCCCGTGCAGGGCAGGAACGTGGCCAGCGCCACGGTGACGAGCAGGGCGATGGTGAAATTATCGGGTTTCAGATTGCGCAACAGGGCAGCGGGAGAGAAAGAAGACATGCGGTAGCCTGGTAACGGCGCAGCCTTGCAACAGCATGCTGTGCCGGGGATGACAAACAGCGCCGGGAGCGGCGCCAGTGCTGGCTATTCTACCTGTATTGCCCAATTCCTTGCCTGGCGGCATCGGCATGGCTGGCCGGGTAAAACCGCGCGGACAAAAAAATGCCCTGTCCGCAGACAGGGCAACCCGGAGTAAAGTACAGCGCGAGGGCGATTAGCCGGCGGCTTTGACTTTCAGCTCGTTCTTGATTTCTTTCACGCCGCTTACGGAAGCGACGATCTGCACGACGCGGTCACCCGCTTCGGCGCTCGGCACGTCGCCCGACAGGACGACCACGCCTTGCTGGGTTGCTACCTTGACGGGCAGGGCAGCGGCTTGCGCATCGGCGCTCAGGGCGGCCTTGGCCGAGGAAGTGATGGTTTCATCAGGGACGGCAGCGGCGGCGTTGGCGGCCACGACGGTGTCAGCAGGAGCTTGTGCTTTTGGTGCGGAGTCAGCGGCATGCGAAGCGGTGATCGAGGCGCCCGACAGTACGATAGCGGCGACCAGGGTATTGAACAGTTTCGATGTTTGCATGGTAGTTCCTCTCAATGAAGTTAAAAGCTTCTTACTTGGATAAAGCAACACTTTGAAGCGTCACATCTACCCATACAGCAAGCGCCGTGCCAGCTTTTAAATTTCATTTAAAATCAAAGACTTACATTCATACTCAATTTTTTCAGCCCGTTTCGCAGCGCTCCGCCCGGAAAAACGGGGCTTTTTGTCGCCGGACAGCGACAAGATATGGCAAGAATATCAATGTTTCATGGTAAATCGTTGATTCTTAAGGTTTTATTTTTGTCGCTATTCAGCGACAGGGTCGCCGTCAGCCCGGAACAGGGCCGGCGTCAGCTCGTATTTCTGTAATAAACGGTAGAACTCCGTACGGTTGCGGTCGGCCAGGCGGGCCGCATCGGCCACGTTGCCATCCGTCAGGCGCAGCAATTGGATTAGGTAGTCGCGCTCGAAGCGCTGCTTGGCTTCGTTGTAGCTGAGCGCTTCCAGCGAAGGCACGCGCAGCGCGCGCTGCACCAGTGACAAGGGCACCAGCGGCGCCGTGGCCAGCGCGCACACTTGCTCGACGACATTGACCAGCTGGCGCACATTACCGGGCCATGGCGCGGCCACCAGGGCCGTGAGGGCGTCGGGCGCGAAGCCGTTCAGGGGTTTCTGGTACTTGGCCGCCAGTTTCTGCAGGAAATGATTCGCCAGCAGGGCGATGTCTTCGCGGCGCTCGGCCAGCGGCGGCAAGGTCAAGGTCACGACGTTCAGGCGGTAATACAGGTCTTCGCGGAATTGCCCTTCCGCCATCGCCACGTCCAGGTCGCGGTGCGTGGCGGACAACAATCGCACGTCGACCGGACGCGTCTGGTCGGCGCCCACGGGGCGCACTGCCCGTTCCTGCAGCACCCGCAGCAGTTTCACCTGCAGCGGCAGCGGCATGTCGCCGATCTCATCCAAGAACAGGGTGCCGCCATCGGCCGCCTGGAACAAGCCTTCGCGGTTGCCGACGGCGCCCGTAAACGAGCCTTTGACGTGGCCAAACAATTCCGATTCCAGCAACTGCTCGGGAATGGCACCGCAGTTGACGGCGATAAACGGCGCCTTGGCGCGGCGGCTGGCATTGTGCAGGGCCCGCGCCAGCAACTCCTTGCCCGTGCCGGAGGGCCCGCGGATCAGGATGCTGGCGTCCGATCCCGCCACCAGCTTGGCTTCGGCCAGCAGCTCGGCCATCTGCGCACTGCGGCTGATCAGCTCGGCACGCCAGCTCTCGTCGCCGGACGCCGGCGCCGGCATGACGGTGGACAAGTTGATGGCATACGCCACTTTTTCCATCAGCAGCTTGCCATCGAACGGCTTCGTCAGATAGGCAAACGCGCCGCGCGCCGTCGCCTCGACGGCATCGGGAATGGTGCCGTGCGCCGTCAAGAGAATCACGGGCAGGGCCGCGTGCTGGCGGCGGATTTCATCGAACAGGGCCAGGCCGTCGCGGCCCGGCAATTGCACGTCGGTAATGACCAGGGCCGGCAATTCCACGGCCAGGCGCGCCAGCGCCGCTTCCGCGCTGCCCACGGCCGTCACGCGATAGTTGCCCGCCTTCAGGCGGATGGTCAGCAGGCGCAGCAGGTCGGGATCGTCGTCGACCAGTAAGATGTGGGCGTGTTCGCTCATTTCGGCGCTCCCGCGGCGGGACGCACGGACAGGCTGCGCTCGATATTTTTCAGCGCCTCGAGTTTTTCATTGAGCAAGTCGTTGCGGCGCTGGGCGTCGCGCAGCTGCGTGTTGAGCTTGTCGATGCTCTCTTCCTGGCGGCGCAGTTCCGCATACTGGCTGCCCAGCATTTGCGCCAGCGGCGCCAGCAATTGCGCGTCCTTGCCCGTGGCCGTGGCCAGCGGTTCCAGCAGGGCTTGCGCGCGGGCCAGGTCGCCGGGGCCGCGCAAGGCCGCTTGCAGCATGGCGCGGCGTAGCGTGTTGTGCGGCGCATGGTCGGCTTTCGCCAGGTCCAGCTGCGCCTTCACCAGCTCCGACGGCGTCATCAGGCGCAAGGCGCCCTGATACGCCAGCAGTTCGGTCAGCTGGGGATCGGCCACCACCACCACGCGCGGCGGCGTTTGCACCAGCACGGGCGTCTGGATGGGGGGCTTGGCGGCGCAAGCGCCCAACAGCAGCGCGCAGGCGGCCATGCCGGCCAGGGAAATTCTCGTCATCATAAGGGCAGTTCTATCCGAAAATGCGCGCCGGCGGGGCGCGGTAAAAGAGTGACGCTGCCATCGTGGGCGGCAATATATTCGCGCACGATGGACAGGCCGATGCCATTGCCGTTGCGCGCGCCGGCCGCCTGGCGCACTCCCTGGTAAAACGGTTCAAAAATCCGCGCGGCATCCTCGGGCGCCACGCCGGCCCCCTCGTCGACGCAGTCGATGCGCACGCGGCCGCCTGCGCAAGACAGCGTGAAACGCACGGTGCCGCCTTCCGGGCTGAAGCGCACGGCATTCGACAGCAGGTTCGCCAGGGCCGTGGCCAGCTTGTCGCGATCGGCCTGCACGATCAGCGATTCGCCCAGCACCTCGACCGTCAAACGGCGCGCCAGCCATTGCAGGCGCTGCCCGGCCACCACATCTTGCAGCAAGACCAGTAAATCGACCTTGCTGTGCGCCAGATGCTGGGCGTCGAAAGCGGCGGTATTGTAGCGCAGCAAGTCCTCGATCTGGGTTTGCAGCGATGCCGTGTTTTGCTGCAGGATGCCGGCGATTTCGCGCTGGCTGTCGCTGAGCTTGCCCGCCACCTCGTCTTCCAGCAAGGCCACGCCTTCGCGCAGGGCCGCCAGTGGGGTTTTCAATTCATGCGAGATGTGGCGCAGGAAACGTTCCTTGTCGGCATCAAGGTCCGCCAGGCGCTGGCGCAGCCAGTCGAGCTGCTGGCCCAGGCGGCGCGTATCGGCCGGGCCGCCGACGACGATGGGCTGATCGTAGCGCTTCTCGCCCAGGCGCTCGATGGCCGTCTCGATGCGGCGCAGCGGGCGCGACAATAGAAAGCCGAAGCAGGTGGCCAGCACGGCCGCCAGCAGCACGGCGCCCCCCACCAGCACGCCCAGCAGGCGCCGCTGGCGTTCCAGCTCGGCCAGCAGGGCGTCGTTGCGGCTGCCGATTTCCGTCTTGCTTTCGCGCGCCAGGCTGTCATTGATCTGCGTCATGCGGGCAAACGCGCGGTACACGACGGCGTGGCCATCGCGCTTGCGGCGCTTTCCCGCTTGCAAGACTTCCCACGCCGATTGCGCCTGCGCCGTCCATTCATCGGCCAGCTGCGGGGCGAACTCGGGCGTGGCCCGGTTCAGCACTTGCAGCGCCGCCGTCGCTTCGTCGCGGGCCGCCGCATAGCGCTCGCGGAACACGGGATCGTCGAGCACGAGGAATTGGCGCGCGCTGCGCTCCATGGCCAGGGTGCGCTCGGACAGGCGCTGCGACTGTTCCGTCAGGGCAATGGCCTGCGCCGCCGTCTCGCGTCCCAGCCGCGCCAGGTGTTCCAGGGTCAGCAGGGCTTGCACGGAGGTGGCCGTCAAAATGCCCGTCGTCAAAATGAAGGCGGCAAATAACAGTTGGCGAAAGGAAAGTCGGGACAAGATGGGTGCCTTCGGTTCAGTCTGGAGTGCAAAAGGCGCATGGTACGCTAAGCTTTCATTCGGAGACGCCAGCCACCCTGAAATGATCAATTTTGCAATACTGTCGCTTTTCCGGCCGCCGGCAAGGCCCCGGCGGCGGCGCATGAATACTCCTAGTACAATAGGGAAAAACTTCACGCAGGCATCAAAGTGGCCTTCCGCCTTGGCAACAGGCCTGGCATTACGCCACTTTGCCCCCATATGTGATGCAGCCCCACCGACACTCCGAATCACCTACCGAAGAGATCCCATACCGCATGAGCACATTTGAAAAAGTCAGCAGCAACTTCATTCCAGTCTTGCAGGCAACCATCGAGCAGTATGTCGAGCCGGCAACGGGCATGCGCCATATCCACATGCATACCGAGCAGGCTGAGATGGTGTTCCTGGTGGCCTTTCCCACTGTGCCGGAAGTGAGCGACGGGCGCGCCCACATCCTCGAGCACCTGGCCTTGTGCGGCTCGGCCCGCTACCCGGTGCGCGACCCCTTCTTCTCGATGCTGCGCCGCTCGACGGCCACCTTCATGAATGCGATGACCTACCCGGACCGCACCGTGTACCCGTTCGCCAGCACTGACCGCAAGGATTTCTTCAACCTGCTCGACGTCTACCTCGATGCGGCCTTCTTCCCGAATCTCGATTACCTCAATTTCCGCCAGGAAGGCTGGCGCCATGCGTTCGAAGGCGACAAGCTGGTGTACCAGGGCATCGTCTTCAATGAAATGAAGGGCGCCTTCAACAGCCCCATGCGCGCGCTCGACAGCGGCATCGCCAGCGCCTTGCTCAAGGGCACGACCTACGAAGTGGAATCGGGCGGCGATCCGCTGGTGATCCCCGAGCTGACGCATGCCATGCTGAAAGAATTCCACGCCAGCCACTACCATCCGTCGCAAGCCGTGATCATGACCGCCGGCAATATCGAAGCGTCGGCCGTGCAGCAGCAGGTGGCCGAGCGCGTGCTGTCCAAGCTCAGCGGTTTCTCTGAACGCCGCTTGCCGCAGCTGGCGCCCGCCTGGACGGCGCCGCAGGAAAACGTGGTGAAAATTCCGTCGCAGGAAGCGCGCGAGGATGAGTTCGGCCTGCAATTTGCCTGGCTGATGGGCGAGTCGAGCGACCCCATCGCCTACTACCACGCGCATCTGCTGTCGCACGGCTTGCTCGGCGAATCGTCGGCGCCCGTCATGCGCGCCATGGAATCGGCCGGCTATGGCCGTCCATCGGACATGAATGGCCGCGACGCGGGCATCCGCCAGATGGTGTTCCACATCGGCATGGAAGGCTTGACGCAGGAACAGATCGCCGACGCGCACCAGCGCATCTGGGCGGCCCTGGAAGAGACGGCACAAGAGGGCATTCCCGCCGCCGTGCTGCACGCGGCCTTGCGCGACATCAAATACAGCCAGCGCGAAATCAGCAGCGGCCGCATGCCTTACGGCCTGGGCCGCCTGCTGCACGCCTTGCCGCTGGCCATGTATGGCGGCGACGTCATGGATGCGTTCGACAACGCGGCCATCCTGGAAACGCTGGAACAGCAGATCGAAGACCCGGAATTCTTCAAGCAGCTGGTGCGCGAACTGATCGCCAATCCGACCCGTTTGACCACCCACGTGGTGCCCGACAGCGCCTACTTCACGGACCGCGCCGCGCAGGAAGACGCCAAGCTGGCGGCCCTGCAAGCGACGCTGACGGATGCCGAACGCGAGCACATCATCGCCGAGTCCGCCGCGCTGGAAGCGCATCAGCAACTGCCGTCGAATTCCGAAGTCTTGCCGCGCATCCGCCCCGGCGACGTCAGCGCACTGCCGCGCCCGGCACTGCCGATTCCCCCGGCCGTCGACGGCGCCGTGGCGTTTTCCATCGCCTCGAACGGCATCAGCTATGCCAACGTGCTGTACGACGTGTCGAGCTTGCCGGAAGCGTCATGGCCCTGGCTGCGCCTGTACACGGACCTGGCGCCGGAACTGGGCGTGGGCGACATGTCGTTCGACGATGCCAGCGCCTGGCGCCAGAGCATGGTGCCCTCGTTCCACATCGGCCTGGAAGCCATTCCCCGCCCGCAACAGGCGATGCGCGTGGAATTGTCGTTCTCGGCCAGCGGCTTGCGCGAAGAACACGCGGCGATCGCCGCCGTGCTGTCGGCCTGGATCGCCAAGCCCCGCTTCGATGAAGAAGAGCGCCTGGCGTTCCTGATCGAAAGCCTGGTGCAGGACAAACTCTCCAGCCTGGCCGAATCGGGCAACCGCTACGCCATGCTGGCCGCGGCGGCGCCGCTGTCGCCCACGCGCCGCTTCGACGACATCGTCGGCGGCCCGGCAGCCCTGCCGTTCTACCGCCATCTGCAGCAGCTGAGCAAGACGTCCGAGGGCTTGCAGGAAATCGCGCGTGAACTCGACAGCCTGCACGCGCACATCATCGCCCAGCAGCCAACCGTGCTGTGCGCAGGCCTGGAGCAGGATGGCATCACCCTGGCCCGCTTGCTGGAATTGCCGGCAGCCAGCACGGCCACCGCCGCGCCGACAGACACGGCAGCGCCGGTAGCCTTGCCGCTGGCCAACACGGCCCTGCATGCGACGAGCCAGATCAACCATTGCTTCGTTTCCTGGGCCGTGCCCGGCGTGCACCATCCTGACGCGTCGGCCCTGGCCGTGGCGGCTGAACTGATGACCAACCAGGTGCTGCATACGGCCCTGCGCGAAAAAGGCGGCGCGTATGGCGGCAGCGCCAGCTACGCAGCCGGCGCCGGCACGTTCACGTTGAGTTCCTACCGCGATCCGCGCCTGGCCGGCACGTTTGCCGACTTCGGCACGACCCTGGATCAAATCCTCGACGGCGATTTCTCGCAAGAGCAGGTGGAAGAAGCCATCATCTGCGTCATCAAGGGCCTCGACAAGCCGCACTCGCCGTACGCGGAAGCGCTGACGGCGTGGAACATGCAGCAGCGCGGCACGACGGAAGCCGTACGCCAGCAATTCCGCACCGGCGTATTGACCTGCACCCTGAGCCAGATCAAGGACGTCACGCGCACCTGGCTGAAAAACGGCCAGCCGAGCCGCGCCGCATTTGCGGGCAACACGACGCAAGACCTGGCCGGGCTGGAAGTGGTGGATTTGCTGGCGCTGGCTTCCTGAGCTGGCCGGAGACGTCGGATTACGCGCGGCGTTGCCGCGCTAATCCGACCTACCCGATCTGGCGCGCAGGTCGGCTTGGCGGCGGCACGCCGCGTAATCCGACACCACCAGACACCACCACCTATCAGCCAGGTACGGCGCCTGGTTCCATGTACATCAGCTCCCACTGATGTCCATCGGGGTCCTGGAAACTGTGGCCATACATGAAGCCGAAATCCATCGGCTCCTTGTAGATGCTGCCGCCCGCCTGGACGGCCTTGGCCACCAGCTCATCGACTTCGCCGCGGCTCTCGGCCGACAGGCACACCAGCACTTCCGTCGCCACCTTGGTATCGCACAATTGCTTGGGCGTAAATTGCTGGAATTTATCGTGCGTCAACAGCATCACGAAGATATCGTCGGCAACGATCATGCACGTTGCCGTTTCATCGGTGAAATGGGCATTGAAACTGAAGCCCAGCGCCGTGAAGAATGCCACGGAACGCTCGAGCGACTGGACGGGCAGATTGACAAATATTTTGCGGGCCATCATGTCTCCTTGTGGGTCGTATGGGTACGTGCTGCCCGCCGATTCTACACCGGCTGTTCAGCCCTTCGCGCGCGCCACGCTCTTGGCTGCGCAGCCGAAATAGCGGCTGAACGCGGCGCTGAAATTGGACGGATGGCGATAACCGGTTTGCCAGCCCGCTTGCGCCACCTGAAAACCATTTTCCAGCAGTAACTTTGCCCGCTGCATGCGCAGCGCCAGCAGGGTGCGCTGCGGGCTGTCGTTGTAGCGGTAGCGCCATCCTTGCTTCAACTTGAACAGGCTCAGGCCCACTTGCGCGCACAGGTAATCGAGCGTGAGGTCTTGCGCCATCTGTTCCTGCATCAATGCATGGACACGCTCCAGCTTGATCATGTCGGCCTCGGACCAGCGCGGTATGGGCGCGGGCGCGGGCGCCGGCCGCAGTGTCCGCAACTGTTCCGCCAGGACACTGAGCACGCCGATATGCACGGCCAGCGGGTCCGTCGCGCGCAGCAGCGCCCGCGCCTGCAGGGCGCAGGCAGGCGTGGTGGCCGCATGCGCCAGCTGGCGCGCGCCACCGTTGGGCAGCAGGGATGCCAGGCCCTCCGGCCAGTAGCGCGCCAGCGCGTCTTCGCCCACCAGCACGCGCAATTGCGCCGCCCGCTGATGCGCCTCGAAGCGGCGCTCGCCGCTGACGTGGTGAAACGCCGTCACCGTCGTATGGCCGCCCTGGAAACGCAATTGCCCGCCATCGCGCGTGACGTAGCCGGAGGCGCCTTCCAGGCCGATGGTGATCACCATGCCGCCCGCATCGTCATGCTGCGATTGCTCGACCAGCGCCAGCCGCGGACGGTAATCGGAGTGCACGAGCAGCAAGCCCTGGTCGACCTGGCGCTGGTCGGCGCGGCACTCGCCCATCCCCGGGTCCAGCTGGCGCCGCGTCCAGCCTGCCGCTTCCCTGTCCTGTCCCATCCTCGCTCCTCCTGTCGTCCCGCGCGCCGTCGCGCATACGAAATGCGCCGTGCCGCATACAAATGCAAATGATAATTATTCTCATTGTTGCATAAAATAGCGTTCATGCACACCTCGATGCCCACCTCGCCGAAAGGAAGCTCCATGCCGTTCACTTCGCAACACACTTTGCAACCCTACTGGGACCTGGCCGTCGCCCCCGTCCAGGCCGATGGGCTGGCCGCCGCCCTGGAACTGGGCATTTTCGAGGTGCTGGCCACGCCGCATACGCCGGCGCAACTGGCCGACACCCTGTCGCTGCACCCGTCGCACACGGCGCTGCTGCTCGAATTACTTTGGAGCATGCAGGTGCTGGAACGCGATGCGGCCGATGCGGGTACTCAGCGCTACCGCTGCACGGCCGCCACCCTGCAGTATTTCTGCCGCGACTCCGTGGCCTTTTGCGGCGACGCCTGGCTGTACCGGCTGCATGCGCTGCGCCATTTCGCCACCCAGCTCAGTACGCTGGTGCGCGAGGGGGGCAAGGTCGCGCCCTACAGCACGGCCAATGGGGTCAACTGGGCCGCCGCCGCGCAGCAGCAGATTGGCCAGGAACAACGCGCCGTCACCATGCGCGCAGCCCTTTCCGTGATGCAGCGCATCGCCCTGTTTACGAACGGCAACACGCCGCTGCGCCTGCTCGACCTGGGCGGCGGGCCAGGCTGGGTTGCCATTGCGCTGGCGCAAGCCCATGCGGGCTTGCACGGTTGCGTTTTCGACTGGCCGGAAACGGTGGCCGTGGCGGCCGCCAACATCGCCCATGCGCAACTATCTGAGCGCCTGGAGACCTTGGGCGGCGACCTGGACAGCGACGACATCGGCAATGGTTACGACCTCATCTGGTGCTCGTCCGTGCTGCATTTCGTGCCGGACATGGCGGCGGCCTTGCGCAAGATCCATGCGGCCTTGAAACCCGGAGGCGTGTTCGTCTGCGTGCAGGCGGAAATCGCTCCGACACCGGGCGACGCGGCACGCGTGCTGCCGTATTACTTGCCGATGCGCATGCTGGGCCGCACGGTGACGCGCCAGGGAGAATTGGCGCAATTGCTGCGCAACACGGGCTGGCGGCAGGTGGAGCAATACGGCGCCAGCGATTTCCCCATGGCGCCTGTGCAAGTGCTGATTGCGCGCACTTGAATTTCAGACGTTTTCAATCGCCCCATTCTGCAGCGATTCGATGATCAAGCCAGCCAGCCGCTCGACGGGCGGCCTGGGCACGCTGGAGGCGCGCAGCAGTTCCAGCGACAACGGGGGCAGGGCGGGCAAGCCCGCCGCCACGTGATCGAGCGCGCAGACGGAAGAGGGCAAGCCCAGGCTGGTGCGCACCGTCACGCCCAGCCCGGCTGCGGCCGCCGCCCACAATCCCGCCAGACTGGGACTGGTAAACGCCGTGCGCCAGGCGATGCCGGCATGGTCCAGCGCCTGCGTGGCGCAGCGCTGGAACAGGCAGTCGCGGTCGAACGTAATGAGCGGCAAAGGCTCGCCCGATTCGGGTTGCCAGGCCAGGCTGGACGAGGCGATCCAGCGCATGGCCGGCTCGGCAATATGCTGGCGCTGCGGCTGCGGATACTCGGCCACGTCGGCGATGCAGGCGCCGCCCCACAGCAGGGCCAGGTCCAGCTGGCCCATGGCCAGGCCCTGCATCAAGGCCGTGTTGCGCGCCACGTGCGCCTCGATGCGCACTTTCGGGTGCGCGCGGGCAAAGCGCCCCAGCACGTCCGGCAGCAAGGCTTCGCCAAAATCTTCCTGCAAACCGAGCCGTATCCAGCCTTCCAGTTCCGCGCCGCGCAAGGCAACGGCCGCCTCGTCGTTGAGTTCCAGCAAGCGGCGCGCATAGCCGAGCAGCACTTCGCCGGCCGGCGTCAGCGCCAGGCCCCGCCCATCCTTGCGGAACAGGGGCATGCCCGCCTGCTCCTCGAGTTTTTTCAGCTGCGCGCTGACGGCCGAGGTGGAGCGGCCCACCTTGTCCGCCGCGCGGGCAAAGCTGCCCAGCTCGATGCCAGCCACATAGCTGCGCAGGAAGGCGATGTCGAAATTCAGCAGGCTCATGGCGCAGATGCAATCGTTCGGTTTTATGGGATGGTTAATCGTAAATTATCTGATATTCAGAATGATCGTACTGCGCAACACTGTCAGGGTCAACCACTTTCCCCTCCCTGCCATGACCACCAGTTGCCCAGCCGTTCCTGTTCCTGCCCCCGTCGCCGCGCCCGCGCCGGGCGATGCCCACCGCTGGAAAGTGCTGGCCGTGGGCGTGGCGGCCAATGCCAGCTTTTCCGCCGCCGCCAACGGCATGCCCACCACGGCCATCTGGCTGCGCAGCGGCTATCACCTGAGCAATACGGAATTGGGGGTGGCGCTGGGCGCCATGGGCCTGGGCGTGGCCCTGACCGAATTGCCATGGGGCATGGCTACCGACCGCTGGGGCGACCGCCCCGTGCTGCTGACCGGCTTGCTGGGCACCATGCTGGCGCTATTGACCTTGCTGCTGTGGATCACGCCGGCTGACGCTTCCGTGCCGCCGTTATGGGCGCTGGCGGCCGGGCTGGCGCTGGTCGGCGTGCTGGGCGGCAGCGTGAATGGTGCCAGCGGCCGCGCCGTGATGCGCTGGTTCGGCGCCGGCGAGCGGGGCTTCGCCATGAGCATCCGCCAGACGGCCGTGCCGCTCGGTGGCGGCCTCGGCGCCCTCGTCCTGCCCAGCCTGGCGTCACGTTACGGCTTCATGCCCGTGTTTGGCGTCCTGGCCCTCGTATGCGGCCTGTCGGCGTTTTTTACGTTGCGCTGGATGCATGAGCCTGTTTTCTCTGCCGAGGCCGCCACGGGCCCGCACGACGCGTCCACGGGCCTGTTTGGGGTCAAGCCGCCTCCGCCGCTGCAAGGTCCACTCAAAAACCGCAAAGTCTGGCGCATGGTGGCCGCCATCGGCTTACTATGCGTGCCCCAGTTTGCCGTGCTCAGCTACGCCACCGTGTTCCTGCACGACCATGGCCACCTGGGCCTGGCCGCCATCACGGCCGTGATGGTGGCGCTGCAGGCGGGCGCCATGGTGATGCGCATCTGGAGCGGCCGCCACACGGACCGCCACGCGAACCGGCCCGCCTATTTGCGCGGCTCGGCCCTAGTGGCGCTGGCGTCGTTCATTGTGCTGGGATGCATCGCCTGGCTGGATGCGCCGGGCTGGCTGTTGATGGCTGCCGTGGTAGCCGCCGGCATCGCCGTGTCCGCCTGGCATGGCGTGGCTTACACGGAACTGGCGACGGAAGCGGGCGGCGCCAACGCGGGCACGGCCCTGGGCATGGCGAACACGGCTGTGTATGCGGGACTGTTCCTCACGCCGATCGCCATCCCGCACTTGCTGGCGGCCAGCAACTGGTCCGTCGTGTGGTGGCTGGCGGGGCTGGTGGCGCTGGCTACCTGGCCCCTGTTTCCGAAAGACTAGGGAAGCGGCGAAATGCGGTAGACGCAGCGCATGGCATTCGCCAGCAAATGCTGCTCGCGCACGATGCTGGCGCTTGGCCCCACCACTTCCTGGAACAGCTGCAGTTCGGAGCGGCAAAAGCCCTGGCAGGTGCGCGCGGCGGCACAGATGGGGCAATGGTCTTCGATCAGCAGCCAGTCGTTGCCGTCCGCTTCCACGCGGGCCATGTAGCCCTCTTCATCGCGCACGGCCGCCAGCTGCCGCAGCCGCGTGGGCAAGTCGGGCGCCGAGCACGCCAGCGCATACGCGCTGCGGCTTTCCTCTTCGCGCTGGGTGATCAATTTGTCCAGCCCCGCCTCGCCGAACAGCTGGCGCACCGAGCCGATCAGCTTGATCGTCAGCTGCGCATGCGTGTCGGGAAAGCGCGCATTGCCCGCTTCCGTCAATACCCAGTTCTGGCGCGGCCGGCCGGCGCCCGCCTGCGCTTCCTGGCGGCCCTCGATGAGGCCCGCCGCCACCAGCTTTTGCACTTGCTGGCGCGCCGCCTCGCCCGTCATGTCCAGGGTCTTGGCCAGGGTCGCCGTGGAGACGGGTCCCTTGGTCTTGATGAAATACAGGATGCGCTCCGTCGTTTGCGGCGCCTCGCTATTATCCAAACGTTTACTTGTGTAATTCATTTCACTCAACTATCATGGGGCCAGTTAACCAACTAATTGCTTGCATAATAGGCCGGTAGCTCCCCGCTGTCGAGGAGTTTCCACGTCCGCATGCCGGCAAGGTACTTTTTTGACAGGATTTTCCCATGCAACTGTCTCACTCCCTCTGGCTGTTTCACGCCATCCTCGCCACCGGTTTGGCCCTCTGGCTCAGCCTGGCCGCCATCAATAACTTGCACGCCTTCCACGGCGCCGTCTGGGCCATCGGCAACACCATGCGCATGGACCCGCTGCGCCAGGACCCCACCATCCAGACGCCGCTGCTGCGCCGCGCGCTCACGTCATTGCCCCTGCACCGGCTGGCACTGGGCGTGGTGCTGGCGCTGCAGCTGCTGGCCGCCATCGCCGCCTGGACGGGCGTGACGCTGTTCTTTGGCGCCTCCCTGACGCAAGCGCTGCCCTGGCTGAACCTGGCCTTGTGCGCCATGGCCGCCTTTTTGCTGCTGATGCACCTGGGCGGCCTGTGGTTCGGCTACTGGATCGCGCAGGAAAGCTTGCAGACGACACATCTGGTGCTGCTGCTGTGGACCCTGGGTTTGTTCTTCCTCTTCAACGCGCAGCGGACCTGACCAGCCTCCGCTGCGCCTCTTCTTTGTCTTTATCCCTTTCTTGCAGTAAAGGACTTCATCATGCATACGAAACTTGTCGGCGCTTCCGCGCTGGCCATCACCCTGGCCGTCGCGGGCGCCGCGCTGTATCCGCGCGCCGCTTCCCATGCGGCCGATGCCGCCTACCCGGCCACCAAGGTGGCGCTGGTCCCCGTCGTACTGGGCACGCAGGAGCGTTTTTTTGCCGGCGTCGGCGAACTGGAAGCGGCGCGCCAGGTGCAGGTGGCCGCCGAAACGGGCGGGCGCATCACGCAGATCCGCTTCGAATCGGGCCAGCACGTGGCGGCCGGCGCCATCCTGGTGCAGCTGAATGACGCCCAGGAACAGGCAATGCTGCTGCGCCAGCGCGCGCAGCTGAAAAACGCGGAAAGCAGCCATGCCCGCGCCGTCCAGATGGTCAGGGAAAAGGCGGCCACGCAGGAGCAATTGGATAGCGCCCTGGCCGCGCGCGATGCGGCCCTGGGCGACGTGCGCCAGACGGAAGCATTGATCGCGCAAAAGACCATCCGCGCGCCGTTCGCCGGGCAGCTGGGCATCCGCAAGGTGCACGCGGGCCAGTACCTGAACGCGGCCGATACGCTCGCCAGTTTGATCGACACGAAGTCGCTGATGGTGAACTTCGCCCTCGATGAACAGAGCAGCGCGAAGCTGGCGCCGGGCCAGGCCGTGCAAGTGCTGGTGGACGCCTATCCCGATGACATCTTCACGGCCAAGATCAACGCCATCGACCCGCTGATCGCCCGCTCGCGCATGGTGCAGGTGCAGGCGGCGCTGACAAATCCGCGCGGTGCGCTCAAAGCCGGCATGTACGCCAACGTGCGCGTGGCGCGCGAAGCAGGCCAGCAGCTGACGGTGCCGGAAACGGCGGTGACCTACAGCGCGTATGGCGACACGGTGTTCGTCGCGCAGCAGGAGGGCAAGCAGCCGCTCACCGTCAAGCGCGTGGGCGTGAAACTGGGCGAGCGGGCCGGCGGCAGGGTGGTCATTCTCGACGGCTTGCGCGAAGGCCAGCGCGTGGTCGCCTCGGGCCAGCTGAAGCTGGCCGACGGCATGGCCGTGCAAGCCGTGGCCAACACCCTGGACGAGGCGAAACGCGCCGCGTCCAAGGCCGGTTCGTAAGCGGAGAATCCACCATGAAATTTACCGATTTATTCGTGCGCCGCCCCGTGCTGGCGCTGGTGATCAGCACCTTGATTCTGATGCTGGGCGTGATCGCCATCCTGCAGCTGCCGATCCGCCAGTATCCGATGCTTGAATCGTCCACCATCACGGTGAAAACCACGTATCCGGGCGCCTCGGCGGAACTGATGCAGGGTTTTGTCACGCAGCCGATTGCGCAAGCCGTATCGTCGGTGGAAGGCATCGATTACCTGACGTCGTCGTCGGTGCAGGGCAGCAGCACGGTCACCGTGCGCATGGAACTGAACCGCGATTCCACGCAGGCCTTGACGGAAGTCATGGCCAAGGTCAACCAGGTGCGTTATAAATTGCCGGAGGGCGCTTTCGACCCCGTGATCGAGCGCGCGGCCGGCGATTCCTCGGCCGTGGCCTATGTCGGCTTTGCCAGCGAGAGCGTGTCCGCGCCCGCGCTGACGGATTACCTGGCGCGCGTGGTGCAGCCGATGTTCGCCACCATCGACGGCGTGGCGAAAGTCGACGTGTATGGCGGCCAGCAGCTGGCCATGCGATTGTGGATCGACCCGGCGAAACTGGCGGCGCGCGGCCTGACGGCGGCCGACGTGGCCGACGCCGTGCGGCGCAATAACTACCAGGCGGCGCCCGGCAAGGTGAAAGGGCAGTTCGTCGTCTCGAACATCAGCGTCAACACGGATCTCACCAGCGTGGCGGAGTTCCGCGACATGGTCGTCAAGAAGGGTGGCGATGACGGCGCCGCCCTGGTGCGCCTGAAGGACGTGGGCACGGTGGAACTGGGCGCGGCCGCCACGGAGACGAGCGGCATCATGGACGGTGTGCCGGCCGTGTATCTGGGCCTGTCGCCCACGCCGGGCGGCAACCCGCTGGTGATCGTCGATGGCATCAAGAAGCTGCTGCCGGAGATCCAGAAAACCCTGCCGCCCGGCGTCAAAGTCGAGCTGGCGTTCGAGACGGCGCGCTTCATCCAGTCGTCCATCGACGAGGTGGCGCATACGCTGCTCGAAGCGCTGCTCATCGTCGTCATCGTCATCTATCTGTGCATGGGCTCCCTGCGCTCCGTGCTGATACCCGTCGTGACCATCCCGCTGTCGATGCTGGGCGCGGCCGCGCTGATGCTGGCCTTCGGCTTCAGCATCAATCTGCTCACCTTGCTGGCGATGGTGCTGGCCGTGGGCCTGGTGGTCGATGACGCCATCGTCGTGGTGGAAAACGTGCACCGGCATATCGAGGAAGGCAAGACGCCCGTGGCGGCCGCCCTCGTCGGCGCGCGCGAAGTGGCCGGCCCCGTGATCGCCATGACCATCACCCTGGCGGCCGTGTATGCGCCGATCGGCATGATGGGGGGACTGACTGGCGCGCTGTTCAAGGAATTCGCCCTGACCCTGGCCGGCGCCGTGGTGGTGTCGGGCGTGGTGGCGCTGACCCTGTCTCCCGTGATGAGCTCCCTGCTGCTGCAGCCGAAACAATCGGAAGGGCGCATGGCGCGGGCCGCCGAGCATTTCTTCGAGGGGCTTACCAGCCGCTATGCGCGCCTGCTGGAGCGCTCGCTGCACCACCGCTGGCTGAGTGCCGGTTTCGCCGCGCTGGTGATGGTCAGTCTGCCGTTTTTGTACTTGCTGCCGCAGCGCGAACTGGCGCCGGCGGAAGACCAGGCCAGCGTGCTGACGGCGATCAAGGCGCCGCAGCATGCCAACCTCGATTACGTCGAGCGCTTTTCGTACAAGCTCGATGACATCTACAAGAATATCCCCGAAACGGACTCGCGCTGGATCATCAACGGCGGCGAGGGGCCTGCGTCTAGCATCGGCGGCATCAACCTGACGCCGTGGGCCGAGCGTTCGCGCAACGCGGCCGTCATCCAGGCCGAATTGCAGCACGCCGTGGGCGACGTGGAAGGCACCAGCATCTTCGCCTTCCAGCTGGCGCCCTTGCCGGGATCGAGCGGCGGCTTGCCCGTGCAGATGGTCTTGCGCAGCGCGCAGGATTACGCCACCCTGTTCCGCACCATGGAAGACGTCAAGCAGCGCGCACGCGACAGCGGCCTGTTTGCCGTCGTCGACAGCGACCTCGATTACAACAACCCCGTCGTGAAAGTACGCGTGGACCGCTCGAAGGCGAACAGCCTGGGCATCCGCATGCAGGACATCGGCGAATCGCTGGCCGTGCTGGTGGGCGAGAATTACCTGAACCGCTTCGGCATGGATGGCCGCGCCTACGACGTCATCGCGCAAAGCCCGCGCGAACAGCGCTTGACGGCGCAAGCCCTGACGCAGCAGTACGTGCGCGCCGACGACGGCAGCCTGCTGCCCCTGTCCGCCGTGGTCTCGGTGACGGAACAGATCGAGCCGAACATGCTGACCCAGTTCAACCAACAAAATGCGGCCACCTTCCAGGGCGTGCCGGCGCCGGGCGTGACCCTGGGCGACGCCGTCGCCTTCCTCGACGGCGTGGCGAAAACCCTGCCGCCGGGCTTCAGCTACGATTGGCAATCCGATGCGCGCCAGTTCGCCACGGAAGGCAATGCGCTGCTGCTGGCCTTCCTCGCGGCCGTCGTCGTCATCTACCTGGTGCTGGCGGCCCAATACGAAAGCCTGACGGACCCTTTGATCATCCTGATCACGGTGCCGCTGTCGATTTGCGGCGCCCTGATCCCGCTGGCGCTCGGCTACGCCACCGTCAACATCTACACCCAGATCGGCCTGGTGACCTTGATCGGCTTGATCAGCAAGCACGGCATCCTGATGGTGGAATTTGCCAACGAATTGCAGGTGCATGAACGGCTGGACCGCCTCAGCGCCATCCGCAAGGCGGCGCAAATCCGCTTGCGCCCCATTTTGATGACGACGGCGGCCATGGTGGTGGGCCTGGTGCCGCTGCTGTTCGCCAGCGGCGCCGGCGCCAACAGCCGCTTCGGCCTGGGCGTGGTGATCGTCTCGGGCATGTTGATCGGCACCTTCTTTACCCTGTTCGTGCTGCCCACCGTGTACACCTTTTTGGCCCGCCGCCACACGGCCGACCATGCCACGCCGCGCGCGCGCGACCTGTCGCAGGCGCTGAAGGAATCCCTATGAAAAATTACCGTTATCTGGTCGCCCTTTTCCCCGTGCTGGCCGGCTGCGCCGTCAGTCCCGCCTACGTCACGCCGGGCACGCCCGCCATCACCCTGGCCAGCCCGCAGCAGGCGCAATTCGCATCCGCTAGCCCCCAGTCTGCCCAGTCTGCCCAGTCTGCCCAGGCTGACTGGTGGACGTTTTTCGACGATGCGCGCCTGTCGCAGCTGATCGCCAGCGCGCTCGAACACAACCTCGATATCGTCCAGGCGCAAGCGAATTTGCTGGCCGCGCGCGCCCTCTTCGACGAACGCCGCCTCGACGAACTGCCCACCGTCACGGGCCAGGCCGGCTGGCAGCGCGCGGTCCGGCAAGACACGCCGGACAGCCGCGCCGCCAGCGCCAACACGCGCGTGGTGTTCGACGCGCAATGGGAGATCGACCTGTTCGGCCGCCTCGCGCATATCAGCCGCTCGGCGCAGGCGCGCGCCGACGCGGCGCAGGCCGATCTGCGGCAAGTGCAGCTGACGATCGCCGCCGAGGTGGCGCGCAATTACTACGAGGCGCTGGGCTACCGGCAAAACCTGGCGCTGACGCAGGCGCAGGTGCACAGCTGGCGCGATACGGTGGCCCTGATCGACGCGCGCATCCGCGCCGGCAGCGGCTTGCCGGAAGAGCGCCACAACGCGCTGGCCAACCTGGCGCGCAGCGAGGCGATGCTGCCGCCCTTGCAGGCCAGCCTGCGCCAGGCGCAGTACCGGCTCGATGTCTTGAGCGGACAGCGACCTGGCGCAGACACTGCGGGCGCCATCGCGCTGGCCACGGCACCACGCCAGGAAGCACCGCTGGCGGGCCAGCTGCCCCTGGGCGACGTGAACCGCCTGATCAAGCAGCGGCCCGACGTGGTGCGCGCCGAGCGCCTGCTGGCCGCCTCCAGCGAAGACGTGGGAGCGGCCACGGCCGACCTGTATCCGCGCCTGAGCCTGGGCGGATTTTTGGGCTTCTTTGCACTGCGCGGCAGCGGCGTGTTCGACGGCGGCGCGCGCGCCTTCGAGGTGGCGCCCTCCGTCAGCTATCCCGCCTTCCGCCTGGGCAGCGTCAAGGCACGCTTGCGCGGCACGCAGGCCGAGGCGCAGGGCGCCCTGGCGCGCTATGCGCAAGCCATCCTGGCGGCGCAGGAAGACGTGGAAAACGCCGTCACGCAACTGGCGGAAAACCAGACGCGATTGGCCTCGCTGCTGGAATCGGCGCGCCACGGCAATGCGGCCCTCGGCATCGCCAGCACGCGCTATCAGGGCGGTTCCGGCAGCTATCAGGCCGTGCTGGAAAACCAGCGCGCCTTGTACGATATCCGGCGCGAAGCGCTGCTGGCGGAAACGGCGTCCTACATCGATGCGATTGCCCTGTACAAGGCGCTGGGATGGGGGCAAACTATGTGATCTTTTTAGCCCGGAAAGGCACGCGATGTTCACGCAAGGCAGCTGGCTCAACCCACCGGAAAACTGGTCCGCCGACGGCGCGCAATTGCGCGTGACGACGGATGCCAGAACGGATTTCTGGCGCAAGACACACTATGGTTTTATCCGCGACAGCGGCCACTTTTTCGGCACGGGCATCGACGGCGATTTCACGGCGCAGCTGCATGTGTCGGCGCAGTACGCGGCGCTGTACGACCAGGCCGGCATGATGGTGCGCATCGATGCGGAAAACTGGATCAAGTGCGGCGTGGAGTTTTCCGATGGCCAGCTGCTGCTCAGCACAGTGCTGACGGTGGAACACTCCGACTGGGCCGTCAGCCTGGCGCCCGCCATGCCGGACGGTTTCTGGCTGCGCGTGACGGTGGCGCAAGGCGTAATCCGGGTCCAGTATTCGACCGATGGCCAGCGCTGGCCGCTGCTGCGCCTGGCGCCATTTCCCGAGGCCAGCAGCTACCTTGTCGGGCCCATGTGCTGCACGCCGGAACGGGGTGGCCTCGAGGTGGCGTTTTCGCGGTTTTACATCGGCCCGGCCCAGCGCAAGGACTTGCACGACCTCACATGAGTGCCCGCGTGTGCATGGCGCATCAGACGGTGGAGTCGAGCCACTGATTATCGATGCACCATTGCCGCACATCGGCGATCAGTTGCGCTGAAACGGGCTGGAGTCCCGGGAGTTTTTTCTCGTATTTCCGGATGCTGGCGGCAAAAAAAGTGAAGAAAGCGGTGCCGATCAATTTGCGTTGCCCAGGCGTGTCTTTTTTCACCGGCACGAAGTCTTCCTCTTCCATGGCGATATCGAGGCCGAACATTTTGTCGCTGGCGTAATAGCGGCAGAATGTTTTTCGCTGCAAGTCTTTTGGCACGCAGCGCAGGCAGACAAACAATTCCCAGTCGAGATCAGGATATTTTTCTTCCATCAAGGGACCAAGCTGCCGCAGTTCATGACCAATGTCAAAGACCTTGGTCCAGCTTGGCGAGTCCGATGTCGTGTCTATGCGCATCTTTGTTTTCTCCGGGTGCAAGAACCGCATGATACGCGCATCGTCCTTCAGGCAGCGCGCGTGCCACCACGTGGCAAGATCAATCCGCCCGCGCCACCCACGTCTCATGCAGATGGCGCCACAGCAGGCCACCAGCCGGTGTTTTGTCATACACGACGGTCGACAGCCGCTCGGTATTTTCTCCACCGGGCAGCGACTGGAATTCGCGGTAAGACACGCTGGCGCCGGCGGCGCTGTCCTGGATCAATGCCAGGTCGGAAATACGCATGAGCAGGCCCGGACGGCTGCCGCCGGCGCCCTGGAAAAACGCCGTCAAGCCGGCATGATCGAGCTGCTTGCCGCCGGGCGACACCATCGTGAACGCGGGCGAAAAACGCGCCAGCAAATCAGCGCAATGTTCCGGTGCCGTGGCTGCGCCCGAAAGCCACTCGCGGATCAGCACATGCGTGGATAACACGTCGTCAAAACAGGGGTGCGTTGTCTTCATTTTTTTGTTACTCCATGGTGATGTAAAAGGTCGAGAACGGCGCGGTTATCGATGCGCATGCTCAGTGCCAGGGGCAACACGCACGAGGCGGCGGCCAGCGCAAAGCACCAGTGAAACACCTGTGCCGCGCGCGCATGCAGGGCAGGGTCGTCCAGGGTGGCGATACCCTGCGCCGCCAGCAAGCCGTTGAGCAGCACGCTGAGCAGCGCCACGCCCAGGCAAAAGCCCAGCTGGCGGTTGATATTCCACACGGCGCTGGCCTGGCTCAGTTGCGCGTTCGGCGTGCGCAGGAACGCCGTGCTTTGCGCCGTGCTGCTGCACAAGCCGCCGCCAAAGCCCATCACGGCATACGCGCCGGCCAGCCAGAACAACTGATCGGCAGCAGCCACGCGCAGCAGCATCAGCATGCCCGCCGCCTGCAGCAGCGCGCCAGCGAGGAACAGCGGCCGTGGCCCCACGCGGCGGTAGCTTTTGCCCGTCAGCGAAATGGCCGCAAACGAGGCCAGCGCCCACGGCAGCATCAGCGCGCCCGCCGTCGACGCCGACATGCCCAGCACGCCCTGCAAATACAGCATGGCCAGCAGGCTCACGCCCATGAAGACGCCCGGCACCAGCAGATACATCAGCATGGCGATGCGCAGCAGCGGTTCGGCGGCCAGGCGCAGGTTGAGCAGCGGCGTGGATTTGCGCAGGGCGCCGCGCACATAGCCCCATGCGCAGGCAACACCCAGCGCCAGCATGGCGGCGCCGGCCAGCCACTCGCCTGGCGTGCCCAGCATGGTCAAGCCCAGCAACAACAGCAGAATGGCCGTGCTGCCCGCCAGCAGGCCGCCCACGTCGAGACGGGGAACGGCCGCGCGCGGCGGGTCGGGGCGCAGCCAGCAGGCGGCCAGCAGCAGCGCCAGCGCGGCAAACGGCACGTTCAAATAAAAAATCCAGCGCCACGACAGGCTGTCGACGATGACGCCGCCCAAGGCGGGCGACAGGGCGGGCGCCAGCAAGCCCACCAGCATGATGACGGAGGACAGGCCGGGACGCTCGGCAGGCCGATACAGCTGGTAGGTCATGCTTTGTCCCAGCGGAATCAGCAAGCCGCCGCCGAGGCCCTGCACGCAGCGCCAGGCGATCAGCGCCTCGATCGATGGCGCCAGGCCAGCGCCGATGCTGGCGCATAAAAAAGTTAGCAACGATGCCATGAACACGGTTTTGCTGCCATAATAGGCAGCCAACCAGGCGCTGGCCGGGATGACGATGGTCAGGCCGAGGATGTAGGCCGTGCTGATCCAGGCCAGCTGCGCCACCGACGCGTGCAAGGCATGGCCGATGTCGGGATAGGCGACGCTGGTGATGAACATGTTGATCAGGTCGACGAAAAACCCCAGCAGATAGATGGCCGCCACCTTTTTGCGATAGTCCATGGTGCTCCGAATGGCAAACGGCCAGCTTAAGCGTCCAGCGCCATTTGCGTAACGGGCCAGCCCCGATTACACTGTCAAAGAAATTTTGACAAACCGCTGGAAGCCGCATGTTTACTCATTTTTATTTATGATCAGTCTTGACCGCCTGGGTATTTTTATCGCCATCGTCGACGCCGGCTCCCTGACGGCCGCCGCCGCCGTGCTGGGCCAGAGCAAGGCCGTCGTCAGTTTTAACTTGAAACAGCTGGAGGCGGAGCTGGGCGTGTCGCTGCTGACGCGCAGCACGCGCAGCCTGGCGCTGACCGACGTGGGACGGCGCTTTTATGAGGATTGCCAGCGCGTGCTGAGCGAAGCCCAGGGCGCCATCGAAACGGCGCGCCAGGGCCACCAGGGCTTGCGCGGCACCCTGCGCCTGACCACCACCGTCGAATACGGCAGCCGCACGGTGATCCCCGCGCTGATCGCCTTTGCCGCCGCCCATCCGCAGCTGCAGATCCAGCACTCGTCCTCGTCCTCGCATGAAGACCTGATCTCGGGCGGCTACGACCTGGCCATCCGCATGGGTTCCCTCAACGATTCGAGCTACCGCGCCGCGCTGATCGAGCCGTATGCCATCTGGCCCGTCGCCTCGCCCGCCTACCTGGCCAGCCTGCCCGGCCGCGACATCGCCACCTTGCCCGACTTGCAGCGCGCGCGCTGGCTGGCGCACAGCCGCCTGGCTACGCCCCTGCGCTGGGACGTGCACACGCCCGACGGTCCCGCCGCCTTTGCCGCGCAGGACGACGCCGCCATCCATTCCGACTCCGCCTCGGCCCTGCTGGGCTTTGCCCTGGGCGGCTGCGGCGTGGCCCTGCTGCCGCAATGGCAGGTGGAAGGGGAGGTGCGCGCGGGACGCCTGCGCCGCCTGCTGCCCGATGTCGCCTTCCCCGAGCAGGGCGTATATGCCGTGTATCCGAACACCCAGCATATCGCGGAAAAGGTGCGGGCCTTTATCGACTTTTTGCGCACGTTTGTGGGCACGACGGATTGAGATTTCACTTCGTCAATATTTGACGGAGACAACGGTTTCCAAGGGGCAAACGGGCGCCCCTTTCGCTTTGCACGGCCTACACTGAAAGGACGTTGTTCACCGATTGGAGACCATCATGGCACATACATTGGCAGCAGTTTTCGCCGTCCGCGACATGGCCGAACGCGCCCGGCACGACCTGATCACGGCGGGCTTTCCCGGCGCCAGCATCCGCCTGCACGATGCGGGCAGTGACGACGTTTCCGCCATGGAAAACGTCCGCCGCGACGACAGCGACAGCCTGCTCGACAGCGTCAAGCACTTCTTCACGGACCTGTTCGGCAGCCACGCCGACCGTCACATCTATGCGGAAGCCGTGCGGCGCGGGCATGTCGTGCTGACGCTGGAGGGCGCGAGCGACGCCGATATCCAGCGCGCCACCGACCTCGTCGAGCGCTACGCGCCGCTCGACATCGATGCGCACGCGGACCACTGGCGCGCTGGCGGCTGGCAAGGCGCGCCGCACGACGACAGCGCGATGCGCCAGGGCGCCATCATGCAATCCAGTGCGCCATCGCAGCAGGGCACCCTGAACGAAGCGGCGGCATCGCAGCAATTGGCGGGCAGCATGGCACCGCCGTCATCGGGTGCGGGCGCCAACGCACGCCGCTATCCCAGCGCCGACAACTTGCCCGGCACCAGCTACGACGACGAGCAGTACTACCGCAGCCACTGGAGCACCACCTATGTCGCCACCGGCGCGCGCTTCGAAGACTACGATCCCGCCTACCGCTATGGCCATTCGATGGCCAGCAGCGACAGCTACCGGGGCCGCCCGTGGGACGACGTGGAAGCGGACCTGCGTTCCACGTGGGAGCACACGTATCCGCAATCGGCATGGGACAACTTCAAGGCGGCCATCAAACATGGCTGGGAACGCATCACGTCCTGAAGCCGGGGCCATGGCCGCCCTCAGCGCCCCTCGTGCGTGAGCTTGAGGAAGTGGTTCAGGATGTGGAAGTGGTCTTCGAAGAATTGCTCTTCCATGGCCGGCAGGGCGCTCACCGGCACCCATTGCGCCAGCGCCGCATCGTCGGCCGCCGTCACGGCCGGCAGCTGGCGCGTCTTCAAATCGAAGTAATGCGCATGCGTGATGGTGCGCCCGCGCTGGCTGCGGTCCGGGTGGTCGAACACGGCCACGCCGACCAGCGCCTCGACGAGGGTGGGCGCCAGCACGCCCAGCTGGGTTTCCTCCGCCAGCTCGCGCAGGGCGCCCTGCAGCAGGCGTTCGCGCGGCTCCAGGAAGCCGCCGGGCAGCGCCCACAAGCCCTTGCCCGGATAGCCGCCGCGGCGCACGAGCAGCACGTGCCCCCCCGTCTGCACCAGCGCGTCGACGGTGGTGAAGATCGGCGGATACGGCGCCACGCGCCAGCGCGTTTTATACGCTTCGATGGCGCGGTATTCGAGCACCAGCGGCGCGTACCACGGCAACAAGGTCCACGCTTTCACATACTGGCCGATGGCCGCCGGCAGCAGCTGCGCCACGGCGCTCAGCGACACGTCCACGTCTTCCGCTTCGAACAGCACGTTGCGAATGGCCGTCGCGCCGATGGGCGCACCGGGATCGATCTCCAGATTCAATAACTGCCAGTGCGGGAAGTGGTGCAGGTAGTAACTGGTGGCATCCTTGAAGCAGGCCACCAGGGTGACGCGCTGCGCTGCGGGCAAGGCGCCCGCCACGGCGCGCCGCACGGCATCGGCCCACAAGCCATCATCGTAATAATCGCGCACGGCCACGTAATGCACGCGCACGCGCTGCGCCTCGGGCAGGGTGGCGGCGATCATGGCGGCCCGCTCCTGCCACGTAAACGGATTCTTCGGACTGCGCGCATGGAAGGCGGAACCGAGCACCACCACCACTTGCGCGGCCGTCGTCAGGGCCTTTTGCAGCAAGCCCGCATGGCCATTGTGAAAAGGCTGGAAGCGGCCGATCAGGATGGCCGCGTCGGCAGAATAAGTGAGGGTCATGCGTCGTCTCCGGTGGGGTAGTGGGCGGCGATCGGCAATTGACGCCCGCTGCCAAAGGCGCGCGAACGCACGCGGATGATGGGCGCCGCCTGGCGCCGTTTGTATTCGTTGCGGGCGACCATGCCGAGGATGCGCGTCACGAGGGCGCGTCCCTCGTCCGTCTCGCGCAGCTGGTCGACCAGGGTCAGCGCCTGCGCGCTTTCGGCCGCCGGCAGGCGGCGTCCCTCGATATGCCATTTCAGGATTTCATCGAGCACGGGATACGGCGGCAAGCTATCGGTGTCGCGCTGGCCCGGCGCCAGTTCCGCCGATGGCGGTTTCTCCAACACGGCGACGGGGATCAGTTCGCGCCCGGCGCTGGCGTTGAGGTGGCGCGACAGGGCGAACACCTCCGTTTTATACAGGTCGCCGATCAGTCCCAGCCCCCCGTTCGTGTCGCCATACAGGGTGCAGTAGCCAACCGAGATTTCGCTCTTGTTGCCGGTGGTGAGCAGCAGGGCGCCGAAGGCGTTCGAGTATTCCATCAATATCGTGCCGCGCACGCGCGCCTGCAGGTTTTCCAGCGGCAGTCCCTGCAGCTTGCCGTCGAAGGCTTGGGCATAGCCCGCTTCGTACTGCGCCACGATGTCGCGGATGGCATGCGTGTGCAGGACGATGCCCAGGTTGGCGCACAGGGCGACGGAATCGGTGACGGAGCCGGCGCTGGAAAACACGGACGGCATGGTGATGCCCACGACGTTGTCGGCGCCCAGCGCTTCGACGGCCAGGGCCAGGGTCAGCGCGGAATCGATGCCGCCCGAGCAGCCGACGACGACTTTCGCAAAGCGGCAGCGGCGCGCATAGTCGCGCAAACCGAGCACGATCTGGCGCCGCGCAAATTCCACGGCGGGGATGCCATCCGGGTCCGGCACGGGAAACGCCACGCCGTCCGTGCGCGTAAAACGGCCATCGGCAAAACGCAGCAAGGGAAAATCCTCGACGAAGCGGGCCGCCTCGAATTGCACGCCGTCGCTCGGCGACATGGCGAACGAGGCGCCGTCGAACACCAGCTGGTCCTGGCCGCCGACCTGGTTGACGAAGAGCAGGGGCAGCTTGACGCGCGCGCAGGCGGCGCCGAACACGGCGTGGCGCTGCGCGCGCTTGCCGATATCGGACGGGCTGGCGTTGATGCTGACGACGAGGTCGGGCCGCGCCGCGTGCAGGGCCTCGAACGGGTTGACGGCGTAGGCGCGGCCATCGTCGTTCCAGCCATCCTCGCAAATCATGAAGCCGACTTTACAGCCGGCGATATCGAGGGTGCAGGCGCCGGGCGGGCCCGGCTCGAAATGGCGGCCCTCGTCGAAGATGCCATACGTCGGCAACAGCTGCTTGTAGTATTCGGCCACGATGCGCCCATCGCGCAGCGCCAGCAAGGCGTTGTACAGGGGCTTGCCGATGCCGGGATTGGGCCGCGCCGCGCCGATGACGGTGACCAGCGCCGGCCAGCGCGTGGACGCTTCCAGCAGCTTGTCCAGCGCCTGCTGCATGTCGCGCAGGAAGGCGGCGTCCTCGAACAGATCGCCCGGGTAATACGCGCACAGCGACAGTTCGGGGCACACGAGCAGGTCGGCGCCATCGCGGCTGGCGTGCTGCATGCGCGCGATGATGGCGGCGACATTGGCGTCGAAGTCGCCCACGGTGGGATTCATCTGGGCGAGGGCGATGGTCAGCATGGTGATCCTTCAGTCGGTTGCGCTTGAAACCACTATCCTGCCTGAAAAATTTTCTGAGCGTACTGATGCAATCGTGCAAGCCGCCGATCCTGCAACGATCAAACCACTACAAGGTCTTGAGCCAGGTCCGCAAGCGCGTGCGCGCGTTCGCATACGGCGATGCCGTGTTGAACTGGATCATGCGTCCCATCGTGTAATGCGTGTACCAGGGCTGGCCATACAATTGCGCGTCGTCGTGCGCTTCGATCAGCGCCAGCAACTGGTTTTTCGCCTGCGCCAGGCGCTGCAACAAGTCGTCCATGCCCAGTTCAGCATAGTCGGCATAGAAGCGCTGCGCCAGTTTTCCCAGAGCGTTCCACGTGAAACCTTCGGCGGGAAAGGCGATGTCCTCGATGCGTTTGCCGTCGCGCAGCTGCGCGTGCCAGTGCAAGACCAGCTCGTTCCAGCCCACCAGGTAGGCGAGCAAGTCGCACACGCTCATGCGCGTGCCCGCCACCTGGCCTTCCAGCCCGGGATCGCGCGCCAGCGCCGGTGGCACGCGCGCCAGCTCCTGCAGCAACTTCGCGTACGTGCCGTTGATGGCGTCGACCAGTTCCTGCTTGCTGTCGGGAATCGCCATCACGCCGCCCGGCTCACCGGCAAGCCGGCCGCCTGCCAATCGTCGTAGCCGCTGCCGAGACGGCGCGCATGCAAGCCGTGCTGGCGCAGGGCCGCCACCGCTTGCACGGACAGCACGCAATACGGGCCGCGGCAATACGCGGCGATCTCTGCGTTCTCGGGTAATTCGCCGAGGCGGCGCTGCAAGTCATCAAAAGGAATATTGACCGCACCGGGCAAGTGGCCGGCGGCGAATTCCTGAGCGGGCCGCACGTCGAGCACGGTGATGCTGGCTTCCTGCATGCGTTCCAGCAGCTCGTCGCCCGTGATCGCTTCCACGTGGTCGCCCCGGCCCAGCGCCTGCAATTCGCTGCGCTGGTGCTGCGCATACACGTCCAGCGCTGCCAGCAGTTGCACGATGGGGCCGCTGCCCAGCCGGTACAGTACGCGCTTGCCGTCGCGCCGCGCCTGCACGAAGCCGGCGCGCCGCAATTGCTGCAAATGCTGGGACGTATTTGCCACGGACAAGCCCGTCAACTCCACCAATTGCTCCACCGCATACTCGCCGTGCACGATCTGCTCGAGCAGGCGCAATCGCGGCGCGCTGCCCAAAATATGGGCAAACCCGGCGGAACCAGCAAGAAGTTCGATATCGGCATTTTTCATTGACACGATGCTAGCACCCTTATAACATTCAAGCAATCAATTGAATGTTAGGAGCGACAATGCAAATACTCTGGCTCGATGCGCTGGCCATCGGCGTGGGCGCGACGGCGGTGATGGATGTGTGGGCGGTGGCGCTCAAGCGCTTCTGGTGCATTCCCTCGCTGAACTTTGCGATGGTAGGGCGCTGGCTGGGACATCTGCCGCGCGGCACGGTGACGCACGCCAGCATCGCCCAGGCGGCGCCCGTGCGCGATGAAGCGATCCTGGGCTGGACGTTTCACTATGCTGTCGGCGTGCTGTTTGCGGCCGTGCTGCTGGCGCTGGTGGGAGAGGAGTGGGTGCAAGGGCCGACGTTCGCGCCGGCCCTGCTGGCGGGTGTGCTGAGCGTGGCTGCGCCGTTTTGCATCTTGCAACCGGGCATGGGCGCCGGCCTGGCCGCCCGCAAGACGCCGCATCCGACGGCCGCCCGCCTGCGCAGCCTGATGGCCCATACGGCATTCGGCATCGGCCTGTACCTGGCGGCGCTGCTGTGGTCGACCGTGCGCTGACTCGTGCAGACTAGCTCGTCAGCGGCGGCACGGGAGCCGGTGCCGGTGCCGGTGCGGCTCCCACCGCCGAGATGGCCGGCGCTTCGGGCTGCGCCGGTACGCTGCTCAGTACCATGGTGCTGGGCTTGGCGATGGCGATATGCGCCTCGTCCAGGCGCTTGAGCAGTTCGAACAGCAGCGCGCTGCGGATGCCCGACGTCAGGCGCGGCGACGAGGCAAAGCCGGTGGCGTTGAACAGCAACAAGCCATTGTCGATGCCGTCGAGCTGCACGCTGGGCGCCGGCGTGTCGAGCACGTCCGGATTGTCGACAAAGACGGACAGGATCAGCGCGCGCGCCGCCTGCGCATCCGTGCCCAGCGGCAGCGGCAGTTTGACTTGCACCAGGCCCAGGGGATTGGCCAGGGTCACGTTGCGCACCGTCTTGGTGATGAATTCCGAGTTCGGCACGATCACCGTCGAGCGGTCGCCCAGCTGAATTTCCGTGGCGCGCACATTGATGCGGCGAATGTCGCCCTCCACGCCGCCGAGGGACACCCAGTCGCCCACTTTCACAGGGCGCTCGGCCAGCAGGATCAAGCCGGAAACGAAGTTCTGCACCACGGCCTGCAAGCCAAAACCGATACCCACCGACAAGGCAGACGCCACCCACGCGATGCGTTCCAGGCCGATGCCGGCCGCCGACAGGGCCAGCGCCACGGCCAGCACGCCGCCGATGTAGCCGAACAGGGTGATGAACGACACTTGCATGCCCGTATCGAGATTGGTGGTCGGCAAATAACTGTTTTGCAGCCAGCGCTTGAACAGGCCCAGCGCGATAAAGCCGACAACCAGCACCAGCAGGGCCTGGATCAGCGCGGCAGGGCGGATCGCCACTTCGCCGATGGCCAGGCCATCCTGCAGCTTGCCGACGCGCTGGAACAGCTCGCCCGGGCCTTCGCCGAACGGCGCCAGCAGCAGCATCAGGGCCAGCAGCACGACGATGGCGCGGCCGATGCCCGACAGCAGCACGGCCGCCTGGTCGCGCGCCTTGGGCGTGGCCAGCACGGGATGGGCGGCATCCGGCGGTGGCGGCCTCGAGGCCAGCAGCATGCAGATGTCATCGACCAGCACCGTCAGCAGATACGTGCTGCACACCACCACGATGACCCAGGCGATTTGCTTGGCGACAAAGCTGCCGAACGCCACATAGCCGACCAGCAAGCTGATGACGCTGGACGCCAGCGCCAGCCACAGCAGCACCGTGACGCAGCGCAGCCACAGGGGCGTGACCAGGGTGGCGGGATCGGCCTCGCGCAACTGCCGCCAGCAGCGCTCGGCACGCATCAGGCCGTAGGCGATGGTCGTGCTCATCACCAAGGCGACGATGCAGTTGACGGCCACGGCCGTCGACAAGCCCGCATTGATGACGATGGTGACCCGTTCCGTCGCCCACACGAGCACGACGATGAAGGAAAACATCGATGGAAAGTTGCGCATGCGGTGCGCCAGCGCATCGGGCAGGGGCAGCAGGCGCCACGACACGCGGCGCGGCGACAGCAGCGCGTGGCCGAGTCCCGCCGTAAAACCGGCAAAACAGATGATGCCGATCAAGCTGCTGAGGAAAGTCGAGGTTTTTTCGGACAGGCCGCCATCCCAGCGCAGCCCCATGGCCAGCAGTTCGGCTACCAGGCCCGGCGTGGCCAGCGCCAGCACCAGCACGGCCAGCGCATGCAGGGAACGGCGCAAACGGCCATGCGGCACGCGCGTGGACGTGATCACCAGCAAGTAGCGCGAAGCCCAGACGCTGGCGCCGATCACGGCCAGGATACCGGCCAGCAAGCCGCCCCAGGCCGACCACGGCGTGGCGCTGGCCGCATTCGCCAATTCCAGCTCCAGCGCCCGCAGGCGCTGCAAGTTCTGCGGCAATTCCGCATGCAACTGTTTCCAGAAGGAACCGGCGAGGATCGACGCCGTGCGCTCGCCCAGGCGCGCCTGCAACTGCGCGCGGCGCACCGTCGACACTTGCTCCGACGCCTGCGTCGCTTCCACGGCCAGCAGGCGCGCCAGTTTGACTTGCGCATCGAGCGCGCTGCTGGTGCGGTCCAGCTGGCTGCGCTGCGCCGCCACGTCGGGCGCATCTTTTACGCCCGCCGCCGGCTTGCCCAGTTCAGCCAGCCGCGCCTGCACGCTGGAGAGCGTCGGCGCGAGCGCATCGGCCACCTTGTCCGCTTCGGCGCTGGCCGCCAGCGCATCGGCGCGCATCTGCGACAGGGCCGCATCATCGAGCTCGGCCTCGCCATCGAGCGCCTTCTGGATACCGGTGATCTGCTTGCGCAAGCCGTCGAGGCGCTGGTCGGCCGTGGCGGCATCGTCGACGGGCTGCGCCCAGGCGGACGGCGTTGACAATGAGCAAGCCAGCAGCAGGGCCAGCAAGAAGGGGAAGAAGCGGAGGCGAAGAGTCGTCATGCGGACCTATGGCTGAAAATGGAGAAAGAACTGCCGGACTGGCGGCGCAACCGGCCAGGGCGTGTTGCCCGGCGGGTGCCTGCCAATATAGCTGAAAACGCGGGCAAGCCGCAGGACAGGCGGAACTGGCGTGTGCCGCAGGGAGAAACTAGGCATATTGCCCTATGGAAATATCACCTGAAAAGGTCTAGGATCGTCCTCCGCTTGGCGGCACGGCACCCATTCTGCACGCCGCCGACCTTTTCACCACTCCCTCCGTATTGAGACTGCCATGAAGTTTTTATCCCACCTGACCATCGGCACACGCCTCGCCACAGGCTTTGGCGCCATCGGTGCCATGCTGATCATCATCTCTTGCCTGGGCATTGCCATGCTGGGCAAGATCAACGAGGGCACCGGCCATATCGTGCATGACAGCATGCCCAAGATCGAGCTCGCCAACAGCGTGTCGGCCAACATCAACGACATCGCCATTGCCCTGCGCAACATGATGCTCAGCGCCGATCCGGCCGACCAGCGCAAGCAAACGGACGCCATCCTGGCCGCGCGCCAGGCGGCGGCCGGCAATCTCGGCAAGCTCGCGAACATGCTCGATTCCGAGCGCGAACGCGCGCTGCTGGCCAAGATGAACGACGCCAACACGCGCTACGCGCAGGGGCAGGAAGCCTTGCTTGAACTGATCCGTAGCGGCACGCCGGACGACAGCAGCGCCTACCTGTACGGCCAGCTGCGCCCCGTCTTGCTTGTCTACAAGCAACTGATTGCTGAACAGATCAACTTGCAAAATACCCTGGCCAACACGGCGGGCGAGAATGCCAATGCCACTTATGCCAACACGCGTACCTTGCTGATCGGCATGTCGCTGGCGGCGCTGGCCATCGCGGCAGCATTGGCGTATGGCATCACGCGCTCCATCACCGGTCCCGTCACCACGGCGCTGCAGGTGGCCAACACGGTGGCCGCAGGCGATTTGCGCAGCCAGATCACCGTGCAGTCGCGCGATGAAATGGGGCAACTGTTGCAGGCGCTGAAGCGCATGAACGACAACCTGGCGCAAACGGTGGGCACGGTGCGTGCCGGCACGGAAACGATCGCCTCGGCCTCGTCCGAAGTGGCGGCGGGCAGCCTGGACCTGTCTGCGCGCACGGAGCAGCAAGCCAGCTCGCTGGAAGAGACCGCCTCGTCCATGGAAGAACTGACCTCGACCGTCAAGCAGAATGCCGAGAATGCGCGCCAGGCGCATGTGCTGGCCGATACGGCCTCCGGCGTCGCGCAGCGCGGCGGCGCCGTCATCGCGCAAGTGGTGGCGACCATGCGGCAAATCGACGCCTCGTCGAACAAGATTGCCGACATCATCGGCGTCATCGACGGCATCGCCTTCCAGACGAATATTCTGGCCTTGAACGCGGCCGTGGAAGCGGCGCGCGCGGGCGAGCAGGGCCGCGGCTTTGCCGTCGTGGCCACGGAGGTGCGCAGCCTGGCGCACCGCTCGGCCGCCGCGGCCAAGGAAATCAAGACCCTGATCGACGACTCGACCCAGAGCGTGGCGGCCGGCAGCGAGCTCGTGCATCAGGCCGGCGACACCATGACCGACCTGGTCGACAGCGTGCGCCGCGTTACCGACATCATGCAAGACATCACCTCGGCCAGCGCGGAACAGGCGGCCGGCATCGAGCAAATCAACCAGGCCATCAGCGAGATGGACAATGTCACCCAGCAAAACGCGGCCCTGGTGGAAGAATCGGCGGCCGCCGCGGCGGCCATGCAGGAGCAGGCGGCCACCCTGGCGCAGGTGGTGAGCGTATTTAAACTGGACGCCAGTCAGCCGCAGACCACAGCGGCAGTCGCCACGCCAACGGCAGCGCGCCCACAAGCCATCGCCCTGCGCGTGCCGGCGGCGAGGAAAGCGGCAGCGGCGCCGGCATTCGACTGGGAAGAGTTCTAAAACAGCAATGCCACAGGTGCCTCTCGGTGCCTGTGGCATCATGCAGCATACGCTGCTTCTTGTTACGTGACCTGATCCATGTCAATCAACAATCAACAATCAAGTTTGACACGGCGCGGCTAGGCCGAGAGTTCTCCGCGGATGATGGCTGCGCCGGCACTGAGCGCATTCAGTTTGCCTCTGGCTACCCGGCGCGACAAGGGCGCCATGCCGCAGTTGGTGCTCGGGTAGAGCTTGTCGGCATCGACAAACTGCAGCGCCTTGCGCAGGGTGTTGGCCACTTCCTCCGGCGTTTCAATGGTATTGCTTGCCACGTCGATGGCACCGACCATTACTTTTTTGCCGCGTATGAGTTCGATCAAGTCGATCGGGACGCGCGAGTTATGGCATTCCAGCGAGATGATGTCGAGACTCGATTTCTGCAGCTTGGGGAACGATTCTTCATATTGGCGCCACTCGGACCCCAGCGTATTTTTCCAGTCCGTATTGGCCTTGATGCCGTAGCCATAGCAGATATGCACGGCCGTTTCGCATTTGAGCCCTTCGATCGCCCGCTCCAGGGTGGCAATCCCCCAATCATTGACCTCATCAAAGAAAACATTGAATGCAGGTTCGTCAAACTGGATGATGTCGACGCCGGCAGCCTCCAATTCCCGGGCTTCCTGATTGAGGATCTTGGCAAATTCCCAGGCCAGTTTTTCGCGGCTCTTGTAGTGGCTGTCATACAGCGTATCGATCATCGTCATCGGGCCTGGCAGCGCCCATTTGATCGGCTGCCTGGTTTGCTGACGTAAAAATTTGGCGTCTTCCACAAACACCGGTTTCGGGCGGCTGACGGCGCCGACGACGGTCGGCACGCTCGCATCATAGCGGTCGCGGATTCTGACGGTCTCGCGTTTGTCAAAATCGACGCCGCTCAGATGCTCGATGAACGTGGTGACGAAATGCTGACGGGTTTGCTCGCCGTCACTGACGATATCGATGCCAGCCAGCTGCTGTTCCTGCAGCGACAAAAGCAAGGCATCCTGTTTGCCCTCGATTAATTCCTCGTCCTGTAATTTCCAGGGCGACCACAGTTTTTCAGGCTGGGCCAGCCAGGAAGGTTTGGGCAAGCTGCCGGCAGTAGAAGTAGGCAATAATTTTTTCATGATCGGTAATTTTGGATATGGTGATTAATCGGAGAGCGTGGCCGCAGCCCATTGTTCAAGAATATGCTTGTAGGGCTTGATGAAATGCTCTTCCGTATATTTGCCCTGCTTGACCGCCAGCTGGCTGCGCTCTTCCCGGTCATAGACAATTTGCGTCAATGAATAATCCTGGTTCTTCAGGCTGGGCTGATAGGATTTCCCCGCCGCGGAGTTGGCGTTGTAAATCTCGGGCCGGTAAATCTTCTGGAACGTCTCCATCGTGCTGATGGTGCCGATCAGTTCAAGATTGGTGTAGTCGCCCAGCAGGTCGCCGATGAAATAAAACGCCAACGGCGCGGCGCTATCTGGCGGCATGAAGTAGCGAACCTGCATGCCCATTTTTTCAAAATATTGATCCGTCGAGGAAAATTCATTTTGCTGATACTCGACGCCCAGTACGGGATGCTGATTCCCGGTACGGTGATAGACCTTGCTGCTCGAGGCGCTGATGCAGATGACAGGCGGCTTGTTGAAACGCTCTTTGTAGGCATGTGACTTGACAAAGTGTTTGAACAGCTTGCCGTGAAAATCGCCGAAATTGTCTGGCGTGCCAAAGGTGGATTGATTATTGTTATGCTCTGGCAGCAGTACGCTGAAGTCATAATCGCGCACGTAAGAGGAGAAATTATTCCCGGCGATCCCATCGATGCGTTCACCCGTTTTTTTGTCGATAACGGTCGGTTTCAATATCTCGATCAACGGGATATTGCCGCCTGCGGCATCGATATTGAGCTCGACGGAAATGATTTCAAGCTCGACAGAGTAGCGGTCGCCTGTCGGATTATCCCAGTGCGCCAGGTTGTTGAAGCGGTTGTCTATCATCCTCAGGGTATTGCGCAAATTCTCCTGGCGGCTCTTTCCTCTGGCCAGATTGGCAAAGTTGGTCGTCAGGCGCGTATTGTCCGATGGGTGATAGTTTTCATCGAAAACAATGCTCTTGATGCTAAATACAAAATCTTTGCTCATGGTGATCTGCTGTCCTGATTTCTGCGAAAAATGTATGTGTTGATTGCTTGGTGACCGTGGTAATGCGTATCAGGCTGCGAGCACTTCTTCAGCGGTGGCAAATCTCGCATGGCGCGTCAAGTCGATCAGCGGCAGTGCCCGTTGAACCGCCAGTGTGGCCCGCTGGATCAGGCCTTCGTCCTGCAGGCGGTAGTCGAGGAAATCCTTGTCGGTCGCATACACGCCCAGCGGCAAGGTGCGTGCCTGGAAAAAGCTGAACAGCGGCCGCAACTGGTGGTCGATCATCAGGGCATGGCGCTCGCTGCCGCCGGTGGCCGCCAGCAGGACGGGCTTGTCGATCAAGGCATCCTGATCAATGAAGTCGAAGAAGTGCTTGAACAGTCCCGTGTACGCGCCACGGTAGACCGGCGTTGCCACCACCAGGATGTCGGCTTGCTCGACGGCAACAAGTTCCCGTTCCACCGTCTCGGGCAGGTGGGAGCGCCAGACCGCGCCGGCCAGCTGCGGTGCGAGCTGGCCCAGTTCGACCAGGCGTTGTTCGCACAGCACTTCGTCGGCGATCAGATCCATCAGGTGCTCGGCCAGGGCGGCCGCCTTGGAAGGGCGTTGCAGCCCGCCGGAAACCGCGACTAAACGCAGGGGACGTGTCATGTTTGCTTTCATATGGGGTGATGCGCCAGGGCCGAACAATGCAGGCAACAAGGGGATCGATGATAGCGGCGGGAATCGATGAAGTATAATGGTCTTATTTCATACATCCATGAACATGGCTCATCTCAATGCTTGAACGCATCCACCTCAGCATCGTCCAGCAGGTCGAGAAACAAGGGTCGCTGACGGCCGCCGCAGGCGTGCTGCACCTGACCCAGTCGGCCCTGAGCCACAGCATGAAGAAACTGGAACAGCAACTGGGCACCGACGTCTGGCTGCGCGAAGGGCGCAACCTGCGCCTGACGCAGGCCGGCCAGTATCTGCTGGCGGTGGCGAACCGGGTGCTGCCGCAACTGGACCTGGCCGAAGAGCGCCTGGGCCAGTTCGCGCAGGGCGAGCGCGGTGCGCTGCGCATCGGCATGGAATGCCACCCTTGCTACCAGTGGCTGCTGAAGGTGGTGTCGCCGTATCTGGCCGCATGGCCCGACGTGGATGTGGACGTCAAGCAGAAGTTCCAGTTCGGCGGGATCGGCGCGCTCTTCGGCTACGAGATCGACCTGCTCGTCACGCCCGACCCGCTGTACAAGCCGGGGCTGACATTCGAGCCCGTGTTCGACTACGAGCAGGTGCTCGTCGTGGCCAAGGGCCATGCCCTGGCGTCGGCCGCCTACGTGAAACCCCAGCAACTGACCCAGGAAGTGCTCATCAGCTACCCCGTGGACATCGAACGCCTGGACATCTATAACCAATTCCTCTTGCCGGCCGGTGTCACGCCCAAGCGCCACAAAGCCATCGAAACCACCGACATCATGCTGCAGATGGTGGCCAGCGGCCGCGGCGTGGCCGCCCTGCCGCGCTGGCTGGTCGAGGAATACGCGGCCAAGATGGAAGTGGTGCCTGTACGGCTGGGCGAGCGCGGCATCGCCAAGCAGATTTTCCTGGGGGCACGCGAGACGGACACCGCCATCGACTACGTGCGCGCCTTCATCGCACTGGCGCGCCAGCCTGCCAGCGCCAGTGCGCAGTGACCGCAGCGACGCCATGGGTCATCTCTTGATGCATCCCGCTCGGCTCAGGGCCGCCGGCAACATCACGCACGCCTATTCCCTGGAAGTCAGCGCGAAGGACATGCCGGCATTGAGCGCGGCGGCGTCCCGCATCGTGCCCGGGTCGACCATTGCCATTCCCTACCTGCCGCGCGAGGACGACGATGCGCGGCTGGCCGCCGTGCGGACCGTGCGCAGGCTCGGCTTCGAGCCCATGCCGCACTTGTCCGCGCGCCGGATTTCCTCGCTCGCCGGGTTTGAGTCGTTCGTCACGCGCGCGGTCGCCGAAGCGGGCGTCGAGCGCTGCTTCGTGATCGCCGGCGATCCGTCCACCGCGATGGGGCCGTTTTCCGACAGTGCCGCGCTGATCGACACAGGCGTGTTCGAGCGCGCGGGCATGCAGGTGATTGGCGTGGGTGGTCACCCGGAAGGCCATCCGGTGATGAGTACGGCCGAGCAGTGGGATGTGCTTGAACGCAAGTGCGGCAGCATCGCGCAGCGCGGCATGACGCCCTTGATCGTCACGCAGTTTGCGTTTGATGCGGACGTCGTATTGACGTGGCTCAAAGCGCTGCGCGAGCGCGGTATTGACCATCCCGTGCGCGTGGGCGTGCCGGGTCCCGCCAGCATCGCGGTGCTGGCCCGCTATGCCGCCATGTGCGGCGTCAGCGCCTGCGCATCGATGTGGTCCAAGTACGGCGTGTCCATCGGCAAGCTGTTCGGCACGGCGGGGCCGGATCTGTTTGTCGAGCGCCTGGCCAATGGCCTGACCGCAGCACATGGCGAGGTCAGCCTGCATTTCTTTCCCTTTGGCGGCATCGCCCAGTCCGTCAAGTGGATAGAGCAGTACCGTTCCCCCGCCGCCCCGGCTACTTGAGCATCCGGTGTAAGCGCCGCCTCTCCGGCGGCAGCGCGCCACCAGAGCAGGGCAACATCCGGCCCGCTTACTCCACCGTCACCGACTTGGCCAGATTGCGTGGCTTGTCCACATCCGTGCCGCGCGCCAGCGCCGTGTGATACGCGAGCAATTGCAGCGCCACCACGTGCAGGATCGGCGACAAATCGCCGTAGTGCTCGGGCAGGCGGATCACGTGCAAGCCTTCGCCGGAGCTGATGCGCGAATCGACGTCGGCAAAGACGTACAGCTGGCCGCCGCGGGCGCGCACTTCCTGCATGTTCGATTTCAGCTTTTCGATCAAGGCGTCGTTCGGCGCGATGGTGACGACCGGCATTTCATTCGTCACCAGGGCCAGCGGGCCGTGTTTCAGTTCGCCGGCCGGATACGCTTCGGCGTGGATATACGAGATTTCCTTCAGCTTCAAGGCGCCTTCCAGGGCAATCGGGTAGTGCATGCCGCGGCCCAGGAAGAGGGCGTTTTCCTTGCGCGCGAATTCTTCGGACCAGGCGATGATCTGCGGCTCCAGCGCCAGCACGGAAGCGATGGCGACGGGCAGGTGGCGCATGGCTTTCAGGTGCGCCGCTTCCTGTTCTTCGGACAGGCGGCCATTGACTTGCGCCAGGCACAAGGTCAGCAGGAACAGGCCGGCCAGCTGCGTGGTGAAAGCCTTGGTGGAGGCCACGCCCACTTCCACGCCGGCGCGCGTGATGTAGGCCAGCGCGCATTCGCGCACCATGGCGCTGGTGGCCACGTTGCAGATGGTCAAGGTGTGCTGCATGCCCAGGCTGCGCGCATGTTTCAGGGCGGCCAGGGTATCGGCCGTTTCGCCGCTTTGCGAAATGGTGACGACCAGCGTGTTCGGGTGCGGCACGCTGTCGCGGTAGCGGTATTCGCTGGCCACTTCCACGCTGACGGGCACCTTGGCGATCGCTTCGATCCAGTACTTGGCCGTCATGCCCGCATACGAGCTGGTGCCGCAAGCGAGGATCAGCACGCGGTCGATCTGCTTGAAGATGGCGTAAGCATTGTCGCCGAACAATTCCGGCATGATGCCCGTCACGCCTTCGAGCGTGTCGCCGATGGCGCGCGGCTGCTCGAAGATTTCCTTCTGCATATAGTGGCGGTACGGGCCCAGCTCGGCCGCGCCCGTGTGCGCGTGCACGGTCTTCACTTCGCGCTCGACGGGCTTGCCATCGACGTCGACGATCCAGCAGCGCGACAGTTGCAGGTCGACCACGTCGCCTTCTTCCAGGTAGATGATCTGGTCGGTCGTGCCGGCCAGGGCCATGGCGTCCGACGCAACGAAGTTTTCACCATTGCCCAGGCCGACGATCAGGGGCGAACCCTGGCGCGCGGCCACCACGCGGTGCGGTTCGTCGCGGCAGAACACGGCGATCGCATACGCGCCGTCCAGGCGTTTCACGGCCTGTTGCACGGTCTCGAACAGGTCGCCGTTGTACATGTGCTCGACCAGGTGGGCGATCACTTCCGTGTCCGTCTGGCTCTGGAAGACGTAACCGAGGGCCGTCAGTTCGGCGCGCAGTTCGTCGTGGTTTTCGATGATGCCGTTATGCACCAGCGCCACGCGGGCGTTCTCTTCCGTTGGGGAAAAGTGCGGGTGGGCATTGAAGGAGACAGGGGCGCCATGCGTGGCCCAGCGCGTGTGGGCGATGCCCGTAAAACCGCTCAAGCCTTCTTCGGCGATCTGCTTTTCCAGCTCGGCCACGCGCGAGGTGGAGCGCGAACGCTGCAAACGGCCATCCGCATGCAGGGCGATGCCGCAGGAATCGTAGCCGCGGTATTCCAGGCGCTTCAAGCCTTCGACCAGGATGGGAGTGATATTACGTTGCGCTACCGCGCCGACGATGCCGCACATGGAAACCTCTGTCTAAAATTTAATCAATGCAAGCATGCTAATGCAGAGTGAATGAAATATGCTTTCTAAATCATAGTGTTTTTGACCGAATATTTCACACTGGTTTTACGATGAAATATTATTTCATTTAGAATCGAATTATTTTCCAATTCATCACAATCATGAACGATAGCAACATTACCCTCGACGAGATCGATCGTCGCATCCTGAACGCCTTGCAAATTGATGCATCGCAAACCAACAGTGAGCTGGCGCAAGCGGTGCACGTTTCGGCGCCCACCTGTTTGCGGCGGGTCAAGCATTTGCGGGAAAGCGGCGTCATCGAACGGCAAGTGGCCATCGTCGCGCCGCAACTGGTGGGCGCGCGCTTGACGGCCATCGTGGAAATCACGCTCGACGTGCAGGCGGCGGAGCGCATGGCGCAATTCGAGCAACTCGTGGCAGACGAGCCCGCCGTGCTGCAGTGCTACCGCGTCTCGCCCGGGCCCGACTTCGTGCTGATGGTGCAGGTGGCCGACATGCCCGCCTATCACGCGCTGGCGCACCGCCTGTTTGCCGCGCACGCGAATGTGCGCAACGTGAAAAGTTATTTTTCCACCTTCCGCAGCAAATTCGAGACGCGCATCGCCGTGTGACTCACCGCTTGTATTTGTCCACCGCTTGCCCACTGCTTGCCCACAGACTTATACGGCGCTTTTCCACCGCTTATGCGGCACTTGCCCACAGGCTTATGCACAGGCGTGACGAGGGCTGGCCATGGCAGGCTGGCAAGGGGAGTGAGGCAGGCGCCAGCGCCACCTGGCCCGCGCGGTGCCGCAGCAGCATAAAAAGCGCGTAAAGATGCGACAAGGCAAACTTGTACACCGGCTGCACACAGCTTGCCAACAAGTTGCCAGCCCACTTATCGACAGGCTTATCCACAGCCCTTTCGCGGCGGCAGGCGGGAAACTCAGGGGCGCACTTCGGCGTCCGCATAGAAGCGGTAGCCGGCATTGCGGGCGGTATTGATGGGCAAGGCCAGGCCCGTCGCCTGTTCCGCCTTGCGGCGCAAGCGGCTGATCTGGGTATCCAGGCGGCGCTGGTCGTAGCTGAGAAAATCCTCGCCCAGCGATTGCACGATCTGCTGGCGGCTGACGATGCGTTCGGGCTCGGCCATCAGTACGTGCAGCACGGTAACGTCCTGTTGCGACAGCGCAATGGCGCCACAGCCGGGCGGCAAGAGGCGGCGCGGTCCCAGTTCCAGCACCCAGGCCGTGGCGGGCGGCGGCACGGCGGCGGGCAGGGGCGCGCCGAGGCGCCGTGCCAGCGCGCCCAGGGTGGCGGCCAGTTCGTCCAGGTCGGCGCTCTTGGGCAGGTAGTAATCGGCACCACCGCCCAGTCCGTTGACCTTGTCCTGCGTTGCCCCGCGCGCCGTAAACACGACGATGCCGATGGGCTGTCCCTGCTCGCGCAAGGCGCGCACCAGCAGCATGCCTTCGCCATCGGGCAAGCCGAGGTCGATGATGGCAATGCGGTGCAGGGCCGGCGTGTAGCAGGCATGGAAGGCGGCCAGGTCGGCCACGGCGCTGACGCGGTAACCGCAATCGCCGAGAAACTCGGTCAGCTCGTGGCGCAGCACGGCTTCGTCTTCAAGCAGGATGAGGTTCAACATGGCGCAAGGATAACCGATCGTCGTGGGGCCGGGAAGTTGTCTTTCTGACTGCCACGATGGCCGTGGTAAAGTGCCTCGCCATGAAAATCCTGCTCGCCCTTTGCCTGTTGTTTACCGCCCTGTTTCCCCAGACTGCACTTGCCGCGCCGGCGCCCCTGGTGCTGCCGGCCAGCGGACAACCCGTGTCCGCCAGCGGCCACCTGCAGATGCTGCGCGATGCCACGGGCAGGCTGGGGCCCGATGCGGCACTGGCGGCGCCCGGCTGGCGCACCTTGCCCGGCGCCGTCAGCGCCGGCTACACGCAGGACGCCATCTGGCTGCGCCTGGACGTGGCACGCGCGGCGGCCGCCCCCGATGAATGGGTCCTGCGTTTCAGCAACGCCGTGCTCGACGACGTGCGGCTATACCGCTGGGATGCGGCGGGCCACTGGATCTTGCAGGAGGCGGGCGCCGACGTGGCGCGCGGCAACTGGCCCATCGATGCGCGCCAGGTGGTGTTTCCGCTGCGCCTGCAAGCCGAGACGCCACAGCGTTGGCTGGTGCGCCTGCACAGCAAAAAGGCCATGTCCACCGAACTGACCTTGTTGCCCAGCGAAACCTTCGACGATGTGTCGCGCCGCGAATACCTGTATTACGGCTTGCAGTTCGGCACTTATTTGCTCTTGATCCTGTTCCATATCTTTTTCTGGCGCATGACGCGCGAAGCCCACAGCGGCTGGTATCTGCTGTACGTGCTGACGAATGCCACGACGGAAGCGCTGACGATCGCCATTCCCCAGCAAATTTTCAACATGCCGAACTGGCTGTCCGATCCCATGCTGGGCGTGTCGATGGCGATGTCCATCGCCGTCGGCGCGCGTTTTTCCACCTTGCAACTGGAATTGCCCGCCCTGTCTCCCCGTTTCAGCCGCGTCGTGGTGGGCTTGACGGCCGCTGCCGCGCTGTGCGGTGCGCTGCTGGTGCTGCACGGCGACTATGCCGCTGGCGTGCTCGTCGTGCAAATGACGGCCTTGCCATTGATCGTGCTGTTCATCGGCCTGGCCAGCTGGCTGGCGCTGCGCGGGCATCGACCGGCGCATGCCTTCCTGTTTATCTTCGGCATCTTTTACGCGGGGGTAGTGATCAGTTTCCTGCGCAATATGGCCATCGTGCCACCGAACTTCTGGACCAACCATGCGGCCACCCTGGGCGCCTTCGTGCACATGATGCTGATGAGCCTGCGCCTCAACCGCCGCTACGCCGAATTGCGCCGCGCCAAGGACCGCGCGCAAGCCGAAGCGGTCAGCGCCGTGCGCGCCCTGAATGAACGCCTGGAAGAGCAGGTAGCGCTGCGCACCGTGGCGCTGCGGCAGGAAATCGGCCGGCGCGCCGTGCTCGAGGGCGAATTGCGCGCCGCGCTGGAAGTGGAAACCCGCACCCGCGAAGAACAGCAGGATTTCGTTGCCATGGTGTCGCATGAATTCCACACGCCATTGGCCATCATCAATACCACGGCCCAGCAAATTGCCCGCAACGCGGACGCGCCGCGGGAAAAAACTCTGCAACGCTGCCAGAACTTGCGCGAAGCCAGCGGCCGCATGACGGCGCTGGTGGATGAATACCTGAGCGCCGACCGAATGGAAACGAGCGCGGCAACCTTCCGGCCACTGCCGTGCGACTTGCACGCCCTGCTGACGGCCGTGCTGGCCGAGTGGCCGCCGGGCCGCATCGAGGCCAGCGTGCAGGCGCTGCCCGCCGGCGCCGTGGTGGATGCCAGCCTGCTGCGCGTGGCCCTGCGCAACCTGCTCAGCAATGCCGACCGGCACGCGCCGCAAGCCCTGGCGATCCGCGTGCAGGCCGGCACGCTCGAGGACGGCCACGTGCAGATTGCCGTCAGCAACGACGGCGAGCCGCTGCCTGCCGATGAAATCCCGCGCCTGTTCCAGAAATATTTCCGTGGCCGCATCGCCCAACACAAGCCCGGCGCCGGGCTGGGCCTGTATCTGGTGCAACGCATCGCCGCATTGCACGGCGGCCAGGTCACGCTGGCCAGCGCCGGCAACGACGGCACCATCAGTTTCGTCCTGCGCCTGCCCGTCTGACTCTCTCCCGCATTCCCGACTAAATCAGTCGGGAATCGCTCAGGTTTGCTCAATTTTAAATTTCCCCGTTCTGATATCTTTCCGCTCAGAAATTTTTGTAGCTTTTTATAACGATCATGTCTAAAAAAGCAACAAATACAGCCGCTAACGGACGCCGTCCACGCACAGCATAGGGAAAACATGTATCGCAACCAACTCGCCAGCCACCGCACCGGCCACTCCTTGTTCGCGCCGCGTTCCTGACCCGTTCTTTCCCCCTTTCCCGTTCGCGCCAGCCCGGCCATGCCCGTTGACGCGCGGGCGTTTCCCCATTCATCTCAACAAGGACATCGCATGCACCGTCACGGATCGTTGAATCACATCTACCGCCTCGTCTGGAGCCACGTCTTGAACGCCTGGGTCGCCGTCGCGGAAACCTCGCGCGGACGCGGCAAGGGCAGCCGCCGCAAACTGGCCGCGGCAGCGGCCGCCATGACGGCGCTGGCGCTGGGAGGGCCGGCGCAGGCCGCGCCCACGGGCGGGCAGGTAGTGGCAGGCACGGCCAGCATCAGCCAGCAGGGCAACAGCACCACGATCAGGCAATCGAGCCAACAGGCAGCGCTGAACTGGAACAGCTTCAACGTGGGCGCGAATGAAACCGTCAACTTCGTCCAGCCCTCGGCCGGCGCGCTGGCCGTCAACCGCATCTTCGACAGCAACGGCACGCAAATTCTCGGCAGGATCAACGCGAATGGCCAGGTGTACCTGATCAATCCGAACGGCGTGCTGTTCGGCCGCGGCGCGCAAGTCAACGTGGGCGGCCTGGTGGCCTCGACGCTCGACGTCGACAACGCCAGCCTGGGCGGCGCCAAGCATGCGTTTAGCGGCAATGGCACTGGCCGGATCGTCAATGAAGGCACGCTGCGCGCGGCCGACGGCGGCTATGTCGCCCTGCTGGGCCGGCAAGTGAGCAACCACGGTGCCATCTCGGCCCGCCTCGGCACGGTCGCCCTGGGCGCCGGCAGCGCCGCCACCCTGAGCTTTGACGGTGCGCGCCTGCTGCAGTTGCAGATCGACCAAAGCACCCTGAACAACCTGGCCGAGAACGGCGGCCTGATCCGTGCCGATGGCGGCCAGGTGCTGATGAGCGCAGGTGCCCGCGATTCGCTGCTGGCCAGCGTCGTCAACAATACGGGCGTCATCGAAGCGCGCGGCGTGGAACAGCGCGACGGCAGCATCATCCTGCTCGGCGGCATGCGCGCCGGCACCACCCACGTTGCCGGCACCCTGGACGCCAGCGCCGCCGCTGGCGGCAATGGCGGCTTCATCGAAACGAGCGCCGCCCACGTGAAGATCGGCAACGACGCCCGCATCAGCACGGCAGCACCGTCGGGCCGCGCCGGCACCTGGCTGATTGACCCCGTCGATTTCACCATCGCCGCCAGCGGCGGCGACATCAGCGGCACCGCCCTGACGAACAATCTGCGCAACGGCAATGTGGTCATCCAGAGCACGCAAGGCAGCCGCGGCACGGCGGGCGACGTGCACGTCAACGACCAGGTCAGCTGGTCCGCCAACCAGCTGACCCTGAACGCCCAGCGCAACATCAATATCAATGCCAATTTGAATGGTTCCGGCACGGCCAGCCTGGCGCTGGAATACGGCCAGGGCGCTGCTGCCGCCGGTAACACGGCCGTGTATCAGCTGGGCAGCGGCGCGCAGGTGAGTTTGCCCGCCGGGCAAAACTTCAGCACCAAACTGGGCGCGGACGGCGTGCGCACTAACTACACGGTGATTACCGCCCTGGGAGCAGCCGGCAGCGTCACTGGCACTGACTTGCAAGGCATTAATGGCAAGCTGAATGGCAATTATGTGCTGGGTGCAAATATCGACGCCTCCGCCGCAGCCAGCTGGCAGGCCGGCTGGAGCGTTGGCTTCGCGCCACTCGGCGGCGACACGGGTTTTAGCGGCGTGTTCGATGGGCTCGGCCACTCGATCAATCAACTCAGCATGCGAGCCTCGCGCAACCAGGGCAGTGGCCTGTTTTCCATCACCACCAAGGATGCCCTGATCCAGAATGTGGGGTTGAATGGCGGCAGTATCTGGGCCACGTATGTAGCCGGCGGCCTGGTCGGCACAAACGCAGGCACCATCCGCAACAGCTATGCTGCGCTCGACGTCGACAGCTACTCCGTCAGCGGCGGTCTGGTGGCGCGCAACAATGGCAGCATCGATAATAGCTACGCCACCGGCACCGTCAGGAGCCAGGCGCAGACAGGTGGCCTGGTCGGCAGCAATAACGGCAGCATCAGCAACAGCTATGCCACGGGAAGCGTGGCGGGCCAGACTTATATTGGCGGCCTGATTGGCATCAACTGGGGCAGTGTCGACACCAGCTTCGCCACGGGCCGCCTGGTCCTCACCAGTGGCGGCAACGGCGTCGGCGGCCTGATTGGCAGTAATGCCTATTCCAACAAGGTCAGCAACAGTTTCTGGTCCATCAGCGGCACTGGCCAGGCCAGCTCGAGTGGCGGCACTGGCTTGACGGATGCGCAAATGCGCACGGCCAGCAGTTTTACGGGATTCAATTTCACCACCACGCCTGGCGCGCCAGGCAACAACTGGGTGCTGGTCAGCGTGGATGGCGGCTTGAACAATGCTGGCGGCGCGGCCGGCGCCACGTATCCGATGCTGGCATCCGAATATGCGACCACCATCCAGAATGCCCACCAGCTGCAATTGATGGCCATGGCGCCGGGCGCGGCGTATGTGCTGGGCAGTAACATCAACGCGGCCGGTACGGCAGGTGGCAAGGATATCTGGACAGCTGCCGGCTTCGTGCCCGTCGGCACCGAAGCGCACCCCTTCACGGGCAGCCTGGACGGCCGCGGCTACACCGTCAGCGGCCTGACCATCGACCGGCCGACGTACGATTACGTGGGTCTGATCGGCTACACCAACCCAGGCTCGCTCATCAGCAATATCGGCCTGCTGGACGGCAACGTGAAAGGTAATTTCGCCGTTGGCGCGTTGGTCGGCTCGAACGCAGGCCTGGTCAGCAACAGCCATGCCAGCATCACGGTCAGCGGCGACAACAATGTCGGCGGCCTGGTGGGTGAAAACTACGGCGGTACTATCAGCGCCAGCCACGCGAGCGGCAAGGTCAGCGGCGTCGCGGACCGCGTAGGCGGCCTGGCTGGCAGCAACAGCGGCAGCGTCACTGGCAGCTATGCCACGGGCGACGCCAGCGGCTTGCGCAATGTCGGCGGCCTGGTGGGCGACAACCGAGGCTATGACGGTGCCATCGCCCAGGTCAGCGGCAGCTATGCCAGCGGCAATATCACGGCAATCGAAGACAATGCTGGCGGCCTGGTCGGCTACAACAAGAGCGGCACCATCGCCAACAGCTACGCCAGCGGCAAGGTCAGCGGCGACCGCGATGTGGGCGGCTTGCTCGGTTTTAGTTCCCGCGCCACCGATAGCGTCAGCAACAGCTACGCCACGGGCGAGGTGCAAGGCAATGCCAGCACGGGCGCGCTGGTCGGCAGCAATGCGGGCGTGATCAGCAACAGCTTCTGGAAGGATACGCCAACGGCACCGGGCGTCAGCGAAAACGAGGGGACCCTGACCAATGTGCGGGGCCTGAGCGACGCAGAGCTGCGCTCGCCATCGAGCTTCGATGGCTGGGACATGGCAACCAGCGGTGGCAGCCATGCCGTCTGGCGTATCTATGCAGGCCAGACCACGCCGCTGCTGCGCAGCTTCCTGACGGCCCTGACCATCAACGCCGACGCCATCAGCAAGACCTACGATGGCAAGAGCTACTCCGGCGGCTTGGTCAATGCCCGCTATTCGCTGGCCGGCGCCGCAGAATCCGGAAAAATACTTTACAGCAGCAATGGCCTGTATGGCGCCATGCGCGATGCCGGCAGCTATAACGCCCTGGACAATTACGCGTACTCCGGCCAGCAAGGTTATGACATCAATATGATGGCAGGGCCGCTGACGATCCAGCGGGCCGTTATCACGCTCGATGGCATGCGCACCTATGACGCCAGCACCAGCATGTCTGCCGGCCAGTTGACCATGCACGGACTGGTCAGCGGCGAAAGTCTGTCCCTGTCCGGGAATGGCAGCCTCGATAACAAGAACGTCGGCGCAAACAAGCACGTCAACAACGGCAGCCTGACGCTGGCGGACGGCCAGGGTGGCCTGGCGGACAACTACACGCTGGAAGGCGGCCAGCACCGTGCCACCATCACCCAGGCCACGCTGGCGGTGCAGGATGCGGGCGTGGCCAATAAAGTGTATGACGCCACGAACAACGCCACCCTGACGGGCACGGCCAAGGTGCAGGCGCTGGGCAACGACCAGCTCAGCCTGACGGGCGGCAATGCGCATTTTGTCGACAAGAACGCCGGCAGCGCCAAGACCGTCACCCTCGACGGCTTTGCCTTGCAAGGCGCGGACGCGGGCAACTATGAGCTGGTGCAACCGGGCAAGGTCACGGCCGACATCGGCAAGGCCAGCGTGGTCGTCACTGGCGTGGGAGCGGCAAATAAAGTCTATGACGCCACGACGGGCGCCACCCTGACGGGCAAGGCCACCGTGCTGGCGCTGGGTGGCGATGAACTGCGCGTCGCCGGCGGCAGCGCAGCCTTTGCCGACAAGAACGCCGGCAGCGCCAAGACCGTCACCCTCGACGGCTTTACCTTGCAGGGCGCGGATGCGGCCAACTATGAGCTGGTGCAGCCGAGCAAGGTCACGGCCGACATCGGCAAGGCCAGCGTGGTCGTCACTGGCGTGGGAGCGGCGAATAAAGTCTACGACGCCACCACCGGCGCCACCCTGACGGGCACGGCCAAAGTAACGGCGCTGGGCGACGATGAACTGCGCGTCGCCGGCGGCAACGCATCCTTTGCCGACAAGAACGCCAGCAGCGCCAAGACCGTCACCCTCGACGGCTTTGCCTTGCAAGGCGCGGATGCGGGCAACTATGAGCTGGTGCAGCCGGGCAAGGTCACGGCCGACATCGGCAAGGCCAGCGTGGTCGTCACTGGCGTGGGAGCGGCAAATAAAGTCTACGACGCCACCACCGGCGCCACCCTGACGGGCACGGCCAAAGTAATGGCGCTGGGCGACGACCAGCTTGGCGTGACGGGCGGCAATGCCCGCTTTGCCGACAAGAACGCCGGCAGCGCCAAGACCGTCACCCTCGACGGCTTTGCCTTGCAAGGCGCGGACGCGGGCAACTATGAGCTGGTGCAGCCGGGCAAGGTCATGGCCGATATCGGCAAGGCCAGCGTCACCGTCACTGGCGTGGGAGCGGCGAATAAAGTCTACGACGCCACCACCGGCGCCACCCTGACGGGCACGGCCAAAGTGACGGCGTTGGGCGACGATCAGCTTGGCGTAACGGGCGGCAATGCCCGCTTTGCCGACAAGCATGCCGGCAGCGCCAAGACCGTCATCATCGATGGCTACCGCTTGCAAGGCGCGGACGCGGGCAACTATGAGCTGGTGCAACCGGGCAAGGTCATGGCTGACATCGGCAAGGCCAGCGTGGTCGTCACTGGCGTGGGAGCGGCGAATAAAGTCTACGACGCCACGACCGGCGCCACCTTGACGGGCACGGCCAAAGTGACGGCGCTGGGCGACGATGAACTGCGCGTCGCCGGCGGCAGCGCATCCTTTGCCGAGAAGAACGCAGGAACAGGCAAAACCGTCACCCTCGACGGCTTTGCCTTGCAAGGCGCGGATGCGGGCAACTATGAGCTGGTGCAGCCGGGCAAGGTCACGGCCGACATCGGCAAGGCCAGCGTGGTCGTCACTGGCGTGGGAGCGGCAAATAAAGTCTACGACGCCACCACCGGCGCCACCCTGACGGGCACGGCCAAAGTAATGGCGCTGGGCGACGACCAGCTTGGCGTGACGGGCGGCAATGCCCGCTTTGCCGACAAGAACGCCGGCAGCGCCAAGACCGTCACCCTCGACGGCTTTGCCTTGCAAGGCGCGGACGCGGGCAACTATGAGCTGGTGCAGCCGGGCAAGGTCATGGCCGATATCGGCAAGGCCAGCGTCACCGTCACTGGCGTGGGAGCGGCGAATAAAGTCTACGACGCCACCACCGGCGCCACCCTGACGGGCACGGCCAAAGTGACGGCGTTGGGCGACGATCAGCTTGGCGTAACGGGCGGCAATGCCCGCTTTGCCGACAAGCATGCCGGCAGCGCCAAGACCGTCATCATCGATGGCTACCGCTTGCAAGGCGCGGATGCGGGCAACTATGAGCTGGTGCAGCCGGGCAAGGTCACGGCCGATATCGCCAAGGCCAGCTTGCTGTACACGGCCACGGCCACCAGCCTGGCGGGTGGCCGCACTCCAGAGGGATTAAGCGGCAAGGTCAGCGGCTTGCTGGGCGGCGATACCCTGGCCGATGCCACCAGCGGCAGCCTGGCCTGGACCAGCCCGGCCACGGCCAGCAGTCCGGCCGGCAATTACGCCATCAGCGGCAGCGGCCTGGCGTCGAACGACTATGCCTTCGTGCAAGCCGAGGGCAATGCCGCCGCCCTGACCCTGACGTCGGCCAGCCTGCCGCCGCCGGCCCAGGCAGCCGTGGTGCAACTGCAGGCGCAAGTGCTGGGCAGCTTTGCCGATACGCGTCCCGGCACGCTGGCGGCCGCGCCCACCATCACCGTCACGCAGACGGATGCCCCGGCCGGCACGGCTGCCGCCAGCAATGCCTTGCCAAACACCACCATGCAGATCGGCAGCCGCGGCCCGGCCCTGCAAGTCGTCCTGGGCGGCGTCAAGCTGCCCGCCAACATGCTCAACGTAAATCAATAACACCATGACTCCTTCATCGACTCCGCGACACCTGCTGCAACAACCGTTGCTGTCCCTGCTGCTGCTGGCCTTCGCGCCATGCGCCGCCGCCCAGACCACCCCGGTCGTGCCCGACGCGGGCGCCATCCTGCGCCAGTTGCAACCGGCCACGCCCGCCAACGCGCCCCCCGGCGTGCCGGCGCTGCGCATCGAACAGAAAGAGGGCGCGCCGCTGCCCGCCAGCGTGCCATTTCTCGTCACGCAGATCGACATCAGCGGCAATAGCGCGTTCGACACGGCCACCTTGCAGGCGCTCGTCGCCAGCGCCCACGGCACGACCCTGTCCCTGGAGCAGCTGGGCGAACTGGCGGCCCGCATCACCAGCTACTACCGCGCCCATGGCTATCCGCTGGCGCGCGCCATCGTGCCTGCCCAGACCATCCGCCAGGGCATCGTGCGCATCGAGGTACTCGAAGCGCGCTATGGCCAGGTGGGCATCGCCAACCAGAGCGACGTCAGCGACGCCTTGCTGAATGCCACGCTGGCGCCCCTGCAAGCGGGCCAGACCATCAGCCAGGCGGAACTCGACCGCAGCTTGCTGTTGCTGTCCGACATACCGAACGTGGCCATCACGGCCACGCTCAAGCCCGGCGCCGAGGTCGGCAGCTCCGACCTGCTGGTCGATGCCTGGTCCGGTCCGCGCATGGCCGGCGCTGCCTTCCTCGACAACAATGGCAACCGTTACACGGGCCGCGCCCGCCTTGGCGCCACCGTATACCTGTACAACCCGCTGCACCAGGGCGACGTGGCCAGCGCCAGCGTGCTCAGCTCGGGCAAGGGCATGTCGTATGCGCGTCTCGGCTATGACTTGCTGCTGAACGGCGCCGGCACGCGCGCCGGGGTGGCCATGTCCGCCTTGCGCTACCGCCTGCAAGGCGCCATGCGCCCGCTGGAAGCGCATGGCACGGCCCAGGTCGCCAGTGGCTGGCTGCGCCATCCGCTGCTGCGCAGCCGCGATGCGAACATGTCCATCCAGCTGCAATATGATCAGGTGCACTTGCGCGACCGCATCGACGCCAGCGCCATGCGCAGCGACCGCCGCCTGGACAACTTGAGCGCGACCCTCGGCGGCGACGTGCGCGATGCTGCCCTGGCCGGCGCCATCACCAGCTGGAGCGTGGCCGCGACAGCTGGCAAGCTCGACATCACCGACCCGCTGGCGCGCCTGAACGACGCGTTCAGCGCACGCAGCCATGGCACTTACGCGAAATGGAACGTCAACCTGTCGCGCCTGCAAAACCTGGACCAGCGCAATGCCGTGTATCTGACCGTCGCCGGGCAGTGGGCGGACGGCAACCTCGACTCGTCCGAAAAGATGAGCGTGGGCGGGCCGTACACGGTGCGCGCGTATGACGTGGGCGTGGCCGCTGGCGACCTCGGCTATTTTGGCAGCGCGGAATGGCGGCATGAACTCAGCGCCAGCGATACGGGACAATGGCAAGCCGTGGCCTTCCTCGACAGCGCGCGCGTGACGGTCAACCAGCAGCGCTGGTCGGCAGGCCCGAACAGCGCGCGCCTGCACGGCGCCGGGCTGGGCGTGAACTGGGCGGGCGGGCAGCAGTGGAATGCCCGCGCATATGTCGCCAAGCCCATCGGCGGCACGCCGGTCCTGCTGGCGTCGCGCAGCGCGGCCCGCCTGTGGGTGGAACTGAATCGCCGCTTCTGATGCGGCAATGACAGCCGGAAGCCTGTTTCCGGCTGTCATTTGATCCAGCACAAGACTTATCCACCAGCTTTCCACTAGCTATGCAGCGTTTTTCCACAGGCTTACCCACAGCACGGCCAGGGAGGTTCACGGCAAAAACGCAGTTATCCCCACTTATACCCATGCTATCCAGCGCTTATCCGCAGGCTTACGCACAGACTTATCCACAATACGCGGGTAAACGCCATTGCAGCCATCGCCGCGGCTTGGGATCGGAAGAAAATGGATGGACAGGTGCATGACAGGCGGCATTGACAAACTTACCAACAGCTTATGCGCAGGCTTGCGCACAGGCTTATGCGCCACTTGTACAGTGGCTTGCCCACAGAGTTATCCACACATAAAAAAGGCAGGCCGGGCGGCCTGCCTGTGTGCAAGGGCTGACTGCGCCACTTACTTCTTGATTTTCACGGGACGCGTCCAGCCGTCGATGGTCACTTGCCGCGCGCGCGAAACCGTCAGCTTGCCGGCCGGCGCATCTTTCGACAGGGTCGTGCCGGCACCCAGGGTGGCGCCCTTGCCGACGGTGACGGGGGCGATCAGCTGGCTGTCGCTGCCAATGAAGGCATCGTCTTCAATCACCGTGCGGAACTTGTTTACGCCATCGTAGTTGCAGGTAATCGTGCCGGCGCCGATGTTGACCTTCGAGCCGATGGTGGCGTCGCCGATGTAGGCCAGGTGGTTGGCCTTGCTGTGGGCGGCGATCTGGCTGTTTTTCACTTCGACGAAGTTACCGATGTGCACGTCTTCCGCCAGGACCGTGCCCGGGCGCAGGCGCGCGTACGGGCCGATGATGGAAGCGGCGCCGACGACGGCATCCTCGATATGGCAGAACGGCTTGATGTGCGCGCCAGCAGCCACCGTGGCATTGATGAAGACGTTGTTGGCGCCCACGCGCACGCCATCGCCCAGTTCGACTTTGCCTTCAAACACGCAGCCGACATCGATGGTGACATCGCGGCCGCAAATAAGTTCGCCGCGCACGTCGATGCGGGCCGGATCGAGCAGGGTCACGCCCCGCTCGAGCAGCGCTTGCGCGATATTGTTCTGATGGATGCGTTCCAGCTGGACCAGCTGCACCTTGCTGTTGACGCCCGCCACTTCCCATACGGCAGCCGGGTGGGCCGAGGTGACGGCCACGCCATCGGCGACGGCCTGGGCAACGATATCGGTCAGATAGTATTCCCCTTGGGCATTGTCGTTCGACAAGGCCGACAGCCATTGCTTGAGCTGCACGGTGGGCGCGACCATGATGCCGCTGTTGATTTCCTTGATGGCGCGCTCTTCAGGCGTGGCATCCTTTTCCTCGACGATGCGCACGATGGCGCCGTGCTCGCGCACGATACGGCCCAGGCCAAAGGGATCGTCCTGTTCCACGGTCAGGATGGCCAGCTTGTCCTGGCCGGCCGCCTGCACCAATTGCTGCAGAGAAACGGCGCTGGTCAGCGGCACGTCGCCGTACAGGATCAGGGTCGGCACGCCGTCATCGAGCAAAGACAGCGCTTGTTGCACGGCATGACCGGTGCCCAGCTGCTGCGCCTGCTCTGCGGCGTCGATCTGCACGGCATGGTTGGTCTTGTAGCCGTCGAGCAACTTCAGCACCGCTGCGCCCCCATGCCCGTAAATCACGCATAATCGGGACGGCGCCAGGCCGCGCGCCGTGTCGATGACGTGCGACAACAGCGGCTTGCCCGCCAACGGGTGCAATACCTTGGGCAGTGCCGACTGCATGCGTTTGCCCATACCGGCAGCGAGAATGACAACGTTCATAGACCGTCTTTTATAAGTTAAGAATATGAAAAAGTTTAACACGCAGGCCCCGTTTTCCACGCCCTTTGGCCGTTTGACGCATGCCGTGCTGGCCATCCTGCTCGTCGTCATGGCCGGTTGCAGCGGCTTGCGCCTGGCCTACAACAATGGCGATACCGTGCTGTACTGGTGGCTGAATGCGTATGTCGACCTGGACCGCGACCAGAAGGGCTGGGTGCGCGACGATATCGACAAGCTGTTCGACTGGCACCGCAAGACGCAATTGAAGGATTACGTGGAAATCCTGCGCACGGGCCAGAAGCAGTTGCAAGGCAATATCACGCAGGCGGACCTGATGGCCGATTACAGCGAGGTCAAGCAGCGCACCCAGGCGCTGCTGCTGAAGGCGGCGCCCGAGCTGGCCGACCTGGCGCGCTCGCTCAAGCCCGAGCAGATCGCGCAGATGGAAAAGAAATTCAAGTCGAACAATGATGATTACCGCAAGAAATATCTGAGCGGCGACCCGGAAAAGCGCCAGAAACTGCGCTACAAGAAAGCCATGGAGCAATTCGAACTGTGGTTCGGCAGCTTCAGCAGCGAGCAGGAAGCCGTCATCCGCAAGGCGTCCGACGCGCGTCCGCTGAACAACGAGATCTGGCTCGACGAACGCATGCGGCGCCAGCAGAATGTGTTGAACCTGGTCAAGAAAGTCCACCAAGAAAAACTCGGCAAGGAAGCCACCGTGGGACTGATCACGACCCTGATCAAGGACAGTTTCGAGCGCCTGGAACATTCGGAACGCAAGGCCTTCTTCGATGCCTACGAAAGCAGCACGGCGCAGATGGTCTTGACGGTGATCAAGATCGCCACGCCGGCGCAAAAGGCCCATGCCGTCAAGCGCATGCAGGGCTGGATCGACGATTTCAATTCCCTGGCCACGCAACCCAAATAGAGGGGCAGCGCCAGCAGCGGGGAGGGGGCCATATGCTATAGTGGCCCCCATCAAATTGAAGAAATGAAACGCCTAACAAAACCGTAGCGAGCGACAGTGAGTTGTGGCTAAGAAGCGCAGCTGTGCGAATGCACAGTGAGCATCGCAGGCCGCAAATCGCGACGCGCAGTAGGTTTTGTGAGGTGTTTTAAATGCCCATGCAAAAGAAAATAAAGAAACCCGCCAAAGTCCCCGTCCACCACGCGCCGCCACCGAACCAGGTGCGCATCATCGGCGGCCAATGGAAGCGCTCCGTGCTGCCTGTTTTGCAGGCACTGGGCTTGCGCCCGACGCCAGACCGCGTACGCGAAACCGTCTTCAACTGGATCAACCACTTGCGCGACGGCGACTGGGCCAACGCCCAGGTGCTGGACCTGTTCGCCGGCAGCGGCGCGCTGGGTTTCGAGGCGGCCAGCCGCGGCGCGGCGTCCGTCACCATGGTCGATACGCACACGCCCGTGATCCGCCAGCTGGAAGAAAACAAGGCGAAATTGCGCGCCGACAATGTCCAACTGCTGCGCGGCGACGCCCTGCTGACGGCGCAAGGCCTGGCATCGCGCGGCCAGCGTTTCGACCTGATCTTCCTCGATCCACCGTACCAGCAGGATTTCCTGGCGAAAGTGCTGCCCTTGTGCGCCAACCTGCTCAAGGAAGGCGGCATCGTGTACGCGGAATCGGGCTTGCCGCTGGTCTTCGATGCCGCCAGCGCACTGGAAAAACCCGAGTGGATGGCGCCGTGGGAAGTCATCCGCGCCGACAAGGCGGGCACCGTTTATTATCATTTGCTAACTTACAACAAAGTGCCGGCAACTGCCTGAATCTGCCTATAAATGAGGCAAAAAGGCTCCCTGGCCCGAGGCGCAGCACCAAGGTGGTCACCAATTTCAGGCATAATGCGCGTCTATATTGGTGCATCGTTAGGGAGCCGCAATGGTTGTAGCCGTTTATCCAGGAACATTCGATCCGCTCACGCGCGGTCATGAAGATTTGGTGCGCCGCGCATCGGGTCTGTTTGACAAGCTGATCGTCGGTGTGGCCGACAGCAAGAACAAGCAACCGTTTTTCTCGCTCGACGAACGCCTGGAAATCGCCAACGAAGTGCTCGGCCACTACCCGAATGTGCAAGTGGAAAGCTTTTCCGGCCTGCTCAAGGATTTCGTGCGCAAGCACGAAGCGCGAGTCATCGTGCGCGGCTTGCGCGCCGTCTCCGACTTCGAATACGAATTCCAGATGGCGGGCATGAACCGCTACCTGCTGCCCGATGTCGAAACCATGTTCCTGACACCGTCCGACCAGTACCAGTTCATTTCGGGCACCATCGTGCGCGAAATCGCGGCGCTGGGCGGCGACGTCTCCAAGTTTGTCTTCCCCTCGGTGAACCGCTGGCTGCAAAACAAGATTGCCGCCAACGCTGCCTCATCGCAATAAGTAAGAGTGAAATCATGGCATTACTGATCACCGACGAATGCATCAATTGCGACATTTGCGAGCCCGAGTGCCCGAATGACGCGATCTACATGGGCGCGGAAATCTACGAAATCGATCCCGGCAAGTGCACCGAATGCGTGGGCCACTTTGACGAGCCGCAATGCCAGCAAGTGTGCCCCGTCAGCTGCATCCCCTTCAATCCCGCCTGGCGCGAAAGCCCGGAGCAATTGATGGCCAAATACGAACGCCTGCAGGCGGAACTTCCAGCCAAGCCCTAAGCTTTTCTCCCGCGCCATTTCCGGGCCACTTCTGCGTGGCGCCAGCTTCTGCCAACTGTTCTACACTGTGTGCTGACTTATCCACAGCCCATGGTTTCCACGGAGGTAGAAGATGCAAATAAGCACATCCCGTTTGGGCCGCTCCCTGACTGCCGCCTGCCTGTGCGCCGCCCTGGCACAGGCGGCGCTGGCCGTCGAAGTGGGCGGCGTCAAGCTGGACGACACGGTGCAGCTGGCCAGCCGCGAATTGAAACTCAATGGCGCCGGCGTGCGCTACAAGGTCATCTTCAAGGTCTACACGATCGCGCTGTACCTGCCGGAAAAGAAAACCCAGCTGGCCGACATCCTGGCGCTGCCCGGGCCGCGCCGCCTGGAAATCGTCATGCTGCGCGACATCACCTCCGATGAACTGGGGCAAGCCTTCATGCAGGGCTTGAAACGCAGTTCCGAGCAGGCCGACCGCACGCGTCTGCTGAGCCAGACGATGCAATTCGGCGCCATGTTCGAAATGGTGCCCGGCCTGAAGAAGGGCGATATTCTCACCGTGGACTGGCTGCCGGAAGAGGGGACGTTGTGCAAGCTGAACGGCAAGCAGGTGGGCGACACGGTACCGGACCTGGCCTTTTACAATGCGCTGCTGAAAATCTGGATCGGCGCCCATCCGGCCGACACCTTGTTGCGCGCGCATTTGCTGGGCGACATGGCCTGAAGCGGCGTGAACGAAAACGCGGACGTAAAAAAAGCCGGCGCAGGCCGGCTTGTCATTCTGTAACAGTTGCGCGCTCAGGCACGCGTCGACAGGGCGCGCAGTTCGGCGGCGTTGCTTGGCGACACGCCATCCATCTTGCCCAGGGTGCGTTTCAAGGCTTGCGCTTCGCGCATCTGCTGGCGCGCCAGGCGCTCTTCACGGCTCAGCTTGGGACGCACCACCAGCACCATGGCGCGGGCGATCCCCACCAGCAAGGGCTTGAACAGCAGGGCGAAGGCGCCCACGGCCACGATCACCAGCACGAGTTGCAGGGCGTTCAGCAGGGAAATCTCCAGCACGGGTGCGGATACTGCGTACAGGGCGGAGGCGAAGGTAGACATAGTGTTCCAGTGCATTATAGAATTTGCCAGTACTATAGTGCAGTGCAACATATAAATCTAATTCCATTTCTTGATACCAATTATATGAATCGTGAATGGAAAACTGTAATATTTTTTTACGAGTGAAAATATTCGTGCCTGGCGCGGTTTACACTCTTAAGTAATCAATTCAACTTTTATCTTGGGCTTTCCATGAGTTTTCTGACGCTGGATCTGAACTTGCTGCGTGTTTTCGACGCCGTCATGACGGAACAAAACCTGACGCGCGCAGCCGGCCACCTGGCGATGACGCAGCCGGCGGTATCGAACGCCATCAAACGCCTGCGCGAGAGCCTCGGTGACGAATTGCTGATCCGCACGGCATATGGCGTCAAACCCACGCCCCGCGCCGAAGCCCTGTGGCCGTCCGTGCGCTCGGCCCTGGCCAGCCTGGAAGCGGCCGTCACGCCGGAAACCTTCGACGTGTCGAAGACGCATGCCACCTTCCGCATGGCCATGGCCGACGCGACCGCCGCGTTCTGGCTGCCCTCGCTGATGCGCTCGATCGAACGGGAAGCGCCCGGCGTCAACGTGCGCATGATGCCCCTGACCACGCGCGAACCGCGTCCCATGCTGCTGCGCGGCGATATCGACCTGGCCGTGGGCTTCTTTCCCGGCGTGGCGGCGCAACTGTCGAGCGAAACGGGTTCGCCCATCCGCCATGAGCGCCTGTATTCCGGCAAGTATGTGTGCGTGATGCGGCGCGGCCATCCGCTGGCCGACAAGGAATTGACCCTGGATAACTACTGCGCGGCGAACCATTTATTGGTGAGCTTTTCCGGCCGCGCGCATGGCTTGATCGATGAGGCGCTGTCGCAGATCCACCGCGAACGGCGCATCCTGTTGACGGTCAACCAGTTCTTTACCGCTGGGCGGGTCGTCGCCAATTCCGACCTGATCACGGTCTTGCCGCGCCACCTGATCGCCTCGACAGGCATGACGGAATCGCTGCTGTACAAGGATTTGCCATTGACCCTGCCAGCCGTCCACCTGGACATGCTGTGGCACGAGCGCGACGCCCGCAGCCCCGCCCACAAATGGCTGCGCAACCACCTGGAAAGCATGAACACGCCCACCCTGCGCACGGCCACGGCAGCCGGCGGCGGCGTGGCGCCCAAGCCGCACGTCGAGTGAAAAACATTAGCGGCACGAACGTCTGAGAAAATCGTAGCGAGCGGAAGTAAGGCTCGGCGCCCCCGTTGGCCCGAGAAGCGGAACTGTGCTCAAGCACAGTGAGCATCGCAGGCCGCAAATTACGACGCGCAGTAGATTTAATCAGATGTTCATCATGCGTGGCTGCTGGAGCGATAACCGATTCTGAAACCGCCCCAGTGCTTGCCCTCGACGTGGATGGGCACGGATAAATCGTGCATGACCTCGCCCGTGTCGCGTTTATAGGTCTGCAACAGGAAGGCCCTGGTGTTGCTGCCGCAGCGCTTGCCCGTGCGGTCGCTGAAGATGCGCTTGGTGCGGTTATTGACGATATCGGTGGCGTAATCGCCCGTCAGCGGCTGGGAAAACTTCTTGTTGTGCGTCGGAAAATATCCATTGTTGTCGACGGCGCCCGCATACGCCAGGTGGGGTAATGCCACCAGCACGCCTTCCTGCACATCCGGCAGCACCTTGTCCGTAAAGGCATCGAACTTCGTGTTGTGCTTGGGCGGATCGGTATTCGGAATGGGGCGGTAATGGCGGTCGAACAGGGCTTCGCGCGTGATGCGCCCCGACGCGATGGCTTGCTCGAAGAGTTTGCCCACGTCGCGCGCCGCGCGCTGGGCCGCCTCGCGGATCTCGTCGTGCGGCGTGGCCACGCTCGATTCGCCGAGGGCGCCGGCGATCACTTCGGCCCGCTCGGCCAGGGCCATGGCCGACTGCGTGGCACGCGGCAATTCGGCATTCGTCGACAGCATGCTGTCGCGGATTTGCAGGATGGCATCGGCGATCACTTGCGTCGTATCGACGTGTTCGCGCGAGGCGCGGGCGATTTGCCCGATCTCGTCCTCGGACACGCCTGACGACTCCTCGATATGGCTCAGTGAGGCGTGCACGCTTTGCACATTGCGCGCCGCTTCCGTCACGCCGGCCGCCAGCGAACTCATGCCACGCGCGGCTTTTTCCGACTGTTCATTGATTTCGCGCACCATCACGCTGATTTCATCGGAGGCTTCCTTGGTGCGCTGCGCCAATTGCCGCACTTCCCCTGCCACGACGGCAAAACCGCGCCCGTGTTCGCCGGCGCGCGCCGCCTCGATGGCGGCATTCAGCGCCAGCAAGTTGGTGCGCGCGGAAATATCGGAAATGGCTTCCGTAAAACCCGTGATGCGTTTGGATTTTTCCTGCAAGCTCAGCATGTTGCTGGAAGCGCCTTGCGCTTCCTCACGGGCGCTATTGATGCGCCGCAAGCCCTGGTCCACTTCGGCGCGCGCCGCCACGCTTTCCACGCGCACGCCGGCGGCCACCTTGGCGGCCCGTTCCGCATTGGCGGCGATCTTTTCCGTCATGGCGGCATTTTGTACGGAACTGTCGGCAATGTCGCTGGCCGTGCGGACATCGAGTTCCACCTTCTGTTTGACGGAATCGACAAAATACGAGGTTTCCGCCGCGCCGATCATGATGGCATCGATGGCGTTGCCGACCGTATCGGCGAACTGGTGCAAGCCCGGCTCGCCGCGCGGACGGCCGGCAAACGCCAGCAGCGCGGCGCCGATGGCGGCGGCCGTGCAGGCAATCAGATAGGGATGTGCGCCGCCCGAAAGCAGCAGCAGATAGGCCAGGCAACAGGCGACGGCCATGGCCAGGATCGTGAATACAAAGAAACGCACCAGCTGATGCTGCAATTGCTTCATTTGTCCCCCGCTGCGCGAACCCGTCACGTCCCGCCAGGGGGACGTGCCGTAACCGTATGCGGGTGGGCACGATTGCCCACCTTGCACCCTGAACGTCCCGTCTGCGCGGCGTTTCAGGCGGCTACCGGGTAGCAGAATTGTAGTTCTACCCTACAACATTTGTTCCGATAGCTCAATCAGAAAAACGGGGCGGCTACACCGAGGTCACTTAATCGGCAATTTGGTGGTGTTTTTGACCTCTTCCATGACGGCATAAGTGTGGGTTTCCCGCACACCTTTTTGCAGCAGGGTCTTGCCCAGGAATTCGCGGTAGGCGGCCATGTCCTTGACGCGCGCCTTGACCAGGTAATCGAAACCGCCGGCGACCATATGACATTCCAGTACCTCTGGAATGATTTGTACGCTATGCTTGAAGGCATCGAACACTTCCGGTGTCGTGCGATCGAGCACCACTTCGATAAACACCAGCAGCGACACATCGAGCAGCTGCGGGTTCAACTGGGCCGTATAGCCCATGATGTAGCCCGATTCGTGCAACTTGCGCACTCGCTCCAGGCAGGCGGCCGGCGACAGGTTCACGCGCGCGGCCAGCTCCACATTGCTGATGCGTCCATCGCTCTGCAATTCCATCAAGATTTTCTTACTGATCTTGTCCAGCATTACCATCACCCCCAAATTAATATTATTTGGTTAAATTGTCGCATCAAAAACTATCTATTGCTAGCCCCCTGTATTACCAGAATTAATCCATAAGAATCCCCTTTACAATCGAATCATCTTAACGTCCGACTTTCTGTATTTTTTTGCACCAAAAAAGAGCAAGAATTACGTCAGTTTTCGTCCCCTATTTCCTTGTAAAGAGCACTTATGCACCCTGCAGGCCCCTCGGCTTTTACCCCGATTCCTTTTGCTGCGTTCCAGGCAGAAATCCTGCCCGAAGCGACACCACAACGCGCCGCCATCACGGCCGCCTATAGGCGCGATGAGGTTTCCGCCGTGCAGTGGCTGTTGCAACAAGTCCGCCCCAGCAGCACCGAAACGACGGCCGAAGGACAAGCGCTGGCGCACCGCCTGGTCTCGAACGTGCGCCAAAAACGCACACGCGCATCCGGCGTCGATGCATTGATGCACGAATTCTCGCTGTCGTCGGAAGAAGGTGTTGCATTGATGTGTCTGGCTGAAGCGCTGTTGCGTATACCCGACAGTCAAACGGCCGATCGTCTGATCGCCGACAAAATCAGCAAGGGCGACTGGAAGAAACACCTGGGCGAATCGCCGTCGCTGTTCGTCAATGCCGCCACCTGGGGCTTGCTGATCACGGGCAAACTGGTCAGTACCAGCAACGAATCGGGCCTCGGTTCGGCCATGACCAAGCTCATCGCCAAGGGCGGCGAGCCGCTGATCCGCAAGGGCGTCGACCTGGCCATGCGCATGCTGGGCAACCAGTTCGTGACGGGTCAAACCATCGAAGAAGCGTTGAAGAACAGCCGCGAGAATGAAACGCGCGGCTACCGTTACTCGTACGACATGCTGGGCGAGGCGGCCCTGACGCAGCAGGACGCGGCCAATTACTACGCCTCCTATGAAACGGCGATCCATGCCATCGGCAAGGCATCGAACGGCCGCGGCATCAAGAACGGCCCCGGCATTTCCGTGAAACTGTCGGCCCTGCACGCGCGCTACAGCCGCGCCCAGCGCGCCCGGGTCATGGAAGAATTGCTGCCGAAAGTCAAAGCGTTGCTGTTGCTGGCCAAACAGTACAACATCGGCTTCAACATCGATGCGGAAGAAACGGACCGCCTGGAACTGTCGCTCGACCTGATGGAAGCACTGGCGTTCGATGCGGATCTGGCCGGCTTTGACGGCATCGGCTACGTGGTGCAGGCGTATCAGAAGCGCTGCCCGTTTGCCATCGATTACCTGATCGACCTGGCGCACCGCAGCGGCCGCAAATTCATGGTGCGCCTGGTGAAGGGCGCCTATTGGGATGCGGAAATCAAACGCGCGCAAGTCGATGGCCAGGAAGGCTATCCCGTCTACACGCGCAAGGTCTACACGGACGTCTCTTACCTCGTGTGCGCGCAAAAACTGCTGGCCGCCAGCAGCCTGATCTATCCGCAATTTGCCACGCATAATGCGCAAACCCTGTCGACCATCTATACCTGGGCGAAACGCGACGGCATCACCGACTACGAATTCCAGTGCCTGCACGGCATGGGCGAAACCCTGTACGACCAGGTCGTCGGCCCCGACAACCTGGACAAGCCGTGCCGCATCTACGCGCCCGTCGGCTCGCATGAAACCCTGCTGGCCTACCTGGTGCGCCGCCTGCTGGAAAACGGCGCCAACTCGTCCTTCGTCAACCAGATCGTCGACGAAAGCGTGGCCATCGATAGCCTGATCCGCGATCCGCTGGAACAGGCGCGCCTGCAGGGCGGCTTGCCGCACCCGTCGATTCCGCTGCCGCTGGACATGTTTGGCAGCGAACGCAAGAACTCGGCCGGCCTGGACCTGTCGAATGAAGACACCTTGCGCACCCTGGCCACCGGCCTGGCGCAACAGCAATCATGGCAGGCAGCGCCGCTGATCGATGGCGCCGTCAGCCTGAACGGCCCCACGCACATGCTGCACAATCCGGCCCAGCATGACGATGCCGTGGGCAAGGTCATGGAAGCCGGTCCGGCGGACGTGGAAACGGCCCTGGCCAGCGCCGCTGCGTATGCCATGGACTGGCAGACGACGGAGCCCTCGCTGCGCGCCCAAGCGCTGCAACGCGCAGCCGACCTGTTCGAAGAGCATCACATCGAGCTGATGGCCCTGGCCGTGCGCGAAGCGGGCAAGTCGCTGCCGAACGCGATCGCGGAAATCCGCGAAGCCGTCGATTTCCTGCGCTACTACGCGGCGCAGGTGGAACACGCGCCGAATACCCTGGCGCTCGGTCCCGTCACCTGCATCAGCCCGTGGAATTTCCCGCTGGCCATCTTTACGGGCCAGCTGGCCGCCGCCCTGGCGGCGGGCAACGTGGTGCTGGCCAAGCCGGCCGAGCAAACGCCGCTGATCGCCCACCGCGCCGTGCAATTGCTGCATGCGGCGGGCGTGCCACGGGGCGCGCTGCAATTTTTGCCCGGCAGCGGCGAGATCGTCGGCGCCGGCCTGTGCAATGACACGCGCGTCAAAGGCGTGATTTTCACGGGGTCGACGGAAGTGGCGCAATTGATCAACCGCAACCTGGCCGCGCGTGCCGTGGCCGAAGGCATCGACATTCCCCTGATCGCCGAAACGGGTGGCCAGAATGCGCTGATCGTCGATTCGTCCGCCTTGCCGGAGCAAGTGGTGCAGGACGTGATGTCGTCGGCCTTCGACAGCGCCGGCCAGCGCTGCTCGGCCTTGCGCGTGCTGTTCCTGCAAGCGGAAATCGCCGACAAGACCATCCACATGCTGAAGGGCGCCATGCAGGAATTGCGCGTTGGCAATCCTGACCGCCTGGCCACCGATATCGGTCCCGTCATCGATGCGGAAGCGCAAGGTAATTTGCTGGCGCACATCAACAAGATGAAAACCATGGCCATCGACCATTATTCGCTCGATTTGCCGACCGTCAAAGGCACGTTTGTCGCCCCGACCGTGCTGGAAATCAAGTCGCTGGCGCAATTGACGCAGGAAGTCTTCGGCCCCGTGCTGCACGTGATCCGCTACAAGCGCTCCGAACTGCCGCAACTGGTGCAATCGATCAATGACAGCGGCTACGGTTTGACCCTGGGCATCCATACGCGCATCGATGAAACCGTCGATTTCATCACCAAGCGCGCGCACGTGGGCAATATTTATGTGAACCGCAACATCGTCGGCGCCGTCGTCGGCGTGCAACCGTTCGGCGGCGAAGGCAAATCGGGCACGGGACCAAAAGCCGGTGGCCCCCTGTACCTGAAACGCCTGCAGCGCAATGCGCCGGCTGGCGCCCAGCACCAGCGCCAGGCGCCGCCTGCCCTGGATGCGCTCACCGTGTGGGCAAAGATGCATGGCCACGACAAGGTCGAGCAACTGGCACAGGACTATGCGCGCACCACCTTGCTGGGCAGCACCACCGTCTTGCCAGGCCCGACAGGCGAGCGCAATACCCTGAGCTTTGCCGCGCGCGGCACGATCCTCTGCGCGGCAGCCACGTCCGGCACCTTGATGAACCAGCTGGCGGCCGTCCTGGCCACCGGTAACCAGGCCCTGGTGCTGGCGCAAGCGCCGGATCTGATCCCCGGCGACTTGCCAGCGGCGCTGAAGGACCGCATCCAGGTTGTCAGCAGCCTGGAACCGGTCAGGCATGATTTCCAGATCGCCATGATCGAACCGAGTCTCGATGGCCAGCTCAAGCCGCTGCTGGCGGCACGGGAAGGGGCCCTGGTGGCCACGATCGCCACCACGCAGGAGGGTGCCATCCCCCTGTGGCGCCTGGTCGCCGAGCGGGCGCTGTGCGTGAATACGACGGCGGCGGGTGGTAACGCCAGCCTGATGATGCTCAGCGTCTAAAATATAAGCAGTTGTTGCATGTAAAAAGGGCAGAGCCAGTGGTTCTGCCCTTTTTTTATGCACGCTAGCTGAAAAATCAGCCAGCCAGGCGCTGGCACAATTGCTGGATGACGGTAAACGCATACGGCGACGCGACGGTTTGCACGAAACGCATGAAGTCGACGGCTGCCTCTTCGTTGGCGTTGTCGGAAATGGTGCGCATGACGGTAAACGGCACGCCCAGTTCAAAACATACTTGCGCCACGGCGGCGCCTTCCATTTCGACGGCCAGCAGGTCGGGGATATCCGCTTTCAGCTGGTTCACATGCGCGGCGCTGCCGATGAACTGGTCGCCGCTGGCGATCAGGCCGCGGTGCACTTTTGCATGCTGCAAGCCGAATGCGACGATATCGGCCGCCTTGAGCACGCTGGAAACATCGTCACGCAGGAAATCTTCCGCGGCGGCGGCCAATTGCGTGCTCAGCTCCAGGTCCGTGGCAAAGCGCTGCAAGCCCGTCAGCGGCACTTCGAAGCGGGGAAACAGGGGACGGGCGTCCATATCGTGCTGCAACAGCGCTTCGGCCACGACGATATCGCCGACTTTCACGTGTTGATCCCCACTGCCGGCCACGCCGGTGAAGACGATGTGGGTAACTCCGTACTTTTCCACAAGGATAGAAGCTGTCATGGCAGCGGCAACCTTGCCCAGACGCGACAGGACGCACACAGCGTCGATATTCCACAGGGTTCCCAGGGTGTAGTCGCGCATGCCGTGCGAACGCCTCTGGGGGCCTTGCATGGCTTCTACCAGCCCCTGCTGTTCTTCGTGCAAGGCACTGATGATGCCTAAACGCATTTTTTTGTGTGAATTCATGCTGTTTTTACAGGTTTTTGGGATTGCAAAACGGTTTACAGGGCGAAAACAGCTATTTCGGCGACTTTTCCACCGTGCGCGTTTGTCTCTGTGTTTTAAATAAAGATGTATACATAAAAATAGTAGTGATAGTAAACGGCCATTTTTTTGTGGATAAGTCGGTATACCGTATAAGAATCATCGACTTGGCGCACAAAAAAGTAGGCGCACAAGCATTGTATCGACGAGGGACTTGTTTGGGATAAAAATCGGCTTGTGGACAAAGAACGACTTTTCCCACATCTCATCCTGTGGATATGCAGGCACTTATCCACACCGGTAAGCAAAAATCACGGGTTTTCTTGTTGTCGTGACATGGTTGACGTGCTTTGCATGCCGCTGTCGTTGTCCGGCAATCCACCTTGAGCAACCACGAGCGCGGTTCTTGCATGGACGTATGCGTTCAAGCGATTCCTGGAAGACGGTTTGGCAGTGGGTCGCGATGTCGCCGTTGGCTTTTTTTTGGGCGGTTTTTGCATGCTTTTTGGAAATATCCCCGGACTTCCGCTTTTTTTGTCGGTTTACAATAGATCTATATATAAAAATAGTAGTAATAGTAAACGCGTTTTTTTCTGTGGATAAGTCGCTTTTTTTCAACAGGATCAATCGTTTACGCGCAAAATAAAGCGTGCATAATCGCTGTATCACGCGAGGAGCAAAATTGTATAAAATGCGGGCCTGCGCATAACTTCGTGTTTACTCACAAGTCATCCTGTGGATATCAAGTGACTTATCCACAATCGTCTCATATTCTCCCTTTTTCCAGCATCGAATGGCTTGCCGGCACTGCGCCTGGCCAGGCCTGTTGACGTTTCCATTTTGCAAAACGGTTTGGCAGTGCTGTGCGCGTGATGCCGGCCGTGCCGGTTTTCGTTGCTCAGTTGTTGGCTGGATTTTTTTGTCAGTCAAAGAGGCGTGTCTGCTTTTTTTTTTAAGAGAGGCTTTTCAACGTCCTCGAAGGGAAAGGGCAGGCAAAGCGCGCGTTGTCGGGTTTACCTTAACAAGTTCGTATACAAGAATAGTAATAGTAGTTAACGGCGGCATCTTCTGTGGATAAGTCCCGATTTATCCTTGTAAACAATCGCTTGGCGTGCGGATAAACGCTGAGTAAGGGGTGTATCTGACGGGGATGGTTTTGGGATAAAAAAAGGGCGTCCAAAAAAATTTTCGTTTACGCACATATCGTACCTGTGGATATCCATACGGTTATCCACAGCTTGGCGACCCTGTTTTGGCGCTTGCCGTGACGCTCGCGCATATCGCTGGCCACGATTAATGTCGCCCTGGCCCGGCACTGGTGGTAATCTCAAGGCGGCTCAGCAGCCATGCATGCATGAAGAAAGACAGACTCTGGTAAAGGGACGCGGTGGGGAGACACGCCACGCGACAGCTTGATGGCATACCGAAAGGAGCTTCATTGGAATCGGCAGGCGAATACGACTACATCATCGTGGGCGGCGGCACGGCAGGTTGCGTGCTGGCCAACCGGCTCACGCGCGACAAGGATGCCAACGTTTTACTCGTGGAAGCGGGCGGCAAGGACGATTACGTGTGGATCCACATCCCCGTCGGCTATCTGCATTGCATCGGCAATCCCCGCACGGACTGGCTGTATTCCACGCAGGCGGACGTGGGCCTAGGTGGACGCAGCCTGATCTATCCACGCGGTAAAGTGCTGGGCGGTAGCTCTTCCATCAACGGCATGATCTATATGCGCGGCCAGGCCGGCGATTACGACCACTGGGCCGACCTGACGGACGACGCTTCCTGGCGCTGGGACAAGGTCTTGCCGCTCTTTAAACAAAGCGAGGATTATTACGGCGGCGCCTCGGAAAACCACGGCGTCGGCGGCGAGTGGCGCGTGGAAAAACAGCGGCTGTCATGGGATATCCTGAATGCGTTCCGCGATGCGGCGCAGCAAGTCGGCATCCCGAAAACCAGCGATTTCAATGGCGGCGACAATAGCGGCAGCGCGTATTTCGACGTCAACCAGCGCCGCGGCATTCGCTGGAATACCTCGAAAGCGTTCCTGAAACCGGCGTCGCGCCGCCCGAATCTGACCATCATGACGGGCTGCCACGTGGAACGTCTGTTGCTGGAGACGACAGAAACGGGGCCGCGCTGCACGGGCATCGTGTTTACGGGCGGCGGCACGCAGTGGCAGGCGACGGCCCGGCGGGAAACCTTGCTGACGGCGGGCGCCATCGGTTCGCCGCAATTGCTGCAATTGTCCGGCATCGGCCCGGCCGCCTTGCTGCAGCAGCATGGCATTGCGTCCGTGCTGGACGCTGCTGGCGTGGGCGGCAATTTGCAGGATCATTTGCAGCTGCGCATGGTCTTCAAGGTGCAGGGCGTGAAAACCCTGAACATCATGGCGGGCAATATGCTGGGCAAGATGCAGATCGGCTTGCAATATGCGCTGTTCCAGAGCGGACCCATGTCGATGGCGCCGTCGCAGCTGGGCGCGTTCGCCAAGTCCGATCCGCAGCAAGCCACGCCGAACCTGCAATACCACGTGCAGCCCTTGTCCTTGGACAAATTCGGCGAGCCCTTGCATGCGTTTCCCGCGTTTACGGCCAGCGTCTGCAATCTGCGCCCCACCTCGCGCGGCCATGTGCAGATCGCCTCGGCCGACAGCTATGCGGCGCCGAAGATCGTGCCCAATTACCTGAGTACCGAGCAGGACCGCACGGTGGCGGCCGATGCCTTGCGCCTGACGCGGGCCATCGTTGCCGCGCCGGCGTTAAGTCAGTTTGCGCCGCAGGAATACAAGCCCGGCGTGCAATTCCAGAGCCAGGAAGAGCTGGCGCAGGCGGCCAGCCAGATCGGCACCACCATCTTCCACCCCGTGGGTACCTGCCGCATGGGCCTGGCCAGCGATGCCTCGAGCGTGGTCGACAGCACCTTGCGCGTGATCGGCGTGGCCGGCTTGCGCGTCGTCGACGCATCGATCATGCCCTACATTACTTCTGGTAATACGAACTCGCCCACCGTGATGATTGCGGAAAAAGCAGCGCAAATGATACACGCGGCCTGGAAATAGCTGGAAATAGCTGGGGAAAGGCGCGTATTTGCGCCATTCGGGCTGGCGAAAAATCCCCGTAGTTATACTGTATTGTGCGTTAAATTTAAGTTGTGTATTATAAAAATGACTAAGTAGTACAAAAAGTACAACTAGGAGACACGATGTCAAACGTAATCTTGGAAACAAGAAATTTGACCAAGGAATTCAAGGGTTTCACCGCTGTGAGCGAGGTGAACCTGAAGGTAGAGCGGGGCCATATCCACGCCTTGATCGGTCCGAACGGCGCCGGCAAGACCACGTGTTTCAACTTGCTCACCAAATTCCTGGTCCCCACTTCCGGACAGATCCTGTTCAATGGGAAAGATATCACGGCCGCCAAACCGGCCCAGATCGCGCGCATGGGCGTGATCCGTTCCTTCCAGATTTCCGCCGTCTTTCCGCATTTGTCCGTGCTGCAAAATGTGCGCATCGGCTTGCAGCGCCAGCTGGGCACCTCGTTCCACTTCTGGCAAAGCGAACGTTCATTAAACAAGCTCAACGACCGCGCCATGGCCTTGCTGGCCGAAGTCGACCTGACGGAATTTGCCGACACCATCACGGTCGACATGCCGTACGGGCGCAAGCGGGCGCTGGAAATCGCCACCACCCTGGCGATGGAGCCGGAAATGATGCTGCTCGATGAACCCACGCAGGGCATGGGCCACGAAGACGTGCACCGCGTCACGGAACTGATCAAAAAGGTGTCGGCCGGCCGCACGATTCTGATGGTGGAACACAATATGAGCGTGGTTTCGGGCATCTGCGACAAGATTTCCGTCCTGCAGCGCGGCGCCATGCTGGCCGAAGGCAGTTACGCGGAAGTGTCGCGCAATCCGCACGTGATGGAAGCGTACATGGGCACCACCCACGCGGAACTGGAAGGGGCGCATTGATGGCGACACAGGCGAATCGCGGCGCAGCCGCGCTGGAAATTACACAGCTGCACACCTGGTATGGCGAATCGCACATCCTGCACGACGTGAACCTGAAAGTGGAGCAGGGCGAGGTGGTGACTTTGCTGGGCCGCAACGGCGCCGGCCGCACCACCACCTTGCGTGCCATCATGGGGCTGACGGGCGCGCGCACGGGCTCCATCAAAGTCAACGGCGTCGAAGCGATAGGTTTGGCCACGCACAAAATCGCCCACCTGGGCATCGGGTATTGTCCCGAAGAGCGCGGCATTTTTTCTTCGCTGTCGACGGAAGAAAACCTGCTGCTGCCGCCAACCCTGGCCAGCGGCGAGAAGGGCATGTCGGTGGAAGAAATCTACGCCATGTTTCCGAACTTGCAGGAACGCCGCCACAGCCAGGGCACGCGCCTGTCGGGCGGGGAACAGCAGATGCTGGCCGTGGCGCGCATCCTGCGCACGGGCGCGCGCCTGCTGCTGCTCGATGAAATTTCCGAAGGCCTGGCGCCCGTCATCGTGCAAGGGCTGGCGCGCATGATCACCACCCTGAAAGCGAAGGGCTACACCATTGTCATGGTGGAACAGAATTTCCGGTTTGCCGCGCCGTTGGCGGACCGGTTTTATGTGATGGAGCACGGTCAGATCGTCGAGACTTTTGCTGCATCCGAACTGGAGGCCAAGATGCCGGTATTGACCGAGCTGCTTGGCGTGTAGTCACCATGTAGTACGCGTTCATCTGGTACGCGTCATCGTCCGCAATCGACTGAATAGCAAACAATAATCCCAACGGAGACACTATGAAACGTAACGCTATCGCCATTGCCACCGCTACTCTTTGCGCCCTGGGCTTGTCCAGCGCCGCGCACGCCCAGGTATCGGGCGACACCATCAAGATCGGTTTTATTTCCGACATGTCGGGCGTGTATTCCGACGTCGACGGCTTAGGGGGCGCGGAAGCCATCAAGATGGCGATCGCCGATGCCGGGGTCGTTCTCGCCGGCAAAAAGGTGGAATTCATTTCCGCCGACCATCAAAACAAGGCTGACATCGCCGCCTCGAAAGCGCGCGAATGGTTCGACCAGCAGGGCGTCGACATGCTGATCGGCGGCACCAATTCCGGCGCCAGCCTGGCCATGGCCAAGGTGGCGGCGGAAAAGAAGAAAATTTTCATTGCCATCGGCGCCGGCTCGTCGCGCCTGACGAATGAGGAATGCACGCCGTACACCGTGCATTACGCGTATGACACGGTGGCGTTGGCGCGCGGCACGGGCGGCACCATCGTCAAGCAGGGCGGCAAGAACTGGTATTTCATGACGGCCGACTACGCGTTTGGCCATTCGCTGGAAAAAGACACGGCCGAGGTCGTCAAGGCGGCCGGCGGCAAGGTGCTGGGCAGCGTCAAGCATCCGCTGGGCGCGTCCGATTTCTCTTCCTTCCTGCTGCAGGCGCAGGCCGCCAAGCCGCAAATCCTGGGCCTGGCCAATGCCGGTGGCGACGCCATCAACAGCATCAAGGCAGCCAACGAATTTGGCCTGACGAAATCGATGAAGCTGGCCGGCTTGCTGATCTTCATCAATGACATCCATTCGCTGGGCTTGAACCTGACGCAAGGCATGTACCTGACGGACGGCTGGTACTGGGACTTGAATGCGGAGACGCGCGCCTGGTCGAAACGCTATTTCGCCAAGATGAAGAAGGAACCGTCGATGCTGCAGGCGGCCGACTATTCGGCTGCGGCGAACTACCTGAAAGCCGTCAAGGCGCTGGGGACGGACGACACCGAGAAGGTCATGGCCTACCTGAAAAAGACCAAGATCAATGACATGTTTACCCAGAATGGCGAAGTGCGTCCCGATGGCCGCATGGTGCACGATATGTACCTGATGGAAGTCAAGAAGCCATCCGAGTCGAAATATCCATGGGATTACTACAAGGTCGTGGCCACCGTGCCCGGTGCGCAAGCGTATGTGACCAAGGCCGAATCGAAGTGTTCGCTGTGGAAGTAACGCTGTAGACCGACCTCCAGCGGATCGCCTGCCTGTGCGCGGGCGTTCCGTCCTGCATGCTCTTCGCTCGCAGGGTTCGCCTTGCGCCGCCGCGCCAGTCTGCGGTGGCGTGTTTCCCTTGATACCACACCGTTTTCCGGCGGTGCTTTTTATACTGTGATGCCATGGAAATTTTCGGCGTTCCATTACAAGCGATGATGAGCCAGCTGCTGCTGGGTCTCGTCAACGGCTCGTTCTATGCCATGTTGTCCCTCGGTCTGGCCGTCATCTTCGGCTTGCTCAATGTGATTAATTTCTCGCACGGCGCCATGTACATGATGGGCGCCTTCCTGGCCTGGATGGGCCTCAGTTATTTCGACATCAATTACTGGGCCATGCTGGTCATCGCCCCCATCCTCGTCGGCCTGGTCGGCATCCTGATCGAAAAAACCATGCTGCGCTGGCTGTACAAACTCGACCACCTGTATGGCTTGCTGCTGACCTTTGGCATCACCCTGATCATGGAAGGCGTGTTCCGCTCGTTCTATGGCGTGTCGGGCCAGCCGTATGCCGTGCCCGAAGCGCTGGCCGGCGCGACCGACCTCGGTTTCATGATCTTGCCGAACTATCGCGCCTGGGTGGTGATCGCCTCGCTCACCGTCTGTCTGGCCACCTGGTTCGTCATCGAAAAAACCAAGCTCGGCGCCTACCTGCGGGCCGGCACGGAAAACCCGAAACTGGTGGAAGCGTTCGGCATCAACGTGCCGCTGATGGTGACCCTGACCTTCGGCTTCGGCGTGGCGCTGGCCGGTTTCGCCGGCGTGCTGGCGGCACCGATCATCCAGGTCTCGCCGCTGATGGGGTCGAACCTGATCATCGTCGTGTTTGCCGTGGTGGTAATCGGCGGCATGGGCTCCATCATGGGTTCCATCCTGACGGGGTTGGCGCTGGGTGTGATCGAGGGCCTGACCCGCGTGTTCTATCCGGAAGGCTCGGCCACCGTGGTCTTCGTGGTGATGGTCATCGTGCTGCTGCTGCGTCCCGCCGGCCTGTTCGGCAAAGAAAAGTAATCCTCATCAGTCATGTATTGGAGCTACCACGATGAATAAGAATGTAGGCTACGCCATTGCCTTGCTGCTGGCGTTGGCGGCCCCGTTTTACGGCTATCCCGTCTTCCTGATGAAGTTGCTGTGCTTTGCCCTGTTCGCCTGTGCCTTCAACTTGCTGATCGGCTACACCGGCTTGCTGTCGTTCGGCCATGCGGCGTTTTTTGGTGGTGCCGGCTATGTCACCGGCTACGCGCTGCGCACCTGGGGCTGGCCGACCGAGCTGGGCTTGCTGGCCGGCGTCGCCACGGGCGCCTTGCTGGGTTTGGTGATCGGTGGCCTGGCGATCCGCCGCCAGGGCATCTACTTTACGATGATCACCCTGGCGCTGGCGCAGATGGTGTACTTCCTCGCCTTGCGCCTGCCGTTCACGGGCGGCGAGGATGGCTTGCAGGGTGTTCCACGTGGAACCTTGCTGGGCATGATAGACCTGGGCAATGACACCGTCCTGTACTACGTCGTGCTGGCCATTTTTGTCGCCGGCTTCGCCCTGATCGTGCGCACCATCCACTCGCCGTTCGGCCAGGTGCTCAAGGCCATCAAGGAAAACGAACCGCGCGCCATCTCGCTGGGCTACGACGTCAACAAGTACAAACTGATGGCCATCGTGCTGTCCGCCTCGCTGGCCGCGCTGGCCGGCGCCACCAAGACCTTGGTGCTGGGCTTTGAAACCCTGACCGATGTGTACTGGGGCATGTCGGGCCTGGTCGTGCTGATGACACTGGTGGGCGGCATGGGCACCTTGTCCGGTCCCATACTCGGTGCCGTGCTGATCATTGCGCTGGAAAACAAGCTGGGCGATGTCGGCACCTATCTGGCCACGCACACGGGCATCGAATGGTTCGGCACCCTGGGCGAATCGGTGGGCATGGTCACGGGCGTGATCTTCGTCATCTGCGTCTTGCTGTTCCGGCGCGGCATCGTCGGCGAAGCCATCGCGCGCTTCGGCGGCAGGGCTGCCAAAGCCGCTGTCTGATTTTCAAGCAACTCCGGACGGATCGTCCGGCGTTTTTCATTGTGCGTCCACTGTTACCTCAACGGAGAGAACCACCATGCAAACGACGATCACACGCGCCGGGGGCGGCCTGTGCACCCTGCTGGCGTTGGCAGCCTGCGGCAGCAACCATGCACCGGAAGAATTGAACCAGATGCCCAGCTATCTGGGCACGATTGCGCGCGCCGACTACGACGGCAAGACGAATGATCTGCTCACGGCCGGCCTGGGCAAGACGGGGCTGGCGGCCGCGACACCCGCGTATGCGAACGCCGAGCAGCCGACCTCGGCCGAACTGCGCCGCAATTCGATCCACGCCAACTACCGCGCCGTGCTCGACATTGCCGCCAACAGCGGCTACGGCACCCTGTACGGACCGAACGTGGATGCGTCCGGGAACGTGGGCACGGGCGAGGGCCTGGTCGCGGGCAGCGAATACATCGCGTATGCGGACGATGGCACGGGCAGGAAAAATGTCACCTTGATGGTGCAGGTGCCGGCCAGCTTCGACCCGGACCACGCCTGCATCGTCACGGGCACGTCCAGCGGCTCGCGCGGCATCTACGGCGCCATCGGCAGCTCGGGCGAATGGGGCTTGAAAAAGGGCTGCGCCGTGGCGTATGCGGACAAGGGTTCCGGCACGGGCCTGTATGTGTTCGAGGACGACAGCGTCAACCTGCAGAACGGCGTGCGCGCGGGCAGGGTGGCGGCCGGCAAGAACGCGCTCTTCGCGCCGGACCTGAGCGATGCGGACCGGCTGGCCTGGGCTGCCGCCAACCCCAACCGCATCGCCTTCAAGCATGCGCACTCGCAGCAGAATCCGGAAAAGGATTGGGGCAAGGTCACCTTGCAGGCGATCGAGATGGCCTATTATGTGTTGAACGAGCGCTACGGCGTGCTGGCCCGCGACGGCAGTGCGCGCGTCGTGCGCCTGACGCCGAAGAACACCATCACGATCGCGTCGAGCATTTCCAACGGCGCCGGCTCGGCTTTGCTGGCGGCGGAACAGGATAGCAAGGGCTTGATCGGCGGCGTGGCGGCCAGCGAGCCGCAGGTCCAGCCTGCGCCATCGACTGCCTACAGCGTGCGCCAGGGCGGGGCGCTGGTGGCCAATCCGGGCCGCGCGCTGTTCGACTACGCCACCTATGCGGCCCTGTACCAGCCGTGCATCGCTTCCGTGGCGGGCAACGCGGGACGCTGCACGGCGCTCGTCAGCAAGGGTTTATTGAACGGCGCGGACCTGGCGGCGCAGCAGGCGGATGCGAAACAGCGCTTGCGCGCGTACGGCTGGCTGGTCGATTCCGATCCGCTGCAGGCGGCGCACGCGGGCACGAATATTCTGGTGGCCGTCACGTACGCGTCTGCCTACGGCAAATTTTCCGTGACGGACAAGGTGTGCGGTTTCACGTTTGCGCAGACGGACGGCAGCGGCAATCCGGTGGCGTTTACGTCGGCGCAGAAGGCCGCCAGCTTTGCTGCCCAGAGCGGTATCGTGGGCAATGTCGTGTATGAGAACAGCGTGGGCGGCGCCAGGGTGTACACGGCCGGCGTGTCCCCCTCCAGCAATCTGGCGGACCAGTCGCTCGACGGCTTCCTGTGCCTGCGCAGCCTGGCGACGGGCAGGGATGCCGTCAACGGCGCCACCCTGGAGGGCACGCTGGCCGGGCAAAGCGCACGCGTGCGGGCCGGCATGGCCGAGGTGGCGGCCAGCGGCAAATTGAATGGCAAACCCGCCATCATCGTGCACGGCCGCAGCGACACCTTGATACCCGTGAACCACGCCTCGCGCGCGTATGTGGGCTTGAACGCGTCGGTGGAGGGCGCAAATAGCCGGTTGCGCTATATCGAGGTGACGAATGCCAACCATTTCGATTCCTTCAGCAGCGCCTTGCCGACCCTGATCGTGCCCCTGCACGTGTACCTGAACCGGGCGCTCGACGCCATGTATGCGCATCTGTCTGCCAAGCAAGCCTTGCCGCCATCGCAGGTGGTGCGCACGGTAACGCGGGCCGATGCGTCGACCTTGATCACGAATGTCAACGTGCCGGCGATCGCCGCGGCGCCGGCGCCCGGCAATGCCATTAGCGTGACGGGGACGGTCGTCGACATTCCCAACTAGGCTGTATAACCGATGAAACCTGCGGCCACGTTTTACGTGGCCGTTTTTATTCCCAGGCCGTATCGGGGATGTGGCCCAGTCCCTGGAAGACCGGTTTGGAAAACCAGTAGCCCTGCATCAGGGAAATGCCGCAGCTGGCCAGGAAGTCGCGCTCGGCGCGTGTCTCGATGCCTTCGGCCAGGACGCGGACACCGAGCTGATGGCACAGGCTGGCGATGGCCCGCACGATCGCCTGGCGTGGCGCGTGCGTATCGATGCCGCGCACCAGGTCCATGTCGATCTTGATGATGTCGGGCTGGTATTCGGCCAGCAGGTTCAAGCCTGCATAGCCGGCGCCGAAATCATCGATGGCGGTCTGGAAACCGAAGCGCCGGTAGGCGCGGAAGATATCGACCAGGTGGGGACGGTCTTGCACCCGTTCGCCTTCCGTGACTTCAAAGATGATTTTATCGGTGGGGAAGCGGTGCAAGGTGGCCGCTTCCAGGGTGCTGCGGATGCAGACTTCAGGGCGGTAGACGGCGTTGGGCAGGAAGTTAATCGACAGAAAGCCATGCATGCCCAGTCTGGCGGCACCGGCCACGGCCTTGACGCGGCAAGCCTGGTCGAAGCGGTAGCGGTTGGCGTCGTTGACTTGCGCCAGCACGCTGGCCGCGCTTTCGCCGTTGGGACCGCGCACCAGTGCCTCGTGCGCATAGATGCTGCGCGTGGCGAGGTCGACGATGGGCTGATAGGCATACTCGAAGGCAAACGGCAGCGGCGCGCTGTCATGGCAGCCGGCACAGGCACCGTGCGGAAAGCTGGTGTTGTCAGGATGAATGGGGATATCGGGAGGCATCATGGCGGCAGTGTAGCAGGGTAGGTTGGCAGACTGCGTCTGCTGGCTCACAGTGCGGCGGCATAGATGGCGCGCGCATCGCCGCGCGTGACGGGACGGGGATTGTTGCCCAGCAAGCGCGTCTGCAGCATGGCGTCGTCTGCCAGCCGGTCCAGGTCGCCAACCGCGATGCCCACCTCGCGCAGGGTCCGCGCAATACCGGTGGCCAGGGCAATCTCCTGCATGCTGTCGATCAGGGCGTTCGCCCGTCCCTCGTCGCTGCCCGTGATGCCGGGCTGCACGATGGCCGCCAGCTGCGCATACAGGGGTGCCGCGTGGGACAGATTGAAGCGCAGCACGTGCGGCAGCACCAGCGCATTCGACAAGCCGTGTGGCACGTGGAACAGGCCGCCGATGGGATAGGCGAGCGCATGCACGGCGGCCACGGGAGCGTTGGCAAACGCCTGGCCGGCCAGCATGGCGCCCAGCAGCATGGCTTGCCGTGCCGGCAAGTTGCTGCCATCGCGGCAAGCGGTGACCAGGTTGCTGGAGAGCAGCGACAACGCCTGGGTGGCCAGCATGTCGGACAGGGGATTTTTCAGCAGGCGGCTGGTGTACGCTTCGATCGCATGCACCATGGCGTCGATGCCCGTGGCGGCCGTCACGGCGGGCGGCAAGCCCAGGGTCAGGCTGGCGTCGAGGATGGCCAGGTCCGCATACAGTTGCGGCGCGACCACGCCCATCTTGCTGGTGGCGCCCGTGGTGACGATGGCAATGTGCGTGACTTCCGAGCCCGTGCCGGCCGTGGTCGGCAATTGCACCAGGGGCAGGCGCTGGCCGTGGACATTGCCGATGCCGTACAGTTGGGCCAGTTCCTGGTGGCCCGGTGCCAGCACGGCGATCAGCTTGGCCACGTCCAGCGAGCTGCCGCCACCGAGGCCGATAATCAGTTCCACGTGAAACATCTGGGCCTGGGCCACGCCGGCCAGCACGATGGCTTCGGGCGGATCGGCTTGCACATCGGAAAAGACGTGCACCTCGATGCCGGCCGCCTGCAAGCTGTGCAGGGCAGGATCGGCCAGGCCCGTGCGCAAAAAGCCGGCATCGGTGACGAGCAGGGCGCGGCGCACGGTGGGGAAGTGATGGGCGATGTGGGCGCCCAGCTGGGCGGCGGCGCCCGGTTCAACGATCAGGTGCGGCACGGTGCGGAACTGGAAGGCGGACATGCAGACTCCAGAGGGAAAGGATAGTAGCCAAGCTTACTCCGCTTTCCCACCCCGCGCATGTTTCACGTGGAACCGTTTAGCCTTGCAGCTGGCTTGCCAGTCCCAGGCTCACGAGCAGCGACAGGCTGGAGACGGCGGCCAATACCCGGAACGTGCGCGCATCTTGCCGATACTCGCGCACGGCCGCATAGGCCAAGCCGGCGCCCATCAGCAGGTTGAGAAACAGCAGCTTGCTCATTCCCACTCCAGCGCGCCGCGTTTCCATTCATAGGCCAGGCCGATGGCCAGTACGCTCAAGAAACCCATGACGGCCCAGAAGCCGGGCAAACCGAGTTCGTTGACATTGGCTGCCCACGGCATCAGGAAGATCACCTCGATATCGAACAGGATGAAGAGGATGGCGACCAGGTAGAAGCGGATGTCGAACTTCATGCGCGCGTCGCCGAACGCTTCGAAGCCGCATTCGTACGGCGACAGTTTTTGCGGGTCCGGCTTGTGCGGCCCCAGCGTGCGGCCCAGCAGCATGGGCACGATGCCGACCAGGATGCCGATCAGAATGAACAGGAGGACGGGAAAGTAGTTTTCGAGGAGCATGGGATTCCTCTCAATGGCTGGACGACAGTTTCATCAGCACGATGCCGCACACGATGAGGACGGCGGCGCACACGCGCATGGTGTTGAGCTGCTCGCCCAGAAAAACGATGCCGACGATGAAGGCGCCGACGGCGCCGATGCCCGTCCAGATCGTGTAGGCCGTACCGAGGGGCAGGGTGCGCATGGCCAGCGACAGCAAACCGAAGCTGGCGATCATCATGACGATGGTAATGACAGAGGGAGTGAGTTTGGTGAAACCCTCGGAGAGTTTCATCGAGTATGCCCACACGACTTCAAACATGCCGGCAATGAGTAATAGTATCCAGGCCATGGCGGCTCCTTATACAGAGCGGGCCGTCCCGGTGTGTTCCCATGATGGGGGAGGCCGTCCTCCTGGATGCTCGTCCCGCTGGCCACTGGCGTGACCAAGGATGCGGACGATACGGCAATTGTAGCAAACATTACGGGACACCGCAGCCCCATCGCGGGCCCTGTCCCGGCAGCGGTGCGTGTTCCACGTGAAACAAAAATCGTCGATGACTTGGCCATGCTGAGTAAAAATTAAGCAAAAATTAGCCCGTGGAAGGTTGCGCTCGCAAAAAGACTCTATAATCGGAGCTCTCTTCCCGCATTTTTACTTGCACTGTTACCTATTTATCATGTTATTTCCTACAGAATTCGACGTCATCGTTGTCGGTGGTGGTCACGCCGGTACCGAGGCGGCCCTCGCTTCCGCCCGCATGGGGCAGAAGACGCTATTGCTCACGCATAATATTGAGACACTGGGCCAGATGTCGTGCAACCCTTCCATCGGTGGCATAGGCAAGGGCCACCTGGTCAAGGAAGTCGATGCCATGGGCGGCGCGATGGCGATCGCCACCGACGAATCCGGCATCCAGTTCCGCATCCTGAACTCCTCGAAAGGCCCGGCAGTCCGCGCCACGCGCGCCCAGGCCGACCGTATTCTCTATAAAGCCGCCATCCGTACGCGCCTGGAAAACCAGGCTAACCTGTGGCTGTTCCAGCAAGCCGTCGATGATTTGATCGTCGAAGGCGACCGCGTGGTCGGCGCCGTGACGCAGATCGGCCTGAAGTTTTTGGCCCGCGCAGTGGTCTTGACGGCCGGTACTTTCCTCGACGGCAAGATCCACGTGGGCCTGAACAATTACTCGGCTGGCCGCGCCGGCGACCCGCCTGCCATCTCCCTGTCGGCGCGCCTGAAAGAGCTGAAATTGCCGCAGGGCCGCCTGAAAACGGGCACGCCGCCGCGCATCGATGGCCGCACGATCGACTTTTCCGTGATGCAAGAACAGCCGGGTGACCTCGATCCCGTGCCCGTCTTTTCGGTGATGGGCAACACGGCCATGCACCCGCGCCAGGTGCCATGCTGGGTCACGCACACGAACAGCCAGACGCACGACATCATCCGCGCCGGCCTGGACCGCAGCCCCATGTACACGGGCGTCATCGAGGGCGTGGGTCCCCGCTATTGCCCTTCGATCGAAGACAAGATCCACCGTTTCTCGGGCAAGGAATCGCACCAGATCTTCCTCGAGCCGGAAGGCTTGACGACGCATGAGTTCTATCCGAACGGCATTTCGACCAGCCTGCCGTTCGACGTGCAGATCGCCCTGGTGCAGTCGATGAAGGGCATGGAAAACGCCCACATCCTGCGTCCCGGCTATGCCATCGAATACGATTATTTCGACCCGCGCGGCTTGAAGGCCTCGCTGGAAACGAAGGCCGTGGCCGGCCTGTTCTTCGCTGGCCAGATCAACGGCACCACGGGCTACGAGGAAGCGGCCGCGCAAGGCATGCTGGCGGGCCTGAATGCGGCCTTGCTGACGCAGGACAAGGAAGCCTGGGTACCGGGCCGCTCCGAGGCCTATCTGGGCGTGCTGGTCGACGATCTGATCACCCAGGGCGTGCAGGAACCGTACCGCATGTTTACCAGCCGCGCCGAGTACCGCCTGAGCCTGCGCGAAGACAATGCCGACATGCGCCTGACGGAAATCGGCCGTGCTCTGGGCTGCGTGGGCGACGCCCAATGGCAAGCCTTCGAGACCAAGCGCGAAGCGGTGGCGCTGGAGCTCGAGCGCCTGCGTTCCACGTGGGTCAACCCGCGCATCCTGGCGGCCGCCGAATCGGAACGCATCGTTGGCCAGGCCATCGAGCGCGAGTATTCGCTGGCAGATTTGCTGCGCCGCCCGAACGTGGCCTACGACACCCTGATGAGCATGACGGGCATGGAAGGCCAGGCATTGGCCGGCCCCGGCGTGGAGGATCCTGCCGTGCGCGAACAGGTGGAAATCCAGCTCAAATATGCGGGCTACATCGAACGCCAGAGCAAGGAAATCGAGCGCCACGAACACTATGAAAACCTGGCCTTGCCGGACGGTTTCAATTACCTGGATATCGGCGCGCTGTCGGTCGAAGTGCGGCAAAAACTCGACAAGCAGCGCCCGGAAACCCTGGGCCAGGCATCGCGCATTTCCGGCGTGACGCCGGCGGCGATTTCGCTGCTGCTGGTCCACCTGAAAAAGCGCGGCTTTGGCGCCGCGCAGACCACCACTTTAAAGGACGAGGTTGTTGAATGAAGCAGTTTGACCGGGCCGCATTGGCCCAGATTTTGAATGAAGGCATCGCCGCGCTGGGGCTGGACCTGAGCGCGGATCAGACGGAAAAACTGCTCGATTACCTGGCCTTGCTGGCCAAATGGAACAGCGTGTACAACCTGACGTCGGTGCGCGATCCCATGCAGATGCTGACCCTGCACGTGCTCGATTCGCTGGCCGCCGTGCCGGCATTTGCGGACGCGAAAAACGTGCTCGACGTGGGGGCCGGCGGCGGCTTGCCGGGCATGGTATTGGCCATCGCGCGGCCCGACGTGAAGGTGTCGATGATCGACACCGTGCATAAGAAGACGGCATTTTTGACGCAGGTGAAGGCGGAATTGGGGCTCGCCAACGTCACCGTGTACACGAAACGGGTGGAGCAGCTGGAAGTGCAGCAGAAATTCGACGTGATCACCTCGCGCGCCTTTGCCGACCTGTCCGACTTCGTCAACTGGTCGAACCATGTGCTGGCCGAGGGCGGGCAATTCATCGCCTTGAAAGGGGTGGCACCGCCAGACGAGCGCGAGCGACTGCCGGCAGACTGGAAAGTGACGGAATTACGGGCTATCCAGGTGCCAGGGCTAAATGCAGAGCGTCATCTGGTCTTTATAGCAAGAATTTAAACGCCTGGAAATTAAACGATATAAATCATATAAATGGTTTATACGGTATAAATAATATAAACCGTATAAACGATTTATATCGTATAAATGAAATAAACAGTATAAATCGTTTCGGCCAGATGCCGGGGCGCACGATGAAGTTTGCATCTCTTTACAACTAGAAGATACATGGCCAAAATTTTTTGTGTAGCAAATCAAAAGGGTGGTGTTGGTAAAACCACAACAAGCGTCAACCTCTCCGCCGGTCTGGCCAAGTTGAACCAGCGCGTGCTGCTGGTCGACCTCGACCCGCAGGGCAATGCGACCATGGGTGCCGGCATCAACAAGGCCGGCCTGAAGGCATCGACGTATGAAGTCATGCTGGGCGAGTCCGATGTCAAGACGGCACGCCAGCGTTCGGAAGCGGGGCGCTTCGATGTCTTGCCGTCGAACCGCGAGCTGGCCGGCGCCGAAGTGGAGATGGTCGAGCTGGACAACCGCGAACGCCGCCTGAAGGATGCGCTGGCCGAAGTCGACGGCGAATACGACTTCATATTAGTAGATTGCCCACCGGCCTTGTCGATGCTGACCCTGAACGGCCTGTGCGCCGCGCATGGCGTGATCATCCCGATGCAGTGCGAGTACTACGCATTGGAAGGATTGTCCGACCTGGTCAACACCATCAAGAAGGTGCACGCGAACCTGAACCCGGACTTGAAGATCATCGGCTTGCTGCGCGTGATGTTCGATCCACGCATGACATTATCGCAACAAGTGTCGGCACAGCTGGAACAGCACTTCGGCGACAAGGTGTTCAATACCATCATCCCGCGCAATGTGCGCCTGGCCGAAGCGCCATCGTACGGTCTGCCCGGCGTGACCTTCGACCCCAGCTCGAAAGGTGCCCAGGCGTATATCGCCTTCGGCGCCGAGATGGTCGAACGCATCAAACATATGTAAACAAGGGGCGAGCGTCTGCACAAAATGATGTAAGCGCTTACTTCGAACACACGATTAGGACAGCATGGCTACGAAAAAATTAAAAGGACTGGGTCGCGGACTCGACGCCCTGTTGGGCGGCGGCGGTGGCGACTTCGCCAGTGCGGACACGCATCAACCGTCGAACTTGCCCGTATCGCAAATGCAAGCCGGCAAATACCAGCCGCGCACGCGCATGGACGAGGGGGCCCTGAATGAACTGGCCGCCTCGATCAAGGCGCAAGGGCTGATGCAGCCCATCCTGGTGCGCCCGATCGGGCAGGATACCTTGAGCGGACTTATCAAATATGAAATCATCGCCGGCGAACGCCGTTTCCGCGCCTCGCAGCTGGCCGGGCTGACGGAAGTGCCGGTGCTGGTGCGCGACGTGGATGACTTGGCCGCAGCGGCCATGGCGCTGATCGAGAATATCCAGCGCGAAGACTTGAATCCCCTGGAGGAAGCGCAGGGCATCCACCGCCTGATCGCCGACTTCAATTTTACGCATGAGCAAGCGGCCACTGCGCTGGGACGCTCGCGCAGCGCGGTGTCGAACCTGTTGCGTTTGATGAACCTGGCCGCTCCCGTGCAGACCATGCTGATGGCCGGCGATATTGACATGGGCCATGCACGCGCGCTGCTGGCCGTCGATGCGGCCAGCCAGATCACCCTGGCCAACCAGGTGGTGGCCAAGCGTTTGTCCGTGCGCGAAACGGAAAAGCTCGTGACGCGCACGGTCGAGGAAGCGGCCAACCCGGTCGAGCCGCGGCAGAAGGAAAAGTCCGGCGACATCGCGCGCCTGGAAGAAGAGCTGTCCGATGCGCTGGCCACGCCCGTGGTATTCAAGATGGGCAACAAAGGCCGTGGCCAATTGGTGATTGATTTTGCCGATCTTGACGTGCTCGATGGTTTGTTGAGCCGCTTGCGTGGTTAAATAGCAAGCTGCAAAGACAGGGGCCATGCGGGTGTGGACAACCCGGCCATGCTTTCCAGATGCACTGCGTAATTCCTTGATAACACGGCTGGAAGCGGCCAGACAAGCGACTTTGCCATATAGTGGTGCAAAAGGCGGCGAATAGTCGGTAAAGCGTCAGTTTCACGCAGCAATTGCCCTGCTGCGGTGCAGCAACGTTTGACTCTATAGATCAAAGCCAACTATAATCCCGTGTCTTTGCGTGTGTAGATTTTTCTGGGAACTTGGCAATTGAGTGATTCACAACAAAGTATTGCCAAACCAGTCTACAAAGTAGTTGCATTGCAGCTAGCAATCGCTATCAGCTTTGCCACGGTCACCCTGTTTTTTGGTGGCAATGTCAGAGGCTGGTCCGCCGCATACGGCGGCGCTATCGCAGTCATCGGTAGCCTGGTGTATGCCCTGCTGGTAGTTCGCGGTTCTAGCGACGCCAACAAGGCATTCCGGGCGCATTTGCGCGCAGAAGTGGTGAAAATATTTATCACAGCGGTGCTGTTTATATTGGCACTGGTGTTGTTTCAGTCGGCCGCCTGGTTATGGCTGATCTTGGGTTTCGCGGTGGCAACCTTAGCATACTGGTTTTCATTGCTCGCTGTTTAATCATTGGTTTTGGGGCCTGTTGAGCTCTGAAACGACAAATCTAAATTCATTATGACCACAGAACACGCTATTGAAGCGGGCCATGCTGCCCCGGCCAACGCCACAGAATACATCAGTCACCATCTGGCCCACCTGAGAAGTGCCGACGGCATGATCAATCTGGATACGTTCTGGATTTCGGCCATTCTGGGCTTTGTTTTCCTGGCTGTTTTCTATATGGCGTCGCGTCGCGCGACGGCGGGTGTCCCTGGCAAGTTGCAAAACTTCGTCGAAATGGTCATGGAAATCGTCAATGACACTATTAATGGGGCCTTCCACGCGAAAAGCAAGGTCATCGCGCCGCTGGCCATCACTATTTTTGTGTGGGTCTGGTTGCTCAACGCGATGGACTTCCTGCCGGTTGACCTGTTGCCGAAGATTCTGAGCTGGTTTGGCGTGCATAAACTGCGCGCCGTGCCGACCGCCGACGTCAACCACACCTTCGCCATGTCGCTGTCGGTCGTGTTGTGCGTGATCGCCTTCTCGATCAAGGCCAAGGGCCTGGGCGGCTGGATCAAGGAACTGTTCACGGCACCGTTCCATGCGAGTGGCCTGATCGGCACGATCGCCCTGGCACCTGTCAATTTCCTGCTGCAAATGGTTGAGCTGGTTGCAAAACTGATCTCCCTGTCGCTGCGACTGTTCGGCAATATGTATGCCGGCGAACTGATTTTCATCTTGATCGCGTTGTTGCCTTGGTGGGCACAGTGGGCGTTGGGTGGTCCATGGGCAATTTTCCATATCTTGATTGTAACTTTGCAAGCTTTTGTGTTTATGGCGTTGACGGTTGTGTATCTGAGCCTCGCGGTTGAGAAACATTAATCATTAACTTTATATTTTGTTTTTTTAGTATCTTTCGTTTTTAAATTTAGGAGAATTTTATGCAAGCTCTGATCGCACAAGTACAAAGCATGACCGTTCTGGCAGCAGCAATCATCATCGGCCTGGCCGCAATCGGCACCGCTCTGGGCTTCGCTATCTTGGGTGGCAAATTCCTGGAAGCTTCGGCACGTCAACCAGAACTGATGCCACAACTGCAAACCAAACTGTTCGTTATCGCAGGTCTGCTGGATGCTATCTCGATGATCGGCGTCGGTGTTGCTCTGCTGTACACGTTCGCTAACCCGTTCCTGTCCGCTCTGACGGCTGTTGCTCAGTAATTCGCTCCAACCCTAGGAGAAACTTTTAGTTAGGAGCAAAGGTATGGACATCAATATGTCGCTCATCGGCCAGATGATCACCTTCGCGGTGTTGGTCTGGTTCTCGATGAAGTTCGTATTTCCAGCGCTGAACAATGCGCTGGATGAGCGTGCCAAACGAATCGCGGATGGATTGGCTGCGGCCGATCAAGGTCAGGCTTCGATGGCTGTCGCTGAAAAGCGTGCGCAAGAGGCATTGAACAGTGCACGTGAAGAAGCGTCGCAACGCGTTGCGGACGCTGAAAAGCGCGCGCAGCTGGTTGCTGAAGAGATCAAGCAAAATGCACAAGCTGAAGCTGCGCGTATCATTGCGCAAGCCCAGTCGGACGCCGAACAGCAACTGTCGAAAGCACGCGAACAATTGCGCGCTCAGGTGGCTGACCTGGCTGTCAAGGGTGCCGAGCAGATCTTGAAGCGTGAAGTTAACGCTACGGCTCACGCCGAAATGTTGCAGCGTCTTGCTGTCGAGCTGTAATCATGGCAGAACTCGCAACCGTCGCCCGTCCCTACGCGGAAGCTTTGTTCCGCGTAGCCCAAGCTGGTAAGGAGTCAAGCAACCTCGCGGCGTGGTCCGAGCTGGTGTCCGAACTGGCACAGATCGGTAGCCACCCCGAGGTACAGGCGTACGCGCGCAATCCGAAAGTTTCGGAAAGCGACGTCGCCGCCACCATCCTGTCGTTGTTGAAATCGCCGCTCAATGAGGAAGTGAAAAACTTCGTCACGATGTTGATCGAAAATGGCCGCATCAGCCTGCTGCCGGAAATCGGCGCGCAATTCCATACGTTGAAAAACGGTCTGGAAGGTGCGGCTGACGCCGAGATCACGAGCGCTTTCGATCTGAGCGAAGGCCAAACGGCCGAGCTGGTCGCAACGCTGGAAAAGAAATTCAGTCGTAAGCTCAACCCTGCCGTCACAGTGGATCCATCGCTGCTCGGCGGCGTGCGCGTGGTCGTTGGCGACCAAGTGCTCGATACCTCGGTGCGCGCCAAGCTGCAGCAACTGCACGCTGCACTGGTGTCGTAAGACACGCGCTTCGGCAGGCCAGCTTAGACAGACCCTTACCCCTCGCGCAAGCTGAGAGAAACACTTTTAGGAGTTAGTATGCAACTCAACCCATCTGAAATCAGCGAGTTGATCAAGAGCCGGATCCAAGGTCTTGACGGCGGCGCTGAAGTGCGTAATCAAGGCACGGTTATTTCCGTCGCCGACGGTATCTGCCGCATCCACGGTTTGTCGGACGTGATGCAAGGCGAGATGCTGGAATTCCCAGGCAACACGTTTGGCCTGGCAATGAATCTGGAACGCGACTCCGTCGGTTCCGTGATTCTGGGTGCCTACGAGCACATCTCCGAAGGCGACACGGTGAAATGCACCGGCCGCATTCTGGAAGTGCCAGTCGGTCCTGAGCTGCTCGGCCGCGTTGTCAACGCGCTGGGTCAGCCGATCGACGGCAAAGGCGCCATCGAGACCAAACTGACGGCCGCGATTGAAAAAATCGCCCCGGGCGTGATCGCCCGCGAGTCCGTGTCGCAACCGATGCAAACCGGCCTGAAGTCGATCGATGCGATGGTTCCAGTTGGCCGCGGCCAGCGCGAACTGATCATCGGCGACCGTCAAACCGGCAAGTCGGCTGTGGCGATTGATGCGATCATCAATCAAAAAGGCCAGGGCATGAAGTGTATCTACGTCGCGATTGGCCAAAAAGCCTCGTCGATCAAGAACATCGTGCGCTCGCTGGAACAGCACGGCGCGATGGAATACACCATCGTTGTCGCCGCTTCCGCTTCGGAATCGGCCGCCATGCAATACATCTCGCCGTACTCCGGTTGCGCCATGGGCGAATACTTCCGTGACCGCGGTGAAGATGCACTGATCGTCTACGATGATCTGTCCAAACAAGCTGTTGCATACCGTCAAATCTCGCTGCTGCTGCGCCGTCCACCAGGTCGCGAAGCGTACCCAGGCGACGTGTTCTACCTGCACAGCCGCCTGCTGGAACGCGCAGCACGCGTGAACGCCGACTACGTCGAGAAGTTCACCGACGGCGCCGTCAAAGGCAAGACCGGTTCCCTGACGGCGCTGCCGATCATTGAAACGCAAGCTGGCGACGTGTCCGCATTCGTTCCAACCAACGTGATTTCGATTACCGACGGTCAGATCTTCCTGGAAACCTCGCTGTTCAACGCCGGTATCCGTCCTGCGATTAACGCCGGTATTTCCGTATCGCGCGTCGGTGGCGCCGCCCAGACCAAGGTCATCAAAAACCTGTCCGGCGGTATCCGTACCGACTTGGCGCAGTACCGTGAACTGGCCGCGTTTGCGCAGTTCGCTTCGGACCTGGATGAATCGACCCGCAAGCAGCTGGACCGCGGCGCGCGCGTAACGGAATTGCTCAAGCAAGCCCAATACTCGCCACTGTCGATCTCGCTGATGGCCGTATCGCTGTTCTCGGTGAACAAAGGCTTCATGGACGACGTGCCAGTCAAGCAAGTGCTGTCGTTCGAAGCTGGTGTCCACGCTTACATGAAGACCAAGCAAGCTGCTCTGCTGGCCAAGATCGAAGAAACCAAGCAACTCGACAAAGACAGCGAAGCAACTCTGTCGGCGGCCATTGCTGATTTCAAGAAATCCGGCGCATATTAAGCGGCCAGGCGGCGCCCACCTTTGAGTGAGGCGCCGCCCTACGCGCAGAAGGAGTAAGGACTCATGGCATCAAGCAAAGAGATACGAGGCAAGATCAAGAGCGTAGAGAATACGAAGAAGATCACCAAGGCGATGGAAATGGTCGCCGCGTCCAAAATGCGCAAGGCGCAAGACCGGATGCGGGCCGCTCGTCCCTACAGTGACAAGATTCGGAATATCGCCGCCAATCTGGCGACCGCCAATCCGGAATACACGCACCCGTTCCTGGCAGCTGCCCAGGGTACGCAAGCGAAGGCAGTGGGCTTCATCGTTGTCACGACCGACAAGGGTCTGTGCGGCGGCATGAATACCAACATCCTGCGCCAGGTGACGTCGAAGTCGCGCGAGCTGGAAGCAGCTGGCAACCGGGTTGAAGCAGTTGCCATCGGTAACAAGGGTTTGGGTTTTTTGAATCGCATCGGCGTCAAGATCATTGCGCACGCCATTCAAACCGGTGATACGCCCCACCTGGACAAACTGATCGGACCCGTCAAGGTCATGCTCGAAGAGTTCCAGGCAGGCAAGATCGATGCAGTGTACCTGTGCTACACCAAATTCATCAACACGATGAAGCAGGAACCAGTCGTGGAGCAATTGCTGCCCCTGACGGCCGACAAGATGGTCGCCGACAAGGGCGCCCACTCGTGGGATTACATCTACGAGCCGGACGCGCAAAGCGTGATCGACGAATTGCTGGAGCGCTATGTAGAAGCGCTGGTGTACCAGGCAGTCGCGGAGAATCTGGCGTCCGAGCAATCGGCACGGATGGTCGCGATGAAAGCTGCAAGCGACAACGCGGGTAGTGTGATCGGCGAATTGAAGCTGATCTACAACAAGACCCGCCAAGCTGCGATTACCAAAGAACTCTCCGAAATCGTCGCCGGTGCGGCTGCGGTTTAAACGAATTTAACTATATTGAAGGAACGAACATGGCTGATGGCAAAATCGTTCAGTGTATCGGCGCTGTGGTGGACGTTGAGTTTCCCCGCAACGCGATGCCTAAGGTATTTGATGCCTTGAAGATGGCAGGCTCGGAACTGACCCTGGAAGTACAACAGCAGTTGGGCGACGGCATTGTCCGTACCATTGCACTCGGCTCGTCCGATGGCCTGCGTCGCGGCATGATGATCCAGAACACCGGCAAACCTATCATGGTGCCAGTCGGTAAAGCAACCCTGGGTCGCATCATGGACGTGCTGGGCAACCCGATCGACGAATGCGGCCCTGTGTCGCACGAGCAGATCGCGTCGATCCACCGCACCGCTCCTGCATACGACGAACTGTCGCCATCGCAAGAACTGCTGGAAACCGGCATCAAGGTGATCGACCTGGTGTGCCCGTTTGCAAAAGGCGGTAAAGTTGGTCTGTTCGGCGGCGCTGGCGTAGGCAAGACCGTCAACATGATGGAACTGATTAACAACATCGCCAAGGCGCACAGCGGCGTGTCCGTGTTCGCCGGCGTGGGTGAGCGTACCCGTGAAGGTAACGACTTCTACCACGAGATGGCTGACGCGAAAGTGGTCGATCTGGAAAACCCGGAGAACTCCAAAGTCGCGATGGTCTACGGCCAGATGAATGAACCGCCAGGTAACCGTCTGCGCGTCGCGCTGACCGGCCTGACGATCGCTGAATCGTTCCGTGATGAAGGCAAGGACGTTCTGTTCTTCGTCGACAACATCTACCGCTTCACGCTGGCTGGTACCGAAGTATCGGCACTGCTGGGCCGTATGCCGTCGGCTGTGGGTTACCAACCGACCCTGGCGGAAGAAATGGGCCGTCTGCAAGAGCGTATCACGTCGACCAAGACCGGTTCGATCACCTCGATCCAGGCCGTCTACGTTCCAGCCGATGATTACACCGATCCGTCGCCTGCTACCACGTTTGCTCACTTGGATTCGACCGTTGCGCTGTCGCGTGACATCGCTTCCCTGGGTATCTACCCAGCCGTGGACCCACTGGATTCGACCTCGCGTCAGCTGGATCCGTTGATCGTTGGTCAAGAGCACTATGACACCGCGCGTGCCGTGCAAACGACCCTGCAACGCTACAAGGAATTGCGCGACATTATCGCGATTCTGGGTATGGACGAGCTGGCACCGGAAGACAAACTGCTGGTCGCCCGCGCACGTAAGATGCAGCGTTTCCTGTCGCAGCCTTTCCACGTCGCTGAAGTCTTTACCGGCGCGCCTGGTAAATACGTTTCGCTCAAAGACACGATCAAGGGCTTCAAAATGATCGCTTCGGGCGAACTCGATCACCTGCCGGAACAAGCGTTCTACATGGTCGGCACGATCGAAGAAGCAATCGAAAAAGCCAAGAAACTTAACTAAGTTAAGTCTGGGCCTAACCCCGCCCCTTACACGGCGGGGTTCTTCAACCCGATAGGACACACATGGCACACACAATTCACGTTGACGTGGTTTCCGCTGAAGAACTGATTTTTTCAGGCGAAGCAGAATTCGTCGCGTTGCCGGGTGAACAGGGCGAGCTGGGTATCTACCCACGCCACACGCCTTTGATTACCCGCATCCGTCCGGGCGCGGTCCGCATCAAGGTAGTCGGCCAGGCTGAAGAAGAGTTCGTCTTCGTTGCCGGCGGCCTGCTGGAAGTGCAACCGGATACCGTGACCGTCCTGGCCGATACCGCGATCCGCGGTCACGACCTCGACGAAGCGAAAGCGCTGGAAGCGAAGAAGTTGGCGGAAGAAAATATCCACAACAAGGATTCGGGCATCGACTACGCGCAAGCGCAAGCCGAGCTGGCCAGCGCGATTGCGCAGCTGGCAGCGATCCAGAAGCTGCGCAAGATGTAATCCATCTGCGCCGCACAAGAAAGGCAGCCTTCGGGCTGCCTTTTTTTATGCCCTTTAGCTGACGGCTATTCCTGGCGCTTCTGCCTGCTCCTTTCCTGGCCCGCCTTCAGTATCGTCTTCCACTTGGCGCGCGCGGCAATGCGCTCGAGCGGCGTTTCCTCGCTGCGCTGCGCGTCGCGCAGCAGCTTGTGATAGTTGCGCAGGCGGTCCCCATCGACGGCGCCGCGCACGGCGCAACCGGGTTCGCTGGCATGCCGGCAATCGCGGAACTGGCACGTCGCCGCCAGCGCCGCGATGTCGTCGAAGGTGGCGGCCAGGGTCTGCGCATCGACATCGGCGCGCCAGCTGCGCAAACCCGGCGTGTCGATGATGCAGGCGCCGCTGGCGCACAGGTGCAGCGAGCGCGCCGTCGTCGTATGCCGGCCACGGCCGTCGCCATGGCACACGCCGTTGGTTGCCTGCTGCGCCGCAGACAAGGTATTGGTCAGGCTGGACTTGCCGGCGCCCGATGAACCGAGCAGCACCAGGGTCTGGCCGGCACCCAGCCAGGGTTCCAGGATGGCCACGTCATACGCATGGCGCGTATCGATGGCAAACAGGGGCAGGTGGGACGGCAGGCGCTGTTTGAGTTGCGCCAGCTTGCCCGGCACGTCGTCGGCCACGTCGGCCTTGCTCAGCACCACCACGGGCGTCACTTGCGCCGCCAGCACGATGGCTAGGTAGCGCTCCAGGCGGCGCGGATTAAAATCCTCGTCCAGTCCCATCACCAGCAGGGCCGTATCGACATTGCTGGCCAGTACCTGGCGCCGGCCGTCATTGCCGCGCCGGGCGATCTGCGTGACCGGGGATAAGTGCGCCGTTATCCACAGCGTGCCGTGCACATCGGCTTCGGCGGCGACCCAGTCGCCGACCGCGAGGCCATCGTCCTGCGCCAGCAGCTCGTGCAGCAGGCGTGGCAGGATGTGCGCCGGGTGTTCCAGGATGCCGTCGTGCACGCCGATGCTGTCGCGGTGCACGGCGCTCACGCGCAGCAGCTGCGCGGCGGGGGAAGAGATGTTGAGTTGAGTGGCTGCGCTGGCGATGGCCTGCTGCAGCCCGATAAGGCGTAGTTGCGCAAAATCGAATGCGATCATGGTAGCGTGATTCCAAATTCTGTCGTCCGCGTGCGGACATGTCGCCTGCGCGTGCAGGCACCGCCAGTCGCTATGACTGGCACGAAAGAAGCGGGAAGTCGGCTACGCGATCACGCGTATGGGGCAGGGCGAGCTAAGGGAGCTAGCGGGAAAACAGTGATCAGGCAGCCGACAGCACGGCAGTATCCGAATGGCGCATGTTGTCTACTCCTGTTGTGTGATGGAAAACGCCAGTGTGCCAGCGGCGCGCGGCGCCGTCAATGGGAGGTGTGGCTCAGCTGCACATGCCGTAGGCCTGGCGCTCGGGGAAATAGCGGTAGGTAAACGTGCGCACCGGGTAGCGCTTGCCGGCGACGAGCATGTCGGGCATCGACAGGTCGAAACGTTGCGGCAACTGGCGCGGCAGTTGCAGGCGCAAGCGCCACTGGGTTTCCTTGCTGTTGCCGACGGCGGCAAACATGATGGGCAGCTTTTCGATGACATCGACGATTTCCGCCTTCTGGCTCATGCCGCGCTGATAGATGGTCAGCACCTTGGCTTCCGCAAATGGCGGCTGTTTCGGCTCTTCCAGCAAAAAGGATAGGCGCGTGAAACTGGCTTGCGTACCGACGGGCAGAGTAAAAATCAGCGCCAGCTCCGTGCCGCCTTCCTTCAGGGTGACGGGCGGCGTGGCGTAGATACTGATACCGCGCGGCAGCTCGAAACGCGAACCTTCCGTCCACGTCTTGCACTCGGGCGTGGTGGCCTGGTACAAGCTGGGCGCCGTGTAGTCATCGCAGGCGGAAACCAGCAGCAGCAGGGGTAAGGCAAGGAGGGCGGAACGGCGCATGGGAGTCACGGTTGGAGGATCAGCCGACAGTGTAAGCGATCCCCACGCGATCCACCAGCGACGCTAGGCATGCCCGGGCGGCGCGCGCCGCACGGACTGCAGCTGGCAATGCGCCGCCTGCAGCGCATCCTTGATGGCGTCCAGCGCCAGTTGCGGCCGGGCTGCGCCGCACATGAAGATGTCGACGGCGGCAAAGCCGCATTCCGGCCAGGTGTGGATGGAGATGTGCGATTCGGCCAGCAGCACCACGCCGGTGACGCCCATACCGGCGCCGAAGCTGTGGAAATGGCTGTGCAGCACCTGCGCGCCAGCCGTGCTGGCGGCGTCGCGCAGCAGGCGCTCGAGCGCGGCGCCATCGCGCAGGCGTTCCGGCGCGATGCCCGACAAATCGGCCAGCAAATGGATGCCCAGGGGCAGATGCGGTGTGGCTGCCATGCTTATTTGTGGCTGCCGCCGCTGGAGCCGCCGCCATAGCTGCCGCCGCCGCTGCCCGTGCGCGAACTCCAGCTGCTGCCGCCACTGCTGCCGCTGCCGGCTACCTTGAACATGCGCACCCAGTTGGCGGCCGTGACGGAAAACGTCACCATCAGGGCATAGATTACGTATTTACTCATGGGGGATTTTTTGCATTCTTGTCGAGAAAAGCGGCAGGCAGGAACAGCGCCAGGCAGCCCAGCAAACTCCACATCAAGGTGCTGGAGAACGAGACAAACATCGGGATCGCATTCAAGACCAGCACGATGACGATGAAGACCTTGGCAATGCCGCGATGGCTCAACTGGATATTCTGCACTTTGTCGCCGCCATGGAAGGCGCTGCCGAACCAGGCGGCCATCTGGTCATAGGCGACGGGCACGGAGCGCGACCAGGTCATTTCCTCGCCGGTGAGCTCCGCCGCCAGCTTGGTCTGCCCCTGTTCGAATTCATGCACGCGCGTGCTGTCGCCGACGGCCACCTTCCAGTTGAAGGCGCCCGCCGCATACACGACATGCGAGCCGTAGTCATACAGTTTGCGGTAGGTGGCGCCATCGAGCGTGCAGGTATCGGCGTCCAGCGACGCCCAGTTGGGCCAGTTCGGCAGCACGTTCGAGCGCGACCAGCCATCGTCCGTTTCCACCAGCCAGAAGAAGCCGGCGCGCGCGCCATACAGCAGGTATTCGTTCCACTCGCTGCCTTCGTCGTCGGCGCGGCGCATCATGCCGATCACCGTGAAGTCCACATTGCTGATCTTCGCGCTGGCGCCCAGCTCCAGCGTGATGTCGGCGTTGTCGTGTACCTGCTTGCCGATGGCCAGCACCTGCGCTTCCGGACCGGTGGCGTCGAGCTGCGCATGGCAGGCGGGGCATACGAGCTGCGCTGCAGCGCCGGGCACATAGCCGATGCCGCTGCCGCAGGACGGGCAGTCGAGCGCATCGAGCTTGCCGCGGTACTTGCCGGCGCTCCTGGCGATAGTATCGTCGTCGCGCAGCAGCTGGCACTTCAAACTGTCCAGGGTGACGGCGACGCCCTGGTAGACGACCGGTTGCGGGCCATCCGTGTAGTCGAGCGTGACAAAGCTGGCGTAGTTGCGGAAGTCCGCCACCTGGATGCGCCAGCCGGCGCCCACCTTGAACGGCAGTTCTCCCTGGCCGGCGATGCATTCGGCGCTGCGGATCTCGGCCGCCGTGTACGGCTCGCCGCAGATCGTGTAGCGCCTGCCCGGCGTCAGCTCGGCAAAGGCGGGCAGGGCGTCTTGCGTGCTGCGTATGCGCGTCAGGGTGTACAGGCCGGACGAATCGCCCAGCCAGGCCGTGCTGGCGTCGTCGAACAGCAGATACCACTCGTTCCACGTGCCGGCGCTGTAGCGCTGCTGGATGCGGCCGACGACGGTGAAGTGCACGCCATCGTGCACGCCGGCCGTGCCGATCTGGATCGGCGAGTAATCCTCGAGGACGGCCGACATCTTGCCGAGATCCTTGACCGAGTCGGCGTCCTTGAGAATGGTGCTGTGGCAGTACTCGCACACGGCGAGCACGGAAGCGTGCGAGCGGAAACGGACTTCCGCGCCGCAGCTGGGACAGGAAACAGTTTGCATGCAGTCGCGCTTAGCCGATCAGTTTTTTCAGCAGTTCAGCCTTGGCGCCGTCGTAGTCGGCCGGCGAAATGAGACCCTTGTCGAGTAGGCCCTTGAGCTTTTCCAGGCGCGCCTCGATCGGTTCTTCCGCGGGGGCCGGTGGCGCCGCAGGCGGTGCGGCCGGGGCAGGTGCCGGCTGCTGCAGCGCTCCACCCATGCTTTGCGCCATCACCTGGCCGATCGACAGCCCGGCGCCCAGTCCCGCGCCGATGCCGGCCATGCCGCCTTCGTTCTGCGCCGCCAGCGGGATCGCATTGGCGACCTGGAATTTCGTGTAGCCGCTCATCTTGTCGGCGCCTAGGCCGCCCTTCATGCCGGCCGAGATGCGCTCGTCGAGCGCCGCCTGCAATTCCTCGGGCAGACTGATGCTGGCCACGTTGAATTCATCGAGACCCACGCCATAGCGGGAAAATGCCTGCGCCAGGCCATCCTTGACCTCCTGCGCCATCAGCGCCTGGTTGGCCGCCATGTCGAGGAAGGGGACATTCGCGCCGCCCAGCGAGCTGGCCATGCTCGACATCAAAATGCCGCGCAATTGATCTTCCACTTCGTCGCGCGTATAGACTTCGCGCGTGCCGCTGATTTCGGTGAAGAAGGTGCGGGCGTCGGCGATGCGGTACGAGTACATGCCGAAGGCGCGCACGCGGATCATGTCGAAATCCTTGTCGCGGATGGTGATCGGCTGCGGCGTGCCCCACTTGCGGCCCGTCTGCACGCGCGTGCTGAAGTAATACACGTCCGACTTGAAGGGCGAGTCGAACAGCTTGTCCCAGTTTTTCAGGTTGGTCAGCAGCGGCAAGGTTTGCGTCGTCAGCTTGTGCGTGCCGGGGCCGAAGACGTCGGCGATCTTGCCTTCATTGACGAAGACGGCGACCTGCGATTCGCGCACATTCAGGATGGCGCCGTTCTGGATCTCGAAATCCTGCATGGGGAAGCGCCAGGCCAGTACGCCTTCCGTTTCTTCGTTCCACTGCAGTACGTCGATAAACTGCTTCTTGATAAAGCTGCCGAGGCTCATGATGGTGTCCTTGAATGAGGTAAAACGTCAGGAAATGCAGGCGGCGTTGATGGCGCCGATCGACAGGGAAATGGCGGCCAGCAGGCCGCCGAAGGCGCTGTTGTTCGATTCGATCTGGTCTTTCGACATGCGCAGCAGGCGCGTGGTGACCACATAGGCGAGCAATTGCACCACCATGGCGCCAAAGGCCCAGGCGAAGAACTGCTGGTAGTCGGCCGTGTGCATCAGGGATGAGGCGATGGTGGCGGAAAAACCCAGCATGGCGCCGCCCAGCGACAGGGCGGCCGCCTGGTTGCCCTGGCGGATCAGCAGCACCTCGTTATACGGCGTGACGCGCGTGTAGATGATAAAAAATACAATCAGCAGCCCGGCGGCCAGTAAAAGATGGATCAGATAGTTTAGGATGGCGGGCACGGCATTCCTCGCAATGAGTATTTGATAACGTCAACGCATATTAGAACAAAAAAAGTCCAATGAACAAAAAGATTCTGATTTTGTCCGTCTTCGTGGTCGCCTCCTGCGGCCTCGCATATGAACTGATCGCCGGCGCCATGTCCAGTTACCTGCTCGGCGACTCCATCCTGCAGTTTTCCACCATCATTGGCTGCTACCTGTTCGCGATGGGTGTGGGCGCTCACTTCTCAAAGTATGTCAAGGACGACGACGTGCTCTCGCGCTTCGTCGACATCGAATTGGCGGTGGGCTTGATCGGTGGCCTGTCGGCCGCCATCCTGTTCATGACCTTTTCCTGGATGGCCGCGCCGTTTCGTACCCTATTGTATGTGATGGTGTTCCTGATCGGCGCACTGGTCGGCATGGAAGTGCCGCTGGTGATGCGTGCCTTGAACTCGCGCCAGACGGAATTTTCCGAGCTGGTCAGTCGCGTGCTGACCTTCGATTATCTGGGCGCGCTGGCCGTTTCCCTGCTATTCCCGCTGGTGCTGTCGCCGTACCTGGGCCTGGTGCGCACGGGCTTCCTGTTCGGCATGCTCAATGTGGGCGTGGGCTTGTGGACGATCTGGGTATTCCGCGCAGAGCTGAAGAACCTCACGGGCCGCTTCCTGCGCGCCTGCGCCGTGATGCTGGTGCTGGTCGCCGGCTTTGCCATGTCGGACCGCATGGTGGCCTGGGGCGAACACGGCCTGTTCGGCGACCAGATCGTGTATTCCACCACCACGCCCTACCAGCGCCTGGTGATCACGCGCTGGAAGGACGATACGCGGCTGTACATCAATGGCAACCTGCAGTTTTCCTCGCGCGACGAGTACCGCTACCACGAGGCGCTGGTGCACCCCGTGCTGGAAGCGCTGCCGTGGGCGCGCCGCGTGCTGGTGCTGGGTGGCGGCGATGGCCTGGCCCTGCGCGAAATCCTGCGTTATCCACAGATCGAACACGTCACCGTGGTCGACCTTGACCCTGCCATGACGGCCGCGTTTACTACGCGCCCGGAGCTGGCAAAGCTGAATAACAAGTCGTTCTCGGACAAGCGCGTCACCGTCGTCAATGCCGATGCCGCCGTCTGGCTGCGCAACAACGGCGACATGTTCGACGCGGCCATCGTCGACTTCCCCGACCCATCCAGCTTCGCGCTCGGCAAACTGTATTCGGTGCCGTTCTACGACCTGGTGAAAAAGCACCTGGCGGCCAAGGGCCTGATGGTGGTGCAATCGACGTCGCCGTTTTTTGCCCCGCACGCCTACTGGACCATCAATTCGACCCTGCGCGAAGTGGGCATGCGCACCTGGCCCTATCACGCCTACGTGCCCTCGTTCGGCGAATGGGGGTTTATCCTGGCCTCGCCCCAGCTCGACTACACACCGCCGACGACCTACCGCCTGCCGATGCGCTACCTGAACGCGGACACCACGCGCGAAATGTTCATCTTCCCGCCCGACATGCAGCCGCTGCCGATGGCGCCGAATCGCTTGAATACCCAGTCGCTCGTGCATGAATTCGAGCAGGACTGGAACCGGGTGATCCGCTGATGCAGCGCCGTTCCTTCATGCTGTGGGCCGCCGGCGGCACCGCGGCGGCCGCCGCTGGCATCGGCAGCATCGCCGCGTATCTGCGCTGGCAGGAAATCACGCCCAGGGTGCTGTACCCGGGCCGCAGCGAGGGGCATTATTTGCGCAAGCTGCTGCGCGAGCGCGCGGCGCTGCCGGCGCCTTCGGCAACCGTCACCACCGACGTGGCGATCCTCGGCTCCGGCATCGCCGGCCTGACGGCGGCCTGGCGCTTGAACAAGCTGGGGCACAAGGACTTCCTCATGATCGATGGCCCGCAGCCGTATGGCAACGCGGCCGGCGGCCATTTCGGTGACCTGGCCTACCCCACGGGCGGCCATTACTTGCCGCTGCCTTCGCCCGAATCGACGCATGTGCGGGAAATCCTGTTCGACCTGGGGATTATCCAGCGCGATCCGCAGGCGGAAAAGCCGACTTACGACGAGCGCTACATCCTGCACGCGCCCGAGGAACGCCTGCTGTTCAATGGCCACTGGCAGGATGGCTTCATTCCCACCGAAGGCGTGCCTGCCGAAGAACTGGCGCAGCACGAGCGCTTCTTTGCCGAGGTGCGGCGCCTGCGCCAGGCGCATGGCAATGATGGCAAGCGTGTCTTCGTTTTCCCTACCGTGGAGTCGTCGCAAGACCCGGCCTGGCAGGCGCTCGACACCATCACCTTGAAGCAGTGGATGGAGCGCGAAGGCTACACCTCGCCCACCCTGCACTGGTATCTGAATTACTGCTGCCGCGACGACTACGGCACGCGCTACGACCAGGTCTCGGCCTGGGCCGGCCTGCATTACTACTGCAGCCGCTGGGGCCAGGCCGCCAATGCGGGCAATGGCGCCTGGCTGACCTGGCCGGGCGGCATGCAGCCGGTCGCCACTGCCATGGAGCAGGCCTCAGGCGTCAAACGTCATGCGGGTACGGTGGTTTCCGTGCGGACGACGGACAAGGGCGTGGACGCGCTGTGCCTGGAACTGGTCGATGGCCAGCCGCGCACTTACCTGGTCAAGGCGCGCAAGGCCATCTGCGCCATGCCTTTGTTCGTGGCGGCGCGCGTGGTAAACAACATCGCCGACTATGGCTTTGACGCGCAGCGCGATACGCCCGCGTATGCGCCGTGGATGGTGGCGAATTTTTTACTTAAACGCTTTCCCGACGAACTGCCGCATGCGCCCCTGTGCTGGGACAACGTGGTGTACCAGGAGCCGGGCCTCGGCTACGTCGTCTCGACCCACCAGGATATCCGCGTGCGTCCGCCCGAGAAAACCGTCTTCAGCGCCTACGTGGCCCTGTCCGACCGCACGCCGCAGGAAGCGCGCAAATGGTTAGATGTGGCCACGCCCGAGCAATTGCTGGCGCTGGCCAGCGTCGATTTGAAGACGGCGTATGGGCGCGACTTTACCAGCTGCGTCGAGCGGGTCGATATCACCGTGCGCGGCCACGCCATGGCCGCTCCCTTGCCGGGATTTCGCAGCAATGCGGGCTTGAAGGCGCTGCGCGAGCACGATGGCGCGATTCTGTTTGCGCATGCCGACTTGTCGGGCTTTTCCGTGTTCGAGGAGGCGGCGTGGTGGGGGGACCGGGCGGCGCGCCTGGCGGCTAAATAAAAAGGCCGGCGCGAACGCCGGCCAGAGCCCCCTAAGGCTCGAACCTGTGCTTCCTTGTTCTTCTCATTTATTTTTATTAATGACGTCGATGAACACGGCCGCCAGCAGCACCAGGCCCTTGATCACCTGCTGGTAGTCGATGCCGATGCCCATGATGGACATGCCGTTGTTCATCACGCCCATGATGAAGGCGCCGATGACGGCCCCCATCACCTTGCCCACGCCGCCCGAAGCCGAGGCGCCGCCGATGAAGCAGGCGGCGATCACGTCCAGCTCGAAACCCGTGCCGGCCTTCGGCGTGGCCGTGTTCAGGCGTGCCGCGAAGATCAAACCGGCCAGCGCGGCCAGCATGCCCATGTTGACGAAGGTGTAGAAGCTGACCCGTTCCGTCTTGATGCCGGACAGGCGCGCCGCCTTCTCGTTGCCGCCCACGGCATACACGCGGCGGCCCAGCACGGTGCGGTTGGTGATGAAGGTGTAGGCGACGATGAGCAGCGACATCACGGCCAGCACGTTGGGAAAGCCGCGGTACGACGCCAGCAGGTAGCTGAAATACACCATCACGGCGGCGAAGATGGCGTTTTTCAGCAGGAAGAAGGCGCGCGGCTCGTTTTCCATGCCGTGTTTCAGTTGCTTGGCGCGGCTGCGCAGCGAGGTGATAATCAGCGCCGCGGCGGCGATCACGCCCAGCAGCAGCGACAGGCCGCGCAGGTTTTCGCCGCCGAACGGGTCGGGCAGGAAGCCCGAGCTGAGCATCTGGAAGCCTTCCGGGAAGGGACCGACCGACTGGCCTGCCAGCAGCGCCAGGGTCAGGCCCTTGAACACCAGCATGCCGGCCAGGGTGACGATGAAGGACGGAATTTTAAAGAAGGCGACGAAATACCCTTGCGCGCCGCCGATGACGGCGCCGGCCAGCAGGCAGAGGATGCTGGCGGCGACAAAATGCATGTGGTAGTTGACGATCAGGACGGCCGCCAGTGCGCCGACGAAGCCGACCACCGAGCCGACGGACAAATCGATATGGCCGGCCACGATGACCATCAGCATGCCCAGCGCCATGATGACGATGTAGCTGTTTTGCAGCACCAGATTCGTCAGGTTCAGCGGCTGCATCAGGGTGCCGTCGGTCATGTACTGGAAAAAGCCCATGATGACGATCAGGGAGAGCAGCATGCCGTAGTCGCGCATATTGTTCTTCAAGAAGCCGGCATAGCTCTTGGCGGCTGGCGCCGTGCTGGGGGAGGCGCCGGCCGCCGTTCCCGCTGTCAGTTTATTGTCCATTGTTTTCTCCGTGTGTAACGATCGCGCGCATGATGCGTTCCTGCGATGCTTCCGCCGCGCTCAGTTCTGCCGCGAAGCGGCCTTCGTTCATGACATAGATCCGGTCGCACATGCCCAGCAATTCCGGCATTTCCGAGGAAATCATGATGATGCATTTGCCTTCGGCGGCCAGCTCGCTGATGATGCTGTAGATCTCGTATTTGGCGCCGACGTCGATGCCGCGGCTCGGTTCATCGAGGATCAGGATGTCGGGGCGCGAAAACAGCCACTTCGCCAGCACCACTTTCTGCTGGTTGCCGCCGGACAGGTTGATCACCTTCTGCGCCACGCTCGAGCAACGGGTCTTGAGCTTGCGGCGGAATTCCTCGGCCACGCCGAATTCACGCTGCTCGTCGATCACCATGTGCTTTGAAATCGCGTCCAGATTGGCCAGGCTGGTGTTCTTCTGGATGTCTTCCTCGAGGATCAGGCCCAGGCCCTTGCGGTCCTCCGTGACATACGCGAGGCCGTGGGCGATCGCCTTGCCGATGCTGCTGACGTCGATTTCCTGGCCATTCTTGAGTACCGTGCCGCTGATGCGCTGGCCGTAGGCACGGCCGAAAATGCTCATCGCCAGTTCCGTGCGCCCCGAGCCCATCAAGCCGGCGATGCCGATGATCTCGCCCTTCTTGGCGTGCATGTTGATGCCCTTGATGACGGGGCGGTCGGCGTGTTCAGGATGGAAGACGCGCCAGTCGCGCACTTCGAAAATGGTCTCGCCGATGGTGGGCGTGCGCGGCGGATAGCGGTCCGCCATTTCGCGCCCGACCATTTTTTCGATGATGCGGTCTTCGCTGACGGGCTCCATGCGGCAGTCGAAACTGTCGACCGTATTGCCGTCGCGCAGCACCGTGATGGCATCGGCGACCCGTGAAATTTCATTGAGCTTGTGCGAGATCAGGATCGAGGCGATACCCTGGGCTTTCAGGCCCAGCAGCAGGTCGAGCAGGGCCGCGCTGTCGCTTTCGTTCAGGCTGGCCGTCGGCTCGTCGAGGATCAGCAGCTTGACGTCCTTGCACAGCGCCTTGGCGATCTCGATCAGCTGCTGCTTGCCCACGCCCAGGTTGGTGATCAGGGTGTCCGGGGACTCTTTCAGGCCGACTTTGTGCAGCAATTCGCGCGTCCTGGTTTGCGCGTATTCCCAGTCGATGACGCCCATGTGGGCCGGCTCGTTGCCGAGGAAGATATTCTCGGCGATCGACAGCTGGGGCACTAGCGCCAGTTCCTGGTGGATGATGATGATGCCGATTTCTTCGCTGTCCTTGATGCCGCGGAAGTGCCGCGTCTGGCCCAGGTAATCGATGTCACCCGTATAGCTGCCATGGCCGTAGACGCCACTCAGCACTTTCATCAGGGTCGATTTGCCGGCGCCGTTTTCGCCGACGATGGCGTGGATCTCGCCGCTGCGTACCCGCAGGTTGACATTATCGAGCGCAACGACGCCCGGGAATGTTTTGCGTATCCCGCGCATTTCCAGGATAGTGTTCGTCATATAACCTCTCTGGCACGGCCGCGCTGGTCGGCATCGGTCGTGCGGCAGTCTTGTTCTGGATCGTGCATGAAGCGAAAGGCCCGGCAGCGCCGGGCCTTCAGTACCATCGCTGCTTATTTCACTTGCGCTTCCGTGTAGTAGCCGCTGCCGGTGACGAGCACCTGTTTCCAGTTCGCCTTGTCGACGGTGACGGGTTTCAACAGGTACGATGGCACCACCTTGATGCCGTTGTTATAGGTCTTGGTATCGTTGACGGTCGGCGTCTTGCCGCTCATCATCGCGTCGACCATGTTCGCCGTCACCTTGGCCAGTTCGCGCGTGTCCTTGAACACGGTCGATGCCTGTTCGCCGCGGATGATCGACTTCACCGACGGGATTTCCGCATCCTGACCCGTCACGACGGGGAAGGGCTGTTTCGGCGTGCCATAGCCGACGCCCTTGAGCGACGACAGGATGCCGATGCTCAAGCCATCATACGGCGACAGCACCGCGTCGACACGCGCATTGCCGTAGTAGGCGCTGAGCAGGTTGTCCATGCGCGCCTGCGCCACGGCGCCATCCCAGCGCAGGGTGGCAACCTTTTCCATGCCCATCTGCTTCGAGCGCACCACCAGCTTGCCACTGTCGATGTAGGGTTTGAGTACCGACAGCGCGCCGTTGTAGAAGAAGTGCGCGTTGTTGTCGTCGGCCGAGCCGCCGAACAATTCGATATTGAACGGGCCCTTGCCTTCCTTGAGTTTCAGCGCCGATTCGATATAGCCCGCCTGCAGCACGCCGACCTGGAAGTTGTCGAAGGTGGCGTAGTAATCGATGTTTTTCGTACCGCGGATCAGACGGTCATACGAGATGACCTTGATGCCCTTGTCGGCCGCTTTTTGCAGCACGTTCGACAAGGTGGTGCCGTCGATGGCGGCGATCACCAGCACCTTGGCGCCCTTGGTGATCATGTTTTCCACCTGCGCCAGCTGGTTCGGGATATCGTCGTCGGCAAACTGCAAGTCCGTCTTGTAGCCGCGCTCCTTGAATACCTTGACCATGTTGTCGCCGTCGGCGATCCAGCGCATGGACGACTTGGTCGGCATCGAGATGCCGATCGCGCCCTTGTCGGCGGCGCTTGCCACGGGCATTACCGCCATGCCGGAGATGGCCAGCGCCAGGCTCGCGGTCAGCATTTTCATTGTTGTTTTCATTTCAGGTCTCCACCGTCTTCGATAGTTGAATGTGCCAGGGCCGTCGTCCCGATGGGCGGGCTCCGTGCGGATGGCCGATTGCAGGCCACGGCTGATACTAGTTTGTCCATCCATCCCTCACCAATCACTTTTTTCGCATCGGTGATATCCAAAACGGTATCGATAAGCGGATTGATGCAATGCGCCATGCGGCCCATTCCCGCCGTGCAACCAGGGCTGGAAAGGGGGCCGGGCGGCGGCTTTTTTTGGTGCGCTGCAATACCAATAATCATCATTCAATTTGGTGATTTTCGTAATTGCGGCGACACAGGGCGGCGCGCAGAATCGCTCCGAACTCGACCATTTGCCTTCCCATCACGATCCTTTGAAAGCTTGCCATGCAGCCGATTTCTCCCGCCTCCCTGTTACCCGCCGACCTGGCGCAAGCCCTCCTCATCGGCCGCATCTGGCGTGACGGCCCTTGCGTCGTCGCCGTGCGCGGCGGCGAAGTGGTCGACATCACGCAGACGGTGGCGACGGTGGCCGAGCTGTTCGAACGCAGCGATGCGCTCGATATCGCCCGCCATGTGCCCGGAATCGCGCTCGGCTCCGTGCAGGCGCTGCTGGAGCAGGCGCTGGCCGCGCCGGCCGGCGCGCCGCTGTTGCTGGCGCCGTGCGACCTGCAGGCCGTCAAGGCATGCGGCGTGACCTTCGCCGTCAGCCTGCTCGAACGGGTGATCGAAGAACAGGCGGGCGGCGACGCGGTGCGCGCGGCGAGCCTGCGCACCGCCCTGCAAATGACCCTGGGCGGCGACTTGTCGGCATTGAAGCCGGGTTCGGACGCGGCGCAGCGCCTGAAACAGCAGCTGCAGCAGCGCGGCGCCTGGTCGCAATACATGGAAGTGGGCATCGGCCCCGATGCGGAAGTGTTTACCAAGGCGCAGCCGATGTCCTCGGTGGGCTGCGGCGCGCAGGTAGGCTTGCTGCCCTCGTCCGCCTGGAACAACCCGGAGCCGGAGATCGTCCTGGCCGTCAACAGCCGCGGCGAGCTACTGGGAGCGACCTTGGGCAACGACGTCAACCTGCGCGACATCGAAGGGCGCAGCGCCCTCCTGCTGGGCAAGGCCAAGGACAACAACGGCTCTTGCGCCATCGGCCCCTTCATCCGCCTGTTTGACGAACACTTCACGCTCGACACCGTGCGCCAGGCGGAGGTGTCGCTGCTGATCGAAGGCGCGGACGACGGCTTTGTCCTCGAAGGCGCCAGCTTCATGCGCGAGATCAGCCGCGATCCGCTGGATCTGGTGCGCCAGACGGCGGGCCCGTATCACCAGTATCCGGACGGTTTCATGCTGTTCCTGGGGACCATGTTTTCGCCCGTGAAGGACCGCGGCGAGCAGGGCGGCGGCTTTACGCACCACCTGGGTGACCGGGTGACGATTGCCAGCGCTTCGCTGGGCGCGCTGGTTAACGAAGTGCAGCGCTGCGATGCGATTGCCCCCTGGACGTTCGGCGTGCGCGCGCTGTACCAGAACCTGGCGCAGCGCGGCCTGATCTGATTTCCCAATTCCTATAACGAGAGACACCATGCAACATGCAATCTATCCCAGCCTGGCAGGTCAGCGCGTCGTCATCACGGGCGGCGGCACCGGCATCGGCGTGGCCATCGTCGAGGCGTTCGCGCGCCAGGGCGCCCACGTCACCTTTCTCGACATCGCCAGCGCGCCATCGCACGCACTGGAAGAAAAACTGGCCCACTTGCCGCAGCCTCCCGTTTTCCGCTATTGCGATCTGACGGACCTGGAGGCCCTGGCTACCACCTTCGCCGAGATCGAACACAGCGCGGGCGCCACCGATATCCTCATCAACAACGCGGCCAATGACGACCGCCACCAGCTGCAGGACGTCACGCCCGCCTATTGGGACGAGCGCATCGCCGTCAACCTGCGCCACCAGTATTTCTGTGCCCAGGCCGTGGCGCCGGGCATGCGCGCCAAGGGCAGGGGCGTGATTCTCAACCTGGGCTCGATTTCCTGGCACCTGGCGCAAGCGCGCCTGTCGATCTACATGACGGCGAAAGCCGGCATCGAGGGCTTGACGCGCGGCCTGGCGCGCGACCTGGGTGTCGACGGCATCCGCGTCAACTGCATCATTCCCGGTGCCGTGCGCACGCCGCGCCAGGAGCGGCTGTGGCATACGCCGGAAGCGGAAGCCGTGATCCTGCAGGGGCAATGCCTGCAGCTGCGCGTGGAGCCGGAAGACGTGGCGGCGCTGGCGCTGTTCCTCGCGTCGGACAATGCGGCCAAGTGCGCCGGACGCGAGTACTACGTCGACGCAGGCTGGTACGGCGCATGAGCATTCCCGCCCAACCCCAGGCGCGGCGCTTCCGCTCGCAGGACTGGTTCGACAATCCCGACCATATCGACATGACGGCGCTGTACCTGGAGCGCTTCATGAACTACGGCATCACGGCCGAGGAGCTGCGTTCGGGCCGTCCCATCATCGGCATTGCGCAAAGCGGTAGCGACATCAGTCCCTGCAACCGCATCCACCTGGAACTGGCCCAACGCGTGCGCGACGGCATCCGCGATGCGGGCGGCATCCCGATGGAATTCCCGCTGCACCCGATCTTCGAGAATTGCCGCCGTCCCACGGCCGCGCTGGACCGCAACCTGGCGTATCTGGGTCTGGTGGAGATTTTGCATGGCTACCCGATCGACGCCGTGGTGCTGACGACGGGCTGCGACAAGACTACGCCGGCCCAGTTGATGGCCGCCGCCACGGTGGATATTCCCGCCATCGTGCTGTCGGGCGGCCCCATGCTCGACGGCTGGATGGACGGTGAATTGGTGGGTTCCGGCGCGGCCATCTGGAAGGGCAGGCGCCAGCTCTCCGCCGGCTTGATCGACAACGACAAATTCCTGCAGATCGCCGCCGCCTCGGCGCCGTCGGCCGGCCACTGCAACACCATGGGTACGGCTTCGACCATGAATGCGCTGGCCGAGGCGCTGGGCATGTCCCTGACGGGTTGCTCGGCGATCCCCGCGCCGTACCGCGAGCGGGGCCAGATTGCGTACGAAACGGGGCGCCGCATCGTCGGCATGGCGCATGACGACGTGCGCCCGTCCAGCATCCTCACGCGCGAGGCGTTCCTGGACGCGATCATCGTCAACGCCGCCATCGGCGGCTCGACCAACGCCCAGCCGCACCTGATGGCCATGGCCCGCCATGCGGGCGTGGAATTGCATTCGAGCGACTGGATGGAGCACGGCTACGACGTGCCGCTGCTGTTGAACATGCAGCCGGCCGGGAAATACCTGGGTGAGCGCTTCCACCGCGCCGGCGGCGTGCCGGCCGTGATGTGGGAGTTACAGCAGGCGGGCTTGTTGCACGCGGAGCGCCCCACCGTCACGGGCCAGACGATGGCGGCGAACCTGGCGGGCCGTGAAAGCGCGGACCGCGAGATGATCCGACCATTTGCCGCACCGCTGAAGGACAAGGCCGGTTTCATGGCCTTGCAGGGCAACCTGTTCGACTTCGCCATCATGAAGACCAGCGTCATCTCGCCCGCCTTCCGCGAGCGCTACCTGTCGCATCCCGGCAGCGAAGGCGTGTTCGAGGCGCGCGCCATCGTCTTTGACGGTTCTGCTGATTATCACGCTCGCATCAACGATCCTGCCCTGCAAATCGATGACAGTTGCATGCTGGTGATGCGCGGCGCGGGGCCCGTGGGCTGGCCCGGTTCGGCCGAGGTGGTCAACATGCAGCCGCCCGACGCGCTCCTCAAGGCCGGCATCCTGAACCTGCCGACCCTGGGTGACGGGCGCCAGTCGGGTACCTCGGACAGCCCCTCGATCCTGAACGCCTCGCCGGAGAGCGCCGTGGGCGGCGGTCTGGCACTGCTGCGCACGGGCGACATCATCCGCGTGGATTTGAACGGGGGCCAGTGCGACATGCTGGTCGATGCGTTTGAACTGGCGCGCCGCGCCAAAGAACTGCCGCCGCCCGTCAACGACAGCGCCACGCCATGGCAGGAAATCTACCGCGCCAGCGTGGGCCAGCTGGAAACGGGCGCCTGCATGGAGCTGGCGCTGAAATACCGCGCCGTGGGCCAGACCCTGCCCCGGCATAACCATTAGTCGCACGTAGGTCGGGTTAGCGCTTCGCGCGTAACCCGACACCACCACAGACATAAAATTTTTCAGCAGTACCCCGTAGTGAAAAAACGTTGTTAATAAAATCCACAAGGAGACACACAATGAACAAGATCATCAGTGCAGCCATCATGACCGCCATGCTGGCATTGAGCAGCAGCGCCGCCCTGGCCGATGCGAAAAACCCGAAAATCGGCTTCTCCATCGACGATCTGCGCGTGGAGCGCTGGACGCGCGACCGCGATTTCTTCATCGCCGCCGCCGAAAAGCAGGGCGCCAAGGTCTTCGTGCAGTCGGCCGACGCCAGCGAGCAGCGCCAGATTTCGCAGATCGAAAACCTGATTTCGCGCGGCGTCGACGTGCTGGTGATCGTGCCGTTCAACGCGACAGTGCTCAACAACACCGTCAAGGAAGCGAAAAAGGCCGGCATCAAGGTGCTGTCGTATGACCGCCTGATTTTGAACGCCGATATTGACGCCTACATCTCGTTCGACAACGAGAAAGTGGGCGAAATGCAGGCCGAAGGCGTGACCAAGCTGCAGCCGAAAGGCAATTACTACCTGCTGGGCGGCTCACCCACCGACAACAACGCCAAGATGCTGCGCGAAGGCCAGATGAAGGTACTCAAACCGTTCATCGACAAGGGCGACATCAAGATCGTCGGCCAGCAGTGGGTGAAGGACTGGAGCGCTACCGAAGCGCTGTCCATCGTGGAAAACGCGCTGACGGCCAACGGCAACAAGATCGACGCCATCGTCGCCTCGAACGACGGCACGGCCGGCGGCGCCATCCAGGCCCTGGCCGCGCAAAAGCTGGCCGGCAAGGTGCCGGTCTCGGGCCAGGACGCCGATCTGGCGGCGGTAAAACGCGTCATCGCCGGCACGCAGTCGATGACCGTCTACAAGCCGCTGAAAACCATCGCCGCCGAAGCGGCCAAGCTGGCCGTGCAACTGGCGCGCAATGAAAAGCCGGCCTACAACTCCAGCTATGACAACGGCTTGAAAAAGGTCAGCACGGTGCTGCTGAAACCGACGCCGCTGACCAAGGCGAACGTGAACATTCTCGTCGATGACGGTTTTTATACCAAAGCTCAGTTGGGCAACTAAAAGCTGGGGTCAGACCCGCCGGGTCTGACCCCTGATTTCTGTTAATCCGCAACGAGAGTGAGCATGTCCGACTATCTGCTTGAAATGAAAGGCATCGTCAAACAGTTTGGCGGTGTCCGCGCGCTTGACGGCATCGACCTGCAGGTGCGGGCCGGCGAGTGCATCGGCCTGTGCGGCGAGAATGGCGCCGGCAAGTCGACCCTGATGAAGGTGCTGTCCGGCGTCTATCCGCACGGCACCTGGGAGGGCGACATCCTGTGGGATGGCCAGCCCTTGCGCGCGCAATCGATCCGCGACACGGAAGACGCGGGCATCATCATCATCCACCAGGAGCTGATGCTGGTGCCGCAGCTGTCCGTGGCCGAAAATATCTTCATGGGCCGCGAGCTCACCCTGCCCGGCGGGCGCATGCATTACACGGCCATGTACAAACGCGCCGACGAGCTGCTGCGCGAACTGAAAATTCCCGAACTGAACGTGACCCAGCCCGTGATGAATTACGGCGGCGGCCACCAGCAACTGGTGGAAATCGCCAAGGCGCTCAACAAGAATGCCCGTTTGCTGATCCTCGACGAGCCATCGTCGTCGCTGACGGCGTCGGAAATCGCCGTGCTGCTCGATATCCTGCGCGCACTGAAGGCCAAGGGCGTCACTTGCATCTACATTTCGCACAAGCTCGATGAAGTGGCGGCCATCTGCGACACCATCGTCGTCATCCGCGACGGCAAGCATATCGCCACCACGCCGATGGCGCAGATGAACGTCGAACGCATCATCGCGCAGATGGTGGGCCGCGAAATGAGCCAGTTGTATCCGCAGCGCGCAGCGGGGAACAATGCGTCGGCGGCCATCGGCGAGGTGCTGTTCGAGGCGCGCCACGTGACTTGCATCGACGCGGACAACCCGCAGCGCAAGCGCGTCGACGATGTGTCATTCACCCTGCGCAAAGGCGAGATCCTCGGCATCGCCGGCCTGGTGGGGGCGGGGCGCACGGAGCTCGTCTCGGCCCTGTTCGGTGCCTACCAGGGGCCGTATCAGGCCGAAGTGTGGCTCGACGGCCGCCGCATCGATACCGGCTCGCCGCAAAAGGCGATTGCCATGGGCCTGGCCATGGTGCCGGAAGACCGCAAGCACCACGGCATCGTGCCTGACCTCGACGTGGGGCAGAACATCACCCTGGCCGTGCTGGAGGAATTTGCGCGCGCCACGCGCATCGATGGCGAGGCGGAATTGACGGCTGTGCGCGGCGAGATCGCCCAGCTGGAGCTGAAGGCGGCCAGTCCGTCGCTGCCCATTACGAGCCTGTCGGGCGGCAACCAGCAAAAGGCCGTGCTGGCGAAGATGCTGCTGACGCGCCCGCGCATCCTGATCCTCGACGAGCCCACGCGCGGCGTGGACGTGGGCGCCAAATATGAAATCTACAAATTGATGCTGGCGCTGGCCGACCGGGGCGTGGCCATCATCATGGTCTCATCGGAACTGGCCGAAGTGCTGGGCGTGACCGACCGCGTGCTGGTGATGGGCGAAGGCCGCCTGCGCGGCGACTTTATCAACGATGGCCTGAGCCAGGAAACCGTGCTGGCGGCGGCGCTGGACCAGCGCCCGGCGCCCGCCGCCAACACCGCAAACAAGGAACCCGCAGCATGAAACCGCACAGTATCAAACAGCTGTTCACCCAATACAAGATGCTGGCCCTGCTGATCGCCGTGGCGCTGATCTGGGCCTTCTTTTCGTGGAAGACGGAGGGCAGTTTCCTCACGCCGCGCAACCTGTCGAACCTGCTGCGCCAGATGTCCGTCACCGGCATCCTCGCCTGCGGCATGGTGCTGGTGATTATCGCCGGCGAGATCGACCTGTCGATCGGTTCCCTGCTGGGGCTACTCGGCGGCATCGCCGCCGTGCTGGACGTCACGCAGCACTGGCCGCTGGCGCTGAACCTGGCGGCGGTACTCGGCTGCGGCCTGGTGATCGGTTTGCTCAATGGCTACCTGACGGCGTACCGGGGCATCCCCTCCTTCATCGTGGGACTGGGCGGCATGCTGGCGTATCGCGGCGTCCTGCTGGGCATCACGGGCGGCATCACGATCGCCCCCGTCTCCGAGCCGATGGTCTATCTGGGGCAGGGCTATCTGCCGGCCTTGCCCGGTATCGTGCTGGGCATCGGCCTGTTCCTGCTGGCCGCCTTTCTGACGTGGCGCGCGCGCGCCAGCCGCGCGCAGCATGGTTTGCCGCAGACGGCGCCCTGGGCCGACGGCTTGCGCCTGGCCGTCATCGGCGCCGTGCTGTACGCCTTCGTGCAAACCCTGAATGGCTATGAAGGTATCCCGCTGCCCGTGCTGTTGCTGCTGGCCTTGCTGGGACTGTTCAGCTACATCACCAGCCAGACCGTGTTTGGCCGCCGCATCTACGCCGTCGGCAGCAATATGGAAGCGACGCGTTTGTCCGGCATCAATGTGAAAGCCGTCAAGCTGTGGATCTTCGGCATCATGGGCTTGATGTGTGCATTGGCGGGCCTGATCAACACGGGCCGCCTGGCGGCCGGTTCGCCCTCGGCCGGCACCTTCAGCGAACTCGATGCCATCGCCGCCTGCTTCATCGGCGGCACTTCGATGCGCGGCGGCTCGGGCACCGTGTACGGCGCCCTGATCGGCGCGCTGGTCATGGCCAGCCTGGATAACGGCATGTCCATGCTGGACGTGGACACTTACTGGCAGATGATCGTAAAAGGCAGTATCCTCACCCTCGCCGTGTGGGTCGATGTCAGCACCCGGGCCGGACGCCGCTAAGAACACCTGACCAAACCTACTGCGCGTCGCGATTTGCGGCCTGCGATGCTCGCTGTACTAAAGTACAGCTGCGCTTCTCGGCCACAACTCACTGCCGCTCGCTACGGTTTTGTCAGGTGTTCGATGCACCTGATGCGTGACCGGCAGCCAGGGACGAAGATACGTCCCGGTTGCCACCTGGAGGAGACACCTGCATGAAACTGCTGACCGCGCACCGGATCGCGCTGCTGTTTAACGGCAATAAAATCTACGACCGCGACATCATCGCGGGCATTGCCGCCTATCTGAACACCACGCGCGTGTCCTGGGACCTGTTCCTGGAAGAGGATTTCCGCTGCCGCCTGCCCGGCATCGAGCGCTGGCAGGGCGATGGCATCATCGCCGATTTCGACGATCCCGCCGTCTGCGCGGCGCTGGCGCACAGCCGCCTGCCCGTGGTGGCCGTGGGCGGCTCGTATGCGCGCGCGGAGGATTACCCGGCCGGCATCCCGTACGTGGCGACCGATAATTTCAAGATCGTCAAGCTGGCCTATGAACACCTGGTGGAAGCGGGATTGAGCCGCTTTGCCTGTTTCAGCCTGCCCGAGGCCGATGTCAACCGCTGGGCGCAGGAACGCGAAACGGCGTTTTGCGCCCTGATGGAGCGCGACCACATGCGCGCCGACGTGTACCGCGGCGTCGCCACCAGCGCCCCCTCGTGGGACGAGGCGGTGGAGCAGCAGATCGCCTGGCTTAACAGCCTGGAAAAACCCGTCGGCATCATCGCCGTCAGCGATGCGCGCGCGCGCCAGCTGCTGCAAGCGTGCATGCATGCGGGCATCGCCGTGCCCGAGCAAGTGGCCTTGATCGGCATCGACAACGACCCGCTGGCGCGCATGCTCACGCGCATTCCGCTCAGCTCCGTGATCCAGGGCACGGAGGAAATGGGCCGCACGGCGGCGCATTTGCTGCACCAGATGCTCAATGGCGTGCGCCTGGCCGGCACGCGCATTCTCGTGCCGCCGGCCGGCCTGAACGTACTCGCCTCCACGCGCCACCAGCCCTTCCAGCATCCGCAGGTGATGCAGGCGCGCCACTTCATCCGCCAGTACGCCTGCCAGGGCATCAAGACGGAACAGGTGGCCGATTACGTGGGCGTGTCGCGCTCCTCGCTCGAAGCGCATTTCCGCCACGAGCTGGGGCGCAGCGTGCACGACGAGATCCTGCATTTCAAGCTCGATGCGGCCAAGACCCTGCTGGCGCGCGGGCCGGGGCAGGTGGCCGAGGTGGCCGTGCGTTGCGGCTTTACCACGGTGCAGTACATGCATGCCGTCTTCAAGCGCGAACTCGGTTGCACCCCGCGCGAATTCCAGCAGCGCAGCCGGCCACCGCCAGCGCCCGGGCAGGCGCCATGATGCATCTGCTGCGCAATGCGCGCGGCATGCGCGTGGCCATCGATGCGCACGATGCCAGCGTGCGGGCCTGGTGGGCGCCCGACCGCTATGGCCGTCTGGCTGATGTGCTGGGCGCGGTGCCCCTGGCGGCGCGTGCATCGACGGGCTGGCAGTGCGCACCGCCAAACGATGGCCACTTGCGGCTGCACCTGGCGCAGGACGGCCTGTCTGTGCGCCTGACCTACCGCCTTGACGACGATGGCAGCCTGCACCTCGATTGCGCCGCCACGGCCGATACGGCTTCCCGTTTCTCTCTTGCCGCACCCCGCTTCAATCTGCAGAGCCGCCGTGCTGGCGTGGGCGACCATGTGCTGCGCCTGGCCGCCGACCGTTACTGGCCCTGGCCTGGTAGCTGCGCGGACGATGCTCCGCTCGATGTGGCCGGCAGCGCGTTTGACTTCCGCCAGCCGGCGCCGCTCGCTTCGCGCCTGGCCTGGCCCGCGCTGGTGAACTTGCCGGGATTCCGGCATGACTTTTACTGGACGGGCAGCGGCCAGCTGCGCGAGGCGGCGCGGGTTGCCGAGCCCGCTTCTGGCCGGGTCCTGCGTTTTTCCAGTACCCAGGACAGCTGCCATCTGTATTCCGATGCGCGCTGTTTTTCACTGCTGGCGCAGGGCGTGGAAATGCAGCCGGGGCAAGTGATGCGCTTCAGGCTCGCCTACCGTTTGGGCGTGCAGGATATCGACGCGTTTGACATATCCGAACCGGTATCAATGATGTCAAATAAGTGATTGGTCAGATATGCAGGGCAGTTCTACCATGGGGTAGTTTTTCCCTCATTTATTTTTGTCCTGACCGACCCTGCGAACCTGCCCATGAACATACTCACCATCGATGCCGGTACCACCAATACGCGTACCCTGCTGTGGCGCGCAGGCGCCGTCGTCGCTCAGGCGCAGCTGGAAACGGGCGTGCGCAATACCGCCATCGATGGCCATAACGGCGCGCTGAAACAGGCGCTGCGCGACACCATCGCCAGCGTGCTGGCCAGCGCCGGCATCGCGCCATCCGAGGTGGACCTGGCGCTGGCGTCAGGCATGATCACTTCGCCCATGGGGGTGCGGGAAGTGCCGCATGTGCCGGCGCCCGCCGGCCTGGCCCAGCTGGCGCAAGGCATGCAGGCGGTGGACTTGCCCGACGTGCTGGCACAGCCCCTGTGGCTGATTCCCGGCGTGCGGAACCAGCATGGTGCCGTCGGCCTGCATAACGTCGAGGCGATGGACATGATGCGCGGCGAAGAGACGGAGGTCGTCGCGCTGCTCGAGCGCCTGCAATTGCGGGGCGCGGCGACCCTGATCATGCCCGGTTCGCATACCAAGCTGATCAGCGTGGACGAGCAGCGCCGCATCCTCGGCTGCAGCACCACCATCGCGGGCGAGCTGCTGCAGGCGATCACGCAGCACACCCTGATCAAGCAATCGGTCGATGGCGGTTTTGCCCAGACCCTGGTGCCGAAAATGCTGCTGGCCGGCGCGGCGGCGGCGCAAAAAACGGGGCTGGCGCGCGCCTGTTTCAGCGTGCGTACCCTGGGCCAGTTCAGCGCCATCGAATGCAATGAGCGGGCCAATTTCCTGATGGGCGCCGTCCTCAGCGGTGATTTGCTGGCGCTGCGCAACAGCACCGCCATCCAGATGCGGCCCGATACCCCGCTCGTCATTACCGGTAAACCCATGTTGCGCCAGGCGCTCGGGCTGCTGATCGAAGAACACGGATTTTTTTATGGCAAGCGCATCATCGTCGACGACCAGCAGCAAGCCAATCTGGCTGGACACGGTGCGCTGCTGATCGCCGCCGCGCGCGGCTTGATTTCCCCGCAGGAGACAGTATGAGTGACAACAAGAACAAGCGTCCCTTGCGTTCGCAAGCGTGGTTTGGCGGCGACGACAAGGACAGTTTCATTCACCGCAGCTGGATGAAGAACCAGGGTTATCCCGGCGACGCCTTCGATGGCCGTCCTGTCATCGGCATCTGCAATACCTGGTCCGAGCTGACCCCCTGCAATGGCCATTTCCGCGACCTGGCCGAGATGGTCAAGCGCGGCGTGCTCGAAGCGGGCGGCTTCCCCGTCGAATTTCCCGTCATGTCGCTGGGCGAAACGAATCTACGCCCGACGGCCATGTTGTTCCGTAATTTGGCCAGCATGGATGTCGAGGAATCGATCCGCGCCAACCCGATCGACGGCGTGGTGCTGCTGACGGGCTGCGACAAGACCACCCCGGCGCTGCTGATGGGCGCGGCCAGCGTGGACTTGCCGACCATCGTGCTGTCGGGCGGCCCCATGTTGAACGGGAATTACCGCGGCAAGCCGATCGGCTCGGGCACGGACGTGTGGAAGTTTTCCGAGGACGTGCGCGCCGGGCGCATGACCTCCAACGAATTCAAGCAGGCCGAATCGTGCATGTCGCGCTCCGCCGGCCATTGCATGACCATGGGCACGGCTTCCACCATGGCCAGCATGGTCGAAGCGCTGGGCGTGACCCTGCCCGGCAACGCGGCCATTCCCGCCGTCGATGCGCGCCGCAAGCTGCAGGCGCAGCTGACGGGCCGACGCATCGTCGACATGGTGCATGAAGACCTGAAACTGTCGCAGATCCTCACGCGCGAAGCGTTTGAAAACGCCATCATGGTCAACGGCGCCATCGGCGGCTCGACCAATGCCGTGATCCACCTGCTGGCCATCGCCGGGCGCATCGGCGTGGACATGCGCCTGAGCGACTGGGACCGCCTGGGCCGCGACATTCCCTGCCTGCTGAACCTGATGCCGTCGGGCCAGTACCTGATGGAAGATTTTTACTATGCGGGCGGCCTGCCCGTGATCATCCGCGATCTGCTGGGAAAATTGCATGGCGAGGCGCTCACCGTCACGGGCGCCAGCATGGCCGTCAACGTGGCCGAAGCGGAAAATTTCAATCCCGAGGTGATCACGCCGCTGGCGCAGCCATTCAAGGAAGAGGGCGGCATCGCCGTCCTGCATGGCAACCTGGCCCCGCGCGGCGCCGTCATCAAGCCGTCCGCTGCCTCTCCGGAACTGATGCAGCACCGTGGCCGTGCCGTCGTCTTCAACAGCATCGAGCACTATAAAAAGCGCGTCGACGATCCGGCGCTCGATATCGATGCCAGCTGCGTGATGGTGCTGCAAAATTGCGGCCCGCAGGGCTATCCGGGCATGGCGGAAGTGGGCAATATGGGATTGCCGAAAAAACTGCTGGAGCAGGGCGTGCGCGACATGGTGCGCATCTCGGACGCGCGCATGAGCGGCACGGCCTACGGCACGGTGGTGCTGCACGTGGCGCCGGAAGCGGCCGTGGGCGGACCGCTGGCGCTGGTGCGCGATGGCGACATGATTGAACTGGACGTGGTGGGCCGGCGTTTGCACCTGGACGTCGACGAGGCCGAGCTGGCGCGCCGACGCGCCGAGTGGAGCGCTCCGCCGCCGGCCATGCAGGGCGGCTACCAGTCGATGTACATCAAGCACGTGACGCAGGCCGACGAAGGCGCGGACCTGGATTTCCTCGTCGGTTGCCGCGGCTCGGCGGTTCCGCGCGAATCACATTGAAAGAAGGAACAGACATGGGAACACGGGCCCAATTACTGGTCGATGCGCAGCATTTCCTGGGCGAGGGCGTGCGCTGGTGCGAACGCAGCGGCCGCGTTTTCTGGACGAATATCGAAGGCTGCCAGCTGCATGCGCTGGTGCTGGCCACGGGCGAGCGCCAGAGCTGGGCCATGCCCGAGCGCCTGGCGTGCTTCGCGCTGACGGACAGCGACGACGTGCTGCTGCTGGGCCTGGCTTCGCGCCTGGCCTGGTTTGATGCGCGCAGCGGGGCCGTCACGCCCTTGCACACGGTGGAGGGCGACTTGCCCATGACGCGCCTGAACGATGGCCGCTGCGACCGCCAGGGGCGCTTTGTCTTTGGCACGCTCGATGAACGCCCGTGCCGCAATGCCATCGCCAGCTTCTATCGCCTCAACCTGGACTTGACCCTGGAGCGCTTGCCGCTGCCGCAGATCGCCATCTCTAACAGCATCTGCTTCAGCGTCGACGGGACGGCCATGTACTTCTGCGACTCGATGAAGAAGGCGATCTACCGCTGGGACGATTACCTGGGGGGCGACGCCAGCCGGGTGCGCGTGTTTGCCGTGCTCGATCCGGGGCCGGGCGCCGCCGATGGCGCCACCATCGACGCGGATGACTGCCTGTGGAGCGCGCAGTGGGGCGCGGGCAGGGTCTTGCGCTTCGCGCCGGACGGCAGCATCGAGCGCGCGATAACCTTGCCCGTCTCGCAGCCCAGCTGCGTGAGCCTGGGCGGCCCGCACTACGACGAATTGTTCGTCACCACGGCGCAGGAGAGCTTGACCCCGGCCCAGCTGGCGAGCGAACCGCTGGCCGGGGGATTGTTTCACGCGCGCCAGGTGGGCGTGCGCGGTTTGCCGGAAGTGCGCTTTGGCGCCCTGCCGGCCTGACAGGAGAGAGCATATGCAGAAGCACATGGTTTTCAACGGCATCCTCGAACGGGGCATGGTGGGCATCGTGCGCGCTGGTTCGGCGCAGGCGGCCGTGCAGATCGCCGAGGCGTGCATCGCCGGCGGCATCACGGCGCTGGAAGTGGCGTTCACCACGCCCGATACCCTGGGCGTGCTGCGCACCCTGCGCGAGCGCCATGGCCATGAGGTGCTGCTGGGCGCGGGCACGGTGCTCGATACGGAGACGGCGCGCGCCGCCATCCTGGCCGGCGCCCAGTTCATCATCTCGCCCGGCGTGAACGTGGAGACCATCACGCTGTGCCAGCGTTACCAGGTGCTGTCCATGCCGGGGGCGATGACGCCGACGGAGATCGTCACGGCCCTGCAGGCCGGCGCCGACATCGTCAAGGTCTTCCCCGCCGAGATGTTTGGCCCCGCCTACATCAAGGCCCTGCGTGCGCCCCTGCCGCAAGCGCCGCTGATGCCCACGGGCGGCGTGACGGTGGAGAACCTCGACGAATGGTTTGCCAGCGGCGCCGTGGCCGTGGGCATCGGCAGCAGCCTGAGTGGCCCAGGCACCACGGGCGATTACGCGGCCGTGACGGCGCGCGCGCAGGCCTTCGTGGCGAAGATGGCGGCCGTGCGCAAGGCCAGCTCTTCAGGCTAGCTCCCACGGGGGAATAATTCTGCTACGCTAGGCGGGCAATGTCGCACGCCCAACCACGAACAGAATATGTCCAACATCGCCCGCATCCTGCAAGACAGCCGCATCATCGCCATCGTCGGCATGTCCGACAAGCCCGAACGCGCCAGCCATGAAGTGGCCGACTACCTGCTGCAGCATGGCTACCGCGTGTTGCCCGTCAATCCGGCCCTCGCCGGCAAGCAGGTGCTGGGCCAGCGCGCCTATGCGTCCTTGACCGAGGCGGCGGCAGCCGTGGCGCCGGCGCGCATCGATATCGTCGACTGTTTCCGCAAGCCGGCAGACATTCTGCCTGTCGCCGAGGAAGCCATCGCCGTCCAGGCGCGCTGCCTGTGGCTGCAGCTGGAGGTCGTCAATGAAGAGGCGGCACGCCTGGCCCGCGCGGCGGGACTGGAGGTGGTGATGGACCATTGCACGAAAATCGAGCACCGCAAGCTGGCGGTGGCGGCATGAAGGCGCGCACGCAGTTCCGGGCCGGGAAGAATTTCGACCTGAACGAGGATTTCGCCGGCAAGCGCCTGCTGGGCGCTGCCACCAAAGCGGCCAACAAGAAGCTGACGCCGGCCCAGTGCAAGGCCATCGACCGCGAGGAAACCGTGGCCCTGACGGCGCAGATCGCCGAGTGCCAGAGCATGCTGTATGCGCAGCACAAAAAGAAGGTGCTGCTGGTCTTGCAGGGCATGGATACGTCGGGCAAGGATGGCACGGTCAAGGCCATCTTCAGCAATATCAACCCGATGGGCATCCGCGCCGTGGCGTTCAAGGGCCCCACCGATATCGAACTGGCGCACGACTACCTGTGGCGCGTGCACCAGCACGTGCCCGTCAAGGGCGAGATCGCCATCTTCAACCGCAGCCATTACGAGGATGTGCTGATCACGCGCGTGCAGGACATGATCGACAAGGCCGAATGCCAGCGCCGCTACGCGCAGATTCGCGATTTCGAGCGCATGCTGAGCGAAACGGGCACCGTCATCCTGAAAATCTTCCTGCATATCTCGAAGGACGAGCAGCGCGGACGGCTGCAGGAGCGGCTCGATGATCCCGACCGCCAGTGGAAGTTTGATCCCAACGATATCGCCCAGCGCAAGAAGTGGGATGGCTACCAGCGCGCCTATGAAACGGCCATCCGCGAGACGGATGCCGACCACGCGCCGTGGTACGTGGTGCCATCGAATTCCAAGACGCAGCGCAACCTGGTGGTGGCCTCGCTGCTGCTGGAAACCCTGCAGGGCATGAAGCTGGAATACCCGGCGCCGGACCCGAAACTGTCGTCTTTCAAGGTCGAGTAGTTCCGCGCATCGCCTGCGGAATCGGCCGCGCTGTGGCATAGTATCCCTCGTCGATAATTCAAACCAGACCGGAGATCCATATGCTGCAGTTGAAAGATCCTACCTTGTTGCGTCACCAGGCTTACGTGAATGGAGCCTGGGCGGATGCCGATGGTGGCCAGACGATTAATGTGAGCAATCCCGCCACGGGCGAGCATATCGGCACGGTGCCCCTGATGGGCGCAGCCGAGACGCGCCGCGCCATCGAGGCGGCCAATGCCGCCTGGCCCGCCTGGCGCAAGAAGACGGCCAAGGAGCGCGCGGCCGTGCTGCGCCGCTGGCATGACCTGATCCTGGAAAACGCCGACGACCTGGCGCTGATCATGACCACCGAGCAGGGCAAGCCCCTGCCGGAAGCGAAAGGCGAAGTGCAGTTCGGCGCCTCGTTCATCGAGTGGTTTGCGGAAGAAGGCAAGCGCGTTGCGGGCGATACCCTGCAATCGCCATGGCCGGATCGCCGCCTGGTCATCACCAAGGAACCGATCGGCGTGTGCGCCGCCATCACGCCGTGGAACTTCCCCGCCGCCATGATCACCCGCAAAGTCGGCCCGGCCCTGGCCGCCGGCTGCCCGATGGTCCTGAAACCGGCCGAAGCCACGCCGTTTTCCGCGCTGGCGCTGGCCGTGCTGGCCGAGCGCGCGGGCGTGCCTGCGGGCGTGTTCAGCATCGTCACGGGCGCGCCGAAAGACATCGGCGGCGAAATGACGTCGAACCCCATCGTGCGCAAGCTGACGTTCACTGGCTCGACCCAGGTGGGCCGCCTGCTGGCGGAGCAGTGCGCGCCGACGATCAAGAAGCTGTCGCTGGAACTGGGCGGCAATGCGCCGTTCATCGTCTTCGACGACGCCGACCTGGACGCGGCCGTGGAAGGCGCCATCGCCTCGAAATACCGCAACGCGGGCCAGACTTGCGTGTGCGCCAACCGCCTGTACGTGCAGGACAGCGTGTATGACGCGTTTGCCGACAAGCTGGTGGCCGCCGTGGCCAAGCTGAAAGTGGGCAATGGCATCGAGGCGGGCGTCACGCAAGGCCCGCTGATCGACGCCAAGGCCGTCGCCAAGGTGGAAGAACACGTGGCCGACGCGCTGGGCAAGGGCGGCCGCCTGCTCGCTGGCGGCAAGCGCCATGCGCTGGGCAACGGCTTCTTCGAGCCGACCATCATCGCCGACGTGACGAACGACATGCGCGTGGCCACCGAGGAAACCTTCGGCCCGCTGGCGCCCCTGTTCCGCTTCAAGACGGACGATGAAGTCATCGCCCTGGCCAACAACACGGAGTTCGGCCTGGCCGCCTATTTCTATTCGCGCGACATCGGCCGCATCTGGCGCGTGGCTGAAGGCCTGGAAACGGGCATGGTCGGCGTCAACACGGGCCTGATCTCGAACGAGATCGCCCCCTTCGGCGGCGTCAAGCAATCGGGCCTGGGCCGTGAAGGGTCGACCTACGGTATTGAAGATTATTTAGTCATTAAATATATCTGCATGGGCGGTATCTAAGGCCGCCTAGCGCGAGCCGCGGCGCGCGGCGAGGCGGTCCAGCATGCCCTTGACCGCTTGCATCTGCGTGCCGCTCTTGCGGTAGAAATCCGGGTCGATCGGATTGATGCTGGTGTAGCCCCAGAAATCCCAGCAGCCTTTCGGGTTGTACGGGTAGACGGGGCTCGGTTCGGCCTGCGGATACAGCACGATGATCTTGTTGGCGTCCGCCACCTGGTTGTAGCCGGTGCTGGTATAGAAACGGTCGCCGATCGCTTGCGTCGTTTGCAAACAGCCGTGGAACACCACGTGCACGCGGCAGCTCTCGCTGTCGCAGGCTTTCGGGATGTAGGCGTAGCCCGTGTTGTTCATGCTGGAGTACGCGTTCTCGATGAAGCTGCGCTGGTTGAAGGCGATCAGCTTGCCCGTCAGCGTGGTCGACGACGGTTGCAGGTCCGGGTACAGGTGCTGCAGGATGTCGCGCGCCTGCACGAAGTCGCAGTCGTTGATGAAGGGCGACGCCGTCACGTCGCAAGCCGTGTCCTGGTTGTTGTCCGTGATGATGGCATGGCCTGCGCCGACATTGTCGACGAAGCGGATCTGCTCGGCTGGCGTGCCCGCCAGTTGATAGAATTTTCCCACCTGTTCCACTACCGGCCGCGTCACGGTCTGGTCTTTCGTTCCACTGAACAGATAGACGCGCTGGCGTTTCAGGTTGGCCGTGTCGTCGATGAGACGGGCGCGCGCAAAATCGTTCGCCGCGCGCAGCAATTCGCTGGCGACGGGCGGCGCCACCTGCGCGCTGCCCGGATTCATGCAGGTGGTCAGGGCATTCGTCAGGTAGGGAATGTAGGGGAAGCGGCCCGGCTGGCCCGAGCAGAAATACGGGCCGCCCGCGATGATGCCGGCGCCGGCCACCGTGGCCGAGTAGGCGACGGCAAATTGCGCGGCCATGAAGCCGCCCGAGGACAGGCCGGAGACGGTGGTCTGGCTCAGGTCGGCCTGGTAGCCGGGCAGGGCGGGGGCGTTATTGGTCGCGGCTGGCTTGACGGCCTTGGCGGCCTTGACGGTTGTGGCGGCGTGGGCGCCGGCTGGCGCGAGGGTCAGCAGGCCGGCGGCCAGCAGTGCGCAGACGGGACGGGAAAGAGCGGGGAAGGGCATGGCATCTCCACAAGACAGGAAAAAGGACAGGAAGGCCGAGCATAGGTAAAAAAACTGTGCGCTGGGCAAGTACTGCACTGTCGTTGATGTCGCTCAAGCTATCGCTGTTGTTGTCCGTCTCATACGCGCGCGCGGCGTTTGACATAGAATGGTTTTTTTCCGTTCAACCATGGTGCCCTTCATGTCCAAGACCCTTGCCCAGCTGTTTGCGCTCACCATCCTTGCCGCCAGTGCCAGCCTGGCCATGCCGGCCCATGCTGCCGAAGCCGCCACGGCTACCGCCGCGCCGGTCGCCTGCCCCGCCATCCTCAAGCAAACCTTCAACCGCCTGCAGGATGAAGCGCCGCAAAACCTGTGCCAGTACGCGGGCAAGGTGGTGCTGGTGGTAAATACGGCCAGTTATTGCGGTTTTACCAATCAATATGAAGGGCTCGAGGCGCTGTACGCCAAGTACGGCAGCAAGGGCCTGGTGGTGCTGGGCTTCCCGTCGAACGATTTCGGCAAGCAGGAGCCGGGCAACAGCAAGGAAATCGCCGATTTCTGCTACAACACCTATGGCGTGAAGTTCCCCATGTTTGCGAAATCCGTCGTCTCCGGTCCCGCGCCAAATCCGCTGTACGTGGACTTGATCAAGCAGACGGGCAAGACCCCGGCCTGGAATTTCCACAAATACCTGATCGACCGCCACGGTAAAGTGGTGGAAAGCTTCCCCAGCAAGGTGACGCCGGACGACAAGAAGCTCGTGGGCGCGGTGGAAAAAGCGCTGGCGCTGTAAGTTGCCGACACGCAAGCAGGATTGATCGCCTGCTTTTTTTAATGCCGCGCTTGTCGTCTTGCCATCATTGTCCTAAGCTGGTTGTTCGCATTTGTTTTCACAAAGGAGAGCATCATGGCGTATGTCGATGGATTTGTGGTTCCCGTACCGAAGGCCAAGCTCGATACCTACCTGGCCATGTCGCGTGCCTGCGGCGCCGTGTGGCGCGAATATGGCGCGCAGGAATTTCGCGAATGCGTGGCCGACGATGTCAAGCCGGGCAAGCTGACCTCGTTTCCGCAGGCAGTGGACTTGCAGGATGGCGAAGTAGTGGTGTTTTCCTGGATCGTGTTCGAATCGCGCGCCAGGCGCGATGAAATCAACGACAAGGTCATGAAAGACCCGCGCCTGGCCGAGATGATGGACCCGGCCAAGCTGCCGTTCGATGGCAAGCGGATGATCTACGGTGGTTATGAAATGCAGGTTGATCTCTAGCGGCTGAAACAGTCCATGGCGGCGTTGCAATGCCTCGTCGTGCAGTTGCACTGCCTTCGGCAATGCGCCTTGCCCTGAGCGGTTTCAGGCGCTAGCGATAATATGTGCCGGCAGCGCTCCGCGCAGCGCATTGCACACGACGATGGCGTCGGCCCGCGCCAGCATGGCGCGCGTAATGACGGTTTCCTGCGCATCCCAGGCAGGATCGGCCAGCATGGCCGCGCGCTGCACGCCGGGCAGCAGGCCGCACGACAGGGGCGGTGTGTGCCAGCGGCCGTCGAGCCGGACAAAGACGTTGCTGCGTCCGCCCTCCGTCAGTTCGCCCCGTTCGTTAAAGAACAGCATGTCGAAGCCGCCTTGCGCCTCGGCCGCGCGCCAGGCCGCGTCATAGCGCGCGCGCACGCTGCTCTTGTGGCGCAGGAACAGGTCGTCCGCCACGGTGGCATCGGGTGCCAGCAGGACGTTGACCGTGTCCGGTAACGCGCTGAGGGCGCCGCTTTGCGTCGTCAACCGGCCATCCTGGCGCAGCGCCAGGCGCAGGCGAAATGGCGTATCGTCGGGGCGCGCCGCGCATGCCGTCTGCAGCGCGGCGCGCGCGGCATTGTGATCCCAGGCAAAGCCGAAGTAGGCGCAGGAGGCGGCCAGGCGCGCCAGGTGGCGCTCCTGCTGGCGGCAGCCATCGTCGCGGCTGGCGTGCAGGGTCTCGAACAGTTCGAAATCGTTGGTCAGGCCCGTCAGGAAGCGTGCCTTGAGCTGGCATTCCGCAAATTCCTCCAGCGGCTCGCTGTCCAAGACGATGCCGGCACCCACGCCCATTTCGCCGCGCCGGATGCCGCCAGGGCCAGCCGGCTGCAGCGCCAGGGTGCGGATCGGCACGGACATGCAGAAGTCGCCCACGGCGTGGGCAGCGCCGGCGGCCGGCGGGTCGAACCAGCCGATGGCGCCCGTGTAGATGCCGCGTGGCGCCCCTTCCAGTTCGGCGATGATTTCCATGGTGCGGCGTTTCGGCGCGCCCGTGATCGAGCCGCAGGGATACAAGGCCTGGAAGATGTCGGCCAGGCTGGCATCCTGGCGCAAGCGCGCCTGCACGGTGGAGGTCATCTGCAGCACGCTGCTGTAGCGCGTCACCTGGAACAGGGCCGGCACCTTGACGGAGCCCGTGATGGCGATGCGGCCGATGTCGTTGCGCAGCAGGTCGACGATCATCAGGTTTTCCGCGCGGTTTTTCGGGTCGTTGGCCAGGGCGGCGGCGCGGCGCGCGTTTTCTGCCGTTTGCTCAGGCTGGGCGGCCGGCGCCGTGCCTTTCATGGGGCGCGCCATCAGCTCGCCCTGGGCATGGCGCACGAACAGCTCCGGCGACAGCGACAGCAGGGCGCCGCCATCGGGCAGCATCACCAGCGCGCCATACGGCACGGGCTGGCGCGCGCGCAGCCGCGCATACAGGGCCAGGGGTGAACCGAAGGCGTCGAAGCGCAAACGATAGGTGTAGTTGACTTGGTAGGTGTCGCCGGCCACGATGTAGTCGTGGATGCGCTGCAGCGCCTGCGTAAATTGCGCCTGGTTGACATTCGCGCGGATGCCGGCGATACCGGCCGGCGTTGCCGTCGCCGGCGTTGCCGTCGCCGGCGTACTTTCGGCCAGCCACTGCAGCACCTCATCCTGCGACAGCTGCGTGCAATGTTCAAAGACGAGCACTTGCGCCAGCGGCGGCGCGTTGATGCCTGCCGCGCGCGGCGGCATGGCCAGCAAATGCGCGCCCAGTTCGTAGCTGCACACGCTGACGGCGTACAGGCCGCGTTGTAACGCCTCTTGCAGCCCCTCGAGCAGGGTGGGCCACTCATCCCCCTCGCCGCACCGCAAGACTGCCGCCAGGCCCGTGTACAGGCGCGAACCGGCGCCGGGGGTGCTGGCGTCGTCGAGCAGGGCGAAACAGTCGGTATGCATGGGACAGCAGCGGCGGTGACTTACCCCAGCAGCATGGCGATTTGCAGCGCCGCTTCCTGGGATGGGTTGATCTTGAAGCCGCTCTTGGCGTAGCGGTGCCAGCGTCCGATGACGAAGCCGACGATCAGGGTGGCGCGCGCCGCCACTTCGCTTTCCTTGCCATGGCCTTCGGCGGCAGCCACGCGCAAGGCCTGCTTGAGCGCCAGTTCCACGCGGTCGTAGAACTGGTTCATGCGCACTTGCAGGCGCTCGTCCTCATTGACCAGCGCATCGCCGATCAGCACGCGCGTCATGCCCGGATTGCTGATGGCGAAATTGAGCAGCATGCCGACGATGTCGCGCGTCTGCGTCATGCCGTCGCTGTGCTTTTCCGCGATCTGGTTGATCAGGCCGAAAACGCTCGACTCGATGAATTCAATCAGCCCTTCGAACATTTGCGCCTTGCTGGCGAAATGGCGGTACAGGGCCGCTTCCGACACGGCCAGTCTGGCCGCCAGTGCGGCCGTGGTGATCTTTTCGCCTTTCGGCTGCTCCAGCATTGCGGCGAGGGCCTGAAGAATTTGTAGCCTGCGTTGGCCCGGCGGTGTGCTTGCCATATTTTCTCTTGTCGTTAAAAAAAATGCTGCCTTGATGGGGAGGTCCGTCACCGCCGCTAGCGGTGCGGCTTCCGGCGTCAACCGGAAGCCCAGGAGTCCCCTTCAACGCAGACGGTGAAGGCGGCGTGCCAAATGCCGGACAGATTTTACTTTGACATCGACGTAAGCGGGGCGATTTAACGCCTTGGGCAACTTCGCCACGCCGATCGGATCCGCCATTTTCAGGTATTGCGTGATCCAGGCCGTGCGCAGGCCCAGTTTTTTCGCGCCCTTCAGGTTGGCCAGGGTATCTTCCACCAGGATGCAGCGGCCAGGGCGGATCTGGTGCTTGCGCAGCAGTTTGCGCAGCATCAGGGTCGATGGCTTGGGCCGCAGCTGACGGTGCACATGCATGGCCTCGATGGCGATATGCTGCGTAAAGTGCTGGCGCAAGCCCAGGTGGCGCATCACGTCGCTCGAATAGCGCAGCGGCGCGTTGGTGAGTAAAATTTTACGGCCAGGCAGGCGTTTGAGTAAAGCCCCCAGCCCCCGCTCGGCGCGTATCATCGCGCGCAGATCGTCGAACGCATGTGTCTCGTGGAGGAAGTGCGCGGCTTCCACCTGGTGGTGCTTGACCATGCCCAGCAAGGTGGCGCCATAGCGGCGCCAGTAGGCCGCGCGCGCCGCATTGACGATGGCGTCGTCTGCCGGCGTGACGCCATCGCCCAGTACGCGGGCAATATAGGTGTTCATATTGGCCGTGATGGTGGGGAAGATGGCGTGCGAGGCATTGTGCAGCGTGTTGTCGAGGTCAAACAGCCAGACCGGCGACGAGCGGTTAAGATGGGGCACAGGCACAGGAGTCTTTAGGCAAGATGATAAGCAAGATGAAAAATTCAACAATCAGGAAAACCATGCGACGCCAGATTATAGTGATGTTTTGCGGATTATTCTTGCTGCCGTTGCCGGCGGCCTTTGCCGAAGCGCCGCCCGTGACGCAAAACCGGGGCGCCCTGTTCAAGGTGCAGGACGCCAGCCATACCCTGTATCTGTTCGGTACCATCCACGTCGGCGCGCCCGATTTTTATCCGCTCGAGCCGACGGTGACGCAGGCGCTGCACCAGGCCGGCGCGCTGGCGCTGGAGATCGATCCCGGCGCCGATCCGCGTGCCGCCCTGGGTGCCGTGCTGAAATACGGCATGGAGGCGCCGGGCAGCAAAGTGCCGGCCGACTGCCGCCAGACGCTGGCGCCGCGCCTGGCGCCGCTGTTGCAAAAATACGGCATTCCAGCCGAGTCGGTGGCGCCGATGAAGCCGTGGATGCTGGCCAGCATGCTGGCCATCGGCGAATTCTCCACGCTCGGCTACCGTTCCGACCTGGCCGTCGACAATTATCTGTCGCAGCAAGCCAAGGCGCGCAAGATCCCCGTACTGGAACTCGAGTCGATGGAAGGCCAGATGGCGCTGTTTGGCGCCATGTCGCCGGCCGAGCAGTGCCGCTTTCTGGAAGACAGCGTGGCGTCGATCGAGGAGCAGGAACAAAGCCAGGAAGCGCGCGAGATCGCCGATGCGTGGCGCAAGGCCGACGCGGCCGCGTTCGACAAGCTGGCCGCCAAAGCAGCAGCAGACCCCTCGTTCGCCGCGCAGTTCGTGCAAAAGGTGTTGCTGGACGGCCGCAACCCGGCCCTGGCCGACGGCATCGCCAAACTCCTGGCGCGCGAAAAGTCCAGCCTCGCCGCCATCGGCGTGCTGCACCTGGTGGGCACGAAAAGCGTTCCGGATCTATTGCGCCAGAAGGGCTTGAAGGTCGAGCGAGTGTACTAAGTGTGGAAAGCAGGCAGCAAGGATGCCGTAGCTTAGCCGCGTAAAGCACGCGGCAGAGCAGATGGAAAAGTGTTCAGGGCAAGGCGTCGAGCCGAAGACAGTACGCATGTACGGCGAGGCGAGACAACGCCGCCATGGACATTTTTTCAGCTGCGGGGAAAGGATACTGGTGCCCTTGACGTGGATCGAACACGTGGCCTCTCCCTTACCAAGGGAGTGCTCTACCACTGAGCTACAAGGGCATAAAAAATCGGCGCCGGGTGAATTGCGCCGAATTATTTTTTAGTGCGAACGGATCATAGTACCAAAAGCTTGCTCGGTCAACACTTCCAGCAATAATGAGTGTTCGATGCGGCCGTCGATGATGTGCACCGTGTTGACGCCGGACTTGGCGGCGTCGAGGGCGGACGAGATCTTTGGCAGCATGCCGCCCGAGATCGTGCCGTCGGCGAACATCTCGTCGATTTCGCGCGCGGACAGGTCGGTCACCAGATTGCCCTGCTTGTCCTGGACGCCGGCGATGTTGGTCATCATGATCAGCTTTTCCGCTTTCAGGATTTCCGCGATCTTGCCGGCGACCACGTCGGCGTTGATGTTGTAGGCCTGGCCATCCTGGCCGAAACCGATCGGTGAAATGATGGGAATGAAGGCATCGTCCTGCAGCGCCTTGACGACGGCCGGGTTGATCGCGTCGATCTCGCCAACGAAGCCGATGTCGAGGAATTCGCCCGGATGTTCGCGGTCCGGCATCTGCATCTTGCGCGCGCGGATCAAGCCGCCATCCTTGCCCGTCAGGCCCACTGCCTGGCCGCCGTAGTGGTTGATCAGCATGACGATATCCTGCTGTACTTCTCCGCCCAGCACCCACTCCACCACTTCCATGGTTTCTTCATCGGTGATGCGCATGCCTTGCACGAAAGTGCCTTGCTTGCCGATCTTTTTCAACGCATTGTCGATCTGCGGTCCACCGCCGTGCACCACGACCGGGTTCATGCCGACCAGCTTGAGCAGGATGACGTCGCGCGCGAAGCCGTGCTTCAGGCGTTCGTCCGTCATGGCGTTGCCGCCGTATTTGATGACGATGGTCTTGCCGTGGAAATTGCGGATGTAGGGGAGGGCCTCGGCCAGAATCTGCGCCTTGATTTGCGGCGACACCGCCGTCAAGTCGTCATTCATGTCCAGGTTCAAGTTAGCTAGTTGATTCATGGCGAGTCCGGAAAATAGATTTGTGCGATTTTACAGGGAAGAAGAAAATCCTGGAGGCATTATAGGGCGATCTTGTTGTATTTTCCCTGATGATCCTATAGTCTGGCCCGATATGTCCCCCAGCCAGCCCTTTTACTGCCAGTTACATCTGCGTCGCACCCTGGTGCAGCATGACACACACTTGCCATTTCACACATAGCCATGAGCCAGTGCACCCTCTGCGGCGCCACCTTCCAGTGTGGCCAGCTCGACCCGGACGCCAAGGAGCCCTGCTGGTGCGTGGCCCTGCCGCCGGCCGTGCCCGTGCCCGGCAGCGCTGCCGCGGGCTGCTGGTGCCCCGCCTGCCTGCAAGCGCACATCGCCAGCTTGACGCCCCCGGCAGCAGCGCCGGCCGAATAAGCGTATCGGCGCGCTTTTTCCTTTGCAAAAGACCTTGCATTTTGTAGGGGAATACGTTCAGACTTCGATTTTTAAGAATTTCTGATAGGAAACTTCTCATGCGTTTCAGGGATATCCGCATCGGCGTGCGCATCAATGCCGGTTATGCCATTTTGATCGTGCTGATGCTGGTCGTCATCGTCCTGGCGGGCAGCCGCATCTATGCCATCCGCGCCGAGACCGACGATATCCTGCAGCGCGACTGGGTCGCCGCCAAGGCGACCAGCAAGATCCACGGGTTGGCGCGCGAGGCGGCCACGCGTATCGGCAACCTGCCGAACCAGCACGAACTGGCGCTGCGCCAGGCAAACCAGGCGCGCCTGGAAGCGATCAGGCAAGGCATCGATGAGCAGGTGCGCATCCTCGACGGTCTCGATGCGCGGCCCGAGGAACGGCGCCTGCTGGAACAGATGCACCTGGCGCGCGCCGATTACTATGTTTCACTCAAGACGATGTTCGAACTGGTCGAGCGCGGCGAGGATGCCCGCGCCGAGCAGGCCATGCAGACGCAGACCTTGCCGGTGCTGGAAAAAGTGCTGCTGTACGTTGGGCAGCTCGACGACCTGCAGCAGCAGCTGATCCGCGACAGCGCGGCCAGGATACGCAACGACATCGATACCTCGCTGCTGCTGATGGGCGGCATCGGCCTGGCAGCCTTGCTGACGGGTCTCGCCTTTGCCTGGTCGGCACGCTCGATCACGCGCCCGCTGGGCGAGGCCGTGGCGATCGCCACGCGCGTGGCCAATGGCGACCTCAGTTCCGTCATCGAAGTGACGTCGCGCGACGAGACGGGCGAATTGCTGCAGGCGCTCAAGGACATGAGCACCAGCCTGGCCGTCGAGCAGGACTTGCGCCACGCCGTCGAAGTGGCCGAGGATGCGACCAAGATGAAGTCGGACTTCCTGGCGAATATGTCGCATGAGATCCGCACGCCGATGAATGGCATCATCGGCATGACCCACCTGGCGCTGCAGACGGAGCTCACGTCGACCCAGCGCAATTACCTGGAGAAGGTGGAATCGGCTTCGAAGAATCTGCTGGCCATCATCGACGACATCCTCGATTTTTCGAAGATCGAGGCGGGCAAGATGGCCTTTGAAAAAGTCGATTTCTTCCTCGAGGACGTGCTGGCGCAGATCGCCGACCTGTCCGTGATGCGGGCCCAGGACAAGGGGCTCGAACTGCTGTTCGACATCGCCCCCGACGTGCCGAACGCATTGCAGGGCGACCCGCTGCGCCTGGGCCAGGTGTTGATCAACCTGACCAACAACGCGATCAAGTTTACGGACAAGGGCGAGATCGTCGTCACCATCCGCCTGCAGCAGCTGGAAGAGCATGCGGCGGTGCTGCGCGTGGACGTGCGCGACACGGGCATCGGTCTGACGCCGCCCCAGCGCAGCAAGTTGTTCCAGGCCTTTACCCAGGCCGACACCTCCACCACGCGCCACCATGGCGGCACGGGCCTGGGACTGACCATCAGCAAGCGCCTGGTGGAAATGATGGAAGGCGAGATCGACCTGGTCAGCGAAGCGGGCGTGGGCAGCACCTTTTTCTTCACGGCCCGCTTCGGCCTGGCCGCCGTGCCGCGCGACAGCTTGCCGCAGTTGCAACATCAACAGCAGTTCCAGGGCCTGCGCGTGCTGGTGGTCGACGACAACCCCAGCGCGCGTGAAATCTTTGTCAGCATGCTGACGGCGCTGGGCTTCGAGGCGCGTGCCGTGTTTGGCGGCGTGCTGGCCATCGGCGCCGTGGCGCAGGCGCGCGCCGAGGGGCGTCCGTACGGGCTGGTGCTGATGGACTGGAAAATGCCGGGCATGAGCGGCCTCGATACCCTGGCCGGCATCCGCGCCGACGCCGTCGGCATCGATGCGACGCCAGCCTGCATCATGGTCACGGCCTTCCATCGCGAAGCGCTGCTGGAGGCGGCGCGCCAGCGCGACTTGCCGCTCGACGGCGTATTGAACAAGCCGGTCAGCGCCTCGACGCTGCTCGACCAGATAGCGTTCGTGTTTGGCGGCGTGACGGGACAGAGCCGCAAGACGCAGCGCCAGAGCAGCTACCGCGACGATGAGCGCGCCCTGCGCGGCGCCTGGCTGCTGCTGGTGGAGGATAATGAAGTGAATCAGGAAGTGGCGCAGCATATTCTCAACGACGCCGGCATCCGCGTCGATATCGCGGGCAATGGCGCCATCGCGCTGGCGAAGATCGAGGAAAACGCCTATGACGGCGTGCTGATGGATTGCCAGATGCCGGTGATGGATGGCTACCAGGCGACGCGCAAGCTGCGTCAGGATCCCCGGTATTCGAATTTGCCCGTGATCGCCATGACGGCCAACGCCATGGTGGGCGACAAGGAAAAATGCCTGGACGCCGGCATGAACGATTTCATCGCCAAGCCGATCGATGTGGCGCAGCTGTTCGGCACCCTGGCGCGCTGGATCGCGCCGGCCATGCCGCAGGAACTGACGGCCGTGTTGGCGCAGCCGGAAGCGGAGCTGCCCGTGATCGCCGGCCTGAAAATGGCGGAGGCCATGCGTCGCGTGGGCGGCAATGCCGCTTTGATGCGAAAATTGCTGGACCGTTTTGTGGAAACCCAGTTCGATGCCATGCAGCGCATCGTTGCCGCCATCGAGAACAACCAGCTCGAGACGGCGATCCGCGAAGCGCATACCCTGAAGGGCCTGGCCGGCAATATCGGCGCCGGTGGCCTGGCCGACAGCGCTGCGCGGGTCGAGCATTTGCTCAGCCTGGGTTCGCACGACGGCTTGCCGCAGGCGCTGGCCGCCTGCACCCTGGCACTCGACGAGCTGGTGCCGAAGATCGTGCTGGCCATGCAGTCGCGCGGCAATGCGGCCGAGGCGGGCGGCGCGGCGGTGGCGCCAGTGGCGCCGGTGGACCGGGCACACCTGGAAGCGGGCTTGCGCGAGCTGTCGCAGCTGCTGTTGCAGGACGATGCGCAGGCCGTCAAGCACCTCGACGGCATCGGCCCCGTGCTGGTCGCGGCGGGGCAGGCGGAACATGCGCGCCAGTTGAAGCGCATGCTGGGACAATACGATTTCGAAGGTGCGCTGGCGCAGCTGGGCGAGGTTGCCGATGCGCTGGAGCTGACACTGTGACAAGGATAACTATGCAGAGCGAAGGACGGGCATGAAAGCGCCGGCAAGCAAGCCAACCATCCTGGTGGTCGATGACACGCCAGACAATATCGACCTGCTGCGCGCGGTGCTGGAAGACGATTACCGCACCAAGATCGCCGTCAATGGCGAGCGTGCCCTGAAGATCGCCGCCGGCAGCGACCAGCCCGACCTGATCCTGCTCGACATCATGATGCCGGGCATGAGCGGCTACGATGTGTGCCGCGCGCTGAAGGCCGATCCCGCCACGGCCGGCATCCCCGTGATTTTCGTCACGGCCATGAGCGAAGTGGCCGACGAGCAGCTGGGCCTGGCCCTGGGCGCCGTCGATTACATCACCAAGCCGATTTCAGCGCCCATCGTGCTGGCGCGCATCAGGACGCAGCTGGCGATGAAGCAGATGCAGGATTTTTTGCGTGACCAGAACCAGTACCTGGAAACGGAAGTGGAGCGCCGCGTGCAGGAAGTGGCGGCGCTGCAGGACGTGACCATCCACGCCATGGCGTCGCTGGCCGAAACGCGCGACAGCGAGACGGGCAACCATATCCGCCGCACCTCGCACTACCTGAAGGCGCTGGCCGAGCAGGTGCGCAGCCTGCCGCGTTTCCGCGATTTTTTGACGGACAAGAATATCGAACTGCTGTTCAAGACGGCGCCGCTGCACGATATCGGCAAGGTGGGCATCCCCGACCATATCCTGCTCAAGCCGGGGCGTTTCGAGCCGCATGAAATGGCCATCATGAAGACGCATACCACCCTGGGACGCGACGCCATCCTGGCGGCCGAGCATGAGCTGGGCATCGAAGTCGATTTTCTCAAGTACGCGAAAGAGATCGCCTACAGCCACCACGAGAAATGGGATGGCAGCGGCTATCCGCAAGGGCTGGCTGGCGAAGCCATCCCGATTTCGGCGCGCCTGATGGCGCTGGCCGACGTATACGACGCCCTGATCAGCCGGCGCATCTACAAGCAGGGCATGGACCATGCACAGGCCGTGCGGATCATCGTCGAGGGGCGCGGTTCGCACTTCGACGCCGAGATCGTCGACGCCTTTTTGCAGATCCAGGACCAGTTCATCGCCATCTCCCACCGCTATGCCGATGGCGTATGCGAGATCGCCGACAAGCAGCGCCAGATCGCGCCCTACGCCGAGAACATTCGCTGACGGATCAGCTGACGGTCTTGAAGAAGCGCAGCATTTCGCGGCTGGCGTCCGGCCCCTTGCCGTCCGTATAACTGCCGTTATTGCTGCCGCCGGACCAGGCATGGCCGGCGCCGTGGATGACCCAGTGTTCGCCCAGCGGCGAGCCATCTGCCTGGCTGTGCGTGGTGCGCGTGTAGCGGTGGCCATTCGGCACGCTGCCGTCGGTGGATGCGGCCTTGGCCGCCTTGCCGCCCGCCTGGCTGCGCACGCCCTGGGCGATCAGTTCATCGCCATTGCGCGGATTGACAGTGGTGTCGCGGTCGCCGTGGAAGACGATGATGGGCACGCCGCCGGCCGGCGCCTTGCGCTGGGCATTGGGCATGGCGCCGCCCTTCATGGCGGCCAGCGCCGATGGCAAGTCCTGTGCCGAGGCAAAGGGCAGGCCCGAATGCACACCGACGGCGGCAAACAAATCCGGGTACAGGGTACCGACGATGACGGCCATGGCACCGCCCGCCGACAGGCCGGCGACGAACACTTCGCGCTCGTTGACCGGATAGTCGTCGATGACTTGCTGAGCGATGCCTGCGATCAGCGACGGCTCGCCCTGGTCGCGCTGCTGGTCGATGGCGTTGAACCAGTTCCAGCAGCGCGAACTATTGGCGCCTTGCGTCTGCGCCGGGTAGACGACAAAACATTCCTTTTCTTCGGCCAGCGCATTCATTTGCGTGCCGGCTGCGAAATCGTCGGGATTTTGCGTGCAGCCGTGCAGCATGACGATCAGCGGCATGGCCTGGCCGTGATAGGTGCTGGGGATATACAGCTTGTAGGAGCGCGTACCCGCATGGTTGCGGTACACGCCATCGATGAATTGCGCGCCAGCGGGCATCTCCGCCGGCGTGGTGGCCGGCGCGTTGAAGCCGGGCGGGTGAAAATTCGGCAGTTCGAAGCTGGGCATGTCAAAGCTGTGCTGGCCCAGGCCGGCCGGCACGCCCAGGCGCGCCATGAAATCCTGCGCGAAATCCTGCGCCGCCTGCGCGGGCGTGGGCGGCGCGGCAGGCGTTTCTGGCGCCGGGGCAGCTTGCGGCTGCTCGGCTCGGGCTTGCGCTGGCGGTGGAGGATTGATGTCGCGCATCGGCTGCGGTGGCGGCGCCTGCGTGGCTGCCGCCTGTGGCGCCAGGCCAGCGGCGGCCAGCGCCTGCTGGATGGCTTCGGTGGCGGCTGCTGGGCCGCTGCCCATCAGATTGCGGGTTGCGGCGCGCATCTGCGCCAACATGTTGAGAGGTAGTTTCATGACCATCCTTAACGGTGCCGCGCATCGGCCGGGTCATCGCCGCAAACCAATACGCTAGTGAATTCGCCCTGCGAGCGCCGTCTTGACGACGGTGCTGGCGTGCAGGGCACCTAATACGAAGATCGACTCGATGGTGGCCAGTGCCAGTTCCACGGAGACATCGCTGGCGATGCTGGCCAGTCCCAGCACCTGTATCTGCAGGCGCTGGCCGGCTGCCTGGATCGCTTCCAGGTCGGCGCGCGAATAATGCTGCATGCCCAATACCAGGCTTTTACGGGCGACGGTCTGTTTCACCACTTCGGCGTGGGTACCCAGCTGGTTGCGTATGGCCGTCCGGATCAGATCCGTACGGTTGGAATAAAATCCCTCCTGGACCAGCAGATCGATCTGCCCCAGGTCGATCAAACCGAGGTTGATCGTGATTTTCTCGGATTCCCCAATTTTGGGCTTGCTGTCTTGCTTGGCCATAAGTCTCCAAAAACTCCATGTGGCATCCATTTGCCATCTGTATGGATGGTAGTATAGTTCTGAAACACCTCAAGTCAAGCGGGATCTGGCCTGACCGGGGCGCAGGATGGGCTGCTACAGAGTGAGAATGTCACGTAAAATATATTTTCGGAGCATGCATTTTTCATCATGTTTTCTTTGGAAAATATATTGACGGAAACATTGCATGGCGATGCCGCCGCCTCGCCGGCGCGGTTTCACGGCATAATGAAAGCCTTCACGTTTTCCGATGCCGCTTCATGATGGTCGCTACCCCACCTCCGCCAGCCGTTCCGCTCCCCTTGCCGTCGCCGGTGCCGTCGCCCTGTGTCAGCCTGTGCAAGATGAACCGCAACAGCGGCTTGTGTGAAGGCTGCCTGCGCACGCTCGACGAAATCATCGCCTGGAGCAAGGCCGACGACGACTTCAAGCGCGCCGTGTGGGCCGAATTGCCAGGACGCGAATCCCAGCTCGATTTCGAGCCCGACTACTGAGGAAGCCCATGCCGCGATCGCCAGCGCTGTTCCCCGATGCCATGCAGGTGTTCGAACGCGGCTGGCTGTCGTCGAATAACATCCTGTTCCAGGGCAGGGATGACACGGCGCTGATCGACAGCGGCTATGTCACGCATGCGCCGCAAACGCTGGCCCTGCTGCGCCACAGTCTCGATGGCCGTCCCCTGGACCGCCTGTTCAACACCCATCTGCACTCCGACCATTGTGGCGGCAACGCGCTGCTGCAAGCGGAATACGGCTGCCATACGGCCATTCCCGTGTCGGAAGCGGACAAGGTGCGCGCCTGGGACGTGGACGCCCTGAGTTTCCAGGCCACGGGCCAGCAATGCCCGCGCTTCGGTTTCGACGCCACTGTCTCGCCCGGCGACACCTTCGCCCTGGCCGACATGGCCTGGCAGGCGCTGGGCGCACCGGGCCACGATCCGCACTCCCTGATTTTTTACTGCGCCGACGAGGGCATCCTGATTTCGGCCGACGCCCTGTGGGAAAACGGTTTTGGCGTGATCTTTCCCGAACTCGATGGCGGCTCCGGCTTTCCTGAAGCGCGCGCCACGCTGGACCTGATCGCCAGCCTGGACGTGCGCGTGGTGATTCCCGGCCATGGACGGCCATTTCAGGACGCCGCCGGTGCCCTAGAGCGCGCGTATTCGCGCCTCGATTACCTGGCGTCCGATCCCGTGCGCAATGCGCAGAACGCGGTGAAAGTGCTGCTGAAATTCCTGCTGCTGGAACGCCAGCGCATCGCCCTCGCCGAGGTGCCGGCCCTGCTGCGCGGCATGCCCATCTTCGACGAAGCCAACCGGCGCTTCCTGCGCCAGGAAGCGGCTGCGCTGGCCGAGTGGGCCGTGTCGCAGCTGGTGAGGGCTACAGCTGCGCGCGTCGAGGGTGAGTACTTGCTTAACGAAGGCTGAAACGGCCAGGCGATAAATTCAGCACGATCGTACTTTTTCTGCACTATAATCAACGTTCAGTGTGTTTCTCACGTCCGATCAACTTTCCAGCGAGTCCGCCATGGCATTGCCTGTTGCGTTGCAAAACCTCTCCTTACCCGTTATCGCCTCGCCGATGTTCATCGCCAGCGGCCCGGCCCTCGTCGCGGCGCAGTGCAAGGCCGGCATCGTCGGTTCCTTCCCGGCCCTGAATGCGCGTCCCGCCGAATTGCTCGACACCTGGCTCACGGAGCTGCAGGCCGAGCTGGCCGCCTTCCAGGCCGCCAATCCGGACAAGAAAGTCGGGCCGATCGCCGTCAACCAGATCGTGCACCAGTCGAACGACCGCCTCGCGCATGACGTGGAAGTGTGCGTGAAACACCAGATTCCCATCATCATTTCCTCGCTGCGCGCGCCGCCCAAGGAAATGCTCGATGCCATCCACAGTTATGGCGGCATCGTGCTGCATGACGTGATCTCGATCCGTCACGCGAAAAAGGCGCTGGAAGCGGGTGTCGATGGCTTGATCCTGGTGGCCAGCGGCGCCGGCGGCCATGCGGGCACCCTGTCGCCGTTTGCGCTGGTGGGCGAAGTGCGCAAATTCTTCGACGGTCCGCTGGCGCTGTCCGGCTCCATCGCCACGGGCGACGCCGTGCTGGCCGCGCAAGCGATGGGCGCCGATTTTGCCTACATCGGCTCGCGCTGGCTGGCGACCAAGGAATCGAACGTCAGTGACGGCTACCGCGACGCCATCGTCGATTCCAGCGCGGCCGACATCGTCTACACCAACCTGTTTACGGGGGTGCACGGCAATTACCTGAAAAAATCAATCGAAGCGGCGGGGCTCGATCCGGAAGCCTTGCCCGAAGCGGACAAGAGCGCGATGAATTTCGGTTCCGGCAGCGCCAAGGCCTGGCGCGACATCTGGGGCGCGGGCCAGGGCGTGGGCTTGATGGATGACGTGCCGAGCGTGGAAGAGATGGTGGCGCGCCTGAAGGCCGAATACGCTGCGGCGCGCGCGCGGTTGAAGCTGTAAAACGTGAAGGCTGGTGTCAGACCCGGCGGGTCTGACACCGGAATAAGCCATCTTGCAAGATGGCTTATTCCTGCTTCAAATCCTCGGGCTTGATGGCCCACAATCCCGGCAGGTTGCGCCAGTAGCCATACGCATCCATGCCGAAGCCGACGACGAAGCGGTTCGGGATCACCAGGCCGACGATGTCGGCTTGTACCGGCTTTTTCTTGCCGATGGCCTTGTCGGCGAACACGGCCAGGATCACTTCCGAGGCGCCCATGTCCAGCAAGCGCTGCTTGACGTGCGCCAGGGTTTCGCCTTCGTCGAGAATATCGTCGAGCACGATGACGGTGCGGCCCGCCACGTTCGAGCGGGGGATGACTTTCCATACCACTTCGCCGCCCTTGTCATCGTCGCCATAGCGGCTCACATGGATGTAGTCGAATTCGAGCGGAAAGCTCAGCTGTGGCAGCAGGTTACCCGTAAACACGACGGCGCCGCCCATCACGCCCAGCACCAGCGGGAACTCTTTCGAATCCTCGGCGTTGAAGCGCGTGTTGAGCACATCGGCCATGCGCGTGATCGACGCCTGTACGGCGTCTTGGTCGAACAGCAGCTCCGCGTTCTTGATCAGGTCACGGGCACGGTTGTGATGAAATTCTTGCATGGACTCTTGCATGGCGATGAATAGGCTGATGGTCAATGCCGGTATTATCCCGCAAATCGGCCTTATTTGTAATCGCGCATGTCGTCGATGATCTTGCCATCCTGCGCCAGGCTGCCGACGGCCACCAGCAGCACGTCGCCGCGCAGCTTGGTCAGTTCGCGGATCGAGCCGATGATGGCTTCCACGCTGCTGGCGTCCGTCGGATCGTCGACTTCGCAATGCAAAGCCATCTCGTCGTTGGCCATGCGTCCCGACACCACCAGCCGCGCTTTCTTGATTTGCGGGTGGCGGCGCGCGATTTCATGCACCTGCGACGGATGCACGAACATGGCGCGCACCTTGGTGGTTTGATCCGCCCGCCCCATCCAGCCCTTGATGCGCGTATTCGTGCGGCCGCATGGCGAGTCCGGCGCGTCGACCAGCACGGCCGACAGATCGCCCGTGGCAAAGCGGATCAGCGGGTAGTCCGCATTGAAGACGGTGACCACCACCTCGCCCACTTCACCCGGCGCGACGGGAATGCCGCTGCCCGGGTGGACGATTTCGAGCAGCACGTTTTCATCGATGACCATGCCCGGATTGAGCTTGCCATTGCTGGCCGTTTCATAGGCGATGCTGCCGATGTCGGCCGAGGCATAGGTCTGGAATACGTGCGGCACGCCATTCTCGGCAAACCAGCTGCGCAGGGATTCAGGCAAGGCTTCCGCGCCCATCACGGCCTTGGTAACGCTGCTGATGTCAGCGCCCATTTCGCGCGCCTTCTCGATGATCAGTTTCAGGAACGACGGCGTGCCGATATACGTGTCGGGCTTCAGGTCGACCATCGCCTGCACCTGCATTTCCGTCTGGCCGATGCCGGCCGGGATGACGGTGCAGCCCAGGCGCGCGGCGCCCCCTTCGACCATGAAGGCGGCCGGCGTGAAGTGATACGAAAAGCAGTTTTGCAGCAGGCCGCCGGCGCGCACGCCGGCCGCATACATAGGGCGCGCGAAGCGCCACCAGTCGGGGCCGCGGCCTTCCGGATCGAAGATGGGGCCGGGCGAGACGAAGACGCGCGACAGGGCGTTCTTCGGCGTCGTGTTCAAGCCGCCGAACGGCAGCGCGTCGTGCTGCAATTGCTTGAGATCGGACTTGCGCGTCACGGGCAGCTGCGCCAGCGCGGCGCGGCTGGTGATGTCGGCCGCGTTGACGCCATCGAGGATGCGGGCCCAGCCCGGCGCCTGTTGCGCGCGCGCGATCAGCTGCGGCAGGCCGGCCATCAATTCGCGTTCGCGCGCTTCGGGGGCGCGTGCTTCCAGACTGTCGAGCGTATCGGTCATGTTGCTGATTCTCCAATGTCACGTTGCATTTTTTTCGTCAGCCCCGCAACAATCAGGCTGTATGAGCGATGCAGCAGGGCGGCCATTTCGTCGTCGTCGAGGGCGTCAGGGCTGGCGACCAGCACCCACTTGGCCCGCGCCAGATAGGGCGCCGGGCGAAAGCCGGGACGGTCCGTCAATTCCAGGAAGCGCTCCGCATCGACCTTGAAGCTCATGCCGCGCGTGCTGTGCGCTTCCGCGCCGCACAGGGCGAACAGGCGGCCACCGACGGAAAACGCCAGCACGTTGCTCCATTTGATGTCTGCTGTCGCGCCGGGAAAGCCGCGGCACACCTGCTTCGCCCGTTCCAGGTCCATGACTTGCCTCCCGCGTCAAGCCAGCCAGCGCTTGCGGCGGCGGTAGAACTTCATGTCGCGGAAGCTCTTGCGCCCGGCGCTGGAGACGCCCAGATAAAACTCTTTGACGTCTTCGTTGCTGGCCAGTTCCTGGGCCTGTCCTTCCATCACGACGCGGCCGTTTTCCAGGATGTAGCCGAAGTCGGCGTAGCGCAGGGCCACGTTGGTGTTCTGTTCGGCCAGCAGGAAAGACACGTTTTCCTTGTGGTTCAAATCCTTGACGATGCCGAAGATCTCTTCGACGATCTGCGGCGCGATGCCCATCGACGGTTCGTCCAGCAGAATCATCGACGGCTTGGCCATCAGCGCGCGGCCGATGGCGCACATCTGCTGCTCGCCGCCCGAGGTGTAGCCGGCCTGGCTGCCGCGCCGGGTTTTCAGGCGCGGGAAGTAGTGATACACCTTCTCCAGCGCGTCTTTCAGTTCGCCGCGCGACAGGCTGCGCGTGTAGGCGCCCGTCAGGAGGTTTTCCTCGATGGTCAGGTGGCCGAAACAATGGCGGCCTTCCATCACTTGCGACAGGCCCCGCTTCACCAGTTCATTCGGCGTCAATTGATCCACGCGCTCGCCCTTGAACTGGACTTCGCCCTTGGTGACGTCGCCCCGTTCGCCGCGCAGCAGGGTCGAGATGGTCTTCAGGGTGGTCGACTTGCCGGCGCCGTTGGCGCCCAGGAGCGCCACGATCTTGCCCTGCGGGACTTGCAGCGATACGCCCTTCAGGACCAGGATCACGTGGTCGTAGATGACTTCGATATTGTTCACCGACAGGTAGGGCGGCGGAATGTCCGGTGTTGGCGTGGCAGTGGGTGTCATGGCTGCTTCGTTTTCATAGGGTGTTGGATGCCTGTCGGATTACGCTGCGCTAATCCGACCTACGTGGATGCGGTATAGGTCGGATTAGCCGAAGGCGTAATCCGACACACCCGCTCCATACTTACTTCATGCACGCCGGCGTGATCTTCTTCTCTTCCGCGTACTTGCCGGAGGATTCCTCGACCAGCTTGCGCACCAGGGCCTTGTCGCCGACGATCCATTTCGGCGTGATGGCGGTCCACTTCTTGCCATCCCATTGCTGCACTTTCACGGCGCCCGAGCCTTCATGGTCATCGCAGCTGGTTTTCACGGTGGGGAACATGCCCAGCGCGCCCACGGCCTTCTGGCGCGCATCGTCGACGTTCAGGTTTTCCAGGCCCCAGCGCATTTGCTCCCCCGTGATCGGTTTGCCCTTGCCGAATTTTTCCTGCGCCACGCGGATCGCTTCCACCCACAGGATGCCGGCCGTCACGCCGCGCATGTGGTAGACGGAGCCGATGCGCGACTGGTCGGACAGATTGCCCTTGCCGGACGCGTAGAGTTTCTTGCGGATGTCGTCGAGCACGGGGTAGTTGCCCGGCGTATTGAACGTCATCGCCGTGTAGCCCTTGGCCGCATCACCCGATGGAATCGTGTCTTCCTCGGAGCCGGCCCACCAGACGCCCAGCATTTTGTCGCGCGGGAAGCCGTTGCGCTGCGCCGTCTTGATGGCCACGGAATTCATCACGCCCCAGCCCCACAGGATCACGTGGTCCGGCTTGGCCTGGCGAATCTGCAGCCATTGCGATTGCTGTTCGCTGCCTGGCGGCGCGACGGGAATTTTCACCAGCTCGAAGCCGTACTGTTTCGACAGCGCTTCGAGCACGGGCAGCGGCTCCTTGCCGAAGGCCGAATCGTGGTACAGGTGGACGATTTTTTTGCCTTTCAGCTTGTCCATGCCGCCATCCTTGTCGCCCAAATACTTGATCATGGCGGCGGCCTGGCTCCAGTAGCTGGAGATCAGCGGATACACATACGGGAAGACCTTGCCGTTGGCGGCGTCCGAGCGGCCGTAGCCGATCATCGTCATGGGGATCTTGTCCTGCGCCACGCGGTCCAGGATGCCGTAGGCGACGCCCGTGGAGAGGGTTTCCACCAGGGTGGCGCCGCCTTGCTTGGTTTTCAGGCGTTCATAGCATTCCACGCCGCGCGACGGGTTGTATTCGGTTTCGCATTCTTCCCAGCTGATCTTCACGCCATTCACGCCGCCGGCCTGGTTGACCAGGTTGAAGTAGTCGATGATGCCGCCGTAGAAACCGGAGCCGCCGGCCGCGTACGGACCCACGCGGTAGGACGGCAGGGCGATGTACTGTTCCTTGTCCTGGGCCTGCGCACTGCCGGCCATGGTGAGTGCGGCACTGGCGATGGCGACGGCCAGCATGAGCGATTTGATGTGTTTCATTGTGTCTCCTCTTGTTTTATTTGGTATTCAAGTGAACCGACATCCGACTGCGAAGTAAAACCGTTAATGCGGGAAAGGCCAGAGGCGCAATTTTTCTTTTGCGATCTGCCACAGCCTGGCCAGGCCGTGCGGCTCGACGATCAGGAAGAAGATGATCAGCGCGCCGAACACCATCAGTTCCAGGTTCGAGGCCACGCTGGTGGGCAGCGCCAGGCCATGCGCGATGGTGTTCAGGAAGACGGGCAGCAGCACGATGAAGGCCGCGCCGAGGAAGGAGCCGAGGACCGAGCCGACGCCGCCGATGATGATCATGAACAGGATGCGGAAGGACAGGTCCAGGTTGTACGCTTCCGGCTCCACCGTGCCCAGGTAGGCGTATGCATACAGCGCGCCGGCCACGCCGCAATAGAACGAACTGACGGCAAACGCCAGCAGCTTGGTGCGCATCAGGCGGAAACCGATCACTTCGGCCGCCATGTCCATGTCGCGCACGGCCATCCACGAACGGCCCACGTTCGAGCGGATCATGTTCTTGGCCAGCAGCGCCATGCCGGCCACGATGGCCAGCACCAGCAGGTATTTGCTTTGCGGCGTATCGAACTGGTAGCCGAGGATGGTCATCTTCTGCACCGTGATCACGCCCGAGGAGCTGTAGTTGGTCAGGTAGGGAATCTTGGTCAGGCACCAGACGACGAAGAACTGCGTCGCCAGGGTCGAGGCGGCCAGGTAAAAGCCGCGGATGCGCAGGGAAGGCAGGCCGAAGGCGATGCCCACCATGGCCGCGCACAGGCCGCCGAGGATGAACGACACCAGCAGCGGCAATCCCGGCAGGCGGGCCATGAAGTTATACGAGGCAAAGGCGCCCACGGCCATGAAGGCGGCCGTGCCCAGCGACAGCTGGCCCGCGTAACCGGTCAGGATGTTCAGGCCCAGCGCCGCCAGGGCGAAGATCAGGAAGGGGATCAGGATCGCCGACAGCATGTAGGGCGAGGCGAAATACGGCAGGAGGAAGACGGCGACGAGGAGCGTGGCCGTCAGCGCCAGGCGGTCTTGCCGGATCGGGAAGATCTGGTTGTCAGCCTGGTAGCTGGTCTTGAATTGTCCTGCTTCACGGTAAATCATGGCGTGTCCTTTGCGATGGAGCGGTAGCGTTTTGCGTCGTGTGCATCATGCGGCGGCGTTATATTCTGCGGATGATCTTCTCGCCGAACAGGCCTTCCGGGCGCACCAGCAGGAACAGCAGGGCCAGCACGTACGGGAACCAGCCTTCGATGCCGCCGCCCACCATGGGTCCCAGATAGACTTCGGCCAGCTTTTCCGACGCGCCGATGATCAGGCCGCCGACGATGGCGCCCGGCACCGAGGTAAAGCCGCCGAGGATCAGCACCGGCAAGGCCTTCAAGGCGATGAAGGTGAGGGCGAATTGCACGCCGTTGCGCGCGCCCCACAGCAAGCCGGCCACCATGGCCACCAGGCCCGCCACGCCCCACACCACGGCCCAGATGCGCTGCAGCGGGATGCCGACCGCCAGCGCCGCCTGGTGGTCGTCGGCGACGGCGCGCAGGGCGCGGCCCACCTTGGTTTTCGAGAACAGCAAGGCCAGGCAGATCACCAGCAAGGCGCAGATGCCGGCCGCCACCACGTCGAACTGCGAGACGATGATATTGAAATGGTCCATCAGGAAGGGCATCGGCACGTCTTCGATGGGCAGGTCCAGCTTGTGCACCTGCGAGCCCCACATCAGCTGCGCCAGGCCTTCGATGAAAAAGGTCAGGCCGATGGTGGCCATGAAGAGGGTGATTTCGGGCTGGTTGACGAGCGGGCGCAAGACCACGCGCTCGATCGCCATGCCCAGCACGATCATGGTCACCATCGTCAGCGGGATGGCCAGCCACAGCGACAGGCCGAACTTGTCCATGATGCCGACGCAGGTGAGGGCGGCGAAAAACACCATCGCTCCCTGCGCGAAGTTGAACACGCCCGAGGCCTTGTAGATCAAGACAAAGCCGATCGCCACCAGCGCGTACATGACGCCCGACAGCAGGCCGCCGATCAGCACTTCAAAGAAAAAATTGATATTCATTGCTATTCCTCGTCTAGTGCGCCACGCCGAGATAGGCGTTGATGACATCCTGGTTGCTGCGCACCTCGTCGGGCGTGCCGTCGCCGATCTTCTTGCCGTAGTCGAGCACCACGACGCGGTCGGAAATATCCATCACCACGCCCATGTCGTGCTCGATCAGCACGATGGTCGTGCCCAGCTGGTCGTTGACGTCGAGGATGAAGCGGCACATGTCCTGCTTTTCTTCCACGTTCATGCCGGCCATCGGTTCATCGAGCAGTAAAATCTCCGGTTCGGCCACCAGCGCGCGGCCCAGCTCCACCCTCTTTTGCAAGCCGTAGGGCAGGCGTCCCACGGGCGTCTTGCGGATGGCCTGGATTTCCAGGAAGTCGATGATCTCTTCGGCTTTCTTGCGGTGCTCGATTTCCTCGCGCCGCGCCGGGCCCCAGTACAGGGCCTGCAGCAGGAAATTCGACTTCATTTTGAGGTTGCGCCCCGTCATGATGTTGTCGAGCACCGTCATGCCCTTGAACAGGGCGATGTTCTGGAAGGTGCGCGCGATGCCGGACTTGGCGGCTGCATAGCAATCCATGCCGCGCCGGTGCTCGCCGCGGTAGATGATTTCTCCCTGCTGCGGGCGGTACACGCCGTTGATCACGTTCAGCATCGAGCTTTTGCCGGCGCCGTTCGGGCCGATGATGGCGCGGATTTCATGCTGTTTGACGTCAAACGAGATGTCGGTCAGCGCCTTCACGCCGCCGAACGACAGCGAGATGTTCTTCAGGTCGAGGATCACGGGACCCGTCTTGCGGGACGTGCCGAAATGGGCGTCGGGTTCGTTCATTTGCATCGTGCTGTGCTCCATCATGCGGCCAGGCCCTGGGGCCGATACGTTTTGCTGTCCCAGATCTGCAGGTCGGCGCTGGTCGAGCCAAGGCGGCCATCCTCGAACTTCACCTGGGTCTCGATGTATTGGGTTGCCTTGCCCTCATACAGGGCGGAAATGAGCACCGCGTATTTTTCAGCGATGAATTTGCGGCGCACCTTGCGCGTGCGGGTCAGCTCATCGTCATCCGGGTCGAGTTCCTTGTGCAGCACCAGGAAGCGGTGCACCTGCGTGCGGTCCATCAAGGGGTCGGCCGCCAGTTCCGCGTTGACTTGCTCGATGCAGTCGCGGATCAGGCCATAGGTTTCGGCGCGCGCCGCCAGGTCGGTGTAGCCGGAATAGGCGATGCCGCGCCGCTCGGACCAGTTGCCCACCGCTTCGATGTCGATGTTGATGAAGGCGCACACCTGGTCGCGCGCATGGCCGAAGGCCACCACTTCCTTGATGAAGGGGAAGAACTTGAGCTTGTTTTCGATGTAGTTGGGGGCGAACATGGCGCCGCAATTCATCTTGCCGACGTCGGCCGCGCGGTCGATGATTTTCAGATGGCCTTCGCCGTCGAACACGCCCGCGTCGCCCGTATGGAAGTAGCCGTCGTTGTCGATCACTTCGGCGGTGGCGTCGGGCCGCCTGAAGTAGCCGCTCATGGTGGCCGGCGACTTGACCAGCACTTCGCCATTCGCCGCCAGCTTGACTTCCACGCCCGGCGCCGGCAAGCCGACGCTGTCGAACTTGATATTGCCATCCGGTTGCAGACACACATAGGCGCAGGTTTCGGTCGAACCGTACAGCTGCTTGAGGTTGACGCCGATGGAGCGGTAGAAGCGGAACAGGTCCGGGCCGATGGCGGCGCCGGCGGTATAAGCCACGCGCACGCGCGACAGTCCCAGCACGTTTTTCAGGGGGCCGTAGACGAGCAGCTCGCCCAGCTTGTAGCTGAGGCGGTCCGTCAGCGCGACTGGCTTGCCATCCAAAATCTGCGCGCCGCAGCGCTTGGCCACGTCCATGAAATGGCTGAACATGTGGCGCTTGATGCTGCTCGCGTCTTCCATGCGTATCATCACGCTGGTGAGCATGTTCTCGAACACGCGCGGCGGCGCAAAGTAGCAGGTGGGGCCGATTTCGCGCATGTCGATCATCACCGTGTCGCCCGATTCGGGGCAGTTGACGGTAAAGCCGGCCACCATGGCCTGCGCCAGCGAGAACAGGCAGTCGCCCACCCACGCCATGGGCAGGTAGGACAGGATGTCTTCCTCGTCGGTGAGCTTGTCGAAGGCGACGCCGCCAACGCCGGCGGCCAGCAGCGCCGTGTGGCTCTGGCAGACGCCCTTCGGCTTGCCCGTGGTGCCCGAGGTGTACAGGATCACGGCGGAGTCGCTCCCTTGGCCCGCTGCCACGGCAGCGTCGAAGAAGCCCGGGTGTTCGCGGTCATAGGCCCTGCCCAGCACCTGCAGGGCGGCAAAGGACATCAGTTCCGGCTGGCGGTAATGGCGCATGCCCCGCTCATCGTCATAGGCGATGTGGGCGACGTGCGGATACAGCGCTTTGAGTTCGAGCAGCTTGTCGACCTGCTCCTGGTCTTCGACGATGGCGTAGCGGATGTCCGCATCCTGCAGCACATAGGCCATGTCGGCGGCCGGCGCGTCCTGATACAGTGGCACGGGCACGCCGCCCAGGCTTTGCGCCGCCAGCATGGCCCAGTACAGGCGGGGACGGTTGTCGCCGATGATGGCCAGGTTCATGCCGCGCTGGAAGCCGATGGCGGCCAGGCCGCAGGCCAGTGCGCGCACTTCCTCGTTGACCTCGCGCCAGGTCCAGGTTTGCCAGATGCCCAGGTATTTTTCGCGAAATGCGGGCTTGTCGGATCGTACTGTCCCGTGTTGCAATAAGCGCCGCGGAAAAGTCGGCATTGCTGCTGTGGTATTCGTTTGCACCAGTGTCTCCCTGTTGCTTGTCTCAGGCCCCACCTCGTTGGATGGCGCTCTGTGTTTTTTATGTGTAAGGCGTTTGTGCAATGATAGTAGCTTGCGTTAGTTTGCCAAGTTGTCTTTTCGGGGACATTTACCCACTTTTCGATGGTGCATCGCACAATGACCAATCCTGATATCAGCCTCAAGGATGCCGTGCGCGCGGCCCACTGGGCACAGCTGCTCGATCCCGTTCAACTGGCCAGGGTCGAGGCGGATGTGTTTGAAACCTTCGTACCGAAAGGCGGCTTTGTCTGCCGCAAGGGCGAACCGGTGGACAACTGGATCGGCGTCATCAGCGGCATGGTCAAGATGAACAATTTTTCCGCCTCCGGCAAGGCCATGACCTTTATCGGCGTGCCGCCCGGCAGCTGGTTCGGCGAAGGTTCATTGCTGAAGAACGAGATCCGCAAATACGACACCATGGCCCTGCGCGACACGCGCGTGGCGCGCCTGCCCGGCGCCACCTTCCACTGGCTGCTGGAAACGAGCTTGCCGTTTACGCGCTTCCTGCTGATGCAGCTGAACGAGCGCCTGGGTCAGTTCATCGGCATGGTGGAAAACGAGCGCCTGCTGGACTTGAACACGCGCGTGGCGCGCTGCCTGGCCTCGATGTTCAATTCGCACCTCTACCCGGGCGTGGAGACGCTGGTGCAGCTGTCGCAGGAGGAAATCGGCCTGTTGTCCGGCTCCTCGCGCCAGCGCGCCAATCAGGCCTTGCAGGTGCTGGAAAAAAAGGGCCTGTTGCGCCTCGATTACGGCGGCATCCGCGTGCTGGACCTGGAAGGCTTGCGCCGCTACGAGGCCGATGATGGCGAATGAGGTGTCGATGGACGATGTGCGGCAGCTGACCGAGCAGCACTACCAGTCGTTCCTGCAGGCGCGCCTGGCTGGCGCCAAGGCCATGGCCAGGCTGGATGCGGCCATGCAGGCACGCCACGCCCTGTTGCCGATGCCGATTACCCTGCGCGAACTGGCCTTGCTGCCGCAATTGCGCGATGCCTCCTTGCTGGCGCTGGCCCGTTCGCCGCACAGCGGACACTGGAGCCGCGACGACATCGGCGATGCGGATCCCGCGCAGGAGCTGGCCGGCGACGCGGCGTATGCGGATTTTGCGCGCGTCATCCTGGAAGAAGCGGCTGCGCGCGTCGCCGCCATCCATGCTGGCCAGCTGCCGTATGTGGCCGATGCGGCCTTTGCCACGGCCGATTCCGGCGTGCTGGCGCGCGCCGCGCGGGTGGCCGCCTACCGTGATGACGCATGGTTCGCGCCCGTCATCGCCACCTTGCTGCCGCAGGTATGCGTGGCGCCGGGCACGGCAAAAAGCGCGCCGTCGCAGTCGCTGGCCATGGCCCTGGGCCATGGCGTGGAAACCATCCCCACCCAGGCAAGCCTGGATGCCCTGCACGCGGCGCTGCAGCAGGTGCGCCACGCGGGCATCCGGAAAAAACTCGAACGCAACCTGAAACCGGCGGAAAAGGCGTTGCGGGCGCGCAGTGCCTTACCCGGGCTAATCGGGGTATCATAGGCACTTCCCAGCACCGCTTTTTCCGTCCCCATGCAGACACCTGACCAAGCCACTCCCGCCTCCCGTTTGTCGCAACTGCGCGGCGCCATGCGCGCGCAGCACGTCGACGCCCTGATCGTGCCCTCGGCCGACCCGCATCTGTCCGAGTACCTGCCGGCCCGCTGGCAGGGCCGCGAGTGGCTGTCGGGCTTTACGGGCTCCGTCGGCACCCTGGTCGTGACGCAGGATTTCGCCGGCGTGTGGACCGATGGCCGCTACTGGGAACAGGCGGAAGACGAACTGGCCGGCAGCGGCATCGTCCTGAAGAAAATCCCGTCCGGCGCCAGCGTGCTGTATATCGACTGGCTGGGCGAAACCATGCAGCCGGGGCAGACGGTGGCCGTCGATGGCGCCGTGCTGGGCCTGGCCAATGCGCGCCTGTTGCAGCAGGCGCTGGGCGCGCACGTGACGCTGCGCACGGATGCCGATGTGCTGCAAGCCGTGTGGCCGGAGCGCCCGGCCATGCCCGCCGCGCCGGTGGTTGAGCATGCGGCCGCGTATCCGTCGCTGTCGCGCACGGAAAAACTGGCGGCCCTGCGCGCCGGCATGGCCGCGCACGGCGCCAGCCACCACGTCATTTCCACCCTCGACGATATCGCCTGGCTGTTCAACCTGCGCGGCGCCGACGTCAACTACAACCCCGTCTTCCTCGCGCATGCGCTGGTGGGTCCCGAGCGGGCCACCCTGTTCGTCGCCGACGGCAAGCTGCCGGCGTCCCTGCGCGCCACCCTGGAAGCGCAGGGCGTGGACGTGGCCGGGTATGACCGTGCCGGCGCCGCATTGGCCGCCTTGCCGGCCGGCGCCACCTTGCTGCTCGATCCGCGCCGCATCACGTTTGGCACGCGCCAGGCCGTGGCAGATGGCGTGCGCGTGGTGGAAGCCATCAATCCGACCACCCTGGCCAAGTCGCGCAAGACGGACGCCGAAGCGGCGCACGTGCGCGCCGCCATGGAGCAGGATGGCGCGGCCCTGTGCGAGTTTTTCAGCTGGTTAGACAGTACCCTGGCCGACCCGCAGCGCGCGCCGTTGACGGAAATCGGCGTCGACGAGCACTTGACGGCCGCCCGCGCCCGCCGCGCCGGGTTTGTCAGCCCCAGTTTCGGCACCATCGCCGGCTTCAATGCGCATGGCGCCATCATGCATTACCACGCCCATGCGGATTCGGCCGCCACCATCGACGGCGACGGCTTGCTGCTGATCGACTCGGGCGGCCAGTACTGGGGCGGCACCACGGATATCACGCGCGTGGTCCCCGTCGGCACGATCACGGCCGAGCACAAGCGCGATTTCACCCTGGTCTTGCGCAGCATGATCGCCCTGTCGCGCGCGCACTTCCCGCGCGGCGTGAAGTCGCCCATGCTCGATGCGATCGCCCGCGCGCCCCTGTGGGCCGAAGGCATCGACTTTGGCCATGGCACGGGCCACGGCGTGGGCTTTTTCCTCAACGTCCACGAAGGGCCGCAATCGATTTCCCAGTCCGCCATGCCGGAGCCGCAGACGGCCATGGAACCGGGCATGATCACTTCCGTGGAGCCGGGCATCTACCGTCCCGGCCAGTGGGGCATCCGCATCGAGAACCTGGTGCTGAACGTCCCGGCAGGGACGACGCAGTTTGGCGAATTTTTGCGTTTTGAAACCCTGACCCTGTGCCCGATCGACACGCGCTGCGTGGAACGCGCGCTGCTGCGCGACGACGAGGCGGCCTGGCTCAATGACTATCACGCCAGCGTGCGCGCGCGCCTCGCGCCGTATCTTGCCGGCGATGCGCTGGCGTGGCTGGAACAGCGCACGGGAGCCATCTGATGCGCTCGACCCGCGCCACGTCCGCCATCGAGCGGCTCAAGGAACGCACCGGCCAGCGCCTCTACACGATGGCGCGAACGGGCGATGAACTGTTCTTCCTCACGGAAGGCCCGGGCTTGCCGCCTTTGTGCCCGCCGCTGGAACTGGACGCCTTTGTCGCCTTCGTCAATGGCCTGGGGCCGCAAAAGGCGCGCCGCGTCAGCAAGCTCGATGTGGCGTTTGAAAAGCAGCTGAGCAAAAAGCCCCAGGATTAAATGCCGACCATCGACTTCCTGCGCGCCTACTGGTCGCCGGCCGAGCTGGCGACAAACGGCGTGATCCTGCTGAACCTGCTTGGCGCGCTGCTGCTGGGCTTGCTGGTGGGGTACGAGCGTTCGTATCACGGGCGCGCGGCCGGCATGCGCACCTACAGCCTCGTTTGCATGGCGTCGGCCGCGCTGACGGTGCTGGGCGGCTATCCCGAGTTCTGGTACGGCGGCCATGGCGCCATCGTCGGCAGCGACCCCACGCGCGTCATCCAGGGCATCGTCACGGGCGTGGGTTTCCTGGGTGCCGGCGTCATCATGCGCGAAGGTTTCAACATCAGCGGCCTGACGACGGCGGCCTCGATCTGGGCTTCGTCCGTGATCGGCATCATGGTCGGCATCGGCTTTTATCTGTCGGCCATGGGCCTGGCCTTCCTGTGCGCGATGGCGATGATTTTTCTGTCAAAATTGGAAAACTGGCTGCCGTCGCGCCACGCGGTGGCCATCACCATGCGCTTCCGCCAGGGGTTTATCCCGCGTGAAGACGCACTGCGGCGCATGGCGGCCAAGCGCGGCTACGACATCGCCGGCGGCTCGCTGACCATCGGCAGCACCGAAGGCATGCAGGAATGGCGTTTTGTCGCCATCGCGCATGGCAAGAACACGGGCGCCAGCCTGTCCGCCATGTCGGCCGAACTGGCCGCTTTCGAAGGCATCGCCGGCTTCCAGCTGTCGCACGCACGCAATTGAAAAGGATGGACATGGATGCACAGGCCCAAGAGGTACTCGATTTCTGGTTTCTGCCGCCGGATAACCCTGACTATGGCCAGTCGCGCATGGAATGGTTCCGCAAGGATGATGGTTTCGACGCGCAGATACGCGCGCGTTTCGGCGCACTGATCGATGCCGCCATCGAGGGCGGCTTGCGCGCGTGGGACGCCACCCCGCACGGCGCGCTGGCGCGCCTCATCGTGCTCGACCAATTCACGCGCAACGTCTACCGCGGCACGCCGCGCGCCTTTGCCGGCGATGCCCGGGCGCTGGCGCTGGCTCTATCCTTGACTGGGCAAGGCCTTGATCGGCAGCTGCCGCCGATGCTGCGCGCCCTCGCCTACCTGCCGTTCGAACACGCGGAAGACCTGGCCATGCAGGCGCGCGCCGTCGAGCTGTTCCAGCTGCTGTCGCAGGCGCAGCCCGGCTTTGACGGCATGCTCGACTACGCCGAGCGCCACCAGGAAGTGATCGCCCGCTTTGGCCGCTTCCCGCACCGTAACGCCATTCTCGGCCGGCCTTCCACGCCGCAAGAAGTGGAATTCCTGCGCCAGCCCGGTTCCAGCTTCTAGGCAAGCATGAACGTCACCCTGAATATCATCGGCGCCGGCCATGTGGGCAAGGTGCTGGGCCGTTTGTTCGCCGGCGTGCAAGGTATCGCCGTGCAGGACGTGCTGACGCGCTCGATGGCGTCGGCGCAATCGGCCGTGGACTTCATCGGCGCCGGCATGCCCGTCGCCAGCTATGCGGCCTTGCGCCGCGCCGACGTCACCATGCTGGCCGTGGCCGACGACCAGATCGGCCCGGCCTGCGCGGCGCTGGCGGCCGAGGGACGCCAGGCGGGCGCCATCGTCTTTCATTGCAGCGGCGCACTGGCCTCGAACGCGCTGCTGGCGGCCACGCAGGCCGGCGCGTTTGTCGCCAGCGCGCACCCGATCCGCAGCTTTGCCGACCCGCAGCAGGTGGCCGCCACCTTTGACGGCACCTTTTGCGGCGTCGAAGGCGATGCGCTGGCGCTGGCCTTCCTCTCGCCAGCCTTGCACGCCATCGGCGCGCGCCCCGTGCCCATCGATCCGGCCGGCAAGACCCTGTATCACGCCGCCGCCGTGTTTGCCAGCAATTATCTGGTGACGGTACTCGATGCGGCCTTGCGCGCCTACCAGGCGGCCGGCATTCCCGAGCCGGTGGCGCGCGAGCTGGCGCAGCCCCTGGTGACGGAGGCGGTGGCGAATGTGTTCCGCCTGGGCGCCGCGCCCGCGCTGTCCGGCCCCATCGCGCGCGGCGATTCCGCCACCGTGCAACGCCAGCAGCTGGCCGTGCAAGCCTGGGATGCCGCCACGGGCCAGTTGTACCGGGCGCTGGTGGCGCCCACGCAAGACCTGGCCAGGCGCAAGCGCGGCGGATGAATCAGGCGCTGTGCACGCCGTTGCGGCCGTGATGCTTGGCTTGGTACAAGGCGCTGTCAGCGCGCGAAAAGAAGGCCGATTCACTTTCCTCCGGCCGGTATTCGGCCACGCCCAGGCTGATCGTCACGGGAACTTGCGGCGCGGGCAGGCCGAAATCGTGGCGTTCGATGGCGGCGCGCAGGTTTTCCGCCACTTCCGCCGCTTGCGCCAGACTGCAGTTATTCAGCAGCACCAGGTATTCCTCGCCGCCCCAGCGCGTGACGACGTCGCTTTCGCGCACGGTGGCGCGCGCCACGTCGGCCACGCCACGGATGACCTTGTCGCCCCACAGGTGGCCATGCGTATCGTTGACGCGCTTGAAGAAATCGATGTCGAAGAGGATGGCGGACATCGGTTGTTCGTTGCGTTTGGACAAGAGCATGGCGCGCTGGAACAGCAATTCCAGCGATTGGCGGTTCAATAACCCGGTCAGCGCATCCGTCGAGGCGATGCGCTCGATGCGGCGCTGGTAGCGGTTCACCGTCAGCAAGGTCAGCAGCAGTACCAGCAGGGTCACGCCAAAGCTGATGGCCAGGTTGAGGATGAAGACGCGCTGCAGCGACTGGACTTCGTCGCTGACGTTCTGCTCGACCACCAGGTACCAGCCCAGTTCGGGAATGAAACGCGAGTTGACAAGGATTTGCGCGCGGCCCAGCTGGTACGACAGGTGCGTCGGTTCGCTCCGCTGGTTGACGATCTGGTCGGCAATGGCATTGACGCCGGGCAAGCTGCGGATGTTGCCGTGCCCGTTGCGCATGGTCTTGCCCGCCAACACCAGGATGCCGGCGCCGTCGACAAAATAGATGTTGCGGTGGAAGCGCGCCTGGTAGCGGTCGATGATGTGGCTCATGGTGGCCAGGGTCAGGCCGATGCCGGTGGCGCCGATGAACTGGCCGTCGTAGTCGACCACGCGGTGGTTGATGAAGATGGTCATGCTGTCGCGGTTGGCCATGTCCACGTCGACATTGGTTTCGTAGTCGCTGTTTTCCATGGCGCGCACGCGGTAGTACCAGATGTCGCGCGTCGCCTGCGGGCTGACGGATTTCAGCGTGCCTTCCGCGTAATAATATTTGCTGCTCTTGTCCGAGACGAGAAAGCTGGTGATGGCGCCGTATTTTTTCTTGACCTCGGCCAGGTAGCGCACGATCTGTTCCGGCTTGTTTTCGCCGGCGAGTATCCAGTCGCGCACGAAGGTGTCGTGCGCCATCAGCGAGGAAATGAAGACGGGGCGCAGCATGTCCTTCTGGATTTCCGAGTAGATGTTGTCGCCCGTCAGCGGCAAGGTCTGGTCGGCGATGCCATGCTCGATGGCCTGGCGCGACGCCAGGTAGCTGGCCAGGCTGGTGGCCATGAAGCCCGCCCCCAGGATCAGGGTCAGGAGGATGAGCAGGCGGTACTTGATCGACAGAAGACGCATGGGGACGAGGAGTGGCCGGCGGAAAGACAATCGTGACGCAAGCCAAAAGTATGCAGCAGGGCGGGTATTGGCGCAATGATAACTGGCCTTAATGACAATATAGCTTGGCGGACGCGACAAGATAACCACGACTTACCAAATAAAAGTGCCGATTTGTCGACAAAGATGCAAATAAGCAATAAGATTTGACGAGGGGAATCATGGCGCATCGCCCCTGTCCTGCCGCCCGTTTCAGGCGCGGGACATTACGCGCAGGGAGTGTTGTATGTTATTTTTAAAGAGTACGTCCGTCAGCAAGGCCCCCGGCATCTACGAGGTCGACATCGCGGCCAAACCGCCGGGCAAGACCTTCGGCATTTTTCTCGCCACCGATCCCGACCATCCACCGCATGCCTTGCTGGGACAATTGAAGGCGCTCGGCTTCGAGAACACCTATAGTTCGCCCTACCTGCACAAGGATGCGGGCAAAGTGCTGGACCTGCATTTCCAGAAGGATGGCACGGATATCTTCAAGGGCTGGAAAACCGAGGAGTGCACGCACAACCTGGCGGCCATCACGGCGCTGTTCGAGGAGCATGGCATTGCCATCGCCCCGCGCGTCATGTCGATGGCGGAAGCCTACGCTTAATTTGCTTCAACCCGCCTCCACGCCAATGTGATACAGCGCCCACGGGCAGCTGGCGAAACGTTCGGCCAGGGGCAGCGCCGCCACGGCCGCGATGCGGTCCGCATCGTGGATCGCCCATAGCGGACCCAGGCCGCCCAGCGCCATCGCCTGCCCGTCCAGGTGGGTGGCGACGATAAAACGCTGTGCCCGCGCCTGCGCCATGGTCAGCGCCGCCGCATAGCCGTCCACGGCGCGCAGCAGCAGGCGCACCTCACCTTCGTCGGGCGCGCCCGCCGCCTTCAAGACGTCCACCAGCAGCGGCCCGCGCAGCGCATGCGCCTTGCCGTCGTATTCCAGGGTGGGGTGGATGGTGCGCGCCGGCAAGTTCGCCAGCGCCGCGAAGTCGAAGGCCCGCGCCCGCTCAAAACTGATCTTTTGCTTGTGCATCATCTGGTCGCGCACGGCGTCGAACGGACCCCGGTTCGGCTTGTCTATGCTGCCCGTGATGGTCAGCAAGGCCGGACCGCGCAGGCCGGCAGGCGCCGCCCGGGCTATCGCGGGCAAGGCGCTGGCGGCCATGGCGGCGGCGAGAAACTGGCGTTTATGCATGCACTTCTCCTCTGGTCTGAACATCGCTAATGTTCTTAAGTCTATCTTAAGTTCGCTCAACAGTGCGCATTTTACGGTTATTGTCAGTTTGCAATTTCGGCTTACATCTTGTCACAGTTCTTACGGAATGGAGAAAGACGTAGCTTTTTTCGGCTGTTATTGTGTAGCCATCGCATTTCGCTGAACTGCGAATCCAGGCACGAATCCAGAACATTCACTAATTGAGAGAGAGAACATGATGAAGAAGAAAATCCTGTTTGCAATGATCGCTACTGCTACCGCACTGACCGGCATGAGCGCCGCACACGCCGAAGGCGCCTATGTGGGTGCTGGAGTCACGGGCAACCGTTATAACTTCGATATTCCTGGCGCCACCAGCGCCGATAATCACAGCGGCTACAAGGCCGGCGCCAAGATCTTCGCCGGTTACGATTTCGATAAAACCTGGGCGGTCGAGGGCGGTTACGCCGATTTCGGCAGCAAGGATTACAGCTATGTCACCGGCGCCGGCAACGGTTCCGTGAAAAGCGATTCGCACGGCTACTACCTGGCCGGCAAGGCCACTATGCCGGTGAGCGACAAAGTCGGCGTGTTCGGCAAGCTCGGTGTGGCCAAGGTCAAGAACAGCTTGAGCGGTACCGGTCTGTCGACCGGCATCAGCGGCAACGACAAGACGGGCGTGTACGCTTCCCTCGGCGCCCAGTACGCGATCAACGAGAAAGTCTCGCTGACGGCGGAAGTGGAACACTTCGGCAAGAGCGCCGACCAGGGCCGCAAGGCTACGGGCCTGGCTTTAGGCGCACGCTACAACTTCTAAAAACCTACTGCGCGGCACGCTTTGCGGCCTCCGATGCTCACTGCCTCGGCGGCCCCGTGCTGTAGCACAGCTCCGCTTCTCAGCCACAATTCGTTGCCGCTCGCTACGGTTTTAAAAACTGGAAGTGTGCTGAAAAAAAAGGCAGTCACCGCGAGGTGACTGCCTTTTTGCATTGCCGGACAGAAATTACGTCGTCAACGGCTTGTAGCGGATACGTTTTGGCTTGGCGCCTTCTTCGCCCAGGCGTTTCTTCTTGTCGGCTTCGTATTCTTGATAGTTGCCGTCAAAGAAGGTGACCTGCGAATTGCCTTCGAATGCCAGGATGTGCGTGGCGATACGGTCGAGGAACCAGCGATCATGGGAAATGACCATGACGCTGCCGGCAAATTCCAGCAGGGCGTCTTCCAGCGCGCGCAAGGTTTCCACGTCCAGATCGTTCGACGGTTCATCGAGCAGCAGGACGTTGCCGCCCATCAGCAGGGTTTTCGCCAGGTGCAGACGGCCGCGTTCACCGCCGGACAGGTTGCCCACTTGCTTTTGCTGGTCCGAGCCCTTGAAGTTGAAGCGGCCCAGGTAGGCGCGCGACGGCATTTCGAAGCGGCCGACCGTCAGCATGTCGGCGCCGCCGGACACATCTTCAAAGACGGACTTGTTGTCGGCCAGCGAATCGCGGTTCTGGTCGACGATGGACACGCGCGCCGTCTGGCCGATGGCCACTTCGCCGCTGTCCGGCGTTTCCTTGCCGGTGATCATCTTGAACAGGGTCGATTTACCGGCGCCGTTGGGGCCGATGATGCCGACGATGGCGCCTGGCGGCACGGTGAAGCTCAGGTTGTCGATCAGCAAACGGTCGCCAAACGCTTTCGACACGTTCTTGAACTCGATGACTTCATTGCCCAGGCGTTCGGCCACGGGAATGAAGATCTCCTGCGTTTCGTTGCGCTTCTGGTATTCGTGCTCGGACAGCTCGTTGAAGCGGGCCAGGCGGGCCTTCGACTTGGCCTGGCGCGCTTTCGGGTTCTGGCGCGACCATTCCAATTCCTTCTGCAGCGCCTTCTGGCGCGCCGATTCCGTCGCTTCTTCCTGTTTCAGGCGGGCTTGCTTCTGGTCCAGCCAGGTCGAGTAGTTACCCTTCCATGGAATGCCGTGGCCGCGGTCCAGTTCCAGGATCCACTCGGCCGCGTTGTCGAGGAAGTAGCGGTCATGGGTGATGGCCACGACGGTACCGGGGAAGCGCAGCAGGAATTGTTCCAGCCAGTCGACCGATTCCGCATCCAGATGGTTGGTCGGCTCGTCGAGCAGCAGCATGTCCGGTTTTGACAGCAGCAGCTTGCACAGCGCCACGCGGCGCTTTTCACCGCCGGACAGCACGCCGATGGTGGCGTCCCATGGCGGCAGGCGCAGCGCGTCGGCGGCCATTTCCAGCTGCAAATTCAGATTGCCGCCGTCGGAGGTCGAGATGATCGCTTCCAGGCGTGCCTGTTCCGTGGCCAGGGCGTCGAAATCGGCGTCTTCCTCGGCATACGCGGCGTACACGGCTTCCAGCTTGGCTTGCGCTTCAAACACTTCGCCCAGGCCCGACTCGACTTCCTGGCGCACGGTTTTGGCGGGGTCCAGCTGCGGTTCCTGCGGCAGGTAGCCGATGTTCAGGCCCGGCATCGGCACGGCTTCGCCCTGGATGTCGGTGTCGATGCCTGCCATGATTTTCAGCAGGGTCGATTTGCCGGAGCCGTTCAGGCCCAGCACGCCGATCTTCGCGCCTGGGAAGAAGGACAGGGAAATATCTTTCAGAATCTGGCGTTTGGGCGGGACGATTTTGCCCACGCGATTCATGGTGTAGACGTAATTTGCCATTAGAAATCTCGGGTGATATACAAAGACGGACAGGATACGGTAAACGCCCGCTTCCGGCCAGCGCTGCGCGCTGCGGAAACGGACGCCAGGGGCAGGACTAGGCGGCGGCGCGCGCCTTGCGGGCCGTCCACAGCCCTTCGGCCGCATACAGGGCCAGCGCCGTCCAGATGACGAGGAAGCCCAGCATGCGCTCGGGCGTGAACGATTCGTGGAAGACCCACACGCCGATCAGGAGCTGGCCCGTGGGGGCGATGTATTGCAGCAGGCCCAGCACGGCCAGCGGCAGGCGGCGCGCGCCGGCGGCAAACAGCAGCAGGGGAATGGCCGTGATGGGGCCGGACGCCAGCAGCAGCGCCCGCGTGGCGGTGGAATCTGTATTGACGAAGCCGCTCTGGCCATGCCAGGCCAGCCACAGCATGTAGGCCAGCGCCAGGGGGAACAGAATCAAGGTTTCGAACGACAAGCCTTCCAGCGCGCCCAGCGCGGCCGTCTTGCGCAGCAGGCCATAGCCGCCGAAGGTGGCCGCCAGCAGCAGGGCGATCCACGGCACTTGTCCCGCCTGCCACGTGAGCCAGGCCACGCCGCAGGCGGCCAGGCCGATGGCCAGCCACTGCAGGCGGCGCAGGCGCTCGTGCAGCAGCAAAAAGCCCAGCATGACGTTGATCAGGGGCGTGATGAAGTAGCCGAGGCTGGCGTCGACCACGTGGCCGTTGTTGACGGCCCAGATATAGATGAACCAGTTGGCGGACAGCAAGAACGCACTGGCGACGAAGCTGGCCACCACCCTGGGCTGCGCTTTCAGGCTGCCCAGCCAGCTCCACTGCCGGCGCACGGTCAGCACGACGCCGAGGAACAACAGCGACCAGACCATGCGGTGCGCCAGGATTTCCTGCGGCGCGATCTCGCCGATGGCGTGGAAGTACAGGGGGAACAGCCCCCAGCACAGGAAGGCGAGGGAGGCGTACAACATGCCTGGATTCATGATGGGCTTCGCTGGAGAGTAGACAGTCTGTCATTATGGCTGAAAACATCGGGGGCTGCCCGGCGCCGCTGGCGAGGCGTAGAATGGCAACAAATTAATGGCCGCAAGCCCGCGCAGCAAGGCGGAGCGGCACAAAACCACGACTTTGGGGCAGCTGCGGAACCATGCAAAAATACTCTTGCTATTTGCTAATACCTATCATATTGTGCGATGCAACAAAACAAAAACGGGTGCAACCTTGACGTCGGAACATAAAAAAAGCGGCCTTGCCGGCATGACGCTGGCGGCCGTGGGCATCGTTTACGGCGATATCGGCACCAGTCCGCTGTACACCCTGAAGACCGTCTTTGACCCGGCCCACGGCCTGCTGCTCTCGCATGAGAACCTGCTGGGCATCGTCTCGCTGATTTTCTGGGGCCTGACCCTGATCGTCTCGCTCAAGTACGTGACCCTGGTGTTGCGTGCCGACAACCGCGGCGAGGGCGGCATCATGGCCCTGATGGCGCTGGTGCTGTCGTCCGTCAGCCGCCTGTCGCGCTGGCATTTCCCGCTGATGGTGATCGGCGTCTTCGGCGCCACCCTGTTCTATGGCGACAGCGTGATCACGCCGGCCATTTCCGTGCTGTCGGCGATCGAAGGCCTGGAAGTGGCCACGCCCGCCTTCAGTCCGTATGTGGTGCCGCTGACGATGGTGGTGCTGGTGGCGCTGTACTCGGTGCAGTCGCACGGCACGGCCGGCATCGGCCGCTATTTTGCCCCCATCATGGTGCTGTGGTTTGCCGCGCTGGCTGGCATGGGCGTGGTCAACATCATCAAGTCGCCGGCCATCCTGGCCGCGGTCAACCCGATCCACGCGGCGACCTTCCTGATGAATAACGGCTTTGTCGCCTTCGTTGCCCTGGGCGCCGTGGTGCTGGCGCTGACGGGCGCCGAGGCGCTGTACGCCGACATGGGCCACTTCGGCAAGAAGCCGATCCGCATGGCCTGGTTCCTGATCGCCTTTCCCGCGCTGGCGCTGAACTACCTGGGCCAGGGCGGCCTGCTGCTGGCGCATCCGGAAGCCGTCTCGAATCCGTTTTACCAGCAACTGGGCGCGTGGAGCGTGTATCCGCTGGTGATCCTGTCGACCATGGCCACCGTGATCGCCTCGCAGGCAACCATTTCCGGTACCTTCTCGATGACCAAGCAAGCGATCGCGCTGGGCTTCTTGCCGCGCATGCGCGTGCGCCACACGTCGGAAAGCGAAATCGGCCAGATCTACATCCCCGCCGTGAACTGGCTGCAGCTGGCCGTGGTGCTGCTGGCCGTCATCGGCTTCGGTTCCTCGGAAAACCTGGCCGCCGCCTACGGCATCGCCGTCACGGCCACCATGCTGTGCACCACCATCCTGACCTTCTTCGTCATCCGCTACCGCTGGAAGATGAACCTGGCCCTGTGCTGGGCCGCGACGGGCTTTTTCCTGATCATCGACGTCAACCTGGTGTCGGCCACCGCGCTGAAATTGTTCCACGGCGGCTGGTTCCCGCTGCTGCTGGGCTCGATTTTGTTCATCGTCATGCTGACCTGGAAGCGGGGCCGCCAGCTGGTGTTCCAGAACCTGGAAAAGCATGCGATCCCGCTCGACGACTTCCTCTCGTCGCTGTTCATCGCCCCGCCGCTGCGCGTGCCCGGCACGGCCATCTTCCTGCGCGGCGAAACGGATGGCGTGCCGCATGCGCTGCTGCATAACTTGCTGCACAACAAGGTGTTGCATGAGCGCGTCATTTTTCTCACCGTCTTCATGCATGAAGAGCCGTGGGTGGCGCCTGCCGAGCGCGTGCGCGTGGTGGACCTGGGCCACCAGTGCTACCAGGTGAATGTGCATTACGGCTTCAAGGATGAACCGGACATCCCGGCCGCGCTGGCGCAGTGCGCCGAGCAGGGACTGGATTTCGAGATGATGGAAACGTCGTTCTTCATCGCGCGCCAGACCATCATCTCGACGCCGGGGGCCGGCATGATGCCGTGGCGCGAGCACCTGTTCGTCACCATGTCGCGCAATGCGCGCACGGCGGCCGACTACTATCAGATTCCGAGCAACCGGGTGATCGAACTGGGCACGCAGGTGGAAATATAGATATTGTGTCAATGTTGCATCGAGACACATTTATTGCCCTGCTTACGTCTGCTTACAAATGGGCTACGCGAGTCCTGTTAAACTCCAGCCCGTACCGGTCCGCACCGTACGGGCTTAGCCACACACCAATATTTAAAGGGAAACCATGAAATCGGTATTTCAAATGATCGCCACCCTCGCTTGCGCCGTGGCCCTGACCGCTTGCGGTGCTGCTGCCAACACCGAGAAGCCGGTCGTGCTTGACCCGAACACGCAAGTGAAGGAATTCGTCTTCCCCGACCTGGTGAAAGGCACCGGCACGGCCGCCGCGGCGGGCGATACCCTGACGGTGGTTTACACGGGCTGGCTGTATGACGCGAGCAAGCCGGACGGCAAAGGCGCGCAGTTCGAAACGTCCCCTCCGCTCGAGGGTTTTACGTTTATCCTGGGTATCGGCAAAATGATTCTGGGCTGGGACCGTGGCCTGGTCGGCATGCAGGAAGGGGGCACGCGCCGCCTGGTCATACCGTATGACCTCGGCTATGGCGTTGGCGGCACCCGCGACAGGGATACGAATGCGGTGGTGATTCCGCCTTACGCAGGCTTGGTGTTCGACATCACGCTGCGAAAAGTGACGAAAAAGTAAGCACGCGCAGGGCGGCAAGCAAAAAGGGCGACTCCACGGAGTCGCCCTTTTTGTTTTGGTGCCGATTCAAACTGGCGCCAGTTCCTGGAAGTAGTAGGTGGCGCCGCCCAGATTGGCCGGCGCGTCGTATTGCAGCACCTGCGTGCGGCGCAGCGCCACCGGGGCGCTGAAGGCGGGTCCGTCGTAGACGAAGGTGTGGAATTCGCCGTTTTCGCCGCAGGCGTCGACGCCGGGCGGCAGGTCGGCCAAAAAGGCGGCGTCGAACTCGCGTCCGCAAAATTCGCGCGGCAGGTGCTGGCCATTGATGCAGACGACGATGGCCTTGAAGCCGGCGAGGAGGAATTCATCGACCAGCGCGCGGCGATCCTCGCCCCACAGGGGCAGGTGCGCCGTCAGGCCGGCGCTGGCGCAGACTTTTTCTTCCCAGTCGCGGTGCGGCTGCAAGTCGATGTCGCCGAAGATGGCGTGTTCTATGCCTGCGTCTTTCGCCGCGCGCAGCATGGCGATGAATTGCGTTTCATAACTGGCCCAGCTGGCGTGATAGCGCTGCAGGCGCGCGCCCAGGCTGGCCGCCTGCGCCTCGAGCAGCTCGGGCGGCACGCCGTGCGAGCGCGATTTGCGGCCATCTTCATCCATGGCCGTGATCAACAGCGGCACGCTCGTGCCGGCGTTGCGCGCGCGCCACAGGGCCAGGCAGGAATCCTTGCCGCCGCTCCAGGAAATGAGGGCCGTCGTCATGCGGCCGCTCCCGGCGCCGCCGCGCGCAGCATGTCGACGTGCTGTATGCCGTCTTCGTCGTAGGGCGCGCTGACGGTGACAAAGCCGAACGACTGGTAGAAGCGCTCCAGGTACTGCTGCGCGCCGATGCGGATGGCGTGGCCGGGGTGCTGGCGTTCCGCGCGCGCAATGCCCTCGGCCAGCAGATGCTTGCCGGCGCCCGTGGTGCGCGCCTCGGGCGCCGTCAGCACGCGGCCCAGCGACATTTCCACATACTTGGCGCCGGGCGCCAGCACGCGCAGGTAGGCGGCCAGCCGGCGCTGGCCATCGGCCGTTTGCCAGCCCAGCAAATGCATGGCTTGCTGGTCATGCCCATCGAGGTCAGGGTAAATGCACTGCTGTTCGATGACGAACACGCGCTGGCGCAAGGCCAGCGCCTGGTACAAATCGTGGGGGCCGAGTTCGTCGAACGTGTTCCATTGCCAGGCGATCATGCGTACTCCGGAAAAATCGGGAAAAGAGCGCCATTCTAAAGGCACACGTGAAAAAAAACCGCGCTGCCTTCATGGCAGGGCGGTTTTGACGGCAAAGCGCGGCGCGCCGCAGCCCAGCTGGGCTTAGACGATCGTCAAGGTGACGTCGATGTTGCCGCGCGTGGCGTTCGAGTAAGGGCAGACGATGTGGGCGGCGGCGACCAGCGCTTCGGCGGCGGCGCGCTCCATGCCTGGCAGCGAAATTTTCAGTTCCACTTCGATGCCGAAGCCCGTGTCGATGGCGCCGATGCCGACGTTGCCTTCGATGGACAGGTCCGCCGGCAGGGCGATCTTGTCGCGGCCGCCGACGAATTTCATGGCGCCGATGAAGCAGGCCGAGTAGCCGGCAGCGAACAGTTGTTCCGGATTGGTGCCGACGGCGCCGTTGCCGCCCAGTTCTTTTGGCGTGGTCAGCTTGACGTCCAGCACATTGTCGGACGAGACGGCACGGCCTTCGCGGCCTCCGGTGGCGGTAGCTTGTGCGCGGTACAGGACTTGTTTGATCGACATGATGGTTTCCTTTAGGTAGATAAATAGTTGGCTACTAAATAGTGTGCTACTTGTTTCGTGGGCTGGTGCCCCAGGATGCCCGTCTGAAGAAGCAATTTGCGGCGTCCATGTGCTCAATATATATCGTGCGCTATTTAATTGCAAGCGATTTTATTTTGAGGCGGCGCGCATTTGCCCTTTATTTTCTTGCCTTTGTCGCCACTACCGGGCTTCCATCGCATAATGGCCACCGTTGCCGGGGCCGATGGTTATGCTTGGCCCTACTTCACACCCCAAGGAAAAATCATGACTAGCCTCTTCTTTATCCTGCGCATCACCCTGGCCACGATGGTCACGTACGTCATCGCCACGGCGATTCTGGTGGAGAATTTCCTGCGCTATATCTTCGGGCGGACGGAAGGCTTCTTTGTCATCGTCGGCGCGCTGCTGGCCAGCGTCGTCATCACGAATGCGTTTTCGCACGTGCGGCGCGTGCGCCTGATCGCCGGCGCCGTCAATGCCGGCACCCTGTCGAGCCGCCAGCGGCGCCAGATCGAGATCCCGTTCGAGGCGGGCGAGGCGTTCGACATGATCGACGCGGCCATCCGCGAACTGCCCGGCAGCGAAGTGGTCGAAAGCGCGCGCGACAGCCTGCAGGTGCAGGCCCGCGTGCGCCGCGCCGCGCCCTACACGCACACGGGCTTGCCCCGCATGCGCGTGCTGGGTTTTCTCGAGCCGCGGCCGAACCAGATCCTCGCCACCGTCACGCCGTATGGCGAGGCGGGCAGCGTGACCCTGATCTGCGAGCCGGCCCGCAATGCCTGGACCGACTGGTTCCTCGTCGACCATGGCAGCAACCTGGAAAACGCGGAAGCGGTGACGCGGGCGATGACGCGCCGGGTGGCGCAGCGGCGCCGCGGCGAGCAGGCCGAGGCGCGCCAAACGGTGACGGAAAAGGAGCTCACGGTGGCCAAGCTGAGCCTGCTGCATGCGCAGGTCGAGCCGCACTTCCTGTACAACACCCTGGCCAGCGCGCAGCTGCTCACGCGCAGCGACCCCGTGCGCGCCGATGAAATGCTCGGTAACCTGATCCTGTACCTGCGCCACTCGCTGCCGCGCACGGAACAAGCCATGTCGACCCTGGGCACGGAGCTGGAACGGGCGCGCGCCTATCTCGATATCCTGAAAATCCGCATGGGTGGACGCCTGAACCTGCAGATCGAAGTGCCGCAATACCTGCGCCAGGTGGAGCTGCCGCCGATGATGCTGCAAACCCTGGTGGAAAACGCCATCAAGCATGGCCTGGAGCCGAAAAGCGGCGGCGGCACGATCTGGATCATGGCGCGCAGCGGCGACGGCACGGTGATCGTCACGGTGGCCGACGATGGCAAGGGTTTCAGCGACGACGGCGCCGGTACGGGTATTGGTTTACGCAATGTGCGCGAACGCCTGCGCCTGACCTATGGCAATGCCGCCGCGTTTGCCATTGTTGCCAATTTCCCCGATGGCGTGACGGCCACCATCACGGTGCCCGACAGCACGGCGCAAGGAGTATCGTATGCATCAGCCTGAGATGACTTGCGTCATCGCCGAAGATGAAACGCTGTTGCGCGATGCGCTGGTGGCCCTGCTGGCCGAAGAGTGGCCCAGCTTGCGCATCGTTGCCGCCTGCGACGATGGCGGCACGGCGCTCGACGCCATCGCCACCCTGCGCCCCGACGTGGCCTTCCTCGATATCCGCATGCCGGGCTTGACGGGACTGGAAGTGGCGGCCGGCGCGCTCGAAGCGAGTCCCGCCACGCAGGTGGTGTTCGTCACCGCCTACGACCAGTACGCGATCGACGCCTTCGACAAGGGCGCCGTCGACTATTTGTTGAAACCCATAGGGCGCGAGCGCCTGCAAGCGACCCTGCAGCGCGTGCAGGCGCGGGCCGGCAAGACCCAGGCCGGCGACGGCGCGCTGGCCGGCCTGCTGCAGCAATTGAGCAGCGCCTTGCCGGCGGCCGCCAAGTCGCCGCCGCTGGTGTGGCTGACGGCCAGCAGTGGCAAGGATACGCGGCTGATCATGGTGGAAGACATCGCCTATTTTCAGTCCGACACCAAGTACACGGCCGTCATGACGGCGGAGGGCGAGGCGCTGCTGCGCAAGCCGATCCGCGAACTGCTCGACGTGCTCGACCCGGCCATCTTCAAGCAGATCCACCGCTCCACCATCGTCAACATGAAAATGGTGGCGTCCGTGACGCGCGACGAGGTGGGGCGCGGTGTCTTGCGCCTGAAGACGCGGCCGGAAACCCTGGCCGTGAGCCAGCCGTTCATGGCCTTGTTCCGGAATATGTAACGATGCTCAAGCCGGGTCAGACCCTCAACACCGCTAACGCCAGGCTCACCGTCAACGTGGACGGGGGGCTGACCCCGGAATTACTCTGCGGTTTCAAACCCTTCGAGCACGTTCACGACATTGATGCCGATTTCCTTCACCGCGTAGCCCCCTTCGAGGATGAAGGCGGTGGGCAGGTTCAGATGCGCGAGGCGCTCGCCCACGCGCAGGTAGTCGCCGCTTTGCAGGGCGAAATGCGACAGCGGGTCGCCGGCGAAAGTATCCACGCCGAGCGACACCACCAGCGCGTCGGGCGCATACATATTGATGCGCAGGCAGGCCGTTTCCAGCGCGGCGAACCAGCTGGCCGTGCTGCTGCCGGCCGGCAGCGGCAGGTTGACGTTGTAGCCCAGCCCCGCGCCGCTGCCCGTTTCATCGGCGTGGCCCAGGTAAAACGGGTATTCGCTGCGCGGGTCGGCGTGCACGGAGGCGAACAGCACGTCGTCGCGCTGGTAAAAGATGCTTTGCGTGCCGTTGCCGTGGTGGTAATCGATATCGAGGATGGCGACCTTGCGGGCGCCGTCGTCGAGCAAGTGCTGCGCGGCCAGGGCTGCGTTGTTGAGAAAACAGTAGCCGCCAAAGAAATCGCTGCCCGCGTGGTGGCCTGGCGGACGCGTGAGGGCAAACGTGGCCCGTTCGCCCAGGCGCAGCGCATGGGCCGCGTTGACGGCGCAGTCGGCGCCCGTCTTGGCCGCCGTCCACGTGCCGGCCGTCAGCGGCGTGCCATTGTCCATCGAGTACAGGCCCAGCTTGGCCGTGAAGTCGTCCGGCTCGATATCGCTGCGCAAGGTGCGCACGGGCCATACGGACGGCAAGGCGTCCTTGCCCGCATTGTCGGGATCGAGCGCCAGCCAGTCGTGCCAGGCGTGGCGCAAAAAATGCAGGTAGCGGGGCGTGTGGATGCGTTCCAGCGACGTCAGCGGCACGCCGTGCGGCGTGACGATGCGGCCCAGGTTGCGCCGTCCCAGCTCTGCCACCACCATGTCGGCCCGCTCGGGCGTCTCGAAGCAGGGCACCATGGTGCCGCGAAACATTTCGAAGCGGCCCCGGTGCTGGCCGTGCAATTCATTGTAGAAGGTCAGCATGGGGGCGCTTTGCGCAAGGTCAGGCTCAGGTGTGCGAGCACAGGGTGCTGGCGCGGTAGGCAGCGACGAAATCGTCGAAGCTGCCGGCGGGTGCCGCTTCCATGGCGCGCTGCTCGGCCAGCGAGCTGGCCGCCATCTCGTCGAAATACGCGCTTTGTTCCATCGTTGCCGGATGCGCGCGGAAGTAAGCGGCGTGGCGCTCGCTCTGGCGCAGGCCGAAGGCGGCAAACGAGCCGCCGTTGGCGCGCAGCTCGGCCAGGACCTTCGCCGATGGCGTCGCATCCGGGTCGGCCAGTTTGACGGCTTGCGCCGCCAGGCTGTCCGCATGCGGCGTGCCGCCCATGCGCGCCGCGTTGCGAGAGTCGAGCAAGGCCGCCACGGGCGCGATGCGCGCCAGCAATTCCTCGCCCCACGCCTGCAGGGGGATGTCTGCGCCATCGCGGCGCAGGGTCAGGCCCGGCTTGCGGCCTTCCTTCACGGTGCGGGCGAAATTGTTGGTGTAGCAGGCGCTTTGCTCGGCCGAGATGGGCGCGCTGTCGTCGAGTGCGCAGAACAGCAAAAAGGCGTCGAGGAAGCGGCCCGTTTCCAGGCTGATGCCCACCGGTTCGAACGGGTCGACATCCATGCAGCGCACTTCGATGTATTGCACGCCGCGCAGGCACAGGGCCTGGATCGGGCGCTCGCCCGTGCGGATCACGCGCTTCGGGCGGATGGTCGAATAGTATTCATTTTCGATCTGCAGCACGTTGGTGGACAACTGGATCCACTCGCCATTTTTTTTCGTGCCCAGCGCCGCGTACGGCGGATACGGGTCGTTGACGGCGTGCGTGAGCGCGTTGACGTAGTCGTCCAGGCTGTTTTCGTGCGGGCGCAGGCCGGACTGGGCATCGTTCTGGTAGCCGAGGTCGCTCATGCGCAGGCTGGTGGCGTACGGCAGGAACAGGGTGTCGTCGGACAAGGTGTCGAGCTTGTGCGCGCGGCCGCGCAGGAAACCGGCGGACAGGGCCGGCGAGGCGCCGAACAGGTACATCAGCAGCCAGCTGTAGCGGCGGAAGTTGCGGATCGTCGCCAGATAGCTTTCCGACTGCACGTCTTTCGGCGTGGCGGTCGCCTGGGCCGGGCTGGCGCTGGTGTCCGGATTGCTGGCCAGCACTTGCCACAGCTGCTCGTCGAGCGAATAGTTGTAATGGATGCCGGCGATGCATTGCATGGCTTTGCCGTAGCGCAAGGCCAGGCCGCGCCGGTAGACGTGCTTGAGCATGCCCATGTTCGAGCTGCCGTAGTTGGCGATCTCGATTTCCGCTTCGGGCGGCAACTGGCACGGCATCGACTGGCTCCACAGCAATTCGTCGCCGAGGCGGCTGTAGGCGTGGCGGTGCACGGTGTCCAGTTTTTCGAGCGTGACGGCGATGTCGGCTTCGGCCGGCGTGATGAATTCGAGCAGCGCCTCGGCGTAGTCGGTGGTGATTTCCGGATGCGTCAGCGCCGAGCCCAGGGCGGCGGGGTGGGGCGTGGAAGCCAGATGGCCGGCGTGGTCGACGCGCAGGGTTTCACGCTCGATGCCGCGCAAGCCGCCCAGCAGCGCGCGGTTGGCATCTTCGGTCAGCAATGCCAGGCGGCGAGTCAACAGGTTGGGCAATTTGAGCTTCCTTTCTTGTGCAGCATATAAATAATTTGTGCTGAGATTAACCGAATTTTGGCAAATGCGTCGGCGCCGGCCCAAAAAACGCCGCATCGCCAGCGTCCGCCCCGGGGAGCGGGGACGGCGCTTCGGTCAGGAATTCGCTTGATATTTTAACAAAATGCGGGGGATCTGGCGCGTCGCTGGATCAAGCGACGCGCACGTGGACGGGTCAGCCCAGGCGGGCGCCGCTGACTCTTTCGATGCCGGCCAGGTCGCGCCAGCTTTGCACCTTGCCGTAGCCGGCGTCGGCCAGCAAGCCGCGCACTTGTGCCGCCTGGTCGTAGCCGTGTTCCATCAGCAGCCAGGCGCCGGACGCCAGGTGGCGTGCGGCGCCGGAGACGATGGTGCGCAGGGCCGACAGGCCATCCGCATGGTCGGTCAGTGCGCCGGCCGGCTCGAAGCGCAGATCGCCTTCGGCCAGGTGGCGGTCGCCGCTGGCGATGTAGGGGGGATTCGAGACGATCAGGTCGAATTTTTCCGTGCCCAGCGCTTCGAACCAGTCGCTGGCCATGAAGGTGATGTTGACGCCGTTGGCGCTGGCGTTGCGGCGCGCCACGGCCAGCGCCGTGCTGCTCACATCCAGTGCCGTGACGACGGCGTCGGGCCGCGTGTGCGCCAGCGCGACGGCGATAGCGCCGCTGCCCGTGCCCATGTCGAGTACCCGTCCGCCGGGCGGCAGGCGCTCGAGCGCCAGTTCGACCAGCACTTCCGTGTCGGGGCGGGGGATCAGCACGGCGTCGTTCACTTCGAACGGCAGGCCGAAAAATTCGCGCTGGCCGACGATGTAGGCGATCGGCTCGCCCTGCAGGCGGCGTGCCAGCAAGCTGGACAGGCGTTCCGCCTCATCCGTAGTGAGCACACGCTCCGATTGCGTGATCAGCGAGACGCGCGACAGGCCCAGCGCGTGGCCCAGCAGGATGCGGTTGTCGAGCGGGTCGAGCAGCGGACGGATTTGCAGGGCGCCGACAGTGCTGCCGGCGGGAATCAGTGTTTCTGGCATGGTGCTTTCGATTATTTCTGACGGCGCAGCAAGGTCCACAGCAGGCCGACGCTAAAAATGGCAAACCAGATGAACGCCCATTGCGGGATCGACAGGCCGAAAAACGGCTCGCCGGCGTTTTCGCAAGCGCCATACGATTCAAACATGAAGGGCATGAGTTCGGCCGTGAAGACCTTGTTCAGCGCCGTTTCCACCGGGTCGATGCCGCACGAGAACCCTGGGTTGGCCAGCACGTACAAATGCTTGGCGCCCACGCCCAGGCCGCCCAGGGCCGCCAGCAAGCCGATGCCGGCGCCGATTTTCGGCCGGTTGGCGGCCGCGCCGGCCAGGCAGGCGATGCCGATGGCGAGGAACAGGTAGCGCTGGATCACGCACAGCGGGCACGGCGCCATGTTCATGGCATGCTGCAAATACATGGCCACGCCCAGCATCAGGAAACACAGGGCGGCGATCGACAGGAGGACGGTGCGTGAATTTTTCATGGGCGACACGGTGAGGTGGATGGAATCGAGCTGGTCATTTTCGCACAAGGCTGGATTTTTATTGCTTAGCCGCTACTTAAACCCTTGATTTGGCTGGGCGCTTTAAAAAGTGTTCAGGGCAAGGCGCAGCGCCGCAGGCAGTACGAATGTACGGCCAGGCGATGCAACGCCGCCATGGACGCTTTTTAATCGCCCAGCGCTGCCAACAGCTCCGCCTGGTGCTCTGCCGCCAGCGCATTCGTCAGCTCCGTCAAATCCCCATCCATGATGAAGTCCAGCTTGTACAAGGTCAAATTGATGCGGTGGTCCGTCAGGCGGCCTTGCGGGAAATTATAGGTGCGGATGCGCTCGCTGCGGTCGCCCGAGCCGATCAGGCTCTTGCGGGTGGCCGCTTCCTTCGACTGCTGTTCGCGCAGCTGCACGTCCTTGATGCGCGCGGCCAGCACTTTCATCGCCTGCGCCTTGTTCTTGTGCTGGCTGCGGTCATCCTGGCACTCGACCACGATGCCGGTCGGCAAGTGGGTGATGCGCACGGCGGAATCCGTCTTGTTGATGTGCTGTCCACCGGCACCCGAGGCGCGGTAGGTGTCGATGCGCAGGTCGGCCGGGTTGATGTTGACGTCTTCCACTTCATCGGCTTCCGGCATCACGGCCACGGTGCAGGCGGACGTGTGGATGCGGCCCTGCGTTTCCGTGGCCGGCACGCGCTGCACGCGGTGGCCGCCCGACTCGAATTTCAGCTTCGAATACGCGCCATTGCCGACCACGCGCACGATCACTTCGCGGTAGCCGCCCAGGTCGGAGTCGGACGAGGATACGAGTTCCACCTGCCAGCGGTTGCGCTCGGCAAAGCGCGAGTACATGCGCAGCAGGTCGCCGGCGAACAGGGCCGATTCGTCGCCGCCCGTGCCGGCGCGAATTTCCAGGAAGATATTACGCTCGTCGTTGACATCCTTCGGCAGCAGCATGGTCTGCAGTTCGCGCTCGAGGCGCGCCATGGTGGTCTTGGCCGCCTCGATTTCTTCCTGCGCGAATTCCTTCATGTCCGGGTCGCCCAGCATCTCTTGCGCTGTCGCAATATCGTTGCCCGCTTCCTGGTAGGAGTGATACAGGGCCACCAGCGGGCCCAGTTCGGCGTGCTCGCGCGTCATCTTGCGGTAGCTGTCCATGTTCGACGTGGCGTCCGGGTGCATCAGCAGTTCGTCGAGTTCGACCAGGCGGTTCGCCAGTTGATCGAGTTTGGCCAGCATGGATGGTTTCATAGCGATTCGCGGTAAAAGAGTGTAGGGATGGTGCGGGTCCTGCAAGCCCGGCGGGCGGACAGGGGTGGCCGCGCGCGGGCGGCCGGCGGGGCTGCGCTAACGGCGGGGGCGGAACAGTTTTGGCAGCAGGGTCACCAGCTGCTTGCGCTCGTCGCCTTGCGCGTGGTGCAGCGCTTGCTGCGGACCGTGCAGGAACTTGGCCGTCAAGCCTTTCGACAGCGCTTCCAGGACGGCGTCGATGTCGGCGCCCTTGGCCAGCATCTTGCGCGCCCGTTCCACTTCCATCAGGCGCAGCGCTTCGCTGTTTTCATGCAAATGCTGGATGACGGGCACCATGGCGCGGTCGTCGACCCAGCTCATGAACGATTGCACGCGCGTCTCGATGATGGCCTCGGCTTGCGCCACGGCCGCTTGCCGGCTTTCCAGGCCCGTCTGCACGACCTTGCCCAGGTCGTCGACCGTGTACAGGAAGACGTCGTTCAAACGGCCCACTTCCGCTTCGATGTCGCGCGGCACGGCCAGGTCGACCATGAACATGGGCTTGTGGCGGCGCGCCTTGATGGCGCGCTCGACCAGGCCCAGGCCCAGCAGCGGCAAGGACGATGCCGTGCACGAGATGACGATGTCGAACTGGTGCAGTTTTTCCGGCAAGTCCGCCAGGCGGATGGCCGTGCCGTTAAAGCGGTGCGCCAGCTCTTCGCCCCGTTCCATGGTGCGGTTGGCAATCGTGATGCTTTTCGGATTCTGCGCCGCGAAGTGCGTGGCGCACAATTCGATCATTTCGCCGGCGCCGATGAACAGCACGTTCTGCTCGGCGATCTTGTCGAAGATGCGCTGCGACAGGCGCACGGCGGCGGCCGCCATGGAAACGCTGTGGGCGCCGATTTCCGTGCTGCTGCGTACTTCCTTGGCGACGGAAAAGCTGCGCTGGAACAACTGGTGCAGATACGTGCCCAGGCCGCCCGCTTCGTCGGCCGTGCGGATGGCGTCCTTGATCTGCCCCAGGATCTGCGTTTCGCCCAGCACCATCGAATCGAGCCCGGAGGCGACGCGGAAGGTGTGGCGCACGGCATCGTGCTGCGGCAGCATATATAAGTGGGGGCGCAGCTCGCTGTAGTTGAGCTGGTGATAATCGGCCAGGAAATGCGCGCCCGCGTCGAGCGGATTGGGCACATGGCTGGCCGCATACAGCTCGGTGCGGTTGCAGGTCGAGAGAATGGCCGCTTCGTCGTTGTCGCGCAAGTCGATGCGCTGGAACCAGGTGCGCGCCGCCATCACCGCCTGGCCCAGGTGCTCAGGCGCAAACGCCAGCTGTTCGCGGAGCGACACTGGGGCGGTGGTATGGTTGAGGCCGACGGCGAGCAGTTGCATTTCAGGGCTGTTGGGAATTCTTATGCCGACATTATAGCGCTTTGTGCCCGCTCTTTGAGCAGTCCGCCTGTTTTCCCCCTGATGCGCCAGCGTCACCCGCCCAGTTTTTCCAGGCGATAACCATAACTGTAGACGGGCACCAGGCGGTAGCCGTGTTCCGGTTTCAGCTGCAGCTTGTTGCGCACGCGCGAGACGTGGGTATCCATGGTGCGCGAGGGCAGGGCCGTGTCGCGCTGCCAGACGGCTTCGTGGATATAGGCGCGCGACAGGGGACGGCCCAGGTTGCGGAAAAACAGCAGGGCCAAGGCGAATTCCTTGTGCGTCACGTCGAGCACTTCGCCATCGCGCAACAGGCGGCCGGGGCGGGTTTCAAACGTGTAATGGCCGAATTGCAAGTATTCGGCGCCATTCTGGGCCGGATAGGCCACGCGCAGCAGCGCCTGGGTACGCAAGGCCAGTTCGCTGCGCCGCAGGGGCTTGATCATGTAGTCGTCGGCGCCGGCCGTCATGCCCGCCACCACGTCGTCTTCGCCCGAGCTGTTGGTCATAAACAACACGGGGGCCTTGGGCGCCAGTTTTTCCCGGGCACGGCGCAAGACTTCGGCACCGTCCAGATCGCTTACATGCCAGTCGAGGATGAGCATGTCGCAACTGTCCTTGCGCAGTTGCCCCAGCATTTCCTTGCCACTCTGAAACTCGTGGCAAGCGTGGCCGGCGGCGGTGAGCACCTGGCAGATCAGTTCTGCCTGGCTATGGTCGCTATCGAGTACGGCAATTCGCATAATGGGCTGGAGTGTGTAGCAACAAACAGACGGTCCGCTCTGCTTATCGTAATGTTAAGGAATGCTCAAGTGAAATATAACAGAGATTGCAACTGTGTCCAGTGAAATCGGCAGCTGAGGCCTTTACGTTACACTTGTTCATTACCCCCTACTCACGGAGAAACGGCCATGCCAGACAAGAGCGCTACCGATTGGACCCTGATACCGGCCAGTCATGCGGAAATCGAGCAAGTGCGCGAGCGTTGCCGGCGCCTGGTGCAGCGGCGCGCCATGATGTCGGCGGGCGCGTCGGCCATTCCCATTCCTGGCATCGACCTGATGTCCGACGTGGGCCTGTTTTCCATGCTGATCAACGATATCAACCACGAATTCGGCCTCACGCCCGAGCAGATCGAGCGCCTGAACCCGCAGTTCAAGATGATGGCCTACCGCGCGGCGGTGGGCATGGGTGGCATGCTGGTGGGAAAGCTGGTGTCGCGCGAACTGATCCTGCACCTGCTCAAGCGCAGTGGCGTCAAGATTGCCACCAAGCAGGTGGCGCGCTTCGTGCCGTTTGCCGGCCAGGCGGTGGCGGCAGCCATCGGCTACGCCGTGTTCCGCCAGATCGGCAACCAGCACGTGAACGCCTGCGCCGCGGTGGCGCAGGAATTGCTCACGGTGCGGCCGGATTGATGCTTAGGCGTCCGGCAGCACCACGTTGACGTCGAGTACTTCCAGGTTGCCCTGGCGGTCCAGCGAAATCTTGATGTCGTCGGCATTGACCTTGGTGTACTTGGAAATGACGGCGATCAATTCCTTGTGCAGGGCGGGCAGGAAGTCCGGACCATCGCGTCCGCTGCGTTCGCGGGCGATGATGATCTGCAGACGTTCCTTGGCCGCGGTGGCCGTCTTCGGCTTGGGGGGGAACAGGAAAGAAAGCAAGGCCATATCACTTCGCCCCAAAAATGCGCTGGAGTAATCCAGGCTTTTCATAGTTGGTAAAGCGCAACTCGACATCTTCGCCGAGGAAACGCGAGACCACGTCTTCATAGGCTTGCGCCACGTCCGTGCCCGTGAAATGGATGGCCGGGTTGCCCTGGTTCGAGGCGGCCAGCACTTGCTCCGATTCCGGGATGATGCCCACCAGCGGGATGCGCAGGATTTCCTGCACGTCCTGGTAGGACAGCATTTCATCCGATTCCACGCGTTTCGGCGAGTAGCGGGTAATCAAGAGGTGTTCCTTGACCGGCTCGCCGCCCGTCTGCGCGCGGCGCGACTTGGCTTGCAGGATGCCGAGGATGCGGTCCGAATCGCGCACCGACGACACTTCCGGGTTGGTGACGATGATGGCTTCGTCGGCAAACGTCAGCGCCATCAGCGCGCCATGCTCGATGCCGGCCGGCGAATCGCAGATGATGAACTCGAAACCCATGTTGATCAGGTCGTTCAACACGCGTTCCACGCCTTCTTCCGACAAGGCATCCTTGTCGCGCGTTTGCGAGGCAGGCAGGATGAACAGGTTGTCGCAGTGCTTGTCCTTGATCAAGGCCTGGTTCAGCGTGGCCTCTTTATTGATCACATTGATCAGGTCGTAGACGACGCGGCGCTCGCAACCCATGATCAGGTCGAGGTTACGCAGGCCCACGTCGAAGTCGAGCACGGCTGTCTTGTGGCCGCGCATGGCCAGGCCAGTGGAAAAACTGGCGCTAGAGGTCGTCTTGCCGACACCGCCCTTGCCGGACGTCACAACAATAATTCTTGCCACAAATAATCCTTTTCAGATATCTCTTGAATTGTGCAGCTTAAGAGCGGTTCACGGGAGTGACCGGATTGACAGAGTGTATATCGATTCTGTCTCCAGCCAAACGAATTTGCGCGGGTCCGCGCGCCATTTCTGGGGGGAAACCATCCTCGAACGTGCGGTACACGCCGGCGATCGAGACCAGTTCCGGTTCCATGGCCAGCGCGAAGATGCGCGCCTGGGGATTGCCCGAGGCGCCGGCCAGCGCGCGGCCATACAGCGAGGAATACACGTGGATGCTGCCGTCGGCGATGATTTCGGCGCCATTGTTGACGACGGCGGTGATGATCAGGTCGCAGCCGCGCGCATAGATGCGCTGGCCGGCCCGCACGGGCGTGTCGATCACCATCACTTGCGCGTCGGCGCCCGACTGGGCCGCCGCCGTGGGGGTATCCTTGGGGCCATCCTTGGGCGGCGCATCGTCGCGCGTCTTGCCGCTGTCGAGGCTCAAGCCTTGCGCCAGGATGGCGTCATGCATGTCGGCCGGCGCATTGCGCACGGCGACGGCATTCAAACGGTATTTTTTCAGCAGGGCCACGAGGGCGGCCCAGTCGATCGGCACGCTGCCGGGCGGCAAGGCCGCCACGTCCAGCACGGCCAGGTCGTCCTCGAAAAAGTCCGCCACGCCTCCCGTCATGTCGCGCAAGGCGGCATCGAGTGCCTGCGTATCGGCGCTATGCAGAATGGCGGAGACAGCAACGACGGTGGAAATCTTGATTTCGATAGGCTTCTGCGACGGGCTTTTGGACATAAACATTTATCAAAGTGAAACTGCGGCAGGCCAGATGTTCCGTACGGCAACAATAGGGAGCAGTAAATTTCTTGCATTCTACTGCAAAAAAATCACCGTCAGGGGCCTGGCGCGTGCTATTCCGCAGGGCAACACCTACTTCATGTCAAAAAAAACGGGTGGCGCCCCGAAAGCAGCCGAGAATGCGCCCTGACGGTGCTGTTCCAGGATCAAGCGGCGCGCATCTGCTGCGCCGTCTCCACCCTGGATTGCTTGTGATAACATCAACAATGGAACAAATGCAGCTTATCTGGTGGGGGGAAGTCCTCGCAAGAAATCATCGTCTGAAATGGAAGGTTTGCCTTCCGCAGGCACAACAATAAAAATGCATGGCTTTGCACGATGAAAAAGAATATTTTCGGGTTCTTATTTGTTTTAGTTTTAATGTCCCTACTGTTACTCCAGGAGAAATACAGAGCGCCATCGACGAAGAATTTGTATCTTTCGCTCAAAATACAGGGAACGTCACTGCAAAACTATATTGTTGACTGTCGAGGCGCAAGTGGCGGGGTGATTGCGGAGACGTGCCTGCTCAGTGGCGAACCGGATGTCGGCGAAATCGACGAGGCGTTAAAAAATACCCAATGGACGGATTTTTCGGATAACAGGGATGCCCTGTCTTCCTACCGGGGATGGTGCAAGGAGCATGCCCGAATATCTATCGGCCAAGGAAAAAAAGGCTGGCAAATCAAATACTTATTTGACATGGCTTTTCAATGTCCTGGCTGAGGCCGAGATAAGGACAGTCTTTTCTTGTGAGAAAGCGGGAACGGCTGCAGCATCGCAGTCGCCTCCGTTTCCCCATGACGCTCTTGGCGCAGCAGACAGGGCGGTACTGCCGCGATTATCCGGCGCGCATCTGCTGCGTCGCCGCGACCATGTTTTTCAAGGCCGCCTCCGTTTCCGCCCAGCCCCGCGTCTTCAGGCCGCAATCCGGGTTGACCCACAAGTTGGCCGGAGGAATGACGGCGCTGGCCTTTTGCAGCAATTTCACCATGTCGACGGTCGAGGGGATGCGCGGCGAGTGGATGTCGTACACGCCGGGGCCGATTTCATTCGGATACCGGAACTGGCCAAAGCCCGTCAGCAGTTCCATGTCCGAGCGGCTCGTCTCGATCGTGATGACGTCGGCGTCCATGGCGGCGATCTGCGGCAGGATGTCGTTAAACTCGGCATAGCACATGTGGGTGTGGATCTGCGTCGTGTCGCTGACGACGGACGCGGCGATGCGGAAGGCGCGCGTGGCCCAGTCCAGGTAGGCGTCCCATTGGCCGCGGCGCAGCGGCAAGCCTTCGCGGATGGCCGGTTCGTCGATCTGGATGATGCCGATGCCGGCCGCTTCCAGGTCGGCTACCTCGTCGCGCATGGCCAGGGCCAGCTGCAGCGCCGTGGTGGCGCGCGGCTGGTCGTCGCGCACGAACGACCATTGCAATATCGTCACCGGGCCCGTCAGCATGCCTTTCACCGGCTTGGCCGTCAGGCTTTGCGCGTGTACCGTCCAGGCGACGGTCATGGCGGCCGGGCGCTGCACGTCGCCATAGATGACGGGCGGCTTGACGCAGCGCGAGCCGTACGACTGCACCCAACCGTGGCGCGTCAAGATAAAACCATCGAGCCGCTCGCCGAAGTACTCGACCATGTCGTTGCGTTCCGCTTCGCCATGCACGAGCACGTCCAGGCCCAGCGCTTCCTGGCGCCCCACGGCGTGGGCGATGGCGGCGCGCATCTGCCGTTCATAGTCGGCGCTGGCCAGTTCGCCCCGTTGATGGCTGGCGCGGGCGGCGCGGATGGCCGTTGTCTGCGGGAAGGAGCCGATGGTCGTCGTCGGGAAGTGCGGCAGTTGCAGGCGCGCGCGCTGCATGGCCTGGCGCTGCGGGAAGCTGGAATCGCGGCGGTCGATGGTGGGCGTGAGCGCCTGCAGGCGCTGCGTGACCGAGGCACGGTGGATGCGGGGGCTGGCACGGCGGCTGGCGATAGCCTGGCGGGAAATGGCCAACGCGGCCAGCGCGGCATCATCGGGATGGCCGGCGAGCGCGCCCTTGAGCAGGGACAGTTCCGCGAGTTTTTCCGTGGCAAACGCCAGCCAGCTGCGGATGTCATCGTCGAGCTCCGTTTCAGCCGCCAGGCTGCACGGCACGTGCAGCAGCGAGCACGACGGTGCCAGCCACAGGTGGCCATTGCGCCTGGCTGCCAGCGGCTGCAGCACGGCCAGGGCCGCGTCGAGGTCGGTACGCCAGATGTTGCGCCCGTCGACGATACCGATCGACAAGACTTTATGCGCTGGCAACCAGTCCGTCACGCTGATCAATTCATGCGGCGCGCGGATGCCGTCCACGTGCAGGCCGGCGACAGGCAGGCGGCACGTCAGGCTGAGGTTTTCTTCCAGCGGCGAGAAATACGTGGCCAGCAGGATATTCATGCCCACCTGGTTCAGCTGCCAGTAGGTGCTTTCAAAAGCGCTGCGCCACGCATGGGGCAAGTCCAGTCCCAGGATCGGCTCGTCGAGCTGCACCCACGCCACGCCTTGCCGCTTCAGGCGGTCGAGCAGGGCGCCGTAGACGGGCAGTAATTGTTCCAGCAGGGCCAGGCGGTCGAAGCCCGGTGTTTTTTCCTTGCCCAGCCAGAGAAAGGTGAGGGGGCCGATCAGGGCCGCCTTGACCTGGTGGCCCAGCGCCTGCGCCTCGGCCACTTCCGCCAGCAGGCGCTCGCAAGCGAGCGAAAAGCGGGTCTGCGGCGACCATTCGGGCACCAGATAATGGTAATTGGTGTCAAACCACTTGGTCATTTCCAGCGCGGCAGTGCCAGCGGCATGTGCATGGCCGCAGTCCGCGTGCTCCGCCTGCGTTTCTTCACCGCGCGCCATCGTGAAATAGCGCGATAGCGGTGATTGTTCCGGGGCGAAGTCGAAACGCGCCGGTTCGCAGCCCAGCAGCTGGATATGGTTGGCGACCTGGTCGTAAAAGGCGAAGTCGCCCACGGTGACGTAGTCGAGCCCGGCGTCGCGCTGCTGCGCCCAGTGGCGCGCGCGCAGTTGCCGGCCCGTCGCTTCCAGCGCCGCCTCGGACAGCTCGCCACGCCAGTGGCTTTCCAGCGCCAATTTCAGTTCGCGCGCGGCGCCGATACGGGGAAAGCCAAGGGTGTGGGTACGAATGGTCATGATGTCATCGAGATTTAATGTGAATGCGCTAGAGTGTGCGGCAACTTGGTCTATAATCAAAACGAAACATTTTGACGAATAACATGAAAATAATTCACGCATATCACGCCATTTCCCGATGCTAGAAATCCGCCACCTGCGCACCCTGAGTGCCCTGCGTTCGTCCGGCAGCCTGGTGCGCGCCGCGCAGCTGCTCAACCTGACCCAGTCGGCCCTGTCGCACCAGATCCGTTTGCTGGAAGAGCGCTACCAGGCGCCCCTGTTCGAGCGCAAGTCGATGCCGATCGCGTTTACGGCCACGGGCAGCCGGCTGCTGGAGCTGGCCGACAAGCTGCTGCCCGAGATCGAACTGGCCGAGCGCGACGTGGCGCGTTTGTCGCAGGGCGACAAGGGGCAGTTGCGCGTGGCGCTCGAATGCCATACCTGTTTTGACTGGCTGATGCCCGTGATGGATGCGTTCCGCCAGCGCTGGCCGGAAGTGGAGATCGACCTGGTGTCCGGCTTTCACAGCGAACCGGCGGACTTGCTGCGCTCGGGCGAGGCGGACCTGGTGATCGGCTCGCCGTATGGTCCCGACTTCACCGTGTTTCCCCTGTTCCGCTTTGAAATGCTGGTGGTGATGGCGCAGAAGCACCGGCTGCAGGCGCAGCGCCGGCTGGCGGCGGCCGACTTTACGGGCGAGACATTAATTACCTATCCGGTGCCGGAAGAGCGCATCGACCTGATCCGCGAAGTGCTGAAGCCCGCCGGCATCCAGTTCGAGCGCCGCACGGCCGAATTGACGGTCGCCGTGCTGCAGCTGGTGGCGAGCCGGCGCGGCATCGCCGCCTTGCCGAACTGGGCCATCAAGAATTACGTCGATTACGATTATGTGGTGGCGCGCCCGGTGGGCGAGCACGGCTTGTGGAGCGACCTGTATGTCTCCGTGCCCGAGCATCTGCAAGACAAGGCCTACGTGCGCGATTTCGTCAGCGTGATACGCGAGCAGTGCGCAGCCTCGCTGGACGGTATCAAGTTGTTGTCCTGATCAACGTTGAGTTGGAAACAAACCAACAGCAAAGCTTGATAAATATCAAGGTTCAGCAATGAACCACCGCTTACAGTTGAGTACTGTGCGGCGCAACATGCACCGCCATCAAATTGGAGAGGAACCCTATGTTTTCATTTTCCGAACAATGGGCACGCGCCGGCAAGGCCGTGGTGGAAGCACAATTGATCAGCGCGCAAGCGTATGCCCAGGCCGCCGTCGACAGCGGCGCCAGCGTGCTCGACTTGCAGCTCAATGCGGCCCGCGCGGCGCTGGCCGCCGCTACCGTGGCGGGCAATCAGCTGCTGTCCGCGAAGGACCCGCAAGCGCTGCTGCAATTGTCGCGCACGCAGTCGCAACTGGCCATCGAGCGCATCGGTGCATATGGCCGTCAGGCAAAGGATGTTGCCCAAGAAACCCAAGAGAAATTCGACACTGTGACAAAGGGTGAGTTTGCTGCATCGCGTCAAAAATTTGGCGAGCTGTTGCAGGTGGTAAAGCAAACCCCTGTGCCCCTGATTATTCCCTTCAATAATTTTCTAAAAACCACTTTCGGCGGCGCCGATGAAGGGTATGATAAAAACACGCGTCCTGCTCGCCAGGCGTAAGCGCTTTGCGGCCCGGCAGCGGCTATCCGCCGCGCCAGGCCGCCCGCCAGTACCGCAGGCAGGCTGTCATCGCCGCCGCCTGCGGTGCGGCGCTGGAACTGCGGCGCATGCCGCGCTAGAATGAAACACAGCATGCTGTGTCTTCCCGGATGCACTCGATTGTATTAACACCTTGACCTTGGCCCTCGTGGCCTGCTTATCGGAGAAATAAATGGATGATGTCGTAATCGTGGCCGCCGGCCGTACCGCAGTCGGCAAATTCGGTGGCAGTCTGGCCAAGATTCCTGCGTCCGAACTGGGCGCGCATGTAATCAAGGGCTTGCTGGCGCAAACCGGCATCGACCCGAACCTGATCGGCGAAGCGATCCTGGGCCAGGTGCTGACGGCCGCCGTCGGCCAGAACGCCGCGCGCCAGGCCGTCATCAAGGCTGGCCTGCCGAGCAGCATCCCGGCATTTACGATCAACAAGGTCTGCGGCAGCGGCCTGAAGGCCACGCACCTGGCGGCGCAAGCGATCAAGTGCGGCGACGCCAACATCATCATCGCCGGCGGCCAGGAAAACATGAGCGCGTCGCCGCACGCCATGAACGGCTCGCGCGACGGTTTCCGCATGGGCGACTTCAAGATGATCGACACCATGATCGTCGACGGCCTGTGGGACGTGTACAACCAGTACCACATGGGCATCACGGCGGAAAACGTCGCCAAGAAATACGAAGTGACGCGCGCCGAGCAGGATGAATTCGCGCTGCAGTCGCAACTGAAGGCGGAAGCGGCGCACAAGGCGGGCAAGTTCAAGGATGAAATCCTGCCGCTGGAAATCGCCAACAAAAAAGGCACCGTCGTTTTCGACAGCGATGAATACATCAAGCCAGGTTCGACCCTGGAATCGCTGGCCGGCCTGCGCCCCGCGTTCGCCAAGGACGGCACCGTCACGGCCGGCAACGCTTCCGGCCTGAACGATGGCGCCGCCGCCGTGATCATGATGTCGGCCTCGCAAGCGAAGGAACTGGGCCTCAAGCCGCTGGCGCGCATCAAGGCCTACGCCTCGTCGGGCCTGGACCCGGCCGTCATGGGCATGGGCCCCGTCTCCGCCTCGCGCCTGTGCTTGAAAAAAGCCGGCTGGACGCACGAAGAGCTGGACTTGATGGAAATCAATGAAGCGTTTGCGGCGCAAGCGATTGCCGTCAACAAGGAAATGGGCTGGGATACCAGCAAGATCAACGTGAACGGCGGCGCGATTGCCATCGGCCACCCGATCGGCGCCTCGGGCGCGCGCATCCTGGTCACCCTGATCCACGAAATGATACGCCGCGACGCCAAGAAAGGCCTGGCAGCATTGTGCATCGGCGGCGGCATGGGCGTAGCCCTGGCCATCGAGCGGGATTAATCGCTAGCGCCGCACCCAGGCCGTCGCGCGCTGTGCGTGACGACTGGGTGCGGTACGCCGCCGTCACGCGGCGGTTTTGGATTGCTTTCATTAAATTATTAACTTTTTAGCAACAGAACGACACTGAGGGGATGAAAATGGCAAGAGTTGCATTGGTAACTGGTGGCATGGGTGGTCTGGGCGAAGCGGTATGTTTCAAGCTGGCGGCGCTCGGCTATCGCGTGGTGACCACATATTCCCCAGGCAATCCGAAGGTCGCGGAATGGCTGGCGACGACGAAGGACATGGGCTATGACTTCAAGGCGTACCCATGCGACGTGGCCGACTACGATTCGGCGGCTGCCTGCGTGGCGGCCGTGGAAGCGGAAATCGGTCCCGTCGACGTGCTGGTGAACAACGCCGGCATCACGCGCGACATGACGTTCAAGAAGATGGACAAGCCGAACTGGGATGCCGTGATGGGCACCAACCTCGATTCCGTCTTCAACATGACCAAACCCGTCTGCGACGGCATGGTGGAACGCGGCTGGGGTCGCATCATCAACATTTCGTCCGTGAATGGCCAGAAGGGCGCCTTCGGCCAGACCAACTATTCGGCCGCGAAAGCCGGCATGCATGGTTTCACCAAGTCGCTGGCGCTGGAAGTGGCGCGCAAGAACGTCACCGTCAACACCATTTCGCCAGGCTACATCGGCACCAAGATGGTCATGGCGATTCCGCAGGAAGTGCTCGACAGCAAAATCATCCCGCAAATTCCGATGGCGCGCCTGGGCAAGCCGGAAGAAGTGGCCGGCCTGGTGGCATACCTGGCTTCCGATGAAGCCGCCTTCGTCACGGGCGCCAACATCTCGATCAACGGCGGCCAGCATATGTCGTAATCGTTGTTGAGGTAAAACAGAAAAGACAGCTGCGGCTGTCTTTTTTTATGCTCGCCAGCAAAACAGGGCAAGCGTGCGCTTTGCCTTAGAATCAGCATTTCTCCACTGCATCATCTCCATGTCCCTCTTTCCTGCCTTGCGCCGCGCCAGCGTGGCCGCCATCCTTTTCCTGGGCGCCGGCGCGGCCCAGGCCAGTGTCGCGTTCCACGTCACGGTGATGACCGAGCGCGTCAACACGCCCGGCGTGCAAACCAGCCTGCCCGCGCAGGCTACGCAGGAAAGCGATGTCGTGCTGGGCCCGCATTACCTGAGCGTGCGCGATGGCCAGAGCCTGTCCGTGCTCGACTTTGCCGCGCGCCGCCGCCACGTCATCGATACGGCGGCGGGAACCTATGACAGTTACTCGCTGTTCGACGTGGCGGGATTGCGCGTCTTCGAACTGCGCCACCGGCAAGGGATCGTCGGCATGTTGAAGGCGGGCGGCCTTGAGCAGCACGCAACGTTGCCCGTGTATGAGGAACAGGCTTTGTCGGTGCGGGACAAACAGCGGCGCAACGCACTGGTGCCGCAAGTGCTCGACGGCGCCGTGCTGTGGTCGCTCGACGGGCAGCCCCTGCTGCGCCTGGGAATTGCTGGCAGCCCCGTCAGCGGCGACGATGCGACGGCGTTTGCCCAGTACCTGCGCTACACGTCGGGCGGCCACCCGCTGGTGCTGAAGATGCTGGCCGATGGCAAGCGCATTCCCGCCGCATTCACCTTGCATTACCAGGAGGTGGGTGGCACGGTCACGCGCCATTTCCGCGTCAGCGCCATGACGGCGGGGGCGCCCGCCACCTATACGCTGGCCGCCTACCGGCCACGCCCGCTGGCCGCCGACGCGCCCCCGCTCGAGCGCGTGCTGGCGCAGGCGGCGCGGTTGCCGCCGCCGGGACCCGAGGCGCACCCGGCGCTGCGGGCCGAAGCGGAGCGCCTGTTTGCGCAAGAAAAGCCCTTCGAGGCATTTTTGAGCATGCTGGAAGACCATTTTTCCACGGGCGCGCTGGTGGAAAAACTGTCGCCGCAGCAACAGCGGGCGATGCAGGAATGCCAGCCCATCCACGACTTGACGCGGGGGCTGATGGCCAAGGACCAGGAAGGCATCGCGGCCGCGCTGGCCACCGTGCAGGAATTACGGACGCAAACGGGGCTGCAGCAACCCGTACTGGCCTTGTTTGAGGGCAATTTGCGCGCCAAGCTGGGGCAATGGCCGCAAGCGACGGCCTTGTATCTGCAAGTGTTGCAGGCTAAGCCGCAGATGGCGGCCGTGTACCAGGATCTGGGCGACGCCTTGCTGGCGCAGTTCGATGCGCCGAACGCCTGGCGCAGCTGGGATGCGGGACGGGCCATGGCGCCCACGCTGCGGCAATTTCGCAAGGTCAACGAGCTGGAGCGCAGCCTGCTGAACGACTATCCCGCCTTCTTTGCCGGCGGGGCGCCGCTTCCGCTGCCGGTTCCGCTGAAAAGTCAGCCCAGCACCAGCCGCCCGGCCAGCAGCACGAAGACGGTGGGCAGCACGAACTTGCCGTAAGGCGAAGGTTTGCCGCGCAGGCGGCGTGCCAGGCGCGCGGCCAGCACGGCGTACAGGGCGTCGAACAGCAGACCCATCAGCACCAGCACGGCGCCCAGGCGCAGGTATTGCATGCCGACCTGCTCGCTGCCGGCGACGAACTGCGGTAGGAACATGCTGCAAAACAGCAGTGCCTTCGGATTGAGCAGATTCGTCAGGAAGCCGCGCACCAGGCTGGCGCGCGCGCCATGCGCCGTGGCGGGGGCGGCTGCTTCCTGCGCCGTTTTGCTCGACAGGGCCGCTTGCAGCAGGCGCAGCGCCAGGTACAGCAGGTAGGCGGCGCCCGCCCATTTGACCCACTGCAAGGCTTGCGGATGCGTCACCATCAATGCCGCCAGGCCCGCGCCCGACAGCGCCACGTGCACGGCGCGCGCGCCGGCAATGCCCAGGGCCGTCACCAGCGCCGTGGCCACGCCGCGCGCGGCGCCCGTCGCCAGCACCAGCGCCATGTCGGGGCCCGGTAATAAAAAGGCGCCAGCCAGTGCCAGCAGGTACATCAGGAAGGTAGAATCGGACATGGGCCAGTCGAAAAGAAAGCGGGAGCATGCGCACGGTGCAGCCTGCTCGCCGGGCCCCATTATGTTCTTGCTGTGATGAAATGTGCTTGCTTTTCCTGCCCTGCATGCCCTAGTATTCGGGTAGATTCCACTCGTATAAAAACAAAAATTAGATGAAAATTCCAGAAGTTAGCCTCGACGCCACCGATTTGCAGATACTCAGGCTGTTGCAGGATGAAGGACGGCTGTCGAATGCGCGCCTGGCCGAGCGCTTGAAGCTCAGCGAAACCCCCGTCTGGCGCCGTCTGCGCCGCCTGGAAGAGGAAGGTTTCATTACCGGCTACCAGGCTTTGCTCAACCGCAAGAAGCTGGGCATCGGCCTGGTCGCGTTCGTCCGGGTCGTGTTTGCCAACCATGGCGGCGAGCAGCCGTCGCAGTTCGAGCAAGCCATCGCGACGATTCCCGAGATTCTGTCGTGCCACAATGTGGCGGGCGAAGCCGATTATTTCCTGCAAGTGGTGGCGCGCGACCTGGAAGCGTATGGCGAATTCGTCTCGACCGTGCTGCGCCGCTTGCCGGGCGTGGCGGAAATCCAGTCCAGCCTGTCGATGCGCGAAATCAAGTCGTCGAACCGCCTGCCCTTGCTGCTGGCCTGAGGCGCCGGGGGCGCACTATAATTGGAACAGTTGCCAGGAATCGTGCCTGGCCCCTGACTGCCATTCTAAGGACCGCCATGCCCGATTCCCTGACTCCCCTGTTTCCCGCCCTGTCGCCGAACCGGCACGGCATGCTGGCGGTCGATGACATCCACACCATTTACTGGGAAGAGTGCGGCAACCCCGACGGTATTCCCGTGCTGTTCCTGCATGGCGGCCCCGGCGCGGGCCTGTCGCCGCAGCACCGCCGCTTCTTCGATCCGCAGCGCTACCGCGTGATCCTGTTCGACCAGCGCGGCGCGGGCAAGTCCACGCCGCTGGGCGAATGGCGCAACAACACGACGCAGCTGCTGATCGCCGATATCGAACGCCTGCGCGCCCAGTTCGGCATCGATCAATGGCTGGTGTTTGGCGGCTCCTGGGGCTCGACCCTGGCGCTGGCGTATGGCCAGGCGCATCCGGAAGCCTGTCTTGGTTTCGTGCTGCGCGGCATTTTCCTCTGCACGCAGGCGGAAATCGACTGGTTCATCGACGGCGTGCGCTGGTTCTATCCGGAACTGTACGAAGAGTTCGCCGCGCCCATTCCAGTCGAGGAACGGGGCGACTTGCTGGCCGCCTACGTGCAACGCATCCTCAGCAGCGACCCGGCCGTGTACTGGCCGGCCGCGCGCGCGTGGAGCCGCTTCGAAGGCCGCCGCGTGTACCTGATGCCGCAACCGGAAGATGCGCCGAACGATGCGCTCGACCTGGGCGTGGGCCGGCTCGAATCGCATTACATGGCCAATCTCGGTTTCTTCGAGGAAGACCAGCTGATCCGCAACATGGGGCGCATCGCGCATTTGCCGGCCGTCATCGTGCAAGGCCGCTACGACGCCATCTGCCCGCCGCTGTCGGCCTACCGCCTGCAGCAAGCCTGGCCCGGTGCGCAGCTGGACATGATCCCTGACGCGGGCCATGGCGCGCTCGAGCACGGCATCGCCTCGGCGCTGGTGCGCGCCACCGAGCGCTTCGTGCCGGGACGTGGCTTCGCATGACCTTGCAACACGCCGGTTGCCAAAGCGGCCAGCCGGCGTGCGCCACCTGCTACACTATGGCCTGTGCTGGCGCCAGGGTCGGGCGCCGGTGTGAACCCACGACTTTTTATCCATGAACATACAGATCGGCGACATCGGCCATATCATCCAGCTGGCGATTGCGCCGGTTTTCCTGTTGACCGGTATCGGCACCATGCTGGTAGTGCTGACCAACCGCCTGGGCCGCATCATCGACCGCACGCGCGTGCTGGAAGACCGGCTCGACATCGGCTACAACGATTTCTATATGGATGAGCTAGATACCTTGTATCGGCGTACCCATCTGATCAATTACTCGATTTCGCTCAGCACGGCGTGCGGTTTCTTCGTCTGCGTCATCATCGCCATGCTGTTTTTGGGCGATATTCTGAACCTGACCCTGGACAAATACATCGCGGCCTTCTTTGTGCTGGCCGTGATTTGCCTGATCGGCTGTTTTATTTATTTACTGCGCGAAATTTACCTGGCCGCGACGGCCCAGCGCATCCGGCGCCATATCCGCCCGCCCCGTTAAGCGGCGCGCCGGTTTACCCTACTATTGAAGAACGAGTCCAGCATGCACGATTACAAACGTCCCCCCACCCTGCACCGCTACGGCCAGCGCAGCGAACTCGAGCTGGCGCTGAGCCTGGGCCAGTTCCGCCTGGCGCCGGCGGGCAATTGCCTGACCCTGAGCTTCTCGCAAGTGTGGGACAAGCAACTGTTCGACCTGTTCGCCCCGGCCGACGCCTGTTTGATCATCCACAATACGGAAGAATTCGGCGAACGCCTGCACCGCGCCGTGCAGCGCACCTTGCCCAGCTGGGCCGGCATCGATGGCCTGGTCGAATACGGCCAGCGCGCCGCCCTGGGCGCCGCCTTTACCAAGACGCGCGCTGAAGCGCCCGAGCAGGAATGGCTGTTCGCCTGGCGCTCGATGCAGCCGCAAGCGAGCCTGAACCCCGTCACGGTCAAGCTGGGCAGCCTGGAAAATTTCGCGGAAATCCGCGACCGCGACACGTATCTGGCGTAATTCCGCCTGAATCATCCGGATTTGTCGGCGTGCTGGCTGTCGATGCGCGCCAGCACGGCCGCCATCATGCGCTCGATATCGCCGCGTATCATGGTCGTGCCCAGCATGCCGGGCACATAGAAGCCCGGCATCAGCCGGCTGGAAAAGACGATGCGCGTGCCGCCCGTCTCGGGGATGGGATACAGATTCCAGCGCGATTCGTAATGCCGCATGTCGCCGGAGATCAGGGCGATGTCGATGGCCGTAAACGGCGTTTCCGTGGCCCGCACCACCAGGTGGATGGGGTGGTTCATGAACAGGAAGCGCGCCATGCCCTGCTGTTCGATGATGACTTCATTGCCATTGCGCGACAGTACGCGGCAGGAACTCATGTCCGGCACGAATTCATGCATGCGCTCGTAGGTCGTCAGGGTCTTCCAGACGGAGGCCGGCGGCGCCTGCACGCTGCCGCTGGCATCGACTTCATACATGCGCTGCCCGTCGACCTCGATGCGCTTGACCTCGACCTTGAGCTTGTCCAGGCGTATCGCCTGTGCCAGCGCGGTCGCGGGGACGGCGCACAGCATCAGCAGGCAGAGGAAGAGTCGCGTCATGCCACCTAGCCTACGGGAAAGTTGCGCCCGGCACAAGCTGTACGCATCGCCGGCCCGTGCGCGGCGCGATTTAGAACTCCCGGTCTAGAGAAATACGCTGCAGTGAGCGGCAATGCTTGCTACCGTACGGCCTGCATACCACCTCTACCGGACCGATCACCATGACTGCCTATCCCCACCTGCTGGCCCCGCTCGACCTGGGTTTTACCTCTTTGCGCAACCGCGTCATCATGGGGTCCATGCACACGGGCCTGGAAGACCGCTTTTACCATTATGGCAAGCTCGCCGCGTTTTACCGCGAACGGGCGCGCGGCGGGGTGGGGCTGATCGTCACGGGCGGCATCTCGCCGAACCGCCAGGGCTGGCTGCTGCCGTTCGGCGGCACCCTCAATTTCCTCGGCGACGTGCCGAACCACCGCAAGGTGACGCGCGCCGTGCACGAGGAGGGCGGCAAGATCGTCATGCAGATCCTGCATGCGGGCCGCTATGGCTATCAGCCCTTCGTCGTGTCGGCGTCGGCCAAGAAATCGCCGATCTCGCCATTCCGCCCCCGTCCCTTGAGCGAGCGGGGCATCGAGCGCACCATCTGCGACTACGTGCGCTGCGCGCGCCTGGCGCACAAGGCGGGCTACGACGGCATCGAAGTGATGGGCAGCGAAGGCTATCTGCTGAACCAGTTCCTGTGCGCGCGCACGAACCTGCGCCAGGACCGCTGGGGCGGCAGCATCGAGAACCGCATGCGCCTGCCCGTGGACATCGTGCGCCGCATCCGCGCCGCCGTCGGCCCCAACTTCATCATCATGTACCGCCATTCCCTGCTCGACCTGGTCGAGGGCGGCAACACCTGGGACGACGTGGTGACGGTGGCCAAGGCCCTGGAACACGCCGGCGTGACCATTCTCAATACGGGCTTCGGCTGGCATGAGGCGAGGGTGCCCACCATCGTCACCTCGGTGCCGCGCGCCGCCTTCGCTTCCGTGGCGGGCCGCCTGCGCCGCGAAGTCAATATCCCCGTGGTGGCGTCGAACCGCATCAACATGCCGCACGAAGCGAACGCCATCCTGGAACGCGGCGACTGCGACCTGGTGTCGATGGCGCGGCCTTTCCTGGCCGACCCCGATTTTGTCGCCAAGGCCGCTTCCGGCCGCGCCGACGAAATCAACACCTGCATCGGCTGCAACCAGGCGTGCCTGGACCACACGTTTGCCAACAAGCGCGCCAGCTGCCTGGTCAATCCGCGCGCCTGCCATGAAACGGAACTCGTGTACGCGAAAAAGGCCGTGCCGCGCCGGGTGGCCGTCGTCGGCGCGGGGCCGGCCGGCCTGTCGGCCGCCACCGTGGCGGCCGAATGCGGGCACGAGGTGACCCTGTTCGACAGCAGCGACAGCGTGGGCGGCCAGTTCAAGGTGGCCATGCAGATACCGGGCAAGGAAGAATTCACGGAAACCATCCGCTATTTTGCCCGCCGCATCGCCTTGTCGAATATCAAGCTGCGCCTGGGCCAGCGCGTCACGCGCGAACAATTGCTCGCTGGCGGCTATGACGACGTCATCCTCGCCACCGGCATCAAGGTGCGCCTGCCGGCCATTCCCGGCATCGAGCATCCGAAGGTGCTGTCGTATCTGGATGTGCTGCAAGCCAAGAAGCCCGTGGGCGCGCGCGTGGCCATCATCGGCGCGGGCGGCATCGGCTTCGACGTGGGCGAGTATCTGCTGCACGACCCGGCGCATCCGCTGCCGCAAGCCGTGGCCACCTGGGCGGGCGAGTGGGGCGTGGACTTGAATGCGGCCACCGGCGGCGGCCTGATGCCGCCTGCGGCGCCGCATCCCGTGCGGCAAATCTTCCTGCTGCAGCGCAAGACCTCGAAAGTGGGTGCGGGACTGGGCAAGACGTCGGGCTGGGTGCACCGCGCGGCGCTGGCGAGAAACGGCGTGGCCATGCTGGCCGGCGTGACGTACGACAAGATCGACGAGCAGGGCTTGCACATCACCGTGGGCGGCGAGCAGCGTCTGCTGGCGGTGGACAACGTGGTCATCTGCGCGGGCCAGGACAGCTTGACGGAACTCATGCCGCCCGTCGGCAAGGATGGCAAGCCGCTGGCTGCGGGCGGCCCGCGCTTCCATACGATCGGCGGCGCCGCGCTGGCGGCCGAACTCGACGCCAAGCGGGCGATACGGGAAGGGGCGGAGCTGGCCGCCAGCCTGTAAAAAGAAAGCCTGCCGGCTGGGAGCGGGCAGGCTTGCTGGATGGGAATGGCGCCGGCTTAATGCCCGCCATGCCCCTTCTTCGCCGCATCAAAACTCTGCAGCACGTGCTCGGCCATGCCGTTCGCCAGTTCGTGCTCGCCAATGAAGACCTTGCCCGCGTTTTCCGCGCGCAGCAATTCCGCCTCTTCCTCGCTGTGCGTGCGCACCACCGTCATGATGTTCGGGTTCAGCGCGCGCGCCGTCTCGATCATGGCGCGCACGTGGAAGGTGTCCGGCGTGGCGATGACGAGCATGGTGGCGTGCGTGATGTGCGCCTGGATCAGCACGGCCGGTTCGCCCGCATTGCCGGCCACGGCAGGAATGCCCTGCTTGCGCAGCTGGTCGACGATTTCGCGGTTTTCCTCGGCCACGACGAAGTGGATGCCCCGCTCCATCAGGGCGGCGGCGATGCGCCGGCCCACGCGGCCATAGCCGACGAGGACGATCTGGCCCGAGAGCTTTTCCTGCGGCACCGTCATCGGCAGCTCGGCCAGCGGGTCGGTGGTGCGTTCGAACTTGCGCGCGAAATCGCTGTTGCTCATCACGCGCAGCAGCGGCTTGGCCATGCTGAACACGAGCGGATTCAAGGCGATGGACAGGATGGCGCCGGCCAGGATCAGGCTTTGGCCTTCCTGCGGCATCAGGCCCAGCGACAGGCCCAGGGCGGCCAGGATGAACGAGAATTCGCCGATCTGCGCCAGGCTGGCCGAGACGATGATGGCCGTTTTCGGCGGATAGCGCAGGGCCATCACCAGCAAGAAGGCGGCAATCGACTTGCCGAAGATAATGATGGCGCACACGGCCAGCACTTGCAGCGGCTTTTCGATGAGGATGTTCGGCTCGAACAGCATGCCGACGGAAACGAAGAACAGCACGGCAAACGCGTCGCGCAGGGGCAGCGACTCTTCCGCGGCGCGGTGGCTGAGTTCGGATTCGCGCAGCACCATGCCGGCGAAGAAAGCGCCCAGCGCGAACGACACGCCGAACAGCTTGGTGGAAGCGTAGGCGATGCCGACGGCGGCGGCGATCACGCACAGGGTGAACAGCTCGCGCGAACCGGTGCGCGCCACCTGCCACAGAATCCACGGGAACAGCTTGCGGCCGACCACCAGCATGAAGACGATGAAGCCGGCTACTTGTCCCAGGGTAATGGCCAGGGTTTGCCACAGGCTGACGGCCTCGGCATCCGGCGCGACCTTGCCGCCCAGCACGCCGGCAAACGCCGGCAGCAGCACCAGCACCAGCACGGTGACGAGGTCTTCCACCACCAGCCAGCCGACGGCGATGCGCCCGTTGAGCGAGTCGAGGATGCCCCGTTCTTCCAGCGCGCGCAGCAGCACCACGGTACTGGCCACGGACAGGGCCAGGCCGAAGATCAGCCCGCCACCGAGGGTCCAGCCCCACCAGTGGGCCAGGCCCATGCCCATCGCCGTGGCGACGCCGATCTGCAGGATGGCGCCAGGCAGCGCGATCTTGCGCACGTCCCATAAATCTTCGATGGAAAAGTGCAGGCCGACACCGAACATCATCAGCATCACCCCGATCTCCGCCAATTGCCCGGCTATTTCCGCATCCGCCACAAAACCGGGCGTGGCCGGTCCGATGATGATGCCGGCGGCCAGATAGCCGACCAGGGCCGGCAGTTTCAGGCGCGCGGCGATGAAGCCGAAGATGAGGCCGAACCCGAGGGCGGCGGCGATGGTGGTGATCAGACTGATGTCATGGGGCATGCGTGGTGGGTTCCTTATGGGGACGTGCGGATGGAAAGATGTTGTTCAGCGATTGAGTATAAACGCAACAAAGCTGCGGCTGGAAATATTCCTGCCGCTTTTTTGCAAAAAATTTGCGCTACATCTTCGTTCAGGTGGCCCCGAACGCATGCCATCCACCCGCATCTGCGCCTAATTCAAGGAATCGGGCGCTGCCGCTGCCAGGCGCTTACACCTTGCGCACGATCACGCAGCCGATGGAATAACCGGCGCCGAACGAGCAGATGACGCCCGTGGCGCCCGCCGCCATGTCATCCTGATACTTATGGAAGGCGATGATGGAACCGGCCGACGAGGTGTTGGCGTAGGTGTCGAGGATCACGGGCGCTTCGTTCGCTTCCGCGTCGCGGCCCAGGATCAGGCGCGCGATCAGCAGGTTCATGTTCAGGTTAGCCTGGTGCAGCCAGTAGCGGCTCACTTGCGCCACTTCCACGCCAGCCTTGGCCAGGGTCGCCTTGATCATCTCGGCGGCCATCGGGCACACTTCCTTGAAGACCTTGCGGCCTTGCTGGCGGAACAGTTTATCGGCCTGACCCACGCCGGACTCGTCAAAACGGTTGAGGAAGCCGAAATTGTTGCGGATGGCGTTCGAGAAGCGCGTTTTGAGTTCCGTGCCGATGATCTCGAACTGGTGCGTGGATACGGCCGTGTCTTTCGCTTCGACGATGATGGCGGTGCAGGCGTCACCGAAGATGAAGTGACTGTCGCGGTCGCGCCAGTTCAGGTGGCCGCTGGTGATTTCGGGATTCAAGACCAGCACGGCGCGCGCCTGGCCGCTTTGCACGGCGGCCACGGCTTGCTGGATGCCGAAGGTGGCGGACGAGCACGCCACATTCATGTCAAAACCATAACCGTCGATGCCCAGCGCATCCTGCACTTCCACGGCCATGGCCGGGTAGGCGCGCTGCATATTGCTGCAAGCCACCAGTACCATGTCGATATCGGCCGGCGTGCGGCCGGCGCGTGCCAGCGCGTCGCGCGCGGCGGCAACCGCCATTTCCGCCTGCAAGGACAGTTCGTCATCGCCCCGTTCCGCGATGCGCGAGACCATGCGCGCCGGGTCGAGGATGCCTTCCTTTTCCATCACGAAGCGCGACTTGATGCCGGACGCCTTTTCGATGAAGGCCACGCTCGACAGGTCCAGCGCCGTCACTGCGCCCGCGGTGATCGCGTCGGCGTTGTCGGCATTGAACTTTTCAGCGTAGGCATTGAAGCAGGTGACCAGCTCTTCGTTGGAGATCGAAAATGGCGGCGTGTACAGTCCGGTACCGCTGATGACGACTTGTTTCATGGTTAAACTTTCAAATTTGGCAATCGGCGCGATGCCGATAAGTGAAGCAAATTTTACACAAACGGGCTCGACTGTAGAGAGTTTCGTGTTGCGGGGCGGGGCGATGTGTGGCGGAAGATTGATTTTTGTCGCGTGGACGGGTGACCGGGGGGCATTGTGCCCCCCGCTGCGCTGCTGGCGCTGCTGCTTATTTCTTCTGTTCTTTCTTGACCTCGGCTTGCACCACCACCGGTTCGGCCTTGGCCAGCTGCACCGGCAGACCCTTCAGGTGGTTCAGCGCCTGGTGCAATTGAAAATCGTCCTTGCTGCCAAATTCCAGCGGCTTGCGGGTCTTTTCCAGGGCGATGATGCGCAATTGCTCTTCCATTTCGTCGTTGACGGGCGCGGTCTTGGAGCTTTCCTGGTCGCGGTCGTTGCTCAGGTGCTTGGTCAGGTCCGCTTCGCGGATGCGCAAGCCGTTGAGGCCGTCGCCGTCCGCATTTTCATCGACCAGCAGGTCGGGCACGATGCCCTTGGCCTGGATCGAGCGGCCGTTCGGCGTGTAGTAGCGTGCCGTCGTCAGCTTGACGGCCGTGTCGGCTGTCAGCTGGCGGATGGTTTGCACGGAACCCTTGCCGAAGGTCTGCGTGCCGATGATGGTGGCGCGCTTGTAATCCTGCAGGGCGCCGGCGACGATTTCCGAGGCCGAGGCCGACCCCGTGTTGACCAGCACCACCAGCGGCACTTTCTTGATGGCGGCCGGCAATTTCGCCAGGGCATCGCCTTCCGAACGGAAGGTATAGTATTCGGCGCGGCCGTAGAACACCTGTTTCGAATCCGGCAACTGGCCGTTGGTCGAGACGATGGCCGCATCCTTCGGCAGGAAGGCGGCCGACACGCCGATGGCGCCCTGCAGCACGCCGCCCGGATCGTTGCGCAGGTCCAGCACCATGCCCTTGATGTTCGGGTCTTGCTGGTATAGCGCCGTGATCTGCGCGGCCATGTCGTCGACGGTCGGTTCCTGGAATTGCGACACGCGCAGCCAGGCGTAGCCGGGCTCGACGATCTTCGCCTTCACGCTCTTCTGGTGGATTTCCTCGCGCGTGATGGTGAAGGCCAGCGGCTGAGGTTCATCCTTGCGGGCAATGGTCAGCGACACCTTGGTGCCCGGCTCGCCGCGCATGCGCTTGACGTTGTCGTCCAGGCTGACGCCTTTCACGGGCTGGCCATCGAGGCGGGTGATCAGGTCGCCGGCCTTGATGCCGGCGCGGTAGGCGGGAGAATCCTCGATGGGCGAGACGATCTTGATGTAGCCGTCTTCGCTGAGGCCGATTTCAATGCCCAGGCCGACGAACTTGCCTTCGGAGCCTTCGCGCAGTTCGGCGTAGGCTTTCTTGTCCAGGTAGGCGGAATGGGGGTCGAGCGAGGCGACCATGCCGGAAATGGCGTCTTCCAGCAGTTTCTTGTCTTCCACCGGCTCGACGTAATCGGACTTGATCAGGCCAAATACGTCGGCCAGCTGGCGCAGCTCTTCCAGCGGCAGGGGCGGCTCGACGGTCTTTTGCGCCATGGCGGAAAATTGCAGCGACACGGCGACGCCGGCCACCACGCCCAGGCCGATCAAGCCGGTATTTTTGAGTTTGCCCATCATTGCACCTTTGCAGCTAGCGTGTCTTGCACAAGCGCCAGTCCCCGTGGAGCGGCGCTTTCCTGAAAGTATAGACCTGAATCTCTGCCGGCGTGGGCCGGCCGTGGAAAAAGCGTGCCTGGACCCAGTCTACGCGCGAAAACGGGGCTGCCAGCTTGCCATATGTTGCGGTTTTGTATGCGATGTATAGTTGCTCTTGAGGGGAGTAAGCATTTGTAAGAGTCGAAAAAAAGCGTGTGCCGCGGCCCTATAGTGGACTCGCATTCTCGACCCGAAGTGGTTTTGCCTGCGTCTGCGGACGCAGGCTTTTTTTTATCCGGAGCCCCCATGATCTCGTTGACCTTTCCCCCCGCCGTGCGCCGTCTCGTCTTGGCCTTGCTGCTGGGCACCACCGCCTTGACTGCCTCGGCCGTGCCGATTGCCGAGATGCGCCTGGAAGACTTGCTGCCGATGGCGCCCGATTTCAGGACGGAATTGAAGCTCAATGCGAATCAAAGCACCTTGTGGCAGCAGGTGGAAGGGAAATCGCGCCAACTGTTGCGCGAACGCAAGGCGCGCCGCGAACGGCTGCAAGCGGCGGTGGCGCAGGGATTGCAGGCGCCCCGGCTGGAGCTGCGCGACTTGCTCGCCGGCCTGGACACGGAAAGCACGCAGAGCCTGGCCGAAGAAAGGCAGTTGCGCGAATGGTGGCTGAGCGTCAACGACGCCCTCGACGAGAACCAGCGCCAGATGGTGGCCCAGTTCATCGCCGGCCAGATGGCGCGCGTGATGGACGCCGCCGCGCCCCGCAGCGAATCGCGTGGCGCGACCGGTGGCGAGCACGGCGGGCGCAAGGGCGGCAAGGGGGGAATGGGCGGCATGGGCGGCGCGGGCGTGAGCATGGGCAGCGGGGGCGCCGGCATGACGCTGCCCGGCAACTGAGGGTAACCAGGGGGCAGGCGTGGGGGGCAACCAAGGGGCAAGGATGGTCAAATGGCATGTTCGCGTGCTACATTCCTGCAGCGCCTGGCGCGGCAGGCTATCCGCCCGAAGCCATCCGCCCGGTCTTTTTGACATGCCCCATAAGGACAATCCGTGAATCGCTATCTCTTAAGCAGTCTGACCCTGACCCTGTTGGCTGCGTTTGCCCATGCCGCCGAACCGGCATCCGCCGCATCCGCTGTGGCAGCCCCGACCGTGGCGCCAAGCGCCGCACCTGCCGCCGCCGGCGTCGTTTCCGGCATCGATGTGCAGTACATCGACCCCGCCGTGCGCGTGCAGGACGATTTCTTCACCCATTTGAATGGCAAGTGGCTGGCCACGGCCGAGATTCCTGCCGACAAGTCGAGCTGGGGTTCGTTCGCCAAGCTGCGCGATGACACCACGCCGCAATTGCGCGGCATCATCGAAGCCACGCAAAAGGACAAAAACAAGAAGGCCGGTTCCGAAGCGCAGAAAATCAGCGACCTGTACGCCAGCTACATGGATGAAGCCAAGCTCGAGGCGCTGGGCACGAAGCCGCTGGCTGGCGAACTGAACCGCATCCGCTCGCTGCGCGACAAGAAGGGCGTGCCTGCCCTGATCGCCCACCTGAGCCAGACGGGCGTGTCCACCCCGTACGCCGTCTACGTGGGCCAGGATGCCCGTGCCTCGACGAAATATGCGGCGTATGTGAGCCAAAGCGGCCTGGGCATGCCGGACCGCGATTACTACCTGGAAGCCAAGCAGGCCGGTGTGAAAGAAAAATACCAGGCGCACGTGGAAAAGATGCTGGCCATGGCGGGCGACAAGAACGCCGCCGCTCGCGCCAAGGCAGTCGTGGCGCTGGAAACGGCCCTGGCCGAAGCGCAATGGACCAAGGTCGAAAACCGCGACCCCGTCAAACGCTACAACAAGACCGACATCAATCAACTGAACGCGCTGACCCCGGGCTACGACCTGAAGTCCGGCCTGGCCGCGCTGGGCATCGCCAACAAGGTCGATTACGTCATCGTCAACCAGCCGAGCTACCTGGCCGGCTACAACAAGGTGCTGGCCTCAAGCGACCTGGACACCCTGAAGGCGTATTTCGAATGGCAGTTGCTGCGCAGCTATGCCAGCTACCTGTCGAAGAACTTCGTCGACGAGAGCTTTGCCTTCTACGGCACGGTACTCAGCGGCGTGACGGAAAACCAGCCGCGCTGGAAGCGTGGCGTGGGCGCCGTCGAAGGCGTGCTGGGCGAAGCCGTCGGCAAACTGTATGTCGCGCAATATTTCCCGGCAGAACGCAAGGCGCACATGCAGGAACTGGTGAAGAACGTGCTGGCCGCCTACAAGGACAGCATCGACACCCTGGACTGGATGAGCCCGGAAACCAAGAAGGAAGCGCAAGCCAAGCTGGCCAAGTTCACGCCGAAGATTGCGTATCCGAACAAATGGCGCGATTACACGAAGCTGCAAATCGTCCAGGGTGACCTGGTGGGCAACATGATGCGCGCCGCCAACTTCGGTTCCGCGCGCCAGGTGGCCAAGCTGGGCAAGCCGATCGACCGCGAAGAGTGGGGCATGACGCCGCAGACGGTGAACGCCTATTACAGCTCGACGATGAATGAAATCGTCTTCCCCGCGTCCATCCTGCAGCCGCCGTTCTTTGACGCCAATGCGGACGACGCCGTCAACTATGGCGCCATCGGCGCCGTCATCGGCCATGAAATCAGCCATGGTTTCGATGACAAGGGCAGCCAGTCCGATGGCGACGGCAACTTGCGCGACTGGTGGACCCCGGCCGACCGCAAGAACTTCGCCGCCAAGGCCGACGCACTGACCAAGCAATACGACGGCTACAGCCCCTTGCCTGGCTACCACGTCAACGGCGCCCTGACCCTGGGCGAGAACATCGCCGACAACTCGGGCGTGGCGATCGCCTACAAGGCCTATAAAATCTCGCTGGGCGGCAAGCCGGCGCCCGTGCTGGACGGCTTGACGGGCGACCAGCGCTTCTACATGGGCTTTGGCCAGGTGTGGCGCAGCAAGATGCGCGAAGCGCAGCAGATCGTGCAGATCAAGACCGACCCGCATTCGCCGGGCCAATACCGCGCGAATGGCACCATGGTCAACCAGCCTGGCTTCTACGAAGCGTTTGGCGTGAAACCGGGCGACAAGATGTATGTTGCGCCGGAAAACCGCGTGATCATCTGGTAAGCACTGTCGCAATGAAAACGTAATCCTGTAGCAACAAAAAAGGCCACCTTGCGTGGTCTTTTTTGCATTCCTGCCAAAGTTCTTTCTGTCGTTTCGGCCGGTATGCTACAGTCAAAAACCGGGCCAGAAGCCTTGGGCCTTCTGACCCTTATATTCCACACAATATAATATAGAGGACAACCGTGAATCGTTATTTGTTAAGTGCATTGACCCTGAGTTTGCTGGCCGGCGTGTCCGGCATGGCTGGCGCCGCTGATACGGCCAAGAAAGCCGCCGCTGCTCCCGCCACGGCCGTCGCGTCGGCGGCGCTGACGTCCGGCATCGCCATCGAATACGTCGACCCTGCCGTGCGCGCGCAGGACGACCTGTTCCAGCACCTGAATGGCAAATGGCTGGCGGAAACCGTCATTCCAGCCGACAAGTCGAGCTGGGGCAGCTTTGCCAAGCTGGCCGACGATACGCAAACGCAGCTGCGCGGCATCGTCGAAGGCGCGGCCGCCGACAAGGCCCGCGCGGCCGGCTCGAATGCCCAGAAGATCGGTGATTTCTATAACAGCTTCATGGATGAAGCCAAGCTGGAAAGCCTGGGCCTGACGCCCTTGAACGCGGAGCTGGCGAAGATCGCCGCACTGCAGGACAAGGCGGAATTGCCGGCCGTAATCGCCCATTTCAGCAAGCTGGGCGTGACTTCGCCTTACGACTTCGGCATCCATCAGGATGCCAAGGATTCCACCAAATACGTGGCCGACATCGTGCAAAGCGGCCTGGGCTTGCCTGACCGCGATTACTACCTGGAAGCCGGCAAGGCCGACACGCGCGCCAAATACCTGGCCCACGTGGAAAAAATGCTGAGCCTGGCCGGCGACGCGAACGCGGCCGCCAATGCGAAAGCCATTGTGGCGCTGGAAACGGATCTGGCCAAGGCGCAATGGAGCAATGTGCAGAACCGCGATCCCGTCAAGACCTACAACAAGGTGGAACTGGCGAAACTGGCCGCCGTGGCGCCAGGCTACGACTGGGCCCGCTACCTGAAGGACACGGGCATCGCCGGCAAGGTCGATTATGTGATCGTCAGCCAGCCCAGCTACCTGAAGGGTTTTGCCGAGATCGCCAACAAGACCCCGCTGGAAACGTGGAAAGCGTATTTCCAGTGGCACTTGCTGCACGCTAACGCCGGCTATCTGCCGAAAGCGTATGTCGATGAAAACTTCGCGTTTTATGGCACCACCCTGACGGGCGTGACGGAAATGCGTCCGCGCTGGAAACGCGGCGTGGGCGCCGTCGAAGGCGCGCTGGGCGAAGCAGTGGGCCAGCTGTACGTGGAGCAATATTTCCCGGCCGAGCGCAAGGTGCGCATGGAAGCGCTGGTGAAAAACCTGATGACGGCCTACAAGCAAAGCATCGACAAGCTGGACTGGATGAGCCCTGTCACCAAGAAACAGGCGCAAATCAAGCTGGCCAAGTTCACCACCAAGATCGGCTATCCGAACAAATGGCGCGATTACTCGGGCCTGACGGTGGCGCCGGACGATTTGATCGGCAACATCCAGCGTTCGCACTTGCTCAACTACAACCGCGAATTGAACAAGCTGGGCCAGCCTATCGACCGCGACGAGTGGGGCATGACGCCGCAAACCGTGAACGCCTATTACAACCCGGAGCTGAACGAAATCGTTTTCCCGGCCGCCATCCTGCAAGCGCCGTTCTTTGACGCCAACGCGGACGACGCCGTCAACTATGGCGCCATCGGCGGCGTGATCGGCCATGAAATCAGCCACGGCTTCGACGACCAGGGCGCCCAGTACGACGGCGACGGCAACCTGCGCGACTGGTGGACCAAGGCCGACCATAAAAACTTCGCCAAGAAAACCAAGCAGCTGGTGGCGCAGTACAACAGCTTTAGCCCCGTCAAGGGCCACTTTGTCAACGGTGAACTGACCCTGGGCGAAAACATCGCCGACAATTCCGGCGTGGCAATCGCGTATAAGGCGTACAAATTGTCGCTGAACGGCAAGCAAGCTCCCGTCATCGACGGCTTCACGGGCGAGCAGCGTTTCTATGCGGGCTTTGCCCAGGTCTGGCGCATGAAGATGCGCGAAGCGCAGCAACTGGTCTTGCTGAAAACAGACCCGCACTCGCCAGGCCAGTTCCGCGCCAACGGCACCATGCGCAACCAGCCAGGCTTCTACCAGGCGTTTGACGTGAAACCGGGCGACAAGATGTATCTGCCACCGAAAGACCGCGTCATCATGTGGTAACAGCCGTTCTGACGCGCTGGTACCGAGCCGCCCCGCGCAAGCCGGGCGGCTTTTTTACGTCGTGTGATCTGGCGCAAACGATGGGTAAAAAAAACCGCCCCTGCGGGCGGTTCCTTGATACTGCAGCGCTGCTTACTTGGCTGGTTCCGCGGCTGGTGCGGCGGCGCCGTCAGCGGCAGCGGCGGGTGCCGGCACTTCCGGTTCCTTGAACTTGCCGCCCGAAGCGTTGGCGATGTAGACCACGGCGCGCGCCACTTCCACATCGTCGAGGTCGGGATTGCCGCCCTTGGCCGGCATCGCGCGCAAGCCTTCGATCGCGTGTTTCAGGACCGTATCGTAGCCCTGGGCCAGGCGGGCCGACCAGCTGCCCGCATCGCCAAATTTCGGTGCACCGGCCACGCCGGCGCCATGGCAAGCCACGCAGGTGGCCGTGTAGACGGCTTCGCCGCTTTGCAGCACCTTTGGACCGCTGGCATCCTTGAAGGTGAAGCCGGCATTGGCCACCGGGCTCAAACGCTCGGCAATGGCTTCCGGCGACTGGCTGTCCGTACCGGCGCCCGTCAGTTTTTGCGCCGTGACGAACTGCACCAGCAGGATGATGCCGATGACGGTGATGAGGAAGAAGCCCGCTACGGCGGCAAGCAATTGTTTAGGCGTTTTGATCGCTGATTGTTGTTCGTTATGTGCGTCGCTCATGATGTCCTTAGTCCAGATTTGAAACTGATGGCCGTGTAAGGTAGCATTTTTACATGCTTGTATGTAAACCTTTATGAAACCCACAATTATAGGCACAAAAATTGAGCAGCGACATGCAATTGCCAGCGATACGACAGTTTCCGTAGACGTAGGTAAAGAAAAACGGTATCCTTCGCATCACTTCAGAAATTCCCCCTACGCGGCTGTAGCTCAGTGGATAGAGTATTGGCCTCCGAAGCCAAGGGTCGTGGGTTCGATCCCCGCCAGCCGCACCAGACAAATCAAGACTCCCGTTTTATCCCAGTAGCATTGCCATGCGGCTGCATGCCGTGTTCTCCATTGTGATTTCAACAAATCCGGCAGGGTTTGTAACGCTGTGCAGTGGCTTGCCAGCGCCACCTTTCGCATGCGCAGCGTACCCATCCAATATCTCAATACCCTCGAGCGAGAAAGACGCTTGCCGCGGCACGTGCCCGTTTCTGTTCGCCATGCGCACCGTGCGCCAGCATAGGTCCACGCTGCCACTTTTTTGTGCAGTTTTTCCTGTGGAGTGTCCCTGACGCCCCTGCCGTTGTCGCTTTGCAACCTCCCAAACTTCTCAGCCGCCGATATCAAAATTGATATCGAAACAGTGGAAAAATTGATTGGAGAGATTATCGCCCAGCCCCTAAGATAAACGCCGAGCATGCGAACGACATGCAAGCAGTGCAAAAATATTAATACAATATCTGGAGATTCATGATGCGCAACGCCACCGGCCCGCTCGCGGCCACTTTCCCTCGTCCATTCACCTTGAAGGCAGCCGTTGCGGCATTGGCCGGTATTGGCTTGCTGAGCACGGCTTCGGTATGGGCGCAGGAGGCGGTGGCGGCCGATGCCAGCGCCGAGCCTGCGGCGGAAGTGTCGGTCGTGACCGTCAGCGGCGTGCGCCGTTCGGCGCAGAATTCGCAGCAGATCAAGATGCGCTCGGACCAGGTCATCGATTCCATCGTGGCCGACGACATCGGCAAATTCCCCGATAACAATGTGGCCGAAACCCTGGCGCGCATTTCCGGCATCCAGATCCGCCGCGATTCGGGCGAGGCCAGCGCCGTCATGATTCGCGGCTTGCGCGATGTCACGACCTTGCTCAATGGCCGCGAACTGTTCACCACCACGGGGCGCTACGTCAACCTTGCCGAGATTCCCGCCACCATGCTGCAGCGCGTGGACGTGTACAAGTCGCAGGGCGCGGACCAGGTCGAAGGCGGCGTGGCCGGCATCATCGACGTGCGCACCAACCGCCCGTTCGACTTCAAGGAGTTTACGGCCAGCGTGAATACGCGCGCCGTCTACAGCGACAAATCGAAAGCCACCGACCCGAACATCAGCGGCATGGTGGCTAACCGCTGGAAGACGGGCATCGGCGAAGTGGGCGCGCTGCTGGGCTTGTCGCAGCAGCAGCACCGTTACCATGAGGAACGCGCGTTCAATACGGCGCCCGTGGATAAAAGTTTCCTGTCGCCCGGTTTGACGGGGCCGGACCAGGTGGGCTTGCTGCCGATCAAGGGTGACCGGCGCCGCAGCACCGCCAATGCCGTGCTGCAATGGCGCCCGAATGCCGACGTCGAATTGTACGTGGAAGGCATGGCCACGCGTTTCCTGCTCGATGCCGAGTCCGACTACTTTGTCGGCTTGCCATGGTGGGGCACGCCCGTGTCGGCTACAAAGATTCCCGGCACCGACCAGCTGCAAACGCTCACTTCCACCAACGTCAACACCATCATGTCGACGCAGGCGAACAAGAACCAGACGAAGACGCACCAGTTTGCCGTGGGCGGTTTGTGGGATATCAACCCGGAATGGCGTTTCACGTCGGAAGTGGCCAGCACCCAAAGCACGTATGCCTGGCGCAACCCGATTCTCGACGCCATCACCGTCGTGCCGAATGCCCGCATCAATACCAACCAGAATGGCACCTTGCACGTCGACTACACGGGTATCGATTTGCAAGACCCGTCGAATTACTATCTGAAGGGCTTTTTCGACCGCTACGGCCGGGACCAGGGCAGCTCGAACGACGTGCGCGCCGACCTGGCGTACACGCCCAGTGCCGGCGGCATCTTCAAGGAAATCAGCGTCGGCGTGCGCGGCGTGAAGCGCGAAGCCGAATCGATCAAGAGCTTCGAGGGCAATGCGGAAGCACCGGACGTGTCCGGCGCCGCGTTCCCGTTCAGCCGCCAGAGCGTGACGTCGATTCCGGGCCTCAATTGCCTGTCGGAACCGATGTCCAGCGGTGGCCCCGACTATGGCTTGAAGCAGTGGTACACGCCGTGCGCCAGCTTCCTGCTCAACAACACGGGCACCATCCGCCAAGCCGTCACGGGCAGCAGCGCGGCGCGCGCCATGGACCCGGGTTCGTTCTTCAAGGACACGGAAAAGACGTATTCCATCTATACCAAGGCAAAGGTCGCCTTCAAGCTGGGCGCCTATCCTGTCGACGGCACCCTGGGCGTGCGCGTCGTGCGCACCGAACAAAGCCTGCAAGGCAACAGTTCGCAAGATGGCGTCTACACGCCCGTCATCAGCGACACGGCCAGCACCGATGTGCTGCCGAGCGTGGCCCTGAAAATCAAGCTGCGCGCCGACCTGGTCGGCCGCTTCGCTGCCGGCCGCACCATCAGCCGTCCGGGCTTTTCCCAGCTGAACCCGGGCGTGGCCCTGGTCAACTCGACGGAAACGGTGAAAGCGACGGGCGCGGGCGGCAATCCGAACTTGAAACCGGTCGTGGGCGACAACGTCGACGCGGCGCTGGAATGGTATTTCGCACCGGCCGGTTCCGTCACGGCCACCGTGTTCCACCACAAGTTCGACGGCTATATCCAGCAACGCATTTCCAGCGAAACCATTGCCGGCAAGACCTATGACGTGGACCGCCCGTACAACACGGCCGCCGGCAAGCTGCAGGGCCTGGAAATCGGCTACCAGCAGTTCTATGACGGCTTGCCAGGCATCTTGAGCGGCCTGGGCTTGCAGGCGAACGGCACCTACATGAGCGGCACCACCGACGACGAGACGGGCAGCCATGCCATCACGGGCGTGTCGCGCTATGCCTACAACCTGGTGCTGCTGTATGAAAAAGACGCGTGGTCGGGCCGCCTGGCCTACAACTGGCGCTCGAAATTCATCGACAGCTACAACCAGGGCGGCCCCGGCCTGGACTTGAAGGTGACGCCGACGGCCCAGCTCGACGGTTCGCTTTCGTACAAGATCAACGAGCAGTTCACGGTGACCCTGGACGGCAATAACTTGCTGGACACGAAGTTCAAGGATTACTGGAACGAACCGGGCGTGTATGCGCGCGATACACGCCGCTATGACCGGACAGTTGGCCTCTCTTTACGCTGGAAAATGTAAGTTGATCGCACAGTAAACAATCAAGGGCGTTGCCATGGTTTCGGCCGGCAACGCCCCTGTCAGTTGGACAGTCACGCACGATTCATCATAAAAAGAATGGACGGAAAGCATGGAGACGCAAAAATTATCCACCGTTGAAAAGGTCGGCTTCGGCGCCGGCGACATGGCGCTCAATGTCGTCATTTCGTCGATGATGCTGATCATCACCTTTTTCTATACCGATATCTATGGCTTGAAAACCACGGACCTGGCCCTGCTGTTCGTGGCCGTGAAAGTCATCGGCGCCATCGCCGACCTGGTCATGGGCCAGATCACGGACCGCTACAGCTTTGCCTCGGGCCGCTACCGCCCGTATCTGCTGTGGCTGGCCGTGCCGTATGGCGTAAGCGTCTTCTTTGTCTTCAGCACGCCCGAATGGCAATATGACGCCAAGCTGATCTGGGCATATTCCACATATATCCTGATGACGATCATGACGGCCGGTGTGGGCATCCCGTATATTTCTCTGATCAGCGGCTTGACCAGCGACCCGCAGGACCGCCTGTCGGCCAACGGCTACCGCCTGTTCTTTGCCAAGATCGGCGCCTTCATGGTGACCATCGTCGTGCCGGTCCTGTCGCAGCGCTGGGGCGGCGGCAACCCGGCCGTCGGCTACCAGGCTGCCATGGCCGTGATGGCCGTCATGGGCGTGGCCCTGTTCCTGTTCTGCTATTTTTCCACCACCGAAAGAGTCGTGCACGTGGTGGAAAAGCAATCGTTGCTGGCGCAATTGAAAGTGCTGCTGCAGAACGATCAGTGGCTGGTGCTGTGCGGCGTGTGCGTCACGGGCACCATCGGCTATGTCGTGCGCGGTTCCGTCGCCATTTATTACGCGAAATACTATCTGGGCGGCAGCACGGAAACGGTGGCCGCCTTTTTGACCACGGGCGTGGTGGCCGCCATCCTGGCCATGATCGCCTCGACCTGGATCACCAAGTTCTATTGCAAGGTAAAACTGTTCCGCTACACGCAGATCGGCGTCGCGCTGATCAGCCTGGCGATCTATTTCTTTGTAAAACCGAGCGACACCGTGCTGGCCTTCGCCCTGTATTTCCTGCTGTCCTTCGTAGTGGACTTGCATGCGCCCGTGTTCTGGTCGGCCATCGCGGAAACCATTGATTACGGTCAAGTTAAGACGGGCAAGCGCGTCTCCGGCTTCGCCTTTGGCGGCATTTCCGTCTGCCAGAAGGCGGGCATGGCAGTGGCGGGCGGCCTGGTGGGTGTGCTGCTCGCGTATTTCGATTACCAGCCCAACCATGAGCAAACGCAATTCGCCCTGAACGGCATCGCCCTGATGCTGTCGATCATCCCCGGTTTCTTCCACTTGCTGATGGGTTTGTTGATGTTCAAGTACCGCATCAGCGACAGCTATTACACGGTCGTGAAAGTGGAAATGCACAAGCGCGGCTACGTGGCCGCGTAAAAATAATTGAATGGAGCAAGCAACATGGCAGACGTCTTGAAACCGCTGATCGAACAGCGCGCCGACCCGCATATCTATCGTCACAGCGACGGTTATTATTACTTTACGGCCTCCGTGCCCCAGTACGACCGCATCGAACTGCGCCGCGCAGACAGCATCGCCGGCCTGGCCGATGCGCAAACGGTCGACGTGTGGCACAAGCCGGAGACGGGCCCGTACAGCGAACTGGTGTGGGCGCCGGAATTGCACTTCAACCAGGGCGCCTGGTATGTGTATTTCGCCGCCGCGCCGAGCCGCGAGATCAAACACAAACTGTTCCAGCACCGCATGTATGCGATCCGCAACACGCATGCGAATCCACTCGAAGGCGAGTGGGAATTCATGGGCCAGATCGACACGGGCATCGACACCTTCTGCCTGGACGCCACCACGTTCGAGCATGAAGGCGTGCTGTACTACCTGTGGGCACAGAAGGATGTGGCCATCGAGGGCAATTCCAACCTGTACATCGCGCCGATGGCCACGCCGTGGCAGCTGGCCGGTCCGCCCGTGATGCTGAGCAAACCGGAATTCGACTGGGAAATTCGCGGCTTTTGGGTCAACGAGGGGCCGTCCGTGCTGAAGCGCAATGGCAAGATCTTCATCAGCTATTCGGCCAGCGCCACCGATGAAAATTACGCGATGGGTCTGCTGTGGGCCGACGAGTCCGCCGACTTGCTCGATCCATTCTCGTGGAGCAAGTCGCCCGAGCCCGTGTTTGCCACCTGCTATGAGCACGGCATCTACGGTCCCGGCCACAACAGCTTTACGACGGCCGACGATGGCGACGGTGTGTTGCTGGTGTACCATGCCCGCACCTACACGGAAATCGTCGGCGATCCTTTGTGGAACCCGGACCGCCACACGTTTGTCAAGCCGCTGCGCTGGGATGCGCAAGGCATGCCCGTGTTTGGCCGCTCATCGACCCTGTAACGTTACGGACCCGACGCCATGACCCCAGTTGATTCTGTTTCAGTGACGCAAGCGCCGTTCGGCATCCTGCCCGATGGCTCCCACGTCAGCGTATTGACCCTGACGAACCGCCAGGGCATGCAAGTCAAGGTGCTCGACTTTGGCGCCATCATCAGCGCAATCCACGTGCCGGACCGCGACGGCAGCTTTGCCGACGTGGTGCTCGGTTTCGAGCGCATCGAACCCTACCTGGCCAACGGCGCCTACCTGGGCGCCGTCATCGGGCGTTTCGGCAACCGCATCGCCGAGGGACGTTTCAGTCTCGACGGCAAGGATTACCAGCTGGCCGTCAACAATGCGCCGAATCACTTGCATGGCGGTAATCAGGGCTTTCACCAGGTCATGTGGCAGGCCGAGCCGTTCACCAGGGACGATGCGGTCGGCGTCACGTTCACGCGCAGCAGTCCGCATGGCGAAGACGGCTATCCGGGCAAGCTGGACGTCACCGTCGTATACGAACTGGACAACGACAACGCCCTGAGCCTGCGCTACCACGCCGTCACGGACCAGGCTACGCCCGTCAACTTGACCAACCACAGCTATTTCAATCTGGCGGGGCAGGGCGATATCCTCGGCCACGCGCTGTCGATCAACGCGGACCGCTACCTGCCCGTGGACGCGGGTTCGATCCCCACGGGCGAACTGGCGGACGTGGCCGGCACGCCGTTCGACTTGCGCCAGAGCACCCTCATCGGCGACAGCATCGCCCTGCCGCATGAGCAACTGCGCATCGGCCGCGGTTACGATCACAACTTTGTGCTGAATCAACAGGCGGAGCAAGGGCTGAACCTGGCCGCCACCGTGCGCGATCCGCAATCGGGGCGGGTGATGCAGGTGTACACGCAGGAGCCCGGTGTCCAGTTTTACTCGGGCAACTTCCTCGATGGCAGCCAGCATGGCAAGCTGCGTGCCCACAGCTACCGCAGCGCGCTATGCCTGGAAACCCAGCATTTCCCGGATGCGCCGAACCAGCCCCATTTCCCCAGCCCCATCTTGCGGCCGGGCGAGGTGTATCAAACGGAAACCGTGTACCGTTTTTCCACCGAGTAAGCGTCGCATCCAAAACAGCCCACGCCCTGCCGCCACGCGCCCGCAGGGCGTTTTCATTGGGGCATGCTGATACCGTTTTCGATATCGGAACGCATTAAAAATTGATTGGAAAGGCATGGCAGGATTCTTTAGTATTCCAACATCGCTGCCCGGGCCGACGACATTAGATCCGGCATGGCACAACCAGGAGAATGGCATGTCTGAGACAAAAAAGAAGGTTGCCCTGCGCTCTGCCGAGTGGTTCGGCTCGCAGGACAAGAACGGCTTCATGTACCGCAGCTGGATGAAAAACCAGGGCATACCTGATCACGAGTTTCATGGCAAGCCCATCATCGGTATCTGCAATACCTGGTCCGAACTGACCCCTTGCAATGCGCATTTCCGCCAGCTGGCCGAGCACGTCAAGCGCGGCATCCTGGAAGCGGGTGGTTTCCCCGTGGAATTCCCCGTCTTCTCGAACGGCGAGTCGAATTTGCGCCCCACCGCCATGCTGACACGCAACCTGGCCTCGATGGACGTGGAAGAATCGATCCGCGGCAACCCGATGGACGCCGTCGTGCTGCTGGTCGGCTGCGACAAGACGACGCCGGCGCTGCTGATGGGCGCGGCCAGCGTCGACATCCCCACCATCGTCGTCAGCGGCGGCCCCATGCTGAACGGCAAGTTGAATGGCAAGGACATCGGTTCCGGCACGGCCGTGTGGCAGTTGCACGAGCAGATGAAGGCCGGTTCCATCACCCTGCACCAGTTCATGTCGGCCGAATCGGGCATGTCGCGCTCGGCCGGTACCTGCAACACCATGGGTACGGCCTCGACCATGGCCAGCATGGCCGAAGCGCTGGGCACCTCGCTGCCGCACAACGCGGCCATCCCCGCCGTCGATTCGCGCCGCTACGTGCTGGCGCACATGTCGGGCATCCGCATCGTCGAAATGGTGCACGAAGACCTGCGCCTGTCGAAAGTGCTGACGCGCGAAGCGTTTGAAAACGCCATCAAGGTCAACGCCGCCATCGGCGGTTCGACCAATGCCGTGATCCACCTGAAGGCGATCGCCGGCCGCATCGGCGTGCCCCTGGAACTGGAAGACTGGACCCGTGTAGGCCGCGGCACGCCGACCATCGTCGACCTGCTGCCGTCGGGGCGTTTCCTGATGGAAGAGTTTTACTATGCGGGCGGCTTGCCGGCCGTCATACGCCGCCTGGGCGAAGGCGATTTGTTGCCGCACAAGAATGCGCTGACCGTCAACGGCAAGTCGCTGTGGGACAACTGCGTCGAAGCGCCGATCTACAACGATGAAGTAGTGCGCACCTTGGACAACCCGCTGCTGGCCGATGGCGGCATCTGCGTGCTGCGCGGCAACCTGGCGCCGCGTGGCGCCGTCTTGAAACCATCGGCCGCTTCGCCGCACCTGATGCAGCACCGCGGCAAGGCTGTCGTGTTCGAAGATTTCGAACACTATAAATCGCGCATCCTTGATCCGGACCTGGATGTCGATGCCGATTCCGTGCTGGTGATGAAGAATTGCGGCCCGAAAGGCTATCCGGGCATGGCCGAAGTGGGCAACATGGGCTTGCCGCCGAAACTGCTGGCGCAAGGCATCACCGACATGGTGCGCATCTCGGACGCGCGCATGAGCGGCACGGCCTACGGCACCGTGGTCTTGCACGTGGCGCCGGAAGCGATGGCGGGCGGCCCGCTGGGCATCGTGCGCGATGGCGACATGATCGCCATCGATTGCCACAACGGCAGCCTGAACATCGACATCAGCGACGCGGAAATCGCCGAGCGCCTGGCGGCCCGCGAACTGGGCAGCGCTCCCGGACCGAAGAGCGGCTACCAGCAGCTGTACATCGAACACGTGTTGCAGGCCGACGAAGGCTGCGATTTCGACTTTCTGGTCGGCAATCGCGGTTCCGCCGTGCCGCGCCACTCACATTAAGCGGAGAATTCCATGCTGTTGCTGCAATTTACGAATGAACATGGCGGCCGCCTGGTCGGCCTGCTGCAGGATGACCAGATTCGCGTCATCGAAGGTTACAACACGACGTATGCGCTGGCGCAAGACGCCATCCGCAAGAAGGTCAGTCTGGCGGAACTGGTCAATGCTACCGTCGGCAACACCACGCATTCCTATGCGGACGTGGCCGCCGGCGGCCGTGTGCTGCCGCCGCTCGATCACGCGGACGAGGCGCACTGCTACGTGACGGGCACGGGCCTGACCCACCTGGGCAGCGCCGGCGCGCGCGACGCCATGCACAAGAAGATCGGCGGCGACGCCGAGTCTTTGAGCGACTCGATGAAAATGTTCCGCCTGGGCGTGGAAGGCGGCAAGCCAGCCGCTGGCACGGCCGGCGCGCAGCCGGAATGGTTCTATAAAGGCGACGGCTCCATCGTGCGCGCGGGCGGCCAGCCGCTGCGCATGCCGGACTTTGCCCTGGACGGTGGCGAAGAGCCGGAAATCGCCGGCCTGTACGTGATCGGCGACGACGGCCAGCCCTACCGGGTCGGCTACGCCATCGGCAATGAATTCTCGGACCACATCACGGAACGCCAGAACTATCTGTACCTGGCCCACTCGAAGCTGCGCGCCTGCAGCGTGGGTCCTGCCCTGCTGGTGGGCGAATTGCCGGCGCACATCGCCGGTACTTCGCGCGTGCTCGACGCAGCCGGCAATGTGCGCTGGGAAAAGGCATTCGTCAGCGGCGAAGAGAATATGTCGCACACGATTGCCAACCTGGAACACCATCACTTCAAGTATCCGCTGTTCAAGCGCCCCGGCGACGTGCACGTGCATTTCTTCGGCACGGCCACCCTGAGCTTTGCCGATGGCATCAGCGTGGCACCGGGCGAAACCTTTGAAATCGAAGCGCCGGCCTTTGGCCCTGCCTTGCGCAACCGCCTCGACGTCTTCCCAACCGAATTTGCGAAAGTGAGCACATTATGAGTTTCCATATCACCGGTGATGCATTGATCGGCGGCGTTGCCGTCCAGGGCAATGGCGGCTCCTTCGAAGCCTGGGACCCGGCCGCGCGCGCGCACATCGCGCCCGCCTTCCACATGGTGGATGTAGCGCAAATCGACGCAGCCTGCCGCCTGGCGCAAGCCGCATTCGACCCGTTCCGCGCCACCACGGATGCGGAACGCGCCGATTTCCTCGATACCATTGCCGCGCAAATCCTCGAACTGGGCGACGACCTGATCGTGCGTGCCATGACGGAAAGCGGCTTGCCGCGCGCGCGCCTGGAAGGCGAACGCGGCCGCACGGTGGGCCAGTTGAAACTGTTCGCCGGCTTGCTGCGCGAAGGCTCGTGGACCGATGCGCGCATCGACAGCCCGCTGCCGGACCGCGTGCCGCCGCGTCCTGACTTGCGCTTGCGCATGATCGGCCTGGGCCCCGTCGCCGTGTTTGCGGCCAGTAACTTCCCGCTGGCCTTCTCCGTCGCCGGCGGCGATACGGCCTCGGCCCTGGCGGCCGGCTGCCCCGTCGTGTTGAAAGCCCACTCGGCCCACCCTGGGACGTCGGAGCTGGTGGCGCGCGCCATCGTGCAAGCGATCTCTATTTGCAAGCTGCCGGCCGGCGTATTCGCCTTGCTGACCGGCACGGGCAACGGCATCGGCCAGGCGTTGGTGGCCCATCCCGCCATCCAGGCCGTGGGCTTTACGGGGTCGCGTTCGGGCGGCATCGCCCTGATGAAGGTGGCGGCAGAACGTCCGCAACCGATCCCCGTGTATGCGGAAATGAGCAGCATCAACCCCGTGTTTGTGCTGCCGCAAGCCCTGGCCGCCCGTGGCGCGGCGATCGCCAGCGGTTTTGCCGCCTCGCTGACCATGGGCGTGGGCCAGTTCTGCACCAATCCCGGCCTGGTGCTGGGCCTGGCTGGCGCCGACTTTACGGCCTTTGCCGCCGCCGCCGCCGAAGCGCTGGCGCCGGCGCCTGCCGCCACCATGTTGACGGCCGGCATAGCTAGCAGCTATGCCAAGGGCGTCGCCGCCCTGGCGCAGCACGCGGACGTGACGCCGCTGGTGCAGAATACGGGCGACGAAGGCAAGGGCGCCGCCGCCCTGTTCGTCACCTCGGGCGAGGCCTTCCTGGCCAAGCACGACTTGCGCGACGAAGTCTTCGGCCCGGCTTCGCTGCTGGTCGCTTGCCGCGACATGCAACAGTTGCTGGCGATCACGGAAAGCCTGGAAGGCCAGCTGACGGCCACCCTGCAGATGGATGCGGGCGACCTGGAAGATGCCCGCCGCCTGCTGCCCGTGCTGGAACGCCGCGTGGGCCGCATCCTGGCCAACGGTTTCCCGACGGGCGTGGAAGTGTCGACGGCCATGGTGCACGGCGGCCCGTTCCCGGCCACGTCCGATGGCCGCAGCACGTCCGTGGGCACGGCCGCCATCAACCGCTTCCTGCGTCCCGTGTCCTACCAGAACCTGGCGCAGGACTTGCTGCCGGAGTCGCTGCGCGACGATAATCCGCTGGGCATCTGGCGCCGTCACGATGGCGTGCTGGGCAAGGACTAAAACCTGCTGCGCGGCGGGGCCGATGGCCTTGCCGCGCCGGCTTGTGTTGCACGTTGTACATAAAAAATAAACAGGTGGAGACAAGATGAAGCAATTGGCGAAATATGGCAGCTTGCAGGGCAAGCGCGTGTTCATCACGGGTGGCGGCAGCGGCATCGGCGAATCCCTGGTGGCGGAATTTGCCGCCCAGGGCGCACTGGTGGCATTTGTCGATATCGCCGTGGAAGCGAGCGAGGCCCTGTGCCGCCGCCTGGCCGAAGCGGGCTGGACGGCACCCTTGTTCCGCCATTGCGACATCACGGATATTCCATCGTTGCAAGCCGTCATGGCCGAACTGGCAGGCGAGCTGGGCGACTTCGATATCCTCGTCAACAATGCCGCCAACGACCAGCGCCACCAGGCGCAGGACGTGACCCTGGAATACTGGAACGAGCGCATTGCGATCAATCAACGCCCCATGTTCTTCACCTGCCAGGCCGTGTTCGAGGGCATGAAGCGCAAGGGCGGCGGTTCCATCATCAATGTCAGCTCGATCTCGTGGCACATGAAGTCGGGCGGCTATCCCGTGTACGCGACCACCAAGGCCGCCGTCGTGGGCCTCACGCGGGGCCTGGCGCGCGATTATGGCGCCCACAATATCCGCGTCAACACGGTCACGCCGGGCTGGGTCATGACGCAGCGCCAGATCGACCTGTGGGTCGACGAGGCGGCCGAAGTGGAAATCAAGAAAAGCCAATGCTTGCCAAGCAAGCTGATGCCGCAGGACATCGCCGCCATGGTGCTGTTCCTCGCTTCCGATGACGGCGCGATGTGCTCCTCCCAAGAATTCATCGTCGACGCCGGCTGGGTCTGACAAAACGTCCAGGGCGTTGTTGCCTTGCCTAGCCGTACGTTCGTACTGTCTTCGGCAAGGCGCCTAGCCCTGGGCGTTTTGTCGGCCGCGGGTTTGCCCGCAGCCATCCCCCTCCTTTGAAATACCGCTCTTGCCGCCCCAACCCTGCGGCAGGAGAGGCATCGCCACATCCATTGCCGGCTTGATCCGGCCCTTGCTTTTCACTTAAAAACAGGAGACAGCATGAAATTCATCCATACCAGCATCGTGGCCCTCAGCCTGGCCACCGGCAGCGCTTTTGCCGCCCCCGTCAATGTCACCATCGACGTGGCCAAGCCCGGTGCCGTGATCAACAAGAACGTATATGGCCAGTTTGCCGAACACCTGGGCACCGGCATCTACGAAGGCATGTGGGTGGGCCCGGACTCGTCCATTCCGAATACCAAGGGCTGGCGCAATGACGTGCTGGGCGCACTGAAACAGTTGCACGTGCCGCTGGTGCGCTGGCCGGGCGGCTGTTTTGCCGATGAATACCACTGGAAGGATGGCATCGGCGCGCGCGCCCAGCGCCCGACCAAGGTCAACACCAACTGGGGCGGCGTGGAAGAGTCGAACGCCGTCGGCACGCACGAATTCTTCGACCTGGCCGAGCTCCTGGGCGCGCAAACCTATATCAACGGCAACCTGGGGTCCGGCACGCCGCAGGAAATGTCCGAATGGCTGGAATACATGACTTCGGACAGCAAGTCGACCCTGGCCGAACTGCGCCGCAAGAATGGCCGCGCGCAGCCGTATAAAGTCGATTACTTTGGCATCGGCAATGAAGCCTGGGGCTGCGGCGGCAATATGCGTCCGCAATACTATGCCGACCTGTACAAGCACTATCACACCTTCATGAAGACGCCGGAAAGCGCGCGCCCGAAATTCATCGCCAGCGGCGGCAATGACGACGACATCAGCTGGTCCAGCACCTTGAGCCGCGAAATCAAGCCGAACATGATGGACGCCATCAGTTTTCACTACTACACGGTGCCGACCGGTATCTGGGAAAAGAAGGGCGCCGCCACGGGCTTTGGCGAAAATGAGTGGATTTCCACCCTGAGCCGCACCTTGCGCATCGATAGCTTGATCAAGAACAATCTCGCCGCCATCGACAAGAACGACCCATCGAAAAAGACGGGCTTGTATGTCGATGAATGGGGCACCTGGTACGACGTGGAGCCGGGCACCAACACGGGCTTTCTGTTCCAGCAAAACAGCTTGCGCGATGCGCTCGTCGCGGCCCTGAACTTCAACATTTTCCACGCCCATGCGGACCGCGTGCGCATGACGAATATCGCGCAAATGGTCAACGTGCTGCAGGCGATGATCATCACGGACAAGGATAAATATTTCCTCACGCCTACGTATCACGCGTTTGAAATGTATGTGCCGTTCCAGGATGCCACCTCCCTGCCGGTCGCCATCCAGGGCAATGGCAAGTACAGCCTGGGCAAGGTCAGCATTCCGGAAGTGAGCGCATCGGCCGCACGCGCCAAGGATGGCAAGGTGTACTTGTCCTTGGTCAATACGAACCCGCACAAGGCCGTCGACGTGAGCGTGGCGCTGGCAGGTCAAAGAGTGACCGCCGTGAACGGCCGCGTGCTGACCGCAGGCAAGATGGATGCCGTCAACAGCTTTGCGCAACCGCAAGCCGTGCAGCCCGTGGCGTTCAATGCCAAGGCGCAAGGCGGCAAGCTGACCGTCTCGGTGGCCGCCAAGGCCGTCGTGGTGGTGGCCGTCGAATAGTCCTCCACCCCTTGTCATTCATCCGGCCGGCCCGCATGATGGGCCGGCCCGTTAATATCGGAGTAGACGATGCATACATTGACCCGCGGCATGGCCGCCATCCTGAGCACCCTGGCGATCATGGGGGCAGCGCACGCGGCCCAGGTCAGCGTGCATGACCCCGTGATGGCGAAGGAAGGCGACACGTATTATCTGTACAGCACTGGCCCCGGCATCACCTTTTACAGTTCGAAAAACATGGTCGACTGGCAGCCGGAAGGGCGCGTCTTCGCCGGCCAGCCGACCTGGGCCAAGACGGCCGCCCCATCGTTTGACGACCATATCTGGGCACCCGACGTGCAATTTCACGACGGTAAATATTACCTGTACTACTCGGTGTCCGGCTTCGGCAAGAACACCTCCGGCATCGGCGTGACCGTCAACACCACCTTGAATCCCCGTTCGCCCGATTACCGCTGGGTGGACCAGGGTATGCTGCTGCAATCCGTGCCCGAGCGCGACGAGTGGAACGCCATCGACTCGAACATCGTCACCGATGCCAAGGGCACGCCGTGGATGTCGTTTGGCTCGTTCTGGAATGGCATCAAGCTGGTGAAACTGACGCCCGACTGGACGCGTATTGCGGAACCGCAAGAGTGGCACTCGCTGGCGCGCCGCGTGCCGCTGCCGCCACGGGCCGGCGAATTCAAGCCCGCGCCCGAGGAAATCGAAGCGCCGTTCATCTTTCAGCGCGGCAAGGATTACTTCCTCTTCGTTTCCTGGGGCTTGTGCTGCCAGAAGGAAAAAAGCACCTACCACCTGGCCGTGGGCCGCTCGACAAGCGTGACGGGCCCTTACCTGGACAGGGAGGGGCGCGACCTGGCGCAGGGCGGCGGCACGGTGCTGCTGCAAGGCGACAAGGATTGGCAAGGCCTGGGCCACAACAGCGCCTACACGTTTGATGGCAAGGATTACCTGGTGCTGCACGCGTATGAGACGGCGGACAATTATTTGCAGAAGCTCAAGATCCTGCCCATGACCTGGGACAAGGAGGGCTGGCCGCAGGTCGATGCGCGCGACCTGAACCGCTATCAAAGCCGCCAATTGCCCGCCGCTACCGTCAAACCCTAGGGGCGCACCATGCAAAAGACCTTGTTGACGCTGGCGCTGGCCGCCGGCGGCCTTGCCACGCCCGTGCTGCAGGCGGCCGAGCTGTTTCCCCTCGCGTCCGTGCGCTTGAACGCGGGACCGTTTCTCGATGCGCAGACGACGGACTTGCATTATCTGCTGGCCTTCGAGCCCGACAAGTTGCTGGCGCCGTTTCGCCGCGAGGCGGGCTTGCCGCAGGTGCAGCCCAGCTATGGCAACTGGGAAGCGACCGGGCTGGACGGCCATCTGGGCGGGCATTATCTGTCCGCGCTGGCGCTGATGGTGGCGTCCACGGGCGACGCGCAGGCGCGCGAACGCCTGAACTATGTGGTGGCGGAGCTGAAGCAATGCCAGGAGGCCAATGGCAATGGCTATCTGGGCGGTATTCCCGATGGCAATGCGGCCTGGCAAGCCATCGCCAAGGGCGAACTGCAGGCCGACACTTTCTCCGTCAACGGTAAATGGGTGCCGTGGTACAACCTGCACAAGGTGTTTGCCGGCTTGCGCGACGCGTATCACTACGCCGGCAATCTGGAAGCGAAGGCCATGCTGATCGCCTTGTCGGACTGGGCCGTGAAACTGTCGGCCTCGCTCACCGATGCGCAGATGCAAGCCATGCTGCGCGCCGAGCACGGCGGCATGAACGAAGTGCTGGCCGACGTCTACGCCATGACGGGCGAACAGAAATACATGGACCTGGCCGTGCGCTTTTCGCACCAGGCGCTCTTGCAGCCGCTGGTGGCGGGGCAAGACAAGCTGACGGGCTTGCATGCGAATACGCAGATTCCGAAGGTGATCGGCTTCGAGCGCATCGGTGCATTGACGGGACGGCGCGACTGGCAGCAGGCGGCGCAATTCTTTTGGCAAACCGTGCACGACAAGCGCACGGTGGCCATCGGCGGCAATAGCGTCAAGGAACATTTTCATGACGAACACGATTTTTCCTCGATGGTGGAGGAAGTCGAAGGGCCGGAAACCTGCAATACCTACAATATGCTCAAGCTCACCGAGCAATTGTTCCAGCGCGACGAACAGGTGCGCTACGCGGATTACTACGAGCGCGCCCTGTACAACCACATTTTGTCGTCGCAGCGCCCCGGCACGGGCGGCTTCGTGTATTTCACGCCCATGCGCCCGAACCACTACCGCGTGTATTCGCAAGTGGACAAGGGCATGTGGTGTTGCGTGGGCTCCGGCATCGAAAGCCAGGCCAAGTATGGCGAGTTCATCTATGCGCACGCGGGCGACGCCCTGTACGTCAACCTGTTCATGGCCTCCACCCTCGACTGGAAACAGCGGGGCGTCAAGATCGTGCAATCGACCCAGTTTCCCGACCAGGACACGACGCGCATCACCGTGCAAGGAAATAAAGCGTTCAGCATGAAGATACGCTACCCGCAGTGGGTAGCCAAGGGCAAGCTGCGCCTGAAGCTCAACGGCAAGGCGCTGCGCGTGAACGGCGCGCCCGGTGACTACGTGACCATCACGCGGGCCTGGAAGTCCGGCGACACCATCGACGTGGTACTGCCGATGACCACGCGTCTGGAGCAGATGCCGGACCAGTCGAATTACTATGCCGTGCTGCATGGCCCCATCGTGCTGGCCGCCAAGACGCAGCCGTTCGCCCATGAACAGCTGAACTATTTTGCCGATGACTCGCGCATGGGCCATATCGCCCAGGGACAAGTGTGCCCGCTGGAATCGTCACCGCTGTTCGTCAGCGACACCCAGGATTTCATGCACAAGATCAAGCCTGTGAAGGGCCAGCCGCTGACGTTTACGGCACCCGGGTTGATCCAGGGCAAGGATGCGGCGAAGATAAAACTGATCCCGTTCTTCCGCCTGCACGATGCGCGCTACATGCTGTACTGGCCCGTGTCCACGCCCGCCAGCCTGGCGCAGCTGCAGCAAAGCACCCGGCAGGCGGAAGCGCAGCGCCTGACGCTCGACGCGCAAACCATCGACCAGGTGGCGCCAGGGCAACAGCAACCGGAATCCGACCATTTCTTCCAGGCCGAGGGCGGAGAAAACGGCGTCAACAAGGGCAGGCACTGGCGCCATGCGACGGGCTGGTTCAGCTATGCGCTGAGCGACCCGCAGGCCGAAGCGAAGATACTGCGCCTGACCCTGTCCACCCTCGATGCGGGCCGCGTGTTCGATGTCTTGCTCAACGGCATCAAGGTCGAGACGGTCGTCGTGGCGGCCGATGCGCCGCAAGAGCTGCATACGGTGGACGTGGCCTTGCCAGCCGAACTGGTCAAGACGGCCGGTGGCAAGCTGGTGGTGAAATTTGTCGCTGGCAAGGATTCCGTGGCGGGCGGCCTGTACGGGCTGCGCCTGCTGCGCTGACGGGGCGGAGCACGCCAGGCAGCCATCCAGTGATACGCAAATCGGTATCGCAAGCGAAAAAGAATTGATTGGATGGCTATGTTGCTTTCTCCTACCATGGGTTCATAAAAAACCGCCCATCCGGCATCCGGCTGTGATGGTATTCCAAAAAAAACTGGAGACAAGAATGACATTGACACGCCGCACCCTCCTCGCCAGCGCCATGCTGCTGGCACTCTCCGCCACCTCTTCCGCCTTCGCCGCCAAGCCCCTCGTCATGGGCTTTTCGCAGGTGGGCGCCGAGAGCGAATGGCGTACCGCCAATACCGTCTCCATCAAGGATGCAGCCAAGAAAGACGGCGTCACCCTGAAATTTGCCGATGCCCAGCAAAAGCAGGAAAACCAGGTCAAGGCGCTGCGCTCGTTCATCGCGCAAAAAGTCGACGTGATCGCCTTCTCGCCGGTCGTCGAGTCCGGCTGGGATACCGTCTTGCGCGAAGCCAAGGCCGCCAAGATCCCCGTCATCTTGACGGACCGCGCCGTCAACGTGGCCGACAAATCGCTGTACGTGACCTTCATCGGTTCCGATTTCGTGGAAGAGGGCCGCCGCGCGGGCCAATGGCTGCTCGAGCACGCCAAGAAAACCCCGGACGCCACCCTCAACATCGTCGAGCTGCAGGGCACGGTGGGCTCCGCCCCGGCCATCGACCGCAAGGCGGGCTTTTTGGAAGTGGTGGGCAAGAATCCGAAGATGAAGATCATCCGTTCGCAAACGGGCGACTTTACGCGCGCCAAGGGCAAGGAAGTGATGGAAGCGTTCCTCAAGGCCGAGGGCAAGAAGATCAACGTGCTGTATGCGCATAACGACGACATGGCCATCGGCGCCATCCAGGCCATCGAAGAAGCGGGCATGAAGCCGGGCAAGGACATCATCATCATCTCGATCGACGGCGTCAAAGGCGCGTTTGAGGCCATGATCGCCGGCAAGCTGAACGTCACCGTCGAGTGCAGCCCGCTGCTGGGCCCGCAATTGATGTCCATCGCCCGCGATGTAGTGGCCGGCAAGCCCGTGCCGGCCCGCATCACGACGGTGGAAGGCGTGTTCCCTGCCGAGGTGGCCGCCAAGGAATTCCCGAACCGTAAGTACTAAGCTTGCCGCATGATGAAGACGCAAGCGGATCACACGGCCGCGCCAGCTCCCCTGCTGGAGTTGCGCGGCATCAGCAAGTCCTTTCCCGGCGTCAAAGCCCTCAGCGACGTTGCCCTGCGCCTGTATCCGGGCGAAGTGCACACCCTGATGGGACAGAACGGCGCCGGGAAATCGACCCTGATCAAGGTGCTGACGGGCGTCTACACGCCCGACAGCGGCCAGATTTTGCTCGACGGCAAGCCCATCGCCCCCGCCTCCACCTCGGATGCCCAGGGACTCGGCATCAGCACCGTGTACCAGGAAGTCAATCTGTGCCCGAACCTGTCGGTGGCGGAAAACATCTTTATCGGCCGCTATCCGCGCCGCTTCGGCGCTATCGACTGGCGTGGCATGCAGCAACAGGCGCGTGCCTTGCTGCAGCAATTGCAGATCGATATCGATGTCACGGCGCAATTGTCCAGTTTTCCGCTGGCCATCCAGCAAATGGTGGCCATCTCGCGCGCGCTGAACATTTCGGCCCGCGTGCTGATCCTTGACGAACCCACGTCCAGCCTGGACGAGGCGGAAGTCAATCTGCTGTTCTCCGTGCTGCGCCGCCTGCGCGAGCAGGGCATGGCGATCCTGTTCGTCACCCATTTTCTCGACCAGACGTATGCCATTTCCGACCGCATCACCGTCATGCGCAATGGCGAGCGCGAGGGAGAGTATGCGTGCAGCGAGTTGTCGCGCCTGGCGCTGGTGAACAAGATGATCGGCGTGGCGGCCGATACGCAGGCGCAAGAGCTTGATCTGGCGCAAGAAGCGGGCGCCGCCAGCTTTGGTCCGAATGTCCTGGAAGCGCAGGGGCTGGGCCGCAAGGGCGCCTTGCTGCCCATGGATTTCCACATCCGCCAGGGTGAATTGCTGGGCCTGGCCGGCTTGCTCGGTTCGGGCCGCACGGAACTGGCGCGCCTGCTGTTCGGCGCCGACAAGGCCGATTCCGGCAGCATCATGGTCAATGGCAAGCCGCGCCAGTTCCACGTGCCGCGCGACGCGATTGCCCGCGATATCGGCTTCTGCTCGGAAGACCGCAAGCACGAGGGCGCGATTTTGTCGCTCTCCGTGCGCGAAAACATCATATTGGCCTTGCAGGCCCGCACGGGCTTGCTGCGCGCCATTCCGTTCAAACGCCAGCAGGCGCTGGCCGACGAGTATGTGAAGGCGCTCGGCATCAAGACGGCCAGCATCGAAACCCCCATCGGCAGCTTGTCGGGCGGCAATCAGCAAAAAGCCTTGCTGGCGCGCTGGCTGGTGACGTCGCCGGCCATGCTGATCCTCGATGAACCCACGCGCGGCATCGACGTGCGCGCCAAGCAGGAAATCATGAGCTATGTCAGCAAACTGTGCCGCAAGGGCATGGCCATCCTGTTCATCTCGTCGGAGCTGCCGGAAGTACTGCGCTGCAGTGACCGTATCGTCGTCATGCGCGACCGCAAGGCCTGCGGCGACTATGCGCGCGGCGAGCTGGACGACAGTTCCGTGCTGCAAGTGATCGCCGGAGACGCGACATGAGTCTATCCACGCCCTCCAGCGCGCCACCGGTGGCGCGCCTGGCCACCACCACGGATACTTCCATTGTGCATACCGTTTTGCATCACCCCCTGAGCCGGCCCCTGGCCGCGCTGTGCCTGCTGCTGCTGGTCGATTTCTTTGCCATCCCCGGCTTTTTCCACCTGGAAATCCGTGACGGCCACCTGTACGGCAGCGTGATCGACATCGTCAACCGCGCCGCACCGCTGATGCTGGCGGCGCTGGGCATGACCCTCGTCATCGCCACGCGGGGCATCGACATTTCCGTGGGCGCCGTCGTGGCCCTGTCCGGCACCGTGGCCGCCATGCTGATCGGCGGCACCATGGTGATGGACAATGGCGTGCCGACCTACGTGAGCAACATTCCCATGGGCTGGGCCCTGGCGGCCGCCCTGGGCGCGGCCCTGCTGTGCGGCGCCTGGAATGGCGTGCTGGTGGCCGGCCTGGGTTTGCAGCCCATCGTCGCTACCCTGATTTTGATGGTGGCGGGGCGCGGCCTGGCGCAATTGCTGACGGATGGACAGATCGTCACCGTCTACTACCAGCCGTATTTTTTCATCGGCAGCGGCTATCTGTTCGGCTTGCCGTTCTCGCTGTTCCTGGTGGCGGCCGTGTTTCTCATCACGGCCGTCCTGATGCGCAAGACGGCCCTGGGCCTGTTCATCCAGGCCGTCGGCATCAATCCCGTCGCCGCGCGCCTGGCCGGCATCAGGACGGCAACCCTGATCTTCTTCGTCTACGTGTTTTGCGCCGCCTGCGCGGGCCTGGCTGGCCTGATGATCAGCTCGAACATCAAGAGCGCCGACGCGAACAATGCGGGCCTGATGCTGGAACTCGATGCCATCCTGGCCGTCACCCTGGGCGGCACCTCGCTCGCTGGCGGCAGGTTCAGCTTGGTCGGCAGCATGATCGGCGCGCTCATCATCCAGACCCTGACCTACACGATTTATTCGCTGGGCGTGCCGCCGGAAGTGAACATGGTCGTCAAGTCGGTCGTCGTCTTCCTCGTCTGCCTGTCGCAATCGTCGGAATTCAAGCAATTGCTGCATCGGAGAAAAGCATGAAGGGTTTGCTGCACACCCCGTATTTCACCTCGCTCGTCACGGTCTTGCTGCTGGTGGTGATGCTGGGCCTGGGCGGCGCCGCCTACCCGGGCCTGCTGTCGACGCAAGTGATCTTCAACCTGTTGATCGATAACGCCTTTTTGCTGGTGATCGCCGTCGGCATGACCTTCGTCATCGTGTCCGGCGGCATCGATCTGTCCGTCGGTTCCGTGCTGGCCCTGTCGACCATGATCGCTGCCTGGCTGCTCCACGTGGCGCACTGGCCGCCGCTGCTGGTGATCGCCACCGTGCTGGCGCTGGGCACCGTATTTGGCGCCGGCATGGGCGCGCTGATCCATTATTTCAAATTGCAGCCCTTCATCGTCACCCTGGCCGGCATGTTTCTGGCGCGGGGACTGTGCTACTTGATCAGCATCAATTCCATCACCATAGCCGATCCGCTGTTCGTCGCCATGTCGCAGACGCAGCTGGGTTTCCTGGGCGGCTTCGTCTCGCCTGGCGTCATCATCGCCGTGGCGACCCTGCTGCTGGCCATCTGGCTGGCGCACGCGACGCCGTTCGGCCGCGCCGTGTATGCGATCGGCGGCAATGAGCAGTCGGCCTTGATGATGGGGCTGCCTGTCGGCCGCACCAAGGTCTTCATTTACGCCTTCAGCGGTTTTTGCGCCGCGCTCGGCGGCGTGCTGTTTTCGTTCTACATGCTGTCCGGCTATGGCTTGCATGCGCAAGGCACGGAACTGGACGCCATTGCCGCCGTCGTCATCGGCGGCACCCTGCTCAGCGGCGGCTACGGCTACGTGGCGGGCGCGCTGTCGGGCGTGCTGGTGCTGGGCACCATCCAGACCCTGATCGCCTTCGACGGCACGCTCAGCTCGTGGTGGACCAAGATCGTCATCGGCGGCCTGCTGTTCGTCTTTTGCGTCGTGCAAAGACTGATGGCCATGGGCCAGAAAAATACCAACGGGAGTTAATCTGATGTTCAAGCAACACACACTTGCCGCAGCCATCGGCATGGCGGCGGCGCTCGCCTGCGTGGCCTTGGGCGCGCAGGCGGCCAATCCCATCGTGAAAGATATCTACACGGGCGATCCGGCCGCGCTGGTCGACAATGGCAGGGTGTACCTGTACGTCGGCCACGATGAAGCGAGCGCCACGGATACGGATTACCGCATGCACGAGTGGCGCGTGTATTCCTCGTGCGACATGGCGAACTGGACGGACCACGGCTCGCCCGTGCGTTACTCGACCTTTGCGTGGGCCGGTAAGGATGCGTGGGCCGGCGACATCGTCAAGCGCGACGGCAAGTATTATTTCTATTCGACCGTCGACCACAAGACCATCGCCGGCAAGGCCATCGGCGTGGCCGTGTCCGACAGCCCGACGGGCCCATTTGTCGACGCGCGCGGCAGCGCCCTGATCACGAACGACATGACGAAGCAGACGGCGATTCCCTGGGACGACATCGACCCGGCCGTCTTCATCGATACGGATGGCCAGGCCTACATTTACTGGGGCAACACGGTCTTGAAATACGCCAAGCTGAAGGCGAACATGACGGAACTGGACGGCCCGATCCTGACCTTCGGCATGGATGCGTTTACGGAAGCGGCGTACATGCACAAGCATGCCGGCACGTATTATTTATCGTACTCGCGCAACTTCCCGGAAGAAACGGTGTATTCGACGGGACCGACGCCGACAGGTCCTTGGCATTTCCGCGGCACCATCATGGACAAGAATGCCATCGTGAAAACCATTCACCAGGCCATCATCGAGTTCAACGGCAAGTCCTACATCTTCTATCACAACGACAAATTGCCGGGCGGCGGAGAATACCGGCGTTCCGTGGCCGTGGAAGAGCTGAAATACAAGCCCGACGGCACCATCGAATTCATCCATCAAACGGCCGGCCCGGCCGCCAACCCCAGCGCCGCCTGCAAGGCATCCTGAACGCTCGTTGAGCACACACAAAAAGGAGACACACCGATATCTATAAAATCGATATTGAGTTAAAAGCGATATCGATCATGATATGATTTATTCATGGATACCCTCAACCCCAACTGGTTCTTGCGAGCCCGCCTGAAGACGCGGCAATTGCTGCTGTTGATCGCCCTTGACGAGCAGCGCAACATCCACCGCGCGGCGGAAGAATTGCACATGACGCAGCCGGCCGCGTCCAAGCAAATCAAGGACCTGGAAGAGATGCTCGACGTGCGCCTGTTCGACAGGTTGCCGCGCGGCATGGAGCCGACCATCTACGGCGAGACGATGATACGCCACGCGCGCATGGCGCTGACGAGCCTGTCCCTGGCGCATGACGACATCGTGGCCCTGAAGTCGGGCTTGACGGGCCAGGTGGAAGTGGGCGTGATCATGACGCCGGCCATGGCCTTGCTGCCGCGCGCGATTGCCCGCATCAAGCAGCAGGCGCCGCTGATGCGCATCGGCGTGCACCTGGAGCACAGCAATACCCTGATGGACATGCTGCAGCACGGCACCCTGGATTTCATGATCGGGCGCATCCTGGAAAAGGAAAGCAGCGCCGGCCTGATCTACGAGGAATTGACGGAAGAGCCGGCCAGCGCCGTGGCGCGCAATGGCCATCCGCTGCTGTCGCGCAAGAATCTGCAATTGAAGGATTTGGCGGCCCAGCCGTGGATCTTGCCGCCGCAAGGCAGCATCCTGCGCCACCGCTTCGACATGATGTTCCGCCGCGCCAGCCTGGAACCGCCCGTCGACGTGGTCGACACGACGGCCTTGCTGTTGATCACGTCCCTGCTGCAGCAGACGGATTCCCTGCACGTGATGCCGACGGAAGTGGCGCACTACTATGAATCGTTGAACGTGCTGAGCATCTTGCCCATCGAACTGCCGTGCAAGATGGATGCCTTCGGCATCATCCGCCAGCAGGATCATCTGCTGTCGCCGGGCGCGGATATGCTGTTGAAGGCAGTACGCGCCACGGCTGCGGACATGTATTGACCCGACGGCTGAAGAGCTGGGGTCAGACCCGCCGGGTCTGACCCCGGATTTATGCTGCGTAATCCGGCACTAGCCCGGCATGTTCAGTCCGGCACTTCAAAAAAGAACAGCTGCACCAGTCGCCCATTCTCCGGCGTATCGCCAAACACATTGCTGATCGAGTGAAAGTAATGTCCCTTGTAGACGATCAGGCGGTTGTGGCGCATCGGCACTTCCAGCAGGGCTTGCCAACTGTCGCGCTGTTCCTGCAAGTCATTGAATTTCTGCACTTTACTGTTGGGTAGCCAGCGTTTCTGGAAATCCTTGAAGCTGGCGTAGCCGCCCGCCTTCACGTCCGCTTCGGGCAGTCTGCGGTACCAGCCGCTGGGCTGGTGGCGCCAGAAGGTGGTGCCGCCCTGGCATTGCTCGGGCGGGTTCAGATACAGCACGCCCGCATAGAAATTGAAATTGTTGCCCGTCTCATTGTCCACGTGGATATCCGTGCGCGCCATGGCATCCGCATAGCTGAGGCGGTACGAGCCATTGTCGGGCGAAATGAAACGGATGGGGTGGCCCAGCGCCGTGGCGATGCGCTCCATGATGGCCTGGCTGGGCTGGCCCGCCGTCTGGCTGCCCGGATAGTTTTGTCCCGCATAGCGCTGCTGCTCGAACGGCAAGGCCAGCGCCTGCGCGCGCCAGGCGGCCGGGTCGGGCAGGAAATCGTCGAGGATGTGCAAGTCGGTTTCGCGCAGGAAGTCCTGCAGCGATGGCGCGACGTTGAGCGGTGTCAAGGTTTCGACTTGTTCCGCTTGCGGGCTGGCAAAGCCGATGCGGCACGTTTGCGCCAGCGCCGGATGCAGCGCCAGGCCTTGCGCGTAGCGTTGCAACGCCAGTTCCTGCTGCCCCGTGCGGTAATACAGCTCCGCCAGGCCCTGCAGGGTTTGCCAACGCTGCGGACGCAGGGCGTGGGCCCGTTCCAGTTCGGTGATGGTGTCCGCCAGACGCTGTTTTCCCATCAGCAGTTCGGCATGGCTGATGGCGAAATCGTGCTCGTGCGGCGCCAACCGCGCCGCCGTGGCGTAGCTGGCCAGCGCCGCTTCGCTATCCGTGCCGCGCAGCACATTGCCCAGGTTGTAGTGGAACAGGGCATTGTCCGGCTGTTGCTTGAGCGACAGTCTTAACAGGCCCAGGCCGATGGCGCCCTGGCCCAGCTCCAGCATCGCCAGGCCCTGGAAATGCTGTGCTTCGGCCAGGGCCGGGTTCAGTTTATGGGCCGCCTGGTAGGCGTTGATCGCCTCGATCAGCTTGCCCGCCTGCTGCAGCCGTTGCCCGTTTGCCAGATGTTGTTCCGCCAGTGTCTGTTCGCCCATGTCGCTATCCCGATGCAATGTGGCGAACAGTGTAACCGAGGCCGTTCTAGCGCGCCTGGCTGACGGGAATTTCTTCTCCGTTCAGCTTGATCGCCACCTTGACGATCTGCGCCTTGACCTGGTTGCTGGCCATGTCCGCTTCCTGCGCGTAGGCGTACACGACGATGGCGAAGTCCTTGTAGCCGCTGCGCGCCGCCTCGATCTTGCGCGCCGCCTCCTGGTCCACTTTCAGCAGCGAATAACCGTCGCCATTCGTGAACGCCAGCTTGTAGTCGCCATTGTCGTACATGTAGTAATACGTGCCCGCTTCGGCGAACTTGGCGGGGAAGGCGGCCTTGTCCATGGCGTATGGCGACAGCACGCCCTGGCCATTGATCTGATAGCGCAGGTAGCGCTTCGTCTTCGCTTCGCCGACCTTGGCGTCGATCTGCGGTTTCAGGGCGTCGAGCACTTCCTGCTTGCGGAAGGCATCGTTGCTGCCAGCATATTCGCGCGAGATGCGCTGCGCCACGGCCGCGTAGTCGGGCGGCACGCCGGACAGGGCGAGGTAGCTGTACATCAACTGGTTGCCACTGGTGATGTCGATATAGCTGGACGCTGGGGTGGCAGCGTCCGCTTGCGGCAGGCTGGCGGCGGCCGCTTTTACTTGCGCCTTGGCGGCCAGGTCCGCGACATTCGCGGCGACGGGGGCCGAGGCGGCTGGTGTGGCGTTATCCGTCTTGCCGCAGGCGGACAGGAGCACGGCGATGGCGAGCAGGGCGGGGAGGGTACGTTGCATGATATTTCCTTCAAAATGAGTTAAACGGTAATGACGGGTTCAATTTTTAGAGTTATGAAAGTCACGGCAGCGCTGAAAACCGTAGCGAGCAAGCCCAATGCCGGGTTGAGTAGCGGAGCCGTACTTTATGTACGGTGAGCAACGCCGACCCGGAAGTGGGCTGCGCAGTAGGTTTTCAGTGCTTGCCTCCTAAGCGTTTGTATTCGCCATAACCGTAGGCGGCCAGGACGATGGAAGACGCCAGCACCAGGTAAAAGCCGATGCCGAACGAGAGTCCCTGCCACACCTGGCCCAGCATTTCGCTGGCCATCTGCTCGGCCATGCGGGCCGCGCGCGAGCCCATGATGCCGCCCATGGCATTGCCCGCGTCGCTGACGGCGCCCTTGATCTTGATGAACAGCAAGCTGCTGTGGATGACGATGAACAGCAGTGGCGCGCACTTGCCCAGCGCCGCTTTCGGGTTCTTGCTGGCCATGGTGGCGCAGCAGGCGGCAATGGCCAGCAGGAAGAAGAATTGTGCCGAGGTAAAACCGCCGCCGCCATCGCGGGCAAAGCTTTCCAGGCTGTCGGCGGACAGGCCCAGCAACTGCCAGTAGGTGCGCGAAACGGACGCGAACAAACGGATGCCGACGGTGTTGAAGACAAAGGCGCCGGCGATCAGCACGCCCAGGCTGGCCAGCACCTTGATGCCCAGGGCGGACACGGCCTGGCCCCACAGTTGCTGGCCCTTGTCGCGCGCCAGCTTGGCTGCGCCGGCCATTTCTTCCTGCGCCAGTTGCTGCGTTGCCACGGCGCTGACGGTGGCGAGGCTGCCTGCATCGTCGAAGCGCACGTCGACGACGGCGTTGATGGCGGGCGCCACGTCCGAGCGCCAGTGCGTGGCCACGTCGAATGGATGTTGAATGCCGGCCACGCTGACGGAACCTTGTCCGCTTGCCTGGTAGGCGAGGATGCGGCCCCGTTGGCCGGTGGTAATGGTTGCTGCTGGGCTGGATGCTTGCATGGGATTTCCCTGGTCACTGTCATGCTGTATTGCATGTACCCACGGATAACGGGGGCAGTTCCGGGAAATCCAAAATTATTTCAAATTATTTTTTCGGCGGCTGCATCATGTCCTTAGCGGCGCCCTGGTAATCCTTCATCAAGCCCATGAAGGCGTCCTGCAGATGCCGGGCCGCGTCCTGCGGCGGCGCGCCCGTGCGCCGGGCCAGGTCGAATTTATAAGCGTGCGCGGCCGTGTAACCGGCTTGCGAGGCGGCGTCCAGCAGCACGCCCGCCCGTTTCAGCGAGGCCGGGTCGCCCTTGACCATCAGCAATTCGGCCAGATAGGTCTGGGCAATCGGAAAGTCTTTCGCGGCCGCTTTTTCCAGCCACTGCATGCCCGCCTTCGGCTGCTTGATGCCCGCGTCGCCGCCGCCGATGCCATAGCCGAGGGCCGTCAGCGCCACCAGGTCGCCGCCCCGCGCGCGCTTTTCCAGTTGCTGGCGGGGAAACGGGCGGGCCGCGATCTGCATGCGGATTTCATAGTTGATGTCCTGTAATACATTGCCGGGCCAGACTTTCGCGCCCGGGGCGGCGGGTGACGTCGCTGGCGCCGGCGCAGGGAGGGGCGCGCGCATGCCGCTGTTGCCCGAGGCCAGCACGCCCGGTGTTGCCTGGCTGACGCCCTTGCCGCTGCCCATGTTCAGCACCAGCCGTGCCGACGTTTCGCCAAACGACACGCGGGGCTTTTGTACGTCGTGTGTCATGGCGGCGACCCGCGCCGCCACTTGCGAAAATACGTCGCTCATCGGCAAGCCCGGTGCGTCCAGCGCGTCGAGCAGGGCGCTCGTATACGGGCTGTTGCGCGAATCGGGCGACCAGAAATCGCGCGCCAGGGCGCCGGGACCTGCCGAATAGGCGATCACCACGCCCCGTGGCGCTTGCGTGTCGGCAAAGCCATGGCTGGCCGCGTTGCCGCCGCCGGGAACCACCACGGCGCCGCCGCGCGTATATTCCTGGCGGCAAGCGTCGAGGATCAGCACGGCGCCGCGCGCGCCCGTGCGCTGCAGATCGCCCGCCAGGCTGGAAACGGACACGCCCTGCGCGGCGATGGCGGCAGCACTGAGTCCATTCATGTTCGCGCCCAGCGGCAACACATAGTTCGCTTCGCCCGCTTGCGCGCCATGGCCCGCGTAAAACACGAGGGCGATATCGGCGCCGCGCGCCTGCGTGGAAAATTCGGCCGAGGCCTTTTGCAGCTGGGCCGCATTGATGTCCGTGCGCAGCAGCACTTCAAAGCCCAGGCGGCGCAGGCGCTCGGCCATGGCGCGCGCATCATTCACCGGGTTCAGCAAGGGTTGCGAGTAGGCCGCGTTGCCGATGACCAGCGCGATGCGCTTGCCGGGCCCGCTGGCGGCGTTCCCCGTGGCCGCTTGCGCGACGTTACCGGAGAGTAAAAAGATGAGGCTGAAAAACAGGGGAATCAGGCGATGCATCGGGGGCTCGGGGATTGTCGTGTGAGTAACAAAAGTTAGCGAATTTCACTCTGATATGAGAAAATTGCCTAAATGCATTTTACCTTACTGACAAGTTTCTCTTGTCTGTTCTCTGGCCAGCGCATTGCTTGTTTGCCGGTGCGCGTTGCCGCCGGCCAGTGGCGCGTGTCGCCCAACACACGATCGGACCGGCTGTGCAATCGGAACAATTTGAACGGATTCATGCTTTCTGGAGCCGCCGCCCGCAGCTGACACAAGGCGAACTGGGCGAGTTTTACCAGCGCGTCATCGCCGCGCTGACCCCGTGCCGCCCGCGCGAGGCGGCGTCGCTGGGCGACTCGCTGGCCGATCTGCGCCACCAGTTCTTCATCGAAAAAGTCCTCAACAGCGACAGCGAGGCGGCACCGCACCACGTCGGCGCCTTGTTCCTGTACTTCAAGCGCTTCATCATCGACCAGCTGCGCAAGCAGCGCGATGACGAAGATGCCGATGCGCAAGAAGGCTGCGAGCTGCGCGCGCCCGACTCTTACGCGGAACCGCTGCGCGACTACCGGCTCACGCCGCAGCAGGTGCGCGCGGCGGCCGACGTTTTCATCACCACCTTGCCGCGTGACTTGATCTTGCTGCTGCGCCATTGCGGCTGCGGCGGCATGCCCGTCAAGGAATTGGCCGAGCAGATCGCTTCCGCGCATTACCACGGCGGCAAGCTGGGCCTCGTGCACAAGCAGAAGGGCGATCGCGTCAGCGCAGGGCGCCAGCTGGTCGAGCCGGCCCACCGCGCCACCTTGCTGGGCAGCTGGGTCTTGAGCCTGCTCAAGCTGCGCGTGGGCGATGCCCTGGCCGCGCGCGACATGCAGGCGGCGCAAATAGTTTTGGATATTTTGTGCGTGGCTGCGTTATCCCTGCACATGGACCCCGTGTCCACCCACCCGAACACTGATGAAAGGCCACCGGCATGACTGCATTGACGCCCACACTGGCCATCGTTGCCGCGCGCCTGCCGTCGCCCCCGTCTTCCATCGACATGCTCGATGGCGAGGTGGCCGGCGATGCCCCCGACTGGCGCGGCATCGCCGTGCCGGATTACCTGATGCAACGCTTTGCGCGCCGCAGCGATGCCGCGCCGCTGGCCGCGCGGCCCATCGCGGGCGGACAGATCCACCTGCTGGCGCGCCGCCCCGGCTTTGGCGCCGTGCTGCTCGACGCCTGGGACAGCACGCGGCAGCGCTGGCGCGGCTGGCTCGTCACGCCGGACACGGCATATGCGGATGCCTGCGGCCTCGTGGTCGAGGAGCGCGACGCGCCCGCCGACCCGCGCGCGGGCCTGGTGCTGTGCGACATGCCCGTGACCCTGGCCATGACGGACCTGGGCGCCTGCCTGGGCGTGTTCAGCCAGGAGCGCCTGCAGGCGGCGCGCTGGCTGGAAATACATGGCCGCGCACAGGGGGCGGGGGTAGCCGCGGCGCCGGGCGTGATCGCCCGCGTGGCCTTGCCGGGCGACGATTACGCCTTGACGGGCACGCCCCTGTCGAGCGAATTGGGCCAGGATGGCCGCGTGGCGTACCGGCAATTGCTGCGCCAGGGCTTGCAGCAGTTGCAGATCGCTCCGGCCGATGCCACCGCGCCGCCGGTGCAGGTGCCAATGCCGGCGGCCAATTCCAGCCGCTGGCTCAAACTTGTCACCGCCGTGGCCGCCAGCGTGATGGTGCTGCAATCGGCGTGGCTGTTCCTGCCGAAAGACCCGGCCGTGGTCGGCAATGCGGAGTTCCGCAGCGGCGGCGGCAGCGGCATCGAGACGGGCGTGCGCACGCGCGTGCTGTTCCGTGCCGAGGCCACGGAAGCGGAAATCCGCACGTGGCTGCAACGCGAGCAACTGGAGATCGTCGCCGGACCGGATACCCTGGGTGCCTTTACCGTGCTGTCGCGCAACCGCCAGAAAGTCTTGCCGCCGCCAGGTCCGGGCAATCCGCTGGCCGTCATCAATCCCTGACCCCGAAATAAGAGAAAGTTATCCAGCATGACAACGTATAAGAATTTTGCATCTGCGCACTGGCGCAAACTGGCCATGGGCCTGGCCGCCGGCGTCCTGTTGACGGGCTGCGCCATGACGCCGAATGGCCGTGGCGGCGTGATGGTGGGGCTGGATACGGCCGAGCTGTTCGGCACGCCGATTTCCACCTTCCGCCTGCGCGACGGCACGGAAGGCACCTTGCGCAAGGATCCGAAGGGCCAGTATTCGATCAAGCTGTCGCAGGCGTTCCGCGTCGTGCCGCTGGCCAACGCCATCACGGCCCGCGTGGCGCGCGTGGAAAACGTGGGCGAGCGCACCGTCGTGATCGTGGAAACGCAGGAGCGCGGCTGCGCCTACCGCTATGAGGTGCTGGCTTTCCAGGGCACGGACGTGCTGCAGTGGACGGTCGGCAATTGCAAGGACCGCCCCCGCGTGGAGCTGGCGGCGGACGCCAAGTCGCTGAATATCGATTTCCCCAACTACAACCGTTTGTCGCGCATGATCTACACGGACAACCGCCTGCTCAACGCCAGCGTGGCCGTGCCGCCCGGCGTCGATACGCGCGCGCAGCCGTTTGCCGACGACGCCTTGCGCGCCACCGCTCCCGCCATCGCCACCATGCCGGGCAGCGACAGCGGCCGCGTGATCCCGGCGCCGCCGGCGGCCGCTCCGGCGCCTGTTGCCGCGCCGAAAGCGGGCAGCCGCGCCAGCGCCAAGCCGCGCCGCCAGGACACGCCGGCCAGGGCGGCGGCGCCCGCCGCCATCAGCCTGCCCGCGCCGCGCAGCGCGGCGGCTGCCCCGGCGGCGCCGATGATCTTCCAGGCCGAAGAGATCAAGCCCGTCGTCATCGATTTGAGGAAATAAGATGGCCGCGAGTTTGCGCAGTCTGCAGATCCGGCAGACCCTGATTTTGATCGTCCTGACGATTGTCTACCTGTGCTTCGAGCTGGGCTTCAATGCCCGCCTGCTCGACGTGGTGGGCGGCGACGTCAAGCCGCACGACGTGGAAGGCGTGGAATTCTATGGCCGCAGCCTGTCGGGCATCGCCGCCGCGCTGGTGGTGCTGCAACTGATGTGGCGTCGCCGGCTGAAGAACAATGGCAGCGGCCCCAGCTGGAAAAAAATCATCTTTTGCTGCGTGGCGACGGCGGCGGTCGTGTTCGGCATTTTGAAGACCACGGTCACGGTGCTGGTGGAAACGCGCGATGCGCAATTTCGCCGCCTGGCCTTCAACACCACGCTGATGCAGCGCTCGCTGGTCGGCGGCAGCCTGCAATTGCAGGGCCTGGTCGATGATGCCACCCTGTTTGCCAAGCCCGAAGGCAAGGCTTTCCTCGCGCTGTTTCCGTTCCTGGCCGTCTCGGTCGGCCACCTCGACGAGCGCATGGAACCGGCCAAGGAGCAGTTGATCAATTTTAACGTCCGCAAGATCGCCGGCGGCGCGGCCGGCTACTATGACAAGTACCAGCGGGCGATCGGCGAAGTGCACGACAAGTGGAAATTGTATTCGGGCATGATTCCCGACGACGATGCGGGCTTGCGCCAGCAGCAGGAATCGGCGTGGAACGATTACCGGCAAAGCCTGTCGCGCCACGGCTGGCAGCCGCATTCCGTGCCGGCGCGGCGCAAGGCGGCCGTCGTCAACAATGTGCGCAAGAAAGTGCCCGTATCGGCCAACTGGCATCCGGCGGACCAGTTGAGCTTTCGCGCCGCCGTCAAGCGCCGCTATGCGTCGGAAGCGGCCGGCAAGGGCTTGCACATCAAGGGCGACCGCATTCCGCCCGGCCTGTCCTTCCCCGCCTTCGTGGCGCGCCCCGGCATCCAGGCCGTCCTGCGGGACGGGCCGGACGGCGGCGACGGCAGCGAAGCGAGCAAGGGTTTGCGCCTGCCCAAGGGCGCCGTGGTGCAAGAGGCGTATGCCAGTCCGGCCGAGTTCAGCCGCCTGTTCGACCAGTTCGCCGCGCGCCAGACGGCGGAAAAGCTGGTGGAGTACCGCGCCAGCCGCAACGACTTCGAGGTGGGCGGCAAGTACTTTGAAGAGGGCAAGGAAGCGGCGCGCGCCGCCATCGTGCCGCCCGTGGCCCTGTTCTTTTCGCTCCTGGGCGCCATCGGCCACTTTTCGAAACTGCTGTACCTGATCGCCACGGTGGGCTTGCTGGTGCTGGCGGCGCGTCGCGGCGAGCAGGCGGGCGCCGATGGCCAGCTGAGCCGCCGTTCCGCCTGGATCGCCACGGGCGTGCTGGCCGGCGCTTTCCTGGGCACCTGGGGTATCTTTACCCTGTCGGACAACAATGTCACGAAGAGCGAGCTGTTCCGCCAGATGCTGGACTGGAACCGCCAGGCGGCCGACGACAGCACGCGCTGGCAAATCGCCGGCAAGGGCTTGCTGGCCAATATCACGCACGTCGTGGCGGTGGGGCAGGGCTACAGCTACCCCGTCAACGAAGCGATCCGCATCCACGTTTTGCAGGGAATTCATTATGGCTATCATCCGGGACAAAAATAAGGCGGCCGCGCTGGCCTTGCTGCTCAGCACGTTCTGCACGTTTGTACAGGCCGATTGCCTGGGCATGAAGGTGCATGCCCACCGCGGCGCCGGCAATGCGCCGGAAAACTCGCTGAGCGCGCTGCGCAACACGTATTTCGGCACCTGGGACGGCGTCGAGACGGATTTGCAGCTGCTCGGCGACGGCAGCTGGGTCGTGCACCACGACCTGCTGACGGGCAGGGTCGTCGACACGGGCTCGCCCCGTACCGTCAAGCAGTTGACGGCCGACGACTGGCGCGCCGCCAGCATGAAGAACCGCGGCGTGGCCACGCCGGAAACGCCGCCGTTCGTCAGCGATGTCGCCGACCTGGCCACGGCGTTCCCGGCCAAGACCCTGAACGCGGAAATCAAGGATGTCGTCGCGTCGTGCGCGCCCATCGCCACCCTGGTGGGGCAGTTGCGTACGAACATCAAGCACGGCAACTGGTTCTTGACCTCGGGCGTGCCGAACAACCTGGCGTGCGCGCGCCGCGCCGATCCGCAGGGTTATCTGGGCCTGCTCGTGTTTGACGCGCGCAATGCGCAGGCGGCAGGCGCCAACCGGGTCAGCCGCTATATCGCGAAAAATGCCCGCCCGCCCAAGCTGGACAAGCCGTGGCTGCAGCGCGTGCAGCAGCAGATCGGCATGCCCACGGGCGTGCACGTCGATGCGCGCAGCCTGGACGCCAACCCGAATCTGCTGGCCGATGCGGCCAGCCTGAACATGCCCGTCTTCGTGTATGCCGTCGATGGCGACTCGGCCCTGGCCGCTTCCTTGCTGCGTGCGCAGCAGCGCAGCCACCGCTGGCCCAGCGGCGTCATTCTTGACGGCAATCCCGAGACGTTTTGCGCGATGATGAAGTAATCACTTTCACGGAGAGACCACGCCATGACCCTGCCGCAATCCGACCCCGCCGCCGCGCTTGCCCGTAGCGCCATCGGCGCCATGTTCTTTTCCCTGTTTGGCGGCCTGTGGGTGGCCACCTGGTGCGTGCAGACGTATGGCGCGCATCCGTTGAGGTTGCTGCCGGTGGCCGGCATCACCGTCTTGCTGTGCATGCTCGCGTGGCGCCAGTTCCGCCGCCACCGCGCCGCGCATGCGGCGGCGGAGCAATCGCCGCAGGCCAAACGCGCGGGCCGGCTGTTCAATATCGTAAACGCCGGGCAATGGATCGCCATCTTCATCGTCGGCAACGTCCTGAAAAACATGGGGCTGCAGGCGTGGTTCATACCCGCCGTCATCTTGATCGTGGGCTTGCATTTCTTTCCGCTGGCCTGGCTGTTCAAGGCGCGCCGCCACGTGGCCATCGGCATGGCACTGTGCGTGTGGGCCATCGGCTATCCATTCACCGTGCGCCATGGCCCCATCCATCCCGTCGGCTGCCTCGGTGCCGGCCTGATCCTGTGGGTGGCGGCCCTGTCCGCCGTGCGCGCCGGTTTTGCCGTGCAGCACAGCACTGTACAAGCGCAGAAATAGCAGCTTGCGACGGCCCGGGCAGGGCCGTTTTTTCGCCTTTTCTTACCCGTTTCCTGCCTCTTTTTTGCGCATTGCAGCATCGATAATGTTTGCATCGCGCGCGCGACTGGCTTATAAATGTAATCGATTACATTTTATTGAAAAGCGCCATGCCAGCAGCCGTTCCCTCACCTTTGCCGACAGAAACCGTCTCCATCAGCGCCGTCGCCGCGCATGCGGGCGTGTCGGTGGCCACCGTCTCGCGCGTGATGAACGAGCAGGCCGGGGTGCGGGCGCCCACGCGCGACAAGGTGCTCGCTTCCGTGGCCGCGCTCGGCTACCGCATGAACCACCTGGCGCGCAGCCTGCGCACGGCCGAGAGCCGCATGCTGCTGACCATGGTGCCCGACGTGGGCAACCCCTTCTATGCGCAGATCGTGCGCGGCATCGACACGGTGGCGCGCGAACATGGTTATTTTGTCTTGCTGTGCGACACGGGCGCCGACGCGGGCCGCGAGCGCTCGTATTTCGACTTGCTGCGCATGCACCGCGCCGACGGCGCCATCTGCCTCGACCCGGACACGGTGCAGCATGCCCTGTCGCATGAATCCGTCAGCCTGCCGTGGGTGGCCTGCTGCGAATTCGACCCCGCCGTGGCCGTGCCCTATGTCGGCATCGATAACCACCGCGCCGCCTCCGACGCCGTCGCGCACCTGCTGTCGCGCGGCCACACGCGCATCGGCCTGATCAACTCCGATGAACGCTATCTGTACGCGCGGCAACGCCAGCAAGGCTACCTGGACACCCTGGCGGGGGCCGGCCTGTCCGTGCAGCCGCACTGGGTGCACACGGTGCAAAGCCTCGATTACGAAGCGGGCACGGCCGCCACCCTGCGGATGATGGCGGGGCCGGATGCGCCCACGGCCATCTTTGCCGTGTCCGACACCCTGGCCATCGGCGTGCTGAGCGCGCTGCGCCAGCTGAAAAAAAGGGTGCCGGAAGACGTGGCCGTGATCGGCTTCGACGATATCGCCATCGCCGCGCAGATCGATCCGGGCCTCACCACCATCGCGCAGCCGATGCGCGAACTGGGCGAGACGGCGGCGCGTTTATTGCTGCAGCGGCTGGCGGACCCCACAGCACATGTGCCGGGGGTGCTGCTGAACCATAACTTGGTCTTGCGAGGGAGTGCATAGTGAGCGTTGCCGTCGGTTTCGAGGGGGTCTGCAAGGATTTCGGCCCCGTGCGCGTCTTGCATGGCGTCAGTTTTACTTTGTCGCCCGGGCGCGTGTATGGCTTGCTCGGTGAAAATGGCGCCGGCAAGTCGACCCTGATGAAAATCCTCGCCGGCTACGAGGCGGTGAGCGAAGGGCAGTTGCTGATCGATGGCCAGCCCCGGCGTTTCAGCAGTTCGCGCGCGGCGGAGAGCGCCGGCATCGTGCTGATCCACCAGGAATTCAACCTGGCCGAGCACCTGACGGTGGCGCAAAACATGTTCCTCGGCCACGAAAAGACGCGCGGCTGGCTGCTCGACGAGACCGCCATGCAGGAAGAAGCCTCGCGCTACCTGAAACAGGTGGGCCTGGATGTCTCGCCCGACACGAAAATCCGCGACCTGATCGTGGCTGAAAAACAGCTGGTGGAAATCGCCAAGGCCCTGTCGCGCCGGGCCCGCTTCCTGATCATGGACGAGCCCACGGCCACCCTGACGTCGTCGGAAACCCAGCGCCTGTTCGCCGTCATGGCGCAGCTGAAAGCGGATGGCGTGACCATTTTGTATATCTCGCACAAGCTCGATGAAGTCGAGCGCAACACGGACGAGGTGATCGTCATGCGCGACGGGCGTTTCGTCACGCGCGAGCCGACGGCCAGCCTGACGCGCCAGCAGATGGCGAACCTGATGGTGGGGCGCGAGTTGTCCGACATGTTCCCGGCGAAAGTGGCATTGGCGCCGGACGCGCCCGTGCTCCTGAAAGTCGATGGTTTGTGCGTGCCCGGCTGGTCGAAGGACCTGTCGTTCGAGGTGCGCGCCGGCGAAGTGCTGGGTTTTGCGGGCCTGGTGGGCGCGGGGCGCACGGAATCGTTCGAAGCCTTGCTGGGTTTGCGCCCGCGCAGTGCGGGATTGATCCATCTCAATGGCCAGCCCGTGGACATCCGTACGCCCAAACAAGCCATGCAGCATGGCATGACCTATCTGAGCGAAGACCGCAAGGGAAAAGGTCTACATGTGAACCTGGGCTTGCGCGAAAACCTCACGATGATGACGATGGAGCGCTATGCGCGGCCCTGGCTCGATGTGGCAGGGGAAAAAGCGGCGCTGGCCAAGGCCGTGCTTGACTTCAATATCCGCACGGGCGACCTCGACAGCCGCGCGCGCATGTTGTCGGGCGGTAACCAGCAAAAGCTGGCGCTGGCGAAATACCTGCATTCGGACCCGCGGGTCGTCGTGCTCGATGAACCGAGCCGCGGCGTGGACGTGGGCGCCAAGCGCGACATTTATTTCCTGATTCACCGCCTGGCCGCCGAAGGGCGCGCTGTGATCGTGATCTCGTCCGAACTGATCGAATTGATCGGCCTGTGCCACCGGGTCGCCGTGATGCGCGCCGGCACCTTGCAAGCCACCCTGTCTGCTGACCACCTGACCGAAGAGGAGTTGATTGCCCATGCAACCGGCACGCACTGACACCACCGTATCCCCGCTTGCCAGCTTCGGCGCGCGCATCAAGGGCTTTGGCCCCGTGCTGGGCCTGCTGGCCCTGTGCATCGCGGGCACCTTGCTCAACGGCGACTTCGCCACCCTCGACAACCTGATGAACGTGCTCACGCGCACGGCCTTCATCGGCATCATCGCCGTCGGCATGACCTTCGTGATTATCTCGGGCGGCATCGACCTGTCCGTTGGCTCGATGGCGGCCCTGATCGCCGGCTGCATGATCTATTTCATGAATGCGCTGGCGCAAGGGGCGGGGGGGAATCTGGCGCCGATCACCATGCTGGTGCTGGGCATCGCCATGGCTTTGGTATTGGGTGCCGGCTTTGGCCTGATGCATGGCCTGTTAATTAGCAAGGGCAATATCGAGCCGTTCATCGTGACGCTGGGCACCTTGGGCATCTTCCGCGCCGTGCTGACGTACCTGGCCGACGGCGGCGCGCTGACCCTGGACGCCACCCTGTCCGAGCTGTACAGCCCCGTCTACTACACGAGCGTGCTGGGCGCGCCGATCCCCATCTGGATTTTCCTCTTCGTCGCGGCGGCCGGCGCCATCATTCTCAACCGCACGACCTTTGGCCGCCACGTGCAGGCGATTGGTTCCAACGAGCAAGTGGCGCGCTATGCGGCCATCAATGTCGACAAGGTGAAAATCGCCACCTACATGCTCTTGGGCGTGTGCGTGGGCATCGCCACGGTGCTGTACGTGCCGCGCCTGGGCTCGGCCACGCCGACGACGGGCTTGCTGTGGGAGCTGGAAGCCATCGCCGCCGTCGTCGTTGGCGGCACGGCCCTGAAAGGGGGAGAAGGGCGCATCGTCGGTACCGTGATCGGCGCCATCCTCTTGTCCGTGATCAGCAATATCCTGAATTTGACCAGCATCATCAGTGTCTACCTGAATGCCGCAGTGCAAGGCGTGGTGATCATCGCCGTCGCCTTCCTGCAGCGAGGCCGCAAATAAAAACACAGCGGCGTTCTGAAAGGGCGGCCACCGGGCGCCCACAACCTTGGAGGAGAGCAGCATGAAGAGCTTTATACGGGTAGCAGGGATGGCAGTGCTGGTGATGCAGGCGTGGGCGCTGCCGATGGGGCAGGCGCAGGCGGCAGAGAAATTGGTCGTCGGTGTGGCCATCCCGACGGCCACGCACAGTTTTACCTCGGGCATCGTGTGGTGGGCGAACCAGGCCAAGGCGGAGCTGGAAAAAGCCCATCCTGGATTGAAGATCATCGTCAAGACGGCCGCCACGGCGCCCGAGCAGGCGAACCAGCTGCAGGACATGTTGACGGTGAACAAGATCAACACCCTGGTGATCTTCCCCATCGAATCGGCCTCGCTGACGCAGCCCGTGGCGCAGGTGAAAAACAAGGGCGTGTACGTGACGGTGGTCGACCGCGGCTTGACGAACACGCAGTCGCAGGATGCGTATATCGCGGGAGACAACACGGCTTTCGGCAAGCTGCCGGCCGAATACCTGGCGAAGAGCCTGAATGGCAAGGGCAATATCGTCGTGCTGCGCGGCATGCCGACCACGTTGGACAACGAGCGCTACGATGCATTTTCCGCCGTGATGAAGGGCCATCCCGAGATCAAGGTGCTGGACGCCAAGTATGGCAACTGGAACCGCGACGATGCCTTCAAGGTCATGCAGGATTATCTGACCCGCTTCAAGCACATCGACGCCGTCTGGGCCGCCGATGACGACATGGCCATCGGCGTGCAAAAAGCCATCGCGCAAGCCAAGCGCACGGACATCAAGCAAGTGTTCGGCGGCGCGGGCGCGAAGGGCGCGGTGAAGAAGATCATGGATGGCTCCGACCCGCTGATCGTGGCCGACGTGTCGTACTCGCCCAAGTTCATGTACGACGCCATCAAGCTGACGACGGAAGCGCGCCTGAAAGGTGATAAATTGCCGGCCAACACGATCATCCCCTCGGTGCTGATCACGCGCGAGAACGCCAAGCAGTTTTACTTTCCGAACTCGCCTTTTTGATTTAAGTCATAACCCGAAGGGCAAGAATCCGGGGTCGGACCCTGAGGGTCCGACCCCAGCACTTTGCCTCAGGGTTAATTTTTACAGGATACCCATGAAAACCATCCAGGGCCCGGCCATTTTCCTGGCCCAGTTTCTCGGCGACGAGCCGCCGTTCGACTCGCTCGAGCACCTGGCGCAATGGGCGGCCGGCCTCGGTTACAAGGGCTTGCAGCTACCGACGGCGCCGCGGCTGTTTGATCTGGAACAGGCGGCCAGCAGCCAGCAGTATTGCGACGACGTGGTCGCCCTGCTGGCGCGCCACGGCTTGCAGGTGACGGAATTGTCCACGCATTTGCAGGGCCAGCTGATCGCCGTGCATCCCGCCTACGACGCGCTGTTCGACGGCTTTGCGCCCGAGCACGTGCGCGGCGATCCCGCCGCCCGCACGGCCTGGGCCACGCAGCAACTGCTGTGGGCGGCGCAGGCATCGCAGCGCCTGCGTCTGAAGGCGCACGTGACGTTTTCCGGCGCGCTGGCCTGGCCGTATCTGTATCCGTGGCCGCAGCGCCCGGCCGGCCTGGTGGAAACGGCATTTGCCGAACTGGCGAAGCGCTGGCTGCCCATTCTCGACGCGTTTGACGCGGCCGGCGTGGACCTCTGCTATGAATTGCATCCGGGCGAGGACTTGCACGATGGCGTGACGTTCGAGCGCTTCCTGGCCGCCGTCAACGAGCACCGGCGCGCCTCCATCCTGTATGACCCCAGCCACTTCGTGCTGCAGCAGCTCGATTACCTGGCCTTCATCGACATCTATCATGCGCGCATCAAGGCGTTTCATGTGAAGGATGCGGAATTCCGGCCCAACGGGCGCCAGGGCGTGTATGGCGGCTATGGCGACTGGCAAGACCGGGCCGGGCGCTTCCGCTCGCTGGGCGACGGGCAAATCGATTTCAAGGCCATCTTTTCCAAGATGGCGCAGTATGACTTTCCTGGCTGGGCCGTGCTGGAGTGGGAATGCTGTCTGAAACATCCCGAGGATGGGGCGGCGGAAGGGGCGCGCTTCATCCGCGAGCACATCATCCACGTGGCCGAGCACGCGTTTGACGATTTCGCGGGCAGTGCGGTTGACCAGGATCAAATCCATCACTTGCTTGGCTTGAAATAAGGAGACGATATGCAGCGACGCTTACGGCTGGGCATGGTGGGGGGCGGGCAGGGCGCGTTCATCGGTGCCGTGCACCGCATCGCTGCGCGCATCGATGACCAGTACGATCTGGTGGCGGGCGCCCTGTCGTCCGACCCGCAGCGCGCGCGCGACAGCGGCGCCGCGCTGCACCTGGCGCCCGAGCGCTGCTACAGCGATTACCGCGCCATGGCGCAGGCCGAGGCTGGCAGGGCGGACGGCATCGAGGCTGTGGCCATCGTCACGCCCAACCATTTACATGCGCCCGTCGCCACGGCGTTCCTGGAGGCGGGCATCCACGTGATCTGCGACAAGCCGCTGGGAATATCGTTGGCGGAAGGTCAGGCGCTGGCGGCACTGGCCGAGCGGAAAAACCTGCTGTTTGCGCTCACGCATACCTACAGCGGCTACCCGCTGCTGCGCCATGCGAAAGCCATGGTCGAGGCGGGCGAGATCGGCGAGCTGCGCCTCGTGCAAGTGGAATATTCGCAGGACTGGCTGGCCGATGCGATTGCTGCCGGCGGCATGAATGAGGGCAACTGGCACAACGACCCGCGCAAGGCGGGGCCGGGCGGTGTGCTGCTCGACGTGGGCTTGCACGCGTATCACCTGGCGCAATTCGTCAGCGGACTGACGCCGCATGCCGTGCTGGCGGAACTGTCCACCTTTGTTCCCAACCGCAGCCTGGACGACCACGTGCAGGTGATGCTGCGCTACGCCAACGGGGCGAAAGGCACCCTGTGGGCCAGCCAGGTGGCGACCGGCTGCGAAAACACGGTGCGCCTGCGCCTGTTCGGCAGCAAGGCACAGCTGGACTTTGACCAGGAACAGCCGAACGAGTTATGGTTCACGCCGCAGGGCGGCAACCGCCAGCTGCTGCGCCCGGGACGGGTCGACAGTGCGGCGGCGCGCCACGCCACGCGCGTGCCGGCCGGCCATCCGGAGGGGTATCTGGAAGCGTTCGCGCAACTGTACCTGGATGCGGCCTTGCGCATCCGCGCCCTGCAGGCCGGCTTGCCCGTGCCGGAAGCGGCGCACTGGCTGCCGACGGTGGCCGATGGCGTGGCCGGTCTGGCCTTTGCGGAAGCCGTGCTGCGCAGTCATGCGGCCGGCGCTCACTGGACCGCGCTGGCGGACTGTTAAACTGGAGGCATGAGCGCGCCTCCCTTTACCATTACGATCGTCCCGCAAGGCTGGCAATTCCCGGCCGATGCGGGCAGCACCATCCTGGCTGCCGCCGAGCTGGCCGGCATCCGCCTGCTCAGTTCCTGCCGCAACGGCACGTGCCGCACCTGCATCTGTCACATGCCAGAGGGAAAAGTGCGCTACACGGTGGACTGGCCCGGCATCAGCCCCGATGAACGGCTCGACGGCTACATCCTGCCCTGCGTGGCCGTGGCCGAAAGCGACCTCACCGTGCAGGCGCGGGCCGTGCGCACGGGCGCCTGATGCACAAGGCCTGACTCAGGACGGCTTGCCGCCCTTGAGGCGCTGCAGCAGCGCTTCCACGCTGTCGCTGACGGGCAAGCCGTGGCGGCGCAGCAATTGCACGTGCAAGACCAGGTTTTCCAGCACCAGCTTGGCCGCCACGGCCAGCAGGGCCAGGTTGCGGTCTTCCGGGCTGAAACTTTCCATGGCGTCGGCCATCTCGCACAGGTGGTTGGCGATCAGCCCGCGCAATTCCTGCTCGTCGAACGGCAGGTCGGCAAAATCGATGGGATCGGCCACTTCCACTTCCTGCATCAGCACCGCTAGTTCTTCCGGGGTAATCGTCATGCCTGGCCTCCTTGTGTGCTTGCCTCTATTTTAATTGTATTGGCCGCAAAGGGGACTAGAATGAGTCCAGGCCGATGACGTCGAAGGCAGCATGGCGCACTTGCACTTTACCCAGCAACTGGCACGTTTCCTGGACGTCCCCACCGTGGCCGTGGACGCGCCAAGGCTGCGCGCCGCCCTCGATGCCGCCTTTGCCCGGCAGCCGCGCCTGCGCGGGTATGTGCTCGACGAGCAGGGCGCGCTGCGCCCGAACGTGGTGATCTTCATCGATGGCGTGCGCTGCCGCGAGCGGCGCGTGCTCGACGACGCCTTGCGGCCCGACAGCCAGGTGTATATCTTGCAGGCACTTTCAGGGGGGTAAGCATGGGACAAGGCATGGCTCAACGCGCGTATCTCGGCACCCGCAAGGGGCTGTTCCAGCTCGATGTCGATGCGGCCGGCGCCTGGCAGCTGGCGCTGGTGCAGTTTGCCGGCGACCCCGTCTCCATGCTGCTGCACGATGGGCGCGACGGCGCCCTGTACGCGGCCCTGAACCTGGGCCACTTCGGCGCCAAGCTGCACCGCCTCGATGGGGGCAGCAGCGCCTGGCAAGAGATCGCCGTGCCCGCCTATCCCGCCAAGCCGGAGGACAGTGGCGATACGGTGGACTGGACCTTGCGGCAGATCTGGTCGCTGGCGGCCGGCGGCGCGGACCAGCCCGGCGTGCTGTGGGCGGGCACCCTGCCTGGCGGCCTGTTCCGCTCCAGCGACCGCGGCGCCAGCTGGCAGCTGGTGGAATCCCTGTGGAGCGTGCCGCAGCGGGCGCAGTGGTTTGGCGGCGGCTACGACGTGCCCGGCATCCACAGCATCTGCGTCGACCCGCGCGACAGCCAGAAGGTGCTGGTCGGCGTGTCCTGCGGCGGCGTGTGGCAAACGGTCGATGGCGGCGCCAGCTGGGCCTTGAGCGCGACGGGCATGCGGGCCGACTACATGCCGCCCGAGCTCGATGAAAACGAAGCCGTGCAAGACCCGCACCGCATCGTGCGCAGCGCCGGCACGCCGGACGCGCTGTGGTGCCAGCACCATAACGGCATCTGGCGTTCGCAAGATGCCGGCTGGCACTGGCAGGAAGTGACGACGGCGCCGCTGTCGCATTTCGGCTTTGCCGTGGCCGTGCACCCGCGCGATGGCGATACGGCCTGGTTCGTGCCGGCGCAGGCGGACGTGCTGCGCATTCCCATCGATGGCGCGCTGGCCGTGACGCGCACGCGCGACGGCGGCAAGACCTTCGAAGTGTTGCGTGCCGGCTTGCCGCAGCAGCATTGCTACGACCTCGTCTACCGCCATGGGCTGGCGCTGGCCGGCGATGGGCGCAGCCTGCTGATGGCGTCGACGACGGGCGGCGCCTGGTTTTCAGGCGACGAGGGCGAGCATTGGCAGACCTTGTCCGCCCACTTGCCGCCCGTTTATGCCGTCTGTTTTGTCACGCCGTAATAGCACAGGAAGATATCGACGGCCAGTGCCGTCACTTCGCGCCGGCGTGCCGGGCTCAGCAGGGCCTCACCGAGGGTGATCTGCGGCCAGAAGGCAAAGGTTTTTAAAGGCGACATCAGCAGGTGCGCCACTTCCACGGTCTCGCCCGCCTTGATGCGTCCGTCTTGCTGCGCCGCGCGGATCCAGATATTCAGGCCCGTTTCCTTTTCGTTCAGGCGCGTTACCATCGCTTGCGCGCGCTCGGGCGAGTGGATGGTTTCGCCAAAGATCACGCGCGCCAGGTCGATGAAGGCCGGATCGCACAGCAAGTCCATCTTTTGCTCGACGAGGGCCAGCACCTGGGGCCGCAAGGGCTGGTCGGCAACATAGGGCACGGCAGGCTGGGCCATGCTGCTTTCCCACATGCGCTGCAGGATTTCCGCGAACAGCTCGTCCTTGCTGGGGAAATGGTTGTACACGGTGCGCTTGGATACGGCAGCCGTGGCGGCAATCTTGTCCATGCTGGTCGCATCAAAACCGTGCTCGCGGAACTCGGCGATGGCGGCATCGACGATGGCGACGCGCTTGCGGTCGGTGAGGCGTTGCGGTGCGGCCATGGCGGGAAATCTCCTTTGAAAACAATATTTTACACCTCTTGGTTTACTTTGCTGAAAATAGGAACTACACTGTGTAGTGTAATTTAACCCTTGTTAATTCTTTGCCGGGCCGCATATGCACTTGCACCGAGTCGCACGTCGTCTCTTCTTCCTGGGAGTCCTGATCATCATGAGTTCTTGCACCTTGCGCGCCGAGCCTGCGGCGCTAGCTGAATCACCACAACGCCACGAAGGCAAGTTCCACAATCCCGTGCAAATGTACAAGCTGGGCACGGCAGCAACGCTCAAGCTGATGTGGACATTCTTCTTTGACAAGCCCGACAGCACGGTGCCCGCCGCTGCCGTGCCCGTGCAAGCCTTGACCCGGGCGCAACTGCTGGCGGCCCCCGACAACAGCCTGTTCCGCCTGGGGCACTCGACCCTGCTGCTCAAGCTGAACAACGCATTCTTCCTCACGGATCCCGTGTTTTCCGAGCGCGCCTCGCCGGTGCAGTGGGCAGGGCCGAAGCGTTTCCACCAGCCGCCCATCAGCATCGCTGACTTGCCGCCGATCAAGGCCGTCATCCTGTCGCACGACCATTACGACCATCTCGACCATGCGGCCGTGCTGCAACTGGCTGCCAAGACGGAACATTTTGTTGCGCCACTGGGCGTGGGCGATACCCTGGTCGCATGGGGCGTGCCGAAGGACAAGGTGCGGCAATTCGACTGGTGGCAGGGCACGACAATTGCCGGCGTGAAACTCGTCGCCACGCCCTCGCAGCATTTCTCGGGACGCGGCTTGTTTGATGGCAACCAAACCCTGTGGGCGTCGTGGGTCATCGACGCGCCGGACGTGCGCGTGTTTTTCAGCGGCGACTCCGGCTATTTCGACGGCTTCAAGCAGATCGGCGACAAGTACGGCCCGTTCGACGTGACCATGATCGAGACGGGCGCCTACGACAAGCTGTGGCCGGACGTGCACATGCAGCCGGAGCAGACCTTGCAAGCCCACCTGGACTTGCGCGGCAAGTGGCTGATGCCCGTGCATAACGGCACCTTCGACCTGGGGCTGCACGCCTGGCATGAACCGTTCGACCGCATCGCGGGGCTGGCGGCCAAGCAGGGCGTCAATCTGGCCACGCCGCAGATGGGCGAGACGGTCGACCTGACGCAGCCGACGAAGGGGGAGAAGTGGTGGCTGGCGATGCTGGAAGAGGAAATGGCCAAATAAGCTGGCTCAGGCCGTCACGTCGATCAGGCGTCCCAGCGTCTGGCCATAGCTGTTCAGCTGGGGCGTGCTTTTCGGCGCGGCGGGGACCGCTTGCTGCGGCACGGCCACCTTGATCGCCTGGTCCAGCTGCGGCGCCTGGATGGCGGCGGGGGCGTCGGCCTGGGCTTGCTGGCTGCTGCGCTGCGTCTGGCTCAGCGATTCCTGTTCCCGCGCCAGCAACTGGCGGCTTTGCGCCAGCTGTTCACTGTCGCGCTGTACCTGGTTCTGGCCTTGCTCGACCCGGCGTTGCGCCGTGGCCAGCGAGGCTTGCAAGTTGTTGACGGACGTTAGCGTGACCACATTGTTCACCTTTGAGAGTAGGCCCAGGCGCGTACAGGAGAGGAAGAATGCAGGCCGAGGCGCGCGACATGTCTGCAGGTAATCTTTACCTGAATCAAGAGTAGGACAAATTCTCGCACACTTCCAGCAAATTATGCTTTCTTGATAATTTTATCGTGCGTGCCCTGCATTGCCGATCTGGCAAGCCAAAGCCGGTGCCGTCCTTGTCAAAGTGAGTACCCGCTGTCGCTTCCGGCCTTGCTTGGTCTTCCACCACCGATGCGCTGCTGCGCAGAGGCAGGAAGTGGTCACATTTAAAACGTTGCTTTTTAAATAGTCAATGTGTTGTTGTTTTTCTACCATGCCGGCGCACGCGAATGCGCGGCCTGTTTGGCGCTCTGGGCTATAATTGACGGTCAGAGTTGGTTTCTTTTGCCATACAGACAGGTAGTTAACATGAATCTCAAGAGCCTCGCAATTGCCCTCGGCATGTCGAAAACGACAGTCAGCAGGGCGTTGAACGGCTATCCGGAAGTCAATTCCCGCACCCGTGAAATCGTCCTGGCCGCCGCCAAGAAAGTCGGCTACCGGCCCAATCCCCTGGCGCGTAGTCTGGCCGTCGGCCGCACCAATGTGCTGGGCATGATCTATCCGCTGCTGCCCAGCGACCTCGGCGACAGCGTCTTTCTTTCCGTGGTGAATGGCATGTCGGATGCCGTCGAAGCGTCGAAGATGAGCCTGATCATCGCCCCCGTGTCGCCGCAGAATGAACAGCCGTCGTATGAAACCATGGTGCGCGGGCGCCAGGTCGATGGCCTGGTGGTGGGCCGCACCAAGGTGCTCGATGAGCGCATCGCGTATTTGACGAAGGTGGGCTTTCCCTTTGTCGCGAATGGCCGCACGCGCATCGACGCGCCATACGCATACTTTGACTATGACAACGATACGGGCATCGACCTGGCCGTGTCTTTCCTGGCGGCCCACGGCCACCAGCGCATCGCCCTGCTGAGCGCGCCGCTGGAGCTGCATTTTGCTTATGAGCGCAAGGAAAGCTTTATCCGCTGCATGGCGCAAGCGGGCTTGCCGCTGGACCCCAGCTATCTGCTCGACAATACCTTTGACCGCCGCAGCGGCTACCAGGCCATGCAGCAATTGCTGGCTTGCTCGCCCCGTCCCACGGCCGTCATCGTCGACAACCATCTGTCCGGCGTGGGCGTGGTGCGCGCGCTGATGGATGCGGGCATCGAAATCGGCAAGGAAATTTCCGTCATCGTCTGGGGCAATGTGGAAGACACCTTGATCGGCATCAACGTCACCACCATCGACCAGCCCGACCTGCGCCGCGCCGGCGCGAAGATGGTGGAAATGCTGCAATCCTTGCTGGCCGGCACGCCGCCGGAGCGGCTGCAGGAAATCTGGCAACCGGTGCTGTTGCCGGGGGCGACGGTGGGGCGCTGTCCCGACTGAGTAAAAAAACGCAGAGCCGAGGCTCTGCGTTGTCATTGCAAGGACAGGTGACCGGCTTACGCCGCGTGCTTGCTGCCGTCCGCCAGCTTGGCCAGCAATCTTGCCTTGTCCTGGCGATACGTGGCGACGGCCGCTTCCTTGACGTGGCCGAAGCCGCGGATTTTTTCGGGCAGCGATGCCAGTTCCACGCAGGTGGCCAGGTTGTCCGCCGTCAGGTTGACCAGCAGGCCGGCCAGCAGTTCGCGGTATTCGACGATCAGCGCGCGTTCCATCTTGCGCTCGGCCGTATAGCCGAAGACGTCGAAGGTACCGCCACGCAGACCCTTGGCTTTCGCCAGCAGCTTGAAGGCGCGCCACATCCAGGAGCCGAACTCCGCTTTCACCAGGTGACCTTTCGCATCCTTCTTGGCGAACAGCGGCGGCGCCAGGTTGAACTTCACGGAGAAATTCCCCTCGAACTGCTGCTGCAATTGCTCCACGAAACGGCCATCCGTGTACAAACGCGCCACCTCGTATTCATCCTTGTAGGCCAGCAACTTGAAATAGCTCTTGGCGACAGCCGTCGACAGCTTCTGGCCCAGTCCCAGGATATTTTCACGGTCGCGCACCTGTTTGAGCAGGGTCACATAACCATCCGCATACGCCGCATTTTGATACGCGGTCAGGAACTCGACGCGCGTCTTGATGACGCTATCGAGGCTTTGCGGCATTTGCACGATGATCGCTTGCGCGGGCGTGGCGATCTGCGTGACACGGCGCACGTCGACGGCGGCGCGGCGGCCCCACAGGAAACTTTTCTTGTTCGACTCGATGCCCACGCCATTGAGTTCGATGGCGCGCAGCAAGGCCGCTTCCGTCAGCGGGATGCGCCCCTTTTGCCACGCGTAGCCGAGCATGAACAGGTTGGCGGCGATCGAATCGCCCATCAGCGCGGTGGCCAGCTTGGTCGCGTCGATGAAGTCGGCCGCCTCGGCGCCGCCCACGGATTCCTCGATCAGCTGGCGCACTTCCGCCGTCGGATATTGCCAGTCGGCATTTTGCGCAAACGTGCCTGGCGGCTGCTCGTGCAGGTTGACGACGGCCAGGCTGCGGCCCGGGCGCATTTTCGACACGGCATCCTGCGCGCCGGCTGTCAGCATGTCGCAGCCCAGGATCAGGTCCGCTTCGCCCGTGGCGATGCGCTGGGCGCGGATGTGCGCGGGAGACCTGGCGATTTTCACGTGCGAGGTGACGGAACCGTTCTTTTGCGACATGCCCGTCATGTCCAGCACGGACGCGCCCTTGCCTTCCAGGTGGGCCGCCATGCCCATCAGGGCGCCGACGGTGATCACGCCCGTGCCGCCGATGCCGTTGATGAGGATGTTGTACGGCGCGTCGCAAGCAGGTAGTTGGGGTTCCGGCAACGGGCCGAAGTTGTCCGTCTCGCCCGCTTTGCTGGCACCCGTCTTGGTCTTCTTCAGGCTGCCACCCTCGACCGTGACGAAGCTGGGGCAGAAACCCTTGGCGCACGAGTAATCCTTGTTGCACGAGGATTGGTCGATGGTGCGCTTGCGGCCAAATTCCGTCTCTTTCGGCAGGATCGAGACGCAGTTCGATTGCACGCCGCAGTCGCCGCAGCCTTCGCAGACGGCGTCGTTGATGACCATGCGTTTCGGCAAATCGGGATACTCGCCTTTTTTCCTGCGCCGGCGCTTCTCGGCCGCGCAGGTCTGGTCGTAGATCAGCACGGAGACGCCTGGTACTTCGCGCAATTCGCGCTGCACGGCATCCATGTCCTTGCGGTCGTGCAAGGTCAGGTGGGCGGGCAGGTTCGAGCGGTCGCTGTAGCGCGACAGGTCTTCCGTCACCAGCGCGATGCGGGCGATGCCTTCGGCTGCCACCTGCTGCGCCATCATCGGTACGGTAATCAGGCCGTCCACGGGCTGGCCGCCCGTCATGGCGACGGCGTCGTTGTACAGGATTTTATAGGTGATGTTCACCTTGGCCGCCTGCGCGGCGCGGATGGCCAGATAGCCCGAGTGGAAATACGTGCCGTCGCCCAGGTTCTGGAACACGTGCGGCAATTCGGAAAAGGCGGCTTGCCCGATCCACGGCGCGCCTTCGCCGCCCATGTGCGTGGTCAGCTTGTTCATTTCCGGGTAGATCGAGGTGGCCATCACGTGGCAGCCGATGCCGGCCAGCGCCAGGCTGCCGTCCGGCACCTTGGTCGACGTATTGTGCGGGCAGCCGGAGCAGTAGAACGCGGGGCGGAACGGCGTGTTCACGGCCTTTTTCAATACCGCATCCTTGGCGTCGAGGAAACTCAGGCGCGCCTTGATCAGGTCGCACGTGACGGGGTCGGAAATCAGGCGCGCGATGCGGCTGGCGATGACTCTTGCCACTTGCGAGACGGAAAAGTCCGCCTTCGAGGTCAGCAGCCATTCGCCGCGCGGCGCCACCCATTCGCCCTTTTCATCGAACTTGCCGATGACACGCGGACGCACGTCGTCGCGCCAGTTGTAGAGTTGCTCTTTCAACTGGTATTCGACGATCTGGCGCTTCTCTTCTACCACGAGAATTTCATCGAGGCCTTGCGCAAACTCACGCACGCTGTCCGGTTCCAGCGGCCACGGCATGGCCACCTTGAACAGCCGCATGCCCACGTCGGCCGCCATCTGCTCGTCGATGCCCAGCTCTTCCAGCGCTTCCAGCACATCGAGGTAGGACTTGCCGGACGCGATGATGCCCAGCTTGGCGTTCGGGCTGTCGATGGTGGTGTGGTTGAGCTTGTTTTCGCGCGCGTAGGCCAGGGCCGCGTAGATCTTGTAATCCTGCATCAGCGCTTCCTGGTTGCGCGCCTGCTGGCCCAGCGGGATGCTCGACAGGCGCGCGTTCAGGCCGCCTTCGGGCATGATGAAATCCTGCGGAATCTTCACTTCCACGCGGAACGGGTCGGCATCGATGGAGGCCGACGATTCGACCGTGTCGGCCAGGGCCTTGAAGGCCACGGTGCAGCCGGAAAAGCGCGACATGGCCCAGCCGTGGATGCCCAGGTCCAGGTATTCCTGCACATTGCAGGGGTACAGGACGGGAATCATCGAGGCGGAGAACAGGTGGTCGGACTGGTGCGGCAGGGTCGATGAATACGCGCCATGGTCGTCGCCGGCCACCAGCAGCACGCCGCCCAATTTGGAGGTGCCCGCATGGTTCATGTGCTTGAAGACATCGCCGCAGCGGTCCACGCCCGGGCCCTTGCCGTACCACATGGCAAACACGCCGTCGTACTTGGCCGGGCCGATCAGGTCGACCTGCTGCGAACCCCAGACGGCCGTGGCGGCCAAGTCTTCGTTGACGCCGGGCACGAACTGCACATGGTGCGCTTCCAGCTGCTTCCTGGCTTTCCACAGGTTCTCGTCGAGGCCGCCCAGGGGCGAACCGCGGTAGCCGGAAATGAAGCCGGCCGTGTTGAGTCCGGCGGCCTGGTCGCGCAGGCGCTGCATCATGGGCAGGCGCACGAGGGCCTGGATGCCGGACAGGAAGATGGCGCCGGAAGTGGCCGTGTATTTGTCGTCGAGGCTGACGCTGGTCAAACGGGAAGTATCGGGGGGCGTAGATGGCGCGGCACCGGCGTTTCTAGCGAACGCTGCGGAGCCGTTTTCCGTGGTCACGGACATGGCTGTCTCCAAAAGGGTGTTTCAGATGACGGCTGTACAAGGGACGCGCCCGGTAAGGCGCGCGCTGTGCAGACGGGATGGCCGCGTGTGGGCGGCACATAACTATTTTAAATTTAAAATAGTTAATGTGGTCAGTGTAGAACGAGTCAGGGGAGTGGGCAAATACGCTTTGCCGATGGGGGTATAAGAAATACTTATGTCACGGGCGAGAGTACGTTTGCCCCCACCCAGCGCCCGCTGCCGCACAGCTCTGCGGCCACGTGCAGCACGAGGTTTTTCACGGCGTTGCCCGCATTCGTCAGGGGAATGTTTTTCGAGGCGCACAGGGCCACCGTGCGCGACAGGACGGGACTGTGGATGGCGTAGCTGCGCATGGCGCCGCTGTCGAGCTCGGCCAGCAGGGGCGCGGCGGGCAGGATGGTGGCGCCCATGCCGGCCAGGATGGCCGATTTCAGGATGGCAATCGAGTTGATCTCGATCACGTTGGCCGTCTCCAGGCCCAGTTCGCGCGCGCGGCTGTCGATGCGCGGGCGCACGCCATGCTGCAGGCCGGGCAGGATCAGGGTGGCGCTCAAGGCTTGCTGGAACGACACGGCATGGCCGGCGGGGGCGAATGGCGAATCGCTGCGGCAGATGAAGCGCATTTCCTCCTCGACCAGCGGGCTGCAGGCAAACGGCGTCAGCTGGCCATCGTCGAACAGCACGGCCAGGTTGATGCGGCCCGATTTGAGCTGTTCATTGAGGTTGCCCGTGATTTCTTCCGTCAATTGCAGGGTGATTTCGGGATAGCGTTCGCGCGCGGCCAGCAGCAGGGGCAGGGCCAGGGCGCCGGAAATGCTGTGCGGCAAGCCCAGGGTGACATTGCCGGACGGCCGCGTGGCGCTTTGCGTGACGGCCGAGCGGGCGTCGGCCACCTGTTTCAGGATCGCTTGCGCATGTTCGTAAAACACCTTGCCCGCGTCCGTGCTGAGCACGCCCTGCGCCGAGCGGTGCAGCAGCTGCACGCCCAGTTCCTCTTCCAGCTGGCGCAGCTGCTGCGTCAGGGCCGGCTGCGCCACGTGCAGGATCAGGGCCGCGCGCGACAGCGAGCCGTGGTCGACGATGGCAACAAAGTAGCGTAATTGGCGCAGTTCCATGGGTCCCAGAAGCGGTGCGTTGAGCAGAAAAAACACGGTGTTGCGCCGCAGCGCCGAACGCGGCCAGCAGAATAACAATTTTGTTATACTCATTCTAGCGCCTTCGGTGCTCCAGCCGCGTATTTGTGGGATGACAGCATGCTTAAGAAAGTTGATTCGTCTCAATTAAAAGTGGGCATGTACATTCATGACCTGAGCTGCGACTGGATGACGCATCCATTCGTGCGCAACCGTTTCCTGTTGCGCAGCGACGATGAAATCCGCAAGATCATGCAAGCTGGCATCCATGACGTGGTGATCGACAGCGGCAAGGGCCTCGACGTGCAGGACGCGCCTACCGTGGCGCAGGCGCGCGCCACCACCGAGCGCGAACTGGTGCAGATCGCCGCGGCGCCGCAAGTGGTCACGCGCGTGTCGCTGGGCATGGAACTGGCCCGCGCCACGCAAGTGCGGCGGCAGGCGACGAGCCTGGTGCGCACGGTGATGGCAGACGTGCGCCTGGGCAAGGCGGTCGAGCTGGACCGTGTGCAGCACACGGTGCAGGACATCACCGAATCGATCCTGCGCAATCCCGGCGCCCTCGTCGGCTTGCTGCGCATCAAGACCAAGGATGATTACACCTTTTTGCATTCCGTCAGCGTGTGCGCGCTGCTGGTGGCGTTTTGCCGCTCGCGCGGCATCGATGCGGCCACCACGCACCAGGCGGGCCTCGGTGGCTTGCTGCACGACACGGGCAAGGCCCTGGTGCCCGACAGCGTGCTGAACAAGCCTGGCCCGTTGACGCCGGAAGAATTTGCCATGATCAAGCGCCATCCGCGCGACGGCTACGAGATCCTGCGCCAGTCGCCCGAGGTGGGCGCGATTCCCCTCGACATCGCCCTGCACCACCACGAGCGGCGCGACGGCAGCGGCTACCCGGACCAGCTGGCCGGCGACGCCATCAGCGAGCTGGCGCAGATGGCCGCCATCGTCGACGTGTATGACGCGCTGACATCCGACCGCAGCTATCACAAGGGCATCGCCGCCGCGGAAGCGTTGCGCAAGATCTATGAATGGAGCAAATTCCATTTCAATCCCGTGTTCGCGCAGGATTTCATGCGCTGCGTGGGTATCTATCCGGTAGGCACCATGGTGATGCTGGAATCGGGCCGCCTGGCCGTCGTCATCGAGGCGCACGAGAGCAATCTGCTGGCGCCGAAAGTGAATGTGTTTTTCAGTACGAAGAGCAAGACCTACATCAAGCCGGAAACGGTCGACCTGTCGCGCGGCTTCGGTTTTGGCGGCGCCGACAAGATCGTCGGCCATGAGTCGGCGGCCAAGTGGCAAGTCGATCCCATGCGCTTTTTATCGCTGGCGGACGCCTGATCAGGTTTTTTGTTTTTGACGGAGAGCGCCTGCAACGCCGTCATGGATGTTTTCTCAGGTGTTCAACACTCAAAAAAATTCCGCTGTGTCATTCGAGGCGATAGTGGTGAGCAAGCCCTTGGCGACCAGTTCGTCGTAGTGGCACGCCAGGTTGCGGCCATGGCTCTTGGCGTAATACAAGGCCTGGTCGGCGCGGCCGAGGATGATGACGGGCGCTTCGTAGGCGTTGATGCTGACGAAGCCCACGCTGACGGTCACCCTGCCCACTTGCGGGAAGTCGTGCGCTTCGACATTGGTGCGGAAGCGGTCGATGATTTTCTGCGCATTTTCCAGGGTGATCGAGCGCAGCAGCACGACGAATTCCTCGCCGCCGAAGCGGAAGATGCGGTCTTGCGAGCGGAACGACGATTGCAGCTGGTTGGCGATCAGGATCAGCACTTCATCGCCATACAGGTGGCCAAACTTATCGTTGACCAGTTTGAAATGATCGACGTCGATCACGGCCAGCCACTGCCGTTCCGTGTCCGTATGGTGGCGCCGTTCTGCATCGGCGGGACGCGGCTTCTCCGCTTCCGGTTCGCCGCGGCTTTGCAGGATTTTCGCCAGCTGGTCGTCGAAGGTCTTGCGGTTCAACAAGCCGGTGAGCGAATCGCGTTCGCTGTAGTCGAGCAGGTTCTGGAAATTGCGGTACACGCTGACGATGCCGCCGATCACCTGGATGGTGGCGCCCGTGTACGGCGTGGGGTTGGTGATTTCCAGGCAAGTGGTGACCTGGTCGCCGATCCAGATGGGCAGCCACAGCAGGTGGCGGCCGTCGGCGCACAGGGTGTCGGCGCTCGCTTCATGGCGCTTGATGCAGGCGGCAAGCGCCGGGTAGTCCGACAGCGGTTCGCCCGGCAGGGTCGGGTCGTTATGCTCTTCCATGCGGGCCACGCTGCCCGCCACGATGATGGCCCGCGACCGCACGAACACCTGGCCACGCACGGTGGTCAGGGCCAGCACACGGGTCTGCGACGCGGCAGCGAGTTCCTGGACCGCCGAGATCACGGAGATGTCGAGCATCGTGTGGTCGCGGTGCCCGGTCATGTCCACCATGTGTTTCAGTAGGGAATCCATTGTCGTTCTCTGGAAAGTAGTCACACAAGTGTCGTCATACCAGCATTGCATCAAGCAAGAGCATGTTCGCGTCCGTCTACAAGAAGCCAAGATTTATTTGGTGGCATGACGCTCTTTACCGCCGGGCGAGAGGCCTTTCCAAAGAAGAGCTAAGCAGGATAATGTCTTTTTGCCTAATAGGCAATTAACGTATGCAATATTTCATGTAAATACATGAGATTCATGCACTGCATTGCAAAAAACTTGCCCTGACGAAGGCTTTCAATCCGGATCGCAACATTTGTTTGCGTCAGCCGGCATTTCAACAGGGTTTGATAATTTCCATATGGAAACTTGTGGCGCGTCAATTTGCCAAAACGTGGACGCTTTATAGTCAATGCAATGGCGCAGAAATTTACGGCAGGAAACATATTAGCAGGAATGGGCAATGTTTCACACCCGATTGCGCCAGGGACTTGTGATTCACTTTTGGGAGCTTGTCATGCATACCTTCCTGTCGGCAGTACAGCAGTTTGTCAAGGATGAGGATGGCATTACGGCAATCGAATACGGCCTGATTGCGGCGTTGATGGCTACCGCCATCACCGCCGGTTTCTTGCTGATCAAGACCAACTTGCTGGCCGTCCTCACCGACATTTCGTCGAACCTGGTGTTGACGCCCTAAGCGGGTGCCCGCCGCTGGCCGGCCAGCGGCGGGTTTTTTTTCAGGAGGTGTCGCATGCCTGCCTATGCCGTATTCGACCTGCTGTTGCTGTGTTTCGTGACGGGGGCCGCCGTCAGTGATTTGATCCGCCGCAAGATACCGAATGGCGTGGTGGTGTCCGGCATCCTGGCCGCGCTGGTCGTGCATTTGTGGTTGTGGCCGCAAAACGTGCTGCCGCTGTGGCTGGGCGGCATGGCCACGGGTTTTTTCCTGTTCCTGCCGTTGTACGTGCTGCGCGGCATGGCCGCCGGCGACGTCAAGCTGATCGCCATGGCGGGCGCCTTTGCCGGCCCCTGGCCCGTGCTGCAGATCTGTTTCGCCACCTTTGTCCTGGGCGGCCTGATGGCCGTGCTGATGATCACGTACCAGGGCAAGTGGCGCGCCTGCCTCGGCAATCTGCGCCAGCTGCTGTGGCCGATGATCGCGCGCATGGCCGGCATTCCCCTGGCGCCAGGCGCACTCGGCAACCAGGCCAGCGTGGGCAACATGCCGTACGGCCTGGCCATTGCCCTGGGCTGCCTGCTGGTGCAAGGGCGGCATTATTTCTGATCGGTATTCATTGCTCTTGATCAATGGGCGCCCATCCCCGCTCGCTAGAATGAATTCTGTTGAATGCAGTCTTAACCGGCTAGGAGACGCAGCATGACCGAGGTCGACTATTCCATGAGCATCGAGAGTGCGCCGCGCCCTGCCGACGCGAACCTGATGCCGCCCTTGCCGCCGCAACCGAAGAGCTTGCGTGAAACGGGACTCGAACGGCCGCTGGTGGTCGAACTCATCGCCAAGCTGATGTTTGTGAGCGGCAGGACGCACCTGTCCGCACTGACGACGCGCTTGCGCCTGTCGATCAATGTCTTGCGCGAAGTGCTCGACTTCATGGTGAGCGAGCAGATGGCCGAAGTGGCCTGGCGCGGGGAATCCGATATCGACGTGCAGTACCAGCTGACGAGCGCCGGCAAGCAGCGCGCCAGCGCCTTCCTCGAACGCTGCGCGTATATCGGCGCCGCCCCCGTGACCCTGGAAGCCTACCGCGCCATGGTCGCGCGCCAGTCGTGGCTGGCGCAGGAACAGCGCGTCGGCAGCGATGACCTGGCTGCCGTGCTGGGCGGCGCCCATGCGGGGCCGGGCATGCTCGACGTGGTGGGCGCGGCCCTGCATTCGGGACGCTCGCTGCTGCTGTACGGTCCGCCCGGCAGCGGCAAGTCGACCCTGGCGCTGCAGCTGGGACAATTGCTGCACGGGCTGGTCGCCGTGCCGTACGCCGTCATCGTCGGCCACGACATCATCCAGTTGTACGATCCGGCCCAGCACCTGCCGCCCGCGCCGCAGCATGTCAGCCATGCGCGCCAGGCGCTGGAGCGGCGCAGCACGGACATCCGCTGGGTGCTGTGCCAGCGTCCCGTGATCCATGTGGGCGCCGAGCTCGACGCCGGCATGCTGGAACTGCGGCCAGACGCCAGCGGCGGCTGCTACCAGGCGCCGCCCCATGTGCGCGCCAACAATGGCATGCTGATCATCGACGACCTGGGCCGCCAGCGCCTGGGCGCGCCGGAATTGCTGACGCGGCTGATGCAGCCGCTGGCGCGCGGCAGCGATCAGCTGGGCTTGCCCGGCGGCGTGCAGATCAGCGTGCCGTTCGACAATGCCCTCGTGCTTGCCACGAACGTGCCGCCGGGCGAGCTGTTTGACGCCGCCTTGCTGCGCCGCATCGGCTACAAGGTGCAGGTAGGGCCGCTGGCCGAGAGCGCCTATCGCGCGCTGTTCCGCCAGCAATGCCGGCTGGCCGGCATGGCCATCGACGAGCTGGCCGTGAACCATCTGCTGCAGCTGCATGGCGCGCAGGGACGGCCCCTGCTGGCCAGTTATCCGCAGGAATTGCTGGCACGCATAGGCGATTTCGCCGGCTTTGCCGGCTGCGAAGCGCGCCTGACGGTGGGCGCCTTGGAACAGGCCTGGGGCAGCCTGTTTGCCAGCTGCGACATGCCGGCCGCCAGCCTGTCCGAGCGTATCGCATGAAAAACCGGCGCGCCCTCCTGATGATGGGCCTGGCGGTCGTGCTGGGCTTGCTGGCCGTGCTGCTGGCCTCGCACTGGCTGCTGCGCCAGACGCCGGCCGGCAAGGGCAAGATCGTCGTGGCCGCCAGCGATGTCAACCTGGGCCAGCGCCTGGCGCCCGAGATGCTGCGCCTGGCCGAATGGCCGGCGGAAAGCTTGCCGCAGGGCGCGCTGCAAGACCCGGCCAAACTGGCGGGACGGGTGCTGAAAACCAGCGTGCTGCGCGGCGAGCCGCTGAGCGAAGCCAAGCTGGCGCCGGCCGGCACCCTGGGCGGCCTGTCGGCCCTGATCACGGAAGGGCGGCGCGCCATCACCGTGCGCGTCAACGACGTGATCGGCGTGGCAGGTTTCGCCCTGCCGGGCAACTATGTCGACATCATCGTGAGCACCCAGCAGGATGCCGGCGACCGCGCCTTTCCGCAAAGCCGCAACATTTCCAAGATCGTGCTCGAACGCATCCTGGTGCTGGCCGTGGCGCAGGAAGTGGGGCGCGACGAGACCAAGCCGCGCGTGGTCAATGCGGTGACCCTGGAAGTGACGCCGGAGCAGGCGGAAAACCTGGACCTGGCGCGCAGCGTGGGCAGCCTGTCGCTGGTGCTGCGCAACCAGGTCGACCCGCAGCCGGGCGTGACGGCGGGCGCCACCAAGCTGACCCTGCTGGGCGGACCGCACGAAGCCGGCGAGCCCGCTCCTGCCGCCGCCGCGCCCGTGCTGGCCGCCGCGCCGCGCCCGGTGCGCGTGCTCAAGGCGCCGCCGGAGCCACAGCGCCAGTGCAGCGGCGTCATCGACGGGACGCGCCAGTCGCGCGAATGTTTTTAGCCTTGTTAGTTAGTTAGCCTTTGCCTTGCTCAACCATGGACACGCTCATGAACCGCGCCCTGCTGATACTGTGCTGCCTGCTGTCGCCGCTTGCCGGCGCGGCGGCCGATCCTGGCCCGCGCTGCGGCGGTGAAGCGGCCTCGCCCGGCAACCTGCAGCTGCAGGTGGGAAAATCGAGCATGCTGCGTCTGCCTGAAGCGGTGCAACAGCGCAGCGTCGGCAATCCGGCCGTGGTGCAAGCCATGCTGGTGGCCCCCGACACCTTGTATGTGGTCGGCGTCGACGTGGGCAGCACCAACATGATCATCCAGGGCAAGAGCGGCGTGTGCAGCGTGGTGAACGTCAGCGTCAGCATGGACCCGGCCGGCTTGCAAACGACCCTGGCGGCCCTGATGCCGGAAGAAAAAGCCATCCGCGTCACGGCCGTGGCCGACACCCTGGTGCTGTCGGGCACGGTGCAGGATGCGGGCGCCGTGCTGCGCGCCGTCGAGCTGGCGCATGCATACGTGCGCCGCGCCACCGTACCGCTGGCGCTGCCCAAGCCCGCCGATGGCGCCGCCATGCCGCCCGCCGCCACGGCGCCTGCTGGCGGCGCGGGTAGCGCGAACAGCGCGAACAGCCGCATCATCAACATGCTCGACGTCAGTGCGCCGCAGCAAGTGATGCTGGCCGTGCAGATCGCGGAAGTGTCGAAGTCGCTGCTGGAGCGGCTGGAAGTGGGCGCCACCCTGCGCTTTGCTTCCGGCAGCTGGGCCACCACCTTGCTGTCGAATTTCTTGAGCGGCACGGCCAACGGCTTGCTCGACGTGCGCAAGTCGAATGGCCAGCAGCTGACCATCGAGGCGCAGAAACAGGATGGCCTGGTGCGCATCCTGGCCGAACCGACGGTGATGGCGATCAGCGGGCAAGAGGGCAGTTTTTTGGCCGGCGGCAAGATCTTCATTCCCGTCGGCCAGGACAACAACAAGATCACGCTGGAAGAGCGCGAGTATGGCGTCGGCCTGCGTTTTACCCCGACCGTGCTGTCGGGCGGACGCATCAATTTGAAGGTGGCGCCGGAAGTGTCGGAACTGTCGCGCGAGGGCGTGGGCATTTCCGCCGCCGGCGTCAGCGGCCGCTCGATCCTGCCCGTCATCACCACGCGGCGCGCCTCGACCACGGTGCAGCTGTACGACGGCCAGAGCTACGCCATCGGCGGTCTCATCAAGAACAACCAGGTGAGCAATATCACGGGCGTGCCCTGGCTCAGCGAAGTGCCCATCCTCGGCGCGCTGTTTCGCAGCACGGATTTCCAGCACGACCGCACGGAATTGCTGTTCGTCATTACCGCACACCTGGTCAAACCCTTGCCGGCCGATGCCGTGCTGCCGACGGCGCAGCTGGCGCCGCCGTCGCGCATGGACTTGATGTTGGGCGGCAAGATGGAAGGGCCTGTGCCGCCGCTGCCGCCGTCCGTGCCGCCACCGCGCGCGGCCAACGGTTTCGAGTTGAAATGAGACGGGGAGATACGCCATGCCGAATTCGCTCCTGACGTCGCTGCGGCGCCTGGCCGCCCTGACCCTGGCCTTGCAGCTGGCCGCCTGCGCGCACGGCAGCACGCCGCAGCTGGACCGGCGCTTCGGCGATGCCGTGCGCCTGTCCATGGCGCAACAGGTGCGCGATCCGGCCAGTGCGGCCAGGCGCGCGCCGGCCGACGGCCTCGACGGTCCCAGCGCGCAAGCCGTCATGCAGCGCTACCGCGCCTCGTTTGCCGAACCGAATGCCCAGGCGCCGCAGCCGGTGCAATTCATGTTGGGAGGCGGCAATGGCAAATAGACGCCGGCGCCAGCGCGGGGCGATGCTGATCGCCTTTTCCATCCTGCTCATCGTGGTGCTGGGCTTTATCGGCCTGGCGCTGGACGTGGGGCAGGTCATCGGCCGCAAGACGGAACTGCAAAACCTGGCCGACAACGCGGCGATGGCGGCGGCGGCGGAGCTGGTGGGCACGCCCGAGGGCCTGCTTGCCGCCGTGACGAAAGCCAAGAGCAGTGCGGCCGACCGCAGCGCATGGCGCCGCCGCATGGAGGGCGCGACCTTGTCGGACGCCAGCATCCGCTTCGCCAGTGCGCCCGACGCGCCCGCCAGTGAATGGCATGCGGCGGGCGCCGTACCCGACGCCGCCACGGCGCTGTTCGTGCGCGTCGATACGCAGGCCAATGATCCGTCGCTGGGGCGGGTGGCGACGGCATTCCTCGGCGCCTGGTCGCCGGCCCTGCGCAGCCTGGATACGGGCGCGCGCGCCGTGGCGGGGCGCAGCAGCCTGAACCTGATGCCGCTGGCCGTCTGCGCGCTGTCGGCCAGTGCCGCCAGCCCGCGCACGAACGCGGCGCTGCTGCCGGCTGTCGAGCTGCTGGAATATGGCTTTCGCCGCGGCGTGGCGTACAACTTGCTGAAGCTTAACCCGCACGGCCCGGCGCCCGAACATTTCGTGCTCAATCCGCTGGGCCGCCCGGGCGTGGTGGGGCCGTCGCAGCAGGTCGGCGAAGCGAGCGTGCTGCCGTTTGTCTGCAGCGGCACGGTGCTGTATCCGCGCATCGGCAGCGCCCAGGTGCATGTGCACCGGCCTTTTCCCGCCGCGCTGTGGACGGCCTTCAATGCGCGCTTCAGCCAGTATCCGGGCAGCGGCTGCCATCCGGTCGTGGCGCCGTCCGACACCAACATCCGCGCGTATCCGAACACGGCGGCGAACTGGTGGATGACGAATGCGCCCGATGCGCCCAGTGCGCTGAGCACGGGCAATCCGCTGCTATCCGTGGCCGATCCGGAGTCGCATGCGACGCCGCCCACGCTCGGCAGCTACGGGCCGCTGTGGTCGTTTTCCAGGGCGGTCAGGTACAGCAACCCGAAGCCGGCCGGCGGTTATCAGCCGTTTGCCACCACCGACTGGCCCAAGCTGTATCCGGCCACGCCGGCCGCCCCGGCCGCCAAGTCCAGCTATCCGACCGATAAGTCGCCGTACCTGACGCTGGCGTACCAGACGACGCCGACCGGCAACCTGGGCCTGGCGCAGCGGCGTTTGCTGCACATTCCGCTGCTGGCCTGTCCCGTGCCGGCCGGCAGCGACGTGCTGGCCCAGGTGCTGGGCATCGGCCGCTTCTTCATGACGGCGCCGGCCAGCAATGGCATGCTGAGCGCCGAATTTGCCGGCCTGGCAGCCGAAGGGTCGCTGATCGGCCCGGCGGAGCTGCTGCAATGAAGCCGGCCTGCCGCGCGCCACGCCGCCAGGGCGGTGTCGCCGCCATCGAGCTGGCGCTGATCCTGCTGTTTTTCATGGGACTGCTGCCTTTCGTGCTGCTGTTCGGCCGCGCGCTGCTGGTCTACACGGCCCTGCAAAAAAGCGTGCACGATGCGGCGCGCTACATGGCGACCATGCCGCTGCCGCAGATGGGCAGCATCGGCACGGCGAACCAGGGCGCCGCCCTGGCCCGGCAGATGGTGGTCGAGGCGATGGCGGAAAGCTGGCCCGGCATGGAGGCGGCCAGGGTCAACGTGGACTGCGTGTATGCCGACGATTCCTATGGCTGCGGCAGCTACGCGACGGCGCCGCTGCAGGTGCGCATCAAGGTCACCGTGGACATGCCGGTGGATTTCCTGCCCGAGCTGACCCGCAAGTGGCTGCCCCAGCTGGAGCCGATTCCCCTGCGCGCCAATGCGACTTTGCGCTATGTCAACTGATCTGCGCCCCCGCCGGCAGCGCCAGGGCGGCGTCTTCGCCGTCGAATTCGCCATGCTGGCGCTGCTGTTCTTTTTGTTCCTGTTTGCCATGCTGGAAATGGCGCGCGCCGTGTACGTGTGGAACATGGTGCATGAGATCACCCGGCGCGCGGCGCGCGCGGCCGCCGTCACCGATTTCAGCAATGCCGGCGCCTTGCAAGCCGTGCGCACGCACGCCGTGCTGCGCGCCACGCCGGGCACGCTGCCGCTGGGCGGCGGCATCGGCGACGCGCATGTGCGCATCGATTATTTGTCGGAAAGTAGCGGCGGCGCCGCGCTGGCGGCGGTGCCGGTGACGGTGCTGCCAGGCTGTCCGCAACGCAACCGCATCAATTGCCTGGACGATCCGCATGGCGCCAGCTGTATCCGCTTCGTGCGCGCGCGCCTGTGCCAGCCGGGTCCCGGCGCGCGCTGCGAGCGCGTGCCCTACCGGCCCATCCTGCCGCTGCTGGGGGTGATGTTTCCGTCCGGCGCAGGCGCCATACGTTTGCCCAGCGGGACGACCATGGCGGTGGCCGAGTCGCTGGGCTATCCGCACAATCCCGGTTTTTGTCCATGAGCGCCGCTCCGCTGGCGCAGCCGAATGTGTAGCCTTGAATGAAGGAGGGGCGATGAAAGCCTTGATGATTACCCGCGACGCCAGCTTGCACGATGAAATCGCGGCGCAAGGCGCGGCCCGCATGCCCGTGCTGCGGCTGCTGGACCGGCGCAGCGGCCTGCGCGATGCCGTCGAGCGCATGCTGGCCGAAGCGCCCGAGCTGGTGATCGTCGACGCCAGCGGCATCGATGCCGACGAGGCCGACCTGCTCGAGCGCCTGGCGCGCCAGTATCCGCTGGCCGTGCTGATGCTGCTGACGCGCGGCCAGCAGCAGGATGTTTTGATACGCGCCATGCGCGCCGGCATGCGCGAAGTGCTGCAGCTGCCGCTGGTGCACAAGGCCTTTCACGAGGCGATGGACCGGGTCGATATCCAGGCCGGCGTGACGCAGATGCGCGACGGCAAGGTGCTTGCCTTCATCTCGTGCAAGGGCGGCAGCGGCGCCACCTTTTTGTCGACGAATTTTTCCTATGCGATGGCGACACTGGCCGGCTGCAAGGTGCTCTTGATCGACCTGCACGGCCAGTTCGGCGACGCTACCTTGTATGTCTCGGACCAGAAGCCGGCCATGACCCTGTCCGACATCTGCGCCCAGATCGCGCGCATGGATGGCGCCTTCCTCGCCTCGTGCCTGGTGCACGTGACGCCGAACTTCGGCGTGCTGGCGGCGGCCGACGATCCCGCGCACAAGGTTGACATGCAGCCCGAGCACATGGACCGCATCCTGGCCGTGGCGCGCCAGCACTACGACTACATCGTGCTCGACGTGGGGCGCCAGATCGACGCGCTGTCGCTGCGCGCGCTCGACAACGCCGACGCCATCTACCCGGTGCTGCAGCTGGCCTTGCCCGACATCCGCGACGGGCGCCGCCTGCTCGACATCTTCCGCTCGCTCGGCTATCCGGGCGAGCGCTTGCGCCTGATCGTCAACCGCTATGAAAAGGGCGGCCGCCTGCGCCTGGCCGACCTGGAGCAGGCGCTGGGCGCGGAAGTGGTGCACACGGTGCCCAACGATTACATCGCCGCCACCGATTCCGTCAACCAGGGCATCCCGCTGCTGCAGCTGTCGCGCACCAGCGCCGTGGCGCGCAGCCTGGCCGAACTGGTGGAACTGGTGACGGCGCGCCGCGTGACGGAAAGCCGCGGCCTGTTCGACCGCCTGTTCAGCCGCAGCGAGGCGTGACGGCAGGTGGAGTACGACAAGGCTCCCGCCGGGAGCCATCATGGGAGCCGAGATGACTTTACGCGAACGCCTGGCGGCAAATGAAACGGTGCGCCCCGCCACGAATGGACAAGGCGCGCTGGCGCTGCACGCCTACCAGGAACTGAAAAAAACCATGCACCAGACGATACTCGACCGTATCGACCTGGAACGCCTCAAGCGCCTGACGGCCGAGCAGTTCAAGCACGAGCTGGCGCTGCTGGTGCAGCGCGTGATCGAGGAAGAACGCATCGTGCTGAACCAGCATGAGCGGCACAGCCTGGTGCTCGACATCCAGCACGAGATGCTGGGCTTTGGCCCGCTGGAACCGTTGCTGGCCGATGCCAGCGTGTCCGATATCCTCGTCAATACCTGCGACAAGGTGTATGTGGAGCGGGGCGGGCGGCTGCAGTTGACGGACGTGACCTTCCACGACAATGCGCACCTGATGAAGATCATCGAAAAGATCGTCTCGCGCGTGGGCCGGCGGGTCGACGAATCGAGCCCGATGGTCGACGCGCGCCTGCCGGACGGCTCCAGGGTCAACGCCATCATTCCGCCGCTGGCCGTCGATGGCCCGATCCTGTCGATCCGGCGCTTTGCCGTGCAGCCTTTGACGATCGCCAACCTGCTCGACTACAAAAGCCTGACGCCGCCCATGGTGCAGGTGCTGCAGGCGCTGGGGCAGGCCAAGGTCAACATCCTGATTTCGGGCGGCACGGGCAGCGGCAAGACGACCCTGCTCAACGTGCTGTCCGGCTTCATCCCGGGCAGCGAGCGCATCGTCACCATCGAGGATGCGGCCGAACTGGCGCTGCGCCAGCCGCACGTGGTGCGCCTGGAAACGCGCCCGCCGAATATCGAGGGCAAGGGAGAAGTGAGCCAGCGCGCGCTGGTGCGCAACGCGCTGCGCATGCGGCCCGACCGCATCATCCTGGGCGAGGTGCGCGGCGCCGAGGCGCTCGACATGCTGCAGGCGATGAACACGGGCCACGAAGGATCGCTGGCGACGATCCACTCGAACACGGCGCGCGACGCGCTGGCGCGGCTGGAAAACATGGTCGGCATGGCCAGCGTGAACCTGACGCCGCGCGCCACGCGCCAGCAGATCTGTTCGGCCGTGACGGTGGTGATGCAGGTGTCGCGCCTGACGGACGGCGCGCGCAAGCTGGTCAGCCTGCAGGAAGTGACGGGCATGGAAGGCGACATCATCGCCATGCATGAAATCTTCCGCTTCGAGCAGACGGGCGTCGATGCCGCCGGCAAGGTGCTGGGCCACTTTTGCGCCACGGGCGTGCGGCCCCGTTTCACGGAGCGCTTGCGCATGTTCGGCGCGCCCGTGCCCGACAGCGTCTTCGACCCCGACCGTATTTACGAGTAAAGGAAGCATCATGGACCTGGTGTTCTACGGCTTTGCCGTGCTGCTGTTCGCCGCCTGCATCCTGATGGTGGAAGGCGCCTGGCTGTGGTGGGCGGGCACGCACGGCAGCGCGGCGCGGCGCATCAACCGGCGCCTGCGGCTGATGGCGGCGCGCGGCGAGGCCGGCGGCGAGCGGGTCTCGATCCTCAAGCAGCGCCGCTATGCGCGCTCGCCCGGCCTCGAGCGTTGGCTGCGGCGCATGCCGCAGGCGGCAAAGCTCGACCACCTGCTGCTGCAATCGGGCTTGTCCTGGTCGGTGGCGCAGTTCCTGGGCGGCGCGGGCGGCATGCTGCTGCTGGCGCTGTTGTGGCTGGCCATCTGGCCCATGCCGCTGCCGGGCGCCTTGCTGCTGCTGGGCGTGGCCGGTGGCGGGCCGTGCATGGTGGTGCTGCGCGCGCGCGCGGCGCGGCTGAAAAAGATCGAGGCGCAGTTGCCCGAAGCGGCCGATTTCCTCGCCCGCGCGCTGCGCGCCGGACACTCGTTTTCGAATGTGCTGCAGATGGTCGGCGACGAACTCAATGAGCCGATCAGCGGCGAATTCAAGATGGCCCACGAGGAAATCAATTACGGCGTGCCGATGAACGAGGCGCTGCAAAACCTGGCCGCGCGCATTCCGCTGACGGACTTGCGCTACCTCGTCATCGCCGTGCTGGTGCAGCGCGAATCGGGCGGGAACTTGGCCGAAGTGCTGGTCAGCATCGCGCGCATCATCCGCGCCCGTCTGAAGCTGCTGGGACAGGTGCGCGTGCTGTCGGCCGAGGGGCGCATGTCGGCCTGGGTGCTGGGCTTGATGCCGGTGGTGATGATCGGCGTGATGGCGCTGGTCAACCCGCAATACATCCGCCTGCTGTGGACTGATCCCAGCGGCATCAAGCTGCTGTGGTACGCGGCCGGCATGGTGGCGCTGGGTGTCGTCTGGATGCGCAATGTGATCCGCATCCGCATCTAAGAGATCGTCTGAAAAAAGTCCATGGCGTTGTTGCGTCGCCTCGTCGTACTTTCGTACTGCCCTCGGCGACACGCCTGGCCCTGAACGTTTTGTCAGTCGATCAATCGGAGGAAATGCCATGACTGGCCCGCAACTGCTGTTCCTGTTGATCGTCTTCGCCGTGGTGGTGGCGCTGGCCCTGCTGGCGTGGGTGATCTTCTTTCCCGGCGCCTTGCGCCAGCGCCTGTCCGGTTCCATGGCGCCGGCCGCCAGCGAGGCGGTGGCCGACACGGGCTGGGTGGAGCGCGTGGCGCGCGTGGCGCAGCCGTTCAGCAAGCTGTCGCTGCCGGAAGAGGGCTGGGAGCGCTCGCCGCTGCGCACGCGCTTCATGAACGCGGGCTGGCGGCAAGCCAGCGCGCCGGGCCTGTACTTTGCCGCGAAAACTGTGCTGGCCCTGCTGTTCCCCACCGTACTGGGCCTGTATGCGGCCAGCGCCATGGCGGCGCAGCTGCGCAGCGTGCTATTGCTGCTGCTGTGCGTCAGCGCCACCATCGGCTATTACCTGCCGAACCTGGTGCTGGCCAGCACGGCCAAGCGGCGCCAGCGCGACATCTTTGAAAACATCCCCGACGCGCTCGATTTGCTGACCGTCTGCGTGGAAGCGGGCCTGAGCCTGGAGCGCGCGCTGGTGAAGGTGTCGGGCGAAATCCACATCAAAAGCGTGGTGCTGGCGCAGGAATTGCAACTGGTGCTGATGGAAATGCGCGCCGGCTTTTCCAAGGAAAAGGCGCTGCGCAACCTGGCCCTGCGCAGCGGCGTGGAAGATGTCGACACCCTGGTCGCCATGCTGATCCAGTCGGAACGCTTCGGCACCAGCATGGGCGACTCGCTGCGCGTGCATTCGGAAAACCTGCGCGGCAAGCGCAGCCTGCTGGCCGAGGAGGCGGCCGCGAAGATCGCCTTGAAACTGCTGTTCCCGCTGATCTTTTGCGTCTTTCCCACCCTCATGCTGGTGCTCATGGGGCCGGCCGTGATCGAAGTGTATCGCGTGCTCGTGCCGGCCATGGCCAGCCGCTGAAAGGAGCTACCATGCGCTTGACGATTTCCCGCCTGGCCACCGCCTGCGCCTGCCTTGGCCTGACCGCCTGCACCACCCAGCCGGCCCATGCGCCGGCGTGGCCGGACGCCGATGCCGCCTACGTGGCGGGGCGCCAGTATTTTGACGCGGGCGACTTGCCCGCCGCGCAGGCGGCCTACGAGCAAGCCCTGCGCGCCGCGCCGCGCCATGTGAATGCGCGCAACGGCCTGGCCGTGCTGCATGCGCAGCGCGGCGAACACGAGGCGGCGATCGCCCATTGGCTGGCCTTGACGCAGGAGGCGGGCACGCCGCAGCCGCGGCAAGCCTATCTGTTCAGCAATCTCGGCCATGCTTATTCCCTGAGCGGGCGCGATGCGCAAGCCTTGTCCGCGCTGGAGCGGGCGTGCCTGCTCGACCCGCTCAATGCGCTGGCCTGGCAGCACCTGGCGCAGGTGCTGGAACGGCTGGGACAGCACGCGCGCGCGGCCGTCATGCGGCGCCAGGCGCAAAGCCTGCAGGAACATGACGTGCGGCGCGACCTGGCCGTCCTGCGCGCCGAGGCACCGCTGGAGCCCGCGCTGGAGCCGGTGCAGGAGGCGCCCGCGATGGCGCGCATCGAGATCACGCAAACCGACGGCATGGCCCGCTTGCAGCGCGTGCCGGCCGCCGCGCGCAGCGTGCCCGTTGCCGCCGCTGTGGCGCAGCGGTCCATGCCGGCCGCTGTCGTGTCCCGTCCGCGCCTGGAAATCGTGAATGGCAACGGCGTGCCTGGCCTGGCCGCCGCCTTGGCGCGCAGCCTGGCCGGCGCTCCCGTGCAGGTGGTGCGCCTGGCCAATGAAACCGGCTTCCAGGTGGCGCGCACGCGCGTCGAATACCGGCCCGCCCAGGAGCAGGCGGCGCGCCAGTTGGCCCGCCAGTTGGGGACGCAGGTGCAAACCCAAGTAGAAACCCAGGCCGGCGACTGCCCCGCCAGCGAGCTGCGCTTGGTACTCGGGCGCGACCTGAGCGATCCGGCCATGCTGCACCGCTATTATCTGCAGCAATTGCAGCTGGCGCGCCAGGCGCTGGCACGGCTCGGTTAAAACGTCTCGACCGGCATGGAAAAACGCGGCGCCTTGACGGGCGCCGCGTGTTTTTCATGCTGCGGAGGATTGCGGTTGGCGGCGCCGCGTAAAAGCCAGGGCCGCCAACCCCATGCCCAGCAGGAACAGCGTGCCCGGCTCCGGTACCGCAAGCGGCGGATCGATGACGACGATATCAGTGCGCGTGGACTTGGAAAAATTCAGGGTATAGCTGCCGGCCGGCAGGGCGAAATTCGAGGTCAGGGAAAACATCGCGAAGCCATTCGTGAAGGCGCGCCCGGTGGCCGGGTCATTCGTGCCGGCCGTCATGTTCAGGCTGAACGGGTCGAGGCTGCCGGCGCCATGGTTGCCATTGATGTCGCTGCCGTTATTGGCATCGCCATCGGGCGCGAACTGGAAGATCACGCCATCGGCGTTCGCGTTCGACAGGCAGCCGGCGGGACTGGCGCTGTTGCACGAGATATTGAAGATATCCATGATCGACACGTTCGACTTGTCGCCCATGGTCGTCACGCTGGTGCGCAGGTCGCGCCGTCCCATGAAGCTGAAGGTGATGAAGCCGGCGCTCGACAGGGTCAGGTTGACGGAGCCGGTCAGCGTGTCGCCGGCCGTGGCCGTGGCGGCGCCAATCGTGTTGCGCTGTGCTTCGGCCACGGCGCTCACGCTGGCGCCGCCATTGAGCATGTTGCCGAAGGCATGCGCATCGCCGCGGGCAAATTCCAGGGTGGAACTGGGGCTGGGAGCGTAATGGTTTTGCGGCAAGCCGCTGCAGCCGCCGCCCGAGCACACTTGCAGCACGTCGGCGTTGGCGGCCGGGCCCGTATTGACGGCGCGCGGATTGACGGCCACGCCGCCTTCGAAAAAAGCGCTGTCGCTGGCATTGCGGTTCGCGCCGGCCAGCGACAGCGCGCCGGCGCTGGTGGTGATGCGGAAATTGTTCAACTCATTGACGGCCAGGCCGTATGCGCCGGCCTGTGCCTGGCCGCTGGCCAGCAGGCTTGCCGCCGCCAGTGCGCCCAGCCAGCCCAGGGTCTTGCTTCGTGTGTGATCGACGTTCATCGCAGCCTCTTGTCGTGGTCAGTCTCGGAAAATCCGGGGGACAAAGAATCCAGAATGACTTGCCTGGATTCATCTCGTAGACAGGGATAAGCAGCTTGCGTGCCACACAAAAATATCACAAGAAATCAGGTACTTGCGTAAAGCGAACTGAGCTGGATGAAGTGAAGTGTAAGAAAGGCCGACGCCGCTTGGCGGACGGCGCCGGCCCGCCTCAGGTGCCGCGGTGATAGCCCAGGTGCCCACCCGAATTGCGTGCGCAGCCGCAACCGATGCGCGCCACTTCCTCGCCTTCCGTCAATTTCCAGTTGGTAATCGTCGTGTGACTCCAGTCGATGTCGCTTTTCTTGACAGGTTTGACCGTCAGGGTGCGTGCTGCCGCATCCGTGTACTCCATCAGCTCTTCGTCGTCGGCGATGTCGAAATGCCGGTGGATCAGGGATATGCCGAAGCGGTCGAGCGCGCCGTAGCGTTGCAGCACGTCGCGCAGCTCGCGAAAGCAGGCGAGATCGTCGGGCAGCAGCGGATTGACGGCGGAAATATCGGCGACGGGCTGCCATTGCATGGCGTGGATGTTCAGGCTGTGCATGATAGGCTCCTGTGCCCCGTGATGATAGGCCCAGGCTGCTGGAGGGGCGCCGGCACGCCTGGCGAAATGCCTATCGTGGGCGCAAGGCCGCCGCGGCGCTTGCGCCGGATCAAAGGTGCGGCACATCGCCTCTCGTCCGATCATTGCCCGGTAAAATAGGCCATGGCAAACAAAACCCCCACCTTCCCCGGCGCGCGCACGGGCCGCGGCCAGGTCCTGGCCGTGCTGCTGTCGAACCGCGACCAGTCCGGCGCCGAGCCGCTGCAAGGCCGCGTCTCGCTGGCCGCCATCGTCAAGGCATTGAAACGCAAATACCACTGGCCGATCGAGACGCACAGTTTTCCCGCCAACACGCAGGATGGCCGCGCCAGCTGGGCGACCGTCTACAGCCTGCCGGAAAAGGTCATCGACACCGCACTGGAGGCCGGCGGCCGGGAGTGGCTGGAGAGCCGGGGAGCGGCCGGGCGGCGGTGAGCGCGCCGCCTGCCTTACTCGATCCCTTTACTCAATCCCTTTATTCGAGCCGGAAGCCGACCTTGAGCGTGACCTGGAAGTGCGCCACCTTGCCATCGACGATATGCCCGCGCGAATCGGTCACTTCATACCAGTCCATATGCTTGACCGTCAGCGCCGCCTTGGCAATGGCATCGCGTATCGCCTGATCGCTGCTCTCGGTCGACGTTCCCACCAGTTCGATCAGCTTGTAAGTGTGTGCGGACATGATATTTCCCCAGGTAGGCAAGCCAGACATCGGGAGCCTGCTTTGCGCAAGCACGTGCTCATCTTGCGCCTAAATGTGCCGGACGTCATTGCGCGGTGCAGCAATGCGTCACGGGAGTGGTTCGCAGGGGGGAGAAAAGAAAAAAGGGCTACCAGCCGAAGCGGGTAACCCTTTGATTTACTACCGAATTCTGGTGCCGACTGCCGGTTTCGAACTGGCCACCTGATGATTACAAATCAACTGCTCTACCAAATGAGCTAAGTCGGCAAAAACTGCGCGTTGCGAATTATACGCTATTTAATGCGTGTCAGGGTCGGGCGGCCGCCTTTTTTTGGTGGCTCGTCGTCGCCGGGCGTGGCGCTGTCGCGTTGTTCGGGGGAGCCGGTCGGCACGGACGACAGGGTCGGGGCGCTGGCGGCGGGGGCGAGCACGGGCGGCGGGACGTCGGCGGAGGCCGGGCTGTCCGTCGGTTGCGCGTCCGGGTCATCGTTGCCCAGCACGGGCTCGAAGGCCATGCCCTGGCCGTTTTCGTTGGCGTAGATGGCCATCACGTTGTCGACCGGCACGTAGATTTCGCGCGAGACGCCGCCAAAGCGGGCGTGGAAGCGGATGGCGTCGTTGTCCATCTTCAGGCCGCTGGTGGCGCCGAAGCTGATATTGAGCACGATTTCGCCCTTTTTCACGTATTCCATCGGTACCGTGGTGCGCGAATCGACTTTGACCGCGAGATAAGGCGTGTAGCCGCTGTCGGTGCACCACTCGTAGATGGCGCGCAGCATATAAGGTTTGGTTGAGATTTCAGACATGGTAGGCACGGTGAGGCGGGAGCGCCCCCGTCAGCATGAGGCGGGCGCACCGGTAGTTCAAAAGACTGGGACAGCGCAAAGAGCAACTTTACCACATGGCCCAAGATATCCCGGCAGGCGCGGCCTGCCGGGATTATCTTTAGCGGCGCATGACCTTTTCGGAAGGGGTCAATGCCTCGATATACGCAGGACGCGAGAAGATGCGTTCGGCGTATTTCATCAGCGGTGCAGCCGTCTTCGACAGTTCGATGCCGTAGTGGTCCAGGCGCCACAGCAGCGGCGCGACAGCCACGTCGAGCATCGAGAATTCGTCGCCCAGCATGTACTTGTTTTTCAGGAACAGCGGCGCCAGGGTCGTCAGGCGGTCGCGGATTTCCGCGCGTGCCTTGTCGTGGGCCTTGTCGTTGCTCTTGGCGCGTTCGCTTTCCAGCACGTGCACGTGCACGAACAGTTCTTTTTCGAAATTGAACAGCATCAGGCGCGCGCGGGCGCGCATCAGCGGATCGGCCGGCATCAGTTGCGGATGCGGGAAGCGCTCATCGATGTACTCGTTGATGATGTTCGATTCATACAGGATCAGTTCGCGTTCGACCAGGATAGGCACCTGGCCGTACGGATTCATGGTCGAAATGTCTTCCGGTTTGTTGAACAGGTCGACGTCGCGCACTTCGAAGTCCATGCCTTTTTCAAACAGGACCAGGCGGCAGCGTTGCGAAAATGGGCAGGTTGTACCCGAATAGAGAACCATCATTTTTTATAGTTCCTTAGAAACAAAGGGGGTGAAGCCGCGAACGGCTCACCCCAGGTCGCTTGTCCACTCATGCGGACAACGCAGAAACAGGCATAAACCGGCCTATGGCCGGCGCCTCACTTATTTGACTTCCTTCCAGAACGACGCGTTAAGGCGCCATGCCAGCAGAGCAAAGACCGACAGGAACAGCAGCACCCACACGCCCAGGCGCTTGCGTGTCTGCTGTGCCGGTTCGGCCATCCACTCCATGTAGCCGACCAGGTCGGCTACCGCATTGTCATACTCGATCTTGTTCAACGTACCTGGCTTGACCTGCTCGAAGCCGGCAAATTTGTGGATCTTCTTGCCAGCTTCGTGCGGATCATTCTCTTCCACGAACTTGGCAGACTGGACACCTTGCAATTCCCATAATACATGCGGCATGGCAACATTCGGCACGACCATGTTGTTCCAGCCGGTCGGACGAGTGTCGTCTTTATAGAACGTACGCAGGTAAGTATACAGGTAGTCGCCGCCTGTGCCAGCGGAAGATGATTTCGCGCGCGAAATTACCGACAAATCCGGCGGTACGACGCCAAAGAAGGCCTTGGCGTCCTGCGGTGCCAGGCTCGTCGTCATCAAGTCGCCGACTTTATCGCCGGAGAACAACAGATTCTGCTTGATCTGGTCTTCCGTCAAGCCCAGGTCGCGCAGGCGGTTGTAGCGCATCGACACGGCGGCGTGGCAATTCAGGCAATAATTGACGAACAATTTGGCGCCATGCTGCAGCGCTGCCATGTTGGTCTGGCGGTCAGGAGCCTTGTCCAGCGGAAAGCCGCCTTCGCTGGCGAGAGCCATGGCGGGCACGAGGGCCAGGATGGCGAGCAGTTTTTTTGCAATCTTCATATGATGTATGTCCTTTGAGCGTGGCGTGAGAGCGGCTTAGTGCGGGTGAAACGTCACACGCGACGGCACGGTCTTGAACTTGCCCATTGCACTCCACCATGGCATCAACAGGAAGAAGCTGAAGTAAATCAGGGTGCACACTTGCGACACGATGGTCTTCGTGTCCGTTGGCGCCTGGGTCCCGAGGTAGCCGAGGATCAGGAACGACAGGCCAAAGATGGCGTACACATATTTGTGCCAGTTCGGACGGTAGCGGATCGATTTCACGGGCGAATGGTCGAGCCATGGCAGGAACGCCAGGATCACGACGGAACCGCCAAAGAACACCACGCCCCAGAATTTCGCGTCCAGCACCTGCGGCAGCATGCCGACGATGGCGACGATGGCGATGCCGGCGATGATGGATTTGACGGTCGTCGACAGGCGCGACTTGAGCCAGATGAACACCACGTAGGCGGCCACGACACCCATCAGCACGTACATGAAGTCGGCCGTGGTGGCGCGCAGCACCGAGTAGAACGGCGTGAAGTACCAGGTTGGCGCGATGTGCAGCGGGGTCTTCAGCGAATCGCCCGGCAGGAAGTTGTTGTATTCCAGGAAATAACCACCCATTTCCGGCGCGAAGAAGACGACGGCGCTGAAGATGACGAGGAAGATCGACACGCCGAACAGGTCATGCACGGTGTAGTACGGATGCGATGGAATCGAATCGAGCGGGTGGCCGTCGGCGCCCAGGTTTTCCTTCACTTCGATGCCGTCCGGATTGCTCGAACCGACTTCATGCAGGGCGATCAAGTGCGCTGCAACCAGGCCCAGCAGTACCAGCGGGATGGCGATCACGTGGAAGGCGAAGAAGCGGTTCAGGGTCGCGTCGGAGACGACGTAGTCGCCGCGGATCCACAGCGACAGGTCAGGACCGATCAGCGGGATGGCGCCAAACAGGTTGACGATCACTTGTGCGCCCCAGTACGACATCTGGCCCCATGGCAACAGGTAGCCGAAGAACGCTTCGGCCATCAGGCACAGGAAGATGGCGAAACCGAACAGCCAGATCAGCTCACGTGGCTTGCGGTACGAGCCGTACAGCAGGCCGCGCGTCATGTGCAGGTAGACGATGATGAAGAAGGCGGAGGCGCCCGTCGAGTGCATGTAGCGCACCAGCCAGCCCCACGGCACTTCGCGCATGATGTACTCGACGGAATTGAAGGCCAGGGCCGCATCCGGTTTGTAGTGCATGGTCAGGAAGATGCCGGTGACGATCTGCAGCACCAGCACCAGCATGGCCAGCGAGCCGAAGATGTACCAGAAATTGAAGTTTTTCGGGGCGTAGTACTTGCCCCATTGGTCGTTCCACAGTTTGGTCAGGGGAAAGCGGTCATCGACCCAGCCCAGTGCTTTTTCGGCGACGGGAGCGTCTGCCGGGAATTTCGTCTCTTTGAAAGCAGCCATGATCAAGCCTCGCCTTTCTCGTCTTTACCTATCAGCAATTTGGTGTCGCTCAGGTACATATGGCGCGGCACTTGCAGGTTGTCTGGCGCCGGCTTGTTCTTGAACACGCGGCCAGCCATGTCGAAGGTGGAGCCGTGGCAAGGGCACAGGAAGCCGCCTTCCCAGTCATCGGGCAGCGACGGTTGCGGGCCAGGGGTAAATTTCGAGGAAGGGGAGCAGCCCAGGTGGGTGCAGATGCCGACGGCGACGAGAATTTCAGGCTTGATCGAGCGGGCTTCGTTCATGCAGTATTCAGGCGTGAATTCGGCGGGATTGCGTTGTGAATTGGCATCGGCGACCTTGCCATCGGTTTGCTTGAGCGACGCGATCATTTCCGGCGTGCGCTTCAGGATCCAGACCGGCTTGCCGCGCCATTCGACGGTGCGCATTTCGCCGGGTTGCAAGGTGGTGATGTCTACTTCGACCGGCGCGCCAGCCGCTTTCGCGCGCTCCGACGGCTGGAAGGTGCTTACCAAGGCTCCCGCGGTTGCCAATCCAACTACACTGCCCGCCGCGCACGTGGCGACGAGCAAGCCGCGACGGCCTGAATCGACCTGCTTTTCGTTACTCATGCAAACCCCAATCAGTCAAAATGCGAATCTTTATTATGAGTGGCAGCCGCGAAAAACCCGTCGCCGAAGCTCTTTCCCACTGATTGCCGCAACCCGCATCTTTGTACGGTAAAGTGACAACATCCCTGCGGAACTTCGGCCAATGGCGCAGCCCGTGCCAGTTTCTTGTTGATTATCCGGAAGTGAAAAAGCCACTTCTGGCAACCGCAAATTATAAGTGAAGCAAACAACGAATAAAACAAAAACGTTGCTTGTACCATAATTTATATACTTTTGCAGGAGGTGGCTAGTTCTTTCGAACTAGATGCGCGCGGCTGTGCCGGAATTGGTCCTGATGGCAACCACAAGTTGGTGTGCCCGGGAATCAATAGTATGATCGGCATGTTTTTTATACATATCCGAAGGAGAAATTCATGGCAATGATGCAAGAATTTAAAGAATTTGCAATGAAGGGTAACGTCGTCGATCTGGCGGTCGGTGTCATTATCGGTGGCGCCTTCGGCAAGATTGTCGATTCCCTGGTGCAAGACGTCATCATGCCGCCCATTGGCCGCATTTTCGGCGGCCTCGATTTTGCCAATTACTATCTGCCGCTGAATGGCCAGGCCACGACCCTGACCCTGGTGGAAGCGAAAAAGGCGGGCGCCGTGCTGGCCTACGGTAACTTCCTGACCATTTTGCTCAATTTCGTCATTCTGGCCTTCATCATCTTCCAGATGGTGCGCCTGATGAACAAGGCCCGCCGCAGCGAACCGGTTGCGCCTGCGCCGGCTCCGGCCACGCCGGAAGACATCGTGCTGCTGCGTGAAATCCGCGACTCCCTGCAGAAGAACGGACAAAATAGCAACGATCTGGCAAAATAAGTCGTTCCGGCACCGGCCGGCTGACCTGGGTGGAGTGTTATGCGACGATTCTGGTTATTGTTTGCGCAAACCGTGACGATCGCGTTGGCGCTGTACTTTGTGTATGGCGCGCTGCGCCCGGCCAGCCGGGTACAGCAACTGGGCTCTCCGACTAAACCGGTGCCCGTGGTGGAAACGGCGTCCAGCAGCCTGGCGCCCGGTTCCTACCGCGACGCGGCGGCGCGCGCCATGCCCGCCGTCGTCAACATCCTCACCCTGCAAGTGCCCAAGCGCGGCGCCCATCCGCTGGCGCGCGATCCCTTCTTCAAACGTTTCTTCGGCGACCGCGACCCGGACGGCGAGGATGACGACGACTTGAAAAACAGCCTCGGCTCGGGCGTCATCGTCAGCCATGAAGGCTATGTGCTGACGAACAACCACGTGGTCGAAGGCGCCGACGAAATCGAAGTCGTGCTCACGGATGGCCGCAAGGCGCCCGCCAAGGTGGTGGGCCTGGACCCGGAAACGGACCTGGCCGTGATCAAGATCAACCTCGACAAGCTGCCCGTCATCGTGCTGGGCCAGTCGGAACTGGCGCGCGTGGGCGACGTGGTGCTGGCCATCGGCAACCCGTTCGGCGTGGGCCAGACGGTGACCATGGGCATCATCTCCGCCCTGGGTCGCAACAACCTGCACATCAACAGCTTTGAAAACTTCATCCAGACGGATGCGGCCATCAACTTCGGCAACTCGGGCGGCGCCCTGGTCGATACGCGCGGCAATCTGATCGGCATCAATACGGCGATCTACTCGCAAAGCGGCGGCTCCGTCGGCATCGGCTTCGCCATTCCCGTCTCGACGGCGAAAACCGTGATGGAAGCCATCATCAAGGATGGCCACGTGGTGCGCGGCTGGATCGGCGTGGAAACGCAGGACATCACGCCCGAGCTGGCGCAAAGCTTCAACTTGCAGCGCACCAGCGGCGCCATCATCGCCGGCGTGGTGCGCAACGGCCCGGCCGACAAGGCGGGCATCGTGCCCGGCGACATCCTGTTGACGGTGGAAGGCAAGCCCGTCGGCGACACGACGGAGATGCTGAACCTGATCGCCCAACTGCCGCCCGGTGGAAAAGCTAAAATGACGGTGCTGCGCAAGAATCGCGAAGCGGTGCTCGACGTGATGGTGGGCAAGCGCCCCATCCCGAAAGAGCTTTCCAAATAGTTGCTGATCGGAATTTGACACATGCATGTGCGTGATTTGACCCAATTTTTACGTGAACTGAGCGACAACAACAACCGTCCCTGGTTTGTCATGAACAAGCCCCGCTACGACATCCTGCGCGAGGAATTCCTGGCGCTGGTGACGTCGCTGATAGGCGAGCTGGGCAAGTTCGACCCGGCCGTGAAGTACTGCAATCCGAAGAAGGCGATGTTCCGCATTAACCGCGACGTGCGTTTTGCGCACGACAAGAGTCCGTACAAGACGCGTTTTTCGGCCGCCATCGCGCCGAACGACATGCGCCGTCCCAGCAAGGCGGGCGGGCCCACGTATTATCTGCAGATCGATGGCCAGGGCAAGCTGCTGTTCGGTGCCGGCGAATACATGCCGCCGCCGGGCCGCCTGAAGGCGCTGCGCGAACACATGGTCAACGACGCGCCAGGTTTTTCCAAAGTGCTGAAGAATAAGCGCTTGAAGGCCCGCTTCGGCACCATCCAGAACGAGGGCAAGTTGCAGCGCCCGCCCAAGGGCTTCGAGGCGGATGCCGAACACATCGAATTCATCAAGCTGAAGAGCTTTTTTGTCTGGACCGAAGTGCCGCTGCCCGTCAACGCGCCCGAGCAACTGCTGCCGACCCTGGCGGAAGGCTTGAAGGATGCGTGGCCGCTGGTCGAGTGGATGCGCGGCGCGAAAGAGCCGGAGGAAGTCACCGAGTAATTGCGGAAGGAGCACATGATGGCACTGGAGCACGCGAGTTCAGGACAGGTGATCGAGGTGCTGCGCAGGGACGGTGACGACCTGTCGCAGTTTTCCGCCATCGCGCTGGCCAAGACGGATGAACTGGAATTGATCCGCATGTGCATGCCCAAGGGCAAGACCATGCCCGAGCATCACGTGCTTGGCGAAATCACCCTGCTGTGCCTGCAAGGGCAGGTGGCGGTGGAAGCGCATGGCGGCGTGCACCTGCTGGGGCCGGGGCAGATGCTGTACCTGCTCGGCGGCCAGGCGCACGCCCTGGAAGCGCGCGAAGACAGCCTGTTGTTACTGACCATACTCATGCACAAGGCGGGACGTTAGGTTTTTTATGGCGTTCAAGCCGCTTCGGCGCGCGGATCGCGCGACAGCAGTTGCTGCACCATCACGTGCGGCAAATCCCCATCGAACAGGACGCCGGCCACCGCATTGGTGATCGGCATCTCGACGCCCATGCGGCGCGCCAGTTCGCGCACGGCCTTGGCGCACGGCACACCTTCGGCAACATGGCCCAGTTCAGCCACGATGGTTCCCAGCGCCTTGCCTTGCGCCAGGCCCAGGCCGACGCGGCGGTTGCGCGACAGGTCGCCCGTGCAGGTCAAAATCAAATCCCCCATGCCCGTCAAGCCCATGAACGTTTCCGTCTGGCCACCCAAGGCCGTGCCCAGGCGCGTGATTTCCGCCAGGCCACGCGTGATCAGCGCGGCGCGCGCATTCAAGCCCAGGCCCAGGCCGTCGGCCACGCCGGTGGCAATCGCCAGCACATTCTTGACGGCGCCGCCCACTTCCACGCCCACCAGGTCGTCGCTCGCATACACGCGGATGGTGCCGCCATGCAAGGCCGAGACGACGCTGGCGCGCAAGGCGGCGCTGTGCGAGGCGATGGTCAGCGCGCACGGCAAGCCGCGCGCCACTTCCTGCGCGAACGAGGGGCCGGACAGGGCGCCGCCGGGGATCTTGTCGCCGAGTACTTCCTGCACGATCTGGTGCGGCAGCAGGCCCGTGCCGCCTTCAAAGCCCTTGCACAGCCATACCAGGTTGCCGATGGCCTTGTCTTTCAGCTGATGCAGCATGGGCCGCAAGCCGGCCACGGGGCAGGCGGCGATCAGCAAGCCGTGTTCGCCACCGGCATGCGCGACGGCCGCGTCGAAATCGGCGCTGATGCGCAGTTGCGGCGGCAAAGGGAAACCGGGCAGATAACTGTTTTCGCCGCTGGCGGCCGTGGCGGCCATGGCCTCGCCATTGCGGCCCCACAGCAGCACGTCGTGGCGGCCGGCCAGGGCCATGGCCACGGCCGTGCCCCAGGCGCCGGCGCCGAGGATGGTGATCTTGCGGGGGAGCGCCGTGGCGGCGGGAGATGTATCGGGAGAAACTTGCATGCGACCTCAGTCTGGCGGGAAAAACGGGCGCGGCGAGCAGGCCGCTGCCCCGGTGCGCAGGGCGGTGCCTACAGGCCCCACACTTCGCTGGTCTTGACGTAGCCGCTCTGGCCATCCTTGTGGCGCACCTTGACCCAGCCGGAGCTCGGCTGCTCGCTCATTTCCAGCAGCACGCCCTTGTCGACGAGGATCAGGGGAGAGGCGGCGTCGTCGGGGCTGGCGCGAACCTTGAGGTTCGCGGCGCGCGCCACGACGTTGCGCTTGGCCGACAGGCCCTTGGCTTCCGTCCAGGCCATTTCGCCGCTGGCGTCGCGTACCTTGACCCATTCGCCGTAGCTGAGCACGACTTCCAGCGGCATGCCGCGTGGCGCCACGTACAGCTTGCCACCCTTGGAGGAGGGCGCGTCATACAGGATCGCGGGAGCGGCGCCCACCGTTTTGAAATCGACGGCGTGGCTGGCGGCGGTCGCCAGCAGCAGGGCGGCGCCGGCCATCCAGCGGAACTTGCTCAAGAGCGCACTTTTCAACATGATATTTTTGAACCTTAACGAAACACGGCGGCCAGGCCGCCGTGTCAGGCCAGCCTTGACGGCTGGCGGGGTCTTGCCTGAAGCTTAGTGCGTCGTCGCGTCGGCTGCCGGGGCAGCTGCAGCGGCGTCAGCAATAGCTTGCAGACGTTGTTGGTAGAACACTTCGAAGTTGATCTCGGCCAGGTGCACTGGCGGGAAGCCGGCACGGGTGATCACGTCGGCGATGTTGGCGCGCAGGTAAGGGTAGATGATGTTCGGGCAGCCGATTCCCAGCAGTGGATCGAGTTGATCAGCAGGAATGTTGCGTGCTTCGAAAATACCGGCTTGCTTGCCTTCAACCAGGAAAGCGACTTTTTCGCCGACTTTGGCGGTGACGGTGATGGTCACGGTGGCTTCGAAGATGCCGTCGGCCAGAGGCGCAGCGCCCACGTCCAGTGCCACTTCGATGGCTGGTGCTTCTTGTTCCAGGAAAATAGCTGGGGAATTTGGTTGTTCCAGCGACATGTCTTTCAGGTAGACGCGTTGGATTTGGAAGACTGGTTGCAGATTTTCGTCAGACATGGAACGCTTTCGTTGTAAAGGACAAGAACGGCACACCGTTCAAATATGGTGCTTGCGGTATTCAAACCGCGCCGGGTAGGCGCGGCCAGATCAGGTGCGAGGGCAATTGTATCAAAACAATACGACAAAAAACCAAGCAATTTCTCGAACCCGCTTTATATCAGGCTGCCGTGCCATTTAACAAGGGGTCCAGCTTGCCGGCTTGATCGAGCGCATACAAATCGTCGAATCCGCCCACGTGGGTATCGCCCACATAGATCTGCGGCACCGTGCGGCGGCCAGTGCGTTCCATCATCTTGATGCGCTCTTCCGGGTCGAGGTCGACGCGGATCTTTTGCACGGTGACGCCCTTGGCTTCCAACAGGCGTTCGGCGCGCACGCAATACGGGCACACGGCGGTGCTGTAAACAATAACAGGTACGGTCATGATGATTCCTTCAGTTAAGGCCGGCTTATTTCGCCAGCGACAAGGTTTTCAATGGCAAACCTTGCTTTTTCCATTCGTCGAGGCCGCCTTCCAGGCTCGTTGCCTCAGCGAAACCGGCTTTGCCCAGCAGGCCGACGGCGGTTGCCGAACGCGAACCTTTCTGGCAAACCACTACAATGGGGCGCGTTTTGAATTTTTCCAGCTCGCCCAGGCGTTTTGCCAGTTCCGGCAGCGGAATATTTTTTGCGTCAGGCAAGTGGCCCGTGGCGAATTCTTCCGCGCTGCGCACGTCGACGATGATAGTCTTGCCACGGTTGATCAGTTGCGTGACTTCCAGCACGGTCGCGCGCTTGCCGCGCATCGACAGCAGTGGCCAGAGGAGGGCGCCGCCGGAAATAATGACGATGGCAAACAGAAAAATGTGGTCGATAATGAATTTCACGTAGGGTCCAATGGTTTAAGTCAATCCGCGCATTATAAAATAGAAGCTGGACGAGGTCTTTTTACGTTTTGCTTTTTTGATTTGAACCCCTTGAGAAGATAGAACTATGTACAAAATCGTTTTCATGCGTCACGGCGAGTCCACCTGGAACCTCGATAACCGCTTCACCGGCTGGACCGACGTCGATCTGACGGAAAAGGGCGTCAACGAAGCCAAGGCCGCCGGCCAGATCCTCAAGCAGGAAGGTTTTACGTTCGACGTGGCCTACACTTCCGTCCTGAAGCGCGCCATCCGCACCCTGTGGCTGGCGCTCGACGAGATGGACATGATGTATTTGCCAATCAAGAACGACTGGCGCTTGAACGAGCGCCACTATGGCGCCCTGCAAGGCCTGGACAAGGGCGAAACGGCCGCCAAGTATGGCGACGAGCAAGTATTGGTATGGCGCCGCAGCTACGACACGCCGCCGCCGCCACTGGAAGCGAGCGATGATCGCGCTTCGTTCAACGATCCGCGCTATGCCGGCTTGCCGCAAGCGTCGATTCCGCTGACCGAATGCCTGAAAGACACCGTGGCGCGCGTGATGCCGGCCTGGGATGAAGAAATCGCCCCGGCCATCCGCGCCGGCAAGAAAATCATCATTTCGGCCCACGGCAACAGCTTGCGCGCGCTGATCAAGATGCTGGACGGCATCAGCGACAGCGACATCGTTGGCCTGAACATTCCGAACGGCCAGCCGCTCGTGTACGAACTGGACGCCGACCTGAAACCGATCCGTCACTACTACCTGGGCGACCCGGCAGCGATTGCGGCAGCGCAAGCGGCCGTGGCGAACCAAGGGAAGGCCAAGTAACTTGTCGTCTTTCTTCCGCGGCACAGCCATCGCCCCCTCTGCTGAACGACCCCTGCCGGCGTGGCGCGCCGGTGCCATGCTGTGCCTGGCGCTGCTGCTTTCCAGCGGTGCCGCGCAGGGCGCCAAGCCCACCGAACGCAGCAAGCAGAAGGCGGCCGCGGAAGCACAACGTGCTGGATTGCAACAAAAGCTGACGGCGCTCAAGCGCGACATCAGCCGCACGGAAAGCGCCAAGGACGACGCGGCCGATACCCTAGCCGAGTCGGAAGAGGCCATTTCCAACGCCAACCGCGCCTTGCGCGACCTGGCGCAGGAACAAAGCGAGACGGGCGTGAAACTCAATGCGCTGGGGCAAGAGCACCAGCAGTTGACGGCCACCGTCGAGAAACAGAAGACGCAGCTGTCAAAGTTGCTGCGTGAACAATATGTCGCCGGCAATGAAGACCGCATCAAGCTGCTCTTGTCGGGCGATAACCCGAACCGCATCAACCGCGACTTGCAACTGATGGCGTACGTGTCGCAGGCGCAGGCGCGCCTGTTGGAAGCCTTGCGCGCTAACTTGCTTGCCGTGGAGAAAAACCAGGCGGACGTGCAGAATGCCAAGGATGAGCTGGAAGAAATCGCGCAGGAAGAGCGCGACCAGAAAGCCCTGCTGGTGCAGGAGAAGGCGCGCCGCGCCGCTTTGCTGACGAGCTTGTCTCAGCGCCTGGTGGCGCAGCGCAAGGAAGTGGGCAATGTCGAGCGCGACGAACAGCGCATGGGCAACCTGGTCGACAAGCTGGCAAAACTGATCGAAGAGCAGGCCGCCGCCGCCGCGGCCGAAAAGAAACGCCAGCAATTGCTGGCCGAACAACGGGCCGCCGCCAAAGCGGCCGCCGACGCCAGGATCGCGGCGGAAAAACGCGAACGCCTGCTGGCCGCGCGCGCCAAGGCGGCCCAGGCGCAGGCCGAACGCGAACGAATTGCAAAAGAGCAACAAAACAAATCGGGCAAGATCAAGCCGCAAACGCCGCCACCGCCGCCCGTGAAACTGGAACCGATCGACGACGACGAGCCGCCGCAGGTGGCCAAGGTGGCGCCGAAGCCTGAACCGAAGCCGGAACCGGAGCCGGAACGTCCGAGCCTGGGCCCGGCCGCGCCGGCCGGTGCCTTCGCCAGCATGAAAGGGCAGCTGCGCGCGCCCGTGGCAGGCAAGATCGCCGCCCGTTTCGGCAGCAAGCGCGGTGACGGCCCCAGCTGGAAGGGCGTGTTCATCCGCACGGGCGAAGGCAGCGAGATCCACGCCATCGCCGGCGGCCGTGTCGTGTTTTCCGACTGGCTGCGCGGTTTCGGCAATCTGATCATCGTCGACCACGGCGGCCAGTACATGAGTATTTATGGCAATAACCAGTCGCTGCTAAAACGCGTGGGCGACGCCGTCAAGGGCGGCGAGGCCATTGCCAGCGCGGGCAACAGCGGCGGCAACGAAGAATCAGGGCTATACTTTGAACTGCGTCATCAGGGCCGCGCCTTCGACCCCGCCACCTGGGTGAAGTTTTAAGTTCCCACCATTGCTGCGGCAGCGAATTTGTAGATTGCGAAGAATACATGGGTATCAAAGTCAAAAGTATCGGCCTGATCGGTCTGGGCGTTCTGGCCGGCATCGGCATGTCGCTGCAGTTCCCGGCCGTGGCGCAAAAAATCACGAATGCCCCGCTGCCGCTCGACGAGCTGCGCCAGCTGTCCGACGTCTTTGGCCTGATCAAGTCCGATTACGTCGAGAAGGTGGAAGACAAGAAACTGTTGACGGAAGCCATTTCCGGCATGGTCTCGTCCCTGGACCCGCACTCCGTGTACCTGGATAAGAATGCTTTCAAGGAAATGCGCGAAAGCGTGCAGGGCAAGTTTGTCGGCATCGGCATCGAAGTGAGCATGGAAGACGGCTACGTGAAAGTGGTCTCGCCCATCGAGGACAGCCCTGCCGCCAAGGCCGGCATCCTGGCGGGCGACCTGATCACCCGTCTCGACAACATCCCGCTGAAAGGCTTGCAGCTGGAAGAGGTCATCAAGAAGATGCGCGGCCAGCCGGGCACCAAGCTGGTGCTGACGATGTCGCGCAAGGGCGAAAGCAAGCCGCTGGTCTTCCCCATCGTGCGCGAGGAAATCCGCGTGCAAAGCGTCAAGGCCAAGATGGTCGCGCCTGGCTATGCCTGGCTGCGCATCGCCCAGTTCCAGGAACCGACCGTCGATGACATGGTCAAAAAGATCAATGCGCTGTATGCGCAAGACCCCAAGCTCAAGGGCCTGGTGCTGGACTTGCGCAACGATCCCGGCGGCGTCGTGCCGGGCGCCATCGGCGTGGCAACAGCCTTTCTTCCGGGCAATTCCGTGATCGTGTCCACCAAGGGCCAGTTGCCCGAGTCGAAACAGGTGTTTTATGGCCGCCGCGAATTCTATGCGCCGCCCGGCGCCAAGGCCGACCCGCTGGCCAAGCTGCCGGCCGCGCTGAAAACCGTGCCGCTGGTGGTGCTGGTCAATGCCGGTTCCGCGTCCGCCTCGGAAATCGTCGCCGGCGCCTTGCAGGATTACCAGCGCGCCACCGTCATCGGCACGCAAACCTTCGGCAAGGGTTCCGTGCAAACCTTGCGCCAGATCACGGCCGACACGGCCGTCAAGCTGACGACGGCCCGCTATTACACGCCGAAAGGCCGGGCCATCCAGGCGCGCGGCATCGTGCCCGACCTGCTGGTCGATGAAACGGCCGAGGGCGATGGCTGGAACAGCCTGCGCATCCGCGAGGCGGACCTGGAAAAACACTTGAGCAGCAACGACGGCAAGCCGGAAGCGGCCAAGCCGACGATGGAAGGCATGCAGGATCAGCTGGAAGAAGAGCAGCGCCTGATCACCACGGCGAAAAAGCGCAAGCCGCTCGAATACGGCGCCAAGGACGATTTCCAGCTGCAACAAGCCTTGAACCATTTCCAGGGCTTGCCGGTGCAGCTGGCCAAGGTCGATGCGAAGGTGGAAAAGATCGGTGCCAAGCCGGAAATTGCTTCCGACATCAAGGCCGATGACAAGAAGATTCCTGTGCAAAAACCGTAGTCGCCGCCATGAACGACAAGCAACTGCTGCGCTATTCGCGCCATATCCTGCTGGACGAGATCGGCATCGAAGGCCAGCAAGCCTTGCTCGATGCGCATGTGCTTGTGATCGGCGCGGGCGGGCTCGGCTCGCCCGCGGCCATGTACCTGGCCGCCAGTGGCGTCGGCAAGCTGACCCTGGTCGATGACGATACGGTCGATCTGACCAATCTGCAGCGCCAGATCGCCCACACCACGCAGCGCGTGGGCCAGCCGAAAGTGCTGTCGGCACGCGAAACCTTGACCGGCATCAATCCCGAGATCGATATCATCGCCCTGCAGGAGCGCCTCGACGGCGCGCGCCTGGCCGAACTGGTCTTGTCTGCCACGGTGGTGCTCGACTGCACCGATAACTTCGCCACGCGCCACGCCGTCAACCGCGCCTGCGTGGCGGCCAGGGTGCCGCTGGTGTCGGGTGCCGTGATCCGTTTCGACGGGCAAGTGAGCGTGTTCGACCCGCGCACGGGCACGCAGCCGTGTTACAGCTGCCTGTTTCCGCAGGAACAGCAGTTCACGGACGAGGCGTGCTCGAGCATGGGCGTGTTCGCGCCGCTGGTCGGCGTGGTGGGCGCCATGCAGGCGGCCGAAGCGCTGAAACTGGTCATGGGCGTGGGAGAGTCCTTGGCCGGACGGCTGCTGCTGCTCGACGGCTTGCACATGGAATGGAGCAGCATGCGCGTCGCGCGCGACCCCGCCTGCGCCGTTTGCGGCCAAGTGGTCTTGCCGGCCTGAGGGGCCCCGCAGAATTTTTTCCCTATATGACAGGCTTTGTCATATTTCCGCTTTATACTCTGCACTCATTACTCACCTTCTTCTCTCTTTCTTATGCAAAACGCAGCAAACCATCCGATACGCCAGCGCCGCGCGCGCGGCTTCACTTTGATCGAAATCATGGTCGTGGTGGTGATCATGGGTATCCTCGCGTCGCTGGTGGTGCCCAAGCTGATCGCCCGTACGGGCGAGTCGAAAGTGGCGGCGGCGAAAGTCGACATCGCTACCGTGATGCAAGCCTTGAAACTGTATCGCCTGGATAACCAGCGCTATCCGACCACCGAGCAGGGCTTGCAGGCGCTGATCGAAAAACCGACCACGGGACCGGCCGCGAATGGCTGGAAAGCGGGCGGCTACCTGGAAAAGATGCCGAAGGATCCATGGGGCAACCCGTACCAGTTCCTGTCGCCCGGCGTGAAAGGCGAAGTCGACATCATTTCGCTGGGCGCCGACGGCCAGCCTGGCGGTAGCGGCGACGATGCCGATATCGGTTCCTGGGAACTGTAAGTTTTCCATTGCATGCCTGCCATGACCACCGGTCGCGCACCGCCCCGGCCACGCGCCAGCGGCTTCACGCTGATCGAATTGCTGGTGGTGATGGTCATCATCGGCGTCACCCTGGGCCTGGTGTCGCTGAACGCCATGCCGAATGGCCAGCAAGCGCTGCAGAAGGAAGCCGAGCGTATCGCCCTGCTGCTGCAACTGGCGCGCGATGAAGCCATCGTGCGCAGCCGGCAGGTGGCGTTCGAGGCTGACGAAAATCAATACCGTTTCCTGGTCCTCAATGAAAAGCTGTGGCAACCCGTGACGCAGGACGATTTGCTGCGCGAGCGGGCGTTTGCCAACACGCCCATGCTGCTCAGCGTGCAGCCGTCGAACAGCGTGGCCCAGCCGCTGCGCATCATCTTCGGCCGCGAACCGGTCGACAAGCCTTTCGTGCTGACCCTGGCCAGCGGCGAGCGCAGCGTGGCCATCCGCGCCGACGGCATCGGCCACTTCACGGTCGAGCAATGATGCGCCTCGCACCTCACCGCAGCCCACGCGGCTTCACTTTGCTGGAAGTATTGGTGGCCCTCGTCATCGTCGGCACGGCCCTGGGCGCCTCGCTGCGCGCCGTCGGCAGCCTGACGCAGAACAGCGACGGCTTGCGCAGCGCTATGATGGCCACCTGGTCGGCGGAAAACCACCTGGTGCGCTTGCGCCTGGCGAAGACGTTCCCGCAGACGGGCAAGCGCACGGTCGACTGCCCGCAGGGCGACTTGAAACTGATCTGTGAAGAAGAAGTGGTGGCCACGCCGAATCCCCGCATCCGGCAAGTGCGCGTCAACGTATATGACGCGCAATATCCGGCCCGGCGCATCGTGCGCCTGGTGTTACTTTCCTTTAACGACTGATGGCGCGCCGTCCTCTCCCTGCCGCAGGTTTTACCCTGATCGAGCTGCTCGTGGCGATCGGCATCCTGGCCATGGTCGCCGTGCTGGGCTGGCGCGGCCTGGACAGCATCATGCGCTCGCGCGAAGTGCTGACCAGCCAGCTGGAGCAGGCGCGCGGCATGCAGCTGGCATTTGCCCAGATGCAGAGCGATTGCGACCATCTGGCCGGCGCCGGCCTGAGCACCAGACTGCTGAATGGCCGCATCAACCTGTCGGCGGAAAATGACCGCCTGACCCTGGTGCGCCTGGCCGCGTCGGAGCAGGAACCGCAGCAGTTGCAAGTGGTCACTTACCGCCTGCGCGGCGGCGTGCTGACGCGGCGCGAGTCGAACGGCACGCGCGACCTGGCCGTGCTCGACACCCTGTGGCAGGCGGCGCGCGACGATACGGATACCTCCAGCGCCGACGTGGCCCTGATGCGCGGCGTCGACAGCATGGTCATGCGCGGCTGGAGCAATGGCGCCTGGAACGTGCTGACGGCGGGCGCCACCATCTCCACGCAAGTGCCGGGCCTGGAAGTGACCCTGCAGATGCCGGGCCAGGACGCGGGCCTGTCGAAAGTCTTTTTACTGGGGCCGGGATGAAGCCGTTTATTCGCCCCGCGCGCCAGCGCGGCGTGGCCGTCATCACGGCCTTGCTGCTGACGGCGCTGGCTATCACCGTCGTCGCCAGCCTGTTCTGGCAGCAGCAGGTGCAGGTGCGCTCGATGGAAAACCAGCGTTTGCGTTTGCAGACGCAGTGGGCCATGCGCGGCATGGTCGACTTCGCCCGCTTCTGGCTGCGCCAGGACAATCCCATGCTGACGGCCGCCGACGGTGTGTGGGCCACGCCCATCGAGGAAGCGCGGCTCGACGATTATGTGGACCGCGAAAAGGTCGACACGGAAAAATTCGATGCCACCGTCTCGGGCCGCGCGCTCGACGCGCAGGCGCGTTTCAATATCACCAACCTGGTCGACGCCACGGGCAGCATCAATCCGAAACAGGTGCTGGCCTATCAGCGTCTGCTGTCAAACATGAAACTCGATAGCGGCCTGGCGCAAGCCACGGCCGACGCCGTGCTGCGCGCGCGGCCGAAGCCACGCGCTGCCGACAGTGGTAGCGACGGCAAGACGCCCGTGGCCGCGCCCGCCACGGGCGGCAGCAGCGAGCCGGTGGCGTTCACCCAGGTCGAGGATTTGCTGGCCGTGCCCGGCTATACGCCGCAGATGATCGAGCAGTTGCGCGATGTCGTCATCATCTTGCCGGAGATCACGGGAGTCAACGTGAATACGGCCCCGGCCGAGGTGCTGGCAGCCGTGACGATGATGTCGCTGTCCGAGGCCAGTGCCCTGACCTTGAGCAATCCGCGCAAAAAGTTTGTCGATAAAGCAAATTTCCAGAATAATATTAATGCTGAACTGATTGAAGGCGTGGAACTCGATGTGAAGAGCCGCTATTTCCTTACCGTCATCCGCGTGCGGCTGGACCGTGCCGCCCTCGATGCCGTGGCGCTCATCAATCGAAAAACGGATCCGCAGCGCACCACCAGCCTGGTCTGGTTGCGGGAAAATTAACAGCTGAAAGCGAGTCACTTTGACAATATTGTATATCCGTCACCCGGCCAAGGCGTCCACCGACAGCGCGCCTGCCTGCTCCTTCGTGCTGGCCGGCGACGGCGGCGCCCTGTTGCAGCAAGGCAGCGCGCCGCTGGGCAGCCTGGGCCAGTTGATTGCCGGCGCGAAGCAGGTGGTGCTGCTGCTGGCCGCGGCCGACGTGACCCTGCTGCGCCTGAAAATGCCGCCGCTGGCCGGCGCCCGCCTGCGCGCGGCCCTGCCGGGCCTGGTGGAAGAACACATCCTCGGCGACACCCAGGATTGCCTGCTGGCCGCCGGCGTGCCCGATGCCGCCGGCATGCGCACGGTGGCCGTGGCGCAGCGCGCCTGGGCCGAGGTACTGGTGAAAGCCTTGCTGGCGCAGGGCGCGCGCAAGGTGGCGCTGCTGCCGTCGCAGCTGTGCCTGCCCTTGCAGCCGGGCAGCGTGACGGCCGCCCTGCAGGCCAGCGGCGACGGCCTGGAGCTGGCCTTGCGCCAGGCGCCGCAGGAGGGCCTCGGCCTGGTACTGCCGCCCCAGCCGCAGCAGGCCTTGCTGACGACGCGCGCCTTTGCCGGCGACGTGCCCCTGACGGTCTACGTGGCGCAGGCCGAGCTGGCGCAATATCAACAACTGGCCGTCGGCATGCAGGGCGTGACGGTGGAAGCAGACCATTGGGCGCACTGGATCGCCGGCGCCAGGAATGCGGGGCTGGACCTGGCCGCCGCCCTGGGCACGGCGACGGGATCGGCCACCGAATGGCGCCGCTGGCGCTGGCCGCTGCGCCTGGCGCTGCTGGCCGTGATCGTCAACCTGGCCGGCATGAATATCGAATGGATGCGGCTGAAGCGCGAGGCCGCCACCGTGCGCACCTCGATGCAGCAAACCTTCAAGGCTGCGTATCCGAATGAAGCGCCCGTGTATGGCCTGGAAGCGGAGCAGATGCGGCGCAATATCGCCGCGGCCCGCCTGCAGGGCGGGCAAGCGAGCATGGATGACTTCACCAGCATGAGCGCGGCCCTGGGCGAGGCGCTGGGCGGCCTGGCCGGGCGCGGCGTGGTGGCGTCGCTGGAGTACCGCGAGCGCAGCCTGATCGTCAGGCTGAAACCGGACATGGTCGACGCCAGCGCCCAGGCGCAGGTGCGCGACGGCCTGGCCGCGCGCAAGCTGGCCTTGAATGAAACGGCGCCTGGCGTGTGGAAGATCACGCCGGCCACGGGAGCAAAAGCATGAGTGCAGCAGTCAATAAGGCGCGCGCCGCGTGGGCGGGGCAGCAGCAGGCCGTGCAGGCCTTCTGGGCCGAACGCACGCAGCAGGAGCGCAAGCTGTTGAGCATCGGCGGCGTGGTGGCGGGGCTGGCCCTCGTCTACGCCGTGTTCTTCGAGCCGGCCTGGACGGGCCGCATCGCCTTGCAGAAGAGCTTGCCCGAGTTGCGCCAGAATGCGGCCCAGCTGCAGGCGCTGGCGCGCGAAGCGGGGGACCTGGCGCGCCAGGCGCCCGTGCAAGTGGCAAGCATGAGCCGTGACAGCATTGACGCGTCGCTGAAAGCGCGCGGCCTGGCGCCGCAATCGCTGTCGCTGACGGGAGAATACGCGCGCGTGCAGCTGAACGGCGTGCCGTTTGCCAGCGTCATGCTGTGGCTGGACGGCTTGCGCCGCGAAGGCCGCGTGGCGGTGCAGGAAGCGAAGATCACGGCGCAGAGCAAGGCGGGACTGGTCGATGCCAGCCTGACCCTGCACCAGAGCCCGGGCGCGGCGCGATGACGCGCTGGCTTGGCTGGCTGCTGGCCATCGCCGTCAGCGTCTGCGTTACCCTGCTGGTATTTTTCCCGGCCGGCTGGGTCGCCGGCATCGTGGAAAAGCAGACGGGCGGACGTTTGACCTTGGGCGACGCGCAAGGTACCCTGTGGCGCGGCTCGGCCTTTATCGGCGGGGCGGCCAGCGCGAATGGCGCCGTGACGCCGCTGCTGCCGGGGCGCTTCAGCTGGCGCATTTCGCCATCCGTGCTGTGGGGATCGGTGGATGTGGAACTGCAGAATGCGCAGGCGCTGTCGCAGGCCGTGAACCTGCGCGGTTCATGGTCGCACTGGCAGGTCAGCCCGGCGGCCCTGCTGCTGCCGGCCGATGGCCTGGGCGGCCTGGGCGCGCCGCTGAATACCGTGGCGCCGACGGGCAGCATGCGCCTGTCGTGGAGCACCTTGCAGCTGGCACTGGAAAAACAGCAGTTTTCCGCCGTCGGCCGCACGACCCTGCAGATGACGGACATGGCGTCGCGCCTGTCGTCCTTGCGTCCGCTGGGCAGTTACGAGCTTGATTTCGATTGGCAGGGGCAGCAGGCGACGTTGACCTTGCGCTCCATCAAGGGACCGCTGCTGCTTGACGGCAGCGGCAGCCTGCAACAGGGGCGCATGCAGTTTTCCGGCCAGGCCCAGGCCGCAGCAGGATATGAAGAGACCTTGGCGAGTTTGTTGAATTTGCTGGGACAGCGCCGTAGCAATAGCGAAAAAAACATCATCGCCTTAGAGTTCAGACAATGAAAAAACCATCCGTGAGCCCCCATACCTTCTCCTTTTCGCTGCGCCGCCTGTCGGCCGCCGCCTTGCTGTGCTGTTCCGTGGCCGGCATGCCGGCACCCGTCTGGGCCGCGCCCGGCGATGAAGCGGCGCTCAATTTCGTCGGCGCCGACATCGAGTCCGTGATCAAGGCGGTGGGCCATTACACCAACATCAATTTCGTCATCGACCCGCGCGTCAAGGGCACGATCACGCTGGTGTCGGAAAAATCGATCAGCAAGACGCAAGCCTTCGCTCTGCTGGCCTCGGCCTTGCGCCTGCAAGGCTATGCGGTGGTGTCCGGCGACGGCTACGCGAAAGTGGTGCCGGAAGCGGACGCCAAGCTGCAATCCGTGCCGACCCAGGTGGGCAACGGCGCCAGCCAGGTGAAGGGCGACCAGATCGCCACCCAGGTGTTTTACCTGAACTACGAATCGTCGGCCAACCTGCTGGCCGTGCTGCGCCCCTTGATCTCGCCGAACAACACGATCAATGCCAACCCTGGCAACAACTCGCTGGTGATCACCGATTACGCGGATAACCTCAAGCGCCTGGCGAAGATCATCGCCGCGCTCGACGTGCCCGCCTCGACGGACCTGGACGTGATCCCCGTGCGCTATGCCATCGCTTCCGACCTGGCCTCGATGGTGAACAAGCTGATGGAAGGCGGCAATGCGGCTGCCGGCGCAGGGGCCGACGGGGGCAAGGTGTCCGTGCTGGCCGATCCGCGCACCAATTCGCTGGTGCTGCGCGCGCCGTCGGCGGCGCGCGCCAACCTGGCCAAGTCGCTGATCTCGAAGCTGGACCAGCCCACCACGCAGCTGGGCAATGTGCACGTGGTGTACCTGAAGAATGCGGACGCCACCAAGCTGGCGCAGACCCTGCGTTCGGTGGTGACGTCGGACGGCACGGCCGCTTCGGCGCAGCAGCCGGGCAACAACAGCCTGAATACGAATAACCAGAATAACCAGGGCAGCGGCATGAACAGCACTGGCCTGGGCGGCAATACGCAAAGCGGCACCTCGGGCGGCGCTTCGCTGAGCAACGGGCCGCAGCAGCTGTCCTCGGGCGGCGCGGCCGGCTTCATCCAGGCCGACGCTTCCACCAATACCCTGATCCTGACCTGCAACGAAGCCGTTTACCGCAACCTGCGCGCCGTGATCGACCAGCTCGACGTGCGCCGCGCCCAGGTCTACATCGAGGCGCTGATCGTCGAAGTGACGTCGGCCAAGGCCTCCGAGTTCGGCGTGCAGTGGCTGGGCCTCTCGGGCGACAGCACCAGCAACTACCGCGTGGGCGCGCTGCAGTCATTCGCTTCGGGCACCACCAACAACATCGCCGCCATCGCCACGGGCGGCGGCAAGGTCTTGCCGACGGGCGGCCTGACGGTCGGCATCTTCAAGCAGATCAACGGTGCGCTGGGCCTGGGCGCCGTGGCGCATGCGCTGGAATCGGACGGCAACGCGAACATCCTGTCGACGCCGAACCTGATCACCCTGGACAACGAGCTGGCGACCATCAAGGTGGGCCAGAACGTGCCTATCCTGACGGGCCAGTACACCAGCACGGCCGGCACCAACACGAACCCGTTCCAGACCATCGACCGCAAGGAAGTGGGCCTGACCCTGAAGGTGCGTCCGCAGATTTCCGAAGGCGGCACGATCAAGCTGGGCATCTATCACGAGACGTCGAGCGTGGACAAATCCACGTCGACGGCTGTCAGCGGCATCACCATCAACAACCGCGTGATCGAAAACAATGTGCTGGCCGACGATGGCCAGATCATCGTGCTCGGTGGCCTGATCGAGGACAGCACGGGCGACAACGCGGAAAAAGTGCGCGGCCTGGGCGACATTCCCCTGATCGGCAACCTGTTCAAGTACCAGACGCGCGAGCGCAAGAAAACCAATCTGATGATCTTCCTGCGCCCCGTCATCGTGCGCAACAAGGAGCAGAGCGGCAGCCTGGCGGCCGACCGCTACGACTACATGCGTTCGGCCGAGACGGCCGCCGTGCCCGCTTCCGGCAATTTGATGCTGAAAGACCTGGGCACGCCCGTGCTGCCGGCCCTGCAGGATGGCCAGCCGGTGGGCGGCAGCATGGTGACGCGTCCCGTGCCGCCGGCGCCGACGCCGCCACCAGGCGCGCCGGCCAACGCGGCCACGCCGCCGCAGTCGCTGCTGCAGCAATACCAGCAGCAGCCGCTTCAGCCGCAGAAGTGATGGGACGGTCATGAGTAACCTGCTTCCCTACGCCTACGCGCGCGATTTCGGCTTGCTGGCCCGGCCCGGCGCCGTCGACGGCGCTCCCGTCGACGTGCTGGTGGCCGCATCGACGGCGCCGGCGGCGATTGCCGAAGTGTCGCGCCGTTTCGGCCAGATCCAGCTGACGGTGCTGCCGCGCGGCGAACTCGATGCGGCGATTGCCGGCGCCTATGCGGGCGGCGGCGGCGACGCGTCGCAGATGGCCGATGAATTCGACGCCGACCTCGATCTGACCAAGCTGCTGCAGGACGTGCCGGCCATCGAGGATTTGCTCGAATCGTCCGACGACGCGCCCGTCATCCGCATGATCAACGCCTTGCTGACGCAGGCGCTGCGCGAAGGCGCGTCCGATATCCACATCGAGCCGTTCGAGCAGACCTCCGTCGTGCGCTTCCGCATCGACGGCAGCCTGCGCGACGTGGTGCGCCCCCGCAAAGCCATCCACGGTTCGCTGATCTCGCGCATCAAGATCATGGCGCAGCTCGACATCGCCGAAAAGCGCTTGCCGCAGGATGGCCGCATCACCCTGCGCGTGGGCGGCAAGCCCGTCGACGTGCGCGTCTCGACCCTGCCCACCGGGCATGGCGAACGGGCCGTCTTGCGTTTGCTGGACAAGGAAGCGGGCCGCCTCGACCTGCAGCACCTGGGCATGAGCGCGCCCATGCTGGGGCAGTTCGATGGCCTGATCACGCAGCCGCACGGCATCGTGCTGGTCACGGGGCCGACCGGCTCGGGCAAGACGACGACCTTGTACGCGGCACTGTCGATGCTCAATGCGACGACGACGAACATCCTGACGGTGGAAGACCCGATCGAGTACGACCTGGCTGGCGTGGGCCAGACGCAGGTCAATCCACGCATCGACATGACATTTGCCAAGGCGCTGCGGGCGATTTTGCGGCAAGATCCCGATGTGATCATGATCGGCGAGATCCGCGACCTGGAAACGGCGCAGATCGCCGTGCAGGCGTCGCTGACGGGCCATCTGGTGCTGGCGACCCTGCACACCAACGATGCGTCGGCGGCCGTTACGCGCCTGCTCGACATGGGCATCGAACCGTTCCTGCTGTCCTCGTCGCTCCTGGGCGTGCTGGCGCAGCGCCTGGTGCGCAAACTGTGCGGCTCCTGCAAGACCTTCGACGGGCAATACTGGCAGGCGGTCGGCTGCGAGCATTGCGGCCAGACGGGCTACCAGGGCCGCGTCGGCGTGTACGAGCTGCTGCGCACGACGGAGCAGATCCGCGCGCAGATCCACAACCGCGCCTCGGAAGCGGAAGTGCGCACGGTGGCCCTGCAGGACGGCATGACGAGCATGCGCGACGACGGCGAACGCTGGCTGCGCGACGGCACCACCACGCAGGCTGAATTGCTGCGCGTGACCAAAGACTAGGCCCGCCACCATGCCCGCATTCCGCTATGAAGCCGTCGACGCGCAGGGCGCCACCCGCAAGGGCGTGCTCAATGCCGACAGTCCCCGCTCCGCGCGCGCCGAGCTGCGCGTGCAAGGCCTGGTGCCGCTGGCCGTCGAGCCGATCGCCGCGCAGGTCGATGCCGCCGGCGTGACCAAACGGCGCGGCTTCGGCGAGCGCCTGTCGAGTACCGAGCTGGCCCTGTTTACGCGCCAGCTGGCCAGCCTGCTGGAAGCGGGCCTGCCGCTGGAGCAGGCGTTTTCCGCGCTGCTGGAACAGGCAGAGCGGCCGTATCTGCGCGACCTGATCGCCTCGATCCGCTCGGAAGTGATCGGCGGCGCCGCGTTTTCCGACGTGCTGGCGCGCCATCCGCGCGATTTCGCGGAAATTTACCGCGCGCTGGTGGCGTCGGGCGAGCAGATCGGCCACCTGTCGCGCGTGCTCTCGCGCCTGGCCGATTACATCGAACGGCGCAATGCGCTGGTGCAGAAGGTCAAGCTGGCCTTCACGTATCCGGCCATCGTCACGGTGGTGGCGTTTTCCATCGTGATTTTCCTGCTCACCTACGTGGTGCCGCAGATCGTCTCCGTGTTCGCCAATACCAAGCAGAAGCTGCCCATGCTGACGGTGATCATGCTGGCGCTGTCGGACTTCGTGCGCAACTATGGCCTCATCGTGGCCGTGATCCTGGCCGGCGCCTGGTTCGCCTGGCGCCGCGCGCTGCAGCAGCCGGCCCTGAAACGGCGCTGGCATACCTGGCTGCTGACGGCGCCCCTGTACGGCAAGTTCGAGCGCAGCCTGAACACGGCGCGCTTTGCCAGTACCCTGGCCATTACCACGGGTTCCGGCGTGCCTATTTTGCGCGCGCTCGACACGAGCCGCGACACCTTGACGAACGTGGCGATGCAGGAGCTGGTGCAGGAGGCCAGCGGTGCCGTGCGCGAGGGCGTCAGCCTGGCGCGCGCGCTGTCGGCGCAAAAGCATTTCCCGCCCATGCTGATCCACATGATACGCGCCGGTGAAATCACGGGCGAGCTGCCGGCCATGCTGGAACGCGCCGCCAGCGCGCAGGAGCAGGACCTGGAACGCCGCACGCTGACCATCGCCGGCCTGCTGGAGCCGGCCCTGATCCTGGCCATGGGTGTGGTGGTGCTGCTGATCGTGCTGGCCGTGCTGATGCCGATTATCGAAATCAATCAGCTCGTAAGATAAGAATCCAAGGAAGCCATGAAGCGTTTGCCTCAAGTTACAAGTTTGCTCGCCGTCGTGGCGCTGTCCGTGTCGCTGGCTTATTGGGCCATGCAGCTGTTCAAGGCGCCGCAACGTCCCATCAATCCACCCGCCGTACCGGTGGTACAGGACGCCAGCGTGGAGGCGGGCGCCTCGCTGTTCGGCGGCCAGGTCAGCGTGGCCACGGCCAGCAACTACCAGCTCAAGGGCGTCGTGGCCTCCAGCAATGGCCGCGGCAGCGTCGCCATCATCTCGACCGATGGCAAGCCTTCCGTGGCCCTGCCGGAAGGCGCCGAGGTGGTACCCGGCGTGACGGTGCTGGAAGTGCATGCGCGCCACGTGCTGTTGCGCGATGGCGGCGTGAGCAAGCGCATCGACCTGGTGGCCGACGACAAGGCGCTGGCCTTGCCGGGGCCAGTGTCTGCCACCCCAACGCCGGCCGCGGCCCCTGCGCCGGTGACGAACCTGGTGCCGCCGCCGCTGCCGATGGAGCAGCAGCGGCCGGCGGCCATGATGCCGGCGCCGCAAGTGAGCGGCAGCGTGCCGCCGCCGTCGAACTAACGCCGTTTTTATCGTATTTTGCCGATGGCGCCATGCCGCCATCGTGACAGGAGTCTTCATGTTCTCGATCCGAGCCGTCCTGGCGGGCTGCGTGGCGGCGCTGTGCGCCTTGCCGCCGGCTGCCGCAGCCGACGTCCCCGCCACTGCCGCCCTTGCCGACCTTGCCGTCCCTGCGCCCGCGCCCGCGCGCCCGCGTATCGCCCTCGTGCTGTCGGGCGGCGGCGCGCGCGGCTTGGCGCATATCGGCGTCCTGAAAGTGCTGCAGGAGCTGCATGTGCCGATCGACATGGTGGTCGGTACCAGCATGGGTGGCGTGGTGGGTGGCGCGTATGCGGCCGGCGCTTCCGTGGCGGACCTGGAAAAGATGGCGCGCGAGACCAATTGGGCGCGCGTGGTGGCCGACCGGCCGCCGCGCGACGAGCTGGCATTCCGCCGCCGCGAGGAAGACTTGTTGCTGCCGTCGCGCATCGAGTTTGGCACCAGCCGCAACGGCATTTCCACGCCGCCGGCGGCGGCCAGCAATGCGGCACTGGAAATGGCCTTGAACCGGCTGCTGCCGGCCGGCATGCGCGACCGCCCCGCCAGCCAGCTGCCGCTGCCTTTCCGCTCGGTGGCGTCGGACCTGGTCAATGGCGAGCTGGTGGAGCTGGTCGACACGCCGCTGTTCCTGTCGATGCGCGCCTCGCTGGCCGTGCCGGGCGTGTTCGCCCCCGTGCGCGTGAATCACCGGCTGGTGGTCGATGGTGGCCTGGTGCGCAACCTGCCCGTCGACATGGCGCGCGCCATGGGCGCCGACATCATCATCGCCGTCAACGTGGGCACGCCGCTGGCGCCGGAAAAAGAGCTGGGCAGCGCCATCGGCGTGGCGCAGCAGATGCTGCAGATCCTCACGGAGCAGAACGTGCAGCGCTCGCTCAAGGAGCTGCAGCCGCAGGATATCCTGGTGGCGCCCGATCTGACGGGCGTCAGTTTCCTCGACTTTGAAAACTATGCGCGCGCCATGCGCGCCGGCGAACAGGCGGCGCAGGCCCTGGCCGCCCGCCTGGCGCCGCTGGCCCTGCCGCCGGAGCAGTATGCGGCGCGCGAGCAGCTGCGCCTGGCGGCGCCGGCCCTGCTGGACGTGGCCCTGCCCCTCACGCGGCTGGCCGTCGAAAGCGAAGGCGATATCAATCCGCGCATCCTGCAGGCGCAATCGGGCCTGGTGGAAGGGCAGGCCGTCAGCCAGGAAGACGTGCTCAAGGCGGCAGCCAAGCTGTATGGCCGCGGCGACGTGGCGCGCGTGGAGACGGAAGTGGTCGATTCCGGTGATCAGCGCGCCGTCACCATCAAGGCGGTTGAAGCGCCGTGGGCCAGCAGCCGCCTGCGCGTGGGCCTGGAGATGGCCAGCGATTTCAGGGACAGCAATACCTTTGCCCTGAAGCTGCTGCATGTGCGCTCGAATTTGAACAGCTGGGGCGGCGAATTGCGCAGCATGGTGCAGATCGGCACCACGCGCAATTTCGGGGTGCAGTACTGGCAGCCGCTCGGCGCCGGCAACCCGTGGTACATCGCGCCATCGATCCAGTACAGTTCGCAGGCGGTCGACCTGTTCGACAAGGGACGGCGCAGCGCGCGCGTCGCCTACAGCGGCCAGGGTGCCAGCCTGGTGCTGGGACGCCAGTTCGGTTTCTGGGGCGACCTGCAGTTCGGCATCACGCGCAGCGAGGTGAAGGCCGGTCTCAGCATCCCCGCCGACCCGGCCTTCCCCGAGGAGCGGGCGCTGGGCACCAACCAGTTCGTCCAGTTCCGCGTCGACACGCTCGATTCGCCCGGTTTCCCCACGCGCGGCGTGCTGCTGGACGCCACCTGGACGCGTTCTGCGACCACCGGCACGGGCGAGTCGGGCCTGGGGCGTTCCGCCATCACGGGCCTGAAGGCCTTTGGCCGCGGCAACTGGGCCGGTCACGTGTATGGCGAATGGGCGCGCGCGCAGCGCGGCGAGGCGCCGCTCAGCCTGGGCGGCTTCCTGCGCCTGTCCGGCACCCAGTTCGAATCGGTGACGGGGCGCAGCGTGGCGCTGGCGCGCTTCGTCATGGCACGCCGCATCGGCTCCCTGCCCAGCACCCTGGGCGGCGCCGTGCGGGCCGGCTTTTCGCTGGAAATGGGCGGCGGCTTCGATCAGAGCGAGCACTGGAAATCCACCAAATTCACGCAGGCCAGCAGCGCCTTCATTTCCGTCGATACGCGCTTCGGTCCCGTCTACGTGGCGTCGGGCGCATCGAAGGGCGGCGAGAGCACGCTCTATCTGTTCCTGGGACCGGTCTGGTAGGGCGCCGCCGGGGCGGCGGATGCCGTGCTGCGGCGCAGGGCCGTGAAGGCGGCAAATTCCCATGAGCGAAAGCCCAGCAGCAGGGTAAAGCCATCGCGCTCGGCGGGGGCCAGGCGGCGGTCGTTCTGGTGCAGGCGCGCCAGTTCCTCGGCCAGCTGGCGGATCTTTTGCACCAGCTCCTGCGCGCTCGACAGCGACAGGCGCGCCGGGATGCACATCAGGGTTTCGCCGGCGCCGTCAAAATGCCCGCTGAAATAGTCGGCCACCACGTGTTCGCGGAAGTACTGCTGCACCGGACCGTCGGCCAGCCAGTGGAAGGCGTTCGAGACGCGCAGGCTGTAGCGGTTCAGCGGCTTGAGTTCGATCAAGCCCAACCGGTCCAGTTCGGCCAGGCAGCCGATGCATTCGGCCTGCGTCAGCGCATACGTTTCCACCACCTGCTCCAGGCTCCAGTGGCCGAGGCAGCAGATCGCCACCAGCAGCAGGCGCGGATGCGCCACCAGCGACTTTTCCTGCACCAGCGTGAGCGTGTCGGCATGCGGCGTGATGTCGGCCGCGCCGCGCAGCACGTCCTCCATGGCGATGCCCGAGGCCTTGCAGATCAGGGCCAGGCGCGACAGCGACATGTCGTGCTGGCCAAACATGCGCTTGACGCTCGATTCGCTCATGCCGATGCGCTCGGCCAATACCTTGTACGTGATGCCGGCGGCGCGCAATTGGGTGCGCAGCACGCGCAAAACCAGTTCGGGTGAACTCACGGATATCCTTTTTGATAAGTTTGGTAGCGGGTAACGGTACCGAATGTAGCCCTTAATGGCACTTTGCACAAGGTGATAGTACTTTACGGCAAAAGAGATGACACTCCCGCTTGTGGCTCGCACGGCGCGCTACAACCAGGCAACTCATCCACTTGTAGAGGTTATTCATGTCCTTCAAATTACGTTTCCCCGCAGCGCTGCTGGCGCTGGCCGCCATCGCTCCCTTGCATGCATCGGCGGCCGATCCTGCGCCGGGCCCCATCTACATGGGCGCCAGCTATGGCTTTCGCGCCAATACCGGCCTCGACTGCCTGCCAGGACAAGCCGACTGCGACAAAAGCAGCAAGCGCAATGGCAAGGCCTACGTGGGCTACAGTTTCGACGCGCTGCCGTTTCAGGGCGGCGTGGCCCTGCCTTCGATTGAACTGGTGGGGTATATGGGCGGAGAGGTCAAGTCCGGCTTCGACACGGAAGCGGGCAAGCGCGCTGGCCGCGGCAAGTTCACGGGCCTCGGCATGCAGGGCGTGCTCGGTTACCAGTTTGACGCGTTTACACTGAGTGGCCGCGCCGGCGCGGCATACACGCAGGGCAAGGTCGATTATCTGGGCGGCGGTTCGGACAAGAAGAGCAAGATCGGCCTGACCTACGGCATCGGCGCGGCGTATGCGCTGAACCAGAACTGGTCGCTGCACCTCGACTGGGACCGCGTGCCCGTCAAGTACAGCAACAAGCAAACGACCAAGGTCGACATGTTTTCGCTGGGCGCGTCCTACCGTTTCTAAGGGGATGCTGCTGCGGCAGAGAGTGGCCTGATGGCGGACGCCCCTGAACGGGGTGTCCGCGGGCGGCCTGAAATGTCCATGGCGGCTTTGCACTGCTCATACTGTCTTCGTCCATGCGCCTTGCCATGGATATTTCCAGATCAGTCTTTCACGTCAACCTTCAGCAGCAATTTCGCCAGCAGGCGTTTTTCCTGCTGGCGCTGGCCTGACACGGTTTTCACGTGCGCCCCGGCGGCGCGCTGCAAGGCGGCCGTGGCGACCGGGTTGCGCGGTTTTTGCGAGGGTTCGACGCGGAACTGCATTTTCTGCCGCGTCGCCAATGCCTTGTTTGCCATCGGTTTCCCCCTTCCTTCCTACAGCACGTAGCGCGACAGGTCCTCGTTGACCGACAGCGCTTCCAGGCGTTCATTGACATACGCGGCATCGATCACCAGCAGGTTTTCCGTCGTGCTGCTGCCTTCGCTGGCCGTAAACGACACTTCTTCCAGCAGTTTTTCCATCACCGTGTGCAGCCGGCGCGCACCGATGTTTTCCGTGCGCTCGTTGACCGAATAGGCGATTTCCGCCAGGCGCGTGATGCCTTCCGGCGCGAATTGCAGCTTCAGGTTTTCCGTCGCCAGCAGGGCTTCGTACTGCATCGTCAGGCAGGCGTCGGTACTCGTCAGGATGCGCTCGAAGTCCGAAATCGACAGCGATTCCAGTTCCACGCGGATGGGGAAGCGGCCCTGCAGTTCCGGGATCAGGTCCGACGGTTTCGACAGGTGGAAGGCGCCCGAGGCGATGAACAGGATGTGGTCCGTGCGTATCATGCCGTACTTGGTGTTGACGGTCGTGCCCTCGACCAGCGGCAGCAGGTCGCGCTGCACGCCGGCGCGCGAGACGTCGGCGCCGCCCGATTCCGAGCGCGAGGCGATCTTGTCGATTTCATCGAGGAAGACGATGCCGTTCTGCTCGACGTTCTGGATGGCCTTTTGCTTGAGCTCATCCTCGTTGAGCAGCTTGGCCGCTTCTTCCTCGACCAGCAGTTTCAAGGCTTCCTTGATTTTGACCTTGCGCGCCTTCTTGCGCTGCGCGCCCACGCCCGAAAACATGGACTTGATCTGCTCCGTCATTTCTTCCATGCCCGGCGGCGCCATGATTTCCATCTGCGGGCCGGCCTCGGCCAGCTCGATCTCGATTTCCTTGTCATCGAGTTCGCCCTGGCGCAGGCGCTTGCGGAAGGTCTGGCGCGTGCTGTCGCCGCTGCTGCTGCCGCTGTCCACGGCCGCTGCCGTATTCGGCGTGAAGCCGAAGTCGCGCGCCGGCGGCACGAGGATGTCGATCACGCGGTCCTCGGCCGCATCTTCGGCGCGTGCGCGCACTTTCTTCATTTCCAGCGCGCGCGTCTGCTTGATGCCGATGTCGATCAGGTCGCGGATGATGGTGTCGACGTCGCGCCCCACATAGCCCACTTCCGTGAACTTGGTCGCTTCGATCTTGATGAACGGCGCCTCGGCCAGCTTGGCCAGGCGGCGCGCGATTTCCGTCTTGCCGACGCCCGTGGGGCCGATCATGAGGATGTTCTTGGGCGTGATTTCATGGCGCAGGGGCTCGGCCACCTGCTGGCGGCGCCAGCGGTTGCGCAGGGCGATGGCGACGGCGCGCTTGGCCTTGGCCTGGCCCACCACGTGCTTGTCGAGTTCGGTAACGATTTCCGACGGGGTCATGTTCATGATCATGGTTGGCTTTCTATTCTGTGCTCGGACGCGCCTGGATTCAGTCCAGGGTCTCGATGATGTGCGACATGTTGGTGTAGATGCAGAGTTCCGCGGCGATGGTCAGCGACTTCTTGACCACCTCGGCCGGCGACAGGTCCGTGTTTTCCTGCAGCGCCTTGGCGGCGGACTGGGCATACGTGCCGCCCGAGCCGATGGCGCCGATGCCGTCCTCCGGTTCCAGCACGTCGCCATTGCCGGTGATGACCAGGGTCGACTCGCTGTCGGCCACCAGCAGCATCGCTTCCAGGCGGCGCAGCACGCGGTCGGTGCGCCAGTCCTTGGCCAGTTCGACGGAGGCGCGCAGCAGATTGCCCTGGTGTTTTTCCAGCTTGCCTTCGAAGCGGTCGAGCAGGGTGAAGGCGTCGGCGGTGCCGCCGGCAAAGCCGACCAGGACCTTGCCCTGATACAACTTACGCACTTTGCGGGCCGTGCCCTTCATGACGATGTTGCCGAGCGTTACCTGGCCGTCGCCGCCCAGGGCGACTTGCTTGCCGCGCCGGACGCAGAGGATGGTGGTGCCGTGAAATTGTTCCATAGTGACCTCAAAAGATTCGTGCCGATGCGTGCAAGGCCATGCGATTGCGCGCCCATGCTTCAAAAGTGGGGATGGAAAAGGCAATTGCAAGCGCCACTTGCCACTGCCGCGCCTGCTTCAGTGTAGACGGCGCGGGACGAAAAAAAAGCACGCAACCGGGAGTTGTGTGCTTTTTTATCCGCCATCGCGGGGCCGCCGGGGCGGCCGCGCCAGGGGAGGGGGATCAGTCGCCGTACAGCTTTTGCTTCAGTTCGCGCCGTTGCTGGGCTTCCAGCGACAGGGTGGCGGTCGGACGGGCGATCAGGCGCGGGATGCCGATAGGCTCGCCCGTTTCTTCGCACCAGCCATAGTCGCCGGCGTCGATGCTGGCGATCGATTGCTGTACTTTCTTCAGCAATTTGCGCTCGCGGTCGCGCGTGCGCAGTTCCAGCGCATGCTCTTCCTCGATGGTGGCGCGGTCGGCAGGGTCCGGTACGAGCACGGTTTCACGCAAGTGTTCCGTGGTTTCGCCGGCGTTTTTCAGCAGGTCTTTTTCGAGCTGCTGCAGGCGCGCCTTGAAAAATGCCAGTTGTGCCGGATTCATGTAGTCATCTTCACTCATGGCGCGAATTTGGTCTTCGCTGATGAGAGGGATGTCTTGGTTGGCGGCCGGGGTCGATTTATTAGTTTTGGTCATAACTTCGCTTACCTTCGATACGACAGAGTTTTCAAATTGATCAGTTGATGCGGCGATACCGAGCAACTGTACAGGTTCCGCTTGGCATTGCTGTCCCGCTGTACTGCGTGCGACCTTGGCTTGCCGGCGAAAGCCAGGACTACCGGCCGGCTAATGTGCCATGTTGATAACTTTTTACCGCTCTATGCCAGTCGCGCTATGCGCGCGTCAACGGGCGTGTTGGGTGGATCGGTTGCATGCCTGGCATGCGGCCAGCGGCAGTTTGCCAGCATTTCATGACAGGCGAACGACATGGGCCGTTTTCGTCGCTGATTTTGGCACGCTTTGCTTTATATTGCCATCCCGATTTGTTGACTAGCCGATCAGAAACGGCTACTTGTTGGTTTATGCCAGCAAGATGGGTGTCAGACAGCGGGAAAGCGTGCTTAACTTTCCCTTTTGTTTCTGCTTTGCAACGGATACTTTGCAAAACCCGGCTAGTTTATACCAAACATTGTTCGAGTCCGCGAATAAAGATGTCTTTTGGTAGATTCTTGCCAATAAACACCATTTTGCTGCCGCGCACTTCGTTTTCGCCCCATTTGGCGCCCAGGTCGCTGCCCATCAGCTGGTGCACGCCCTGGAACACCACCTTGCGTTCGGCGCCCTGCATCAGCAGCACGCCCTTGTAGCGCAGCATGCGCGGACCATACACCTGCACCAGGCCGCCGAGGAACTCATCGAGCTTGGCACTGTCGAACGGTTGCGTACTCTTGAAAACAAAGGCGGCGATATCGTCGCTGTGCTGCGCATGGTGGTGGTCGGCATGGCCGCAATCGGTGGCGCAGGCGTCGCTGTGCTCATGCTTGTGCCCGTGGCCGTGCTCATCTGCGTGCTCATTTGCATGCCCATGCGCGTGATCGTGGTCGTGCACGTGCGCCGTTTCCGTTGCCAGGAAATCCGGGTCCAGTTCCAGCTTTTCATTCAGGTTGAAGCCGCGGATGTCGAGCACTTCCGCCAGCGGGGCGCGGCCGAAATCGACCTTGGCGATGGGCGCGCGCGGGTTGATGCGCTTCAGGCGGCGCGTCAGGGCGGCCACGTCTTCTTCACTGACGAGGTCGGTTTTCGACAGCAGCAGCTTGTCGGCAAAGCCCACTTGCCGCTGGGCTTCCTCGTATTCGTCCAGTTGCTTCATGGCATGACGGGCATCGACCACCGTGATGATGGCGTCGAGCATGTAGTGGCTGCCCACTTCCTCGTCGACAAAGAAGGTTTGCGCCACGGGGCCGGGATTGGCCAGGCCCGTCGTTTCGATGACGACGCGGTCGAATGCCAGCAAGCCGGCATCGCGCTTGCGCGCCAGTTCCGTGAGGCCCACGATCAGGTCGCCACGCACGGTGCAGCAGATGCAGCCGTTGTTCATCTCGATGATGTGTTCGTTGCTATCCTGCACCAGGATTTCATTGTCGATGTTTTCCTGGCCGAACTCGTTCTCGATCACGGCGATGCGCATGCCATGCTCTTCCTGCAGTATGCGGTTGAGCAAAGTGGTTTTGCCGGCGCCGAGGAAACCGGTGAGGATGGTGGTTGGAATCAGTGCCATGAGAGATGCCTATGCTGTAATCGGTGGTGCCGCCGCGCAAGCGGAAGAATGCGGACGATTATGCCGGAATTTTGCAAAAGCTTGCAAATGCGCGCCCATCCGCTTGATATGGATCAGGCTGCCCAATGGGCGCGGTCGCCTACTTGAGCTTGGCACGCGGGTGCGCCTGGTCGTACACGTGGGCCAGGTGCTGGAAGTCGAGGGCCGTGTAGACCTGGGTCGAGGTGATGCTGGAATGGCCGAGCATTTCCTGCACGGCGCGCAGGTCGCCCGACGATTGCAGCACGTGGGAAGCAAACGAGTGGCGCAGCACGTGCGGGTGCACATTCGCGGGAATATCCGTCGCCAGCGCGTGCGCCTTCAGGCGCAGCTGCAGCACGCGGGGCGAGATGCGCGTGCCGCGCGTGCTTAAAAACAAGGCAGCGCTGCCATCGGCCGCTGGCGGGCGCACGCCCAGCCAGGCCGTCAAGGCCACGAGGGCGGCCTTGCCGACGGGCACCTTGCGCATCTTGCTGCCCTTGCCCGTGACGACGACTTCGAAGCTGGCCATGTCGAGCCAGCCCAGCGAGGCGGGCTGGCCGCCGTCGGCCTTGCAGTAGTGGGTGTCCAGGCTGGTCAGTTCGGACACGCGCAAGCCGCTTGAATACAGCAGCTCGAACATGGCGCGGTTGCACAGCTGCTCCGGTTCGGCGGCGCCTTGCTGGTGTTGCGCGGGCGCCACGAGGCGCACGGCATCATCCACCGACAGGGCTTTGGGCAAGGTCTTGGCCCGCTTGGGCGCGCGGATGCCATCGACGGGATTGGCGTCGAGCTGGGTCGCGCCACTGAGCCAGTTGAAGAAGCCGCGCCACGACGACAGCTTGCGGGCGATGGAACGCGGGTCGAGGCCGCCAGCGTGCAGCTTGGCCGTGTAGCGCCGCACGTCGTTGTGCGCCAGGGCCGTCCAGGGCGTATTGCCGCTCAGTTCCAGCAAGGCGCGCAAGTCGCGCCCGTAGGCATCCAGGGTGTGCGGCGACAGCTTGCGCTGCGTGGCCAGCTGCGCCAGGTAGGCGTCGAGCCAGTCAGCCTTGCCGCGCGCGTCGTCCATGCTTTCTTAGGCAGGCGCGCCGGCGCGCAGCGCGGCCAGGGCGGCGCTGGCCGTGGCGCCGATATGCACGAGGAAGTCCGTGCCCATGCTGGAGGTAAAGCGTTCGCTGTCGGGCGAGCCCAGCACCAGCAAGCCGAAGGTACCCGTCGTGCCGGGCGCGCGCAGGGCGATCATGACGGTCGATTCGATCTTATCGGCCTGCAACCAGTGCACGGCTTCGAAATCGCGGTTGCTGCCGCAGTACGGCGTCTGCAGGCTGTTGGCAAACATGCGCACGTCGGCCGTCACATCTTCCGTGAACCAGCCGTTGGCGTGTTCCGGCAGCACTTGCCACAGGCGCAGGCTGACGTAGGGCACGTCGAAATTGCTGTGCAAGGCGTCGACCAGCACGCGCGGCATGTCCGCATCGTTGCGCACTTGCAGCATGGCCTGGTTCCAGCCATGGAACTTGCTGGCGATATCGCCATTTTCCTCGGCCAGGCGGCTCAGTTTGGACATGCGCAGTTCGAGCGCCTTGTACTTGTCGCGCATCACTTCCATCTGCCGTTCCTGCAGCGAGATGGTGCGTCCCGTCAGCGGACTGCTCAGTTTGACCTCGCCGAGCAGAGCGGTATGCTCTTCGAAGAAATTCGGATGCTCGCTCAGGTACTGGGCGACGGTGCTGGAATCGAGTGTGGCGGTCATTGAGAATATCTGTCAGTGAAAGTTGAACGCTTCATTCTAACCGAGAGTGCGGCGGCATAGGCGCAAAGGGCGTGGCGCCCGTGCATTTTCCGCGCGCCCATGAAAAAAGCGGCATGGTTGCCCATGCCGCTTTGCATTCCGTGCTCAGCAATCACCCGTGGAGGGTGACCTGCTGGGCATTAGAAGTTGTGGTGTACGCCCAGGCCGATGTAGTTGACCGAGGTGGTGTTGTTGTAGTTGGCGACGCTGGCCGATTTCTTGTTCGAAATATCTGCGTACAGGTAAGTACGCTTCGACAGATTGTAGTCGTAGCCCAGCGATGCTTGCTTGGTCTTGGCGACGCCGTCCGGCGTTTTTTGACCGTAGCCAGCGCGGATCTTGCCTGGGCCGACGTCATAGTTGGCGCCCAGCACCCACGATTTGGTGTCGGTGTTGACGATCTTGAAGTTGCCGTCATCCTGGTGCTGGTACGTTGCCATCAGTTTCAATTCCGCGATTGGATTGAACGATGCACCGACCGACCACAGCTTGGCTTGCAGGCCGTTACGCTCGTAGGCAGCCATGGCGGCGAACTGGGCGTTGTTGTACGTTGCCGACACCGAGTACGGGTTCGATGCTGGCACCGCATTGGCTGGCAGGGCGAAGTTGCCGGTGGCATTCGTCGTCAGGTTGCGCACGGTGGCGGCCACGGCGGTGTTGTTGTTCGCTTCCTTGGCGGCCACGGTGGCGTTGAACTGGAAGCCGCTGATGACTGGCGAGTTGTAGAACACGGCATTCGAGAAGCGGTTACGCGAGTTGCCTGGCGCGCTCAGCGGATCGCTGGTGTAGCCGGCAACCGTCAGGTCGGTCTGGAAACCGGCTGGCGTAGGCATGCCCGACCATGGTTCGAAACCGGTGCTCGTTTCCTGGAAGGCGGTCAGGCCACGGCCCAGGCGCACGGTACCGAAGTTGCCTTGCAGGCCGACGCGGCTTTGACCCTGGAACAGCGGACGCGAATTGGCGCCCGAGGTGTTTTCTACGGTGCCGGTGTCCGACTCATAGCGAATTTCCAGTTGGAAAATAGCTTTCAAGCCATTGCCCAGATCTTCCGTGCCCTTGAAGCCCAGCTTGTTGTTGTCGCGCTTGGTAACAGCGGTGGTCGAACCAGTCGCTTTGCCCAGGCCTGCATCGATCGTGCCGTAGATTTGGACGGACGACTGCGCTTGTGCGGTTGCGGCAAAGGCGCCGAAGAGTGCGAGGGCAACGAGTGATTTTTTCATGTCTTATTCCCTATTAAAAGTGAGTTCCGTCCGAGATACGAGCAGATTGAAATGCGCGAACTGTCGCGTTTCGATGAATGAACCTTAATTCGTCGGCGCGCAAGACGTGCGGGATTGGTCAAATGTGCGTGAAAAGATTGGTGAAAAGCGGCATAACTGCATGCCCCTGTTGTATTTTTGTAACGCGCGGTTTCTGCCGACCCTGCGCCGATGGCACGCGCTCTCCCACCGCCACGCTAGCGGCGCCTTGCCATATTGGCATGTCCGGGGCAGGACATTGTTGCGTTGAATCAAGTTCTTGAGGCGGCTTTGGCGGATTTATGACACAAGGACGGTACACTAAGGGAGGGCCTGCATGGATGGGCCTGGAGACGGCTCACTATTATTAGAATCATTGACTCAATATCGAGAATCGATGGCAAATCGCGAAACATTAGGATTGATCAAGGGCGCACGAGCGGGCGATGTGGCTTGCCAGCTGGCGTTGGGGCGGGTGTATCTGTTTGGACAGGGTGTGCCGCAAAGCTTGCCGACCGCCTTGCACTGGCTGGCGCGGGCGGCCCAGGAAGATAGCGAGGAAGCCTGCTTGCTGATCGGCACGCATGTGCCGTTCGAAGTGGCGCAACCGGCAGCCAAGGCGCTGATTCCCTATTACGCGCAGGCGTTCGATGCGGGCCTGGTGCAGGCAGGCCTGGTGCTGGCGCAACTGGTGCTGGGCAATGCGGCCAGCACCAGTTGCGAAACCTTGCGCGCCAAGGCGCGCGTGGCGCTCGATGCTGCCGTGCGCGCAGGCTTGCCCGATGCGCAATGGTTGTTATCCATGCAAGAAGGCTCGCTTGCCGCCGCCCGGCCGTCGGTGGGGATGGCTGGCGAACACGTTTCCGATGGCGACGCGCCGCTGTACGCCTGGCTGGAACAGGCCTGGAGCCAGGGCAACCAGGCCGGATTCCTGTCGCAGGGCTTGCCGCTGGCGCGCACGCTGCTGCAGCGCCAGGCGGCGGCCGGTGCGCGCACGATCGCCCTCGACGCGCAGCAGGTGCTGTTGCTGTCGCGTTGCGCCCAGGCATTGGCGCCTGGCGGCGATGCCGAAGGCTGGCAGTGCTGCGAGCTGGCCGCGCATGGCGGCGACCGCACGGCGCAGCTGGAGCTGGGGCTCGGTTATGCGCGCATGGATGCGCATGGCCAGCGGCTGGCCACGCGCAACGGCGCGGCCAATTTCAAGCGTGCCGTGCGCTGGCTGACGCAGGCTGGCGAACAGGGACTGGCCGAAGCCTGGTTCGTGCTGTCGCGTATTTATACGAAACCGGAATTTTCCCAGCGTAATGTGGTCGAAGCCCATTCCTGCCTGGAGCGTGCCGCCGACCTGGGGCATGGCCCGGCCCAGCTCGAGTGCGGCATGCATGCCTGGCGCAATCGCCGCGACGGCGTCAACAACGATGTGCGGGCCGCGTATTGGCTGCTGCAGGCGCAGGCGCAAGGCAGCCGCGAAGCGGAAGGGGCGCTGGCGAAGATCGCGCCGCAGGGCGAGCCCGGCGACTGGGGCCAGTGCGCCGCCATGCAGTCCGATGGGCATTTGCGGCAATTGGGCCAGAGCCACCCCTTGCTGGCGGCGCGGCTGGAACTGGCGCGCTGTTTTCATCTGTCGCGTGCCGAGGCGCTGCTGCTCGATATCCATGCGGCCGACCATGGGCATTGTCTGTTGATCGATATCAGCGCCACGCATGGGCGCGGCAAGCGGCGCCTGGTGCTGATCCGCACGGCGCAGGAGCGCCAGCTGCTCGACCAGGTGGTGCGCCTGTTCGAGCGCGTCGATTGCGGCGTGGCAGGGCCGGAAGGCAATTACCGGCAGCGCCTGTACCGCCTGAAGTGTTACCTGGCCGAACTCGATGTCGCGCAGGAACAGCAGTTCCTGGCGGCCTGACGTCGACTTCTGGCTTGCATCCGTCTACAGCTCGATCGTGCCTTCGAACACGGTCACGGCCGGGCCCGTCATCAGGACGGGATGGCCGGGGCCTTGCCAGGCGATCGACAGTTCGCCGCCGCGCGCGCTGATGCGCACGGGGGAATCGAGCAAGCCGCGTAGGATGCCGGCCACGGCGGCGGCGCAGGCGCCCGTGCCGCACGCCAGGGTTTCGCCCGCGCCCCGTTCGAACACGCGCAGTTTCACGTGCTGGCGGTCGACGATCTGCATGTAGCCGGCGTTGACCCGGCGGGGAAAGCGCGGGTGGTGCTCGATGCGCGGGCCCGTCACGTCCAGGTCTTGCGCATCGACATCATCGACCACTTGCACGGCATGCGGATTGCCCATCGAGACGACGGACACCAGCACGGTGGCGGCGTTGCCCGGCAGCGCCAGGTCCAGCGGCCACACGGTGTCGCGGCCTTGCGCTACGCCGTCCAGGCCGCTGGCATCGAACGGCACCAGCGCGGGTTCGAGCACGGGCGCGCCCATGTCGACCGTGATGCTGCCGTCACGCTCCAGGCGTGGCGCGATGATGCCGGCCATGGTTTCCACGCGGATGCTGTCCTTGCTGGATAAGCCTTTTTCGCTGACGAACTTGACGAAGGCGCGCGCGCCATTGCCGCACTGCTCGACTTCGCCGCCATCGTTGTTATAGATGCGGTAGCGGAAGTCGCAGCCGGGCAGGCGCGGTTTTTCCACCACGAGGATCTGGTCGGCGCCGATACCGAAACGGCGGTCGGCCAGGCGCTGCCACTGGGCCGGCGTGAAGTCGATATCTTGATGGATGGCATCGATGACGATGAAGTCATTGCCGGCGCCATGCATTTTGGTAAATTGGAGTTTCATGCTCTGCCGTATCACTTGTGCTGGTTATAGAACGACGCCTCGCCTTCCGGACGCGTCTTGAAGCGTTTATGCGTCCAGAAGTATTCGGCCGGCGCTTCGCGCACGCGCTCTTCGATGAATTCGTTCATGCGGCGCGTGGCGGCCGTGATGTCGTCGCCCGGATAATCGTCCCATGCCGGGTAATAGGTCACTTGCCAGCCCTGGTAATTGGGCAGGAAGGTGGCGATGACGGGAATGACCTGCGCCTTGGCGGCCAGCGCCAGGCGCGCCGTGGCCGTCAGGGTGGCGGCGGGCACGCCGAAGAAGGGCACGAATTCCGCATCCTTCTCGCCGAAATCCATGTCCGGCAGCATGAAATACGGCAAGCCGTCGCGCAGGGCGCGCAGGATCGTCTTGATGCCGTCCTGGCGCGTAAACAGCTTGGGCGGCTTGAAGCGCGAACGGCCGTTGCGCAAGGCCTGGTCGAAGGCGGCGTTCTTTTGCTGCACATACATGGACGAGGCGGAAATTTCCATGGCCGTGGCGGCGCCGGCCACGTCGAGGCAGACGAAGTGCGGGCACAGCAGGATGGTCGGCTTGGCCGCGATCTGCTGGCCCGGGAAGGCGGGCACTTTTTTGATCAGGCGGTTCAGGCGCGCTTCCGACGACCACCACAGGATGCTGCGCTCCCACACGCTGCGCGAATAGGCCTGGAAATGCTGGCGCGCCAGCGCCACGCGCTGGGCTTCCGTCAGTTCCGGCATGCACAGGCGCAGATTCGTCAGGGCAATCTTGCGCCGCGTGGGCATGGCGATGAACAGCAGGCTGCCGACGGCCACGCCGAAGCGGCCCAAGATGGGCAAGGGCAGCCAGTGCAGCAGCCACATGAAGGCGATCAGCAGTCTCATGCCTGCTCCCCGGCGGTATCCGGCGTGGCAGGCGTGGGCGGCGGCGCGCCGCGCGGCACTTTATAGCGGTTGTAGCTCCACAGGTATTGCGCCGGACTGCGCGCGATCAATTGTTCCATGGCTGCATTGATGGTGCGCGCCTGTTCCGCCGAGGTGCTGTCGAGCGACTCGGTGAAGGGCACGAAATGCACGACGTAGCCGCGCCCGCCCGGCAGGCGTTCCGCGTAGGTGATGATGACTTCGGCGCCGCCCATCTGCGCCAGCTTGGCCGGCAGGGTCATGGTGTAGGCGGGGCGGCCGAAGAAATCGGCCCACACGCCTTCGCCTTCCTGCGGCACCTGGTCGGGCAGCAAGCCGATCGGCTGGCCTTTTTTCAGGCATTTGGCAAAGATGCGCACGCCCGACATATTGGCCGGCGCCAGCATCAGGTTTTCGCGCGCGCGGGCCCCTTCGATCAGCGGTTTCAAGGCGGCGCGCTTGGGCGGGCGGTACATCACGGTGAGCGGCGTGCGCAAGGCGATCTGCTGGGCGACGATTTCAAAGCAGCCCAGGTGCGGCGTCAGGAAGACGATGCCGCGGCCGTGTTGCAGCGCCTTTTCCACCAGTTCCCAGTTTTCCACCGTCGCATGGCGCGCCACGCGCTCGGCCGGGGCGCACCAGATGAAGGGCAATTCCAGCACGCTCTTGCCCGCTTCGGCCACGGCCGCGTGCAAGTGTTGCGAAAACCCCGCACCTTGCATGTTCTCGCGCATGCGGCGCCGATAGGATGGGGATATGGCGTAAATCACCCAGCCCAGCGCAGTGCCCAGAGCATGCAGGACGGGCAGGGGAAAGATGGACAGGAAGCGGAAAATTGGGACTAACATGTATAAGCTGTTTCCAAGAATGGCGTGTTGCCGTGCCAAAATTTTTTAAGAAGCGTAAAATACCACGTATGCAGTAACCGCTGAGTTAATAGACAACTTGCGATGCGGAATATAAATCTCGCTAAAGCGTCGCAGGCAAAATCCTCTTTACTGCGACAGAACATTCACATAGTAATCAGGAGCTTGCAATGTCAAACGACTATCTCTTCACTTCCGAATCCGTTTCGGAAGGCCATCCCGACAAGGTTGCCGATCAAATTTCCGACGCCATCCTTGACGCCATCCTGACCCAGGATCCAGCCGCCCGCGTGGCTGCCGAAACCCTGTGCAACACGGGTCTGGTGGTGCTGGCTGGCGAGATTACCACCCACGCCAATGTGGATTATATTCAAGTTGCGCGCGAAACCATCAAACGCATCGGTTACGACAACACGGAATACGGCATCGACTACAAGGGTTGCGCCGTGCTGGTGGCCTACGACAAGCAGTCGCCGGACATCGCGCAAGGCGTCGATGAAGGTGCGGGGATTGACCTGGATCAAGGCGCTGGCGATCAGGGCCTGATGTTCGGCTACGCCTGCGATGAAACGGCCGAGCTGATGCCTGCCGCCATCCACTACGCGCACCGCCTGGTCGAGCGCCAGTCGCAGCTGCGCAAGGATGGCCGTTTGCCATGGCTGCGTCCGGACGCGAAATCGCAAGTGACCCTGCGCTACGTCGATGGCCGTCCGGTCGGCGTGCACACGGTCGTGCTGTCGACCCAGCATGCGCCGGAAATCTCGCACAAGCAGATCGAAGAAGCCGTCATCGAAGAGATCATCAAGCCGATCCTGCCGCGCGAATGGCTGACGGAGACCAAATTCCTCGTCAACCCGACGGGCCGTTTCGTCATCGGCGGTCCGCAAGGCGATTGCGGCTTGACCGGCCGCAAGATCATCGTCGACACCTACGGCGGCGCAGCCCCGCACGGCGGCGGCGCGTTCTCGGGCAAGGACCCGTCGAAAGTCGACCGTTCGGCAGCCTATGCGGCCCGCTACGTGGCGAAAAACATCGTCGCGGCCGGCCTGGCGCGCCAATGCCAGGTGCAGGTCAGCTACGCCATCGGCGTGGCCAAGCCGATCAACATCACCGTCTACACGGAAGGCACGGGCGTGATTCCAGACGCGGAAATCGCCAAGCTGGTGCTGGCGCACTTTGATCTGCGTCCAAAAGGCATCGTGCAAATGCTCGACCTGCTGCGCCCGATCTACCAGAAGAGCGCCGCCTACGGCCATTTCGGCCGCGAAGAGCCGGAATTCACGTGGGAGCGTACCGACAAGGTCGCCCTGCTGCGCGACGCTGCCGGCCTGAAGTAATCTAGTCGGATTTGCAAGAAAAGCGCCCCGGCCTGCTGGCTGCGGGCGCTTTTTTTATGTGTTGTTACGTGGCAATGCCGTGCAAACAGGCTGGCGCGGCGGCCTTGACAATGATAAAATCCCGTGTCCGAGGAGCGTTGCGACGAAGAAATTCGCCAGGCTCGGAATATCCTGCAACTGCGCTCACGTACCTTTTTCAACAACTGAAAGGAGGGCGTGATGAACGCCGTACTCAAATCGCAACACGACTACACCATCGCCGATATCACCTTGGCCGCATGGGGCGACAAAGAAATCAAGATTGCTGAAACGGAAATGCCTGGCCTGATGGCCATCCGCGAAGAATTCGCGGCAGCGCAGCCTTTGAAAGGCGCGCGCATCACCGGTTCCATCCACATGACCATCCAGACCGCCGTGCTGATCCAGACCCTGGAAGCACTGGGCGCGCAAGTGCGTTGGGCATCGTGCAACATTTATTCGACGCAAGATCACGCCGCCGCCGCCATCGCCGCCGCCGGCACGCCTGTGTTCGCCATCAAGGGCGAGTCGCTGGACGACTACTGGGAATACACGCACCGCATCTTCGAATGGCCGAACGCGGACGGCAAGGCCGTCTACTCGAACATGATCCTCGACGATGGCGGCGACGCGACCCTGCTGCTGCACCTGGGCGTGCGCGCGGAAACCGACCTGTCGGTGCTGGCCAATCCGGGTTCGGAAGAAGAAATCTGCATGTTCAACTCGATCAAGAAACACTTGTTGGCCGATCCGACCTGGTATTCGAAGCGTCTGCCGGAAATCCTCGGCGTGACGGAAGAAACCACCACCGGCGTGCACCGTTTGTACCAGATGCACAAGGAAGGCAAGCTGGCTTTCCCTGCGATCAACGTGAACGATTCCGTCACGAAATCGAAGTTCGACAACCTGTATGGCTGCCGCGAATCGCTGGTCGACGGCATCAAGCGCGCCACCGACGTGATGATCGCCGGTAAAGTGGCCGTCATCGCCGGTTACGGTGACGTCGGCAAGGGTTCGGCCCAGGCCATGCGCGCCCTGTCGGCGCAAGTGTGGGTGACGGAAGTCGATCCGATCTGCGCACTGCAGGCGGCGATGGAAGGCTACCGCGTGGTGACCATGGATTACGCCTGCGAACACGGCGACATCTTCGTGACTTGCACCGGCAACTACCATATCCTGACGCACGATCACCTGACGCGCATGAAAGACCAGGCCATCGTTTGCAACATTGGTCACTTCGACAATGAAATCGATGTTGCTTCGCTGAAGCAATACGAGTGGGAAAACATCAAGCCGCAAGTCGACCACATCATCTTCCCGTCGGGCCGCCGCATCATCCTGCTGGCCGAAGGCCGCCTGGTCAACCTCGGTTGCGGCACGGGCCACCCGTCGTACGTGATGAGCTCGTCGTTCGCCAACCAGACGATCGCCCAGATCGAGCTGTACGCGAACACGGCCAACTACCCGGTCGGCGTGTACACCTTGCCGAAACACCTCGATGAAAAAGTCGCGCGCCTGCAACTCAAAAAGTTGAATGCGCAGCTGACGGAACTGACGCAAGAGCAAGCCGACTACATCGGCGTGCGCACGGAAGGTCCATACAAGCCCGACCACTACCGCTACTAATTTGGCTGGTTGCTCCGCGAGCCTACTGCGCGACGCGGGGCGCGGCCGGCGATGCTCGCTGTACATAAAGTACAGCTGCGCTTCTCGGCCACGCCGCACGTCTGCTCGCTACGGCTCCCGAAGCAACGATACTTCGCGGACTACTTGAAAGCCGGCTGCGGCCGGCTTGCCCCTCTTTTTTGACAGGCTAGAGAAATGCGCTTGCTACTGATTTGGTTTATCAATGCGGCAGCCCTGTTTGCCGTCCCTTATTTGATGCACTCGGTGACGATGAGTAGCGGCTGGACCGCGCTGCTGGCCGCTGCCGTGCTGGGGCTGGTCAATGCGCTGATCCGTCCTCTGCTGATCCTGCTGACCCTGCCCGTGACGTTCTTGTCGCTGGGCCTGTTCATTTTGATCATCAATGGCTTCATGTTCTGGCTGGTGGCGCAGATGATAGATGGTTTCCATGTTGCCAGTTTCTGGTCTGCCGTGGGCGGTGCCATCTTGTACAGCATCATTTCCTGGGCCCTGTCGACCTTACTTTTGAGCAACGACGATGGAAAAGCATAACTTCAGTATTGAGTTTTTCCCGCCGAAAACCCCGGAAGGGGCGGAAAAGCTGCGCGCCACGCGCGTCAAGTTGTCTGAATTGCATCCGAAGTATTTCTCGGTGACCTTTGGCGCCGGCGGCACCACGCAGCAAGGTACTCTCGACACCGTGCGCGAGATCCTGGCGGCGGGCGAACAGGCCGCGCCCCATCTGTCTTGCGTCGGCGGTTCGCGCGAATCGATCCGCGCCGTGCTGGCCGACTTCAAGGCGGCCGGCGTGAGCCGCATCGTGGCCTTGCGCGGTGACTTGCCCAGCGGCTACGGCGCCTCCGGCGAGTTTCGCTACGCCAACGAGCTGGTGGAATTCATCCGAGCCGAGACGGGCGACCATTTCCATATCGAAGTGGCTGCCTATCCGGAAGTGCACCCGCAAGCCCGTTCGCCGCAGGACGACCTGAACGCGTTCGCGCGCAAGGTGCAGGCCGGCGCCGATGCCGCCATCACCCAGTACTTCTACAATGCCGACGCGTATTTCCAGTTTGTCGAGCAGACGCAGAAGATGGGCATCAACGTGCCTATCGTGGCCGGCATCATGCCGATCACGAACTACACGCAGTTGATGCGCTTTTCGGACATGTGCGGCGCGGAAATTCCACGCTGGGTGCGTCTGAAACTGGCCAGCTTCGGCGACGACAGCGCGTCCATCAAGGCGTTTGGCCTGGACGTGGTGACGGGCTTGTGCGAGCGTCTGCTGGAAGGCGGCGCGCCGGGCTTGCATTTCTACAGCATGAACCAGGCGGCGCCCACGACCGCTCTGTGGCAGCGCCTGGTCAAGTAATTCCTTGCAGTTATAGCGCCTAACAAAACCGTCGCGAGCGGCAGCGAGTTGCAGCCGAGAAGCGGAGCTGTGCTATAGCACAGTGAGCATCGGAGGCCGCAAATCGCGACGCGCAGTAGGTTATGTTAGGTGCTTTCAGAGCAGATCGCCCTCGGTCACGATGTGATCGAGGGCGATGTCGTATTCGCCGTTGGGAAAGCTTGCCGCCAGGCAGGCATAGGCGATACCCAGGGTGCGCGGACGGGGAGCCTGCGCCAGGGTGCGGTCGTAATAGCCGCCGCCATAGCCAAGGCGGAAACGCTGCTCATTGAATCCCAGGCAGGGCACCAGCAGGGTGGCGGGCGCCAGGCGCAGGCGCAGCTGGGCCGGCACGGCCACGCCCATGCCATCCTTGACCATGGCTTCGCCCGGTTCCCAGTCGGAAAATGCCAGCGGCGCATGCTTTTCCAGCACCACCGGCAAGCTCAGTTGCACGCCGCGCGCGGCCAGCTGCGCATAGGCGCCGTGCAAGTCCGGCTCGCCATGCAGTGGCCAGTACACGCCCAATTCCTTGACGTTTTCCTGTGCGCACCAGTCCAGCAGGCGCTGCGCGATGGCCGCATCCCACTGCGCGCGCGTGGCGTCGGGCAGGGCGCGCCGGGTCGCCAGCAGGGCTTTGCGCAAGCCGGCCTTGCCCTCCGGCGCAATGGGTGGCCGTGCAGCCGGATCGCATGTTATTCTAGGGTCGCTATTCATATCACCATCAAGTTAAGATTGAGAGTCGTACATTGATTTCCCCACTGAAATGGATTGCCGGCACGATGCTGTGTGTTGCATCGGCCTTGTCTCCCCTGGCCGCCCTGGCCCAGGTGTCCGCCACTGTAACGCCTGCCGCGCCCGACACGCGCAGCGAGGACGATGCCTTCCTGCTGCTGCGCGACGCCGCGCGCAAGGATGACGTCGAAAAAGCCGATTTTTATGCGGGGCGCCTGACGAATTACCAGATTCCATCGTATGTTGACTATTATCGGCTGAAACCGCGCATCAAACTGCTGACCGAGGCGCAATTTCGCGATTACCTGAACCGCTACAAGGGCAGCGCCATCGCCGACCGTTTCCGCAACGACTGGCTGCTGGAGCTGGGCCGCAAGCGCGACTGGGTCGTGTTCGATGAGCAATACCCGCAATTCGCCCTCGACGACGACACCCAGCTCAAGTGCTACGCGCTGATGTCGCGCGCGGCCAAGGGCCAGAACGTGGCGGCCGAGGCGCGCAACCTGCTCGTCTCGCCGCCCGGCTATGGCGAAGCGTGCGGCAGCCTGATCGCGGCGCTGGCGCAAAATGGCCAGTTCGACGCGAACGACCTGTGGGCGCAGATCCGACTGGCGGGCCAGACCAACGCCACGGGCCCGGCGCGCCGCATCGCGCTGCTGCTGGGTGCCTCCGACGCGAAGATGGCGCAAGCCATCGACTTGCCGGCGCTGGTGCTGGCCAAGGGCGCGGGCGCCAGCCGCGCCGACCACGAGATGTACCTGGTGGCCGTCGGCCGCATGGCGAAAAGCACCTTGAAGCTGGGCGTGGTGGCGCTGCAAAAGGCCAGTGCGCAGCTGACGCCGCAGGAACAGGCCATCGGCTGGGCCAGCCTGGCCTTGCAAGCGTCGTATTCGCTGGCGCCGGAAGCGTTCGAGTATTGGCAAAAAACCAATGGTGCGCCATTGACCCAGGAACAGATGCAGTGGAAGGCGCGTATCGCCTTGCGCGAAGGCAACTGGCCTCTCGTGAAAGCGGCGATCCAGGCCATGCCGGCCTCGCTGCGCACGGACCCCACCTGGGTCTACTGGCTGGCGCGCGCGCAGCAGGCGGAAACGCCGGGCCGCCCGAATGCGCAAGCGGAGGCCCTGTACCGCACGATTTCCGATCAATCGAATTTCTACGGCTTGCTGGCCAATGAAGAACTGGGCAACCACCTGGTCTTGCCGCCGCCTGGGCAGCCCATCACGCCGGCGGAAATCGCCGCCATGGCCGCCAATCCGGGACTGCAGCGGGCGCTGAAATTCTTCAACATGCGCTTGCGCTTCGAAGGCACGCGCGAGTGGAACTGGGAATTGCGTTCGATGACGGACCGCCAGCATCTGGCGGCCGCGGAATTTGCGCGCCAGAACAATGTGCTCGACCGCATGGTCAACACCTCGGACCGCACGCGCCTGGAAGTGGACTACACGCAGCGCTACCCGACGCCGCACGACGACGTCATGCATCCGGCCACGCAAACCCTGGGCCTGGACAAGGCGTGGGTGTATGGCCTGATCCGCCAGGAATCGCGCTTCATCATGGATGCGCAATCGCATGTGGGCGCGTCCGGTTTGATGCAGGTCATGCCGTCGACGGCCCGCTACGTGGCCAAGAAGATCGGCCTCACCGATTTCGTCACGGAAACCTTGAGCGACGTGCGCACCAACGTCTTGCTGGGCACCAATTACCTGAACATGGTGCTTGGCGGCCTCGACGGTTCGCAAGTGCTGGCCAGCGCCGCCTACAACGCGGGGCCGGGGCGCTTGCGCATCTGGCGCGCCACCATGACGCGCCCGCTGGAAGGCGCCGTCTTTGCCGAGACGATTCCGTACACGGAAACGCGCGGCTACGTGAAAAACGTGATGGCCAACGCCACCTATTATGCGGCCCTGTTCGAGAAGAGCCCGCAATCGCTGAAAGCGCGCCTGGGTACCGTCGGGCCGAAAAATAGCGCCGTCGCGGCCGATTTGCCTTGAACCTTTCCTGGAATAGCTGATTATGCAAACGACCATCCTTGATCCCAGCCTGACGCAAGCCCTGGCGGCCGCGCGCGAGCCAGGTTTGACTCTCATCATCGGCAACAAGAATTACTCGTCCTGGTCGATGCGCCCGTGGGTGGCCATGACTGCCTTCGGCATCCCGTTCCAGGAAGTGCGCGTGCTGCTCGACCAGAGCGACACGGCCACCAAGATTGCCGAGTACTCGGCCTGCGGCCGCGTGCCCGTGCTGCTGGCGGGCGAGATCACGATCTGGGACAGCCTGGCCATCTGCGAATATCTGGCGGAACAGTTTCCTGACGAACACATGTGGCCGCAAGACGTGGCCGCGCGCGCCATGGCGCGTTGTGTCTGTGCGGAAATGCATTCCGGTTTCGCCGGCTTGCGCACGGATATGTCGATGAATATCAAGGCGAAGTTGCCGGGACGGGGCCGCACGGCCGCCGCGCAGGCCGACATCGGCCGCATCAGCGAAATCTGGGAAGAGTGCCTGTCGCGCTTTGGCCACCACCAGTTCCTGTTTGGCGACTTTTCCATCGCCGATGCGTATTTCGCCCCCGTCGTCATGCGTTTCCGTACGTATGGCGTGAGTCTGGCGCCAGCCCTGAACGCGTATTGCGAGCGCGTGCAGGCGCACCCGGCCGTCGCGCGCTGGATCACGGAAGCGCTGGCGGAGACGGAAACGGCGCCCAAGCACGACGCGGAACTGCCTGATTAAGAAAAGAGTGTTATGAAGATATACACGGTCGGTGGCGCGGTGCGCGACCAACTGCTGGGCTTGCCCGTGAAAGACCACGACCACGTCGTCGTCGGCGCCACGCCGGAAGACATGCTGCGCCAGGGCTTCCGGCCCGTCGGCAAGGATTTCCCCGTCTTCCTGCACCCGAAGACGCAGGAAGAATACGCCTTGGCCCGCACGGAGCGCAAGACGGCGCCCGGCTACCGGGGCTTCGTCTTCCACACGGCGCCCGACGTCACGCTGGAAGACGACCTGGTGCGGCGCGATCTGACCATCAACGCCATCGCCCGGGCCGAGGACGGTACGTTGACCGACCCGTTCGGCGGCATCGCAGATATTCAGAATAAAGTCTTCCGCCACGTCTCCGACGCGTTTGGCGAAGACCCCGTGCGCATCTTGCGCCTGGCCCGCTTTGCCGCCCGTTTTCACACCTTCACTGTCGCACCCGCCACCATGGCGCTGATGCGCCGCATGGTGGCCGACGGCGAAGTCGACGCCCTGGTGGCCGAGCGCGTGTGGCAGGAAGTGGCCAAGGGGTTGATGGAAGGCCATCCTTCGCGCATGCTGACGGTGCTGCACGAGTGCGGCGCGCTGGCGCGCATCCTGCCGGAACTGGTGCTCAGCGCGCATGTGCTGCAGGTGATCGATCATGTCGCCAGCGCAGGCCACGCCCTGTGCGTGCGCTTTGCCGTATTGATGCTGGCCGTGCCGTTGGCGCAGATCAACGCGCTGAGCGAGCGCCTGCGCGTGCCCAACGACTGCCGCGAGCTGGCGGTGATGGCGGCGCGCGAGCAGGCGGCGGTCGCTGGCGCGCTGGCGTTGAGCGCCGAGGAACTGGTGAGCTTGTGCGAGCGCTGTGACGGACTGCGCAAGCCGCAGCGTTTCGTGCAGATGCTGGAGGCCATCGCCTGCGATGTGCATGCACGGGATCCCGTGTTTCCACAGTCCGCCTGGCTGCAAGCCATGCTGGCGGCCGTGCGCGGCGTGGATGCGGGTGCGCTGGCGCAAGCGTGCGCACAGGAACCGAAGCGCATTCCGGCCATCATCCATACAGCGCGGGTCGAGGCCGTCACGAACGTGATCAGCAGCCGGGAACTGCCATGACCCTGCCCAAATTGTTCCAGAACCCGTTTCGCCGCTGGCTCAGCCGTAGCGGCGGCGGGCGTCCGAGCGTGCTCGTCAAGCAGCTGCATGAGCGCGACCGGCGCCGCATGATGAAGCATTTCCTGTCGTTGGAGAAAAGCGACCGGCTGCTGCGCTTCGGCAGCGCCTTGCCCGATGAACTGGTGGCCCAGTACGTGCAAAAGATGGATTTCTCGCGCGATATGATTTACGGCGTCTACAACAGCCTGTTCAAGCTGGTGGGCGTGGGGCATCTGGCGTTCGCGCCGAAGGACAAGTCGCCGGCGAAAAGTGTCGTGACGGACAAGGAGCAGGTGGCCGAGTTTGGCGTGTCCGTGTCGAAATCCATGCGTGGCATGGGTGTCGGCTCGAAACTGTTCGAACGGGCGGCGATTCACTGCCGCAACAACGATGTCGATACCCTGTACATGCACTGTCTGTCGTCGAACAAGACGATGATGCATATCGCCAAGAAGGCGGGCATGGAAATCCAGCGCGACTATGGCGAGGCCGATGCCTATCTGAAACTGTTGCCGCCGAATCCATCGAGCATGCTGCAGGAAGCCGTGCAGGAACAGTTCGCCATGTTCGACTACACGTTCAAGGCCAACGCGCGCGCCGCGTTCAAGCTGTGGGATCGCTTGCCGGGCCGCAAGAAGAAGCCCGGGCCGCCATCACAATAAGGGCAGGGCCGTCGTATCCTTGATGCGCTGCAAGGCAAAGCTCGATTTCACGTCCAGCACGGCCGGATGGCGCAGCAGGGTCGCCATCATGAAGCGCGAAAAGTGCTCCATGTCTTCCACGTGCACGCGCAGCAGATAATCCATTTCGCCCGTCATCGCATAGCACGCCACCACTTCCGGCCATTGCGCCACCGCCACGGCGAAGTCGGCGCGCGGCGAGGTATTCGTCACCAGGTTGGGCGCCAGCACCCTTGCCGTGCTGTGAGCCGTGGCGTCGCTGTGCTTTTCCAGCCGCACGTTCACGTAGGCGAGCAAGCCCAGGCCGATCTTTTCCGGGTCCAGCAGGGCCACGTACTGGCGGATCACGCCCGCTTCTTCCAGCCGTTTGACGCGGCGCAAGCATGGCGACGGCGACAGGCTGACCTGCTCGGCCACGTCCTGATTCGACAGGCGGCCATCGGCCTGCAGGACGGAGAGGATCTTGCGATCCGTTTTATCCAGCGTAATTTTGCTCATGCTTCCTCCGGTGGGTCTTGTTTCACGCAATATTATTGCGCAAATCATGATTGTTCGGGAGATCTTTGGCATTTAATGCCCACAGACCGCGCCTATACTGTGCGCTACTTCTTGGAGGAGACATCATGCAATTTCAGCCTTGGGATAACCCGATGGGTACCGATGGTTTCGAGTTCGTCGAGTATGCAGCACCAGACCCAAAAGCATTGGGCAAGCTGTTCGAGAACATGGGCTTCACGGCCATCGCGCGCCACCGCCACAAGGATGTCACCCTGTACCGTCAGGGCGACATCAATTTCATCATCAATGCCGAACAAGATTCGTTCGCGCAGCGTTTTGCCCGCCATCACGGCCCGTCCGTGTGCGCCATCGCCATCCGCGTCGACGACGCGGCCTTCGTGTACCGCCGCGCGCTGGAACTGGGCGCCTGGGGTTTCGACAATAAAACGGGCCCGATGGAGTTGAATATCCCCGCCATCAAGGGCGTGGGCGATTCGCTGCTGTACTTCGTCGACCGCTGGCGCGGCAAGGGCGCCGACAAGCCGGACGCGGCCGCACCAGGCGGCATCGGCGACATCAGCATCTATGACGTCGACTTCGTCGCCATTCCCGGCGCCGTCGCCAACCCGGTCGGCCATGGCCTGACCTATATCGACCATCTGACGCACAATGTGCACCGCGGCCGCATGAAGGAATGGGCGACGTTCTATGAAAGCCTGTTCAATTTCCGCGAAGTGCGCTACTTCGACATCGAAGGCAAGCTGACGGGCCTCAAGTCGAAGGCCATGACTTCGCCTTGCGGCAAGATCCGCATCCCGATCAATGAATCGTCGGATGACAAGTCGCAGATCGCCGAATACCTGGACCAGTACCATGGCGAAGGCATCCAGCATATCGCGCTGGGCACGGACAATATCTACGAATCCGTGCAAGGCATGCGCGATACGGGTATCGATTTCCAGGACACGATTGAAACTTACTATGAGCTGGTCAACCGCCGCCTGCCGAACCATGGCGAGCAGCTGGAAGAGCTGCGCCGCCTGCGCATCCTGATCGATGGCCACAGCACGGAAAACGAACGCGAACTGCTGCTGCAAATCTTCACGCAGACGGTGATCGGCCCGATCTTCTTCGAGATCATCCAGCGCAAGGGCGACCAGGGCTTCGGCGAAGGCAATTTCCGCGCCCTGTTCGAATCGATCGAGCTGGACCAGATCAAGCGCGGCGTGCTGAAAGATACGAACGCGGCGTAATGTTGCTTTGTAACAAATAGTAGTGAAAATGGCAGCAGCCCGGGAGTGCAGCGCAGCAAAGAACTGCGCGCATTCCTGTGGTAGTCTACGACAAACAAGTCATTTTTCCGCACCGGCATTGCCCACAAGGCGCGGCCGGTACGTGTGAGTTCAACCGACTTTGCACGCGTAGCACAGAGAATAATGGAGACAAGTAATGAATGCACCAATCAAGGGCTCGAGTCTTGAGCCGGGCGCGCACGCGTCTGAAATTTCCCTGAACGATAAATACACGCTCGAGCGTGGCCGCGCCTTCATGACGGGCACGCAAGCGCTGATCCGCCTGCCGATGCTGCAGCGCGAGCGCGATTTGAAGGCTGGCCTGAATACGGCCGGTTACATCACCGGTTACCGCGGTTCGCCTGTGACGTCTGTCGACATGACGGCGATCAAGGCCAAGAAATACCTCGATGAGCACCACGTCAAATTCCACCCGGGCCTGAACGAAGACTTGGCCGCCACGGCCGTCTGGGGCACGCAGCAAACGAATCTGTTCGAAGACGCGAAATACGACGGCGTGTTCGGCATGTGGTACGGCAAGGGTCCCGGCGTCGACCGCTGCGGCGACGTGTTCAAGCACGCCAATAACGCCGGTTCCGCCAAGCATGGCGGCGTGCTGGTGCTGGCCGGCGACGACCATGCGGCGAAATCCTCGTCCACGGCGCACCAGTCCGACCATATCCTGAACGCTTGCGGCATCCCCGTGCTGTACCCGTCGTCGGTGCAGGAATACATCGACTATGGCTTGCACGCCTGGGCCATGAGCCGCTACACGGGCCTGTGGGTGTCGATGAAATGCGTGACCGACATCATCGAGTCGGGCGCCGCCGTCGATTTCGACCCGGACCGCGTGCAGATCACCCTGCCGACCGACTTCGAGATGCCGGCCGGTGGCCTGAACATCCGCTGGCCCGACACGGTGCTGGAACAAGAAGTACGCATGAACAGCTACAAGTGGTATGCGGCGCTGGCGTATGCGCGTGCCAACAAGCTCAATAAAATCATCTGGGACAGCCCGAAGGCGCGCATCGGCATCATCACGGCCGGCAAATCCTACCTCGATACGCGCCAGGCGCTGGCCGACCTTGGCATCGACGAGCAGACGGCGTCCGACATCGGCATCCGCCTGTACAAGATCGGCATGACCTGGCCGCTGGAAGCGGACGGCGTGCACGAATTTGCCAAGGGCCTCGATGAAATCCTCGTGGTGGAAGAAAAGCGGCAAATCCTCGAATACGCGCTGAAGGAAGAGCTGTACAACCTCAAGGACGGCGAGCGTCCGCGCGTGGTTGGCAAGTTCGACGACACGGGCGAATGGAGCAACCAGAAGGGCACGGGTCACGGCGACTGGCTGCTGCCGGCCACCTATGAACTGAATCCAGCCATGATCGCCCGCGCGATTGCCAGCCGCATCTCGCGCTATTACGCCGGCCACCCGGTGGAGCAGCGCGTGAAGGAACGCATCGCCTACCTGGAAGCGAAGGAAAACGTCCTCAAGGCCATCAGCGTGAAACCCGATCCGCAGAAGGACCGCACGCCGTTCTTCTGCTCCGGCTGCCCGCACAACAGTTCCACCAAGGTGCCGGAAGGCTCGCGCGCGCTGGCCGGCATCGGCTGCCACTACATGGTGCTGTGGATGGACAGGGAGACCTCGACGTTTACCCACATGGGCGCCGAAGGCGTCACCTGGGTGGGGCAGGCGCCGTTCACGAATGAAAAGCACGTGTTTACCAACCTCGGTGACGGCACGTATTTCCACTCGGGCATCCTGGCCATCCGCGCGGCCGTCTCGGCCAAGGTGAACATCACGTATAAAATTCTGTTCAACGATGCGGTGGCGATGACGGGCGGCCAGGAATTCGACGGGCCTTTGTCTCCGGCGATCATTTCGCGCCAGATCGCCGCCGAAGGCGTGGGCCCCATCATCGTCGTTACCGACGAACCGGAAAAATACCCGGACGATTACGCCTGGGCCGAAGGCGTCACCGTGCGCCACCGCTCGGAATTGATGGACGTGCAGCGCGAATTGCGCGACATGCCCGGCGTGTCGGCCATGATCTACGACCAGACCTGCGCCTCGGAAAAACGCCGCCGCCGCAAACGCAACGAATACCCGGACCCGGCCAAGCGCGCCGTCATCAACGAAGCCGTCTGCGAAGGCTGCGGCGACTGTTCCGTGCAATCGAACTGCCTGTCGGTGGAACCGCTGGAAACGGAACTGGGGCGCAAGCGCCAGATCAACCAGTCGTCCTGCAACAAGGATTTCTCGTGCACGACGGGTTTCTGCCCCAGCTTCGTGACGGTGGAAGGCGGCGGCTTGAAAAAGCCGAAGAAGGCGGCTGCCGCCGACAAGGACGCGCCAGCCGCGCCGGCCTTGCCGACACCGACGATTCCTTCGACGGCCGAGCCGTTCGGCATCCTGGTCACCGGCATCGGCGGCACGGGTGTGGTCACCGTCGGCCAGATCCTGGCCATGGCGGCCCACGTGGAAGGCAAGGGCTGTTCCGTGCTGGACATGAGCGGCCTGGCGCAAAAAGGCGGCCCCGTGATGTCGCACGTGCGCCTGGCTGACCGCCAGGAAGATATCCACTCGACGCGCGTCGGCACCGGTGCGGCCGACCTCGTGATCGGCTGCGACCTGATCGTCACGGCCAGCCGCGATGCCCTGTCGCGCATGGGAGAAGGCCGCAGCTGGGCCATGATCAACTCGACCAGCTCGTCGACGGCCGCCTTCGTGAAGAACCCGGACTGGCAATTCCCCGGCGCTGCCGCGCGCATGGAAATCGAAAAGGCGTGCGGCAGCGACCACGTGGACTTCATCGACGCGGGCCAGATCGCCACGGCGCTGATGGGCGACTCCATCGCCACCAACATGTTCATGCTCGGCTACGCCTGGCAAAAGGGCAAAGTGCCCTTGAGCGAAGCGGCCATCATGAAGGCCATCGACTTGAACAACGTCTCGGTGGCGTTCAACAAGGCGGCCTTCAACTGGGGCCGCGCGGGCGCCCACGATACGGCCAGCCTGGTGCGCATGACGACGCCGGCGAAAGTGGTGGAATTCAAGCGCATCGACACGCTCGACGACGTCATCGAAAAAAGAGTGGCCCTGCTGACGGCTTACCAGGACCGCGCGTATGCGCAGCAGTACCTGGACTTCGTCGGCCAGGTGCGCGCCGCTGAAAGCGCCCTGAATGGCCCGCACCTGCGCCTGACGGAAGCCGTGGCCCGCTACTTCTACAAGCTGATGGCCTACAAGGACGAGTATGAAGTGGCGCGCCTGTACACGGACGGCGCCTTCCAGGCGAAGATCGCCGCCATGTTCGAAGGCGACATCAAGCTCAAGTTCCACCTGGCGCCGCCGATCATGGCGAAAACCGACGCCCAGGGCCACCTGGTCAAGAAGGAATTCGGCCCGTGGATGATGAAGGCGTTTGGCGTGCTGGCCAAGTTCAAGGGCTTGCGCGGCACGGCCTTCGACGTGTTCGGCCATACGGCCGAGCGCAAGATGGAGCGCGCGCTGATTCTTGAATACCGCGCGACGGTGGGCGGCCTGCTGCCGAAACTGACGACGGCCAAGCTGGCGCAAGCCGTGGCCATCGCCAGCATTCCGGAAGACATCCGCGGCTATGGCCACGTGAAGGAGCGTCATTTGAAGGCGGCGAGAGAGAAGGAAGCGAGCTTGCTGATCGCCTTCAACGCGCCGACGCCGCTGCCGCCCGTCGTGGCTGCGCCCGTGGCGGCCACCGTGGCGTGATGGCGTAAGCCTACCGCTGTAGCAATGGCGCCTGCGGGCGCCATTGTGTCAAAGAAAGCAACGCTTATTTGCAAAACACATTATAATTTTTCGATAATTTCTTTTCGGAAAGTTTGCCATGCCTTCCCTGCGTTTTTTCGCTCCGGCGGTTTCCCTTGCCCGTCCTGTTGCTGTGTCTTTTGCATTGCTGTTGAGTGCCTGCGGCGGTGGTGGAGGAGGAGGCAGCAGCAGCGACGGCGCGCCCGTCGTGCCGCCCGTGACGCCGACGGGGCCGACGGCGCTGGTCGCCTCATCCACGGTGGCGAACCGCTGCGAGGCGCCGCGCAGCGGCAGCAGCATCGACAAGCCGGGCACCTTGCTCAATGAACAGACGTGGGTGCGCAGCTGGATCGATGAAACGTATCTGTGGTACCGCGAAGTGCCGACCACCTACCTGCCGCAAAGCTTCACCACGGCCAAGGCGTACTTCGATGTGCTGAAAACGACGGCCACGACGGCGTCCGGCAAGCCGAAGGACCAGTTCCATTTCACGTATACGACGGCGGAATGGGAAGCCTCGCTCAATGGCGTGGAACTGGGCTACGGCATGCTGCTGGCGCTGACGCGCACCACGCCGCCGCGCAAGGCGGTGGTCACCATTGTGGAGCCAGGCTCGCCGGCGGCACTGGCGGGCTTGCGGCGCGGTGACGTGCTGCAAACCGTCGATGGCGTCGATTTCGTCAACGCTCCCGACACGGCCAGCGTAGATATCCTCAACGCGGGCCTCTTCCCTGCAGCGCAAGGCACGCATACGCTGGCGTTCAGCCGCAACGGGGCGCCCATCTCCGTGAGCCTGCAGGCGGTGGAGGTCAGCACCAGCGCCGTGCAGAACGAGCGCATCATCGACACGCCCACGGGCAAGGTGGGCTACCTGACCTTCAATACGCATAACAATGTGGCCGAACGCCAGCTGATCGAGACCATGACCCGCTTCCAGGCGGCAGGCATCAGCGACCTGGTGCTCGATGTGCGCTACAACGGCGGCGGTTATCTGGATGTCGCCAGTGAACTCGCTTACATGATTGCTGGCCCGCAAGTTACTACCGGCAAGACCTTCGAGCAGGTGCTCTTCAATGACAAGACCCGGCCGGAAGCGCCCGTGCCATTCCATGCGCAAAGCCAGGGCTTCGGCGGCCCGAATCCCCTCGCCAAGGGAACGCCGCTGCCCTCCCTGGGTCTCAAGCGCGTGACCTTGCTGACAACCGGCAATACCTGCTCGGCCAGCGAAGCCATCATCAACGGCTTGCGTGGCGTGGACGTGCAAGTCAACCTGATCGGCGGCACCACGTGCGGCAAGCCCTACGGTTTCTTTCCCGCGCCGAATTGCGGCACCACGTATTTTGCCGTGCAATTCCAGGGCGTCAACGCCAAGGGCTTTGGCGACTTTGCCGATGGCATGGTGCCGACCTGCAACGTGACGGACGATTATCAGCACCAGCTGGGCGACGTGGCGGAAGGCATGCTGGCAGCGGCGCTGCGCTACCGCAGCAGCGGCAGCTGCACTCCGGTCATGGGCGCGACCAGGCTGCTGAGTTCGCTGGAGAGCCCGGCCGACACTGCCACGCGCCTGTTGCGGCCGTCCCACAAGGAAATTGCCATCTTGCGCCGTTAAAGCGCATGTTCCTGCCATCAGTGAGCGGGGACGCCTGGCGTTTTCCTGCTCATGAATCTTTCTATATAACAATTTTGATATATAGAAAGATGAATCCATTCGTTCTGGAATGACTGGCATTTTGCTATCTTGCCGCTTTTCTCCCACCTTGAGAAGCGCAACGATGTCGAAACAGTTCAAGTTAACCCCGCTCAGCCTTGGCGTACTGGCCATCCTGGGCGGCACCGCATGGCAGGCGCACGCGCAAACGCAAGCGCCCGCAGCGGATCAGCAGGCAGCGGTCACCCCGCCAGCCGTCGTGGTCACCGGTTCGCGCATTCCCCGCGCCAGCCTGGAAGGCCCGTCTTCCGTCACCATCCTGACCGGCGATGAAATCACCAAGCAGGGTTACAAGAACGTCTTCGACGCGCTGACCAGCCAGGTGCAGAACAGCGGCTTTACGCAGGGCGAGGATTACGGCAATACCTTCACGCCATCGGCCAATACCATCAGCCTGCGCGGCCTGGGCCCGAACCACACCTTGATCCTGCTGAACGGCCGCCGCCTGGCCGACTTCCCCATCGCCTATGACGGTGCCGTCAATTTCACCAACCTGGCGAACATCCCGTCGAGCATTGTCGACCGCATCGAGATTCTCAATGGTGGCGCCTCGGCCATCTATGGCTCGGACGCGATCGCCGGCGTGGTCAACGTGATCCTGAAAAAACAGGCGGAAGGCTTCGATATCAACGTCAAGGTCGGCGGCACGTCGCGCGGCGGCGCCGGCAACCAGCGCGTGCAGCTGACGGGCGGCGGCAATTTCGACAAGCTGCATACCCTGTTCAGCGTGGAACTGAGTGAGCGCGACCCGCTGTGGAGCATGGACCGCGACTTCATGACCAGCCGCTCCGGCGTGCCGACGACGGTCGCTTCGCGCCGCGTGATGGCGTCCGGCACGTCCGGCAGCTATGTGGACCTGGGCGACACCTGCGGCCAGTTCGGCGACATGTTCGGCGGCAGCGTCGTCAAGTACCAGGCGAAGAACGGCAGCTACTGCGCCAGCCCGAAAGCCCGTCCCACCTACTGGACCACGCAGACCAAGAACAGCAGCCAGAACGTGTTCGGCAGCGCCAATTACGAGCTCGATGCCGATACGACCCTGTTTGCCGACTTCCTGATCGGCAAGAACAAGACCGTCAACACGACGCGCGGTCCGTCGTGGACCTCGGCCTCGCTGGGCAACGGCTACTTCCTGAACCAGAACAGCGGCGTCTACGAAGAGTGGACCCGCTTCATGTCGCCCGAGGAAATCGGCGGCGTGCAGCGTTACAAGCGCAGCTGGGACGACATGGCCACGGCCATCTCGCTGGGCGCCAAGGGCCGCATTCCGGGCAGCGCGTGGCAGTATGAAGCCAATTACAACGCGTCCATCTACAAGAGCGAAGGCCACACGCCGCGCATGTTGTCGAACATCGACAGCTTCTTCCTGGGGCCCAAGCTGGGCACGGATGCCAAGGGCGTGGCCATCTACGCGCCGGATGCGGCGCGCCTGTCGCGCCGTCTGACGGCTGCCGAATTCGACAGCATTACGGGCTACAGCGACAGCAAGGACAAGGCCTGGACGAATACCCTGAGCCTGGCCACGAATGGCGACCTGTTCCAGCTGCCTGCCGGCACCGTGAAAATCGCCACGATTGCCGAGGCGAGCAAGCAGGGCTTCAGCAACGAGCCCGACGCGCGCATCGACCAGGGCTACTTCAATATCGCCACCGGTTCGGGCGTCACTGCCGGCACCCGTTCGCGCTATGCGCTGGGCGCGGAATTGAATGTGCCGCTGCATGAGAAGCTGACGGGTACCCTGGCCGGCCGTTATGACCGCTACAGCTTTGCCGGCCGCAAGGAAGGCAAGTTCACCTACAACGGCGGCCTGGAACTGCGCCCGGCACCGGACCTGCTGTTCCGCGCCAACTACGCCACCAGCTTCCGCGCGCCGGACATGAACTACATCTACCAGGCCCGCGGCAAAGGCTATTATTCGAGCACCACCGACTACTACCGTTGCGACGCCGCCGGACAGGCCATCGACGGCTGCGAGTATGCCAATAAATCGCCGGGCGCCGATTACGTGCAGAACGGCAGCCGCGACCTGCAGTCGGAAAAGGGCAAGTCCTTCGGCGTGGGCGCCGTGTGGTCGCCGAGTTCCAATTTCGACGTCTCCGTCGACTACTGGAACATCAAGATCGACGACCTGGTGACCAACCTGAGCGCCGACAAGCTGCTGCGCGACGAATCCGATTGCCGCCTGGGCAAGGCCGATATCAGCTCGCCGACCTGCATCGATACCCTGGGCCGCATCGAGCGCTACGCAGCCAATGCCTTGAACAAGGCGGGTGAGATCAAGACCATCACCGTCAACCCGATCAACGCGGCCAAGCAAAGCAGCAGCGGCATCGACGTCAGCCTGAAGTATTTGCTGCGCACGGCGGACTATGGCCGCTTTGCCTTCAAGGCCAACTACGCGCGGGTGCTGAGCAAGAAATCGCAGCAATTCGCCGGCGATGCGGAAACCGACGAAACCAAATCGATGACCAACATGGATTGGCCGGACAAGCTGAACCTGAGCGTCAACTGGGCTGCGGGCGACTGGTCGAACACCTTGCTGATCAGCCGTTACGGCAAGGTGCCGAATGCCGCCGGCAAGGCTTACCTGACGCCGACGGCGCTGGCCAACATCAGCACCGTGTACCGCATCAGCGACCGCGCCACCTTGTCGCTGATCGTCAACAACGTCTTCGACAAGATCAAGCGCGATACCAGCAACGGCTGGCCGTACTACCCGATCGGCAACTACAGCCCGCAAGGCCGCCAGGGGTGGATCGAGTTTAACTACCATTTTGGCTCGTAGTTCACGCTTGCCAGAGCAAGGCCGGAGCAGCAGACGCTGTTCCGGCTTTTTTATTTGCCACTGCGTCTTTGCACCGACCGCCGCCCTATAATTGCCCGCTTGTCCCTCTTGATGGAGCTAGCCCGATGCTACGCCATGTCCTGCTGTCCGCCGCCGTGTTTTCCCTGTTTGCCGTCAACGCGCATGCCGCGCGCGATATGCGGCTGTTTTCCCTGAAGACGGTGGCCGAGTACTCGGGCTTCAAGGAGACGGGCCGCTACGAGGAAGTGGAAGCCTTGTGCCGGCGCTTCGAGGACCACCATCCGAAACAGGTACGCTGCCTTGAATTTGGCCGCACGCCGGAAAACCGCCCCATGCTGGCGCTGGCCGTGTCCAACACGGGCGCGCTGACGCCGGAGGCGGCCAAGCTGCGCAAGATACCGGTACTGCTGGTGCAGGGCGGCATCCATGCGGGGGAAATCGACGGCAAGGATGCGGGTTTCCTGGCCCTGCGCGAAGTCCTGGAAGGCAAGGCAGCCGCTGGCGTGCTGGACAAGCAGGTGCTGCTGTTCGTCCCCGTCTTCAATGTCGATGGCCATGAGCGCTTCGGCCAGTGGAACCGTCCGAACCAGCGCGGTCCCGTTGAAATGGGCTGGCGCAGCACGGCGCAAAACTACAATCTGAACCGTGAATACATGAAGGCCGATACACCCGAGATGCAGCACATGCTGGCGCTGGTGAACAGCTGGGATCCGCTGGCGTATGTCGACCTGCACGTGACGGACGGCGCGCAGTTCGAACCGGATATCTCGATCCAGGTCGAACCCGTGCATGCGGGCGATGCGGCCTTGCGCGCGGCGGGAACGGCGCTGCGCGACGGCGTGCTGGCCGACCTGGCAAAGCAGGGTTCCGATCCGAAGCCGTTCTACATGTCATTTGCCGAAGAAGACAATCCGCAGTCGGGTTTTGTCGATTCGACGCCGAACCCGCGCTTTTCGCACGGCTATTTCCTGTTGCGTAACCGGTTCGGCGTGCTGGTGGAAACCCACTCGTGGAAGGACTACCCGACCCGCGTGCGCATCACGCGCAACACCATCATTTCCCTGCTGTCGCAGATGGCGCAGCACGGCGCCGCATGGCGGCAGACCGCCATGGAAGCGGACCTGCGCGCGACGCAGCTGGCCGGCAGTGCGCTGCCCCTCAGCTACAAGACCACGGAGAAGAGCCGCATGATCGCGTTTCGCGGCTATGCCTATACGCGCACGCCATCCGAAGTGTCGGGCGCCCTGATGACGCGCTATGACGAAAAGACGCCGCAAATCTGGAACGTGCCGCTGCGCGACGAGATCGTGCCAGACCTGCAGGTGAGCGCGCCGAAAGCCGGCTACCTGGTGCCATGCGCGCAGGCGAAGATGGTGGGCGCCAAATTGCGCCAGCACGGCATCGCCTACAAGGAAATGACCTCCCACGCCTCCAGGCAGAATGTGGAAATCTTCCGCGCCACGCAAGTGAAGTTCGGCGCGCAGTCGTTCGAAGGACGCCAGACGGCGGCGGTACAGGGCGAATGGCAGAAGGCAGTGCGCCTGGTCGATAGCTGCGTGCTGTACGTGCCCGTCAACCAGCCGAAGGCGCGCCTGGTGATGGCGCTGCTCGAGCCGCGCGCGCCCGACTCGCTGCTGGCCTGGGGCAGCTTCAACACGGCGTTCGAGCGCAAGGAATACATGGAGGACTATGTGGCCGAGGATGTGGCGCGCGCGCAGCTGGCGGCCGACCCGGCGCTGGCGGCGCAGTTCCGGCAGAAGCTGGCCGACGAACCCGAGTTTGCAAAGAATCCGCACGCGCGCCTGGAGTTTTTCGCCCGCCGCCACAGCTCGTGGGATGAGCGGCTGAACCTGTATCCGGTCATGCGCGTCGACGTGGCGCCTGTCGGTTTCATGGATTTATAACGCCGAGTACACGCGTCGCCGCGCGGTGCACACCGAAGTTGTCAAATCGCGCAGATTAATCGAAAGAAAATGCTATTCTCCGCTCGATGCTGGCGCCGCCAGCACGAGCAGAGGCGAGGAATGGGCAATAACACACTGTACAACCAGCACCGCGAGACGTTTTTTCGCCTCTGCGATGCCATCGACGAGAATCAGGTGGAACAGGTGCGCAGCCTGCTCCAGGCCACGCCACTGCTGTTGACCTTGCGCCGCTACAACATGGATGACGGCGAATCGCTGCTGCATCTGGCCGCGGCCGGCGGCAGCCGCGAAGTCTGCGCCCTGCTCGTGTCGCTGGGCATGGACGTCGATCTGCCCTTGCCCGGTTACCGCAACCATACGCCGCTGGACGCGGCGGCAAGCCATGGCCACCTCGATACCTGCCGCTGGCTGCTCGAGCAGGGCGCCGCCGTCGATGGCTTGCCGGATAATATACTGTCGCCGCTGGACAGCGCCTGCGTGGGCGGCCACCAGGACGTGGTGGCCTTGCTGCTGCAGCGGGGCGCCAATCCGAACCGCCTGCATACGCGCTGGAACCAGGCGCCGCTCGATATCGCCACCGGCTGGGGCTTTCCTGCTATCGCCCAAATGCTCGCTGCCGCCGGCGGCGTCAGCATACTCGACGTGCCGCAGCAGGCGGCCGCCTCGCCGCAGGAATCGATCCGCACCTTCATGCACAACAGCGCCGGCTGGGTGCTGCCGGCCGTGTTCAGCCCGGACAGCGGCGACGCGCGTTTTTCGCTGGGCATCAGCTGCATCGGCGGCAAGCGCGATTTCAAGCTGCTGTTTACGGCCGGCCTGTTCCAGCAATCCCCGATGACCGAACTGGCCGTCTGCCTGCCAGCCCGCTGGCCGCTGACCGTGCACGGTTTCGCGGAGCACAGCCCATGGCGCTTCCCGGTGGCGCTGCTGGGACGCCTGGGACGGCGCACGCTCGATCGGGCCAGCCTGGCGGCGGGCGAGCTGCTGCGGCGCGACGATCCGCACCTGGCGGACCTGGCCTGGCCGGATGGCGTCGATGCGCTGCTGGCCATCGACAAGCGCTGGAATCCGGCGCCGGAGGAAGACGACATTGCCGACGATGACAATGTCACCATCTATCTGCTGGTGCCGGTGACGTTCACGAAAAAAGGCGCGCCCGACGCCAGCGCCTTGCCGGCTTTGATGGAGCGCAAGCTCAAAGGCAGCTGGAAAGTGTCGGCCTTGCCCGTTCCCGTCAGTGGCTAGCGTGCACGCACGCATGGCCAGATCAAGCCGGCCAGCTTGCCGCGATGTTATCCTGCCCATGCCTCTTCCGCGTCCGCGCGCAACCTGTCCACGCAACGGTTTTCCATGACCAAAAAAATTCTTCTCCTGAGCGTCTCGGCCGGCGCCGGCCACATGCGCGCGGCGCAAGCCATCGAGGCGTATGCGGCGCGCGATGACGGCGCAGGCCCTGCGGCGCTGGTCCTGCATCTCGACGTGATGGACTTCGTCACGCCCGCCTTCCGCAAGCTGTACACGGATTTGTATCTCAAGCTGGTCAACAAGGCGCCCGCGCTGTGGGGCTATCTGTACCATGCCACCCACGATGCGCCGCGCGACAGCTCGATGCAGCGCCTGCGCCGCGCCGTCGAGCGCCTCAACACGCGCGCGCTGATGGCGCGGATCGCCGCCTTCCAGCCCGACGCCATCATCTGCACGCATTTCCTGCCGGCCGAACTGCTGTCGCGCGCATTGCGCCAGCAGCAGCTGGCTTGTCACGTGTGGGTGCAGGTCACGGATTTCGACTTGCACCGCATGTGGGTGCACGAGCAGATGCAGGGCTATTTCGCCGCCACCGACGAAGTGGCGTTCCGCATGCGCCACGAAGGCGTCCCCGCCGACCGCATCCACGTGACGGGCATTCCCATCATGCCCGCGTTTGCGCAGGTGCCCGACCGCGTGTCGTGCGCGCAGGCGTTTGGCCTCGACCCGCAGCGCACCACGATACTGCTGATGGGCGGCGGTGCGGGACTGGGCAGCCTTGAAACGGTCGCCGCGCGCCTGCTGGCGCTGCCGGGCGATTTCCAGCTGATCGTGCTGGCGGGGAAAAACGCCGCCGCGCTGGCCGCGCTGCAGACACTGGCCGGCCAGCATCCGGGCCGCTTGCTGGCGCAAGGCTTTACCAGCGAAGTCGAGCGCCTGATGGCGTGCGCCGACCTGGTGATCACCAAGCCGGGCGGGCTGACCACCTCGGAATGCCTGGCCCTGGGCTTGCCCATGATCGTCAACTCGCCGATTCCCGGGCAGGAAGAGCGCAATGCCGATTATCTGCTGGAGCAGGGCGTGGCATTGAAAGCGTTTGACGCCGTCACTCTGGAATACCGCGTGCGCCTGTTGCTCGATCATCCTGCACAGTTGCACGCCATGCGCGCGAAAGCGCTGGCCCTGGGCCGCCCGCGCGCTGCCCTGGACGTGCTGGCGCAGGTGCTGCGCGCTGGCGCCGTCCGTGAATAACAAGGAAGCCATGATGCTGCATGCAGTACTGCTGACCCTCGCCCTGGGGCTGGCCGCCGCGCCGGCAGGGGCGCAGTTATCGCCACCGCGCCATGCGGACTGGGCCACGCCGCTGCCGCAGGTGTCGAACTTGCACCAGGTCACGCCCGCCCTGTATCGCAGCGCCAAGCTGGACAGTGCCGACGTGGCCCGGTTGCAGGCGCTGGGCGTGAAGACGGTGATCAGCCTGCGCTCCTTCCACTCCGATACGCAGGTGCTGGAAGGCAGTGGTATCCGCGCCGTCCGCATTCCCATCAATACCTGGGCCATCCGCGACCGGCATGTGATCGACACCATGCGTGCCATCCGCGCCGCCGGGCAGCACGGGCCCGTGCTGCTGCACTGCCTGCATGGCGCCGACCGCACGGGCATGATGGCGGCCATGTACCGCATGCTGTACCAGGGCTGGCCGCGCGAGAAGGCGATCGACGAGCTGAAAAACGGCGGTTACGGCTACCACGTCGTGTGGAAGAACATCGAACGCTATCTGTCGCGCGTCAATGTCGAGGAACTACGCGCACGCATCGACGCACCGCAGCCCTGATACCCGATTGGCGTCGCCAGCGGCAGTGGCCGTTTCACGCTGGCGCGCGACTTCAGGCATGATGTCGTTTCATCCACACATCTGCCCGGAACCCGCATGGAACACCACAGCTTTCTCATCAACATACTGTTTTACCTGGTCGCCGCCATCATCATGGTGCCGCTGGCCAAGCGCCTGGGCATGGGCGCCGTGCTGGGTTATCTGGTGGCCGGTGTCGTCATCGGACCGTGGGGCCTGGGCCTGATCAAGAATGTCGAGGTGATCCTCAGCTTTTCCGAATTCGGCGTGGTGCTGCTGCTGTTCCTGATCGGCCTGGAGCTGGAGCCGAAGCGCTTGTGGCTGCTGCGCCGCCCGATTTTCGGCTGGGGTGGGGCGCAGGTGGGCGTCGTCAGCGCGGGACTGTGCGCCGCGGCCATGGCTTTTGGCGTGGACTGGCGCACGGCGCTGGTCGGCGCGCTGGGGCTGTCGCTGTCGTCGACGGCCATCGTGCTGGCCACCCTGGGTGAACGCAAGCTGATGAGCACACCGGCTGGTTCCGCCGGTTTTTCCATCTTGCTGTTCCAGGACATCGCCGCCATTCCCATGATCGCGCTGGTGCCGCTGCTGGGCGGGCTGGTTACGCATAGCGGTGAGCCGGGCTGGCTGCGCGTGGCCAAGCTGGCCGCCGTGCTGGCGGCGCTGGTGATCGGCGGGCGCTTCCTGGTGAACCCCATCCTGCGCTTCATCGCCAGGACGGACTTGCGTGAAATCTTCACGGCCTTTGCCCTGCTGCTGGTGATCGCCATTTGCGTGCTGATGGAGTCGGTGGGCCTGTCGATGGCGCTGGGCACGTTCATGGCGGGCGTGCTGCTAGCCGATTCCGAATACCGCCATGAACTCATTTCCGACCTGGAACCGTTCAAGGGACTGCTGCTGGGCCTGTTCTTCATCGCCGTGGGCATGTCCGTCGATTTCGGCGTGTTGCGTGCCCAGCCGCTGCTGATCCTGGCCCTGGTGGCGGGGCTGCTGGCGGTCAAGATCGCCTTGCTGTACCTGCTGTCGAAATTCTTCGACATTCCCCGCGGCCAGCAGCTGTTCTTTGCGCTGCTGCTGTCGCAAGGCGGCGAATTTGCCTTCGTCGTGTTTGCCGCCGCCGAGGCCGCGCACGTGTTTGCGCCGGAGATGGCCGCGCTGCTGGTCGTGGTGGTGACCTTGTCGATGGTCGCGACGCCCTTGCTGCTGCTGGCGCACGACAAATTCGTCGCGCCGCGCTTGCAAGGCGACAAGAAGCGCCGCCCCGACGACCATATCGAGGCGCAGGACAATCCCATCGTCATTGCCGGTTTCGGCCGTTTCGGCCAGATCATCGGCCGCCTGCTGGCGGCGAACAAGATCGGCGTGACGGTGCTCGACCACGACCCGGACCAGATCGACCTGCTGCGCAAGTTCGGTTTCAAGGTGTTCTATGGCGACGCCACGCGCGTGGACTTGCTGGTGGCGGCCGGCATCGAGAAGGCGAAGGCGCTGGTGATCGCCATCGACAATGTGGACGACAGCCTGGCCCTGGTCGACGCCGTGCGCCTGCGCCTGCCCGAACTGACGATTTTGGCGCGCGCGCGCAACGTCACGCATTACTATGAGTTGATGAAGCGGGGCGTGACCCTGATCGAGCGCGAGACGTTTGCGGCGGCGCTGCTGCTGGGCGAGCAGACCTTGCAGCAGGTGGGCTTCAGCGCGGAGCGGGCGCAGCGCGCGGCCGGCATCTTCGGCCGGCATAACCTGAAAACCCTGCTGGAAGTGGCGCCGCACTTCCAGGACCAGCAGAAAGTCATGTCCCTCACGCGCCAGGCGCGCGAGGAACTGGAAGACATGTTCGAGAGCGATGCGGCCGCGTTTGCGGCGGCTGAAACGTCGGGGTCAGACCCTCAACACCGCTAACACAGAGGCTTGCGCTAACAATAGAGGGGGGCTGACCCCAGCCTTCGCTTGGGGTTTGCTAAAGCTTACTTCCCGCGGCGGCTTTCAATCGCCTCGATCTGGTCCATGATGCCGTTCATGCGCGCCACCAGCGCCTGGTACGGTTTCGGCGAGGCCAGGTCGACGCCGGCCGCCTTCACCAGATCATACGGGTAGGCCGAGCCGCCTGCGCCGAGCATCTTCAGGTAGGCGGCCAGCGCGCCCGGTTCCTTGTCGAGGATGCGCTGCGCGAAATCCTGCGCCGCCGCGATCGATGTGGCGTACTGGAACACGTAGAAGCCGTGATAAAAATGCGGCACGTAGGCCCATTCCAGCGCGTAGGCGGGATCGATGGTCATGACGCCTTGCGCTTCGCCATGGTAGCGCTTGAGGATGCCGGCATAGATGGCCGTGATCTCTTCGCCCGTCAGCGATTCCCCCTTGTCCACCTTGCCGTGGATGGCCGCTTCGAATTCGGCGAACATGGCCTGGCGGAAGAAGGTGCCGCGCAGGTTTTCCAGTGCCGCGCCCAGGTACAACAGGCGCTCGTCGTCATCCTTGGCCTGCTTCAGGCGCGCGTCGAGCAGCAGCGCCTCGTTCGTCGTCGAGGCGATTTCCGCCACAAAGATGCTGTACGGCGCATAGATCGATGGCTGCGCCTTGTTGGCCAGCACGGAGTGCATGGCATGGCCCCATTCGTGCGTCAGGGTGCTGACGGCTTCGTAATTGTCCGTGTAGTTGAGCAGCACGAACGGGTGCGCATCGTAGGCTTCGCCATTCATGTAGGCGCCCGCCACCTTGCGCGGGCGCGGATACACATCCATCCAGCGCGCGTCCACGGCGGCGGTGAGTGCTTTCACATAGTCGGGCCCCAGCGGCGCGACGGAGTCGAGCATCATCCGCTTGCCTTCGGCCAGCGGGAAGCTGCGGTCGCTTTTCAGCAGCGGCGCATAGATGTCGTAATACGCCAGGTCCTTGACGCCCAGCATGCGCGCGCGCAGCTTGAAGTAGCGGTGCAAAGTGGGCAGGCTGGCGTTGGTTTGCGCGATCAGGGTCTGGTAGACGGCCGGCGGCAGATGGTCGGCATCGAGCGCCGCGCTTTGCGAGTCGGCATAGCGGCGCACCTTGGCATACGCGGCATCCGTCTTCAGCTGGCCGTACAGGGTTTCGCCGAATGTGCGTTCATATTCTTTCCACTTGCCGAAGAAGGCGTCGAATACCAGCTTGCGGTCGGCGCGCTGGTCGTCGCCCCGGTATTTGGTATAGGCCGCCTGGTCGAGGCGCACTTGCGCGCCGTCCGACAGTGTGACGGTCGGCCACGCGATTTCCGCATTCGCCAGGGTGCGGTAGACGCTGGCGGCCGAGCTTGTTGCCAGGCCGAACTGCGCTACCAGCTGTTCGCCAGCCGCGTCCAGCGTATGCGGCGCGCTGCGCAGCATGTTGCTCAATTGAAAACGGTACAGCTGCAAGCCCTTGTCTTTCGCCAGCATGGCATCGATGCGCTTGCTGCCGAGGGCAAGGATTTCCGGCTGCAAAAAGGTCGTCGCTTGCGTGAAGTCGTTGCCCAGCAGGGCGGCGCGCTGGTTCAGCTGGTTGCCCTTGCTGTCGCCCGTATCCTGGTCGTAATACTGCGCCGCATAGGTGGTGAGCGTGTTGACGCGCTTGCGCGCATCGGCATACAGGTCCAGACAGCTTTTCAGGCGGGCCGGCGACGCTTGCAACTGCCCCTTGCAGGCGCCCAGTTGCTGCAGCTGGGTCGACAGCTTTTTCGCGTCGGCGTCGAAGGCGGCATCGTTTTGATAAAGCACCGTCAGGTCCCAGTGGTCGGCCTGGCGGTCGGTGGGCGCGGGGGCCGGCGCAGCGAAGGCGGCGGAGAGGGCAAAGCTGAGGGCCAGCAGGGTCAGTACGGGGCGGTTGAGCGCGGTTGTCGGCATACAGTATCCGTTCATGGTCTGGCTGCAAGGACGCCGGCACGGGCGTGGCGGCAGACAACGAGCTTACTGCAGCAGGGGAACGAAGGAAAGCATTTCGGAAACGCGTGGAAACAGCGGGGAAGCCAGGCTTCCCCGCGTACGGCATGCTTACTGCTTCTTGCCCAGCAAATCGAGCAGGATCGACGTTTCCGCCGTGATCGCCGCCTTGATGGTCGGCTGGTACTCGGGTGCCCATTGCGGCGAGTGCGGGCCGGCCAGCGGTTTGCCGCTCGCCTTGGCGGCCGCCAGCTTGGCCGTTTCCACCGCGCCGATATGCAGCAGTACGGCTTTTACGCCCGCCTGGCCGTAGTTGGCGAAGTCTTCCGACGTCATCTTGGCCGGCATTTCCGTCACATTGGCCGCGCCCAGCGATTTTTGCAGGGTCGACACCATGCGCAGGGTCAGGTCCGGGTCGTTGTAGACGGCGTCCGTGCCGGGACGAATCTCCACCAGCGGTTCTTTCGGCGCGCCGGCCGCAAATGCTTCGCCCTTGACTTCGCGCGCGATGCTGGCCAGCACGCGCTTGCGCACGGCATCCTTGAAGGTGCGCACCGTCAGCTGCATGGTGACCTGGTCGGGCACGATGTTGGCTTGCGTGCCGCCATGGATGCTGCCCACCGTGATGACGACGGGGTCCATCGGATTGTTTTCGCGCGAGACCAGCGTTTGCAATGCCAGCACGATGCGCGCGGCCATCACGACGGGGTCGCGCGTGTCGTGCGGCGCGGCGCCGTGGCCACCCTGGCCATACACGGTGATGCTGATGGTGTCGGCGGCGGCGCGGAAGTAGCCGGCGTGGTAGCCGACCGTGCCCGATGGCAGCGTGGCTTCATCGTGGAAGGACAGTGCGTAGTCCGGTTTCGGGAAGCGCGTAAACAGGCCGTCCTTCAGCATGGCAGCCGCGCCCAGCAGCGGTTCCTCGGCCGGCTGGCCCACCAGCATCAGGGTGCCGCTCCAGTTCTTGCGGTTGTCCGCCATCAGCTTGGCACTGCCATACCAGGCCGACATGTGCACGTCGTGGCCGCAGGCATGCATCACAGGAACGGTTTCGCCGGCCGCGTTTTTGGCGACCGCGCTGCTGGCAAACGGCAGGCCGGTTTTTTCCAGCACGGGCAGGGCATCGATTTCCGTGCGCAGCATGACGACGGGACCGGGGCCGTTGCGCAAGATGGCGACGACACCCGTGCCGCCGACGCCGGTGGTCACGTCAAAACCCAGCGCCTTGACTTTTTCGGCCAGTTTTTTTGCCGTCTCGACTTCCTGGAACGCCAGTTCCGGGTGGCGGTGCAAGTCCAGATACAGGCTTTCCACGGCCGGGTAATTGGCTGCGAGCTGGGCCGCGATGGCAGGCGGCAGCGCCGCGCCGTGGGCGAGACCGGTACCGGCGAGCGTTGCGGCGAAAGTGATTTGTTTCAGGGGAAATGCGGAAAATTTCATAGATTTCTTTGAGAGACAGGCGCGCGGACATGCGCGGTGCGCCTGGAGTGACGGAGGAGATTTTTAACTTAACAGAAACATTTCTCAAAATCAATAAATCAGCTACATATATTTCAACAATGTATAATCTGCAAGATAAAAAATTCCATATGGAATTAAATATATCTTTGATGCAATTATTGAGAGAAAAGACACCATGGGCTTTATCGCAAATATCAAGATCGGCAAGCGCCTGAGCATTGGCTTTGTCCTGATCCTGGCAATGACCGTTCTGATCGCTACAGTGGGCGTGTGGCGCCTCAATGAGGTGGCCACGTCGACGCGCGCCATGATGGCCGAACCGCTGACCAAGGAACGCCTGATTACCGACTGGTATGGCTTGAACTTTGCCTCGATCCGCCGCACGGCCGCCATCGTCAAGAGCAGCGACCCGGCGCTGGGACCGTATTTCAAGGAAGATTCGGCCGCGTCCGTGAAGAAGGCGGCCGAATTGCTCAAGCAGATCGAGCCGCTGGTTGCGGGCGACAAGGAAAAAGCCCTGTTTGCCAAGATCCTCGAGCAGCGCAAGGTGTACAGCGCCTCGCGCGACGGCGCCGTCAAGGCCAAGGCCGATGGCGACGTGGAAGGGGCGGCGAAAATCCTCGACAGCGCATTCACCCCGGCCGCCAAGGTGTACCAGGATTTGCTGCAGGAACTGGTGACCTTGCAGCGGGAAAGCATCGATGCGACGGCCAAGCAGATCGACGCTTCCGCCGTGCACGACACCACCGTGATCAGCCTGCTGACCCTGTTCGCCGTGGCTTTCGGCGTGCTGTGCTCGTGGCTGCTGACGACGGGCATCACGCGTCCGCTGCGCCAGGCGCTGGCGCTGGCCGAAACGGTGGCCGCCGGCGACCTGACGCAGACAGTCGCCACGACGGCGAAGGATGAAACGGGGGCGCTGCTCACTGCCCTGGGCAATATGAACAACAACCTGGTCAGCATCGTCAGCCAGGTGCGCAGCGGCACGGACAGCATCGCCACGGCGTCATCGGAAATCGCGGCCGGTAATCTGGACCTGTCGTCGCGCACGGAACAGCAGGCCGGCTCGCTGGAAGAAACCGCCTCGTCGATGGAAGAACTGACCAGTACCGTCAAGCAGAATGCGGACAATGCGCGCCAGGCCAACCAGCTGGCGATCACGGCGGCCGGCATCGCCAGCCGCGGCGGCTCGGTAGTGGCCGAAGTGGTGGCGACCATGGGGTCGATCAACGAGTCGTCGCGCAAGATCGTCGACATCATCAGCGTGATCGATGGCATCGCCTTCCAGACGAATATCCTGGCCCTGAATGCGGCCGTGGAAGCGGCGCGGGCCGGCGAGCAGGGGCGCGGTTTCGCCGTCGTCGCCGGCGAAGTGCGCAACCTGGCGCAGCGCTCGGCCGCGGCGGCCAAGGAAATCAAGGGTTTGATCGACGATTCCGTCAGCAAGGTGGGCGCGGGCGCCAAGCTGGTGGACCAGGCTGGCGCGACGATGGATGAAGTGGTGTCCAGCGTCAGGCGCGTGACCGACATCATTGGCGAGATTTCCAGTGCCAGCCAGGAGCAGACGCACGGCATCGAACAGGTCAACCAGGCGATTACCCAGATGGACCAGGTGACCCAGCAGAATGCGGCGCTGGTGGAAGAGGCGGCAGCAGCGGCCGGTTCGCTGCAAGAGCAGGCGAACGGCCTGGCGCAAGTGGTCAGCGTGTTCAAGCTGCGCGAACAGCCAGGCTTGCTGCGCCGTCCGGCGCCACAGCCGGCAGCCACGCGTCCGGCGCCAGCGCCACGTGCCGCCGCGCGCAGTATCGCCGTCAAGGCGCAGCCGCCAACGCCCGCGAAAGCGCTGGCCGGCGACGATTGGGAAGAGTTTTAAGTTAACACAGGCGATGGCGCCATCGCGATGATGGCGCCGTGCCCCGGCGTCAGCCTTGTTGCAGCGGAATGGTGCCGAAGGTGGTCGGCGTCGAGCACGGCTCTTCGTCGAAGGCGATGTCGCCCATGGGGTTGGCCAGGCCGTCCGCCTTCAAATCCTTGAAACCGAACAGTTTCGGGTCCATCAGATGCGATGGCGCCACGTTCGACAGGGCCGAGAAGATGCTTTCCACGCGGCCGGGGAATTTCTTGTCCCATTCGCGCATCAAGCCCTTGATCTGCTTGCGCTGCAGGTTTTCCTGCGAACCGCACAGGTCGCATGGAATGATGGGGAAGCCCTTGACTTCCGCATAGCGCTGCGTGTCTTCTTCCTTCACATACGCCATCGGGCGGATGACGATGTGCTTGCCGTCGTCCGATTGCAGCTTGGCTGGCATGCCCTTCAATTTTCCACCGAAGAACATGTTCAGGAAGAATGTTTCCAGGATGTCATCGCGGTGGTGGCCCAGGGCGATCTTGTTGGCGCCCAGCTCGTCGGCTACGCGGTACAGGATGCCGCGGCGCAGGCGCGAGCACAGCGAGCAGGTCGTCTTGCCTTCCGGAATCAGGCGCTTGACGATGCTGTAGGTATCCTGGTTTTCGATGTGGAAGGCCACGCCCAGTTCCGTCAGGTAGGCGGGCAGGATTTCCGGCGGGAAGTTCGGTTGCTTCTGGTCCAGGTTGACGGCCACGATATCGAAGTGGATCGGCGCGCGTTCGCGCAAGGTCATCAGGATGTCCAGCAGCGCGTAGCTGTCCTTGCCGCCGGACAGGCACACCATCACCTTGTCGCCGTCTTCGATCATGTTGAAGTCGCCGATGGCCTGGCCCACCAGGCGGCACAGGCGCTTGTGCAGCTTGTTGTTTTCCAGGGCGATCTTTTCCGCCTTCTTGCGCGCCAGTTTCTGCGCTTCCACGTTGGCCGGCACTTCCACGGCGGCCGTCATCGTTTCCAGTACGGCGGTGTCATTCATGTTGTTCATGCTTCATCCTTGATCTTGAATACTTCCACGCCCACGCCTTCGCAGTCGGGATACACGTCCGGTTTCATCGACGAGACGCGCGCGGCGCGCACGCGCGGGTGGGCCAGCATGGCGGCCAGCACGTCGTCGACCAGGCTTTCCTGCAATTGCACGTGGCCTTGCGCCATGCGCCTGGCGATGGTTTCGCGCATGAAGTCGTAGTCGACCACTTCTTCCAGCTGGTCATCCTTGGGCGTCGACAGGGCCAGGGGAATGTACAGGTCGACGTTGATGAGGACGCGCTGCTCGCCCTTTTTCTCGAAGTCGTAGACGCCGATGTTGATGAGGACTTCGTAATTGCGCAGGAACAGGCGGCGGCAATCGGCCAGGCGAGGGTGGGACAGGGCGGACGACATAGTTTTACCTTTTCGGGGATGCTGGAATGCTGGTTGTTTGGTATGGCTGCTGATTATTTGCTCAAAAACATGACGTCGCGCGGCAAGCCGATCAAATGCTGGCCGCCATCGACCAACAGGGTCGTGCCCGTCAGCGCGCGCGCGCCGGCCACGTAACAGACGCTGTCGGCCACATCCTCGGGTGTGCTGGAGCGGCCCAGCGGCGTGTTTTCATGCGCCTTGGCAAAGTTCGCTTCCGTCTGCTCGCCGGAGACCATGGTGATGCCGGGGGCAATGCCCACCACGCGCACTTTCGGCGCCAGCGCCTGGGCCAGCATGGTGGTCGCCGACAGCAGCGCCGCCTTGGACAGGGTGTACGACAAAAAATCAGGATTGAGATTGTACAGTTTTTGATCCAGCAAGTTGATGACCACGGCTTGCCCGCCTGCCGGGGTGGCCTGGTACAGGGCTTGCGCCAGCAGGATGGGGGCGGCCAGGTTGGCGTGCATGTGGGCGTCGAGCGCGCGGAAGGAAAAATCGCCCGCGTTGTCGTATTCAAACAACGATGCGTTGTTGACGACGCAAGTAACGGCGCCCAGCGCCGCCTGTGCCTGCGGCAACAGCTGGCGCACGGCGTCTTCCTGCGCCAGGTCGCAGGGGAACGCTTGCGCGCGGCGGCCCAGCGCCGTGATTTCCGCGACCAGGCTGAGCGCCTCGTCGCGCGAATCGCGGTAGTGGACGGCGATATCCCAGCCGTCGCGCGCCAGGCCCAGCGCGATGGCGCGGCCGATGCGGCGCGCCGCGCCCGTGACGAGGGCGACGCGGGGAGTGCTGTGTGGCAGTGTCGATGCTGGTGTCATGTCTTTACTGTATATATTGGAGTGAGCGGGCTTGCCATGGCGGGTACTGGCGGGCCGTACCGCCGATTCGCTACAATACGGTATGTCTCTTCCCGTACCCGATAGCGACGCGCTGGCCGCGTCCCATGCCTTGCAGCACCAGATTGCCGCCGAAATCGCGCGCAATGACGGCGCCATTCCCTTTGTCCGCTTCATGGAGCTGGCGCTGTACGCGCCTGACCTCGGCTATTACAGCGGCGGCGCCGCCAAGCTGGGCAAAGATGGCGATTTTACAACTGCGCCGGAGATTTCGCCCCTGTTCGGCGCCACGCTGGCCCATGTGGCAGCCGCTATTATGGCGCAAACGGCCCCGCGCATCCTCGAATTCGGCGCCGGCACGGGCAAGCTGGCCTGCGATATCCTGACGGAAGCGGCGAATGCCGGCATCCATGTGGAACAGTATGCGATCGTCGAACTGTCCGGCGAACTGCGCGCGCGCCAGGAGCTGGCGCTGGCCGGCTTCCCGCAAGTGGTATGGCTCGACGGCTTTCCCGACAGTTTCGAAGGCGCCGTGTTCGGCAATGAAGTGCTCGACGCCATGCCCGTCAACCTGATCAGCAAGACACCCGCCGGCTGGTGCGAACTCGACGTCAGCATTGCCGACGGCCAGTTCGTGTTTGTCGAACGGCCCGCCGGCGCCGACGTGGCCGCGCAGATCGCCGCCCAGGTGCCGGAAGCCGATGCCTTGCCGGTCGGCTATGTCAGCGAAATCCATGGCGTCGCCTGCGGCTTCATGCGCTCGCTGGCGCGCATGTTGACCAATGGCAAGGGCGGCGCGGCCGTGCTGTTCGACTATGGTTTCCCCGCGCATGAGTATTACCTGGACTTGCGCGCCACGGGCACCCTGATGTGCCATTACCGCCATCATGCCCATGCGGAACCGTTTTATCTGCCCGGCTTGCAGGACATCACGGCCCACGTCGATTTCACGGCCATGGCGGTGGCGGCGCAGGACGCGGGTCTCGATGTGCTCGCCTACATGAACCAGGCGTCCTTCCTGCTGGGCGCGGGCATCGGCGACTTGCTGCTGCGCACCGATCCGGAGCAAGTCAAAACGTATTTGCCGCAGGCCAGCGCCGTGCAAAATCTGGTGTCGCCGGCCGAGATGGGGGAATTGTTCAAGGTGCTGGTGGTGGGCCACCAGGTGGCGTTGCCGGAAGCCCTGTTGTCCAGCGACCGCAGTCACCGCTTGTAAGCGCCCGCAATATCAAGGCAGGGCAGTGCCGCCCTGCAATTTCCTGTCTGTCAGTGGTTATTATCTTGTCATATCGTATATGATGACCGACACAGCACGGTTCCATCCTGCAAGAACCCGTCGCCGCGCACCGATTTCAAGATAGAACGATGGGAAAGATACATACACACTATGACAACCTGAAGGTGGCGCGCCTGGCGCCGCAGGAAGTCATACGTGCCGCGTACAAAGCCCTCAGCCAGAAATACCATCCAGACAAGAATCCCGGCGACGAAAAGGCCGCCCGCATCATGGCGATCCTCAACAGCGCCTATGGCACCTTGTCCGATCCGCAACGCCGCAAGGAGCACGACGAGTGGATCGCCGCCGAGGAGTGGGAAATCGAATGGCTGGAAAGCACCCACCAGGAAGAAGGCAAGGGCCGCGATGGCCGCGCGAAAGGCCATGCCCAGCCGCATGAACATGCGTGGGCGCAGGACGTGCCGCCGCCGAAGGGCAAGCAGCGGCGCGGCGTGCAACCGGTCTGGCGCAACTGGCGTTGGTGGCTGAGTTTGCTTATCTGCCTGCTGCTGGGCTGGCTGGGTGCCTTGCTGATGCTCGACACGTCTCAGCCCATGCCTGCCGCGCTGGCATCCGCCTGGAGCGGCCTGTCCCGCGATGGCGCCAAGCCCCACGGGGAAATGGCCACGCCAGCGGCCAGTGCCGCGCCGCCGTCGTCGAAAGGCGAGGTGGTGGCGGTCGATAGCTGGGCGGTGGGCAAGCCGTATGCGCCCGAACCCCAGCAAGCGAAGACCCCCGAGATCCGCGTGCTGGCCGTGTCCCAGCTGAGCCTGAAAGCCATCCAGCCCGCCTGCGATGGCGCGGGCAAGGCCGAGTCCGCATCGCTGGTGGCGCCGAATGGCGAACCCTGGCCGGTCCATTCCGGCTATGTCGATGGATTCCCGATCGGTAACAAGGGCGAAGAGCTGGCCGTGAGCATCGACAACAGCGGCAATGCCGCGCCCGTGTTCGTCAAACTGTTTGACACGGAGCGGCGTTCGAACGTGCGCTATCTGTACATCCTCGCGTACGACAAGCTGCTGGTGGAGCAGCTCAGCGCGGGAAAGTATGAAGTGCGCTACCAGGCCGTCGGGCCAGGCCAGGACAATTGCGGCGGCACCACGCGCAGCGGTGCCTCGGCATCGTCGCCGTCCGCCAGCGAAGGCGGTACGCAGAATCCTGTTGTAAGCAGCATCTAATCTGATTATGCTTGATATGCGTCAACGCAGCGTCCACATCGAACTTATCCATTAGGAGTATTCATGACCGACCTCAAAGCCGATGCAGATGATAACTGGCTGCTCGACGAAGATGAGCCGGTGGCCAGTCCTGCCGGGCTGGCCGCGCCCGACCAGCGCCTGTGGCGTGTCCTGATCGTCGATGACGATGTCGATGTGCATGCGGTCACGCGGTTGGCGCTGCGCAATGTCAGTTTCAAGGGCCGCGAACTGGAATTGTTTTCCGCCTACAGCGGCCGCGAAGCGTACGACATCCTGCGCGACACGCCCGATATCGCCCTGGTGCTGCTCGACGTGGTGATGGAAACGGATGACGCCGGCCTGATCCTCGCCAAGCGCATCCGCGCCGACCTGAACAACTCCATCGTGCGCGTCGTGCTGCGCACGGGTCAGCCGGGCCAGGCGCCCGAGCAGCGCGTCATCATCGAATACGACATCAACGATTACAAGGCCAAGACGGAACTGACGACGCAAAAGCTGTTTACCACCGTCATCTCGGCCCTGCGCGCCTACGAGAGCCTGATGATGCTTGAACGCAGCCGCATCGGCCTGGGCAAGATCCTGGCCGGCGCCACCAATCTATACCAGATCCATTCGCTGCGCGAATTCGCTTCCGGCGTGCTGAACCAGGTCAGCGCCATCCTCGACGTGGGCGCCGACGGCGTGCTGTGCCTGATGCAGGGCGGCGCCGGGCGGCCCGAGGTGGTGGCCGCCACGGGCACGTATGCCGTGCTGGCCGAGTCCGAAGCGATGCCGGCCGACCATGCCCTCACGTCCACCATCGACAAGGCGTTCGCGGAAAAGCGCAGCCAGTTCGAGCATCCGGCCAATGTGCTGTTCATCCATACGGAAGGCAACCGCGAGCTGGCCATCTCCGTCACGCCGCCGTGGCCGCTGGCGCAGATCCAGCGCGATCTGCTGGAAGTGTTTTGCCAGCGCATCGCCGCCGCCTTCGACAACCTGTACATGTTCGGCCAGCTGCGCAAGGCGCAGGAAGCGACCGTGGTGGCGCTGGCCGACCTGGCCGAGTTCCGCGACAGCGACACGGGCGGCCACGTGCGGCGCGTGCAGTTGTTGTCCGACGCCATCGCCCGCCGCATGCAGCAGCGCGGCGTGTATGCCGATGAGCTGACCCCGCAACTGCTGGACATGATCGGCCTGGCCAGCATCCTGCACGATGTGGGCAAGGTGGCCACGCCGGACGCCGTGCTGCTGAAACCTGGCAAGCACACGGAGGAGGAGCGGACGCAGATGCAGCTGCACGCCAGCGTCGGGCGCACCATCCTCGAACGGGCCGCCAACATGGTCGATGGCGTCAGCTACCTGACATATGGCGCGCAGATCGCCGGCGGCCACCACGAACACTTCGACGGCGCCGGCTATCCGAATGGCCTGAAGGGGCGCGACATTCCCGTGGCCGCGCGCATCGTTGCCGTGGTCGACGTCTTCGATGCCTTGCTGCACGAGCGGCCCTACAAGGAGCCGTGGCCGTATCCGCAGGTGCGCGAATACATCGAACAGCGCAGCGGCAGCCAGTTCGATCCGGAAGTGGTGACGGCGCTGCTGGACCTGATCGACCATGAGCCGCAACTGTGGCATCCGGAGCGCGCCGCCGCTTGAGTCGCCGCTTCGTTGGCCTTTTTCGGCACGCCGCCATTCCCTTGCGCGCGGCGCCGTCATATACTCGGCAGCCTCATGCTGGCTGGCGCCACGCACCAGTGTGGCGCGCCGCGGAGTTTTCGGACATCACGACATGAAAGAACTCAAGGGCCTTAGCGCACTGATCATCGAGCCGCATCCCGGCATGCGCGCCAGCCTGCACAATATGCTCAACCTGTGCGGCCTGGCGAAGATCGATGACGCGGCCAGCTCGGGCCAGGCGATCCGCATGCTGGGCAGCAAATCGTATGATTTGATCCTGTGCGAATACGATCTCGATGGCGGGCAGGATGGCCAGCAGATGCTGGAAGACTTACGCCACCACAAACTGATGCATGCGTCGACCATGTTTTTCATGGTCACTGGCGAGGGCAGCTTCGCCAAGGTGGTCAGCGCCGTCGAGCTGTTGCCCACCGATTATATTCTCAAGCCCTTCACCGCTGACAACATGCTCGAGCGCATCGGCCGCGCGCTGGACAAGCGCAATGCCTTCGTGCCCGTGTATGAACTGATCGACGTGGGCAATGAGCGCGCGGCGATTGCCGCCTGCGCCGAGGGGGCCAGCCTGTATCCCCGCTACGCCACGGATTTCCTGCGCCTGCGCGCGGAACTGCATCTGCTGCTGGGCGAGGCGGCCGACGCCGAGCCGATCTATGCAGCCCTGTACGAGAGCAAGTCCATCGGCTGGGCGCGCCTGGGGCAGGCCAAGACGCAATTCCTGCTGGGCGAGTACGCAGCGGCGCAGGGCACGCTGGAAGGGCTGCTGGAAAACAACAAGCGTTTTCTTGACGCCTATGACTGGCTGGCGCGCACGCACCTGGCGCAAGGCAAGCCGGAGCTGGCGCAGGCGGCCCTGAGCGAAGCGGTGGCCCTGTCGCCGCACGCCGTGCGCCGCTTGCGCCGGCTGGGCGAGGCGGCCCTGGCGGCCGACGATATCGAGATGGCGGAAAAATCCCTCAAATTGGTGGTCAGCAAGGCCAAGTATTCGGAATTCCGCGACCCGGAAGACCATGTGCGCCTGGTGCAGACCCTGGTGCGCAAGGGCGACCCGCTGCAGGTGGGCGCCGTGATCCGCGATCTCGACAAGTCGATGGGTGGGCAAAAGAATGCGGAATTGTGCAGCGCCCTGTGCAGCGCTATGCTGCATGCGCATACGGGCAACGCGGAGCGCCTGCAGCAATCGCTGGACGCGGCCCTGGCCGCCAACCGCCACAGCGTGGGCGGCTCGAACATGCTGAAAACGGAATTGGCGCGCCATTGCCTGGCGCATGGGCGCGAAGATGGCGCAGCCGAGGTGATGCGTGAAGTCATGCGCAATGCGCCCGACAGCGCCGCCATGACGCGCGCCATGGCTGTCTTCGAGCAAGCGGGGCGCGAGGAGCTGGCCAAGGCGCTGGCGCGGCAAAGCCGCCAGGAAGTGGCCGACATGGTAGCGGCCGGCGCCGCCAGGGCGGGAGAGGGAGATTTCCGCGGCGCCGTCGATCTGATGGGCGAGGCTGTCACGCGCCTGCCCGACAATCCGCAAGTGGTCTTCAATGCGGCCGTGGCCGTGCTGAAGTGCCTGGAGCACGACGGCTGGGATGAGCGCATGGGGCAGCAGGCGCTGACGTTTATCGCCGGCGTGCGCCGGCTGGACCCGCGCAACCCCAAATTGCCCGTGCTGTCGGGTCTGCATCAGCAGTTGTTGCGTAAATATAAGCCCCTTGGCAACTCCTGGATGCATCCGCCCGACACAAGGTAGAGAGGGCAAATGCGGGGTAAATGACGGGAAAATGCGGTTTCCCGGCAGGGGGGATAAAAAAAATCCAAAAAAAGCAGACTTTTTCGCGCCAACCCTTGCACATTCTCAAATCGGGAGCTTATAATCACGCCCCGAAGCAGCCAACTTCTTCTTTATAAGCAAATGCAGCAGTCAGGCATCAGTAAATAAGGTTGACAGTTGTGAGTAGATGCTTCATACTCTGCGGTTCCCGCGGAGGGGTGGCCGAGTGGTTAAAGGCGACAGACTGTAAATCTGTTCTCTATGAGTACGCTGGTTCGAATCCAGCCCCCTCCACCAAGTTTTTGCAAGGAAAACTGGGTAGTAGCAAAAAGCAAGTGAAGATAAAGTGAACGATACCTCGCGGGTGTAGCTCAATGGTAGAGCAGAAGCCTTCCAAGCTTACGACGAGGGTTCGATTCCCTTCACCCGCTCCAGTTTCCGTTCAGATGCTTGATGCATCGCATGCAACAAATTACAGCCCTTGTAGCTCAGTGGTAGAGCACTCCCTTGGTAAGGGAGAGGCCACGTGTTCGATCCACGTCAAGGGCACCAGAATTCGCAGCAGGCAGCACAGAAGCAATTCAAACCAGACCGTCGGGCGTGTGCCTGAGCAATCTAATCAAATCATTAGGAGTTCAAAATGGCAAAAGGTAAATTCGAACGGACCAAGCCGCACGTCAACGTCGGCACCATCGGCCACGTCGACCACGGTAAAACCACGCTGACCGCTGCAATCGCAACGGTTCTGTCGAAGAAATTCGGCGGCGAAGCTAAAGCATACGACCAGATCGATGCAGCACCAGAAGAAAAAGCGCGCGGTATCACGATTAACACCGCCCACGTCGAGTACGAAACGGAAACGCGTCACTACGCGCACGTTGACTGCCCAGGCCACGCCGATTACATCAAAAACATGATTACCGGTGCTGCCCAGATGGACGGCGCGATTCTGGTGTGCTCCGCAGCTGACGGCCCAATGCCACAGACCCGCGAACACATCCTGCTGGCCCGCCAAGTTGGCGTTCCATACATCATCGTGTTCCTGAACAAGTGCGACCTGGTCGACGACGCAGAGCTGCTGGAACTGGTTGAAATGGAAGTGCGCGAGCTGTTGTCGAAGTATGAATTCCCAGGCGACGACCTGCCAATCATCAAAGGTTCGGCACGTATGGCGCTGGAAGGCAAAGAAGGCGAAATGGGCGTTGACGCAGTGCTGCGTCTGGCCGATGCGCTGGATGCTTACATCCCAACGCCAGAGCGCGCTGTTGACGGTGCTTTCCTGATGCCAGTAGAAGACGTGTTCTCGATCTCGGGTCGCGGTACCGTTGTGACCGGTCGTATCGAGCGCGGCATTGTCAAAGTCGGCGAAGAGATCGAAATCGTCGGTATCACCGATACCGTCAAAACGACTTGCACCGGCGTGGAAATGTTCCGCAAACTGCTGGACCAAGGTCAAGCAGGCGACAACGTTGGTCTGCTGCTGCGCGGCACCAAGCGTGAAGACGTGCAACGTGGTCAAGTTCTGGCAAAGCCAGGCTCGATCAAGCCACACGCCCACTTCACCGGCGAGATCTATGTTCTGTCGAAAGACGAAGGCGGCCGTCATACGCCATTCTTCAACAACTATCGTCCACAGTTCTACTTCCGTACGACGGACGTAACCGGTTCGATCGAGTTGCCAGCAGACAAAGAAATGGTCATGCCAGGCGATAACGTGTCGATCACCGTCAAGCTGATCAACCCGATCGCGATGGAAGAAGGTCTGCGCTTCGCTATCCGTGAAGGCGGTCGTACCGTCGGCGCCGGCGTGGTTGCAAAAATCCTCGCATAAGGAAATGTTATGCTTCCACTCGGGGCGTCCTGGGTGGTAGAATAGCACTCCTCGAAAGTTTTACGTAGGGACGTAGCTCAATTGGCAGAGCGTCGGTCTCCAAAACCGAAGGTTGGGGGTTCGATGCCCTCCGTCCCTGCCACCGTCAAGGTGCAGGGCACCGAAAGTAGAAAAATGTCAAATCAATCCGTGCAAACCGTTAGCACGTCGAGTGACAAGATAAAAGTCGCGCTGGCAATAGTGGCTGCGATTGCAGGAGTAGTCGGGTTTTATTACCTGGCAGGCCAACCAGCTCTGGTGCGTGCAAGCGCGCTTGTGGCTGGTTTGGTTATTGCTGTTGCGCTCTTGTATGTCTCGACGACCGGCCGTGAATTTCTCAATTTCGCCAAAGAAGCTGTGCGCGAAACCAAGAAAGTCGTTTGGCCTACCCGCAAAGAAGCCACGCAGATTACTGCGATCGTGTTTGCCTTTGTGCTGGTCATGGCGATTTTCCTGTGGGGCACGGATAAATTGCTCGAGTTTTTGTTGTATGACGTAATTCTGGGTTGGAAAAAATAATGAGCGAAAATGTGCATGATGAAGCGGCGGACGAGTCCGTTCCGGGCGACGCTCCGGTAGCGGACACTGGTGCAGCGCTGAGCGTGCCAGTGAGCAGCAAGCGCTGGTATGTCGTGCATGCTTATTCCGGCATGGAAAAAAGCGTCATGCGCGCACTGACCGAGCGCATCGAGCGCGCGGGCATGCAAGACCAGTTCGGCCAGATCCTGGTGCCGATCGAAGAAGTGGTCGAAGTCAAGAATGGTGTGAAGTCCGTCACCGAACGTCGTTTCTATCCTGGCTATGTGCTGGTTGAAATGGAAATGACGGACGAGAGCTGGCACTTGGTCAAGAACACCAGCAAAGTTACCGGTTTCATTGGTGGCAAGTCGAACAAGCCGACGCCGATCTCCGCGCGCGAAATCGACGGCATCATGAAGCAGATGCAGGAAGGTGTTGAAAAGCCCCGTCCAAAAACTTTGTACGAAGTGGGCGAGCAAGTCCGCATCAAGGATGGTCCGTTCACCGATTTCAACGGCAATGTCGAAGAAGTCAACTACGAGAAATCCAAAGTGCGCGTCTCGGTCACCATTTTCGGTCGTGCTACTCCGGTAGAGCTTGAATTCGGCCAGGTCGAAAAAGTTTAAGTTGTATCAGCGCCACCAGGAGCGCCGCAGCAGTCTCAGCGAAATCCGGTCAGAGGAGCCCCGCCAGGGTAGGATCGGCGGGGCGCTACTACTCAATCCAAGATAGGAGCCATCATGGCAAAGAAAATCATTGGTTTTATCAAGCTGCAAGTGCCAGCTGGTAAAGCAAACCCATCCCCACCAATCGGTCCAGCTCTGGGTCAACGTGGTCTGAACATCATGGAATTCTGCAAGGCCTTCAATGCACAGACCCAAGGTCTGGAGCCAGGCATGCCGATTCCAGTCGTGATCACCGCGTTCGCTGACAAGTCGTTCACCTTCGTGATGAAGACGCCTCCAGCAACCTACCTGATCAAAAAAGCTGCTGCGATCACCAAAGGTTCGCCGAAGCCACATACCGACAAAGTCGGTACGCTGACCCGCGCACAAGCTGAAGAAATCGCTAAATTGAAAACCCCTGATCTGACCGCTGCCGACATGGATGCTGCTGTACGCACCATCGCTGGTTCCGCTCGTTCGATTGGTATCACGGTGGAAGGTGTTGTATAATGGCTAAGTTATCCAAACGTATCAAGGCTTTGAAAGCCAAAGTCGACCGTACCAAAGTGTACGCTTTCGACAACGCTGTCGCTCTGATCAAAGAGTGCGCAACGGCCAAGTTCAATGAATCGATCGACGTATCGGTACAACTGGGTGTTGATCCTAAGAAATCCGACCAAGTGGTGCGCGGCTCCGTCGTGCTGCCAGCTGGTACCGGCAAAACCGTACGCGTGGCAGTATTCGCGTCGGGCGAAAAAGCGGAAGCTGCCAAAGCAGCTGGCGCCGACATCGTTGGTATGGAAGACCTGGCTGAGCAGATCAAAGCCGGCGACATGCCTTTCGACATCGTTATCGCTTCGCCAGATACCATGCGTATCGTTGGTACCCTGGGTCAGATCCTGGGCCCACGCGGCATGATGCCTAACCCGAAAGTCGGCACTGTTACTCCTGACGTCGCTACCGCCGTGAAAAACGCGAAAGCCGGTCAAGTTCAGTACCGTACCGACAAATCCGGTATCATCCACGCTACCATCGGCCGTAAATCGTTCGCTGACGCAGATCTGAAGTCGAATCTGGTCGCACTGATCGACGCACTGAACAAAGCCAAGCCAGCATCGAGCAAAGGCGTGTACCTGCGCAAAGTTTCGCTGTCGTCGACCATGGGCGCTGGCGTCCGTGTTGACCAGGCTAGCCTGGCAGCTTAAGTAACAGAATCAAGTCCTGTAGCGCCTTCGGGCGCTGCGGGCGCATCTTTGGGCTGTCTGCCCGGTGTTCGCGCCAGGCAGGCAGACAATCAAAGACCGTTGGGCCGACTGCGATCGCACATGCAGAAGGTTAATAGGCTTGCCGGCAACGGCAAGTGCCCAACGCAGATGGTGTACCCGAACAAGTTTTGTAGTCCTCATGCTGCGTGAATCCATCCGCTCAGTTTAGTACTTCTTGACTTCGGACGCCGTGTTCGAACCGATGCAAGGCGCTCAACCACTCGGTTGTGATTGCCGAACATCATTTAAGGAGGTTGACCGTGAGTCTCAATCTGAATGACAAAAAGGCCGTCGTCGCCGAAGTTTCCGCACAAGTAGCAAATGCGCAAACGATCGTCGTGGCCGAATATCGTGGCATCCAGGTTGGTCACTTGACGCAACTGCGTGCTAAAGCGCGTGCCCAAGGCGTGTACCTGCGTGTGTTGAAAAACACTCTGGCTCGTCGCTCCGTTGAAGGTACCGCATTCGCCAGCCTGGCAGATGCCATGACCGGCCCGTTGATCTACTCGATCTCGGCCGATGCCGTTGCAGCAGCTAAAGTCATCGCTGACTTTGCTAAAACCAACGACAAACTGGTCATCAAAGCAGGTAACTACGCAGGCAAGCCGCTGGATACAGCTGCTGTCACCGCGTTGGCGAGCATTCCTAGCCGTGAAGTCCTCATTTCGCAGTTGTTGGGCGTTATGCTGGCTCCGGTTTCGGGCTTTGCACGTGGTCTGGCTGCCCTGGCAGCGAAAAAAGGCGAAGGCGCCGAAGCTCCTGCAGAAGCAGCAGCAGAAGAAGCCCCAGCAGCCGCTTAATTGCGCGCGCTTTTTTCTCTCAGTACCAATCTGATGTAACTAACGTAATAAATTTAGGAGTTTCAAAATGGCAATTAGCAAAGACGATATCCTGGAAGCAGTTAGCGCCATGTCCGTAATGGACCTGAACGACCTGGTTAAAGCATTCGAAGAAAAATTCGGCGTGTCCGCAGCAGCGATGGCTTCGGCCGGTCCTGCAGCAGGCCCAGCAGCAGCTGCTGAAGAACAAACCGAATTCAACGTCATCCTTGACACCTTCGGCGCAAACAAAGTTGGCGTTATTAAAGCAGTTCGCGAAATCACCGGCCTGGGCTTGAAAGAAGCTAAAGACCTGGTCGATGGCGCACCAAAAACTGTGAAAGAAGCAGTGTCGAAAGCTGACGCTGAAGCTGCACAGAAGAAACTGGTAGAAGCCGGCGCAACCGCTTCGATCAAGTAATATCTGTACCGGCGGCAGTTAGCGCCCGAGTCAAAGTCTGAGGTTTCCCCTCGCAAGGGGGGAAATCCGACTTTGGCTCCTTTGTCGTCTGCATCGTATTTGTCATGTAGTTGTAGCAGCAGTTTTTATTCGATTCAAGCCGGAAAGCAGAGCCTTGAGGTTTCGTCTGTGTCACACGCAGCGGTGCAAACGAACACTTGCAAAACCTGAATTTTCTATCCTTTCTGTCACTCACGGAGTGTCCATGCACTACTCATTTACTGAGAAGAAACGCATTCGCAAATCATTCGCGAAGCGCGCCAACGTTCACCACGTTCCGTTCCTGCTGGCGACCCAGCTCGAGTCTTATCATAGCTTCTTGCAAGAGGACATAGCACCGTCCGGCCGCAAGAATGATGGCCTGCAGTCGGCTTTCACTTCGATTTTCCCTATCGTTTCGCACAATGGTTTTGCGCGTCTCGAATTCTTGTCGTACGTTCTGGGCGATCCTGCCTTCGACGTCAAAGAATGTCAACAACGTGGCCTGACGTTCGCGTCGCCGCTGCGCGCGAAAGTGCGCCTGGTGATCCTGGACAAGGAATCGCCAACCAAGCCCGTCGTCAAAGAGATGAAGGAACAGGAAGTCTACATGGGCGAATTGCCGCTCATGACGACCACCGGTTCGTTCGTGATCAACGGCACGGAGCGGGTTATCGTTTCCCAGTTGCACCGTTCGCCTGGCGTGTTCTTCGAGCACGACCGCGGCAAGACTCACTCGTCCGGTAAACTGCTGTTCTCCGCGCGTATCATTCCTTACCGCGGTTCGTGGCTGGACTTCGAGTTCGACCCGAAAGACATCCTGTTCTTCCGCGTCGACCGCCGCCGCAAGATGCCAGTGACGATCCTGCTCAAAGCCATCGGCATGTCGCACGAGCAAATCCTGGCGAACTTCTTCGTCTTCGATAATTTCAACCTGCGCTCCGAAGGCGCGGAAATGGAATTCGTCTCCGAGCGTCTGCGCGGCGAAGTGGCGCGTTTCGACATCGTCGACAAGTCGGGCAAGACCCTGGTGCTGAAAGACAAGCGTATCAACGCGAAACACGTGCGTGATATCGAAGCTGCCGGCATCAAGCACATTTCCGTACCGGAAGACTACCTGCTGGGCCGCGTATTGGCGAAGAACATCGTCGATGGCGACACCGGTGAAGTCGTCGCTTCCGCGAACGATGAGCTGACGGAAGACCTGTTGGGCCGCTTGCGCGATGCCAACATCTCCGAAATCCAGACCTTGTACACGAACGACCTGGATCAGGGCGCCTACATCTCGCAAACCCTGCGTATCGACGACACCGCCGATCAGATGGCTGCGAAAGTGGCGATCTACCGCATGATGCGTCCAGGCGAACCGCCAACGGAAGATTCCGTTGAAGCGCTGTTCAACGGCCTGTTCTACAACTCGGACCGCTACGACCTGTCGGCCGTGGGCCGCATGAAGTTCAACCGCCGCATTGGCCGCGATGAACTGACCGGCGCCATGACGCTGTCGAACGAAGACGTGCTGGCCGTGATCAAGATCCTGGTGGAACTGCGCAATGGCCGCGGCGAAGTCGACGATATCGATCACCTGGGTAACCGTCGCGTACGTTGCGTGGGCGAACTGGCCGAGAATCAATTCCGCGCCGGCCTGGTGCGTGTTGAGCGCGCCGTCAAGGAACGCCTCGGCCAAGCCGAAGCGGACAACCTGATGCCGCACGACCTGATCAACTCGAAGCCGATTTCGGCCGCGATTCGCGAGTTCTTCGGTTCGTCCCAGCTGTCGCAGTTCATGGACCAAACCAATCCTCTGTCGGAAATTACCCACAAGCGCCGCGTATCGGCTCTGGGACCCGGCGGTCTGACACGCGAACGCGCCGGCTTTGAAGTGCGCGACGTGCATCCGACCCACTACGGCCGCGTCTGCCCGATCGAGACACCGGAAGGTCCGAACATTGGTCTGATCAACTCGCTGGCTCTGTATGCCCGCCTGAATGAATACGGCTTCCTGGAAACCCCGTACCGCAAGGTCGAAGGCTCCAAGATTACCGATCAGATCGACTACCTGTCCGCCATCGAAGAAGGCCGCTACATCATCGCTCAGGCGAATGCGACCATCAACGACGAAGGCATGCTGTCCGATGAGCTGGTCTCGGCCCGTGAAGCCGGCGAAACCATCCTGGTCTCCCCGGAGCGCATCCAGTACATGGACGTGGCGCCAGGCCAGATCGTTTCCGTCGCTGCCTCGCTGATTCCGTTCCTCGAACACGATGATGCAAACCGTGCATTGATGGGTGCCAACATGCAACGCCAGGCTGTGCCTTGCTTGCGTCCGGAAAAAGCGCTGGTCGGTACCGGTATCGAACGCACCGTTGCGGTCGACTCGGGCACCACCGTGCAAGCGCTGCGTGGCGGTATCGTCGATTACATCGATGCGGGCCGTGTCGTGATTCGCGTCAACGATGACGAAGCAACCGCTGGTGAAGTGGGCGTCGACATCTACAACCTGATCAAGTACACCCGTTCGAACCAGAACACCAACATCAACCAGCGTCCTATCGTGCAAGTGGGCGACCGTGTTGCCAAGCGCGACGTGATCGCCGACGGCGCATCGACCGACCTGGGTGAATTGGCGCTGGGCCAGAACATGACCGTGGCTTTCATGCCATGGAATGGTCTGAACTTCGAAGATTCGATCCTGATCTCGGAAAACGTCGTCAAGGACGACCGCTACACCTCGATTCACATCGAAGAGTTGTCGGTGGTGGCCCGTGACACGAAACTGGGCGCGGAAGAAATTACGCGCGACATCTCGAACCTGGCTGAAAATCAGCTGGCACGTCTGGATGAGTCCGGTATCGTCTACATCGGCGCTGAAGTACAAGCCGGCGATACCCTGGTTGGTAAAGTGACGCCAAAAGGCGAAACCCAGCTGACCCCGGAAGAAAAGCTGCTGCGCGCGATTTTCGGCGAAAAAGCTTCGGACGTGAAAGATACGTCGCTGCGCGTGCCTTCGGGCATGATCGGTACCGTGATCGACGTGCAAGTCTTCACCCGTGAAGGCATCGTGCGCGACAAGCGTGCCCAGCAAATTATCGATGACGAACTGAAACGCTTCCGTCTGGATTTGAACGACCAGATGCGTATCGTTGAAGGCGATGCCTTCCAGCGTCTGGAAAAAATGCTGATCGGCAAAGTTGTCAACGGCGGCCCTAAAAAGCTGGCCAAAGGCGCCAAGATCACCAAGGAATACCTGGCCGATCTGGACAAATACCACTGGTTCGACATCCGCCCTGCGGACGACGATGCAGCGGTAGCGCTGGAAGCGATCAAGGAATCGATCAACGAGAAGCGTCACCAGTTCGATCTGGCCTTCGAAGAGAAGCGCAAGAAACTGACGCAAGGCGATGAGCTGCAACCAGGCGTGCAAAAAATGGTCAAGGTCTACCTGGCCGTGAAACGCCGCCTGCAGTCGGGCGACAAGATGGCAGGTCGCCACGGTAACAAGGGTGTGGTTTCCCGTATTGTTCCTGTGGAAGACATGCCATACATGGCCGACGGCACGCCAGCCGACGTTGTGCTGAACCCGCTGGGCGTTCCTTCGCGGATGAACGTTGGTCAGATTCTCGAGACTCACTTGGGCTGGGCTGCCAAGGGTCTGGGTATCCGCATCGGCGAAATGCTGAAGGCGCAAACCAAGGTCGAGCAAGTGCGCAAGTACCTGACGACGATCTACAACGACAACGGCCGTGCCGAAGAGCTGGACAACTTCGACGACGAAGAGATCATGAAGCTGGCGGAAAACCTGAAAAAAGGTGTTCCATTCGCCACGCCAGTGTTCGACGGCGCCAATGAAGAAGAGATCCGCCGCATGCTGGACCTGGCGTATCCGGACGACATCGCCAAGAACCTGGGCATGACCGCTTCGAAAAACCAGGTGACCATGTATGACGGTCGCACCGGCGAAGCGTTCGAGCGCAAGGTTACTGTCGGCGTCATGCACATGCTGAAACTGCATCACTTGGTTGATGACAAGATGCATGCGCGTTCGACCGGTCCTTACTCGCTGGTCACGCAGCAGCCACTGGGCGGTAAAGCCCAGTTCGGTGGTCAGCGTTTCGGTGAGATGGAAGTCTGGGCACTGGAAGCGTATGGCGCGTCGTATGTCTTGCAAGAGATGTTGACCGTCAAGTCCGATGACGTGAATGGCCGTACCAAAGTGTACGAGAACCTCGTCAAGGGCGACCACGTGATCGACGCCGGCATGCCGGAATCGTTCAACGTGCTGGTCAAGGAAATCCGTTCGCTGGGTATCGATATCGACCTCGAACGCAACTAAAAGACAGGCTTATTGACCCAATAAGCGTCATTTGGTTTGGGAAACACAAAGCCCGGCTGGGAAACCACGCCGGGCAATGTAGTCTCAGGAATATAGAAATTTAATCACCTCTGGAGTGATACATGAAAGCACTGCTCGATCTATTCAAGCAAGTACAGACCAACGAGACCTTCGATGCAATCAAGATCGGTCTCGCTTCGCCTGAGAAAATCCGTTCGTGGTCCTACGGCGAAGTCAAGAAGCCGGAAACCATCAACTATCGTACCTTCAAGCCTGAGCGCGACGGCCTGTTCTGCGCCAAGATCTTTGGCCCGATCAAGGATTACGAATGCCTGTGCGGCAAGTACAAGCGCCTGAAACACCGCGGCGTGATCTGCGAAAAATGCGGCGTTGAAGTCACGCTGGCCAAGGTGCGCCGCGAGCGCATGGGCCACATCGAGCTGGCCTCGCCGACCGCGCACATCTGGTTCCTGAAGTCGCTGCCGTCGCGTCTGGGCATGGTCCTGGACATGACCCTGCGGGACATCGAACGCGTGCTGTACTTTGAAGCATACGTCGTGACCGATCCAGGCATGACCCCGCTGAAGAAGTGCCAGATCATGTCGGAAGACGACTACGCCGCCAAGTACGAAGAGTACGGCGACGACTTCACCGCCTTCATGGGCGCCGAAGGTATCCGTGAACTGCTGCGCTCGATCGACATCCACCGCGATGCCGAAACCCTGCGCGTGGAACTGAAGGAATCGAAATCCGAAGCCAAGATCAAGAAATACGCGAAGCGCCTGAAAGTGCTGGAAGCGTTCCAACGTTCGGGCATCAAGCCTGACTGGATGATCATGGAAGTGCTGCCAGTGCTGCCGCCGGAACTGCGTCCGCTGGTACCGCTGGATGGCGGCCGTTTCGCGACCTCGGATCTGAACGATCTGTATCGCCGCGTCATCAACCGTAACAACCGTCTGAAACGCCTGATGGAGCTGCGCGCTCCGGAGATCATCACGCGCAACGAAAAGCGCATGCTGCAAGAAGCGGTCGATTCGCTGCTGGACAACGGCCGTCGCGGTAAAGCGATGACCGGCGCCAACAAGCGTCCGCTGAAATCGCTGGCAGAGATGATCAAGGGCAAGGGCGGCCGTTTCCGTCAAAACTTGCTGGGCAAACGCGTCGATTACTCCGGTCGTTCGGTCATCGTCGTGGGCCCGCAATTGAAACTGCATCAGTGCGGCTTGCCGAAACTGATGGCGCTGGAACTGTTCAAGCCATTCATTTTCAATAAACTGGAACTGATGGGTCTGGCGACCACGATCAAGGCCGCGAAAAAGCTGGTCGAGATTCAAGAACCGGTCGTGTGGGACATCCTGGAAGACGTGATCCGTGAACATCCGATCATGTTGAACCGCGCACCAACCTTGCACCGTCTGGGTATCCAGGCATTCGAGCCAGTCCTGATTGAAGGCAAGGCCATCCAGTTGCACCCGCTCGTCTGCGCCGCATTCAACGCCGACTTTGACGGTGACCAAATGGCGGTCCACGTTCCTCTGTCGATCGAAGCGCAGATGGAAGCACGCACTTTGATGCTGGCATCGAACAACATCCTGTTCCCATCGAACGGCGAACCATCGATCGTTCCTTCCCAGGATATCGTGCTGGGTCTGTACTACGCGACCCGCGAAGCGATCAATGCGAAGAACGAAGGGATGATGTTCCCTGACGTATCGGAAGTGATCCGCGCCTACGACAACAAGGAAGTCGAACTGACGACCCGCGTTACCGTGCGTATTACCGAATACCCGAAAAACGCCGAAACGGGCGAATTCGAGAAAACGGTAACGCGTTACGAAACGACGATCGGCCGTGCGATCCTGTCGGAAATTCTGCCGAAAGGCCTGCCGTTCTCCGTCCTGAACCGCGCGCTGAAAAAGAAAGAAATTTCCAAGCTGATCAACACGTCGTTCCGCAAGTGCGGCCTGCGCGCCACCGTGGTGTTCGCAGACAAACTGATGCAATCGGGTTTCCGCCTGGCGACACGCGCCGGTATCTCGATCTGCGTCGACGATATGCTGGTACCGCCGCAAAAAGTTACGCTGATCGCGACGGCCGAATCGGAAGTCAAGCAGATCGAACAGCAATACGCCTCGGGTCTCGTGACCGCCGGCGAGCGTTACAACAAGGTAGTCGATATCTGGGGCAAGACCTCGGATGAAGTCGGCAAGGCCATGATGGACCAGCTCAAAGTCGAAGACGTGATCCGCCGCGACGGCACCAAGTCGACGCAAGAATCGTTCAACGCCATTTACATGATGGCCGACTCCGGCGCGCGCGGTTCCGCAGCCCAGATTCGTCAGTTGGCCGGTATGCGTGGTCTGATGGCGAAACCGGATGGCTCGATTATCGAAACGCCGATTACCGCGAACTTCCGCGAAGGTCTGAACGTTTTGCAGTACTTCATTTCGACCCACGGCGCTCGTAAAGGTCTGGCCGATACGGCGCTGAAAACGGCGAACTCCGGTTACCTGACGCGTCGTCTGGTTGACGTGACGCAAGACTTGGTCGTGATCGAGGACGATTGCGGCACCATGAACGGCGCCGTCATGAAGGCACTGGTCGAAGGTGGTGAAGTCATCGAACCGTTGCGTGACCGTATCCTCGGCCGCGTGGTGGTGCATGACGTCGTCAATCCTGAAACCCAGGAAACGCTGTACGAAGCCGGCACCCTGATGGACGAAGACATGGTCGAAGAGATCGAGCGTCTGTCCATCGATGAAGTCAAGGTCCGCACGCCACTGACTTGCGACACGCGCTTCGGCCTGTGCGCCAAGTGCTATGGCCGCGATCTGGGCCGCGGCATGCTGGTCAACGCCGGCGAAGCCGTCGGTGTGGTGGCAGCGCAGTCGATTGGTGAGCCTGGTACCCAGCTGACCATGCGTACGTTCCACATTGGTGGTGCGGCATCGCGTGCAGCAGTGGCATCGTCGGTGGAAGCCAAGTCGAACGGTACCATCCGCTTCACGGCAACCATGCGTTACGTGACGAACGGCAAGGGCGCGCAAATCGTCATTTCCCGTTCCGGCGAAGTGCTGATCACCGACGACCATGGCCGTGAGCGTGAGCGTCATAAAGTACCGTACGGTGCGACCCTGATCGTCAAGGACGGCATGGTCATCAAGGCCGGTACGGCCCTAGCAACGTGGGATCCGCTGACCCGTCCGATCATTACCGAATACGCCGGTCAAGTGCGTTTCGAGAACGTCGAAGAAGGCGTCACCGTGGCCCGTCAGGTCGACGAAGTGACCGGTCTGTCCACCCTGGTGGCGATCGATGCGAAACGTCGTGGTTCGTTGACGAAAACGTTGCGTCCGCAAGTCAAGCTGATCAACGACGCGAACGAAGAAGTCAAGATCGCCGGCACCGAACACTCGGTGGCGATCGGCTTCCAGGTCGGCGCGCTGATCATGGTCAAGGACGGTCAACAGGTATCGGTGGGTGAAGTGCTGGCACGTATCCCGACCGAATCGCAAAAAACGCGCGATATTACCGGTGGTCTGCCACGCGTTGCGGAACTGTTCGAAGCGCGCTCGCCGAAAGATGCCGGTATGCTGGCAGAAGTCACGGGTACGGTTGCGTTCGGTAAAGAAACCAAGGGCAAGCAGCGTCTGGAAATCACGGACATGGACGGCAACAAGCATGAGTTCTTGATCACCAAGGACAAACAAGTGCTGGTGCATGACGGCCAAGTCGTGAACAAGGGCGAGATGATCGTGGACGGCCCGGCCGATCCGCAAGACATCCTGCGCCTGCTGGGTATCGAAGCGCTGGCACGTTACATCGTTGACGAAGTGCAAGACGTGTACCGTCTGCAAGGCGTGAAGATCAATGACAAGCACATCGAAGTGATCGTGCGTCAGATGCTGCGCCGTGTTCAGATCGTCAATGCCGGCGACACCAACTACATCGTTGGCGAGCAGGTTGAGCGTTCGGAACTGCTGGACGAGAACGATCGCATGGCCGTTGAGAACAAGATTCCAGCGACCTACGAAAACGTCTTGTTGGGTATTACCAAGGCATCGCTGTCGACCGATTCGTTCATCTCGGCCGCATCGTTCCAGGAAACCACCCGCGTGCTGACGGAAGCGGCGATCATGGGCAAGCGCGATGGTCTGCGCGGCCTGAAAGAGAACGTCATCGTCGGCCGCCTGATTCCTGGCGGTACGGGCCTGGCCTTCCACCGCGCACGCAAAGAGAAAGAAGCGTGGGAAGTGGAAGAGCGTCAAGCGCTGCTGCTGGCCGAGAAAGCCTCGATGGCTGGCGAAGCTGCCGAAGCGCTGCAGGATATCGAGACCCAGCAACACCACGGCGACGAAGCGTAATCTGCGCTGCTAGCTGACAAGAACGGCACCTTCGGGTGCCGTTTTTTTTTTTTTATGTTCGTTACAGCGGCCTTCCGCACAGGCAAAGCGACGACCGCGTGGGAGCGGTAGCGCTTCAAGCCCCGCTGCAGGTTGATAAGACCACCCTGGCCGGTGAAACAACCGAAGATCTGCTGGCCATTGAAACCCGGCAACACCATGGCGACGAAGCGTTATCTTTATCAAGCAGCGTACAATTTTTAATTAATTGCAATCGCATGGATGTCGTTCGCTTTATTTCTCCGGGAATTTATAAACATTTAATTTATAAAAATTCCAGTTGGCCAGAAAAATTTATTGCGTATGCATTCAGCGGTCATTCGTTAATGATTTGATTTATTAAGTATATTCAAGGCGCTGTTGGCTGATAAGAACGGCGCCAGGGAGAAATATCTTGGCGCCGTTTTTTTATATCCGTTACTGCGGCCTTCCAGCGCGCACGCAAAGGTAAGTAATGCCCAGGGATGCCATGGCGCGTCAACAAGTCTGCAGTATTGATCGGCACTCGTTTTTGCTTGCATCGAAAAACACATAGACTGCGGCTTCGTCATGAAAATAGCCGTCCACCGCGAGCTGTCCCAGAAACACCAGCGGACCGTGCGCTTCGATGGGCCAGTTCGGCGCTTGCAGCCAACGGGGCGGCTTTTTCGCATAGCGGAACAATTCGAGCAGCTGCGCCCGCAGCCACTGCGTCCGTTCACTTTTTTTCGTATGCGGCGGTGCCTTGTCCAGCAGCGCCGCCACATAGGCCAGATCCACATCCAGCCACTTCGGCTGGGCCGCCAGCAACAGCTGGTGCAGCTGGGTGGGCTTTTCCGAGACGAATAGCGGAATGCCGGCGGCGTGCAAGAACTCAGCCAGGGCGCCCTGCGCATTCAGTAGGTCCGCCGGATTGCGCAAGTCGAGCGATATCAGATAGTGATACAGCGTATGCCCCGCATGCGCATACCTGGGCGCGGGTTGCGCCGACAAGAGGCGCTCCGTTTCCGCGTCTTGATATAGAAGGTGTTCAAAGGCCGCCGTATCGAGCTGTCCTTCGACAAACCCGACCACGCTGCTGGTGGCTGATGACATACAAGTGCTCCCCTGAAAGTACGGTTCGTCGACAAGCGCGGGTGTGAGGTGGTCCGCCGGCTTTTCCAGATCGACGGGAGGCCGCGCAGACCATGGCGATTATGCACGACGCCGTCCCGCAGCCACATTCTGTTGGCACGTGGCAAAGTACGCCAGGCGCGCCAATTTCCGGCGCGCTCATGCTAATATCTGGCACATGATTGCCCAAGCCCTGTTTACTCCCGCCCAGCAGAAACTGCTGGGACTGCTCTTTGTCCGCGTGAATGAAGGCTTTCACTTGAACGAGATCATGCGCTTGACGGGATTGGGCAGCGCATCGGCGCAGCGGGAACTGCGCCGCCTGCATGAGTCCGGCCTCATCACGTCGGAGCGGATCGGCAATGTGCGGCGCTTCTGGCCCAACAAGGAAAGCCTCGTGTATCCGGAATTGAGCGGACTGGTGCAGAAGACCTTCGGCATCGTCGGCGTGCTCAGTGCGACCCTGGAACCCTTGCGTGCCCAGCTGCACCTGGCATTCGTGTCGGGTGCTACGGCGAAGGGACAGGACATGCCTGGCAGTGCCATCGATTTGTTGCTGGTGGGCGAAGACGCCAATTATGGTGATCTGTTGACGGGATTGGCCCCGGCCGAGCGAACCTTGAGGCGTAAAATCAATCCCAACTTATATACGCTGGCCGATTATCGCCGGCGTCTGCGGGAAGGCCAGCCATTTTTGCTGCAGGTATTACAGCAGCCGAAGTTGTTTGTTATTGGCGATGAATCGCTATTGCATGCACTGGCATTGCCAGATTCCTCAATGCAGACGAATGACATGCCATCTGTATTCTAAAGGCCGGGTCTGGTATTCAATTTCAGAGGCATGAAATTAGTGACCAGAAAAATATCTGAGGCGGATTGATCGTATGATGAATAAACTGCAGGCTTTCGGTTTGATTGTTTCCCAGGCGGTGCGTGGCGAATTAACTTTCCCGACGAGTGTTAATTCCGCATTGCAATTGCAATTGGCGCTGGCCGAACCGGATTGCCATATTGACCATGCCATCAAGCTGGTGCTGGCCGAGCCCCTGCTGGCGGCGCGCACGGTCGCGTTGGCCAACTCGGCCGTATACAGCCGCGGCGATGCTGCGCCCGTGACCAGCGTGCGCGCCGCCGTCATGCGCATGGGATACCGCAATCTGTATGCGCTGGTGGCGGCCATGGTGGTGCGCCAGTTCGGCAGCAAGATCATCGATCCCGCCCTGCGCCAGAAGGCGACCCAGCTGTGGGAGCACACGGCCCACGTGGCGGCGCTGGCGCACGTGTTGGCCCGCCGCGTGACGCACGTCGATGCCGACACGGCCCTGTTCGCCGGCATCGTGCATGAGGTGGGCGGCTTTTACCTGTTGTCGCGTGCCGATGAATTCCCCGGGCTGCTCGACGACGATGCCGATCACTGGATGGAGTCGGCAGAAGAAATCATTTCCCGCGAAGTCATGAAGAAGTTGCTGATCCCGGTGGCCGTGAGCGAAGCCATCGAGGGTTTGCGCGATGGCTTGCTATCGATCCCGCCCGACTCTCTGCTCGACACGTTGTTATTGGCCAAGCAACTGTCGCCCGTGCCGTCGCCCTTGCAGGTGACGTACGTGGAAATGCTCACGCCCTCCGATTCCGTCATCGATTTCATTATCGACAACGAGACCTTGCAAAGCATCCTGGCCGAATCGGCCGAGGAAGTGCGCTCGATGAGCGCTGCGCTGCTGGTATAGCTGAACGCGCCAGCGGCGAAAAAAAACGGCAGCACCATCAGGTGCTGCCGTTTTGTTTTCCGGCGCCGCCGCTTACTTTTGCTGCGCGATCCACCGGTCGACCTTGGCTTCCAGCAGTTTCAAAGGCAGGGTGCCGTCGCCGAGGACCACTTCATGGAACTTCGGCAGGCTGAACTTGTCACCCAGCGCCTGCTGCGCACGCTGGCGCAGTTCGACGATTTTCAGCGAGCCGATCTTGTAGCCCAGGGCCTGGCCCGGCCACGCCATGTAGCGCTCCGTCTCGCTTTTCGCCACGGCGTCATAGCCAAGGGTGTCGCGCATGTACTTGATCGTCTGTTCGCGCGTCCAGCCCTTGGTGTGCAAGCCCGTGTCGACCACCAGGCGCACGGCGCGCAGCATCTCGTCGTTCAAATGGCCGAAGTACTGGGCCGGATCGTCGAACAGGCCCATTTCCTTGCCCAGGGTTTCCGCATACAGGGCCCAGCCTTCCGTGAAGGCATTGTTGCCGCCGAAACGGCGGAAGTTCGGCAAGTCCATCTCTTGCACCAGCGCCAGGTGGAAATGGTGGCCAGGCTTGCCTTCGTGCAGGAACAGGGTGGTCATGCCCGTGTCGCCATACAGTTTCGGATCCGTGACGACGGACCAGAACACGCCGGGGCGCGAACCGTCGGCGGCCGGCGCTGTGTAGTGGTCGGCGGCCGTGTCGCGGCTCAGTTCAGGCTCCAGGCGCAAGTCCAGCGGCGCCTTCGGCACCAGGGTGAACAGGGCCGGCAATTTGCTGTCCAGCAGCACGTTCAGCTTGCGGTAGACGTCGAGCACTTCCTGTTCCGTCTTGAACGGGCGGTATTTCGCCTGTTCCGAGACCCACACGGGCAAGCCGGCGGCCGGGCCGTTGTAGCCCATCTTCGGGCCCACGATCGCATATTGCTCCTGGATGCGCGCCACTTCCTTCAGGCCGATGGCGTGGATCTGCTCCGGTTTCAAATCCGTGGTGGTGCTGCTGGCTACGCGCGCCTGGTACCAGGCAGCGCCATCGGGCAGGGCGCTCCAGCCGCTGCTCGTGCGGCCGGCCGGCAGGTAATCGCGTTCCATGAAGGTGGCCAGGCGCTGCAGCGCGGGCATCAGCTTGGCTTCGATGATGACGCTGTAGGTTTGCGTCAGGCGCGCCTTGTCCGCGGCGGAAAAGCTGGCCGGCAAGTTCTTGATGGGCGTGTAGTAGACGCTGTCCTGCGGCGTGGCGCTGACGAGCTTTTTAAATTGCGGCAAGGCCGACTCCGTCAGCGCCTTCGGCAGCACGATGCCCTTTTGCATGCCGACTTTCATGTTGGCGATGGCCTGGTCTATCCAGCCCGGCAACTGTCCGATACGGCTCAGGTAAGCGTCATACTCCTTGACCGTGGTCAAAGGCTGCGATGCCTCACCGCCCGCATAATTGGCCAGGGTGACGGGCATGCTGTCCATCTGGTTCAAAGGCAACAGGTATTCGGGGAAGCGCTCGAAGCTCAGCGCTGTGGCCAGTTCATAGTCGAGGATATCGTAGTTGATCTGGTCCTGGTGCGACAGCTGCGCGCGGGCAATGCTGCGCAGGGTCTTCTGGTACTGGCGGTACAGGGCGAACTGTTTCGCGCGCGCGGCGGGCACGATGGCTGAACCGATCTGGTCGTCAAAACGGTTGTCGCCGCTCTCGGTGGCATTGATGGGCTCGAAACGGGCCAGCGCATCGTAGTACTGGTCGGCCACGACCTGCAATCGCTGCTTGGCTTGCGGCGCACTGACGGCCACGGTTTTGGCTGCGGGCTGGGCCGCTTGCGCCATGGGGGCATGGGCGAGCAACAGGGAGATGGCCAGGGTGCCGAGGGTGCCGGCGGCAAAACGATGCTTCATGCGCGATGTCCTTTGTAAGGAGGAGAATGAACGGAGGCGTAGCGAGGTCGGGGTGGCCGGTCGCGATGGAACAGCCGGGGCGTAAGCATACGCCATTGCCCAGTGCGTTTGGATAAATTGTGCGGGAGGAATGTTGCTATTTGTCCGCTGGCGCGACCGAGGCTTGCATCGCCTGCCAGTGCTGGCTGGTCAACGGGACGCAGGCGGGGCAGGGCGTGGCGGCGATCAGGCTGCGGATTTGCTGGGCGCGCGCCGCCGTTTGCGGGTGCGAGGAAATCCATCCCGGTACGCTGGCCTTGTCCTTGTCATCGAGCTTCTGGAAAAAGCGCAGCATGCCGTCGGGGCGGATCTGCGCGCGCTGCAAGGCAAGCAAGCCCAGGCGGTCCGCCTCTTCTTCCATGTCGCGGCTGAAATACAGGGTGCCGGCCTGGTGCACCAGCATGGCGGCCACGGCGCTGATGTCGCCGATGGTCACGCCCACCAGGGCGCCCCAGCCCAGGCTGCTGATCATTTGCCGCAGCGAATGGCGTTGCTCCACGTGCTGCACTTCATGCGCGAGCACGCCGGCCAGTTCGCCCGGGTCGCCCGCCTGGCGCAGCAAGCCCGTATGCACGACGATAATGCCGCCCGGCATGGCAAATGCGTTGACCGTGTCGTCTTGCTTGACGAGCCAGCGGTACTGGTAGCGCGAACCGGCCGTCAGCTTGCGGCCGATCTCCTGCACCGTCTGCTGCGCCACGCCGCTTTCGCTGATGCCGCCTTGCGCGCGCACTTGCGCCAGGGCCAGTTCGCCCAGCTGCTTTTCCGTCGACAGGGGTATCCATCCCGCCAGCGCGCCGACGGCATGCCCGCCTTGCCACCACAGCAGGCCGGCCGCGACGACCGCCGCGCCCGTCAAACCGGCCAGCCAGCCCGATACTTGCCTCCGGTTGCGCTGGCGCTCGCCCCACAGGTGCTGCAGTTGCGGTTGCAGCGCGGCCGGCGCTTCGCGCAAGACGGTGGCGATGTCGTCCGCCCCGAGCGGCTTGAGCGATACTTGCCGGCCTTGTCCGTCGAGCCAGTTCAGGAACAGTTCCGGCCCATCGACGCCGCCCACGCTGACCACCAGCTGCGCTACCTCGACGCTGGAACCGGGCGCGTCGATGGCCAGCCGGCTGCCGAAGAAGTGTGCGCTGACGGGCGTGCCGGCGGAACCGCCATCGGGGCCGGTCAGCAGCGCCTGGAATGGCGTCATGCGGCCGCCTCGGCAAAGCGGCTTTCGTACAGCGCCGCCATCAGGTCGGACTGGCTGATGATGCCGGCCAGGCGCTCGTCCTCGTCGAGGATGGGAATATGGTGGTAGCCGGCGTCGGCCATCAGGGGCACCAGGTCGATGATGGGCGTACCCAGGCGGGCCGTGTGCGGTGACGGCGTCATCAGCTGACCCACCGCTTCCGGTTTGTCGCCGTGGGACAGGCCGCTGCGCTGCAGCAAGCCGCGCAGGCGCTGACGCATGCCCCGATAATCGTCGAGGCCGCCATGGCGCAGGAAATCCGTCTGCGTGATGATGCCGATGACGCGGCGCGCCCGGTTCAGCACGGGCAGGGCGCCCACCTGGTGCTCGCGCATGGTGCGCCAGGCTACGTCGAGCGGTGTGCCGAATTCCACGCTGAGCACGTCTTTCGACATGATGTCGGCGCAGGTGACGACGCCGAAGCGGCGCTGGTAGGCGCGCATTTCCGTTTGCAGGAAGATGGCTTGCAAATCGTCGCGGCTGATGTCGAGCACTTCGCTGTGCTGGCGCAGCACGGCATCGAGGTCGTCCGGCGAAAATCCCAGGCGGTTGCTGGGCACGTCATCTTTGGTGGCGTGTGGATGCGGCGCCGCCAGTTGCTGGATGTGCGGATAGCGGCGCCCCGTCAGGTTGTTGTATAGCACGGCGCAAGCGACCAGCACGGCGGAATTGAACAGCACGGTGATGAAGACGAATTCAAAGCCGGCCGCATGTACGCTGGCGCCGCCAACGACGGTGGTCAGGGCCACGGCGCCGCCCGGCGGATGCAGGCAGCGCAGGGCAAACATGGCGCCGATGGCCAGGCAGGCGGCCAGCGCCGCCACGCCCACGCTGGGGCCCAGCCATTTGACGCAGGCCATGCCGACCAGTCCGGAGACGACATTGCCACCCACCACGGACCACGGTTGCGCCAGCGGGCTCGCCGGCAGGCAGAACAGCAGGACGGCCGAGGCGCCCATGGGGGCGATCAGGTAGACGCTGGCGCTGTCGGGGGCCAGCAGGAAATGGCAGATCAGACCCGTCAGCAGCAAGCCGCAGATGGCACCCGCGCAGGCGCGCAATTGTTCGCGGCGGCTACCGTTGTTGGGTTGTGGCAACCAGCGTGCCAGGAAAGAAGTCGTCATGGAGGAGGGCGCGTTCGGGCCGCGTTGCTCAGGGTGAGCCCGATATTATCCCATGCGTTCCATTTCGCTGCCTGCGGGCATTAATCCTCGGCGCAGACCGCTTGCAAGCCGTGTCGCTCCAGCAAGCGCCTGGCGGCGGCGATGGCGGATGGCTCTGGTTTGCTGCTGGCGCAGGCATAGATGTCATTGAGGATCTCGGCCGCATCCTTGCCCGTGACGGCGGCCATCAGGTCAGCCAGGTTACGGTCGGAAAAGTGTTCATACAGCAGGGTCAGCACGGCGAAATACGCCGTGTCTGGCATGCCGCCGGGATAGGCGCTGCGCAGCATGCGCGCGGCGCCAGACAATGTCGGTGGCAGGGTATCGGGCATGCTCAAGCGGCTACTCCATGGTGGTGCTGATACGTGCTTATACGTTTTTCGCATAAGCACAGTGCAATTAAATGGTGGATATTTCCTACAAGCAGGCATATTCTAGACAATCACGCCCGCTGACAGCTGTTCAGCTGGCCTCACGATTTCTCTCAGGAGCCCTGCATGCGCCTTTCCCTTTTCCTTGCCAGCCTGCTGCTTGCCGGCACCGCCGTTGCCGCCGCACCCACACCGAGCAACCCTGTCGCCACGCCGCACTTGCCGTACAACGCGGCAGCCGACGCCAAGGCCGACGTGGCCCGCGCGCTGGCCGAGGCCAAGGCGGCCCACGTGCCTGTCTTGCTGATCTTTGGCGCCAACTGGTGCGAGGATTGCCGCGCGCTGGACAAGGCCTTGAAGGAAGGCAAGAACGCGGAGTTGATGCAACAGCAGTTCAAGGTCGTCAAGGTCGACGTGGGCAACTTCGACCATAACCTCGATGTGGCGCAAACCTATGGCAATCCGCTCAAGAAAGGCATCCCGGCTGCCGTGCTCGTTTCGAGCGACAACAACCAGGTGCTGTACGCCACCAAGGGCGGTGAACTGGCGAATGCGCGCCGCATGAGCGAGAGCGGCATTTATGATTTCTTCAAGCAAGCGGCGAGCGTGAAGTCGCCTGCCCTTTGATTTTTTAAAATTCTTCCCACGCATCGCTGGCCGGCGCTGGCGGGCGCGATGGCTTGGCCAGCATGGGCTTGTGCGCCGGCTGCTGTGGCTGCGTCGCATGCGCGCTTTCTTCCAGCTTGAAGACGCTGACCACCTGCGCCAGCCGGCCCGCCTGATCTTGCAAGGATTGGGCTGCCGCCGCCGCTTCTTCCACCAGGGCCGCATTTTGCTGGGTGGCATCATCCATCTGCGTGACCGTGGCATTGACTTGCGCGATGCCCTGGCTTTGCTCCTGGCTGGCCGAAGCGATTTCTCCCATCAGGTCGGCGACCCTCTGCACGGAGCCGACGATGTCCTGCATGGTGGCGCCGGCCGAGTCGACCAGCTTGCTGCCCGCTTCCACCTTGCTGCCCGAGTCGACGATCAAGTCTTTGATTTCCTTGGCTGCCGCTGCCGAGCGTTGCGCCAGGTTGCGCACCTCGGTCGCCACCACGGCAAAGCCGCGGCCCTGTTCGCCTGCTCGGGCCGCCTCGACCGCCGCGTTCAGGGCGAGGATATTGGTTTGGAACGCAATGCCATCGATCACGCCGATAATGTCGGCGATCTTGCGCGAACTTTCCGTAATCGCGCCCATCGTCTGCACGACCTGTCCGACCACTTCGCCGCCCTTGACGGCGTGGCTTGACGCCGACACCACCAGCTGGTTCGCCTGGCGCGCGTTGTCCGCGTTCTGTTTTACGGTCGATGTCAGTTCTTCCATGGCCGCCGCCGTCTCTTCCAGGCTCGATGCCTGGGCTTCCGTGCGTGCCGAGAGGTCCAGGTTGCCGGACGCGATCTGGCTCGATGCGCTGGCAATGGCCCCGGTACTGTCGCGAACTTCGCGTATCGTCACGTTCAGCGATGCGACGAAGCGGTTGAAGGCGGCGGCCAGCGCGCCAACCTCGTCTTCCGATTCGACGGGCATACGGCGGCTCAGGTCGCCATTCCCGCTGGCGATCTCGCTGAGCATGTCGGCCGCCCGCGCGACGGGGGCGGCGATGGCGCGGCTGATGACATAAATGATGAGCAGGGCGATGCCGCCACCGACGAGGCCGGCGATCAGGGCGGCGATCAGGGCCGAACGCGTGACATTGCCCAGCACTTCCGCTTCCGGCACTTCGGCCATCACATACAGATTCAATTCCGGCACGAAGGAGGCGGCGACGAACTGGCGTCCCGCGGGCGCATCGTAGATGGCGTATGCGTATTTGTTGCCTGTCAGCAGGCTCTTGCTCAGGGTATCGCTAAAGCCCGGTAAATCCTTGAGTTGATGCTTGCCATCGGCCAGGGCCGTGTCACGGTGCACCAGCAGCACGCCATTGGCGCGCGCCAGGTAGACATGCCCCGTCTGGCCGATCTTGTAGCTGCGGATGGTGTCGGCCAGCGCATTGATGGACAGGCCCAGGCCGGCCGCGATCTGCTTGCCGCCCGCCGTCTGGCCGCGCGCATTCAGATACAGCATCAGGTCGCTGGAGTTTTCCGCCTTGTCGATGTCGAGCGTATAAGCCTTGTCGCCGGCCAGCAAACCATAAAACCACTGGTCGGCCGCCTGGTTCTTGTCCAGGGTGCGCAGCAAGCCTTCGGTGGTGAAGTATTTGCCGGTGCTGGCCGAGGCCCAGTTGATCGAAGCCGCCTTGTTTTTTTCCTTCACCACGGAGGCGTAGCGCTGGAAGGTGGCGATGCCGCTGTCGGGCAAGCCCGCGTCTTCCCAGTCTTGCAGGTAGACATCGTTGGCCATGGTTTGCACCACGGACAGGGGCTGGCTGATCTGGCGCAACACGTCGTTGCGGATCTCGCCCACCTGCGCCGGCAATTCCTGGCTGACGACGCGCTCGCGCACGTAATCGCTGCTCATGCGTACGCTGAGGAAAGACGAGATCGCCATGAAGAGCAGCAGGCACAAACCCATGCTGAACAGGAGTTTTTTCTGGATGGAGAGGCGGCGGAGCAGAGACATGAAAGACCTTGGAGAATGGCCTGCACAATGGGAAGAGAAGCGGGCAGGCAAGGGAGCAGTATACCGGCCGCGCGGCGCGTCCCGCCGCACCATTGCTGCTTTTCGTTCATTTATGTTGCATTGCAGCAACGTGATTTTCCCCCTCCGCATGGCATGGACTGAAAACGCATCAGGCCGGCAAGCCGTGGGCGATCAATTCCAGCGGCAATTCCGTGCTGCACTTGATTTGTTCCATGGAAAAGGCGGAGGACACGCCCGTCAGCTGCACGGCCTTGATGAGCTTTTTATAGAAGGTGTCGTAGCCCTTGATGTCGGTGGTGACGACTTTCAGCAGGTAGTCGATGTCCCCGCTCATGCGGTGGAATTCCTGTACCTCGGGCAAGACGATGACGGCGGCAGCGAAGCGGCGCAGCCATTTTTCATCGTGCTGGCCCGTGCGCACGCTCACGAAGACGGTCACGGGCAAGCCCACTTTTTGCCGGTTGACGATGGCCACGCGGCTTTCGATATAGCCCTCTTCCTCCAGCCGCTTGACCCGCTTCCAGCACGGCGTGCTGGACAGGCCGATCTTCTCGCTGAGGGCAGCGATCGACAGGGTGCCGTCCTGCTGCAGCGCGGCGAGGATGGCGCAGTCGAATTTGTCGAGCGGGGTGTTTGGTGAATGCATTTTGTTATTCCGGTTTTTGTAGCATGAACATGCTGCATAGTATCGTGTTTGCAGTATCTTTTGGCATATCTTCACGGGCCCAGGCCGGTAGACTATCCATATGTTTCAGCCACCTGCGCTGCGCCCTTTTTATAGAATACTCAGACTGCCATCATGAAAGAAATCTACCTCGACAGCAATGCCACCACCTGCGTGCTGCCCGCCGCCGTTGCCGCCGCCCGGCAAGCGATGGAGCAGGGCTATGGCAATCCCAGCAGCACCCATGCCACGGGATTGCAGGCCAAGGCCATGATGGATGGCGTGCGCCAGCGCGCCGCCCGCTTGCTGGGCGTGGGCGACGGCCGGTTGATGTTCAATAGCGGCGCCACCGAAGGCATCCAGACGGCCGTGCTGTCGGCCCTGTGCGCGTTGCGCGAACGGCGCGATGCGGGCAAGCGCATCGGCAGCCTGCTGCTGTATGGCGCGACCGAGCACAAGGCCGTGCCGGAAAGCCTGGCGCACTGGAACCGGCTATTGGGCCTGAACCTGGAAGTGCGCAAGCTGCCCGTCGATGCGCACGGACGCCACGATTTGCAGGCGCTCGGTGCGTTGATCGGCGACGCGGCCATGCTGTGCACGATGGCGGCGAATAATGAAACGGGCGTCGTCAGCGATTTGTCCGCCATCGCGCAACTGCTGCAGGAACGGGGCGCCGACGCCTACTGGATGGTCGATTGCGTGCAGGCGTTGGGCAAGCTGAAACTGAACCTGGCCGCCACGCGCATCGATTACGCGCCGTTTTCCGGCCACAAGCTGTATGCGCCCAAGGGCATCGGCATGCTGTACGTGCGCGCCGGTGCGCCTTTTACGCCCCTGATGATGGGCGGCGGCCAGGAAGCGGGCCTGCGCTCGGGCACGGAAAACATGGCTGGCATCGCCGCGCTGGGCGCCGTGCTGGCCGCCCTCGACGATGGCAAGACCTTCCGCAGCCACGCCGACCTGGCCGCGTTCCGCGATCAGCTGGCGGCCAGCCTGGAACGCGCTTTCCCCGGTATCGTTTTCAATATGCCGTTCGACTTGTCGCTGTCGACGACGCTCAATTTTTCCGTGCCGGGGTTGTCGTCGAAGGAATTGCTGGACCTGTTCGACGCGGCTCGCGTGCGCGTCAGTTCGGGCAGCGCCTGTTCCGCCGCCAAGGCGCTCCCCAGCTATGTCCTCGAAGCGATGCATGTGCCGCAATGGCGCGCCAGCTCGGCCATCCGTCTGTCGTTCGGCCCCCTGATCGACGCGGCGACGATTGCCGCTGCCTGCGCGCGCATCGAGCGTTGCGGCGAGGCCCTGCGCAGCAGTTGCCTGCTGCCGTCGGCGCTGGCGCCATCGCCGCAGGATGGCGTGATCCAGCTAAGCGTGGATGGCCAGTGCACCTGGCTGCTCAGCGACGCTGCCAGCGCCAGTTGTGTCGTCATCGATCCGGTCGCTGCGCTCGTGCCGCGCCTGGCCGCCTTCATCCGCTGCCAGCAGCTGGCCTTGTGCGCCATCGTGCACACGGCGCCGCCAGCCGACCATGGCGTGGCGCGCCTGGCATTGCTGCAGGAACTCGCCATCGAGCAGGTGGGCCGCATCGATATCGACGGTGAGCTGGCACTGGGCCAGCAGCGCCTGCGCCGCGTCGAATGTGGCGCAACCCATGTGTACCTGCTGGCGCAGCGCTTCGCCTTCATCGGCAACCTGGCGCCCGAGGCGCTGGCGCCCTTGCTGGACGCAGGGCTGCTGACGCAGGACACCGTGCTGTGCGCGTCAGGCGACGACGGCAGCATTTGCGGCACCGTGCGCAGCGTGCAGGACGGTATCGTGCCGGCCGCCGAACTGCAGCTCGATGCGGCCGCCTTGCCCGCCTTCCTGCGCCAGCATCCCGACGCCATCCTCGTCGACGTGCGCGAAGCGTATGAACACGCGGCCTGCGCCGGCACGGTGTTCGAGGGCTGCGAGGTGCGCAGCGTGCCGCTGAGCCGCCTGGCGGGACAGGTGGCCGCGTGGCTGCAGCAGCCGCAGCGCCCGCTGGTCTTTTTCTGCCGCAGCGGCAACCGCAGCGCGCGCGCCGCCGCCTGTCTGCGCCGCCTTGGCCACGCCGCGGCATGGCAGCTGAACGGCGGCATGGCGATGGCGGAGGCGACTCGCCACCCGCTGGCCATCGCTGCCTGAGCAGGTTGAACTTTCCTGTTTGAAATATTGCACCGTGCCATCATCGGCACGGTGCCAGCCATTCGTTTCCTCGCGGCATTTTTTTACCGTCCAGTCCGCAGATTTCTTTGCCGACACGCTGGCAAAGCGCCAGCTATGTACGCTAGCGCACGGTCTTGCCTGCGCCGCCCTCCTACGATGAAGTTCAGAAAATCTCCCTATATCCTGAGATTCGTCGCAACGCTCCGGCGCTTCGCTTTCCGTCTTCGCCAGTGTCCGATCGTGTTCTTCCAGACTGGGCTCGCGTGACGGTGGCCGCTGGTTGCCTGCGCGCACCTAGCGAGGCCCAAGTTGAAAGAGTACACAGCAGTTGTCACGCAGCAGATCAAGGAACGGCTTGCCAAAGTCAAAGAAATCTTCCGCGACCACGCCCTTGCACCGGACACCTTCGACGCCGCGCGCGACGATGCCTTGCCCCTGCGTTCGGAATTATTCAGCGCCATGCAGATGGCCGCTCACGGCAAGCATCTGGCTGCCGGCCATGCGGTGGGACGACACCATGGCCGCGACCGCCTGCTGGCGCGCCTGGCCGACAATGCGGCCCTGATCACGGCTACCGTCAATGAGCTGACGGCCACGGTGAAAAGCGGGAGGCAGGTCACGCCCGCCTCGGAATGGCTGCTCGATAATTTTTATCTGATCGAAGAGCAGATCCGCACCACGCGGCGGCACCTGCCGAAGAACTACAGCAAGGAGTTGCCACGGCTGACCTCTGGCGTGGACGCCGGCTGTCCGCGCGTGTACAAGATCGCGCTGGAAATCATCTCGCATGGCGATGGCCGCGTCGACCTGGAAAACCTGTGCCACTTTGTCGAGGCTTATCAGGACGTGGCCACCTTGACGCTCGGCGAGTTGTGGGCCGTGCCCATCATGCTGCGCCTGGCCCTGATCGAAAACCTGCGCCGCGTCGCCGTGCGCGTGGCCGACGACCGCATGCAGCGCGACCTGGCCAATACCTGGGCCGACCAGATGACGGAAATCGCCGAGCGCAATCCCAGCGGCTTGATCCTGCTGGTGGCCGACATGGCCCGCTCGAATCCGCCGATGACCAGCGCCTTCGTGGCCGAATTGTCGCGCCGCCTGCAGGGGCAGAGCTCCTCGCTGACCCTGGCGCTGTCGTGGCTGACGCACAAGCTGGCCGAGTCGGGCCTCACCATCGAGCAGCAGATCCAGTCCGAGATCGGGCAGCAGGCGGCCGACCAGGTGTCGATCGCCAACAGCATCGGCAGCCTGCGTTTTCTCGGCACCATGGATTGGCAGGAGTTCGTCGAGACCATGAGCGTGGTCGAGCAAACCTTGCGCCTGGACCCAGCCGGCACGTATGGCCTGATGGATTTCGCCACGCGCGACAGCTACCGCCACGCCATCGAGCGTATCGCCAGGCGCAGCGCGCGCAGCGAAGTGGAAGTGGCCGAGATGGTGGTGCAGCTGGCGCACACGCACGGCAACGGCAATGACGCGCGCCGCGGCCACATCGGCTTTTACCTGGTGGGACGCGGCGTGCTGGTGCTGGAAAAGCAGGCCGGCGCGAAGCTGCCTTTCATCGAGGCGCTGCAGCAGACGGCGCGCGCCGCGCCGCTGGCCGTGTACCTGGGCGCGATCTCGTTCCTGACCCTGGCGACGAGCGCCTTGCTGCTCGAACGCGCCGTGCGCCACGGCGTGCAGGGCTGGCCCCTGGCGGCGCTGGGCGTGCTGGCACTGCTGGGCAGCAGCCAGCTGTCCGTGGCCGTGGTGAACTGGCTGGCGACCCTGATGACCTCGCCGCACCCGCTGCCGCGCATGGATTACCAAGCCGGCATTCCATCGGATGCGCGCGGCATCGTCGTGGTGCCGACCCTGATTTACAGCGAGGAAAACGTGGCGGCCCTGTGCGAGGCGCTGGAAGTGCGTTATCTGGCCAACCGCGACCCGAACCTGCGTTTCTGCCTGCTGACGGACTTTGTCGACGCCGAGGCGCAAACGATGCCGGGCGATGAAGCCCTGCTGCGCCAGGCGCAGGACATCATCCGTGGCTTGAACGAGAAATACCGCGTGGAGGGCGTCGCGTTCAAGGAAAACGGCGACCCGGCCGACCAGGAGGAGCTGGGCCACGTCGGGCCTTTCCTGCTGCTGCACCGTCCGCGCCTGTGGAATTCGCAGCAGAATGCGTGGATGGGGCAGGAGCGCAAGCGCGGTAAATTGTCCGACCTGCACGCGTTTTTGCGCGGCGGCGCGCGCGACAAATTCTCGCTGGTGGAAGGCGAGTTGCGCGGCCTGCGCACCATCAAATACGTGATCACGCTCGACACGGATACGCAGCTGCCGCGCGACGCGGCGCGCGAGTTCATCGCCACCATGATGCACCCGTTGAACCGTCCCGTGCTGGACGCGGCCGGCACGCGCGTGGTGGCCGGCTACGGCATCCTGCAGCCGCGCGTGGCCGTGGCGCTGCCCAGCGCGAATGCGTCGCGCTACGAGCTGCTGTGCGGTGGCGAGCCGGGCATCGACCCGTACACGCGCACCGTCTCGGACCTGTACCAGGACGTGTTTTATGAAGGCTCCTTCATCGGCAAGGGTATCTACGATCTCGACATGTTCGAGCGCGTGCTGGGCCAGCGCCTGCCCGACAATAAAATCCTCAGCCACGATTTGCTGGAAGGCTGCTACCTGCGCGCCGGCCTGCTGAGCGACTCGCAACTGTATGAGGAATACCCGGCCCGCTACGACGCCGACGTGAGCCGGCGCCAGCGCTGGATACGCGGCGACTGGCAGCTGGTCGGCTGGCTGCTGGGCAGGGTGCCGGGCCGCGCCGGCAAGCGCGAACGCAATCCATTATCGATGCTGTCGCGCTGGAAGCTGTTCGACAACCTGCGCCGCAGTGTCGTGGCGCCGGCCACCACCGTGTCGCTGCTGCTGGTGTGGGGCTTCTTGCCGCACGTGGCATTCTGGAGCGCGGCCGTGCTGGCCATCATCTTCCTGCCGCCTGTCTTTTCGGCCCTGTACGATTTGCTGCGCAAGCCACGCGACACCCTGTGGCGCCAGCACCTGGCCGCCTTCGAGCGGCGCTGCGGCGTGCAGTTTTCGCATGCCATGCTGACTTTGGTCTTCCTGCCTTACGAAGCGTGGATCAGCATGGACGCCATCGCGCGCACGCTGTGGCGCCTGGGCGTGTCGCACAAGCATTTGCTCGACTGGCGCGCCTCGAACCTGCACAGTTCCTCCGGCTCGCAGGCCGACAGCTGGCGTGCCATGTGGTGTTCGCCCGCGCTGGCGCTGGCCACCTTCGGCGCCTTGCTGGCCTGGCGTCCGGACGCCTTGCCGGCCGCCGCCGTGGTGCTGCTGCTGTGGCTGGCCGCGCCCACCATCGCCTGGTGGATCAGCCGCCCGATCGAACGTGCCGTGGCGCGCCTGTCGGCCGAGCAGGGACGTTTCCTGCACGGCGTGGCACGCAAGACCTGGGCGTACTTCGATACCTTCGTCGGCCCCGATGATCACTGGCTGCCGCCCGATAACATGCAGGAGCATCCGAACCTGGTGGTGGCGCACCGCACCTCGCCGACGAACATCGGCCTGGCGCTGCTGGCCAACCTGACGGCCTATGATTTCGGCTACATCACCCTGGGGCAGTTGATCGAGCGCAGCCGCGCCACCTTGCACAGCATGGGCGAGCTGGAACGCTTCCAGGGCCATTTCTATAACTGGTACGACACGCAAACGCTCAAGGCGCTGCAGCCCATGTACATCTCGACGGTCGACAGCGGCAACCTGGCCGGCCATCTGCTGACCTTGCAGCCGGGCCTGGTGGAACTGTATGACGCCCCGATCATCGGCGCGCAGGTGGTGCAGGGCATCCGCACGACGGCGCAAGTGCTGCAGGAATTCATCGCCGCCGAAGGCGAGGGCAAGGCCATGCGCGACAGCATGAGCCTGTTGCAGGCCCAGGCCGCGCCGGTCAGCCTGGCCGAATGGCATGCTTATCTCACCGCGGCGAATGGCGCGGCCGAGGCCTTGCTGTCGCTGACCCTGCAAAGCGAGGATGGCGAACTGTCCATGTGGGCGGGTGCGCTGGCGCGCCAGTGCCGCGCGGCGCTGGCCGAATTGCTGCAACTGGCGCCGTGGGCGGCCCTGCCGGGCGTCGATGCGGCATGGATGCATATGCCGACCTTGCGCGCGCTGGCCAACCTGGACATCGCTGACGGCACGCCATCCGAGCTGGCCGCCTTGCTGGCGCAGGGCCGCGAACAGGCGGGCCGCCACATGCGCGACATCGCCCATGCGGCGGGGCTGGCGCGCGACTTCGCGCAGATCGAATACGGTTTCCTGTACAACCCATCGACAAAATTGCTGGCCATCGGCTACAACGTCAGCGAACGCCGCCTGGACCCCAGCTACTACGATTTATTGGCCTCCGAAGTGCGCCTGGCCAGCTTCATCGCCATCGCCCAGGGCCAGCTGCCGCAGGAGCACTGGTTCGCCCTGGGCCGCCAGCTATGCATGGTGGCGGGCCAGCCCGTGCTGCTGTCGTGGAGCGGTTCGATGTTCGAGTACCTGATGCCGCTGCTGGTGATGCCGAACTACCCGAACACCCTGCTCGACCAGACCTACCATTCCGTCATCGAGGCGCAGATCGATTACGGCCGCCAGCGCGACGTGCCGTGGGGAATTTCCGAGTCCGGCTACAACACGGTCGACGCCAGCCTGAATTACCAGTATCGCGCCTTTGGCGTGCCGGGGCTGGGCCTGAAGCGGGGCCTGGCCGACGACCTCGTGGTGGCGCCGTATGCCAGCATGATGGGCCTGATGGTGCAGCCGGAAGCGTCGTGCCAGAACCTGCAGCGCATGCAGGCGGCCGGCTACATGGGCCGCTATGGTTTTTTTGAAGCCATCGATTTCACCACGGCGCGCCTGCCGCGCGGGCAGGGCAGCGCCATCATCCGCTCGTTCATGGTGCACCACCAGGGCATGGGCTTTCTGGCCCTCAGCTACCTGCTGCACGACCGCCCCATGCAGCGCCGTTTCGAGTCCGATCCGCTGCTGCAATCGGCCTTGCTGGTGCTGCAGGAGCGCACGCCGCAGGCCGGCGCGTTTTACTCGAACACGGCCGAACTGGCGGTGCTGCGCAGCGGCGCGCCCGAACAGGCCATGCCGATGCGCATCCTCACACAGGCCAACAGCGCCGTGCCGGAAACGCAGCTGCTGTCGAACGGCCGCTACCACGTCATGGTGAGCAATGCGGGCGGCAGCTACAGTCGCTGGAAGGACCTGTCCGTGACGCGCTGGCGCGAAGACAGCACGCGCGACAACTGGGGTAATTTCTGCTATCTGCGCGACCTCGATGACGGTGCCGTCTGGTCCACCATGTACCAGCCGACCCTGGCCGAACCGAAGAAATACGAAGTGATCTTTTCCGAGGGACGGGCCGAGTTCCGCCGCGCCGACCATGGCCTCGATCTGTACACGGAAATCGTCGTCTCGCCCGAGGACGACATCGAAATCCGCCGCACCCGCATCAGCAATAATTCGAACCGCCAGCGGCGCATCGAGATCACCAGCTTTGCCGAAGTGGTGATGGCGCCGGCGGCGGCCGACGCGGCCCATCCGGCCTTCAGCAAATTGTTCGTGCAGACGGAAATCCTCGCGCATGAAAACGCGATTTTATGCACGCGCCGGCCCCGCTCGAAAGACGAGCAGATGCCGTGGCTGCTGCATGTGATGACCGTGCACGATATCGAGCGCTACGAGGTCTCGTTCGAGACGGACCGCGCGCGCTTCATCGGTCGCGGCAACACGGCGCAGCTGCCGCTGGCGCTGCAGGAGAGCGGCCCGCTCAGCGGCGGCCACGGTTCCGTGCTCGACCCCATCGTGGCCATCCGCTATGTCATCACCCTGGCCCCCGACCAGGCCATCACGGTCGACAGCGTCACCGGCATGGTGGAGCAGCGCGACGCGGCCTTGCACCTGATCGACAAATACCAGGACCGCCACCTGGCCGACCGCGTCTTCGAACTGGCCTGGACGCACAGCCAGGTGGTGCTGCGCCAGTTGAATGCCAGCGAAGCGGACGCGCAACTGTATGCGCGCCTGGCCAATGCGGTGATCTATCCGAATGCGGCCCTGCGCGCCGAAGCCAGCGTCCTGATCAAGAACCAGCGCGGCCAGTCCGGCCTGTGGGCGTATGCCATTTCCGGCGACCTGCCCATCGTGCTGCTGCAGATACGCGACGCGGCCAATATCGAGCTGGCGCGCCAGATGGTGCAGGCGCATGCCTACTGGCGCCTGAAAGGGCTGGTAGTGGACCTGGTGATCTGGTACGAAGAGCAATCGGGCTACCGCCAGCTGCTGCACGACCAGATCATGGGCTTGATCGCTTCCGGCATCGATGCACAGGCGATCGACCGCCCGGGCGGCATCTTCGTGCGCCTGGCCGAGCAGATCGCCAACGAAGACCGCATCTTGCTGCAATCGGTGGCACGCGCCATCATCAGCGATTTGCGCGGCACCCTGGCAGAGCAGGTCAAGCGTCCGCCGAGCCCCGTGCTGCGCATGCCGCCGCTGCTGCAGGACCCGGCCCGTGAACAGGGTGGCGTGCCGCACCGGGCGCCACCGCGCGCATTGATCCTGGAAAATGGCCTCGGCGGCTTTACGCCCGATGGCCGCGAATACTTGATCACCACGGCAGAAGGCAGGCAGACACCGGCGCCATGGTCGAACGTGCTGGCCAATGCGCAATTCGGCACGGTGGTGTCCGAAGCCGGACAGGCGTATACGTGGAGCGAGAATGCGCATGAATTCCGCCTCACGCCATGGCAGAACGACCCCGTCTCGGACCTGTCCGGCGAAGCGTTCTATGTGCGCGATGAGCAAACTGGCCAGTTCTGGTCGCCCTCGTCCCTGCCCGCGCGCGGCAGCGGCGACTACGTGACGCGCCACGGCTTCGGCTACAGCGTATTCGAGCATAGCGAAGGCGGCATCGCCACGGAACTGTGCACCTATGTGGCGCTCGATGCGGCCGTCAAATACTCCGTCATCAAGGTGCGCAACGACAGCGGCGTGCCGCGCCGCCTGTCCGTCACCGGTTACGTGGAATGGGTGATGGCCGACCTGCGCGCCAAGTCCGGCATGCATGTGGCCACCGAAGTCGACACGATCAGCGGCGCCCTGTTTGCGCGCAATAACTACAACACGGAGTTTTCGGGCCGGGTCGGCTTCTTCAATACGGATGCCAGCATCCGTTCCATCACCTGCGACCGCAACGAATTCATCGGCCGCAATGGCAGCCTGGCGCAGCCGGCCGCGCTGCGCCGGGTGCGCCTGTCCGGCAAGGCGGGCACGGGGCTGGACCCGTGCGCGGCGATCCAGGTGCCGTTTGAATTGCTGCCGGGGCAGGAGCGCGAGATCGTCTTCCTGCTCGGCGTGGGCGGGCGCCGCAATGCCGACGCCAGCACCATGGTGCAGCGCCATGCGGGCAAGGATGCGGCCCGCAGTGCGCTCGACGCGGTACGCGCACACTGGGACAGCACCCTGGGCGCCGTGCGCATCGAGACGCCCGATCCATCGCTCGACGTGATCGCCAATGGCTGGCTGATGTACCAGACCATCGCCTGCCGCCTGTGGGCGCGCAGCGGCTATTACCAGTCGGGCGGCGCCTACGGCTTCCGCGACCAGCTGCAAGACGCGATGGCGATGATCCACACGGCGCCGCAGCTGCTGCGCAAGCATTTGCTGCTGTGCGCGGCGCACCAGTTTGTCGAAGGCGACGTGCAGCACTGGTGGCATCCGCCGTCGGACCGCGGCGTGCGCACGCACTGCTCCGATGATTACCTGTGGCTGCCGCTGGCCGCCTGCCGCTACGTGATCGCCACGGGCGACGTCAACGTGTTGTCGGAAGTGGCGCCCTTCATCGAGGGGCGCGCCGTCAAACCGGAAGAGGATTCGTATTACGACCTGCCCGTGCGTTCGGGCGAGTCGGCCGACCTGTACGAGCACTGCGTGCGCGCCATCCGCCATGGCTTGCGCCTGGGTGTGCATGGCTTGCCTCTGATGGGTTCCTGCGACTGGAACGACGGCATGGACAAGGTGGGCGAACACGGCAAGGGCGAGAGCGTGTGGCTGGCGTTCTTCCTGTACGAAGTGCTGCAGCGCTTTGCCGAAGTGGCCGTGCTGCGCGGCGATGCCGCGTTTGCCCAGTTCTGCCGCGATGAGGCGGCGAAACTGGCGGCGAATGTCGAGGAGCATGCGTGGGATGGCGAGTGGTACCGGCGCGCGTATTTCGACGACGGTACGCCACTGGGCTCGCACACGAACGAGGAATGCCAGATCGATTCGATTTCGCAAAGCTGGGGCGTGCTGTCGGGCGCGGCCAACAAGGAACGGGTCGCCGGCGCCATGCGCCAGGTCGATGCGCGCCTGGTGCGCCGTGATTCCGGCGTGATCCAGCTGCTCGATCCGCCATTCGACAAATCCAGCCTGAACCCCGGCTACATCCGCGGCTATGTGCCGGGCGTGCGCGAAAACGGCGGCCAGTACACGCATGCGGCCATCTGGACGGCGATGGCGTTTGCGCGCCTGGGCGATGGCGAAAAGGCGTGGGAACTGCTGCGCATGATCAATCCCGTGCGCCATGGCGTTGACGCGCAGGCGGTGGCGCGCTACAAGGTCGAGCCGTATGTGGTGACGGCCGACGTGTATGCCGTGGCGCCGCACGTGGGACGCGGCGGCTGGAGCTGGTACACGGGATCGTCGGGCTGGCTGTACCGGCTGATCGTCGAATCCCTGCTCGGCCTGACGCGCGAGTCGAACGTGCTGCGCGTGGCGCCGGCCATGCCGGCCGAATGGCAAACGTTCAAGTTGCACTACCGCTTTGGCGCCAGCAGCTATGCCATCACGGTGGAGCAGGCGCAGGGGCGGCCTGCGGGGCTGTCGCTCGATGGCGTGATGCAGGGCGGCAACAGCATCGCCCTGCGCGACGAGGGCCGCGAGTATGCAGTGCTACTGCTGCTTTAGTCTTGCCAGGTATCGTGCTCGGGTCGGCGCCGGCCAAGCAGCAGGATCAGGCCCGCTCCCAGCAACAGCAGGTCGCGCGTGCGTACTTCGGGCGCGGTCTGCGTTGACGACTGGTGGTGGTTCAGTGGTATCGCCATGGCGGCGATAGGCTGGCTGGCGCAGGCGGCCAGGCACAGCGCCGCCATCTTTCCATTCAAATACATACATTCCTCAAGAAAGCGCGCTGGCCGTTTGCGGCCAGCGCGCCAGTGTTCATGTCGGCGAGATTGCAATTATAGACATAAACATTGTAAATGAGAAATTATTTAAAGCTGTGTCAGAAGCCCAGTGCCGCGCCGGCGCCCAGCAGGGTGGCCACGCCCAGCACGGCAAACACCAGCGCCGCGATGCCATGCACGAGGCGCAGCGAGACGCGGTTGGCGATCTTGTCGCCCAGGTAGACGGCTGGCACGTTGGCCAGCATCATGCCGAAGGTGGTGCCCAGCACGACGGAGACGATGTCGTGGTAGCGCGCCGCCAGCGCCACCGTGGCCACCTGCGTCTTGTCCCCCATTTCGGCCATGAAGAAGGCGATCAGGGTGGTCAGGAAGACGCCGTACTTGGCCAGCTTCGTCTCGTCTTCATCGAGCTTGTCGGGGATCAGGGTCCAGGCGGCCATGGCGAGGAAGGAGACGCCGAGTACCCAGCGCAGCACGTCGGGCCCCAGCATGCTGGTGATCCAGGCGCCGACGGCGGCGGCAAACGCGTGATTGGCGATGGTGGCGACGAAAATCGCCAGCACGATGGGCAAGGGCTTGCGGAATTTGGCGGCCAGCAAAAAGGCCAGGAGTTGGGTTTTGTCGCCGATTTCAGCGAGACCGACGATGCCGGTGGAGATGAGGAATGCTTCCATGAGATTGCAAGAGGTACGCGGGCCGGACGAATTAACCAATGATCCACGGGCGACTCCGGCCCATGCGGCCGCCCTGGATCAATGGTCTCGTCAAGTTCTGCAACCACCTGCACCATGGCCTGCGGGCCAATCATGTTGATACAGGTTCCTGCGGCAGGACCGCAGGACGACTACTCCCCAATGTTCGAGGCGCATGATACGCCAATGCCCGCTTCCGCGCCAGTGCCGCCGGGGCGCGGTGCGACCTGGTGTGTGGGACTTCGACAACAATGATCGATTTGCAAACAGACTCGACTTAGAATGCAGTCTGTCCACGACTCCCAGATGGAATGCGCCATGCCGGTCCTTGTCCGCTTGCTTGCCTTGTGTTTGACCTTGTTTGCTCCCTTGCCCGGCCTGTGCGCCGCGGCGCCCTTCGACGACAAGTTCCGCCAGCTGGAAGAACTGCTGCCCACGCCGAACAGCTACCGCACGGCATCGGGCGCGCCGGGCCACGCCTACTGGCAGCAGCGCGCCGATTACGTGATCCGCGCCACGCTCGATGAAGCGCGGCGCGCCATCACGGCCAGCGAACAGATCACCTACCATAACCACTCGCCCGACAGCCTCGCCTATCTGTGGCTGCAGCTCGACCAGAATGGCTTGCGCCAGGATGCCGACCAGCGCCGCGTACTGAGTGCGCCATCGCGCCAGGCTTGGCTGAGTGGCAGCGAGGATGAAGCGCTGAAATTCGAGGACTTGCGCGCCATCCATGCGGGCCGCGAATTCGATGGCGGCTTCAAGCTCACTGCCGTGAAAGCGGCCAACGGCAAGCCACTGCCGCATGTGGTCAACCAGACCATGCTGCGCATCGATCTGCCGGTGGCGCTGGCGCCTGGCCAGAGCATCACGTTCAATATCGACTGGTCGTATCAGATCAATGACCAGAAGGTATTGGTCGAGCGCTCCGGCTATGAATATTTTGAAGACGACAAGAACACGATTTTCCAGATTGCGCAGTGGTTCCCGCGCATGGCCGCGTATTACGACGCCGTCGGCTGGCAGCACAAGCAGTTCCTCGGCTCCGGCGAATTCACGCTGGAGTTTGGCGACTACGAGTTGTACCTGACGGTGCCGGGCGACCACGTGGTGGCCGCCACGGGCGAGCTGCAGAATCCTGCCGCCGTCCTGAGCGCGGTGCAGCGCGAGCGCCTGGCGCGGGCGAAGAACAGCGATACGCCGCTGCTGGTGATCACGCCCGCCGAAGCGCTGGCGGCGGAAAAGGGGAAAGCCACGGGCATGAAAACCTGGCATTTCAAGGCAGCCAATGTGCGCGACGTGGCGTGGGCGTCGAGCCGCAAGTTCATCTGGGATGCGCAGGGCTTGAATAGCGGCGGCAAGCGCGTGATGGCCATGTCCTACTATCCGAACGAGGGTAATCCGCTGTGGCAGCAGTACAGCACGCGCGCCATCGTGCATGCCATCGAGCAGTACAACAAGTACAGTTTCGACTATCCGTATCCGAATGCGCTGTCCGTCAATGGCGCCGTGGGCGGCATGGAGTATCCGATGATTTCGTTCAATGGCGGGCGCCCCGTGAAAGACAAGAAAACGGGGCAGCTCACGTATTCGAAGACGACCAAATATGACTTGATCGGCGTGATCATCCACGAAGTGGGGCACAATTATTTTCCCATGATCGTCAACTCGGACGAGCGCCAGTGGACGTGGATGGACGAGGGCCTCAATTCCTTCCTGCAGTACCTGGCCGAGCAGGCGTGGGAAGAGCATTTTCCGTCCTGGAATGGCGAGCCGCGCAAGATCGTCGACTACATGCGCAGCCAGAACCAGGTGCCCATCATGACCAACTCCGAGTCCTTGCTGCAGTTCACGGCGAACGCCTACGACAAGCCGGCCACGGCCCTCAACATCCTGCGCGAGACCATCCTCGGGCGCGAACTGTTCGACTTCGCCTTCAAGCAGTACGCCTTGCGCTGGAAGTTCAAGCGCCCGACGCCCGCCGACTTTTTCCGCACCATGGAAGACGCTTCCGGCACGGACCTGGACTGGTTCTGGCGCGGCTGGTTCTATACCACCGATGCGGTCGACATCAGCATCGACGGCATCAGCGAATATGGCGTGAGCACGAAGAATCCGGAAGTCGAGAAAGCGTGGAAGAAGGCGCAGAAGGCCGCGCAGCCGATATCGATCTCGGACCAGCGCAACAAGGCGCTGCCGAAGAAGGTCGACCTCGATCCAACGCTGAAGGATTTCTACAACCGGCACGATGAATTCACGGTCACCAACAAGGACCGCAACAGCTATGCGGAAGAACAGGAAGGGCTGGAGCCGTGGGAGAGAAAACTGCTGGAACAGCACAACATGGGCAAGCATCTGTACCTGGTCGATTTTTCGAATCTCGGCGGCCTGGTGATGCCGCTGATCCTGGAAATCGAACTGAAAAGCGGCAAGAAGATCATCGAGCGCGTGCCGGCCGAAGTGTGGCGCTATGCGCCGCACAAGATCAGCAAGGTGATCGTCACGGACGAACCGATGGTGGGCCTGGTGCAGGACCCGTACTGGGAGACGGCCGACATCGACACCAGCAACAATGCCTGGCCGAGAAAAGTCACGCCGTCGCGCCTGGAGCTGTTCAAGCAGGACCGCGACAAGAACAACCTGATGAAGGATTTTAATGCGCCGCTGAAGGCACCCGAGGCCAAGCCGGAAGCCAAGGCCGAGACGAAATAGGGAAACGGCGCCGGCCAGTCCGGCGCTTTTTTCTGCCGGCCTGCGCCGGAAGTGCTATTCTGCGCGACGCCCCGGCGCACACGGACCGGGGCTTTCGCAAATCATTCAAAAGACGACCATGCAAACTTTGACCTTCCTGCGCGCGCTGGGCTGTGCGCTACTTTGCCAGCTAACCCTGGCCGCGCACGCCGATCCCCTTAGCTACGCGCGCTACGACCAGGTGCGCACGCGCGACCTGCAGCTGGACCTGAAAGCGGACTTCAAGCAAAAGACCCTCTCCGGCTATGCCGAGCTGTCCCTGAACTGGATCGACCCGGCGGCGCGCACCCTGGTGCTCGACACGCGCGATCTGTCGATCGCGAAAGTGCAGGTACAGGACAAGCGCGGCGCATGGCAGATGGCGCCGTACCAGCTGGACAAGGCCGATCCGGAAAAAGGCCAGGCGCTGCGCATCACCACCACGGGTCAGCCGGGCAAAGTGCGCGTCTACTATCACACGGCGCCGAACGCCATCGCGCTGCAGTGGCTCACGCCGCAGCAGACCATGTCGGGCAAGCTGCCTTTCATGTTCAGCCAGTCGCAAAGCATCAACGCCCGCTCGTGGGTGCCATCGCAGGATACGCCGGCCGTGCGCTTTACGTACAGCGCGCGCATCGAGGCGCCAGCGGGTATGCGCGTCGTGATGAGCGCCGAGAATGATGAAAAGGCGACGGGCAAGGGCGGCTGGAAATTCAGGATGCCGCAGCCGATCCCCTCGTACCTGCTGGCGATCGCCATCGGCGAACTGGAAGTGCGCAAACTCGGTCCCCGCTCCGCCGTGTATGCCGAGCCGCCGCGCATCAAGGCCGCCGAATACGAGCTGGCCGACACGGAAAAGATGATCCAGGCAGCCGAAGCGCTGTATGGCCCGTATGGCTGGGGCCGCTATGACATGATCGTGCTGCCGCCATCGTTCCCTTACGGCGGCATGGAAAACCCGCGCCTGACCTTCCTCACGCCGACCATGATCGCGGGCGACCGCAGCCTGGTCGACCTGATCGCGCATGAACTGGCCCACTCGTGGTCGGGCAACCTGGTCACCAACGCCTCGTGGAAGCACATGTGGCTCAACGAAGGCTTTACCACCTACGTCACGACGCGCATCGTCGAACAGCTGTATGGCAGCGAAGTGGCGCAGATGGGCGTGCAGGTCGACCAGGAAGAACTGGCCGCCTCGATCCGCGAATTGCCGGCAGCGAAAACGGCATTGATCACGCGTGATGCGGACGCCAATCCCGCGGAAACGTACACGGACGACGGCATCATCTACCCGAAAGGCGCCTGGTTCCTGGCGACCATGGAGCGCCGTGCCGGCCGCGCCGTATTCGATCCCTTCCTGCGCGGCTGGTTCGACCAGCATGCGTTCCAGAGCGTGACGACGGAGCAGTTCATCGCCTACCTGCGCAAGAACCTGCTGGCACAGCATCCGGACGTGATGCCGGAAGCGGAACTCGATGAATGGCTGTATGGCACCGGCGTGCCGGCCAGCGCGCAGCGCGTCGTCTCGCCGCGCCTGGCGCTGCTCGACCAGCACCGCGACGCCTGGCTGAAAGGCGAGCTGGCGACGAAGGATCTGGGCATGGACAAGTGGATCGCCATCGAATCGATGCACTTCCTGAACGATATCAACAACAAGGCCAGCGCGGTGCAATTGCGTGAGCTGGACCAGGCCTACGGCGTGGGCAAGAGCGGCAACAACGAAGTGGCGTACCGCTTTTATCTGGCTTCCGTGAACGCCGGCTATGACGTGCGCCAGCCCTTGCAGGCGTTCCTCATGAGCGTGGGCCGCCAGAAGTTCGTCGTGCCCCTGTACAGCGCCTTGATGAAGACGCCGCAAGGCCATGTCTGGGCCAAGGACGTGTATGCGAAGGCGCGTGAACGCTACCACCCGGTGACGCAGGAAAGCGTCGATAAATTGATGGCCGCGCAAGCGCATTGAACCTTATTGGGAAATCCTGACCATGCATACCATGAACCGTCTTGCCGCCGCCATCGTGCTGGCGTTTTCCAGCATCACCGTGCCGGCGCTGGCTTTTGACGCCGCACCCGCCGTTGCCGCTGCACCGGCGCCCGCACCCGCGCCTGCCTTCGATCTTGAGCGCGACGTCGCCACCGCCCTGAAGGTGTTCGACGTGCCCGGCATGGCGATCGCCATCGTCAAGGATGGCAAGGTCATCACCGCCAAGGGCTTTGGCGTACGCAAGCTGGGCGAACCGGCCGCTGTCGATGCGCAGACCCTGTTCGAAGTGGCATCGAATTCAAAAGGCTTCACGGCCGCCGCGCTGGCCATGCTGGTCGACGAGGGCAAGCTGGCCTGGGACGATCCCGTCACCAAGCACCTGCCCGGCTTCCAGATGCACGATTCCTACGTCACGGGCGCCATGACCATCCGCGACCTGCTGACGCACCGCAGTGGCCTGGGCCTTGGCGCGGGCGATTTGTTGTGGTGGCCGACCACCACGTTCAGCACCGACGAGATCATCGAGAAGCTGCGCTACATTCGTCCGGCCACGAGTTTTCGCAACAGCTATGCCTACGATAACCTGCTGTATATCGTGGCCGGCAAGATCATCGCCGACAAGGCAGGAAAAAGCTGGGGCGAGGCCATGCACGAACGCATCCTGGCGCCGCTGGGCATGACGGGCACCACCACCAGCCTGGCTGAGAATGCGGGCAAGCCCGACGTCGCCAGTGCGCACAGCAAGATCGACGGCAAGATTGCCGCCGTCAAGTCCATGCCCGTGCCGAACGCCGTGGGCGCCGTCGGCATCAACACGAATGCGGAAGATATCGCCAAGTGGATGATGGTGCTGCTCGACGGCGGCAAGATCGCCGGCGTGAAGGACAAGGATGGCAAGGAAGCGCGCCTGTTCAGCGAAAAGCAGGGCCGCGAGATGTGGACGGCGCAAACGCCGATCAAGATTCCCGAGCCGAAACCGGCGCTGGCCGCGACCAAGCCGAACTTCAGCGCGTATGGCCTGGGCTTCCAGCTGCGCGACTACAAGGGCATGAAAGTGGCCATGCACGGTGGCGCGCTGCAGGGATTTTATTCGCGCGTGGTGATGGTGCCGGAAGCGAAACTGGGCGTGGCGATTCTGACCAATGCGGAAAATGGCGGTTCCATGACGGCGCTGCAATGGCGTATCCTCGACCATTACCTGCAGGCGGCGCCGTCGGACTGGCTGGCGCTGGTGGCCAAGGTGGAGCAGGACCAGCACGCGGAAGAAGTGAAAAAGCAGGGTAAGGCGTCGAGCGCACGCGCGGCCAGGTCGCAGCCGTCGCTGCCGCTGGCATCGTACGACGGCGAGTACGAGGATGCCTGGTATGGCAAGGTCACCATCCGTCCGGAGGGCAAGAAGCACATCCTCAGCTTCACGCGCACGCCGGACCTGACGGGCGAGCTGGAACACTGGCAGCACGACACCTTCATCGTGCGCTGGAAAGAGCGCAATTTCAACGCCGACGCCTATGTGACGTTCTCGCTCAATCCCGATGGCAGCATCGACAGGGTAAAAATGGCGCCGGTATCGGCCGAGACGGATTTCAGCTATGACTTCCAGGATCTGAGCCTGGTGCCGGTGAAGCCGAAGGAAGCAAAGAAATAAGGTGTCGATACAAAAACCGCAGCCTGGCCTGCGGTTTTTTTTCGCCTGTTTCCATGCAAGTGCGCAGCAGGACGGCGGCAGGCCGGTTTTTATTCCCTGAAATGGGGTGAAAAAGAAACGTTATCTTGTTTTATTGTTTGCGTATTTACTAACTTTTCAAGGTGGTACTATTTCCGTTCGCCATGAAATTTGCCTGTCGACAGGCGGTTTCCGGCGGCTGATGCCTTTGTCTTCCAGTGGTTTTTATAACGACTTAACTCTTGGGATAAAAATGATCAATGTGAAAAAAGCCGTATTTGTCTTTTGCGCCGCCGTCGGTTTTGCCGGCGCCATCAGTTCTTCCGCATACGCGCTGCCAACGCGCGAAACCTGCGAGGAAGCCTATACCTCGTGCGTGACGGACGGCGATGCCAGCGCCTGCACGCTGGTCAAGCGCCTGTGCGGCGTGTACGGCATCTACCTGTAAGGCGGCAGTCAACCCGGCTGGCACGCGGCGCGCCGGATCGGCCCGCCGCCGTTTTTTTTTACGGCTTGACGAACTTCAGGGTCATGCGGTCGCTCTCGCCGATGGCCGTGTACTTGGCCCGGTCCACATCCTTGTTGGCATAGGTCGGCGGCAGGGCCCAGACACCGCCCTGGTGGTCGGCATGGTCCTTCGGATTGGCGTTGATGTCCGACTTGGCCGCCAGTTTGAAGCCTGCGCCTTCGGCCAGCTTGATCACATACGCCTCGTGCATGTAGCCGCTGCTGGCCGTGGCATCCTGCGCCTTGTTTGGCGGCAGGCGGTGCTCGACGACGCCGAACACGCCGCCCGGTTTCAGGCTGTCATATACTTCCTTGAACAGGGTCTGCATGCCTGCTTCGCCGATCGGTATCCAGTTGTGGATATTGCGGAACGTGAGCACCATGTCGGCCGTGCCCTTGGGCGCGATGCGGTAGGTGGTGGGCGGCGCGAAGGCGCCGATTTCCACCTTGCCGAAAGCGCTCGGGTTGGCGTCGAGCTTTTGCTGGAAGCGCGCCGCGCCGCGGCGGGCGCCTTCGCTGGCGGATTGGGGATCGTTGCCGGCGGCGATCAGCTTGCCGTTGTCGCGCAGGTAGGGTGCCAGGATTTCCGTGTACCAGCCGCCGCCGGGCGCCAGTTCCACCACCGTCATGCTCGGCTTGATGCCGAAGAACGTCAGCGTTTCATACGGGTGGCGTGCGCTGTCGCGCAGTGCGTTGGCCGGCGTGCGCGCATTGCCGGCGATGGCCGCCTTCAGGGCCGCGTCGCCGGCATCGGCGGCCAGTGCCGTGCCGCTGCCGCCACAGGCCAGCATGACCGTCAAGGCCGCGGCCAGGGATACTCGCTTCATCATCATATGCTCCATGCGTGATTGGATCGGTTGGTAAATTGGTGGCGATCGCCATCAACGCCGATCATCGGGCAAGCACGCTGGCCGGTCAAGCGGATTCCGTGCCCCAGGCGGCGGCATATGCGGGCAATTCGCAGGTGTTGAGCGCATCGGCGATGGCCGCGCCACGGCCGTGCGTAAAGGGCAGTTCGCCCGTCCACACGACGTGCGCCATGTCGCCCGCGTCGTCCAGCGGGCCGCCTGTGCGCTGCTTGACGGCGCATTCGTCGAGCGCGATGCGCAGCACGGTGGTGGCCGCGTATTCCTTGGCACTGCCGCCGCGCACCTGCGCCAGGCGTCCCGGCGCCAGCTTTTCCATCAGCGCGTCCATGGCCGTATGCTGCTGGCCGATATCGTTCACTTTTTCAAACTGCCCGTACACCATCGCCGAGCGGTAGTTCATCGTGTGATTGAAGGCGGAACGCGCCAGCACCAGGCCGTCGAGATGGCTCACCGTCACGCACACGTCGCCGTCGTGCAAGAGCTGCTTGAGCATGCGGCTGCCGTTCGAGCCATGGATGTACAGGTGCCCGCCGATGCGCCAGCAGGCGGTCGGGATGCAATGGCTGCCCTTGTCGTCGCGGAAGGCGATATGGCACAGGTAGGCGGCATCGACGATGGCGTACAGCGTGGCTTGCTCGTAGCTGGCGAGTTCGGCGACGCGGCGCACGCGGGTACGGGGGCTGGGAGGCAGGGCGGTAGCGGTCATGGCGGAAGTCCCGTTGGTTGAAGAAGCAGGCCGCACTATAATCGGCATCTGGCCCTGAAAAAAGATCCAGAGCTGATAAATAATTTAGAGCCACCAAGGAGGCGCATGGACTTCGCTTTGCTGCTCAACGCGTTCGAGCGCACGCACCGCGGGCGGGGCTGGCCGCGCCAGCGCCTGCTGCATGAATGCCTGCGCGCGGCGATCCGCACTGGCCAGCTGGCGCCGGGCACGCGGCTGGCCGCCACGCGCGTGCTGGCCCAGGAACTGGGCGTGGCGCGCAATACCGTGCTGTATGCCTACGAGCAGCTGGCCAGCGAAGGGTTTGTCTTGCCGGACCGGCGCGGCACGCTGGTCGCCGGCAGTGCCGACGCGCAGGTGGCGTCGCTGCCGGTCGCGGGCCAGCAGGGCTTGTCGCGCCGCGCCCGCCATTTGCGCGGCGTGGCGGGACAGGATGTGAATGCGGCGCTGGTGTTTCCCGCCGACGCCATGGGCGCGTTCGCGCCCGGCGTGCCTGCGCTCGATGAATTCCCGCTGGCGCAGTGGCGGCGCATGCTGGACCGCGCGTGGCGCGCGCTGACGCCGCGCCAGCTCAACTACGGCGATCCTGCCGGCGAGCCATCCTTGCGCATGGCCATTGCCGAGCATTTGCGCGCCGCGCGCGGCGTCGTCTGCGATGCTGGGCAGGTATTCATCACGGACGGCACGCAAAGCAGCCTCGATGTCTGCCTGCGGGCCTTTGCCGACCAGGGCGACACCATGTGGATCGAGCATCCCGGCTATGGCGGCGCGCTGGCGGCGGGCCGCGGCGCCGGCTTGCAGGTGACGGGCATCGCGGTCGACATGGATGGCATCGCGCCGACGGATGACGACTGGCGCGAGACGCCGCCGCGCCTGATCTACACGACGCCGTCGCACCAGTATCCGACGGGCAGCGTGCTCAGTCCCGCGCGCCGCATGGCGCTGCTCGAACGCGCGCGCGCCGCAGGCGCCCTCATCATCGAAGACGATTACGACAGCGAATTTCGCCATGGCGGCCCGCCCCTTGCCGCCATGCAGGGACTGGTGGCCGACGCGCCCGTCGTGTACCTGGGGACCTTCAGCAAGACCATGTTTCCCGCCTTGCGCATCGCCTTTGTCGTCGTGCCGGCCGCGCTGGCTGGAGCCTTCGCGCAGATGCAGGCGCAGGGCGCCGCGCGGGGGCGCGTGGCGGAACAGCTGGCGCTGGCCGAGTTTTTGCGCTGCGGCCTGTTTGCGCGCCACGTGCGGCGCATGCGCCGCCTGTATCGCCAGCGCCGCGACGCCCTGGGCGATGCCTTGCAGCGCCATGCGTGTGCGGGCGCGGCCATCCATAGCGGCACGGCGGGCATGCACCTGGCGCTGCGTTTTCACGATCGCGCATGGGATGACCTGGCGCTGAGCCGCAGCGCCGCACAGGACGGCATCGTGGCGCTGGCGCTGTCCGCGCATGGCACGGGCGACAGGATGGGCGAAGGCGCAGGCTGGAACGGTTTCCTGCTCGGTTATGCGCAGGTGCCGGCCGAAAACATGGATGGCCTGGCGCGCCGCCTGGGCGCCGTACTTGCGCAGCAGGTGCGGCTGGAAAGGCGAAGCGGGCACAATAGGCTTTTGCCAGGCGAGGAAGAGGACTGCCCATGATATTGAGCTGGAAAGCCCCTGTTGATTACCATGACAAACTGACCGGCTCCTACGACGCGCAGCATGGCGCGTATGAGACGGCGCAATCGAACTTCGACTACCTGGCGCTGCTGGAAGGGGCAGCGTATCCGTCCGGCATGGACAGGCCACCCGTGCATTTCGTCTGCACCAGGGAAAAGCTTCTGAAGCATGACTGCCTGTGGCTGCTGGGGGAGGTGCCGCTGGTTTCGGCTCGCCTGGCCGGGTTTCTCGCCGACGCCACCGGGCAGGATATCGAGCTGTTGTCCCCCGCCTGCATCATGGCCGGTGGGCAGTTGCTGGAGCCGCCGTTTTACATACTGAACGCGGCTCACCAGGTGCAGGTGGTCGACCTGCAGCGCTCAACGGCGGAAACCGATGATGCGGGCAACGTGATCTACTTCACGCGGACGTTTTTGCGCGACGAGGAACTGGCGCCCCGGCATATCGCGAGAGAGGCGCAATCGGGCGACCTGTTGATCTCCAGCGAGCTGGCTGGCCGCATGAAGGCCGCGCGGTTCAACGGCGGCAAGAGTCTGGGGTTTTATCGCGCCGCAGGAAATTGGCAGCCTGTCCTGGAATGAGGCCGCATGCCTTACTGCTGCTCCAGCATCCACTGTTTCAAGCCGTTGACCCAGTTTTTGGCGGGCAGGTTGAACTGCTTCCTGATGTTGGCGGCGCGTTCGTATAGGTCGCTGAAGTCGAGCGATGGAGATTTTTTGAAGGCCAGCACGACGATGTTTTCATCTTCCATTTCCGGCACCCAGACGACGGCGTCGAAGACCAGTTCCATCGCCTGCAGATTCTTGTCGTAGTTGGGGAAGTCGCCGAAGACATTCGTGCACATGATGCCGTCGTCCGTCAGGCAGTCGTGGCAGGCCTGGTAGAACTCGGGCGTGTCGAGCACGGGGCCGCGCGCGTCCTCGTCGTACAGGTCCACTTGCAGCGCGTCGACCGTGCCGTGGTTGGCCGGATCGAGCACGAAGTCGAGCGCATTCATTTCGCGCACGTCGAGGCGCGCATCGTTCGGCGGCAGCGCGAACTGGGCGCCGCAGATGGCGATCACGTTCGGATTGAGTTCGATGGCCGTGACAGAGGCGTCGGGGAAGCGGCGGTAGCTGAATTTGGTCAGCGCGGCGCTGCCCAGGCCCAGCTGCACGATGCGTTTGGGCTGCGTCTTGAACAGCATCCACATCATCATCATCTGCACGTATTCGAGCTCGATGGCATCGGGTTTGTCCAGGCGCATGGCGCCCTGCACCCACTTGGTCCCCAGGTGCAGGTAGCGGATGCCGCGATGTTCGGTGGTGGTGGCCGGCGGGTGGCCAGGGTGGCTGAAAGCGGTATGGCTGGTGGAGGTAAAGTCGGTCGTCATGGCGCCAGTTTAGCAGCCGGCGAAAAAAAAGACGCCGCAGCGTCTTTTGGGTGGGGAACTCAAGATTGCTTGCGGCGTCGCGCCAGGAACCCCAGTACGCCCAGGCCTGCCAGCAGCATGCCATACGTTTCGGGTTCAGGAACGGGGGCCAGGTTCAGGTTGAAAGTACCGCCATAGCTGCCGCCATTGCTGTTGCCCATGACGGTGAGGACCATCGGGCCGTTGAATAGCAGGCTGGTTTGCGCCAGCACCTCGCCCTGCGCATAGCCGAAGACGGTGGGGCCGCCAAAGCCCGTCAAGGCGATGCCGTTCAGGTTGGCGCCGCTGAAGTTGATGGAGGCCGCATCGCTGCCCGTGACCGACAGGTTAGCCAGGAAGGCTTGCGCGGTCGAGCCGAAAGTCGCGTCGGGAGTGAAGGTGAAGGTGTCGGTAAATGCGCCGAGCGGAGTGGGTGTGGCGTTGAAGCCGCCCGTCCACAGGTCGCCGGTGGTGTTGGTCAGATCCACGTTGTACGCTGTCGCCTGCGCTACGCCGATGGAAGCCGCGCTCAAGAGTGCTACTGCGATGAGTGATTTCAGTTTCATTTTTATCCCCGCGAAAAAACGATTGATGTTTCAAAAAAACCGTGCCGCTCAGATAAATTATCGTCAGGACATTTCATTGTCAATGAGCTATTTTTATATCATTATGCAAACTTAAATAGCTTATTTCTAACACACGGGCATGGCGCTCATGATGTTGCAATATTAAAAACTATAATTGTCAATATAATACCGAAAAATAATTGCGCAGTGTGTGATGAAAAAATCGTTGCGCTAGTAACTAATTTCTGTCCAGCAAGGGAAGAATCAAGGTCACCGCCAAGCCGCCGTCCTCGCGGTTGGCCAGCGTGATGCGCCCGCCATGGGCTTCGGCAATTTCGCGCGCCAGGGCCAGGCCAAGTCCCGTGCCGCTGCGCTTGGTGGAATAGAACGGCACCAGCGCGTTTTCCAGCACGGCGCCGCTCATGCCCGGGCCGCGGTCGCGCACTTCGATGCGCAGCTGCCCTTGCACCTGGCTGACGTGCAGGCTGATATGCTCTTCCCGCGAACCCGATTCCAGCGCATTCTTGAGCAGGTTCAGCAGTGCCTGCTGCATTTGCGCCGCATCGAACACGGCTACCTGTGCTGGCGGCGGGCAGTCGAGCGTGAAGGGCGCTTGCGCGGCCAGGCCATCGAGGAAAGGCTGCCACTCGCATGGCGCCAGGCGCGGCGCGGGCAGCTTGGCAAAGCGTGCATAGCCGAGGATGAAGGTTTCCAGGTGGCGCGTGCGCTCCTCGATGGTGGCGAGGATTTGCGGCAGGCGTTCCGTCTGGCCGCGGCGCACCAGCTCGGCCCCGGAATGGGCCAGCGAGGCCAGTGGCGCCAGTGAGTTGTTGAGTTCATGGCTGATGACGCGGATGACTTTTTTCCAGGTCTGCACTTCCTGGCGGCGCAATTCCAGGGTCAGCTGGCGCAGCAGCAGCAGTTCGTGCTTGCGCCCGTTCAAGCTGAATCTGCGCCGCGCCAGGTGATACACCTCTTCCTGTTCCCCTTCGCCGCTGGTAAACAAGCCATCGCTGGCGCGCGCCAGCGCTTCGGCCAAGGCCGGTGCCGCCTGTCGCACGATGTCGGCCAGGTGCTGTCCTTCGAGCCGGCGGCCCTGGTGCAGCAGCTGGCGCGCGGCCAGGTTGGCGTAGACGATGGCGCTGCCCTCGGCCACCAGCAGCATGGCCACCGGCGTGTTTTGCACCATGGTGTCGAGCAGCAGTTCGCGCTGCACCAGGTCCAGGCGCTGCTTGCGCAGCACGTCGCCCAGCGCATTGTGGGCTGCCACCAGGTCGGCCAGTTCATCGTTCTGCGGCCAGCGCAAGCTGAAGCCGAAGTCGCCGTCCTGGTAGCTGGCGACGGTGCCGCTGAGGGCGCGAAACAGCGACAGCATCGCCTGCAGCTGCGCGCGGATGGTAATCACGGCCACCGGCAGCACGCACAGCAGGGTACCCGCCAGCACCAGCAGCGGCTGGCCGGGTAAAAAATGCGCGAGCAGCAGGGCGATGCCAATGCCCAGCACCAGCAAGGTGACGATCAGCGCCGTCCAGCGCGTGAGCAGGGAAAGGCGCATGGGGCGGTAGGCCATCAGCCGCGCGCGATGCCCAGGCGTTCCATGCGCCGGTAAAGCGCCTGGCGCGACAGTCCCAGTTCCTGCGCCGCCTGCGCCACCACGCCGTGCGCGCGCGCCAGGGCGGCGACGACGCTGTCGCGGTCCGGTTCCGCCGCGGCGGCATCCTGCGGCGCGCGCAGCGATGCCGCACCGGCCAGCGGCAAGCCCGTTTCCTGCGCGCCGATCAGCGGACCGGCCGTCAACAGGCTGGCGCGCTGCATGACGTTTTTCAGTTCGCGCACGTTGCCGGGCCAGCCATGGGCCAGCAGGGTGGCCTCGGCCTGGGCGTCCAGGGTTTTTTCACTGCCGAGGAAATGTCGTGCCAGTACCAGGATGTCGAGCGGGCGCTGGGCCAGCGGCGGCAGGCGCAGTTCGATCACGTTCAGGCGGTAAAACAGGTCTTCGCGAAACGTGCCGGCCTTGATCATCGCCGGCAGGTCGGCGTTGCTGGCGCTGATGACGCGCACTGTCACTTGCCGCTCGCGGTTCGAGCCGAGGCGCTCGAAGCGTCCCGTTTCGAGCACGCGCAGCAGTTTCATTTGCCCGGCCAGCGGCAAGTTGCCGATCTCGTCGAGGAACAAGGTGCCGCCGTCGGCCGCGTCGAACTTGCCGTCGCGCGCGCGCGTGATGCCCGTGTAGGCGCCCGCCTCGGCGCCGAACAGTTCCGCCTCGATCAGCTCGACCGGAACGGCGCCGCAATTGAGCACGACGAAGGGGCCGCTGGCGACCTGGGAATTTGCTTGCACGATGGCGGCGATGCGTTCCTTGCCGCTGCCGTTCGGTCCCGAAATGAGCACGGGCACGTCGGCGCGCGCCACCTGGCACGCCAGGTGCACCACGCGTTCGGTGGCCGGGTCTTGCCACACCATGCCGCGCAAGTCGAAGTCGTGTTCCAGCGCGTGGCGCTGGCGCTGCTCGGCCACCACGCGCTGGCGCAGCGCGCGGCTGGCCTGTCCCAGTTCCAGCAGGTTTTGCACGCTGGCGATCAGGCGCCGGTCATCCCATGGCTTGGCCAGGTAATCGGCCGCGCCGGACTTGATCAGGTCGACGGCCGCGTCGAGCTGTGTCCATGCCGTCAGCAGGATCACGGGCAGGTCCGGATAGCGCGCGCGGATCGCGTGGAACAGCGCGCTGCCTTCCTCGCCCGAGGTGGTGTCGGCCGTGAAATTCATGTCCTGCACCACCAGGTCGATGGCGTGGCGTTCGAGCAGCTGCAGGCCTTCCTCGGGCGAGGCGGCGCGCACGGCGTCGATCTCGTGCAGAGAGAACAGCACGTCCAGCGCGATGGCCACGGCGGCATTGTCGTCAATAATCAGTACGGTAGGCATGCGCGCAGCATAACATTGTCATGACAGCCAGGGCAGGGGCAAATCGTCATGTGCTGCGCGTGGCCGTGGCCGGAGAAATACTGGCCGCGCGCCAGGCTGGCCCATACACGGCGCCCAGGCCCAGCAGCCAGAACACGCTGGCGCCGGCCAGCAGGTAGGGCGGCGGCAGGCGCGCCATTTCCAGCTGGCTGACCAGCAGGTGATTCAGCGCCAGGGCCAGCACCACGCCAGCGGCCACACCGACGCTGGTGATCATGAAGTTCTCCATCAGGAAGTAGCGCAGGATGTCGACGCGGCGCGCACCCAGTGCACGGCGCACGCCGATCTGCTTGCGCCGCTGCGTGACCCACAGGCTGGCGATGCCGACGATGCCGCTGGCCGTCACCAGCAGCAGCAGGGTGCTGACGGCGATCAGCATCCAGGACAGGCCTCGGTCGGCCAGATAGCGCGACTTGCGGTGCTGTTCCAGGGTATCGGTGCGCACCAGCAGGCGCTCGCTGCTGGACGTGCGGATCGCTTGTTCCGCCTCCTTCATCAGGCGGTCGCGCTGGCCTGGCTCGGCGCGTACGGCGTACAGCACCGCATCGCGTCCGCCCGTCAGGCGGGCCGGCAGGATGATGGAAAATTCGCCCTGGGCGGTGACCTGGCCGACCTGCGTCTGCAGCCGTTCCACCACACCGACCACGCGCATTTCGTCGTCGCCGTCGCCGGTGCCGTTGAACAGGGGACGGCCGACAAAGCTGGTTTCGCCGGGCCAGATCTTTTGCGCCGCGGCGTGCGTCACGATCACCACCTTGGGGAAGCTTTGATCGACGTCTTCATTGATTTCCGGGACCTCGTCGGCATGGAAATCGCGCCCTTCCACCAGCTTCAATCCATATGTCTTGACGAGCGAATCGGGCGTGACGTACATCGAGGTGCTGGCGCTGGCCTCGGCTTGTCCGCGTTTGGCCGCGACGTTGGTGCTGCTGCCGGAACGCGACAGCACCGCCTGCGTGGTCTGGGCCACCGAGACGACGCCGGGCAAGGCGCGCAGTATCGCGGCCTGGCGCTTCTGCTCGGCTATCTGGCGCTGCGGGCTGCCTTTGTCCATGCTCTGGACTTTGACATAGAAGATGTCGTTTTCAGCGGTCACGCCGGTGGGACGGGCGGCGATGGCCTGGCGCAGGTTCACGATGTGCAAGGCATTGGCCAGGATGGCCAGGCTGATGGCGACTTGCACGGCGACGAGCACGGCGCCGGTCTTGTTGCGCATCAGCGCCGACAGGATGGGGCGGATTTCCATGTGGGGCCTCATTGTGAAAAGGTGGGTGTCATTGGGATTTGAGCTGCATGGCCGGCGTGACCTGGCAGGCGCGCCAGGTGGGCAACAGCCCTGCGAGCAAGGCCGCCAGTACGGAAACGGCAAACGTCAGCAGCAGCATCGGGACATCCATGTGCGCCACGGTGCCCAGTTCTTTCGACTGCGAACTCACCACGGCCAGGGCGGCATAGGCCAACAGCAGGCCCAGCACGCCGCCAGCCAGGCCGATGACGCCCGTCTCGATCAGGAACTGGCGGAAGATGTCGCGCCGCGTGGCGCCCAAGGCGCGGCGGATGCCCACTTCCGAGGCGCGCACGGAGAATTTCGCCAGCAGCAGGCCGATGGTGTTGACCAGGCAGAGCAGCAGGAAGCCGAAGGCCAGCCAGGCCGCCAGCTTGTTGTCGTTGTCGACGACGTTCAGGAAAACCATCCATTCCTTGACGTTATACAGCGCGTTGGGCGCGTGGCGTGGCATGCGGCCCAGCTTGCGCTGCTCGGCCGCATAGCTGTCGAGATAGGCTTGCAGGTCGCCCCGCTGGCCGGCGCTTTCCATCTCGAACCAGAACTGCAGCCAGGTGCAGTCCGATGCCAGGATGCCCTGGTAACCGGGGCTGCGCTCGACGCCGCTGCAGGCCATGCCGCCGTCATGTCCCGTTTCGTGGCGGATGGCGCTGGCGAAGGGAATGAAGAATTCATCCTCCGTGCCGAAGGCGCCCTTGCTGCCGATGATGCGGTGCACGCGTGGTACGGGATCCCACTTGTTCAGCACGCCGCTGACCAGATAGGGACGCCCCAGCACCGTCACGCGCTGCCCCACGGGATCGACAGCGCCCAGCAGTTTTTCCGCCAGGGCGCGGCTCAGGACGATGACGTCGGCGCCGCTGGCGTCGTCGGCCTCGCTCCATGGCTGGCCATACAGGAAGGGCACTTCAAACATGGCAAAGAAGTCGCGCGTGGGGGCCAGGCCCTGTGCCCGGAAGGCACCAATATCCTTGCGTGCCGGTTCCACGGGACCGGCCACGCCGTACATGACGCTGCGGCGGATGCCTATCTTGCTGGCCATGAAGTTCTTCGCATCGGTATAGGCGAGCTGTGACTGGCCGAAGCTGGGTTTGGTGCCCGGCGTATAGCCTTTCAAGGGAACCACATCGATCATCGGCACGAACAGGCGGTCGCTCTTGTGCGGCAGCGGATCGCCCGACATCGCATGCAGGATGGTGACGGTGGCCACGCTGGCGGCCACGCCGACGGCCAGGGTCAGCACCATCAGCGCCGTCAGGGCGGGATTGCGGCGCAGGTTGCGCAGGCCCAGCTTGAAATAGTATTGGAACATGGCGGCTCCTAGGCGGTCGCGTGCTGCGGCTTGGCCGACAGCGTGGCGCCATGCTGCACCAGGTCCGACACCTGGCCGTCGATGATGTGCACGTTGCGTTGCGAACGCAGCGCCAGTTCGGGATCGTGCGTCACCATCAGGATGGTGGTGCCTTGCGCGTTGATGTCTTCCAGCAGTTCCATCACGCCGCGCGCCATCTGCGTGTCCAGGTTGCCCGTCGGTTCATCGGCCAGCAGCAGTTTTGGCGAGCCGGCCAGCGCGCGTGCGATCGCCACGCGCTGCTGCTGGCCGCCCGACAACTCGGCCGGATAGTGCTTCATGCGCGACGCCAGGCCGACCTTGGCCAGTGCTTCCTCGATGCGCTCCTTGCGTTCGGCGCTGTTGAAGCCCCGGTAGCGCAACGGCACGTCGACGTTGTCGAACAGCGACAGGTCGGGGATCAGATTGAAACCCTGGAAGATGAAGCCCAGCTTTTCATTGCGCAGGCGCGAGCGGGCATTGTCGTCCATGCCTTTCACGTTGACGCCGTCGAGTATGTATTCGCCGTCCGTGAATTCCTCCAGCAGGCCGGCGATATTCAGGAAGCTCGTCTTGCCCGAGCCGGACGGCCCCGTGACGGTGACGAATTCGCCCTGGCGGACGTGGATTTCGAAGCCGCGCAGCGCGTGCGTCTCGATCATGTGGGTGCGGTAGACTTTGCTCAGGTTTTGCATGCGCAGCATGGAGGGCTCCTGGTTGGATGAATGGCGTTAGTTGAGCGAGACGCGGGCAGCGTTCGCGAAGTTTTCCGTGCCGGCGACGACCACCTTGTCGCCCAGCTTCAAGCCGTCGAGAATTTCCACGGCCGACACGCTGGTCGCGCCCAGCTTGATCGGCGTGCGCATCGCCACGCCGTCGCGCACGACGTAGGCGAAACGGCCGCCTTCGGCTTCGACGAAGGAGCCGCGCGCCAGCATCAGCACATTCGGTTTTTCATCGATCAGCAGGCGCGCCGCCACGCGCTGGTTCTGGCGCAGGCCGGCCGGCTGCTCGCCGTCGAAACGCACGCGCGCCAGGACCTGGTTCTTCACCACTTCGGGCGACAGCGCCGACAGCTTGCCGGTCGCCTTGATGACGCCCGTTTCGATCTCGGCGCGCATGCCCAGGCCGATGTCGGCGACATACGTTTCCGGGACCTCGAGCTCGACTTCCAGCTGCGACAGGTCGACCAGGGTCATCAGGGCCGTATTGGCTTGCACCACGCTGCGGTTGGCCACCGACAGGGTGCCGATAAAGCCGTTGACGGGCGCGCGCACGGTCAACTCGTCGACCCGGCGCTGGGCGTTGTCGCGGCTCAGGCGCTGGCGCTCCAGTTCATTCACCTTGGTTTTGAGCGCCAGGCTCACGTCTTCGCTTTCCAGGCCAGCCGCCTGCGAGGCATGCTTGCTGCGGATATCGGCCGAGTTGAGCGCATCCTTGGCCTTCTGGTAGTCGATCTTGGCGATGATGCCGACCTGCGCCACGCTTTCATAGCGCTCGAGCGTGCGCTGCGCGGACAGGCGCTCGATTTCGGCCGTATCGGCTTCACGGCGCGCCAGCAGTTTCTGCTTCTTGGCCAGGATCTGCTGGCGTGCCACTTCCGCCTCCAGCTGCTGCACGCTCGATTGTTCGCGCTTGAGGGCGTCGGACAGGTCGGGCGACTCCAGCACGGCCAGGATGTCGCCCTTTTTCACCGTGTCGCCCGCTTTCGCTTTCAGCGTGACGGTGGCCACGGTGGTCGAATACAGGGTCGGACTGATCGAGGCGACCACGCGGCCAGTGACGGCCGCGTCGCGGATCAGGGTGCCGCGCGTGACGTCGGCGATGCGCAGGCGGCTGCTGTTGACGGAATGCTCGCTGTTGCGCCAGCCGGCCACGGCAGCGATGGCGGCGCCGATGACGATGATGGCGCCGGCCAGCAGCAGGGCGCGTTGCTTGTGGCGCTGGCCCGGCGGGGCGGACAGTATTGCGTCTTGGGAGGAAGTATCGCGGATCATGGTCATGTCTCGTGAAGAATGCATTTTCTAATGCACGATCCATGCCAGTTGTTAAGTCATTGATTTAAATCGGGAAAAATTCTGGCGTCCGGCTGTCCGCCGTGTCCGCGCTGTCCAGGCAGTGTCCGCGCGCGCCGCGCCGCCGCGCGTCTTCGACTGGCTCGGCACGCACATGGCGCAACTGGCCGATTGTGGCCGAGCTTACTTTTCCTGTTTTTCCGGCGTGCTCTTGTCGATCACTTCGCGGCAATCGCCGCGGATGATGGCGTTGTCGTAGTTGGTCCAGCCGTAGCTGTCGACGTAGCGCTTGTGCTGCTTGAAGCGGGGACTGGCGATGCTCCATTCAGGCTGTTCGCCGGCAAAGCGGATGTCGCCCAGGTCGAGCAGCGTGTGGAACATGTTTTCCGTCGACAGCCGCGCTTTTTGATGGCGCTGCAGCTGCGCCACCTTGTCCGGATAGTGCTGCTGGAATTGGGGCGAATACCAGACGAAGGCGGGCACGTGGAATTCGAACTGCGTGTTATGGCCGTGGAAGGCCAGGCGGCAAGTGCCGTCGTACAGGGTCTGGCCGTGATCGGCCACGTAGACGAGCGAGCTGCGCAGGGCGGTGCGCTGGCCATCGTCCTTCAGCATGCCGATCACGTTCGACAGGAACCAGTCCGTGTACAGGATGGAGCTGTCATAGCTGTTGTTCAGCTGTGGCTTGATGGCTGTGTCCGTGTAGACGGGCTTGTCGACGCCGAACAGCGACGGTTGCCACTTGTCGAACGCTTTCGGATAGCGCTGGCTGTAGTTCCAGTGGCTGCCCAGCGTGTGCAGCACGATGAGTTTTTTCGGCGCCGGGTCGGCCAGCGCGTTCTTGAACGGATCGAACAGGATCTGGTCGAAGTTCGAATTGTTGGTAAAGCCGCCCAGGTTCAGGAATTGCACCACGTCCGCTTCCTTGGCAAACACGGAGACGGGCGTGTCGAACTGGCCGAACGAGATCTGGTTCGACAGCCAGTAAGTCTTGAAGCCCGCTTCCTTGTAGGCCGTGAGGAAGGATTTTTCCGAGAAGCCATCCTTGAGGCTTTGCGTGGCCGGCTTGCGCGAGATGATGACGGGCACGGACAGGCGCGTGGCGGAAACGGCCGTGATGACGTCGGCCAGCGGCACCAGGTTGCTTTCCTGTTTCAGCAGGGGATTGGTGTCGCGTTCGTAACCGTTCAGGCTCCAGCGGTCGTAGCGTGACGATTCGCCGATCACCATGACCACCACTTCCGGATGGGGATCGGGATGTTGCTGGTGCGCGCCGAAACGGAAGCTGCTGCTTTTCTGTCCCAGTTCGGCCAGGTATTTGCGTTCCTTGTAGAAATCGAAGCCGCGCGCGGCCAGGCCGAAGGGCCAGGAATTGCTGACGGTGTCGAAGGCGTAAGGCAGGCGCGCCCAGTGAGGCAGGCTGGGCCAGCCCAGGCCCGTCTCGTCGGCACCGGCGATGCTGGCATTCTCCGGCTTGCTGCTTTCCTCGTCTTCCTCGGCCGTTTCATCGTCGGCCGAACTGGCGTCACCGAAACCGGAGGCGCCCGCCTGGCCGCTGGCCGCCGGCCCGCTGGCCTTGGCCGATGCGGCGGCGCTGTGCAGGACTTTGGCGTCGAAACCGAATTCGTAGCCATAGGCCCAGAAGCCGCACAGCAGGAGCAACAGCACGAAGGCGGCCGGGCGCGTCTTGCCGCGCCAGTCGAGGTCGCGCGTACGCGTGGCCGCATACCAGCTCAGTGCGCACCAGGCGATCACGCCCAGCATGACGGCGCCCATCAGCCAGACCTTTTGCCCGAGAAATTCCATCGCTTCCTTGGGGCTGGTTTCGAAGATGATCCCCAGGTGGTGCGTGGAAATGCCCTGGCCATAGAAGATGAACAGGTAGAGCTCCGTCGGCAGGGCCAGGAAGGCGGGCACCAGCAGCCAGTGGAAATACGCGGGGCGCTTGAACACGCTCCAGACGGCCAGCCAGGCCAGCAGCTCGAAGGTGAGCATCTGCCAGGGATGCTCGAGCGCGCGCCCCAGCAGCGCGGGGATGAAGGGTACGGCCGTCAGCAAGGCATACGTCAGGAGCAGGAACAGATTGGCGGGGCGAAGCAAGGAGCGCATAAAGGAGGGCAGCGGAAAATGTCCGCTATTATCAATCCTTTTGTTGTCTTGCGGTCATACAAGAATGCGCGTGCCCGATGCTTTGCTTCCGGGAAAGAATGCCAAATCATCAATCATCCGGGCATGCCGCTGCGTGCACGTCGCCGCCAAAGATTAGTCAAAATGCCACAAATGAAGCGCTTTTTTGCCTTTTTTTATAGCAAAAAGTGGTAAACCGATTGACCCCCTGTAACACAAGGTCTAAACTAGCGAGTTCTCGATTTTATTCTGCTCATCGTTTACGTATTGCTTGGCATTTCATGGCCGCTCCTTATCGAGTGGCTGCGGGCGCCTCCGGTGCGCAGTAGATGAAAGCGGGACGAGGTTTTAGTCGCCGGGCATCTTGCCCGGGTTATTAATCGTAGTTTTTTGTTGGATTTATAACGATGCCAACCATCAATCAATTGATTCGCAATCCACGCGTCGCTTTGACCGTGAAGAGCAAATCGCCGGCGCTGGAAAACAGCCCGCAAAAACGTGGCGTCTGCACACGTGTTTACACCACGACTCCAAAGAAGCCTAACTCGGCTCTGCGTAAAGTCGCTAAAGTTCGTCTGACCAATGGTTTCGAAGTGATTTCGTACATTGGCGGTGAAGGCCATAACCTGCAAGAGCATAGTGTTGTGCTGTTGCGCGGCGGCCGCGTCAAGGATTTGCCGGGTGTGCGTTACCACATGGTTCGCGGTGCCCTGGATACCCAAGGCGTTAAAGACCGTAAGCAATCGCGTTCGAAGTACGGTACCAAGCGCGCTAAAGCAGGCAAGAAGTAATAAGTTGTACGCAGCAAACCCAAGTTTCGCTCAGTGGCAACTAGCTAAGTGAATGTAGTCGACCGCATCTGGTCGAGTAAGTGGAGGACTATGATGGTCGTCCGCGAGTGTGCGAAGAACGCGCGCTCAACTGAAGATTGAAAGGAATTGATATGCCACGTCGTCGTGAAGTACCCAAGCGCGAAATTTTGCCAGATCCAAAATTCGGCAACACTGATGTCGCTAAATTTGTAAACGTGCTGATGCTGTCCGGTAAGAAATCGGTTGCAGAAAACATCATCTACGGTGCTTTCGAGCACATCGCAGCAAAATCGGGCAAAGATCCGCTCGAAGTTTTTGCTACCGCAATCAACAACGCCAAGCCGTTGGTTGAGGTGAAATCCCGTCGCGTCGGTGGTGCAAACTACCAGGTGCCGGTCGAAGTTCGCCCAGTCCGTCGTATGGCTTTGTCCATGCGTTGGTTGCGTGAAGCTGCTAACAAGCGCAGCGAAAAATCGATGCCACAACGCCTCGGCGGTGAGCTGATGGAAGCGGCTGAAAGCCGCGGCGGCGCGATGAAAAAACGCGACGAAGTCCATCGTATGGCTGAAGCGAACAAAGCGTTCTCGCATTTCCGCTTCTAATATAAAGCCAGCTACCGCAAGGCGGCTGTCAAGCATCTGTTGTTCGAGGCCGGGCTCATTTTTGCAAAAAAATGCTGCTCGGTTTTGTCCATTCATTTAGGATTAATTATGGCCCGCAAGACCCCCATTGAGCGCTATCGTAATATCGGTATCTCCGCTCACATCGATGCAGGTAAGACGACCACGACCGAGCGCGTCCTGTTCTACACAGGCGTGAACCACAAGCTGGGCGAAGTCCATGATGGCGCTGCCACCACCGACTGGATGGCACAGGAGCAAGAGCGCGGTATCACGATTACCTCGGCTGCTGTTACGTGCTTCTGGAAAGGCATGGCTAACAACTTCCCAGCTCACCACATCAACATCATCGACACCCCAGGCCACGTTGACTTCACCATTGAAGTGGAACGTTCGATGCGCGTGTTGGATGGCGCCTGCATGGTTTACTGTGCAGTCGGCGGCGTGCAGCCACAATCGGAAACGGTATGGCGTCAGGCTAACAAGTACAAAGTGCCACGTCTGGCCTTCGTGAACAAGATGGACCGTACCGGCGCCAACTTCTTCAAGGTCTACGATCAGATGCGTTCGCGTCTGAAAGCCAACCCAGTACCTATTCAGATGCCTATCGGCGCTGAAGACGTCTTCACCGGTGTTATCGATCTGGTCAAGATGAAAGCGGTTATCTGGGACGACGCTTCGCAAGGCATGAAGTTTGAATACGGCGACATTCCTGCACACCTGGCCGCTGATGCTGCCAAGTGGCGCGAAAACATGGTTGAAGCCGCTGCTGAAGCGTCGGAAGACCTGATGAACAAGTACCTGGAAGAAGGCGACCTCTCGGAAGAAGAGATCAAGGCTGCCCTGCGTCAGCGTACCATCGCCAGCGAAATCGTTCCAATGTTGTGCGGTACCGCCTTTAAAAACAAGGGCGTGCAAGCCATGTTGGACGCGGTCATCGAGTACCTGCCATCGCCAATCGACATTCCACCTGTCCCAGGTCTGGACGAGGACGAGCAGCCAGTCGAGCGCGCAGCTGACGACAATGAGAAATTCTCGGCATTGGCGTTCAAGATCGCAACCGATCCGTTCGTGGGCCAGTTGTGCTTCATCCGTTGCTACTCGGGTACCCTGAATTCGGGCGACTCGGTGTTGAACTCCGTGAAGCAGAAGAAAGAGCGTATCGGCCGTATCGTGCAGATGCAAGCGAACGAACGCGAAGAAATCAAGGAAATGCGCGCTGGCGACATCGCCGCCGTTGTTGGTCTGAAAGATACCACCACTGGCGATACGCTTTGCGACGAAAAAGCCAGCGTAGTTCTGGAGCGCATGGTCTTCCCTGAGCCGGTGATTTCGCAGGCAGTCGAGCCAAAAACCAAGGCCGACCAGGAAAAAATGGGCCTGGCGCTGAACCGTCTGGCAGCAGAAGATCCATCGTTCCGCGTGCGTACCGATGAAGAATCGGGCCAGACCATCATCGCCGGTATGGGCGAGTTGCATCTGGACATCATCGTTGACCGCATGAAGCGTGAATTCAACGTTGAAGCGACCGTCGGCAAGCCACAAGTGGCTTACCGCGAAACGATCCGTAAAGTGTGCGAAGAGTCGGAAGGCAAATTCGTCAAGCAATCGGGTGGTCGTGGTCAATACGGTCACGTGGTTCTGAAGATCGAACCGCAAGAACCGGGCAAGGGCTTTGAATTCGTTGACGCGATCAAGGGCGGTACCGTTCCTCGCGAATACATCCCTGCAGTTGAAAAAGGTGTGCGCGACACGCTGACTTCGGGCGTGATGGCTGGCTACCCAGTCGTTGACGTTAAAGTCACGCTGTTCTTCGGTTCGTACCATGATGTTGACTCGAACGAAAATGCATTCCGCATGGCCGCTTCGATGGCATTCAAAGATGGCTGCCGCAAAGCATCGCCAGTCATCCTGGAGCCGATGATGGCCGTGGAAGTGGAAACGCCGGAAGACTACGCCGGTACCGTGATGGGCGATCTGTCGTCGCGTCGCGGCATGGTGCAAGGTATGGATGAAATTGCTGGCGGTGGCGGCAAGATCATCAAGGCCGAAGTGCCTCTGTCGGAAATGTTCGGTTACGCTACGTCGTTGCGTTCGTCGACCCAAGGTCGTGCGACTTACACGATGGAATTCAAGCACTATGCTGAAGCACCTAAGCATGTGACTGAAGCAATCGTAAGCTCGAAAGCTAAGTAATAGAAGTTCCGGGCCGGCTTTCACGAGAATGCCGGTCCCTACATTTAAATCATTGTTCTAAGGAAGAATAAAATGGCAAAAGGTAAATTCGAACGGACCAAGCCGCACGTCAACGTCGGCACCATCGGCCACGTCGACCACGGTAAAACCACGCTGACCGCTGCAATCGCAACGGTTCTGTCGAAGAAATTCGGCGGCGAAGCTAAAGCATACGACCAGATCGATGCAGCACCAGAAGAAAAAGCGCGCGGTATCACGATTAACACCGCCCACGTCGAGTACGAAACGGAAACGCGTCACTACGCGCACGTTGACTGCCCAGGCCACGCCGATTACATCAAAAACATGATTACCGGTGCTGCCCAGATGGACGGCGCGATTCTGGTGTGCTCCGCAGCTGACGGCCCAATGCCACAGACCCGCGAACACATCCTGCTGGCCCGCCAAGTTGGCGTTCCATACATCATCGTGTTCCTGAACAAGTGCGACCTGGTCGACGACGCAGAGCTGCTGGAACTGGTTGAAATGGAAGTGCGCGAGCTGTTGTCGAAGTATGAATTCCCAGGCGACGACCTGCCAATCATCAAAGGTTCGGCACGTATGGCGCTGGAAGGCAAAGAAGGCGAAATGGGCGTTGACGCAGTGCTGCGTCTGGCCGATGCGCTGGATGCTTACATCCCAACGCCAGAGCGCGCTGTTGACGGTGCTTTCCTGATGCCAGTAGAAGACGTGTTCTCGATCTCGGGTCGCGGTACCGTTGTGACCGGTCGTATCGAGCGCGGCATTGTCAAAGTCGGCGAAGAGATCGAAATCGTCGGTATCACCGATACCGTCAAAACGACTTGCACCGGCGTGGAAATGTTCCGCAAACTGCTGGACCAAGGTCAAGCAGGCGACAACGTTGGTCTGCTGCTGCGCGGCACCAAGCGTGAAGACGTGCAACGTGGTCAAGTTCTGGCAAAGCCAGGCTCGATCAAGCCACACGCCCACTTCACCGGCGAGATCTATGTTCTGTCGAAAGACGAAGGCGGCCGTCATACGCCATTCTTCAACAACTATCGTCCACAGTTCTACTTCCGTACGACGGACGTAACCGGTTCGATCGAGTTGCCAGCAGACAAAGAAATGGTCATGCCAGGCGATAACGTGTCGATCACCGTCAAGCTGATCAACCCGATCGCGATGGAAGAAGGTCTGCGCTTCGCTATCCGCGAAGGCGGCCGTACCGTCGGCGCTGGTGTTGTTGCAAAAATCCTGGCTTAATTCTTAAGCCTGCATAAAAGAAGACGCGTCGTCGCCCGGCGCCCTTCTTTTTATTCAACTGCCGGGGTTGGCAAGCATTTTGGTGCTATCATGTCGACCCTGACGGTTGTTGCGTCAGAAATTCCCGTATGACCTCATTGCCGTGCAGACCGCGCGGTTCGTTCTTTTAAGGAAATATCATGTCGGCACCAAACCAAAAAATCCGTATCCGCCTGAAGGCTTTCGATTACAAACTGATCGACCAGTCCGCTCTGGAAATCGTTGAAACCGCGAAGCGCACCGGCGCTGTCGTCAAAGGCCCAGTACCACTGCCTACCCGTATTCAACGTTTCGATGTGCTGCGTTCCCCGCACGTCAACAAAACTTCGCGCGATCAGTTCGAGATCCGTACGCACCAACGCCTGATGGACATCGTTGACCCAACGGACAAAACCGTTGACGCGCTGATGAAGCTGGACCTGCCAGCTGGTGTTGATGTCGAAATCAAACTGCAATAAGAGTTTCAAGGGCAGTTGACGACACCGTAGCATCAGGTGTTGACAGCTGTTCCAGGCCGGCGGGGTGTCCCGCTGCCTGATGATGGGGCTGGGCCTGCTCACGATCGTGAGTGCGCCCAGCCCCGTTTTTATTGGGGCCTGCCCAATACCAGCGCCACCTGCCTGCGTGTGCAAAATCGCTTTACAGTGCCGCAAGCGGCCGATAAAGTTGCTGCATGCTTAATGCCCTCGATACCCACCTGTTAAATGCGACTCCCCGGCAGCGCCTGCGCGGCTGGCCGCGCTTCCTGACCGAATTCCTGTATTTCGGCATCAAGGAGGCGAGGTCGTGCCTGTTCGTCGGGCTGTTTTTCGCGACCGTGTTCCTGGTGCCGCGCGCCGGCCTGTTTGGCCTGCCGCGCTATGACGTGCTGCTGCTGGCGGCGTTGGCGATCCAGGGCGCGATGCTCTGGAGCGGACTGGAAACGTGGGATGAATTGAAAGCCATCTGCCTGTTTCATGCGGTCGGTTTCGCGCTGGAGGTCTTCAAGGTATCGGGCACGATCCAGTCGTGGAGCTATCCCGACTTCGCCTACACCAAGGTGTTCGGCGTTCCCCTGTTTTCCGGCTTCATGTATGCGGCCGTTGGCAGCTACATCATCCAGACCTGGCGCCTGCTCGACATGCGGATACGCCACCATCCGCCGTACTGGATGGCGGTGCTGATCGCGCTGCTGATTTACGCCAACTTTTTCACCCATCACTACATCGGCGACTATCGCTGGTATCTGGCCGCCTGCGCGCTGGGCTTGTACGCGCGTACCACCGTGGTGTTCCGTCCGCTCGACCGCGACCGCAGCATGCCCTTGCTGCTCGGTTTCGTGCTGGTCGGCTTCTTTATCTGGCTGGCCGAAAACATCAGCACCTTCTGGGGCGTGTGGCGCTATCCGAACCAGCTTGGCGCGTGGTCGGCCGTGCACGTCAGCAAATGGAGTTCCTGGTCGCTGCTGGTGGTGATGACGTTCACCATCGTGGCCCACCTCAAGCACATCAAGGCCAGCATCCACGTCGCCCAGCCGTAGGCCGGGCCCGGGAGTGGCTTATTGCAGGCTGGCCGCGACGGCTTCAAAGCGTGCGCCCAGCGCTGCCTGCGGGCCGCCTTGCAGCTGTTTGGCATACTGGCGCAGCACTTCCGCGGAATACGTGCGCGACGCGGGCGACAGCTTCGGCAGCAGCGGCAGCACGCGTTCCAGATAGCCCGTGCCTTCCTGCCACTTGCCTTGCGCCGCCAGCGCCGACGCCAGTTCCACCATGCGGCGCCCGACGCGCGCATCGCTGCGTGGCTGCGCCGTCTCTTCCGTGGCCAATGCTTGCCGGTACAACTGCTCTGCTTCGGCATTCTTGCCTTGCAAGCGCTTGATGCGGCCCAGGTTGTACTGGCGCTGCGAGAGGATGTCCGCGCTGGCCCCGGCCTGCTCGGCGCTGCGCAGCGCCTGGACGCAAGCCAGTTCCGCTTCGCCAAACTGGCCCTTGAGCTCGGCCGCGTTGCAGGCGTCTTGCTGTTGATTGGAGGTGGTGAGCGTCACTGGCGCCGCGCAGGCGGCCAGCAGGCTGACGGCGCATAGCAGGCTGATGGTATGGGTCTTCATAGTCTCCTCGGACGGGTGTTGGGCACGGTGTATCAGTGGAGTCATGCTGTAATAAATATACTATAAGTTTTTTGGGGTGGGTGGCTTTTTGCCGGCACACGGCAAGGCGTGCGATTGACGCCGCTTGCGTGGTTCAGGGATACTCCGGGTCTGTCCATTAATGCGTGCCGCCGCCATGTCCAAGACTGTCCTGATCGTGGAAGATGAACAGGCGATTGCCGACAGCATCGCCTATGCCTTGCGCACGGACGGCTTCACGCCGCGCCATGTGATGTTGGGCGAGCAAGCCCTGGCCGCGTTGCGCCCAATGCCCGGCGAAGCCGCGCAGATGCCCGTTCTGGTCGTGCTCGATGTGGGCCTGCCCGACATGAGCGGACTGGAAGTGTGCCGTCGGCTGCGCCAGTTTTCCGAGGTGCCGGTGATCTTCCTGACGGCCCGCAGCGACGAGATCGACCGTATCGTCGGCCTGGAAATCGGCGCCGACGATTACGTCACGAAACCGTTTTCGCCGCGCGAACTGGTGGCGCGCATTCGCGTCATCCTGCGCCGCGCGGGTGTCGCGCAAGCTCCCCGCCAGACTGGCATGACGATAGCCGTTGCCGTCGCGACGATCGCGCCGGCGCCGGCGCGCTTCGAGTTGCGCGCGCTGGAGGCGAAAGTGCTATTTCACGGCCAGCCGCTGGACCTGACCCGCTATGAATACCTGCTGCTGAAAACCCTGCTCGAGCATCCAGGCCACGTGCTGTCGCGCGCGCAGCTGATGGAGCGCGTGTGGAGCGGTGCGCCCGACACGCTCGAGCGTACCGTCGACGCGCACGTCAAATCTTTGCGCGCCAAGCTGCGCTCCGTCGATGCGCAGGTCGATCCGATCCACACCCACCGTGGCCTCGGCTACAGCCTGGCCGGCGCATGAAGATCGGCCTGCGCATCCTGCTGGGCTACTTCCTGATCGTGGGCCTGGCTGCGTGGTTCCTGCTGAATGTATTCATGGAGCAGGTCAAGCCGGGCGTGCGCTCGACCCTGGAAGACACCTTGGTCGATACCTCGCAACTGCTGGCCAGCCTGGTGGCGCCCGACCTGAAGGCGGGCACGCTGGCGCAGTCGCCCGTGGCCGAACGCATGCAGGATTACGCGCGCCATGGCGTGGACGTCAATATCAATGGCGTGCGCAAGCGCACGCTCGATTACCGCATCACCATCACGGACCGGCACGGCATCGTGCTGTTCGATTCCAGCGGGCGCGACGTGGGGCGCGACTATTCGCGCTGGAATGACGTGTATCTCACCTTGCAGGGCAAGTATGGCGCGCGCAGCACGCGCAGCCGGCCTGATGACGAGATGTCGACCGTCATGCACGTGGCCGCGCCGATTCGCGACGGCAATGAGGTGATCGGCGTGCTGACGGTGGCCAAGCCGAATGCCAGCGTGCAAGCATTTGTCGAGCGCAGCCAGCGCAAGATATTGCAGCGCGGCGCCATCCTGTTGCTGCTGTCGCTGCTGATCGGCCTGGCATTCGCCTGGTGGCTGCACCATGCGCTGGGCAAGCTGATGCATTACATCGGCGACGTGGAAGCCGGGCGCAAGGTGGCGCTGCCGGCGCTGGGCAGGAACGAGATCGGTACCCTGGGGCGCGCCTTGGAGGCGATGCGCACGCGCCTGGAGGGCAAGGAATACGTGGAGCAGCTGATGCATACCCTCGCGCATGAATTGAAAAGCCCGATCGCCGCCATCCAGGCCTCGGCCGAGCTGCTGCAGGAAGACATGCCGCCGACCGAGCGCCGCCAGTTCCTCGCCAGCATCCTGGAACAGAATGCGCGCCAGCGCCAGTTGATCGACAAGCTGCTGGCCCTGGTGCGGGTGGAAAAGCAGCAGCACCTGGAGCATCCCGAGCGCATCGCGCTGGGGCCGCTGCTGGCGCAAGTGGCGCAGGACGCGCACGCCACCCTGGCGGCGCGTGGCGTGCGCCTGCAGTTGCAGGCGGAGGAGGGCAGCGTGGCGGGCGACCCCTTGCTGTTGCGCCAGGCGCTGGGCAACCTGCTCGACAATGCGGTCGGCTTCGCGCCGCCCGGCAGCTGCATCGACCTGACGGCGCGGCGCGAAGGCGGCCAGGTGGAAATTGCCGTGCGCGACCGGGGTGCAGGCATTCCCGCGTATGCGCTCGAGCGTGTCTTCGAGCGCTTCTATTCCTTGCCGCGCCCGAGCGCCGGCAAGAGCACGGGCCTGGGCCTGCCCTTCGTGCGCGAAGTGGCGTCCCTGCATGGCGGCACGGCCGAGGTACTCAATCATGCGGAAGGCGGCGCCTGCGCGCGCCTGTGCTTGCCACTGGCCTAGCGCATTTTATTTGCCGGCTTCACACGGACTGCATCGTCAGTGCACACAGTTTTTTTACACTGGCTGCCTTACTTCAAGGATGCGCCATGCAAAAAACTTTACTCGTCAAAGCGCTGATCGTGTTCGGCCTGATGCTGCTGATCGGCCTGCCTCTGCTGATGATTCAGGAAACGATCAAGGAGCGGATGGAATTCCGCCAGGAAGCCGTCAACAGCATCGCCGCCGATTCCGTGCGCGAACAAACCATCATCGGCCCCATCCTGGTGATCCCCTACACGGAGCAATATGAAGAGCGCGTGGAAGTGGCCAAGGGCGATGACAAGGAAGTGAAATTGCCTGTGCGCACGGAGTTGCTGCGCCGCACGGTGCAGCGCCGCTTGCTGGTCTACCCGAACAGCCTATTGCTCAATGGCAGCATCGAGGCGGACCGCCGCTACCGTGGCATTCACCAGGTGCTGGTGTACAGCGGCCAGCACGCGTTCAAGGGCGACTTTACGGTGCCGGCCAGCGCGCAGTTGCCGCGCAAGTCGCCCGACTCGCGCGTGACCCTGGGCGAGCCCTTTGTTGCCTTGTCGATCGAGGACGTGCGCGGCATCCGCAATATTCCGAAAATCGACTGGGGCGGCCGGCAGATTGAATTCGAGCAGGGAACGGACCTGTTCGCCTTCCGCAGCGGCCTGCATGCGCCACTCGGCGCCATGCCCCTGGCCGCGCCGCAACAGCTGTCTTTTGCATTCAACCTGGGCCTGGACGGCATCGAACGCCTGCATGTCGTGCCGGTGGCGAAAAACAACCAGGTCAGCATCAAGTCGAACTGGCCCCATCCGCAGTTTGGCGGGCGCTTCCTGCCGTCGCCGAAATACCGCCAAATCAACGCCGATGGCTTCCAGGTCGAATGGAACATCTCCTCGCTGGCCACCAATGCGCAAACGCAGCTGAGCACGATCGAGGGGGAATTCAAGGTGCCCGACAGCGCCCCGCTGGGCCAGGTGGACCGCTTCAACGTGGGCTTCATCGAACCGATCAACGTGTATTCGCAATCGGACCGCGCCACCAAGTATGGCTTGCTGTTCGTGGCGTTGACCTTTGCCGCCTTCTTCATCTTTGAAATCCTGAAGAGCCTGCCCATCCATCCGGTGCAATATTTGCTGGTGGGCTTGTCGCTGGTGATCTTCTTCCTGTTGCTGGTGGGCCTGGCCGAGCACATCACCTTCCTGGCTGCCTACCTGATCGCCAGCGCCGCCTGTATCGTGCTGACCAGCTTTTATCTGGTGCATGTGCTGCACAACGCCTGGCGCGGCATCGGCTTCGGCGTGGCGCTGACGGTGCTGTATGGCGCGCTGTACGGTTTGCTGAGCTCGGAAAACAATGCGCTGGTAATGGGCAGCATCCTGCTGTTTGCCGTGCTGGCCGCCATCATGGTGGCGACGCGCAAGGTGGACTGGTATCAGATTGGCAAAGGAATGCCGCAAGAGTAGAGACTGGCAAGGCGCGATGCGCCGCCCCGTTTATAGCCAGCCCTGACGGTGATCTGTCCGGGCTGGCTTTTTATTTGCGTGGCAAACCCGAGGTGCCGATAATTGGTAGTTGGTTGGTATTGTTTACGGTATTCTATTGGCATTGCTTTTTAGGTAATGGCGGGCGTTGCGGCGTCTGCCCGGGGCGGTGCGAGGATGGCGTGGCGTCCTGGTTGTTCTTCCATCTGATAAAACGGAGATGAAATATGATCAAGAAGACGATGGCTTTCCTGTTTGCGCTCGGCCTGAGCGCCTCGTATGCATTTGCTGCCGGCGATGTCACGCAGTGCTACAGCGAGTGCGGGCAAAAAGTGGCCAACTGCCGGGCGCACCTCGGTGGCAGCCCCATCTGCGAGGACTTGTACGGGCATTGCCTGAGCAACTGCCAGCAATAAGCTTCCCGGGCACCGCGCCCGGGATGGCGAAGGGCAGGGCGCGCACGCCGCGGCGCGCCCTGTATGTTTCTGGCATCGCCCGCCAGGGCGCATGCCGCCGTGCTTTGCGCCCGTCTAATTGCCTTACGGCAGCGTTTTTCAGGCCCGCCGACAACTCCCGCAGGGGCGTCGCGCAACACTTTGACATACCTCGTGTTAACTTGTTGCGTCAAGGGTTTTTGTGCTATATACTAGCCGGCTTCGGTATGGATTCGTCTTTTTTGAGTCCTACGTTACTTTGTAGTTAAACAAGCCCCGCCCAATCGCAGGTGGGAATGGAGAAAAAATGAGCCTAGGCCTTCTCGGTCGCAAGGTTGGTATGATGCGCATTTTCACGGATGAAGGGGATTCGATCCCGGTCACCGTGTTGGACGTATCGAACAACCGTGTTGCGCAAATCAAAACCCCTGAAACAGATGGTTACTCCGCTGTTCAGGTCGCATTCGGTCAACGTCGCGCTTCCCGCGTGACCAAAGCTGTTGCTGGTCATCACGCTAAAGCTGGCGTTGAAGCCGGTACTCTGTTGAAAGAGTTCCGTGTCGATGCTGCTAAAGCCGCTGAACTGAAAGCTGGCGATGTTGTCGCTGCTTCCCTGTTCGAAGTCGGTCAAAAGATCGACGTGCAAGGCGTTACCATCGGTAAAGGCTATGCAGGCGTTATCAAGCGTTACCACTTCGCTTCTGGCCGTGCAACGCACGGTAACTCGCGTTCGCATAACGTTCCAGGTTCCATCGGTATGGCACAAGATCCAGGTCGCGTTTTCCCTGGTAAGCGCATGACCGGTCATCTGGGTGACGTAAACCGTACGATCCAGAACCTCGTGATCGCCCGTATCGATGCCGACCGTCAGCTGTTGCTGGTCAAAGGCGCGATTCCAGGTGCGAAAAATGGCCAGGTAGTTGTCTCGCCAGCCATCAAAACCAAAGCCAAGAAGGGAGCTTAAACGATGGAACTCAAGCTTCTGAATGCGCAAGGTCAAGCCGCCTCGAACGTTGCTGCAGCCGATACGATTTTCGGCCGTGACTACAATGAAGCGCTGATCCACCAAGTCGTCATCGCTTATCAAGCGAATGCACGTAGTGGTAACCGCAAGCAAAAAGACCGTGAAGAAGTTCACCACACGACGAAAAAGCCATGGCGCCAAAAAGGTACCGGCCGCGCTCGTGCTGGTATGTCGTCGTCGCCACTGTGGCGCGGCGGTGGTCGGATTTTCCCGAACTCGCCTGACGAAAACTTCACCCACAAAGTGAACAAAAAAATGTATCGCGCAGGTATCTGCTCGATCCTGTCGCAGCTGGCTCGCGAAGAGCGCCTGATCGTCATCGACGATCTGACGATCGACGCGCCAAAAACCAAGCTGCTGTCGCAAAAATTGAACGGCCTGGGCTTTGATTCGGTTCTGATCATCACCGACGTTCTGAACGAAAACCTGGAACTGGCATCGCGCAACCTGCCTAACGTACTCGTCGTTGAGCCACGTCACGCAGACCCGATGTCCCTGGTGTTCTACAAGAAGATCCTGGTCACCAAAGCTGCATTGGCCAAGATTGAGGAGATGCTGGCATGAGCGCGATTTTGAAACATAGCGAAGAACGCTTGATGAAGGTGCTGTTGGCGCCCGTGATTTCCGAAAAGGCCACCATGGTCGCGGAAAAGAACGAGCAAATTGTATTCCGCGTACTGCCGGATGCAACCAAGCCTGAAATCAAGGCAGCGGTCGAACTGCTGTTCAAGGTTGAAGTTCTGTCCGTGCAAACTGCAAACCGCGAAGGTAAGCAAAAGCGCACCGGCAAGTTCAACGGTCGTCGTAACCATACCAAGCGTGCTTTCGTGTGCCTGAAGCCTGGCCAGGAAATCAACTTCTCCGAGGAGGCTGCATAATGGCACTCGTTAAGATGAAACCAACCTCGCCAGGCCGTCGCGGCATGGTGAAGGTGGTGAATGCCGACCTGTACAAAGGTCGTCCGTTCGCTGCCCTGGTTGAAAAGAAATCCAAGACCGCTGGTCGTAACAACAACGGTCACATCACCACCCGTCATATCGGTGGTGGTCATAAGCAACACTACCGCTTGATCGACTTCAAGCGCACCAAAGATGGTATTCCAGCGAAAGTGGAACGTATCGAATACGATCCAAACCGCACCGCGAATATCGCTCTGCTGTGCTACGCCGACGGCGAACGTCACTACATCATCGCAACCAAAGGCATGGCCGTTGGCGACAGCGTGATGAACGGTTCGGAAGCACCGATCAAATCGGGTAACTGCTTGCCAATCCGTAACATCCCAGTCGGTACCGTGATGCATTGCGTTGAAATGCTGCCAGGTAAAGGTGCCCAAATGGCACGTACCGCCGGCGCTGGCGTTGTGCTGATGGCACGTGAAGGTACCTACGCTCAAGTGCGTCTGCGCTCGGGTGAAGTACGTCGCGTGCACATCGAGTGCCGTGCTACGGTTGGTGAAGTCGGCAATGCCGAGCACAGCCTGCGTAAAATCGGTAAAGCTGGTGCGATGCGCTGGCGCGGTGTTCGTCCTACCGTTCGCGGTGTGGTCATGAACCCGGTCGATCACCCGCACGGTGGTGGTGAAGGTAAAACAGCAGCTGGTCGTCATCCAGTTTCGCCTTGGGGCCAACAGACTAAGGGTAAGAAGACACGCAGCAACAAGCGTACTACTTCCATGATCGTCTCGCGCCGCGGCAAGAAATAAGGGGTAGCACATGACACGTTCATTGAAAAAAGGGCCGTTCTGTGACGCCCACCTGGTGAAAAAAGTTGAAGCCGCGCAAGCAGCCAAAGACAAAAAGCCAATCAAAACCTGGTCGCGTCGTTCGACAATCATGCCTGACTTCATCGGCCTGACGATCGCGGTTCATAACGGCAAGCTGCACGTGCCGGTTTATGTTTCCGAAAACATGGTTGGTCACAAGCTCGGCGAATTCGCACTGACCCGTACGTTCAAGGGCCATGCAGCTGACAAAAAGGCTAAGAAATAATGGAAACTAAAGCTATCCTCAAAGGTGTGCGCCTGTCGGACCAAAAGGGCCGCCTGGTTGCTGACCTGATCCGTGGCAAGAAAGTTGACGCTGCACTCAACATCTTGCAATTCAGCCCGAAAAAAGGTGCTGCGATCATCAAGCGCGTTCTGGAATCCGCTATTGCGAATGCCGAGCACAATGATGGCGCGGACATCGACGAATTGTTCGTGAAAACGATCTACGTCGAAAAGGGCCCGGTCCTGAAGCGCTTCACCGCGCGTGCAAAAGGCCGTGGCGACCGTATTTCGAAACAATCCTGTCACGTTTACGTGACTGTCGGTAACTAAGGAGCCACGATGGGTCAGAAAATTCATCCAACCGGTTTCCGTCTGGCGGTCACCCGTAACTGGGCTTCGCGCTGGTATGCAGGCAACGGTAATTTCGCTGCCATGCTGAACGAAGACTTGAAAGCACGTGCTTACCTGAAAAAGAAACTGAAGAACGCTTCCGTTGGCCGCATCGTTATCGAGCGCCCAGCCAAGAACGCGCGCTTCACGATCTACAGCTCGCGTCCAGGCGTGGTCATTGGTAAAAAAGGCGAAGACATCGAAGTACTGAAGTCCGCGCTGACCAAGATCATGGGCGTACCTGTTCACGTGAACATCGAAGAAATTCGCAAGCCAGAAATCGACTCGCAACTGATCGCCGATTCGATCGCTCAGCAGCTGGAAAAACGGATCATGTTCCGCCGCGCCATGAAGCGTGCAATGCAAAATGCAATGCGCCTGGGTGCTCTCGGTATCAAGATCATGTCGTCCGGCCGTCTGAACGGTATCGAAATCGCGCGTAAAGAGTGGTACCGCGAAGGCCGCGTGCCTCTGCATACCCTGCGCGCCGATATCGACTACGGTACCAGCGAAGCGTCGACCACCTACGGCATCATCGGTGTCAAGGTGTGGGTATACAAAGGTGACCGCGCGCCTAACGGCGATGCACCAGTCATCGATACCCCAGCTGACGAGAAGAAAAGCCGCGGCCCACGCCGTGACGATGGCAAGCCAGCTGGCCGTCCACGTCCAGCCGGTGCCGGTGCGAAACCATCCACAGCACCAGGTGCACGTGTGCGTACCGCCGCTAAACCGGCCGCCGCAGCAGCACCAGCTGAGAAAGCAGGAGAATAATCATGCTGCAACCAGCACGCAGAAAGTATCGTAAAGAGCAGAAAGGCCGTAATACCGGTATTTCGCACAGCCGCGGCACCGCCGTGTCGTTTGGCGAATTCGGTCTGAAGGCAGTTGCGCGCGGTCGTATCACTGCGCGTCAAATTGAAGCGGCGCGTCGTGCAATGACGCGTCACATCAAGCGCGGTGGCCGTATCTGGATCCGTATTTTCCCGGACAAACCGATTTCGAACAAACCGGCTGAAGTCCGTATGGGTAACGGTAAAGGTAATCCTGAGTACTACGTCGCTGAAATTCAGCCAGGCAAAGTACTGTATGAAATGGATGGCGTTGATGAAGCGCTGGCACGGGAAGCATTCCGTCTTGCCGCCGCTAAACTGCCACTGGCGACGACGTTTGTCATCCGCCAAGTCGGCCAATAATTGGAGTTGTATATGAAAGCATCTGAACTCCGCGGCAAGGACCAGCCAGCTCTGCAAAAAGAGCTGAATGACCTGTTGAAGGCACAGTTCGGCCTGCGCATGCAAATCGCTACGCAGCAGCTGAGCAACACTTCGCAGCTCAAGAAGGTACGCCGCGATATCGCGCGTGTGAAGACGGTAATGAATCTGAAGGAAGCCAAATGAACGAACCAGTGAAACAGTCGCTCAAGCGCACGCTGATCGGTAAAGTGGTTTCGGACAAGATGGACAAGACCGTTACCGTTCTGATCGAGCGCCACGTAAAACATCCTTTGTATGGCAAGATCATCATGCGCTCGAACAAGTATCACGCGCATGACGAGACCAACCAAGTCAAGGCCGGTGATACGGTCGAGATCCAGGAAGGTCGCCCGATCTCCAAAACGAAGGCATGGACGGTGACACGTGTGGTTCAAGCCGCACCAACCGTTTAAATAAAAACCACCGTTTCGGCGGTGGGTTTTAATTAGTACTTGCAGGCCCGCAAATTGTATGTAATACTTGCGGGCTTCGTTCATGTAACGCCGCAAAGTGTCTGGCCACAGACAGTAGCATTCGCGGTCAGTTGATGTATGAAGGTCATGCACCCAAACAGTGAAGCCCAGCAGGGCGGCTCTGGCGGGACCAAGACTGACCGTGGGTCTACATTGTGTGGATTCTTCGGCTTAAGTTGGGAAAGAGAATACTATGATTCAAACTGAAAGCCGGCTCGAAGTGGCTGACAATACCGGTGCCAAAGAAGTAATGTGCATCAAGGTATTGGGCGGCTCCAAGCGCCGTTATGCTGGCATTGGCGATGTGATCAAGGTAACCGTTAAGGTTGCTGCGCCACGTGGCCGTGTCAAAAAAGGTGAAATTTATAACGCCGTGGTTGTGCGCACCGCTAAAGGTGTTCGCCGCCAAGACGGTTCCCTGGTGAAGTTCGACGGCAATGCCGCCGTTCTGTTGAACGCCAAGCTGGAACCGATCGGTACCCGTATTTTTGGACCTGTCACGCGCGAACTGCGCACTGAGAAGTTCATGAAAATCGTGTCCCTGGCACCGGAAGTCCTGTAAGGAGTCGTAATGGATAAGATTCGTAAAAACGACGAAGTCATCGTTCTGACCGGGAAAGACAAGGGCAAACGTGGTGTGGTACAGCAGCGTATCGATGCTGAACATATCGTGGTTGACGGCATTAACATCGCTAAAAAAGCGACTAAGCCAAACCCGATGACTGGCGTAACTGGTGGTATCGTCGATAAGACCATGCCAATTCACGTGTCCAACGTTGCATTGTTTAATGCAGCGACTGGCAAGGCAGATCGCGTGGGTTTCAAAGAAGTGGACGGCAAGAAAGTTCGCATCTTTAAATCCTCCGGCGAAGTAGTGAAGGCTTAAGAAATCATGGCACGTCTCCAAGAATTCTATAAAGAAAAAGTCGTTGCCGACCTGACCAGCAAGTTTGGTTACAAGTCGGTAATGGAAGTTCCACGCCTGACCAAGATCACCCTGAACATGGGTGTTGGTGAGGCTATCGCGGATAAAAAAGTTCTCGAGCACGCAGTTGCTGACTTGACCAAGATCGCCGGCCAGAAGCCAGTGACCACCAAGTCCCGCAAAGCGATCGCAGGCTTCAAAATCCGTGAAGGTTACCCGATCGGTACGATGGTCACCCTGCGCGGCGCTCGCATGTACGAGTTCCTGGATCGCTTCATTACCGTGGCTCTGCCGCGCGTACGCGATTTCCGTGGTGTGAACGGCCGTGCATTTGATGGTCGTGGCAACTACAACATCGGTGTCAAGGAACAGATCATTTTCCCTGAAATCGAATACGACAAGATTGACGCGTTGCGCGGTATGAATATCAGCATCACGACAACCGCTAAGACCGATGACGAAGCCAAAGCTTTGCTCGCCGCCTTTAAATTCCCTTTCAGGAACTGATCATGGCCAAACTGTCACTGATTAATCGTGAGATCAAGCGTGCTGACCTGGTGGCGAAATTCGCCCCTAAGCGCGAAGCTCTCAAGGCCATCGTCGATGACCAATCGAAATCGGAAGAAGAGCGCTACGAAGCTCGCCTGAAACTGCAGGCGCTGCCACGTAACTCGAACCCGACGCGTCAACGTAACCGTTGCGCCATCACTGGTCGTCCGCGCGGCACATTCCGTAAATTCGGTCTGGGTCGTATCAAGCTCCGTGAATTCGCCATGCGTGGTGAAATTCCGGGTATGACAAAAGCAAGCTGGTAATAGGAGAATATGCAATGAGTATGAGCGATCCTATCGCCGATATGCTGACCCGCATTCGCAATGCACAAGGCGTGCAAAAGACGACCGTGGCCATGCCATCGTCGAAAGTCAAAATTGCGATTGCCAGCGTCCTGAAGGACGAGGGTTACATTGAAGATTTCGCTGTTGCCGAAGCTGGTGGCAAAGCGGAACTGAAAATCGGTTTGAAGTATTATGTTGGCCGTCCCGTCATTGAGCGCTTGGAGCGCGTGTCCCGTCCGGGTCTGCGCGTCTACAAGGGTAAAGACGAGATCCCTGTTGTGATGAATGGCTTGGGTGTGGCGATCGTGTCGACTCCGCAAGGCGTCATGACTGACCGCAAAGCACGCGCTACCGGTGTCGGCGGCGAAGTTATTTGCTACGTGGCTTAAGGAGTTACACATGTCTCGAGTAGCTAAAATGCCTATCGTAGTGCCAGCTGGCGCCGAAGTCGCCATCTCCGCACAAGCGATCACCGTAAAAGGCCCGCTGGGCGTACTTTCCCAGGCCCTCACCGGTCAGGTCAAAGTGGAAAACAATGCAGGAACCCTGAGTTTCGACGTGGCGAACGACAGCCGCGAAGCCAATGCCATGTCCGGCACGCTGCGCGCACTGGTCAACAACATGGTTGTTGGCGTCACCAAGGGTTTCGAGAAAAAGCTGAACCTGGTAGGCGTGGGTTACAAGGCGCAAGCTCAAGGCGACAAGTTGAATCTGTCCCTGGGTTTCTCGCACCCTGTAGTGCATGACATGCCAGCCGGCGTTACCTGCGCAACACCAACCCCGACCGAGATCCTGATTAAAGGTATCGACCGTCAACAGGTTGGCCAGGTAGCCGCTGAAGTTCGTGCTTACCGCGCTCCTGAGCCTTATAAAGGCAAGGGCGTTCGCTATGCGGACGAAGTGGTTAAGCTTAAAGAAACCAAGAAGAAGTAATTAGGGGCTGACGATGGATAAGAAAGAATCACGGCTTCGCCGCGGACGCCAAACCCGCATCAAGATTGCGGAATTGAAAGTAAATCGCTTGTCGGTGCATCGCACCAACCTGCACATTTACGCCAACCTGATCAGCCCGGACGCTAAAGTCCTGGTTTCGGCCTCGACGGCTGAAGCGGAAGTTCGCGCTGAACTGGCAGGCCAATCCGGCAAAGGCGGCAATGCCGCTGCTGCAGCCTTGATCGGCAAGCGCGTCGCTGAAAAAGCGTTGAAAGCAGGAATTACCGAAGTTGCGTTCGACCGCTCCGGTTTCCGTTACCACGGCCGTGTGAAAGCGTTGGCAGAAGCCGCACGCGAAGCCGGTCTGAAGTTCTAAGGATCAATCATGGCAAAAATGCAAGCAAAAATGCAAAGCGACAAGCCGGATGATGGCATGCGCGAAAAAATGATCGCGATCAACCGCGTGACCAAAGTGGTCAAGGGTGGTCGTATCATGGGTTTCGCCGCGCTGACCGTAGTTGGTGATGGCGATGGCCGCGTCGGCATGGGCAAGGGCAAATCGAAAGAAGTGCCAGTTGGCGTGCAGAAGGCAATGGAAGAAGCCCGTCGCAACCTGATCAAAGTACCGCTCAAAAACGGCACCTTGCATCACACGGTTGTTGGTCGTCACGGCGCCTCCAAGGTCCTGATGAACCCAGCTAAGCCTGGTACTGGCGTTATCGCTGGTGGCGCAATGCGCGCTATCTTCGAAGTGATGGGCGTGACGGACGTGGTGGCGAAATCCACCGGTTCGAACAACCCATACAACCTGGTACGCGCTACGCTGGACGGCCTGTCGAAAATGAGCACTGCTTCCGATATCGCTGCCAAACGCGGCAAGTCGGTCGAAGACATTCTGGCTTAAGGTGGACAAAATGACAAACACAGTCAAAGTGCAATTGGTCAAGGGCTTGATCGGTACGCGCGAATCGCATCGCGCTACCGTGCGCGGTCTGGGTCTGCGTCGTGTAAATTCGGTTTCCGAATTGCAAGACACCCCATCCGTACGCGGCATGATCAATAAAGTATCGTATCTCGTTAAAGTTGTCGGGTAAGCCTTCGGGCTTACACGAACGGAGCAAATCATGGAATTGAATACTATTGCACCAGCCGAAGGCGCTAAGCACTACAAGCGTCGCGTCGGTCGCGGTATCGGCTCCGGCCTGGGTAAAACCTCGGGTCGTGGTCACAAAGGTCAGAAATCGCGTTCGGGCGGCTTTCATAAAGTCGGTTTCGAAGGCGGTCAGATGCCTCTGCAACGCCGTCTGCCTAAGCGCGGTTTCAAATCGATGCACGCAACCTTCAAAGCTGAAGTGCGCCTGTCCGATCTGAACAACCTGGCTGTTGGCGATGTCGACATTCTGGTCTTGAAGCAAGCTGGCGTTCTGGGCGTGTTGGCCCGTGACGTGCGCGTGATCTTGTCCGGCGAAATCACCAAAGCGGTGAATTTGAAGGGCTTGAAAGTGTCCGCTGGCGCGAAAGCAGCCATCGAAGCAGCCGGCGGCTCGGTAGCCTGAGTTGACCGCTAACAGCTTGATCGGAGCGAAAATTGGCGACTAATCCACAACTTGCTAAAAGTGCAGCGGCCGGTTTCCCTTGGGGACGGCTCTGGTTTTTGCTTGGCGCATTGGTGGTTTATCGTATCGGTGCTCACGTCCCGGTTCCCGGGATTGACCCGACACAATTAGCCTCGCTGTTCAAGGAGCACGAAGGCGGCGTCCTGGGCATGTTCAACATGTTCTCGGGCGGTGCCTTGTCTCGTTTTACAGTGTTTGCGCTGGGTATCATGCCTTATATCTCGGCCTCGATCATCATGCAATTGCTGTCGATCGTGTCACCGCAGATGGAAGCGTTGAAAAAAGAAGGCGAAGCAGGTCGTCGCAAGATCACCCAGTACACCCGGTATTTCACGGTTGCCCTGGCACTGTTCCAAGCGTTAGGCATTGCAGTCGCACTGGAGTCGCAAGCTGGTCTGGTGTTGGAACCTGGTCTTGCATTCCGCTTCGTGACGGTCGTCACTTTGTTGACCGGAACAATGTTTTTGATGTGGTTGGGTGAGCAAATTACCGAGCGTGGCTTGGGGAATGGCATCTCGATCATCATTTTTGCCGGGATTGCAGCAGGTCTGCCGTCGGCGTTGGGTGGCTTGTTCACTCAAGTGTCGAATGGTTCGATCGGCAGCTTCAGCGCGATTTTCATCGTGATCCTGGTAGCACTGGTAACGTACTTCGTTGTATTCGTTGAACGTGGTCAGCGCAAAATATTGGTCAATTACGCGAAGCGCCAGGTAGGCAACAAGATTTATGGCGGTCAAACCAGCCATTTGCCGTTGAAGCTGAACATGGCCGGCGTGATCCCGCCGATCTTTGCTTCTTCGATCATCTTGTTCCCGGCCACTATCGTGGACTGGTTTTCAAAGGGCGCCGACAACGCTAACCCTGCGGTGCGGTTCTTGAAAGATTTGGCAGCATCGATGGGGCCTGGTGAGCCTATCCATGCGCTGTTGTACGCAGTGGCGATCGTGTTTTTCTGTTTCTTCTATACAGCGCTGGTCTTTAACAGCAAGGAAACAGCGGATAACTTGAAGAAAAGCGGTGCGTTCATTCCCGGGATCCGTCCAGGCGAACAGACAGCCCGTTACATCGACAAGATCCTGACACGCTTGACACTTGCCGGCGCAGTCTACATCACCCTGGTGTGTTTATTGCCGGAATTTATGCAAGCCCAGTGGAAAGTACCATTCTATTTCGGCGGTACTTCTTTATTGATTATTGTAGTTGTCACCATGGATTTCATGGCGCAAGTACAGAACTACGTGATGTCGCAGCAATATGATTCGCTGCTGCGCAAAGCAAATTTCAAGGGCGGAATTCCGACGCGTTAAGCGCGGTAAACATACCGAATGGCAAAAGACGACGTCATACAGATGCAGGGCGAGATTCTTGAGAATCTCCCAAATGCAACATTTCGAGTGAAGCTGGAGAACGGACACGTGGTGCTCGGGCATATTTCAGGTAAAATGCGGATGAACTATATTCGCATTCTCCCTGGAGACAAGGTGACGGTGGAGTTGACGCCGTACGACCTGAGCCGAGCCCGCATTGTGTTCCGTACCAAGTAACACACTGAATCAAACCAAAGAAGCGAAAGAAAGAGCCCAAAAATGAAAGTTCTCGCATCAGTCAAGCGGATCTGCCGCAACTGCAAGATCATCAAGCGCAAAGGCGTAGTCCGCGTTATCTGCGTGGAACCACGTCACAAGCAGCGTCAAGGTTAATCGAGGAATAACAAATGGCACGTATTGCAGGGGTTAATATCCCAAATCATCAGCATACCGTTATCGGCCTGACGGCCATCTACGGTGTGGGCCGTCCACGCGCAGAGAAAATCTGTGCATCGACCGGTGTAGCAACCAACAAAAAGATCAAAGATCTGGATGACAGCGAACTGGAAAAGCTGCGCGATGAAGTAGGTAAATTCATCGTCGAAGGCGATCTGCGTCGTGAACTGTCCATGAACATCAAGCGTTTGATGGATCTGGGTTGCTACCGCGGCATGCGTCATCGTAAGGGTCTGCCTTGCCGTGGCCAGCGTACGCGTACGAACGCACGTACCCGCAAGGGACCGCGTAAAGCCGCTCAATCGCTGAAAAAATAATCCGCTAGGGAATAATTATGGCTAAGTCGCAAAATAACGCCGCATCAGCACGCGTGCGTAAAAAAGTTAAAAAGAACGTCGCTGAAGGCATCGCACATGTCCACGCATCGTTCAATAACACCATCATTACCATCACCGATCGTCAAGGCAATGCCTTGTCGTGGGCTACCTCCGGCGGTGCAGGCTTCAAGGGTTCGCGTAAATCGACCCCGTTCGCAGCGCAGGTCGCCGCGGAAGCCGCTGGTAAAGTGGCTGTTGAGTGTGGCGTAAAGAACCTGGAAGTACGTATCAAGGGCCCAGGTCCTGGTCGTGAATCCGCCGTTCGCGCGCTGAACAACCTGGGCATCAAGATCACCGAGATCCAGGACGTGACGCCGGTACCGCACAACGGTTGCCGTCCACCGAAACGTCGTCGTATCTAAGATAGTGTTGCAGAGGGCGCTTCGGCGCCAGCTGCTTTGCTGTCTGTTGTAACTCAGTACAGTTGTGTGAAAACGCTGGAGCAGGGAGCCGGAAACGGTTATACTGCCCGGCTGTTCTTGCCTGTCAAATTCTGTTTGACGGGTTTTTCGTTTTCAGCCACCGTCTGATTGAAACCAAATCAGACTAGCGCCTAACCGCATCAGTGTGTTTGATCATGCATGTGGCTGGGGCGTTATCATTTAAAAAAAGGAAGTATCGTGGCACGTTATATCGGACCTAAAGCAAAACTTTCCCGCCGTGAAGGTACAGACCTGTTCCTGAAGAGCGCACGTCGCTCGCTGGACAGCAAGTGCAAACTGGACGTCAAGCCAGGCCAACACGGTGTCAAATCCGGCGCCCGCACCTCGGACTACGGTAACCAACTGCGCGAAAAGCAAAAAGTCAAGCGCATGTACGGCGTGCTGGAACGTCAATTCCGCCGCTACTTCGCTGAAGCAGACCGTCGTAAAGGCAACACCGGCGAAACGCTGTTGAAGTTGCTGGAAACGCGTCTGGACAACGTTTGCTACCGCATGGGCTTTGGCTCGACCCGCGCTGAAGCGCGTCAATTGGTCAGCCACAAAGCGTTCACCGTGAACGGTATCGTTGTGAACATCGCTTCGTACGCGGTCAAAGTTGGCGACATCGTTGCTGTTCGTGAAAAATCGAAAAAGCAAGTGCGTATCGTTGAAGCACTGTCGCTGGCTGAACAAGTTGGCATGCCTAGCTGGGTTTCGGTTGATGCCAAGAAAATGGAAGGTACCTTCAAGTCCCTGCCAGAGCGTAACGAAATCGCTAACGACGTCAACGAATCGCTGATCGTCGAGCTGTACTCGCGTTAATAGCAGTTAGCACCATCACCGCCCACTCGTTTTCTTTCGGGTGGGCGTTTTACTAATGCCATCAGCCTTATCGGTGTAATGAGCCGAGGGTATTGAAAAGGACATTTCATGCAAAACAGTTTGTTGAAGCCACGTATTATCGATGTTGAAGCTCTCGGTGCAGGTCACGCCAAGGTCGTGATGGAACCGTTCGAGCGCGGCTATGGCCACACATTGGGTAACGCGTTGCGCCGCGTTCTGCTGTCGTCGATGGTAGGCTACGCGCCGACCGAAGTGACGATCGCTGGCGTCGTCCACGAATATTCCTCCCTCGATGGCGTGCAAGAAGACGTCGTCGATCTGTTGCTGAACTTGAAGGGTGTGGTTTTCAAAGTCCACAACCGCGATTCGGTAACCCTGACCCTGAAAAAAGAAGGCGAAGGCGCCATCCTGGCCTCCGACATCGACCTGCCGCATGACGTCGAACTGATCAACCCTGACCACGTGATCGCCCACCTGACCGCTGGTGGCAAGCTGGACATGCAGATCAAGGTTGAAAAAGGCCGCGGCTACGTTCCTGGTAACGTGCGTCGCCTGTCGGAAGACACGAACAAGACCATCGGCCGCATCATTCTGGATGCGTCGTTCTCGCCAGTGCGCCGTGTATCGTACTTCGTTGAATCGGCCCGCGTTGAACAGCGTACCGACCTGGACAAGCTGATCATCAACATCGAAACCAACGGCGTGATCTCGCCGGAAGAAGCGATCCGCCAGTCGGCCCGCGTCCTGGTGGACCAGTTGAATGTGTTCGCTGCCCTGGAAGGCACGGAAGCTGCTGCCGAAGCGCCATCGCGCGCTCCGCTGGTCGATCCTATCCTGTTGCGTCCAGTCGACGACCTGGAGTTGACCGTGCGTTCGGCGAACTGCCTGAAAGCGGAAAACATCTACTACATCGGCGACCTGATCCAACGTTCGGAAAACGAACTGCTGAAAACGCCAAATCTGGGCCGCAAGTCCCTGAACGAAATCAAGGAAGTGCTGGCATCGCGCGGCTTGACCTTGGGCATGAAGCTGGAAAACTGGCCGCCTGCCGGCCTGGAAAAGTAATACGTAGTTGTAGCAAACTGCCTGGGACAGGTGTCCCAGGCTTTTATTTTGTAGCACCAAACCGGCCCGCGATGAAGCTTCTGCCTCATTGATCGAAGAGCTGGAATTTAAACACTCACCGAAAGGATTTATCATGCGTCACGGTCACGGCCTCCGTAAACTGAATCGTACCTCGTCCCACCGTCTGGCAATGCTGCGCAACATGACAGTATCGCTGCTGCGTCACGAAGCGATCAAAACCACCCTGCCAAAAGCAAAAGAACTGCGCCGCGTTGTCGAGCCAATTCTGACCCTGGGCAAAACCGACTCCCTGGCAAATAAGCGTCTGGCCTTCAACCGCCTGCGCGACCGTGAAATGGTCGTCAAACTGTTCGCTGAACTGGGCCCACGTTTCGCCAACCGTAACGGTGGTTATGTACGTATCCTGAAAATGGGTTTCCGCGTCGGCGATAACGCTCCTATGGCGTTCGTTGAACTGATGGATCGTCCAGATACGACCGAAGCAGTTGAAGTTGCTGGCGAGTAATCCCAGTAATTGCATCAATGAAAGCCAGGCCTAGCCTGGCTTTTTTGTTTTCTGCTGCAGCTATCCTTGCTGCGGTGTACTATTCTTCTTTCGCGCCGGCCTGGCACAAGCGCTGCCTGCTCCGCGCGACTCTTGTCGAATGGCACAGCTGATGCCGCAGAAAAAGGTCGTTCATGTCCCGTTTCCCCTCCAGCGCCACCGCGCGCGCCGCTCCCCTGCATCAATTGCTGATCTGGTTTGCCACCTGTTTGCTGCTGGCCATGGCCGTCTTTGGCACGGGTCAAGCCCGTGCCGACGATGAATTCCTCGATCCGGAGCTGGCGTTTAAATTTTCCGCCCGCATGCAGGATCCGTCCACCATCGCCGTCACGTATGTGATTGCAGATGGCTACTATATGTACCACGAGCGCTTCAAGTTCGAGGCCGTGGGCGCCAAGCTGGGCACGCCGGTGTATCCGGCTGGCAAGGTCAAGTTCGACGACACCTTCCAGAAGAACGTGGAAACCTTCCGCAAGACCCTGACCATCACGATTCCCGTGGAAGCGGCCGGTGCGTTTACCCTGAAGGCGACGGGACAGGGCTGTTCCGACAAGGGCCTGTGCTATGCGCCGCAAGATGCGACGGCCCAGCTGGTAGGCGGTGGCGGCGGCCAGAGCATGGCGCCGGGCGGCTTGCCGTCGAAGTTCGCCTTGCCGGCCGCGCCGGCGGTCGATACGGCCGCCGTCAACGGCCCGCAGGCGCAAGCGTCGCCTGGCGTGTCCGTGCTGAGCATTCCGCAGGCCGATATCACCAGCACGCCCGAACCGGTAGCGGCAGCCCCCGTGGCGGCAAGTGCCGCGCCCGCGCAAAGCGAGATGGGCAAGATCGAAGCGGCGCTGAAGGGCGGTAAGCTGCTCGTCATCGTGCCGCTGTTCATGCTGCTGGGCCTGGGCCTCGCATTTACGCCGTGCGTCCTGCCCATGGTGCCGATCCTGTCGTCGATCATCATCGGCGATGGCGCCAAGGTCAGCCGCTCGCGCGGCTTGCTGCTGTCGCTGACGTACGCGCTGGGCATGGCCATCGTCTACACGGCGCTGGGCGTGGCGGCCGGTCTGGCCGGCGAAGGCCTGGCGGCCCAGCTGCAAAACCCGTGGGTATTGGGTTTCTTTGCCTTGCTGATGGCGGGCCTGGCGCTGTCGATGTTCGGCCTGTATGAGCTGCAAGTGCCGGCATTCCTGCAAGGCAAGCTGGCGTCCGTGTCGAACCAGCAATCGTCGGGCCGCCTGGCGGGTGTATTCGTCATGGGTGCCATTTCCGCCCTGATCGTGGGACCCTGCGTGGCTGCGCCGCTGGCCGGCGCCTTGCTGTACATCAGCCAGACGCGCGACGTCATCATCGGCGGCAGCGCCCTGTTTGCCATGGCGGTGGGCATGAGCGTGCCTTTGCTGCTGGTCGGCGTCTCGGCCGGTACCTTGCTGCCCCGTGCCGGCGCCTGGATGGATGCCGTCAAGCGCTTCTTTGGCGTGCTGCAGCTGGGCGTGGCCTGGTGGCTGGTCTCGCCCGTGCTGCCGGGCGCCGTGCAGATGCTGGGCTGGATGGTCTTGTTCGTCGGCTACGGCATGTATCTGCTGGTGGGCAAGAGCGGCGCGCAGAACGCTTGGGTCGCCAAGGCCTTCGGCCTCGTGTTTGCCGTGCTGGGCGTGCTGCAACTGGTGGGCGTGGCCAGCGGTGGCCGTGACCCGCTGGCGCCGCTGGCGCACCTCGGTGGCGGGCAAGTGCACGCGCAGCCATTTACGCGTGTAAAGACCGTGGCGCAGCTGGACGCGGCACTGGCGCAGCTGAATGGCAAGCCGGCCTTGCTGGACTTTTATGCGGACTGGTGCGTGTCGTGCATCGAGATGGAAAAACTGACCTTCGTCGACCCCGCCGTGCGCGAGAAGATGGGGCACGCCGTGCTGCTGCAAGTGGACGTGACGGTCAATGACGCGGATGACAAGGCCATGCTGAAACGTTTTCAGCTGTTTGGCCCGCCGGGCATCATCATGTTCAACCCGCAAGGGCAGGAAATCGCCCAGTCGCGCGTGATCGGCTTCCAGAATGCGGCCACCTTCCTGGCCTCGTTGCGCAAGCTTGAAGGGCAGTAAGCGCTCGCCAGTAAGCGATCACTTGTCTCGCCAATAAGAAAAAGCCTGCATTGCAGGCTTTTTCTGTTTCTGCACCAGCTACAATTTAGCCAGCTTTCGGCTGCTGATGCATGCCGTGGTGGCCACCGCGATGGCCGCCGTGCTTGCCGCCAGGCACGCTGTCGTCAAACACTTTCTTTTGCTCCGGCGTCAGCACGGCGTAGAAGGTTTTCAGCGAGGCCAGACGGCTTTCCTGGCTGGCGATGCGTTCCTTCGACATGGCGATCCATTGCTCCATGCGTTCCGGTGCCGACAGCTTGGCCATCGCTTCGCGCTTGGCTTTCCAGTCGCCCATCGGTTTTTTCGGCGCATTGGCGGCCGTGAAAGTGGCCCAGGCCGGTTCCTGCGCGGCCGTCAGCTTCAGCTTGTCGTGCAGGCGGGCCTGGTACTTGGCCATGCGTTCGGCGGGATTGCCGCCGCGGTGCTGGCCGCGCTGGCCTTCATGTTGCATCTTGGTGCTGGCGGCAGGCGCGCTGGCGGCCGCTTCCTGGGCGTGGACGGTCAGCGATGCCGCACCCATGCCGAGTACGCTCATGGCGATGATCAGATTCTTGCGCAAGGTTGTCATTGAGGCGTTCATCTGGATTCCTTTGTAAAAGTGAGGGATGTACATGTTGCTGCACATGAATCCATGTTGGACGCGCCATGTTTCCCCCAAGTGTCCGCTGCCAGACAGTTTGTATCTATATGTTTCTTCGGGTCTTCTATATACAAGACGATACAAATGCGTTGTGCAAGGGCCGGGGAAGTGGGGATAATTCGTACCATGGAACCCACTTCTACAATTCTCATCGTCGACGATGACCGCGATATCCGCAGCTTGCTGGCGGACTACCTGGAAACGAACGCCTACCGCACCCTGGGCGCGGCGGATGGCACGGCCATGTGGAAAATCCTCGATGAAACGCGGCCCGACCTGATCGTGCTCGATTTGAACCTGCCGGGCGACGACGGCCTGACCTTGTGCCGCAAGCTGCGCGCGCAGTCGACGGTGCCGGTGATCATGCTGACGGCGCGCAATGAGCCGCTGGACCGCATCCTGGGCCTGGAAATGGGAGCGGACGATTACTTGCCGAAACCGTTCGAGCCCCGTGAGTTGCTGGCGCGCATACGCAGCGTGCTGCGCCGCAGCCATGCCATGCCATCGAACGTGCCGTCGGACAAGGCGCAGCAAATCCGCTTTTCCGGCTGGACCCTGGATTTGACGGCGCGCCATTTGCTCAATCCCAGCGGCCTGGTGATCATGTTGTCGGGCGCGGAATTCCGTTTGTTGCGCGTCTTCCTCGAACACCCGAACCGCGTGCTCAATCGCGACCAGCTGCTGAACCTGACGCAGGGCCGCGACGCCGATCCGTTCGACCGCTCGATCGATATCCAGATCAGCCGCCTGCGGCAAAAGCTCGGTGAAGATGCCCGCTTGCCGCAAATCATCAAGACCGTGCGCAACGGCGGCTACGTGCTGGCCGGCCAGGTCAATGTGGAGCCGCACGCGTGAAGGCCTTCCTGGGCTCGATGACGGGCCGCGTCTTTGTGTTTTTGCTGATCGGCATCGTCGCTTCGGCCGCGCTGACGCAGTGGCTGGCCGTGGGCGAACGCCAGCGCGCCATCGAGCAATACCGCGATTACCACGCCGTTGAGCGGGCCGAACAGCTGGTGATGGCGGCCGACGTGGTGCCGCTGGCTTCACGCGCCGCCTACCTGAAGGTGGCCAACAAGGGCAGCGTGCGCCTGGAACTGCGTCCCGACACGGAACATACGCCTGGCGCGCCGACGGAGTTTTCCACCGCGCTGCAAGCCAAGCTGGGCGAAGGCTTCAAGGTCAGCGCGCTGGCCGAACGTCCGGCCGCCTGCGTCAAGCCGCGCCAGACGCCGGGCATGTTCGCCGCCAAGCCATGGGGCGGCACCTGCGAAAACCTCGACGTGCGCATGCAGGATGGCCACGTGCTGCGCCTGATGGTCTTGCCGCCGCGCCAGCAACCGCCGTTCAATGAACATAACGACTGGATGACCCTGCTGCCTTTCCTGATCAGCATTGCCATCCTCGCCTACCTGGTCACGCGCATGACCATGCGCCCGCTCAAGCAGCTGGCGCAGGCGGCGAAAGACCTGGGCAACGACATCAACCATCCGCCGCTGACCCTGTCCGGCGCTAGCGAAATCCGCCAGGCCAGCGCCGCCTTCAACGCCATGCAGGCGCGCATCCGCCAGCATATTTCCCAGCGGACACAGATGCTGGCGGCCATCACGCATGACTTGCAGACGCCGCTGACGCGTTTGCGTTTGCGCCTGGAAAAAGTGGCGGATACGGAATTGTATGACCGCCTGGTGGGCGACCTGTCTGCCATGCAAAGCATGGTCAAGGAAGGGCTGGATCTGGCCCGCTCGATGGATAGCACGGAAGCGATGCAGGCGCTCGATCTCGATTCCCTGCTCGACAGCGTCTGCTCCGACGCGGCTGATGCCGGCCAGAAAGTCACCCTCAGTGGGCAGGCGGGCATGGCCTTGATGGCGCGCCCGATCGCCATGCGGCGCTGCCTGGTGAACCTGATCGACAATGCCGTTAAATATGGCTTGTACGCGCAGGTCACCGTCGAACGCATCGCCGGCGCGGCGCGCATCCGCATCCGCGACGGGGGACCAGGTATTGCGCCAGATCAACTGGCCAAGGTGTTCGAACCGTTTTACCGCATCGAGACCTCGCGTTCGCGCGAATCGGGCGGCACGGGCCTGGGCCTGACCATCGCGCGCAATATCGCCGAGCAGCATGGCGCCACGGTTTCACTGCTCAATCATGTCGATGGTGGACTGGAAGTCACCCTCGTCGTGCCAGAATATTACGCAGGAAAGTGAGCATTTCCATGCGACAATATTGTGCTTTATGCCCCCTGGCAACTACATTCAACCTGCAGCCCTGCGCTGCAACAGCGTGACAGAACAATGAAAAAGACTAGTCTGGCAATCCTCGTGGGTGCGGCCCTGTGTATCGGTGGCGGCATCTGGTATTTCAATCATCAGTCCGGCGCGGCGACCGGTGGGCAGGATGGCAAAGGGGGCAAGGGTGGACAGGCGCCGACGACGGTAAGCGTGGTCACGCCGCTGCGCCAGGATGTGCCGATGGTGCTGCAAGCCAATGGCAGCGTGATGCCCATCAGCAGCGTTGACTTGCACCCACAGACGACCAGCACGATTACCAAGGTGCATATCCGCGAAGGCCAGTTCGTCAAGCAGGGCGAGCTGATGTTTACGCTCGACGCGCGCAGCGAGCACGCGAATGTCGACAAGGCGCAGGCGCAGGTCTTGCGCGACCGCGCCTCGGTGCAGGACTTCGAGCGCCAGCTCAAGCGCAACCAGGATTTGCTGAGCAAGAACTTTATCGCCCAGGGCGCCGTGGATACCTTGCAAAGCCAGCTCGACGCTGCACGCGCCTTGCTGGCCGCCGACCAGGCCGCGTTGCGCGCCGCCCAGGTCGACTCCAGCTACACCGTCCTGCGCGCGCCGCAGGCGGGCAGGGTGGGCGCCATCAATGTCTACGCGGGCAGCCTGGTGCAGCCGGCCACGTCGCTCACCAGCATCACCCAGCTCGACCCGATCGACGTGTCGTTCACCTTGCCGGAAAGCAGCCTGTCGGGCTTGCTGGCGGCGCAAAAGGCGGGCGAGGTGCCTGTCACGGCATTGTTGTCCGATGCGGGCGGCAAGCAGCTCGATGGCAAACTGAACTTTATCGACAATGCCGTCGATCCCGCCACGGGCGTGATCAAGATCAAGGCCCGGTTCAATAATGGCGGCACCGATTTGTGGCCAGGCCAGTACGTGAATACGCAGCTGACCGTGCGCACCCTCAAGGATGCGCTGGTGATCCCGCAAAACGCCATCATTACGAGTACCGCCGGCACCTTCGTGTACTCGATGGAGGCGGACAATACGGCCAAGATGCGCAAGGTGACGCGCGTGTATGCATTCGGACCGAGCGCCGTCGTCACCGGCCTGGCCGGCGACGAAAAAGTCATCGTCGATGGCAAGCAGAACTTGCGTCCAGGTAGCAAGTTGCGCCTGGTGGAAAAACACAAGGCTGCCGATGGCGCCGCCGCACCGCAGGGCAAGCCAGCATGAACCTGTCCGAACTGAGCATCCGCCGCCCCGTCATGGTGGTGCTGTTGTCCCTGAGCATCATCCTGGCCGGCGTGCTGGCCTACCTGCAAATTCCCGTGGCGGCCTTGCCGAGCTACAACACGCCCGTCATCAACGTGAGCGCGGACCTGGCCGGCGCCAGCCCGGAAACCATGGCGTCGTCGGTGGCCTTGCCGCTGGAAAAACAGTTTTCCACGATTTCCGGCCTCAGCCTGATCACCTCCACGAGTACCTTGGGCAACACCTCGCTGACCTTGGAATTTGACGCCAGCATCAATGTCAACGAGGCGGCCGTCGACGTGCAGGCGGCCCTGCTGCGCGCGCAGCGCCAGTTGCCGACGGAAATGACGGACTTGCCGTCCTACCGCAAGGTCAATCCGGCCGATGCGCCGGTGCTGTTCATCCAGATGACGTCGCCCTCGCTGAACTTGTCGGACCTCAATGATTATGCGGAAAACCTGATCGCCCCCAGCCTGTCGACCTTGCCTGGGGTAGCCCAGGTCATCGTCAATGGCCAGAAACGCTTTGCCGTGCGCGTGCGCGCCCGTGCCGACCTGATGAATGCGCGCAACCTGACGATGGACGAGCTGGCCACCGCCTTGCGCACCTCGAACACGAATTCCCCGCTGGGTATTCTTGACGGCCCGAGCCAGACCCTGACCATCCAGGGCAATCCGCAAATGATGAAAGCGGCCGATTTTTCCGAACTGATCGTTGCCAGCCGCAACGGCCAGCCCGTGCGCCTGAAAGACGTGGCCGAGGTGGAAGACAGCTTTCAATCGATCAAGGCCGTCGGCAGTTTCAATGGCGAGCGCTCGATCAGCCTGATGGTGCAGCGTCAGCCGGACGCCAACACCGTGCAAGTGGTCGATGGCGTGCGTCGTTTGTTGCCAGGCTTCAAGGAGCAATTGCCGCAGTCGATACAGATCAGCCTGGTCAACGACCGTTCGCTGTCGATCCGCGAAGCCATTCACGACGTGAATTTGACCTTGGCCCTGACGGTAGTGCTGGTGGTGCTGGTGATCTTCCTGTTCCTGCACCGCGCGGCGGCCACCTTCATTCCTGCCGTCACCATGCCGATTTCCCTGCTCGGCGCCCTGGCCCTGCTGTACTGGCTCGGCTACAGTCTCGACAACGTTTCCCTGCTGGGCATTACCCTGGCCGTCGGCTTGGTCGTCGACGATGCCATCGTGGTGCTGGAAAACATCGTGCGCCATATCGAGATGGGCAAGAAACCGATACGCGCGGCCCTGGAAGGGGCGAAGGAGATGGGCTTTACCATCATCTCGATTTCCGTTTCGCTGGTGGCCGTGTTCATCCCCATCTTCTTCATGCCGGGCGTGATCGGCTTGCTGTTCCACGAGTTCGCCGTTGTCGTCTCGCTGGCCGTGCTGGTGTCCGCCATCGTGTCGCTGACCCTGGTACCGATGCTGGCCAGCCGCTTCCTGCCGGCCGATTCGCGCGAGCACAATGACAGCGACCCGAGCCATGGCGAAAAAACCTTTATCGGCCGCCATTTCGAAGCGGGTTTCACGAAATTGCGCAACGGTTACGTGCATCTGCTCGACAAGGCCCTGGCGCACCGCAATGTGGTGCTGTTCGTTGCCGTGTGTACCTTTGCGCTGACGGTGCTGTTGTACGCGACGATACCGAAAGGTTTCTTCCCCGAGGAAGACCTGGGCCAGATCCAGGTGAATACGGAAGCGTCGGAAGACATTTCCTCGGCGGCGTTGCAGGATTTGCAAGCGCGCGTGGCGGCCGTGCTCATGGCGGACCCCAGCGTGCAGGATGTGACCTCGTTCGTCGGTGGCGGCAACACGGGACGCATGTTCATGGTCTTGAAGCCGCGCAACGAGCGGCCGAAAATGCCCGTGGTGCTGGAAAACCTGCGCCGCGCAACGAGCACCGTGCCCGGCATGGCCGTGTATTTCCGGCCCGTGCAAAACTTGCAGCTGGGCGGGCGCCAGAGCAAGAGCCGCTACCAGTACACCTTGCAAAGCGTCAGTCCCGACGCCTTGAATGACTGGGCGGAAAAGTTTATTGCCGGCATGCGCACCGATCCCGCCTTCCGCGACGTCACCAGCGATTCGCAGATCAAGGGCTTGCAGGCGTCCCTCAGGATCGACCGCGACAAGGCCAATCTGCTGGGCGTGCAAATGTCCGACATCCGCACGGCCCTGTACAGCGCCTTTGGCGAGCGGCAAGTGTCCACCATCTATTCCTCGGCAGCCAGCTATTACGTGATCCTGGAAGCGGCCACGGCCGACCGCCAGTATGACGATGCGCTCACGCGCGTGTCCGTGCGCAGCAAGACGGGTGAACTGGTGAAACTGTCGAGTATTGCCTACGTGGAACGCACGATTGGCCCGACGTCCGTGAATCACCAGGGCCAGTTGCAGGCCGTCACCATCGCCTTCAACCTGGCGCCGGACGTGCCGCTGGGCATCGCCACGGGCAAGATCGATGTGATGGCCAAGGACATGAACTTGCCGGCCTCCATCATCACGCGCTATGGCGGCGACGCGGCCGTGTTCCAGAGCTCGCAGTCCAGCCAGATCATCCTCATCATTGCCGCGCTGGCCGTGATCTATGTGCTGCTCGGCGTGCTGTATGAAAGCTATATCCACCCGCTGACCATCCTGGCCGGCTTGCCATCGGCGGCCGTGGGGGCGCTCCTGACCCTGCGCCTGTTCGGCATGGACCTGACCATGATCGCCATCATCGGCATTTTGATGCTGATCGGTATCGTCAAGAAAAACGCCATCATGATGATCGACTTCGCCCTGCATGCGCAGCGCAACGACGGGCTGGCGCCGGCGGAGGCCATCCGTCAGGCTTGCATCCTGCGTTTCCGCCCCATCATGATGACGTCGGCGGCGGCCTTGATGGGCGCCTTGCCGATCGCCCTGGGCCTGGGCGCCGGCGCCGAGCTGCGCCAGCCGCTGGGCCTGGCGGTGGTCGGCGGCTTGCTCTTCTCACAAGTGATTACCCTGTTCATCACGCCCGTGATCTATCTGTTCCTCGACAAATACAGCGGCACGGGGCCGTTGACGGACGAGCAATTGGTGGCGCTCGACAACAAGGCCTGAGCCGCCAGACGGCCATCACCGGCGCCCCGTTCCTCAGTGAATGCGGCGCCGGTTTTGTATGGGCTGTGATACATACGGTAACAACCGTCAAGAGGCGGCTCGGGTACTCTGGCTACCGCTGCAAGGAATGTCGCTATCCTGTACGCTTCGGGTTGGAAATGCCGAGGAGTGTTCCCAAAAGCAAGGGACTCTGGCACTATGGCTGCCCTGTCAGATTACTTTTGTCGCTACACAGAAAGCACGATTCATTTTGCATGACACGACCCATTTGATGGCTGCCGATTCCGATTATTGCCCCACCTGCGGGCAATTGATCCAGCCACCACCGGCCTACGGGTCCACGACCAGCACCATGCGCAAGGTGGCGCTTGGCGTGTCCGTCTTGCTGCACGTGCTGCTGGCGGCGTATGCATTGTTTCGCAGCGACAAGATTGAAAAGATCCCGCCGCCGAAGAAGGAAAGCGCGATGGTCTACATTGCGCCGCTGAAAGACAAGCCGCAACCGAAGCCGCAGCCGAAACCCACGCCGAAACCGAAGGACACGAAAGTGGCGAAGGTCAAACCGCCACCGGCGCCGAGCAAGCGCGTGGTCACAAAAGACGTGCCGCGCGACAAGCCAAAACTGGAAACATTCACGCCGCCGCTGGTGTCGAAAGTGCCATTGCCGCCGCCACCGGCCGAAGACATGAGTTCGATGATCGAGCAGCGCCGCAAGCAGCGCGAGGCGCAGAATCCCGCGCCGCCGGCCGAGGAAAGCGAGAACGACCGCGCCATGCGCGTGGCCAAGGCGAACATCGCCGGTGCCCAGGGACGCAATTCCGGCAGCGACCGCGAGGATTCGGGCGGCGTGTTTTCCATCGTCAACCAGACTTCGTTCAGTGCCGAAGTCAAGTTCAAGGGCTGGAACGGCAACTTCAAGCGCAACTGGCTGAAGCAGGAGAAAGTCGAGCTGGGCAATGAGCCCGATATCGAAACGGCCATTTTGAAAAAGATGATCCAGCTGATCCGTGCCGAAAAGCCCGGTGATTTCGTCTGGGAATCGCGCCGCCTGGGGCGCAACGTCAACCTCAGCGCCCGCGTGGAAGACACGGCCGAGCTGATGGCCTTCCTGCGCCAGGAATTCTTTTCGGAGAAACGGCCAGGGCCGGGACGGCGCTAGGCGCTCGTAAAACTGAGGGCAATAAAAAAGGCTGCACCGTGTGAACGGGCAGCCTTTTTTTACGCAGCGTTGATCTCGATCAAGCCGGTTTGTCAGTTCCCGCTTCCGGTTCGACGTCGTCTTCCATGTCGATCAGTTCGACCATCTGGGCCGCGCCGTCTTCGCTGATGCCGGCCAGTTCCATGATCTTGTCATTGGCTTCGTCGATGCCGACGCGTTTCAGGGCCGAGAACAGTTGCACGGTGAACGGGAAACCGACGCCGTCCTCATCCACGTAGCTGTCGAGCTTGGCTTTCGCTTGGCGCAGCGCGTTGACCGATTCATTGCGATTCAGTTTGTCGACCTTGGTCAGGATGCAGTGGATCGGCTTGCCCGTCGGGGCGAACCATTCCAGCATCTGGATGTCCAGGTCGGTGAATGGGCGGCGCGAATCCATGATCAGGATCAAGCCCGCCAATTGCTCGCGGCGCTGCACATAGTCGCCCAGCAGGCGCTGCCAGTGCAATTTGGCCGAGCCCGAGACTTCCGCATAGCCGTAGCCCGGCAAGTCGACCAGCAGGCATTCGATCTCTTCGACGATGGTGGCATCCTTGCGGTGCTGCGCCACGTGGGCGCCGCCGATGGAGAAGTAGTTGATGTGCTGGGTACGGCCAGGTGTCTTGGAGGCGAACGCCAAGCCTTTCTGATTACACAAGATGTTGATGGCGGTCGATTTACCGGCATTGGAGCGGCCGGCAAAGGCGATTTCCGGCACCGTGGTATCGGGCAGGTCACGCAATTGGTTGACGGTCGTAAAGAAGCGGGCTTGCCAGAGTTTTGACATGGGAGTAGTAAAGCAACAAAAGGGAGCGATAAGAGAGCGATAACGCCAAGAAGCTATTGTACAATAAGGAGTTGTTTATTGTTGCCGGCGTAGCAGCGATGCGGCTTGCGGCCCTGAAAATAAAGCAAAAATCCACAGGGCGCGGCAATGTCCACCACTAATTTCTCACTGTCTCAGGGTGCCTGAATGAATCGTGCGTTTTCACCGTTTATCAAATCCATGCTGCTCGCTTTGCTGGCTGTATCGGCAACTGCCTCTGCGGTCGAAGCACCGAAACCGGCTGTCAAGGCCGACGCTGCCAAGGGCGCTACCCTGTACGCCGATGGCGATGCGGCGCGCGGCCTGCCTGCCTGCGTATCCTGCCATGGCGCGGCTGGCAATTCGACCATCACGGTCAATCCGAAGCTGGCCGGCCAGCACGAAAGCTATATCTACAAGCAACTGGTCGACTTCACCACGCCGGAGCGCAACCAGCCAGTCATGACGACGTATGCGAAGATGCTCAGCGACGCCGACAAGAAGAATATCGCCGCCTACCTGGGCGCGCAGCTGTCCAAGCCGGGCGCCGCGAAAAACAAGGATACGATTGACCTGGGCAAGAAAATCTACCGTGGTGGCATTGCTTCCAAGCAAGTTGCCGCCTGCGCCAGCTGTCATGGCGCGACGGGCAATGGCATTCCCGTCCAGTATCCGCGCATCGCCGGCCAGCACCAGGACTACACGGTGGCCCAGCTGGCCATGTTCCGCAGCACCAAGGCCGATGCCCGCAAGAACAGCGCGCAAATGCACACCATCGCCGCCCGCATGTCGGATGACGAAATCGCCGCCGTTGCCGATTACATCGCCGGCCTGAAGTAAGTTTTCATAGTGGCAAGAGATTGCCAGGCGCACCAGCGCGCATGAACCAGGGCGGCCGTCTCAACAGGCTGCCCTTTTTTATGGCAGGGGCGAAACAGGAGTATGCTGCCGCCTTGCGCGGAGAAACTATCTGCTCCATGCCTAAATTTTCTTGAAGATTGCATATCCCGTATGAGTATCAACGTATGAGCACAGGCACGACCGGAATCGAGTTAAAGACCCAACGCCGCAGCCTGGCTGAATTCGTCGAGCTGGTCTCGTCGATGCGCTTTGCCATCAGCCTGCTGACCCTGATCGCCGTCGCCTCCATCATCGGCACCGTGCTCAAGCAAAACGAGCCCATGCCCAATTATGTGAACCAGTTCGGTCCGTTCTGGTTCGCCGTCTTCGACAAGCTGAGCCTGTATTCCGTGTATTCGGCCTGGTGGTTCCTGGTGATCATGGGTTTCCTCGTCGCCTCGACCTCGCTGTGCATCGTGCGCAATGCACCGAAGATGCTCAAGGATATGCGCAGCTGGCGCGACAATGTGCGCGAGCAATCCTTGCGCAATTTCCACCACAAGCTGGAATGGCAGGCGCCGCTGCCGCGCGCCGTGCTGGCGCAGCAGATGGTGATGCGCCTGAAAGACGCCGGCTACGCGGCCAAGGTGGTCGAGAAGGACAACGCCACCCTGGTCGCCGCCAAGCGGGGTGCGGCCAATAAATGGGGCTATATCTTTGCCCACGGCGCCATCGTCATCATTTGCGTGGGCGGCTTGCTCGATTCGGAAATGCCGATCCGCGTACAGCAATGGTTCTTTGGCAAGACGCCGTTTTCCGGCAGCGGCGTGATCGCCGACATTCCCGCCCAGCACCGCCTGAGCCTGTCGAACCCCACTTTCCGCGGCAATACCATGATCCCGGAAGGCTCGTCGAGCAACACGGCCATCATTCCCCAGGCCGATGGCGTACTGATCCAGGACCTGCCCATCACCATCCTGCTGAAAAAATTCCACATCGATTTCTACAGCACGGGCATGCCGAAACTGTTCGCCAGCGATGTCGTGGTGACGGATCATGAAACAGGGAAAAGTTTCCCTGCAACCATCAAAGTCAACCAGCCGCTGCTGTACAAGGGCCTGGCCCTGTACCAGTCCAGCTTTGAAGATGGCGGCAGCAAGCTCAAACTGACGGGTTTTCCCATGACGGGCAAGACGACGAAACGCTTCGATATCGGCGGCGAAGTGGGCGGCAGCACGCCGCTCGAGCGTAGCGATGGCAATTCCTACACGGTGGAATGGTCGGGTTTCCGCCCGTTTAACGTGGAAAACCTCAGCGCCGGCCAGGATGTGCGCGCCGTCAACAAGGCGGAAAGCTTCAACGATAAATTTGCCGTCGGCCTCGATAAACGCCTCGGCTCGGCCGCGAAGAACGCGAATAACAAGGATCTCAAGAATGTCGGCCCCTCGGTGCAATACAAATTGCGCGACAAGACGGGCCAGGCGCGCGAGTACCAGAACTACATGCAGCCCGTCACCGTGGATGGCGCGACGGTGTTCCTGGCCGGCATGCGCGTCAACCCCAGCGACCCGTTCAGCTATCTGCGCATTCCCGCCGATGACAATTACAGCGTGAACGAATGGATGCGCTTGCGTGCCGCGCTGCAAGATCCGGCGCTGCGCCAGCAGGCAGCCACGCGCTATGCGGCGCGCGCCATGCCGCAGCCGGGCGCGGAAGCCTTGCGCGGCCAGTTGCAGGAATCGGCGGCGAAAAGCCTGGGCATCTTTGCCGGCAATGGGCAAGAGGGCGGTTTCCTGGCCATTTCGCGTTTCCTGGAGAAAATTCCTGCCGCTGAGCAAGAAAAAGCGGCCGATATCTTCATGAAGATCCTGAATGGCAGCCTGTGGGACTTGTGGCAGGCGGCGCGCGCCCAGGATGGCTTGAAGGCCATCGAGGCCGATGACAAGCACGGCCGCTTCCTGCAGCTGGCCACGAATGCGCTGTCCGACAGCTTCTTCTATGGCGCGCCCGTGTATCTGCAACTCGACGACTTCACGGAAATCAAGGCGTCCGTGCTGCAGGTGACGCGTTCGCCGGGCAAGAGCGTGGTCTACTTGGGCTGCCTGTTCCTCGTGATCGGCGTGTTTTCCATGTTTTATATCCGCGAGCGCCGCCTGTGGGTATGGATCAAGGATGGCGAAGGCGGCAGCGAAGCCTTGATGGCCATGAGCACGCAACGCAAGACGCTGGATTTTGAAAAAGAATTTGAGACTTTGAAGGCAAAGCTGCCGCAATCGGCGTAAGCTGCGCTGAGTTGGATTGGCTGAGTTTCGGCACGCTTGCGCGTCGCCGGGAATGGAGAAAATGATGGAATTGGCAAACAAGCAAATATATACGCAGGAACCAGGATTTTTCAAGCGCCTGAGCCTGATCGATTGGCTGTATGGCGCCGGCTTGCTGGCCGCCTCCCTGTTCGGCCTGATGCGCTTTGGCGCTTTCATGGATATCTATGAAAAAGCCATCTTGCTGGCCGCGGCGCCCACGTTCGCGTGGCTGGGCTGGTACTGGAAGCCCGTGCGCTGGCTGATCCCCGTGGCGGCCGTGCTGTCGCTGTTCGCCATCGAGCTGTACGCGGGCCACCTGGAGATGGCGAACCAGAAATTCTTCCTGAAGTACATCTTGTCGAGCCAGTCCGCCATCTTGTGGATGGGCACCCTGTTCGTGTTGTCGACCCTGTTCTACTGGATCGGCCTGGTGGCGCGCTCGGAATTCGGCTCGTCCGTCGGCTCCCTGCTGTGCTGGGCCGGCGTCGTGCTGGGCCTGACGGGCATGCTGGTGCGCTGGTACGAGTCTTACCTGATCGGCGCCGACGTGGGCCACATCCCCGTGTCGAACCTGTATGAAGTGTTCATCCTGTTTTCCCTGATCACGGCCATGTTCTACCTGTACTACGAGCAGCATTATGCGACGCGCCAGCTGGGCGCCTTCGTCATGCTGGTCATTTCGGCGGCCGTCGTGTTCCTCATGTGGTACACGGTCACGCGCGACGCGGCTGAAATCCAGCCGCTGGTGCCGGCCCTGCAAAGCTGGTGGATGAAGATCCACGTGCCGGCCAACTTCATCGGCTACGGCACCTTCGCCCTGTCGGCCATGGTGGCGGCGGCGTACCTGCTCAAGTCGAGCGGCTACCTGGTCGACCGCCTGCCGTCGCTGGAGGTGCTTGACGACGTCATGTACAAGGCCATTTCCGTGGGCTTCGCTTTCTTCACGGTAGCGACCATCCTGGGTGCCCTGTGGGCGGCCGAAGCGTGGGGCGGCTACTGGTCGTGGGACCCGAAAGAAACGTGGGCACTGATCGTCTGGCTCAACTATGCAGCCTGGCTGCACATGCGCCTGATGACGGGCTTGCGCGGCCGCGTCGCCTCGTGGTGGGCGCTGGTGGGCTTGCTGGTGACGACGTTTGCCTTCTTGGGCGTCAACATGTTCCTTTCCGGTTTGCATTCTTACGGCAAACTGTAATTGATTTTTGCATGACAGAAGCGTCATGAACGGCCCGGGAAAACTGGTGTAAGGTACAAATAATCACCTTTTCCCGGAGCCGCCATGTTGATCAAGCGCAGTCCCAACGGCATTGAGTTGCCGTATTCTTCCGAAATTACGCCGCGCGCCGTGTTTGAGTCGCGCCGCAGTTTCATCAAGCAAGTGGCGCTGGGCACGATGTCCAGCGGGGCCTTGCTGGAAATGGCCAGCCGCGAAGCCTTCGCGCAAGGCACCAATCCGAAGCTCGCTGCCAAGCTCAATCCCGCCTATTCGGCGCTGGAAAAGCAGACGGCATATAAAGACGCCACCAGCTACAACAATTTCTACGAGTTTGGCACGGACAAGAGCGACCCGGCGCAAAACGCGGGCACCCTGCGCCCGCGGCCATGGACGGTCAGCATCGAAGGTGAAGTAAAAAAGCCGATGACGCTGGACCTGGACGCGCTGCTGAAGCTGGTGCCGCTGGAGGAGCGTGTGTACCGGCTGCGCTGCGTGGAAGGCTGGTCGATGGTCATCCCGTGGGTTGGTTATTCCTTCTCGGAAATCATCAAGAAGGTCGAGCCGACGGGCAATGCCAAGTATGTGGAATTCATCAGCCTGGCCGACAAGAAGCAGATGCCGGGTGTGGGCAGCCGCGTGCTGCAATGGCCGTATACGGAAGGCTTGCGCATCGATGAGGCGAACCATCCGCTGGCGCTGCTGACCCTGGGCATGTATGGCGAAACCTTGCCGAACCAGAATGGCGCGCCCGTGCGCATGGTGTTGCCGTGGAAATATGGTTTCAAGTCCGCCAAATCCATCGTCAAGATTCGTTTCGTCAAGGAACAGCCGCGCACCTCCTGGAACCTGTCGGCCCCGTCCGAATACGGTTTCTACTCGAATGTGAACCCGAACGTCGATCATCCGCGCTGGTCGCAAGCTTCCGAGCGGCGCATCGGCGAAGACGGCTTCCTCACGCGCAAGCGCAAGACCCTGATGTACAACGGCTATAACGACGTGGCCTCGCTGTACGCTGGCATGGATCTGAAAAAATTCTTTTAAGGAACGCCATGTCCATCAATCCCACGGGCAGGCAGTTGTCGCTGCTGAAAAGCCTGATCTTTTTGCTGGCGCTGCTGCCGTTCGCGCGCATGGTCTGGCTGACCTACACGGGGCAACTGGTGGAGCCGCTGGAATTCATCACGCGCGGCACGGGTGACTGGACCCTGTATTTCCTGTGCATCAGCCTGGCTATCACGCCCTTGCGGCGCTTCACGCAATGGAATTGGCTGATCAAGCTGCGGCGCATGCTGGGCCTGTTCGCGTTTTTCTACGCGACGCTGCACTTCACCACGTTTTTATGGTTCGATCACTTTTTCGACGTGCAGGAAATGTGGAAGGATGTGCTCAAGCGCCCGTTCATCACCGTGGGTTTCATCGCTTTCGTGCTGCTGATTCCACTGGCCGTGACGAGCACGAACGGCATGGTGAAACGCCTGGGCGGCAAGCGCTGGCAGTGGCTGCACCGGCTGATCTATGTCATCGCGCCGCTGGGCATCCTGCACTACTGGTGGATGAAGGCGGGCAAGCACAATTTCGCGCAACCGATCCTGTTCGGCAGTATCGTCGCGTTACTGCTGCTAATCCGCGTGTATTTCGCCTGGAGCAAGCGAGAGAAGAGCGCCAGGGCAGCCAAGGCAGCCACCCCGGTGCGTTCCGTTTAGGTTGCCGGCACGATGACCGGTGGCGGCGGCACGGGCGCCGGTTCGAGCGGACCTTTGGCTGGCGCTCCCTTGGCCGCAGGCGGCTTGGGCAGGTACAGGGGACCAGGCTGGCCGCAGCCGGCCAGGACGCTAGAAACCACAATGGCGGTGCCGATATAAAACGCTGAGGATGACTTCACGATTAGAATCACGGTTTGATTAAGATCTTTGGAGTGTAGCATGAGCGAATCGGAATTCCTGGCCCTGGCCGAAGCCACCCTGACCCAGATCGAGGCGGCGCTGGACCGGCTGAACGATGAAGACGTGCTCGACGTCGAATGCAGCCGCAGCGGCAATGTGCTGGAAATCGAGTTCATCGATAACGGCACGAAAATCATCGTCAACAGCCAGGCCCCCATGCGCGAAATGTGGGTGGCCGCCCGTTCCGGCGGTTTTCACTACAAGCGCGTGGATGGCGAATGGCGCAACACGCGCGATGGTTCGGAACTGTTTGCGGCTTTGTCGGCCATGGCCAGCGAGCAGGCAGGCGCGGCAGTCGTATTGAAGTAATTGTTTTAGCCGTGCGTCATAAAAAAGGGCAGCCTCTTCAGGCTGCCCTTTTTGCATCAAACGATCTTAAAACAGTTCGTTCTTGACGGCTTCTTTCGCCTTTTCTTCCTCCGGCGTGCCGCGCGCCGCGCCTTCCAGGCTGCCTACGCCCGTGCCCGGCGGATTTTCCGCATAGTAATACTCGTCGCCCACATGGATCAGGCCTTCCGGCACGGCGCGTTCCTCGACGGGAATGCTTTTCAGGGCTTTCGCCATGTAGCTGATCCAGATCGGCAAGGCCAGGCCGCCGCCCGTTTCCCGGTTGCCCAGGTTGCGCGGCTGGTCGTAGCCGATCCAGGCGATGCCCACCAGCTTGGCCTGGTAGCCGGCGAACCACGCGTCGATGGAATCGTTGGTGGTGCCCGTCTTGCCGGCCAGGTCAGGGCGCTTCAAGGCCATGGCCTTGTTCGCCGTGCCGAAGCGCACGACGTCGTTGAGCATGCTGTTCATCATGAAGGCGTTGCGCTCGTCGATAACGCGGTTGGCTTCCTCGCCCGCCAGATCCGGCTTGGCTTGCGACAGCACGTTGCCGTCGCTATCGGTCACCTTGGCGATCAGGTACGGGTTGATCTTGTAGCCGCCATTGGCGAACACGGCGTACGCGCCCGCCATCTGCAGCGGGGTCACGTTGCCGGCGCCCAGGGCCAGGGTCAGGTACGGCGGGTTCTTGTCCGCATCAAAGCCGAAGCGCGTCGCGTATTCCTGGCCATACTTGGCGCCGATCTTGTGCAGGATGCGGATGGAAATCATGTTCTTCGATTTCATCAAGCCCTTGCGCATGGTCATCGGGCCATCGTACTTGCTGTCGTAGTTCTTCGGTTCCCACGCCTGGCCGCCCGTCTGGCCCGCGTCGAACGAGATCGGCGCATCGTTGATGATGGTCGCCGGCGACAGGCCCCGCTCCAGCGATGCGGAATAGATGAAGGGCTTGAAGGCGGAGCCGGGCTGGCGCCACGCCTGCGTGACGTGGTTGAACTTGTTGCGGTTGTAATCGAAGCCGCCCACCATGGCTCGGATGGCGCCGTCGGTGGTGCTGGCCGAGACGAACGCCGATTGCACTTCCGGCATCTGCGTCAAGACCCAGGTGTTGCCTTCCTGCATGACGCGGATCACGGCGCCGCGCTTGATGCGGCGGTTCGGCGCCGCTTTTTCCGACAGCCAGGCCGCGCCGAAGGTCAGGCCAGGGCCCGTAATCGTGATTTCCTCGCCGGCCGACGTGACGGCCTGCAACGATTTGGGCGAGGCTTGCAGCACCATGGCGGCGATGATGTCGTCGCTGTCCGGGTGGTCGGCCAGTTCCGTCTCGATCGCGTCATCCGCTTCGGCCTTGGTTTTCGGAATCTCGATATACGCTTCCGGGCCGCGGTAGCCGTGGCGCTTTTCGTAATCCATCACGCCCTTGCGCAAGGCGATGTAGGCGGCGTCCTGGTCGGCCTTGGTGATGGTGGTGTAGACGTTCAGGCCGCGCGTATAGGTGTCTTCCTTGAATTGCTCGTAGACCAGCTGGCGCGCCATTTCCGACACATATTCCGCGTGCACGCCGAAGGCGCTGCTGTCGGTTTTCACTTTCAGCTCTTCATTTTTCGCTTCTTCGTATTGCGCCGGCGTAATGTAGCCCAGCTGCGCCATGCGCTGCAGGATGTATTGCTGGCGCATGCGCGCGCGCTTCGGGTTGACGACGGGGTTGTAGGCCGACGGCGCCTTCGGCAAGCCGGCCAGCATGGCCGCTTCGGCCACGGTGAGGTCCTGGATGTTCTTGCCGAAATAGATTTGCGCGGCCGAGGCGAAGCCGTAGGCGCGCTGTCCCAGATAAATCTGGTTCATATACACTTCGAGGATCTGGTCCTTGCTGAGGTTTTTCTCGATCTTCCAGGCCAGCAAGACTTCATACGCCTTGCGCTTCAAGGTCTGTTCGCTGGACAGGAAGAAATTGCGCGCCACCTGTTGCGTGATGGTCGAGGCGCCTTGCTTGGCGCCGCCCGTCAGGTTGTGCAGGGCCGCGCGCGTGATGCCCAGGTAGTCGACGCCGCCATGCTCGTAGAAGCGGTCATCTTCGATGGCCAGCACGGCTTTCTTCATGACATCGGGAATATCCTTGATGTGCACCATGTTGCGCCGCTCTTCGCCGAACTCGCCGATCAGCACGCTGTCGGACGTGAACACGCGCAGCGGCATCTTTGGCTTGTAATCGGTCAAGGTATCGAGCGCCGGCAGGTTCGGATAGGCCATGGCCAGACCAAAGACCACCAGCAAGACGCCGACGATGCCCAGGCCCAGCAGCGATGCCAGGGCCATCAGCAGGAAACGTTTGGGTTTGCTGCCCTTGGTGGGCGGCTTCGAGCCAGCGGGGCCAGCGGATTTTGAAGATGTCATGCGTCGTATGTCTTTCGGTTAATTATGCCGGCCAATTATAAGCGAGCTTGCCGGGGTGGCAGCGCGCCGTGGCGCATGCCTGGGGGGAGTTGAAACTTGCCGATACTCTATATAAGCGTGTATTGGCCCGCTGGCAACCAGGATTTGGTAACAATTAGTCTGCGCCAGATCACGGCCCGTCCAGATAGGCGCCGCGCGCAGCAGACTTCGGCGTGAAATCCGTTTACAAGCCCGCGCTGCCTGGACTAGGCTTTCGGATGGCAGGAACCCCTCACACGCTGACGTTTCTCTATGAAAAACATGTCCATCAGCAATTTTCTTGGCATCGGTTTGCTGGGCGTCGACATCGCAGACGATGCCGTGCGCATGGTCGAGTTGAGGCGCCGGCGGGGAAAACTGTCGTGCCGGCATTGTGGCGCTGCCGCACTGGCGCCCGGCGTGATACTGGAGGGCAATGTCGAAGACATGGACGGCCTGGCCGATGCCCTGCGCCTGGCCCATCGCGACAGTGGCAGCGGCTGCACGCGGGTGGCGCTGGCCATACCGGCCACGGCCCTGATCACGCATGCGATCCGCCTGCCTGCCGGATTGCCGGAAGAACAGCTGGAAATCCTCGTGGAACTGGAAGCGGCGCAATACATGCCGTTTGCGCTGGAAGACGCCAGCCTGGATTTTTTTACTCTCGGTCCCGCGCCGCCGCTGCCCGGCACGACAGGCAAGGAAGTCGATGTGCTGCTGGTGGCGGCGCGGCGCGCCAGCGTGCAGCGCCGTCTCGATGCGGCCAAGGCGGCGGGCTTGCTGGCCGTCGCCATGGATAGCGAGGCGCTGGCCCTGCAGGCGGCGCTGGCCCACGGTGGCTGGCAAGCCTTGCCCGACGGTGGCGTGGCCTACCAGCTGGCCTGGGGCCTGGCCTTGCACCGGTATGCCCGATGACGGCCCGGGTGCAAGTGCAACGCATCAACCTGTTGCCGTATCGTCCTGCGGCACGGCGCAGACGTATTCAACTGCTGCTGTGGCAACTGGCGGGCGGGGCGCTGCTGGGATTGCTGCTGGCCCTGGCCGCAGGTGCCTGGCTACAGCACCGGCTCGACGCGCCACTGCGCCGCCAGCAGGGCTGGCACAGTGCCATGCAGCAAGTCGATGCCGTGCTTGGCACCGGCCAGCGGGTGCAGGGCGAGACGGCGGCGCTGCTGCTGCGCCAGCAGGCCATTGCCAGTTTGCAAGAGCAACGCAATGCCTGGGTGCGCATGCTGGATGTGCTGGCGCGGGCGATGCCGGCCGGCGTGGCCTTGCACAGTGTGCGCCAGGAAACGGTGATGGTGCGCTTGCAGGGACAGGCTGTCTCGCAGGACAAGGTCGCGGCGTTGCTGCTGGCGCTGGAACAGGCGGCGCCCTGGTCCCGGCCGGAACTGGTGGAAGTGCGGCTGGAAGTGCGCGGCGCGGCCGATGGCGCCGTGGAATGGACGGTACGGCTGGCGTTGGCACCCTAGTCCTGGAGGTTGATCATGCTGAGCTTGAAGATCGCGTCGCTGTGGCCGCTACCGGTGCGTCTCGTTTGCGCCGCCCTGGCCGGTACGCTGGTGGCTGCGCCGGTGCATATCGTCTGGCTGGCTGGACTGGGTGCCGCCATACAGGCGGCGCAAAGCGAGGAGGCACGCTTGCGCGCCGCCTATCTGTCGGCGCAGGCCAAGGCCAGACAGCTGCCGCAATGGCGCGCACAGCAGCGCCAAGCCAGTGCCGAGCTGGTCCTGTTGGAACAGCAACTGCCCGACCAGCAGGCGATGGCGGCGCTGTTGACGCAGATTAATGCCGCAGGCCAATCGCGTGGCCTGCAATTCTCCCTGTTCAAGCCCGGTGCGGCCCGGCCGCAAGCGCCCTATGTTGCCTTGCCAATCGCGATACAGTTGCGCGGCGGCTACCACGCCATGGGCGCACTGCTGGCGGACCTGGCGCGCCTGCCGCGCATCGTCACGGTGCACGAGTTGGCCTTGACTCTCGGCAAGGATCGCTTGCTGACCCTCGATGCCGTGCTGCACGCGTATCGCTTGCCCGAAGCGGGGGAACGGGTGGCACAAGCGGCTTTGGCACCCAAGGCCGGCGCGCCCGCAACGGCGCCGGCGTGGCGCCCGCTTGCCGCCGTCGCGCCGCATCCCTACGCGGCGGCGGCCCTGGCCGATCCTTTTAATGCCTTGCCGCCGGCCAGCGCGACGAGCCCGCTGGGTACTGTGGCGGGGCCCGACCCGCGCCGCGTGCGCGAAGCGCTGGAAAGCGTGCCCTTGACATCCATCAGCATGGTCGGCAGCGTGCAACAGGACGGGCGCCTGAGCGCGCTGCTGTTGGCGGGCCAGCGCGTGTACCGGGTGGCGGTGGGCCAGTATCTGGGACCGGACCACGGCCTGGTGACGCAGGTCAGCGAACGGGCGCTGCAGTACCGGGAATTGCTGCAGGAAGCGGGCGGTGATTGGCGCGAGCGGCGCGGCAGCCTGGCCTTGCAGGTGGCGGGGGCGGGTCCGAAGGCCAGCCTGCCCGAGGCGGCGCCATGAGACCGCGCCGCATGCTCCTGGCCGCCATGCTGTGTCTGCATGCCATCAGCCTTGCCCAGGAGGCCGTGGTGCAGGTGACGGCGCCGCGCCTGTATGCGGGCGAGAAAATTTCCGTCGACTTCCAGAACGTGGGCGTGCGCGCGGCCCTGCACATCCTGGCCGATGCGTCAGGGCAAAACATCATCGCCAGCGACAGCGTGGCGGGCAATGTGACCCTGCGCCTGCGCGACTTGCCGTGGGACCAGGCGCTCGATGTGCTGCTGCAGGCGAAAGGGCTGGACATGCGGCGCAATGGCAGCGTGCTGTGGATCGCGCCGCGCGAGGAAATGCTGGCGCGCGAAAAAGTGGAACTGGAACAGCGCGCGCAGATCGCGGAACTGGAACCGTTGCAGTCAGCCATCTTCCAGCTCAATTACCAGAAGGCCGAAGCATTCCGCACCGTGTTCGGCCTGGATGCGGGGGAAGGGCGCAGCCGGCTGCTGTCGCGCCGTGGCAGCGTGCTGATCGAACCGCGCACGAATCAGCTGTTCGTGACCGACGTGCCGGCGCGCCTGGAGCAGATCCGCCAGCTGATCGCCAGGACAGATATTGCTACGCGACAAGTCATGATCGAGGCGCGTATCGTCGAGGCGAATGACAGCTTCAGCCGCAACCTGGGCGCGCGCCTGGGCTTTACGGACCAGCGCCTGGCGGCGGGCCAGTTGCCCGGTTTTTCCCTGGGCGGCAGCGGACGCCGCGCGGCCATCGGCGGCAGCTACCAGGGCGTGGGCGAGGCGACGGGGCAAACGGTGGCCGGCGCCGGCGCCTTCGTGCCGAACACGCAATTCGTCAACTTGCCGGCCGCCAGCATCAACGGCTTGCAGCCGGCCAGCTTCGCCCTGAGCCTGTTTTCGGCGGCGGCCAATCGCTTCCTGAACCTGGAACTGTCCGCGCTGGAAGCCGATGGCAGGGGCAAGATCATTTCCAGTCCCCGCGTGGTGACGGCCGACAAGGTGCTGGCGCTGATCGAGCAGGGCATCGAACTGCCATACCAGGTGGCCACCAGCAGCGGTGCCACGTCGATCACGTTTCGCAAGGCGAACCTGCGCCTGGAAGTGACGCCGCAGATCACGCCGGACGGCAACGTGGTGCTGGAAGTGGATGTCAACAAGGATAGCGTGGGCCAGGAAACCCGTTCCGGCTTCGCCATCGACACCAAGCACGTGCGCACCCAAGTGATGGTGGAAGACGGCGGCACGGTGGTGCTGGGCGGTATTTATCAGCAATCGGAACGGGGCACGGACAGCAAGGTGCCGCTGCTGGGCGACATCCCCGTGCTTGGTGTTTTTTTCCGCAGTACGGGCCGCAGTCAAGAAAAAACCGAACTGATGGTATTTATTACGCCGAAAATAGTGGCAGATCGGCCAGCAACACGTTAATGTCACATCTTTACGTTTAAGTAACAATGCACACGAAAGCGGACTGATGGCGACTATGCGGAATGTATCTTGGGGCAACACTTATTGGAGTCGGGTATCGAATTGGCTGGTCTTGCTGGCGCTGGGCACCTTGCTGGCCGCGTGTGGCGGCGGTGGCGGCGATCCGACCATCGATGGCGGCAGCAGTGGCGGCACGACGGGCGGCGTGGCCGCGGCGGTCAGCGTGACCTTGTATAACGGGGCGGGCCTGCCCAGCAATGCGTTGAGCAGCACGACGCCGCTGACGGCCAAGGCGCTTGTCAGCGACAAGAATGGTGCGCCCGTCGGCAATGCGGTGGTCACGTTTTCAAGCGATGCCACGCTGGTATCGTTGTCGTCAACCAACGGCACGGCGCTGACCGATGCCAAGGGCTATGCCAGCATCACCGTTTCGGCCTTGAATGCGACGGTCACCGGCGCGGGCAAGCTGACGGCGACTGTCGCGGCGGGTACCGCCACGGTAAGCGGCGACGCGAGCTATGCAATCAAGACGGCGCAGGCTGCGGGTGCAAAAATGACGCTGTCGCTGCTCAATGGCGGCAGTGCCAGTAACGCGCTGTCGAGCGCCACGCCGCTGACGGCCAAGGCCGTAGTCACCGATCTGAGCGGGAAACCGATCAGTGGTGCGCTGGTATTGTTTTCTACCGACAACGCTTTGGCCACGCTGTCGTCCTCGACGGGCACGGCGCTGACTGACGACAATGGCATGGCCAGCGTCATCTTGCGGCCAGTCAGCCTGCTGGTCAGTGGTGCCAGCACGTTGCAGGCCACCACCAGCGTCAATGGCGCCACCGCCAATAGCCAGGCCAACTATGTGCTCGGGGCCACCGAATTGTTTGCGTTGAACTTGACATTCCTGCCGAATAGTATCGCTGCGTATGGCTCCACGACCATGTCGGTGGATATCTATTCCGGCGATATTATGACGGGCGGAACCCCATACCTGGGGCCTGGCGCGACGGTCCGATTCAGCTCGCCCTGCATTTTGGCAGGAAAGGCCAGCGTGGCAACGGACGTTGCTGCCAATAACGGCATGGCAACGGTGGTGTATCGCGATCTCGGTTGCAGCAACACCGACAAGATCAATGCCAGCGTGGTTGGCAGTAACAGCGCCACGCACTCGTCCCTGCCTGTTGGCTCCCCCGCGCCGGCATCGATACAGCTGTCAGCCGTCAGCCCGGCAGGCAAGTCCATCGTGATCAAGGGTCAGGGCGGCCTGCTGCGCACGGAAACGGCGACGCTCACGTTCCGTGTGTTCGACACCTTTAACAAGCCGCTTGCCGGCCAGGACGTGATCTTCTCGCTGGACGACGGGGCTGCCGTCACCCTCAATAAGTCGACGGACACCACCGATGCCAATGGCGAGGTCATTACCACGGTCAATTCCGGTACGACGCCGACCACGTTCCGCGTGAAGGCGGCGCTGAAATCCTCGCCGTATATGAATACGTATTCCGACTCCATCCTCGTCACGACCGGCAAGCCCGTGCAGTCGGGATTCTCGATCAGCGTGGGCAAGTCGAATGTGGAAGGCTGGTCGTATGACAGTACCTTGAACACGCCGGCGACCACCGTCACGGTGTTGCTGGCCGACCAGGCGGGCAATCCTGTTCCTGACGGTACGCCCGTCGCATTCCAGAGCAGCCTGGGCGCCATTGGATCGTCCAGCATGGGCGGGTGCATCACCTCCAATGGCGGTTGCTCGGTCGATTTCCGCAGCCAGGAGCCGCGCACGGCAAGCAATCCTCCCGTCACGCCCTGCAATGATGTCAGCAATGGCGGTACGGCAGACAAACCGTGGCCAGGCCTGGCGTTGATCTGTGCCAGCACGACCGACGGCAGCAAGCCGCTGTTTGTCAGAACGGCCATTTTCCTGAGCGGCAGTCACGCCGAGAATGTCACATTGCTCGATGGCGCACATAGCGTCAGTCTCGACGGCAGCGCCTATGATCTGGGCACCGTGAAGGCTGCGGATGTGCGTCAATTCAGTGTACGGCTCAGCGATGCACGCCAGAACCCCATGCCTTCCGGCAGCACGGTGTCGATTACCAACATGGTCAACGGTAGCGCCACCATATCGCCCACCAGCGTGCAAAATGTCTTCCCGCATAACGCCTTCGGTGTCGATGACAGGACCGGAAGCAACATTCAGGGTAACCAGGGAAGCTGGCATGCCGTTACAATTAACAGCCTGACGCCGACCAGCTGCACGATCCCGTTGACCAGCACGTTTAATGTGACGGTGACCACGCCGCTGGGCAATACCACCAGTTATCCGTTTAAACTGGCATTCTCTTGTCCTTGACGCTAGGGGAACGGGCAGTACTGCGCAGGGGGCAGGCTGCTCGTGGTGTGCGTTTATTTTCTGATTGATATAAAAGTGTCCGAAATTTCCAACAGTAATATCTTTCTTGTCGGCCTCATGGGCGCAGGTAAAACCACGATCGGGCGCATCCTGGCCCGCAAGCTGGGCTTGCGCTTTGTCGATTCCGACCACGAAATCGAGGCGCGCACGGGAGCGACCATCCCGTGGATCTTTGAAATCGAGGGCGAGGCCAGCTTTCGCCGGCGCGAGGCCGAGGTCATCCGCGACCTGAGCGCCCAGGAAGGCATCGTCATGGCCACCGGCGGCGGGGCCATCCTCAATGCCGACAGCCGCGCCTACCTGAAGGAAAGGGGCACTGTGGTCTACCTGCGCGCCAGCGTCAGCAACATCCTCGCGCGCACCAGCCACGACAAGAACCGCCCCCTGCTGCAGACGGCGGACCCGCGCAAGAAGCTGGAAGAATTGACATCGCAGCGCGAGCCCCATTACATGGAAGTGGCCGACATTGTGATCGACACGGGCCGTCCTAACGTACAATCGATGGTTCAGACCATCCTGATGCAGCTGGCCAGCCTCGAATGCGAAGCCTCGCCCAACTGCGTCATTCATGCAGAGCCTTCGATGAACGAGCAATCCAAAATGTTGTTGAGCGTAGACCTCGACGAACGCAGTTATCCGATCGCCATCGGTCCTGGCCTCCTGGCCGACGCCGATGCGCTGCTGCGCCATATCAGCGGCCACAAGGTGGCCATCGTCACCAATACCACCGTCGCGCCGCTGTACCTGGGCCGCCTGCAGGCGGCGCTGGCCAGCGATGGCCGCGAAGTGATCAGCATCGTCCTGCCGGACGGCGAAGAATATAAAAACTGGGCCAGCCTGATGCAGATCTTCGACGCGCTGCTGGCCAACAAATGCGACCGCAAGACCACCCTGGTGGCGCTGGGCGGCGGCGTGATCGGCGACCTGACCGGCTACGCGGCGGCCAGCTACATGCGCGGCATCGGCTTCGTGCAGGTGCCTACCACCTTGCTGGCGCAGGTCGATTCCTCCGTCGGCGGCAAGACGGGCATCAACCACCCGCTGGGCAAGAACATGATCGGCGCCTTCTACCAGCCGCGCGCCGTGATCGCCGACACCTCGACCCTGGAAACCCTGCCGGCGCGCGAGCTGTCGGCCGGCCTGGCCGAAGTGATCAAGCATGGCGCCATCATCGATGCGGCCTTTTTCGACTGGATCGAGGCGAACATGGCCAAGCTGATGGCGCGCGACAAGGGCGCCCTGGCCTACGCCATCGCCCGTTCGTGCGAAATCAAGGCCGACGTGGTGCGCCAGGACGAACGCGAAGGCGGCTTGCGCGCCATCCTGAACTTCGGCCACACCTTCGGCCACGCCATCGAGGCGGGCCTGGGCTACGGCCACTGGCTGCACGGCGAAGCCGTCGGCTGCGGCATGGTGATGGCGGCCGACCTGTCCTGCCGCATGGGTTATATCGACCAGGCGGCCGTCGAGCGCGTGCGCAAGCTCGTCGCCGCAGCCGGCCTGCCGATCAAGGCGCCGGACCTCGGTGTCGAGCGCTGGCTGGAGCTGATGGAAGTGGACAAGAAGAACGAGGGCGGCGCCATCAAGTTCATCCTGTTGCAGCCGCTGGGCAGCCCGAACATCACCTCCGCGCCGCACGAACTGGTGCTGGCCACCCTGGCCGCCGGAGTGCAATAACATGCTGCCCGAAGACTTCCTCGCCCCGTATGCGGCCCACTCGGCACAGGGGCAGGGACGTCGCTTTGCCGAGGCGCCGCACGCCTCGCGCAGCCAGTTCCAGCGCGACCGCGACCGCATCATCCACTCCTCGGCCTTCCGCCGCCTCGAATACAAGACGCAGGTTTTCCTCAACCACGAGGGAGACCTGTTCCGCACGCGCCTGACGCACAGCCTGGAAGTGGCGCAGGTGGGCCGCTCGATCGCGCGCAACCTGCGCCTGAACGAAGACCTGGTGGAAGCCATCGCGCTCGCGCATGACCTGGGCCACACGCCGTTCGGCCACGTGGGCCAGGACGTGCTCAATGAGTGCATGCAGCAGCATGGCGGCTTCGAGCACAACCTGCAAAGCCTGCGCGTGGTCGACACCCTGGAAGAGCACTATGGCGCCTTCGATGGCCTGAACCTGATGTTCGAGACGCGCGAAGGCATATTGAAACACTGCTCCCTGGCGCACGCGCGCGAACTGGGACCCGTGGCCCAGCGCTTCATCGACCGCACGCAACCGACCCTGGAAGCGCAGCTGACCAACCTGGCCGACGAAATCGCCTACAACAGCCACGATATCGACGATGGCCTGCGTTCCGGCCTGATCACCATCGCCCAGCTGGAAGAGGTGGAATTCTTCGGCCGCCTGTGGCGCGAGGTGCAGCAGGCGTTTCCCGGCCTGTCGGGCCGGCGCGCCATCTACGAAACCCTGCGCCGCCTGATCACGGCCCTGGCCGATGACCTGATCGTCACGTCGACCGCCCTGATTGCGGACGCCGCTCCCCGCGACGTCAGCGAAGTGCGCGCCAGTCCCCCGCTGATCCGTTTTTCGGATGCCATGCGCCGCGACGCGACGGAGCTGAAACGCTTCTTGCGGGCGAACCTGTACCGCCACTATCAGGTCAACCGCATGCGCGTCAAGGCCAGCCGCATCGTGCGCGAACTGTACGACAGCTTCGTGGCCGAACCGGCCCTGCTGCCGCCCGACTATCAACTCAGGGATGGCACCGTCACGCAGCAGGCGCGCAAGATCGCCGACTACATCGCCGGCATGACGGACCGCTATGCGATCCGCGAGCACCGCCGGCTGTATTCCTTGGACGAGCTGTAAGCGCACTACCCCCATTCATTGCGCCTGTCAATCGGCATGATCATCTAGCTCTCCACCCGATCACCCCAATACCCCCGCAGCACCTTCTTTTCTATCATGGCAGCAAGTCAACAAGGGCTTGCCGCCCATAGTCAAGGAGAGTGCCATGATTGAATCGCGCCGCAGTTTCTTGCGCGCCTTGCCAGCCGTAACCATCGGGGCGGCCATCGCGCCCCTGCCTGGCAAGGCGGCCACCAAGGGCGAAGGCGGCCAGCGCTGGGCGATGGTGGTCGATGTGCAGAAATGCATCGGCTGCCAGGCTTGCACGGTCTCCTGCATCATGGAAAACGCCGTGCCGGAAAACAGCTTCCGCACCGTCGTCTCGACCTATGAAGTGAAGGAAGAGAACCGCTGCGGCACCTACATGCTGCCGCGCCTGTGCAACCACTGCGCCAATCCCCCCTGCATTCCCGTCTGTCCCGTGGGCGCCACCTTCCAGCGCAAGGATGGCGTCGTCGTCGTCGACGGCGACCGTTGCGTGGGCTGCGCCTACTGCGTGCAGGCCTGCCCGTACGATGCGCGCTTCATCAACCACGAGACGGGCAAGGCCGACAAATGCACGTTCTGCGCGCACAGGGTCGACGAAGGCTTGCTGCCCGCCTGCGTGGAAACTTGCGTCGGCGGCGCGCGCATCTTCGGCGACCTGAATGACCCGGAAAGCCTGGTGCATCAGCTGCTCACCGAGAACAAGGTGAAGGTGCTCAAACCCGAGCAGGGCACCCAGCCCCACGTGTTTTACCTGGGACTGGACACGCGCTTTGCCGGCCACGTCGAAGGCGAAGCGACTCTTTGGCAACCGAGCAAACACGGGAAATAAACCATGGACAGCCACATCACAGAAATTCTCAACGTCACGCGCGAAGCGGCATGGCTGCCGTGGGCGGTGCAGTATTTTTTCCTCATCGGCCTCAGTTACGGCAGCTTCATGCTGACCTTGCCGTACTTCGTCTTCGGCCGCAAGGCATATGAACGCCTGGGGCGCATCGCGCTGCTGGCGTCCCTCGTCTGCGGCGTGACGGCGCCCGTGGCGCTGCTGGCCGACCTGCACGGGCCGGGGCGCTTCTATCACTTCTACATTTACTTCCAGCCGCAGTCGTGGATGTCGTGGGGCTCGTTCTTCATTCCCCTGTATCTGGGCTGTTTGATGCTGTACGCGTGGCTGGCGCTGCGCGTCGACTTCGCCAAGCGGGGGCAGGGACAGGACCGCCTGGCCTTCGCCTACCGCCTGCTGGGTCGTGGCGGCGCCGCATCGCGCAAGGCCATCGTCACCGCCGCTGCCTTCACCTTGCTGGCCGCCTTTGTCGTGGGCCTGTACACGGGCATGGAAGTGATGGTGGTGCGCGCCCGTCCCCTGTGGTTTACGCCCTTCCTGCCGGCGCAGTTTGCCGCCACGGCCTTTGTGGGAGCGGTGGGTCTGGCGCTGCTGTTCAACCGCTTCCTGCCAGGACGCGACAAGGCGCTGGAAGTGGCGCTGAACCGCGCGCTGGCCCTGTCGCTGGCGCTGGTGCTGGCGCTGGGCGGCGGCTGGCTGTTCGTCAGCCTGTCCGGCGTGAGCGCCAGCCACAGCATGGCGTTCACCCAGGTGGCCGGCATGCCGCAATGGCAGTTCACTGCCGTCTGGGCCGTGCTGTCGTCCATCGTGCCGATGGCCCTGGCCATCTGGCGCCCGGCCACGAGTGGTCTGGCCAACGGCCTGATTGCGCTGCATAGCGCGTGGATGATGCGCTGGACGATTTTCATCGGCGGCCAGACGATCCCGAAAACGGGTGCGGGCCTGTACGACTACCACCTGCCGATGGGGAACGATGGCTTGATGGGGATTATCGGCACGGCCGGCCTGTGGATCGCGCTGCTGTTGCTGATGCTGGAATTTTTGCCATGGGCCGGACGCGTTGTCGCTACGCGCAGCCGTCCCGCCATGGCCACGCACTGAGGAGTCAAAAATGAACGATCAAATACACAACAACGCACGCAACGACGTCCCTGAAGACGAAAACGAAAAGCGCCGCAAGCTGCTGCGCTACGGCGCCATCGGTGGCGGCCTGGCCGCGTTTGCCGCCAGCTTTTCCACCACGGCGAGCCGCATGGTCGACCATGCGCTGGGCAAGGATAAGCCTGTGCAGAAACTGCACGGCAATTCCCTGCCGCCCGAGTTTTCCATCGACACGGCCACGGGCAAATTGACGGTCAATCCGGACCAGCAGGTCAGCTACACCATGTGCATGGGCTGCACCACGTTTTGCGGCGTGCGCGTGCGCCTCGACAAGAAAAGCGGCAAGGTGCTGCGCGTGGCGGGCAATCCCTACAGCCCCCTGTCGGCCGACCCGGCGCTGCCATATACAACCTCGATCCGCGACAGCTTTGTCTCGCTGTCGCGCTTCCAGGAAAAGGGCTTGAAGGGGCGCTCGACGGCTTGCGGCCGCGGCAACGGCGTGCTGGAACAGATGGAGTCGCCGTTCCGCGTGCTGGCGCCCATGAAACGCGTGGGACCGCGCGGCGGCGGCCAGTGGGAACCGATCGCCTTCGACCAGCTGGTGAAGGAAGTGACGGAAGGCGGCGACCTGTTTGGCGAAGGCCACGTGCAGGGGCTGCGCGCCTTGCGCGAGCTGGAAAAACCGATCGATCCGGCGCAGCCGGAACTGGGGCCGCAAGTGAACCAGGTGGGCCTGATGTGCAGCACCGACGATGGCCGACTGGCGTTCGGCACGCGCTTTTTCAAGCAGTCGTACGGCAGCTTGAACCTGGTGAATCACGGCTCGTATTGCGGCGGCGCCTACCGCAGCGGCTCGGGCGCCATGTTCGGCGACATGAAGAAAATGCCGCACGCGAAAGTCGACCTGGAAAACACGGAATTTTGTATTTTCGTCGGCACCGCGCCGGGCAATGCGGGCAACCCGTTCAAGCGTCAGGGCACCCTGATCGCGAAAGCCCGCTCGGGCAAGCGCGAATTCAGCTACGTCGTCGTCGACCCCGTACTGACGAATGCGGACAGCCTGGCCGCGGGCGACCGCAGCCGCTGGGTACCGATCAAGCCGGGCACGGATGGCGCGCTGGCCATGGCGATGATCCGCTGGATCATCGAGCACGAACGCTATGACCGCAACTTCCTCGTGCAGCCGAACCTGAAGGTGGCGGAAGCGGCGGGCGAAGCCGCCTGGTGCAATGCCACGCATTTGATCATCAACGAGAAGGGCCATCTGCGCGATGGCCGCTACCTGCGCGCGTCCGATATCGGCGCGGTGGAACTGCCGGAAGAAGAGCGCTACAAGGATGGCGACGCCTTCTGCGTGATCGACGCCGCCACCCAAGCCATCGTGCCGCACAACGCCGCCAGGGGCGAGGCACGCCTGTTCTTCGACGCCCCGCTCGACGTGGCGGGCGCGCCACTGCACCTGAAGACGGCCATGACGATGCTGAACGAGGAAGCGCAGCGCCACAGCATGGATGAATATTCAAGCGCCTGCGGCATCGCGCGCGACATCATCGAAGGCCTGGCGCAGGAACTCACCAGCCATGGCAAGCGCGCCGCCGTCAATGCGCACGGCGGCATGATGTCGGGTGCCGGCTTTTACAACGCGTATGCGCTGGTCATGCTCAATACCCTGATCGGCAATCTGAACCGCAAGGGCGGTACCCTCGTCAACGGCGGCAGCTTCAAGGATGCGGGACCCGGTCCGCGCTATAACCTCGAGAGTTTCGACGGCGAGATCAAGGCGGCCGGCATGCCGATCGGGCGCAATGTGCCTTATGAAAAAACCTCGGAATTCAAGCTGAAGAAAGAAGCAGGCAAGGCGTATCCGGCCAGGGCGCCGTGGTATCCGAACGCGCCCGCGCTGGCGACGGAATGGCTCACCAGCGCCATGAACGGCTATCCTTACACCCTCAAGGCACTGATCCTGTGGAGCTGCAATCCCGTCTATGGCATCACAGGCTTGCGCGCGCAGATCGGCAAGGAGCTGGCCGATCCGAAGAAGATTCCCCTGATCGTTGCCATCGATCCCTTCATCAATGAAAGCTCGGCCTTTGCCGACTACCTGCTGCCCGATACCTTGCTGTATGAAAGCTGGGGCTGGGCCGGCGCCTGGGGCGGCATGCCCGTCAAAATGAGCACGGCGCGCTGGCCCGTGGTCGAGCCGCGCGTGCAAAAGACGCCGGATGGCCAGACCATCTGCATGGAATCGTTCTTCATCGCGCTGGCGAAAACGATGGACTTGCCCGGTTTCGGTCCGGATGCCTTGCAAGACATGGATGGCCAGCGCTTCCCCTTGTTGCGCGCGGAAGACTGGTATCTGCGCGGCGGCGCCAACATCGCCTGGCAAGGGAAGACGTCCGTGCCTGAAGCGAGCGACGACGACATTGCGCTCTCTGGCGTGGCGCGCATCCGCCCTGAACTGGAGCGCACCCTGAAGCCGGAAGAGTGGCGCAAGGTGGCCTTTATGCTGGCGCGGGGAGGGCGCTACCAGAGCTATGGCGAGATGTTCGGCCTGCGCCTGCCTCCGCCCGTCAATCCCAAGGCGCCGGCAGTTCCCGTGCCGATGGCCGACGAGACGCCGTATCCGCAGGACTGGTCCACGCACCGTTACCTGAAGCCGATGATGCTGTACAACGAGGGCCTGGGCGTGAGCAAGAACAGCTTGAGCGGCAAGCGTTTTCCCGGTACGCCCGCCTGGCGGGTGGCGGCGTTTGCCGACGGCACGCCCGTGCGCAAAACCTATCCGGCCAGCGAATGGCCGTTCGAGCTGATCAGTTTCAAATCGGCGCTGCAGAACTCCTACAGCATCGGCGCGCGGCGCTTGCGCGGCATCCACCCCGACAATCCCGTCGCCGTGCATCCCGACGATGCGGCCCGTTTGAAACTGGAAAATGGCGATGCAATTTACCTGGAAACGCCGGGCGGCAGGGCCAGGGCCACGGTGATGCTGCGCCATGGCGTGCAGCGGGGCGTGATCGCCGTCGAACACGGTTTCGGCCACAAGGAGCATGGCGCGCGCGCCCACCGTATCGGCAAGTTGCGCCAGCCCGACGAGCCGGCCATCGGCGCGGGCATCAACCTGAACGACCTGGGATTGACGGACCCGAGCCGCGGCGACAAGAACGTCTTTGTCGATCCCGTCTCGGGCACGTCGGTGCGGCAGGGGCTGCCGGCGCGCATCGTGCGGGCTTAGATTTGTCCGCCGGCCATCAGCAGCCGGGCCACCTCGGCTGCCGAATGCAGGCCCAGTTTTTCCATCGTGTTATGGCGGTGCACCTGCACCGTCTTGTCGCTGATGCCCAGCTCGCGGGCGATGACTTTCGAGGCTTTGCCTTCGGCCATCAGCAGCGCCACTTCGCGCTCGCGCGCGGTGAGCCTGGCCAGCGCCGATTGCGCCGTAGTCGCGCTGGCGGCGCTGCGGCTTTCTTCCACGCTGCGGGCCACGGCGCGCGACACGGCGTCCAGTAGTACCTGGTCCTTGCACGGTTTTTCCAGGAAGTCGCAGGCGCCTGCCTTCATCGTCTGCACGGCCATGGCCAGGTCGCCGTGGCCGCTGAGGAAAATCACGGGCAGGGAGATAGCGCGGCCCGTCGCCTTGTTATTCAATTCCTGCTGCAGTTCCAGCCCGCTCATCAGGGGCATGCGCACGTCGAGCAGCAGGCAGCCAGGTACATGACCGTCATAGCGCTGCAGGAAATGGCGCGCCGATTCGAACGTCTCGACTTGCCAGCCGGCCGAATCGAACAGATAGGCCAGTGAGCGGCGCATGGCGGCATCGTCGTCGACGACAAAGATGATCGCATCGCTTTCATTCATGGTGTTTCCTCTTGTATTTCCTTGTGTGCGTCCATGCCGGTATCTTCGGGCAGGCGGAACCAGACCGTCAAGCCTGGCGCATCGGCGTTCGCATGGGCCGACAGGCTGCCGCCGAACGATTCGATGATGCTTTTGCTGAGCGACATGCCCAGACCCAGGCCTTCGGCCTTGGTGGTAAAAAACGGTTCGAACAGGCGCGCCATCTGCGCCGCTTCCAGGCCGCAGCCCGCATCGCGCACGGCCACCGTGCAGGCGCCGTTTTCACGGTGCAGCAGCACGCCGATGGCATGCTGCGGATTGTCGTTTTCCACCTGCGCATCGAGCGCATTCTTGAGCAGATTGAGCAGCACTTGCTGCACTTGCTGCGGGTCGGCCAGCACGCGCGGTGCAGCGCTGACCGTCTCGTGGCGCCAGGCTATCCTCGCTTGCGGATGGGCCGCGCGGAACAGCGATACCGCTTGCTCGACGGCGTCGGCCAGGGCGAAGGCCGTGCTGTGCGCGGGACGCTTTCGCGCCATCGCGCGGATGTGGCGGATGATGGCGCCGGCGCGTTCGCTTTGCGTGGCGATTTCCTGCGCGCCGTCGAGCAGGGGCGCCGCGTCCAGGCGGCCCGCCGTGATGCGGCGCGCCATGCCGCGCGCGAAATTGCCGATGGCCGCCAGCGGCTGGTTCAACTCGTGCGCGATGGCGCTGGCCATCTCGCCCAGGATCGCCAGGCGTGCCGTGTGGTCGAGCGTGGCCTGGCGCTGGCGCGCCTGTTCTTCCAGCGCGCGCTGCTGGTGCTGGGCGGCGCGCAGCTGCTCCGTGCGCCGGCTGACCAGGTATTCCACGCGCACCGTGTGCACGGCCCAGGCCACCAGCAGGGCCAGCACCAGCAGCATCCAGCCCCAGTAGCGGCGCAGGGCCGTTTCGAAGGTCAGCTTGTCCAGGTAGGCGTAGGGGCCGATGCGCAATTCGCGGAACAGCTCATCGACGATCTGGTAATCGCTGGGCACCGTCCAGCTGTAGCCATCCTCGGTGCGTGGCATGGCCAGCAGGGCTTGCGCCACTTTTTTTGCCAGCGCGGGCGGCGTCTGGCGCAGGGCCACGAAGGGCCAGTCGGGATACAGTCGCGACGAGCTGGCGCAGCGAAAGCCGGGGATCGGGCGCGTGGTGATCACGCGCAGTTCATCGGCGCGCACTTCGCCACGCGCCACCATCTGTTCGAGCAGGCAGGTGCGCACGATGCCCGCATCCATGCGGCCTGACCGCACGGCGTCGACGATCTGCTGCGAGGGAAAGCCGCTGTAGCGCAGGCTGGCAAAATCATGCGCGGGATCGATGCCCGCTTCGCGCAGTTCGCGCGCGGCGATCTGGTAGCCGCCGAAGGCGTCGGGCGCCACGGCCATCACGTTCTTGCCCGCCAGGTCGGCCAGATCATGCAGCGGCGAGGCGTTGCGCACGACGATGGCCGAACCGATGGCCTGGCGCGGTGACTCCGTCCACGGCGATTCGAGCGTGGCGATGCGGCTGGCGCCATCGCTGTGTTCAAGCGCCACGTAATGGCCGCTGCTGGTGATGGCAAAGGCGATGGCTTGCGACTGCACGGCGCGCGTCAGGCCCGCCTGGTCGTAATCGGCCAGGATGAAGCGGATGCCGGGAATGCTGGCCTGCAGGTGGCGCGTCACGTACGACCAGTCCTGCTGCACGGCGTCGCCGCCCTTGTAGGCCAGTACGCCAATTTTCACCTCGGGCAGGTCGTCCGCCGCGTGGGCGCCGTGCAGGTACAGCGCCGCCAGCGCGAGCAGTACAAAACGCCGCACTAGAACATGCTGCGCTGCGCCGAACGCGCATCGCCGAACAGGTCCAGCAGCAGTTTCTTGATGGGCGCGGGCAGCGGCGCGTCCGCGATCTTCGCGCCGTCGTACCAGACGTGCGTGGACTCTCCGGCCAGCGCCAGGCGGCGCGCCAGGGTGATGCGGCAGGGGACGATGTGCAGCTTGTAGTGGGTAAACACGTGCACGATGGGCAGCAAGCGTTCCTGCGTCTCGATCTCGCCGAACGGTGCCACGGCGCGCGCCAGCGCATCCTGGTCGATATCGCGCGGACAGTCTTCGCCAGCCAGCACGTGGCCATCGAGTTCGGGCAAGGACAGCAAGCCGCCCCAGATGCCCGAGCCGGGACGCTGCTCCAGCAGTACCTGGCCATCGTCGATGATGACCAGCATGACGGCGTGTTTTTCCGGGCTGGTTTTCTTCGGCTTGCGCACCGGCAGGTCCTTGGTGCGGCCGGTGGCGTAGGCCACGCAGCGCGGCTGCAGCGGGCAGCGGCCGCAATCGGGGCTGCTGCGCGTGCACAGGGTGGCGCCAAAGTCCATCAGGCCCTGTGTGTAGGCTTCGATGCCTGAATCTATTCCCGCTGCGGGCAGCAGCGCCTCGGCGCGGCGCCACATGGCTTCCTCGACCCGTTTTTCGCCCGGATAGGCATCGATGCCGAAGGTGCGCGCGAAGACGCGCTTGACGTTGCCGTCCATGATGGCCGCGCGCGTGCCGCTGGAAAACGCGGAGATGGCGGCTGCCGTCGAGCGGCCGATGCCGGGCAGGTCGGCCAGCAGGGCCGGATCGGAGGGGAACACGCCGTCGTATTCGGCCACCACGCGCTGCGCGCACTTGTGCAGGTTGCGCGCCCGCGTGTAGTAACCGAGGCCGCTCCACTGCGCCATCACGTCTTCCACGGGCGCTGCCGCCAGATCGCGCAGGGTAGGGAAGCGTTCGAGAAAGCGCGCGTAGTAGCCGAGTACGGCGGTGACCTGCGTTTGCTGCAGCATGATTTCGGACAGCCAGATCAGGTAGGCGTCGCGCGTGTTTTGCCATGGCAGCGCATGACGGCCATGCTGCTTTTGCCAGGCGATGACGGTGGCGGAAAAAGTCGGGTCGATATAATTTTCAGACGCGTTTTCAAACGGCGTTGCGCCCTTGGCGGGCGAGAGCGGATGCAGCAGACGTTTCATGCAGGTTTCCAGTGTTCTGTGGTGTGATGTTGCCGATGTTGCGTTCAGGTTGCGCTGGCGGCGCGCAAGGCGGCCAGCAATTGCGCCAGCTGCGCCTTGTCGCGTTCGAGCGCCGCCAGGCTCGCTTCGAAGCCGGCGATTTTCTGTTCCAGGCTGCCGGTGGCGTCGTGGATGCGCTGGATCGAGGCAAAGCGCAGTTTCAGCTGTTCCTTGTACTCGACGATCTGCGCTTCGAGCGGCGCCATGATGACTTTCAGCCAGGCGCTGGCGTCGTCGTTGGCGTTGGTGAAGCTGCGGCGCACGCGCGAGGCGATGGTGTCGAAGAATTTTTCCATCAGCACGACGCGGCTGGTGGTGAGCAAGGTCGCCGTGCCGAACTGCTTATGGTAGACGGCTTCGATGTCGGCGATTTCCTGGCGGTAGCGGGCCAGCGAAAACGGCATCGGCAAGGCCAGCGCCAGGCCATGTTCGGAGGCGAATTTGCGGTACATCACGTTCATCATTTCCGTGATCTCGGCCGTCTTGCCTTCCGAGCGGTCCAGGTTGCTGGCGATGCGCTCGAAATACTGGCGCACGGCTTCGCGCAGGCCCGTGAAAAAGCGGCTGCGCTGCATCGCCGCGCGCACGTCATCGATGTCGTTGCGCACGATGTCCATGCCCAGGCTCGTATAGAGTTCCGTCGACAGGCGGGTAAACACGGCGCGCGTCGCCTGCAGCTTGAACAGGCTGCTGTCGAATTCCTTCTTCTCGATATCGATGCGCCGCATCATGTGCGCGATCACGCTCTGGTTCTTGCCGCGCAGGCTGTGCAGCTCGTGCAGCTGCTCGGCGATGCCGCGCGCGCGCGCCGCCGCCTGTACCTGCTGCGCCGCTGCGATGGCGTCCAGGTCGAACGCCAGCTGGCGCCGGATGATGTCCTTGCGCGCGGGGATCAGCTCCTCGAACAGGGCCGTCTCCAGCGCCTGCAGGCGGCTTTTGTCCAGCAGTGCCGCATCGTGGTTGATCTTGCCCACCAGGGCCTTTTGCGCCGAGACGGGGAACACCTGGCTCGCATCCAGCATCAAGAGGTGCGCCACGCTGGCCTGCTGGCGTTCGATGGCTTGCGCCACCTCGGCATCGCCGCGCAATTCATCCCACATGCTGTCGATCTTGTTGAGCACCACCAGGCGCCCCGCGCCGGCGCCGATATGGTTGCGCCATACCTCGATGTCGCTGCGCGTGACGCCCGTGTCGGCCGCCAGGATGAACAGCACCGCGTGCGCATTCGGAATCAGGTTCAGGGTCAGTTCCGGTTCCGTGCCGATGGCGTTCAGGCCCGGCGTGTCGAGGATCACCAGGCCCTGTTTCAGCAGCGGATGGGGGAAGTTGATGATGGCGTGGCGCCACATGGAGATTTCCACCCGGCCGTCCTCGTCCAGCATGGCGGGGGCGTCCGCATCGTCGGCGTCGTACAGGCCGTAGCGCGCCGCCTCCTCGATGCTGACTTTTTTCGTCAGGCTGACCTGGCGGATGGCTTCCTGCATGTCGCCGCCCGCCTCGATATTCAGGGGCAGGACGGTCCAGGCAGCGGGCAGGTCGCGGTAGTCGCTGGTCGACAGGTTCTGCGCGCGCGTCTCGATGGGCAGCAGCCGGATGGATGGCGGCCAGGCCGCGTCGTACAGCAGCTCGGTGGGGCACATGGTGGTGCGGCCCGCGCCCGAGGGCAGGATGCGCTGGCCGTAGCCGGCAAAGAAGATGGCGTTGATCAGTTCGGATTTGCCGCGCGAGAATTCGGCCACGAAGGCAACGGACAGGCGGTCGTCAGCCAGGCGGGAGACACAGCGCGCCAGGCGCAGCGCGGACGCGCCGTCGACCAGGCCCGCCGCGCTGGCGGCTTGCCGGTATGCGTGCAGGGCGGCTTGCACGTCCTGGCGCCATGCGCTGTATTGTTCCAGGTCCCTGACCATCTGGCTCCCTCCGTGAGTGTGTGAGTGTGTTTACTTTTGACAATTCACGCAGTAAAACGTGGAGCGCTGTCCCTGCACGATTTGCCGGATCGGCGCGCCGCAGACGCGGCATGGCTTGCCCGCGCGGTTGTACGTGAAATACGTCTGCTGGAAGTAGCCGGACTGGCCGTTCACGCCGATGAAGTCGCGCAGGGTGCTGCCGCCCTGCACGATGGCTTCGGCCAGCACGTCGCGGATCGATTGCGCCAGTTTCTCATAGCGGGCCAGGCCGATGCGCCGGGCCGGCGTCTTCGGGTTGATCCCCGCGCGGAACAGGCTTTCGGAACAATAGATATTGCCCACGCCGACGACGATGTCGCCCGCCATCAGCACCTGCTTGATGTTGGTGCCCTTGTTGCGCGTTTTCTGGAACAGCAGCTGGCCCGTGAAGCCGCCTTCCAGCGGTTCCGTGCCCAGGCCGCGCAGCAGCGCGTGGCCGTCGAGCGGGCCGTCGGCCTCGTCGTGCCACAGCACGGCGCCGAAGCGGCGCGGGTCCGTCATGCGCAGTACCTGGCTGCCGCCTTCCGCGTCTTCCACGATGAGGTCGAAATGGTCGTGCTTTTGCGCCTCCGTCCCCGTCGGCAGCACGCGCAGATGGCCCGACATGCCCAGGTGGATGATCAGGGTGCCGTGGCGGAAGTGAATCAGCAGGTATTTGCCGCGTCGCCCCGTCAGGCCGATGGTTTGCCCCGACAGTTGTTCGCCCAGGGCAGGGGGGAAGGGCCAGCGCAGGCCGTCGCGGCGCACCACGACGGAGCGCACGGCACGGCCTTCGAGATGGGGCGCGACACCGCGCCGTGTGACTTCGACTTCTGGCAATTCTGGCATAGGGCTCGAATGGTGGAAAACCGGGTAAAAAAACAGGCGGGTAGCCGGCCGATGGCTGGCCCGGGCACGCTACGCCGCCACGACGTATATATTTCGTTACATACGTGAAGTACGCGATAGCCGCGTTGGGCGTAGAATCAAACTTTGCCGTTCAGCTAGGATCAGCCTTTGAAAAACGCTTTCGCCATTGTAACCTTGTCCGCCCTGATGGCCACGCATGCCATGGCACAGACGCCTGTCGTCCCTGCCGATGCCGCGGCCGGCCCCTCTGCGGCCGCGCCCGCCGTGCCGCAGGAAGAGGGCGCCGAGTCCAAGGCGGACGCCAAGGCGGACGGCTTGCCAAAGGTCGAGCTGAGCAGCGATTTGCTGTACAAGCTGACCAAGGCGGAAATGGAATTCAAGAGCGGCCAGTGGCAAGGGCCGTACGTGACGATGATGGTGGCGGCGCAGCAGACGCGCGACCCGCGCCTGGCGCGCCGCGCCTCCGAAATGGCGCTGGCCGCCAAGCAGGGCAGCGAGGCGCTGGCGGCCATCCGCCTGTGGCGCGACCTGGCGCCCGAATCCGATGAGGCGACCCAGTTCTTCCTCGGCTTTGTCGTGTTGACGGACAAGATCGAAGAAGCGGAACCGATTTTTGCCGAGCGTCTGGCCAATGCGCCAGCGGGCGCACGCGGCGTGGCCCTGTTCCAGATGCAGCAGATCCTGTCGCGGGCGAATGACAAGCTGTATGCCTACGCGATGGTGACGCGCCTGGTGCAGCCCTACCTGGACATGTTCGAAGCGCACCTGGTGCTGGCGCAAGGCGCGCTGTCGCTCGGCGAGCGCGAGCGCGCCATCGGCGAAGCGAACAAGGCGCTGGCCATCAAGCCGAACTCCGAGCTGGCCGCGCTGACCCTGGCGCAGGTGACGGGCGAGCCCGAGGCGGCAGGCAAGGTGCTGGCCACTTTCCTGCAAAAGAATCCGGATGCCGTCGAAGTGCGCGGCGCGTATGCGCGCCTGCTGGTCGAGCAAAAGCAGCTGAAGCCGGCGCGCGACCAGTTCCTGCTGCTGTTGAAAAGCCAGCCCGATAACGTGGGTGGCCTGTATGCGCTGGGCATCGTGGCGCTGCAGCTGGAAGACACCAAGGACGCCGAGCAGTACTTCAAGCGTTTCCTGGCCGTGCTCGAAAAATCCCCTGGCGACGCGCGCGATCCGTTCAAGGCCCTGATGATACTGTCGCAGATCGCCGAGACGCGCGGCGACACGGCTGGCGCCATCGCTTGGCTGGACAAGGTCGACAACAGCGCTTCCGCCGGCTATGTCGAGGCGCGTTTGCGCCGCGCCCAGCTGATCGCCCGTGGCGGCAATCTCGATGCGGCGCGCAAGGCGCTGATGGAAATCGAAACGGACGATCCGGCAAGCCAGGCGCAAGTACTGCTGGTCGACGCGCAATTCCTGCGCGATGCCGGCTATGTGCAAAGCGCCTACACGGTACTGGAGAATGCCTTGCTGCGCTTCCCCGACAATCCGGAACTGCTGTACGACTACGCCTTGCTGGCCGAGCGCCTGGACAAACTCGAGCTGATGGAAGCGAGCCTGCGCCGCGTGATGGCGCTGGCGCCCGACAACCAGCATGCATATAACGCCCTGGGCTACTCGCTGGCCGAACGGGGCATCCGTCTGCCCGAAGCCCATGCGTTGATCGAAAAAGCCTTGCTGATGGCGCCGGGCGACCCGTTCATCATGGACAGCATGGGCTGGGTACAGTTCCGCATGGGCAACCTGGCCGCCGCGGAAAACGCGCTGCGCCGCGCGTATGCCGTGCGCAGCGATCCGGAAATCGCCGTCCACCTGGGCGAAGTGCTGTGGCAGAAGGGCGACAAGGCCGAAGCGCAAAAGCTGTGGCGCGAAGCGCAAGGCAAGGACCCGAAAAACGACGCGCTGAAAAGCACCCTGGCGCGCTTGAATGTCAGCCTGTGACTGAATCGATTAACTCAACTATAAAAAACCAGCGCCATGGCGCTGGTTTTTGCCTATGTTCAAACCCATGTCCAAACATTTCCTGCCCCTGACTGTCCTGTGCCTGTCCCTCTCGGCCTGCTCGACCCTGACCTCGCCCTTCTCGTCCGGCGCCGCGCCATCGGGCCAGGCCGTCGCGCCCTACCGCGAGCAGATCGAGCTGACGGGGCGCCTGAACGTCGTGTACCAGAAGGATGACAAGCCCGAATCGGCCACCGTCAATTTCAACTGGCAGCAGACGGCGCAGCGCACGGACGTGACCCTGTTTACGCCCGTGGGCAGTACCCTGGCGACGATTGCCGTCACGCCGCAACAGGCCGTGTTGACACAGAGCGGCAAGGCGCCGCGCAGCGCGCCCGATGTCGATGCCCTGAGCGCGCAGATGCTGGGTTGGTCCTTGCCGGTGTCGGGCTTGCGCGACTGGCTGCAAGGCTATGCCATGGGCGCCGACGGCAAGCGTTTCGTCGCTTCGCCGGCCAACGACAGCGTGACGACGAAAGACGGCTGGCGCTTGCGCTATGTGTCGTGGCAAGAAGTAGGGCAAAATGCGGGCGACAAGACACCGGGCGCCTTGCCCCAACCGCGGCGTATCGATGCCGAACGCAATGTCAGCGCGCAGGCCGATGCCGTCTCGCTGCGCATCGTGCTCGATCCCGCCCCATCCGCTCAAGCACAATGACGTTGACTACCCTGAATAATTGCCCGGCGCCGGCCAAGCTGAACCTCTTTCTGCACGTCAATGGCCGCCGCGCCGATGGCTACCATTTGCTGCAGACGGTGTTCCAGTTGCTCGACCATGGCGATACCCTGCACTTCGCGCTGCGCGACGACGCGCTGATCCGCCGCGTGACGGAACTGGCTGGCGTGCCGCCAGAGCAGGACCTGATCATCCGCGCCGCCAGGCTGCTGCAGGCGGAAGTGCTGCGCCGCACGGGTGCCTTGCCGCGCGGCGTCGATATCGCCATCGACAAGGTGCTGCCCATGGGCGGCGGCCTGGGCGGCGGTTCGTCCGACGCGGCCACGGCCCTGATGGCCTTGAACCGCCTGTGGCAGGCGGGTTTGAGCCGCGCGGAATTGATGGCGCTGGGCTTGCCACTGGGGGCCGATATCCCGTTTTTCATCTTTGGCGAAAACGCCTTTGCCGAAGGCGTGGGCGAGGCCTTGCAGCCCGTCGCCACGCCCGACTGCTGGTACGTGGTGATCGAGCCGGGCGTGCAAGTGCCCACCGCCGCAATTTTTTGCGAGGAAGGCTTGACGAGAAATACCGAACCCGTCACAATAGCGGACTTTTCCAGGCACCTCGCAGAAGGCAACGATGCAGGCGGGTTTGGTAAAAATGATTTACAGCAAGTGGCATGCAGTCTTTTCAAGCCGGTAGCAGATGCGGTAGAATGGCTGGGTGCTTACGGCGAGGCCAGGATGACTGGTTCCGGTGCTTGCGTATTCAGTGCGTTTGGCAGTCAGGAAGAAGCGGATGCGGTGCTCAGCAATGTGCCACCAGTCTGGATCGCCTGGAAGGCAAAAGCGCTGAGTCGCCATCCGGTACTCGCGATGTTGTGATGAAAAGTAAGCAGCAAAAAAAGATTTTGCTTAGCGTCAAAAAGTCGGTATAATACTGGCCAACATGACGGCAAGCAGTCAGTAACGTAGGGGAATCGCCAAGCTGGTTAAGGCACTGGATTTTGATTCCAGCATGCGAAGGTTCGAATCCTTCTTCCCCTGCCACCATTTCACCGTAGTCTGTCGATGCGAAGTTAGCGTCCAGTACGGGAAAAAGCAGATATGTCGCCACGCGGCATATTCTAAACAATGACTGACCGGGCCTATGCCCGGTTAGTGCTTTTCAAGACTTCTATATCACCTCTTGGGACTCCCATGGCTTACGAAAACCTGATGGTTTTTACCGGCAACGCGAATCCAGCGTTGGCAGAGGGGGTCGCAAAAAACCTCGGCATCCCTCTCGGTAAAGCAAACGTTTCGAAATTCTCCGACGGCGAAGTAATGGTCGAGATTAACGAAAACGTGCGCGGCAAGGATGTTTTTGTTTTGCAATCCACCTGTGCCCCAACCAACGACAGCCTGATGGAAATCATGCTGATGGTTGATGCCTTGAAACGTGCTTCCGCTGGCCGCATCACCGCCGCGATTCCTTACTTCGGCTACGCCCGCCAAGACCGTCGTCCACGCTCCGCGCGTGTGGCGATTTCGGCCAAGGTGGTGGCGAACATGCTGGAAGAAGCCGGTGTCGAGCGCGTCCTGATCATGGACTTGCACGCTGACCAGATTCAAGGTTTCTTCGATATCCCAGTCGACAATATTTACGCTTCGCCAATTTTGCTGGGTGACCTGCAAAAGAAAAACTACCAGGATCTGCTGGTCGTGTCGCCGGACGTCGGCGGTGTGGTACGTGCGCGCGCCCTGGCAAAACGCTTGGGCTGCGACCTGGCCATCATCGACAAGCGTCGTCCAAAAGCGAACGTGTCCGAAGTGATGAACATCATCGGCGAAGTCGAAGGCCGCAACTGCGTGATCATGGATGACATGGTCGACACGGCAGGCACCCTGACCAAGGCTGCCGAAGTGCTCAAAGAGCGCGGCGCGAAAAAAGTCGTGGCGTATTGCACGCACGCGGTGCTGTCGGGCCCGGCGATCGACCGTATTTCGGCTTCGCCACTCGATGAGCTGGTCGTGACCGATACGATCCCCCTGTCCGAAGCGGCCCTGGCCTGCGGCAAGATCCGTCAATTGACGTGCGCGCCGCTGCTGGCCGAGACGTTCAAACGCATCATCAAGGGTGACTCCGTCATCTCGCTGTTCATCGATTGATTCGATCGGCAGTAACAGACGTAATGCCTGCGGCGCGACCGGCTTTTTGCCTGTTGCGCCGCAGTGTTTTCATTTTCGGGGTGTTTTGCACCCCATTTTCGAGGATTCCTGGTCGCGGGAGTCTTCATAACACAAGGCGCAAGCCTTGTTCTTCTTGGAGTTTCACATGAAAGTTATCGCATTTAAACGCGAATTGCAAGGTTCCGGAGCGAGCCGCCGCCTGCGCATTTCCGGCCAAACCCCTGGTATCGTCTACGGTGGCGCTGAAGCCCCGGTGCTGATCTCGCTGGATCACAACGCCCTGTACCACGCGTTGAAAAAAGAAGTGTTCCACTCGTCGATCCTGGACCTGGAAATCGACGGCGTTTCCCAGCAAGTTCTGTTGCGCGACTTCCAAGTCCACGCATACAAACAACTGGTTCTGCACGCTGACTTCCAGCGCGTTGACTCGAAGCAAGCTATCCACGTGAAAGTGGCGCTGCACTTCGTAAACGCTGACGTTTCCCCAGCAGTCAAACTGCACGGCGCGACCATCAGCCACGTAGCCAACGAAATCGAAGTTTCGTGCCTGCCAGGCCAACTGCCAGAATTCATCAACGTTGACCTGTCGAACATCGACGTCGGTCACTCGCTGCACGTTGGCGACCTGGTCCTGCCAGCTGGCGTGACCGCTGTCACCCACGGCGCCAACCTGACCATCGCTACCGCTTCGGTACCGGCTGGCCACGTTGCTGCTGAAGCCGCTGCTGCTGAAGTTGTTGCTGACAAGAAGTAATTTTGCCGCCGCAGCAATGCGGTAGTCGCAAGGAAAAACCCGCCAGGTTCGCCGCGCGGGTTTTTTTCTGCCTGTTTTCACCGATAATACCTTTTTACACTGCAGACACAGCCATGCCCATACGCCTGATCGTCGGCCTCGGCAACCCGGGACCCGAATACGAACAAACCCGCCACAATGCCGGCTTCTGGCTGGTGGACAACCTTGCCAACAGCTTGCCCGGCACGCGCTTGCAGCGCGATTCGCGCTATAACGCCATGCTGGCCAAGACTGCCATCGGCGGCAACGAAGTCTGGCTGCTCGAACCGCTGACCTTCATGAACCGCTCGGGCCAGTCCGTGGGCGCGCTGGCGCGTTTCTTCAAGATCGCCGCCGATGAAGTGCTGGTCGTGCACGACGAACTCGATCTGATGCCCGGCATCGCGCGCCTGAAGAAGGGCGGCTCGGCCGGCGGCCACAATGGCTTGAAAGACATCACGGCCGCGCTGGGCACGCAGGATTACTGGCGCTTGCGCCTGGGCATCGGCCACCCGCGCACCCTGAGCCTGCAGCAGCAGGTGGCCGACTTCGTGCTGCATCGCCCGCGCCGCGAAGACCAGGAGCTGATCGAGCAAGCGATCGACAAATCCCTGCAGGTGATGCCGCAGATCGTCGAGGGCAAGTTCGAGGCAGCCACGATGAAGTTGCACACGGCATAGTCATTTCCCCGCTTGGCCGAAGCCGGCCATGATGGTTTTCGCCATCTGCTGCTGGCTGGCCTGGGCGCTGCTGCCTTCGCCCGCGTTGGCAGCGATCAGCAAGCCGTCGCCGCTGCCGGGCGCCAGCGCGATCAGCGCGTGCCAGTAGCCGTTCGATCCCAGGTGGGTCAGCACGCGCTGCGGCGCCTGCGGCGGGAAGTGCATCACGCCCCAGCCCAATGCCGCATTCGTGTCGCCCTGGGCCGTGTGCAGCAAGACATACGTTGCCCGTCTCAGCAGTTTCCCCTTGCCATGCTCGCCTTGCAATTGATCGAGCGCAAACTTGGCCCAGTCGGCCATGCTCAGGTGGATTTCTCCATCGGGCGCCATCATCAATGGATTGCTGGCCATCAAGCCAGCGATCGGCTTGCCTTCCTTGTGCCCCAGGTTTTGCCCCCGCACGGTGGGGCCGAACGCGGCCCGCATGCCCAGCGGGCCGAACACTTCCGCCTGCATCAGTTCCTCATAGGTCTTGCCCGTGATCCTTTCGGCGATGGCGGCGGCGATCATCGCGCCACTGTTCGAGTAGTGCGATTCCCCGCGCGGCGCGGCCACCGGCGCATCGGCCAGCGCGCGCCGCGCGTATTCCTGGCGCAGCAGCGGCAATGGTCGCGTATCCGTGTAAGTGGAATTGATCCATGCTTCGTCGGGATTCGGTGGCAGGCCGGCGCGGTGCGACAGCAGATCCATCAGGTTGACATCGCGGTACTCGGCGCGCATGCCGCCGGCCAGTGCGGGCAGCATGCTGGACAGCGGCGCATCCCACGACAGCACGCCCCGTTCCACCAGCCGCGCGATCAGGGTCACCGTCATGGCCTTGCCGTCGGAGCCGATATTCCACACGTCATCGGCGCGCACGCTATCGTGCCCGTCGTTGGCCCGCACGCCCGCTTGCGCCTGGGCATCGATCTTGCCGTCGCGGATCACGAGTATGGCCATGGCCGGCACGCTCTTGTCGGCCAGCGCCTGCTGCAGCATGGCATGCAAGTCATGGGCGCGGGCGGTGCCGCTGAGCAAAAAGGCAGTGCCGCAAACGAGTGAGGCAAGCAGGGTTTTCATGGTGTCTCCAGTCGATAGGGGTGAGCGAACATGTTAAAATGGTCGCAAAACATGATTTAATTATTGTTTTACGATAATTTATTCTAACGACACTCGACGCTTTCGTATACTTTTAAATATGAAAAAAAATCCAGCAGGACCGGCGGCGCTGAGCCGGCGCGTGCGCTACGGCGTCTCGGCGTTCTTTGTGCTGTACTTGCTGCTGACGGTGCTGGGCTGGCTGGCGCCCGCGCCGGCCGCGCATGGCAGCCTGGGCAGTGCGGGCATGTATGAACTGTTGCTGCAATTGCAGAGCCAGCCATTCGAGCGCCTGGCGGCGATGCCCTTGTGGCAGCGGGGGCTGGGCCTCGTGCTGGCCTTGCCAGCCTTGCTGGTGCTGGGCGACGCCGTGCGCCAGCTGGCCCTGGTCTTGCGCCAGTTCGAGCAGGGCGTGTTTTTTACGCCGCAGGTGGCGCGACACTTTCGCCGTTTCGCCGGCGCCTTGCTGCTGGGAACAGTGTTGACTTTGCTGGAGCCCACCGTGCGCGGCATGCTGTTTGGCTTGCTGGAAGAGGGGACGCGCCAGTTGCGCCTGGTCATCGACATCACGGGCGGCGACTTGTGGACCTTGCTGCTGTGTTCAGTTTTCTTTGCGCTGGCGCAAATCCTCCATGAAGGCCAGCGCCTGGCCGATGAAAACAGCGGGTTCATCTGATGGGCATCGTCGTGCGCCTCGACCTGGTACTGGCCAGGAAAAAAGTGAAATCAAAGGAACTGGCGGCCTTCATCGGCATCACGGAACAGAATCTGTCCCTCTTAAAATCGGGCAAGGTGCGCGGCGTGCGTTTCGATACCCTGTCGAAAATTTGCGAGATGCTCGAATGCCAGCCCGGCGACATCCTGGAATTCGATGCGTCGCAGCCGGACGACGGGGATGGCGACAGTTAGCGGCACAGAGGGCGGTTTTTTTGAAGAGTAGGGTGCATAGAGGTACAATTGACCCTTACAAGATTTATTACAGCAAGATTATCCAGAAAACGCCTGTACAGGCCGTTTTTGCACCAGCCGCTTGCCGGCAATATTGATTATTTAAAGGTTTTCCATGAGTCTCCAATGCGGTATCGTCGGCTTGCCGAACGTCGGCAAGTCCACCCTGTTCAATGCACTGACGAAAGCCGGCATCCCGGCTGAAAACTATCCGTTCTGCACCATCGAGCCGAACGTCGGCGTCGTCGAAGTGCCGGATCCGCGCATGGATGCGCTGGCCGCCATCGTCAAGCCGGAACGCATGGTCAACGCCATCGTGGAATTCGTCGACATCGCCGGCCTGGTGGCCGGTGCATCGAAGGGCGAGGGCCTGGGTAACCAGTTCCTGTCGCACATCCGCGAAACGGACGCCATCGTCAACGTCGTGCGCTGTTTTGAAGATGACAACGTCATCCACGTGGCCGGCAAGATCAATCCGCTCGACGATATCGAAGTCATCCAGACCGAACTGGCGCTGGCCGACATGGGCACCGTGGAAAAAGCCATCCACCGCGAAAACAAGAAAGCCCGCTCGGGCGACAAGGATGCGGCCAAGCTGCTGGCCATCATGGAACGCATGATGCCTTACCTGAACGACGCCAAGCCCGTGCGCGCCATGGGCCTGGACGCCGACGAAATGGAATTGATCAAGCCGCTGTGCCTGATCACGGCCAAGCCGGCCATGTTCGTGGCCAACGTGTCCGATTCGGGCTTCACCGACAACCCGCTGCTGGACCAGCTGACGGCCTACGCGCAATCGCAGAACGCCCCCATCGTCGCCATCTGCGCCGCGCTGGAAGCGGAAATCGCCGATCTGGACGATGCCGACAAGGGCGCTTTCCTGGCCGACATGGGCATGGAAGAGCCAGGCCTGGACCGTCTGATCCGCGCCGGCTACAAGCTGCTGGGCCTGCAAACCTACTTCACGGCAGGCGTGAAGGAAGTGCGCGCCTGGACCGTCCCTGTGGGCGCCACGGCACCGCAAGCGGCCGGCGTGATCCACACCGACTTCGAACGCGGCTTCATCCGCGCGCAAACCATCGCCTATGACGACTTCATCGCCTACAAGGGCGAGGCGGGCGCCAAGGAAGCGGGCAAGATGCGCGCCGAAGGCAAGGAATACGTCGTCAAGGATGGCGACGTGCTGAACTTCCTGTTCAACGTCTGACGAATACGGTTGCCGGCCCGTGCCGGCAACTGGTCTCCGTCCCCTGCGAAATGCCGCTCAATGACCTGGGCGGCATTTTTTTATCCATGATGTGAAAGGCTTGCCATGCAGCCAGAGAAACAACCGCTCGTTTCCATTGTCATGGCCACGTATAACCGGAGCAATATCGTCGGCTATGCGATTCAATCGGCACTCGCCAGCACCGTGCAGGACTGGGAACTGATTATCGTCGGCGATTGCTGCACCGACGACACTGCCGAGGTGGTCGCCGCGTTCGGCGACGCGCGCATCCGCTTTGTGAATCTGGAAACCAACTACGGCGAGCAGACGGGGCCCAACAATCTCGGTGTCAGCCTGGCGCGCGGCACCTATCTGGCATTCCTGAACCATGATGACCTGTGGTTGCCCGATCATTTGCAAAGCAGTATCGATGTCCTCGAGCGCGCCGGCGCCGATTTGGTCTTTGACCAGGGACTGGGCATTGGCCTGTCCGGACATCACATTGAGGGGGCGCTCACTGATGAACCGAGTCCTTATTCTCCGTGGATGAATGTGCCGGCTACCTTGTGGGTCATGCGGCGTGAGCTGGCCCTGCAAATTGGCCCATGGCAACCGTCGTGGGAGCTGCGCTGCTGGCCGTCGCAGGCCTGGCTGCACCGGGCCTATCGCGCGGGACGGCCGATGCTGGGCCTTCCCCGTATCGGCGCCATCCTGATCCAGTCTGGCAGCCGCAGCAATGCCTACCTGGACCGGCAGCATAGCGAGCATGCGTTCTGGTGGGAGCATATGCAAGATCCCGTGCATATTTTGCAGGCTGTCGCAACGCTATGTGGCAAGTTGAGCCGGGAACGCTACATTTCTCCGCTCCAAGGTGCGCTGCTTGCCATGAAAGCGTTGCTGCGGCGAATCTTTTATTTATTGGGCCTGTGGCCGCCACAACCTGGCTATTGGCTCAAGTATTGGCGTAGAGGTACTTTTTTACGTGAACTACGCCGCCGCCGGGGATTGAAGGACATGCCGCGGCGATAGATAATACGGTTGCAATACATAAGAACATTTTTATAAAAATTCTAGGGGTAGATCTGGTGGTTGAGAAAGAAAACTGGTTGTTGGCTGGCGCGAAGCAGGATGGCGAAAGCATTACCAAGGAATGGAAGCCGACGGCGCCTGCCTTGATCGATGGCGTGATCTTTCAGGAAATCAAGCCTGTCTTGACGGCGTACGGTAGCCTGACTGAAATTTTCCGTACTGAATGGGTGCCCGATGCGGCGCAGATTGGCCAGATATTTGCCTCCACCCTGGAGCCGGGCGGACTGAGCGCCTGGCATGCGCATGCCGTCACGACGGACCGCCTGTTCGTGGCGGCCGGCCAGATGCGCGTGGTGCTGTACGACGCGCGCACGGATTCGCCGACCTTTGGCATGCTCAACGAATTCAAGCTGGGCACCAAGCGTCCCGGCCTGCTCGTCGTGCCGCCGCGCGTCTGGCATGGCGTGCAGAATTATTGCAGCACGCCAGCCATCCTCGTCAATGCGGTGGACCATGCGTATCGCTATGATGCGCCGGATCACTGGCGCGTGCCGGCCGATTCGGACACGGTGCCGTATCGTTTCTCCAACGACAGGCATGGCTGAGATGCCCGGCCTGGCTGGCTGATGCGCCTGAACCGTCTCGCGGGTTTTTCAGCCGGCCCCATCTTGTCGCTGCTGTGCAGCCTTGCCACCGTGCCTGCCGTGGCCTGGCTGTTTCCGCCCGCCGATATCGGCAAGCTGGATTTCTTCATGACCGCGTGCACGGTGGCCAGTTTGCTGCTGTCGCTGGGGCTGGATAAGGCTTTCCTGCATGAATACCATTACAGCACCGCGCGCAGCGGCTTGCTGAAGGCGTGCCTGTTGCCGGCCGTGCTGCTGGCGCCCGTGGCGCTCGCGCTGGTGCTGCTGTTTGCCGCGCCGGTAGCGCAATTGTTATTTGACGTTGCGCAACCCGCACTGGCCGTCCTGTTCGCTGCCGGCATGCTGAGCGCCCTGGCCAATCGCCTGATCGCGCAACTCTTCCGCATGCAGGAGCGCGCCTGGGTATTCAGCCTGGCGCAAGTGCTGCCAAAAATCACATTGCTGATGCTGCTGCCTGTCCTGTGGTGGGATCCGCAGCGCAATTTCGTGCACCTGGCAAGCCTGGTCGTGGCCACCACCTGGATGGTCACGCTCTGGCTGCTGTGGCATGCGCGCGCATCGCTGGCGCAAGCCTGGAACGCCGCAACGGACCGGGTGCTGCTGCGGCGCCTGCTTTCCGAGGCGGGGCCCCTGCTGGTGAGCGGCATTTTCTACCTGGCCATGCTGTCGGCCGGCATGGGCTTGCTGCGCCTCCTTGCCGGCTTTGACGAGCTCGGTATTTATGCGCTGGCCATGCGCGTGGCCGCCGGCGCCTGGCTGGTGCAGTCGATTTTCACGATTGTCTGGGTGCCGCAAGTACACAAATGGGCCGCGTCCGGCGGCGACCTGTCGAATATTGCGGCCATCTGCCGCCATGCGCAGGCCATCGTGGTCGTCGGCTTTTGCCTGGCGGGCACCCTGGCCTGGCTGATCGGTTGGATCTTGCCTGCCAACTATCATGGCGTCGCCTACCTGGCGGTCGCCACCGTGGGCCAGCCGCTGTTGTATGCCCTGGCGGAAGTGACCGGTGTCGGCATCAATCTGGCCCGCCGTCCTGCCTTATCCATCGCCGCTTTCGCGGCAGGCTTGCTGACGACGTTGCTGGCCGGCGCCGTGCTGGTGCCGCGCTGTGGCGCCACGGGTGCCGCCGTGTCGCAACTGCTGGGTTTCCTCGTGTACTTTGTCGTCAAGACGGAGCTGGGCATGCGCGCCTGGCGTCCGTTGCCGCGCCGCTCGCTGTATCTGAGCGCCATCGTGCTGTCGCTGCTGGCGGGGGGGCATGCCCTTTTTGCCCAGCGCCTGGGGCTGCTTGCTCCGCTGGCGTGGGGCGTGCTGCTGGCGGTTGCACTGTACCTTTGCCGGCCTTCGCTGTGGGTCGCTTTCAGGCTGCTCAAGCCCGTCCGGCAGCAGGACTGACAGCGTTTGCCGCCGATCGCCGTATTGCGCTTTCCTTGTCACTCCGCGTACAATGAGAATAATTCTCATTTATGATCCGATGCGCCTGTTCTTGCCGGCCGTTGGCGACAGGAAGGTATCGTGAGCACCGCCGAGTTAGCGCTTCAGCAGCAAGTCAGCAGTCTGTACACCGACCACCATCACTGGCTGCGTGGCTTGCTGCGCCGTAAACTCGGCAATGCCTTCGATGCGGCCGACCTGGCGCACGACGTGTACCTGCACCTGATGAAGACGGGCAGGCTGCCGCCGGCCGGGGAGTCGCGCCGCCACCTGACGCAGATCGCCAACGGCATGGTCATCGACCTGTACCGCCGCCGCCAGATCGAAACGGCCTACCTGGAAGTGCTGGCCCTGGTACCCGAAGCGCTGGCCCCGTCCGAGGAAGAGCGCGCGCTGGTGATCGAGGCGCTGACGGAAATCGACGCGGTGCTGCACCAGCTGCCCGCCAAGGCGCGCAAGGCATTGCTGCTGTGCAAACTCGATGGCCTGAGCTACCGCGACATCGCCGCCGAACTGGACGTCTCGGTCTCCTCCGTCGAAAAATACATCGCCGCCGGCTTGCTGGCCTGCTACCAGGCCATGCATGCGCCGGGCGCCTGAGCCATGGAAGTGGTGATTGCGCCGGCCATCGTGCAGCAGGCGGCCCAGTGGATGGCGCGCCTGTGGTCCGATGACGCCAACGACGAAGACCGGGCTGCCTGTGCCCGCTGGCGCGCCGCCCATCCGCACCACGACCTCGCCTGGCAGCGTTTGCAAGCGTTCGAAGGCAAGCTGCACAGCGTGCCGCGCGACGCGGCCCGGCACGCGCTGCGCGAACCGGCGCCGGCCGCTTACCTGAACCGTCGCCGTGCGCTGAAGTTGCTGGCCGTGCTGCTGCCCGTGGGCGGTATGGCGTACCTGCTGCGCGGCACGGAGGCCTGGCAAGTGGCCACGGCAGGGCATGGCACGGGCACGGGCGAGGTCCGCGAGATTACCTTGCCTGACGGCACGCGCGTGATGCTCGCTTCCGCTTCCGCCATCGACGTGCGCTTCGACGCCAGCGAGCGCTTGCTGATCCTGCGCAGCGGCGAAATCCTCGTTACCACGGCGCACGATCCCGACCCGGCGCAGCGGCCTTTCCGCGTGCGGGGCCACCACGGCACCGTGCGGGCGCTGGGCACGCGTTTTACTTTACGGCAAGACGAACACACATCGCGCGTGGCCGTGTTCGAGGGCGCCGTCGAGGTGCGCCTTGCGCATGCGCCTGGCCAAGCCGTGCGCATCGATACGGGCTACAGTGCCATCTTCTCGGCCGACATCGTGCAATCGGCAGCAGCCGTGTCGGCCAGCGCGGCGGCCTGGACGAAGGGCGTGCTGGTGGCCGACAACATGCGCCTGGACGACCTGCTTGCGGAACTGGCCCGCTATCGCCCCGGCCTGCTGCGCTGCGACCCGGCCGTGGCCGGCCTGAGCGTCAACGGCGTGTTCCCGTTGCGCGACACGGACCGCGCGCTGCATAACCTGGCGCTGGCCTTGCCCGTGCAGATCGTTGCGCGCACGCGCTACTGGGTGACGGTGCAAGCCATACCCCAGGCCGCTGCCTGACAATTTCGCGGGCCTGATTGAGGGTTTTGCATTCTCGTTCGGGATATAGGGTGAGAGCCACCTTTATTCATTGACCCTATGCACGTTTTTTCCCGCTTTTCCCATGAGTAGCCCAAGCCGCCAAGCCGGCCCGATCAGCCGGATACTGCAGCCCATCCGCGGACGCCTGATCGCCGCCGCCGTGCTGGCCGGCACGGGTTCCATGCTGACCCTGGTACCGCTGGCCGGTATCGCGCAGATCGCACAGATCGCCCTGAACCCCGCGCTGGCGCGGGGCGATGTGTGGCAGATCATCATCGCCAGCGTCGCTTGCCTGTTTGCCGGCATGGCCCTGATTTTGCTGGGCGAGCTGGCCGCGCACCTGGCCGACAACCGCCTCACCCATCAATTGCGCCTGCAAGCCATGCAGCGCCTGGGGCAGGTGCCGCTGGGCTGGTTCACCAGCCGGGCCTCGGGCGAGGTCAAGCAGGCGATGCAGGACGACATCAACACCCTGCACAGCCTTACGGCCCACTTCTATACGACGACAGGACGCGCCGTGGGCGCCATCGCCATCTCCGTCGTGTATCTGTTCGCCATGGACTGGCGCCTGGCCCTCATCGCCATCCTGCCGTTTCCCGGCTTCTTCCTGTTCTTTGGCCGCGCCATGAAGGCCAGCGGCGGCAACATGGAGCAATTCGTCGCCGGCATGGGACGCATCAACAATGCCGTGGTGGAGTTCGTCAACGGCATTCCCGTGGTCAAGGCGTTTGGCGCCACGGGCCGCGCGCATGGCAGCTACCGCGCGGCCGTCGATGCGTTTGCCGAGGCGTTTGCCGCGTTTACCCGTCCGCTGGTCGGCTCGATGGCGAATGCCAACGCGCTGATCGCGCCCGTCGCCGTGCTGGGCGTGGTGGTGCTCGCCGGCACGGCCTTCGTGGCGCTGGACTGGATGGCGCCCGTCGATATCCTGCCGTTCGCCCTGGTGGCGCCCGGCATTTCCGCGCCCATGCTGTTGCTGCATTACCTCACGCATGACCTGAACAATGCGACGGGCGCCGCCCAGCGCGTGCAAGCCTTGCTCGATACGCCCGTGCTGGCGCAGCCGGCGCCAGGTCAGCAGCAATTGCCTGTTGGCACGGAGATTCGCATGGAAGGCGTCGGTTATGCCTACGATGGGGACAACAAGGTGCTGTCGGACATCACACTGACCTTGCAGCCCGGCACGGTGACGGCCATCGTTGGCGCTTCCGGCTCCGGCAAATCGACCCTGGCGCGGCTGCTGCTGCGCTTTTTCGACCCGACCGAAGGACGCATCACGCTCGGTGGCGTCGACCTGCGGCACATCGCCACGCCCGAGCTGTACCGGCGCATCGGTTTCGTGCTGCAGGAAGTGCGGCTGATCCACGCCAGCGTGCGCGAGAACATTGCGCTGGGCCGGCCGTCGGCCAGCTTGCAGGAAATTGAAGCGGCGGCGCGCCTGGCGAACATCCACGAGCGCCTCCTGGCCTTGCCGCGCGGCTACGATTCCGTCATCGGCGAGGATGCGCAATTGTCCGGCGGCGAGCTGCAGCGCGTGAGCATCGCCCGCGCCGTGCTGCTGGACCCGTCCGTGCTGGTGCTCGATGAAGCGACGGCCGCGGCCGATGCGGAAAACGAAGTGGCGATCCAGGATGCCTTGTCGCGCTTTGCGCACGGCCGCACCTTGCTGGTGATCGCGCACCGGCTCGACACCATCATGCATGCCGACAACATCGTCGTTGTCGAGAACGGCGTTATCGCCGAGCAGGGCAGCCATGCCGGCTTGCTTGCCCGCCAGGGCCGCTATGCGCAATTGTGGGCGCTGGGCGGCTATCAAGCCACCTCGGAAGAAACGGTGCTCCCATGCTGAAAACATTTATTCAATTGCTGGGCGATGATGCGCCCGTGTTCCGCCGCTACTGTGCCATGGCGCTCGCGTACGGCGTGCTCAGCGGGCTGACGATCACGGCGCTGGTGCTGGCCCTGGGCCGGCTGCTGGCGGGCGACGCGGGCGGCGCGGCCCTGTGGTTAAGCGTGCTGCTGGCCGGGCTGGTCGCTTGCTGGGCCTGGCGGCGCCAGGTGGAAAAAGCGGGCGTGCGCGTGGGCGTGACGGTGCTGCAAGGGGCGCGCCAGCGCCTGGGCGACCACGTGGCGCGCCTGCCCGTCGGCTGGTTCACGCCGGAGAATACGGCGAAGCTGGGCCACGTCATCACCCAAGGCATGATGAATGTGGCGCAGCTGCCCGCCCACGTGCTCACGCCCGTGATCTGTGGCGCCGTCACGCCCATGGTGATGGTTGCCGCGCTGTTCGTGCTGCACTGGCAGCTGGGCGTGATGGCGCTGCTGGCGCTGCCCCTGCTGGCCGGCGCCTTGCGGCTCACGGCGCACCTGGGCCAGCGCGCCGACGATGCCTATCAGCATCACTTTGCCCAGACCAGCCAGCGCCTGGTGGAGTTTGCGCAAGCGCAATCCGTCTTGCGCGCCTTCAATGGTAACGGCGGCGCAGCTGGCGCCGGCACGCGCTTCCTGCAGCAAGCGATCGACGCGCAGCGCCACGCGGGCACGCGGCTCATTTACCTGTCGGCCCTGTCGTCCGTGCTCAACGCCTGGAGCGTGCAAGCCATCTTCGCCGCCTTGCTGGCCGCCGCCACGCTGTGCTTCAATCGTCTGCCGGGCGGAGCCGCCGCTGCGCAAGACGCCATCGCCGTTATCGTGGCCTTGCTGCTGGTGGTGCGCTTTGTCGACCCGCTGCAGGAAGTGGCCAGCTATGGCGAAGTGCTGCGCGGCGCGCGCGGTCCGCTCGATGCGGCGCGCGAGATTTTCGCCGTGCAGCCCTTGCTGGAAGCACACAAGCCGCAGGCGCCGCGCGATGGTTCCGTTGAGCTGCGCGGCGTGGCTTTCCGCTATGCACAGGACCAGCCAGACGTATTGACGGACATCAACCTGCAGATTGCGCCGGGCAGCATGACGGCGCTGATCGGCGCCTCCGGCTCCGGCAAGACGACCCTGGTGCGCCTGGTCGCGCGCTTCTTTGACGCCAGTGCCGGCATGGTGCTGGTGGGCGGCGTCGATGTGCGCGACATGTCCAGCGAGCAATTGGCCGGCCAGATCAGCCAGATCTTCCAGGACAGTTATCTGTTCCAGGGCAGCATCGGCGACAACATCCGCATCGGCAAGCCGGACGCGACCGAGGCCGAGGTGCTGGAAGCGGCGCGCCAGGCGGGCGTAGCCGAAATCCTCGCCCGTTTGCCGCAGGGGCTCGCTACGCCGGTGGGCGAGGGCGGCGCGCGCCTGTCCGGTGGCGAACGCCAGCGCATCGCGATCGCCCGCGCGCTGGTCAAGGATGCGCCGATTCTGCTGGTCGACGAAGCGACGGCCGCGCTGGACGCGGAAAACCAGGCCGCCATCGCCGAGGCGCTGGCGCGGTTGCGCGGCAAGCGCACGGTGATCGTCATCGCGCACCAGCTGTCGACGGTGGCCATGGCCGACCAGATCGTCGTGCTGGACGGTGGCACGCTCCGCGAGCAGGGCGCGCCAGCCACCTTGCGCGCACAGGAGGGCCTGTATGCGCACTTCCTGGCCCAGCGCCAGGCGGCCAAGGGCTGGCGCATCGCCGCGCCCGCGCGCCAGACGGCAACGGAGTCCGGCATTTGACACACGCGCGTCTGTTTTCCCTGTTTTTCCTGCTGTGCTGTGCTTCGCTGCTGGTGGGCGCCAGGCAGATGGAGTGGGCACAGCTGTTGTCCTCGTCCGATGACGCTTGGCTGACCCTGACGGCCAGCCGGCTGCCGCGTCTGGCGGCGCTGGTGCTGACGGGCGTGGGCCTGTCCGTGTGCGGCGTCATCCTGCAGCACATCGTGCGCAACAAGTTTGTCGAACCGGCCACCTCGGGCGGCCTGGACGCGGCCAAGCTGGGCATCCTCGTGGCGCTGACCATGGCGCCCGCGGCGGGCACGGCCGGCAAGATGGCGTTCGCGCTGGCCTTCTGCTTTGCCGCCAGCCTGATTTATGTGGCGCTGATCCGCCGCATCCGCTTCAAGAATACGATACTCGTCCCCGTGATCGGCCTCGTGTATGGCGGCGTGCTCAGTGCCGTGGCCGAGTTCTATGCCTACCGCCACAACATTTTGCAAAGCATGCAGGGCTGGCTGCTCGGCGATTTCTCGAAGATCGTGCAGGGCAACTATGAAATCATCTATCTGATCCTGCCCATCGTGGCCTTCACGTATTTGTACGCGCAGCGCTTTACCGTGCTGGGCATGGGCGAGGGCATGGCTGCCAGCCTGGGCCTGAACTATGGGGGCACGGTGGCGCTGGGCCTGATGCTGGTGGCCGTCACGGTGGCGGCCACGGTGATCACGGTGGGGGCCATCCCGTTTGTCGGGCTGGCCATCCCGAATCTGGTGGCCTTGCGCTACGGCGACAACCTGGCGCGCACCCTGCCCATCGTCGCGCTGTGCGGCGCCTCGCTGCTGCTCGCTTGCGACATCGCCGGGCGCTTGCTGATCTACCCGTTCGAAGTGCCGATCGGCCTGACGGCGGGCGGCGTGGGCGGGGTGCTGTTCCTCGTGCTGATCATCCGGGGGCGGCGATGAGGCACTTGTTGAACCAGCGGACGCTGTGGCTGGCCGTGCTTGCCCTGGCGCTCGCCTTCCTCTGCATTGGCGCAAATCTGGATTTCGATTACGTCATTCCCAAGCGGATGTCGCGCCTGGCTGCCATCGCCATCGGCGGCGTCTGCGTCGCCGTCTCGTCGATCGTGTTCCAGACCATCGCCGGCAACCGCATCCTGACGCCGGCCGTCATGGGCTATGAAGCCGTGTATTTGCTGCTGCAGTCGCTGCTGATCCTCGCGATGGGCATGCAGAGCGTGGTGCTGCTGGGGCAGAACGGCAACTTCGTGCTGTCCATCGCGCTGATGCTCGCGTATTCCTGGGCCATCCACTATTGGCTGTTTCGTGAGGGCAAAAACAACGTGTATTTCCTGTTGCTGCTGGGTTTTGTCCTGACGATGGTGATCGGCACGTTTACCCAGTTCATCCAGCTGCGCATCAGTCCCGGTGAATTTGCCATTTTGCAAGGTTTCAGCCAGGCATCGTTCAACAAGGCGCAACCCGCGCAATTGCCGTACTCGGCCCTGCTGGTGGGCGCCGCCTGCGTGGCCATGGTGAAGACCTTGCCGGCGCTCGACGTGCTGGCGCTGGGGCGCGAACAGGCCATCTCGCTCGGTGTCGATTACCGGCGCATGGTGCAGCTGCAACTGGCGCTGATCGCCGTGCTGGTGGCGGTGTCGACGAGCTTGCTGGGCCCCACGGCCTTCATGGGCATCTTTGTGGCGAACACCACCTACGCCCTGGCCCGCACGGCGCGCCACCGCATCACCTTGCCGCTGGGCTGTGCCATTGCCATCGCCATCTTCCTGGCCGCCCAGTTGCTGGTCGAGCACGTTTTCAATTACCGGACCACGGTCGGCATCCTCGTCAACCTGGCGTGTGGCGCGTATTTCCTCGCGCTCATGGTCCGCACACGAGGCACCGCATGATCCACGTCAACCATATCGATAAAAACTACGGCGCCAGGCGCGTGCTGGACAACGTCAGCGCGCAGTTTCCCAAGGGCAAAGTGACGTCCCTGATCGGTCCGAATGGAGCCGGCAAGACCACCTTGCTGATGCTCATCGCGCGCCTGCTGGAACCGAGCGGCGGCGACATTACGGTGGCCGGACGCAGCATCGCGCACATCAAGGTCAAGGACTATGCGCGCCAGGTGGCAACCCTGCGCCAGGCGCCCGATTTTCACTTGCGCCTGACGGTGGAAGAGCTGGTCGCCTTTGGCCGCTTCCCCTACAGCCGTGGCGCGTTGACAGAGCAGGACCGGCAAGCCATCGATGACGCCATCGCCTTTCTATCGCTCGAAAATTTGCGCCTGGCGTATGTCGATGAACTGAGCGGCGGCCAGCGGCAGATGGCGTTCCTGGCCATGACGATCGCCCAGCAGACCGATATTTTGCTGCTCGACGAGCCGCTCAACAACCTCGACATGAAACATGCCGTGCAGATCATGCGTGCGCTGCGCCGCCTGTGCGACGAGCAGGGCCGCACCGTGATCCTGGTGATCCACGACATCAATTTCGCGGCCAACTATTCGGACCACATCGTCGCCATGCAGGGCGGCGCCGTGCGCTTTGCCGGCCCTGCGCACGAGGTCGTCACAGAGGAACGCTTGCGCGCGCTGTACGACATCGATTTCGACATCGTGCGCAATGAGCGCGGCTGCGTCTGCAATTACTTTACCCCCACAGGAGCTTGAGATGATCTGGAACAAACCCCGTCTGGCAATCGCCGTGCTGCTCGCCGCCGCAACCTTGCAAGGCTGTAGCGGGAAGACGGCCAGCGCGCCGCCGGCGCCTGTCGCCTCCGCGCCGGAGCAGGCATTTGCGCCCATCACCATCGTGCACAAGCTGGGCACGACGGTGGTCAAGCAGCGTCCGCAGCGCGTGGCCGTGCTGGACATGAACGAGGTCGATTTCCTCGACCAGCTGGGCGTGCCCGTGGCCGGCATGGTGAAGGATTATGTGCCGCATTTCCTTGCCCGCTACAAGGATGACCAGGGCATCCGCGACCTGGGCGCCATCGTGCAGCCGAATCTCGAGCACATCCATGCGCTCCAGCCCGACCTGATACTGATGACGTCGATCCAGGCCAACCATTACAAGGAACTGAGCCAGATCGCGCCCACCGTGCATTTCGACGTGGATTTCAAGAATAGCCAGAGCAAGCACATCGACGTGATCAAGGACCATCTGCTGACTCTGGGGCGCATCTTCGGCAAGGAAGATATCGCCAGCCAGAAAGCGGCCGAGCTCGATGCGAAGGTGGCGCATGCGCGCAAGGTAACGCAGGAGCGTCCCGAGAAGGCGCTGATCGTGCTGCACAACAATGGTGCCTTCAGCGCGTTCGGCGTGCAATCGCGCTACGGTTTTGTTTTCGATGCGCTGGGCGTGAAACCGGCCAGCTCGGCCATCGAGGCGGGCTTGCATGGCCAGCCCATTTCCAGCGAATTCATCCAGCAAGCCAATCCCGACATCCTCTACGTGGTGGACCGCACGGCCGTGATGGAACACCGTCCCGTCATGACGGCCGAGCAGATGGGCAATCCGCTGTTGCGCCAGACCAATGCCTGGAAGAACGGCCGCGTGGTCTTCGTCGATGCGGATGCCTGGTACATCATGGGCGCCAGCGTGACGTCGCTCAAGGTGGTGATCGACGATGTGCTCAAGGGATACCAGTGATGTGAATTATTTTCCGTAATGATTCGTATTTGTATTGAGGGTTTTGCCTTTTCGTTCGGGAGATAGGGTGAGAACCAGCAATCATCCCATCTGAAAGGATTTACCCTATGAGCAAACGCATGGCCGCGCGCCACCTTCCCCCCTTGAACCTGAGCCGTATCGCCACCGCCGTGCAACTGGCGCTCATCACGGGCTTGACCGTGGGAGCGCTGGGCGTGGCGGCCCCGCCGGCCTATGCGCAAGCGGGGGCGGGCCAGGCCCGGCAAGCGTTCAGCGTGCCGGCCGGTACGCTGGGCCTGGCGCTCAACACTTTCGCGGCGGCGGCGGGCATCGAATTGACGGTCGAGGCTAGCCTGCTGCAAGGCAAGAGCAGCGCTGGCCTGTCCGGCAGCTACAGCGTGCCTGAAGGCTTTTACGAATTGCTGCGCGGCCACGGCTTGCAAGCCGTGCGCGAGGGCAATGGCAGCTACACGGTGCGCCGCGAACCGGCGCACAGCGCGGCAGCGGACGCCGCCGCCACCATGCCGGCCGTGACGGTGTGGGGTCAAGGCGGTGCGGTGACGGATGCCTATGTGGGCGGCCAAGTGGCGTCCGGCGGCCGCGTGGGGTTTTTGGGCGACAAGGATTTCATGGAGACGCCTTTCAACACCATCAGCTATACGGATAAATTCATCGAGGACCGCCAGGCGCGCGACATCACCGATGTGATTTCCGCCACCGATCCTACCGTCTTCAGCAGCGGCATGACGGGCATCATCGGCGAAAATTATTCGATACGGGGCTTCAGCTCGAATATCGGCGACGTCGCGTTTGGCGGGCTGTACGGCATCTCTCCCTACTACCGCACCTCGCCCGAAATGTTCGAGCGCATCGAAGTGCTGAAAGGGCCATCGGCCTTGCTCAATGGCATGCCACCGGGCGGCTCGGTGGGTGGCAGCATCAACCTCGTGCCCAAGCGCGCGGGCGATGCGCCGCTGGCGCGCGTGACGGCGTCGTATATGTCGGACTCGCAATGGGGAGGCCATGTGGACCTGGGCCAGCGCTTTGGCGAAAACAAGCAATTCGGCATCCGCGTCAACGGCGTCTACCGCGATGGCGAGGGCGCCATCGATCACCAGAAAAAGAAGACCCAGCTCATTGCCGTGGGCCTGGACTGGCGTGGCAATGGCGCGCGCCTGTCCGCCGACCTGTATCACAGCGAGGACCGCGCCGATGGCTTGAACCGGGGCGTCAACCTGGCCCCCGGCTTGCCCGTGCCGCGTCCGCCGAAAGCGGAAACCCTGCTCAATCCCAGCTGGGCGTTTTACGATACCAGGGACAAGGGCGCGATGCTGCGCGGCGAGCTGGACCTGAATGAACAAGTGATGGCGTATGCCGCCGCCGGCACCAGCCAAGCCGACTACCAGTCCACGGGCGCGTACCTGATCCAGGTATTCAACACGGCCGGCGACTACCGCACCAACGTCGCCGACCTGGGCTTTGACGTGGAAAAGCAGTCGGCGGAAGTGGGCTTGCGGGGCAAGCTGCGCACGGGCGGTATCAGCCATCAATGGGCCGTGAACGCCACGTATTACCACCACACGGACAAGCAGTACGGGCGCCGCAATACGTTGGCGAAAGACTGGATCACGAATATCTACCATCCCGTCTGGGGACCGGCGACCCGCTTCGAGGCGCCGCAAATTTCCAAGGCGGAATTGCGCCTGGCCAGCTATGGCCTGGTCGATACGCTGTCCTTTGCGCAAGACACCGTGCAGCTGACGGCCGGCTTGCGCCGCCAGGAAGTACTCAGCGATAACTTCAACATCAAGACGGGCGCGCGTACCTCGCGCTACGATGAAAGCGCCACCACGCCCGCCGTCGCCCTGCTGGTCAAGGCCAGCAAGACCATCTCCCTGTACGGTAACTACATCGAAGGCTTGAGCCTGGGCGCCACGGCGCCGTTGACGGCGGCCAATTCGGGCGACGTCTTTGCGCCCTACAAGTCGAAGCAGGCGGAACTGGGTTTCAAGGTCGACCTGGGCGAGTTTGCGCACACGGTCAGCGTGTATGAAATCAAGCGGCCCAGCAGCTATGTCGATCCTGTCAGCAATATCTTTTCCTTCGGCGGCGAGCAGCGCAACCGCGGCATCGACTGGGGCTTCTTCGGTGCGCCCCTGCGCGACGTGCGGCTGATGGGCGGCGTGGCGTATGTCGATCCCGTCTTGAGCAAGACGGCGGGCGGCGCCAACCAGGGCAAGCAGGCAACGGGCGTGCCCAAGCTGCAAGCCAAGCTGGGCGTCGAGTGGGATACGCCCGCCATCCCCGGCGTGACCCTGACGGCGAATGCGACGGCGGCATCGAAGCAATACATCAATGCCGACAACTCGATGTCCGTGCCGGGCCGCACCGTGTTTGACTTGGGTGCCCGCTATGCAACAAAGGCGGCTGGCCGGCCCCTGACCGTGCGCGCCAGCGTGACGAACGTGGGCAACAGGGCATACTGGGCGCTGCCGCAATGGACCAGCCTGGGCCTGGGCGCGCCGCGTACCGTCATGCTGTCGGCCACGACGGAGTTTTAAGCCGTCTTGCTATGACTCGTTATGACTCGTCCGGGCCGCGTGCCAGGCTGCTGGAACGTTGCCACGTCCACATCAGGCCGATGCCGGCCGAGGTGCCGCTGTTCTGGCGCAACAGGGGACTGGCGCGGTTGGCGGCGCCTGTGTAGTTGTCGTAGCGTAAAAAGGCAAAGGCGCGCCAGTCCGGGTGTAGCCGGTAGGAGCCGCCCAGACCAAGCCGCGTGAGCATCAGCCCGCTTTTTGCCGCATATGCCGGGCGCTGGTCGGTGGCAAACGCGGGGCTGACGCCATACAAGTAATCGTTGATGGCGGCATTGCCCAGCACGGCACCGGCGCTGGCATCGACGTGCCATGCCTGCTGCCCGCCTTGCAGCGCGTAGACGAGGCGCGGCTCGAAGGTGGCGCCCTGGCGGTGCAGGCCGCCGCGCGCTTCGATGACGGCGCGCAAGGGCAGTTCCAGGCCCAGGCGGCTGCGCTGCGTCGGCTCGGCCAGCTTGATCTTCAGGCGCGGGCCAAACTCCACCAGGGTACCCAGGTCGGGCATGCCGCGCCGGGCCGGCACGTCGCTGGACCGGGCCGGCAAGGACAGGGCAAAACCGATATCGAAATCGAGGCGGTCTGTATTGAGCAGACGCGCGCCCACGCCGGAGCGGTCGGCGCGCAGCACTTTCCCGCGATAAATCAGATAGGGCAGGGCCAGGCTGCGCGTCGAGCGTTCGCTGGCGCCAGGATAGGCGGGCGTGACGGCCGTGCCGCCAAACACGCCCGCTTCCCATAAGGGCAACGGTGGTTCGACGGCGCGCGCCGGCGCCATGGCGGTGCAGAGGGCGGTGGCGGCCAGCAAGGCGCGTGCGATATTCACCGCTGGACTCCGCAAGGTTTGCCGACCGGCAACGACTCCAGGTCGGCAAACGCCCCCAGCGCCCATGATTGATGCCAGCCCAGTTCATTGCGCACGGCCAAGGCTTCCGTCGCCTTGCCCTGGCGTTCATACTGGTCGATCAGCGCCTTGTAGCTGAGGGCGCTCGATTGTTCGCTGCGTTTCGCCAGCGCGATGGCCTGGCGGAAATGAAATTCAGCCGCATCGTAGCGGCAGGCCCCGCTGGCGGCGCGTCCCGCCTGGTGGTGCAGCCGCGCCTGCCAAGCGAGATCGCCATGGCCCAGTTCGACATTCGCGACGGCGTCCGCGTAGTTGCGCATGGCTTGCGCCCAGTCGCCCTGGCTGGCCGCTTCCCGCGCAAACTGTTCCTGCTGCGCCGCCGTGCGTAGTTCGATTTGCGTGGCGCAGGCGTTGAGCGCCATCAAGACGAGCGGCAGGACGAGGCAAGACCGGATGGAGAGCACTGTGGACATGGCGCCACTGTAGCGCATGCGAAGGCGCGCACGTTTGCGCGATACGCATGAATTCGGGATTTGCCCCGGCATGGATGACATATAATTTGCACACGACTTTGTTATTTTTGACAGTACACCTCACGGGAGCACCATGTTTTCACGCAAATTCCATTCTTGTGCACAGCTGATGCTGGCTACCTTGCTGATGGGCTTTATCGCCGCTTCCCCGGCGCGCGCGCAGCAAGCGGCCGTCAAATTGCCGAATGTGGTGATCCTGGCCACGGGCGGCACCATCGCCGGCAGCGGCGCCGACAGCACGACCACCGTTGGCTATACCTCGGCCACCGTGGGCGTCGAGCGCCTGATCGCGGCCGTGCCGGAATTGAAAAAAGTGGCAAATGTGAAAGGCGAGCAAGTGTTCCAGATCGCCAGCGAAAGCATGGGCAATGAGCACTGGCTGACCCTGGCCAAGCGCATCAACGTGCTGCTGGCCTCGAACGATGTCGATGGCGTGGTCGTCACGCACGGCACCGATACCATCGAGGAAACGGCGTATTTCCTGAACCTGACCGTGAAAAGCCATAAACCGGTGGTGGTCGTGGGTGCCATGCGTCCGTCGACGGCCATCTCGGCTGACGGCCCCATCAACCTGTACAACGCCGTCATGCTGGCCGGCAGCAAGGAAGCCGTGGGCAAGGGCGTGCTGGTCGCCTTGAACGACCAGATCAACGCCGCGCGCGAAGTGACAAAGACGAATACGTCCACCACCGACACCTTCAAGTCGCCGGAACTGGGCATGCTGGGCTACATCCAGGGCAGCAAGGCCTTCTTTTACCGCCAGTCGACGCGCAAGCACACCCTGGAGTCGGAATTTGACATCAGCAAGCTCGATGCCCTGCCGCAAGTGGACATCGTGTATGGCTACGCCAACATGAACCGTGTCGGTATGGACGCTTTCATTGCCGCCGGCGCCAAGGGCATCATCCACGCGGGCGTGGGCGATGGCAGCGTGGCCGCGCAAATGAAGCCGGCCCTGGTGGAAGCGCGCCAGAAGGGTGTGCTGATCGTGCGTTCAAGCCGCGTCGGCCAGGGCATCGTGGCGCGCAATGGCGAAGCCAATGACGATGAACTCGACAGTGTCGTGTCCGACACCCTGAACCCGCAAAAAGCCCGCATCCTGCTGATGCTGGCCTTGACCAAAACGAATAGCACGCAAGAAATCCAGCGTATTTTCTACACGTATTGACCGCTGCCGCGCCAGGCCAGCCCCATAGGTTGAGCCTGGCCGATTTACGCTTGCCCGCTTTGCTGCCATACTTCGCTTCTGAATAACTTCCTGGCAGAAGCAGCATTACTGTCTCTGGTTCATGGCTATCCTGTCCGACATCATCCTGTATCCGGTCAAATCGTGCGCCGGCATCCATTTGCGCGAAGCGGTCCTGACGCGTTCAGGGCTGATGAGCGAGCACGTGTTCGACCGTGAATGGATGGTGGTGGACGCGCAAGGCCGCTTCCTGACGCAGCGCGAACATCCGCGCATGGCGCTGATCGTGCCATCGATCAAGGCCACCACCCTGGCATTGCGCGCGCCGGGCATGCTGCGCCTGGAAATCGAGCTGGGCTTGCCCCATCCGCAATTGGCGCCCATGCTGGACGTGCAAGTGTGGGACGACACCGTGCGCGCCTACGATTGCGACGAGGTCACGGCCACCTGGTTTTCCAACGCCATCGGCGTGCCGTGCCGCCTGGTGCGCTTTCACCCGGACGTGGTGCGCGCCACCAGCACCAAATGGACGGCTGGCGTGGCCGCCGCGACCATGTTTGCCGATGGCTACCCGCTGCTGATCGCCGGCGATGCGTCGCTAGCCGACGTCAATGACAAGCTGCGCGCCGCCGGCCGCGAGGCGCTGCCGATGAACCGTTTCCGTCCCAACCTCGTCATCGGCGACATCGGCGCCTTCGAGGAAGACTACGCCGACTTCCTGCGGTTCGGCGCCACGACATTAAAGCCCGTCAAGCCGTGCTCGCGCTGCCCGATTCCGTCGGTGGACCAGGCCACGGGCGTGCCCGGCCCGGACCCGCTCGACGTCATGCATGGCTACCGCGCCAAGCCCGAGCTTGACGGCGCCATCTGCTTCGGCATGAATGCCATCGTCACCGAAGGCGGCGACGAGCGTATCGTGGTGGGGCAGGACATCGGTTTCGAACTGGCATTTTAAGCATGGCGCCCGCACACAAGGGTTTAAGGTTTCTATGAATCAAGCAATACCGCCGGACCCGCGCATTGCCAGCCTCGAAGCCGAAAACCAGGCCTTGCGCGCGCGCATGGCTTTCCTGCTGGAACAGGTCGAGCGCAACCACGACATCATGTGCCGCCACCAGGCGTTCGACCTGGAAATCGTCAGTGCGTCCACGTTTCCCGAACTGATCGGCACCATCTTCCGCACCTTGCCCGTGATTTCCGACCTCGACGGCGTCACCCTGAGCCTGCTCGACGAGGATGACGATATCGTGCTGGTAATGGAAAAGCTGGGCGTCGATTTCAGCGTCTTTCCGCAGTTGCTGTTCGTGCATGAAGTGGCGGAGCTGGGTTTTGCCCCGCCGGCGCCCGTGGCCGAGGGGGAGGCGGCCTTGCCGCCGTTGCCGCTGCTCCGTGCCTTCGATGCGGCCGTGCATGGCCCGCGTTTTCCGCAGATCGGCGCCCTGCGCAGCGTGGCGCTGGTGCCCTTGCTGCGCAACAAGCGCCTGATCGGCAGCCTGAACCTGGCCAGCAGCGACGTGACGCGCTTCACGCCCGTGCTGGGCACGGATTTCATCAAGCACATGGCTTCCATCATCGCCATTTGCCTGGAAAACGTGATCAGCAATGAAATGCTCAAATACATCGGCTTGACCGATTCCTTGACGGGCGTCTACAACCGCCGCTATATCGACCGCCGCCTGCTGGAAGAAATCGCCCGCGCGCGTCGCCAGAATTATTGCATCTCATGCATGTATATCGACATCGACCATTTCAAGTCGGTCAATGACACCTACGGCCACCAGGGCGGCGACGAAGTGCTGCGCGAAGTGGCCACGCGCATCCGCACGGAATTGCGCCGCTCCGATGCGCTGGGCCGCTTCGGCGGCGAGGAATTCGTCGTCCTGCTGATCGACGCCGACCTCGACAGTGCCACCTTCGTGGCCGAGCGCATCCGCGCCAGCATCGCCGGCACCATGTTCGACTTGCCCGGCAGCGCGCAAGCGTGGGTCAGCGTGTCGATCGGCGTGGCCAGCCTGGAAGCGGACGCGGCACTGTTGCCGATCGAAACGGTGGCGCAGCAACTGGTGGCGCACGCCGACCAGGCCCTGTACCAGGCCAAGGCCGATGGCCGCAACAAGGTCATCAGCTGGCAGGCGCAGCCAGACTAACTATTTAAGTAGCAATGTTTCCGCTTTGGCCACGGCATCGGCCGTGCCGCGCAGCACCACCACGTCGCCGCTGGCCAGCTGCGTCTCGGGGGTGACATCGAGGCGGCCTCGGCCGCGGCGGATGGCGGTCACAAACGCGCCGCAGCCGGCCACGTCGATCGCGCTCAGGGGCAAGTCCACGCAGTGCGCCCCCTCGCTGACGGTGACCGTATGCAGGCGTTCCAGCTCGGCATCGTCACCCGCGTCGCTGGACCCGTGGAAATAGCCGCGCAAGGATGCATAACGCTCCTCGCGCGCCGCCTGCACCCGGTGCACCACGCGGCGCAGGGGCACGCCCATCATGATCAAGGCGTGCGAAGCGAGCATCAGGCTGCCTTCCATCAATTCCGGCACCACTTCGGCCGCGCCCGCCTTCTTCAGTTGGTCGAGGTCGGTATCGTCGTGGCTGCGCACGATGACGGGCAAGGTCGGGGCCATTTCGTTAAGTAAATGCAATAACTTCAAGGCCGAGGGCGTGTTGGCATACGTGATCACCACGGCGCTGGCCCGGTAGATGCCGGCCGCCACCAGGCTTTCGCGCCGTCCCGCGTCGCCATACGAGACATGCGCGCCGGCCAGCTGCGCTTCCTGCACCCGCTCCGGGTCCAGGTCCAGCGCGTGGTATTCGATTTTTTCTTCCGCCAGCAGGGTGGCCAGGCTTTGCCCGCTGCGCCCGAAGCCGGCGATCAGCACGTGTTTCTGCGAAGCCATGGTGCGCGTGGCGATCCTGGTGAGCGCCAGCGATTGCATCATCCAGTCGTTGGCCGCCAGTTTCATGACGATGGCGTCGGACTTGGCGATGAGGAAGGGCGCCGCCAGCATCGACAGCACCATCGACGCCAGCACCACCTGCACGACGAACGGGTCCATCAGCTTGATGCCGCCTGCCAGGTTCAGCAGCACGAAGCCGAACTCTCCCGCCTGCGCCAGTCCCAGTCCCGTGCGCAGGGCCACGCCGTTGCTGGAGCCGAACAGCCGGGCCAGGCCCGCGATCAGGGCGAATTTCAGCAGCACGGGGCCGCACAGCAGCAGCAGGACGAGCCACCAGTTGTCGAGCACGACGCGGATATTGAGCAGCATGCCGACGGTGATGAAGAACAGGCCCAGCAGCACGTCGCGGAAGGGCTTGATATCCTCTTCCACCTGGTGCTTGAATTCCGTCTCGGAAATGAGCATGCCGGCAACAAACGCTCCCAGGGCCAGCGACAGCCCCGCCCGTTCCGTGATCCAGGCCGCGCCCAGGGTGATCAGGAGCAGGTTGAGCATGAACAATTCTTGCGAGCGGCGCTTGGCGACGATGGTCAGCCAGCCGCGCACCATCTTCTGGCCGATGAACAAGAGCAAAATGAGGACGACCAGGGCCTTGCCGCCGGCCCAGGCCAGGGTTTCGGCCAGGTTGTCCGAATCGCGCGTGAGGGCGGGAATCAGGATCAGCAGGGGCACGACGGCCAGGTCCTGGAACAGCAGGATGCCGATGATCTTGCGGCCGTGTTCGCTTTCGAGCTCCAGCCGCTCCGTGAGCATTTTCGAGACGATGGCCGTCGACGACATGGCCAGCGCGCCGCCCAGGGCGAAGGCGGCTTGCCAGCTCAGGTGGATGTAGGCGGACAGGTAGCGCCCGACGAACCAGCCGAAGACGACGGTGGCGATGATGGTGGTGACCACCTGCGCCATGCCAAGGCCGAAGACGATGCGCCGCATGGCGAGGAACTTGGGAAGAGAGAATTCGAGCCCGATGGAAAACATCAGGAAGACGACGCCGAACTCGGCCAGGGTGTGGCTGGCCTCGTTTTCCGCCGCCAGGCCCAGCGCGTGGGGGCCGATGACGATGCCGACGGCCAGGTAGCCCAGCATGGGCGGCAAATGCAACATTCTGAAAGCGACCACGCCCAGCACGGCGCTGCCGAGTAACATCAGGGTCAGTTCAAGCGAGGAAAACATGGGTTGCCCGGTGCGGTCAATGGAAATCGTTGTTTGTTGTGACTGGCAAGTTTTTTGCTTTCCTAATTCGTTTATACTTTGGGCATGAGTGTAACCCATGAAAAAACAATGCTGAAAGCTTTTGATCGAATTGACATGCAAGCGACGACCGAGCGCGCCGTTGCGCTGGCCCGCACCACCTTGCAGATCGAGTCCGACGCCATCAATGCCCTGCATGCGCGCCTGGCCACGGACGACAGCGTCGGCCGCGCCGTGGCGATGTTGCTGCAATGCAAAGGTCGTGTCGTCGTCTCCGGCATCGGCAAGTCCGGCCATATCGCGCGCAAGATTGCCGCCACCCTCGCTTCCACCGGCACGCCGGCCCTGTTCGTGCATCCGGCCGAAGCGGCCCATGGCGACCTGGGCATGGTCACTTCAGACGATGCTTTTATTGCCATATCGTACTCCGGCGAATCGTCGGAACTGATGGCCATCATGCCCGTCGTCAAGCGCATGGGCGGCGTGCTGATTTCCATGACGGGCAAGCCCAATTCGAGCCTGGCCCAGCTGGCCGACGTGCACCTGGATATTTCTGTTGAGAAAGAAGCCTGTCCGCTGAACCTGGCGCCGACGGCCAGCACCACCGTCACCCTGGCCCTGGGCGACGCGATCGCCGTGGCCTTGCTCGACTTGCGCGGCTTCAAGGAAGAAGATTTTGCCCGCTCGCACCCGGGCGGCGCCCTGGGCCGCCGCCTGCTCACGCACGTGCATGACGTCATGCGCAGCGGCGAACGCGTACCCAAGGTGCCCGTGGACGCTTCCTTGCTGCAGGCACTGGAAGAAATGACGAAGAAAGGCATGGGCATGACGGCCGTCGTCGACGCGGACAACCGCCCCGTGGGCGTGTTTACGGATGGCGACTTGCGCCGCATGTTCGAGCGCGTGCAGGATTTCACGCAAGTGGCGATCCGCGACGTCATGCATGCGCAGCCGCGCAGCATCGCGCCCGAACGCCTGGCCGTCGATGCCGTGGCCGTGATGGAGCAGTTCCGCATCAACCAGATGCTGGTCGTCGATGCCGACGGCAAGCTGGTGGGCGCGCTGCATATCCATGATCTGACGCAAGCGAAGGTGATCTGATGGAAAGCGTAGCGGACAACCTGGCGCGCGCGGCCAAGGTCAAACTGATGATCTTTGACGTCGATGGCGTGCTCACCGACGGCAGCCTGCATTTCGGCCCGGACGGCGAGATGATGAAGACGTTTAATGTGTATGATGGCCTGGGCATCAAGCTGCTGCAGGAATCGGGTGTGCAGACGGCCATCATCAGCGCGCGCCGCTCGGCGATTACGGCGCGCCGCGCGCAAGACCTGGGCATTACCCATGTGCACCAGGGCGGCCACGACAAGCTGACGCCGTTTCGCGAACTGCTGGCGCTGACGGGCTTGACGGAAGAGCAATGCGGCTATATCGGCGACGACGTCATCGATGCGCCCATCCTGAAACGCGTCGGCTTTGCCGTCAGCGTGCCGGGCGGGCGCCCGGAAGTGCAGGGCCTGGCCCACCATGTGACGCAGGCCGGCGGCGGCCGCGGGGCGGTGCGCGAAATCTGCGAATTCCTGCTGCGCGCCCAGGATAACTATGCGCGCGTCATGGCGCCGTTCCTGGAGTGAGGCGCGCCGCCTCGCCAGTGACATTTGAAAGAGTAAAGCCCTATGCGTAAGCCAGGAGGCGCCCATCGCTGGCGCATGATTTTCACCGTGCTGGGCGCGGTTGTCGTCGCGCTGGGCAGCTTTTGGCTGCTCGAAGTGATGAACAAGAATGGCCAGGACATCACGGCCAGCAAGCATCTGGATGAGCCTGACTATTTCATCACCAATTTCAGCCTGGTGCGCATGGATTTGACGGGTAAACCCAGCTATATCGTGTCGGGCACCAAGCTCACGCATTATCCGCTGGACGATTCATCCGACATCGACCAGCCCTTCGTGCGCAAGCTCACGCCAGGCATGCCGCCGATGAACATGAATGCGGAACTGGCGCATATCGACCAGGACAATACCCGGTTGCAACTGCACCGCAATGTCGTGATTGACCGCGTGGCCAGTCCGAAGGCGCAGAACCTGACGGTCAAGACGGAAGCGCTGACGGTGTTCCCGGATGAAGAAAGAATGGAAACGGACGTGCCTGTCGATATCCTGACGGGCACCTCGCGCCTCAATGGCGTCGGCATGAAGGCGAATAACGCCACCGGCGTGGTGGAAGTGCAGAATGCGCTGCGCATGGTCCTCCCGCCGAAACCGCGCCCGGCCGCGGCGGCAAAATGACAGAATGAAACAAGGAAACCATACTATGAAGAATATCTTGCTGTTGACCGCATTTTCCCTGGCCATGATGGGCGTGGCGCATGCCGAGAAGGCCGATTCGGAAAAGGAAGCCGTCATCACGGCACGTAGCGGCCACGTCGATGACATCAAGCAGGTGCGCACCCTGACGGGCGACGTCGTGCTGGTCAAGGGGACGCTGACCATGAAGGCGGGTCGCGCCGTGATCACGGAAGATCCGCAAGGCTACCAGTTCATTACTTTCTGGGCCGACCCCGGCAAGCTCGCCACCTTCCGCCAGAAGCGCGATGGCGCGGGCGACCTGTGGGTGGAAGGCGAAGCGGAGCGCGTGGAATACGACAACAAGACGGAAGTGGTGAAACTGTTTTCCAGGGCGAAACTGACGCGCCTGGAAGGCACGAAAGTGACCGACGTGGCCAATGGCGCCTTCATCTCGTATGACAGCCGCAAGGAAGTGTTTGCGATGGAAAATTCCAACAGCGGCACCAGTACGCCGGATGGCGGCAGCGTGCGCATGGTGATCCAGCCGAAAACCAAGGCACCGGCGGCGGAGAAAGCGCCGGCCACGCCTGCGCCAGGAAAGAAATAATGGACAATACTCGTTGCGGCAGCACCCTGATCGTTCGCGGGCTGCAAAAAACCTATGGCAAGCGGCAAGTCGTGCATGATGTCTCGCTGCAAGTCGAATGCGGCGAAGTGGTGGGGTTGCTGGGGCCGAATGGCGCCGGCAAGACCACCTCGTTCTACATGATCGTCGGCCTGGTGCCGTCCGATGGCGGCAGCATCGATATCAGCGGCGTGGACATCTCCAGCCTGCCGATTCACCGCCGCGCGCAGATGGGCCTGTCCTACCTGCCGCAGGAAGCCTCCGTCTTCCGCAAGTTGACGGTGGAAGACAATATCCGCGCCGTGCTGGAAATCCAGACCGTCGAAGGCCGTCCGCTGAAAAAGGCCGAGATTGAGGAGCGCCTGGATAAATTGCTGGCCGACTTGCAGATTGAAAAGTTGCGCGAGAATCAGGCCCTGTCCCTGTCGGGCGGTGAGCGCCGCCGCGTGGAAATCGCCCGCGCGCTGGCCACCGATCCCCGTTTCGTGCTGCTCGACGAACCGTTCGCCGGCGTCGATCCGATCGCCGTGATCGAGATCCAGCGCATCGTACGCTTCTTGAAGGAGCGCAATATCGGTGTGCTGATCACCGATCATAATGTGCGCGAGACGCTGGGTATTTGCGACCGTGCCTACATCATCAACCAGGGCTCGGTGCTGGCGTCGGGACGCCCCGACGACATCATCGCGAACGAGTCGGTACGCCGGGTCTATCTGGGCGAACACTTCCGCATGTGAGCCAATGAAACAATCATTGCAGCTGCGCACGTCGCAGCACCTGGCACTGACGCCGCAGTTGCAGCAATCGATACGCCTGTTGCAATTGTCTACCCTGGAATTGCATCAGGAACTAGAGCAACTGTTGACGGACAATCCCTTGCTCGAGCGCCTCGACGATCCGCTCGACCGCTCGCTGCGTCTGCTGTCCGACGGCGCCTTGAGTTCCACGGCCGCGCCGGCCGAAGCGCCGCCCCAGCCGCCAAGCCAGGAAGCGCCCGCAGCGCCGGCCGAAGCGGAGGCGTTTGACGGCGAGGCCGGCGACAGCCCGGCCGCCGCGGATGGCGGCGACAGCGACTGGAGCGAGGCGAGCCGCGGCAAGGCGCCCGACGACGAAGATTCGCGTCCGCAATTGGAGGCCCATCACTGCACCCTGCGCGAACACTTGATGGAGCAGATGCGCGTGACGGTGCTTGAATTGCGCGACCGCGCGCTGGTCGAGCTGATCATCGACGCGCTCGACGACAATGGCTATCTGGAAGAGTCGCTCGACGACATCCTGGCGCGCCTGCCGGAGGAGCTGGAAATCGATGCCGACGAGATGCGCACGGCCTTGTCGCTGCTGCAAAGTTTCGATCCGCCGGGCGTGGGCGCGCGCAATGCGTCCGAATGCCTGGCGCTGCAAATCAAGCGCTTGCCGCACATCGCCATGGTGACGCGGCGCATGGCGCTCGTCATCGTGGAAAAGCACCTGGCCTGGTTTGCCCAGCGCGATTTCAACAAGCTGAAAAAAGCCCTCGATTGCGACGATGAAGACTTGCGCGAAGCGCAGACCGTGATTCGCCAGTGCAATCCGCATCCGGGCGCCGTGTTCGCCTCGGACGTGTCCGATTACGTGGTGCCCGACGTCGTCGTCAAGCGCGCGCGCAATGGCTGGCAAGTCACCCTGAACAATGATGTCATGCCGCGCCTGCGCGTCAACGCCATGTACGCCAACTTGCTCAAGCAGGGCAAGGGCGAGGGCGCCATGGGCGCACAGTTGCAGGAAGCCAAGTGGCTGATCAAGAATATGCGCCAGCGCTTCGATACGATCCTGCGCGTGGCGCAGGCGATAGTAGAAAGACAAAAGAACTTTTTCTCGCATGGGGCCGTTGCCATGCGTCCCCTTGTGCTCCGTGAAATAGCTGATACACTGGGTTTACACGAGAGTACTATCTCGCGGGTAACAACTCAAAAGTACATGCTGACCCCGCACGGCATGTTCGAGTTGAAATATTTCTTTGGTAGCCACGTCGCCACCGAAGCGGGGGGCGAAGCGTCATCGACGGCGATACGGGCATTGATCGTGCAACTGACAGGAGCAGAAGACCCTAAAAATCCTTTATCCGACAGTAAGATTGCGGACATGCTGGGGGAACAAGGCATGGTGATTGCGCGACGTACTGTTGCCAAATACCGGGAAGCGTTGAAAATTCCGCCAGTGAGCCTGCGTAAGTGTTTGTAAGTTTTTTTCGGTTCCTCTGCGGGCCGGATAGGATGGACCGCACGAACCCGATCATCTTTAGGAGTGTGTATGAATCTCACCATCAGCGGACATCATCTCGAAGTGACACCAGCCATCCGTGAATACGTACAAACGAAGCTGGAGCGCGTGAAACGTCATTTCGATCAAGTCATCGATATCGCCGTGATTCTGACCGTGGATAACCTCAAAGAGAAAGAAAAACGTCAAAAGGCCGAAGTCAACCTGCGTTTGAGTGGCAAAACTGTCTATGTGGAAAGCCTGGCGCAAGACCTGTATGCCGCAATCGATAGCCTGATCGACAAGCTCGATAGGCAAGTGATGAAATACAAAACCAAAGTGCAAGGGCACGGTAAAGAGGCGATCAAGCATCTGCCAGACAGCTCCGAGGAAGACGCCGTCGTCGCCGTCTAAGGCCACCCGCTTCCAGCAGTTGTGATCAACTAAGGGCGCACATCTTGCGCCCTTTTTTGCGCCTGGACCTTTTGAGCGCAATGTTCCCCGCGCAGGCGCTAGAATACTGGCACTTTCACTTCTTTCCTGCCTGCCATGAGCGACTTCGTCCAGACTGCCATCCGCAACCGCACGGGCTACATCGTGCTCGACCGTCCGAAAGCCTTGAATTCCCTGTCGCTGGAGATGGTGCGCGCCCTGAGTGCGGCCCTGCTGGCCTGGCGCGACGATCCGCAGGTGGATGCCGTGGTGATCCGCTCCAGCAGTGAAAAATCCCTGTGCGCCGGCGGCGACATCCGTTTCTTTTACGATGCGGGCCTGGCCACGCCGCAGGGCGGCAGCGCCTTGCTGGAGGACTTCTTTACGGAAGAATATGCGTTAAATCATTTAATTCATTTCTACCCAAAACCGTATATTGCCGTGATGGATGGCGTGGTGATGGGCGGCGGCATGGGCGTGGCGCAAGCCGGGCCCGGCAACCAGTTGCGCATCGTGACGGGCCGCACGCGCATGGCCATGCCGGAAGTCAATATCGGCCTGTTTCCGGACGTGGGCGGCAGTTATTTTCTTTCCCGCTTGGCCGGCCAGCTGGGCTTGTACCTGGGTTTGACGGGCTTGACGATCAACGCGGCCGACGCCCTGTACACGGGCCTGGCCGATGTCTACCTGCCCGAGGCGCAGATGGGGGCGCTGCTGGAACTGTTCGAGTCGACGCGGGGCGAGGCCTTGCCGGTGGCCATCAAGGCGCTGGCGGCACCGTTCCAGGCCGAGGCGGGCGCTTCTCCGCTGGCCACTGCGCGCGCGGCGCTGGACCGCCATTTTGGCGCCCCTTCCGTGGCGGCCATCATGGCCTCGCTGGCGCAGGATGACAGCGCGTTTGCCGGCAAGGCGCTGGCGGCCATGCGCTTGCGTTCGCCCTTGATGATGTCGGTGACCCTGGAATTGCTGCAGCGGGGCGCCCACCTGGGCGTGGCCGATTGCCTGCGCATGGAACGCAGCGTGGTGCGCCGCAATTTCGAACATGGCGAAGTGCTCGAGGGCGTGCGCGCGCTGGTGGTCGACAAGGACAATGCGCCGCGCTGGAATCCTGCCAGCCTGGACGATGTCGACGCGGCCATGGTGGCGCGCTTCTTTGCCCCCGTCTGGCCGGCGCAAGCGCATCCGCTGCGCCACCTCGACTAATTAGCTGCGTTCGCGGTGGCGCAGGACGACGCGCTCGTTGGGGCCGAAATACTGCGCCAGCCGCTCCGCCATGTACACGGAGCGGTGCTGGCCGCCCGTGCAGCCCAGGGCCACCGTCAGGTAGCTGCGGTTGTCGGACTTGAATGACGGCAACCATTTCTCGATGAAGGCGCGGATGTCGGCCAGCAGTTCCAGCGCGCTTGGCTGCGCGTCGAGGAAGGCGATCACGGGCGCGTCGCGTCCGTCGAGCGGGCGCAGCGCCAGGTCGTAATACGGATTCGGCAAGGCCCGCACGTCGAAGACGAAATCGGCGTCCAGCGGCACGCCCAGCTTGAAGGCGAACGATTCGAAGAACAGGGTCAGCGGCGCGCGCTCGGAAGCGACGATATCCTTGATCCAGGCGCGCAATTTGTTGGCGCTCAGTTCCGACGTGTCGATCACATGGCCCAGCTGTTCGATGGCCGACAGGCGTTCGCGTTCTTCCGAGATGCACTCGATCAGGGTGCGGCGGCTGGCCGGATTCTGGTTTGGACGCAGTTCGTGCGACAGGGGATGGCTGCGCCGCGTTTCCGAGAAGCGCGCCACCAGCGAATGCGTGGTGGCCGTCAAGAACATCACCTTGACGTCATGCCCCTGGTCGCGCAGCAGGGCCACATTGTGCGGCAGGCTGGTCAGCGACTCGGCGCTGCGCGCATCGACGGCGACGGCCAGTTGCGGTGTGCCTTCGTCGAGCAGGGTTTGCACCAGACTGGGCAGCAAGGCCGGTGGCAGGTTGTCGACACAATAGTAGCCGGTATCTTCCAGCACATTGAGCGCGACGGATTTACCGGAGCCGGATATTCCGGTGATAAGGACGATATGCATACGCCGATCATACAATAAAGATCGGCGCTCTGCTTCCAAGGCAATTATCTTTACAAATTATTGCAATTATTGTTCGAGCATTGCTTGTATTTAATTGTTGCGATTGGCGTCAATGTGGGGTCAGACCCGTCGGGTCGGACCCCGGTAATTAGTCGCCACTCATTGCCAAACGTTGGTGCAGCAGGGAATTCACGCAGCACAGCTGCGTGCCTGCGTAACGGTTCGCCCTTGCAAGGGCGAACTCCTTGGCAACATTAATCGCCACTCATGGCGAGTCGTTGCCGCTCCATGAACTCCTGCAAGGTATCGATGCCGCGCAATTGCAAAATCGTATTGCGCACGGCCGCTTCCAGCAGCACGGCGATGTTGCGGCCGGCGGCGACGGGGATGACAACCTTGCGTACGGGCAATCCGAGCACGTCTTCCGTGGGGAACAGGAAAGGCAGGCGCTCGACTTCTTCTTCCAGCGCGTTGCGGCGCACCAGGTGCACGATCAGCTTCAGGCGCATTTTGCGGCGCACGGCCGTTTCGCCAAAGATGGCCTTGATGTCGAGCAAGCCCAGGCCCCGCACTTCCAGCAGGTTTTGCAGCAGGGGCGGGCAGCGGCCTTCGATCATGTTGGGCGCGATGCGCGAGAATTCGACGGCGTCGTCGGCCACCAGGCCGTGGCTGCGCGAAATCAGTTCCAGGCCCAGCTCGCTCTTGCCCAAGCCCGAATCGCCCGTGATCAGCACGCCCACGCCCAGTACGTCCATGAACACGCCATGCATGATGATGCGCTGCGCCAGTTTCTTCGACAGGTAGACGCGCAGGAAGTCGATCACTTGCGCGGCCGGCAGCGGGGTGGAGAACAGGGGAATGTTTTGCTCGTCGCAGATGGCGAGGATGTCGGGCGGCGTTTCCAGCCCCTGCGCGATGATCAGCGCGGGCGGGCCGCCGGCGATCAGCTCGCCGATCACGTGGGTGCGCGTATTGACCTTCAGACGCTGGTAGTAATTGATTTCCTGGTGACCAAAGACCTGGATGCGGCCCGGATGGATCAGGTTCAAGTGGCCCACCTGGTCGGCGGCCGACGAGACGTCGCCCGAGATCAGGCGCTCGCCGCCGGGGAAGCCGGCGAACCAGCCCAGTTGCAGACTTTCACGATTATCGTCGTACAGGCGTTGTATCGTCAGCGGCGTTTGCAACATGGCAGTCTTCTTCAGGAGTGGAGGAATACCTGAAGTTTAACCCGCCGCTTGCAGACTGGGTTGCCAATTGACGATGCGCGAATGCACGGATTTCGGTTCCGGATCCGTGGCCAGCGCCGTGCGGAAGGCGTCATCGGAAAACATTTCGGCGATTTCCGACAGGATTTCCAGATGTTGCTGGGTGACATGATCGGGAATCAGCAGGAAAAACAGCAGATTGACGGGCTTGCCATCGGGCGACTCGAACGGAATCGGCTCGGCCAGGCGCACGAAGGCGCCCAGCGGCGATTTCAAGGTTTTGCTGCCCTTGACTCTGCCATGCGGCACGGCCACGCCATGGCCCAGGCCAGTCGAGCCCAGGCGTTCACGGGCAAACAGATTGTCCGAGACGGTAGAGCGGGCGATGCCGTAATTATTTTCGAAGATCAGGCCGGCTTGCTCGAAGGCGCGCTTTTTGCTGGAGACTTCCAGGTCCAGCAGGACGTTTTCGAGGGATAGTATTTTGCTAAGATTAGTCATGACACTCAATGAAATGGTGCAATGCGCAGAGGGCTTGCGAGCCGAATTATAGGCCTGTTTCCGCGGCCTGTAACGCCAATTCTCAACAGTATACGCCCGCTGCGGGCGCAGTGGGCGCTACAGCCCATGTGGCCATCATTTTAGCAAAAAAATAACATCGGCGTGTATCGGCTATTTCCTGATTAAAAACACGCGGCGCGCCGGTTTTTCCGCCGCCGAATGCCGATTTTCCGATTTTTCAGCGTCTTTGACATGCTCTGCGGCACTACTGCAACGTTGTTTTAAAACACAGCCAACATTCCTGTTGGCATGGTTTACTGATGTCGCGCGGTATTACTGGCGCGCATTGCGCAGATTGCCCGGCATCGCTCCCGTGCTGAAGTTGCTGCGCCATGGATTGATATCGAGGCCGCCGCGGCGCGTGTAGCGCGCATACACGGACAGCTTTTGTGGCTTGCACTGGCGCAAGATGTCGACAAAGATGCGCTCCACGCATTGCTCGTGGAATTCATTGTGCTCGCGGAAACCGATCAGGTAGCGCAGCAGGCTTTCCTGGTCGATCTGCGGCCCCGCATATTCGATCTGCACGCTGCCCCAGTCGGGCTGGCCCGTCACCAGGCAATTCGACTTGAGCAGGTGCGAGACGAGTTTTTCTTCCACCGGCGCTTCATCGAGCGCCGCCTTCAGAAGCAGCGGCGAGGGCGTGTATTGGGTGATTTCCAGGTCCAGGCGGTCCAGCAGCACGCCGTCGAATTCGCCCATTTTCAGCTTGCCGAAATCTTCCTGCAAAGTCAGTTCCACTTGCACGGGGGCGCCGAAGCCCTTCGATAAATCCTGCTTGAGCAAGGTTAACAAGGCTTCCGGGCTGTCCAGTTTGGTCTGATTGAACGAGTTCAGGTACAGCTTGAACGACTTCGATTCGATGATGTTGGGCGAATCGGCCGGGGCGCTGACCTTGGCGATGGCCACCTGCGGCTTGCCGCGCTGGTTCAGCCACGACAGTTCATACGCATTCCAGATGTCGAGGCCGAAAAACGGCAAGGTGCCGTGCAGTTCCAGCTCGTCGCGCTTGCCCTGGCGCGGAATCGGAAACAGCAATTCCGGTGCGTAATCGGTGCGGTAGGCGGAGCTTTTGCCCAGCGGGGATTGTTCGGCGAGGTCGTTGGTGGTGGTCATGGTGGCGTGGCTACGAATTCTGTGAAGGGTGAATGGTAGCCTATTTCAATCCAACGGCGAGGGCCGGGGTCAGACCCCGGCATTTGCCGTTGGCTTACTTCCCAATTATCCCAGGAATAATTTGTACACGGGATTGCTGCTCTCATCCCAGTAGCGATAGCCCAGGGTATCGAGGAAGCGGGCAAATTCTCCCATCTCGTCGGGCGGCACCTGCAGGCCGATGAGGATGCGGCCCACGTCGCCGCCCTGGCTGCGGTAATGGCACAGGGAAATATTCCAGTTCGGCGCCATGCTGTCGAGGAAACGCATCAGCGCGCCCGGGCGTTCGGGGAATTCAAAGCGGTACAGCAGCTCGTCCTGGGCCAGCCGGCTCTTGCCGCCCACCAGGTGGCGGATGTGCGACTTGGCCAGCTCGTCGTGGGTCAGGTCCAGGGTCTGGAATTCGTGTTCCTCGAAGGTCTTGGCCAGCACGCTCGACTCATGCCGGTCGGCAATTTGAATGCCGACGAACACGTGCGCTGCTTTTTCATCGCTGATCCGATAGTTAAATTCCGTCACGTTGCGCGCGCCGATGAGCGAGCAGAAACGCTTGAAGCTGCCCCGCTGTTCGCGCATGGTGACGGCAAACACGGCTTCGCGGAATTCACCCAGCTCGGCCCGTTCCGCGACGAAGCGCAAACGGTCGAAATTCATGTTCGCGCCGCTGGCGATGGTGACCAGGGTTTCATTGTTGACGGGGTGCTTGGTCAGGCTGGCCCGTTCCACATAGGCCTTGGCGCCGGCGACGGCCAGCGCGCCGGACGGTTCCAGGATGCTGCGCGTATCCGTAAACACATCCTTGATGGCGGCGCAGATGGCGTCCGTGTCGACGGTGATGATTTCATCGACATACGCCTGCACCAGGCGGAAGGTTTCCTCGCCGGCCAGGCGCACGGCCGTGCCGTCGGCAAACAGGCCCACATCGTTCAGGGTCACGCGCTCGCCCGCCTTCAGCGAACGGGCCATGGCGTTCGAATCGACGCTTTGCACGCCGATGATCTTGATGTCGGGGCGAATCTGTTTCACGTAGGCGGCAATGCCTGCGATTAAGCCGCCACCGCCGATGGGCGCGAAGATGGCGTGGATGGGGCCGGCGTGCTGGCGCAGGATTTCCATGCCGATCGTGCCCTGGCCTGCGATCACGTCCGGGTCGTCGAACGGGTGCACGAAGGTCAGCTTCTGTTCCTTTTCCAGGGTCAGCGCATGGTTGTAGGCATCCGTGTACGACTCGCCGTGCAGCACCACTTCCACGTTCACGCCGCCGCGTCCCTTGACCGCCTCGACCTTCACCAGCGGCGTGGTGGTGGGCATGACGATGACGGCACGGCAACCCATGCGGGCGGCCGACAGGGCCACGCCCTGGGCATGGTTGCCGGCCGAGGCGCAAATCACGCCCCGTTTGCGGTCCGCTTCGCTCAGCTTGGACATCTTGTTGTAGGCGCCACGAATCTTGAAACTGAACACGCTTTGCATGTCTTCGCGCTTGAAGTAAATCTGGTTGTTCAGGCGCTGCGACAGGGCAGGGGCCAGTTCCAGCGGCGTTTCGGTAGCGACGTCATAGACGCGGGCGGTCAGGATTTTCTTGAGGTAGTCGATGTTCATAGTCTGCAAGCAAGTGATTCTGGGCCAGAAAGGGTCTGGAGCGTGTCGGGCGATAGCGGCGGCGCCGCGGCGGATAGCCTGGCGACAATAATGCTCTGTGGAACTGCGGGCGGGTAGGCCTTTGCCGGCCGGCGCGGATTGTGCGGCGCGCAAGCTGCTCTTCATTATAATGGAGAGCCTTACTGCATCGCGAAGTGTTCCATGATCGAATCCGCAATCGCCTGGCTGCTGCAGCTGATCGCAGCGCCGGAAGTCGGGCTGACATCGGTCTTTCTGATCAGCTTTATTTCCGCCACCCTGTTGCCGCTCGGCTCGGAACCGGCCGTCTTTGCCGTCATCAAGGCCAATCCCGCGCTGTTCTGGGCCGCCATTGGCGTTGCCACCCTGGGCAATACCCTGGGCGGTATCGTCGACTACTGGATGGGCTACCGGGCCAAGCAGGCGTTTGCCAAGGAGCGCGACACGCGCTGGTTCCGCTGGCTGGCCCGTTACGGCGCCAAGACCATGCTGCTGGCCTGGCTGCCCATCGTGGGCGATCCCCTGTGCACCCTGGCCGGCTGGCTCAAGCTGCCGTTCTGGCCCAGCGTCGCCTACATGGCCGTCGGCAAGTGCGCGCGCTACCTGACCATGACGGGCTTGCTGCTATACGTGCCCGATGGCGTATGGCACCGGATTGGACAGATGCTGGCGTAAATGGCACGCAAACGGCACGCAAACGGGGCGTAATGCAACGCCGGCTTGCCCTGTTTTTGGGCAGTTCGATAGTTTGCAGCAGAGTCTGTTTCTTGGCATTTTTGCGTCAAAAAATCACAAAGCCTGGTTTTTTATTCATGTAAAAGATGGCTTTTCCGTATTTGCTATGGTGGTGGATGCGGTGCTTAAACCTTAGGCTGCCTAAGGCTGTTCCCGCATGGTGCGGCGCAATAAGATAAAATGGGCCTTTAGGGTCCAGTCCACATCGTCACCACACTCCATGAACGCTCCCGCACATATCCAAGCTTTACTGGCAGAAACGCCGAATGGTCCCGCAGCAAGCCGCCTGCGCGAAATCCCGTATAACTACACGTCGTTTTCCGATCGCGAGATCGTCATACGCCTGTTGGGGGAGGACTCCTGGCGCCTGCTCGACGAGCTGCGCGGCGCCCGCCAGACGGGTCGTTCGGCCCGCATGCTGTACGAGGTGCTGGGCGACATCTGGGTCGTGCGCCGCAACCCCTACCTGCAAGATGACTTGCTCGACAATCCGAAGCGCCGCCAGGGCTTGATCGATGCCTTGCATCACCGCCTGGCCGAAGTCGACAAGCGCCGCCTGGGCATCGATGCGGCCGGCGGTGACGCCGCGGCCAGCGGCGAAGCGCCGGACGTGGCGCAGGCGCGCAGCAAGAATGTGGAACTGCTGCTGAAGGCAGCCAGCAAGGCCGTGGCCGACTTCGGCGACGAATTCCGCAAGACCTACGATTTGCGCAAGCGCACGGTCAAGGTGCTGGGCCGCTACACGGAAAAACACAATGTGCGCTTCGACGGCATGACGCGCGTGTCGCACGTGACGGACGCCACCGACTGGCGGGTGGAATACCCGTTCGTCGTGCTCACGCCCGACACGGAAGAGGAAATGGCCGGCCTGGTGAAGGGCTGTATCGAGCTGGGGCTGACCATCATCCCGCGCGGCGGCGGCACCGGCTACACGGGCGGCGCGATTCCCCTGACGCCGATGTCGGCCGTCATCAACACGGAAAAACTCATTACCCTGGGCGCCGTGGAAATGACGGTCTTGCCGGGCTTGACGCACGAATACGCGACCATCAATTCGGGCGCCGGCGTGATCACGAACAAGGTGTCGGAAGCGGCGGAAAAGGCCGGTTTCGTGTTTGCCGTCGACCCGACGTCCGCGCACGCATCGTGCATCGGCGGCAACGTTGCCATGAATGCGGGCGGCAAGAAAGCCGTGCTGTGGGGCACGGCGCTGGACAACCTGGCCTCGTGGCGCATGGTCGACCCGAACGGCGACTGGCTCGACGTCACGCGCCTCGACCATAACCTGGGCAAGATCCACGATATCGCGCTGGCACGTTTTCAGCTGGAATGGCGTCACCCGAGCACGCGCGACGCGACGAAACCGAACGCGCCGTTCAAGACGGAAATCCTGGAAATTCCTGGCCGCAAGTTCCGTAAGGAAGGCCTGGGCAAGGACGTCACCGACAAGTTCCTCGCCGGCTTGCCGGGCATCCAGAAAGAGGGTTGCGACGGCCTGATCACGTCGGCGCGCTGGATTTTGCACAAGATGCCGAAGTTCGCCCGTACCGTCTGCCTGGAATTCTTTGGCCAGGCGCGCGACGCGATCCCGTCGATCGTGGAAATCAAGGATTACCTCGATAGCTTGCCGGCGAAAGGCGAGCAATACACGACCTTGCGCCTGGCGGGCCTGGAACACCTGGACGAGCGCTACCTGCGCGCCGTTGGCTACGCCACCAAGTCGAAACGGGGCGTGCTGCCGAAGATGGCCTTGTTTGGCGACATCGTCGGCGACGATGAAAATGCCGTTGCGCAAGCCGCGTCGGAAGTGGTGCGCATCGCCAACACCCGCGTGGGCGAAGGTTTTGTCGCCGTCAGCCCGGAAGCGCGCAAGAAATTCTGGCTCGACCGCGCCCGTACGGCCGCGATTGCCAAGCACACCAATGCGTTCAAGATCAATGAAGACGTGGTGATCCCCCTGAACCGCATGGGCGAATACACGGATGGCATCGAGCGCATCAATATCGAGCTGTCGATCAAGAACAAGCTGCAACTGGCCGAGGCCTTGAGCGAGTTCTTTGGCAAGGGTAATTTGCCAGTAGGCAAGAGCGACGATGCCTCCGATGACCGCGTCGACGATGCAGAAATGCTGGGCGACCGCGCCGAGCAGGCGCAACAGCTGCTGGCGCAAGTCACGCGCCGCTGGACCTATCTGTTGGCCCAGCTGGACCGTCCGCTGGCGGACGTGAAGGGCGAGCTGGCTGAACTGGGCATGGAGCGCTTGCTGCCCGTGTTCGATGCGCGCCTGGAAACGCAGCCGGACGCCACCCTGTTCGACGTGGTGCAGGACCGCACCGTGCGTGTGACCTGGAAGCAAGAGATCCGCGCCCAGCTGCGCCAGATCTTCAACGGCGCCGCGTTTAAACTGATCCTCGACGAGGCGACGGCGATTCACGCGCGCATCCTGCGTTCGCGCGTCTTTGTCGCGCTGCACATGCATGCGGGTGACGGCAACGTGCATACCAACTTGCCCGTCAACTCGGACAATTACGAAATGCTGCAGGACGCCCACGAAGCCGTGGGCCGCATCATGATCCTGGCCCGCTCGCTCAATGGCGTCATTTCCGGCGAACACGGTATCGGCATCACCAAGCTGGAATTTCTGACGGAAGAAGAGATCGGCGAATTCCGCAGCTACAAGCAGCGCATCGATCCGGAAGGCCGTTTCAACAAGGGCAAGCTGCTGAACCTGCCGGGCATGGGCGCCGACTTGCGCAATGCCTATACGCCATCGTTCGGCCTGATGGGGCATGAGTCCCTGATCATGCAGCAAAGCGATATCGGCGCCATCGCCGACAGCGTCAAGGATTGCTTGCGTTGCGGCAAGTGCAAGCCTGTGTGCTCGACCCATGTGCCGCGCGCCAATTTGCTGTACTCGCCGCGCGACAAGATCTTGGCGACCTCGTCCCTGATCGAAGCCTTCCTGTACGAAGAGCAGACGCGCCGCGGTATTTCCATCAAGCATTGGGAAGAGTTCGAGGACGTGGCCGACCATTGCACGGTATGCCATAAATGCGTCACGCCTTGCCCCGTGAACATCGATTTCGGCGACGTGTCGATGAACATGCGCAACTTGCTGCGCAAGATGGACAAGAAGAGCTTTAATCCGGGCACCAAGGCAACGATGATGTTCCTCAACGCCACCGATCCCGTGACCATCAACGCTACGCGCAAGGTCATGATCGGCTGGGGCTACAAGGCGCAGCGCCTGGGCCACGATCTGTTGAAGAAGTTTGCCAAGAAGCAAACCAAGGCACCGCCGCCATCGACGGGCAAGCCGCCCGTCAAGGCGCAGGTGATCCATTTTATTAACAAAAAGATGCCGGGCAACCTGCCGAAGAAATCGGCGCGCGCGCTGCTCGACATCGAAGACGATAAAGTCATCCCGATCATCCGCAATCCGAAGACGACCACGGCCGATACGGAAGCCGTGTTCTATTTCCCTGGTTGCGGTTCGGAGCGCCTGTTCTCGCAAGTGGGCCTGGCCACGCAAGCGATGCTGTGGGAAGTGGGCGTGCAAACGGTCTTGCCGCCGGGCTACCTGTGCTGCGGTTATCCGCAACGGGGCGCGGGCGAGTTCGACAAGGCCGAGAAGATGATGACGGACAACCGCGTCCTGTTCCACCGCATGGCCAACACGCTTAATTACCTCGACATCAAGACGGTACTGGTGTCGTGCGGCACCTGCTATGACCAGCTGGCGACGTATCAGTTTGAAAAGATTTTCCCGGGCTGCCGCATCATGGATATCCATGAGTATTTGCTGGAGAAAAACGTCAAGCTGGAAGGCGTCAACGGCACGCGCTATATGTACCACGAGCCATGCCACAATCCGATGAAGCTGCAGGAATCGGGCAAGACCATCAATTCCCTGATCAGCACGGTGGACAACGTGAAGATCGAGAAGAATGACCGTTGCTGCGGCGAATCGGGTTCGCTGGCCGTCACGCGCCCCGACATTTCCACGCAAGTGCGTTTCCGCAAGGAAGAAGAGATGGTCAAGGGTGCCGACAAGCTGCGCGGCGATGGTTTTACGGGCGACGTGAAAATCCTCACCAGCTGCCCGTCGTGCCTGCAAGGCTTGTCGCGCTACAATGACGATTCGGGCACGACGGCCGACTACATCGTCGTCGAGATCGCCAAACACTTGCTGGGAGAGAACTGGATGCCGGATTACGTGAAACGCGCCAATGACGGCGGCATCGAACGGGTGCTCGTGTGATGTCCGCGAGTTGCGACCTTTGCAACTTGCTGGACGGCTACGCCAACAAGCAGGGTCTGGAGACCTTGCTGTGGCGCAGCGAGCGCCTGTCCGTGGTGGCCGTCGACGATCCTGCCTACCCCGGCTTTTGCCGCGTGGTCTGGAACAAGCACGTGAAGGAAATGACGGACCTGACGCCGGGCGAGCGCAACTACGTCATGGAAGTCGTGTGGCAAGTCGAACTGGCCGTGCGGGAAGTGATGCAGCCGGAAAAGGTCAACGTGGCCAGTTTTGGCAACATGACGCCGCACGTGCATTGGCACGTGATTCCCCGCTACCGCGACGACGCGCATTTTCCAAATCCCAGCTGGGCCGTGATCCAGCGCGAGACGGCGCCCGAGGTGCTGGCCGCGCGCCGCACCCTGCTGCCGGCCTTGCGCGACGCCATCCTTCAACGTTTATCCGCATAAAGTATCGTCATGACTGAAAAAGCAGCAACGCCCCAACCCACCGGCTTGACCGTGCACAACCAGTCGCGCGTGCTCGACGTGGCTTTCGACGATGGCAGCGAATTTGCGCTGCCGTTCGAATACCTGCGCGTGTACTCGCCGTCGGCCGAAGTCCAGGGCCATGGCAAGGGCCAGGAAACCTTGCAATTAGGCAAGCGCCTGGTTGGCATCACGGGCCTGGAGCCGGTCGGTAACTATGCCGTACAGCCCACCTTCAGCGACGGCCACAATTCCGGCCTGTACACCTGGGCCTATCTGTACAAGCTGGGCGCGCAGCAGGCAACCCTGTGGCAGGATTATCTGGACCGCCTGACGGCAGCCGGCTACCCGGGCGACAGCGGCCGCGACGCCAAGGCGGACATGACGGTCAAGCAATCTTCCGGACACGTCCATGGACCCAGTTGCGGGCACAAACACTAAGTCAAAAAAATAATGCGGTAAGCTTGTCGGATTGCCGCCGCCCCGTTCGTCGTATGAATGCCCGCGCTTGCGGGCATTTTTCTTTTGGAGAAGAGACTATGGAATACATGATCCTGATCTACGCCGACGAGGCACGCTATGAAGCCTTGGAGGAGGGCCAGATGGCCAGCCTGATGGCCGACTTTGCCAGCTATACGCAAGCGCTGGAGGCGGCCGGCGTGCTGCGCGGGGGCGCGGAACTGGCGCCCGTGCGCAGCGCCACCAGCGTGCGTGTGCAAAACGGCAAACCCGTCATCACGGATGGGCCGTTCGCGGAAACCAAGGAGCAGCTGGGCGGCTATTACCTGCTGGACTGCGCCCACCTGGACGAGGCGCTGGCCTGGGCCGGGCGCTGTCCGGCCGCTTCCCTGGGCACCATCGAAGTGCGGCCTGTGACGGCATAGACATGGCCAGCGACGCCACTGCGGCCGTCGAACACGTCTTTCGCCAGGAAAAGGGCAGGGTGCTGGCCGGCCTGATGCGGCGTTTCGGCGACCTGGGGCTGGCGGAAGACGTGTTGCAGGAAGCGTGCCGCAAGGCGCTGGAACTGTGGCCGCGCACGGGCATCCCGTCCAATCCCGCCGCCTGGCTCAGTGCCGTGGCGCGCAATGCGGGCCTCGATCACGTGCGCCGGGCCGGCAAGAGCGTCAGCGAGGCCGAAGCCGTGCTGGCCTGCCTGCCGGCGGACGTGATCGAGGAAGCGCACGCCATCGGGGACGACCGCCTGCGCCTGCTGTTCATCTGCTGCCATCCCGCGCTGGCACCCGAGGCGCAGGTGGCGCTGGCCCTGCGCACCCTGTGTGGCTTGTCCACGGGCGAGATCGCGCGCGCCTTCGGCTTGGCGGAAGCCGCCCTGTCGCAGCGCTTATTGCGCGCCAGGCGCAAGATCGCCGAAGCGCGCATTCCTTTCGAGTTGCCACCTGAGCAAGAATTGCAGCAACGGCTGGCGCAAGTGCTGCATGTGATTTACCTGGTGTTCAGCGAAGGCTATTGCGCCAGCGGCGGCGACACCCTGCTGCGCGCCGACCTGTGCGCGGAGGCGCTGCGCCTGGGGCGGCTGCTTGACAGCCTGCAGCCCGGCCAGCCGGAAGTGCAGGGGCTGTTGGCCCTGATGCTGCTGCAGGCGTCGCGCGGTCCGGCCCGCCTGTCGCCCGAGGGACATTTGCTGACCCTGGAAGAGCAGGACCGTCGCCTGTGGGATGGCGCCCTGATTGCCGAGGGACTGGCGCTGCTGGAACTGGCCTTGCCGGCGCGCGCGCCAGGGCCCTACCAGCTGCAGGCAGCGATTGCCGCCTTGCACGCCCAAGCTCCCACGGCCAGCCAGACGGATTGGCGCCAGATCAGCGCCCTGTATGGTGGCTTGCTGCGGCACAAGCCGGAACCCTTGATCTTGCTCAATGCCGTGATCGCCTGTGCCATGGCGCATGGCGCCGCACACGGCCTGGCGTGGCTGGACCGGCTGGAGGCCGTCCCCAGCCTTGCCAACTCGCATTATCTGCACGCGGCCCGGGCCGACTTGCTGCGCCGTCAGGGCGACCGACCGGGGGCGCTGGCGGCGTATGCCCGGGCGGCAATGCTGGCTTCGAATGCAGTGGAAAGGCAATACCTTCTCCGGCGTCACGGGGAAATGCGCCTGCCGCTTGTATAATGCACGCAAGTTCAAACAGACTGCCTACCATGACCAATACGACCCATTTCGGATACAAAACAGTTGCAGAAGACGACAAAGTGCGCGAAGTCGCCAAGGTGTTCCATTCCGTCGCTGCCAAATACGACGTGATGAACGACTTGATGTCGGGCGGGTTGCACCGTCTGTGGAAGACGTTCACCATTGCCAATGCGGGCGTGCGCCCCGGTTTCAAGGTGCTCGACATCGCCGGCGGCACGGGCGACCTGTCGAAGGCGTTTGCCAAGCAGGCGGGGCCTACCGGCGAAGTCTGGTTGACCGATATCAATGAGTCGATGTTGCGCGTAGGCCGCGACCGCCTCTTGAATCGCGGCTTGCTCACCCCCACCTTGTTGTGTGACGCGGAAAAACTGCCATTCCCCGATAATTATTTTGACCGTGTCAGCGTGGCCTTTGGCCTGCGCAACATGACGCACAAGGATGTGGCGCTGGCGGAAATGCGCCGCGTGCTGAAACCGGGCGGCAAGCTGCTGGTGCTGGAGTTTTCCAAGGTGGCAGCTCCCCTGCAAAAGCCGTACGACCTGTATTCGTTCTCGGTCTTGCCGTGGTTCGGACAGAAAATCGCCGGCGACGCGGAAAGCTATCGCTACCTGGCAGAGTCGATCCGCATGCACCCGGACCAGGAAACGCTGAAGACCATGATGGAAACGGCGGGCCTGGAGCGCGTGCAGTACTACAATTTGACGGCAGGCATTGCCGCTTTGCATACCGGCATCAAGATGTAACTCAAGCTGTAACTCACCCTTGCCGGTGATTTTAGGAGATGGAATGAAATTGAAGAAATTTATGGTCGGCATGATGCTGGCCGCCACCACGGTATCCATGCTGGGCGAGGCGCTGGCCCGTCCCATGGGCGGTGGCCGTTCGTTTGGCCGCCAGTCGCAGAACGTGGGCCGCCAGGCGCCCGCACCGGCACCAACCCCGGCGCCGGCTGCCGCGCCACGCCAGGCGCAACCTGCACCGGCCCCTGCGCCGGCCCCTGCCGCCAAGGCGCCGAGCCGCTGGAAGGGCTTGCTGGGCGGCGCCTTGCTGGGCCTGGGCCTGGGCGCGCTGCTGTCGCATTTCGGCCTGGGCGGCGCCCTGGCCAGCATGATCAGCACCCTGCTGATGGTGGCTTTGCTGGCCGGCGTGGCCTTCTTCATCTACCGCATGGTGCGCGGCAAGCGTGACGGCAATACCGGCGGCAATGCGCCGTTCGCCGGTTTTGGCGGCAACCAGCCTGCGCCCGCGGGCAACGTGCCCGACATCGGTTCGCGCATTCCACCGCTGCCGCCGCTGCAGCCTGTCTCGTCCGGCGTAGGCCTGGACAAGCCGGCACCGGCTGCCGCGCCATGGGGCGTACCAGGCGACTTCGACAAGGAAGCGTTCCTGCGCCACGCGAAAAGCAATTTCATTCGCCTGCAAGCGGCCTGGGACAAGGCGGACGTCAACGATATCCGCGAATTCACGTCGCCGGAAGTGTATGCGGAACTGCGCATGCAAATCCAGGAACGGGGCGCGCAGCCGGACTTTACCGATGTCGTCACCATCAATGCCGAATTGCTGGGGATCGAGACGAGCGTCAACGACTACCTGGCCAGCGTGAAGTTTACGGGCCTGATCCGCTCGGCGCCGGGCGCCGCAGCGGAACCGTTCGCGGAAGTGTGGAATATGTCGAAACCCGTCAGCGGCAACAGCGGCTGGGTCTTGGCAGGCATCCAGCAATTGAATTAATTGTAAAAACTTGCTGAATAATGGCTTAAGTCCATGCGGAATGCATGATGCTTAACAGATATTTCCTGCTGAACTGGTAAGATCGAAACCGCCCACGTTGTTTTACGGGCGGTTTTTTCTTTTTAGGGGCGCGCCTGGCGCGCTGTATATAGATGGCACCACTTTCCGATCTTTCCCTGATGACGCCCGTCATCGCGACCATCAACCACTTGCTGGCGCAAGAGCCGTGGGCGCGCCAGCAGCTGGCCGTGCACGCTGGCAAGCTGGCCTGCATCGACACGGGCGCCGTGGCCCTGCGCCTGCGCGTCGACAGCGCCGGCATGCTGGAAGCGGCGCCGGCCGACATGCCGGCCAACGTCACCATCCGCGTGAAATTGTCCGATGTGCCGCTGATCCTGCAAAACCGCGAGCGGGCGTTTTCCTACGTCAAGATCGAAGGCGATGCCGAGTTTGCCAATGCGATTTCGCAATTGAGCAAGGGCTTGCGCTGGGAAGCCGAGCACGACCTGGAAAAGGTCGTCGGTCCCATGCTGGCCACGCGCCTCGTTGCCGGTGCCAGGGATGCGGCCGCCTTTGTGCGCACGGGCCAGCAAAAGCTGGCGGAAAACGTGGCCGAATATTTTCTCGACGAACAGCCCATGCTGATCCGTCCTGCTACCCTGCAAGAGTATTCCGCCGGCGTGACGCGCGTGCGCGATGACGTCGAACGCCTGGCCAAGCGCCTTGCCCGGCTGGAAAAGGCGGCCGCCGCCGTCCAGCCGCAGTCTTCCTCACCGGATTTGTCTACATGATATTGAAATTCCTGCGCCTGTTTAAAATCATCCGTGTTTCCATCAAGTACGGTCTGGATGAGATAGCGATTTCTGGTCTGCAAGTTCCCCGCACCGCCAAATTGATCGATACCCTGATTTTCTGGCGCGACCTGTCGTCGCCACGGGGCCTGCGCCTGCGCCTGGCGCTGGAAGAGCTGGGTCCGATTTTCGTCAAGTTCGGCCAGGTGCTGTCGACCCGGCGCGACCTGATGCCGCTCGACATTGCCGAAGAGCTGGCGCGCCTGCAAGACCGGGTGCCGCCGTTCGATTCCGACCTGGCCATCGCACAGATCACCAAGTCGCTCGGCGCGCACCCGGATCAACTGTTTGCCCGCTTCGAGCGCGAACCGGTGGCGTCCGCCTCGATTGCCCAGGTGCACTTCGCCACCCTGAAAGATGGCCGCGAAGTGGCCGTGAAAGTCTTGCGTCCAGGCATGAAAAAGCTGATCGACGAAGACGTGGCCCTGATGCACATCGCCGCCGACTGGACCAGCCGCCTGTGGGCCGACAGCAAGCGCCTGAAACCCAAGGAAGTCGTGGGCGAGTTCGATAAATACCTGCATGACGAGCTGGACCTGATGCGCGAGGCGGCCAACGCGAGCCAGCTGCGCCGCAATTTCGCCAACTCGGACTTGCTGCTGGTGCCGGAAATGCACTGGGACTACTGTTCCAGCAGCGTCATCGTCATGGAGCGGATGTACGGTATTCCCGTGTCGCAGACCGAGCGCCTGGTGGCGGCCGGCGTGGATTTGCGCAAGCTCTCCAGCGATGGCGTGGAAATTTTCTTCACGCAAGTGTTCCGCGATGGCTTTTTCCATGCGGACATGCATCCAGGCAATATCCTCGTGTCGATCGCGCCCGAATCGTTCGGCCGCTACATCGCCCTGGACTTTGGCATCGTCGGCACCCTGAACGACTACGACAAGGATTATCTGTCGCAAAACTTCCTCGCCTTCTTCCGCCGCGACTACAAGCGCGTGGCCGAGGCGCATATCGAATCGGGCTGGGCGCCGAAAGACACGCGCGTCGATGAGCTGGAAGCGGCCGTGCGCGCTTGCTGCGAGCCGATCTTCGACCGTCCGCTGAAGGATATTTCTTTCGGGCAAGTTTTGCTGCGTCTGTTCCAGACCTCGCGCCGCTTCAACGTGGAAGTGCAGCCGCAACTGGTGCTGCTGCAAAAGACCCTGCTCAATATCGAAGGCCTGGGCCGCCAGCTGGATCCGGAACTGGACCTGTGGCAAACGGCCAAGCCGTACCTGGAAAAATGGATGAGCAACCAGGTGGGACCGCAAGGCTTCATGGAGCGCCTGCGCGCCGAAGCGCCCCGCTATGCGCACATCTTCCCGCAACTGCCGCGCTTGCTGCACCAGGCCTTGACGGTGCATGGCGAACCGCGCGAAAACGACGTGGAGCTGATGAAAACCTTGCTGGCGGAGCAACGCCAGACGAACCGCTTGCTGAGCTTTATCGTGTACTTCGTGGGCGCTTTCGCCCTCGGCGCGCTGGGCTTGCAAGTGTTCATGCGCTGGCATCAACTGCCGTTTTAAAGGCTGAGGACGTAAGTGATGGCTGACTTCAATACCCGCGATCCGCTCTCGCCCGCCTTCTGGGACGAGCGTTTCGAGAAGCAATTCACGCCCTGGGACCAGGGCGGCGTGCCATCGCGCCTGCGCCGCTTCGTTGCCGGCAGCCCGGCGCCGCTGCGCTGCCTGATTCCCGGCTGCGGCTCGGCGTATGAACTGGCCTTCATGCTGGATCACGGCTGGGATGCCACGGCCATCGACTTTTCGCCCGGCGCCGTGGCGGCCGCGCGCATCCAGCTGGGCGAGCGGGCAGGGCGGGTGGTGGAGGCGGATTTCTTTGCCTGGGAACCCGATGCGCCGCTGGACCTGATCTATGAACGGGCTTTCCTGTGCGCCATGCCACGTGCCATGTGGGCGCAAGTGGCGGCCCGCTGGGCGCAGCTGCTGGCGCCGGGCGCCATGCTGGCCGGTTACTTTTTCTTTGACGACAATGTCAAGGGGCCGCCATTTGGCATATCGCGTGAGAAACTGCAGGAATTGCTGGTGCCGCATTTCGATTGCCTGGCCGACGAAGCCGTCGACGATTCCATCGCCGTCTTTGCCGGCAAGGAGCGCTGGATGAGCTGGCGCCGCCGGCAGACTGAGGCGGGCGGGGCAATTTCCGCTGGCGACAAAGGAAAAGCTTTATAATTCAGGGTTTTTGATGATTTTCTCGGAGTAGAAATGCCGATTTACGCTTACCGTTGTGACGAGTGTGGTTTTGCCAAGGACGTCTTGCAAAAGATCTCCGATCCAGTACTGACGGTGTGTCTGTCGTGCGGCAAGCCCAGTTTCAAGAAACAATTGACGGCCGCCGGTTTCCAATTGAAGGGCACCGGCTGGTACGCGACCGATTTCCGCGGCGGCACGGCGCCCACCACGGCCATTCCGACGGGCCCGGCCGATAGCGCCAAGCCTGCCGCGGCTGGCGAGAGCGCGCCTGCCGCACCTGCACCTGCGCCCGCCCCGGCTGCCACTGCGCCGAAAGCGGACTGAAAAGCGCGCCGCGCCGATACGATCCATTACCGAGAAACTGATGCGTAAATACTTTATTACCGGATTGCTGATTTTGGTGCCCCTGGCCATTACCGCCTGGGTCCTGAATCTGGTGATCAGCACGATGGACCAGTCGCTGTTGCTGGTGCCCGGCAGTACGCAGCCCAGCGTCTGGTTCGGCCGCCAGATTCCCGCGCTGAGCACCATTCCCGGCCTGGGCACGGTCTTGACGGTACTGATCGTGTTCTTCACGGGCTTGCTGACGAATAACCTGGTCGGCAATTACGTGGTGAAACTGTGGGAAAAATTGCTGCAACGCATACCCATCGTCAATTCCCTGTATTCGAGCGTCAAGCAAGTGTCGGATACCCTGTTTTCCCCGTCGGGCAATGCCTTCCGCAAGGCCGTGCTGGTGCCGTATCCGCACCAGAACTCCTGGACCATTGCTTTCCTGACCGGCGTGCCGGGCGGCGATGCGGCGAACCACCTGGTGGGCGACTATGTCAGCGTGTATGTGCCGACGACGCCCAATCCGACATCGGGCTTTTTCCTGATGATGAAGCGCAGCGATGTCGTCGAACTCGACATGAGCGTCGATGCGGCGCTCAAATATATCGTCTCGATGGGCGTGGTGGCGCCTGCGGAAGTTGTTGCTGTACCGGCCCCGGCAGCCAAAGAATAAAGGCAGGCGTCCCATGAGGGGCGTGGCCGGATTGAACACTCACTAACCTGAACTGAGAATTTTATGTCTATGCGTACTGAATACTGCGGCCTCGTTACCGAAGCCATGCTGGGACAAACCGTCAGCCTGTGCGGCTGGGTACATCGCCGCCGCGACCACGGCAGCCTGATTTTCATCGACTTGCGCGACCGTGAAGGTCTGGTGCAAATCGTCTGCAACCCGGAACAAGCGGAGATGTTCAAGGTCGCCGAAGCCGTGCGCAACGAATTCTGCCTGCGCGTGACGGGCGTCGTGACCAACCGTATCGAAGGCACCATCAACAACAACCTGAAATCGGGCAAGATCGAAGTGGTCTGCTCGGAGCTGGAAGTGCTGAACCCGTCCGTGCCCGTGCCGTTCCAGCTGGACGACGACAACCTGTCGGAAACGACGCGTCTGACGCACCGCGTGCTGGACCTGCGCCGCCCGCAAATGCAAAACAACCTGCGCCTGCGCTACAAGGTGACGATGGAAGTGCGCAAGTACCTCGACGCGCTGGGCTTCATCGACATCGAAACGCCGATGCTGACCAAGTCCACGCCAGAAGGCGCGCGCGACTACCTGGTGCCGTCGCGCGTCAACGCGGGCAGCTTCTTCGCCTTGCCGCAATCGCCACAGTTGTTCAAGCAACTGTTGATGGTCGCCAACTTCGATCGTTACTACCAGATCACCAAGTGCTTCCGCGACGAAGACTTGCGCGCTGACCGCCAGCCTGAATTCACGCAGATCGATTGCGAAACCTCGTTCCTGACGGAACAGGAAATCCGCGACCTGTTCGAAGACATGATCCGCGTCGTCTTCAAGAACACCCTGGACATCGACCTGCCGAACCCGTTCCCGGTGATGGATTTCGCCGAAGCGATGGGCCTGTATGGTTCCGACAAGCCGGACATGCGCGTCAAGCTGGCCTTCACGGACTTGACCGAAGTCATGAAGTCGGTCGAATTCAAGGTCTTCAACGGCGCCGCCAACATGAAAGGCGGCCGCGTGGTTGCCCTGCGCGTACCGCAAGGCGGCAGCATGCCCCGTTCGGAAATCGACGCCTACACCCAGTTCGTCGCCATCTACGGCGCCAAGGGCCTCGCTTACATCAAGGTCAACGAGAAAGCCAAGGGCCCTGAAGGCTTGCAGTCGCCGATCGTCAAGTTCCTGCCTGCCGACGTGCTGGCCACGATCCTTGAGCAGACCGGTGCGCAAGACGGCGACCTGATCTTCTTCGGCGCCGACAAGGCCAAGGTCGTCAACGACGCCATCGGTGCGCTGCGCGTGAAGATCGGTCACAGCGAGTTCGGCAAGAAAGCCGGCCTGTTCGAGGACGTGTGGAAGCCATTGTGGGTGGTCGACTTCCCGATGTTCGAGCACGACGAAGAAGCGGACCGCTGGACGGCAACCCACCATCCATTCACGGCGCCGAAAGACGGCCATGAAGACATGCTGGAAAGCGATCCGGGCGCCTGCATCGCCAAGGCCTACGACATGGTCTTGAACGGCTGGGAACTGGGTGGCGGTTCGATCCGTATCCACCGCGAAGAAGTGCAGAGCAAAGTCTTCCGCGCGTTGAAGATCGACGCCGAAGAAGCGCAGCTGAAATTCGGCTTCCTGCTCGACGCCCTGCAATACGGCGCGCCACCGCATGGCGGCCTGGCATTCGGCCTGGACCGTATCGTGACCATGATGACGGGTTCCGAATCGATCCGCGACGTGATCGCCTTCCCGAAAACCCAGCGCGCGCAAGACTTGCTGACCCATGCGCCGTCGGAAGTGGACGAGAAGCAATTGCGCGAACTGCACATCCGTTTGCGCAGCACCGAGCCAAAAGTAGCGTAATGGCCAAGGCGGCCGTTCACGCGGCCGCTACCGTTTTACTTGCTGAGGCAAAAAAAGGCGCTGCGAGGCGCCTTTTTCATTCTTGATATGAGCCATAAAATTCCCGTTTCCGTGCTGGTCGTCATCCATACGGCTGACCTTGACGTCTTGCTGATCGAGCGCGCGGGCCAGCCTGGTTTCTGGCAATCCGTGACGGGTTCCGTCGATGCCGTCGACGAACCGCTGCGGCAGACGGCCGCGCGCGAATTGGCTGAAGAGACCGGCATCGTTGCCGATGGACACGACATCGTGTTGCGCGACTGGAACTTGTCGAATGTGTACGAGATCTATCCGATCTGGCGCCACCGCTATGCGCCCGGCGTGACGCGCAACACGGAACACGTGTTCAGCGTGCAAGTGCCGCGCGACATCGCCATCACCTTGAGCCCCCGCGAGCACTTGCAATACGCGTGGCTGCCCTACCTGGCGGCGGCCGACCGCTGTTTCTCGTCGTCCAACGCGGAAGCGATCTTGCAATTGCCGGCCATGACGGGCCTGGCGCGCCCCACCTGATTTCCCTAGAAAGCATTCCATGTTGAACTGGTTACATTTGACTGCGCAGCAAAAACTGCTGGGCACCCTGGGCATCGTTTTTTGCCTGTGCTTTATTTTCCTGCTGTTTAGCTCCACCGTGCCAGGCCGCACGCCACCGATCGGCATGCCGCTGATGGCGATCGGCTGGCTGCTGCATCCGGGCGCATTTGCCAAGGGCAAGCGCACGGTGGCCTGGCGCGGCGCACCGTTGCTGGTGAAAATCGTCTGGGCGGCCGGCATCACCGCGCTGATCGTCAGCGTCACGGCGGGCGTGGGACGCATGTTGGCCTGATTGTGCGTATTAGGTGCGCACGCGCACCTACGCCGGCGCCGCGCGGGGGCCGTCTGGGAGTAGAATCAATGCATGAAAATCCGCGTAGCAACTTATAATATCCACAAGGGTGTCTCCTCCGTGCGGGGCTTGCCCAGGGTTCACGCATTGAAGCAGGCGATCGCTCTCTTCAATGCTGATGTCGTCTTTTTGCAGGAAGTACAAGGCAAGCACGACCGCAATGCGGCCCGCTTTGGCGCCGAGAAAAATGGGCACAAGCATTGGCCGGAAGCGTCGCAGCACGAGTTCTTTGCCGGTGCCGAGCACCATTCCGCCTACGGCATGAATGCCGTGTATGACCATGGCCACCATGGCAACGCCTTGCTGAGCAAATTTCCCATCGCTTCGCAAACCAACCACGACGTCTCCGACCATGCCTACGAGCAGCGCGGCATCCTGCACTGCGTGCTCAAGACGCCGCAGGCCGACGTGCATTGCTACGTGGTCCACCTGGGCCTGTTCGAGTCGGGCCGCGGTCGCCAGACGCAGGCGCTGATCGATGCCGTCATGGAATCGGCGCCGAATGGCGAACCCGTCATCATCGCCGGCGACTTCAACGACTGGCGCAACACGCTCAGCGACAAGCTGCGCAATGCGCTCGGCGTGGTGGAAGTATTCGACCAGCGCGCGTCGAACTCGGCCCTGGGCGACCTGGTGCGCACCCTGGCGCGGCGCCAGACGAAAACGCCGATCCCCGTGCCGGCGCGCACCTTTCCCGCCGCCTTGCCGTGGTTCCGCCTGGACCGCATCTATGTGCGCGGTTTCCACGTGGAAGGCGCGCAAGTGATGCATGGCACCCTGTGGGCCAAACTGTCGGACCACGCGCCGATAGTTGCCGCCTTGAAACTCGCGTAGACTGCCGGCATGCGCACAGTCAATTTCATCGCCCACAACGACATCCGGCTGCTGTATTGCGGCACCGATTACTTTCCTGCCTTGATTGCCGCCATCGACGGCGCGCGCTCGGAAGTCTATTTTGAAACGTATATCTTTGCCGACGACGCCACGGGCACCCTGGTGCTCGACGCCCTGAAGCGCGCGGCCGCGCGCGGCGTGCTGGTGTGCATGATCACGGACTGGTTCGGCACGGGCAACCGCCGCGTCAATGCCATGCATGCGCAGCTGGAAGCGGCCGGCGTGCACCACCGCATTTTCAATCCATGGTTCCGGCGCGGCATTACGCGCACGCACCGCAAGATTTGCGTGGCCGATGGCGAGATCGCCCTGGTGGGCGGCATCAATATCAACGACGACATGTTTTGCGACTACGACCACAACATCAGCCTGGAAGCGCCGCGCTGGGATTTCGCCGTGCAGGTGAAGGGCCCGCTGGTCGACGCCATCCACGAAGAAGTGCAGGCGCAGTGGGCGCGGCTGGGCAAGATGAATCTCGTGCGGCGTATCAAGCTGTACCGCAAGATGCGCGTGGTCAGCAAGGAGCTGGCGAAGAACCCCGTGGTGGCCGGCTTTGTCGTGCGCGACAACCTGCGCAACCGCCGCACCATCCAGCGCGCCTACCTGCAGGCGCTGGGCCAGGCGCGCAAGAGCGTGATGCTGGCCAACCCGTATTTCGCACCCGGGCATAAGCTGCGCCGCGCGCTGGCCCAGGCGGCCCAGCGGGGCGTCGACGTGGTGCTGTTGATCGGCGTAGGCGAATTCCGCATGCAAGATGCCGTGGCGCACTCGTTTTATCCGAAACTGCTGGCCGCCGGCGTCAAGATCGTCGAATACCGCAAGACGCAGCTGCATGCCAAGGTGGCCGTCGTCGACGATGACTGGGCAACGGTGGGTTCCAGCAATATCGATGCGCTGAGCCTGTTTCTCAACCAGGAAGCGAACGTCGTGATCAAGGACGTGGCCTTCGCGCAAAGCTTGCGCCAGCATATCGAGCAGGGCGTGGCCGACGGCATCGTGATTCACCAGGATGATTTCAAGCACATCGGCCGTTTCCGGCGCATCGGCTATGAAGCCGCGTTTCTCGTGTACCGGCTGGTGATGCGCATTTTTTCAGTAGGCAAGTACGCATGAACGAGATGACAACGGTAAGGCTGGACAAATGGCTGTGGGCGGCGCGTTTCTTCAAGACGCGCTCGCTGGCCAGCGAAGCCGTCGACACGGGGAAAGTCAAAGTCGGCGGCGAACGCGTGAAACCGGCGCGCAGCCTGCGCGTGGGCGACGAGCTGGCCATCGACAATGGCGCGGAGACGTGGGAAGTGGCCGTGCTGGGCCTGTCCGACAAGCGCGGCGCGGCGCCCGTGGCGCGTCTGCTGTACGGCGAAACGCCGGCCAGCATCGCCCGCCGCGAGCAGCTGGCCGAGGAGCGCAAGCTGTTCCGCGAGCCGGGCGCCACCATCAAAGGGCGGCCGACCAAGCGCGACCGCCGTCAATTGAGCAAGGCAGGCGGCCTCGACTGAGGCCATGCGGCAGGGGTGCGCGACGCTTTTGCCTGCCTGAAATCGATACAAACACGCAGCCAAAAAATGCTGCGCTGCACCAATAGAACGCTGGCTCTAAAGTTCCCGTTTGACTTTTACGTGGTAGTGGATAATAGTACGAGCGTTCGGATTTTTTCGGGGCGTGCTTTTTTTTACCCTCGCTTCAGTCCGCCAAATCGGCAACATCACTTTTAGAACGGTAATCTTGAATACTTCAGTCAAATTCATGCGCAAGGGCGAACTGACCCGGGCAGCCATCCTCGACGTGGCGCTGGACCTGTCCAGCCGCGACGGACTGGAAGGCCTGACCATTGGGCTGCTTGCCGACAAAATGAACATGAGCAAGTCGGGCGTGTTTGCCCATTTTGGTTCGCGCGAAGATTTGCAGATGGAAGTGCTGAAGCTCTATCACTATCGTTTCGAGCAAGAAGTCTTTTTCCCCAGCATGAAAGAACCACGCGGTATCCAGCGCCTGCAATCGATGTTTGCGCGCTGGGTCAAGCGGGTCAGCGTGGAAATCGCTTCCGGCTGCATCTATATCAGCGGCGCCGTCGAGTATGACGACCGTCCGGGTCCCATCCGCGAGGCCCTGGTGGCCATGGTGCAGGCCTGGCAGGGCGCGCTGCTGCGCTGTGTCGAGCAATCGATCGCCACGGGCGACCTGAAAGCGGACACGGATGCCCAGCAGCTGGTGTACGAGATGTATGGCCTGATCCTGGCCCTGCATCACGATGCGCGCTTCTTGCGCGTGCCAGGCAGCATCGAACGGGCGCAAGCGGGCTTTGTCCGCCTGCTGGCGTCGTACCAGAATTCCGTCACAAGCAAATAAGCCGTCAGGCAGTATCCGCAACAACGCACACGCACTACAAGTACAACACTTTAGCTAATCGCCTTCAGGAGAAAATTATGGGTCAATACGTCGCGCCAATCCGGGATATGCAATTCGTCCTGCATGAGTTCCTGCAAGTGGAAGAAGAACTGAAGCAAATGCCGTCGTACGCCGACGTCGACGCCGACATCATCAACCAGGTGCTGGAAGAGGGCGGCAAATTCACCTCCGAAGTATTGTTCCCGCTGAACCACTCCGGCGACCGCGAAGGCTGCCACCACGACCCCGTTACGAAAAGCGTGACCACGCCGAAAGGTTTCAAGGAAGCCTACAAGCAGTACGTCGAAGGCGGCTGGGCGGCACTGGCGTGCGATCCGGAATACGGCGGCCAGGGCTTGCCTGTCGTGCTGAACAATTCGTTCTATGAAATGCTGAACTCGTCGAACCAGGCCTGGTCCATGTACCCTGGCCTGTCGCACGGCGCCTACGAGTGCCTGAAGGAGCACGGCACCGACCACCAGAAGGAAGTCTACCTGCCGAAGCTGGTGTCGGGCGAATGGACGGGCACCATGTGCCTGACCGAACCGCACTGCGGCACCGACCTGGGCCTGCTGCGCTCGAAAGCGCTGCCTGAGGCGGACGGTTCCTGGACCATCACCGGCAACAAGATCTTCATCTCTGCCGGCGAACACGACATGGCGGAAAACATCCTGCACCTGGTGCTGGCCCGCGTGCCGGACGCGCCGGAAGGCTCGAAAGGCATCTCGCTGTTCCTGGTGCCGAAATTCCTGCCGAATGCGGACGGCACGGTCGGTGAACGCAACCCGATCACCTGCGGCGCCATCGAAGAAAAAATGGGCATCCACGGCAATTCGACTTGCCAGATGAATCTGGACGGCGCGAAAGGCTGGATCATCGGCCAGCCGAACAAGGGCCTCAACGCCATGTTCGTCTTCATGAACGCGGCCCGCCTGGGCGTGGGCATGCAGTCGCTGGGCCTGACGGAAATCGCCTACCAGAACGCGCTGATCTACGCCAAGGACCGCACGCAAATGCGTTCGCTGTCCGGCATCAAGAACCCGGAACTGCCGGCCGACCGCATCATCGTGCACCCTGACGTGCGCCGCATGCTGCTGACCGGTAAAGCCTACGCCGAAGGCGCGCGCGCCTTCACCTCCTACGTGGCGCTGCAGATCGACCGCGAACTGCACCATCCTGACGCCGACGTGCGCAAGGAAGCGGCCGACGAAGTCGCGCTGCTGACGCCCGTCATCAAGGCCTTCATCACCGACAACGCCTGGATCGCCACCTCGGACGCGATGCAAGTGTTCGGCGGCCACGGCTACATCTCGGAATGGGGCATGGAACAGTATGTGCGCGACGCGCGCATCAACATGATCTACGAAGGCACGAACACGATCCAGTCGCTGGACCTGCTGGGCCGCAAGATCCTCGGCGACAACGGCGCCAAGCTGCGCAAGTTCGGCGAAAAGATCAAGGCTTTCGTCGAAGACAACGGCACCGATGAAGCGATGAGCGAATTCGTCACGCCACTGGGCGACCTGGGCGACAAAGTCACCAAGCTGACCATGGAAATCGGCATGAAGGCATTCCAGAATCCGGACGAAGTGGGCGCGGCATGCGTGCCTTACCTGCGCGTCGTCGGCCACATGATCTACAGCTACCTGTTCGCGCAGATGGCCAAGATCGCCCTCGAAAAAGAATCCAGCGGCGAAAAGTTCTACACCGCCAAACTGGCTACCGCACGTTTCTACTTCGCCCGCTTGCAGCCTGAAACGGCAACCCTGATCCGTCAGGCGCGTTCCGGTTCGGCCAACCTGATGGCACTCGACGCAGACCTGTTCTAAGACTTGAGGAAAATATGACCAATTTCATCGTTAAAAAAGTAGCCGTCCTGGGCGCCGGCGTGATGGGCGCGCAGATCGCCGCCCACTGCATCAACGCGAAAGTGCCGGTCGTGCTGTTCGACCTGCCGGCCAAGCCGGAGCATGTCTCCGGCGGGACGGATAAAAATGCGATCGTGCTGCGCGCCATCGAGAACCTGAAAAAACTGTCGCCTGCGCCGCTGGGCAACAAGGATGACGCCGCGCTGATCCAGGTGGCCAACTACGAAGACAACCTGGACTTGCTGGCCGGTTGCGACCTGATCATCGAAGCCATCGCCGAGCGCATGGATTGGAAACACGACCTGTACCAGAAGGTGGCCCCGCACATCGGCCCGAACGCGATCTTCGCCTCGAACACCTCGGGCCTGTCGATCACCAAGCTGGCCGAAGGCTTCGACGCCGACCTGAAATCGCGCTACTGCGGCGTGCACTTCTTCAACCCGCCGCGCTACATGCACCTGGTCGAGATCATCCCGACCGAGTTCACCAAGCCGGAGATCGCCGACCAGCTGGAAGGCTTCCTGACCACCACCCTGGGCAAGGGCGTGGTCCGCGCCAAGGATACGCCGAACTTCATCGCCAACCGCGTTGGCGTGTTCGGCATCCTGGCCATCGTGCACGAAGCCGAGAAATTCGGCCTGTCCGTGGACGTCGTCGATGACCTGACCGGCTCCAAGCTGGGCCGCGCCAAGTCGGGCACCTTCCGCACGGCGGACGTGGTCGGCCTGGATACCATGGGCCATGTAATCAAGACCATGCAGGACTACCTGCCGAACGATCCGTTCGCCGCCGTCTACAAGACGCCGGCCGTGCTGGCATCGCTGGTGGAAAAAGGCGCGCTGGGCCAGAAGAGCGGCGCGGGCTTCTACAAGAAGGTCGGCAAGGAAATCCAACGCCTCGATTTCGCCACCGGCGAGTACGTGGCCGGCGGCGCCAAGGCTGCCGACATCATTGCCCGCATCCTGAAGGAAAAGGATCCGGTCAAGAAGATGAAGGCGCTGCGCGAATCGACGAATCCGCAAGGCCAGTTCCTGTGGGCGATCTTCCGCGACGCATTCCACTACATCGCCATCCACCTCGACACCGTGGCCGACAATGCGCGCGACATCGACTTCGCCATGCGCTGGGGCTTCGGCTGGAACGTCGGCCCGTTTGAAACGTGGCAGGCATCGAATTGGCTGCAAGTGGCCAACTGGGTCAAGGAAGACATCGACGCCGGCCACGCGCTGTGCAATGCGCCGCTGCCAACCTGGGTCTTCGAAGGTCCGGTCGCTGAAAAAGGCGGCGTGCACACGCCGGAAGGTTCGTATTCGGCCGTGTCGAACAGCTTCGTGCCGCGTTCGACCCTGTCCGTGTATGACCGCCAGCCATTCCGCGCGCCGGTACTGGGCAGCGGCGCCATCGACGGCAAGACCGCCGGCACCACCGTATTCGAAGACGAATCCGTGCGCGTCTGGCATACGGGCGACGATGTGCTGATCATCTCGTTCAAGACCAAGATGCATGTGATCGGCGAAGGCGTGATCAATGGCCTGAAACTGGCCCTGGCTGAAGCGGAAAAGAATTTCAAGGGCCTGGTGATCTGGCACGCCGACGCAGCCGAAGGCGGCGCCTTCTCGGCCGGTGCCGACCTGCAATCGGCCCTGCCGGCGTTCATGCAAGGCGGCGTGAAAGCCGTCGATCCGATCATCGCCGAACTGCAGAACACCTTCATGTCGCTGAAATACGCGAACGTGCCGGTGATCGCCGCGGTCGCTGGCCTGGCACTGGGCGGTGGTTGCGAACTGGCGCTGCATGCATCCAAGCGCGTGGCCTCGATCGAGTCGTACATCGGCCTGGTGGAAGTGGGCGTGGGCCTGATTCCAGCCGGCGGCGGCCTGAAGGAAGCGGCGCAGCGCGCCTACAAGGAAGCCAAGGGTAACGACATCCTGCAATTCCTGAAAACGGGCTTCACCAATGCGGCTACCGCCAACGTGTCGAAATCGGCGCTGGAAGCCAAAAAAATGGGCTACCTGAAGGAAGACGACGTGATCGTGTTCAACGCCTACGAGCTGCTGCACGTGGCCAAGGTCGAAGCGCGCGCCATGTTCGACGCGGGCTTCCGTCCGCAACTGCCGTCGCTGATCCAGGTGACGGGGCGTTACGGCTGGGGCACTATCAAGGCGCAGCTAGTCAACATGCGCGACGGCGGCTTCATTTCGGCGCACGATTTCAAGCTGGGCGAGATGATCGCCGAGATCGTATCGGGCGGCGACGTGGACCAGGGCAGTTTCGTCAGCGAACAGTGGCTGCTGGATATGGAACGCAAGGCATTCCTGGAGCTGTTGAACCATCCGAAAACCCAGGAACGGATCATGGGCATGATGCAGACCGGTAAGCCGGTCCGCAACTAAGCACAGCGTCGATGACGATCCTGTCCCTCGTATTTAAAGTATTACTGCGCGTGAGGCCAAGCATGGTGTATGACCGTATCAAACAACAGATGATGGACACCTTGCCCTTCGTGCGGCTGCTGGGGATCAGCATCGACGACATCGGCGCCGGCACCTCGAAGGTGTCGATGCCGGAAGATCCAAAACTGAATAATCACCTGGGCACGCAGCATGCAGGTGCCTTGTTCACCCTGGCCGAAACGGCTTCCGGCGCGGCCATGGCTGGCGGCTTCGCCGAACTGATACTGGGCTTGCGCCCGGTGGCCAAGGAGTCGCGCATCCAGTACCAGAAGGTGGCCAAAGGCGCGACGCGCGCCGAAGGCCGGGTACCGGGCGACCTGGCTGCCTTGAAGGCGCAGCTGGCGCAGGATGGCAAGGTGGCGTTTCCCGTGGAAGTCGATATCTTCGACTTTGAGGGCACGCTGGCGGCACAGGTGACGGTGGACTGGTATTTGTCGCAGAAGCGATAAGCCTCTACCCCGGACATTCGACAGAACACGAACCTCGTTCAACATCTTTGAAAGCATAAAATGAGCAAACAACTTCAAGACGCGTACATCGTCTCTGCAACCCGCACCCCGATCGGCAAGGCGCCGCGCGGCATGTTCAAGAACACCCGTCCGGACGACCTGCTGGTGCGCGTGCTGCAATCGGCACTGGCGCAAGCGCCTGGCCTCGACCCGGCATTGATCACCGACGCCATCATCGGCTGCTCGTTCCCGGAAGCGGAGCAGGGCTTCAATATCGCGCGTAACTCGGTGCTGCTGGCCGGCTTGCCGAAAACCGTGGGCGGCGTCACCGTCAACCGCTACTGCGCTTCGGGCATCACGGCCATTGCCATGGCGGCCGACCGCATCCGCGTGGGCGAAGCCGACGTGATGATCGCCGGCGGCATCGAATCGATGTCGATGGTGCCGATGATGGGCCACCACCCATCGATGAACCTGGACATGTTCAGCGATGAAAACATCGGCATGGCCTACGGCATGGGCCTGACGGCCGAGAAAGTGGCGCAGCAGTGGAAAGTGTCGCGCGAACAGCAGGACGCGTTCTCCGTCGAATCGCACCGCCGCGCCATCGCCGCGCAGCAAGCCGGTTTCTTCAAGGCCGAAACGACGCCAGTGGAAATCATCACGCGCACGCCGAACCTGGCTACCGGCCAGGTGGATGTCACGCGCCGCACTGTCGACACGGACGAAGGCGCACGCGCCGATTCGTCGATGGAGTCGCTGGCCAAGCTGAAGCCCGTCTTCGCCGCCAAGGGCAGCGTGACGGCCGCCAACAGCTCGCAGATGTCCGACGGCGCCGGCGCGCTGCTGATCGTCAGCGAAAAAATCCTGCGCGAGCATAACCTGACTCCGCTGGCGAAATTCTCGTCGTTCGCCGTGCGCGGCGTGCCGCCTGAAATCATGGGCATCGGTCCAAAATTTGCCATTCCAGCAGCGTGCGCCGCCGCCGGCATCACGCAAGATCAGCTGGACTGGATCGAGCTGAACGAAGCGTTTGCCGCACAGGCGCTGGCCGTCATCGGCGACCTGGGCCTGGACCCGGAAAAAGTGAACCCGATGGGCGGCGCGATCGCCCTGGGCCACCCGCTGGGCGCCACCGGTGCCATCCGCGCCGCCACCGTGATCCACGCACTGCAACGCACCAAGCAGAAGTACGGCATGGTCACCATGTGCGTGGGCGCCGGCATGGGCGCGGCCGGAATTTTTGAACGCGTATAAGTCTGGCTGAGTAAAGCAATAAAACAGGGCGCTGCGGGATTACCCCGGCGCCCTTTATCTTTTGGAGACGACATGGATATTTTGTGCAGCAAGAGCGAGGGCATTCTGACCCTGGAATTCAACCGCCTGGAACGCAAGAATGCGATCACGGGCGCCATGTACCAGACCCTGGCCGATGCGCTGGTGGCGGCCGAGACGGACGACGCCGTGCGCGCCATCCTGATCTGCGGCAAGCGCGAGATTTTCACGGCAGGGAACGACCTCGATGACTTCATGAAGACGGCGCGCCCTAAAGATGGTTCGCTCGACCAGGACCGTCCCGTGTTCCAGTTCATGCGCGCCCTGTACGGCAGCAGCAAGCCCGTGGTGGCGGCCGTTTCCGGCCCGGCCATCGGCATCGGCACCACCTTGCTGATGCACTGCGACCTGGTCTACGCGGCCGACAATGCCAGCTTCTCGATGCCGTTCACGCAGCTGGGCCTGTGCCCGGAATTCGGTTCCAGCCTGCTGCTCACGCAACTGGCCGGCTACCCGCGCGCGGCGGAAAAGCTGATGGTGGGCGAGTCCTTCCCGGCCAGCGAAGCGCTGGAAATGGGCCTGGTGTCGAAAGTCGTGCCCCTGTACGACTTGATGACGTTCGCGCAGGGCCAGGCTGCCAAGCTGGTGGCCCTGCCAGCTGCCTCGATCCGCGCCACCAAGCGCCTGATGAAGCAAAGCCGCATGGAGCCGATGAAGGCCGCCATCGCCGACGAAAACAAACTGTTCAGCGGCATGCTGGGCGGCGCCGAAGCGAAGGAAGCGTTTACGGCCTTCTTTGAAAAGCGTAAGCCGGATTTCAAGAAGTTTGCCTAAGCTGACTGGCCGACTGCGGCTGCGCGGGGGCAGACCCCCGCGCCCGCTAGCGCAAGCCTCTGCTTTAGCGGCCTTGAGGGGCTGACCCCAGAATTTGTTTCTGGGTTTAATTTATACTAGACGACTGGTCTAATTGTGCTACAATGGCTCGCATGAAAGCTGAATACACCGACGTGCGCCAGCACATTATCGAGCAGGGCAAGGCCATCATCACGCGCAAGGGCTTTGCCGGCGTGGGGCTGAACGAGATTTTGTCGGCCGCTGCTGTGCCCAAGGGCTCGTTCTACCATTACTTCAAGTCCAAGGAATTGTTTGGCGAAGCGATGCTGGAAGATTACGTCACCGGCTACCTGGCCGGGATGGAAGACGTGCTGGACCAGCCTGGCCAGAACGCGGCGCAGTCGCTGATGGCGTATTGGGCCAGCTGGACCAGCGAAAGCCTCGATGGCAGCGGCTGCGACTGCCGTTGCCTGGTGGTTAAACTCAGCAGCGAAGTGGCGGACATGTCGGAGCCGATGCGCGTGGCGCTGCTGGACGGCACTCACCGCATCATCGCCAGGCTGGCCCTGGCCATCGCGCGGGGCAGGGTGGACGATTCGCTGCCTTCGGTGGCCGATCCTGCGCAGATGGCAGCCACCTTGTACCAGCTGTGGCTGGGCGCGGCCATGCTGACCAAGCTGCGGCGCGACGCCAGCGCCTTGCAGACGGCCTGGCGGGTGACCCGGGCGATGTTGCAGCTGCCGCCGGAGCAATAAGCGGGCGGCAAGTACGCGGATGACAGACGTCCGCTTTTTTTGAACTGCATTCTAGACGACCAGTCTAATAATAAAGGAGCAGCAGCATGAAGAATTTTGAATTCCATAACCCGACCCGTATCGTCTTCGGTCTTGATACCATTGCCAAATTGTCCACCCTGGTGCCGCACGATGCGCGCGTGCTGATTTTGTACGGCGGCGCCAGCGCGGAAAAGACCGGCACCCTGGCCGAAGTGCGCACTGCTCTTGCGCTGGGCCAGCGCAGCGTGCAGGAGTTTGGCGGCATCGAACCCAATCCCAGCTATGAAACCCTGATGCGCGCCGTGGCCCAGGTGCGCAGCGAAAAGCTGGACTTCCTGCTGGCCGTCGGTGGCGGCTCGGTGATCGACGGCACCAAGTTCGTCGCTGCCGCCGCCTTGTACGACGGCGAGCCGTGGGAGATTGCCGAGCGCGGCGGCGCCAATGTGCAGCGCGCCCTGCCATTCGGCACGGTGCTGACCTTGCCGGCCACCGGGTCGGAAATGAATAGCGGCGGCGTGGTGACGAAAAAAGCCACGCATGAAAAGCTGAGTTTTCGCAATCCGCTGCTGTACCCGCAGTTTTCCGTGCTCGACCCCAGCAAAACGTTCACCTTGCCGGCCACGCAGGTAGCCAATGGCCTGGTCGACGCCTTCGTGCACACCACGGAACAGTATCTGACCTATCCGGTGCAGGCGAAGGTGCAGGACCGTTTTGCCGAAGGCTTGCTGCAGACCCTGGTCGAAATCGCGCCGCAGGCGGTGGCCGCGTCCGACGATTACGCCACCCGCGCCAACCTGATGTGGACGGCCACCCTGGCCCTGAATGGCTTGATCGGCGCCGGCGTGCCGCAGGACTGGGCCACCCACATGATCGGCCACGAACTGACGGCACTGTACGACATCGACCATGCGCGCACCCTGGCCCTGGTGCTACCCGCGCTGCTGGACGTACAGCGCGAGCAGAAACGCGGCAAATTGCTACAGTATGGCGAACGTGTCTGGAACATCGCGGAGGGCAGCGACGACGAGCGCATCGATGCGGCCATCGCCCGCACCCGGGCCTTCTTTGAAGGGCTGGGCATCCCGACCCGTTTGTCGGCCTATCAGCTGGGCCAGGAAGCGGTGGAAACGGTACTGAAACAGTTGCAAGCACATGGCATGACCTCCCTCGGCGAACACCGCGATATCGACCTCGCGCGCAGCCGCCGTATCCTCGAAGCAGCACTGTAACCCTGACATAAAGGAAACAACATGAACATCCTGATGGTACTGACCTCGCACGACCAACTCGGCAACACCGGCAAGAAAACCGGCTTCTGGCTGGAAGAATTCGCCGCGCCCTACTATGCCTTGCAGGAGGCGGGCGCCACCCTGACCGTGGTCTCGCCGCTGGGCGGCCAGCCGCCGCTGGACCCGAAAAGCGATGAACCGGATTCGCAAACGGATGCCACGCGCCGCTACAAGCTGGACGCCGCCGCGCAAGCCGTGCTGGCCAACACGGGCAAGCTGGCCGACGTGAAGGTTGCCGATTTCGATGCCGTTTTCTACCCGGGCGGCCATGGCCCGTTGTGGGACCTGGCCGAAGACCCGCATTCGATCGCGCTGATCGAGCAGATGATCGCCGCCGGCAAGCCCGTCGCCGCCGTCTGCCACGCGCCCGGCGTGCTGCGCCACGTGAAGGCGGTCGATGGAACGCCGCTGGTACGCGGCAAGCAGGTGACGGGCTTCACGAATACCGAGGAAGATGCCGTCGGCTTGAGCGCGATCGTGCCTTTCCTGGTCGAGGACATGCTGAAGGAAAACGGCGGCGTCTACTCGAAGCTGGGCGATTGGCAGCCGTATGCCGTCACCGATGGCTTGCTGGTCACGGGCCAGAATCCCGCGTCGTCGGAAGCGGCCGCGCAGGCGCTGCTCAAGCTGCTGGCCTGATGCCGGGTAGTGGGGCCTGCCGCTGGTCGTCACACAGCAGTGTGTGTGGCGACCAAGCCTGCCAGGATCAGGCCGACCGAAGCATGCCAGCCGGTCTCGCTGGCGGGCCTGCCCGCCAGCGCGTAGCCGTGCAGGAAATCGACGAGCGCATCGCGCCCGCGCAGCCGGGTCTTTTTATCCAGGCCGAGGCCCTCGACGGCCAGCTCGAACAGCGCCGCAAACCGCTCGGCCACGTCGGCTTGCCTCACCAGCCCGCGCGCCATCAGGCGCACGAAGTACCGCGTGGCGCTGACCAGTTCCAGGTACAGCGCGCACAGCGCGAGCACCCGCCGCGGCGCTGCCTGGCGCCGCGTAAACGGCGGCTGGCGCGGATCGAGCGCGGCAAAACGCTCTATCATCAAGGCCAGCAGCAATTCCTCTTTCCCCGCATAGTAGTGATACACGGCCATGGCATCGACGCCCAGGCATTGCGCCAGCGCGCGCATGGAAAACGCTTCGCCTTGCTCTTCCAGCAGGGCCAGGGCCGCCTGCAGGATGCTGGTGCTGTCCAGCGCGGGCGCCGTGCGGCGCGGACGGCCGGCACGGCGCACGGAAGATTCGATGGCTTGAAGTTTTGCGGTTTTCATGGGCATAATTCTACACCGTAGAATTAAATGAAAGCACATCCATGAAAAAAACTTCTGTCAGCGTTTTTCTCGGCATCAGCATCGACGGCTGCATCGCAGGGGAGAATGGCGACCTGTCCTGGCTGGCCGAACTGGCCCCCGACTCGCCCGACGCCACCGGCTACACGGCCTTGATGGATCAAGTCGATACCTTGCTGATCGGCCGCAGCACGTATGACGCCGTGCTGGGCTTCGAACCGTGGCCATATGCGGGCAAGCGCGTGGTGGTACTCAGCCACCGCGACTTCGCGCCGCGCCATGGGGAAGAGCGCCGCGAAGGCAGCGTGCGGGAAGTGCTGGAAGGGCTCGCAGGGGAGGGGTGCCGCCACGTGTATCTCGATGGCGGCGCCGTCATCCGCTCCGGCTTGCGCGAAGGCGTCATCGACAGCTTGACCTTGTCCGTGCTGCCCGTGGTGCTGGGCAAGGGCGTGCGCCTCTTTGATGCGGCCTTGCCGCGCAGCGACTGGCGCCTGGAGGGCACGCGCCAGCTGCCCAGCGGCGTGGTGCAGCTGCGCTATCGGAAAAATTAGGCCGTGCTGGCGATGTCGAGGATGAAGCCGGGATCGTAGCGTTCATTCTCCGGCGTGCCGTCCGGCCTTTTGTAGCCGCAGGGGTTGCAGACCACGCGGCAGTCCTGGACGCGGTAGTCGAGCGAAGCGTGCATGTGGCCATGCACCCATACGTCGGCCTGCGCCACCAGCGCGTCCAGCTGCGAGGCAAAGGCGGGCGAGCCGAGGTTCGTCGCGTATTGCTCTTCCACCGATAGCATCGATGGCGCCATGTGCGTGATGACGACCGTCTTGCCCTCGAAGGGCTGCGCCAGTTGCTGTTCCAGCCAGGCGCGGTGCTGCGCGTGCAGCTGCGCCGTGTCGGCCGCGCACAAGAGGCGCGGCGTGTCGCCGCCCGTGCTGATGCGCTTGTAGTCGGGCATGTAGCTTTGCGCCGCGCTCAAGGCTTCGTCCCGGCGCTCCGCGCCGAACAGCAGGAAATCCGTCCACAGCGTGACGCCGAGGAAGCGCACGCCGTTCAGTACCATGGCATCGCCGTCGAGCAGGCGGATGTTGGCGCCCTGCGCATTCGCGCTGGCGCAGGCGTCGCGCACGGCATCCTGCATGTGTTCCAGCTGGTGCCCGTAACCTTCGTGATTGCCATGCACGTACAGTACGGGCAGGGTGCCGAAGGTGCGCGCGGCCCAGGCGATGGCGTTGCTGCCCGTGTCGATGTCGCCGGCCAGGATCACCACGTCGGGGCGGCAGGCGGCAAGGTCGATGGCGGGCGTGTCGTCACCCCAGACTTCCAGGTGCAGGTCGGACAGGATCAGCAAACGCATGGCAATAGGGGAGCAGTGAACGGGCCTCTATCGTAGCGCAAGTCGCTGCGCCCGTCTGCTTGACCGCGCGAGGGTTGCGACGTTACCCTGTGGCATCGAATACCGCACACTCATTACTGGAGCCGCATGCCGCCTTTCTTCCTTCCCAAGACCCTGCTCGGCGCCGCGCTGGCCGTCATGGCACTGCCGTTTGCCGCGCATGCCGCCACGCCCGTCATCGATCCCTTGACGCAGCCGATCGCCTCGCCGTATGCGGCACAGTGGAACCGCCCGCAGCAGCCGGCGCGCATCCACGGCGACACGTACTACGTGGGCGTGGGCGGCTTGAGCGTGGTGCTGATCGACACGCGCGAAGGCTTGATCCTGATCGATGGCGCGTTGCCGCAATCGGTTGCTGCCATCAAGGAACATATCCTCGAGCTGGGCTTTCGCCTGGAAGACGTCAAGTTCATCCTGAATACGGAAGCGCATTTCGACCATTCGGGCGGCATCGCCGCCCTGGCCCGCGACAGCGGCGCGCAAGTGGTCGCCAGCCCGCTCGGTGCGCAGGCGCTGCGCGCGGGGTCGGTGCTCGCCATGGATCCGCAAGCGGGCGAAATCGATCCTATGCCGGCCGTGGAGAATGTGCGCGAGATCGCCGATGGCGAAACCCTGCAGCTGGGCGACGTGACCATCACCGCGCGCTACACGCCCGGCCATACGCCGGGCAGCACCAGCTGGACCTGGGTATCGTGCGAGGATGCGGAGCGTCAGGAATGCCTGAGCGTGGTGTTCGGCGCCAGCCTCACGCCGGTGGCGGCCGACGATTTTCATTACCTGGGCGATGAACGCCATGCGGACCTGACGCCGGCTTTCCGCCGCGTCATGCAGGACTTTGCCAGGCTGCCGTGCGACATCCTGATCTCGGCCCACCCCGACCACTCCGGCGGCGACCGCAAGCTGACGCAATTGCTGGAAGGCGTCACCCCGAACCCCTTCATCGATGCGCAGGCGTGCAGCAGCTACGCTGCCAACAATGAAGCCAAGCTCGATGCCCGCATCGCCAAGGAAAAAGCCATGGCTGGCGAGACTGAGACAAAATAACAACATTGGCGCATTCGCCATGCAAAGCGGTTGACGCACTGCAGTATCCGGTGCAGAATCAGCGTCCGCAGTTCAGATTAACCCAACAAAAGAAAGGATACCCATGTTCGAGCAGGCTGGCAGCAAGTCGTACCTCCACTAGCCCCGTGCATGACGCTCGGGGCCATCGGCATCTTGCCGATCCCGAGCCGGTGTCCTTGAAAACCCCGGTGAGGAAACTCGCCGGGGTTTTTTGGTTTACCAAGGCCCCGGCATAACGCAGACATCAGGAATACCGTTATGCCCATTCATCAGACACTGCACGGCAGCCATGTGCCCGTGCATATTTTTACCGACGACATCGACGCGCAGGCGCTGCGCCAGCTGCACAATATCGCCAGCCTTCCCATCGTCCATCCGCACGTGGCGGCCATGCCCGACGTGCATGCCGGCATCGGCGCCACCGTCGGCAGCGTGATTCCCACGCGCGGCGCCATCATCCCGGCCGCCGTGGGCGTGGACATCGGCTGCGGCATGAACGCCGTGCGCACCACGCTGACAGCCAGCGAACTGCCCGATAACCTGGCGCGCTTGCGCAGCGCCATCGAAGCGGAGATTCCCGTCGGCTTCGAGCAGCACGACTGGAGCCGCGTGCAGGGTTCGCGCCATGCGCGCGCCGCGCGCCCGCTGGCCGGCCGCCTGGAGCACATCGTCGAGCGCCACCGCGGCATCGCCAAGATGCTGCGCCAGTTCGAACGCTCGTGGATCTGCCAGGCCGGCACTCTCGGTGGCGGCAATCATTTTATTGAAATCTGTCTCGACGAGGAACAGCGCGTATGGGTCATGCTGCATTCCGGCTCGCGCGGCATCGGCAATGCCATCGGCCGCTATTTCATCGCCGCCGCGCAGAAGGACATGCGGCGTCACCAGCTGCAGTTGCCGGACGCGGACCTGGCATACCTGAGCGAAGGTTCCACGCTGTTCGACGACTACGTGGAAGCGGTGGACTGGGCGCAGGATTATGCGCTGCTGAACCGCAGCGAGATGATGCGCCGCGTGCTCGACGTGCTGGCGAAGTTCGCGACGCCGTTCCAGCTGGACGAGGAAGCCATCAACTGCCACCACAACTACATCGCGCGCGAGACGCATGGCAATGCCGATCTGTACGTGACGCGCAAGGGCGCCATTTCGGCGCGGCAGGGAGAGCTGGGCATCATCCCCGGCAGCATGGGCGCGCGCAGCTTCATCGTGCGCGGCAAGGGCAACCCGGAATCGTTCTGCTCCTGCTCGCACGGAGCGGGACGCAGCATGAGCCGCAGCGAGGCGCAACGCCGCTTCAACCGCTTCGACCTGGCCGAGCAGACGGCCGACATCGAATGCCGCAAGGATGGCGGCGTGGTCGACGAGATTCCGGCCGCCTATAAAAATATCGACGCCGTCATGGCGCACCAGAGCGATCTGGTGGAAGTGGTGCATACCTTGCGCCAGGTCGTCTGCATCAAGGGCTGAAAGGAAAACATATGAAAATCAAGGTAAAAGCCACGCCCAAGCCGCGCAACCCGCTGGTGGCGGCCGCCAGGCTGCGCGGCGGCGCCGGCGCGCACCAGTCGGAGGCGTCGCCGCGCGCGGCGCGCCGGGCCGGCAAGCACCGCCTGCAGCAATGGCTGGCGGGGCGCCTGAAGGCCGGCGACTAGGGCGTGCCCAGTTCGACGATGAAGTTCGGGTTGAACTGGGGATTTTGCGGCGTGCCGCTGCGCGTCTTGTAGCCACAGGGGTTGGCAACGACGCGGCAGCGGCCGATGCGGTAATCGCGCGAGGCGTGGATGTGGCCATGCACCCACAGGTCCGCCTGCGCGGCCAGCTCGTCCAGGCGTGAGGCATAGGCGGGCGAACATCCCTCGCTGCCGTAGGCATCGTCGACCGAGAGCAGCGACGGCGCCATGTGGCTGATGACCACGGTGCTGCCGTCGAATGGCTGCGCCAGTTCGCGCGCCAGCCACGCCTTTTGCTGCGCGTGGAACATGGCCGTGTCGGCCGCGCGCAGCTTGCGAAAGCCCATGCCGGCCAGGCGGATGCGCTTGTAGTCGTTCATGACGGCTTGCGCGTCGCGCATGGCCGCTTGCCGCGTGTCGTCGCCCAGCAGGCGGAAATCCGTCCACAGGGTGGCGCCCAGGAAGCGCACGGTGTTGCCCGCCTGGTCGGTGATGACGTGGCTGCCGCAGTCGAGAAAATGCACGTTCCGTGTGGCGGCGCAAGCCGCCTGCAGCTCCCGGCGCACCTTGTCCAGGTGGTGGCCATAGCCTTCGTGGTTGCCATGCACGTACAGCACCGGCAGCCCCGCGAATGTGCTGGCGGCCCAGGCGACGGCGCGCGTGCCCGTGTCGATGTCGCCAGCCAGGATCACGGCGTCGGGGCAGCTGAGCGCAAGGTCGCCCTGTGGCGCTTCGTCGCGCCATAGCTCGTGGTGCAGGTCCGACAAAATCAATAGACGCATGCGGTATCCAGGCGATGGGAGGGTATGCCATCGTACCTGAAAACCCTCACTCTTCCTCCAGCGCGGCGAAGCTGTGCGCCAGGTAGTCGAGCAGCGTGCGCACGGCCGGCAGCAGGCCGCGCCGCGACGGGAAGACGGCGTGGATGATTTCGCGCTGCGGCCGCCACTGTTCCATCAGCGGCAGCAGGCTGCCATCGGCCACCTGTTCGGTGATCATCATGGTCGGCAGCTGCACCACGCCCACGCCGGCGACGGCCGCGTCGCGCAGGGTCAGCATGTCGCCCGTGACGAAGCGCGGCACGTGGCGCAACTGGGCGCGCGCGCCATCCGGGCCGTACAAATCCCACTGGTAGTGCTGTTGCGGCGTGCCTAGGGCCAGGCTGGGCCAGTCGGCCAGGTCGGCCGGTGCCTGCGGCGCGGGCGCGCCGGCGAACAGCAGGGGGCTGCCCACCATGCACTGGCTGCGTTCGGCCAGCACGCGCAGCACCAGGTCGCTGTCGGGCAGCGGCGGCGGGCGCACGCGGATGGCGACGTCGATGCCTTCGGCCACCAGGTCGACGCGGCGGTTGCTCGCTTCGAGCAGCAGGGTCACTTGCGGATGGTCGCGCATGAAGCCGGCCAGCATGGGCGCGACCAGGGAGTGCAGCAGGGCGATGGGGCAGGACAGGCGCACCGTGCCGCGCGGCGCGGCGCGCGTCAGTTCGATCGCTTCCTGCGCCGCCTCCGCTTCCACCAGCATGGCCTTGCAATGCTCGTAAAACGTCTGGCCCACGTCGGTGACGGAAAAATGCCGCGTCGTGCGCTGCAGCAGGCGCGCGCCGAGACGCTCTTCGAGCAGGGCGATGCGCCGGCTCAGTTTTGATTTCGGCATGCCCAGCGCGCGCCCGGCCGGCGCGAAGCCGCCATGGTCGACCACCTGCACAAAGTAATACAAGTCATTCAGATCCTGCATGCCGTCTCCTTGATCGTTCTATTTTTGGAACGCTGATGGCATATTTTACCGTCTACCGCCTTCATCGTTGCAAGCGTATTCTGTGTTCATCGTAATGCAAACCCCAACAGGAGATCGAGATGAACAAAGTCACAGGTATCTACAGCGCACCCCGCCAGCACTGGGTCGGCGACGGTTTCCCCGTGCGCTCGATGTTTTCGTATAACGGCCATGGCAAGCAGCTGAGCCCCTTCCTTCTGCTCGACTATGCAGGCCCTGCGGAATTTGCGCCCGGCACCCGTCCGCCCGGCGTCGGTTCGCACCCGCACCGCGGCTTTGAAACGGTGACCATCGTCTACAAGGGCGAAGTGGCGCACCGCGATTCGACGGGCCAGGGCGGCGTGATCGGCCCCGGCGACGTGCAATGGATGACGGCCGGCGCCGGCATCCTGCATGAAGAGTTTCATTCGCCCGCCTTCACGCAGTCGGGCGGCACCCTGGAAATGGTGCAGCTGTGGGTGAACCTGCCGGCCAAAAACAAGATGACGGCGCCCGGCTACCAGGCCATCACCAGCGACTCCATTCCCACCGTGGCGCTGCCCGACGAAGCAGGTTCCGTGCGCGTGATCGCCGGCGACTTCGACGGCCAGCATGGACCGGCCCGCACGTTCTCGCCGATGCAGGTGTGGGACATGCGCCTGGCCCAGGGCAAGCTGACTGAGTTGCCCGTGACCAGGGGCTGGAGCACGGCGCTGATCGTCCTGCACGGCACGGTGCTGGTCAACGGCGAGAGCGTGGTGCGCGAAGCGCAGATGGCGCTGTTCCAGCGCGATGGCGACAGCATCACCATCGAGGCGAACAACGACGCCGTGGTGCTGCTGCTGAGCGGCGAACCGATTGAAGAGCCCATCGTCGGCCATGGCCCCTTCGTCATGAATACCGAGGCGGAAATCGCGCAGGCATTCGAGGATTTCAACAGCGGCCGCTTTGCCCGCATCGAGAAGTAAGTCACTTTGTGCAGTACCCATGCCGCATCCCGCGGCATGGTTTTTGAGGAGACCACCATGAGCACCCCCGCCAACTTCCAAGGTTTGCCGCCGATGATCGACCCCGACGACGCCGTCATGCTGCTGATCGACCACCAGAGCGGCTTGTTCCAGCTGGTGCGCGACATCGAACAGCACGTGCTGCGCGGCCACGTCACGGCGCTGGCCAAGCTGTCGCGCCTGGCCAACATGCCGACGTTTACCACCGCTTCCGTGCCCGACGGCCCGAACGGCCCATTGATCCCGGAAATCCACCATTTCAACCCGGAAGCCGTCTACATCCCGCGCACGGGCCAGATCAATGCCTGGGACAATCCGGCCTGGGTCGAGGCCATCGAAAAGACGGGCCGCAAGACCCTGCTGATCGCCGGCACGCTGACCAGCGTGTGCATGGCTTTTCCCACCATCAGCGCGCTGGCGGCCGGCTACAAGGTGTTTGCCATCATCGACGCCTCGGGCAACTGGTCGAAGATGGCCACCGACATCACCATGGCGCGCGTGACGCAGGCCGGCGCCGTGCCGATCGACACGTATGCCGTGCTGGCTGAAGTGATGAGCACCTGGAACCGCGCCGATGCGATGGAATTTGCCGCCATCATGACGGACCATATCGTGCCGCCGTACCGCGCCCTGATCGAAAGCTACGACAAGGCGCAGGGCGTGCAAAAGAATGGCCGCGAAACGCAGCTGGAAATCCTGGAAGCGGCCAGCAAGGGCTGAAGGGGCTACGGCGCCTCGTAGCGGGCGCGGATCGCCGCCAGCGCGCCGCGCTGTTCCAGGTGCGTGATGGCGGCGTTCAGGCGCGCCAGGTCGGCGGCGCTGGTCGTGCGCGCATTGAGCATCAGGTGCACGGGGGCGCGCAGGGCCAGGAAGGGCAGGGGGCTCAAGGCGACGCCCTGCAGGCGCGCTTCATGGCGCACGGCCAGCACATCGCCCAGCAGCAGGTCGGCGCGGCCCGCATCGAGCATGCGCACGCCTTGCTGGAAGCTGCCGAACGCATTCAGGCGGCCGGCCTTTTCCAGCGCCGGCCGGGCCGCCGCATATTGCGCGCCATACCAGCCTACCTTGGGCGCCAGCAAGGTCGCATTGCCGCGCGCGAGCTGCGCGAAGCTGGCGATCTGGCGCTGGCCGCCGGGCGCGCCGGATTTGCTGAAGAGGCCCACGGCTTCATCGCGGTAGGAGATGGAAAAGCGCGCATAGGACTGGCGCTCCGGCGTCTCGGAGGCGGCCAGCATCAGGTCCAGTCCCCCTTTCTGGAACAGCAACTCGCGCCGCGCCGTGGGCAGTTCCGGCAAGGTGACCAGGGTGCAGCGGGCTTCCTTGAAAATGGCTTTCAGCAACTCCAGGTCCAGGCCCGTATAGCGGCCCTGGCTATCGCGGTAGACGTACGGCGGCCACTGTTCCAGCGCCATCGTTATGCGGCAGGCCAGGGCGGGCAGGGCAGATACGCCGAGCATTGCCGCAAACAGGAGATGGCGCAAGCGCATATGGGGATTTCCCTGGAGTTTCAACTTGATATTCAATTTGCCAGAATGGCCACGGAAGTCAAGGGCTGCGGCTGCCGAAGGGCCGGCCTGGTTCGCATTTCCTCGATGTTTGCGCGTTTTTTGCCGCTTGCCCCATCGGCGACGCCTCCTGCACGGCGAACACCGTGCAGTGTAATCGGCTATAGTGGCGCGGTGCCACCACTGCCCCGCAAAGGAAGAACGCTTGACTGCCCCGCTCGAGATCGCCGCCAATGTGCTGATGACTGCCTCCATCATCCTGGCTGGCCGCAATAATATTCATTCCTGGTGGGTCGGCATGGTCGGCTGCGTGCTGTTTGCCGTGCTGTTTTTCCAGGTCAACCTGTACGCCGACGTGATGCTGCAACTGTTTTTCATCGTCACCTGCGTCATCGGCTGGCTGCAATGGCGGCGCGGCGCCAACGGCAAGCCGTTGCCGATCACGCGCACGGGCTGGCGCAGCCTGGCCTGGGTGGTGCCGGCCGGCATCGCTTCCGTGGCGATCTACGGCATGCTGCTGCACCGCTTTACGAATGCCTACGCGCCCTTCATCGATTCGGCGGTGTTGGTATTTAGCATCATCGCGCAATTTCTGCTGATGAGCCGGCGCATCGAGACCTGGGCCTTCTGGCTGCTGGTCAATACCGTTGCCGTGCCGCTGTACTACAGCCGCGGCCTGCACCTGACGGCCGTGCTGTATGCGGCCTACTGGGTCAACGCCCTGATTTCCTGGTACTGGTGGGGCGTGCAGGCGCGCCGCGCGGCGCAGGCGCCTGCGGTGATGGCCGACGCTTGATATTGCCTTATACCAAGTCCTTAGATTCAAATCGTATATACAATCAATTTTTAATTCGTTCACGCGATAAAGACACCGGGATATAGTGGCCTTTCCCCGCTTACCGGTGTCTTTTATGTTGCGTTTTACCCTTTCTGCCTGTTTTTACGCCGCCCCGCACCAGCTGACCATGCAATGCATGGCGCAGTGGATGCCGGTGCGTGCCCGTCCACGCATCCCGTAAGTCACTCCACCCATTTCGTTGTCGTTTGCCCGCTGGCCCACCCGGTCCGCGTGCCCCTGCTCGGCCTTTTTTATCGGAAAAAGGCTGCAATCCCAATAAGAGGAAACCATGTTCAAACCACTCGCCATCAGTCTTGCCATCACCGCCGCCTTTCCCGCCTTCGCCCACGCCGAGGACGACATGCTGCGCGTTAACGTCACCGGATCGAATATCCGCGTCAGCGAAAAGGAGGGCGCCAGCGCCGTGCAGGTCATCACGGCCAAGGAATTGAAAGCCGGCGGCAAGACCAGCGTGTCGGACGTGCTGCGCGCCATCTCCGCCAACAGCGGCAACAGCTACAACGAACAATACACGGGCAGTTTCTCGGCCGGCACCTCGGGCCTGTCGCTGCGCGGCATCGGCCAGCAAAATACCCTGATCCTCGTGAATGGCCGCCGCGTGGCCAGCTACGCCACGGCGCAGGATTTGCAGCAAACCTTCGTTGACCTGAACAGCCTGCCGATGGCCGCGGTGCAGCGCATCGAGGTGCTCAAGGATGGCGCCTCATCCGTGTATGGCTCCGACGCCGTGGCCGGCGTGGTCAACATCATCCTGTACAAGGAATTCACGGGCACGGACATCACGGCGCAATGGGGCGGTTCGACGCAAGGCACGGGCCAGCACGAAAAGAGCGCGGCGCTGCAAACGGGTTTCGGCAAGCTCGAGGAAGATGGCTACAGCGTGGTCTTCTCGGTCGACGCGCAGCAGCGCGACAAGCTGCAGCAAAGCGACGTGGCATGGCTGCGCGATGCCGATTACCGCCAGCAGCAGCGGGGCAGCCTGGGCTGGACCGCCACGAATTACGCCGGCAACGATCCCACTAAGACCCTCGGCGGCGTGCGCGGCCCGCTGCAACTGGTGCCGTACAAGGACATCAATCCCGATGGCAGCGGCCAGGTGCTGGCCTACAATCCGGCGCCGTATAAAACGCTGATCCCGGGCATCCAGCGCATCCACTCGTCGCTGCGCGGCACCCTCAAGCTGAACGCGGACACGGAAGCCTATGTCGACTTGCTGCACAGTTATTCGCGCGCCGACCAGACCTTCAGCGCGCCGCTGACGGTGAACAACGCCACGCGCGTGTGGAACAACAGCACCAAGCTGCTCGACACCATCCCCGTGGTGCTGCCCGTGGGCCATCCGAACAATCCGGGCACGACGCCGTTGCCATTTACTGCCACCCTGTTCGACCTGGGGCCGCGCCTGAAGCAGGACCGCGTCACCTTCTACCGCGCGCTGGCCGGCGCCAAGGGCACCTGGGCGGGCTGGGACTGGGATACGGCCGTGGCCCATTCCAGCAGCAAGCTGGAGGAAACGGTGCAGAACTTCGTCAACCGCTACGAATTCCAGAAAGTGCTGGCCGACGGCAGCTACAATTTCTTTGACCAGTCGCAAAACAGCGAAGCGGTGCGCAACCGCCTGCGCCTGTCGACCCTGCGCCCGGCCGAATCGACGCTCGACACGCTCGACTTCTCGGCGGCCAGGGATATCTGGGACTTGCCAGCGGGCCCGCTGGGCTTTGCCGCCGGCGCTCAATGGCGCCGCGAAAAGATGGATTCGCAAACCTCGACGGCCGTGCTGTCGGGCACGGAGCTGCGCCCCGCACTCAATATCATCAACGGCTCGCGCAATGTGTCGGCCCTGTTTGCCGAATTCAATGTGCCCGTGGTAAAAAACCTGTCCGTCAACGTGGCGGGACGCGCCGACCATTACAGCGACTTTGGCAATGCGTTTTCGCCCAAGGCCAGCGCGCGTTACCAGGCGGCGCCATGGTTGTTGCTGCGCGGCACCGTTTCACGCGCCTTCCGCGCGCCATCGTTGCCGGAAATTACCGACAGCACGGCCGTCAGCTATACCGGCGTGATCGATGCCCGCGATCCGCTGACGCCGACGCAGTCGCGCGGCGTGACGGTCATGACCATCGCCAATCCGAACCTGCGCCCGGAGCGCTCGAAAAACCTGAACCTGGGCGTGGTGGTGTCGCCCACCAGCAGTTCGAGCATCGGCCTCGATTACTACCGTATCAAGCAGGATGGCGTGATCGGCACGGCCAGCGCCACCACCATCCTCGAGAATGAAGGCACGGCGCCGCAACAGATCACGCGCGGAGCCGATGGACGCATCACGACCCTGTACCGCCAGTTCCGCAACCAGGGCCAGCGCGAAGTGTCGGGCATCGATATCGACCTGCGCCAGCGCTTCGTCGACAAGGACTGGGGCAAGCTGACCCTGGCCGGCCAGCTGAGCCGCGTATTGCGCTTTGCCGAACCGTTGTCCGATGGCGCGCCGCTGACCGATGGCGCCGGCACCAATTACTTCGGTTCCATCCCGAAATGGCGCGGCGTCAGCTCGGCCACCTGGGAGCAGGGAAAATGGTCGTCGACCCTGACCTGGAACTACGTGGGCAGCTATGCGCAGCAGAAGCACCTCGATGAATCGGTGGCTGCCTTCAGCACGTTCGACGTGACCAGCACCTGGCAAGTCACGCCGGCAGCGAACGTCACCTTCATCGTGCAAAACCTGGCCAACAAACGCGCACCCTGGGACTATGCCTCCACCGGCTTCGACTTTACTCAGGCCGATCCGCGCGGACGCGTTGCGGCACTCAAGCTGAACTACAAGTTCTAACGCCCGTTTGATACCTGCCGCTGTCCCGTCTGCTCCTGCAGGCGCTGGCGGTAGGCGCTGGGGGGGACGCCCATGCGTTCGCGAAAGGCGGTGGCGAAGTTGCCCGCGTTGTGAAAGCCGATCAGCAGGGCGATATCCTGCACGTCGATATCGGTCTGCTGCAGCAATTCCACGCCGCGGGCAATGCGCGCTTCGCGGATGAAGGCAAACACGGTCATGCCCGTCTGCTCGCGGAACATCAATGTCAGCTTTTCGCGGTAAGTACCCACGCTGCGGGCGATTTCGGACAGGTTCGGCAGGCTGCCCAGGTTGTCGAGGATGAGTTGTTTGACCGCATTGACGAACACCAGGTCGGGATGCTGCAGCTTGTCGCTGATCGGCGCCGTGGCCGGCAGGGTACTGTTGCTTTTACGCATCAAACCCAGGTGGATATGGATGCGCGCGGCCAGCTCCTCCGGCGTGAATGGCTTGGAAATGTAATCGACGCCGCCCACCTGCAAGCCCATGATGCGTTCCTTGGCGGCATCGGCGCCGCTGAGAAAGATCACGGGAATCTCTTCCGTTTCGGGATTGGCCTTGAGCAAGCGGCAGGCCGTGTAGCCATCCATTTCGGGCATGCGCACATCGAGCAGGATCAGGTCGGGATGCGAGGCCAGCGCCAGCTGGTAGCCCTGGTAACCGTTGAACGCGATGCTGAAACGGTAGGGTTGCTCGCTGAGCAGCTCCATCAGCATGCGCTGCTCGAACGCGGAATCGTCCACGATCAAGATGTTTTTTTTGATGGTTTCGCTGGTCAATGGCATGGCATGGATGACTTAACCAAAAAGCAAGTTGTGGTTTATTATGCCCTGCTTTTTCTTTTTTTTCTGCTTTTCTCGTGTTTCAAAAGATGTTTCTCCGCCAGAAGAAGCGGCGATTTCCCAGATCGCTAATAATTCATTCGTGCATTGATTTAAAGCAATGTCGGTTGTAAAAAAATATGTTTTGCAATCGAAGCAAGTAGCAGTCCCAAGCAGTTGGACTACTTAACGATGTATGTGTCGTCCTGGTTTGCGTGCCCTAGAAAACGCCGGCAATTCCGTGACTATCCTCAGTGTCCTTATAAAAAAGGACCCGTTCATGATATTTATCATCCGGAGGTTTTATGTTACGCGTCAAATTTTCCCCTATCGCCGCAGTGGCCGCTGTTGCTGTCCTGGCTGCCAGCGTGCCCACCATCGGCAATGCCGCCGTGTATTCGAACGGCACCAATACGACGACATTCGACGTCACCTTGAAAATCATCGCCAACTGCGTGATTTCGGCGCTGCCACTCGACTTCGGTCAAACTCAGGGTGTACTGGCTACTGCCGTGAACGTCAATACGACGCTGAACGTCACGTGCACCAACAGCACGCTGTATAACGTGGGCCTGAATGCCGGCACGGGCGCCGGCTCCGTCGGCACGACGCGCTACCTGAGCGGCACGGGGGGCAACACGGCCACGGTGCAGTTCAACCTGTTCCAGGCCGCCGGCGCCACCGTCTGGGGCAATACCCAGGGCACGGATACGCATGCCGGCACGGGGACAGGGGTGGCGCAGCCCATCACCGTGTATGGCAACGTGCCGCCGCAAAACACGCCCATGCCCGATACCTACAAGTCGACCATTACCGCCACCGTCTACTTCTAGCCGGGGCGCCCATGACGTTGCGCCCCGCTTTCCTGTCCTGGCCGCTGCTGGCAATGCTGCTCGGCGCGCCATGGGCGGGCGTGGCCATGGCGGCCGACCTGCAGATTTCACCGGTGACCCTCACCATGCGGTCCGAACAGACGTCGGCCGGCATCACCCTGCAAAATCTGGGTGCGGCGCCGCTGTTTGGCCAGGTGCGGGTGTTCGTGTGGGATCAGGCGAATGGCGAGGAAGCGCTGGCGCCGACGCAGGAACTGGTGGCCAGTCCCCCCATCGTGGAAATCGCCGCCAACAGCCGGCAAACCATCCGCCTCGTGCGTACCCAGGCAGGCCCGTCGGCGCAGGAACGCACGTATCGCGTGCTGATCGACGAGGTGGGACGCGATGACGACCCGGCGCGCAGCGGCGTCGATATCCGCCTGCGCTATTCGGTGCCCGTCTTCGTGCTGCCCAGCGGTGCGCCGGGCAAGGAAGTGCTGGACTGGCAAGTGTTTCGCAAGAATGGCGAATGGGCAATGCGCGTCAGGAACAGCGGCAATTTCCATGCACAGATCGGCAGCATGGTGCTGGCCAACCAGGCCGGCACGGAGTTTGCCGTCAGCAAGGGTTTGTTTGGTTACGTGCTGGCGGGCCGCATGCGCGAATGGCGCTTGCCCGTCGCCAAGGACGCCGCGCTCGAAGGGCCGCTGGCGATTAACGTTACCGTCAATGCAAAGGCGATCGTTGCCCGAAATTCGACACCACCCTGAACATTGCCGGCATGGCGCGCGCCTGCTTAACCGGGTTACACCATGAAATGGTCGCTCACTTGGCAGGCTTGCCCGATGCTGTTGCTGGCCATCCTGCCGTGCGCTGGCAAGGCGGACGGCACGGCGGAGGCGGCGGTTTCGGGCGCTGTCTCGGGAGCCGATCCCGGACCGGCCAGCCTGCCGCGCGATCCGGCGGTGCCGAATGAACTGTATCTGGAGGTCATTGTGAATGCAGAAGCAACGGGACTGATCTTGCGCTTTACCCAGCAGGGTAAAGGCTTGCTCAGCAGCGTAGAGAACTTGCAACAGCTGGGGCTGGAACCGGCGCGCTTTGTCGCGCCTGGCCAGAGCCAGGTGGCGCTCGACGCGATCCCTGGGCTCAGCTATGACTACGATGCGGCGCGCCAGAGCCTGTCGCTGCGCGTGGACGACAGCCTGCGCGCGCCCTTCATGGTCAGCGCCCGCTCCAGCAGCCGCCCGCCGCCGGCGCAAGTCACGCCGGGCGCCGTGCTCAATTACGAAGTGTATTCCGAACTGGGCCAGTCGCGCCGCACGGCCGTGTTCAATGATCTGCGTTATTTCAATGACAGCGGCGTGTTCAGCAATACCGGTACGTTCAACCTGGGCGCAGGCCAGCGCCAGTACATGCGTTTCGATACTTTCTGGAATCATTCCGATGCCGAGACGCTGGAAACATGGCAGCTGGGCGATGTCATTTCCGGTTCCCTGACCTGGAGCCGCGCCGTGCGCATGGGTGGCTTTCAGTGGCGCAAGAATTTCCAGCTGCGTCCCGACCTGCTGACCTTTCCCGTCGCATCGCTCGATGGCTCGGCCGTCGTGCCGTCGTCGCTGAGCCTGTATATCAATGGCGTGCAGCAATATTCCGCCAGCGTGCCCAGTGGCCCCTTCGTGCTGAACCAGGTGGCCGGCATCAATGGCGCGGGGCAGGCGACCGTCATCACGCGCGACGCGCTGGGCCGCAGCGTGGCGATGACCTTGCCCCTGTATGTCGACACGCGCCTGCTGGCCAAGGGCTTGACCGATTACTCGATCGAAGCGGGCGCCCTGCGGCGCGAGTACGGCCAGCGCGTCTTCGACTATGAAAGAAAACCGGTGGCCAGTGCCACGGGCCGCTATGGCGTGAGCGACAGTTTCACGGTCGAAGGCCACGGCGAACTGGGACCGGGCGTGCTCAACGGTGGTGGCGGCGTGCTGCTGCGCCTGGGGCAGGCTGGCGTCATCAATGGCGCGCTGGCCGTCAGCGCCGGCCGCAGCCGTGGCGCGCAAGCGAGCGCCGGCTACCAGTACCTGGGACCGCGCTACAGTATCGACCTGCAAAGCGTGCGCGCCAGCGGCGGTTATGGCGACCTGGCCTCGCGCGACGGCAGCCCCGTGGCACGCGCGGCCGACCGCGTCTCGCTGAACCTGGCCTTGCCCGTGGGGCAAAGCGTCAATCTTAGCTATATCGCTTACCGCGCGCCCGGCCTGCCCGCCTCGAAGATCGCCACCGTCGGCTATTCGGCCACCCTGTTCCGCGGCGTGTTCGTCAATGCCAGCGCGTTCCAGGATTTGCGGCAGCGGGAAAAACGGGGCTTTTATATCGGCTTGAGCATGGCGTTCGATAACAATGTTGCCCTCAGCGCCAATACCAGCAGGCAAAACGACGCCAACAGCCGCAGTTTTTCCGCTCAGCAAAGCGCGGACTTTGGCGGCGGTTTCGGCTGGGCCGTGCAATCGGGCACCTCGGGCGGTTCGGCGTATCGCCAGGGCCAGGTCGATTACCTGGGCAATCTGGGCCGGGTGACGGCGCGCGCGCAGACAAATGCCATGAGCAACGCAGCCTCGTTCGGCGCCGCGGGCGCCCTCGTGCTGATGGACGGACATGTGGCCGCCGCGCGCCAGGTGGGCAATGGCTTTGCGCTGGTGTCGACGGGCGGCGTGGCGGACGTGCCCGTGCTGCATGAAAACCGGCAGATTGGCAGCACGGGCGGCAGCGGCTATTTGCTGGTGCCCAATTTGAATCCATACGGCAATAATCAGATCAGCATCGGCACCGATGCGCTCGATGTCGATGCGCGCGTGCCCGTGACCAATATCAATGTGGTGCCGAGGATGCTGTCCGGCGTGCTGGCGTCCTTTCCCGTCGAGCGCTACAGCGCCGCCACCATCATCGTGCAGGGCGTCGATGGCAAGCCGCTGGCGACGGGCTTGCCCGTGCTGCACGTGCAAAGCGGCAAGCGCACGGTGGTGGGCTTTGATGGCCTGACCTTTGTTGACGATCTGAGCGGGGAAAACGAGTTGCGCATCGGCGACAGCGACCGCCTGTGTTCCGTACGCTTTGCCTACGTGCGTCCGGCTGCCGGCGGCTTGCCCATGCTGGGCCCGCTGACCTGCACCGCCATCGGGGGAGGCCGCTGATGCGCCGCCTGCTGCTATGCCTCATCGTCCTGCTGGGTTGCGCCAGCGGCGCGGCGCGGGCCGACACGTGCTCGGTCACCATGACCAACATCGATTTCGGCAATATCAGTCCCATTTCCGGCACCGATTACACGGCGCAGGCGACGGGGACTTTCAGCTGCCTGTTTTCTTCGCTGAACCTGGGTCAATTGCTGACGCCAAATGCGCAGGTGTGCATTTCACTGGGCGTCGATGGCAATTCGTCCACGGCCACGCCGCGCAAGCTGGCCAACGGTACCAGCCGCATGGAGTACAACGTGTACGTGGATAACACCTATGCGCCGGCGAAGATCTGGGGCGGCACCGCCGTCCCGGGTGCGCCATCGACCTTCGCACTGACCCTGTCGGCCGGCTTGCTGGCCCCGCCCGGCACCTACTCGATGAACTTTACCGTGTACGCCAAGATTCCCGCCGGCACGGCATTGGCCGCCGTGCCGACGGTGGCCAATGCCAACACGGTCTATAACGCCAGCTTTGCCGGGCTGGGCACCTATACCTACACCACGTATGGCTTGATCAACCTGTTCGGCTGCACGGTCAACAGCGGCAGCTTCGGCTTTACCGTCAAGGCGACGGCCGTCAACGATTGCACCATCTCCGCCAGTCCGATGGCGTTCGCCAACGCCAGCATCCTGACGGGCAATCTGCGCAGCACCAGCACCCTGTCCGTGCGCTGCGTGAACAACAATGCGTATCAGATCGCGCTCAACGGCGGCATCGTGGCGGCCAATGTGGCAAGCCGGCAAATGAAAAATACGGGAACGACGGAAAAAATCGGCTATCAGCTGTCGGCCACCCTGGACGGGCCCCTGTGGGGCGACGGCACGGCAGGCACCAGCATGGTGACGGGGACGGGGACGGGCGCCAGCGCGCCAGTGACGATCTTTGGCCGGGTGCCGGCACAGGCTTCGCCGTCCCCCGGCGACTACAAGGATACCGTGACGGCGACGATTTATTTTTAGAAGGTAACGGTGACGAGGTTGGTGCCCGATGGCGTGGCGTGCTGCTGCAACTGATAGGGCGTGTTGTGACGGCAGTGCACCTGCGCCGGCGCGCGCTGCGTGCTGACGCTACAGACCTCGTGCACGACGAGGGTGGCCTGGAACGATGCGGAAGAGACGGTACCGGCGATGGTGGTCTGGCAAACGGCGAGGGCGAACAGGGCAGGCAGTACGGCAAGCTTCAAAGGAGTCATCGTGAACGCATCTGGCAAAAAACGGGCGTGGGCAGCAACGCCGCATGGCATGGCTGACACCGTCTTTCGCACCGGGATTGGGGGAACTGAACGAGCCATGATTGTACTGGAACAGGAAAAGTGTGAGTTTGTGCGTATTTTCAGGCCGTCATCATGGGGCGAGCGCAGCTTTCAAGATGATAGTAACTAAGTTTCTGTGTAGCAACTGAAATATTTTCGATTGTTGTGTTGAATCAATGTGAGGAGATGGCCATGAAACATACCAACTTTAATAATTTGCCTTGCCCGATCGCACGCAGCCTGGGCAAGGTGGGCGAATGGTGGAGCATCCTCATCCTGCGCGAAGCGTTTTACGGCAAGACGCGCTTCGATGAATTTGAAAAAAGCCTCAAGATCGCGCCCACCATCCTGACGCGCCGCCTGGCCGACCTGGTGGAAGGGGGCTTGATGACGCGCCGCCTGTATTGCGCCAAGCCGCCCCGCTACGACTATGTGCTGACCAAGTCCGGTCGCGCCTTCAAGCCCGTCTTGCTGGCGTTTATTGCCTGGGGTAATGAAAACTTCGCGCCGGAAGGCGCCAGCCTCGTCATCGCCAGCCGCGACACGGGCCTGGCCGCCGATCCGGTGCTGGTCGATGCCACGACGGGCCTGCCCATCAATGACGAGTACTACGCGTTCGCGCCAGGGCCTGCCGCCAGCGACAGCATGCGCAGCATCATCCTCGATGCGGAAAAAAGCAGCGGCATCGCACCCAAGCCGAAGGCGCCGGCCGCCAACCGCGGCTGGGTGGCGGAAGGCCACCTGGCCTGAGGCCGCGCTGGCAGGCGAGCAGCAAGTTTGGCGTACAGCAAAGCGGGCACGGCGGCATGGCGTTACTGTTGCACCATGCAACGCAGGTGCGGCGCAAGCCCGGCTCGGCTGTGTGGGCGGGGCAGGGCGCCATCCCTGAGCCGATGTCCGTGAAAGGAGTACTGCGATGAGCACACTGCAACAACACGTACGCCACGCCGCCGGCGTGCTGGCGCTGGCCGTCCTGCTGGGCGGCTGTTCCCATGGCCCGCATCACCCGGGCGGCCATGACGTCACCTTGACGGGGGCGCAGGAAGTGCCGGCCAATACCAGCACGGCCAGCGGCAGCAGCAGCATCCGCGTGGCGTCAGACCGCAGCGTGACTGGCGGCGTGCGCTACACGGGCATGGTGGCGACTGTCGCGCACATCCATGAAGCGCCCGCCGGCGCCAATGGCCCCGTCATCGTGCCGCTGGCGAAAACCGCCGACGGCATGTTTGCCGTGCCGGCCGGTGCCGTGCTCACGCCGCCCCAGTATGCGAGCTACCAGGCCGGCAACCTGTACGTGAACGTGCACAGCGCCGCCTACCCGGCTGGCGAGATCCGCGCCCAGCTCAAGCCCTAGCCAGCCAGCGGCGTTTTCCCCGAAACCTCCTTGGGCCGCGCGAGCGGCCTTTTTTTGCGCCAGGCGGCCGGCACACGGTGCGCGCTACAATGGCGCTCCATGCTGACCATCCTCGCCATCACCTTTCCCTTCTTCGCCCTGGTGCTGTGCGGCTACCTGGCCGTGCGGCGCAAGCTGCTGCCGCTGGCCGCCATCGGCGGCTTGAACAGTTTTGTCCTGTACTTCGCGCTGCCCTGCATGTTGTACCGTTTCGGCGCCGCCACGCCCATCGCGCAGCTGCTCGACGCCAGCGTGTTCGGCGTCTACCTGCTGTGCGCCCTGATCATGGTGGGCGTCACCATGGCCATGACCCTGAGCCACCGCATCGACTGGAACAACGCCGCCTTCGGTGCACTGGTGGCGGCCTTCCCGAACACGGGCTTCATGGGCGTGCCCCTGCTATTGACCTTGCTCGGTCCCCGTTCCTCGGGCCCCGTCATCGTCACCATCGTCGTCGACATGCTCATCACCAGCTCGCTATGCATCGCCCTGTCGCGCATCGGCAGCGGCGGCGCGCACGGCAGCCGTGCTGCCGTCGTCAACGCCATGAAGGGCATGGCCGGCAATCCCATGCCGTGGGCAATCGTGCTAGGTGCCCTGTCGTCGTGGCTGGAACTGGCCTTGCCCAAGCCGTTGACGCAGACGGTGGGCCTGCTGGCCGACGCCGCCTCGCCGGTCGCGCTGTTTACCATCGGCGCCGTGCTGGCCCGTTCGCAAATGAGCACGAGCGACCCCGCGCCCCTGGGAGAATATGTGCCCGTGGCGCTGAAAAAACTGCTGCTGCATCCGCTGCTGGTGTGGGGCATCGGCCACGCGGCCATCGCGCTGGGCGCGCCGCTCGATCCGTTTGCGCTCACTTGCATGGTGCTGGTGGCTTGCCTGCCCAGCGCCAGCAATGTCAGCCTGCTGTCGGAACGCTTCGGCGCGAACACGGCGCGCATCGCCCGCATCATTCTGGTCTCGACGGCGCTGTCGTTCCTGACGTTTTCAGCGGCCGTCAGCTGGCTGGCGTGACGTTGGCGGCGATCAGCGCGCCCAGGGCCTGCGCCGCGCCGGCTTGATGGTCCAGCGCCAGGCCCTGCGCCATGCTGGCCTGGTCCTGCATGCTGCGGTTCTGCCCCAGCTTCCATTTGCCCGTGATGCGCGTGAGGGGGATTTCGATGCCGACGATGGCTTTCAGGAGCTTGCCGATGTAATCGGCCGGCGCATCGCTCACCCGCCACGGCGTGGCTAGCCCCGCTTCATGGCGTGACGTCAGCCGCTCCACCAATCCCAGCAGCCACGCCGCGTCGTCGATGGCGCGCAGGGGGCCGTGGGCATGCACCACCGCGTAATTGAAGGTAGGGACTTCCTTGCCGCTGCGCTGCTTTTCCGCATACCAGGCGGGCGTGATGTAGGCATGCGGCCCCTGGAAAAGCACCATGCATTCATCCGCGCCGCCGGCCGCGCGCCATAGCGGGTTGGCGCGCGCCACGTGGGCGCGCAGGATGCCGAACGGGGCCTCGGGCGTGGGCGCGGCGATCTCGAACGGCAGATGGTCGGCGCACAAGCCATCGGCGTCATGGCGCACCAGCGCGCCCAGCGGATGCGCGGCTATCAGGCCATGCAGCACGTCAAGGCGCTCTTCGCGGAAGCTGGCGGGCGTGTACATCTAGTGCGCTCCTTCCACGACCACGTCGGCCGTCAGCGAATTGGCGATGTAGCAGCGCTCGTGCGCGTCGTGGTGCAGGGCGGCCAGCGCCTCGGGCGAGGGCGGCGTTCCCGCGAAGGCGATGCGCGGACGCAGCACGATGCGCGTCATGGCCAGGCGTCCGGCGGCATTTTTTCCCAGTTCGCCGACGGCGTCGTCGCGGTAGTCGTCGATGACGTAGCCGCGCTGCGCCGCCAGCGACAGGAAGAACAGCATGTGGCAGCTCGACGTGGCGGCCACCAGCGCCTCTTCCGGGTCGACGTTGGCCGCCACCGACATGGGCAGCGGCACGGACAGGGGCGATGACGAGGCGGCTACCGTCAGGCCGCCGTCGAACTGCCATTCATGGCCACGGCTGTAGCGCTGGCCGGCGAAATCCTGGCCGTCGCGCCGCCAGGCCACTGTGGCGAAAAACTGATGCATGGGTGCTCCGCAAGATTGGAAGGGGATGCGCCATGTTAGCGCCAGTCTTGGCTATTTAAAACAGCCAATAAGTGCTATCTTGAAGCTACCAATTCAAGGGTTCGACATGCCAGCTTCCCACCTGCACCAGATCATCGCCGCCTTGCCGCTGCAGCGCGGCGCCGGCGAGCCGCTGTTTCGCCAGCTGTATGCGGCCATCAAGGCCGCCATCCTCGCTGGCCGCATGAGCCCCGGCATGCAGCTGCCGCCCACGCGCGATTTTTGCCGCCTGCTGGCCGTGTCGCGCCAGACGGTGCTCAATGCGTATGCGCAGCTGGCGGCCGAAGGCTATCTGGATGGCGCGGTGGGACGGGGCACCTTTGTCAGCCGCGACGTGCCGCTGTCCGTTCCCCTGGCTGCGCCGGCCGGCAAGATGGACGCGCCCGGCCTGCTGCGGCCTCTGTCGGCGCGCGGGCAGGGCGTGGTGGCGGCCATGCGCCAGGTGGCGTTCCACCGAGGGCCGCTGCGCGCCTTTCGCGTCGGCATGCCGCGCATCGACCATTTCCCGTTCGACGTGTGGAACCGCCTGGAAGCGCGGCGCTGGCGCCGCCCCGACCACCAGTTCGGCTACAGCGATCCGGCCGGCTACCTGCCGCTGCGCGAACTGCTGTGCGTGTATTTGAAGACATCGCGCGGCGTCCAGTGCACGCCGCAGCAGATCGTCATCACCTCCGGCTCGCAGCAGGCGCTGTTCTTGCTCTCGACCATCCTGCTGGCGCCCGGTGACGCGGCCTGGATGGAGTCGCCCGGCTACCGGGGCGCCAGCGGCCCGCTGCGCGCGGCCGGCGCGCGCGTGTTTCCCGTACCCGTCGATGCGCAGGGGCTCGACGTGGCGTATGGCGTGGCGCACTGTCCGCAGGCGAAGCTGGCCTACGTGACGCCGTCGCACCAGATGCCGCTGGGAGTGAGCATGAGCTTGCCCCGCCGCCTGGCCTTGCTGGCCTGGGCCGCGCAGCAAAAGGCATGGCTGGTGGAGGACGATTACGACAGCGAATACCGCTACACGGGCGCGCCGCTGGCGTCCCTGCAAAGCCTGGACCGGGCCGGCTGCGTGGTCTATGTGGGCACGCTGTCGAAAGTGCTGTTCCCGGGCCTGCGCCTGGGCTACATGGTGGCGCCGCCCGCGCTGGCCGAGGCGCTGGTGCAAGCCAAGGCCGTGATGGACCGGCACACGGCCATCGTGCCGCAGATGGCGCTGACGGACTTCATCGCCGAGGGCCACTTTGGCCGGCATATCCGCCGCACGCGCGACAGCAATGCCGAGCGTCGCGATGCGCTGGTGCGCGGTATCGCGCGTGAACTCGACGACCAGCTCGCGTGCGGCCCGGCCGACAGCGGCCTGGAACTGTGCGCGTATTTCCGCGCTGGCCACGATGAAGAAGCGGTCGCGCGCGCGGGGCTGGAGCATGGCATCGAATTGCGCCCGCTGGGCCACTATGCCGATCCGGCGGCGGGCCCGGAGTGCGCTACGCCGCCCGGGCTGCTGCTGGGCTTTGCGGCCATTCCTCCGGCCGAGATGGCGCACGGCTTGCTGGAACTGGGACGCATCCTGCGCGGCCGATAAACTATACTGAGACTTGCCTGCACATGAAGAACACGACCATGAATATTACCCGCTGCTCCTGGGCCAATCCGGCCAATCCCCGCTATCTCGATTACCACGATACGGAGTGGGGCGTACCCTGCCACGACGAGCGCCGGCTGTTCGAGATGCTGAACCTGGAAGGCGCGCAGGCGGGCCTGAGCTGGGAAACCATCCTCAACAAGCGCGAAACCTACCGCGCCGCCTTCGACGGCTGGGATGCTGAAAAAATCGCCGCATATGGCCCGGACAAGGTGGCGCAACTGCTGGCGGATTCCGGCATCGTGCGCAACCGCCTGAAGGTGGCGGCCGCCATCACGAATGCGCAAGCCTACCTGCGCCTGCGCGCGCAAGGGCAGACGCTGGACAGCTTCCTGTGGGCGTATGTGGATGGCCAGCCCATCGTCAACAGCTGGCAACCGGGCGCATTCCCCGCCAAGACGGCCTTGTCCGACAAACTGTCGAAAGACTTGCTCAAGCTGGGCTTCAAGTTCGTCGGTTCGACCATCATCTACGCCTACATGCAGGGCATCGGCATGGTCAACGACCATGCGCCCACCTGCTTTTGCCGCGCGGGGCATTGATGCGCCGCGCGCTGGTCCTGCTCGACACGGATTTTGATGGCGCCCGCTTGCGTGCGGCCTGCGCGGCGCATGGCGGGCGGCGCCTGCACTATATCGCGCTGGCGCCGCGTCCCGTCGATGCGCGCCACTTGCCCGAGCAGTGGCGCGCGCAGTGGCCGCTGTGCGTGCCGGGCCTGCACCGCATGGTCTCGCATGATGGCCTCGTCACGCTCGATGTGCTGATCGGCGAGCCCGATGCCTGCCTGGCGCAATTGTCGGCGCGCATCGATGAAGTACACCTGGCCTGGGTGCCGGCCGCCACGCCGGTGCTGGCGCGTTTGATGGCCGATGGTGCGCACCTGCAGGCTGTGCACCTGGACGAGGCGCAGCGCGCGGCACTGCAAAAGAACGGGTTTGTGTTTGACGAGAGCCGCCTGCGCGCCGTGTTTTATGCGCGGCGCACGGAGCACGCGGCCGTCAGCGCGCCCTCGCGCCGTGCCATCGTCATCGGCGCGGGCGTGGCTGGCGCGGCCGCCTGCGAACGGCTGGCCGCGCGCGGCTGGAAGGTGGCCCTGGTCGAGCGCCACGCGCAGCCGGCCAGCGAAGCGTCGGGCAACCTGGCCGGCATCTTCATGCCGCAGCTGTCGAAGGACGACAATATCGCCACGCGCCTGGTGCGCGCCGCCTACCTGTATTCGCTGCGCTACTGGCAAGACCTGGGCGGCATCGGCCGCGCCTTCGATGGCGCCCAATGCGGCGTGCTGCAACTGGCGCGTGATGACGCGCATGCGCAGGTGCAGCGGCAGATCGCCGCCAGCGGCCTGTATCCGCGCGAATTCGCCCGCTGGCTGGACGCGCCCGAGGCGGGCTCCATGCTGGGCGCGCCGGCGCCCGATGGCGCCTGGTGGTTCGAACAGGGCGGCTGGGCGCGCCCATCGTCTGTGTGCGCCGCCATGCTGGACGCCTGCGGTGCCTTGCTCACGCGGCACTTTTCCAGCACCGCCCTGCGCCTGGAGCGTGGCGATCAGGAATGGCTGGTGCGCGATGCGCAAGGCGCCCTGATCGCGGCCGCGCCCACCGTCATCCTGGCGGCCGGCACGGGTGCCGTGGACTTCGAACAGGCGGCCGGCCTGCCGCTGGACGCCGTGCGCGGCCAGGTCACGCACCTGGCCGAAGCCAGCCTGCCATCGTTGCCGTTTGTCGTCTGCCGCGAAGCCTACATGACGCCGGCGCACCAGGGCGTCGTCTGCGTGGGCGCCAGCTACGATGCCGACGCGGACGCCAAGCTGCGCCCATCGAGCCAGGAAGACAATATCGCGAAGATCGCCGACATCCTTGGTGTGGCCCCGTTCGACGCGCCGCTGGCCGGACGCACGGGCTTTCGCTGCGTGGCGCCGGACCGCCTGCCGCTGGTGGGCGCCTTGCCGGACCCCGGCGTGCCGGGCCGCTGCGAGCGCCTGCACGACGTACCGCGCTGGCCCGGCCTGTTTGGCTTGCTGGGCTACGCCTCGCGCGGCCTGATCTGGGCGCCGCTGGCGGCCGAGCTGCTGGCCTGCCAGCTGGAGGGGGAACCGCTGCCGCTGGAAAATCAATTGGTGGCGGCGATGGATCCGGGGCGCTTCGTCTTGAAGGAGCGGCGGCGCGCGCAGTAGGGCAGTTGCCGGCACCTGATTCCACCCCAACAGCAAATTCCGGGGTCGGACCCTGAGAGTCCGACCCCGGCACTTTCGCTGTGCGGGGTAAGGCCATATACGTTTTTCAGCTTTCCAAACTCTTTTTAATTTGTTTTCCGAACAACATAAGTTCGCTACAGTGGACTCGTGCTGGTTTTTGACGACGGAATAAAGAGGTGGAAAGATGGCTGCTGCAGAACTGATTTTCGATCCCCGCGCCGCGCATGGCGAGGCGGCCTTTGACGAAGTACTCAATCTCGCGCGCACCCAGGCGCAGGCGCAGGGCTTGCCGTATGCGGGCATCGTCAGCGCGCAGGATGCGTGGCAGCTGGTGCAGGCCGGCAAAGCCGTGCTGGTCGACGTGCGCACCAACGAAGAACGCACCTTCGTCGGCTACGTGCCCGCCTCGCTGCACGTGGCGTGGGCCACCGGCACGTCCATGAACCGCAATCCCCGCTTCACGCGCGAACTGGAAGCGAAGGTGGGCGGTAAGGATGCCGTCGTGGTGCTGTTGTGCCGCAGCGGCAAGCGCTCGGCCGCTGCTGCCGAAGCGGCGGCCAAGGCGGGTTTCACGCACGTCTTCAATATCGCGCAAGGCTTCGAGGGCGATCTCGACGAGCAGCAGCAGCGTGGCCACAGCGGCGGCTGGCGCTGGCATGCGCTGCCCTGGCTGCAAGATTAACTCTCTTCCCGGGACCACCATGAACCAGCGAGCCATTCCCCCCGCCTCCCTTGCCGCGCAGCCGCAATGGGAACTGCGCCAGATCGTCGATGAATTGCGCGCCGTGCGCGAGCAGTGGCGCGAAGGCTTGGCCAGCAACCAGGAGTGCGGCGCGCGCGAATTCCCGTCGCGCCAGCATTTGCACGACATCATCAAAGCCCTGTGCGCGGCCCTGTTCCCCATGCGCCTGGGCCCCCTCGACCTGCAGCAGGAGAGCGAGGATTTCTTTGTCGGCCACACGCTCGACACGACCTTGACGGGGCTGCACGAACAGGTGCGGCGCGAACTCAGTTACCACGCGCGCCAGCACGGCCTGCAGCAGACGGTCTCCATCGAACAGCAGGCGCTGGCCATCGTGCAGCGCTTCGCCCGCGCGCTGCCGCGCATCCGCGCCCAGCTCGACACGGACGTGGCGGCCGCCTTCCATGGCGACCCGGCCGCGCACAGCGTCGATGAAGTGCTGCTGTGCTATCCGGGCATCCTGGCCATCATCCACTACCGCCTGGCGCACACCTTGTATGCGCTGGGCGCGCCGCTGGTGGCGCGCATCATCGCCGAAGTGGCCCATTCGCAGACGGGCATCGACATCCACCCGGGCGCCATCATCGGCAGCAGCTTTTTCATCGACCATGGCACCGGCGTGGTGATCGGCGAGACGGCCATCATCGGCGAACGGGTGCGCATCTACCAGGCCGTCACCCTGGGCGCGAAGCGCTTTCCCGCCGGCGCCGACGGCGTGCTGAAAAAGGGACTGGCGCGCCACCCCATCGTGCAGGACGACGTGGTCATCTACGCGGGCGCGACGATCCTGGGACGGGTGACCATCGGCCAGGGCTCCGTCATCGGCGGCAATGTCTGGCTGACCCGCAGCGTGGCGCCCGGCAGCCATGTCACGCAGGCGCATAACCAGCAGGAGGCGCAGGAGTTGCCGGAATTGCCGGCGCCATCCCACCCCGCTTTTGCCCACCACCCATGAGGACAGCATGTTGATCAAACAGTTTGGACTGGCCGTGCGCCAGTTGCGCGAAGGGCATGGCTGGTCGCAGGAGCGGCTGGCCGAAGCGGCCGACTTGAACCGCTCGTTCATCGGCGAGATCGAACGGGGCGCCGCCACGCCGTCGTTGCTGACGGTGGAAAAACTGGCCGGCGCGCTGGGCATCGGCTTGGCGGGACTGATGGCGCGCTGCGAGCCGGAGCTGGTGGATTAAAACGCCGCTTGATGGCGATAGCATGTTGAGAAGACGGGGGAGACGCTTGATACTTTATTTGTTTTTCAGATAAGCATATTCACTTTTCTCATTAGGAGTCGTAGATGGCCGAAGCAACCCCCGATAGCCAGTTCGCGCTGGGCGATAACGCCGCGCGCCAGCTGGCCAATGCAAGCAAGAGCGTCCCCCAGCTGTCCACCATCACGCCGCGCTGGCTCGTGCACCTGCTGCAATGGCTGCCCGTGGAAGCGGGTATCTACCGCCTCAACCGCGTGAAGAATCCGAAGGACGTGCGCGTGGCGTGCTCGCAGCGCGACGAGTCGGAGCTGCCGCAAACCTTCGTCGACTACGACGACCAGCCGCGCGAATATTTTCTCAATGCCGTCAGCACCGTGCTCGACGTGCACACGCGCGTGTCGGACCTGTACAGCAGTCCGCACGACCAGATCAAGGAGCAGCTGCGCCTGACCATCGAAACGATCAAGGAGCGTCAGGAAAGCGAGTTGATCAACAATCCCGATTACGGCCTGCTGGCCAGCGTGCACGACGACCAGCGCATCTTTACCCTGACGGGCGCGCCCACGCCGGACGACCTCGACGAACTGCTGACGAAAGTGTGGAAGGAACCGGGCTTCTTCCTCGCGCACCCGCTGGCCATTGCCGCTTTCGGCCGCGAATGCACGCGCCGCGGCGTGCCGCCGCCGACCGTCAGCCTGTTCGGTTCCCAGTTCCTCACGTGGCGCGGCGTGCCGCTGGTGCCGTCCGACAAACTGCCAATCGAAGACGGCAAGACGAAGATCATCCTGCTGCGCGCGGGCGAACAGCGCCAAGGCGTGATCGGCCTGTTCCAGCCTGGCCTGGCGGGCGAGCAAAGCCCGGGCCTGTCCGTGCGCTTCATGGGCATCAACCGCCACGCGATTTCGTCCTATCTGATTTCGCTGTATTGCTCGCTGGCCGTGCTGACCGACGATGCGCTGGCCGTACTGGAAGACGTGGAGATCGGTAAATACCATGACTACCCAGACACCTACAAGTGATGGCGCGGCAGGCTTGCCTGCCGTCCCGTTTTTGCCTGATGAAGCGACCCTGAACCGCCTGGCCGGTGAGTTCTTTGCGCGCCTGCCGGGCGTGGATAAATCTCCCAGCCTCGGCGGTTCCGGCAGCGTGCTCGATGCGGCGCCCCGCTATGCGAACCGTCCGCCGCCGCAGCCCGGCGCTTCGTTTGCCGCCATCGCTCCCGGCGTGGCGACGGCGCAAGTGCCGCCCGTGACGGCGCCGCTGGAAGCACCGATCGCGCCGGCGCCCGCTTCCGTGCCGACGCCACGCTTATCGGCGATCAATGCGCCCGCTGCGCCGTCGCCGTATTATTTTCTCGGTGGCGCGCATGGCTATCCCGTGTCGAACAATAACCTCGATGGCCTGGCGCGACAGGGGCAAGGGCAGGCTGCACCCGACGATCTGCGGGGCCTGTTTGCCACGCCGCAGCGCGCGCCTGTGCGCCAGCTGCCCGTCACGTCGTCCGGCAGCCAGCCCGCGTTCTATTTCCAGACCGAGCTGCCTTCGGCGGCGACGCCTGGTCAACACCAGACGCCGGCGCCGTTCGACGTGCATGCCGTGCGGCGCGATTTTCCCGTGCTGGCCGAAAGGGTCAACGGCAAGCCGCTGGCCTGGTTCGACAATGCGGCGACCACGCACAAGCCACAGTCGGTGATCGACCGCGTGTCGTATTTCTATGCGCACGAGAACTCGAACATCCACCGCGCTGCGCACGCATTGGCGGCGCGTGCCAGCGATGCCTATGAAGCGGCAAGGGCCAAGGTGGCGCAGTTCCTCGGTGCCGCCTCGGCCAATGAAATCATCTTCGTGCGCGGCGCCACGGAAGGCATCAATTTGATCGCCAATACCTTCGGGCGCAAGTACATCGGCAGCGGCGACGAGATCATCGTCTCGCAGCTCGAGCACCATGCCAATATCGTGCCATGGCAGCAGCTGGCGGCCGAGAAGGGCGCGACCCTGCGCGTGATTCCCGTCGACGACAGCGGGCAGATACTGCTCGATGAATTCCGCAAGCTGCTCAACGGGCGCACCAAGCTGGTGTCCGTGACGCAGGTGTCGAACGCGCTGGGGACGGTCACGCCCGTGGCGCAGATCATCGCGCTGGCGCATGCGGCCGGCGTGCGGGTGCTGGTCGACGGGGCGCAAGCCGTGTCGCACCTGCGCGTGGACGTGCAGGCGCTGGGCGCGGATTTTTACGTGTTCTCGGGGCACAAGGTGTTCGGTCCGACGGGCATCGGCGCCGTGTATGGCAAGGCGGACTTGCTGGAGCAGCTGCCGCCATGGCAGGGAGGCGGCAACATGATCGCCGACGTCACGTTCGAGCGCACCGTCTACCAGGGCGTGCCGAACCGTTTCGAGGCGGGCACGGGCAATATCGCCGATGCCGTGGGCCTGGGCGCGGCCATCGATTACGTGCAGCGCATCGGCCTGGAAAACATCGCCGCCTACGAGCACGCGCTGCTGGAATACGCGACGCACCAGTTGCAGGCCATTCCCGGCGTGCGCCTGATCGGCACGGCGCTGGACAAGGCCAGCGTGGCTTCGTTCGTGCTGGCCGGTTACGAGCCGGCGGAAGTGGGGCGGGCCCTGAACGACGAGGGCATCGCCGTGCGTTCGGGGCACCACTGCGCCCAGCCGATCCTGCGCCGTTTCGGCGTGGAAGCGACCGTGCGGCCCTCGTTCGCCTTCTACAACACGTATGAGGAAATCGACCGCATGATCGTCGTGCTCAGACGCCTGGCGGGCGCGCGCCGCTGATCTTGCCGGTCTGGCCATCCGATGCCGCCCTTGCGCAAGCGGGGGCGGCATTGTTGCGTCATGTCACGGACTTTGCGCGCGGCTGGCAGGCGCCCGCAGGCTGGCGGTATAATTTATCCTTGGCAATAATCAAGCTGCGGCCCAAGGAGATATCCGGTGGAAGATCAACACAGCTCGCCCGAGCTTTTCCTGTTCCTGGCGTCGACCGTGCACGACATGAAAAATTCGATCAGCGTGGTCAGCGGCACGCTGGAATCCCTGCTGGCGGCCGAGCAGGCGAAAGACGCGCCGCAAGCCGATCCCGCCTACCTGCAGATGGCGCAGATGCTGTACCAGACCAAGCGCCTCAACGATAACCTGATCCAGCTGCTGGCCCTGTACAAGGAAGTGGGCAAGCCCGGCTACCCGTTCGACGTGCAGCCGCAACTGGTGAGCCAGGTGGTCGACCAGGTGGTGGACCAGGAAAAGATCCTGCTGGCTTCGAAAGGCATCCGGCTGGAGACGGCCTGTCCGCCCGAGCTGATCTGGACCCTCGATGAAGACCTGGTCATCGGCGTGCTTGCGCATGCCATCAACAACGCCATCCGCTATACCAAGGACACGATCCGCCTGTCGGTGCGGGAGCACGGCGGCATGCTCGAGCTGCGCGTGGAAGACAATGGCGACGGTTATACGCAGGCCTTGCTCGACGCGGGCAGCGCGGCCATGGACGGCATGGCGGCCGGCGTGAACTTTTCCACCAACAGCACGGGACTGGGCCTGTATTTTTCCAGCGAAGTGGCAAAGATGCACAAGCACCGGGGCTGCAGCGGCAGCATCGCCCTGGAAAATGGCGGCGCCCTGGGCGGCGGCTGTTTCATCCTGCGCCTGCCCTGAACGAGGAATCCATGACGACAGACAGCCACGCCACCGCCGCCGAAGCGGGCAGCACCGACTGGGCCGACAAACATTATCTGCTGGTCGACGATTTCATCGGCATCCGCATCCTGCTGCGCGAATCGCTGCGCAACCTGGGCGCGCGCCATATCGACCAGGCCGCCAGCGGCGGCGAAGCCATGAAGCTGCTGGCCAAGACGCGCTACGACGTGGTGCTGTGCGATTACAACCTGGGCGAAGGCAAGAATGGCCAGCAAGTGCTGGAAGAGACGCGCGTGCGCAACCTGACGGCGCCGTCCAGCGTGTGGCTGATGGTGTCGGCCGAGAAAAGCGTGGAATCCGTGATGGGCGCGGCCGAGCACCAGCCCGACGCCTATTTGATCAAGCCCATCACGGAAGGCGTGCTGCTGACGCGCTTGAACCGCGTGTGGCACAAGAAGCAGGTGTTCCGCGAAATCGACCAGGCCTGCATGGAAAAGGATTATTTGCGCGCGGCCAAATTGTGCGATGCGCAGATCGAGCTCAACAAGCTGCACGAGCTGGAACTGCTGCGCATGAAGGCCAGTTTGCTGCTGAAAAGCGGCGAGCCGGAAAAGGCCCGCGCCGTGTACGAAAAAGTGCTGGCCGAGCGCGATTACAGCTGGGCCAAGGCGGGTCTGGGCAAGATCCGCATGAATAACGGCGAGCACGAGGCGGCGCGGCAGATCTTCCAGGGCGTGATCGTCGAAAACAAGTATTACATCGACGCCTACGACCAGATGGCCGTCGCCTACCAGCTGATGGGCCAGCACGAGGAAGCGTGCGGCGTGCTGGAAAAGGCGGCGCGCCTGTCGCCCAATTCCGTGCCGCGCCAGCGCAACCTGGGCCAGGCGGCGCTGAAAGTCGGCAATGTCAGCATGGCGGAAAAGGCCTTTCGCAAGTGTATTTCCATCGGCGAATTTTCCGTCATGAAGACGCCGGACGCCTACCTGGGCCTGGCGCGCGTGTGCGGTTTGAAGAAGGATGCCAAGGAAGCGCTGCAGTGGCTGCTGCTGGCGCAGCGCGAATTCTCGCCCGAGCAGATCGGCCTGCGCGCGAAGATCACGGAAGGCATGGTGCACCACGAAACGGGCGATTACCGGCGCGCGCGCAAGTGCGGCGACGAGCTCGAAGCCATGCTGGCCGAGGATCCGGCGCGGCCCGAGAAGGCCATCTGCATGGAATTGGCCACCCTGCTGTTCGCCGTCGGCGTCAAGGATGCGCCGGCCGGCTTGCTGTGCTACGTGGTGAAGAACAACCACGACAACCAGGTGGTGCAGGATGAGGTGCAAAAGATCTTCGACAAGGCGAAGATGGGCGACGAAGGCACGAGCCTGATCATCGCTTCGCGCAAGGAAGCGTCGGACTTGATGAACAAGGGCGTGCTGCTGTGGAAGACGGACAAGCTCAACGAGGCGGTCGCCTGGATGCGCGCGGCGCGTGAAAAGTTGCCCAACAACTTGCGCATCCTGTTCAATTCCGCGCAAATCATCGTGTCCTTCCTGCAGCAGCGCGGGTTTCAGGCCGACTTGGCGGCCGAGGCCATGGAAGTGTTGTTGTATGTAGACAAAATTGCACCAGGGCAGCAGCGCTTCGCCCAATTGATGGAGCAGCTGGTGCAGCTGACGCCGCCCCCCGTGCCGGAAGATGCCGCCGTGGTAGCGGAAAAAGCGCTGCCGGTGCCGGAAAAAGGGGGAAAATCCGTGCGCGAGCGTGCCGGATGATAAACTAGGGGCCAGCGTGGGTTCGCCCGTGCTTGAGTTGCTTTACAACAATAAGGAAGAAACTATGCGTGATGTGGTCAATGAAGTGTACAAAAAAATGAAAGTCGGCAGTATTGCCTGGGTACGCCCGGTCGCCGCCAAGGGAGACACGCTGGAAACATTCCAGTCTTCGTACGAGCACGCCAAGGCGCTGGCCGACGAAGGCCTGATCACGATCGGTGACGTAAAACGCCAGGCCGACAACATGATCGAGGCGATCCGCATTCATCGTATCGCCTGATCATATTGCCGGCTTGCAGCATCAGGCCTTGCCTGGCGCTTTAGCCTTGGGCGCTGCGCGTTTCGCGGGCGCCTTGCGCAGCGGGGCCTTGGCCTTGGCTGCCGTGCCTGCTTCGGCGGGTTTGGCCGGCTTGCTGGCCGCCGGCTTGGCTTTGCTTAAGCTGCCAAAGCTGGCCGCTGCCGCACTGGCCGTATCGGGCGACATGGCCGTCGAGACGGCCTGCTTGAACTGATCTTGTAACAAATTCCACCAAGCACTTGGATTGGCCAACTGGCTGCCGGCATCGCCGGGCGCCGCCGCAACGGGTTCCGGTGCAGGCGCGGGCGCCGGTGCGGGCGCCGGTTTCGGTTCGGGTGCCGCAGGTGCGGCTTGCTGGAAAAACGCGGAAGCGTAGGGCACCGATTCAAACACGGTTTTCTCGCTGGCGCCCGGCTGCGTGATGGCCGCCGCCAAGGATGCACCCATCGATTTCAATGTGGCGATGGTGCCGCGCTGCACTTCGAGCGCCTGGATACTGCCGCGCAGCATGCTGGTATTGAGGTTCAGCCACGCTTCGACGGCTTTCAGGTCGCTGATTTTCTTGTCCAGCTCTTCCACCGACATGGTGGGCGCCGTGATGCCAGGCACACCCATGCCGGGCACGCTCATGCTGCCCCACAGGTTTTTGACGAAGTCGAGCGTATCGGTCACAACTGCTGCGCCCGGTATTTGGGGCATTTGCGGGTTTGCCATGCGAAATCTCCTGGTAGATGGATAGGCTTAGCGTAGCAGATATCGGCTTGCAACTGACGCAATGCCGCCAACATTTTCTTACATAAAACATTAAGAGTTGAGCACGGGCAAGAAGCGGGAAACGGGGCGGAAGCGTTACACTACGCCTTATGATGCCTGCCTCCTTCTTTTCGTCACCACGCCGCCGTACCGTCATCTTTGTCGCGGTCATCGGCGCACTGCATTACGTGGCGTTGGAATGGCTGACCTCGCATGCCAGCATGGTGCCGCCGGGGCAGCATCATGCGCAGATGGTCAGCATGGCCTTGATCGCCGAACCGATCAAGCCACTGCCGGTGGCGCCACCGCCGCCACCGCCCGAACTGCGCCCCGTGCCCAAGCCCCGGCCGCCGCCACCGCCACCGCTGACGGCGCTGGCGTCGAGCGAAACGCCGCAGTTGACGGCGCCAGCCAGCGACGTGCCGGAAGGCCCGGCCACCTCCGCGCCGGCAGCAGTGGCTGCCCCGGCCATCACGGCGCCCGCGCCCGCGGTGGCGGCCGCGCCCGTGCCGGCCAGCGCGCCGCCGCCACCGGCCGTCGAGCAGGCGCGGCGCTACAAGACGAATGCGCCCGCATCGGCCCAGTTCGACCTGCACGTGGACCGGCGCGATGCCGACGGCACCAAGTGGCAGGGCGTGGCCGCGATGGCGTGGGACAACCGGGGCGACACGTATCAGCTGAAGCTGGAAGTGGGCTTGAGCATGCTGATCACGCGCATCAACCTGCTGGTGCTGACCAGCGAAGGCGTGATCGATGGCAGCGGCATCGTGCCCGTTACGGCCACGGAAAAACGCAAGGGCCGCGCGCAAACGGCCACGCATTTCAACCGCGACGCCAAGGCCATCACGTTTTCAGCCACGACGGCCACGGCGCCATGGCAGGAGGGGGCGCAAGACAAGGCCACCGTGCCGTTCCAGCTGGCCGCCATCGGCCGTGCCGACGTCAATCAGCTGGTGGGCAATATCGACATTCTCGTCGGCGAGGAAAAGGAAGCGACCGTGTTCCGTTTCCAGCTGGTGGGCGAGGAAGAGCTGGAAACCAAGATGGGCCGCCTGGTGACCTGGCATTTGCGCCGGCCGCCGAAGCCCGGCACGTATTCGTCGCAGCTCGATATCTGGCTGGCGCCGTCCATGCAATGGTATCCGGTACAAATACGCAATACCGAAGCGAACGGGGCGCTGACCACGCAAACCGTGACCAAGATCTCCGTCAACGCTGCACCGACATCATAGGAAAATAAAGAATGACTTTGACTACTCTGAAACGCGTCCTGGCAGCCAGCCTGCTGGCCGCCACCCTGACACCCGCCATGGCCGACGCGCCGGTGGAGCATCCCGTCATCAAGCGCCCGTACAAGCTGGCGCCGTCGGCTGACCTCGTGTATTCGATCAAGGCCAAGCAGCGCGGCATTGCGCTGTCCGGCGAATCGGTCAGCAACTGGCGCGCCGGCGACGGCAAGTACTCGCTGCTGGCCGAAACCAAGGCTGCGCTGTTCGGCAAGATCCTGGAACAGCGCAGCGAAGGCACGGTCGACGATTACGGCCTCGCACCGGCGCAGTTCGTGGAAAAACGCTTCCGCAAGGAAGCCGCCACGACCACGTTCAAGCGAGACAGCAAGACCATCGTCTTCAGCGAAGGCGATGACAGCTATCCGCTGAAAGGCGGCGAGCAGGACCGCAACAGCACCGTCTGGCAACTGGTCAGCGTGGCGCGCGCCGCCCCCGAGAAATTCACGCCCGGCTCGGAATGGAGCTTCTTCGTTGCCGGCCGCCACGATGCTGAACCGTGGACCTTCAAGGTCGTCAAGCAGGAAACCGTCGCCACCGGCCAGGGTCTGGTGGAGGCCGTGCACCTGGTCAAGGCGCCGCCGCCGGACAAGAAGGGCCAGCAAGTGGACCTGTGGCTGGCGCCGTCGCTGGAATGGTATCCCGTCAAGGTGACGTACGCCGATGAAGACGGTGATTACGTCGAGCAAACCTTGCAGAAGATCATCAAAAAGTAAGTGTTCACTGTTATTGCAGGAGCTGATCTGCCGGATCTTGCCTCCCATCTGGCTGGCGACACGCGATGTGGCGCCGCCAGCATGTTGCGCCCTGTCCGCAGTGCCCCCCGCCACGTGTCGAATTGCATGTCAGAACTGATATACTGACGCCCCCGCCCCGCAGCGCAGCGCTAGCCCGCTGCGCCGCCCGCTGAACACTCATCCGGAAAAGAATGATTGATATAATGGCAAGTGCAGCCGTGGCTACGGATGCAAATCAGACAGAGCAAGAGCATCACGATTCCTTGCAGGCGCATTTCCAGCCCAATATTTCGGCCGATGAAATCGAGCAAGTTTTTCACTTGAAGCGGGCGCAACCCCTGCTGCAAGTGTTTACGGCCCTGTTTCATGGCGGTTTCGATGGCGTGCTGGTGCGTCTGCTGGTGTTGCGCGAGCTGGCGTCCGATGCGGCGACCTCTGCCTATACGCGCGCCGATATCAACACGAAACTCGCGTATCTGTTGCCGGAAAGCCTGGAAACGGTCTTGCTGCGCCTGCGTTCGAACCAGTTGCTAGCCTGGGATGCGCAGCAGGGCGTGTACCGCGTGACGCCCATGGCGCGCAATGTGCTGTCCGCCATCGACAGCTTGCTGGGCCTGGGGCAGACGGAAGATGAAGCGGAAATGGGTTTCCTGCTGTCGCAGGTGGCGGGTGCGCAAGCCGTCGGCGGTGTGTCGGTCGAGCAACTCCAGCATTTGCTGGGGCGCCTGGTGGACTTGACGGAAGAATTCTCCGATGCGATTGCGTCCGGTTCCGAATTTCGTCTGCGCACGGCGCAGGCGAAGTGGAACATGGCGTGCGACTGGGTCGAGAAGGGGTCCGAGATTCTCGTGGCCATCACCTCCGATGAAAACGCGGACAGCGCCACGCACAAGGCGGCACAGGCCATCGGCCGCGCGCAAAGTAAATTATTGAACATGCAAGGCATGTTTTCGCGCGCCCTGAACCAGATCGAGCGCCAGCGCGTGCACCTGGGCCAGTCGGGCCTGTCGACCACGGACATCAAGCGCTGGCTCTTGCTGCATGACGACCTGGCCAGCCTGGCCGAAGGCGCCATCGACCAGCCCGTCGTGCCCCTGTTCTCCACGCCGGCCGAGATGATCGACGTGGCCGAAACGGAACTGCTGTCCGAACGGGCGGCAGGCGTCATCAACACGGGCCTGCCCAGCGGAGAGGACGCGCCCACCACCATCAGCGACGGTCCCGCCATGCAGCTTGAACTCGATGACTTGCTCGAACGCCTGTCCAACTTCGCCAGCCTGGGCAATTTCCCCAGCATCGGCGAAGAAGGACCGAAATCGGTGCCCGTGCAGGATTCCCTGCTGCCGGCCAGCTTTGCCGTGGCCTCGTACCGCGCCTCCATGCTGCCGCTCCTGGGCGACGTGTCCGAAGCGAGCTTGCAGGGATCCACGGCGGAACTGGCCCGTCTGCCGATTACCTTTACACCGACCGACGAGATGGTCCAACTGACCGACCCCCACGTGGCGGCCATGTCGATCGCCTCGCTTTCACTGAATGTTTCACTTGATTTAGATAGCGGCACAGCCGATGAATGACGATTCCCAAATCCTGATTGCGCGCCTGCTCACGCATCAAACCCTGCGCCGCGACGACAAGCTCGTCAAGCGCGTGCTGTCCGACGAGCTGTTCCGCGCCGAGATCGATGCGCGCCTGCTGGCCTGCGGCTTGAAACTGCTCGACAACGTGTATGCCGACCATGTCACCCTGGCCCTGACGCGCACCATCGAGCCGAAGATCTTCGGCGCGCGCGACGTGTGGCAAAACAATAATTTCGGCCTGGCGCGCGATGGCGTGGCCCTGCTGGTGGTGCTGTGGGCGCAGATCATCCTGCCCAAGCGCGAACGCCAGGAAACGCACCAGCACGCGGACGATGACCAGAACGATATGTTTGGCACGGAAAAGCCGCTGCCGCGTGCGGAAGACGCATCGATCGGCATTTCCTACAAGGCGCTGCTGTCGGACTTCGGCGACAAGCTGGGCAAGAAGACGCGCATGGACATGAACCTGGGCACCTTGGCCAAGCTGGGCTTTATCGAGCGGCGCGGCGATTTCATCCTGGAAGGTCCGCTGCTGGACCTGATGATGGATACGGACGTGCTGAAAGAGCGCATCATCAATGGCGCCCTGGCCGACGTGTTCAAGCGGGCGCCGGCGCGCCTGGTGGCTGTCGACCTCGACGCTGATTTGTCTGCCGACCTGTCCGCCGACATCGGCGACCTGCCTGACGCTGGCGACGAATCGTCGTCCGACCTTCCTCACTGAAAGCGCCCATGTTTCATATCAAATCACTTGAACTGGTGCACTGGGATTACTGGCAGCGCATCAAGAATATTCCGCTCGACGCGAAGATCATCACCATCGCGGGGCAGAACGGCTCGGGCAAGACCACTTTGCTCGACGCCTTGCGCACCCTGTTCGGCCTCGATTGCTCGATGGGCCGCACGTATAAACACTATGCGCGCCACTCGGGCCAGCAGACGGCCTGGCTGCGCGCCGTGGTCGACAACAAGAACGTGGGCAAGCAGCTGTCGAACCGCCCGTTCCGCAGTTCCGGCTTCTTCAGCGACGATGAAGTGACGCTGTTTTGCCAGATCCAGAAAAATGGCGGCGACTGGAAGCGCCAGTATCTGATGCGTCCGGGCAATGTGCAGATCGAGGACATCACGGACGCCAACGACTGGCTCGGCGTGGAAAACTACCGCAAGCGCCTGGCCAATGCGGGCCTGTCGCCCGCCATGTCGAAGGTGCTGGCGCTGGAGCAGGGCGAGACGGACAAACTGTGCGAATACGCGCCGCGCCAGCTGCTCGACCTGGTGTTCCAGGTGTTCGGCGACAAGGAAGTGCTGGACGCCTACGACGAAGCCAAGCGCCACCAGCGCGACACGGAAGTGGAGCTGAAACGCTTCGAGACGGAGCTGGAAGCGTCGAAGACCAACCTGGAAGGCTTGCGCCTGCGCGTGGCCAATTACCACCAGTGGGAAGGCTTGCACAAAGAGCGCCGCAACCTGCTGGAAGAAGTGCTGCCCAGCCTGCAATACCACGAGGCGCGCGAGAAAGCGGCCACGGCCAGCCGGCAATTGCGCGATGCGCGCAAACCGATGGCGCAGGCGGACCAGCAGCTGACCGATAAACGCAATGCGCTGGCATCGCAGGCCAAGGCCCTGTCCGACGCGCAGATGAACGAGACCCTGCTGGAGCAGGAATCGATCGGTTTGCAGAGCCGTTTGTCCCTGATCAATAGCAAGCTGAAACCGCTGGACAGCCTGCTGGAGCAGAAGGACCGCCTGCACAAGCTGGCGGCCGACTCCGGCAGCGACATCGCCGAAGTGGCGGCCCAGCTGGAACAGAAGGAAGCGGAACTGTTGCGCCAGCGCCAGCAGCGCGACGCCCTGTCGGCGCGTATCGCGGCTGAACAGGCGACGATTGCTGCGTTGCAAGGCAAGACGGCCATGCCGGAGCCGGACAATGTGCGCGGCATGCGCCGCGCATTGCGCGACGCGGGGATCAGCCACGCCATGTTGTCGGACATCGTCGAAGTGACGGACAGCCGCTGGCAGGGCGCCGTCGAAGGCGTGCTGGGCGGTTACGCCTCGGTGGTCTTGCTGGACAAGGCCAAGGATGCGGCCGCCGCCTACCGCCTGGCCGAGAAGGAGCGCTACCGCCACTTCATCGTGCCCGACCTGGTCACGGCGCCGACGGCGAAAGATGAAAGCCTGCTGGCCGTGGTGAAGTTTTCCGCGCCCGTGCCAAGCTGGCTGATCGAGCAGCTGTCGCGTATTGCGCGCGTCGATTCCGTCGAAGCAGGTTTTAAACTGGGCAACCATGACGAGTGGATCACGCCCGAGGCATATCACCGCGAACGCCGCGGCGGGCGCTCGCTGTTCGTGGAAGCGTCGCGCTACCGCTTCGGCCAGGCTGGCCGCAGCGGCCGCCTGGAAGCGCTGCTGCGCTCCCTGCCGGGCCTGGAAGGCCAGGAAGACACTTTGACGTTGGCGATCTCGAAGCTGGCGGCGGAAGTGGGCGCCTTGAAGGCGCGCATCGCCGGCGTCGACGCGGCCAAGGAACTCAGTGCACGCCAGGAAGAATTCGCCGAAGCGCTGCGCAATTTCAAGCCGCTCAAGGAAGAGCGCCTGGAAGTGGGCGGCCGCCTGGGCGAGCTGCAAAACCTGACGAAGAACGCCACCGTGGCGCGCACGCGTGCCGATACCGTGTGGCAAAACGCGCGCCTGGCCTTGTCGGAAGCGGAAGCGGGAGCGCGCCTCGGTTACAAGAAGCAGATTGAACAACGCGCCGAGCATGCGCGCGCCTTGCTGGCCCTGCGCCATGCGTGGCGCCACCTGCCGAAAAGCTGGCGCCGTCCCGCGCGCCGCGCGGCGCTTGTCGCCGAGCACCAGAATGCGCACCAGGTCGATCTGCGCGTGGCCAGCCTGCAAAGCAGCCTGGCGCGCGACGACTGGGAACTGGACGCCACCGTCATCGACCAGCATCACCGCCTGTCGGACCAGCTGCATGGCCGCCAGTCGGAAACGGATGAGCGCCGCTACCAGAACAACCGCGCCATCGAGGCGACGGGCAATGCCCGCGGCGCCTACATGGAACGCTTGCGCTACACCATCAAGACTTACAGCAAGAATATCAAGGAGCTGGGCGAACTGGCCGGCATCGAAGTGCATGCCGACCCCGTGCGCCTGGAAAACGACGACGTGCAGCTGTCGCAGGCGGGCTTGCACGTGCGCTTCAAGTTCGACGGCAAGGGCGTCATCGGCATGAACGATGGCGAAGCGTCGGGCGGCCAGCAGGTGATGAAGTCGCTGGTACTGCTGATCGGCCTGCTGAAGTCGGAAGATGGTTCCGGCGGCTTCGTCTTCATCGATGAACCGTTTGCCCACCTCGATATCCGCAACATCCAGCTGGTCGGCGAATTCCTGAAAAATACGGAAGCGCAATACCTGATGACGACGCCGTTGACGCACAACACGGATGTCTACGATCCATCGGAACTGACCTTGATCACGAGCAAGAAGAAAAAGGATACTCAATGGGCACAACCGATTTTCGTGCTGCAGCGCCGGGTCGATCCGGCACCGGGCAAGGCGGCGTGATGCTGGTGCGCACCTTGCTGGCATCTGCCGCGCTGGCGTGTTCGGCGCCGGCCATGGCCAATGACGGCATCGGCTCGGTCAGTGCCGGCGGTATCGTCGTCGGCAAGACCGACGCCGTGGCCATGAAAAAGGAAGTGCTGACCGTCAGCACGGACTTGATCAAGGTCGAGTACGAGTTTCTGAACGAGTCGAAAAGCGATGTGGCAGAGACCATCATCTTCCCGCTGCCCGCCTACCAGGCCGGCTACCACCAGTCGCCCACGTATTATGGCCAGCCGCGGCAGTTCTCGATCGAGGTCGACGGCAAGCGCAAGGATTACCAGACCGTGCTGGTCGCCAAGCTCGACGGCCGTGACGTGACGGCGCGCCTGGCGCAACTGGGCCTGTCGGACGCGCAAGTCGCTTATTTCCCGTCGTTCAGTCCGTTTGAAAAAAAGGTGGCGCCCTTGAGCGCCGCGCAGCAAAAAGCCATGGTCGCCGAAGGCTTGCTGGCCAAGCTGTCCGAAGACGAAGCATGGGTGCCGGCCTGGTCCGTGACGGTGGTCTACCAATGGCGGCAGACATTTCCGGCCGGTAAGACGGTGCGCGTGCGCCATCAATATGCGCCCTTCGTGGCCGCCGGCCCTGGTGCCTCCTACCTGGGCGAAGGCAAGGAGTTTGAACAAAAATATTGCGGCGACAAGGCTTTCTACAAGACGTGGAACCGTCTGGCGGCGCAACAGGGCGAGGGCGGCTTCGTCAATGCCAAGTGGGTCTCGTACATCTTGAAGACCGGCAACACCTGGAAGAATGGCATCGAGGACTTCACCCTGAACCTCGTCAAGGGCAAGCCGGATGAGCTGATCAGCCTGTGCTTCCCTGGCACGTTTACCAGGATCAACCCCACCACCTTGCAAGTCAAGCTGCGCAACTTCCGCCCGCAGCAGGATCTGAACGTGTATTTCGGCAATGTCGAGGATGGCAGCGAGAATACGGGCGAGGCGCCGGCGCTGCGCACGAACTACCTTTTAACGAAATAGAAAGACATGACCTTGCCGACAGCTACTCCGCAGCACCGCCTGCGTATCCTGTTCCTGGGCGCGCTGCTTGCCGCGCCCGCCGCCCGGGCCGACAGCTACACCGATTTCCAGCAAGCGAGCGCGCGCCTGGAAGCGATGGTGGCCGCGTCCACGCGGGCGAGCGGCTTGCCGCGCCTGCGCGACCCTGGCGTGGCGGCGCTGTTTGCCCAGGTCGCCGATGCTCCGCGCCTGTTCCAGGCGCCCGTGGCCGCGCTGCAAGACATGAACCAGAGCGTGGCCGTGTGCGAGCGGGCGACCAACCTGGGCAAGGCGTATTACACGTTTGGCTTGAACTGGCCGCTGCCGCTGTCCGGCGCCGAGCTGCAGCAGGCGCGCCGGGATCAGGTGACGCAGAACCTGGCCCATTATGGCGATGAAATGGCCGCCCTGTTTGCCTTCGGCGTGCATTGCCATGCGCACTTGACCGGCTTGATGGAAGCCGAGTTCAGCACGCAGCCGGCGCAGGACGTGAGCGGGGCCGAGCGCATGCGCGCCCGCGCCTTCAGCAAGGGATCGGGCACCATGTTTGCGAACGTGGTGCAGTTCGTGCAGGTGCCGTTCTGGAATGTGGCGCAAAAGAAAGTCATGCTGGCAGCGGCGGCGCAGCATGCCACGGCGAATGCCAATCTGATGGCGCCGCCCTTGCGCGAACGCTTGCTGACCAGTCTTGACGGCGCGGACCAGGATCTCGATCCTTCCCTGGCGCCGGCGCTGGCGACGATCCGCCAGGCGCTGTCGGTAACGACGTGTACGGGCCTGTGCCAGTACTATTGATTTACTCTGCAGCTTGCAGGGGCTTGTTGCGCTGGCGCCAGCGCACCAGGCCCCAGGCATACACGGCGTAGTAGCCGATGACGAGGCCGTAGGCTGCCATGGTCAGCGGGCTCTGGCCGAACGGTGGCGGCGGCACGGGCACGTCGAGGCGCGTGTTCAGGTAGATTTCCATGCCGCGGTACAGCAGTCGGGCGATGAACAGCATCGTGATGGCCAGGCCAAGGTAGCGGTGCTGGGTAAAGAAGAAATCCTTGCCGACCTGTTCGAAGCGCGTCAGCTTCAAGCCCAGCAGCCCCAGCCAGCCGCCGGCCAGCGCCCCCGCGCCCAGGCTGGACAGGGGCAGGACATCGAATTTCGTCGTCGTCGCCAGGAACAGCAGCAGGGCGGGAAATGCGATCGCCACAGTCCAGTGCCGCCACAGCTGCGACTTCTGGCGCGCCACCAGTTTCTTCAGGCGCGAATAAATGCGCCAGACCAGTAGCGGGACCAGGAGCAGCAGGGCGAGGGTGGTGGTTTCCATGTAGGCATTCGGGGGCGGGTAAAACAGCGATTGTAAGCCAGATGGGGACGGGCGGCGATGCTTGTTAAACGGTCAAAGTTGCATATTGACATTTAGATGGCATGCAAGCACTATGCCCTGTCACGCCATGCCGCGGCCGCGGACGTCAGGCCGGCAGGCAAATATGGACAGGTGACGCGCATCTCGTGGTATGGTCTTCCTTTGTCCGCAGGGAGGTCAGCCATGCCCGTCATCCATGCCCACCGCGCGCCCGACCCGGCGCCCGTCGATGAACCCATGCCGGCGCCGGAGCCGCAGGAAGCGCCCGGGCGCCAGCCGGGGCCCGTGCATCCGGTGCCGCAGGACGATCCCGTACCGCACCCGCATCCCAGTTAATCTCGTCAAGAAAGGCTGTTTTAGATGGCAATTGTCAAGGAAGTCTACACACGCAAAGTCAGCGGAGAATCGTTCGACTATGAACTCGATTACACCCAGGGCACGGACGTGGCCTGGATTGCGCGCGTGTACCACGATGGCGTGCTGAAAGGCTCGCCGCACGGCGCGCTGACGGCCAACGTGCTGTCCGGCCCCGCGCTGGAACAATACCTGCGCGCGTATGTGGAAGGCATGATCGAGCGGGGGCTCGACGTGGCCGAGTAAGTTTGCCTTTGCGGCAGAGCAAAGAAAAGGGCGCCGAGGCGCCCTTTGTTGTTTGTTGGTCGGGGTCAGACCCGTCGGGTCTGACCCCAGCACTTAATCAAATGCCCAGGTGTACAACACGTCGAGCGCATTGTTCGTGCCCGTCTGGAATTGCAGCGTGATGCGGCGGTTCAGCTTGTAGCGCAGCTTGACCAGGCTGGTCGCCGTGCTCGTGCCTTGCTCGAACGTCAGGTAGGCGCGCGAGGACAGGCGCTTGCCGACCGTGACGACCGTGCTTTCCAGCCCTTGCGCCTGCGACAGGCCCACTTCATCGAGTCCCAGCGAATTGGCCAGCTTGCCTTGCAAGCCGCCGCCGGAGCCGCCGAAGAGGGCGCCCGCGGCCGTCGTCAAGAGGGCCATTTCATCGCCGGCCGCCGTTTCCGCGCCATGACCGAGGATCAGCCAGGCCAGCTTGTCGCTGTCCGACACGCTGGGCGTGGAGACCAGCTTGGCCGTCGGCGCCTGCGCCGTGCCGCGCACTTCCACGCCCGCTTCCACGTTCGTTTCCGACAAGGCTTCGCCTTCGGGACGCTTGCGCACGGCCAGGATATTCAGGGACGGGTTGTCGTAGGCGCCCGTGAAGGCGATCAGGCCCCGTTCGATCGAAAGCTTCTGTCCGTAGGCCGCGTACTGGCCGCTGGTGACCTTGATGCTGCCCGTCACGCGCGGCGCGGCGCGGTTGATGACCCTGGCGCGCACATTGCCGGCCAGGTCGGCATCGATGCCCATGCCGCGCAAGTGGAAGGCATTGCCCAGGTCGAACTCGAGGTCGATATTCAGGGGCAAGGATGGCGCTTCCTTGCTGCCTTTGACTTCCTTGCCCAGCACCACCACGTCGCTGCTTTGCGTCGGGGTATCCTGCGGCGCCAGCTCGATCAGCGCGCGGTTGGCCTTGAACTTGCCCTCGAAGCTGAAGCGCTTGTCGTTGCGCACCAGGGTGCTGTTGCCCGACAGGATCAAGGTACGGTCGGGGCGCGACAGCGCCTGCAGGCGGTCGGCCATCAGTTTCAATTCCAGGCTCGCTTCGCCATTCGCAAAGCGTACCCAGCCATCTGCCTGCACCTTGCCATCGCCGCCGTCAAAGCTCAGGCGCTGCAATTGCAATTGATCGCCGGCCAGCTTGGCTTGCAGCACGCCATTGCGCAATTTCAAGCCCTGGTCGGCCCAGTTCACCAGCAGCTTGCTGCCATTGATGTCGCCATTCAATTGCGGCGCGCCGATGGTGCCGCTGCCGGCCAGCGCGATTTTCAGGGCGCCGCCCAGTTCCAGGCCTGGCTGGCCCGTCAGCGGCCCCAGCCAGGCCAGCGAATCGATGCTGGTGGTGCCCGTCAGGGAGAGGGCGCTGTCGTTGCTGATGCGTCCGCCCAACATTTGCACGGTGGCATTGATATCGCTCTGCCCCGCGCGCGCGCCGTCGAGTTTCACGGCCAGGCGCAGTTGCTGGTTCGCGACATCCACGCGGGCATCCAGGGTGCGCAGACCCAGCGCCAGCGGCTGTTCCACGCCCACCGTCACGTCGCCTTTTTCGCGGTAGATGTGCAGCATGCCGGCCAGTGACGGGTCTTTCTGTTGCGCCGTCGGCACTTGCATGTCGAGCGACCATTGCGCGCCCAGGGTCAGGTCGCTGCGCGCATTGGCTTGCAGCGCGGGGATCACTTGCGCCAGATACGTCAGGGCCACGCCGGCCGCCTGGCCGGAACTGGTCCAGCGGGGGCCGTTCTTGACCAGGCTTTGCATGGTGATGCTGCCTGCCGGCAATTTGATGACGGTGTTGCCCACGCTGATCTGTTCCGGCTGGCCCAGGCCCGCCACGCCGCTGCCGGCAGGGCCGGCCACCTTGACGGGCACGGGCGCCTGCAGCACCAGCGCATAGCGGCCCTTGTTTTGCAGGCTGTCGATGGTGCCCGTCCAGCTGGCGCCGCTCTGGCTGCCGCGAATTTGCACGGTGGCATCGAAGTCGTCATTGCGCGCCGCCAGGCTCACCGTATGGCTGCCGCGCGTGCCTGAGGTACTCAGGCGGGCGCTGGCCAGCTTGAAGGTGGGCGTGCTGTAACCGGTAATGTCCAGGCTGCTGACCATGGGGTCGAGCGCGCCCTGGCCGGCGCCCACGCTGGCGCTGCCTTTGATGGATTTCAGTTGCTGGTCGCCAAAGAAGGTCAGATCACGGCCATCGAGCGTCAGTTGCGCGGCCGGCGCGTCCATCTTGCCGGAGACGGAACCGGCTGCCTGCAGCACGCCGGCAAAGCGGGGACCCAGGGTTGACAGTTGCGGCGCATCGAGTTTCCACGTCAGCTTGTCGGTGGCGCCGCCCAGCGCGCCCTTGGCCAGCAGGCTGTTCGGCCCCAGGCGCAGTTCCGCATCGACGCTGTCGACCCGCTTCGCATTCGCCGACAGCTTGGCGTAGCCTGCCAGCGGCGCGTTTTGCAAAGTCGATTCGCGCAGGGCCAGGTTGAGGGCCACTTGCCAGTCGCCGCTCAGGCGGCCGTTGCCGTTGAAATCCGCATTCACGTTACCGTTGGGTAAGGTTGCGCCAAACGCGGCCGGGTTGATCTTTTGCAAGGAACCCGTCATTTTCAATTCCGCTTCCTTCTTCGGCCCCGTCAAACCCACGTCGCCGCTGGCGTGGATGGCGCTGTCCGGCGCAGGGCGCTTGCCGCTGGTGAGACCCAGTCCTTTGGCATCGGCAACAAAGCTCGTGCGCGGCTGCTGCAGGGTGCCCTGCACCACGCCGCTGGCTTGCACGGCGCCCAGAAAATCGGCTTGCAGGGCGGAAAGCTGGCGTGCATCGACGTTCCAGTTGAGTTTTTCGCCGGCGCCGCCAAAGTTGCCCTTGGCCGTCACGTTGTTCTTGCCCAGCGCCAATTGCACGTCGATGCCGCTGAAGTGGGCCGCATCGGCCGTCAGCTTGCCCTTGCCCGACAGGGGCTGGTCGAGCAGCTTGCTGGGGCGCACGGTGAAGTCCGCATTTGCCAGCCACTGGGGAGCCACGTGGCCATTGGCGCGCACGTCGAGGTTCAGGTCGGCCACGGGGAAGGCGCCGAAGTCGGCGGGATTGAGGCGGCTGGCGCTGGCCACGGCCTTGAACGGTTGTTCATCCTTCAGGCTGATCTGGCCCGTCGCATTCACGCTGCTTTTGCCTGCTTGCAAGGTTGCCTTGCGCAATTGCACGAGCGAGTCGGCCAGGGTGGCGTCCACGTCCAGGCGCAGCTTGGCCTCGCCCAGCTTGGCGCGCAGGGTTTGCGTCTTGCCATCGCTGTCGAGCACGATATCGCCGACGATCCTGGTGCTGTTGATGCTGCTGTAAATGTGCTGCAAGTCGATCTTGTCGGTGTGCAAGGTCAGCTGCGCGTTGCCGATGGGGCCGTCGGCGGCGTCGCGGTTGAGCTTGCCGCTGCCCGTGAACTTGCCTGCGTTGCCGAAATCGATGATGGCCGACTCGAGCGTGGTGGCCGTCAGGGTGCCGCCCAGGCGCGCTTCGAACTGGCGCAGCGGCAGCTTTTGCTGGTCGATGGGGCCCGGCGTGGCGTGGTTGAGGATGGCCAGCTTGCCCGATACGGTTTGCGCGCTTGGACGCGTATCGATGGCGGCGTCGAGTTCCAGGCTCAGGTCCGCCTGCGGCAAGGTCGCGTCAAACTTGCCCGGATTGATGTTGCGGCCACGGATGCTGGCCGAGCGCAGGATGATGACGGGGTCGAACGGCGCCAGCGCCAGCTGGGCATCGGCCGTGGCGGCGCCCGCGCTGCCCTTGGCCGTCACGTTCAGCACATTCAGGTCGCCGCCCAGTTGCAGAGCCAGGGCGGCGGGTTTTTCACCGGCGGCGGGGGTGAGCTGCGTCAAGCCAGCCTTGCCTGACAGTTTGAACGGTTGTGTGGCGGCAATCGTCGCGCTGGCCGTGGCCTGGCCGAACGGCGTCAGCGCCGAGGCGTCTTCCAGCTGCCATTGGCTCTTGTCGCCCGACAAGGTGAAATGGATTTTTTCAAACACCGTGTTGCCGCCCGCGCTCACCAGGGTCACCTTGTCCAGGCGCGCGTCGGCAATGCCGATCTTGAAGGGCGAGGCCAGGCTGGCGGGCATCGTCGATGGTTCTTCGGACGGTGCCGTGCTGGCCACGGATAGGCTGGCCACGTGCAGTTCGCTGATGGCAATGCCTTCCGAGAAGAACTGGAACGGCGACCAGTTGATGTCGATGTTGTCGGCCGTGATGTGCTGCGTCTTGCTGCGGTAGCTGACGTGGCCCAGGTGCATGCGGTTGTACAGCGAGCCGGACACGCCCGACACTTCGATCTCGCCACCGCTGGCGCTGGCCACTTTTTGCACCAGCATCTGCAAGGTCGACTCGCGGCCCAGGAACCAGAAGGCGCCGCCCAGCAGCACGGCCAGGCTGGCGATGGCGATCAGCAGGTAGCGTACCCAGCGACGCGGTTTCTTCGCCGGAGGCGCCGGTGGCGGCGCGGCGGCGTGGGGGGATTCGGTAATAGTATCGGACATCAGAAAGTGAATCCCAGAGAGAAGTGCAAACGGTATTTGTGGACGGCGTGGCCATACGCCACGTCGACATTGATGGGGCCGACGGGGCTCTTGTAGCGCCCGCCCAGGCCGTAGCCCGATTTCGGCGTCATGGCCGCCTTCACGGTATCGGCCGCGTTGCCAGCGTCATAGAAGGCGGCAATCGCCCATTTCGGCTTGAACCAGTACTGGTATTCGGCGCTGCCGGTGAGCATGTAGCGCCCGCCGATGGTGGCGTCGCCTTCCTTCACGCCCAGCTCCTGGTAGCCATAGCCGCGCACCGACTGGTCGCCGCCCGCGCGGAACAGGTAGACGGCCGGCACGCCGCGTTTTTCCTTCGAGCCCAGCGCGCCCATTTCGCCGCGCACGATCAGCTCGCCCTTTTCGCCGAGCGGACGGTAATACACGGCCTTGCCGGCCACGCGCACGAAGCGCTCGTCCGTCAGCACGGGCAGCAGCGCGCCGCCCACTTGTGCATTGATGACATAGCCCTTGGTGGGGAACAGCAGGCTGTCGAGGCTGCGCTTGGTGATGGCATAGGTCAGCGGCAAACTCTTGCTGCGCGTCTGTTCCAGGCCGACGACGGTCTTGTCTTCGCTGAGGAATTCGAACGTCAGGCTGCGCTCGAGGTTGGTACCGCCCCAGTTGCGCTTGGCCGAGATGGTGGTGACGGCCGTGATTTCGTTGGAAATGTCGCTGCGCTCGAACGAGGTGCCCACGCTGTCGTTGTAGCCGCGCTCGGTTGTTGGAAAGTAAAAATTGGCGTGCGCCGCCTGTTTCTTCGTTTCCATGGTGAGGGCGCTCTTGAAGCGCGTGCCCCACACATTCAGGTTGTCATAGTTGAGCTGGGCGCGATTCCCCGTATTCGTACTGAAACCGAGACCGGCGCTGACGTTTTGCTGCTTGTTTTCCGTCACGCGCACGACCAGCGGCAACAGCGGCGCGGGGCCGCGGTTGACGGGCTTGGCTTCGGTGGCGGCCCCGGCGCTGGCAACTTCGGCCTCGGCTTGCTGATTTTCCTGGCCCGCTTCGATCTGCTCGTTGAGGATGCTGCTCATGTCGGCGCTCACTTCCACGCTGGCAAAGTAGCCCGTGTCCTGCAGGCGCGCCTGCAACGATTGCAGTGCCGATTCGCTGTAGTATTCGCCCGGGCGTATCTTGTCGAGGTTGCGGATGATGCTTTCATCGTAGCGCTTCAAGCCTTCGATGCGCAGCTCGCCGAAGCGCAGCTCGGGACCGCTGTCGAGCACCACCAGCAGCGACACCTTGTGCGTTTCCGGGTCGACCACGGCTTGCGTATCGACCAGCTGGGCGCGCGGGTAGCGCGTCTGCACCACTTCGCGCAGCAGGGCGCGCTTGGCCGATTCCCAGTCGGACTGGCGAAACACGCTGCCCGTCTTCAGCGACCAGCTGCGCTTCAGGGCTTCCGTATCGTAGGGCTCGCTGGCGGCCAGCGGCGGCGTGGGATCGAAGCCGCGCAATTCCAGCTCGACCTTGTCGATGGTCACCGCCTGGCCAGGATCGACGTCGACGATGACGACAGGCTTGGCGCCGCTCGTATCGACGCGCACCGTGACGACGGGCGTATAGTAGCCGGCCGTGGCGATGAGGTTCCTGGCTTGCTCGGGCGTATCGCGCACGAGGCGCTGCAATTGCTCGCGGTCCATGCGCGGGTTGCCGCGGAAGCGTTCCAGGTCCAGGTTTTTTTCCAGCAACTCATCGAGGTCGCCCGGTGCGTTGACCTTGACCTCGTACTGCAGCGGCACCGGCGCCGCTTCCGTGGTGCTGGCGCTCTCTGGAGCAGCCTCTTGCGCGGCCTCCTGTGCGCCGGCATGGGCGATGGGAAACAGCGCGATGGCACCGCCGGCGGCCGCCAGTGTCAGTTGACCCATTACTTTTGTCACTACTTGTGCCAAAATTCGTGGTCGTATCGCCTTGCCGGCAGCCGTATGCCGTATGGGTCGTGCAGAAAACATGGTGCTCCAGATGAGTAAATGCTGACTGCATGTTACCGGAATAGGTAAACTGATGGCGGACGAATAAGTATTTTTTGCGTGGGGAATCCTGTTTCCCTGCGCACTATTGGACAGAATAAAACTGAAAGAAAGAAATTATGCTAGCAACGGACTCCGCACTGGTGCTCTTTAGCGGTGGGCAAGATTCCACCACCTGCCTGGCCTGGGCCTTGAAACACTATAGCCGCGTGGAAACCATCGGCTTTGACTATGGACAGCGCCACGCGATCGAGCTGACCGTGCGCCCAGGCGTACTGGAGCAGATGCGCCAGCAGTCGCCCGAGTGGGACAGCCGCCTGGGCCAGGATCACATGATCGACCTGTCCCTGATTTCCGCCATTTCCGATACGGCCATGACGCAGAACGTCGAGATCGTCATGCAGGAAAACGGCTTGCCGAACACGTTCGTGCCTGGACGCAACTTGCTGTTCATGACGGTGGCCGCCACCGTGGCGTATCGCCGCGGCTTGACGGTGCTCGTGGGCGGCATGTGCGAGACGGATTTCTCGGGCTACCCGGATTGCCGCGACGACACGATGAAGGCCCTGCAAGTGGCCCTGAACCTGGGCATGGACACGCGCCTGAAGCTGGAAACGCCGCTGATGTGGCTGGATAAGGCGCAAAGCTGGGACCTGGCGGAAGACCTGGGCGGCCAGCCGCTGGTCGACCTGATCCGCAGCGGCACGCATACGTGCTACCTGGGCGAGCGGGGCCAGCTGCACGACTGGGGCTATGGCTGCGGCACTTGCCCCGCCTGCGCCCTACGCGCGAAAGGCTACCAGCAATACGCGGCGCGCAAGGCCGCAGCGTAAAAGACAGGTTGCGCCGTTTCTTCAAGCGGCGCGGCAGCAGTGCAAGCGATGCTGTGGTTTTTGCCACAGGAGTCCCTTGCCATGAAATCCCTCTTTGCCGCGCTGTACGGCCCCGTGTTCTGGGCCGGCTTCATCGGCGCCGCCAGTTGCCTGATTGCGGTGTGTCATTATTCTCTCTGGGTCTTGCCGCCCTTGCTGCTGCTGGCCCTGCTCACTTCCTTTCTTGCCGAACGCTGTCTGCCGTATGACGGCGCGTGGAACCACGATCACGGCGATGGCTGGCGCGACAGCCTGCATGCGCTCGTCAATGAAGCGCTGTACCTGCTGGGCCTGGCTGCTTTCCCCCTGCTGGCCGGGCACCTGGCGCTGGGGCCGTTCTGGCCACTGCAACTGCCGTTCTGGGCGCAACTGCTGCTGGCCATCCTTATTGCCGACTGCGGCATTACCCTCGTGCATTACCTGAGCCACCGTTATTATTTTCTGTGGAAACTGCATGCCGTGCATCATAGCGTGACGCGTTTGTACGGCTTCAATGGCTGGATGAAGCATCCGCTGCACTTGCTGCTGGAAGCGGCGGGCGGCATGCTGCCCTTGTTGCTGTTGGGCATCCCGGAGAAGGTCATGGCCGTGCTGGCGTTTGCCGTGGCGATTCAGCTGTTGCTGCAGCACGCGAATGTCGACATGCGCATGGGGCCGCTACGCCACGTGTTTGCCTGGGCGCCCCTGCACCGTTTCCATCACATGAAGTACGGCACGGCCGGCGACGTGAATTTCGGCCTGTTCTTTACCTGCTGGGACCGCCTGCTGGGCACGCGTTTCGACGCGCCGGATTACCGCATGCGGGGCGAGGACCTGGGCATCGGCAGCCGCCCCGATTATCCCGTCGCGTATGGTGCGCAACTGCTGGAGCCGTTTCGCGCGGAAGAGGGCGTGCGCGCGCCCGAGCCGCCAGCCGGTTTGCGTAAAGTCATCAATCGAGCAGCTTGACGTCGAGCTGGCGCAAGCTGCGGTCGGCGCGCACGCCGAACAGGCTGCGCATGGTGCGCGAGAAATGCGCGGCATCGGCAAAGCCGGCGCCATGGGCCGCTTCCGTCAAGGTGCTGCCGAGCAAGATGAAACGGATGGCCAGGCGCAGGCGGCGCCACAGCACCAGCCGCCGCACGGGCAGACCCAGCTGGGCGCTGAACAGGCGTTCCAGCTGGCTCAGCGACAAATGCGCCGCCTCGGCCACGGCGGCCGCGCTGACCTTGCCAGACAGCAACGCGTCGACCTTGTCCAGTGCGCGCCGCAGGCGGGGATCGGGCAAGTGTTCGCGCGGCTGGGCCTGCAGCGCGGCGGCCAGGCGATCGAGGCTGGCGAGGCCTGCGCTGCCGGCCGCCGCCAGCAGGGCGGGACCGCCCAGCCGTTGCGGTTCCGCATAGATGGTGACCATGGGCGCCGGCGCAGCCACGATGGCGTGCGGGCGCAGGCTGTCGACCAGCAAGTGCCGCGCCGTGTGGACGATGCCGTCAAGCTCTGCCGTGAAGGGCGCGCCCGTGCTCAGCATCAACTGGTGCGCGTAATGGGCGTGGCTGGCCGTGGCGCCCACCGCGCCATGCAAGATGGCAAAGTCCGGCGCCAGCCAGAGTGTTCCCTGCCAGCTATCCTGTTGCAAACGCGACTCCCAGGTGATGGATTGCGGGGCGATCATATCAGCGAGTGGTGGATTGTTTTCACGGCATCGAATTTTCCTGGAGCACACATCATTGCATTGGCGAAATATGTGATTTTTTTAATACAATATTCAGCATTGCAAGGCCGCCCGCTGTAACGTACTATCATTCTCATCGACTACCGATGGTAGTCGTGCAGCCCGCTGCCAGCCATGTTGCTGGCCGTGACGCGGTTTGATCTTCGTTCTGCTTGCCAGCCTGTCATGCCTACACGCGCGTCTTCGTCGTGGTTTGCCCTGCCAGTGTCGCACTGGGTGGGAGCGCGCGTGCTGGCCGCGCTGGTGCTGGTACTGTGCCTGGGATTGACGTATGGCGCCTGGCGCAGTGCCCACGACGCCAGCGAACAGCAGGTGCAGGCCGATTTCGATTACCGCGTGCGCGAACTGGTGGGCAACATCGCCGGCCGCATGCAGACCTACATCCAGGTGCTGCACGGCGTGCAGGGACTGTATGCCAGCTCGCAGGAAGTCACGCGCCGCGAATTCCATGCCTATCTGGCGGTGCAGCAGGTGGACCGCCACTTTCCCGGCATCCACGGCATCGGCTACCTGCCGCTGCTGTCCGGCGCCGCCCTGGCGCGGCACGAAGCGAGCGTGCGCGCGGAGGGCTATCCCGCGTATGCCGTGCGTCCGCACGGCCTGCGCGCCTGGCATGCACCGATCACTTATCTGGAACCTTTGAGCGAGAGCAACCTGCTGGCCTTCGGCTACGACATCGGCTCCGAACCCGTGCGCCGCGCCGCGCTCGAACAGGCGCGCGACACGGGGCAAGCCGCCATGACGGGCAAGATCCACCTGGTGCAGGATGGCGGCAGTGCCCAGGCGAATGGTTTCCTGGTCGTCTTGCCCGTATATGACAATGGCATGCTGCATGGCAGCGTGGAGCAGCGGCGCGCCGCCTTGCGCGCCTGGGTGTTTGCGCCATTCCGCATGGCCGACCTGATGGCGGGCGTGGGCGGCGAGGCGGCGCGCCAGCTGGACCTGGAAATCTATGATGGCGCGCAACTGGCCGACGCGGCCCTGATGTATGACAGCTTGCCGGGCGCCTTGTCGTCCGCCGCCTCGGACAGCCTGGCGTCGCAGCAGGCGATCTCCATCGCCGGCCATGTCTGGACTCTGCGCGTGCGCGCCATGCCGGGCTTCGATGGCGAGCTGCTGGCGCGGCCCCGCCTGGTGGCCTGGACCGGCTTGCTGGCCAGCATCGTGCTGGCGCTGGCGGCGTGGCTGCTGGCGGCGGGCCGCGCCCGCGCCCAGGCGGCGCTGGCGCGCTCGAGCGAACTGACCGGCCAGCTGGAGCAGGGGCAGGCGAGCGTGCTGGCGATGGCCGAGGCGGCGCAGCGCAGCCAGGCCATGCTGCGCAGCATCCTCGATTCGACCATCGACGGCATCTTGGTCGACAATACCGATGGCCGCATCTTCACGTCGAACCGGCGCTTCCGCGACCTGTGGCAAGTGCCCGACGCGCTCGACTGGCAAGCCGACGGCACGGCGCTGGTGCGCCATGTGGAAAGCCAGCTGGAGCAGGCGGCGCCTTTCCTCGGAGCACGCACCCACGCGCCGCACGGCCACCGTGAGCGGCGCGACTTGCTGCACCTGCGCGATGGACGGGTGGTGGAGCAGTATGTGCGCAGCATGCAGCTGGGCAATGAACAGGCGCGCCTGTGGACCTTCCGCGATATCAGCGAGCGCAGCCAGATGGAACGGCGCGAGCATACGCGGCGGCAAGTGCTGGAAATGCTGGCCACGGGCGCGCCGCTGGAACGGGTGCTGGAAAGCGTGGTGCTGAGCGTGCAAGCGGACCATCCCGCCATGCTGTGCAGCATCTTGCTGCTCGATGAAAGCCGCCACCGCCTGGTGCTGGGCGCGGCGCCGGGCTTGCCCGCGTTTTTCAATCTGTCCAGCCATGGGCATGACCTCGACACCCTGCAGGGCGTGCATGGCATCGCCGCGCAAGCCTTGCGCGACGGCCTGCGCGTGATCGTGGGCGACTTGCATGCTGTTGCCGATGCGCAAGAGACGATGGAACTGGCATGGCGGGCCCAGCTGCAATCGTGCTGGGCCGAGCCCGTGCGTGGCGGCTCGGGCAAGCTGCTGGGCGTGCTGATGGCGTATCACCGGCAGCCGACGCTGCCGGGCGCGGCGCACCTGGCGCGGCTGAGCGAGGCGGCGCACCTGGCCGGCATGGCCATCGAACAGGCGCAAGTGGCGCTGGCCCTGCGTGCCGGCGAAGCGCGTTTCCGCAGCCTGTACGACCATGCGCCCGTGGCCCTGTGGGAACAGGACTGGTCGGCCGTGCGCGCCGCGCTTGATGCTCTCGAGCAAGCGGGCGTGCGCGACCTGGGCGCGCATTTCCAGGCCTATCCCGCCGTGCTGCAGCAACTGGCCGGGCTGGTGCGCATCATCGATGCGAACGGCGCCGCGCTGGCGCAGGTGCGCGCCAACGAGGACGACCAGCGCCGCGGCGCCCTGGGCCTGGCGCAGAATTTCGACGACAGCGCCTTGCCGCGCTTTGGCGATGCGCTGCTGGCGCTGGCTGGCGGCGCCCACCTGTACGAATGCGAAAGCAGCTTCGTGCGTCTCGATGGCGCGGCGCGGCAAAATGAATTGAGCTTGCTGGTGATGCCCGGCCATGCGGACAGCCTGGATTTCGTCATGGTGTCCTCGCTCGATATCACCGAGCGCAAGCGCATGAACGCGGAACTGCTGCAACTGGCCACCACGGATTTCCTGACCGGCTTGCCGAACCGGCGCCACTTCATGGCGTCACTGGAAAACGAGCACGCCCGCCTGCAGCGCGAACTGGCCAGCTGCGCCAGCGTGCTGATGCTTGACATCGATCACTTCAAGCGCGTCAACGACGAGTATGGCCACGCGGTGGGCGATGCCGTGCTGCGCCACCTGGGCGCGCTGATGTGCCAGGCGCTGCGCAAGGTCGACGTGCCGGGCCGCGTGGGCGGCGAAGAATTCGCCATCTTGCTGCCCGGCACTGACCTGGCGGCAGCGGCCGTGTTTGCCGAACGGCTGCGCCGGCGCGTGGCGGAAAGTTCGCTGACCATCGATGGCGGCATCGTGATCACCATCACGGTGAGCATCGGCATGGCCGCCATGGCCGGCACCGATGCCGATTGCGACGCCGTGCTGGCGCGCGCCGACGAGGCGCTGTACCGGGCCAAGCGGGGCGGGCGCAACCGCATCGAACAGAATGACGGCGGCAGCGACGGCGTGCTCAGCAAGTTCATGGCGCAGTGATTACAGGCTGTGCTGACGCGCTTGCGCCTGCTTGCGGTTGCGGCTGACGATCAGCCAGACGATGGCGACGGGAATCAGCAGCGGCAGCAGCACGGGCGTGCTCAAGGCCAGCGCCAGTACCACGCACAGGGCCACCACGGCGATCAGCACCACGCCCACGCCGGCCAGGACGACGCCGGTGACGATGGCGGCGCACACCACCGCAATGGCGGCGATCAGCAAGCCGCCGCTGGCAAACACGAGGCCGAACAGCCATTCCAGGGGACCGTCGACATCGTCGCCGTAGAACTGCATGTGCATGTCGCTGCCGCTGATCTTGTCGAGGAACAGGCAGGCGAGCATGACGATGAGGACGAAGGTGAGCAATTTTTTCATGGTGAGCCTCGGTGTGTGGGTGATCGGGTATTGCATGGTCACACTGTAGGGATGCACCTTGCTTGCCGCCAGCGGCGTGCGACAGGCCGTCATTTTCACGGTATGGAAGGTGCTGGGGGATCAGAAAACGCTGATCTGGAACAAGATTTCTTTTCTTGTAATGTACGCAAGCCGTCCTATACTGAATACCTCAGTCTCGCAAGGAGGGCAACATGCTTTTGTTTGCAGATACCGGGGATCAATCGCTATCCCCCCCTGACCATCGCATCACGCGCCAGCGTAGCGCCCCGCAGTCTTGCGCCGAGCCCATCGGCGCGCCATCGGCGATACCGCCGATCATCATTACCCCATTCAATTACCATGCGCCGCTGCCAGCCATCGACCCGCGCTGGGTACCGCCCGGTCCTCCGCTGACCTGGCCCAACCGGCCTGCCATGTCCATGTGCTGACGCCTGGCCGTTGCAAGAAATGACCAGCCTGGTAGTGATAAAAGCCCGCTGCGCGGGCTTTTGTGGGGGCATGCCTGGAATCAGGATTGTTTGCGGCGCAGCATGAAGCCCAGCAAGCCCAGGCCGGCCAGCAGCATGGCATAGGTTTCCGGTTCGGGGACGGCGGCGATGAAGGCGTGGTTGTCGCTTTCAAATGCATCCTGGCCTGTCGAGTGGAAGGCGACCGAGGTAAATTTTGCCCCTTCGCCCGCCCACGCATTCACATACAGGCCGACCGATTGATCGCCATTCGAGCTGACGCTGCCCAAGGTGGCGATTTGCGATCCCGTCAAGGTGACCGTGCTTTGGTCTCCCATGGTGAAGACGACGCTGTTGTACGCATCTGGCGAACCCATGTAGAAACCAAAATAGCTCAGACCGCCACTGAAGGTGGCGACGCCAGGGGTGATCTGGCCATTCGTCACGCCGACGGAATAGAAGGCCGTCAGATCGTTCGGTGGCTGCGCGGCGTAGCTTGGGTGATCGCTGGTAAAGACGTTGCCCGTGTAATTGCCGGGCAGGAGTCCATCATTGAAATCGATGGTGGTGGCACCCGCGACCGACGTCACCAGCCCTTCGCCTGCCAGTACCGTACCGCCGGTCGTGAAGGTGGGAATGGCGCTGGCGCTGCCTGCGGCGACGGCGAGCGTGGCGCAGGCCAGAGTAGACAAGATTTTCATGTTGATTCCCTCGAGTATGTAGGTATGCACAGCTATTTTTATCAGCAACGACGAAAGTGCCTGGCGTGGCAAGGCGGTGCGGCGCGCGGGGACGAGGGACGTCGCATGATGAAAGAGTTTCTTGAGGCCAAGCATTACTACGTGCAATATTTAAATATAAAAAACACAATTCAGATCGCAAAATAATAATAGGTTTACTTGAGAAATATCAAAGCCCGATTGCTAGAGTAAAGCTACTAGATTGATCGCTTGTCTTCTTGCCGGGATCGACTATGGCGGGCCGCGCCTTACCTTGCGGCAAGGCGGCACGGGCGGGCGTTTTCGACTATCATGCTAGCCCCGACCTTCCACCACGAGCACCGCCATGAGTACCGATTTTCCCGACTTTTCCGACGAAGCCCCCGAGCAGGACAATGACGCCCCGATCCAGGAGCCGCGCCTGTGGGTAGGCAATGGCTGGACGGCGCGTGTGATCAAGAATGAGGAAGATGAGGGCTGGGCCGTGGCCATGATCAAGGATGGCGAACCGGAACCGGCCCTGGTGGGCCCGTGGACCATGGGCCGCGACAAGAAAAATCCGAAGCCGCTCGACGTCAACGCCTTCAATACCCTGGTCAAGACGGCTTCGGAAGTGCTGCGCCGCCACGAGCAGCAGCTGCATGCGCAATTGCACAAGAACCTGTTTGTCGCCACCGACGAGGGGCAAGTCAAGGTGATGTTCGACATCGTGCCCGACGAAGACCACCCGTACGCCGAACTGAGCGCCTACGACGCCGACGGCGAACAGATCGCCAAGGTGCGCACCTCGGCCGCGTTCAAGTTCAACGCCACCTCCGCCGCGAACTGGATCGAAGGCGGCTACCGCCGGCCAGGCTAGCAAAATCTACTGCGCGGCACGCTTTGCGGCCTCCGATGCTCGCTGTACTTAAGTACAGCTGCGCTTCTCGGCCACAAATCGAAGCCGCTCGCTACGATTTTGCTACGCCTGGTTCCAGGACTACACCGCCGCGCCTTCGGGCGCGGCCTGCATTTCCACCTCGTCTTCCCTGCGGTACGCCAGCCGGTACAGCAGCGGCAGCACCAGCAAGGTCAAGGCCGTCGACGACAAAATGCCGCCGATCACCACGGTGGCCAGCGGGCGCTGCACTTCGGCGCCCGTGCCCGTGGCAATGGCCATCGGCACGAAACCCAGCGAGGCCACCAGCGCCGTCATCAGCACGGGCCGCAGGCGCGTGATCGCCCCTACGCGGATGGCCTCCTGCAAGGGCATGCCCTGTTCGCGCAGCTGGCGGATGTAGGCGATCATGACCAGGCCGTTCAGCACGGCCACGCCGGACAGGGCGATGAAGCCGACGGCCGCCGAGATCGACATGGGAATGTCGCGTAGCCACAAGGCGACGATGCCGCCCGTCAAGGCGAACGGGATGCCGCTGAATACGAGCAAGCCATCCTTCACGTTGCCGAACATGGCGAACAGCAAGACGAAGACGAGGGCCAGCGCCACGGGCACCACCAGCTCCAGGCGTTTCGTAGCCGACTGCAACTGTTCGAACTGGCCGCCCCAGCTGGTCCAGTAGCCGGCGGGAATGGCCACCTGCGCTTGCAGCTGCTGCGTGGCGTCGGCCACGAACGAGCCGATGTCGCGCCCGCGCACGTTGGCGCTGATGACGATGCGGCGCTTGCCGTCTTCGCGGCTGATCTGGTTCGGTCCAGGCGCCACTTGCAGGCTGGCCACTTCGCCCAGCGGGATGAAGCGCGCGCGGCCTTCCGTGCCCGCGCCCTGGGGCAGGGCGATGGGCAGGCGTTTGAGTTGCTCCAGGTCGCTGCGCAGGCTGTCGGGCAGGCGCACGACGATGTCGAAGCGGCGGTCACCCTGGAACAGCGTGCCCGCCTCTTGCCCGCCGATGGCCGTGGCAATCGCCGCTTGCACGTCGGCAATGTTGAGGCCGTAGCGGGCCGTCTGCTCGCGGTCGATCTGCACCGTCAGCATGGGTAGCCCCGTCGTCTGCTCGACCTTCACTTCCGTCGCGCCGGGAATCTTCCCAAGCACGCCCGCGATCTTCGCCGCCGTACCGTCGAGGACAAGCATGTCGTCGCCGAACAGTTTCACGGCCACGTCGCTGCGCACGCCGGAAATCAGTTCATTGAAACGCAGCTGGATCGGCTGCGAAAACTCGTAGTTATTGCCGGGCAAGCTGGTGGCCGTCGCTTCGATTTCCGCCAGCAATCGCTCGCGCGATTTTCTCGGCTCCGGCCACTGGTCGCGGGGCTTGAGCATGATGTAGCCGTCGGAAATATTCGGCGGCATGGGATCGGACGCGATTTCGGCCGTTCCCGTGCGGGCGAACACGCGGGCGATTTCCTGGTGGTTTTTCATCAGCTTGCTTTCCAGCTGCTGCTGCATGGCCAGCGATTGCGTCAGGCTGGTGCCGGGGATGCGCAGGGCCTGGATGGCGATGTCGCCCTCGTTCAGGCTGGGCACGAATTCGCTGCCCATGCGCGTGGCCAGCAAGCCGGACAATACTACCGCTACCGCCGCGCCCGTCAACACGACGGGTGTGTTGCGCATCACCTTGTCCAGCAGCGGCGCATACCAGCGCTTGGCCGCGCGCATGATGGCGTTTTCCTTCTCCGCCACCTTGTCGCCGATAAACAGTGCCACGGCGGCCGGGATGAAGGTGATCGACAGCAGCATGGCGCCCAGCAAGGCGATGACGACCGTCAGGGCCATCGGCGTAAACATGCGGCCTTCCACGCCCGTCAGCGCAAAGATCGGCAGGTACACGACCATGATGATCAGCTGACCATACAGCAGGGGCCGGCGCGCTTCTTGCGATGCCGCAAACACTTCGTGAAAACGCTCCTGCAAGGTCAGCGGCCGTCCCAGTTTCTGCTGCGCATGGGCCAGGCGGCGCACGCAGTTTTCCACGATCACCACGGCGCCATCGATGATGATGCCAAAGTCCAGCGCACCCAGGCTCATCAGGTTGGCGCTCACGTGGTATTGCACCATGCCCGTAAACGTGAACAGCATGGCCAGCGGAATCACCATGGCCGTGATGACGGCCGCGCGGATATTCCCCAGGAACAGGAACAGGATGGCGATCACCAGCACGGCACCTTCCAGCAGGTTTTTCTTCACCGTATTGATGGCCTTGTCGACGAGCACCGTGCGGTCATACACGGTGACGGCGTGCACGCCTTTGGGCAGGCTGCGGTTGATTTCCAGCATTTTCTTGTCGACGGCTTGCGACACGGCGCGGCTGTTCTGTCCGATCAGCATGAAGACGGTGCCGAGCACCACTTCGCGGCCGTTTTCCGTGGCCGCGCCCGTGCGCAGCTCGCGCCCCAGCACCACGTCGGCCACGTCGCGGATGCGGATGGCCACGCCCTGCACATTGGCGACGACGATGTTGCCGATGTCGTCCTTGGATGCCACCTGGCCCGGCGCGCGTATCAGCAGCTGCTCGCCCTGTTTTTCGATGTAGCCGGCACCCACGTTGCCATTGTTGCGCTCAAGCGCCGTCACCACGTCTTGCAGGCTGATGCCGTAGGCGGCCAGTTTTTCCGGGTAAGGCGCCACCTGGTATTGCTTGGCGTAGCCGCCGATGGCATTGATTTCCGTCACGCCCGTGACGTTGCGCAACTGCGGCTTGATGATCCAGTCCTGGATTTCGCGCAAGTCCGTCGGCGTGTACGGCGTGCCGTCCGGCTTTTTCGCGCCGTCTTGCGTTTCCACCGTCCACAGGTAGATTTCGCCGAGGCCCGTGGAAACGGGGCCCATCTTGGGCGTGATGCCAGCCGGCAAGCTTTCCTTGGCTTCCTGCAGGCGTTCGTTGATCATCTGGCGCGCAAAATAGATGTCCGTGCCATCTTTGAAGATCACGGTCACTTGTGACAGGCCATAGCGCGACAGCGAGCGCGTCTGCTCCAGGTTGGGCAAGCCGGCCATGGCCGTCTCGATGGGGAACGTCACGCGCTGCTCGGTTTCCAGCGGCGAATAGCCGGCGGACTGGGTATTGATTTGCACCTGCACATTGGTGATGTCGGGCACGGCGTCGATGGGCAGCTTTTGATAGCTGTAGATGCCCAGGCCGGCCATGGCGGCCACGGCCAGCATCACCAGCCAGCGCTGGTCGATGGCGAAGCGGATCAAGCGTTCAAACATGATGGTTTCCTTAGCCTTGACGTGATCAGTGTTCGTGACCGGCGGAGTCCTTGCCCAGCTCGGACTTCAGGACAAAACTGCCTTGCGCCGCGTAGGGCGTGCCGGCGGCAAGCCCCTGCTTGATGTGCGTCAAGGTGCCATCGCTGCGGCCCAGCACCACGGGCGTGGCCTGGTAGCCATCTTTCACCTGCACGAAGACGACGGGCTTGTCTTCCACCGTCTGGATCGCCGTGCTGTGCACGGTGACGGGCGCGTCCGCTTCGCCGGAGACCACTTCCACCGTGACGAAGAGGCCCGGGCGCCAGGCCATGTCCGGGTTCAGCAAGCTGATGCGTGCCTTGGCCGTGCGCGTCTGCTCGCCCAGCAAGGCGCCCACATAGGTGATCGTGCCTTGCGCGCTGGCATCGAATGCGGACGCTTTTACCTCGGCCTTGCCTCCCATGCGCACGGTGGCCAGGTCTTTCGCCGGCACGGCGATTTCCGCCCATACGGTCGACAGGTCGGAAATGACGAAGATGTTCGCGTCTTCCTTGACGGCTTCGCCCAGGGTGATGTGTTTTTCCAGCACCATGCCGTCGAACGGCGCGCGGATGTCGTAGCGGTTCAGCGGGCCCTTGCTGGCGCCACTGGCGCCCAGGGCGCTGAGCTTTTGCTGGGCGTTCTGCACGGCGATTTCTGCCTCGCGCCACGCTTGCTGCGCCTGCAGGTAATCCTGTTCGGCCGAGATTTTCTCGCGCCACAGTTTTTCTTCGCGCGCATACGTGGAGCGGGCCAGCGCCAGGCGCCGCTGCGCCGACAGCAGTTCGCTGCGCTGTTCCGACAGTTCCGTGCTGGCGATGACGGCCAGCACTTGGCCCTTCTTGACCAGCTGGCCAAGGTCCGCCTGCACGGCTTCCACCACGCCGGCCAGGCGCGGCACGACGTGGGCCGTGCGGTCTTCATTGAAACGGATTTCGCCGGGCAGGGCCACCGTCGTCTTGATGCGCCCGGGCGCGGCCGTGGCGATGACGACGCCGGCTGCGCGGCTTTGCGCGGCGCTCAATTCCAGCCGGCCTTCCACTTCTTCGTGGCCATGTTCGTCTTTCTTTTCAGCATGTGCTTCCGCCTTGACGGCGGGGGCAGAAGGCGCGCTGGACTTGCCCGTGCCGAGGATGAGGATTGCCAGCACGATGCCGGCCGCTGCGATGGAAGCGATGGCGATCGCCTGCTTTTTGTTGAGTGTGATATTCATGGTCGGGGATTCCTTACAGGGGAGCTGGGGTGCCCAGCAGGCGCTCGATGTCGGCGGCGGCGTGCTGCGCTTCCGTCAGCGCGCGCAGGTATTGGTTTTTGGCTTGCAGCAAGGTGCGCTGGGCATCGAGCACGTCGAGGAAGGCGAACTTGCCGAACTCGAAGCCCTTGCTGGCCGCGTCGTAGGCGCTCTGGGCGCCAGGCAAGATGTCCTGGCGCAAGCTTTCCACGTCGAGCCGGGCCGTGGCCAGGCGTTCGGTGGCGGCAGCCACGTCCGTTTGCACGGCGATGCGGGCGGCGGCCAGCTCGTCGCTGGCCTTGTCGCTGCGGCGCAGGGCGTCGAGCTTGTTGCCCGCATTGCGGTCGAACAGGGGCAGCGGCAGGGCCAGGCCGATGATGGCCTGGTTGCGGCCCAGCTCTTCCGAACGCTTCATGCCGATGCTCACCGTGACGTCGGGCGTGGCACGCCGCTGTTCCACGTCGAGCATGGCTTGCCGCTGGGCCAGCGCGCTTTGCGCCTGGCGCACGGCCGGCGCCTGGGCCAGGCGCGCTGCCAGTTCGCTTGCCGGGGGCAGCTCCGGCAAGGTTTCCAGGCGCCCCTCCGCGAGGGTAAAACGTGGCGTGGCGTTGCCCCACAGGGCGGCCAGGCGCTTGCGGGCGCTGGCCAGGGTGCTGCGGGCCAGGTTCAGCTCCAGCCGCACGCTCGCTTCGGCGACCCTGGCGCGGGTTTCCTCGACGGGCGAAGCCTTGCCGGCCGTTACCCGGCGCGCCGTGATGTCGCTGGCGCGCGCGGCCAGCGCCTGCGCGCTGTCAGCCAGGCGCAAGCCTTCCTGCGCCGCCAGCACGTCGACAAAGGCGCTCGTGACGGCCGCGCGCGTGTCGGCTTGCTGCAAGGAAAGGCCCGCCTGCGCCAGGTCTGCGCCGCGCTGGGCGACGGCGGCGCGCGCCCCCCGTTTGCCGCCCAGTTCGATCAACTGGTTGAGCTGCACGGTGGTGCTGCGTGAGGCGCGCCGTGTGTCTTCCAGCACGGTTTGCAGTTCCGGATTGGGCAGGGCGCGCGCCTGCTGCAGGGCACCCCCTTGCGCCGCCAGTTCATGGCGGGCAGCGGACAAAGTGGCGTTGCCGCCCTCGGCCAGCGCCAGCGCGGCGGGCAAGGTCAGTGGGCCGGCAGGCTCCTGTGGAGCTTGCGCGTGGACAATGTTGCCGACCAGCAGGCCGGCGGAGAGGAATAACAGAGAGATGGAACGGTGCATCGAATTCTCCAAAAGCATGGAAAAGAATTCGACGGGACGCGCAGGCTAGCGCCCGGGTGGAGCAGGCGCGTGTCGTGCGATCAGTGGAAGTAAACGTCCCGTCGGCCTAGGCGGCCGACGACCAATCGGGGCGCTTGGGCGCGTCCGGGATGTGGGAAGCGTAAAAGAAGGGGGAAGTGTCCGCGTTCACGGACGCCATGTCACCGATGGGCAGGCTGGAGCCGGCTGGCAGCCATGCGTGGCCGATGCCATGGCAGACGTTGCAGTCGCTGTGCGGCTGGCCCTTGGATTGCTTGTCAGCCTTGTCGGCCACGGGTTTTTTTTCCGCGTCCGCCTTGTGCTGGTGGCTGTGGTGGCCCAGGTGCTGCGCCGCCTTGCCTTCCTCGTGCAGGCAATACGCGCTCGCCGCGGCCCAGGACATCTGGAGCGGAAGCACGAACAGCAGCAAAATGAGGAAGAATTTACGCATGGTGACGGCTATTGTACAGAAAGTAGCAAGGCTGCGCTGCGCTTAGCGCGGCTGGGCGCGCCACGCCTTCAGCTGCGCGGCGATGGCCTTGCCCTGGAAGATTTGTGGCTCGGAATGCTCTTCCGCTTCCATGCCGCCTTCGCGGAAATCGGCTTCTTCGCGCGCCTGCACCAGCACCTTGGCTTGCTCGAAGGCTTCGGCAAAGCCGGCGCTCTTGGGCAGCGCTTCCTTGAAATATGCTTCGCTGAAATACGTGAAATCGTTCTGGTCGTCGCAGCCGAACGAGGTACGGTCGCTGCGCGCGGCCGTGATGATGAGGGTGTTGTCATCTTTTAAGGGCGCGATGAAGCCGCCCGCATAGCAGGCCGAGATCACGATGACTTTCCAGCGGATGCCGCTGTGCTTGAGCATGGATGCCAGCTCTTGCGCGGGCAGGCTGTGCAGGTCCATGCCGTTTTGCGCCAGCGCCAGTTCATGCTCGGGCGAGCCGTGGCTGGTGAGGAACAGGAACAGGATGTCGCTGCCCTTGTCCATCTTCGTGCCCAGGGCGTCGAGGCTGGCGGCGATGCTGGTGCGCGTGGCCATCGGCTGCTGCGCCACCGTGTTGCGGCTGTTGACCAGCATCAATGAACGTCCCACCGTGCCATAGTCGCGGTCGAACTGGCGCTGCACGAAGGCCGTTTCGCGGTGAAACACTTCCTGCGCGCCATCGCCGGCCACGCCCAGCAAATACAGATTGATCTTTTTCGCCGCATCGCGCGGCGCGATGCGCGCCAGGGCGCCGTCGAGCAAGGTGCGCTGGTGGTACAGGGCCAGCTCGATGTTGTCGCGCGTGAGCTTGTCCAGGGCCGGGTCGTCCAGCTGGCCTTCCGTCCAGTTGCCGCTGTCTTCGCGCCGGCCGTCCGCCTGCGCCACGGCATAGCGCAGCACGCCCTTGCCGTCGAACTGGCCATTCTTGAAGCCGCCCCGGTATTCGTCGCCCTCGGCCGTGCGAAGCACGCCCTGGCCCTCGAATTTCCAGTCCTTCAGCTCGCCTTCGTAATGGATGCCGTCGCTGGTGGTGACGGTGGCCTTGCCCTGCACCTGGCCCTGGACGAATTCGCCTTCGAAGATGGTGCCGTCCGTGTCGGTCAGCTTGCCGGCGCCGTGCGGGCGCCAGTGCTTGAAATGGCCTTCGAAGGTGGCGCCGTCGGCGCCCTGGAAGCGGCCCACGCCCTCGAAGCTGCCCTTGACGAAGTTGCCCGTGTAAATTTCGCCCTTGGGCGAGGTGTAGCGGCCGAGGCCATCGAAGGCGCCCTGGCGGAAGGCGCCCGTGTATTCGACGCCGGACGCCTGGCGCAGCTTGCCCTGGCCGGAAAACACGCCGCGCGCGAAGCCCCCTTCGTAAAACGCGCCGCTCGCGTATTCGAGCCGGCCTTCGCCGTGCATCTTGCCCGCGACGAGGGGGCCGAAATAGCGTCCGCCATCGGCCGTTTCCGCCGCCGGCGCCTTGGCTGGCGCGGCGCACAGCGGCGGCATGCCCAGCGCGGCAAAGGCCAGCAGGCCGGCGAGGGTGTAGGGGCGAAGCGAGGCGCGTAGCGTGGCAGTCATGAGGACGGTCTGGTCTGTAGGAAGGGGCCTAGTCTGCCACTGTATTGCCAGCATGGCAAATGCGCGCGTGGCGTGCGTTGCTCTGCCTCAAGACAAGATTCTGCGTTTTATGCCGTGCCAAGGCCGGGCTGAACTGATAATATTAATTTTCAGAACATATACTTGCACAAGGTACACAGTCACCCATGGAAAGCCGCCTCAGCCGCCTGGAAGCCGTTCAAACCGTGTTGCTGGAAATCGGGCAGCGCTCGAGCACCTGCAGCGATATCAGCGAGTTCCTGCAGGCGGTGCATGCGGCGCTGGGGCGCATCATGTACGCGGCGAACTTTTATGTCGCGCTCAGCGACCATGACGATGGCCTCGTGCGCTTTCCGTATTTTGTCGATGAATTCGACGCCGCGCCCGACCCGGACGAGGGCGTGCGCCTGGCCAGCGCGGCGCAGTCGCCCACGGCGTGGGTCATCGTCAACCGCAAGCAGCTGGTGATGACGGCCGACGACGACGCCATGCGCGCCATCGGCGGCGGCGCCTGGGGCGGCGGCACGGCGGCCGAGCACTGGATCGGTTGCCCGCTGCTGGACCAGCAGCACCAGGTGCTGGGCGCCATCGTCATCCAGAGCTATGACGCGCAGCACCGCTTCAGCCTGGAAGACCAGGCCCTGTTCGCGCTGATCGCCACGCACGTATCGAGCGCCCTGCAGGGCATGCAAAGCATGGACCGGCTGGAAAAGGCGGTACAGGAGCGCACGGCCCTGCTGGCGCACGAGGTGGCGGAGCGGCGCCGCGCGGAAAACCTGCAGCATGCGCTGTATGAAATCGCCAACCTGTCGGCGCAGGTATCCGACGCGACGACCCTGTACGCGCGCCTGCACGCCATCATCAGCGAGCTGGTGACGGCAAAGAATTTCCTGATCGCCCTGTATCACCCGGACAACAAGGACATCACGATCCCGTATTTTGTCGACGAGAAGGATGCGCAGGCCCCCGTGAAACGCTTTCATTACGGCATCGGCATGAGCTCGTACGTGCTGGCGCGCCGCCAGGCTTGCCTGCTCGATGCAGGCAGCTATGCGGCGCTGGTGGCCAGCGGCGAGATGGACGAGCCGCTGGGCAATGTCGGCATCGCCAGCTGGATGGGCGCGCCCATGCTGCTGGGCGACCGGAAATATGGCGTGATCATCGTGCAAAGCTACGACACCTCCGTCGTGTATGGCCAGGCGGAACTGGACGTGCTGGCCTTCATGGCCAGCCATGTGGCCGTGGCGATGGCGCGCATCCAGGCCGACAGCGCCATGCGCCGCGCCAAGGAAGCGCTGGAAGAGCAGAACGCGGCCCTGAACAGTGCCCTGAGCGCCTTGCAGGAAGCGCAGTCGGAACTGGTGCGCCAGGAAAAACTGGCCTCGCTGGGGCGCCTGGTGGCGGGCGTGGCGCATGAAATCAATACGCCGCTGGGCATTTGCGTGACGGCCACCAGCCACCTGGTGCAGGAATTGAAGCTCACGCGCGAAGACCTGGACGGCGGCCAGCTCGATGAAGATGGTTTGCGGCAGTTTCTCGACATCATCGACCAGACCCTGCGCATCATGACGACGAACACGCAGCGCGCCGCGGCGCTGGTGCGCAGCTTCAAGCAGGTGGCCGTGGACCAGTCGTCGGACGAATTGCGCAGTTTTAATCTGCGCAAATACCTCGATGAAATCCTGCTGTCGCTGCAACCCAAGCTGAAGGGCAAGCCGGTCAAGGTGGAGATCGACTGCGCGCCCGAGGTGCAGCTGCGCAGCTATCCGGGCGCCGTCTCGCAGATCGTCACGAACATGGTGGTCAATTCACTCGTGCATGGCTTTGCCGAAGGCGAACCGGGCAAGATCAAGATCAGCGTGCGCACGGCCGGCGAGATGCTGGAACTCGACTACAGCGACGACGGCATGGGCATGGACAGCGCCACCCTGGGCCAGCTGTTCGATCCTTTCTTCACGACCAAGCGCGGTTCCGGCGGCAGCGGCCTGGGTGCGCATATCCTGTATAACCTGGTGACGGGACCGCTGGGTGGCACGGTGAAGGTGGTCAGTGCGCCCGGGATGGGATTACACTACAAGATCCGTTTCCCACTCGAACCACGTAGGTCGGATTAGCGGCAAAGCCGCGTCATCCGACGCCGCCTGCGATTTCAATGAGGAGTCCTTGAAAATCTCAAAACGGCGGGCCGGAGACGCGGGCCTGAGAAAATGCCGATGGCGGCGTTGCAGCTCCTTGCCGTACATGCGCGCTTGCGCGCTAATCCGACCTACGCCGCTGAAGCGCAACCCAACGGCGAAGGGCTGGGGTCAGACCCTCAGGGTCTGACCCCGGTATTTGCTCTTGGGTTAAATCGGAATCCGGAGCCTAATCAGGAAAACGCTGATTCAGCGCAAGCGCTGCATCGAGGTTCGCAATCAGCAATTCCACATACTGCGGGTCGAGGTGGCTGCCGCTCACTTCGCGCAGGTAGCTGACCACGCGCTCCAGGGGCCAGGCATCCTTGTAGCAGCGCTTGTGCATGAGGGCGTCGAAGACGTCGGCCACGGCGGCGATGCGCGCGTATTTATGGATATTTTCGCCGACCAGGCCTTGCGGATAGCCGCTGCCGTCGTATTTTTCATGGTGCTGGTGGGCGATCACGGCGGCCGCCTTCAAGAGCGGGCGCTGCGAGCCGTCGAGGATGGACATGCCCACCGTCGGATGCTGCTTCATGATTTCCCATTCGGCCGCGTCGAGCTTGCCCGGTTTGAGCAGCACGGCGTCCGGCGTGGAAATCTTGCCGATGTCATGCATGGGCGCCGCGTGGCGCAGCACCATGGTTTCCTCGTCCGACATGCCGGACGCCTGCGCCAGCAGCTGGCACACTTCGGCCATGCGGCGCACGTGGTTGCCCCCTTCGTGCGAGCGCGATTCTACCACGTCGCCCAGGCGCAGGATCAGCTCGGCCTGGGTATCGGTGATTTCCTGCGTCAGCAGGATGTTGTCGAAGGCGATGGCCACGCCGGAGCAGAACACTTCCAGCAGTTGCGCGTCGAGGTCGGAGATTTCTTCCACGCCTTTGAGTACCAGCAAGGACGCCTTGCCGCTGCTGTTCGGGAAATAGCCGACATAGGTATCGCCATGCAGGCGCGAAATCTTGTTGCTCTTGGCATCGTCGAGCTGCGACAGCAGGGACGGGCTGAGGATGCCGTCGTCCGTGTCGCCGATCTGTGCGAGGATTTCATAATCCTGCTCGCCCGAGATGGCGCTGGCGCCGCGCAGGCGCAGCAGCATGCTCGTTTCCAGGCGCAGCAGGGCGACGACTTGCTGCAGCAGGCCGCTGGCGAAGTCGCGCAGGTTGCGCTGCTTGAAAATGTGCGCCGAGGCGGCGATGACGCGCTCGAGTCCCTCGCGGTAATGGAGCTGGGCCTGGCGCGCCTCTTCCACCTTCATGATGTCGCGGTAGGCGCGCAGGGCGGCAAAGGTGGTGGTGAACAGCTTGGTGCGGTCCAGTTCCGTCTTTTCCTTGTAATCGTTGATGTCGTAGTTGACGATCACCCGTTCTTCCGGCGCCTGGCCCGGCTGGCCCGTGCGCAGCACGATGCGCGTGAACTGGTTGCCCAGGTCTTCGCGCATCCAGCGCGCCACTTCCAGGCCGCTGTCTTCGCGTTCCATCACCACGTCGAGGAACACCAGCGCGATGCCTTCTTCGCGCGCCAGCACCTGCTTGGCCTCGGCGCCGCTGTACGCATGCACGAAACTCAGGGCGCGGCCTTCCAGGCGAAAGCGGCTCAGCGTCAGTTTGGTGATGTCGTGGATGTCGGGTTCATCATCGACGAGCAGGACTTTCCAGGGGGGTAACTTGGGTGAGGCTGAAGACAAAAATGACATAAGGGCGAGTTCCGCTAAAAGGCATAACTGACGCAATGCTGAGACGCCTGCGCCAGGCTGACCTGTGCGCCACTACTGGCGTTGCGCGTTTTTCGGGCGCATTTTATCGATTGTAGACTGACAGCCAAGTATTAACAACAAGCAAGATTAATTGACTAAATTCATGCAACACGCATATCAAAAAAGCACTTTAAATTCACGCTGGCGACACTATGTATACTTTATCGCTTAGGCAACTATATTTTCAAGACAATACTTTGTTTTAATTAATATTGCCAATGAATCTGTAAAAAAAGTCTGTGGCCTCCGCCATGTTCGTTACATGGCGCAAGAAAAGTAACAATGTATTAGTTTCTCTTTAGAATGAAACCTGTCGCGCTATATTAAAACGTAAAAAATGGCCCGAGTGCCATCCACATTCCTGAAAGGACTCATCATGAAAACGAAAACTACGCGTACCTTCATTGCTGGTCTTGCCTTGCTGGCGAGCACTGCCGCCTGGGCGGGCACGGAAGTGCATTTCACCAAGCCGGAACAATTCACGGACGTGTCGTTCGATCAGACGGAGCGCGAGAAGGTGCTCAAGGACTTGACGGCGCATTTCGAAAAACTGGGCGAGTCGCTCAAGCCTGGTCAAACCCTGAAGATCGATGTGACGGATCTGGACATGGCTGGCCGTGAAAATCCCGCCATGCGCTCCACGCAGGATTTCCGCGTGATGACCGGCCAGGCCGATTGGCCGCGCATGCGCCTGCACTATGTGCTCGAGCAGGATGGCAAGGTCATCGCCAACGCCGATGCGGCCCTGTCCGATATGTCCTATCTGACGCGCATCAATCATTATTCCAGCGGTGATAAGTTGCGCTACGAAAAGCGCATGATCGATGACTGGTTCTCGAGCACGTTCGGCACGCCAGTGAAGCGTCCGGCACGCAAGTAAGCATGCCAGCGGGAGGGCGGCCGGCGATTCCGGCTGCCGTCCCGGGTGTATGCCGGTATTGCGCTACAGAAATTTTTACTTCAGGCTATAGTCGCTCCAGCTGCCGCGATTCGCGGCAGCATGGTGCTACCTGGCAGTCGGACTTTCTGAAAGGGATGGATATGCGTATTTCCAAGGGCATGAAAACGTGGGTCGCTGCAATGGCTTTGCTTGCCAGCAGCGGCGCCTGGGCAGGAGTGCAGGTGAGCTTCGAACAGCCTGACAAATATACCGACGTGCCGTTCAGCCCGAGCGACCGCCAGGTGGCCCTGGATGGATTGGCCGATCACTTCCAGTTTCTGGGCAAGAGTTTGCGGCCGGGACAGGAACTCAAGATTGAGGTGACCGACGTCGACCTGGCAGGCCGTGAAGATCTCACGCGCCGCGGCGCCTCCACCATCCGCGTGATGGATGGCCGCACCGACTGGCCGCGCATGCGCCTGCGCTATACGCTCGCGCAAAACGGCAAGGTCATCGCCAGCGGCAACGCCTATTTGTCCGATATGTCTTATTTGCAGCGTCTGGGCCGTTATTCCAGTACCGATGCACTGCGCTACGAGAAACAGATGATCGACGACTGGTTCAGGAATACCTTTGATGTCAAGCCCCGGGGGCGCAGCAAGCCCGTCGTGATCTTGCCGGCGCCCGAAGTGCAGGGCAGGTAATCAACGCAGATAAGCCTGTTCGATGCGCGCCAGCTGGCCGCTATGGCGCAGGGCCAGCAGGGCGGCATTCATCTGCGCAACGAAGTCGGCCTTGTAGGCCGGCGTGTTGCGCGCGCTGTAGGCGATATAGGTGGCCTCGGACGACAATTCCAGCACTTCGTGCAATTGAAAGCCGTAGCTACCCAGTTCGCCTTGCAGCTGGCGCGCCGTGTGGCGTGCCGCGCCGCGGTCGCTGGCGTAGCAATCGATGCGCCGCAAGGCCAGTTTTTTCAGGTTGGCCTCATTGCCCTTGGCCGCTTCCAGGCGCAGCAGTCCCTCGCGGGCCGGCGCCATCAATTTTTCCGAGAGTAAAAACCCCGTATTGACGCCGATGGTCAGGCCGGCAAAGTCGGCGGGAAACCGCGTGCGCGGCGTGCGCATGACGGCATCATGGCAAAACAGGACCACCGATTCGCGGTACAGCATGGCCGAATACGGTTGCACGTACGGCCGTTCCGTCTTGCGTCCGGGGGGGAATAAACCAAAAACCTGGCCCTTTTCCAGCGCGTCGAGCCCCCGTTTCCAGGGGCGTGGCTGCAATTCCAGCCGGTAACCGGGCATCGAACTGGCCGCGAGGCGCAGGATGTCGATATACATGCCCTTGAAGACGCCGTTTTCCACATAGCTGTACGGTGCATAGTCGTCGTCGCCGTACAGGATGACGGTTTGCGGCGCGGCATGGGCGATGCCGGGTGCCACCATCGCGCAGGCGGCGGCCAGCAGGCAGGCGCCGACGCGGCGCAGGTCAATTTTGCATATCATCCTGACAAGCATACAGGAGGATGGCCAGAATGTACCGGGCCTCAGTCGATCCAGTTCACTTGCGGAAACTTGCTGCCGAAATCTTCCGGCATGGGCACGACCTGGCTGCGCTTGTAATTGAAGAAGACGAAGCCGGATTTGGCCATGGCGATCAGGGTGTTGTCGCGCGGGCGCGTGATGCGGAAGGTGATGTCGCCGCCATACTTGTTGAAATCCATGACGCCCACTTCGAACAGCAACTGGTCGCGCGCGTGGGCTTCGGCGCGGTAGGTGGTGGCCAGGTCGGTGACGATGATGCCGGTGCCGTCCGCTTCGATGTCGCGCACGCCATATTCGAACAGGAAGCGGGCGCGGGCCTCGGAAATCATGGAAATCATGGAATCGTTGCCGAGATGGTTGCCGGCATTGATGTCCGTCGTGCGTACCGTCAGTTGCGAGGAATAGCAGTACTGGTCTTCAGGAAATTCAAGTTTCAAACGGGCCATGGTGTTCTCTTGAGCTAGGGCGCAGGGCGCGGCGGAAAAAACCCATTCTAGCCGGTTCCCCGCGCCCCGTCGAAAAACGTCCTCAGCCGCGTGCGTGCCATCCGCTTCACCGGCGCACGCGTATTGAGCTACGCTTCTTGGCGTACGCTTACTTGCGCACGATGCGGTAGACCCTGCCCGTGCCGCTCAGCATGTACAGCTCGTTTTGCGCATCCTGGCCAAAGGACAGGATATTGCCCACGTTGGTGATACCCCAGTCCGTCACGGCGGAGGCCGTGCCATTGCTGTAGCTGAAACTCTTCAGCCAGCCGCTGCAATAGTCGGAATACAGGTATTGTCCCGCCAGTTCCGGCAAAGCCGTGCCGCGGTACACATAGCCGCCCGTGATCGAGCAGCCGCCGGCCGCATCGTGGCCGTATTCGATGGCGGGCAGGACCAGCCCCGCCTGGCTGCAACTGCCGCTGTTGTAGCAGTGCGCGCCTTCCATGATGTTCCAGCCATAGTTGTTGCCCGCCTGGCCCACGGGACGCACGTCGACCTCTTCCCAATTGCCCTGGCCCACGTCGGCGAGGTACAGCAACTGGGCCGGCACATCGAAAGCGTAGCGCCACGGGTTGCGCAAGCCGTAGGCCCAGATTTCAGGGCGCCCGCCTGCCGCCGCAAATGGGTTGCTTGGCGGAATGGCATACGGCTGGGCCACGCTGCTGGCATTGACGTCCAGGCGCAGCAGTTTTCCCAAGAGCACGTTGGTGTTTTGCGCATTGCCTTGCGGATCGCCCGCGCTGCCGCCGTCGCCCGTGCCCGCATACAGATAGCCATCCGGCCCAAAGCTGAGCAAGCCGCCATAGTGGTTGCTGAACGTGGGGTGGGCAATCGTCAGGATGGTCAGCGCGGACAGGGGATCGGCCACGTTGGCGTTGCCGGCCGACACTTGCCGCCGCTCGATGACGATATCGCCGGCCAGGTTGGTGTAATAAATGAAGAAATAGCCATTGCTCGCGTATTGCGGATGGAAGGCCAGCGACAGCAGGCCCCGCTCGCCGCTGGTGGTGGTCAGGGTGCTGATGCCGAGGAAGGGCGTGGGCAGCAGGTTGCCGTTCTGCACAACGCGGATGCGCCCGGGCCGTTCAAGGATGAAGAGGCGGCTGTCGCCGGGCGGCGCCGTGAGGAAGATGGGCGCGCTCAAGCCGCTGGCCACCTCTTGCAGGGCCAGGGCCAGCGGTGCCGTGGCCGCATAGGTGACGCTGGCGCTGGCCGTGGCGCCCGCATCGACCCGTACCTGCTGCGTGACGGGCGTGGGCGCCAGCGTCCCCGTGCCTTGCGCCACGCTGGCAGCATTGAGCGTATAGGCGCCGGGAGCCAGGTCCGTGAGCGTGGTGCTTGCCGTGAGCGTCTTGCTGTACGCGGCAGGCCCGCTGAGCGTGACGGCGCCCGCCACGTCGGCCGGCAAGCCGCCGATGCTGACCGCCACGCTGCCGGTGGCGGCGCCGGGTGGAGGGTGACTGCCGCCTCCGCCACACGATGCCAGCAGCCTCAGGCAGCAGGCCAGCAGCAGGGCTGGCCAGGCAGGGGAAAGCCGGGATAGGAAGTGGCGCATGTCAGTCTCCTGCGGGAACGACGCAACGGCAGTTCAATCGGTGGCGCTTGTGCCAAGAATGCGCGTCCTTGTAATGGGAAGATTGAGCTGGCGCAAACGGACATCGCACTGGCGCCAGCATACGCCCCGCGCGTGCCGCGCGTGCCGCGCTTCTGTGCGCTGCTGCACCGTGCGGCGCCATCGGACAAATGCGCCGCGTTTTCAGACAAGCGCGCCGGCACTTGCGCCAACGCGCCCGCAAGCGCCTGATAATGGCGCATCTGAAACCGAGCAGGAATGACACACATGAAAACCAAAGCCGCGATTGCCTGGAAAGCGGGCGCCCCGCTGACCATCGAAGAAGTCGACCTGGCCGGCCCGCGCGCCGGCGAAGTGCTGGTCGAGCTGAAAGCCACGGGCATTTGCCATACCGATTACTACACCCTGTCCGGCGCCGATCCGGAAGGCATCTTCCCCGCCATCCTCGGCCATGAGGGCGCGGGCATCGTCGTCGACGTGGGCCCGGGCGTGACGACCCTGAAAAAGGATGACCACGTCATTCCCCTGTACACGCCGGAATGCCGCCAGTGCAAATTCTGCCTGTCGCAAAAGACCAACCTGTGCCAGGCCATCCGCTCGACGCAGGGCCGCGGCCTGATGCCGGACGCCACCAGCCGCTTCTCGCTGAATGGCCAGCCCCTGTTCCACTACATGGGTACGTCCACGTTCTCGAACTACATCGTGGTGCCGGAAATCGCCCTGGCGAAGATCCGCTCCGACGCGCCGTTCGACAAGGTCTGCTACATCGGCTGCGGCGTGACGACGGGCGTGGGTGCCGTGCTGTTCTCGGCCAAGGTCGAAGCGGGCGCCAACGTCGTCGTGTTCGGCCTGGGCGGCATCGGCCTGAACGTGATCCAGGCGGCCAGGATGGTCGGCGCCGACAAGATCATCGGGGTGGACATCAACCCGGCGCGCCAGGCCATCGCGCGCAAGTTCGGCATGACGCACTTTATCAACCCGAACGAAGTGGAAAACGTCGTCGATGCCATCGTGCAGCTGACGGATGGCGGCGCCGACTATAGCTTCGAATGCGTCGGCAACACGACCCTGATGCGCCAGGCGCTCGAGTGCACGCACAAGGGCTGGGGCAAGTCCTTCATCATCGGCGTGGCGGCGGCCGGCCAGGAAATTTCCACGCGGCCATTCCAGCTGGTGACGGGGCGCGAATGGCGCGGTTCGGCCTTCGGCGGCGCACGGGGCCGCACGGACGTGCCGAAGATCGTCGACTGGTATATGGAAGGCAAGCTCAACATCGATGATCTGATCACGCACCGCCTGAAGCTGGAAGACATCAACCAGGGCTTCGACCTGATGAAGAGCGGCGAATCGATCCGTTCCGTGGTGCTGTATTAATCTTCTTGCATGAATCTTCTTGTATTGATCGCATCGTAATGTCCTCATTGCGCAACACTTGACGGACGGGGCAGGGCGGCAGGCTGTACTTCGCCGCCTGCCCCTGCTAGTGTGAAGACATCCGTCTTGCTTTGGGAGCCGTCATGTTTGCCACTGCCTATCTCGCGACTTTGCGCCGCATGCTGCCCGTCTTCCTCGGCGCGGCCCTGTCTTCCCTGCTGGCCTTGTGGTGGAGCAATGCCGCCAGCCTCGCCACGCCCGCCATCTGGCTGGCGCTGCTGGCCACGTATCTGCTGTGCGCACTCTTGTTTACGCCGCTGGCCCGGCAGAACCGCCAGCTGGCCACGCGCCATGTGCGTCACGGCAAGCCGCGCTGATTCCCGCTGCGTTTAGCGCGCCGTGCTGGAAAAGCGCTCGCGGTAATCGCGCGGCGTGATGGCGAGTTTCTTTTGAAACAGGCGGCGCAGCCTGTCCTCGCTATGCAAGCCCGCCTGCACGGCCACCTGTTTCAAGGAGGACACGTTGTCCTCCAGCAAACGGCGCGCCACTTCGAAGCGGGCCGTGTCGATGAATTCCGTGGGACTGGTACCCGTTTCGCGCTGGAAGACGCGCGTAAAATTGCGCTCGCTCATGGCCAGCCTGGCCGCCAGCAGCGGCACGGTGAGCTCTCCTGCAAGATGTTCCATGATCCAGCCCTGCAACTGGCGGATGGTCGGATGCGTCGTCATCTGGCTCGACAGGTGGACGGAAAACTGCGACTGGCCGCCGGGCCGCTTCAGATACACCACCAGGTCGCGCGCCACTTCCAGCGCGATATCGCGGCTGAAATCGTCTTCCACCAGGGCCAGCGCCAGGTCGATGCCGGCCGTGACGCCGGCCGACGTCCAGAATTTCCCTTCCCGCACGAAAATCGCATCGGCATTGACCTGTATCAATGGATAACGCTGGCGCAGGCTGTCCACGGCGCTCCAGTGCGTGGCCGCGCTCTTGCCGTCCAGCACGCCGGCCTCGGCCAGGAAGAAGCAGCCCGTGCACAGGGCTGCCAGGGTGTCGATGCGCGGTGCCGCCCCGGCCACCCAGGCGGCCAGGGCGGGGATATCCTGCAAGACTTGCTCGACGTGGTGGCAGCCGACGATGACGGCCAGGTCGGGCAGGCGGTGCACATCGAGCGCCTTGCTGGCATGCAGCGACATCAGGGTGTCCGACTCGACCGGGCCGATGGCCGTCGAGGCGATGCGCACGTCGTAGCCGCCGGGCAGATTGCGCAGGCGCAAATGGGTGTTGGCGTAATCAAACACCTTCATGGCGCCGATGGCTTCGAGCGCCTTGAAGCCGGGATAGACGATGATGTCGACGGTGCGCAGGGGGAATTCTTTGGGACTTTGCTTGATCATGCGATATGCGCGAGGGGGATAAATACTGCCATAATGCAACAACAGCGATGGCGTAGGTTAGCATGAAATAATCCGCGCGCCCGCTGGCTCCCCACCCACCGGATTCCTCGATATCGTGCGCTTACCCCACATTTTTGCCGCCCTGACATTGCTGCTGGGCTCATCCCTTGCCCACGCGGCCACGCTCAACTTCAATGGCGGCGCCGTCAACGGCTGCAGCCTGCCAGCGTCCAGCACCCAATACACTTGCGCCAGCCTGATCATGGGCAGCAGCGACAATGTCGTTATCGCCAGCGGCTATGGCGTGACGGTCGACAGCGATGTGAACATTGGCTACAACCAGGGCTTGAGCATGAGCGGCACGGCGGCCCTGACGGCCAACCGCAATCTTGACATCAGCAATGTCAATCCGCCTAACCTGAAGATCACGGGCGGGAGCCTGACGGCCAGCGGCGGCAGTTTCAAGGTGGGCTCGCAGGGCGGCACGGTGCTCGTGGCCGATATTTCCGCGGCCGCCGTGATCCTGGGCGGCACGCCGGTGAAGGTCACTGGCAATATTACGGCCACGGGCGGCAGCATCGACATTTCCTCCGGCTCCACCGTGAACGGCGCCATCAACGGCGGGACGATCACCACCAACTCCAATGTGACCATTACGGGCAGCGTCAAGGCCAGCGGCAGCGTCAGCATCGGTTCAAGCTCGACGATAACGGGACCCATCAACGGCAGCAGCGTCACCACCAGTTCCAGCGTGACGATCACGGGCGACGTGACGGCCGCCAATTCCTTCAGCCTCGGTTCGGGCAGCAACCTGAAGGGGACCACCAAGGCGCCCGTCGTCAGCATCGACGCAGCGAACAGCCAGGTACAGGGCGACATCACGGCCAGCACCTCGCTTTCCGTCGGCTCGGGCAGCCAGGTGAAGGGCAACCTGACCTCGCCCACCATCGACCTGAAGGCGTCCGGCCTGCTCGTCACGGGCGATGTAAAGGCGAGCAATTCCCTGAGCATTGCCTCCGGTAATGGCGTCAAGGGCAATGTGGAGGGCGGCAACGTCACCCTGGATTCCTCGAATGCCTACATCACCGGCAACGCCCTGGTCGACCACATCACCCTGGGCTGGCAGGGACGGGTGCAGCAAACCATCACCTGCAAGGCATATACGCCATTGAATCCGTGCAGCTGCGTGACGAACAACAGCGGCTGGCCCTACACCGACCCCATGGGGCCGAAGTGCGGCCCCGGCACGCTGGCGGGGCCGCACCACTTCCAGATCGAGCATTCAGGCAATGCCCTGACGTGCGCGCCGCAGCCGGTGACGGTGACGGCGTGCGCGGATGCCGCCTGCAGCGCCAAGTACACGAACGGCGCGAATGTCACCGTCAGCCCCGGCGGCACGGCGACGCAGATAGGCAGCAGCGGGGTGGCAACGGCCAGCGTGCGCCAGTACACGGCCGGCACGGCCACCCTGAGCCTGACGAGCGTGCCCGGCACCACGGGCGCGCTCGTCTGCAAGCGCGCATCGGACAATAGCAGCAGCTGCGACATGAACTTTGCGGCGACAGGATTGACGGTTATTCCCGTCAATCATGTTTCGGCCACGCAAAAGGCGTTCGACGTCAGCGCCGTGCAGGCTTCCCCCAATGCGCAGGCGTGCGTGCCGCTGTTCAAAAATACCAGCAAGGACCTGAACCTCGCCTGCAGCTATGGCAACCCTGCCAGCGGCACCCTGCCTGTCTTCGCGCAGGGGACGGGGGCCTTCGTGCCACTGGCCCCGAACAACAGCAGCGCCTGCAGCACGGCGGGCGCGAACGTCAACCTGGCGTTCAACGACCAGGGCGTCGCCACGGCCATCATGTCGTATGCGGACGTGGGCAAGCTGAATCTGAAGGCCACTTACACGGGGTCGGCCATTACCGGCGACGCTGGCTTGAGCATGACGGGCAACGCCGATGTCATCGTCGTGCCGGCCGCCTTCAGCGTCCCTGTGATTGCCAGCCCCCAGCGCGCGGGCGCACCCGTGACGGTCGGCATGCGCGCGCTCAATAACGCGGGCAACCTGGCGCCCAACTTTGGCAATGAAAAGACGGCAGAGACGGCGCTGCCGTCGCTGGCCAGCCTGGTCCGGCCGACGACAGGCGAGATCGCCGCGCCCGCCAAGCCGGCCGTGCTGGGGGGCGTGGTCTTCAAGAATGGCATCGTTGCCAGCAGCGACATGAACTGGCCGGAAGTGGGAATCATCACCATCGCCTTCAATCTGGCCAACCCCAACGGCTACCTGGATGCTAACATTGCCGTGCCGACCTTGCCCAAGGCGTCGGGCCTGAGCGGGGAGGTGCGCTTCATCCCGCACCACTTCATCACGGAATTGATCAGGAGCAAGGATGCGGACCAGCCCAAGGCCAGCGACGGCATCGCCACGCCATGCGCCGCGCCGCTCACCTGCGCCGACGACGGGGAAAAAGGCCGCTACGCCTACTCGGGACAGGCGATAGGCGTGCGCGTGACGGCGCGCGCCCTGGGAGAGGCGACGAGCAAAAACTATGACGACCGCAACCCGAGCGTGCTGGCGCCCGTGCTGCTCGATGGCTGGGATGCGGCCACGGGTGCCACTGCCTTTCCGCCGAGTACCGCTGATGGCAGCAGCCGCCTCACCGATGGCAGCAAGGCGCAAACGACCGTTACCGGCGTGGCGCCCGCGAAATTCACCCTCGGCGTCGCTTCGCCCCTGGTCGCCTACCGTTTTCCGGGCAAGGCAGGTGTGCCTGTGAAGGTGGCGCCCACCGACGTGCGCTTGCGCGCCAGCAGCAAGTATCCCGACGGCGCCATCGTCAATTCAAACTCGCCATTGGTACAGAACGAGGCACGGTTGACCGTGCTGTCGGGGCAATGGATGGTGCCCCACGGCTATGGCTCCGAATTGCTGCCCGTCAGGCTGGCCGTGCAAGTCCAGTACTGGAATGGGACGAAATGGATCACGAATCTGCTCGACAGCATCAGTGCCTTGAGCAAGTCGGACGTGGTGCTGGCCAATTGCAAGAAGACGCTGGATTGCGCCAAGCTGGCCGTTGACGACCGGACCTATACCGTCACGCAAGGCGCACTGCCGCAAACCAATCTCCTGACGTTGCTGGCGCCCGGCGCCGGCAAGGCCGGCAGCGTGGACGTTTCCGTGGGCAACCATCCTTACCTGGCCAGCAGCGTGGGCACCGTCGTCTTTGGCGTCTTCAAATCAGGCCCCGTGATTTACCTGCGCGAGATGTATTGAGCCTGGACAAAGGGCGGGCGCAGAAAGAGGGAAAAACCAGTAACATGCCTGGTTGTGGCATTCCCCCCAACCTCAGACTGGAGTTTCTATGAGCACAACTTCGCAGTGGATCGATATCGCCGGCCCGGACGGCAGCTTCCAGGCTTACCTGGCCGTGCCGCACGTGGGCAAGGGCCCCGCCATCATCCTGTTGCAGGAAATTTTCGGCGTCAACGAGCACATCCGCGCCGTGGCCGATCAGTACGCGGCCGATGGCTACGTGGTGCTGGTGCCGGACCTGTTCTGGCGCGCCGGCGCACACATCGAGCTCGGCTATGACGCGGATGGCTGGAAGCGCGCCGTCGAACTGATGCAGGCTACCGATAACGAACATGCCTTGAGCGATATCAAGGCGACCATCGCCGTCCTGCGCGCGCGTCCGGAAGTGACGGGCAAGCTGGCCTCGGTCGGCTACTGCTTCGGCGGCCGCCTGTCGTTCCAGACGGCCGCGGCCGGCCTGGTCGACGCGGCCATCGCCTATTACGGCGGCGGCATCCAGAACAAGCTGGGCCTCGCTGAGCAAATCAAGGTGCCGCTGCTGATGCATTTCGGCGGCCAGGACAGCCATATCCCGCCGGAAGCCGTGCAAAAGATCGCCGAGCGCTTCGAAGACCGGCAAGACGTGGAAATCCACATCTACCCGGGCGCCGAGCACGGTTTTAATTGCACCCACCGCGACAGCTACCAGCAGCGCGCCGCCGCCCACGCGCATGGCAATTCCTTGATTTTCCTGGCGGAAAACCTGTAAGGCATCCCCGTCAGCCAGGCCAGCCGCCGACGCCCATGTCGATATCCGCCCTGCAGCAAAGCCGCATGGGCGCTAAAATAGCGGCTGTGCCGGGCAACGCCCGGCAAACCTGGATAAGGAACCGAGTTAAAGATGGCCCAAGTAATTGTTTCTGTAACATTGGCGGCAAGCGCCGAAAGAGTGTGGGATTTTATCGGCGGCTTCCAGTCGCTGGCTGAATGGTCGAGCTCGATCAAGACCAGTCTGTCCGAGCACGGCGGCCGCGTACGCCGCCTGAAAACCACGGATGGCGCCATCATTGCCGAACGCCTGCAAAGCTACAGCGAAGCGGACAAGAGCTACAGCTACACCATCGTCTCGGGCCCGATTCCTGTCAAGAACTACCGTTCCACCCTGCGCGTCACGGGCGAACCGGGCGCGAATGAGTGCGTGGCGGAATGGTCGAGCGAGTTCGACGCGGCCGAGGGCGTGGAAGAAGTCATGATCGGCGCGTTCCAGCACCTGTACGAAACGGCATTTGTCGACCTGAAACGCATCATGGCAATTTGATTTGCCAGGGCTGACGGCAAATACTGGGGTCAGACCCTGAGGGGCTGACCCCGGCCTTTTTTGCTTTGCGGCTTAGTTCACCGCTATCTGCTTACCGTTTTACTTTTCCAAACGCCTCGCCCTTGTTCCATGTAGGCAAACTCTTGTCATTTGCCACTTCATAACCGAGGTTCAAGGTGAACTGCGCCTGCTGCACCATGCCCGATAAATCCCACGCCGGGTTGTACTCGTCGGTCACCTGGTGATAATCCTTCTTGAACGCCACCAGGCGCTCGCCGGAGGCTTTCGGCTCCTTGACGAAATCGAACGAACCGTCGCCGGAAAACACGGCCGAACCCACGTTGAAGGCGGGCACGCCGGCCTTGGCAAACGCAAAATGGTCGGCCCGGTAAAAGGCGCCGGACAGGTCGGGTATCGTTGGCGCCAGGCGCAGGCCCATGCGCTTGGCGACCTTGGCGGCACTCGCGTACAGGCTGCTGCGCTCGGCGCCGGCCACGCCGATGTCGTGCGTCTTGCCGACGAAATTCATGCTGTCGAGGTTCAGGTCGGCAGCCGTCTTGGCCAGCGGCCACAGGGGCTTGCGCGTGTAGGCCGTGCTGCCCAGCATGCCTGTTTCCTCGCCGGCCGGCCACAGGAAGATCTGCGTGCGGCGTGCCGGTTGCTTGACGGCTACCTGCGCCATGGCCAGCAGGGCGGCCGCGCCCGAGGCGTTGTCGATGGCGCCGTTGTAGATGTGATCGCTTTGCCCTGAGCGGGCGCTGCCTTCGTCATCCTTGCCCAGGTGGTCCCAGTGGGCCGAGTAAATTACGGCTTCGTCCTTGAGTTTCGGGTCCGTGCCCGGCACGATGCCGGCCACGTTGAATTGCTCGATGCTGCGGATCTGGCTATCCAGTGCCACCTTGACCGTGGCGTTCAGGGCCACGGGGTGGAATGCGCGCGTTTCCGCCTGCGCGCGCAAGGCGTCCAGGTCTTGCCCGCCGGCCTGGAACAGCGTGCGCGCCATGTCTTCCTGCAGCCAGCCTTCCATCGCATTGCCCGCGCCGGCCAGGTTGAAGCGCTCGTGGCCGAAGCCGTTGGCGGGCACCGACCACGGGTACGAGGCCGATGCCGTCGTATGGATCAGCAGCACGCCGGCCGCGCCCTGGCGCAGCGCTTCCTCGTACTTGTAGACCCAGCGGCCGTACCAGGTCAGCGACTTGCCGGCAAAACGGTTGGGTTCGGCGGCGGTCGGTTGCGGATCGTTGACCATCATGATGACCAGTTTGCCTTTTAAATCAGCACCCTTGAAGTCGTCCCAGTTTTCCTCGGGCGCGCGGATGCCGTAACCGGCAAACACCACGGGCGCGTCGAACGCCACTTTCTGCTGGCCATTCGCCGCGCCAAAGACGATGTCCTGGCCGAAGGCGGGAGACCAGGTCTTGCCGCCGGCGCTGAAAGTGACCTTGCTCGATGGCAAGGCCTTGCTGCCGACGATGGTCAGCGCCTGGCGGTAGCTACCGTCCGGCAAGGGCTGCAGGCCGGCCACGGCTGCCTGGGTTTCCAGGTAGCGCACGGCCAGGTCGCCGCCGCGCTGGCCCGTGCCGCGTCCTTCGAGCAAATCGTCGGCCAGGAAGGACAGGTGGGCGCGCAGGGGCGCTTCGGCAACGAGCGGTTGGGCGAGGGTAGCCGTGCTGAGCAGGCTGGCGGCGAGGACGATGGGAAAACGCATGACAACTCCAAAAGTGAATACGGGAAAACAAAGCAGCGACAATCTTACTCTACCGCAATGCTCTGGCGTAGCGCGCGGCGCGCGCAAGCCGATTGCGGCCACAATGGCCGCTGGCCCACCGACAAGGAGCGTTCCATGACCGACTCTGACTTGCAATCGAGCAATACCCTGCGTACCGCCGACGGCACCCTGATCTACTACAAGGACTGGGGCAGCGGCCCGCCCGTCGTCTTCAGCCATGGCTGGCCATTGTCGTCCGATGCCTGGGAAGACCAGATGTTCTACCTTGCCTCGCACGGCTACCGCGTCATCGCGCACGACCGGCGCGGCCATGGCCGCTCCAGCCAGCCTTTTGACGGCAACGACATGGATACCTATGCCGACGACCTGGCTGCGTTGATCGCCGCGCTGGACTTGACGGGCGCCACCCTCGTCGGCCACTCGACGGGCGGCGGCGAAGTGGCGCGCTACATCGGCCGCCACGGCACGGGGCGCCTGGCCGGTGCCGTTCTCGTGGGCGCCGTGCCGCCGCTGATGCTGCAAACGGCGGAGAACCCGCTGGGCTTGCCGTTGTCCGCGTTTGACGCCATCCGCGCCGGCGTGCAGGCCGACCGCAGCGCCTTCTTCCGCGACTTGAGCGAAGCCTTCTATGGCTACAACCGGCCCGGCGCCACCCCGTCGCAGGGCGTGCGCGACAGTTTCTGGCGGCAAGGCATGCAGGCCGGCATGCCGGCCGCTTATCTGTGTATCAAGCAATTTTCCGAGACGGATTTCACCAGCGACCTGGCCAGGTTCGACGTGCCGACCCTGGTGATCCATGGCGACGACGACCAGATCGTGCCGATCGCCGCCTCGGCGCGGCGCACGGCTGAGCTCATCATCGGCAGCAAATTGCTCGTGTATGCGGGCGCGCCGCACGGCCTGGCAACAACGCACAAGGACCGGCTGAACGAGGACTTGCTGGAGTTCTTGCGCACCTGAAACGGGGCGGGCGCCATGCTGCCGCGGCGCCCGCCGTTGCTGTTGCCGCGCGGAACAGGCGCAGGCGGCATATTGTTGTGTATCCTTTAATGTTGGCAAAATCACGCGCCAATTGCGTGCGGATCGCCGATTTTTCTGCCTTTTTTACGTAGATATGGCGCAAAAAACGGCGTTCTGCGGCATGCGGCCACCCGGTAAGGTCCAGTAAAGAGTAAACTAGCAGATACACTCTTTCGCATTGGGCGATTCGAGCGAACTTGTGAGTGATTTCATGTCTGATACACCAATTTCCTTATTTTCCGACCTTAACCTGAGCGAGCCGCTGATTCGCGCGCTCAAGGATGTCGGTTACGAAACACCGTCGCCTATCCAGGCGGCCACGATTCCATTATTGCTCGCGAACCGTGACGTGTTGGGCCAGGCGCAAACAGGCACGGGCAAGACCGCCGCCTTCGCCTTGCCGATCCTGTCGCGCATCGATCTGAAACAAAGCTCACCCCAAGCCCTGGTCCTGGCACCGACGCGCGAACTGGCCATCCAGGTCGCCGAAGCGTTCCAGGTGTACGCCGCCCACATCCCCGGCTTCCACGTGCTGCCGATCTACGGCGGCCAAAGCTACGGCCCGCAGCTGTCGGCCTTGCGCCGCGGCGTGCACGTCGTCGTCGGCACGCCTGGCCGCGTCATCGATCACCTGGACAAGGGTTCGCTCGACCTGTCCAAGCTGAAAACCCTGGTACTCGACGAAGCCGATGAAATGCTGCGCATGGGCTTTATCGACGACGTCGAACGCATCTTGCAAGAAACGCCGGAAGGCCATCAAACGGCCCTGTTCTCGGCCACCATGCCTTCCGTCATCAAGCGCATCGCCACGACCTACCTGGTGAACCCGGCCGAAGTGACGGTGGCCGCCAAGACGGGCACGGCCGACAACATCCGCCAGCGCTACTGGCTGGTGTCGGGCATGCACAAGCTCGACGCGCTGACCCGCATCCTGGAAGCGGAAGCGTTTGACGGCATGATCATCTTCGCCCGCACCAAGCTGGGCACGGAAGAGCTGGCCGGCAAGCTGCAAGCCCGTGGCTTCTCGGCTGCCGCCATCAATGGCGACATCCAGCAAGCCCAGCGCGAGCGCACGATCCAGCAGTTGAAAGACGGCAAGATCGACATCCTCGTGGCAACCGACGTGGCCGCCCGCGGCCTGGACGTCGAGCGCATCAGCCACGTCGTCAACTACGACGTGCCGCACGATCCGGAAAGCTACACCCACCGCATCGGCCGCACGGGCCGCGCCGGCCGCAGCGGCGAAGCGATCCTGTTCATCACCCCGCGTGAAAAGAACTTGCTGAAAGCTATCGAACGCTCGACCCGCCAGCCGATCGGCATGCTGGAACTGCCAACGATCCAGGCCGTCAACGACGTGCGCATCGCCAAGTTCAAGGAACAGATCAGCGAAACCCTGGCCTTGGGCGAGCTGGAGCAGTTCCAGTCGCTGATCGAAGATTTCGAACGTGAACAGAACATTCCCGCCATCGAAATCGCCGCCGCCCTGGCGAAGATGGCACGTGGCAATGTGCCTTTGTTGCTGGACAAGAACAAGGCGCGCGAGCAAGCCACGTGGCAGGACGACCGTCCTGTGCGCCAAGACCGCTTCGAACGCAACGACCGTCCGGAACGGGGCGACCGCTTCGACCGTAACGAGCGCAGCGAGCGCCCGGCCTTCCCGAAAAAGGAACGCATCCAGCGTCCGGCCGACGCCGGCATGCAAACCTTCCGCATTGAGGTAGGTCATCAGCATGGCGTGAAACCGGGCAATATCGTGGGTGCCATCGCCAACGAAGCGGGCATCGATTCGAAGAACATCGGCCGCATCGAAATCTATGACGATTACAGCGTCCTGGACTTGCCGGACAGCATGCCGAAAGAATTGCTGGACCAGCTGAAGACCGTGTGGGTAGCGGGCCAGCAACTGCGCATCAGCCGTGACGGCGACGCGCCGGACTTGGCACCGCCAGCCGCGCCGCGCAAGCCGTTCGCCGCCAAGTCCGCGCCAGCGTTTAAGGATGCGCCAGCGGACGCGGGCGACGCAGCACCTGCGCCGCGCGCGCCGAAGAAGGAACGCCCACGCCCAGGCGTGACGGCTTACCGTATCGAAGTGGGCCGCGAGCATGCCGTAACGCCAAGCAACATCGTCGGCGCCATTGCCAACGAAGCGAACCTGGAAGCCAAGCATATCGGCCGCATCGATATCTTTGACAACTACAGCGTGCTGGACCTGCCGGAAGGCATGCCGCCGGAAATCCTCGACCACCTGAAATCGGTCGTCGTTTCGGGCCAGAAGCTGCGCATCAGCCTGGACGATGGCACGACGGAGCGCAAGCCTGCGCCACCGCGTCCGAAGTCGCCACCCCGTAAAACGTACAAGTAAGCCATTCCCACGGGCGCTTCGGCGCCTGTGTCGCGGATTGGAGACAGTTCCCCCACTGGCGCGCTCGCGCCAGTTTTTATTTTCCCGCAAGAAATGAACCTGGTCGCTCCGTTACTAAGCCGGATGGCTGCGCCATGGGTTTTCGCTATTGAACTGCCATTGCCATCTTTTAATCGGTGGATGCGGCTTGTTTCTCGCGCGGGATAACAATAAATAATATTTAATTAATTATTTATACTGCACTTTATTAAGTTTTTTAATTTCAATAAAGTCAACCAAGTTGGGTAAGAGTAAATTCTAAAACATAAATGAATTGGCTTTTATTAAATTTTTTGACTGGCGTCACTGTCGCCGAGGCGATATATCATGGGTGCTTGATGTGGTATATTGTTTTTATGTTTTTGTTATGCTAGTTGAAAAAAATAGAGGAGCGACGATGCGGGTCAATACGCCAATCACGCAAAATGAATACGTATTAAATGAAGGCATGACGATTGTTTCCACCACGGATTTACAGGGGAACATCAATTACGCCAATCAGTATTTCATTGAAGTCAGCGGTTTTTCAGAAATGGAACTGCTGGGTGCGCCACAGAATATCCTGCGTCATCCCGATATGCCGGCCGAAGCGTTTGCCGACCTGTGGGACACCATCAAGACGGGCATGCCCTGGACCGGCATGGTCAAGAACCGCTGCAAGAATGGCGATTTCTACTGGGTCTTCGCAAATATCACGCCCGTCATCGAAAACGGCCGCCCGATCGGCTATATGTCCGTGCGCACCAAGCCCACGCGCGAGCAGATCAACGAGGCGGCAGCCCTGTATAAAAGTTTCAAGGACGGCAATAGTGCCAATCTGGCGATCCGCAATGGCCGCGTCGTGCGCCAGGGCTGGGCCGCCAAGCTGAGCGAATGGCGCAAGCTGAGCCTGTCGCAAGACCTGGCCCTGCATTGCATCGTCTTTGGCGTGGTGCTGGCCATCCTCGGCTGCGCCGTGTGGAATATCGATGGCGACACGAGCACGGCCACGCGCAGCTGGCTCAGCGGCGCTGCCGCCGCGGCCGTGGCGCTGATGCTGTATTTCTGGGCCCACCTGCACAATTCCCTCGTCGCACCGCTGGGCGATGCCATCACGGTGGCGCGCAAGATGGCCGGCGGCGACTTGACGGGCGTCATCGACAAGGTGCGCGACGATGACATGGGACAATTGATGGCGGCCTTGCGCCAGACCAACATCAACCTGCACAGCATCATCGGCGACGTGCGCGCCAACTTCGAGGATATCCGCATCACCACGGCAGAAATTGCCACGGGCAATATGGATCTGTCCAGCCGCACGGAATCGCAGGCGTCCAGCCTCGAGCAGACGGCGGCCAGCATGGAAGAACTGACGTCCACGGTGCAAAACAGCGCCGACCACGTGGCCACGGCCAACGACCTGGCGGCGCAGGCGTCCACCGTCGCCGCCAAGGGCGGCACCATCGTCAGCGAAGTGGTCACCACGATGGACGAGATCAGCACGTCGTCGCGCAAGATTCTCGACATCATCGGCTTGATCGACGGCATCGCCTTCCAGACGAATATCCTCGCCTTGAACGCGGCCGTGGAAGCGGCCCGCGCGGGCGAGCACGGCCGTGGCTTCGCCGTCGTGGCCGGCGAGGTGCGCAGCCTGGCGCAGCGCTCGGCGACGGCCGCGAAAGAAGTGAAAAACCTGATCGACCATTCGATCGCCACCGTGAATGCGGGCAGCGTGCTGACCAGCAATGCGGGCGCCACCATGACGGAAGTGATCGCCTCGGTGGCCAGGGTGACGGAAGTGATGGACGAGATTTCTTCCACGACGCGCGAGCAGAACCAGGGCATCGGGCAAGTCAACCAGGCCGTCATCCACATGGATGGCATCACGCAGCAGAATGCGGCGCTGGTGGAGCAGGCGGCGGCGGCCGCCACCAACCTGGCACAGCGCACCAACAGCGTGGCCCAGTCGATCGGCATTTTCAAGCTGAAAGCGTCGCCCAAGCGCAAGGCGGCCGGCGTGGGGCGCAGCCCCAGCGTGGCGGCCGGCGTGGCGTCGCGGGCCTTGCTGAAGGCACGCTAATTACCCCAACGGCGAAAGACCGGGGTCGTACCCTCAGGGTACGACCCCAGTTTGTTTTTTGGGTGCTTTTACTTCTTCACCCGGTACACTTCGCCGCTGCGCACCTTCCGCACCACCCCATCCCCGCCAAACAGAATCACATATTCTCCCTGCGCGCCCGAGGCCGCCGGGTAGGTGTACATCCACACTTCATTGCCCCCGTCGAAACGGATGGACGTGCTGTCGCCCAGCGCGGCGCGCACCTGTTCGCGCGTGCTGCTGCCCGCTTGCACCGTCTGTTCCAGGGTAGCGTAAGGCACATTCTTGCTCGCCTGCAAGGCACGCGTGCCGGAGCAGGCGGCCAGCAGCGCCAGCATGGCGGTGACGAGCCATTTCATGGCGCCACCTCGTCCATGTAAGTAAATTCCAGCAGGGTATCGTCGGGCCAGCTCGTGTCCCACAGGGGCGCGTAATACGTGCGGTCAAGCAAGACCTGGCAATCGCAATAGGGCAGCGAGGCGGGCGTTTGCTCGCCGCCCGCGTACAGCATGGTGAACGGCAGCGCCAGGCGGCGCTCGCCATGCACGAGCGTGACGCCGAACAGGGGCCGCTCCGTGAAAAACAGATAATTGCCGTCCGGCTCGGAACACACCTTGTCCGTGCTGTAAAGCATGCTGGACAGCCAGGCAATGATTTGCGGGTCATTTGAGATCAGTCCCGAATCCATGCCGGCGCGGCATTCCAGGCGCAAGTCGCCCAGTCGCCGCGTGCCGGGCGGCAAGCCCGGCGTGATGACCTGTGCGCGCCAGCTCATGGTGGTGGCCTTGCGGTTGGCGATCAGCACGGCGTCTTCGCGCGCCGCTTGCGCATTGCGCACGGGGGCAAAGCTGTTGTCCTCGGCCAGGGGCAGGGGGATGCTGACGGTGTCGCCGGCGATGCGCAGGCGCACGCCCGTCATGTCCACGCCAGGCTGGCGCGGCAGCAAGCGGAAGCGCAGCACCGCCTGCGGCGCCAGCGCATGGTCGCGCTCGAAGCGGTCCACGCCCTGCAGCATCTTGCGATACGATTTGTCGACGGGATCGCGCGTGGCGTCCACTTTCACTTGCGGCACGGGCGCGGTTTGCGCCAGCGCAACAGGGCCAGTTAGCAGGCAGGCAAGCAGCAGGGAAAGAGGGATACGCATGGCTTGATGCTACGCCTTTTTGCGCATCAGCCACGCACGGATGACGGATCAGTATTCGCTGTATTTGCGCGCGTCGCCGCGTACCTGCTGCGCCGGGTATTTCTGCGCGTTCAGTTCCATCTTTTCCAGCACGGCGGCATGCAGGTCGACGCCGCTCTTGTCGGCCAGGCGCACCAGATACATCAGCACGTCGGCCAGTTCGTGGCGGATGCCCGTGCGCTTGGCGTCGTCCAGTTCCGCGTCCGCGCCCGTGGGCAGCCACTGGTAGTGTTCCACCAGTTCCGCCACTTCCACGGAGAGGGCCATGGCCAGGTTCTTCGGCGTGTGGAACTGGTCCCAGTCGCGTTCGTCGGCAAAGGCGCGCAGGCGGGCGCGGATATCGAGCAGGCTGTCGGCGGGCGCGCTCATGCCGCCGCCTGCAGCGGTTTTTCCATGAAGACACTGAATGGATCGTCGGGATAGTCGCCGTACGGTCCGCGCCGCTGGTAGCCGTGGCGCGCGTACAGGGCAATCGCCTCGGGCTGGTGGATGCCCGTCTCCAGGGTCAGCAGGCGGCAGCCGCGCGCCAGCGCCTGTTCTTCCAGCAAGGCCAGCACGCGCTTGGCCAGGCCCTGGCCACGGCTGTCCGGGTGCACGTACATGCGCTTGACTTCGCCGAAAGCGGGCGTGACGACGATGGCGCCGCAAGCGCGCGCCGCGCCCGCCGCATCGCGGGCGACGGCAAACAGCAGGGTATCGGGCGGCAACGATGCCAGGTCCAGCGAGTAGACGCACTCGGCCGGATACAGCGTCTGTTGATAAGCATCAAGCTCGGCGATCAGGGTTTGCACGTCGGCTTGCTGCGGCGATTCCAGGCGGATGGTCATGGGAGAGGGCGAATGAATGGGACTTCCCCCATGGTATCACTGCGGCCGCGCCAGGCGCATGGTCAGGCCGATGGGCGACATCACAAACCCCATCAGTTCCTGCGCCTCGCCGCCATCGGGCGTATCGACGCCGGCGATGTCGAAGCTGCCCAGCAGCATGGCCATGGCGATCTTGATTTCCAGCAAGGCCAGGTAGCGGCCCGGGCACGTGCGCAAGCCGGCGCCGAAGGGCATCGAGGCGCGCTTGTTGTTCGTCTCGCCGCTTTCGGCCAGCCAGCGTTCGGGCTGGAACGCTTGCGCGTCGGGAAAGTGCGCATCGGATACCGTGTCGTTGCGCATCACGCACCATACGAGGGTGCCGGCCGGCACGGCAATATCGCCGATGACCGTGTCGCGCAGGGCTTCGACGGGCAGGAACGGCGCCACCGGTTTCAATCGCATGGCTTCGCTGGCGCAGGCGCCCACGTAGTCGAGGCTATCCATCTGCTCGATCGTGAAGCGGGCCACGTCGGGCGCCAGGCGCCGCACTTCCTCGCGCGCCCGCGCCAGGGTGTGCGGATTGCATTGCAGCATGTAGATGATCCAGGAAATCGTGTTGGCCGTCGTATCTTCGCCCGCCAGCAGCATGGTCAGCACATTGCCGGCCACGTTGCGGTCGGTCACGCCGCTGCCTTCCAGGTCGGCGGCGGCGATCATGGCTTCGAGCAGGTTGGGCGGACGCTCGCGGCGCGACGGGTCGAGCGCCATGCGCGTGCGCGCCTGCTGCACCAGGCCGGCCACGGCGGCGGACAGGGCCGCCACGTCGCGGTCCAGGCGCCGGTCGACGGGCAGCTTGAACCAGCGCCAGTACGGGAACATGGACAGGCTGCGCCGCGCCACGGCGGGCAGGATGTCGTCCATGTGGCGCTGGATCACGTCTTCGCCCGATTCGAGCGTGTTGACTTCCGTGCCGAAGGCCAGGCCGGCGATGATGTCGACCGTGTAGCGTTTCAGGTCGCCATCGAGGTCGATGGCCTGGCCTTGCGTGGCGGCAAGATGCCAGCGCCGCTGCAGGCGCTGCGCCACCGTCACCAGCGCGGGGAAATAGGCCTTGATGGCGCCGGGCGCCATGCCGGCCATGACCATGCGGCGCTGGTTGCGCCACTCCGTGCCCTCGGCCAGGAACAGGCCGGGGATGCCGCCCATCTCTTCGGAGACGACGGAGCTGCTCAAGGGGCGGCGAAAACCGTCTGGCCGGTCGCGCAGCACGGCGCCGACGGCCTCGCTGTCGGCCACCACCAGCACCAGGGTGCGGCCGAACCAGGCGCGCATGTAGGGGCCATAGCGCTGCACCCACGCTTCCACGTCGCGGTGGATGCGCGTGAGCTTGATCTGCAGGCTGTTGCCGACGATGGGCAGGGCGAAGGGCCCCGGTAAGCGGCGGATCTGGCGCAGCGGCCGCGCAATGGCGGGCGCGGCGGCGTGGTCGAGTGGCGGCATGAACATCTCCTGTCGATACGGTGAAAGTACGCGGATTGCTTGCAATATTGGCCATACTCTACGCGATTCCGCTCCGCTTGTATTGAACGTTTACGACAGCGCGGCGCGGTGAAAAATCCCGCTACAATGGCCGTCATGGCTTCCACACCGACTCCCGCACCTGCACCCGTGACGCGCCTGATCGCGCCGCGCACCGCGCTCGCTTCCTGCGTGCGCGCTTTCCTCGTGCGCGACACCACGGGCTGCGCCTCCTTGCCGCCGGCCCAGCGCCTGAACCGCTTTCCCGCCGCGCCCATGTGCAGCATCATCTGGACCGTCGCGGGCGACGTGGAAGCGGCCGCGCCGGGCCTGTCGCTGCCGGACGTGCGCATGCCGCGTGCGCTGTTCGGCGGTCCCCGTTCGTATCCGCTGGTCAGCTACAACCCCGGTCCCGTGCATTCCTTTGTCGTGATGTTGTATCCGGCCGCCCTGCATGCGTTGACGGGCGTCTCGATGGATGCCTTGCTGGACCAGTTTCGCCCGCTCGACGCGCTGCTCGACGGCGGCTGGCAGGCCCTGTCCGATGCCGTGCTGGCGGCGCCCGATGACGCGGCCCGCGTCCGGCTGGTGGAAGATTTTCTTGCGCCGCGCTGGCAGGCGGCGCGCAAGGGCAACGACCATCCTGCCGGCGCCGTGCAGGACTGGGTCCGCCGCCTGGGCGTGCAGGCGGCATCGACGGGCCTGGCCAGCAGCGCGCGCAATATCGAGCGCCGCATCAAGGCCTGGGCCGGCCAGCCCATGCGCACCCTGCGCCGCATGCGCCGCGCGGAACAGCTGTTTCTCGACGAGCGCGGCGCCATCCTGCAGGGCACGGCATCCTGGTCCGACGTCGCCGCCAGCGGCGGTTACGCCGACCAGGCGCATTTCTGCCGCGAGACGCGCGAAATTACGGGCTTGAGTCCCACCGAGCTGGCGCGCGCCATGCGCGACGATGAAAGCTACTGGATTTACAGAATCTGGAATTGAGGGCGTAGGTCGGATTACGCGGCTGCGCCGCCAATCCGACCTACCGCTCGCTGTACACCTTTCCCTTGGATAAGGTCACTTCATGGTGTCCCGCGCCGGGGGCCATCATGGGGAAGCAGTTTTCTGCGCCATGCACGCGCACGTCGAGGAAGTACGGGCCTTCGGCCGCCAGGCAGGCCGCCAGCGCCGCATCGAGCTCGTCGCGTCGGCTGACCGTGTGCGCCTGCCAGCCGAAGGCGCGCGCCAGGGCGACGAAATCGGGCAGCGCCTCCGTGTAGCTGTGGCTGTAGCGTTCGCCGTGGTGCAGTTCCTGCCACTGGCGCACCATGCCCATGTAGCCATTGTTCGACAGTACGACCTTGACGGGCAGACGGTGCTGCACGGCCGTGGCCAGTTCCTGGATATTCATCAGGATCGACGCATCGCCGCTGACGCAGACGACGCGCTTGCCGGGATGGGCGATCTGCGCGCCGATGGCGGCCGGCAAGCCATAACCCATGGTGCCGGCGCCGCCCGAGGTGAGCCAGCGGCGCGGCTGCTCGAAGCGCATATGCTGCGCCGCCCACATCTGGTGCTGGCCTACGTCGGTGGCGACGATGGCGTCGCCGCCATCCATGCTGTCCAGCGCCGCCTGCAGCCTGCGCATCAACGCCTGCGGCGCGATGACGTCCGGCGTGTCGTTGAATGCCAGCGATTCCTGCGCGCGCCAGCCTTCAATGCGCTGCCACCACGGCTGGCGGTCCGCCAGCAGGCGGCCGCGCAGCTGCGCCAGCAATGCTGCCAGCACGGGGGCGCAATCGCCGCGCAGGGCCACGTCGGCGCGCACCACCTTGCCGATCGACGCCGGGTCGATATCGACGTGGATGATTTTCGCACCGGGGCAGAACGCGTCCAGCCTGCCCGTGACCCGGTCGTCGAAGCGGGCGCCGACGCAGACGATCAGATCCGCGTGGTGCATGGCCAGGTTCGCTTCCAGGGTGCCGTGCATGCCCAGCATGCCGAGGAAGGCGGGGTGTGAGGCGGGAAAGGCGCCCAGGCCCAGCAGGGTCAGGGTGCACGGCGCGGCGGCCAGTTTCACCAACTGCTGGAATGTGGCGCAGGCATCGAGGCTGGAATTGACGAGGCCTCCGCCGCCATAGAATACGGGCTGGCGCGCGCCGGCGATCAGGCTGGCGGCTTGCTCGATATCGGCCGCGCTGGGCAGGGAGGCAGGGACGGCGGCGACGGACGGCAGCGGCGTGTCGGCCGCGACCCGCGCCAGCTGCATATCCTTGGGAAAATCGACCAGCACGGGACCGGGCCGGCCTTGCGTGGCTTGGATAAATGCTTCGTGCACCACGGCGGCCGTCTCGTCAGCCGCGCGGATTTGCCGGTTCCACTTGGTGACGGGACGCGAGATGCCCAGCGCGTCGCATTCCTGGAAGGCGTTTGTGCCGATGCTGGTGGTGGCCACCTGGCCGCTGATGCAGATGACGGGAACCGAATCGCACAGGGCGTCGAGCAAGCCCGTGGTGGTATTGCTCATGCCGGGGCCGGACGTGACGAAGACGACGCCGGGCCGGCCCGTGCTGCGCGCATAGCCCTCGGCCGCATGCACGGCCGCCTGTTCGTGGCGCACCAGCACGTGGCGCAAGCGCGGCTGCGCGTGCAGCGCATCGTACAGGGGCAGCACGGCGCCGCCCGGGTAGCCGAAGACGGTGTCGACGCCCAGCGCCAGCAGGGTGTCGATCAGGACGCTGGCGCCATTGCGCGGCGCAGTATCGTGGGCGGGAGCGAGGAGGGGAGCGGGATCGGGTTTCATGGCCTTATTTTCTGCCTGATGCGGCAGAAAAGGCTGCTGGTTTTCTCGTATAAAATGCAAACTTCAGCAAAATTTACTGTCAAATGAGGAATTTACAGAATGAAGCTCGATAAATTCGACCTCGCTATCCTGACGGCCTTGCAGCAGGATGCCCGCATCAGCCTGCACGACCTGAGCGCCAAGGTGGGCCTGACCTCGTCGCCGTGCTGGGCGCGCATCAAGCGCATGGAAGACGATGGCGTCATCGAGGGCTACACGGTGAACGTCAACGCGGCCAAGGTGGGGCTGGCCGACACCGTCATCGTGCAAGTCACGCTGGACGACCATTCCGACCAGGCCCTGTTCGAATTCGGCCACGCGCTGGCCATGATCCCGGAAGTGCTGGAAGCGTTCCTCGTCTCCGGCGACTACGATTACTACCTGCGCATTGCGGTCAGCGACACGCGCGACTACGAACGCCTGCTGCGCGAGCGCCTGTATAAAATTCCCGGCATCCGCCACAGCAAGTCGAGCTTTGTCTTGCGCCAGCTCAAACAGAGCTATTTGCCCTTGCAGCGCTAGTTCTCCGCACGGCGGGAGTTTTTCCCTAGCCCATCCCCCGGTGGCTGTCCGATACTGGATGCAATAAAAACCACTATAAAAACGGGGATACGCATGAAACTGACTTTATTCGCCGCCGCTGCCATGGCGCTGTGCCAGGCACAGGCTGCCGACCTTGCCAACCCTGCTAACCAGGAGCCGGCATACGATTTGCCCACCGTCATCATCACGGGCAGCATGCCGCTGCCTACCGTGGCGCAGCCGCGCGACGCCATCGCCGCACCCGTGCAGACGGCCAGCGCGCAGCAGATTGCCAGCAGCGGCGCGCTCGATATTTCCGCCTTCCTGCGCCGCAACCTGGGCAGCGTGTATGTGAACGAAGTGCAGAACAACCCGTTCCAGCCCGACGTCAGCTACCGCGGCTACACGGCGTCGCCGCTGCTGGGCACGCCGCAGGGACTGTCCGTCTACTTGGACGGCATGCGCTTGAACCAGCCGTTTGGCGACGTCGTCAGCTGGGACTTGATCCCGCGCATGGCGATCGCTTCGCTGACCCTGATGCCGGGCTCGAACCCCCTGTTCGGCTTGAATACCCTGGGTGGCGCGCTGGCCCTGCAGACCAAGGATGGGCGCAGCCACCCCGGCACCGCCATCGAAGCGCGCCTGGGTTCCGATAAACGCCGCGCCGTCGAGGTCGAGCATGGCGGCAGCAATGCGCAGGGCTGGCACTGGTATGTCACGGGCAACCGTTTCAAGGAGGAGGGCTGGCGCGACGCTTCGCCGTCCGACGTGCGCCAGGCGTTTGGCAAGCTGGGCTGGAGCGATGCGCGCACCGATATCGCCCTGACTCTGGCGCACGCGGACAATGCACTGACGGGCAACGGCTTGCAGGAGCAGCGCCTGCTGGCGCGCGATTACCGCAGCGTCTACACCAAGCCCGATGTGACGCAAAACAGGTCGACCCTGCTGAACCTGACGGGCAAGCACCAGGCCGGCGCGGCCTTGCTGCTGTCTGGCAATGTGTACTACCGCAAGATCGACACGCACACGTTCAATGGCGACCTGAACGACGAGTCGCTCGACCAGTCCGTCTACCAGCCCGGCGCGGCCGAACGGGCGGCGCTGGCGGCGGCCGGCTACACGGGCTTTCCCGCCAGCGGGGCGAATGCGTCCAATACGCCGTTTCCCCGGTGGCGCTGCATCGCCAACGTGCTGCTGAACGATGAGCCGGCCGAAAAGTGCAACGGCATGCTCAACCGCAGCCATACGCAGCAGGAAAACTATGGGTTTTCGGGCCAGTTCACCGCGCTGGCCGAGCTGGCGGGAGTGCGCCATGCCGTCACGGCCGGCGCCGCCTTCGATGCCAGCCACGCCACCTTCCGCCAGACGAGCCAGTTTGGCTATCTGAACCCCGACCGCAGCATCACGCCCGTGGATTTCTTTGCCGACGGCATGGAAATCGACGACGATGGCACGCCCGTCGACAACCGGGTCGACTTGAGCGGACGCATGCGCACGTGGAGCGTGTATGCGAGCGACAGCATTGCGTTGAATCAAGACCTGACCATGACCGTCTCCGGCCGCTACAATCGCAGCACCGTGCGCAACCGCGACGCCATCACGCCGGGCGGCGGCAGCGGCTCGCTCGATGGCGACCACCGTTTCAGCCGCTTCAACCCCGCCATCGGCCTGGCCTATGCGCCAGTTGCAGGCGTGAGCGCCTACCTCGGCTACAACGAAGGCAGCCGCACGCCGACGGCCATCGAACTCGGTTGCGCCGACCCGGAAAACCCCTGCCGCCTGCCCAATGCCATGGCCGGCGACCCGCCATTGAAACAGGTGGTGACGAAGACGTGGGAAGCGGGCCTGCGCGGCCAGTGGGGCGAGGTGGCCCGCTGGAGCGCGGGCGTGTTCCGTGCGGAAAACCACGACGATATCCTGTTCGTGGCCGACAACCAGGCCGGTTTTGGCTACTTCAAGAATTTCGGCAAGACGCGCCACCAGGGCGTCGAGCTGGCGCTTGATGGCAAGGCGGGCGCGCTGGACTTCGGCGTCAATTACACGTGGCTGCAGGCCACGTATCAAAGCCGGGAAACCGTGAACGGCAGCGCCAACAGCAGCAGCGACGCGGCCGCGCCTGGCCTGGACGGCAATATCGTCATCACGCCGGGCCAGCGCATTCCCCTGACGCCGAGCCATATCCTGAAGGCGCACGTGGATGTCCAGGGCGGACGCGACTGGACGGTGGGTCTGGCCATGACGGCCGTGTCGAGCGCCTATGCGCGCGGCAATGAAAACAACCAGCACCAGGCGGGCGGGCCGGCGTACTTGGGCGCGGGCAAGAGCGGCGGCTATGCCGTGGTCGAGCTGAACGGCAAGTACCAGCTGACGCCACGGCTCAGCGTGTACGCCCAGGTGCATAACCTGTTCGACCGCAAATATGCGACGGCGGCCCAGCTGGGCGCGACGGGTTTCGACGCCAACGGCAACTTTGCCGCCCGGCCGCTGCCCGCCGTGAACGGCGAGTATCCGATGGTCAATGCGACGTTTTATGCGGCCGGCGCGCCGCGCAGCGTGAACGTGGGCATGCGCTATGCGTTTTAAGGATGGACTTGTTCGATGATGCCGTTGCGCAGCGCAAGATGGACGAGGGCGGCGGGGCCGGGCACGTCGAGTTTTTCCCTGATGCAGGTCTGATGGTTGGCCACCGTCTTGCTGCTCAGGTGTAGCAGGCGGGCGCAGTCGGCGGCGCTGCGGCCTTCGGCCAGCAGGCGGAAGATTTCGAATTCGCGCTGGCTCAGGCTGCTCAAACGCTGTGCTTCCATGCGGGCCGTGCCCTGCAGCACGCCCGGTGCGCTGTGCGGGTCCAGGTAGCGCCGGCCCGCGTGGGCGGCGCGCACGGCGTCGACCAGGTGTTCCGGGTCGGCCTGCTTGCTGACGAAGCCGCAGGCGCCGTCGTCAAACGCGCGCGCGATCAGCTGCGGCGTGTCGTGCATGCTGAATACCAGCACGCGGGCGCTCGCGTCGCGGGCCAGCAGCTTGCGCAGCAATTCCAGGCCGCCGATGCCGGGCATGGACAAATCCGTCACGCAAACGTCGGGCGCCTGCGCCAGGTACAAGCCATAAGCTGTTTCGCCATTGCCCGCCTCGGCCACGACGGCGATGTCGCCGCCCTGTTCCAGCAAACGCCGGTAGCCCGTGCGCACCACCGGGTGGTCGTCCACCAGCATCACGCGGATCGGCAGCATGCTGCCGTTCATGGTGTTCATGGCGCGCATGCCGCGCACCGTGCCGCCAGGGCCACTTCGATGCGCAAGCCCTTGCCCAGCGCGCTGATCCAGCGGATATGGCCGCGCAGGCCGGCCACGCGCTCGCGCATGCCCAGCATGCCGAAACCGGATTCCTGCCGCGCGTCCTGGCGCAAACCCCGGCCATTGTCTTCGATGGCCAGGTGCAGCAAGCCGCGCGCATCGGCGCGCAATTCCACCGTGGCCTGGTCGGCGCCCGCGTGGCGCGCCACGTTCGTCAAGCCTTCCTGCACCAGGCGGTAGATGGCGGTGGCGGTGCCGTCGTCGAGGCCGGCGGGGATGGCGTGCGGCGCGAAATGGCAGGCGATACCGTGCTGCTGAGCCCAGCTGTCGCACAGCGCCTGCAGGGCCGGCGCCAATCCCAGGCTGTCGAGCACGGGCGGGCGCAGCCGGCGCAGCATGCTGCGCACCATCGCATGCAGCGCTTCCGACGAGCGGGCGATGCTGGCGGCGCACGCCTGCACGTTCGCCTGGTCGCCGTCGCGCGCGCGCAGGATGTAGCTGGCGGCGGCGCGGATGGCCGTGCAGTCCTGTCCCACTTCATCGTGCAGCTCGCGCGCCAGCGCGCAGCGTTCCTCTTCCTGTGCGCGCAGCAGGCGCTGCGTGAGGGCGCGGTTTTGCGCCAGCAGCAGCGCCACCTGGCGTCCGCGCCGCGCGGCAAAGCCGGCCAGCGCCAGCACCAGCAACAGCAGGCTCAGGGCCAGTTCATCGAGCTGCCAGTGCTCCTGGCGCCAGAGGGCGTGCGTCAGCCGTTCAGCCAGGTCCAGCCTGGCGGCCAGCAGGAAAAAAGCCAGCGCCAGTGCGCAGCACGGCAGGACGGCGCGGCGCGGCCGGGAGCGCGCGCCAGCCTGGGCGCCAAGTGGAGGGTGTTCCATGATGCTGCTCCCTGAGCAAGGTCGATCTCCATGTTGTGCAAGCTTCATGCCATCGGCGCCGGGGCACTCAGGGCGCGTCTTGCGACGGGGGAGGGGAACAGGAAAGTGTTCCAGGATGGAACAGGTGTACCGCGATGTGACGGCGATGAGGATGCGGCAGGCGCGGTTTTCGAGCATATAGGAACTCGCGCCAGCGCGCTGGCGCACGCGTCAGTCGTGCGATGAATTGTTGTTCAAATGTAACGTTGAGATTCCTCAAGATTTCATAGATAAAACAAAACAAAGTTTCGTGGAGTTAGATAAAAAATAAATAAATGATATTAAAAATATGTTATTTGTTTTATGCGATTTGCTATATTTGTTGACACTTTTGTGAAAAAGCTGAAAGCGGGCACCAGACCTGCCGACCTATCTATCCACAACAATCAAGGGAATAGAATGAATCGTTTATCACATGCGCGGGTATCGCCCGCCACCGCCAATCCGCCCGCTACCCGCGGTCGCACCACCGTCCTTGCCGCGCTGGCCACCTTGTCCGTGCTGGCCTCGGCGCCGGCCATGGCTGGTGTCCTGACTTTCGATAACTTGCGCCCCGACGTGTATGAAAGCGGCCAGACGCTCAATACGTCGAGCTACAACCTGCTGTTCCTGGCCGACCCGACCACGGCGGCCGGCGGCGGCGTCAGCGGCGTTGGCGCCATCCTCGATGGCCGCGCGGGCTCGTCCTGCGATATCGCCGCCTGCCCGCAGGGCGCCAGCGGCAATTACCTGGCCATCCTCAACGATGGCGGCGTGAATTTCGCGCGTGCCGACCACCAGGCATTCACCCTGGCCGGTTTCGATTATTCCTTTATCGCCCCCGTGACCGGCTTGCCGAACCAGAATTGGGGCCAGCTGCAGCTGAGCGGCACCCTGAGCGACGGCCAGGTGGTCAGCACCTCGCTGGCGTTTCCAGGCCAGGGCAGCGATGGCAATTACCATTTCCAGAGCGCCTCCCTGCTGGGCGGCTTCAGCAACTATGCGTTTACGGGCCTGACCTTCAACGCGTGCATTTTCAATGACACTGGCGCGTGCAGCAATTCCATCGACTTCCCCGCCTTTAACCAGGGCCAGTTTGCGCTCGACAATATCAATGTCAGCGCCGTGCCGGAACCATCGACCTACATGCTGATGCTGGCCGGCCTGGGCGCCATCGGCATGCTGTCGCGCCGCCGTACCGGCAAGTTCGCCGCCTCCACCGTGCAAGGAGCGTGAGATGAAATTACGTCCCGTTTCACTCGGTATCCTCCTGCTGGCCGCCAGCCTGGCGCAAGCGGCGCAGGCGCAGGAACGTCGTTCCTACATCGTGCAGCTGGTCGACAAGCCGGCCGCCACCTATACGGGCCAGGTCGACGGCCTGGCCGCCACCAAGCCGGCCCCGGGCGCGCGCATCAACGTGGGCGCCGCCGACGTGCAGGCCTACCTGAGCTACCTCGACACCAAGCAGGCCGCCGTGGCCGGCACCGTCAGCGCGGCTGAAATCACGCACCAGTACAGCGTCGTCTTCAACGGCTTTTCCGCCTTGCTGACGGACGATGAAGTGCGGGCCCTGAAGAAAAACAGCGGCGTGGCCAGCATCAGCGCCGATTCCATCCTGCAGCTCGACACCAGCTACACGCCCAGCTTCCTGGGCCTGGACAAGCCGGGCGGCATCTGGGAGCAGCTGGGCGGCAAGGCGCACGCGGGCGAAGACATCATCATCGGCATCGTCGACAGCGGCATCTGGCCAGAGAACACGGCCTTTGCCGACCGCCTCGACGAGAATGGCGTGCCCAGCCACAGCGGCAACAATGTCGTGTACGGCGCGCCGCCGGCCAGCTGGCAAGGCACTTGCCAGACGGGCGAAGGTTTCTCCGCCGAGAATTGCAATAACAAGCTGATCGGCGCGCGCTACTACCGTGCCGCCACCTCGGCGCTGCACTGGACGGAATTCCTGTCGCCGCGCGATTCCGTCGCCGGCCTGACGGGGCATGGCGGCCATGGCACGCATACGGCATCGACGGCCGGCGGCAACAATGGCGCCCTGGCCACCTCGAACGGCGTCTCGCTGGGCAAAGCGTCCGGCATGGCGCCGCGCGCCCGCATCGCTGCCTACAAAGTGTGCTGGACGGCAGCCTCGACGGGCCGCAACGGTTGCGCCACGGCCGACAGCGTGGCCGCCATCGACCAGGCGGTCAAGGATGGCGTCAACGTCATCAACTTCTCCATCGGCCCGAACGCGGGCGGCGGTGCCTTCGACGAGCCGACGGAAGTGGCCTTCCTCGGCGCGGCGGCAGCCGGCGTGTTTGTCGCCACATCGGGCGGCAATTCCGGCCCGGCCACGCCCGCACCCGACGTGCCGGCACCCGTGTCGCACATCAGCCCATGGCTGGCAACGGTGGCCAATTCCACCCACAACCGCCTGTACGCGGCCAACGTCATTCTCAGCAATGGCAGCAAGCTGGAAGGCGCATCGAGCAATGCGAATACGCCGGCACTGCCGCTGATCCAGTCGCGCGACGCGGGCCTGGCCGGCGTGCTGCCGACGGATGTCAATTTGCTGCGCTGCTTCGGCGTGGCCGATGCCACGTCGGCGTATCTGGACCCGGCGAAAGTGGCGGGCAAGATACTCGTGTGCGACCGTGGCGGCAACGTGCTGGTCAACAAGAGCGCGAACGCCAAAACGGCCGGTGCGGCGGGCGTGATCATCGCCAACGTGGCTGGCGGCGCCAACACCGTCATCAACCAGGCGCACGCGCTGTCGACCGTGCACCTGGCGCAGGCGCAGGGCGACGCGCTGAAGGCCTTCCTGGCGGCGACGCCCGACGGCACGGCGGCATTGGGCGAAATCCACACCACCGCGGACACGACGGTGCAGGCGCCGATCGTCAGCGACCGTTCCTCGCGCGGACCGAACGTGGCCAACGCGAACATCCTGAAACCGGATCTCTCGGCGCCCGGCACCAACGTGCTGGCCGGCGTGACGGCCGACCTGACGCAGGCGCAGCGCGATGCCGTGGCGGCGGGCGGCGTGGCCCCGGCGGCCGAGTGGGATTTCTATTCCGGCACCTCGATGGCCAGCCCGCACGTGGCCGGCGTGGCGGCGCTGCTCAAGCAGCAGCATCCCGACTGGTCGCCCGCGGCCATCAAGTCGGCGCTGATGACGACGGCTTTCAGCACCTATTCGGACGGCTTGAACGGTTCCGTGTCGTGGGATGCCACGGCGAAGAACTCGGGCCAGCTGCCATGGGGCCAGGGCGCCGGCCACATCGCGCCGAACAACGCGGCCGATCCGGGCCTCGTGTACGACATGTCGGAAATCGACTATGCGCGCTTCCTGTGCGGCCTGAACCTGAAGGTCTACAGCGCCGCCACGTGCCAGGCCATCGGCACCATCGCGGCCTATAACCTGAACCTGGCGTCGCTGACGGCGGCCAACGTGCTGGGCACGCAAACGCTGACGCGCACGGTGACCAACGTGGGCGCCAGCAGCGCCGTCTACAACGTCTCGGCCAGCCTGCCCGGCTACACGGTAGCGGTGACGCCTACCAGCCTGAACCTGGCGCCGGGCGCCAAGGGCCAGTACCAGGTCAAGCTGACGCGCACCACGGCGCCGGCCAATACCTGGACCTACGGCGCCTTGAGCTGGACGGATGGCACGCACACGGTGCGCAGCCCGCTGACGGCGCGCGGCACCTCGCTGGCCGCCATTCCGCTGGTCAGCAGCGAAGCGGCCACGGGCAGCAAGGTGCTGACCCTGGGCACGGGCTTCACGGGCGCGCTGGTGGGCGTCAAGTCGGGCCTGGTCGAAGCCGTGCGCCAGACGCGCACGATCGGCCAGGCGTCGACGGGCGCTGCCGCCTCGGCTGCCTGCAAGGCCGGCGGCGCCACCGGCGTGAACGTGCACAACGTGGTGATCCCGGCCGGCACCCTGGCGGCGCGCTTTGCCACCTACGATGCGGAAACGACGGGCGGCGCGAATACCGACATGGACATGGAGGTCTACAACGCCGCCAATGTGCTGGTCGGCAGCAGCGGCAATGAAAGTTCCAATGAGCAAGTGGAACTGCGCCTGCCTGCCGCCGGCACGTACAAGGTGTGCGTGATCGGTTTTGCGCCGCAAAACGGCCAGGCCGACTACACCTTGTCGTCGTGGGTGCTGGTGCCGGGCTTGTCGAATGGCGGCTTCAAGGCGCTCATGCCGGGCACGGCCTTCACGGGCGGTACCGCGTCTGTCTCCCTGAGCTGGTCCAACCTGGCCGAAGGCAAGCGCCACCTGGGCGCCGTCGGCTACCAGGTGGGCGGCGTGGTGCAGGGCGTGACGGTGGTCGAGGTCAATACCAATGATCCCGTGCCCCTGTTCCAGAACGCGCGCGGCGCCAGGCCGGTGCTGGCGGAATAAACCGTTCATGGTGTGAACGCAAGGCGTGCCTCCGGGCACGCCTTTTTTTATGGCAACCCCCGTTCGCCAGGAATAGCGCTTGCGCGCCGGCAAAGCCACCGGTATCTTGTCGGATAGCCATGGCTTTGTGCCCTGGCATTCTTGGGGAGTCGCGCGTGACCAGTTTCCGCACCAATACCGACCGCCTGCTGGAAGTGCGTCTGCAGGATGAAAAAGTGCTGGCGATTGCCGGCGCCATGGTCGCCTATACGGGCAGCATCAAATTTGAAAAATCCCTGCTCGGTGGCGAGGGCATCTTCGGCGCGCTCAAGCGCAAGGTGACGAACGAAGGCATGCAGGTGATGCAGGCCGCCGGCACGGGCACGGTGTTTTTCGCGCAGAATGCGGCCGAGATCACCGTTATCCCGTTGACGGGCGAAAAGCTGACCATCGAAAGCAGCAGCTTGCTGGCCTACGACACGAGCCTGAAGACGGGCACCAGCTTTGCCGGCCTGCGCGGCGCCAGTTCGGGCCAGGGCCTGTTTTCCACCACCGTCGAAGGCCACGGCAACCTGGCCGTCATTTCGCGCGGCAACCTGATCATGCTGGAAGTGACGCCGGCGCACCCGCTGCGCGTGGACCCGGACGCCTTCGTCGGCTTCAAGGGCGACATCCGCCAGGAATTCGTCTTCGACGTCAACTGGCGCACCATGATCGGCCAGAGCTCGGGCGAATCGTACCAGCACAAATTCACAGGCCAGGGCGTGGTGTTCATCCAGCCCGCAGAACGTTAAGTTACGCTAGGAGCAGCCATGCCTGTCTATCAGCAGATCAATGAAAAGATGCTCGAGGTCAAACTCGGCAATGAAGAAGTATTAGCGCGCAAGGGTGCCATGGTGTCGTACCAGGGCGACGTGGCGTTCAGCCGCTCGTTCCTGGCTGGCCAGGGCGTGCAAAGCCTGGCCATGCGCGCCGTCACCAATGAAGGCTACGCCCTGATGTCGGCGCGTGGCACGGGCAGCGTGTTTTACGCGCAGGGCGGCCTGTTCGTCACCATCGTCCCCGTGCGCGGCGAGACGTTTTATGTGGAAAGCGATTCCCTGCTGGCCTTCGATGCGCGCCTGACGGCCGGTACCATGTTCCTCGGCAACCAGGGCGGCGTGCAGGGCGTGGTGCGCGGCATGGCTTCGGGCCAGGGCTTGTTTACCACCACCCTGCAAGGCACGGGCGAAGTGGCGATCCTGTCCGACGGCAACGCCATCGGCTTGCCCGTCACGCCGGACGTGCCCGTGTTTGTCGACCCGCAAGCGTATATCGGCCACACGGGCCAGCTGAGCTCGACCATCGTCACGGACTTGAACTGGAAAACCTTCGTCGGCCAGGCGTCCGGCGAATCGTACCAGGTGAAGTTCACGGGCCAGGGCACGGTCTACATCCAAGCGAGCGAAAGGTAAGCCATGACGATTTACACCCCCGATACCTTGCCGAAGAACGATAACCTGAACCGTTTTTCGTATGTCATCGACGTCAAGGAACAGATCTTCATTCGCAAGGGCAAGATGATCGCCTTCTATGGCGAGCTGCGCTTCGAAGCCATGGGCAGCAGCGTGCTCGACCTGATCGTGCGCAACGCCTTCAATGCGCCGAAATACATCCACCACTTTGTCGTGGCGCAAGGACAAGGCCAGTTGATTCTGGGCGACAATGGCAACGACCTGGCGTGCTACGACCTGGACAACGCCAACATGACCATCCGCGCGAAAAACCTGCTGGGTTTTACGAAGGACGTGATTTGCCAGGAATCGACCTTGCCCGGCTATCTGACCATGATCGGCACGGGCAAGGTGATCGCCTCGTCGAACGGCCCCGTGCATTTCCTGGAACTGCCGTGCCGCGTGGATGAGCAGGCCGTGCTGGGCTGGGCCGATTGCCCCAGCCCCTCGTATCACTACGATTACGCCCACGTGCAGGGCTGGGCCTCGGCCGCTGGCGCGCTCACGGGTTTCAGCTTGTCGGGCGAGGAAAAGCAGATCGACTTCACGGGCGCCGGCACGGTGCTGGTGCAGTCGTCCGAGCTGGACGTGGCGGGCAGTTCCGCCCTGATGCAGCTGCTGGCGCAATTGCCGCTGCTGGGCAAGGAAGACCTCGGTACCTTGAGTCTTTCTGTGCAGCAGCAGATGAAGCAGGAACGTTAAGCTACTTGGCGGCCGCCCAGCCGGGCGGCCGTTTCTCCAAAAAGGCGGTGACGCCTTCGTCCGCATCCTCTTCCATCATGTTGCGCGCCATCACGTCGCCCGCATACGCATACGCGTCTTCCAGCGGCAGCTGGCGCTGTTGGTAAAACATCTGCTTGCCGTAGCGGATGGCCGCCGGGCTTTTCGCCATGATCTGCTGCGCCAGGCGCGCCACGGCGTCGTCGAGCGCCGCGTCGGCCACCGTTTCATTGATCAGGCCCCAGTCGGCGGCCGTGTCGGCATCGATGAAGCGGCCCGTCACCAGCATGTCGAAGGCCCGCTTGGGCGACACATTGCGCGACAGGGCCACGGAGGGCGTGGCGCAGAACAGGCCCACGTTGATGCCGGACACGGCAAAGCGGGCGGACGCGCCCGCCACGGCCAGGTCGCAGCTGGCGACCAGCTGGCAGCCGGCCGCCGTGGCGATGCCGTGCACGCGGGCAATCACGGGCACGGGCAAGCTTTGAATGGCTTGCATCACGCGCGAGCATTGCGCAAACAGGGTTTGATAATACGCAAGCTGGCGCGTGGCCTGCATCTGGCGCAAGTCGTGACCTGCGCAAAAAGCCTTGCCTGCGGCGGCCAGCACCACGCAGCGCACGTGCGGCTGCTGCGCGATGGCATCGAACGCTTCTTGCAGCGCGGCCAGCATGGCTTCCGACAGGGCATTGAATTGCAGCGGACGGTTCAGGCGCAGGGTGACCAGGCCACCCTCATCCTCGCGCAGCACCAGCGGCGCATCGCTCTCTTGGGTCCCGGGTGTTGCGGTCATGCGGTCTCCCCTGGCCTGATGGCCTTGTTTTTGTCAGGAAATCTTATTTGGCGGCATTGACGCTGCCGATGCCGGCGATCGACTTGTGCACGATCTTCGGCTTGCCGTAATACGTCAGTTCGCCCATGCCGCGCACGACGGCGTTCAGCTCGCCCGAGGAATACACCTTGACGGAGCCGATGCCTTCGAAGTTGACGTCGACGTTTTTCGCCAGCAAGGCTTTCGTATCGACTTCGCCCACGCCTTGCGCCTTCAGGCGCAGCCAGTCGACATTGCCATCGGCGGCCAGGCGGCCCGCGCCCTTGTAGCTGATGTCGACCCGTGGGCCATTGAGCTTGGTCAATATCTTTTCGCCCGCGCCCTCCGCGATCAGCTTGCGCAAGGTGGGCATGGTGATGATGATGCGCGGGTCGCCCTCGGTTTTCTTGATGTCCTTGTCCTTCATGGAAATTTTCAGTTCGCCATCGACCACTTCCGTGATCACACCGCTGAGGAATTTCTGGTCGCCGCGCAGCAGCAGGCTTTGCTCCTTGCCCGATTCCACTTCGATGCTGATGGGGCCGCGGATGTCGATGGCGTTGAAGGCGCCGACCGTGCGGGTTTGCTCGTCGGCATGCGCGAGGGTGGGGAGGCAGGCAAGGGACAGGGCGGACAACAGGAACAGAGGGCGCATGGCGGTTTCCTTGAGTAGTTGATCAGTGTATTCTATTGTGCAACATCTCCATTGGGGAGAAATTTGCGACGAACGGCACAAATCGCGGCGCGGATGACCGCCGCCAGCGGCCAGCCGCGCGCCTGGCAAGGCGCCGTTAGGCTATGCTGAGGGGCAGCGCGTCCTGGAGAGCAGATGAAAAATTACCACAAAGAAGACTATCCCGTCGCCGACATCCGGCGCTTTCTCGAACCGGGGCCGGTGGTGCTGGTCAGTTCAACGTGGCAGGGCGAAAGCGATGTCATGACCATGGCCTGGCACATGCTGATGGAATTCACGCCATCGTTGCTGGGCTGCTTCATTTCCGATGCGAACCACAGCTATGAAATGATCAAGCGCAGCATGGAGTGCGTGATCAACCTGCCCACGGCCGACATGGTCGACCAGGTCGTCGCCATCGGCAATTGCAGCGGCGAAGACACGGACAAGTTCGCGGCCTTCGGCTTGACGGCCCAGCCGGCCGAGCACGTGGGCGCGCCCCTGATCGCCGAGTGCTACGCCAATTTCGAATGCAAGCTGGCCCAGGTATCGGGCAATCCGAAGGGCGGCTTCTTCATTTTCGAGTGCGTGAAAGCCCACGTGGCCACCTCGCCCAAGCTGCCCGAAACGCTGCACTACCGTGGCAATGGCGAGTTCATGGTGTCGGGCAGGACCATCAGCCGCAAGAGTCTGATGAAGCCCGAAATGCGTTAACCCCAAACGCAAGGGCTGGGGTCGGACCCTGAGGGTCCGACCCCAGATTTTGTCATTGGGTTAAATCACCCCTTGCGCCAGCATCGCGTCGGCCACTTTCACGAAGCCGGCGATGTTCGCGCCATCCACATAGCTGACGGAACCATCGGCGCGCGTGCCGTATTGTTTGCACGCGGCGTGGATGCCTTGCATGATCTGCAGCAAACGCGCATCGACTTCTTCGCGCGGCCACGATATGCGCGCCGCGTTCTGGCTCATTTCCAGGCCGGAAGTCGCCACGCCGCCCGCATTGCTGGCCTTGCCCGGCGCGTACAGCACGCCGGCCGCTTCGAATGCCTTCGCCGCCTCGATGGTGGTGGGCATGTTGGCGCCTTCGGCCACGCACTGCACGCCATTGGCGATGAGCGTGCGCGCATCGTCGATATCGAGTTCATTCTGCGTGGCGCAGGGCAGGGCGATGTCGACCGGCACATGCCATGGCGACACGCCCGCCTCGAAGCGCACGCCCGTGCGCGCGGCGTAATCGCTGACCCTGCCATACAGATGGTTCTTGATCTCCATCAGGATGGCCAGCTTTTCCGGGGTAAAGCCGTCTTCGTCGATGACGGTGCCGCTCGAATCGGAGACGGTGATGACTTTCGCGCCCATGGCCATGGCTTTTTCCACCGCGTATTGCGCCACGTTGCCCGAACCGGACACGGACACGCGCATGCCTTCGAACGAGCGGGCCCGCGTTTTCAGCATTTCCTGCGCGAAATATACGGTGCCGTAGCCCGTCGCTTCCGGACGCATCAGCGAGCCGCCGAAGCTGGCGCCCTTGCCCGTAAATACGCAGTCGGCGCGGTTGCTGAGTTTTTTCATCATGCCGGCCATGTAGCCCACTTCACGCCCGCCCACGCCGATGTCGCCGGCCGGCACGTCCGTGTCCGACCCCACATGGCGGAACAGTTCGCTCACGAAGGCCTGGCAGAAGCGCATCACTTCGCCCGGGCTCTTGCCCTTCGGATCGAAATCGGCGCCGCCCTTGCCGCCGCCCATCGGCAAGGTCGTCAGCGCATTCTTGAACGTCTGTTCGAAGGCGAGGAATTTCAGCACGGACAAGGTGACGGAAGGGTGGAAGCGGATGCCGCCCTTGTACGGCCCGATGGCCATGCTGTGCTGGATGCGGTAACCGCGATTGACTTGTACTTGCCCATGGTCATCGACCCACGACACGCGGAACATCACCACGCGCTCCGGCTCGATCAAGCGTTCCAGCAAGCCTTGTTCCGCGTATTTCGGGTGCTGTTCCAGGAATGGCCACAAGCTCTCCATGACTTCGGTGACGGCTTGCAGAAACTCGGGTTGACCTGGATTGCGTGCGGCGACATGCTGGACATACTCGTGAGCAGATGCGTATTTCATCAGAATTCCATGGAGGTAAACGGTTATTTGGGCAACTATCATCGCAGATTTTGCACGAAAATGGTGCGGAAATTTGGTTTTGAGGGGTTTCTGCTACATTCTGGGGATCAAGCGGCGAGGCAAGGCAGATAGTGGTCTGGTGGGAAAAATGACCGGAAATCAAAAAACGCCAGCGCGAGCGCTGGCGTTGCGGGTCGTTACATCGGATGCCCGGATCGTTTCGGGCGCAGCTCAGGCAAGGGTGCTTCCTTGCCGATGAGTAGCTGCATGGCGCGTTGCCGCAGCGTGTGGCGAATCCGGTGCGGGGCCCGGCATGCAATAGTATCTAACAAAAAATAGGAAAGGGCGCGCAGGCTGGACGCCGGGCGCGGCACGCTGGCGCGCCAGTAACGTAGCGCCGCCCGCATGCCGGTATGGCTCAGCAGGGAACGCAGATTGTTCAGCCGGCGCGCGCAACGGATCCGCTTCGCCAGCGCCGGCGCCAGCTGCTCGAGATAGGGCGCGACAATGGCATCCATATTCAGGAAATGCTCGGACTTGCGGGCCGGCGCCGTCATCTGCGGATGATGTTGCCGATAATGGAGCAGGATATTGCTGCTGTAGCGGATGGACATGCCGGCGCTCAGGCAGCGTATCCAGTAGTCGTAAGCGGCGCCTTCCTTCAGCTGTTCGCTGAATGGCCCGATACGCGAGAGCAGCCGTTTGCTGAGCAGCACGCCGGATGGCTGGATGGGGGAACCCAGCAGGCAGGCGGGCCAGGTGGCAAACTGCCGTGGCGTTGCCCAAGCCACGGGATTGCCGCCATGGCTGTTCAGCGTGGCAACTTGCGATACATACATGACCGCATCTGGCGTTACTGATGCGTGTACCTGTGCCAGCTGTTCAGCCAGTTTTCCAGGACACCAGATGTCATCGTCGTCGATGAAGGCGACCCATGGAAAACGGGCGGCTGCCACTCCCGTGTTCCGGGCGGCCGCCAGGCCGGTGCCCGCATTGTGCACGATGGTCACGTGCGGGTAGGCAGCTTGGACGTAAGCGGCCGTGCCGTCGCTGCTGGCATCGTCGATCAGCAGGATTTCCTGCGCGGGCCGGGACTGGGCCAGCAGCGACTGCAAGGTGTCGTCGAGAAAGCCCCTGGACCAGCCATTTCTGGTGCAAATGATGACGCTTACTGCCGCCGCGTCGGCATCGAGCGCGGCGGGCAGGTCGCGGACTGCCGCGACACTCATGTCGCCGCGGCCGCCGGCGGTGCTACACGGATGTGCACGGCTGCGCCGTCTTGCCTGACTTCATATGGTTGCAGTGTCAATGACGGGCACGATGATTTGCCTGTTTGCAAGTCGAACGAGATGGCACAGGCCGGGCAATACACTTTATCGCTATCGCATCCCCCATCCGCCAGGTCCACGCCGTAGTGCGGGCAGGCCGCGTCGTAGGCGCGCGCGCCGTCGCTGGTGTGTACCAGCATGATGCGATACGGCGCGGCATCGACGATGATGCGCTGCGTGTCCGGCCCGGCAGCAGGCAGCTGGCCATGTATGAGACCGCTTGTCTGGTCGAGCTGGCCGACGATGACGGGAACGGCAGGCGGTGTCTGCACGGGGGCGCGTGCGACGGGCGCGCCGAAGTTGTCTTCGCGTTGCAGATGCAGGACTTCATCATGGCCTTGCTCGATATCGGCGGCCCGGCGCCAGAATTCGCGCGAATAAAAGCAGGCGGGATCGAACGTTGGCCTGGAAGCGTTCAGGCGCATGGAAATGGCCACGCGCGTGGCGTCCGTCGTGTTCAGATGCGTGCCGTGCAGCACTTCGGGATCGAAGACCAGCATCTCGCCTGCCGCCAGCGGCAGGTAGGTCGGCACCGGCAGGCGGTAGCCGGCCTGCAGGTACAGCGTGCGCCGCTCGCAGGGCAGCGAGGCGTTGGCCAGTTCCGGATACAGCACCATGCCCGCTTCCGCCGGCACGTCGCCGATGGCCCACCAGATATTGCGCCCGTCGCGCGAATGGCCGGCCCAGCTGTCGATGTGCGGACCATGCGCCCAGGCGGCGGGCGGGTGGCCGCGGTGATACGCTTTTGGCGCGTACACGGGATCGATGACCTTGCGTGTCTGGAATTGCTCGCGCACGGCAGCGCTGAGTCTGCCAATGCCGGGATTTTCGCTCGATGGATTGGTTTTGCGGGCCACTTCGTAAGGGAAGTTGATGCGCAGGATCAAATAGTCATCCACATAGAAATCCCCATCCCAGCCCAGGACCTGGCGCCCGACGGCCGTTGCCATGGCCAGCAAAGGCTGGCGCAAGCGTTCCAATACCTGGTTGCGCAAGGACGCCACGTCATCCGTGTCGATGACTTCGTGCAGCCGCTCGATGCCCTGCTGGCGCAGTACCTGGGCCGCCGCGGCGCCCTTCATTTGTCCGACCGTGGAAATGATTTCGTCGAGCACGCGCTCGGTCATCGTTTCCCAGGAAGCGAGGTCACGGACGTGGCGTTTGAGCCACACACCCTGGGACGAGGATGGCAAGCTCATATTCATTGCTCCGTTGCCAGGGTGCGCAATGTCTGCAAGCCGCGCACCGTGATCTGGCGCAATTCCTGTATCAGCGGCAGGGCGGCCTGGCGCGCGCGGTGATACTGCGCGGCCGAGCGCGCGCGGTCCATGATGGCGCTCACGCAGTCGCCACTTTGCATCAGATCGACATCCCACGACGCCATGCCGATGGTCGACAGCATCGAGCGGCCCCGTTCGTCGTAGGACAGGTTGATGCTGTGCGAACCCATGGCCAGGCACGGCAGGAAGCCATGCAGGCGGTAGCTGACGTGCAGCTTGCAGGTGCGCAGCGCTTCGATGTACCGGCCGACTTCGTCAAAGTACATGGGCGACGCTTCCGGGAAACCGGCAGCGAATTCGAGGTCGATGTAATCGTGGCAGGCCAGATAGACCGGTTGCGCATATTCGGCCCGCAGGGCGGCAATCAGCCGGCGCAAGTCTTCGGCGATGCGCCACTGCAAGGTGGCAGGAACGCTCATGCGCATGGGGTGGCGGATGGAAATGATCACGCCGCCCCTGGCCGCTTCACCCTCGGCATTCGGCGGCAGGTACAGCGTGGGGCAGCCACCGACCGTCACCTTGGCGCCAAGGTCGGCGAGGATTTCCTGCGAACCCGTGTCGCGCACCATGGCCACCTTGGCGTGCTCGACCAGGTGCCGTATCGCCGTCGGGCTGAGCGCATCGGTGCGGTCTTCCATCTGCCCGTCGCGGCCCGTGATGCGGCCGTGGGACAGACCCATCAGCATCATCGGCCGGCGCAAGGCATTGACGGCCTGGACATCATAGGACAGCTGGCCGTTTTCAAACAGGTTTCCTCCGCCCACGATGACGGCGTCGGCGAGACGGTTCATGTCATAGATCTGGCGTGGCACCAGGCCGCCAAACTGCGGTCCCTTCAAGGCTGGAATGCTGACGACATTGGTGTCTGCTCCGAATACCTCGTATAGGAGCTCTGCTGTAGCGTAGCCGATGAGATCGTTGCCAATGTTGCGAGTGGTTGGCCGCACCATAAAGATATTCAATGTTCGTCCTTCTTGTTGTACGTGTTTAACGAAAATGGGGATGTGGGGGCGTTGATCAGCCGCCCGCCGCGCGTTCTTCGACGAGCGTGCACATGCGCGATTTCAGTTCCTGGTTTCCTGGGTAGGCGCCCCGGTCCACGCCAGCATGCGCCGGGCGCTTGCCGCATCGCGTTGACGCCGAGCAAACCTGCAATCTCATCGATCAGCGTCAGGGCCAGCCGCTTGCTCGATGCGCGGGGCGCTGCGCAGACCAGCCGCTTTTTATCGGGGCACGCCGGCGACGTTGTATCGTCAGGAAACTCACGCATGTCAGCGGGCGTCGGGCGCGTGGCGCCGGTCCACACGGACTTGGCTTCAGTCAAGGGAGTCGGGGAACGTTCATTCATGAATAGGGAGATGGGCCAGCTGCGCCATGTTACGTGCGATCGGATGTATTCAAGCAAGGGGGCAACTGACTTCTTTGGAAAATATATTGCTTTAAAATACTATCGTACTTCATGCTATATATGGAATGAAATTGCATTTTATTTATGTTTTTATGTCTCTCTCTAGCAACTATTGGTGGCCGCTAGCAAGTTGAGCCGCGCACCAACGACAACGCCAGCCCGCAGGCTGGCGTTGTCGTCACTGTCCTGCGGGGAGCGTCACCCCGCCATGCCGCGCAATATCAGCCCCGTGATGTAGGCGCCGTAGGTGCCCAGCGCATAGCCGAGCACGGCCAGCAGGACGCCGACGGGGGCCAGCGAAGGGTGGAAGGCGCTGGCGATGACGGGGGCCGACGCGGCGCCGCCGATGTTTGCCTGCGATCCCACGGCCATGAAGAACAGGGGCGCGCGGATCAGCTTGGCGACGAGCAGCATTAGGCCGCCATGCACGGCGATCCAGATCAGGCCCAGCAGGAACAGGAAAGGCTTGTCGAACAGGGCTTTCAAATCCATGTGCATGCCGATGGTGGCCACCAGCACGTACAGCATGGCCGAGCCGATGGTCGAGGCGCCCGCGCCTTCCAGGCTGCGCGCCCGGGTAAAGCTCAGCAGCAAGCCGAAGGTAGTGGCGAGCACGACGATCCAGAAGAAGTTCGACGTCAGGCTGTAATCCTGCAGGCGCCACGCGGCCGGCAAGGTATTGATCCAGTTGATGATGGGGCCGGCCAGGAAATGCGACAGGCCCGTCACGCCCAGGCCCACGCCGAGGATGATCATGATGTCGGTCAGGCTGGCGATGCGCGCGTGCTGGGCGCGGTAGCTTTCGATGCTGTCCTTGAGCGCATTGATGGCGGACAAATCCGCGCCCGTCCAGCGGTCGAAGGCGCCCGCGCGGCCGGCCAGGAACAGCAGCACGGCCGTCCAGACGTTGGCCACCAGCACGTCGACGGCGACGAACTGGCCAAACAGGGTGGCGTCCACTTCAAACACTTCCTTCATGGCCGCCTGGTTGGCGCCGCCGCCTATCCACGAGCCGGCGACAGTCGTCATGCCGCGCCAGGTGTCGCCGGCCACCGTTTCCGGGTGGATCAAACGCAAGGCTTCGAACGAGACGAGGGCGCCCAGCATGACGCCCAGGGTTCCCGTGAGGAACATGATGATGGCCTTGGGGCCGAGGCGGATGATGCCGCCGAAATCGATGGCCACGCACAGCAGCACCAGCGCGCTGGGCAGCAGGTAGTCGCGCGCCACGGCGTACAGGCCGGACGCATTGCCGTCGATGATGCCAAACGTGTTGAGCAGTGCCGGGATCAGGTAGCACATCAGCAGGGAGGGGATATACGTATAAAACTTTTTCCAGAAGCCGTCCGGGCGGGAAGCGGTCCAGAAGACGGTCCCCAGGGTCATGGCGAGCAGGCCGAGGACGACGGCGTCATTGGTGATCAGGGCAGAGGTGGCAGGTGGCATCGGGGATTCCGGTGAACGTGTCAGGGACGCACCGGGTGCCGATAAGGCCCCCGGGCGCAGGGTGGCCGTATCGTATAGCAATGTTGAAGCCTAAACAAACTGTTCAGGCGGTGGCGCGCAGATTTTTACTTGTCAAATCAAACACTTATATACTGGTTCACCACCCCGTGCTCCAGACTGGCGGTTACAAATAGCGCGCCAGCAAGGCCTGGTCGAGGGACCCGTCGAGTTCGATGCGCACGAAGTGGCCGCTGCCCGGCGCCACCTGGATCTCGCTGCCGTCATCGCTGAGCATGCGGGTAATCGTGACGTCGCGGTTGCCGCCCGGATGCACGGCCTCGAGGCGGTCGCCCACGGCAAAGCGGTTTTTGACTTCCACTCGTGCCCAGCCGTCTTCCACGCCCAGCACGTCGCCCACGTACTGGCTGCGGTCCGCCTCGGACGCGCCGCGCATGTAGTTCTGGTGCGCCTGCGTGTGGTGGCGCTGGTAGAAACCATCCGTATAGCCGCGGTTGGCCAGGCCTTGCAGCTGGCCCAGCAGGCCGATATCGAAAGGGCGGCCCGCGACGGCGTCATCGATGGCCTGGCGGTAGACTTGCGCCGTGCGCGCCGCGTAGTACAGCGACTTGGTGCGGCCCTCGACCTTCAGCGAGTCGACGCCGATTTTCACCAGCCGCTCGATGTGCTCGACGGCGCGCAAATCCTTCGAATTCATGATGTAGGTGCCGTGCTCGTCCTCGAGGATCGGCATCAGCTGGCCTGGGCGCTGGGCTTCTTCAATGAGATAGGGCTGGTCGGCCAGCGGGTGGCGCGGCTGCTGGTGCAGGGCGGAAAACGCGTTGTTGTCGGCCTCGGCCAGCGCCTGGTGGAATTCCAGCGGCACCACCTGCATGCCGCCCAGGTCGCCGCTGGCGTCTTCGGTGGCATTTTTCACCTTGTAATCCCAGCGGCATGAATTCGTGCACGTGCCCTGGTTCGGATCGCGGTGGTTGAAATAGCCGGACAGCAGGCAGCGGCCCGAATAGGCGATGCACAGGGCGCCGTGGACGAATACTTCCAGTTCCATTTCCGGGCAGCGCTGGCGGATTTCCTCGATTTCGTCGAGCGACAGTTCGCGCGACAGGATCACGCGCGTCAAGCCCATGCGGTGCCAGAATTTCACGTCGGCCCAGTTGACGGCATTCGCCTGCACGGACAGGTGCACGGGGACGTCCGGCCACTTGTCGCGCACCATCATGATCAGGCCCGGGTCGGCCATGATCAGCGCGTCCGGGCGCATGGCGATCACCGGTTCCATGTCGCGCAAATACGTTTTCAGCTTGGCGTTGTGAGCAAAGATGTTGCTGGCGACAAAGAATTGCTTGCCGCGCGCATGCGCGCCATCGATCCCTTCCTGCAAGGCTTGCAAGGTCGAAAAATCGTTATTGCGCACGCGCAAGCTGTAGCGCGGCTGGCCCGCGTAGACGGCGTCGGCGCCAAAGTCGAAGGCGGCATGCATCTTGGCCAGGGAGCCGGCAGGCAGGAGAAGTTCGGGAGCGTGGCGCATGGAGGATGGGCAAAACCGGCGATCTTATGCTGGCTGGCGCGGTATTGCATTGTCTTGGGTCAAGGGATTCACATCCGATGCCGGGTCGTTGCCAGGTGCTCAGACGTAAGGCGTGCCTGCCATGGCGGCGTGCAAGCCAGTGTGGCCCTGGTCCACCAAAGCGAGAAAGCGGGCCTGGGCCAACCGCGCGTCGCCATGCTGGCGGAAGTGCCGGTGCGCCTCGACAAGGGCCGTGCTCCAGGTGGCCAGCAGCAGGCTGGCCGCCAGCTGGGCCTGAGGATCGCTTGCATCGCGTCCCGTGGATTCGCTCAGCGCTTGCGCCACCACTTGCGCCAGCTCGTCGCGGATGGCCCGCGCCCGCGCTTTCAAGGTGTCGCTGGCTTCGATGGTGGCGATGAAGCCCTGGCCGGCGGCGGAAAACGTGATGTAGGGACTGTCTTCCGTCACCAGCCGGTGTGCCAGCTGGCGCAGGGTATCGAGGGGTGCCACGGCCGGGTCGCGCTGGCGCAAGGCGGCGCGCAGCAGTTCGCGGCCTTCTTCCTCGCGGTCGAAGAACATGTCTTCCTTGCGTGGGAAGTGGTTGAATACGGTCATGCGCCCCACGCTGGCGGCCGCCGCGATCTCGTCCACCGTTACTTGCTCGAAGCCGCGCACGAAGAACAGGCGCGTGGCGGCATTCGAGATGGCTTGCCGGGTGGCAAGGCGTTTGCGGGAGCGGAGGTCGGCAGGAATCGTCATGTTGCCACGATCATACACGAAGTGTACTGAGTACAGATAACGCTTGCTGGCGCGGCAAGGCTGGGGATACTATTTGTGTACTGAGTACATATTTAGATTGAGTATATGAAAGAATCTGTTGCCATGGCAGCGCTGCCTGTCATCTTCACCACTGTCGTGCTCGACGCCGTCGGCATCGGCCTGATCTTCCCCATCCTGCCGGCGCTGCTGCGGGATGTCACCCATGCCGCCAATGTGGCGCCGTATATCGGCATCATGACGGCCCTGTATGCGCTGATGCAGTTCATTTTTGCGCCCGTGCTGGGGGCCCTGAGCGACCGCCTGGGCCGGCGCCCCGTGCTGCTGCTCTCCTTGGCGGGCGCGGCCGTCAATTATTTGTTTCTCGCCTTTGCGCCGAGCCTGTGGATGCTGCTGCTGGGGCGCGCCATCGCGGGATTGACGAGCGCCAATGTTTCCGTGGCTACCGCCTATATCACCGATATTTCTCCCGAGGCGACGCGGGCGCGCCGTTTCGGCTTGCTCAACGCCATGTTCGGCGCAGGCTTCATCATCGGTCCCGTGCTGGGCGGCGCGCTGGGCGACTACGGGCTGCGCCTGCCGTTCATGGCGGCGGCCGCGTTGAACGGCTGCAATCTGCTGCTGGCCTGGCATTTGCTGCCCGAATCACGCCACCCCTCGCGCACGCCGACGGGCGGGAAGATCGACCTGGCGGCGCTGAATCCCTTGCGGCCGCTGCGCTGGGTGTTTTCGGACAAGAGCTTGTTGCCGATCACCGTCATCTTCTTTACCTTCAGCGCGGCCGGCGAAGTGTATGGCGTGTGCTGGGCGCTGTGGGGCCACGACGCCTTCGCATGGAACGGGCTGTGGATCGGCCTGTCGCTGGGCGCGTTCGGCGTATGCCAGGCGCTGGCCCAGGCCTACTTGCCCGGCCCGGCCGTGAAACTGCTGGGCGAGCGCGCCACCATCCTGGCGGGCGTGGCCTGCGCCTGCCTGGCCCTGGTCGTCATGGCCTTTGCCACGCGCAGCTGGATGATCTTCGCCATCATGCCCGTGTTCGCCCTGGGTGGCATCGGCGCGCCGGCGCTGCAGTCGCTGGCCACGCGCCAGGTGGCCGAGGACCGGCAAGGCCAGTTCCAGGGCGTGCTGGCCTCGGCGGTGAGCCTGGCGTCGGTCTTCTGTCCGCTGGTGTTTTCCAGCATCTATTTTGGCGTGAGGGCGCACTGGCCCGGCGCGATCTGGCTGTCGGTCATCGTCGTGTATGCGGCCCTCGTGCCCCTCGTGCTGGGCTTGCGCTTGCAGAAGCCGGCGGCGGCCCCCGCTGGCTAGTGCGCGTGCGAGGCGCCGCTGCTGCCGGCCTGCCCGCTCATGGGCAGATGTTCGGGCGGCATGCCATCCTTGAACATCTGACGCAGCTGCTGGCGCAGTTCCGGCGTATCCTGGTGATGGTGTACCGAGACGGCGTGCTCTACCGCAATGCCCAGCAGCTCTTCCTCGCTGTCGGCCGAGATGGCCACCGAGCAATGCATATCGCTAGGGAATTCCCGGCAATCGATGAATTTACGTGTCATGATCGACTCCTTTCTGAATTGAGCGGGCACCGCACCCGCTCAATTCAGTATAGGCCGCAAACCAGCGAGGCCTAGGCCGCGCGGCTCTCGCCAGCCGGTTCGTCATCCAGCCGGTGCGCGGTGCCGCCGCCCTGTGCCTGCGGCGGCGCGGCGGGCGGAAAATCATCGACCTGTATCAAGCCGTCGACCAGGCGCGCATATTCGAGCAAGGTATTGTGTTCCTGGCAGCTGACCGAGCCCGCCGCCTTGGCCGTTGCCAGCCACTGTTGCATGGCGGACAGGCTTTGCGGCAAGTGCCGCAGGGCCGCGCCTGCGGGCGTGTCTTTCAGGCGTTTTTCGATGTGCAGGACGTCGGACAGCAAGGCCAGCGCCTGCTCGGCGCAAGCCACGGGATCGCCGCCCTCGCTGGCGACATGGCCGTCGGCCAGCAGGCGTTCGCGGTCGGCGCCCGGCGTTTGCAGGGCCAGCGCCACTTCACTGCCGAGTTCGTCGGACGGCGGGCGATGCGGCAGGCCAAACGGGAACAGCAAGGTGCGCAGCAGCACGGCCAGCACGCGCGCGGGGAAGTTCTCGAGCACGCCCGTCAAGCCCTGCTGCGCCTTGACCAGCGCATCTTGCAGCGACCAGTGCACATAGGGCAGGTCGGTTTCGGGCCGGCCATCGTCCTCGTAGCGCTTCAGCACGGACGAAGCCAGGTACAGCTGCGCCAGCACGTCGCCCAGGCGGGCGGACAGCCGCTCACGGCGCTTGAGCTCGCCGCCAAGCACGAACATCGACATATCCGTCATGACGGCAAACGCCGTCGACAGCCGCGTCAGGGCGCGGTAGTAGGGCGCCAGTGCGGGCGCGCCGGCGTCGGGCACGGCCGCCAGGCGCGCGCCGCCCAGTCCATACCACAAGCCCCGTGCCAGGTTGCCCAGCACAAAGCCCACGTGGCCAAAGAAGGCGGCGTCGAAATCGCGCAAGGCCTTGCGGCCATCGCTTTCGCTGACGGCGGCCATTTCCCTGAGCACATACGGATGCGCGCGGATGGCGCCCTGGCCGAAGATGATCAGGCTGCGCGTGAGGATGTTGGCCCCTTCGACGGTAATGGCGATGGGGATTTGCTGGTAGGCGCTGGCGAGGAAGTTGTTGGGTCCCACGCAGATGCCCTTGCCACCGAGAATGTCCATGCCGTCATTGACGAGCGCGCGTCCCCGTTCCGTGACGTGGTATTTGACGATGGCGGAAATGACGGCCGGCTTTTCGCCCAGGTCGACGGCGTGCGCGGCCAGCGTGCGGGCCGCGTCCATCAGGTACAGATTGGCGCCCATGCGGGCCAGCGCTTCCTGCACCCCTTCGAATTTGCCGATAGCCATGTTGAACTGGCGCCGCACGGCCGCATACGCGCCGGTGCCGCGCACGGCCATCTTGCCCATGCCCACGCTGGACGAGGGCAGCGAGATGGCGCGCCCGGCCGCGAGACACTCCATCAGCATGCGCCATCCCTTGCCCACTTGCGCCTGGCCGCCGATGACCCAGTCGATGGGAATGAAGACATCGTGGCCCGAGGTGGGGCCGTTCTGGAACGCGGCATTCAATGGGTGATGGCGGCGGCCGATCACGACGCCGTCGTGGCTGGCGGGGATCAGGGCGCAGGTGATGCCGGGCGCGGCGTTGTCGGACAGCAGATGCTCGGGGTCGCTGGTCTGGAATGCCAGGCCCAGCAAGGTCGCCACGGGCGCCAGGGTGATGTAGCGCTTGTTCCAGGTGAGGCGGAAACCCAGGGTGGCGCGGCCTTCATGCATGCCCATGCACACCACGCCCAGGTCGGGGATGGCGGCCGCATCGGAACCCGCATACGGGCTGGTGAGGGCAAAGCAGGGAATCTCGGTGCCGGCGGCTAATCGCGGCAGATAATGGTTTTTCTGTTCTTCGGTACCGTAATGCAACAGCAATTCGGCCGGCCCCAGCGAATTGGGCACCATCACGGTGACGGCCAGCGCCGAGCAGCGGCTCGACAATTTCATGACCACTTGCGAATGCATGTAGGCGGAGAATTGCTTGCCGCCGTATTGCTTGGGAATGATCATGCCGAGGAAACCTTGCGCCTTCAGGTAATCCCATGCCTGGGGCGGCAAGTCCTGCGCCTGCTGCGTTTCCCAGTCGTTGACCAGTTCGCACAGGCGCTCGACGTCGTGCTCGAGAAAGTGGCGTTCCTCGGCAGTCAGCGTGGCGCGGCCATAGGCCAGCAGCTTGGGCCAGTCGGGCTGGCCGGAAAACAGGTCCGCATCCCACCACGTGGTACCCGCCTCGAGGGCATCGCGTTCCGTGTCCGACATGGTCGGCAAGATGCGCTTGAACAAGGCCAGCAGGCGTGGGGTGAGCAGGGCGCGGCGCACGGGGCCGGGCGCAAACAGTAAAGCCAAGCCCAGCAGGGCCACCATCAGTATGATCGTCAGCATGCGATATCTCCCTGTGTAATAAGTACAGGGTAGGCCGATATGGCCGATGTTACTGTGCGGTACAGCGCATACGCACAACGCCAACCGCATGGGCTGGCGTTGTGGTGTGTGGTGTGTGGCGTGCGGCGTATTAACGTTGTGGAACGACAATCACCGTGTCGCCCGTCTTGCCCTTGGCGCCGTCGTCGCCCTTGGCGCCATCGTTGCCTTGAACACCATCGTTGCCTTGTGCGCCAGTGGCGCCCTTGGCGCCGTCATATCCGGCGGCACCGCTGTCGCCGGTCTGGCCCGTGGCGCCGGTCGCACCGGTCGCGCCAGCAGGGGCTTCAGCGCCGGTGGCACCCGTGGCGCCCGCAGGACCAGGCGTGCCGGCCGGGCCAGCGATGACTTGCACGACGGGTGGCGCTTCGCGCTGGCAAGCCGTCAAGGCAAGGGTAGAGGCGAGCGTGAGCAATATCAGGGTAGTTTTCATGATGCATCCTTTGGCAGTGTGCCGTGATGTACGGAACGGCTCGACGGCGTCGGGCGCAAGTTTCGCATGGCGGTGTGGCGGGGAGAGCTGGCCAGGTGGCCGTTGCGCCGTGTCGCGCAGGACGCTGGCGGCGGGAAGGGTGTGTGGTCTGCCTGCAGCATGGGCGCTTGGGCGGCCGCAGTCCGTACGTTTGCGTACACAGCGGTGGGACGGGGGAGGTTTTGTGCAAAGACAAACAAAAACGCCACCCGAAGGTGGCGTTTTTGAAAGATGCTGCTGAATTCTTGGTGGCCCGGGGCGGAATCGAACCACCGACACAAGGATTTTCAATCCTCTGCTCTACCGACTGAGCTACCAGGCCAAGGCGGCGAATTATAGCAGAAAGACTTTCCACCTGACCAGAGCTAGCTGTGTTCAAATGCAACAGATGGCCAAAACATGGTGTTTTGGCATCCTTGTATGAAGTGAAGGGATGTGGCAATGCAGCGACGTATTGGAGTGCAAGGCCTGGCGGTGGCGGGCTTGTTCGGTTTGTTGTGCGGCACGGCGCAGGCCGACGGGCTTGCCGATCTGAATGCGGCGCTGGCGCGCTTGCAGGGCCGGATGCCCATCAAGGCACAGGTCGAATCGAAATCCTGGCGCCGCGAGGGCGAGGGCAAGGCGGCGGAAGAGGATAGCGGCCAGGCGACTGTCACTGTCGAGGGCGGGCCGGCCGGCTTGCAAGTGCTTTACGGCAAGGATTTGCTGGCGAAAGTGGAGGCTGAGCAGCGCGCCAGGGTGAAGGATCCGAAGGTCAAGACGCCGATCGGCTTTGCGCTGGGGGAAATGAAGGCGACGGAGCTGCATTCCATGGTGTCGGCGGCCGATGCCCTGTCGCGCGAGATCGAGGAAGCCGTGTTCAGCAGCGAGAAGATGGATAGCTACAAGGGCAAGCCGGCGCGCCTGCTCAACTTTACCTTGTCGCTCGACAAGGTACCTGAGAAAGACCGCAAGTATGTGAAGAAGTTCGAAGGCGGCATCGAGGTGTGGATCGCCGCGGACGGCACGCCGCTGGCCAGCCATTTCCACTTTGACGTGAGCGGGCGCGCCTTTGTCGTCGTCAGCTTTACGCAGAAGTCGGACGAGACGCGCCAGTATGGCATCAGCGGCGACCATTTATTGTTGCTGCGCAAGGAGAGCAAGAATGCCACCTCGGGCGCAGGCGAGAAGGTCGAAAGCAAGATCGTCAAGACCCTGCAATTGCAGTCCTGACGCGTTGCTGAACCTCATAAGCCGCTGATCAGCGGCTTTTTCACATGGCGGCGCTGCCGCCCAGGGCGCTCTTTTGCAGCACGCAGCGCCCCGCTTCACAGGTGGCGCCCGGGTCCGTGACGATGGAGCAGGTCGACATCATGCCGTCCGCCTGCTGCTGCTTGCGGCTCGCCTCGGCTTGCGCCTGGGCCAATGCCTTGAGTTTCTTGCCGTCATTGCCCTTGCTGGACCAGGCCAGGTAGCGCTCGGGGCCGCCGCAAGCCTTGGCGCCGATGGCGATGGTCTGGCATTGCCGGGTAGAGTCGCAGGCGGCGGCGCCCACCTCCGCCTGGATTTGCGCCAGCAAGCCGGCATTGCCGGGGGCGGGCGGCGCATCATCTTGCGTGGGGGCGCTGCCGCAGGCGCTGGCGGCCAGCAGCAGGAAGCTGGCGCACGCGGCGCGCAGCAGTGGCAACAGGGAGGGGGAGGTTGGCGTTTGCATGTCCTCATCATGTGCCAGCCTTGCGTAAATGGCAAGCGCGATTCGCGCCAGGCCAGAACCTTGATCCCGGTCATTTTCCTTATTAACCAGTTAAAGTTAATATAAATCAACATCCAACCAGCGATGTACGGGTGGCAACCGGGCCGGCGCGCCGCATTCCCGCGCCGGCGCGCGCCGCCGATTCGGGAATGTTTCCAGGAGTAGACCATGCGCCGCACTTTTTCACCCTTCCTCTTCATCACCAGCCTGGCCTTCGGCGGCGTCCTGCATGCCGCGGAAAGGGAACCGATCCAGCCCATCACTGCCGCCAAGGTGGCCAATCCGGCCATGGTCGAGCTGGGCAAGAAACTGTTTTTCGATCCGCGCCTGTCGCGCTCGGGCTTTATCTCCTGCAACAGCTGCCATAACCTGAGCATGGGCGGCACGGACAATATCAAGACGTCGATTGGCCACAACTGGCAGCGCGGCCCCATCAATTCACCCACGGTGCTCAATTCCAGCCTGAACGTGGCGCAATTCTGGGATGGCCGCGCCAAGGATTTGCAGGAGCAGGCAGGCGGCCCCATCGCCAATCCCGGCGAGATGGCTTTTACGCACGAGCTGGCCATCGACGTGCTGGCCTCGATTCCCGCCTACCGCGCGGAGTTCCGGCACGTGTTTGGCCAGGATAAGCTGACCATCGAGCAAGTCACGCGCGCCATCGCTGCCTTTGAAGAGGTACTGGTGACGCCCGGTTCCCGCTTCGACCAATGGCTGTCGGGCAAGAAGAGCGCGCTGACGAAAGACGAGCTGGCCGGCTACCAGCTGTTCAAATCGAGCGGCTGCATCGCCTGTCATAACGGTCCCGCCGTGGGCGGCAATACCTTCCAGAAGATGGGCGTCGTCGAGCCGTACAAGACGGCGATGACGGCGCAGGGACGCTCGGCCGTGACGGGCAAGGATGCCGACCGTTTCAATTTCAAGGTGCCGACCCTGCGCAACGTGGAATTGACGTATCCCTATTTCCATGATGGCGAAGCGGCGACCCTGACGCAAGCCGTGGACGTGATGGGCCGTCTGCAGCTGGGCCGCACCTTCACGCCCGACGAAAACGCGAAGCTGGTGGCCTTCCTGAAGACGTTGACGGGCAAGCAGCCGCACATCGTGCTGCCGATCCTGCCGCCATCGTCCGACACGACGCCGCGGCCGGTGCCGTTTGACTGAGTGAGCCGAGCATAAAAAATGCCCGCATACCGCGGGCATTGAGCTTACTTCAGCGTACGCTGGAACAACTGATAAATCCTGCGGTATTCGTCATACCACGCTTCCGGCTGCACGAAGCCGTGGCGCTCCATCGGGTAGCTGGCCATTTCCCAGTTATCCTTCTTGAGCTCGATCAAGCGCTGCGACAGGCGCACGGAATCCTGATAAAACACGTTGTCGTCGATCATGCCGTGGGCGATCAGGAGGTTGCCCGTCAGCTTGTCCGCGTATTCGATCGGCGACGAAATTTTGTACGCCTGTGGATCGACGTCCGGCGTGTTCAGGATATTCGCCGTGTATTCGTGGTTGTAGGTGGTCCAGTCCGTCACGGGACGCAGGGCGGCACCGGACTTGAAGATTTCCGGCGCGCGCATCAGGGCCATCAGGCTCATGAAGCCGCCATAGCTGCCGCCATAGATGCCCACGTTGCGGATGTCGCCCTGGTGCTGTTGAGCCAGCCAATTGGCGCCGTCGATGAAATCTTCCAGTTCCGGGTGGCCCATCTGGCGGTAGATGGCCGTTCGCCAGGCGCTGCCGTAGCCGAGCGAGGCGCGGTAGTCGACGTCGAGCACGATATAGCCCTGTTCCACCAGCAGGTTGTGGAACATCTGTTCGCGGAAATACACGGGATAGCGTTCGGTGACGTTTTGCAGGTAGCCGGCGCCATGCGCGAACATGACGATCGGATAGCGCTTGCCCGCTTCCAGCTGCGCCGGGCGGTACAGCTTGGCCCAGATCGGCGCCGCGCCATGCGTGGATGGCACTTGCACCAGTTCCGGCATGATCCAGTGGCGCGCCTTGAAGGCGTCGCTGCGCGTATCGGTCAGGATACTGGCCTTGCCGCCCGCAACGGCAACGGTTGCCAGCTGGGCCGGCATATAGCTGGTGGAATAGCGCAGCAGCAGCTTGCCGTTATCGGGCGACAGGCCGAAGTTTTCCACGCCTTTCAATCTGGTGATTTCGCGCGCGCCGCCATCTTTCGCCGTGCTGGCGCACACCTCATACGTGCCGGGTGCCTGCCGGTTGCACATGAAATAGGCATGCTTGCCGTCGCGGCTCCATTCGACGGCGCTCACTTCCCATTTGCCTTGCGTCAATGCGCGTGCCGGGGCCGCGCCCGTCTTCGTGTACAGGTGGGCGTAGCCGCTTTCCTCGGACAGATACCACAGGGTGGCATTGTCGGGCAGCCAGCCGAATTCGTCGGCGCGGCGGTTGACCCAGGCCGTGTCGCTGATGCGGTGCACGGGCACCAGGGCGGCGTTGGCCAGGTCGACGTTGGCGAGCCAGCCGTCCTTGTTGTCGATGGCGCGGATGCGCACGGCGGCCTTGCTGCCGTCATCGGTCCAGGCGATGCCGTCGCGCTGGGCGTCGATGCGCACGGCACGGTTGCCTTTCAGGGGCGGCAGCTTCTGTTCGGCGCGCAGGGCGGCCAGCGGATCGGTGGCGATGCCGGGCAGGCTGTCAAAGGCGATTTCGCGCACCTGGCCCGTGCGCAGGTCGGCCAGTTTCAGGCTTTGCGCGATCGGCATGTTGCGGCCCACGCGCGTGCGCTCGTCGTCCGCTTCCGGGTAGCCCGTTTCCGTCACGTAGCGGGCCAGTTTGCCCAGCTTGCCTTTTTCGGCCGCCTTGTCCTGCGTGACGAACAGCAGCCAGCGGCCGTCCGGCGACAGGGCGCTGCCGGAAATGGTGACTTTCTCGCCCAGGTAGATCGGTTCCGGCGCGCGCGTGGCGTCCAGGCGGCGCTCTTCGTGGCGGCGTTCGCGGCTCGCGTCGCGGTCTTCCTTCTGACGCGCCAGGTTGACGATCAGGCGCAGCTGCAATTCGCGCAGGGCGTCCGCTTCCGGCTTGGCGTCCGGGTCCTTGGCCGCGCGCAGCAGGGCGACGGGGGCGCTCAGGCGATCAACGCGGCTCCAGCTGAACCAGTCGGTGCCGCTGCGGTATTGCACGGCGGCGCCGTCGGCGGAATATTGCGGGTCGCTGATGGCCGTGACGCCGCGCGTGATTTGCGTCAAGGCGCCGTTTTTCAGGTCGCGCTCGAACAGGTCGCCGTTGCGCAGCAGGATGGCGCGCGTGCCGGCCCGGTTGACCACCATCTGCTGGCCATCGAGGTTGGCCAGCTGCGCATCGTCGACCTTCTTGCCGCTATTGAGTTTGGCGCTGGCGCCTGGCAATTGATACGTGTCGCGCAAGGGCGAGCCGAGGCGTTTCTGCTTGTAGTAGAGCTGGCCATTCCAGCCCCACCATGCCGCTTCGACAGGCGTGCCGATCCAGTCGGGATCGGCCATGGCCTGGTCCAGCGTGATCGGCGTGGGGGCGGCGGTGGTGGAGGGGGCCGCATGGACGGCGGGCAGGGCGGCGGCCAGCAGGGTGAGGAGCAGGGGACGGGCCAACAGGGGGAGAACCAGACGCATCGGGGATCGCTTTAATAAAAGGGGATGGTGAAGGTACAGGCTATGAGGCCGGTATTCTAGCGGAGGAGTTTCGTGCAGGAAATGTCGGAAAGCTAAGCCTGACGTCGGGCCAGCCAGGCGAGAAAGTCATCGAGCGGCATCGGCCGCGCATACAGGTAGCCCTGCAAGCCGTCGCAATCGTGGGCGACCAGGAAGTCGGCCTGCTCCTGCGTTTCTACGCCTTCGGCTACCACGCGCAAGCCCAAGTGGCGCGCCATGGCCAGTATCGCCTGCACGATGGCCGTGTCGCGTGGCGTGGCGTCGATGAAGCGCTTGTCGATCTTGAGTTCGTACAGCGGCATCGAGGTCAGGTAGGCGAGGCTGGAATAGCCGGTGCCGAAATCGTCGATGGAAAAGCGGATGCCGAGCCCGGCCAGTTCGCGCATGCGCGCCAGCGAGGCGTCGCGCTGGTCGATCAGCAAGCCTTCCGTCAGTTCCAGGATCAGGGCAGCGGCCGGCGTGCCGTGTTCGGCCAGCGCCGCCTGCACGCGGGAAGCGAAATCGGGCTGGCGAAACTGGGCCGGACTGACGTTCACGGACAGGGCGACGGGTTGACCGGCCTGCGCCAGCAGGCTGGCGGCGCGGCACGCTTCGCGCAGGGCCCAGTGCCCCAGCCTGACGATCAGGCCCGATTCCTCGGCGAGGGGAATGAAGGCGCCGGGCGCGATGTAGCTGCCGTCCGGCTGCGGCCAGCGCATCAGCAGTTCGGCGCCCGTCACGCGGCCATGGCGGTCGACCTGCGGCTGCACGTGCAGGCGCAAGTCGCCCAGGGAGAGGGCGCGCGCCAGCGCCCGTTCCAGGGTCAGGCGGCGCTCCACGCCCGCCTGCATGGCCGCTTCAAAGAAGGCGATGCCGTTGCGCCCCTCCGCCTTGGCGCGGTACATGGCGATGTCCGCTTCGCGCAGCAGGTCGTGCGCCTGCTGGCCCGCTTTCGGCAGCAGGGTCACGCCGATGCTGGCGCTGCAATGATAGGACTGCCCATCGATCTCGAAGTCGCGCGCGATGGCGGCGCGGATTTTCTCGGCCACCTGGGCCGCGGCGCGGGCGGCGCTGTCCAGGTCCTCGGCCAGGTGCGCCAGCAGCACGACGAATTCGTCGCCGCCGATGCGCGCCACCGTGTCGGCTTTGCGCATCAGCTGCGCCAGCCGTTCGCCGGCCAGGCGCAGCAGCGCGTCGCCGGTGGCGTGGCCGCGCGCGTCGTTGATGTGCTTGAAGTGGTCGAGGTCGATGAACATCAGCGCGCTGATGCTATGGCCGCGCGGCGCGGCGGCCAGCAGGTGGCCGATGCGGTCCATCAACAGGCGCCGGTTGGGCAGGCCCGTCAGCACGTCGTAGAAGGCCAGGCGGTGGATGTCCGCTTCCGATTTCTTGCGCTCGTCGATCTCGCGCTCGACGGCCACCCAGTGCGTCTGCCTGCCATCGGCATCCGTGAACGGCACCAGCTCCGCTTCAACCCAGTACGCCTTGCCGGCCTTGTTGTAATTGAGCAATTCCGCGCGTGCCGGCTGGGCGCTGGCCATGGCCGCGGCGATGCGCGCCAGTTCGTCCGCATCGGTGGCCGGGCCGTGCTGGAACAGCAGGCTGCGGCCCAGCACCTCGGCGCGCGCATAGCCGCTGCTGCGCTCGAAGGCGTCGTTGACGAAGATGATGCGCGTGGCCGGCACCGCGCCGGGGCTGGGCGGTGCGGCGGCCACTTCGGCGATCATCACCATGTCGTTCAGACGCGCGACGGCCGTGGCCGTCAAGCGCAGCTCCGCATTGAGCGCCGACAGGACGACGCTGCTGTGTTCCAGCGACAGCGCGCTGGCCTGCAGGCGGTCCAGCGCGTGCTCCAGGTGGCGCAGCAGGAAAGCGCAGGACAGGGTCAGCACGGCCGCGATGAACAGGTAGTTCAAGGCGATGATCAGCGCGCGCAGCACGGGCGAGTTGGGCACGCCGTGCATGTGCAGGGCCACGTCCGGATGCAGGCCCAGCACGAACAGGGTCAGCGCAGTCAGCGCCAGACCCCACAGGGCCGGTAGCATGCCCAGCAGCAGGGCGGCCAGCACGGGGATGACCATCATGTAGATCTGGCTGATGGGGCCGATTTTCAGTAGCAGGCCGACGCCGACGATGTAGGCGATCAACAGGAATTGCGCCACCCGCCAGCGGTAGGGCGTTGCCCGCCAGTACCAGATGGCAGCGACCCAGGCGATGGCCAGCACGTCGAGGATGACTATGGACCAGATAGCTTCGCGCGCGGCCAGCAGGGCGCTGGGAATGGCCGTGAGGATGCCCAGCACCAGCACCACCTGGAGCAGGCGCGCAAAAATCTGGCCGCGCCAGTGCGCGAGATCGTTCGACGCCGCCACGCTGCCGTCCTTTCACCAGGGAACTGTGTTGCCGAGCTGAACAGTATGCAAAAATATTACGCGCTATCGTTCAACATGTCATCTTGATCATTCGGCATGATTGCCCGGCCGGGCTTCTTGCCATGGGCGAAAAAAAACGCCAGCTTCAAAGCTGGCGTTGCAGGCGGTGCGTGTGGCGCTTATTTCTTGGGTGCGCTCAGGCATTCTTTCATGAAGGCCTTGCGGGCGTCGCCCTTCATGTCCTTGGCGTCGGCATTGCATGCCTTCATCTTGTTTTGCTGCGTCATGGCCGGTGCCGGCTTGGCGCTCAGGCACTCCTTCATGAAGGCCTTGCGTTCATCGCCTTTCTTGCCGGCGGCGTCCGCATTGCAGGTGGTCATCTTCGACTGTTGCGCCGTCTTGGCGGCGGGCGCCGCTTCCGGTGCGGCGGCAAAGGCGGTGCTGGCAAACGCGGCGGCGATGCAGAGGGCGATTAATTGTTTCATGGCAAATCCTTGTAGACGCAGACGATGGAAGGGGACATGCAACCGGCAGGGAATGGCCGATATGCAGAACGTAACTAACTATATGACATTTATCAACAAAATTTCCACACGAGTGTGTCTTTTTGTTACTGCCGGACGCCAGGCGTCGACCGGCTGGCCCGGGCCGCCATCTTGCGGCAGTGAGCGCGCCGTTTTTTGCTATGCTAGCGTCTTTCCACCGGCCGATGCCGCAGCCTTGGCCGGCGCACCCTCAATACGGAGTAGTTATGGTCTCGTTGCAAGAGCAGTTTTTAAAGGCCGGCCTGGTCGACAAGAAGAAGGTCAAGCTGGCCAACCAGGACAAGAGCAAGCAGAAAAAGGACGAGCGCAAGAGCGGCACGCAAAGCGTCGACGAAGTGCGCCTGGCCGCGCTCGAGACCCAGCGCAAGAACGCGGAACGCGCGCGCGAACTGAACGCCCAGCGCGACGCGGCCGCCAACCAGAAGGCCATCGTGGCGCAGATCGCGCAAATGGTGCAAAAGAACCGCCAGAGCAAGGGCAACAACGGCGACGTGCCGTATAACTTTACATTTAATAACAAGATCGAGCGCATCTACGTGACGGCCGCCGTGCAAGCCCACCTGGTGGCGGGCCGCCTGGTGATCGTCTGCCTGGGCGGCGCCGTGGAACTGGTGCCGCGCATCATCGCCGACAAGATCGCCGAACGCGATCCCGCCATCGTCGTGCGCGTGAAACAGGCCAGCACGGAAGTGGACGAGGACGATCCGTATGCGGCGTTCCAGATTCCCGATGATTTGATGTGGTAAGAGGGTGTTTGCCCGGCGCTGACGGCGCCGGGGAGTAATGGCGGGCCGGAAGCGGCCCGTTTTTGTGTGTGGCGCATACACGGCGCCACAAACAAAAACGCCACCCGAAGGTGGCGTTTTTGAACGTGAAACGAATTCTTGGTGGCCCGGGGCGGAATCGAACCACCGACACAAGGATTTTCAATCCTCTGCTCTACCGACTGAGCTACCAGGCCAAGGTGGCGAATTATAGCAGACCAAAACGCGAATGCAAGAGCTGGCGGTGACTTTTCCCGGATTTCTTGCAGCTACGGATCGTTAATTGCCTGTGGCGCAAATATGATTTGATATAAACGGTATTTTTCTCAACAAAGGATGGGCGCATAGTGTGGTCATCGAAATTTATTTGAGAGGACCGCCGCATGAACGCCACACCCCAACACACTGCCATCCCTGAAATCGGCCTGGGCACTTTCCGCCTGCAAGGCCAGGTCGTCATCGATTCCGTCACTACGGGCCTGGATGTCGGCTACCGCCATATCGACACGGCGCAAATCTACGGCAATGAAGCCGAAGTGGGCCAGGCAATCGCCGCCAGCGCCGTCCCGCGCGACGCGCTGTTCGTCACCACCAAGATCTGGATCGAGAACCTGCAGCGCGACAAACTGATTCCCAGCCTGAAGGACAGCCTGCACAAGCTGCAGCTGGAACAGCTGGATTTGACGCTGATCCACTGGCCATCGCCGCAGGACGCGATTCCCGTGGCCGAATACATGGCGGCGCTGGCGGAGGCCAAGGCACAGGGGCTGACCAAGGCCATCGGCGTATCGAATTTCACGAACGCGCAGCTGCGGCAAGCCATCGATACGGTGGGCGCGGCAGAAATCGCCACGCAGCAGATCGAGATCCACCCGTTCCTGCAAAACCGCAAGGCCATCGATTTTGTGTGCAGCCAGGGCATCCACATCACGGCCTACATGCCGCTCGCGTATGGCAAGGTGATGGTGGACCCCGTGATTGCGGCCATCGCCGCGAAGCACGGCGTGACGCCGGCGCAGGTGGCCCTGAGCTGGTCGCTGCAGCAGGGCTTTGCCGTGATCCCGTCGTCGACGAAACGCGCCAACCTGGAAGCCAACCTGCATTTCCAGCGCATCACCCTGTCGCCGGACGAGATGGCGCAGATGGCGACCCTGGAACGGGGCGAACGCCTGGCCAACCCGGACGGCCTGGCGCCGCAGTGGGATTGAGATGGGCGCCATGACAAAGCTGGGGCAGGGCGGTTTCAGCATCGGCCTGGAACTGCCGCTCGATAATGACTGGTCGTCCACGGGGCGCCAGGCGAATGCGGCATCCGGCCGCGTGCCGGGCGAACCTGACCTGAAACGGCATGCGGCGCTGGCGAAGCTGGCCGACCGCCTGGGCTTTCGGGCGCTGTGGCTGCGCGACGTGCCCCTGTACGACCCGTCGTTCGGCGACGCGGCCCAGGTCTTCGAGGTATTTACGTACCTGGGCTACCTGGCCGGCATCACCGGGAACATCTTGCTGGGCACGGCCGCCGTGGTGCTGCCGCTGCGCGAGCCCGTGCTGACGCTAAAAGCGGCGGCCAGCGTGGACCAGTTGAGCGGCGGGCGTTTGCTATTGGGCGTGGCCAGCGGCGACCGGCCCGTCGAATATCCCGTGTTTGGCCGCGATTTCGAACAGCGCGGCGCCGCCTTCCGCGAGCAGGTCGCCATGCTGCGCGACTGGGGCGAGACGCGTCTGCCGCCCGGCATCCGTTTGCTGCCCAAGCCGGCCGCGCCCTTGCCCCTGCTGGTGGCGGGCCTGGCGCAGCAGTCGCCCGCGTGGATCGGCGCGCAGATGGATGGCTGGCTCGCCTATCCTGGCACGCCGGACGACCATGCGCGGCGCTCGGCGCAATGGCGCGCCGTGGCCGGAGAGAACAAGCCGTATGTCAGCTTCATCCACCTGGACCTGGACGAAGATCCGAACCTGCCGCTGCAGCGTTTTCGTTTCGGCGGACGCACGGGGCGCGAGGGCCTGATCGCGGAGCTGCACGCCATGCGGGCGGCCGGCGTGCGGCATATCGGCCTGCAACTGCGGCAGAACCGCCGCCCGCTGGCCGAGACGATGCAGGAGATCGCGGACCACGTGCTGCCCGTCTTTCATGGCGCCGCTTGATCTGGAGCACGCGTCCTGTACTTCCGGAGTATCTGAAAAGGGTGGGGCAAACGCTATAATGGCCGCATGAACAGTCCCACTCCCCCTACCATGCGGCGCTTCATGCATAGCCACAGCGACGTTTGCATCGTCGGCAATGGCGCCATCGCGAAAACCACGGCGCTGGCGCTTGCCCAGGCAGGACAAAGCGTCACCCTGTTATCCCCGGTGAGCCCGCCCGCCCCCGCTTCGGCCGCCATGCCGGTCGACGCCAGCTGGGACGTGCGCGTGTATGCGCTCAATAATACGGCGCACCAGTTGCTGTCGTCGCTGAAGGTGTGGGGCGCGCTCGCGGCCGACAGGGTGGCGCCCGTTGACGCCATGCTGGTCAACGGCGATGGCGCGCAGGCGGGCGGACTCGGTTTCGACGCCTACGGCGCCCATGTGGGCACGCTGGCGTGGATCATCGAAGACCGCAACCTGGGCCAGGCACTGGACGCCGCCCTCAAGTTCGCGCCGAACGTCAGCGTGCTGCAGGGCCGGGCCAGCCGCCTGGAATGGACGAATGATTCGGCCATCGTGCACCTCGATGGCGGCGACACCATCACCTGCGCGCTGGTGGTGGGCGCGGACGGCGCCCAATCGTGGGTGCGGGGACAGTGCGATATCGGCCTCGATTACCGCTCGTATGGCCAGCGCGGCGTGGTCAGCAACTTCGCCTGCGAAAAGCCGCACCATGGCGCCGCCCACCAGTGGTTCACGGGCAGCGAAGGCATCGTCGCCCTGCTGCCGCTGCCGGGCGACCGCGTTTCGCTGGTCTGGTCGGCGCCCGATGCGCTGGCCGATACCTTGATGGCCGAATCGGCCGATGCCCTGGCCGCGCGCCTGGCCGCCTACTGCCACGACAAGTTGGGCAAACTCACGCCGTTGCAGCCGGAACTGGTGCGCGCCTTCCCATTGACCCTGATGCGCCCGCACGCCATGGTGGCGCCGCGCGTGGCCCTGGTCGGCGACGCCGCCCATGTGGTGCACCCGATGGCCGGCCACGGCATGAACCTCGGCTTTGCCGACGTGGCGCAGCTGGTCAAGACGATCAGCGAACGCGAAGCGCACCGCGGCATCGGCGACGAGCGCGTGCTGGCCCGCTATGCGCGCGCGCGCAAGGAAGACGTGCTGCTGATGCAGCTGGCCACCGATGGCCTGGCGCGATTATTTGGCGCCGATCTGGAACCGTTGCGCGTGGTTCGCAATTTGGGATTAAACTTGCTGGATAAATTACCGGCCCTGAAGCGGAAAATGATTGCGCACGCATTGGGACATCAGTAAATATCAGCGAATCTTAAGATATCGCTGGATAATGGCAGCAGTGAAAATTCAAGGTCGCCGCAGCTGGTCTGCGGCGCTCGTTTTATTAAAGAGATAACGGTGCCGGGCCCCCTGCCAGTTTCGCCGGGCGTTACAAGTGGAGAAGTGATAGTGATAAAAATGAGCAGAATCGCATTGGTACTGGCCTCGGGCCTGATGATGTCGTGCGCCGGCGCGGAAACGCCGACGGAAGCGAACATCAAAAAGCTGATCGAGCCGCGCCTGGGCGAAGGCGCCAAGGTCGATTCCGTCAAGGAAACGCCGTATGGCGGCCTGTACGAAGTGCGCACCGGCGGCGATATCCTGTACACGGACAAAGCCGCGCAATACCTGTTCGTCGGCCACGTCTTCGACGCCAAGACGTCGCAAGACCTGACCAAGGTGCGCCTGGATGAAGTCAATCGCATCAAGTTCTCCGACTTGCCGCTCGATTCCGCCATGAAGACCGTCAAGGGCAATGGCAAGCGTGTGATCGCCGTGTTCGAAGATCCGAACTGCGGCTATTGCAAGCGTTTCCGCCAGAATGCGCTGAAGGAAATCGACAACGTCACCGTCTACACCTTCATGTACAACATCCTGTCGCCCGATTCCATCGTCAAGTCGCGCAATGTCTGGTGCGCCCAAGACCGCAACAAGGCCTGGGATGACTGGATGTTGAACGGCAAGGCGCCGGCCACGGTGGCCGCCACCTGCGCCAACCCGCATGAAAAAATCCTGGCCCTGGGCCAGCAATTGCGCGTCTCGGGCACGCCGGCCATCTTCTTTGCCGACGGCAGCCGCATTCCGGGTGCAGTCGATGCGAAGACGCTGGAACAGAAATTCTCGACCATTAAGTAATCCGGGCTGTCGCCAGGAAGGCTGGACGGCGCGCCCTCGCAGGGCGCGCTTTTTTTTTGCACTTTTTTCCGCTGTCGTATCATCAAGTGTTGTTTGTAGACGCCATAACAATCCAAAAAAGGGGAAGCAGCAGATGATTACCTTGAATATCAACGGACGCGACGCGCAAGTCGACGCCGATCCATCCACGCCCATCCTGTGGGCGCTGCGCGACAACCTGAACATGACGGGCACCAAGTTCGGTTGCGGCGCGGCCCTGTGCGGCGCCTGCACGGTGCACCTCGACGGCCAGCCGATCCGCTCCTGCATCACGCCGATTTCCTCGGTCGGCGCACAAAAGATCACCACCATCGAAGCGATGGAAAACGACCAGGTGGGCAAGGCCGTGCAGGCGGCGTGGGTGCGCCACGACGTGCCGCAATGCGGCTACTGTCAAAGCGGCCAGGTGATGAGCGCCACGGCTCTGCTGCGCACCAACAAGGCGCCCAGCGATGCCGACATCGACGGCGCCATGAGCGGCAATATCTGCCGCTGCGGCACCTATCAACGGATCCGCGCAGCCATCAAGGACGCGGCCAAGACCCTGGCCTGAGGAGAGCGACATGCGTATCGAATGGTTGAATCAGGAAGCATTGCAGCATGGCGGGGTGACCCTGGGCGCGGCGCTGGCATCGGTTCCGCTGGACGTGATGGATGGCGTCTCGCGGCGCGGTTTCATGAAGGCCGGCGCGGCGGCTGGCGGCGGCTTGATGCTGGGCTTTTTCCTGCCCGGCGCCGGCAAGCTGGCGATGGCGGCCGATGCCTCGCCCGCCAAGCCCGTATATGCGCCGAACGCCTTTTTGCACATCGCGCCAGATAACACGGTGACGGTGCAGGTGAACCGGCTGGAATTTGGCCAGGGCGTGCAAACGAGCCTGCCCATGCTGATCGCCGAGGAGCTCGACGCCGACTGGAGCATGGTGCACGGCGCCCTGGCGCCGGCCGGCGAGCAGTACAAGGATGCCGCCTACGGCATGCAGATGACTGGCGGCTCGGGCAGCATCGCCCATTCGTTCACGCAGTACCGTGAAATCGGCGCCAAGGCGCGCGCCATGCTGGTGGGCGCCGCTGCCGCGCAGTGGAAAGTCAGTCCCGAGCAGGTGCGCGCCGCCAAGGGCGTGCTGTATGGCCCCGGCGGACAAAAGGCGACGTATGGCGAGTTTGCCGACGCGGCCATGCGCCAACCCGTGCCCGCCAGCGTCAAGCTGAAGGATCCGCGCGACTTTGCCATCATCGGCAAACCCGTGAAACGCCTGGACGCCGTCGCCAAGTCCACGGGTAAGCAGCAGTTCGGCATCGACTTCAAGCCGCCGGGCGCGAAAGTGGCCATGGTGGCGCGTCCGCCGGTGTTTGGCGCGAAGGTGGCGAAGTTCGACGCCAGCAAGGCCAAGGCCGTCAAGGGCGTGCTCGAGGTGCTGGAAGTCAAAACCGACCGTGGCGGCAGCGGCGTGGCCGTCATCGCCGACGGCTACTGGCCCGCCAAGCAGGGGCGCGATGCGCTGGTGATCGAGTGGGATACGAGCGCCGTGGAAAAGGTCAGCAGCGACAAGCAGCTGGCCGCCTTCAAGGCGCTGGCGAAAACGCCGGGCACCATCGCCAAGCCTGCCGACATGGGCAAGCTGGCCAAGGCACCGAAAAAAATCGAAGCCGTCTACGAATTTCCCTACCTGGCGCACGCGCCGATGGAGCCGCTCAACTGCGTCGTCGACCTGCAGGCCGACAAATGCACGATGTGGGTGGGCTCGCAATTCCAGACGGGCGACCAAGCGGCCATCGCGGCTACGTCCGGCCTGAAACCCGGGCAGGTGACCCTGCACACGATGATGGCCGGCGGCGGCTTTGGCCGGCGCGCCGTGCCCTCGTCCGACTATGTGGTCGAAGCCGTCAACGTCGCCAAGGCATACCGGGCGGCGGGCAAGAGCGGTCCATTAAAGCTGATGTGGAGCCGCGAGGATGACATCAGGGGCGGCTACTACCGGCCGTCGCACGTGCACCGCGCGCAGATCGGCCTCGACGCCAAAGGGAACATCCTCGCCTGGGATCACACCATCGTGGGCCAGTCCATCATGGCCGGCACGCCGTTCGAAGCCTTCATGGTGAAAAATGGCGTTGACGGCACCATGGTCGAAGGCATGGGCGAGCCGTACACCCTGCCGATGAAACTGTCCGTGCACACGGCCAAGGCAAACGTGCCCGTGCTGTGGTGGCGCTCCGTCGGCTCGACGCACACGGCCTTCGTCATGGAAACCCTGATCGACGAGGCGGCGCACGTGGCGAAGATGGACCCCGTCGCCTACCGCAAGCAGTTGATCGACGCCAAGCACACGCGCCATATCGCCGCGCTGGACCTGGCCGTGGCCAAGTCCGGCTATGGCAAGAAGAAGCTGCCGAAAGGGCAGGCCTGGGGCGTGGCCATGCATGAATCGTTCAATTCCGTGGTCGCCTACGTGGTAACGGCTTCCGTGGTGGAAGGCGCGCCCAAGCTGCACCAGGTGTGGGCGGGCGTGCATTGCAACCTGGCCGTCAACCCCTTGACGATCGAGGCGCAAGTGCAGGGCGCCGCGCTGATGGCGCTGGGCATGACCATTCCCGGCGCCGCCATTACGCTCAAGGATGGCGTGGTGGAGCAGCAGAACTTCGGCGACTACCCCGTGCCGCGCATGCCCGACATGCCCGTGATCGAGGTGCACCTGGTGCCGTCGGGCGATGCGCCGACGGGCATGGGCGAGCCGGGCGTGCCGCCGCTGGCGCCCGCCTTCGCCAACGCGCTGTTCGCCCTGACGGGCAAGCGCCTGCGCAAGCTGCCGTTCGACCTGGCGGCCGCATGACGGCAGCTGTTTTTTGAGTACGGTCGGCATCCTGCTGGCAGCTGGAAGGGGACGCAGGTTCGACCCTTCCGGCGTGCAGAACAAATTATTGCAGCCCTTGACGGAAGGCCCGCATGCGGGCTTGCCGGTGGTGGCGGCCGCCGCAAAGTCCATGCTGGCGGCCTTGCCGCGCGTGCTGGCCGTGGTGCGCGCCGACGACATGCAGGTGGCGCGCGCGCTTGGCGCGCTGGGCTGCGAGGTGCGCGTCTGCCATGATGCCGACACGGGCATGGCCGCCTCGCTTACCTGCGCCATCGACTACGTGCGCGGCGCGCCGGGCTGGCTGATCGCCCTGGGCGACATGCCTTGGGTGGAAGCGGCTACAATCGCCGCCTTGTCGCACGCCATCGGCGATGGCGCGCGCATCGCCGTGCCCGTGTTCCAGGGCCGGCGCGGCAATCCTGTCGCCTTCAGTGCCTTTCACTTGCAGCTGCTGCTGGCGCTCGATGGCGACCAGGGCGCGCGCAGCATCGTCCACAACCATGCCGTGTGCGAAGTGACAGTGGACGACAGCGGCATCTTGCGCGATATTGATACACCTGACGATTTGTAAGGCGGGACAGTGGCGCTCCCGGGAAGACAAGCCAGACACGAGGAAAACATGAAGAAAGCACCGACTAAAAAAATCATCGCCAAGGCGAGCGGCAAAGCCCCAAGCAAAGCCGCGGCGAAAACCGCAGTGAAAACCGCACCGGCCGCCGGCATCATCTACAGCATCGCCGCTGCCGACCTGGCCGGCCACATGTTCAAAGTGACGTTGACCGTCAAGTCGCCGGCCGCCATCGGCCAGGTCTTGTCCTTGCCGGCCTGGATCCCGGGTAGCTACATGATCCGCGAATTTTCGCGCAACATCGTCAGCATCCGCGCCGAGTCCGAAGGCAAGGCCGTGGCGCTGACCAAGCTGGACAAACATTCGTGGCAAGCCGCCCCGTGCAAGGGCCCGTTGACCGTCGAATATGACGTGTATGCTTGGGATCTGTCCGTGCGCGCCGCGCACCTGGACCAGAACCACGGCTTCTTCAACGGCACCAGCGTGTTCCTGCGCGTGCTGGGCCAGGAATCCGACGCCCATGAAGTGCACATCGTGCAGCCGAAGGATGCGGCCTGCAAGACGTGGAAAGTGGCCACCACCCTGCCGGAACTGAAAGCGAAGCGCTATGGTTTCGGCAGCTACCAGGCAGCCAACTACGATGAGCTGATCGACCACCCGGTGGAGATGGGCGACTTCGCGCTGGCCACCTTCACCGCGCATGGCGTGCCGCACGATATCGTCGTTACTGGCAAGGTGCCGAACCTGGACCTGGACCGTCTGTGCCGCGACTTGAAAGCCATCTGCGAAACGCAGATCGCCTTCTTCGAGCCGAAGACCAAGAAAGCGCCGATGGACCGCTACGTGTTCATGACCATGGCCGTCGGCGACGGTTACGGCGGCCTGGAACACCGCGCCTCGACGGCGCTGATCTGCGCGCGCGCCGACTTGCCGACGACGGCGTCAGACAGCACGGAAATCGGCGACGGCTACCTGAAATTCCTGGGCTTGTGCAGCCACGAGTACTTCCATACTTGGAACGTCAAGCGCATCAAGCCGGCCGCCTTTGCGCCGTACAACCTGCAGGCGGAAAGCTATTCGCCGCTGCTGTGGCTGTTCGAAGGCTTCACCAGCTATTACGATGACCTGATGCTGGTGCGCGCGGGCCTGATCGACGAGGCGGCCTATTTCAAATTGCTCGGGAAAACCGTCAACAGCGTCTTGCGCGGCAGCGGCCGCACCAAGCAAAGCGTGGCCGATTCCAGCTTTGACGCCTGGGGCAAGTACTACCGCCAGGATGAAAACGCGCCGAACGCCATCGTCAGCTACTACACCAAGGGTTCGCTGATCGCGCTGGCTTTCGACCTGACGCTGCGCAGCAAGACGAATGGAGAGAAATCGCTGGATGACGTGATGCAGGCGCTGTGGCAGCGCTATGGCCGCGATTTCTACAAGGGCAAAGCGCGCGGCGTGACGCCGGCGGAAGTCGAAGCCCTGTTCGACGAGATTTCCGGCATGCGCATGAAACCGTTCTTCGAGCGCTACATCCGCGGCACGGACGACGTGCCGCTGGCGCGCCTGCTGGCGCCATTCGGCGTGAAATACAGCGACGCGCGCAAGGCGGAAAAGGCCAGCCTGGACGTCAACCTGGGCCGCGACGGCAACGACGCCCGGCTGGCGCAGGTGCACCAGGGCGGCGCTGCCCACCTGGCTGGCCTGTCGGCGGGCGACGTGCTGGTGGCCATCGATGGCTTGCGCGTGACGGGCAACCCGGCCAACCTCGACGTTTTGCTGGGCCGCTATGCGGTGGGCGCCAAGGTGGCGGTGCACGCTTTCCGCCGCGACGAGCTGATGACGTTTGCGGCCGTGCTGCAAGGCGACCGCGTACCGGGTGTCAGTTTGACCCTGCTGCCGGCGCCAAAGAAAGCCGCGGGACCGAAGCGCCCTAGCGCGGCATGATGCGGTTTGTCATGCAGTAGGACAGAAAACCGGCCAGTACTGGCCGGTTTTTTATTGCAAGTAGCAATTTCTTAAATGCAACTAACTCACCAACATTGGCGGCTTGCCATCATATTTACCGTAAATGAACTAATTTTTCTTTAACTAAACTAAAATTGCCGAACTGCTTCTTTTAGATCGTGCCCAACGTGCAAACCCTCGATCCGCGAACGATCATGCTGATGACGACCCTGATGTGCGGGGCGATGAGCATCGTCATGTTCTCGGTGTATCGCAGTTTCCGGCGCGAGGTGCATGGCCTGGGGCATTGGGCGGCCGGTTTGCTGTTGCTGGTGTGCGCGTCGCTGCTGTTCGGCAGCCGCGAGGTGCTGCCGCCGGCATTGTCCATGATCGCGGCAAACGCGGCGCTGGTGGCCGGCATCGGCCTGTCGATGCTGGGCACGGAGACATTCTTTGGCCTGGCACCCAGCCGACGCGCCTATCTGCTGATACTTGCCCTGGCTATTGCCGGCAATAGCTGGTGGCTGCTGGTGCGCCCTGACTTCTCGGCGCGCGTGGCGGTCTTCTCCCTGCTGGTCTTCCTGTTTTATGCGCGCCAGGTGCAACTGGTGTGGCGCCATGGCGAACGCCATTTCTCGAGCTTGTTCTTTGGCGCGCTGATGCTGATGCAGGCCGTCGTGGTGCTGGTGCGTGGCGTGTCTGCATTGCTGCATGGTGGCGCCAGCGTGAATCTGACGGTGGCCGGCACGCCGGCCGGCATCTATCTGGCGGTCGCCAATTTCATGGCGCTGCTGCTGACGGTGGGCTTCATGACGGTGGCGACGCGCCACCTGCAGCAGATACTGGAGCGCCGCTCGACCCACGATCCGCTGACGCAGGTGCTGAACCGGCGCGGCTTTGGCGATGCCTATGCGCGCGAAATTGGCAATCTGCGGCGCCGCGGTCTGCCGCTGACGCTGCTCAGCATCGACCTCGATTACTTCAAATTGATTAATGACCGCTACGGTCACGCCGTGGGGGACCAGGTGCTGGCGCATGTGGCCACCGTCATCGAAGGCGCCTTGCGCGAATCGGATTGCGTGGCGCGTTACGGCGGCGAGGAGTTCGTCGTGTTGATGCCGGACATGCCGGCGCATAACGCGCTGGGCGTGGCCGAACGCATCCGCAGCTTGCTGCACGAGCCCAATCATGCGGGGCTGCCAGCGTGTACGGTCAGCATCGGCGTCGCTTGCCAGGCATCGGTGATGGAAGGGTTGGAGCAGTTGCTGTCGCGCGCCGATGCGGCCCTGTACCTTGCCAAGGAGCGGGGACGCGACCGCATCGAACTCGATACCGCCGCGTTTACTGTGGACCGGACAAGGTCCGCAGCTGGAATCTGTACTGGTCGTTGAAGAGGAATGTTTCGGAGAAATCGAAGGTCCGGGCGTGGCGGTGCATCAGGTGTGCCGCTGGCGGAAAGAACACGGGCACGCGCCGCACGGCGGCCAGCGCCGCGGCCGATGCTTCGCTGTCGCGCGAACGGTGGACGTGCACGCTTTTCAGTTCGCCGTCGGGCCCCACGCTCAGGTCGAGCACGACGATGGCCGGCAGCATGGGCGGCAGGCGTCCGCTGAACGTGTATGCAGCGTTGGCCGCCATGATCTGCTGCGCCACCTGCGATTTGTAGGCGTCGATGCTGGCGGCGAGCTGTATCGCCGCCGGCGTGTTGGGGGCCGTGGGCATGCGCACCGCTGGCGGGGGCGCATTCTGGCAAGCCGACAGCAGTACAGCGGCGGCAAGGGCGGTGATCGCGTGTCTCATGGCTGCCAGCCTAGCACGGTTTAGCTGAACAGGCGCTCCAGCTCCACGCCGGGGTCCGGCGCGCGCATGAACGCTTCGCCCACCAGGAAGCTGTGGATGTGCGCGTCGCGCATGCGCTGCACGTCGGCCGTGCCGTGGATGCCCGATTCCGTGATGATCAATTTGTCTTGCGGGATGCGCGGCAAGAGATTGATGGTCGTGTCGAGCGAGGTGTCGAAGGTGCGCAGGTTGCGGTTGTTGATGCCGATCAGCGCGCTCTTGAGCTTGAGGGCAGCCGTCAGTTCATCGCCGTCGTGGCTTTCGATCAGCACGCCCATGCCCAGTTCGTGGGCGCACGCTTCCATTTCCGCCATCAAGCCATGGTCGAGCGCTGCGACGATCAGGAGGATGCAGTCGGCACCCATGGCCCGCGCTTCATAGATCTGGTACATGTCGACCATGAAATCCTTGCGCAGCACGGGAATGGCGCAGGCGGCGCGCGCCTGCTGCAGGTATTCCACGGAACCCTGGAAGAACTGCTCGTCCGTCAGCACGGACAGGCAAGCCGCGCCATGCGCCGCATAGCTGGCGGCGATGTCGGCAGGGCGGAAGTCGGCGCGGATCACGCCTTTCGACGGCGACGCTTTTTTTACTTCGGCGATGATGCCGGGCTTGCCGGCGGCGATATGCTGGCGCAGGCTCGCTTCAAAGCCGCGCAGGCCGGCGCGCAGGGCGCCGTCGCTTTCCACGTCGCCGCGCAGGCTGGCCAGGCTGCGGCGGGCCTTGGCCCTGGCCACTTCATCGGCTTTTACGGCCAGGATTTTATCGAGTATGTCGGACATGATGGTCGCTATTCTATAAGGGAGGGCGGGGAGCTTACGCTTTTGCCGGGGTGCCCAGCTGCTGCGTGACCTGCACGAATTGAGCGAGTTTCGCCAGCGCCGCGCCCGAGCTGACGGCCGTGCGCGCGCGCGCCAGGCCGTCTTCGATCGAGCTGGCCACGCCGGCCGCGTACAGCGCCGTGCCCGCGTTCAGGGCGACGATGTCGGCGGCGGCGCCGGGTTCGCCGCGCAGCGCTTCCATCATCTTCGCTTTCGATTCGGTGGCATCGGCCACTTTCAGGTTGCGGCTGGCGATCATCGACATGCCGAAGTCTTCGGGATGGATTTCATATTCGCGGATTTCGCCGTTGACCAGTTCACCGACGAGGGTGGCCGCGCCCAGCGACACTTCATCCATATTGTCGCGGCCATACACGACGATCGCATGCTGCGCGCCCAGGCGCTGCAGCACGCGCACCTGGATGCCGACCAGGTCGGCGTGGAACACGCCCATCAGGATGTTCGGCGCGCCGGCCGGATTCGTCAGCGGGCCCAGGATATTGAAAATCGTGCGCACGCCCAGCTCCTTGCGCACGGGCGCCGCATGCTTCATGGCCGCGTGGTGGTTCGGCGCGTACATGAAGCCGATGCCCGTTTGCGCGATCGACTGGGCGATCTGCTCGGGCTGCAGGTTGATGTTGACGCCCAGCGAGTCGAGCACGTCGGCGCTGCCGGACGAGGAAGACACGCTTCGCCCGCCATGCTTGGCCACGCGCGCGCCGGCCGCGGCCGCCACGAACATGGAGGCGGTGGAAATATTGAAAGTGTGCGCGCCGTCGCCGCCCGTGCCGACGATGTCGAGCAGGTTGGTGGTGTCGGCCATGGGCACCTTGGTGGAAAACTCGCGCATCACTTGCGCGGCGGCGGCGATTTCGCCGATGGTTTCCTTTTTCACGCGCAAGCCCATGGTGAGGGCGGCGATCATGGTGGGCGACATTTCGCCGGACATGATCTGGCGGAACAGGTACAGCATTTCGTCGTGAAAGATTTCGCGGTGTTCGATGCAGCGCAGCAGGGCTTCTTGTGGGGTGATCGGCATGATGCTTCCTTCTTCAATGATGGCGCAGGAGGACACTGATGGCACGCCGTGGCGTGCGCATGGAATCAGCGCTCGAGAAAGTTCTTCAGCAGGGCGTGGCCGTGCTCCGAGAGGATCGATTCGGGGTGGAACTGCACGCCCTCGATATCGTATTCCCGGTGGCGCACGCCCATGATTTCGCCGTCGTCCGTCCACGCCGTCACTTCCAGGCAGGAAGGCAGCGAGGCGCGTTCGATCGCCAAAGAGTGGTAGCGGATCACTGTGAAGGGGCTGGGCAAGCCTTTGAAGACGCCCACGCCCGTGTGCGCGATGAGGGAAGTCTTGCCATGCATCACTTGCTTGGAGCGGATGACGTTGCCGCCAAACGCTTCGCCGATGGCCTGGTGGCCCAGGCACACGCCCAGTATCGGCTTCTTGCCGGCGAAGTGCTTGAGCACTTCCACCGAAATGCCCGCCTGTGCCGGCGCTTTCGGACCGGGCGAGATGCAGATGCGGTCCGGGTTCAGCGCCTCGATTTGTGCGATCGTGATTTCATCGTTGCGGTAGACCCGCACGTCTTCGCCCAACTCGCCGAAATATTGCACGATGTTGTAGGTGAAGGAGTCGTAGTTGTCGATCATCAGCAGCATCTTAAAACCCTCCATCCAGGCCATCTTGCACTTGTTCGGCGGCGCGCAGCACGGCGCGCGCCTTGTTTTCCGTTTCCTGCCATTCCATTTCGGGGATGGAGTCGGCCACGATGCCGGCCGCGGCCTGCACGTACAGCATGCCGTCCTTGACCACGCCCGTGCGGATGGCGATCGCCACATCCATTTCGCCGCCAAACGACAGGTAGCCGCAGGCGCCGCCGTAGATGCCGCGCTTGGTGATTTCCAGTTCGTCGATCACTTCCATGGCGCGTACTTTCGGCGCGCCCGTCAGGGTGCCGGCGGGGAAGGTCGCGCGCAGCACGTCCAGGTTCGACAGGCCATCCTTCAGCTTGCCTTCCACGTTCGAGACGATGTGCTGCACATGCGAGTATTTTTCGATGACCATGCGGTCGGTGACGTGCACGCTGCCCGTGTCAGCGATGCGGCCGATATCGTTGCGCGCCAGGTCGATCAGCATCACATGCTCGGCGATCTCTTTCGGATCGGCCAGCAGCTCGGCCGACAGTTCGGCGTCACGCTCTGGCGTGGCGCCGCGCGGACGCGTGCCGGCAATCGGGCGCAAGGTGACTTTCTTGCCGCCGTCCGCCGTCTTCTCGTTGCGCACCAGGATTTCGGGCGAGGCACCGATGATCTGCATGTCACCGAAATTATAGAAGTACATATACGGCGACGGATTGAGCGAGCGCAAGGCGCGGTACAGTGTCAGCGGCGAATCGACGTAGGGTTTGCGGATGCGCTGGCCGATCTGCACCTGCATCAGGTCGCCCGCCATCACGTATTCATGCGCCTTGGCGACGGCCTTCAGGTAGTCTTCCTTGGAAAAGTCGCGGATGGTTTCCGTGCGCACGGAAGCGCTGGTGACGGGGGCATCGACACCGCGGCGCAGCATCATGCGCAAGTCCTTCAGGCGCTGCTGTGCTTTCGAAAACGATTCGGGCTGCGTGGTGTCGGCGTAGACGATCAAATACAGTTTGCCGGACAGGTTGTCGATGACGGCCAGTTCTTCCGTCACCATCAGCTGGATGTCGGGCAGCTTCAAGTCATCCTTCGGCGCGCCGCCGGCGAGTTTTTTCTCGATGTGGCGCACGGTGTCGTAGCCGAAGTAGCCGGCCAGGCCGCCGCAGAAGCGCGGCATGCCGGGGCGCAGGGCCACCTTGAAGCGCGACTGGAACTGTTCGATGAAGTCGAGCGGATTGCCTTCGTGTTCTTCGATCACGCTGCCGTTCTTGACGATTTCGGTGCGCTTGCCGTAGCTGCGCAATACGCTCGTGGCGGGCAAGCCGATGAAGGAATAGCGGCCAAAGCGTTCGCCGCCGACGACGGATTCGAGCAGGAAGGTGTTCTTGCCGCCTTGTTGGGACTGTGCCAGTTTCAGGTACAGGGTGAGCGGGGTTTCCAGGTCGGCGAACGCTTCCGCGATCAGGGGGATGCGGTTGTAGCCTTGCTGGGCCAGCGATTTGAATTCGAGTTCGGTCATGTTTCTCTCCATGCCGTCAGGGTATGAGTGTGCATAGTGCACAAACCCTGCGGTGGGTTATCAAAAAACTTGCCGGGACATGCTATATGCGCAATATGCGCAAAGGACGCGTGTGCAGCCGGCAGCAATCGTAACGGCTCGGCCCTTAGGCCTGCCAGGATTGCCAGCGTCGCCAAAGCCAGGCCTCAATCGAGCCGGTTTGGGTGACATTGTGTTTTTTGATGAGAAACGTGTTCACGATATGGTGTTGGGTTTGGTCAGTATGCCGGTTAGTTTTGCATGCTAATAAAACGGGCTGCTTCGAGCAGTGTCTTTACTATACCATCGGAATCGGTATCGTGTATAGAGTGTCCGTGATTGTAGCCATACGGTACCGTCAATACGGGGCAAGCCGCAGCCCTGGCCGCTTGCGCGTCATTCGAGGAGTCGCCGATGGCCACCACTTTGGAGGGCGGCAGGTCGAAGTCCGCGCACACTTGCAGCAGCGGCAGCGGGTCCGGTTTCTTCCTCGGCAGCGAATCGCCGCCATAGACGATCTCGAAATACTGGTCCAGGTTTTTCAGTTTCAGCAGGGGCAGGGCGAAGGCGATCGGCTTGTTGGTGACGCAGGCCAGGCGCAAGCCCGCCGCCTTCATCGCCGCCAGGCCCGCTTCCACGTCCGGGTACAGGGTGCTGAACTGGCCGTTGATGGCCAGGTAGTGGCGCTGGTAGCCGTCCATCGCCTGTTCGAAGCGCTGTTCCACGCCGGCCGCATCGAAGTCGAGCGCCAGCACGGTGCGGATCAGGTTTTCCGAGCCCTTGCCCACCATCAGCTTGATGGCGTCGGCGCTGATGGGCGCCAGGTCCAGTTCGGCGCGCATGCCATTGATGGCGACATGGAAATCGGGCACGGTGTCGAGCATCGTGCCATCGAGGTCGATGATGGCGGCGCGCACGCCGGCCAGTACGTGGTCTTTCACCGTGCCCGCTTGCATCAGGCGCCCGCTACTTTGGCCAGCTCGGCGCGCATGGCGTCGATGACGGCCTTGTAGTCGGGCTTGCCGAAGATGGCCGAGCCGGCGACAAAGGTGTCGGCGCCGGCGGCGGCGGCGGCGGCGATGTTGTCGATCTTGATGCCGCCATCGACTTCCAGCATGATGTCACGGCCCGATTCGTCGATCATGCGGCGCGCTTCGGCGATTTTCTTCAGCGCTTGCGGAATGAATGACTGGCCGCCGAAGCCCGGGTTGACGGACATGATCAGGATGATGTCGATCTTGTCCATCACGTGTTCCAGATAGTGCAGCGGCGTGCCCGGGTTGAATACCAGGCCCGATTTGCAGCCATTGTCGCGGATCAGCTGCAAGGAACGGTCCACGTGATCCGACGCTTCCGGATGAAAGGTGATGATGTTCGCGCCAGCCTTGGCGAAATCCGGGATAATGCGATCGACAGGCTTGACCATCAGATGCACGTCGATGGGCACTTGCACGTGAGGGCGGATCGCTTCGCACACCAGCGGGCCGATGGTCAGGTTCGGCACATAATGGTTATCCATCACGTCGAAGTGGATGATGTCGGCGCCGGCGGTAACGACGTTGCGCACTTCCTCGCCCAGGCGGGCAAAGTCGGCGGACAGGATGCTGGGAGCGATACGGAATGTTGTCATGGTGAAGTAGCCAAAGGATAGAAAATGCGATTTGCGCTATTTTACGCCTGACGCCGTTACCATGCCGGATTGAAGTACGGTGAAACACAGAATACGCATCGCGCGATGGCCAATGCGTCGCGCGCGACACACAATATGACTGGCAATGTCTGAATAGGAATGACGATGGCGACTTATGAATTTACGGTAACGGTCAAGACGCAATATCTGCCCGAGCAATCGGCACCGGACCAGGGACGGCACGTGTTCAGCTACACGATCCGCGTCGTCAACACGGGCACGGCTGGCGCGCAACTGATCTCGCGCCACTGGGTCATCACGGATGCGAACAACAAGGTGGAAGAAGTGCGCGGTCTGGGCGCCGTCGGCCACCAGCCGCTGCTGCAGCCGGGCGAGCAGTTCGAATACACGAGCGGCACCATGCTGGGCACGCCGCAAGGCTCGATGCACGGCGAATACTTTTGCGTGGCCGAAGACGGCCATCAGTTCGAAGCGCCGATTCCCGAGTTCGTACTGTCGGTGCCACGCACCCTGCATTAAGGAAACGCCGGGGGCGTGCGCCCCTATTTCAGTTTTTCGGTGGCGTCCTGTTCTTCACTGAGCTGCTTGCGCGCCGGCGGTGCGGGCTTTTTGCCCGAATACATGGTCCACCAGACTATAAATGCCAGCAAGAAGAACGCCACCAGCGCCTCTATCATCAAGATCCACATACGCATCCCTATGTTATTTACCCGCAGCCCATTTACCAGCCGTCTGTTTACACGCGGTAGTCTACCCGTTTCAATCGGCGCCGTCGCGCTTGCCTTGTCCGCCTGCACCACGCCGCCCGCGCCGCCCGCTGCTTCCAGCGGCAAGGCGCCCGCCATCGTTCCGACCGTCGTCAAGCCGGTGCCGGCCAAGCCGGCCGATGCCAAGGATGCCGTTGACGGGGCGGCGCCCACCTTCGTGCCCGCCAAGTTTGCCGCCTTGCCAGGTTGGGCCCGCGACGACATGCGCGCCGCCTGGCCCGCGTTCATGGCGTCGTGCGGCGTGCTGGTCAAGCGTCCGGACTGGAAGGAATCGTGCACGATCGCGCGCCAGGTCAATGCGGACAGCGACAAGGCCATCCGCCTGTTTTTCGAGACTTTCTTTGTGCCAAATCAAGTCGTCACCGCCGATGGCGCCAATACTGGCTTGGTGACCGGCTACTACGAACCCTTGCTGCACGGCGCGCGCAAGCGCGGCGGCCCATACCAGACGCCGCTGTACAAGGTGCCTGACGACCTGGTCTCGGTGGACTTGTCCGGTGTGTATCCGGAATTGAAGAACATGCGCTTGCGTGGCAAGCTGGTTGGCAAGAAGGTGATACCGTATGCGACCCGCGCCGACATCGAGCGCGCCACGTCCGTCACGGGCAAGGAATTGCTGTGGGTGGATGATGAAGTCGAGGCGTTCTTCCTGCAGGTGCAGGGTTCCGGACGCGTACAGCTGACCGATACGCAGGAAACCGTGCGCGTGGCGTACGCGGATCAAAACGGCCATCCGTATAAATCGATCGGCCGCTACCTGGTCGACAAGGGCGAGCTGACCCTGAGCCAGGCGTCCGCGCAAGGCATCAAGGCGTGGATCGCCGGCCACCCCACGCGCAAGGATGAATTGTTCAACGCCAATCCCAGCTATGTGTTCTTCAAGGAAGAGCGCCTGCCCGACCCGAAAGTGGGGCCGAAGGGCGCGCTGGGCGTGCCGCTGACGCCGCAGCGTTCGGTGGCCATCGATTCGCGCTTCCTGCCGCTGGGGGCGCCCGTGTTCCTGGCCACCACGCAAGCCAATAGCGAGATCCCCATGCAGCGCCTGGTGATGGCGCAGGATACGGGCGGCGCCATTCGCGGGCCGATCCGTGTCGATTATTTCTTTGGCTTTGGCGCGGAAGCGGCCGAGAATGCGGGCCGCATGAAGCAGAGCGGCGCCGTATGGGTGTTGCTGCCGAAGCAGGCACCGGCGCGCTGAGCGTCTCGCGGCGCGCACTAGGTTTGCTGAGGTGTTAGCGCAAGACCATTACCGGCAGGTGAGTATGCGCCAGCACTTTTTGCGTTTCGCTGCCCACGAACAGTTTGTTCAAGCCCTTGCGGCCATGCGAGGCCATCAGGATGATGTCGCAATGGTAGGTTTGCGCCGCATTGACGATTTCATCGTGCGGACTCGGCGATACGGCCACCACGCCTTCGAAAGGCACGCCGGCAGCGCTCGCCGCTGCGCCGATCTTGTCGATGGCGCGCTGCGAGGCTTCCTGCATCTGCTGTTCATACAGGCTGGCGTCGAGCACGATGCCGCCATCGGCCATCGGCGAAAACGGAAAAGGCTGCACCACGCTGATGGCGACCAGCTTGGCCTTGTTCAATTGGGCGAAGGCGAGGGCGGTCTCGGCGGCTTTATCGGATAACGGCGAGCCGTCGGTGGGAAATAAGATGGTGTTAAACATGGCGTGCTCCTCAAGTGATGTAAGACAGCTTATGGATTTACATCAATTAAAACCTTGATATAAATCAAACCTCACAGGCTTTGGCGTGAATAGTGTCGCCAAAGCAATTTTTCAGCAGTGTATGCCCGTTCATCGCTTCAGGTGCGCACGCTACGCAGCGGCGTGCCCCACACCATGGCGACCGTCAACAGGATGCTGCCTGCCGCGATGCAGGCCAGGCCATTGCGCACGCCAAAGTGTTCCGCGATCCAGCCGGCGGCCAGCGCGCCCAGCGGCGCCGTCGCCACCGTCAGGAAGCGCATGGTCGACGTCATGCGTCCCAGCATGGGGTCGGGCGTGACCTTCTGGCGCAAGCCCAGGTAGGGAATAAAGAACAGCATCACGCCGCAATCGAAAAAGAACATCAATATGGCATACGCCACGGCGCTGGCGGCCGCGCTGCCGAACAGCGCGGCGGGAATCGTGGGCGTCAGGGCAAAGCAGAGCGAGGTCGATGCCAGGCCGATCAGGATGGTGCGGCCGGCGCCATAGCGGCGCGTCAGCGGCTTGACGATGAAGGCGCTGAGCAAGACGCCGGCGCCGCCCAGCATTTGCGTCATGCCCAGCACGCCAGGACTCATGCCCAGGTCGCGCGTGGCGAACAGTACCGTCAAAGCCATGCTGGCGTAAAACAGGAAGTGCCAGATGCCGGCGCCCCAGGCCAGCGCGCGCAGCAGCGGTTCGCGCCAGACGAACAGCAAGCCGTCGGCGATGTCGCGCAGGGCATGCTTGTCGGATGGTGCGGGACGCGGGTCGCGCACGCTCATGGCGCGCAAATTGAAGACGGAAATCAGATAGCCGCACGCCGTGCACAGGATGGCGACGGGCGCCGACAAGACTTGCACCAGGACGCCGGCCAGGCCGGGACCGATCAGGCGCGACGCCGATTCGGTGGCGGCAAATTTCGATTGTGCATCGATCAAGCCGTCGCGGCCCACCAGAAAAGTCAGAAACACCTGTTCCGCACCGCCACCGACGACGAAGCCCGTGCCGATGATGAACCCCACTATATATAACCACGGCATCGACAGCACGCCGCACCAGTAGGCCACGGCCACGCTGGCCAGGGCCAGGCCGGACATGCTTTCGCTGAACAGCATGATCGGGTGCTTGCTGCGCCTGTCCAGCAGCACGCCGACGGGCAAGCCGAAGAGGGCGAACGGCAGTGCCTGCAGGGCGACCAGCACGCCCATCTGTTCCGGCGTCGCATGCAGTAACAATACCGCGCACAGGGGCAGGGCTAGCGAGGTGATCTGGGCGCCGAAGCAATTGAGGCCGTTGCTGAACCACAGGCGGCGGAAATTGACGCTGGCGGCGCTGCCGTCGCCGCGCAGGTAATGGGCGCAGTACTGGAAGAAGGAGGAGAAAATACGCTGCTCGATAAAAGTGATCGGGCTCACAATAATAGCAGCGCGCCCGCCGCGCCGCAGCCGTTAGCCGCTACAATCGTTGCCACCGTGTTCATCCAGAGGAGACTATATGCAATACGAAGACTTGATCATCGACATCCAGGACAAAGTGGCGCTCATTCGCCTGAATCGCCCGAAAGCACTCAATGCCTTGAACGACAACATGATGAATGAGCTGGGCGATGCGCTGCTCAAGTTCGACGCCGACGAGAATATCGGCTGCATCGTGCTCACGGGCAGTGAAAAAGCGTTTGCCGCCGGCGCCGACATCGCCGCCATGGCCGATTACACTTATCCGGACACCTTTACCCAGGGCTACATCAGCCGTAACTGGGAGCATATCTTGCGCGTGCGCAAACCTGTGGTTGGCGCGGTGGCTGGCTACGCTTTGGGTGGCGGCTGCGAACTGGCCATGATGTGCGATTTCCTGATCGCCGCCGACAGCGCCAAATTCGGCCAGCCGGAAATCAAGGTCGGCGTCACGCCAGGGGCGGGTGGCACGCAGCGCTTGCCGCGCGCCATCGGCAAGGCCAAGGCCATGGACTTGCTGCTGACGGCGCGCACCATCGATGCTGCCGAGGCGGAACGCATCGGCCTGGTGTCGCGCGTGGTGCCTGCCGATAAATTGCTGGAAGAAGCCCTGGCTGCCGCCAAGACCATCGCCGCCATGCCGACCTCGGTGGCCATGATGATCAAGGATTGCGTCAACCGCGCCTTTGAAACCACCTTGACCGATGGCGTCGCCTACGAACGCCGTTTGTTCCAGGCCGCCTTCGGTACGCCTGCACAAAAAGAAGGCATGCACGCTTTCCTGGAAAAGCGCTTGCCAAACTTCGACGGTCTTTGATATGATTCGCCTCCCCGATGAGACGCACTAGTTTGCGGCACAAAAGGGACAGCCTTCCGGGGCTGGGTAGTAAAAAAGAAGGTTGACGAAATGGCCGAAACGCTTCATACTCTTCCTTCTTCGCAGCTGACAAACACAACGCTTTGTCGATAGCGCGAAAGCAGTACCGAATACAGTTCTTTAACAATTAACAGTCGATAAGTGTGGGCATTTGATGTAAGTGCAGCGTCAATCTCCGGATTGGCGTCTAACTTAAAATATATCAAATGTTCACAAGAAATAATGAAATAGGCGCTACGAAAGTAGTGGCCTGTCAGTTTTTTGAGTGAGCGACCCATCAGCAATGATGGTGCCTGTAAAAGGGCAAAGTAACAGAGATTAAACTGAAGAGTTTGATCCTGGCTCAGATTGAACGCTGGCGGCATGCCTTACACATGCAAGTCGAACGGCAGCACGGAGCTTGCTCTGGTGGCGAGTGGCGAACGGGTG